>Ga0209958_1000004_pt1 | contig 1087878 bp, 793 predicted proteins | sample ThiBio_inoc_plan_FD_183942 | JGI IMG/M metagenome (GOLD analysis project Ga0209958, IMG submission 183942) | Wastewater bioreactor microbial communities from Cape Town, South Africa - Thiocy_inoc_plan (SPAdes) | ecosystem: Engineered > Bioremediation > Thiocyanate > Unclassified | place...
CGCAATTTTTAAACAGGTATTTTATGCTGATACGCTCTTCTCTTATCCTCGTTTTTCTTCTGAGTTCGCTGGTTGTTCCTGCTCAGGACAATCTTACCGAATTACACCGCCGGGCCGATCGTTTTGCATCGCGCTATGGCGATCAGTTTTACTATGGTATTCATCAGCTTCAGGCCATCGACCAAACGCACCGGTTCTGGTATTCGACCCGCACGCCCCGGGGCATGGAGTTTTTTATAATCGATGCGGCCAACCAACAGCTGTTGCCGGCATTTGATGCGGTGCGGCTGGCGGCTGAATTGTCGAAACTTACCGGGCGCGAAGTGAATGCCTACCGCTTGCCCTTTTCGTCGGTCCGGTTCAACCGGGAGCTGGATAGTTTGTTTTTTGAGGTCGATGGTACGGCTTATACCTGCCGGCTGTCGGATTATCTTTTTCATCATAAGGGAACACTAAATTTTTTACTGATATTTTCTAAACAGTCTTCACCTATTATATAACAAAAGATTCCTGGTTGATTAAAATTTCGACAACTTTCATAAATTATCAATCCGGTTTACTTTTGTATTTCAAGCTGATTTTTTCTCCAATGAACTATCTCCGCCGCTTATTTGTTGGGTTAAGCTAAAGTATACGGGAACGCAATGAGAAAACGGATAATGATGATGGTAGTGCTGCTGCAAACGATGCAGGGTATTGCGCAAAATGACGGCGGTTCGCAAACCGAAAGCATTGCGCAATCCGACAGCGTACTTATTGAAGCTACCCGCTCATTGCCGCCGTCATTTCGACCGTTGGAATGCTGGTTACCGGCTATTGACCGGCTTTGCAACTTCTTACCGGTCGCGACCGATTACGAAAAAACTAACATCCGACTACGATATGTTACACGATATCCGCAAAACCTACCAACTCGGCGAGCTCACCGAAGCTACAGTGGCCGACAACCCTTTTGACCAATTCGACAGCTGGTTGAAAGATGCCTTGAAGAGCGATGAACCGGAGCCCACCGCCATGGTGGTTTCCACCGTCGATGCCGACCTGCAGCCTCATTCGCGGGTGGTATTACTGAAAGAATTTACTTCTGAGGGGCTGGTGTTTTTTACTAATTACCTGGGACATAAAGGCCGGCAGATTGCACTGCACCCACAGGTGTCGGTCCTGTTTTTCTGGCCTTTACTGGAACGGCAGGTACGCATCACCGGCATAGCACATCCCACCAGCGATGCCGTTTCCGATGCCTACTTCCATTCCCGTCCGCCCGAAAGCCGCCTCGGCGCCTGGGTTTCGGAACAAAGCTCCGTCATTGCTTCGACCGAGGTTCTCCACCAGCGGCTCGAACAATTCCGCAGAGAATTCGGCGAACAAGCTCCCCGTCCGCCCCACTGGGGCGGCTACCTCATCACACCTGTTACCTTCGAATTCTGGCAGGGACGACCGAGCCGACTGCACGACCGCTTGTATTTTTCGAAAGATGATTCGGGTTCGTGGAAAATTCAACGGCTTGCTCCTTAAAAAATCGAGCTGATCGCACACATAAAACGCATAATCGGGAATAGCTATCAGATTTTTACTCAGGCGCACCTCCTTCAGGCCGCGGCAATACATAAAGGCATATTCGCCCAGGTATGTAACTGCATCGGGCATTGCAATCCGCTGCAATCGGAGCGTATAACCAAAGGCCGATTTACCGATACCGGTGAGTGTTTCGGGGAACAACACCGTTGCTAAGTGTTTTGTACCCTGTCCCGACCAGGCCACATAGAATGCACTAGACAGGATTTGGTTGGCCTTGAGCAAGAATCAATTAATACCAATTTTAGTATACTTCGTTCCTGAAGTTGTTTCGATCTTCAGAATACACATGGTTGCATGTGGAAGCCGGAAAGTGGTGCCCGGATTGATTGTTCCTAAAAAGCTGCCATCGATTCTGTACACCGAGCCTAAGGAATAGGGTCCCGTGACCAGTAACCGGCCATCGACAAGGGACATCAACACTCCATCGGACAGGACCGGCTCTGCAGCTGTTGGGCCGACGGTAATACTTCCTGCGCCTTTAATAAACAAAGGATGAGTAGTTGCAGTAAAGTTGCCCGACGTAAAACTTTCGGCGCCCAGGGTCAGCCGCCCCACCGTAACCGGCTTGTTCACAATGGCTGTTGCACCGGTCAAAAGTGTTAAGTCGGTTGAAGAAGTCACACAACGTTCATGATCGAATTGCACCTTGTTTTTTGCTCCCACGCGAATGGAGGCTGTTCCAAAAGCATTTTCCGATGTTCCTGTTATCCCCACACTGCCCTCGGCATGAGCGGCAGCAGCCGTCAGGTCCCAACTGCCGGCAAAAGCTTCGTTGTTGCCACCCAGCACCACTACAGCCGAATTGGCTACAGCACGCGTATTTTTAGGAGTGACTTTTACATTTCCGGCTATCGATCCGTTCAGCACCAGGGTACTTCCGTCAACGGAACTACTGTTCATTTCCAGGCTGATATCGCCCTTCAGCACCAGGGGTGCGGTGAGTGTAAAACCAGTTCCGCCGGTAGCATACGAAATCCGCTGGTTACCCTCGAACGTAAGCGTACCTGTGGAAGTATGCACTCCCCGCAGACGGAGTTTTCCTTTTCCATCCACAAAAGTAACATTGGCTTTATTCGGAGTTGCGGCCGTTTCCATCTCCCCTTCACAAAGTACCGTTTCCCCTTCCAGGGGCAACAATGCCGGCGAATAATTAGCCGCCACATCCCATGCTCCACCCATCATCTTAAATACCGAAGGGCGTCCCACCTGCAACGATCCTACTCCACTCATCACATTCGGATGCGAAGTTGCGGTATACACACCCACCGCCTGCAAAACTCCGTCGATGTAAAATTCGCTCAAGGTGATATCGGCATTCAGCAACAAACCCCCGCCTGTCGAAACCGACAGCGACGATTTAGCGCTCAGTGCCGAAGGATGACTGATATGAAGCCAGGCACCGCTATTGACAACTACCGATGATTTGCCCAGGGCGTTGGCCGTAGCTGCCTGTACACTTCCTGCATCGATTACCAGTTTACCCGAATAATTGGAATTATCGGCAGTAAATACAAGACTTCCTGTGCCCGTCTTGGTTATTACATGTACTCCCTGAAGCTGAGCCGCCACTGTAAATGTCGACGATGTTTCGATGATAACCGAATCCTTGGTGGCCAGCTTTCCGTTCAGGGTAATAGCTGCATCACCTATCAACTTTCCTTTTTCGACCGAAAGATACGACGCCGTACCGGATGCCTTAATATTAAGCGCCGACGATTGCAGAAACAAATCGGCGGCAAACACCCCACCATCGGCTTCGGCTACGGCTCCGTTGCGGATATACGCCGCCTGGGCTGCCGCCGGAACACCATCGGGATTCCAGTTGCCCGCCTCCAGCCACGATGCCGAAGTGCCACCGCCATCCCATTCGTAGGTTGCCGAAAGCGGTGCGTCGGCCCAGGGCGACCAGGCATCGGAACCGTTCAACACCCGCTCGCGGGTATAGGCCCGGGCTTCGTCCTGCGAAAGGGCACGTAAACCGGCCCACCCGGCCCGTTGACTCATATCGGCACCCGGTCCGGTATTGTTGTATTCGTACAAATGAAGATCGGTGCTGGTTGCCGCATACTCCATGTTCCAGGTATCGCCCCAACCCTGCGGATTCAACATCCCCGTGATGTCGCAATTCAACCAGGTAACTTTCGGATACTCGTGCCAGGGGCGGCCCAGGCGGAACTTCACTCCATCGTCGCCCGCACGCGGACTGCCGGTCGTGTAAGTCAGATCGCAATCGTTGAACACAAAACCATAGGATTGAGATTTCGGCGTCGACGGCGCTGTTATATAACCCCCTCCGTAACTGCGGATCTCGCAACCCTGAAAATAACCGATCCCCGCCCCGTAAATATAATCGGTGCGCCCCAACACCAGGCAATTCTGGAAATACGACCGCTTACCGGCTGTCCACAGGTAAATCGTATCCTGATAACCCAGCAGGTTGCAGTTGATAAAAGCCACTTTGTCGGCCGTTACGGTGATGGCCAGAGCCTGTCCCACCGGTCCGGCTGTGTTGCGAATCGTCAGGTTTTCGGCCCTGAATCCTTCGCCGGCTATGGTGAGGGTTGCCGAGGTACGAATTACATCGCCCACCCATTTCAGGGCATCTTCGGCCGGGCATTTATTACCCGAGGCGGTATTGGCACAATCGTAAATATGATACGAGATAATGGTTTGATCGCGACTTTCGCCAATGAGTGTAATATTTTGCTTATCGGATGGCACCAATAGCTTTTCGGTGTCGTACAACCCGTTTTTCAGGTAAATCACCGTTCGCCTGTCTTTCTGATTCGACGGCACTGCATTGATGGCATCCTGAATTGTTGTGAAATCGCCCGTGCCGTCGGCAGCTACAACTATATCGGCCTGAATGCCCATTACCGATTGGAAACAGAAATAAAACGATAAAAAAAGTACCAGCTGTTTCATGTGTATTGTATTAGATTGTTTTAACACTGCAAAAGTAGAGAGAATATCCCTATCGTATGTGGAATTTTCAGGGAGATGCGTGGAAAAATTGATACACTTGCCTGGTTCTCACTTTTTAATACTAATATTCTAATATTTTTCTCATTTATTTCCACTTCTCAACATCTATTCATACTTTTGCAGCTCAAAACTAAATTAACATCTAAAAATGAATCGTTTATCCTCAAAAAAAATGAAAAAATCAGTAGTAGTATTGCTTATGCTGACATCGGTATGGGCCGGCAGCGCAACGGTCTTATCCAAAGTTGACGCCCCCGAAGCCTATCGTGTTACAGCCACTGTAGTCGATTCCATCACCGGCGAATCGCTTCCATACGTCACCTGTGCGGTAGCTCCCGAAGCAAATCCGCAGCAGATCATCACCCGTTTCGCCGGCGATGCCGAAGGAAAAGTAAACGGAGCAATAAAAACACCCGGCAATTATTTACTTATCGTATCGTTCGTGGGAAAGCAGCCTGCAGTGAAACGGTTTAATGTGAGCGACAGCAACCGCAGCGCCAATCTCGGGAAAATTGCAATGGGTACGAGCGAACAGGCACTGGCGGCGGTTGAAGTAGTGGCCAACAAACCGCTTATCAAGGCCGATGCCGATAAAATAATATACGATACCGAACAGGATCCCGAATCGAAATCGTCGACGGTACTCGATATGTTGCGTAAGGTGCCGATGGTTACCGTCGACGGGCAGGACAATATTCAGCTCAAAGGACAGTCGAACTTTAAAATTTTTCTGAACGGAAAACCCACGAACATGTTCAACGTGAATCCGGGTATGATACTGAAAAGTATCCCGGCCAACATGGTGAAAAACATTGAAGTGATCACCCAACCCGGGGCAAAGTACGATGCCGAAGGCGTGGGAGGTATCATCAATATTGTGACGGTACAGCAAAGCAGCACACAGGGCTATTCGGCCACCATCAACGCGCAGGGTTCGTCGCGCGGGTCGCTGGGAGGAGGACTCAACCTGGTGGTGCAAAAGGGAAAAATCGGCTTTTCGGGTAATTACAACTACAATCACAACAAACAATTTCCGGTGGAAGTAACCACCGGACGTACTACCTACGCGGCAGGACTTCCCCTGACCAATTTCCATCAAACCATCACTTCACGCAACGATGTACCCATGCAATTCGGGAGCGGACAGCTCACCTACGAACCCGACACCATGAATCTGATTACCTTTTCGTTCAATCGTCAGTTCGGCCGTCCGGGCGGATTGATCGAGGGTTTCTCGGAAAACCAGGATGCCAACGGGAATACGCTCCTGCGTTACGATCAGAAAAGCACACAGCGGCAAAACTGGGGTTCGACCGACTTCGGTGTCGACTACCAACGTTCGTTCCGCAAGAAAGACGAATTGTTCACCTTCTCGTACCGCCTGAGCAACACCCCCAACAGCAGCAATTACGAAGCTGTCAATACCCTGTCGCCGGGCTTCACGGTGCTGCCTGTGGTGCCTCTTGCCTATAAAAGTATCAGCGAAAACATCGCCAACACCAACGAGCATACTTTTCAGGCCGACTACACCAACCCGCTGGCCAAAGGACATACCCTCGAAACCGGTGTAAAATACATTGCCCGGTACAATACTTCAACATCGGACGAAAGTTACCTCTACTATAATTTCATGCAGCCGGCTCCTTACACGCCTTATATTCCCCTCGACAGTACGATCGACTTCAACAACCAGCAGGATATTCTGGGCGCTTACCTGAGTTACTCGGGCAATGTGGATAAATGGGGATTCAAAGCCGGCATGCGCTACGAATACACCTGGCTCGATGCTACCTTCAACGAGGCCAGCCGCAACTTCAAAACCGAATACGGTGCATTTGTGCCTTCGGCTACCCTCTCCTACCGCATCACCGATATGAAAAACCTGAAACTGGGTTACAATAAACGTATTCAACGCCCGGGCATCGGGTTCCTGAATCCCTACGTCGATCGCCGCGATCCGAATGCTATCAGCTATGGAAACCCCGAACTCGATCCGGAAAACAGCCACAATGTGAATTTAACCTACAGCAGCTTCGCTCCCACCTATAACCTCAGTGCCGAACTGTCGTACTCGTTTATCAACAACGCTATCGAGCAATACTCCTTTGTAAAAGAAGGAAGCCCGGTGCAATACACCACCTACGGCAATATCGGACGCAACAACAGTACGGGACTCAATTTATTCGGGAATTACCGCGGACTGAAATGGCTGATCCTGTATATGAACAGCTCGGTGAATTATGTTCATACCACCAGTAAAGCACTCAAAATGACCAACGACGGATTTACGGGACGGGTGTTTTTAGGAGGCACCTTCATGCTGCCAAAGGATTTCCGTATCAGCACCGGGGCAGGAGGCAACCTTCCGCAAATTCAGCTTCAGGGATCACAATCGGCCTTTTACTTCAGCTATGCGGCCCTTTCGAAAGATTTCCTGAAAAAACGGCTCAACGTTTCGGTCAGCGGGGTATACTTACCCAAACCCGAGATTATAATGACTACCAACGGTATCAACAGTACCACACGGCAACCCACTTTCAGTCAGCGCACCACCGTACAACTCGAACGTATTACCGAAATCAGGCTGAATGTATCGTACCGTATCGGCAGTATGAATACCGAAGTGAAGAAAACGAAAAAAACAATCTCCAACGACGACCAGAAAAAACGCGACAACAGCACCCTGGGTGAATCGCCGATGTAAACATACAGGTTGATAAAACAGGAGCCGCTCCATTTACCAAGCTACTGTCCGGAATAATTGGACCCTATGCAGTAATGGAGCGGCTTCTGCGTTGTGCAAAACCAGGCGATATCGTAACAACCGGAGCAGACCTCGGATAGCTCCGGTAATTTTCGTTATTTTTCAAGCTAAGGACCAATAAGTCAGTGCCCTTTCTATTCCCTCGTAAAAAGTAGGTAAACTCATTAAAAATGCTTATTTTTGTAGCTTATTTTTGGATATACGCTCAAAACAGCTATATTCGCTACAATTTTTAAATCGGACAAAATATTTAAAGATCAGATGGTAAGAACGATAATTGCCGAAGCGCTGAAGAGAAGCGATTTTGGCGCAGAAGTATTGGTAAAAGGATGGGTACGTACCCGCCGCGGTAACAAAACAGTAAGTTTTATAGCATTGAACGATGGTTCATGCATTCATAATATTCAGGTAGTTGTCGATAATGAGAAGTTTGGAGAAGAATACCTGAAACCAATCACTACCGGAGCTTGTATTGCCGTAAGAGGTAATCTGGTCGAATCGATGGGCAAAGGCCAGGCAGTCGAAATTCATGCCACGGCCATCGAAATTTACGGTACTGCCGATCCTGAAAGTTATCCGCTTCAGAAAAAAGGCCATACCCTCGAGTTTTTACGCGAGATTGCTCACCTGCGTCCGCGTACCAACACTTTCGGGGCCGTGTTCCGTATGCGCCACCACATGGCCATGGCTATTCACCGCTTTTTCCACGAACGCGGATTTTTCTATTTCCACACGCCTATTCTCACGGCTTCCGACTGCGAAGGTGCCGGACAAATGTTCCAGGTAACCACCATGAACCTGTACGATCTGAAAAAAGACGAAACAGGATCGATCGATTACAGCCGCGATTTCTTCGGAAAACAAACCAGCCTGACCGTTTCGGGGCAGCTCGAGGGCGAATTGGCTGCGATGGCCATGGGTTCGATTTATACCTTTGGCCCTACTTTCCGCGCCGAAAACTCGAATACTCCCCGCCACCTGGCCGAGTTTTGGATGATAGAGCCCGAAGTGGCTTTCTACGAAATTGAAGAAAACATGCAGCTGGCGCAGGATTTCATCCAGTACTGCGTGCGCTGGGCGCTCGACAATTGCCAGGACGATTTGAAATTCCTGAGCGAGATGTACGATAAAGAACTCATAGACCGGCTCAACTTTGTAGTTAACAACGACTTCCAGCGGCTTACCTATACCGAAGGGATCAAAATCCTGGAAGAAGCGGTGGCCGGAGGGGTGAAGTTCGAATTTCCGGTAGGCTGGGGCACCGACCTGCAATCGGAGCACGAACGCTACCTGGTGGAGCAGCATTTCAAAAAACCGGTGATTCTCACCGACTATCCGAAAGAAATCAAATCGTTCTACATGAAGCAGAACGACGACGGGAAGACCGTTCGCGCCATGGACGTGCTGTTCCCGAAAATCGGCGAGATTATCGGCGGATCGCAGCGTGAAGAGGATTACGCCAAGCTGCAACGGCGTGCCGACGAAATGGGAGTACCTACCAAAGACATCTGGTGGTACCTCGAAACCCGTAAATTCGGAACAGCCCCTCACTCGGGCTTTGGTCTGGGCTTCGAGCGCTTATTGTTGTTTGTAACCGGAATGAGTAATATCCGCGATGTGATTCCCTTCCCCCGCACACCGAACAATGCTGAGTTTTAAGCGTTATAAGCGCTACATGTCCAACTAAAATTCTTAAAAAAAACAATATGGAAAAACACAAATCCACGGAGCTGGAACAGGTGGCCATCCGTTTTTCGGGTGACTCGGGCGATGGTATGCAGTTGACTGGTACCCTCTTTTCCAACCTCTCGGCTATTTTAGGAAACGAGATTTCGACCTTCCCCGATTTCCCGTCGGAGATTCGTGCGCCTCAAGGTACCCTGAGCGGCGTATCGGGTTTTCAGGTGCACCTCGGTTCCGGTAAAATTTATACTCCCGGCGACGAGCCCGATGTGCTGGTGGCTATGAACCCCGCTGCACTGAAGGTGAACGCCCGTTCGATTAAAAAGCATTCGGTAATTATTTTCGATTCGGATGCTTTCGGTAAGTCGGATCTCGAGAAAGCGGAATTTAAAACCGAAAATCCGTTTGAAGAACTGAATATTTCGGATACGGTGCAATTGGTGCCGGTGCAGCTTACCACGCTTACCAAGGAAAGTCTTAAAGATTTTGAGATGGACCTGAAGAGTGTGGTGCGCAGCAAAAATATGTTTGCCCTGGGATTGATCTGCTGGTTGTTCAACCGCCCGATCGACGAGGCTACTCATTTCCTTACCAATAAATTCAGGAAAAAAGAAGAAGTGCTGCGCGCCAACCTGAAAGTGTTGGTGGACGGTTTCAATTATGGCAACAACATTCACCTGAATGTTTCGACCTTTATCGTGGATAAATCGCACGAAACACCGAAGGGAAAATACACCAGCATCAGTGGAAACAAAGCTACCGCCTGGGGTTTAATTGCTGCTGCTCAAAAAGCCGGTCTGGAACTTTTCCTGGGTAGTTATCCGATCACTCCGGCTTCGGATATCATGCACGAGCTGGCTTTGCGCAAGGACCTGGGAGTGAAAGTGGTTCAGGCCGAAGACGAAATTGCGGGGATTACCACGGCGCTGGGTGCCGCTTTTGCCGGAAAGCTGGCCGCCACCAATACTTCGGGACCCGGGCTGGCACTGAAAACCGAAGCGATCGGGCTGGCGGTGATGGCCGAACTTCCCATCGTTATCGTGGATGTTCAACGTGGAGGACCCTCGACCGGTCTACCTACCAAAACCGAACAAACCGACCTGTTGCAGGCCTTGTACGGACGCAACGGCGAAAGTCCGGTGGTGGTGATGGCTGCATCTACTCCGGCCGATTGTTTCCACTATGCCTATATGGCCGCCAAGGTGGCGTTGGAGCACATGACTCCGGTGATTCTTCTTACCGATGGTTTTATTGGCAATGGCTCGTCGCTCTGGAAATTGCCTAAACTGGCCGATATGCCTTCGATTAAGCCTAATTTCGTACAACCGGGCATGGAAGGTATCAAAGTTACCGCCCGCGATGAAAAAACCAAGGTTCGCTACTGGAGCTTCCCGGGGATGGAAGGTTTTGAACACCGCAACGGAGGTCTGGAAAAAGATTTTACCACGGGCGCTATTTCGTCGCAGCCCGACAACCACGAGTTGATGGTAAAAACCCGTCAGGAGAAAATAGATTATATCGCCAATGTGATTCCCGAACTCGAAGTGGAAGGAAATCCGGAAGCTGAAGTGCTGGTTATCGGTTGGGGTTCGACCCACGGTCACCTCCTCAGCGCGGTGAACAATATCAATAAAAATGGTGGACAAGTGGCGCTGGCGCATTTCAACTACATTCAGCCGCTGCCGAAAAACACGGCCGAAATTCTGAACAGGTATCCGAAACGGGTGGTGTGTGAGCTCAACAGCGGACAGCTGGCTTCGTACCTGCGCACCAAGGTGCCGGGCGAATACCTCCAGTACAATAAAGTTCAGGCCCAGCCTTTTACCGTCCATGAGTTGGAAGACCATATCAGTTCACTCTTAAAATAATGCAACATGGAACCAATTGAAATAAAACAATATACAGCCAAGGATTTTAAAAGCGACCAGTATGTGCGCTGGTGTCCGGCCTGTGGCGACTATGCCATTCTGAACGTATTGCAGAAAGTGATGGCCGAACTGGGTGTTTCGCCTACTCAAACTGCAGTGATTTCGGGTATCGGTTGCTCGTCGCGTCTTCCTTATTATATCAGTGGATACGGTTTTCACACCATCCATGGGCGTGGAGCGGCTATTGCCACCGGAGTCAAAGTGGCTAATCCGGAACTTACGGTCTGGCAGATTACCGGCGACGGCGACTGCCTGGCTATAGGCGGTAACCATTTCATTCACAGCGTCCGGCGCAATGTGGATATCAATGTACTCTTGTTCAACAACCAGATTTACGGCCTCACGAAAGGTCAGTTCTCGCCTACCTCTAAAAAGGGCTGGGTCACTAAATCGTCGCCTTACGGTACCGTCGAAGAGCCTTTCCAGCCCGGCGAACTCACCATCGGAGCTCATGGTACTTTCTTTGGCCGCCTGCTCGACGTGGATCTGAAATCATCGCAAATGACGATGCTGGCGGCTGCCCGTCACCAGGGTGCATCTATTGTCGAATGCTTGGTAAACTGTATCATTTTCAACGATGGTGCGCACGGCTATTTGTCGGAAAAGGCCAGCCGCGAGGATCGTATCGTGGTGCTGGAACACGGCCGGAAGATGATTTTCGGCAAGGAAAAGAATAAAGGACTCGTGCTGGATGGACTAAAACTGAAAGTAGTTACCATCGGAGAAGAAGGGATTACTGAAGATGATATTCTGACGCACGATGCTTCGAACCCCGATCCTACCCTTCACCTGATGTTAGTTCGTATGCAGGCTCCCGAATTCCCGATTGCCATCGGGGTGATCCGCGATGTTCCTGCCGAAACCTTCGATCAGGCTATTACTAATCAGATTGCGCAGGAGCAGGCCAGATCGAAGGTAAAAAGTTTCGACGACCTGCTGGAAACACTCGAACAGTGGGAAGTCTGATACGGGATTAAAAATTGATTCGTTTTACTTTATAGCCGAGTTCCAGCAGGAGTTCGGCTATTTTCTTCCGGAAATCGCCCTGAATCAAAATCTCGCCATCGCGGCTCGATCCTCCCGCACTACACTTCACCTTCAGCAACTTAGCCAACTCTTTCAGCTCATCGTCGGTGCCCATAAATTCGGTAATAAGCGTCGAAGGCTTTCCTTTTCGCTTGTCGAGTTCCACCCGCAAAGGCTCTTTTTGCTTCGCCGGAACAGCACCCGCAGTCGCGGACTTTAGCCGCCCCGCCGCAGCTGAAGCTACGGCATGCGAACCGCCGGCGGCAGCTCCACCGGCCTCATCATGTTCTTCCGATACAGGCAACTCCGCCTTCAAAGCATTCAATTTATCTCTCCAATCCATCACTCAATTGTTTAAATATTTCCCAGATAATAATTCCTCCCGTCACACTCACATTGAGCGAATGCTTCGTGCCCAGCTGCGGTATTTCAATGCAACCCTGGCAACGGTCGATCACCGCCTGCTGCACCCCTTTCACTTCATGCCCCAGCACCACCGCCACCTTATCGATACCCGACAGCCTGAGCGCCGGCAACTGGATACTCCCTTCGGCCAGCTCCACCGCAAACACCCGGTAACCATCGGCCTTCAACGCCTCCACCGCAGCCACCGTATCGTCGAAATACCTCCACGCCACCGTGTCCTCAGCCCCCAGAGCCGACTTGTGAATCTCGGCATGAGGAGGAGTACTGCTAATCCCGCACAAATACACCGCTTCGGCCCTGAAAGCATCGCAGGTACGGAACACCGAACCAATATTATGCATGCTCCTTACATTGTCGAGCACCACCACCAGGGGGGTCTTGACCGCTGCCCGGTATTCGTCGGGCGTCAACCGATCGAGCTCGGTAACCGGAAGTTTTCGTATCATCATCTAATTAGTTGTGTGTTTTACCGACGAAGCATCCCGCAGTCTTGCCGCTTGCTCCTTGATGCTCCTGACCCCCTCTTCAATCAAACTATCCTCCCCCTTCGCCACATCCGCGGCGTCGAGCATTACCCGCAGGTCGGGCTCAATACCATATTCGATGGACTGCATAGCAGCATTATACATCGGACTCGACGAAAAACGAACCAACCACCCGTTGGGCAATTCATTCGACGAAGGAAGTCCGCCGCCGCCACCGCTTAAGTCGCCTATCACCAGCGCCCCGGGAGCGTCCTTCATCCTGCTCACAAACATATTGGTAGCCGAATACGAACTCCGGTTGGCCAGCACGATCACCGGCTTTTTCCACCGTATCGAAGGATGCGCCTTCAAAGGCATGGCTACCGGCTTCGAAAAATCGCTATGCCCGGGACCGGTTTTATGCTTCATGTACAGATTCACCGTATCCCGGTCGAAAAAATACGACGCCAGCCGTTCCGATAAGTCGGCCGAACCTCCGCCGTTGTTCCGCACATCGACAATCATTCCATCGCAATGTTCAAAATATTTCAGCACATAACGCATATTGGAGTCGGAAAACGAATCGCCAAAGCTGCCGAAGTATACATATCCCACCGAATCGCCGGCAATACGCTGGTAACGAAGTGCTCCCGCCAGCCGGTAGCCGGATCCCAGATAACGCTCGGAATAAATCAGCGAAGAATTGAAATTGGACGGATAATCGGTAAACCATTTCCAATACCGGCTACGGTCGAACGACGACAGCAAATTAACATGCCCGTCTTGCAACACGGCCAGCATCTCCGCCATCGCGTCGAAAAAGGCCAATTCGCTTACCGTATCGCGGTCCAGCCGGGCGTTGTAAACCGTATACACCGAGTCCCAGTTAATTTTTTTCTCGTCGAGGAAACAATACTGGCGATCGATGATGCTCCACAAACTTTCAAAATTATTGCGGTAGGTATCGGCCGGAGTATACGGCTCATCGAGGCAGCTGCTGAGCAGCGGCACGAGGAGCAGGATGTTCCTGAAGGCCCGATAGTCACATATTCGTTTCATGCGTCTGATTGTTTATAATACCCTGATATAATTGGCGGGAAACTGCCGGGTGCGCCCCGCACTCCGGAATAAATCGTAGGTGATACCCAACAGTATCGAATGTTCGTCGAACCTGAACACCGGTCCGCTGCCCTGGTATTTCGTATGATGATACCGCCAGGCGGCATGCAGGGTGGAGCGGCGCAGAGGAACATCGACCGACAACGACCACTTCGCCCCCTGCCGGTTGTGAAAGGAGCTGAAGAAGACGGCCTCGGAAAGCTGTTTCGACAGGTAGAGCTCGTAATAGCTCAAACCGGGATAGGGTACAAACATAACTCCCGCAAACGGAAGCTCGGTATGAGCGTCGAACTGCAATGTACGGCGCCGGGTCGGCAGCAGATACCGCGCACCCAGGGTGGCATTCAGGTTGGCTGCTATATCGAGATTGACCGGATTATTCACATTGCGCGAGTTGACCCGGACACCAAAATCGGCCTCTATATTCGCTCCTGCCAGCAGCACCAGCTGCTCGATACCCCGGTAGTGGTAGCGCAGCCCAAAAGCGTAAGCCCCGGCAACAGTCTCCATCTGCGCCGTCGATGCCGGATTCATGGTTACTGCAGCCAAGCCGCTCAGGCGGTTGAGCATCGAAAACCGATCGTCGCCGGCACGGAGGTAGCGCTGTTCGAGTAATTCCAAACGCAGGCCCATCCCCGCATATTGCAGCGACGACAGATAAGGATCGTTGATCTGCACCCAGCTGAGCCCTACCCTGTGCGTGGCCGTAGATAAAGCATAGCCGGGAAACGAATCGACCTGGGCCCTTACCAGCGCCGAAGCCAGCAGGCACATCACAACTACCGCGATCAACCGCGAAGACCTACTATCGCACATCGTGTTTCTAAAAATTAAGCATCACCAGCAATATTCCCAGGGGAGCTATGTACCGGATCAAAAACAAATATACATTAAACAATTTTAATTTCAATTCGCCTGCGTTACTGATTTCCCTGCGTAAGGTTTCAACCGGCATCACCCAACCGGCAAACAGCGAAATCAAAAGGCCCCCCAACGGCATCAACACCTTGGATGTGGCATTGTCGAACAGATCGAAAAAAGTAAGACCAAAGATAGTAACATCCTTCCAAACTCCAAACGACAACGACGACATGACACTGAAAACAAGTACCGCCAGGGTTACAGCCACCGTCACCGGCTCGCGCTTCAGTTTAAATTCTTCCGTTACATAGGCCACTACTACCTCCAGCAACGATATGATCGAGGTCATAGCCGCTACACTTAATAAAATAAAAAATAAAACAGCCCAGAACTGCCCGCCGGGCAACTGCGCAAATACACTCGGTAAGGTTATAAATACCAGCTCGGGACCTTGCCCGGGATTTACCCCCAGCGAAAATGCCGCCGGGAAAATAGCTACGGCAGCCAATACGGCCACCAGCGTATCCAATACCGTGACTTCGGCTACCGTATGCGTCAGCTTGTTTTTCTTATTCACATACGATCCGTAAGTAATCATGCAACCCATACCCAGACTCAGCGAGAAAAAGGCCTGACCCATAGCACTCAGGATCACCGAAGAATTGATTTTACTGAAATCGGGATGAAATAAAAACGTTAACCCCTCTATCCCTCCCGGCAAGGTAACCGAACGAATGCCCAGGGCAATGATGATGATGAACAGGAGGGGCATCAGAAATTTGGTGCTTTTTTCGATACCTTCTTTCACCCCCAGCAATACGATCCCCGCCGAAATGGCCATAAACAATACGGCCCATAACAGCGGACGGTACGGGTGACTGCTGAATTCGGTAAAACCGGCAGCCAGAGAAGCCGAGTCTTTTCCTGCAAACTGATTGGTAAGTGCCTGATAGATATATTCGAACGTCCAGCCCGAAACCACCGAGTAGAAACCCATTATTAAAAATGCGGAAATCACTCCCATCACTCCTATCAACCACCATTTGCCCCGGGGATCAATTTTTCGGAACGACCCTACGGCATCCGACTGGCCCGAACGACCGATCGCAAATTCGGACAACATGATAGGAATACCCAATAAAATGACAAACAAAATATACAATACTAAAAATGCAGCCCCTCCGTATTGTCCTAATTCGTAGGGGAAACGCCATATATTACCCAGTCCGACCGCCGAACCTGCTGCCGCGGCAACAACCGCCATCTTACTGCTGAAATTAATTCTGTTTTCTTTTGACATTCGTTTTGTTTCAATTAGTAGGAAAATAAATGAAATAAGTTACAAAAATACAACTTTTTTTGTATTTACTATCCACGAATCCTGCCGGTCGCTGTCCGGGCAACTCTTTATCTGGATGATATTTATTATCTTTGCCCTTGTTTGAAAATTCAAGTTAAATGAGAAAATTAGTTTTTGCTACCAACAACCGTCATAAATTGGAAGAAGTAGGCGATGTGCTGAAAGGCCATCTCGAAATTCTAAGTCTGAAAGAAATCAACTGTTTCGACGACATTCCCGAAACAGCCGCTACCCTCGAAGGGAATGCATTGCTCAAAGCACAGCATATATTCGAAAACTACGGCTACGATTGTTTTGCCGACGATACCGGCCTGGAAGTGGAAGCACTCGACGGACGTCCGGGAGTGTATTCGGCACGCTATGCCGGTGAAGATCAGAACGCGGCCCGGAACATGGAAAAACTGCTGGGCGAACTCGACGGACAACTCAACCGCCGCGCCCGCTTCCGTACGGTGGTAGTACTCATCGAGGGAGCGAAGGTTAGCTATTTTGAAGGAAAAATTGAAGGAACCATTATTGAACAAAAACGCGGCTCGGCTGGTTTTGGATACGATCCGGTGTTTGTTCCCGACGGATATTCACAAACTTTTGCAGAACTGGGCAGCGAAATCAAAAATAAAATCAGTCACCGTGCGTTAGCTATACAAGAGTTAATTCAGTACCTGAAAAAAAAATAATGACCGTATGAAGAAATATTTCCTGTGTATGCTTACCCTCGTTGCCATCCTTCCCTTGGCCGGTCAGGGTATCATCGGAAAATGGCGTACTCACCTGGCTTACAACAGTGTTAATCAGATTGCTCAATCGAAAACCAAGATTTTTGCCGTGAGCGAAGGATCGCTCTATTCGGTCAGTAAACTCGATGGCGATATCGAATTCTACAGTAAAATGAGCGGCCTGAACGATGCCAATATTATCAAAATTGAATACGACGAAGCCAACAATCAGTTGCTTATTATTTACCAGAACGGAAACATCGACATTATGCACGAGGCTGGGGTGAATAATATCCCCGATTTGTTCCGGAAGCAGATGAGCAGCAGCAAGGCCATCAACGAGGTGAGCTTTGCGGGGAAAAATGCCTATCTGTCGAGCGATTTCGGTATCCTGCTGGTGAATATGGAGAAACAGGAAATTACCGATACCTATATTATTGGCCAGGGAGGACGGGAAACAAAAGTACTGTCAACGGCCTTGCACAACGATACGCTCTATGCGATCAGCGAAAACCAACTCCTGTGGTCGGATGCAAAAAAACCTCACTTGCTGGTGAATTTTGAATACTGGAAACCGGTGGCCCAACTTCCCGGCAGCGGTAACTTCAAACGTATTTTTTCGTTCGGAGGGAAGCTTATTTTATTGAGAGGAAGCGAGTTGTACCGGCGTGATGCGGGAAACAGCTGGACACAACTGGCATCGTCGCTGAACATTCATTCGGCACATGTATCGCACGGACGCATCATCCTCAACGATAAATCGAGTTATATATTTACGCTCGACGAACAATTTGAACTTCGCAGTCAACAGGTTACCGTTTCGGATGATGTGGAATACGATAACGAAAATTCGACTTTTTGGCTGGCCGGTATGGATCTGGGTGTGATATCGGCCAAAATAAAACCCGGCCAGTCGTCCGAGATCAATTATTATAAGCCCAAAGGTCCGGCGCTGAATATCCCGTATTGGATGACCTTTTCGGGCGAAAAGCTTTTCGTTGTGCCGGGCGGCCGGTGGGACAACACCTACAACCGGCCGGGGATTGTAATGATTTACGAAAACGGACAATGGAAGAATATCTATTCCCAGGAAATCGTGGATATTATTCAGCAGCAGGTACCCGGGCAACCGGCGCTCGATTTTGTCAACGTGGCGGTGAATCCTCTCGATTCGAGGCATTTTTATGTCACTTCGTTTGGCAATGGCTTGTTTGAATTCCGCAACGACCAGTTCGTCAAATGGCATACCCATAAAAACAGTCCGTTTGTAAATGTGTTCGATTTTACTCCTTACAGTTATATTCGTCTCGACGGTGCTACGTTTGATGCCGACGGCAACCTGTGGCTCTGTAATATGTTCGATGCCAACGCTATCAAAATTCTGACGGCCGGAGGGCAATGGAAATCGCTGTATTTTGCCGAATCGAATAAACCGACCCTGGGCAACATTCTGATCAACAATCAGAATCCGAAGCAAAAATGGGTGAATTCGGTCCGCAGTCCGTCGGGCATCTTTATCTTCGACGACAACGGCACATTCGACGACCAGAGCGACGATAAAAACCGGTTTATATCGGCTTTCCCCGATACCGACAATCCGGGAAGCGACCTCCGGCCTGCCTACATCTATACACTCCAACAGGATAAAAACGGGGTGATCTGGGCGGGTACCGACATCGGGCCTCTGTTGTTTTACAACACCAACCGTGCGTTCGAAAGCACCTATACCTGCTCGAGGGTGAAAATTCCGCGCAACGACGGAACCAATCAGGCCGACTACCTGCTGAAAGATGAAACGATACAGGCCATTGCTATCGACGGAGCCAACCGGAAATGGCTGGGAACTAAAAATTCGGGCCTGTACCTGATGTCCGACAACGGACAGGAAACGATCCGTCATTTTACCTCGTCCAACAGTCCGCTGTTGTCCGATAATATTTTATCGATTACGATCAATCCGGTTTCGGGCGAGGTGTTTATCGGTACCAGCAATGGTTTGGTTTCGTACCAGAGCGATGCTGCCGAAAGCACCGGTGCGTACAACAATGTGTATGCCTACCCCAATCCCGTACGTGAAAACTACCAGGGCATTATTACCATCACCGGATTAATCGACAACACACAGGTAAAAATTACCGATATCAGTGGTAACCTGATTTATCAAACGGTTTCGAACGGCAGCATGGCCACCTGGGACGGGAACGATGTACATGGCCGGCGTGTAAGTACCGGAGTATACCTGGCAATTTGTGCCAGTGAGGACGGAACGCAAAGCACGATCACCAAAATAATGGTTATCAACTGACCGGTCGCGCGATCTTCAATCGCGCGGTAAAGCGCTTACAGCATGCAAACGAGGCAACATACTCTACTTTCCTCCAGCTGGGAATGGCGATGCAGCTTGTTGATATACCTGCTTATCAACAGCCTGTTTGTAGCAAAATACCTGGAACGGACCGGTTTTCCTGTATGGATAGCGGTTTCGGCCTTCGTACTTGCAATTCCGGCTTTGCTTTATGGAATATCGGTACTGCCCCGGAAGGTTTTCACTGTCGCCACGATAACGCTGGCCGTGCTGACGGTTGCCGGTATTTTAATAATGCATCGGGCAATTGATCCGCTGAGCGTACAAGTCGATCGCTGGTCGGCCATCGATCATTTCCTGCAGCGCTTGCTGAAGGGTGAGTATCCTTATCTGGCGCAAACCCACCTGGGCGGCTACGGATCGCCCTTCCCTTTCTGGAATGCCTTCCACCTCCCGTTTCATCTGCTGGGCGATGTGGCTATCGGTATGACGGTAATGGTAATCGCGCTGATAGTAAGTTTAAAGCCGATTACCGGATCCGCGAAACAGGCATGTACGTACCTGCTGTTGCTCACGGCCAGTCCTGCCTTTTGGTACGAAGTAGCTGTACGTAGCGACCTCATTTACAATTTTATTCTTTGCTATCTGATACTGGCCTGGTGGAACCGGAAAGGGATGTCGGTGACCAGCTCGCTCCGGACTACTGCCATTGTAAGCGGCCTCATGCTGTCGACCCGCCTCGCCATTGTCGTTCCGTTCTTTTTGTTTCTGTTTCCCGGATTTGTGGAAGCCGGCCCGACAAAGCGTTTCCAATTTGCCGGCATAGCCGCCCTTACCTTTGTACTCACTTTTCTACCTTTTGTGGTATGGGATTTCGATCAACTGGTCTTTTTCGAATACAATCCGTTTGTACTGCAAACCCGCCAGGGATCGCCGCTGGAACCCCTGCTCCTGCTGGCTATGCTCCTGCCACTGTCGCTAGGATGGAAAGGCGATTTCCGGCGCTTCAGCTTTTTTACCGCCCTTACCCTCGTCGTATTTGTTGCAGTCACCTTTATCCACCGCATGATTACCGACCAGTTCCATTCCGGCCTGTTCAGTTCGCGTTACGACATCACCTATTTCAGTATGAGCCTGCCATTCGTAATTCATGCCCTGACACAAACACGCAACCGGTCAGTCAGCGCTTGATCAGATTCATAAATTCCTCGCGGGTTTTAGCCTGCTGAAAAACACCCGTAAAATCGGAAGTTGTAGTGATGGAATTCTGCTTCTGAACACCCCGCATCTGCATACATAAATGCTGAGCCTCCAGGATCACCATCACACCCAGCGGATTGAGAGTATTCTGAATACATTCCTTAATCTGCGTCGTCATGCGTTCCTGTACCTGCATACGGCGGGCAAACACCTCGACAATGCGGGCGATTTTACTCAATCCGGTAATTTTATGGTTCGGAATATAGGCCACATGCGCTTTCCCGAAAAAGGGCAGCATGTGATGTTCGCACATCGAATAAAAATCGATGTCCTTCACAATCACCATCTGGCGGTAATCCTCGGTAAACATGGCCGATTTCAGGATTTCGTCGGGATCCTGTTCGTACCCGCTCATCAGAAACTGCATGGCCTTCGACACCCGTTCGGGCGATTTCAGCAAACCTTCCCGCTCGGGAGTTTCGCCCAGCAGGCGGATTATTTCTTTGTAATGAAGAGCAATCTGATTGGTCTTGTCGGCGTCGAAGGGCGCTATGGTGGTGGGATTAAAATCCATGGTCGTTTATTTTCCTGTGTTGATGATGCGATCGCGCACCGTATAGGTTGTACTTTTCAGACGGGGAAACAGCACGAGCAGCTCTTCGGCAAACTCTTTCGCCTCGTTAGCGGTTTGAAAATTCCCGATGCGTACCTTCCAGAAGGGCGAGCTGTAGCTAACATAAATTCCCATGTCGGGAAAAGCCTCGCGCAACCGGCGCTCGATATCGAAGGCTTCGTCTTTGGCCGTACGCTGTGCATTGCTCGAAAACACCTGAACCCGGTAACCATGGGTATACGCACCGGCGCCTGTAGTATTGTCGGATACAATTTTTTCAATGCGCCGGTCCTGATGAATGATTACCCGCCCCCCGCTGATACTGTCGCGTGAACGAATGATTTCGAAGGCGTTTTTCTTTGGTTCTGTCACCGCCGGGTCCTGCGCCATAAGCAGCTGAGCACTGGCCAGAAACAATACAACCGCTGTTAAATACTTCATATTTCTACCTTTTATAGATTGCAAAGTTACAAAATGTTGTGGTTAAATCTATGTTTTATTTTATTATCTTTGTTTCTTAATCGAAAAACAAGCGCGATGAACAGCAAAAGCCGTACCGTTATAGTCGTTGCAGGCGGAAAGGGAGAACGCATGCAAACCAACGTCCCGAAACAGTTTCTGATGTTGCACCGGCAACCCGTGCTCATGCATACCCTGCGCAGGTTTTACGACTTCGACCGGAGTATGAAAATAATCGTCGTACTGCCCGAAGCTGAAGTTGAATACTGGAACCGGTTGTGCTACGACCTGGAGTTCGGCATCGATCACCGGGTGATCCATGGAGGACCCAGCCGGTTTTTCTCCGTGCTTCACGGCCTGTCTGCAGCTCCCGACACCGGACTCATCGGAGTGCACGATGGAGTCCGGCCCCTGGTGTCGGCCGAAACCATCGGAGCATGCTATCGGAAAGCGGCCGAAACGGGTGCGGCCGTCCCGGTTACCGATGCGGTGGAAAGTATCCGCCAGCTCACTGCAGAAGGAAGCCGGGCCGTGGACCGTAGCCGCTATAAACTGGTACAAACTCCGCAGGTATTTGATGCTCAACTGCTGAAAAACGCCTATTCACAGGAATTTTCGCCTCTCTTTACCGACGATGCTTCGGTCGTTGAAGCCTATGGCCATGCTGTGGACCTGGTGCCCGGCAATGTCGAAAATATAAAGATTACGACTCCCGTCGATCTTCGTATTGCCGAACTACTTCTAAAATAAACCGGGATGGGCGTACTGTCGACAGTCGATATCAAGTTTCTTCCGGGAGTGGGGCCTAAAAAAGCCGCACTGTTTGCCGGCGAATTAAATATTCGTTCGGCCGAGGAACTGGTACGTCATTATCCTTACAAATACATCGACAGGAGCCGGTTTTACTACATTCACGAAATCACCGAAAATATGCCTTTTATTCAGTTGAAAGGCGAAATAATCCGGTTCGAAAAAACGGGCGAAGGTCGTTCGCAACGGCTGACAGCCCTGTTTACCGACGGCAAACGAACCATCGAACTGGTTTGGTTTCAGGGGGTGAAGTTTGTGCTCGAAAAATTGAAAACGGGCGTTACCTATGTAGTGTTCGGCAAACCTTCGTTTTTCAACGGACGGTTCAACCTGCTGCATCCCGATGTTGAACTGCCCTCGCAATTGCCTCCGCCCGAGGCCATGGGGTTTCAGCCCTATTACAATACGACCGAAAAGATGAAATCGGGTTTTCTGAATTCCAAGGCGGTTCAGAAAATCATGCAGGCGCTGCTTCCGCACCTCCAGGCGGGTGTGCCCGAAACCTTACCCGCTTATTTACTTCAGAAGTATGCGCTGATGAATCTCACCGAGTCGCTTATTAATATCCATTTCCCTAAAAACGCCAATTTGCTGAACAAGGCGCGGCAACGGCTGAAGTTTGAGGAACTGCTGTATGTGCAGCTTGGTATTTTGCAGCAAACCAAATGGAGGGAAATGAACGTGAGCGGCTTCGTGATGAAGAAAGTGGGACGTTTTTTTCATTCGTTTTACTCCGATTACCTGCCGTTTGAACTTACCAATGCCCAAAAGAGGGTGATAAAGGAAATCCATGCCGATATGTCGGGCGGAAAACAGATGAACCGGCTGTTGCAGGGCGATGTGGGAAGCGGAAAAACCCTCGTCGCACTGATGTCGATGCTGATCGCCATCGACAATGGGTACCAGGCTTGCATCATGGCGCCGACCGAAATCCTGGCTACCCAGCATTACGAAACCATCCGCAGCCTGGTGCGCGACTCGGGCGTCAGCGTACAATTGCTCACCGGCTCAACCCGGGCAAAGGCACGGGAAGAACTGCATGCCGCGCTCCGGAGCGGCCACCTTCATATCTTAATCGGGACCCACGCCCTTATCGAGGATCCGGTTCAGTTTCATAATCTCGGCCTGGTGGTCATCGACGAACAGCACCGGTTCGGGGTGGAACAACGCGCCCGGCTCTGGAAAAAAAACATCCATCCTCCCCATATTCTGGTAATGACCGCCACACCCATTCCCCGCACCCTGGCCATGACGCTGTATGGCGATCTGAGCGTGTCGGTTATCGACGAATTACCGCCCGGGCGGAAACCAATACAAACCTTTCACTATTACGAAAACAAACGACAGGCATTGAATGGATTTATTTATAAACAGATACAGGCCGGCCGGCAAGTGTATGTGGTGTACCCGCTGATCGAAGAATCGGAAAAAATGGAACTGCAAAACCTGAACGAAGGCTACGCCTACTTCCGCGAACTGTTTCCCCAACTGAAAATAAGCATGGTACACGGGAAACTTAAACCCGCCGAAAAAGAATACCAGATGCAGCAATTTGCTTCCGGAACTACCCACATTATGGTAGCTACCACCGTCATCGAGGTGGGCGTAAACGTACCCAATGCCAGTGTGATGATTATCGAAAACGCCGAACGCTTCGGACTGTCGCAACTGCACCAGCTGCGCGGACGGGTGGGCCGGGGCGCCGAACAATCGTACTGCATCTTGCTCACCGGATTCAAACTGGCCAACGATACACGCAAACGAATGGAGATCATGACCCGCACCAACGACGGGTTCGAAATATCGGAAGCCGACCTGCAACTACGCGGTCCGGGCGACCTCGAAGGTACTCAACAAAGCGGTTTGCCCTTCGACCTGAAAATTGCCGACCTCGTCCGCGACAGCCGGATGCTGGAGATTGCCCGCACGACCGCCATGGAAATCCTGGAAGAAGATGCAACGCTTTCGAGCGAAAAAAATAGCATTTTGTCACAACAACTCCAAAAAATGAAGCAGTCAACCAGCAATTGGGGAAATATTAGTTAAAATAAACGATCTGCTTTCCGGTTAAAAAGTTTTTTTTTAATTTTGGGCTGCGAAATTTTTTAAACACTTTTTTCTGGTCATCATGGAAAAAACGCTGGTCATTTTAAAGCCATGTAGCTTACAACGAGGACTTATCGGGGAGATTATCCGCCGTTTCGAACGGAAGGGGCTACAATTATGCGGAATAAAAATGATGCAGCTATCGGAAGAAATCCTGAAACAGCATTATGCCCACCTCGTCGATCGTCCCTACTTCAAGCGCATACAAGATTCGATGATGATAAGCCCGGTAATCGTGTGTTGCTGGAAGGGACTGGATGCAGTCCAGGTGGTGAGAGCCATGACAGGGCCTACCAATGGGCGCCAGGCTCCCCCGGGAACCATCAGAGGCGATTACAGTATGAGTGTCCAGGAAAATATCGTTCACGCTTCCGACTCGACCGAAACAGCCGCCATTGAGCTGGCCCGCTTTTTCGACGACGACGAAATTTTTGAGTTTACTCAGCATACTTTGGATTTTTTATACGCGAACGACGAAATTTAATCATACATACTAAAGCCACTTCACATGACTTGTTGTTATAAACAATTACTTGCAGCTCTTACATTCGGTTTGATCACAGTATCGGCAACGGCCAACGATAAAGATAAAAAAATCCCTCCCTTCCCGGGAATCGATACCACGTCGGTTTATCGCGAACTGCTGATCGACGAAACGGATGACTTGATGGAAAACCATCCTGCAGGCGATATTTACAACAACATATGGACCAGTACCAGGCTCAATCCGTATAAAATACCCGTCGATAGCCTGCCCGACTCGGTACGCATCGACCTTTCAAAATTCGTGGTCCCGGTGACCGGATACATCACTTCCAGGTTTGGTCCCCGACGCTATCGTTACCATTATGGCACCGACATCAAACTGCAAACCGGCGATTCGGTTCTTTCGTCCTTTTCGGGAAAGGTTCGCATCACCGATTACGACCGTCACGGATATGGCCATTATGTGGTAATTCGTCACGACAACGGATTGGAAACTGTTTACGCCCACCTTTCGAAAGTGCTGGTCGCACTCGATCAAACCGTGGAGGCCGGCGAACTCATCGGACTGGGCGGTAATACAGGCCGTTCCACCGGCTCGCACCTGCATTACGAAATCCGTTTCCTCGGTAATGCCATGAATCCCGAAAAAATTATCGACTTCGAAAAAGGCATGCCTTTTATGCACGAATACCTGATTACCAAGAACGAATCGTTCTACTATCAGAAAGAAGTAAAAGCCATGGCTGCAGCCAAATATTATAAAATCAGAAATGGCGATAATCTCAGTCGTATCGCTGCCCGGAATGGCACCAGCGTACGTGCACTCTGCCGTCTCAACGGAATTTCACCCAAGAAAGTGCTCCGCGTTGGCCAGCGAATCAGGGTTCGCTAAACATTTCCGAACGTTTGCTTGTTTCTTTTCACAGTAAAAACAAGCAAAACGGTTAAAAACACTTCATACTAATGTTCTCTAAAAAGAAAATTGAAGACCAGGTTCTCGTGATTTTCGGATCAAACGGCGACCTGGCTCGTCGTAAATTGCTACCGGCAATATTTCAACTGTATACCGGCAATTTTCTTCCTGCCAACTTTGTGGTAGTGGGCGCCGGTAGCCAGGAAAAAGATGAAAATGCCTACCGGAAAGATGTGCAGGCAGCCCTGAAAGAATTCTTACCCAACGAAACGGCCGCTCGTAAAGAGTCGCTTGCCGTATTTCTAAAGCAGGTGTATTACAAAAAAGTACACAACCAGACCACCGCCGACTTCGAAGGCTTGCGCGATTACCTGTACCGGCTGTCCGACCAGTTGAACATACGGCGCAATATTATCTATTATTTTTCGATTCCTCCTTTTCTCTACGAAACGGTAGCGGCCAACCTGGTGAACTACGGCTTGAATACCGAGGACGACGGATGGAAACGGATTATTGTCGAAAAGCCTTTCGGATACAGTTACGATACGGCGATCGAACTGGATAAAAAACTGCACAGCGGATTCAACGAAGAACAAATTTACCGCATCGACCATTACCTGGGGAAGGAAACCGTGCAGAATATTATGGTTACACGCTTCTACAATGGCTTTTTTGAGCCCATATGGAACCGTAAATACATCGACCGGGTGGAAATCACCGCGGCCGAAAAAATCGGCGTGAGCGGCCGTGGAGGTTATTACGACAGCTCCGGAGCAATGCGCGACATGATCCAGAATCACCTGCTGCAGGTGCTGGCCGTTGTCGCAATGGAACCGCCTGCCATTTTCGACTCCGACTCCATCCGCAACGAAACGGTGAAAGTGCTGCAGGCACTACGCCCCATCAAGGGAAATGAAGTAGCTCAGCAGGTCATCCGCGGACAATACATCGCCACTCAGGTAGGCGACAGCATGCACCCGGGATACCGGCAGGAACAGGGAGTAGCTCCTAACTCGAAAACCGAAACCTTCGTGGCTATTAAAGCCTTTATCGACAACTGGCGCTGGGGCGATGTACCCTTCTACATACGTACCGGCAAACACCTGCCTGCACGGGTCACCGAAGTGGTCATTCACCTCAAACACGCGCCTCACCAGCTGTTCAAACAACTCTGCCTCACCCAGCCCAACAATATGATCATTCTGCGCATCCATCCCGATGCCGGCGTGGCCATCGACTTCGGAATGAAAATTCCGGGTGCCGGCTACAAGGTACACAACGTGGAAATGGCGTTTAAGTACGCCGACCTCGCCGAGACAAAAATACCCGAGGCCTACGAACGGTTGCTGCTCGATTGTATGGTGGGCGATTCGACGCTCTACGCACGTGCCGATGCCGTGAAAGCCAGCTGGAAATTCGTCGATCCTATTATTCAGGCCTGGCAGGTGAACCCCGAAATCCCCCTGTATTTTTACGAATGCAATACCTGGGGACCACACGAGTCGAATCACCTTTTCGGCGATAGCCATATGAAATGGCGCGAACCCAACGATTAAAAACCCCTGTGCCGGAAGATGGGCGTCCCTTCTTCCGGCCTTTATTTTATTACTTCTTCCTATGATGAACTACGAAACACATATTTTTGATGATGCTGCCGCAGTGGCCCGTGGTGTTGCCGATTTAATCGCCGAAAAGGCTCTCCAAAGTAAACTTTCGGGGCAAAAATGCTCTATCGCCGTTTCCGGCGGCTCTACTCCTAAAGCGCTCTTCGAGCTGCTGGCCGAAGAGGAATACCGTACTACCATCGCCTGGGAGGCCATTCTCCTTTTCTGGGTCGACGAACGCTGCGTTCCTCCTGCACATGCCGAAAGCAATTACGGAATGACCTACGATGCCCTGCTCCAATATGCCTTTATTCCGGCCGAAAACGTATTCCGGATGAAAGGCGAAGAGATTCCCGGAAACGAAGCGCTACGCTATGGTAAATTGCTCCATCAGCTGCTGCCTGCCCGCAACAGCATGCCGGTGTTCGACCTTATCCTCCTGGGAATGGGCGACGATGGGCATACCGCGTCCATTTTCCCCGATCAAATGCATCTGCTCAACTCCGATAAGGCGGTGGAAGTAGCCACGCATCCCGTAAGCGGACAAAAGCGTATCACCCTCACCGGACCGGCCATCAACGAAGCGCGGCAGCTGGTGTTTATGATAACCGGACAAGGAAAGGCCGATATAGTTGCCACCATCGTGGAAAAGAAAGAAGAGGCAAAAAAATATCCGGCCTCGTATGTACACGACACGACCGGAAAAACCGAATTTTATATGGATAAAGCGGCGGCAGCTAAGCTGAAACAGCAATAAAACAACAGCGGTTCCGGCCTTTCGCTGGTCCGGAACCGCTGAAATTGGTTACCTGCCTGCAATCTCCATCGTATCGTAGGCAATCATGTATTCTTCGTCGGTAGGAATCACAACTACTTTCACCGTCGATTCGGGAGTGCTGATAAGCATTTCTTTTCCGCGGGTGCGGGCATTGAGCTCAGCATCGATTTTAACGCCCATAAAGGCCAGACTGTTGCATACCTTTTCGCGGGTTCCCGTCTGGTTCTCTCCCACCCCACCGGTAAACACCAGTACATCCACACCATTCAACGCAGCTATGTACGAACCAACGTACTTAATAATCCGGTATTCGTAAATATCCAGGGCCAGCTTTGCCCGCGGATTACCTTCGGCTACTGCATTTTCAATATCGCGCATATCCGACGATAGACCCGATACACCAACTACCCCGCTGTGCTTGTTGAACAAGGTGGATACGGCCGAAGCATTCAACATTTCCTTTTCCATGAGGAAAGTGACGACCCCCAAATCCACATCGCCCGAACGCGTTCCCATCATCAGCCCTTCAAGGGGAGTGAATCCCATCGAAGTATCGACCGATTTCCCATTCTCGATGGCCGTAATCGACGCTCCGTTGCCGATATGGGCCGTTATGACCTTGGAAGCCGAGTAATCGAGGTTCAGGAATTCACAGGCACGCTTGGATACATAACGATGGCTGGTGCCGTGAAATCCGTACCTGCGGATGCCGTACTTGGTGTACAAGGGATAAGGAATACCGTACATATAGGCCTTCTCGGGCATAGTCTGATGAAAAGCCGTGTCGAACACGGCTACCTGAGGCACATCGGGCAACAGTTCGCTGATGGCACGTATACCTGCCAGGTTGGGCGGATTATGAAGAGGAGCGATTTCGATACACTCTTCAATCTTTTTAATTACTTCGTCGCTGATAAGCACACTGCTGTTGAATTTTTCTCCACCATGTACCACACGGTGACCAACAGCATTAATTTCTTCCAACGAAGCCACTCCACCGTGCTTTTCGCTGGTAAGCACTCCCAGAATATATTCAACGGCCACCTGGTGCTCCAGAATTTCACCTTCCAGGATTACTTTCTGACCATCCTTCCGGGTGTGTTTCAGAAACGATCCCTTCATCCCGATTTTTTCAACGCCGCCCGAACCCAGTTCTTCATGCGTTGCCATGTCGAGTAACTTGTATTTTACCGACGAACTTCCACAATTCAATACTAATACTTTCATCTTTTCGTTCCTCCTTATTTTACAAGATTACCCTTTTCGTCGTATGTATAAAATCCCCGGCCGGTACTTACTCCGTAATCCTTGGCGCGGAACATCCGCAATAAGATCGGCGAAGGTTTGTACTTTATATTGCCATACTCATCGTACAGATTGTTGAGCAACTTCACGATTTTCTCGATGCCCATATTATCGGCCGTGCGAAATACGCCCAGGTTGTGACCAAAACCCACCATCAGTACTTTGTCGATATCTTCTACCGTAGCAATCCCTTCCATCAGTATCTGGCAGGCTTCGTTGAGCTGAGTTAAAAATAAGCGTACACTTACCAAACCCGACGATTCCATCACCGCCACATACTCATGGTTGATAAGACGCGCAAACTGACTTACTTTGTTGAAGGTTTCCTGCGAGGTGTGAAGCCCGTTTACAATTTCCAGAATCTGCGAACCCGGCGTATTGATCATAAAATGTACCCCGATACAACGCTCCTGGTACGACAACTCAGCAGCGAGCTCGGTTACCACCACCGTCGATACGTTCGACGCAATAATGGCATCGGTGTCGAGCACCTGCTCCAGGTTCTGAAATACTTTTTTACGTTGCGCAACCTGACGTTCGCCGGTCTGATTGTCGTAACGAATCGCTTCGATTACAAAATCACATCCCTGAAAATCGTCGTACATCGTAGTGCCCTTCACGCGGGCCATAATGGCTTTCTTCTCACTCTGGGTAAGCCCCCAGTTGGCAATACGCTTGTCCAGCTTCTCTTCGATCCGCGAATAAGCGTTCACAATTTTTTCTTCGTTCGGCTCCAGGAATACAACTTCCATCCCGTTCAACGCAGCAGTGGTGGCTATCACGCTTCCTTCAATTCCACATCCCACCACCCCGATACGCGAAAACAGCGTACGCTTGCGATTCCGTTTACTCAGGCCGTACCGTTCAATCGGTTCAATAATTGGTTCTGACATATATCTTGTTGTTTGATTCGTTTCCTTAAATTGCCTGATTGGCCGTAATCGCTATCATGTTCACGATATCCTCGACCGAACAACCGCGCGATAAATCGTTGATAGGCGCTGCCATGCCCTGAAGTACCGGACCTACTGCCTGAGTGCCCGAAAACCGCTCCACCAGTTTGTAACCAATGTTACCGGCCTGTAAGTCGGGAAATACCAATACATTGGCCTTACCGGCCACCTCGCTTCCCGGCGCCTTGCCGGCTGCTACCGATGCTACCAATGCTGCGTCGGCCTGCAACTCGCCGTCGATCGTCAACGAAGGATTCATCTCCCGGGCCAACCGGGTAGCTTCCGTAACCTTATCGACCAATTCGTGCTTGGCACTTCCTTTTGTCGAAAAACTCAGCATCGCCACACGGGGCTCGAAACCGGCAATGGCCTTGGCCGTTTCGGCCGTCGACAGGGCAATCTCGGCCAGCTCTTTGGCCGACGGATTGGGGTTAACCGCACAATCGGCAAAAACCAGTAAACCGTTTTCACCATACTGAGGCGTGGGAGTAAACATTAAAAACGCCCCCGATACCACCGAAATACCCAGCTTGGTTTTTACAATCTGAAAGGCCGGACGCAATACATCGCCGGTGGTGTTTTGAGCTCCGGCCAACTCTCCGTCGGCATCCCCGTTCTTGATCATCAGACACGAAAGATACAAAGGATTACGGGCCAGCTGGGCGGCCTCTCCGGGTGTCATTCCTTTCATCTTGCGCATTTCGTACAACATGTCGGCATAGTGATCCATCAATGGATGGGTTTCGGGATCGACAATCGTCGCTGCTTCAACATGGGTAAGCCCGTTTTCGGCAGCTAGCTGAAGAATCCGGGCACGGTTTCCGATAAGAATTAACTTAGCGGTTTTTTCCTTCAATGTAATGTCGGCGGCTTTGAGGGTACGTAGCTCTGTCCCTTCAGGAAGTACAATCCGGCGTGGATTGGCACTGGCCCTTTTTTTCATCTGATCGAGTAAGCTCATGGGTGGTGGAATAAAAGTTAAGTTGCATGCAAAATTACTGCTTTTTTCCGACTTTTGCAATGTAGAGATTGCAATTTAGCAAAAATCAATGGTTTCTAATCCTGAATCGCATTAAAAAATGAAATTCGGTGCGACTGTCGCCGGCAACAGCCGAACTTCCCGATCCGATATGCGTCCTCCCATCGGCATACCTCAGCTGTGCCGCCTTTAACCAAACCGATATCTGCTTGCCGATTTCATACTGGGCCACCAGGTAATACCTGCTTCCCTTGCCCGAAAACGAGGGACTCGAAAAAGCATGCAACACATCGGTTTCGTAGGTGTAAATCCGGTTGTCGCCACCGGGGATATCGAAAAACAAATACCTGAATGTCATTTTCAGAGGTAAGCGTTGCAGCTGAAAAATCACATCCTGCCAGGCTGCATAACCGGTAGCGGCAAGGCCTGTTCCGTCGAACCGGTTCGCCTCCATCGCGTTTCGGAACACCACCCTCCCCGTCGTATAATCGAGCTGCATGCGCCCCGACCGCTTCTTCTCCTGCTGCACTGCAATAAGCGGCGATTGCCCGCTCCTTTCCGAACCATACGCTTGCCGGTACCGGTAGCGCAGCGTCAATTGCAGCTGGCGCGAAGGTGTATGCTGAAGCTGAAGCAGAAAATCGTTGCCCACCGACGGCGCATCCACACCATACTTCAACCAGCCAAACCGGTAACTGTCGGCATAGGCCGAAAGTTTCCAACGGGCCAGTAGTGCCATTTCGACTCCGGCATAAAAGCCGCTTTCGTTGCCGACGCGCGATTGCGCCGAAAAGGCCGACGCGAACAGAGGCGAAAAAGACCGGGCATAATACCGGTGAACCAGGGCAATATTCACCCGCGACGACGGGGCGAAACTTACCCCGTTGATCGTGCCCGCTCCCGGCCATCGGGTAAGAGCCGCTTCGCCGAAAAAATTGAAATAGTGCACCCGGAAACGGTAATGAAGCCCGCTCGTAAGCTGGTGGCTCCCCCTGAAATAGTAATAGCTGTAAGGCTTTATTTCGGGTTGAAGCGGAGTATCGAACCGGGTATAAACCGCTGTTAATCCCAGCTCGTAATACAATTGGGTATAGCTGAGGTTCACACCCATACTGTGTTGTGTCACGCGGTCGTCTTTTTCGATTTCGGAAGGTGTGCGGTGCAATCCGGAGGTGTAAATATTCCTGAACACCGAACCGTCGAAGGTGGCATCGATCTTTCGGCAGGAAAGAAACGTACTGAGGTCGGTCTTCCCGAAATGAAAGGTCGCAGCCGCTCCCCTGAAAAACAGATGCTCGTTGGTGGATGCATAGCGTTTGAAACCTGAATCGCGTATGGCTACCTGGGTAGTCATCGCCGATTTACCGCGCCGGAAGCCTTGTCGAAGTACCAGGCCCTGACCAAACCCTGCAGTAAAATCGCCTAGAATCAAATTGCTCACCACACCCTGCGACCTTAGCTGCAACGAGGAAGAAACAAAATCGACCCCTCCCCGGGAAGCGTCCCACCACCGCTCTCCGGCATCTTTCTCCGCTGTGAGATTAAACCTGATACGATCGCGGAATTCAAACCGGTACTTCGCCCAACTGTGCAACCGGTCGCCGTCGTAAGGCAGGGATTGACGACTGTAATCATTACGCAGGTACAACTCGTGCCGGCCGTATTGTTTCACTTCCCACCAACGCAACTCCTCCCGCTCATTCTCCGCTTCACCCAATCTTATAAAGGGTAACATCCTCCGGATATCGGTCATGTCGAACCCTTCGACCAGCTGAAGTTCGTATAGCGATGTAAATGCTCCGTAGGTAAACCTGTGATACAGTAGGTTCTCGACCTGCAACTCCGATAAGAACGGTAAACGCTCCAGCTCTCGCCGCGACGATGAGTTGAGCTCCAACGGACGTGCAGCCAGTGCTGTAAGTTCCTCAAAAAAGTTTTCAACATCGGGCTCCTCCTCCGATTCGGCAGCATACTGCTCGTACAGCTCGGCGATAAGCTGATGAATCGGCGAATTGTCGGCTTCCTGTGCCCGCGAAAGGAAGGGTACAACAATGAACCATCCGATAAGACGACCTAGTTTCTTCATCACATATTCGTGTTAAGGTTGAAGGACTAAAAATGATAACCCAATCCGCCGGCAACCGAAAGACCCAGTAACGGATGAAGGGTAGCCGTGAGATCGAACCGCCAGCGCCGGACCAGGAAACCCGCTCCCAGGGCGGGAACAACGAAATGCAGGTAACTTACGCCGGCCTGAAAAAAAACGCTGCCGGAAACCGAAATATCGAAAGCACTGCCCACGCGCAGCGCATTGCTTATTTCCTTGTCGGCCTGAAGGCGCCATTGGACCGATTCGGTAATTTTCACATTCAACCCCGCACTGTATACCGACGGCATGGTGCGCTCCGCAGCCGCATATTTCATTTTTTTCAGAAAAGGATTGAAGGTCGAAATGCCGAGCAAAAGTGCCGGCGACAAGGGCACGGTAAGTCCCAGATAAGGATAGAAGGCGGTGTAGTAACGATCGGTTTCCACCGAATACCGGCTGTCGGATACCAGTTGCAAGCCCATTCCGAATTTGCCTCCGAAATCGCGCGCCACCGCAACCCCGGCCAATAGCTCGTGATAGGCCTCAAAACCCGAATACCTGAACTCGGCTGTAACTGTAAAATGGCTGAAAGGATACGCAAAAGCTAAACCTTTTGAGGCTAATTCTGTTATAGAATAACGGGATTCGTACTCGGCATACAGCTGCGGATGCTTCACCGGAGCATGTAACGCGGGATTCAGAAACAATCCCCGATGCCGGGTATCGGTCGCCGGGGTGCCTCCCGCCGAAAGCGGATGCGATAAGGGAAACCAGCTTTGTGCGGTCGCCAGCTGGTACGATCCTGCAAGGATCGCAACAATCAACAGGTTCTTCATAAGTTAAGTTTTGGTTTAGTCGTACTGCGATTGAAACAGCCTTAACCGGAGGAATGTTCGGAAGCATAAAAAAATATATACATTCTGAATCTTTTTATAAATTTTTACTCGTACAGCTGTTAAAAAAAACAAGTAACATACTAATTTTAAGACAAATTCGTTACTTTTGCACCGGAATGAAAACCTATCCGTCCATATTGATCCTGCTGATGCTCCTGATGGCAACCAGTGCCGAAGTATCGGCGATGAACCCCGCCGGCGATGATTCGGGCCGCAGCGGGAAAGTGACTATGATCGTTGATGGTACCGATACCATGTACTACGCCTTTTTGCGCGATATTTACATCTACCCGAAGATCACCTTTACCAATCGGAAGCAGGAACAATTTTACTGGCGCACCGTAAGAGACGTTAAAAAGGCCCTGCCCTATGCCAAAATTGTAAGCAAGGAACTCATTCAGGTCAATACCTTACTCACAAAAATCGAAAAGGAAAGAGATCGTAAAAAATACCTCGCTCAATACGAAAAGGAAGTTTTTAAACGCTACGAAAAAGACCTGCGAAAATTAACCATCAATCAGGGGCGGCTCCTGCTGAAGCTTATCGACCGGGAAACGAACTCCACATCCTACGATCTGATTAAAAATTACAGGGGTAATGTGTCGGCCTTTTTCTGGCAGGGTATGGCCCGGCTGTTCGGCTCGAACTTGAAATCGGAATACGATGCTACGGGTAACGATCGGATTGTGGAGCGGGTGATTACCCTGGTTGAAGCTGGTCAACTTTAGATTCTGCATATGCACAACAATTTCTTCCGAAGATGGAAACACCGGTGGTCGACGTTTTTTCGGAGGCAAAAAGAAAAAACGATAAAGTCGGATAAGTCGCGTATTCGTGAAGAAATTAAGCGTCTCAAATTTTTACTTTCATCGGCCGAAAAAAATGCTCAGGCAGAAGCCGTATTCCGAAAAATAGAGGAATTTCCGGAATTTCGGAATGCTAAAACCGTACTCCTGTACTGGTCGATGCCCGATGAACTGCCTACCCACGATTTTATTAAGAAGTGGAGCCCCGAAAAAACCATTTTATTACCCGTGGTAAAAGGCGATCATATGACCGTACGTGTTTTTACATCGGAGGAAGATTTGCAAAAAGGTAAATGGTCGACCCTCGAACCTACATCCTTGCATGGACCGCAAATTGCCGACCTGGTCATTGTCCCTGGGGTTGCTTTCGACTATAACAAACAACGGTTGGGGCGCGGCGGAGGCTATTACGATCGCTATTTAAAGCATAAACATATCCCGAAATGGGGCATAGGATTCAACTTTCAGCTTTACGAATCGATTCCTTCGGCTTCCTTCGATATTCATATGGATAAAATCATCACTCCTGATCGGACTCTGGAGTAAGTTCCTTTTCTCCCTTACGATAGTAGTAAATAATGCCGTATTCGACGCATTTCATCAAACGGGCATAGGGTTTCAGGTTCTTAAAATGTTCTTCAATCTCGTTCCAGAGCTGCACAATCAGTTCGTCGCCCTGTTTGCGCAAAGCGATCATTTCTTCCCACTTACGACTGGTAGTTTGCTGGTACATCTTCTGCGATGCCTTATATTCTCTGAACACATCGTAATGTACCTGTACTTTTGCAATCGTAGGATTGTAAATCGGCAAACCGCCCTGGCCCACGCGTAAGGCTTCACCTTCAATGATCTTTTTTCCCCATTCCAGTACGGCCTGTTCGGTGCTTAAATCGGGTACTGTATTGTGATAGGTTTCGAGTCCGTACAATTTAGTATGCTCCTGCTTTATTTCACCCCGAACAACGGCCATGTTGAAAACCTGAATAAAATGAGAAATATACATGCGGGCATTGGAAATCATGCGCTGATATTTCTTATTCGCATTCACCTGATTTTCGAGCGATTGATGGTAAATAGCCTGCTGAGCTTCGTATTGCGACAAGAAGTTTTTGGCATCGAGCACTATTTTAAACGATAAAATATGGTTGTTGAATCCTACCCGCTCTTCCATTTTCAGCGCGGCTCGTAAAGCCCGGATCCGGGCCTGATCGGTATTCGGCAACCTGCGATACGGCATCGTTCTATTCTTTTCGATTCATTAAACTTTTTGCCAATTGTAATAAATGATTCTTGCGCTCCTTATCAACATTCACTTTTTCGAGATGATGCAACGCTTTCTGATAGTATATTTCCATAGCTTCTTCGGCTATGGCCCGTACGCCAAGCAAATCGTAAATGGCCGTTACTTTCGAAATTTTTTCTTCCGGTGAGTCGACCGGCCCGCTCAACAACGACTGCAGCTCTGCGGCGGGTTCGCCTTCAGCCAGCTTCAACGCATGGATCAGTAAAAAGGTTTTTTTATTGCATAAAATATCGCCTCCAATCTTTTTCCCGAAGGTTTGCTCGTCACCGTACACGTCCAGAATATCGTCCATCAACTGAAAAGCAAGACCTATGTTCTCGCCGAATGCGTACAAATGAGTTGCATCGTCCTCGTCCGCCCCTCCTATCAAGGCTCCGGTTTTTAACGCACAACCCAATAATACCGCTGTTTTCAACCGGATCATCTCGATATATTCCCCGGCGCTTACCGCTCCGCGGCTTTCAAATTCCATGTCGTATTGCTGGCCCTCGCATATTTCGACTGCCGTACGCGAAAACAAGTCGAGCACCGCTTTCAAAACCGGAGCCGGCGCTTCCGATACCAGCCGGTAGGCCGCAATCTGCATTACATCGCCCGATAAAATCGCCGTATTATCGTCCCATTTTACATGCACCGTAGGCTTACCCCTACGAATGGCTGCCTTGTCCATAATATCGTCGTGCAACAAGGTGAAATTATGAAAAATCTCGATACCTAAGGCCGGACTTACTGCGCTTTCCAAGGAATCGGTATACAGGTTACAAGCCATCAGGGTTAATGCCGGACGAACTCTTTTTCCTCCCAAACTCAGCGTATAGGCAATGGGGGCATACAAGCCGAGCGGCTCGCGTTCCCAGCTGATCGACTCCAGCGAACTGTTCACCAACCCTATTATTTCTTCAAAGTTTTTCATCCGGTACAATAATTAGTTTTCAATTATATCGTTCATCACTTCGGCAATAGCAAGACCCGCCGCCGCAATTTGCTGCGGAATAAAACTGGTTTCGGTCATTCCCGGTGTCGTATTTACCTCCAGCAATTGAATTACTTCGCCTTCGGTTACAATATAATCGACACGTATGATGCCCTTACAACCCAGGATATCGTAAATAGCAGCCGTGAGTTGCTGAACCCGCCGCGTAAGCGAATCGCTGATGCGGGCCGGCGTTATCTCTTCCACCTGCCCCTTGTATTTGGCATCGAAGTCGAAAAATTCGTTGTGTGGTACTACTTCTGTAACCGGAAATACCACCGTTTTACCCGGTATTTTATACATGCCGCAAGTAAGCTCCGTACCCTTCATAAAGGCCTCGATCATCACTTCTTCCCCTTCGGAAAAAGCTTTTTCGACAGCTGCCTCAACAGCTCCGGCCTCTTTAACCTTGGTCACTCCAAAACTGCTTCCCCCCACATTGGGCTTGACAAAACAAGGAAATCCCACCGCCTTTTCAACTTCTTCGGCCGAAATATGCTGTCCTTTACGTAACAACACCGAATCCGAAACCTTTATCCCAAAACCTTTCAGGTAATTGTTGCAGGTGAATTTGTTAAACGTGATGGCCGATGCCAGTACCCCGCACGACGAATACCGAAGCCCTATCAGATCAAAATAACCCTGTAAAATTCCATTCTCTCCGGGAGTACCATGTATCGTAATGTACGCAAAATCGAAGCAGATCCTGGTACCGTTCAGTTGAATGCTAAAATCGTTTTTATCCACCGCTACCTTTTCATAACCATCCATCTCCAATTGCCACTGGTGGCCCCGGATGGTAATAATGTACAAATTGTAACGGCTTTTATCGATATACGAATACAAACCGGCAGCACTTTTAAGCGATACAATTACTTCCGACGAATCGCCACCGGCTACGATGGCCACATTTTTCTTCATTCTTCTTCCTACAGATTTAAATTGGTTTGTGCATACTCACGCCACATTTCGATTAGCTTCTGCATATCATCGGGCAATTCACTGTCGAAATGCATATATTCGTTGGTTCGCGGATGCACAAAGCCAAGCGTTTTTGCATGCAGTGCCTGTCGCGGACAAACATAAAAACAATTCTTTATAAACAATTTATAATAAGCCGAAGTACTTCCCTTCAGTATTACATTTCCTCCGTAGCGTTCGTCGTTGAACAAGGTATGCCCTATATGTTTCATATGCACCCGTATCTGATGCGTACGCCCCGTCTCCAACCGGCATTCCACCAGGGTGGCGAAACCAAAACGCTCTACGACCCTGTAGTGCGTTACCGCATGCTTGGCATACGGATTTTCTCCGTCGGGATACACCCTGAAACACATGCGATCGACCTGGTCGCGGGCCAAAGCCCCCACAATAGTGCCCTCCTCCTCTTTCACGTTGCCCCATACCATGGCCAGGTAACGCCGGTGCGTCGTCTTGTCGAAAAACTGCTTTCCCAACCCGGTCTTTGCTTCCGGAGTTTTCGCAATAAGCAATAAGCCCGAAGTATCCTTATCGATCCGGTGAACCAGGCCCACCGTGCTATCGTTGGCGTCGAAAGTATGATTATCGCGCAAATGATAAGCAATAGCATTCAGCAAAGTACCGTCGAAATTACCAAATCCCGGATGCACCACCAGCCCGGGCTGCTTATTCACCAGGATGATATCATCGTCCTCATACACGATATCGATCGGAATATCCTGAGGAACTATCACAAATTCGGAAGGCGGATAGGCCAGTACAATCGTTATCACATCGCCCGGCTTTACCCTGTAACTGGGCTTTACCGAACGATCGTTGACCCTGATATTGCCCGCCCCGGCCGCATCCTGAATACGGTTGCGCGAAATACTGGCCATAATGTTGACCAGGTATTTATCAATCCGCATCATCGACTGACCTTTGTCGACTACAAAGCGGTAATGCTCAAAGAGTTCTTGTTCTCCCGGTAATTCGTTACCGTACTCGTCATCGTACAACGAATCGTCCATTCCCTCCAATTCCTCTTCTACAAAAACATCGTCGTGCACGCTTAATCCCTCCTGTTTATTAAAAAAATGCTTCTTCCTCTTCTTCCTGTTGCTGTAACGATCCTTCCCTGATCGCCTCCTGTATCAATACCGGATCTTTGGTCAGCCAAAGGTTGATCCGGCTTCCTTCCGCCGCCTGATCGCCCGGACCGGGGGTCTGACGGTATACCCTGTATTCCTGCTCATCGTTGAAAGGAGTTTCGTCGTAACTGACCGATCCTACTATAAACGATGCAGCCAATGCATCGGCCCTCGCATTGGCAAGCGACGATCCGAGCAGGAAAGGTACTCCGCTTACGGTCGAACCCACCCCGCTGCCAACCACCAGTACCAGCGAGCTGCCTTCGGGCAACCGGGTGCCCGGATCAATGTGCTGCCCGTTGAACCGTACGTCGATCACCAAATCCTTAAATTCGGAGGGCCTGTACTCGACATACGATACGCGTAATCCCAACGATCGCAGTAAAGCATCGGCCTGACGGAACGAAATATCGTTTACCTCGGGCATGGGTATCATTTTCAATTGACGCTTGTTCAAAATCAAATAAATCGACCTGAATTTCTTTACCGACGAACCGGCCGAAGGTATTTGTTCGATAATAGTGCCCAACGGTTTGTTTTTATCGTATACCGAATCGATTACTTCTACATACAATTCGTGGGTTCGAAGCAAATTGGCCGCTTCTTCTTCGTAAAGTCCGCGCAAATCGGGTACGGGTATGGCCTCTCCCTTACGGGTATACTGGTCGATAACCAATAAGGTGCCCCAGGTGAGAACAACTATAAGGAGAAAAGCCAGCACTATCCTTTTCAGAATAAATCCGGCCAAACTGTTTTTCCAAAACGATTTAAAATCCATAATAGAGATGTACCAGGTAAAATCTTAGTTTGAACTGCCAAAATTAAACAAAAAAAGCGGATGAGGCACAATTAGTTACTCCTGAAAAACAAAAAAAGTAAAAACCAGGATAAGGTTTTTACTTTTTTTTGTTCGTTTGCAGGCTGTTAATTATATCTTGTGGCGACCTTCATCGGCAACAGTTAATTTCTTTCTGCCTTTGGCACGACGGGCAGCCAACACTCTGCGACCGTTCGCTGTTGCCATTCTTTCACGAAAACCGTGTTTGTTTCTTCTTTTTCTGTTCGAAGGTTGGAATGTCCTTTTCATTGCTCTATGTTATTACGTTAATAATCTGAATTTTGGGACTGCAAAAATAGATGTTTTTTTTTAATTGACAAAATGTTCTGAATTATTTCTTGAATTTTGTGATTTCGTCAAAAAAAATTACTTTTGGTGATTCTTAACTTAATTAACAAAATTTTCCTATTTAACAAGATGTATGGACAGAGTTAGTATTGTAGAACCGGAAAAAATCGGGAGAAATTTTATACCCGACGAATACCTGCCTGCCGGTAAAGATGAGTATTACCAGCGCAATAAACAGGTGATCCCACCTAAATCGGGATGGAGAAACCTTCGCTCGGGCGAAATCGAACTCCTGGTAAAAAATGAAAATACCTGCGAAGATTGGGACGATTTGCTGGTAACCGACGAGTTTGATCCTAATATGATTAAAAATACCAGTTTTTACGGATTGGTGCGTATTGGAAGACTCCGGAACGTCATTGTTCAGCACCACGACCTCCGGTTGCCGGCCGGAATCACCAACAGCCTGATCATTGCCTGCGATATAGGCGACGATGTGGCTATTCATAATGTGCATTACATGGCGCATTATATTATAGGCGACCGGTGCATGTTGTTTAATGTGCAGGAAATGCATACCACCGATCATGCGAAATTTGGAAATGGTACCATCAAGGATGGTGAACCCGAAAGTGTTCGCCAGTGGATGGATATAATGAACGAAACGGGATGCCGGGGGGTGCTGCCTTTCGACGGGATGATTACGGCCGATGCATATTTATGGGCAAAATATGTGGATGACAAGGCTTTGCAAACCAGTCTGAAAAAAATTACGCAACAATGTATCGATAGCCGCCGGGGTTATTACGGAACGGTTGGTAATTTTAGTGTGATTAAAAACTCGCTGATTTTAAAAGACGTAAAGATTGGTTCCAATTGTTATATCAAGGGTGCCAATAAGCTGAAAAACCTGACCATTAACTCGTCGAAAGAGGAACCTACACAAATTGGTGAAGGCGTCGAGCTGGTAAATGGTATCATTGGCTTTGGCTGTCACATTTTTTATGGCTGTAAGGCTGTAAAATTTGTGTTGGGTAATAATTCGAATCTGAAATACGGAGCCCGGCTGATCAATTCCTACCTGGGCGATAATTCGACGATTTCGTGTTGTGAGGTGCTCAATAATCTCATTTTTCCGGCTCACGAACAGCATCACAACAATTCGTTTCTTATTGCCGCACTGATCATGGGACAGAGTAATATCGCCGCGGCAGCTACCATTGGCTCGAATCACAATAGCCGGGCCAACGATAATGAGTTGCAGGCGGGTAGGGGGTTCTGGCCCGGATTATGTACCAGTGTGAAGCATTCGAGCCGTTTCGCTTCGTTTATTTTACTTTCAAAGGCCGATTACAACTACGAAGTAGATATTCCTTTTCCGTTTGCCCTGGTGAATAATAATGTAAGTAACGACTACCTCGAAGTGATGCCTGCTTATTGGTGGATGTACAATATGTACGCACTGGCTCGTAACTCCTGGAAATTTACGAACCGTGACAAGCGAATTCATAAGGTTCAGAAAATCGAATTCGATGCTTATGCTCCCGATAGTATGGAAGAAGTAATTAATGCGCTGAAATTGCTGGAAAAATGGACGGCAAAGGCATATTTGTTGCACAATGGCGAGTCGGTTGAGGGCCGGTCGGATGAGGAGCTGATAAACAAAGGCCGTGAATTACTTTCGGGTGATCCCGAAGAGGTATATAAACTCGAGATCCTGGGCGAGGAGATGGAGCATTCGAACCGTAAGGTGGTGATTGTAAAAGCCTATAAAGCGTACCATGCCTACCGCGATATGCTGCATTACTATGCGGTTAAAAATCTGATGAAATTCCTCGATAATCATCCTTTTAAAGCTATGAACGATGCGCTGAATTATCCCCGGGTAAGCGAATGGGTAAACCTGGGCGGCCAGTTGGTAACGGCTTCGGATGTCGATAAACTGAGAAGCGATATAGGCAACGAAAAATTAAAGAACTGGGACGATATTCATCAGCGCTACGACGAATTATGGGAACGATATCCGTTGGATAAACAAAAACATGCTTATGCCGGTTTATGTATCCTGTATGATGTAACCTTCATTTCAAAAGATATATGGATCGATGCGCTCGATAAAATGATTGAATTACAGCAGTTTGTTAACCAACAGGTGTATGTTACCCGTAAAAAGGATTATGATAACAAATTCCGCCGGATTACTTTCAGAAATCAGGAAGAAATGAATGCGGCATTGGGTACTATCGATCAGAACAGCTTTATTGTTGAAGTAGGAAGAGAAACGGAAGAAATGCTGAATCAGATTAATTCGTTAAAAACTTTATAACTTTTTTACGAACCTTACCGGAAGGAGTGCCGATCAGTTTTTCAGCACTCCTTCCAATGTTTTATCTATTTTTATATATGGGAATGCTAGTTCGTTTTTTGCCTTATCCGATTGATAATATTCCCTTACCAACAATTGTTTTAAGTTTCGGCTGCAAAGCTCGGTAGGTATATGAATAAACCGTAAAAAATCACCTGCCTTTCCGGCAAGCAATATCAACCAATCGGGCAAGAGGTAAATATTTTGACGGTAATTGCCCACTTGTCTCAATTTTTTGAAAAAGGATTTAAAGCTTAAATTTTCTCCTCCTAAAATGTAATGATCGCCATTGCTGCCCCTGGTGAGTGCATTACAGGCAGCATATGCAACCGACCGCACATCCACAAAATTTTTTCCTCCCCGGGGAATATAAAGATTCCGTTTTCGATACCCCATACCGATGAGTTTTCCGGATCCCGATTTGCGATTCCTATCTCCAATTAAAAACGCCGGGTGTAAAATTATTACATGTTTGTGTGCTTTTGTTGAATAGGCTTCAACAAAAGTTTCGGCTTTCTTTTTACTCTGGGCGTACCATGAACTGCTGAACGGTTCTTTCATCGGTGCGTTTTCGGCTGCAGGCAATTGCTTGTTCCCATGACCGATCGTATTAACGGTACTGACGTATACCAAGCGGTCGATTTGCAGTTCATCGCACAATTCGACCAAGCGGCGGGTAGCTTCCGTATTAACCCTGAAATATTCGCGTGAATCGATTAAATTAACGGCTGTAACGGCTGCAGCATGAATAAGGGCATCGCATCCGGTCAAAAATTTCAGGGCATCTTCGTGCCTCGTAAAATCGCCTTTCATAACCTGTACTTTGCGGGTGTCGAATGGTAAATCGGCGTCCGATCGAACTATTACCCGCACATCTTCGTTTCTCTTGATGAGTTCGTCGACGATGTACCGACCTAAAAAACCATTGGCACCGGTTACTGCGATTTTCATGTACAATGTATTGAAAAGTGGTTGATAAATGTTGATAACTCGTGAATAGATTTTTAGAAATTTGTATTGCAAAGTTCAATCAAAATCCTGTATAAAACAATATTTTTTAAAAGCAAATTTTTTATTGTTTTATTTCACATCGAGTTTTAAACCGTAATTTCGTAACTATAAACATGCATTTCGCAAAAACTTACTAACTTTGCAATTATCAACAGCCTGTTGAAAACGTTTGTATCAATCTGTAAATGAAGTTTGGAGCAGGCTGAAAAAATGTTGATGAACAAGAAAGTTCTATTGATAAATTGAAGGTACAAAATTGTTAAATATTTTATCAACAATATGAACAGTCTATTATCATTATCATAGAGTTTTTTTAAAAGTAAAATATTTAATATTAATAGTTTGTTGATGTATGATGGAAAAATCGGAACTCATTTCTGAAATTCAGCGGCTGAAGAAAGAAAAGAATGCTGTTATAATGGCTCACTACTACCAAACCGGCGATATACAGGATATCGCCGATATGATTGGCGATAGCTTGGCTTTGGCTCAATGGGCTGCCAAAACCGATGCCGATATGATTGTGCTTTGTGGCGTTCATTTTATGGGCGAAACTGCTAAAATTTTATCACCGCAAAAAAAGGTACTGATCCCCGATCTGGAAGCGGGATGTTCGCTGGCCGACAGTTGCCCGGCCGATGCATTTGAAGCGTTTGTCCGGGCTCATCCCGATCATACTGTGATATCGTATGTAAATACTACGGCAGCTGTAAAAGCGTTAACCGATGTGGTGGTAACTTCTACAAATGCGAAGAAAATTGTAGATCAGTTTCCGGCCGACGCCAAATTGATTTTCGGGCCCGATAAGAACCTGGGAAATTACATTAATAGTGTTACCGGAAGAAATATGTTGCTTTGGGAGGGAGCCTGCCATGTTCACGAACAGTTTTCGCTCGAAAAACTGGTAGAATTGAAAGAAAAGCATCCCGATGCTGCTGTAATAGCTCATCCCGAATGCAAGCGTCCTTTGCTTTTGATGGCCGATTTTATTGGTTCGACGCAGGCATTGTTGAATTATACCATCCAATCGGATAAAACGAAATTCCTGGTGGCTACCGAATCGGGTATTTTGCACGAAATGCAGAAGAAGAATCCCGGTAAAGAGTTTATTCCAGTTCCTCCCAACGATAGTACCTGCGCGTGCAACGATTGCAATTTCATGAAATTGAATACCCTGGAAAAATTGTATCTCTGCATGAAAAACGAATCGCCGCAGATTATTATTGATGAGGAAATTCGTGTCAAAGCTGTTAAACCAATTTTACGTATGCTTGAAATGTCGTAAATAGCTTGAAGAATAAAAAGTAGCAGATCAATTGATGTTCAATCGGTCTGCTACTTTTTTATTATACTCTTATAATCAGAGAATTATCTTCTTTCGGAAGCTACGATTTTGTATACTTTATCGTTGCGACGAACTATATCGGTTGTTTTTAATGATAAGTATTCGCCTTTCACCGCTTTTTCGACCGGCTTTAGTTCCACCCTTATTTCTTCAACTAAGTCTTCATAGGCTCCGGTGGTTTCACCGGTAATCAGAATTTCGTCGCCTATGCTCAGGTGTTGTGCTTCGATCAGAATTTCGGCAACCCCTATTTTAGCATAATAGTTGGTAACTTTTCCTATGTACATTTTCTTGTGTGTAGCTTCCGAGCCATAATTCGAACTCCATTCGCTCAATCGTTGTCCCAGATAGTACCCGTTCCAGAATCCACGGTTGAAAACCTTGCTTAAACGCTCATTCCAACCTTCAATTTTTTCAAGAGTAAACGTACCGTCTAGGTACGATTCGACGGCTTCACGGTAGCAGGAAACCACTGTTTTGACGTATTCGGGACCACGAGCTCTTCCTTCAATCTTTAATACCCGTACTCCGGAGTCGAGCATCCTGTTTAAGAAACCGATTGTTTTCAAATCCTTAGGAGACATAATATACTCATTATCAATCTCTAATTCGATTTCAGAGTCTTTATCTTTTACAACATAGGCTCTTCTGCAAATCTGATTGCATTCGCCGCGATTAGCCGACAGATTTTTTTCATGCAGGCTAAGATAGCATTTACCGGAGACCGCCATACAGAGTGCGCCGTGGCAGAACATTTCAATTCGGATGAGTTCGCCTTTTTTACCGCGTATTTCCTCTTCCACGATGTGTTGATAGATTCCGGCAACCTGGTCCATGTTAAGTTCGCGCGCCAGCACTACCACATCGGCAAATTGAGCGTAAAATTTCAACGATTCAACATTGGTGATATTCAATTGAGTGGATAAATGTACCTCCACTCCAATGGAATTGGCAAACATCATAGCTGCTACATCCGATGCGATAACGGCGCTAACTTCCGATTCCTTTGCTACTTGAATTACTTCCCGCATCAGATTCATGTCGTTGTCGTACAAAATGGTATTTACCGTGAGGTACGATTTTATATTATTTTCGCGACAGATACTTACTATCTTACGTAAATCCTGAGTAGTAAAGTTACTGCTCGATTTGCTGCGCATGTTAAGTTTTTCGACACCGAAATATACCGAGTCGGCTCCGGCTTGAATTGCTGCTGCAAGGCTTTCCCAGGAACCGGCGGGGGCCATAATTTCAATTTCTTCTCGTTTGATCATTTATAAGTTGGAGTTAATTTTTTACTTGTAAACTGTATTCCCAATCGTAGTTGATGATAGGGAAAATCGCGAAATCCTTGTTGATATTGAATATAATAATTTAGTTTTTTAGTCGTGTATACGAGTTTGGTAAATCCTACAACCGGTCTGTCGCCGTAGTCGGCGCCATAGGCGGGATGACTGCTCATCCATCCTGTGTATCCTCTTATTCCTGCTTCCCAGTCGAGTTTATTTTTCCCGGTTTTAATTTTCAGGCCATACATAGGACCTTCATTTTGGGTATAATTATCGGTTTCCCAGCATAAAAATCCGGCCGTACCGGCAAAACGGATATAATCGCTGAAAAATGTAGTTAGTTGAAACGATTTACCTGCTTCAACATCGAAATAATAGCCCGATGTATTGTAATAGCGTTTTGCAAAATTGGCGGTACCGGAGGTGGTTTTAAGTGTCGAATTCAGGATGAGGGAAGGCCATATGGCTGTTTCTTTTTTAAGTAAAATACGTGTTTGAACGTAAATATCGCTATTGGCTTTTCCTTTTATTTGGTTGGTTTCGACCGCTCTCAGGGCTGCCAATTCAGGACTTAACTCATATTTTTCAAGAAAACCCGACCACAATTTAAAAGCTACTTTTTCACTTAATAAAGGTATTTCAATCCTAAAATATCCGTTTTTTGTTTTATCTCCAAAACCAAAATAGTAGTCGGCTGTTATATCGAATGTGGTGGATACGGGAATGGTAGCATCCGAAAGTTCGGGAACCGGAAATGCATTCGGACCAAACCATGCTGTTGAGTATCGTTCTAGTTGTGGATAAACAAAAACAACGATGTTCAATATTAAACTACTTACAAGTATTCTTTTCATATCGACTACAAAAGTACGGATATTACGGCAAATAGTAAAGTTTTCGTACCTTTGCATTCTTTTTTAATTGGTTTATAACCATGCAATATACAGTTGTAATGGGTTTTAGTTGTATAAATGAAAATAGGCACTATAGAATTTAAAGATCGTCCTTTGTTTCTGGCACCGATGGAGGATGTGACCGATCCGGCATTTCGTTTGATCTGCAAGCGTTTCGGAGCCGATATGTTGTATACCGAATTTGTTTCAGCCGATGCGTTGATTCGTAATATACCGCGAACCGAGCAAAAGTTGACGATACACGAAGAAGAACGTCCCATTGCTATACAAATTTACGGTCGCGATATTGATCCTTTGACCGAAGCGGCTAAAATAGCAGAAGCAGCAAAGGCCGATATTGTGGATATTAATTTTGGTTGTCCGGTAAAGAAGGTTGCCGGTAAAGGGGCAGGAGCGGGGCTGTTGAACGATATACCCAAGATGCTGGAAATTACTTCTTCGATAGTGAAAGCCGTAAATGTACCTGTAACTGTTAAGACGCGGCTGGGTTGGGACGATTCTTCCAAGGTAATTGTTGATTTGGCATTGCGTTTACAGGATTGTGGTATTGCAGCTCTTACAATTCATGGCCGTACGCGTTCGCAGATGTATAAGGGAGAGGCCGACTGGACCTTGATAGGTGCAGTGAAAAATCATCCGGGGATAAAAATTCCGATTATAGGGAACGGTGATGTTACTACTCCGGAGCGAGCCAAGTATAATTTCGATACTTATGGCGTAGATGCTGTCATGATAGGTCGCGGATCGATTGGCCGACCCTGGATTTTTTCCGAGATAAAACATTACTTTGAAACGGGTGAGTTAAAAGATCTTTTAACGTTTGAAGAAAAAAAAGCAATTTTAAAAGAGCATGTGATTGCCTCGGTTAGATGGCTCGATGTGGACGAGTCGGTTTCTATCGACGAAATAGCCGATCAACGTCTGAAAGGGATTATTCACAGTCGCCGGCACTTAGCTGCCACACCCGTATTCAAAGGCATTCCCAACTTTAAAGAAACCAGGATTGAAATGTTAAGAGCCGACACCATCAATCAGTTGTTTGCTATACTTGATAATATAGAGGAACCGGTTCTTTAACCGATACTAAATCTTCGTTGAGTTATGCCTTCAACGAAGATTTTTATTTTCATAACTTGCTCGGGTAGGAGAGTCCTGATATTTTCAGCCCATTCAATAAAACATAAATTTCCTGATTCCAGGTATTCGGGTATTCCTATTTCCAGCGCTTCCTGAATCGACTCTATTCTATAACAATCGAAATGATATAGAATTTTTCCGTCTCTTGTTTCGTATTCGTTGATTATTGCAAAGGTAGGTGAATTTACAATTTGTTCCACGCGGAACAATTTTCCTATTTCTTTTATGAGTGTAGTTTTTCCTGCCCCCATTTCTCCATCAACTATAATTATTTTATAGGAATTGATATTATCTATAATCCATTGAGCTACCCTTGGCAGTTGTTCAATTGTATCGATAGAAATTTCTTTCATTATTACTACTGATCTATTTTTATTCGTTTTTGTGCTTTTGTCTGTATTCTATTTGCCTACCGATGTTCGGAAAAAATTGAATATTCAACTCTCAGGCCTTCAAATTTTCATGAAAATGATTATAAATAACTGAAGCTCTGGTTGTTCCAATTAATTTTTCCAACTCGGAAATTTCAGCATTCTGTATTCGTTTTACGCTTTTAAATTTATTTATTAATATATTTTTTGTTTTATCTCCAATACCTTTAATTTTATCTAATTCAGATTCTGTTTGTTTTTTACTTCTTTTATCGCGATGGAATGCTATTGCAAACCTGTGCACTTCATCCTGAACTGTTGCCAGAAATTTAAAAACCAGATCGGTCGGTTTCAAACCTATTTCTAAGGGAGGAAAACCGAACAAGAGTTGATTGGTACGGTGTTTTTTATCTTTTGCAAGACCAGCAATGGGAATATGAATTTTTAATTCTTCGTTGAGAACTTGTCGTACGATTTCCATTTGACCTACACCTCCGTCCGTCAAAATTAAATCGGGAAGGGGAGTGCCTTCGTTTAGCAAACGGTTGTATCTTCTGAAAACTACTTCACGCATTGATGCGTAATCATCGGGCCCTTCAACCGTTTTTATAGTGTATTTTCTATAGTCCTTCTTACTTGGTTTTCCTTTTTTGAATACGACACAGGCTGCTACAGCATTAGTACCCGAAATATTTGAGTTATCGAAGCATTCGATCGTTAATGGAAGCTTTGAAAGTTGTAATTTTTCTTGCAACGCTTTCATTATTGCCGTCTGTTTTTGTTCCGGATTCAGTTTTTCGCTTTGCTTCAGCTTATCCAGTTTAAATTGTTTTACATTTTGGATCGATAAATCGAGTAATTTCCGTTTATCTCCTTTTTGAGGAACTGTCATAACAACACCCTTCATTTCAAATTCAAGTGGGAACGGAAGTATAATTTCTTTGGAAGCACTGTTGAATTTTGAACGTAATTCGATAATTGCCATCGAAAGTAAATCCTCTTTGGTTTCGTCTGTTCTTTTTTTGTATTCAATGGTATATCCTTGAAATATAGACCCTTTGGCAATGCGTAGAATATTTACAAAGCATGCATTTTCGTCTTCTTCGTATCCAAACACATCTGTTTCTTCCAGAACCGTATTCGATATGATCGATTTTGACTTATAATTTTCCAATAAGTCATATTTAATTTTTAATTGATGCGCTTCTTCGAATTTATAGGCCGATGATAATTGTTTCATTTCGTCGAGCAACATTTTACTCAATTCATTTGCATCTCCTTTTATGATTTTTATAACTGCATCGATATGTTTTTTATATTGTTCTTCTGTTTCCAGTGCCTGGCATCCACCATTACATTTTTTAATGTGGTATTGCAGGCAAACTTTAAATTTATTGGCAGCAATATTTTCTTTCGAAAGAAATAAGCGGCAGGTACGTAATGGAAATATTTCGTGAAGAAACTCTATAAGTGTATTTATAGCATAATTAGAACTATAGGGTCCAAAATAAAGCGAGCCGTTTTTAATGATATTGCGGGTTTTGAATACTCTGGGAAAGGGTTCATTGCTGATACAGATGCTAGGGTAAGTTTTACCATCTTTAAGCAATACATTGTACCTTGGTTGATGTTGTTTTATAAGATTGTTTTCAAGTAACAGCGCATCTTCTTCGGTATCTACTACTATATAGTTCAGATACGAAATATTCTTTACAAGTACATTTGTTTTTCCTTGTTCATGTATTTTATTGAAATACGAGGAAACTCTTTTCTTTAAATTTTTAGCTTTTCCAATGTAAATTATTTCATTCAGAATGTTGAAGTATTGATATACTCCCGGCTGTTCCGGAAGTGTTGCAATCTGAATTTTCAATTTATCATCGATAGTTTTCATTACTTAAATATGTACGTTTTTATTGTTTCACGTGGAACAAATAATTATTGTTTCACGTGGAACCCGATTTCATCGACCCAATAAAACCAATAACACGTTTACATCGCTGGGTGAAATCCCGGGAATTCGGCTTGCCTGTCCGATGGTTTCAGGATTAATTTTAATAAGTTTTTGCCGGGCCTCGGTTGAAAGCGATTGCACACTGGAGTAATCGATCCGGCCGGTTAATGCAATATTTTCGAGGCGCAGGAGCTTTTGGGCAATTAGTTTTTCACGTTCTATATAACCCTCGTACTTGATAATAACTTCGGCCGCTTCAATTATTTCTTCCTTTCGCCGGGGAATTTCATTAATTTTCTTCTGTAAAGCAGGAACTGCAGTTGCCAGTTCGTTGATGCCGAATTGAGGACGTAGTATCAAATCGTGCAATTTACAACCGTGTTTCAGTTCCGATGATTGCCGGGATGCCAGAAAAGAATTAATATATGCAGGTTTTATCGAAAATTGTTTGACAAATTCAATTAGATTTTTTATTTCTTCTTTTTTGTAATTAAGTTGATTGTATCGCTCCGCCGTAGCCAAACCAATCGAAAAGGCTTTTTCGGTTAACCGCATATCGGCATCGTCCTGACGAAGCAACAGGCGGTATTCGGCACGCGAAGTAAACATACGGTAAGGTTCGTCGACTCCCTTGGTTACTAAATCGTCGATTAATACACCTATATAAGCTTCATCGCGTCCAAGGATGAACGCTTTGTTGTCCGTACATTTTTGATGCGCATTGATTCCCGCAATTAATCCTTGCCCGCCTGCCTCTTCATATCCGGTTGTACCATTAATTTGTCCGGCAAAAAACAGGTTTTTTATTCGTTTCGTTTCCAAGGTATGATTCAACTGAGTAGGATCGAAGAAATCGTATTCGATAGCATAACCAGGACGATACAATTGAGCATTTTCCAATCCGGGAACTGTTTTAATGGCCCTGATCTGCACATCGAGGGGGAGCGAGGATGAGAAGCCGTTTACATAGTATTCCTGCGAATCGACCCCTTCGGGTTCAAGAAATAATTGATGCGATGTTTTGTCGGCAAAGGTCACAATTTTAGTTTCAATGCTCGGACAATAACGAGGACCTATACTTTGAATTTGTCCGTTGTAAAGGGGTGAAAACTCTAATCCTTCCCGTAATACCTCGTGGGTTTTTTCGTTGGTATAGGTAATCCAGCAGCTCATTTGCTTGAGTCCGCGGCTGACTCCTTCCAGAAAAGAAAACTGATGGAAGTCGTTTTCACCGGGTTGTTCGGCCATTTTCGAAAAATCGATGGAACGGCCATCGATACGGCAAGGTGTTCCCGTTTTCATCCTGTCGGTACGAAAACCTAAGGACTTTAATTGTTCGGTTAATCCGTAGGACGCCGGTTCCGAAATCCGGCCTCCGGTTAATTGTTTTTCGCCAATATGTAACAAGCCGCTCAAAAAGGTTCCTGCCGTTAGAATCACTGCCTTTGCTGTCATTTTCACACCAAGGGCCGTTACAACGCCTGTTACCTTATCTTCCTCAATAATCAATTGCTTAACAGTATCCTGCCAAATATTCAGATTCGGAGTGTTTGAAATAATTTTCACCCACTCCTGTATAAACTGCGAACGATCGCTTTGTGAACGGGGACTCCACATTGCAGGCCCTTTCGAACGGTTCAGCATGCGGAACTGGATCGCGCTACGGTCGGTAACAATCCCCATCTGACCTCCCAGCGCATCAATTTCTCTGACAATCTGACCTTTTGCAATACCGCCTACAGCAGGATTACAGCTCATTTGTCCTATTTTGTTCATGTCCATGGTAATCAATAATGTTTTTGATCCCATATTAGCAGCCGCACAGGCTGCTTCATTTCCGGCATGTCCGGCGCCTATAACTATAACATCGTATGTAAAATCCATTTTTTGTCGAAAATTTAACCTGCAAAATTAAATAAATACCTGCATATACTGTTCTGTTTCCCTGCTGATTAGATATTTTTGATGAATATTTGCTAAAACAGATGTATTTGTCAGTAATTTGAGCCGATTAAATGTCAATATGACAGAAGATATCAGATGGCATATTAGTTGAAAAAGAATGGCGGTTAAAAATAAACTAATAAATTAATTTAAAATAGTATGTCTAAAGGAAACATCGGGGTTACGAGTGCAAATATATTCCCCGTCATCAAGAAGTTTTTGTACAGCGATCATGAGATCTTTTTGCGCGAACTAGTATCCAATGCTGTCGATGCTACTCAGAAATTAAAAACGCTTACTTCGGTCGGTGAATTTAAAGGTGAGGTTGGTGAATTGAAAGTGTACGTAAGTGTCGATAAAAAGAAAGGTACGCTTACAATCAGCGATCGGGGAGTAGGTATGACGGCCGAAGAAATTGAAAAGTACATCAATCAGATTGCTTTTTCGGGAGCCGAGGAATTTCTTGAAAAATACAAAAATGATGCTCAGGCTATCATCGGACATTTCGGATTGGGATTTTATTCATCTTTTATGGTTTCCAAAAAAGTAGAGATTTTCACCCAATCGTATAAAGAAAATTCGGTTGCTCAACATTGGTCGTGTAAAGGAGATCCTGAATATACGCTCGAAGATACGATTAAATCGGAACGGGGAACCGATGTGGTTTTGCATATTGATGATGAAAACAAGGAGTTCCTGGAGGAGTCGAAAATAAAAGAACTGCTTACCAAGTATTGCAAATTTTTACCCGTTGAAATCGTGTTCGGGAAGGTAAAAGAATGGAAAGACGGAAAAGAAGTAGAAACCGGAAAAGACAATGTAATCAACAATACAGCACCTGCCTGGACTAAAAAACCGGCCGACCTGAAAGAAGAAGATTATACTGCTTTTTATCGCGAATTGTATCCGATGAGCGAAGATCCCTTGTTCAACATTCACCTGAATGTCGATTATCCGTTTAACCTTACCGGAATACTTTACTTTCCCAAAATAAAGAATAATATTGAATTACAGCGAAATAAAATTCAACTTTATTGCAATCAGGTCTTCGTAACCGAACATGTCGAAAATATTGTTCCGGATTACCTTACCCTCCTTCACGGTGTGATCGATTCACCGGATATTCCGCTCAATGTATCGCGTAGTTACCTGCAAAGCGACGCCAACGTAAAAAAGATATCCGGACATATTACAAAAAAAGTAGCCGATCGTTTGTCGGAAATTTTCAAAAATGATCGCCCTCAGTTTGAAGAAAAGTGGGACGACTTAAAGATTTTCATTCAATACGGAATGTTGAGCGAAGAAAAGTTTTACGAAAAAGCCGAGAAGTTTGCTTTGCTCAAAAATGTCGACGGAAAATATTTTACCTTCGACGAATACAAAGATCTTGTAAAAGAGCATCAAAAAGATAAAAACGGAGATTTGATTTACCTGTATACTACCAACAGGGATGAACAATACAGTTATATTCAGCATGCGAAAGACAAAGGTTACGACGTACTGATCATGGACGGCCAACTGGATGTGCACGTCGTAAGTCAGCTGGAGCAGAAATTCGAAAAAACCCGTTTTGTTCGTGTAGACGGGGATACGATTGACAAACTGATTCAAAAAGAGGATGTTGCTAAGGTTCAATTATCTGATAATCAGAAAGATGAGCTTATAACAGTATTTAAATCGCAACTACCGGTAATGGAGAAAGCGGAGTTTATTGTTGCTTTCGAGCATGTTTCGGCTACCGCCAATCCAGTATTTGTGACCCAGAATGAATTTATGCGTCGCATGAAGGAAATGTCGGCCATGCAGGGTGGAATGATGAGTTTCTACGGCGAAATGCCCGATAGTTATAACCTGGTTGTGAACACAGCCCATCCTGTGATTGAGCGGTTGATTGGAGACGAGGAGAAGGTGCTGGGAAGCGATTTACAGCCCATAATTGCCCAGGTATCGGAACTTGAAGCCAAACGTACGACGCTCAAAGATAGCCATAAAGATAAGAAAGACGAAGAAATACCGGCCGAAGAAAAAACCGAATTGGAAGATATTCAGAAGCAGATTGATGAATTGAAATCGAAAAAGGAAACCCTGCTATCGGGTTACGCATCGGAAAACAAACAAGTTCGTCAGTTGATCGACCTCGCACTGCTTGCCAATAATATGCTGAAAGGAGAAGCGCTGGCTAATTTTGTCAAACGCAGTGTAGCTCTGTTAAGCTGATTGTCCTGTTAATACAATTACGAACGGCGCTCTGTGTACTATTGCAGAGCGTCGTTTTTTTATAGCTATCGGCTTCTTTCGAGCCGTGAGGCATCGAGTCGTAATAAAATAAACAAGAGCAGGGTAAATCCCCACAGCGACGAACCTCCATAACTGAAAAAGGGAAGAGGTATACCGATAACCGGCATTATTCCCAATACCATCCCTACATTGATCATCAGGTGGAAGAATAAAATACTGGCTACCGAATACGCATAAACGCGGTGGAAAGATTCTTTTTGCCGTTCGCCGATTTTCATAATCCGCATCAACAAGAGCCAGTAAATAATCAATACCAGGGCCGATCCCCAGAAGCCGTGTTCTTCGCCGACCGTACAGAAAATAAAATCGGTATCCTGTTCGGGCACGTATTTCAGTTTTGTTTGCGTCCCGTTTAAAAATCCTTTTCCCCACAAACCTCCCGAACCAATGGCAATCTTCGACTGATTTACGTTGTAACCGGCTCCGGTAGGATCGTCTTCCATATTGAGCAGCACTTTTATACGAATCTGATGGTGGGGTTCCAATACATGATTGAAAATCATGTCGGAGGCGTAAATAAACACCAGAGAACCGATGGAAATGAAGGCTACGGCAATGAGCTTCGGATAACGGCGTAAAATGCCCGTAAACGCCCAGTAAATGGCCGTGACGAGGCTGGTGCCGATGGCCACATAATTGTAATCGACCGGATACCATTTGTTGATGATCACGGATGCTACAATGACGAGAACAGAAAGACCGAGGAAGATCAGGCTTTCTTTTTTGTGCGGATGCGACGAGAAGGGTACAATAATCTGAATAAGCTGGATGATTGCGATAGCACCCACTACTCCCCAGCTACCTTGTTCGTTGCCGATTGTCTCGATACTGAACCGGATTACGACTATAAACAAAACAATCGCCAGGGCTCCCAACAAGAGTACGATGCCCTTCATTCCTTCGCGGTAAAACATCAGTAAAAACGCCATAAATACCAATGCCGAACCTGTTTCCTTCTGAAGCAGAATAAGAACAAAGGGAATAAAAATGATAATTGCCAGCGGCAACATATCTTTCCATGCTTTAATGCGGTAATTGTACTGGCTCATAAATTTTGCCAGCGCCAGCGCCGTAGCCATTTTAGCCAGTTCGGCCGGCTGAAAGCTCACCGGGCCAATCACAATCCAGGAGCGGGAGCCTTTGATATCGGGAGCCACAAAAATGGTCACTATAAGTAATACAATGGCTACTCCATAAAAAACGTAGGCAAAGTAATTGAAAATACGATGATCGAGCAGCAGTACGACTCCTCCCAGGGCCAGCGCCGTGATTATCCAAACAAATTGTTTTCCGGCGCGCTGATCGAACGACAGCATGCTGCCTTCGTAATCGAGTTCGTAGCTGGCGCCGTAGATACTAATCCAGCCCATGACTACCAGCAACAGGTAATAGACAACCGTGGTCCAGTCGAGTGTATATTGTATGTTATCGCGTTTTGACATCGGGATTGGTGGTTGAAGTGGCAATTTGATTAAAAAGTTCGACCCGTTCGATTTTACCTTTGAGGTATTGTTCGAGCATCATACTGGCAATGGGGGCAGCCCAGGTGGCGCCGAAACCAGCATTTTCGACCACCACGGCGATCGCTATTTTCGGGTTTTCGCGGGGGGCAAAACCCACAAACAGCGAATGGTCTTTTCCGCGGTTATTTTCCACGGTTCCCGTTTTACCGCACATGCTGATATCGGGCAATTTGTACCTGCGACCGGTTCCGAATTCAAAAACCCGCCACATCCCTTCGATCACGATCGGGAAATAGGCCGAATCGACCAGGGTTTCGTGCTTGCGAAGCTGCATGGTATCGTTGGCGTTTAAATGGGGGGTGATGTAATATCCCTTGTTGGCTATGGCAGCCATGCTGTTGGCCAGTTGAAGCGGAGTTACCAGCACTTCGCCCTGTCCGATCGATAACGAGCGGATGGTCATCGCGCGCCATCCAGTTTCGCCATAGTAGCGGTTGTAGTATTTTTGCGAAGGCACGTTGCCCGACGATTGTTCGAAAACGTCGCTGTCCTCAAATTTTCGGCCTATTCCAAAGCTTTTAATGGCGTCGACCCATTCCTGATAATGGCTCTTGAATTTGAGGTTTTTTTCTCCGTATCCTTCTTTTTCGATGGCGGCACGGAAAGCACTCCAGAAATAAGGATTACAGCTTTGTTCGATTGCGTTCAGAATCCCCACCGGCGAACCGTGTGAGTGGCTGCATTTGATGGGCGACGAAGCCGGTCCGTTGCACGAATAAAGTGTATGTTCCTTGATGCCGCCCATTTGCTGCAGCACCAGAGCCTGGATGGGTTTAAAGGTCGATCCCGGCGAATATTGCGCCTGGGTAGCTCTGTTCATCAGGGGTTTGGTAGGATCCTTCACCAATGCCGCATAATTGGCCGATCGTTGCCTTCCCACCAGCAGCGAAGGATCGAAAGCCGGATTGCTCACCATCGCCAGAATTTCGCCGGTAGAGGGTTCAATGGCCACAGCACTCCCTATTTTGCCGTTCATCAATTGTTCGCCAATTTTTTGGAGTTCAATGTCGAGCGTGAGGTATAAGTCGGTTCCGGCCTTGGGTGCCTCATCGGCTTCACCATCGCGATACCGGCCCTGGATACGCCCTTTGGAATCGCGGAGTAAAATCTCGACTCCCTTTACGCCTCTCAGCGCCGATTCGTAGGTAAATTCGACTCCGTCGCGGCCGGCATAATCGCCTTGTTTATAATAGGGATCCGATTCCAGTTTCCGCCGCGATACCTCGCCTATACTTCCCAGTATATGGGCACCATGCGGATAAGTATACTCGCGAAGGGTACGGTTTTGAATATAGAAGCCCGGGAATTTATACAAATTTTCCTGAAATGCCGCTACATCCTCAATATTCAACTGCGTCATGAATACCTGCGGAGTGTACGACGAATACCCGAGGTTCTTTTTTCGATCCTTGATTTCCAGCATCCGGTTATCGAAAAATTCCTTGCTTATATTCAGCGCTTTACAAAAATCAAGTGTATCCAGATCATGAATTTCACGCATAATCAGTGCCACATCGTAGGCAGGCTTGTTGTAAACCAGCAACTTGCTGTTGCGATCGTAAATCAGTCCGCGGGGAGGAAAGATGGTTTTTCGCAGGAAGGCATTGCTCTCGGCTCCCTGTTTATAGCGTGTTTCGATAATTTGCAAATTAAACAGCCGGAAAATATATACAAGCACGACGACTGTAATCAAGGCACTGATTACCCATCTGCGGTTTTCAAGACGGTCGTTGATCATAGCTTCCCTTTTTTGAACGACTGAATACCCAGGAGAATAGTGATGGTAACAAAACTATTGAGCACTATTCGCATCAGAGTGATGCCGGCATCGTGGAAACTGAACACTTCCAGGAAGTAGAAGGCCGTATGATGAATGACCACCAACGAAATAAGGTATTTGACGAATGCGGACACGCCAAAACTATGAAGACCCGGTACGGGGTTGGCTCCCTCTTCGACCGAAATAAAGGCATTGATAACCGGATTGCGCAGATAGGCTATAAGTACGGTGGCAAAGGCATGTACACCCGGAGTGTTGGTAAATGAATCGATAATGAGCCCTAATGCAAAACCCAGGATAAGGCTGATCCAACGCGGAAACCTGACGGGTAACAACAGGATAAACAGGATATAGATATAGGGATTGATGAACCCTGAAAAACGGATGTTGTTGAGTACAAACACCTGGATCAGAATTAACAGGATAAACCGCACTATGTTCTGGAGGAATATAATCATGATTATTGGCTGCTAACTGATTGTTCGAGCTTACGTTGTTCTTCGTAATTCAGGTAATTGATGACCCGTACATGCGATAGCGTTCTGAAATTGACCGCCAGCTTCACCCTGATGTTATAATACGCATCGCTCTCCTGAATAATGAAATCGTCGACCGTTCCGATTAAAATACCTTCGGGAAACGAGTAAGTATACCCGCTCGTTATCAGCGAATCGCCCAGCGAAAACTTAACGTGACGGGCAATATCGTTGAGTTTGGCAAAACGGTAGTCCTTGCCTTCCCAAACGATGGGGCCGGAATAGTTATTCTTTTTAAACTTACTGTTGATCTGAAGTTTAGGATTTAGAACCGGAATAACGACGGAAAATTTTTCAGTTACTTTCGAGACGATACCCACCACTCCTTCTTCGTTTACCACTCCCATATCGACCCGGATCCCATCGCGCGAACCTTTGTTGAGCGTGATGTAGTTCAGCATTTTATTGGTTGAGTTGTGGATAACCTTCGCGTAAATGTATGAAATTTCATTTTCGGGCTGCACGTATACCGGATTGGTTGAATCGCCCATCAGAGGTTTCAGGCTGTTCAACTGATTTTTCAACTCAATTATTTCGTTGTTGAGCCGGGTGTTTTCGTAAGCCAGCCCGTTGTTGGCCTGGCGAAGGTAGAAAAATTCGACAACCGAATTACTGATTTCGTACAAAGAAGCCAGCACGGTATTACTGGATGAAAAAAACACGCTTTTCTGATAGCCGTTGTTGTTAACGATTAGCCCGAATGAGAGTAATTCCAGCAGGATAAACAGAATTACAACGCTGAATTTAATCAGAAAAGCGATGAGTTTCCTCATTATGTCATTTTCCTCCTTGTTGTATAGGGTTGAACAATTAACGGATCAGGAATCCGAAACGGTCGACATTTTTCAGGGCGATTCCGGTTCCACGTGCTACGGCACGCAGCGGGTCCTCGGCAATATGGAATTTGATGTTCAGTTTGTCGGAAAAGCGCTTGTCGAGCCCGCGCAATAAAGCACCGCCACCGGCCAGGTAAATTCCTTTTTCAACAATATCGGCATACAATTCGGGCGGGGTTTGCTCCAGGGCACTGAGGATAGCGGCTTCCATTTTCGAAATCGATTTCTCGAGGCAATGGGCAATCTCCTGGTACGATACAGGCACCTCCATGGGCAAAGCCGTCATACGGTTCGGGCCACGGACGATATAGTCTTCCGGAGCATCTTCCAGATCGGTAAGGGCTGCCCCCACATTGATTTTTATCATTTCGGCCGTACGTTCGCCGATTTTAATATTATGCATCCGGCCCATGTATTCCACGATATCGGCCGTCAGATCGTCGCCGGCAATACGGATCGATTTATTCGAGACGATACCGCCCAGCGAAATTACCGCGATTTCGGTGGTGCCTCCGCCGATATCCACGATCATACATCCGGTAGGGGCTTCCACGTCGATGCCGATACCGATAGCCGCAGCCATCGGTTCGTAAATCATGTATACCTCACGGCCGCCGGCATGCTCGCTCGAGTCGCGAACGGCACGAATTTCGACTTCGGTACTGCCCGATGGGATACACACCACCATCTTCAGCGAAGGGGTGAATAAGTAATTCTTGGTCGGAATCATTTTGATCATTCCGCGAATCATGAGTTCGGCAGCGTAGAAATCGGCAATGACGCCATCGCGCAACGGACGCACCGTGCGGATGCCTTCATTTTCCTTGCCCTGCATCTGGCGTGCTTTTTCGCCAATGGCAATGAGCTTGTCGGTACGTTTGTCGAGTGCCACCACCGAAGGTTCGTCGACTACAATTTTATCGTTATGGATGATGATGGTATTGGCTGTTCCTAAGTCAATGGCTATCTCCTGTGTAAATGAAAAAAGTCCCATATGGTTGATGCTTGATTTTTAATGTTTGAAGTGTCTGATTCCCGTGGTTACCATCGACAATCCGTTGGTATCGCACGAATGAACCGAATCCTGGTCCTTGATCGATCCGCCGGGCTGAATCACGGCCGAGACACCAGCTTTAGCTGCAATTTCGACACAGTCGGGGAAAGGGAAGAAGGCATCGGAGGCCATCACGGCTCCGTTGAGGTCGAAACCGAAGTCGGCCGCCTTGGCGATCGCTTGCTTCAGAGCGTCTACGCGTGAAGTCTGACCGACGCCGCTCGAACACATCTGTTTGTTTTTAGCCAGTACGATGGCGTTCGATTTGGTATGTTTTACAATTTTATTGGCAAACAGCAGGTCGTCGATTTCCTGTTGCGACGGAGTTTTGGCGGTTACGACCTTCAGGTCGTTTTCGGTTTCAACTCCGGTATCCTTGTCCTGCATCAGCACGCCGTTGAGCAGCGAGCGGAACTGGCGGGTGCGCAGTTTGTTTTCTTTCAGGATAAGAATGATGCGGTTTTGTTTTTGCGAAAGAATTTCGAGTGCTTCGAAATCGTAGTCGGGAGCAATGATGACCTCGAAGAACAGCTTGTGAATTTCGGCAGCAGTAGCTTTATCCACCACGGCATTGGTAATCAGTACGCCGCCGAAGGCCGAAACCGGATCGCCGGCCAGCGCATCTTTCCAGGCTTCGAGCAGCGAAGGTCGCGAAGCGATACCGCAGGCGTTGTTGTGCTTGAGAATAGCGAAGGTAATATCTTCGAAATCGTTGATCAGGTTCACCGCGGCATCGATATCGAGCAGGTTGTTGTACGAGATTTCCTTGCCCTGAAGTTGCTCGAACATAGCTTCGAACTTGCCGAAGAAAACTCCTTTCTGGTGCGGATTTTCGCCGTACCGCAATACTTTCGAATCGTTTTCCGAGCAACGGAAATGCGACTCATCTTCCTGATCGAAGTAATTGAAGATGGCCGAATCGTAGGCCGACGAAACGGCAAAGGCTTCGCGGGCAAACCATCGGCGTTCCTCGAGGGTGGTTTCGGCCCCGCTTTCGTCGAGAATATTCAACAGCGGTTCGTATTGGTTCTGGGAGGCGACAATTACCACATCGCTGAAGTTTTTTGCCGCGGCACGAATAAGTGAAATGCCGCCAATATCGATTTTTTCGATAATGTCGGCTTCATCGGCGCCGGCAGCTACCGTAGCTTCGAAGGGGTATAAATCGACAATCACCAGGTCGATTTCGGGAATATCGTATGCTTCGATCTGCTGCTGATCGGCATCCAGCGCCCGACGGGTGAGTATTCCGCCGAACACTTTCGGATGAAGGGTTTTTACCCGGCCGCCCAAAATGGAGGGATAGCCGGTGAGGTCCTCGACGGCCCGGCAGGGGATATTCAACGATTCGATGAAGGTTTGCGTACCGCCGGTGGAAATAAATTCCACACCTTCAGCATGAAGTTTTTGAATAATAATGTCTAACTTATCTTTATGATATACAGAGACTAAAGCTTTTTTTATACGTTTTTTATTCATTCTGCTGATAGCTACAATTTTAGTCTGCAAAGCTACGAAAAAATGTTTGTAACTACAAAAGGAAAATTTTAGTGCTGGTCTGCTGTCGTTTTTACTGAAAATGAAAGTATTTATCGGAAATGAATGTGAAAAAAGTGTTACTTTTGCGACAAATGCTATTCAGTTTTTCTGATTTGCTCTATACATATCCTTCAATACATGTTTTGAAATGAAAGTAAATCTGATTTTTATTATTTTTTTGGGGCTGTGGGTCGCACCGCTCACCGCTCAACAGTACGACCAGTTTTTTACTACTCAAAGCTGCCGGGTCGATGTACACTTTTCGGGTAACACCAGGGAAATGAATGTATATCTGGAGAAGATCAAACAGGAACCTTACTGGGGCGGCAGAGTATCGGATCTTACTCCCATGAATGTACCCGGCGATTTCAGGTTCACCGTCACGGATAGTGCAACTAATCAATTGATTTACACCGATGGATTTAATACTCTGTTTCGTGAATGGCAAACAACTCCCGAAGCAGAAAAAGTAAATAAAAGTTTTGAAAATACTGTTGTTTTTCCATTTCCCAAAACAACGGTAAGGCTATGCATCGAACGCCGAACCGGATTCAACAGCTGGGAGCTTTTGTTGGCAGTAATGATTCGTCCCGACGATGCCTTGATCCAGCGAACGGGAAAGTTGAAAGTCCCGGTCAAGGTGCTTCGCAAACCTTCACAACCTTCTGAAGCAGTGGATATTGCGATCATCGGTGAAGGGTATACCGCCGGTGAGCTTAAAAAATTTTATCGTGAAGCCGATCGGTTGGCTGGTTATATAGTGAGTCACGAACCCTTTAAAACGTACAAATCGCGGCTTAATTTTTATGCCGTCGGTGCACTTTCGAATGAGACGGGAGTTTCGAAGCCACACGAAGGAAAATGGAAAAACTCGGCTCTCGGAGCTCATTATCACACGTTTTACTCACCGCGTTATCTCACTTCGCCCCGGCATTTCCTCATTCGCGATTATGCTTCGGCGGTGCCTTATGATGCAATTTACATCTTAGTGAATACCGATGAATATGGTGGTGGCGGAATCTATAATTTTTACGCGCTGACTTCGGCCCGGGGTCGCGATGCACGGGCGGTGACGGTGCACGAGTTCGGACATTCGTTTGCCGGGCTGGCCGATGAGTATTTTTACGAAGGGGGGGATGCGCTCGATGGGATGTATCCGTTGCACGAAGAGCCGTGGGAACCCAATATTACCACGCTAAAGCATTTTGAGCACAAGTGGCTGGCCGATTTACCGGAAGGAACTCCGGTGCCTACTCCGTTGCCGGAGGATTCGGCGGCAGCGAATCCGGCCGCTGTTCCGGCCTCACAATCGACTTCCTTGCTCGGGGTGTACGAGGGGGGAGGTTATAAAACCAAGGGGATTTACCGGCCCACACCCGATTGCCGGATGAAAACCAATAAGGCGGCCGAATTTTGTCCGGTGTGTGTCAAGGCGGTGGAAGCCCGGATCAGGTTGCTGACCGGAGCCTTGTAACGCCCCCTGTCCATAAAAGTTGAAAATCCCGGTCCGTTAAGCTATTCCGGATCTTTTTCGGTAAGGTATTTCCAGTACCGGCGCGGCAGGTGTTGCCGGTGCAGTTTCGGGTTGATGCGTTCTCTGATGGTAATGGCTTTGAAGTACCGTTTCCACAGCCGCTGGTACAGTACTTCGTTTTCGGCCAGCAAGTGGTCTTTCACCTTCCCGCGGTCGAACAGTTCCGATTCGGTAAAACTCATTTCGGTTACCTGCCGGGTGTCGGAATACATCCCGTAGTTGCGCTTCAGATCGTAAATGATAAACTGTTGGTCGGCATACCGGTCCCGAAAATGCGTGATGATGAGCGGGAGTACATTGTGGTCGGGTTCGATGGCCGCGAAATAGGTATCGTCGGAGGTTTTCTGAAACCGCACAAATTCGATCATTCGTTGCTTTTCGCGACTGGTTTTCAGGGCGATCTGCCGCAGCTGCAACACATCGTCGTCGGCAAAATTGGTAGCTATGGAATGGGGCGAATCGATGGTTTTGCGGATGTAGCGAAAAATCACTTCGTCGGCACCGGGCAATTCCGAAAGCCAGGCATAACTGATCATGTTCAAGGTATTTTTATCCACTTTTTTTTCCAGCGATTTCCATACCCGCTCCGATTTTTCGGGATCGGTAATCACCGTGTGGGTCCCCTCGCAAAACAGCGGTTCCGGCTCGTCGGGCAGGAGCAATCGATGGGGAAAGGTTTTGCGAAGGTAAGCATCGAAAATTGCGGTGAGAAGGCCTTCGAAGGATTTGTCGTAATGGAATACTATCATTGTATACGCGGTTAACCGTGCAAGTTGGGTTACCAGTCGAATTGTATTTCGAGTTGCGAACTGTCGGGCTTTTTACCGGTTAGTTTCCGGCGGACATATTCGGGCGAGGTTTCGTGTACCGTACGAATGGCCAGTTCCTTACAGGTAATAAAATACTGGGCTTTTTTCATCACCACGCCTATCTTTTTCAGGTCGGCCGTACCGAGTTTCCCGAATCGCCGGGCCATCACGATAGTATTGGCCGACTTTACCCCCACCCCCGGAATACGCAGCAATAAAGCGTAATCGGCGGTGTTTACATCCACCGGGAAAGCCTCGGGATGCCGGAGCGCCCACGACAGTTTCGGATCGAGTTCCAGCTCGAGGTTGGGGTAGCGGTCGTCCACAATTTCATCGACCTTAAAACCATAAAAACGCAGCAGCCAGTCGGCCTGGTACAGCCGGTGTTCGCGAACCAGCGGCGGTTGCCGGAGCATAGGCAGCCGCTCGTCGTTGGTATTCACCGGGATATAGCCCGAATAATACACCCGTTTCATACCGGGTTTAGCGTAGAGCATATCGGTGGTGTGCAGGATCTGGTTGTCGGTTTCGTCGGTGGCGCCGATAATCATCTGCGTGCTTTGTCCGGCAGGTGCAAACTTGCGTAACTTAGGCGCATTTTTCCGCAATTCGGCATTTTCGAGCATGCCCTGCTGAATAAATTCCATGGGTTTAAACACACTTTCGTGGTTTTTTTCGGGAGCCAGCAGTTTCAGGTTTTTCTCGGTGGCGATTTCGATGTTGACACTCAGGCGGTCGGCATACAAACCGGCCTCATGCACCAGCGCTTCGCTGGCCCCTGGAATGCTCTTGAGGTGGATGTAGCCGTTGAAGCGGTGCGTGGTGCGCAACTCGCGTGCAACCCCTACCAGTCGTTCCATCGTGTAATCGGGATTGTTGATAACTCCCGAACTCAGGAAAAGTCCTTCGATGTAGTTGCGGCGGTAAAATCCGAGGGTAAGATCGACCAGTTCCTCCACCGAAAAAGCAGCCCGTCTCACATCATTACTCCGGCGGTTTACGCAATAGGCACAATCGTAAATGCAATAGTTGGTAAGCATTATTTTCAGCAACGACACGCAGCGTCCGTCCTCGGTAAAACTGTGGCAGATTCCCCAGCCCGCGGTATTCCCGATTCCGCCCGCGGTTTTCGCACGGGTAACGCCGCTCGATGCGCACGAAACATCGTACTTCGCCGATTCGGCAAGAATTTCCAGTTTGGAGAGCAGGTTGGGATTCATTTGGCTGATTATCAGTAGTGTTTGTGGATCATGCTAAGCATTAAGCAGCCTCGCAAAAATAGCAATTTCCAGGCATCGGCAATGTTAATGTTGAAAAATAATATTTTTAACAGATGATAAAATCGGATAACTTTTTAAAAGTTAGGGTACAATGTGAATCGTCGCATCAAAACTTTAACTATTTTAGCAGGCTGTTCACAATTTAACAAGATGTTTTAAAAATATTCAATTGAATTACCATGACTAAGGTTTCAAAAATTATTGTGTTTTCGTTGCTGGGAGTTTTACTCGCCGGGATAATATTTTACCCGAAAATCGGCCGGCTGATCAAAAAGGAGGAAGCGGTTGCCGAAATTAAAGGCGATGCGAAAGGCGGCGGTCAGGGAAAACAAAAGCTGAGTGTGAATGCCTTAATCCTGAAACACCAGTCGATGCAGGATGTGTTTCGTACCAAGGGTCAGCTTATTCCCGACGAAGAGGTGGATCTGTCGTTCGAAGCTTCGGGCAAAGTAACGGGGATTCATTTCAAGGAGGGAACCTATGTGACCAAGGGCACTTTGCTGGCCAAGGTCAACGACCAACCGCTCCAGGCCGAGCTCAAAAAGCTCGAAGCTCAGATTCCGCTGGCCCGCGAGCGGGTGAGCCGGCAGCGTACATTGCTCGAAAAAGATGCGGTAAGTCAGGAAACCTACCAGGCTGTAACCACCGATCTTGAAAAATTGTCGGCCGACATCGAACTGGTAAAAGCCCGTATTCGTCAAACTGAATTAAGAGCTCCGTTCGATGGAGTGATCGGGTTGCGAATGGTGAGCGAAGGCGCCTATGCTTCCACCGGAACGGTGGTAGCCCATCTCACCAAAGTATCGCCCCTGAAAATCGAGTTTTCGGTCAACGAAAAGCAAGCCAACGAAGTGAGTCCCGGCACTATCATTCAGTTCACCGTCGAAAACGATCCTACTACCTACCGCGCCCGGGTGTATGCCATCGAATCGAAACTCGACGAAAAGACCCTTTCTCTGAAGGCACGGGCCATTTACGATAATCCCGGCGGCAGGTTGAAGCCCGGCCGTTCGGCTTCCATCGAAATTATCCTGAAAGAAATCAACGATGCCATCGTGATTCCCAGTATTGCCTCGGTGGCCGAGATGGGGCGCGACTATGCCTATGTGTACAAAGCAGGAACAGCCAAACAGGTGTTTGTGAAGAAAGGTTTGCGTACGGCCTCGTCTATCCAGATCACCGACGGGTTACAGGCCGGCGATACGGTGCTGGTCACCGGTGTGATGCAGCTGCGCGATGGAAGTGAGGTAGAAATTCAGCAAATTCAGTAAGCCTATGAACCTGTCCGAACTTAGTATACGCCGACCGGTACTGGCCACGGTGTTTATTCTTATCATTGTATTGCTCGGTGTAATCGGTTATACCTACCTTGGAGTACGCGAATATCCGAATGTCGACAACCCGATTATCAACGTGTGGGTGTCGTATCCCGGGGCCAATGCCGAAGTAATTGAAAAACAGATTACCGAACCGCTCGAACAAAATATCAACGGGATCCCGGGAATTCGTTCGCTTACGAGCTCCAGCCGCCAAGGGTCGAGCAGCATTACCGTCGAGTTTGAGTTGAGCGTCGATCTCGAAACGGCGGCCAACGATGTGCGCGACAAAGTATCGAGGGCGCAGCATTACCTTCCGCGCGACTGCGACCCGCCCACTGTTTCGAAGGCCGATGCCGACGCGAATCCTATTATTCAGATTACCGTGCAGAGCGAACAGCGTTCGCTGCTCGAGCTCACCGAAATTGCCGAGCTCACCGTCAAAGAACAGCTGCAAACCATCCCGAACGTGAGTGCCGTGGAAATCTGGGGTGAGAACCGGTACTCGATGCGGTTGTGGCTCGACCCGGTGAAGATGGCGGCCTACGACATCACTCCCATGGATGTGAAAAATGCCATCGATCGCGAAAATGTGGAATTACCCTCGGGGAGCATCGAAGGCGATAAAATCGAGATGACCATTCGCACCCTGGGATTGATGGAAACACCCGAGGAATTCAACAACCTGATTATAAAGGAAGATAATTACCGTATCGTGCGTTTTGGCGATATCGGAACGGCCGAGCTGGATCCCGAGAATCGGAAGAATATTCTCCGCCTCAATGGAGTGCCCATGGTGAGTACGGTCATTATTCCTCAACCCGGGGCCAACCAGATCGATATTTCCGACGAAGTGCAGCGGAGGTTGAAATCGATGCAGAAAGACCTGCCCGACGATGTGGTGACGCAGATTGCTTTCGACAACACACGGTTTATCCGGGCCTCCATTAACGAGGTGTACGAGACCATTGTTGTGGCTTTCCTGCTGGTGATTGTCATTATTTTTATGTTCCTGCGCGACTGGCGGGTAACGCTCATCCCGGTGGTGGTGATTCCTGTTTCGCTGGTGGGAGCCTTCTTTATCATGTACGTAGCCGATTTCTCGATCAATGTATTGTCGATGCTGGCCGTGGTGCTGGCCGTGGGGTTGGTGGTCGACGATGCCATCGTGGTAACCGAAAATATTTACCTGAAAATTGAAAAAGGAATGACTCCGCTACAGGCGGGTATCGACGGATCCAAAGAGATTTTCTTCGCTGTTATTTCTACCACCATTACCCTGGTTTCGGTGTTTTTTCCTATCGTTTTCCTCGAAGGAATGACGGGCCGGCTGTTCCGCGAATTCAGTATCGTGGTTTCCGGCGCGGTGATTATATCGTCGTTTGCGGCGTTGACTTTCACGCCGATGCTATCGACCAAATTACTGAAACGGAAAGAGAGGCACAATTGGTTGTACGAAAAGACCGAACCGTTTTTTGTGTGGATGAACACCTCGTTTGAAAACGGGCTTACCCGGTTTATGAAGCGGAAATGGATTGCTTCTGCCATTGTTTTACTTTCGTTTGTGTTAATTGTTGTGCTTTGGAAAACACTACCCGAAGAGATGGCGCCGTTGGAGGACCGTTCGCAGGTGATGATACGGACGTCGGCACCGGAAGGAGCAACCTACGAATTCGTGCGCGATTATACCGATAAGATTGCTTATATCGTGGACAGCATTGCTCCGGAGCGTGAGTCGAACATCAGTATCGTGCGTTCGGGTTTCGGGATGGTGCGGGTACTGCTTCCCGACCTGCGCGAGCGGGAGTATACACAGATGGATGTGGCCGATAAGTTGGGAGCGGCAGTGCGGAAAGAGACAGAAGCCCGCGCTTTTGTGCAGCAGCAGTCCACCTTTGGCGGCCGGCGATCGTCGATGCCCGTGCAGTATGTGTTGCAGGCCACCTCGCTCGACAAACTCGAAAAGCATATCCCGCTGTTCTTGCAAAAAGTAAACGAGAGCCCGTTGTTCCAGATGGCCGATGTGAATCTGAAGTTTACCAAGCCCGAAACACGCATCTACATCGATCGCGATAAAGCTACCCTGTTGGGAGTAAGCACGCGCGATATCGGACAGACCCTGCAATACGCACTCAGCGGACAGCGGATGGGTTACTTCTACATGAACGGAAAGCAGTACCAGATTCTGGGCGAAATCAACCGGCAGCAGCGCAACACGCCTCTGGATCTGAAAACCATTTACCTGAAAAACCGCGATGGGGAGATGATTCAGATGGATAACCTGGTGGAACTGAAAGAAACAGTGGCGCCACCGCAGTTGTACCGCTACAACCGTTTCAGCTCGGCTACCATTTCGGCGGGACTGGCCCCCGGCGTTACGCTGGGCGATGCCCTCGACGAGATGGATGTGATTGCTAAAGAAACCCTGGATGAAACGTTCCGTACGGCGCTGGCCGGCGATTCGAAGGATTTCCGCGAGAGTTCGTCCAGTCTGATGTTTGCCTTCCTGCTGGCGTTGGTGCTTATTTATCTGGTGCTGGCAGCTCAGTTCGAAAGTTTCAAGGATCCGATGATCATCATGCTTTCGGTGCCCCTGGCCCTTACCGGAGCGTTGGTGTTTATGTGGGCGGCCGGTATCACCATGAATATCTTCAGTCAGATCGGGCTTATCATGCTCATCGGGCTGGTGGCCAAAAATGGTATTCTGATCGTGGAGTTTGCCAATCAGCGGCAGGAAGCGGGGATGAACAAACTGGCGGCGGTTACCGGAGCGGCAGTGCAGCGCTTGCGCCCTATTCTGATGACCAGTTTTTCGACCGTGCTCGGATTGTTACCATTGGTGTTTGCATCGGGCGAAGGAGCCAACGGACGCATTGCCATGGGAACTGCCGTGGTTGGCGGCATGATCGTTTCTACCTTCCTCACCATGTTTATCGTTCCATCCATCTATTTCCTGTTGGCCACCAACCGGAAAAAGTAAGTAATAATGTACAGTAAAATATGAAAAAATATCGTCTTCTTTTTGCCGGGCTACTGTGGGCGACGCTGACCTACGGTGGTGTACCCGTATCGCTCGGTGAGCTGATTGAAAAAGGCCTGCAGTACAATTACCAGCTCCGGATAGCCCGCAATGAGCAGCAGATTGCCGATAACAATGCCACGCCCGGCAATGCGGGGATGCTTCCCACCCTCGATGTGAGCGGGAATTTCGGAGGAACTGAATACAACAATGCCCAGTTTCCCGCCGACGGCAGTGCTGCTACCAAAGTCAGCGGAGTAAGCAATACGAATCTGTCGGCTGCGGCAAACGTGAACTGGACGCTCTTCGACGGCTTTAACATACAGGCAACGTATTCGAAGCTAAAGGCATTGCAGCAGGCCGGAGCCTTGCAAACCCGCATGGAGATCGAAAGCTATGTGGCCGATTTGTCGGCGGCCTATTACGATCTGGTGCAGCAAACCATCCGTATCAACAACCTGAAATCGGCCGTGCGTTTGTCGAAAGAACGCTTACGCATTGTGGAGGCCCGTTACAATATCGGTAACCTTTCGCGGCTCGACCTACAACAGGCGCGCGTCGATTTTAATACCGACAGTTCGCGGTTGATCCGCCAGCAGGAAGTGCTTCATACCGTGAAAGTACGGTTGAACCGGCTGGTCGCTCACGACGAAGTGGAGCGTGATATCGAACCTGCCGATACCCTGATCGCCGTTGAAAGCCTGCTTAATAAGGAGCAGTTGTGGTCGGCCCTGCAACAGCAGAATACCTATCTGCAACTGGCCGAAAAAGAGAGGAATATAAAGGCCCTGGAGTTACAGTCGGCCCGCAGCAGCAATTATCCCTACCTGAAAGTAAACGCAGGGTATGGCTACTACGAAAACCGTTACGAATACGGTCAGAACAAACTGCAGAACAACCTGGGTATTAGTTACGGGCTTACGCTCGGATACACTATCTTCGATGGATTTAACCGCTCGCGCCGCCAGAAAAACGCCCGGCTTCAGCTTACCAACCAGGAGCTGATGGTGGAGCAGTTGCATCTTTCGCTGAAAAGCGATTTCTCCAACCTGTGGATGGCTTACAACAACAACCTGGGACTCAAGGCGCTTGAACAGGAGAATCTGTCGCATGCCCGCGAGAACTACGCCATTGCCATCGAGCGCTATAAACTCGGCGAACTGTCGGGGATAGAGTTGCGAGAAGCACAAAACAGTCTTCTGGATGCCGAAGAACGGCTCGTACAGGCAGCTTATACTACCAAGCTCTGCGAAATTTCGCTGTTGGAGATCAGCGGAGGATTGCTTTCCCGGATCGCATCGAGGTAAAATCTTTTCAAAAAGCTCCCTGCCGGGGGGCTTTTTTTTCTGTAACAGCTACCGATATGAATTATTTTCTTATTTTTGCGAATTAATAAATAGTAACAGTTAACAAATGGCACAAAAATTTTCAAAAGCTTTCTGGGTGGCCAACTCGGTAGAATTACTCGAGCGGCTTGCCTATTACGCGGTATTTATTGTAATTACACTCTACCTTTCCAATGTGTGGGGTTTTTCGGATATTGAAGCCGGGATCATATCGGGATCGTTCTCGGCAATGCTGTATCTGTTACCTACCTTTGCCGGTGCCATTGCCGATAAAATAGGATTCCGTTCGTCGATTATTCTGGCTTTCCTTTTACTGACACTTGGTTACGGAGGTCTCGGATTGTTGCCTACCATGCTCGAAGGAGCGGGATTGGTGACTTACGATATGCAAACCACTTTTTACGGGCTCGATACCAGTCCGCTGCGGTGGAGCATTGTGCCGGTGCTGGTACTCATCGTTATCGGAGGTTCGTTTATTAAGGCCGTTATTTCCGGCACCGTAGCCCGCGAAACCACTTCCGAAACACGCGCGGCAGGGTACTCGATCTTTTATATGATGGTGAATATCGGAGCCTTTACCGGAAAAACGGTGGTAGACCCGCTGCGCAAAAGCATGGGCGACCTCGGGTTGGTGTACCTTAACTTTTTTTCGGCAGCGATGACGTTGCTGGCGCTCATAGCCGTATTCTTTTTTTATAAATCGACCCATATCGAAGGAAAAGGCAAGAGTTTCCGCGAAATTCTGGTAGGCATGTGGAAAGTAATGACCAATGCCCGGCTCATCATTCTGATTCTTATTATTTCGGGCTTCTGGATGATCCAGAGTCAGATGTATGCCACCATGCCCAAGTACGTGATCCGCATGATTGGCGAAGACGCATCGCCGGGTTGGTATGCCAACGTAAATCCGCTGGTGGTGTTCCTGCTGGTCAATTTTATTACTTCGTTTATGAAGAAGCGAACCGCACTGACTTCCATGACCATCGGGATGCTCATCATTCCGCTTTCGGCCCTGGTAATGGCCGGCGGTACGCTGATAGGTTCCGAAAATATCTGGGGTCTGCATCCGGTAGCCTTTATGATGATCATTGGGATTGCCATGCAAGCAGTAGCCGAATGCTTTATTTCGCCTCGTTTCCTGGAATACTTTTCGCTTCAATCGCCCAAAGGAGAAGAAGGGCTTTACCTTGGATTCAGCCATTTACATTCGTTTTTTTCGTATTTATTTGCCTTCGGACTTTCGGGTTTTCTGTTGGAGAAATACGTTCCCGACCCCAAGGGATTCGATACGGTGGAAGCGTATGCCAAAGCAACCGAGAATGCGCATTATATTTGGTTCGTGTTCGTAGCGATCGGGTTAATTTCGGCAGTAGCGCTGCTTCTTTACGGTTATATCACCCGCAGGATAGATAAAAAGAAGGCATCAATTTAACGATATGGCTATGAAACAGGATCCGTTTATGCAACGAAGTTTGTATCCCGAGGAATCGCTTTTGAGGGAGATACAGCGTCAGGCACAGCTAACCATCGGATTGCCCTGTGAAAACCCGGTGGCCGAGACCCGGCTGGCGCTTACTCCCGAAGGAGTGGCGTTGGTTGTGGAAGAGGGTCACACCGTATTGGTCGAACGTGGTGCGGGTTTGCCGATGTCGTATACCGATTTGCAGTACAGCGAAGCCGGAGCGGTCATTGTGGATTCGAAAGCGGAGGTTTTCGCTTCGGATATCGTACTGAAGATCGCTCCGCCGACTACCGACGATTTGTTGTTGATGAAGCCGGGTCGATCGGTGTTTTCGATGTTGCAGCTTTCCAATTTCTCGGCCGACACCTTGAAGCTGATGGCCTCGAAGAAGCTCAATGCACTTGCTTACGAGCTTATCAAGGATGAACAAAAAGCGTTTCCGGTGATCAATACCCTGGCCGAACTGGAAGGGGCTTCGGCTATTTCGGTGGCTTCGGAACTGATGAGTAATACCGCCGGAGGCAAAGGAGTGCTGCTGGGAGGTGTAGCCGGTATATCGCCTTCGGAGGTGGTGATACTGGGCGCCGGTCTGGCCGGTTCGGTGGCTGCACGTACGGCGTTGGCGCTGGGCGCTACGGTTAAAATTTTCGATCACGATATTAACAAACTTCGTAAAATACAACATTACCTGGGGCAGCAGGTATTTACTTCGGTGATTCATCCCGCGGTGCTGTTCAAGGCTCTCGCCTCGGCCGATGCGGTAATAGGAAACCTGCGCTACATAAATGGCTGCGAGCGGTTTATGGTATCGGAAGAGTTGGTGAAAACCATGAAGCAGGGCGCTATCATTGTCGATCTGAGCGTGGACCAGGGCGGGTGTTTCGAGACCTCCGAATGCCGTAACTTATCGGATCCGGTGTACGACCGGTATGGTATACTTCATTATTGCATTCCGAATATTTCGGCGAGGGTCGGACGTACCAGTTCCATGGCGCTGAGCAATATCTTCGCTCCGATGCTTTTAAAGATCGGCAATTCGGGAAGTGTCAAACAAGCGGTCGGCGAAAGTTCGGGTTTCCGCAACGGGGTGTATATGTACGGAGGCATACTGGTAAACAGGTTGATTGCCGATTACTTCGGATTACCGTCCAATGAGATCGGTCTTTTTTTAGCAGGATATTAGTAGAAAGGAAAATGTATGGAGCCGGACCAGAAAAATGTGGAATTAACCGAGGATGAACTGATTCAACAAGAGTTTGACGCCCTGCTGAACGATTATCTGAATTCGCCGCACCGAAAAAAGGTGGAATTGATCACCAAGGCATTCAATTTTGCCAAAGCAGCCCACAAAGGCATTCGCAGACGATCGGGCGAACCGTATATAATGCATCCCCTGGCCGTTGCCCGCATAGTTTCGTCGGAAATAGGCATGGGGTCCACTTCTATTTGTTCGGCGCTGCTTCACGATGTGGTGGAGGATACCGATTACACGGTGGAGGATATTGCAAATCTGTTTGGTCCTAAGATCGCGCAGATTGTCGAGGGACTCACGAAAATATCGGGAGGTGTTTTTGCCGAACATGCCTCGGCACAGGCCGAGAATTTCCGTAAGCTGGTGCTTACCATGTCGGAAGATATCAGGGTGATTCTGATTAAAATCGCCGACCGTTTGCATAATATGCGTACGCTCGGTTCGATGCCGCCGGCCAAACAATACAAAATAACGGGCGAGACCCAGTATATTTACGCTCCGCTGGCGCATCGCCTGGGATTGTTCCGTATCAAAAATGAACTCGAAAACCTGAGTTTCAAGTACGAGCATCCCGAAACGTTTGCCCGCATCGAAAAGCAGCTGGCCGATAATGAGCAGGAGCGCACCCGTTTTTACGATGAGTTTACGAAACCGATTTCCAACCGGCTGACCGAGCAGGGTTGGAAATTCTGGTATAAAGCCAGGGTAAAGACGGTATATTCGATCTGGAAGAAAATGACGACGCGTAATATTTCCTTCGAGGAAGTATTTGATATCATGGCTTTACGCATCATCTTTACTCCGCGTGAGGGATTGACCGAAAAGGAACAGTGCTGGATTGTATACTCGGCTATCACGGCTATTTATAAACCCCACCCCGACCGCATCCGCGACTGGGTGAGCAACCCGAAGGCGAATGGTTACGAAGCGTTGCATGTGACGGTGATGGCTCCGGGAGGGCGATGGGTGGAAATTCAGATCCGTACCGAACGCATGAACGATATTGCCGAGAAAGGGTTGGCAGCGCACTGGAAATACAAATCGGGCGAGGGCGAAAACGAGTCGGAACTCGATAAATGGATGAAAACCATCAAGGAATTGCTCGAGAATCCCGAACCTAATGCCATCGATTTTATCGATACCTTCAAATTAAACTTATTCGCGTCCGAAATTTTTGTATTTACCCCTAAGGGTGAGATTAAAACGATTCCGCAAGGATCGACAGCACTCGACTTTGCGTATGCCATTCACTCCGATTTGGGCGAACATTGTATCGGAGCAAAAGTAAATCACAAATTGGTGCCGTTGAGTCATACCCTGCAAAGTGGCGATCAGGTGGAAATCCTCACTTCCAAAAAGCAACAGCCACAGCCCGAATGGATTGAATACGTAACCACCGCTCGTGCCAAGGCAAGGCTCAGGGTGTATTTCAAACGAGAGGAAAAAAACCTGATTGCCGATGGACAAAAGAAGGTCGAACAGGCGTTGCTCGATCTGCAGAAGAAAAACGATAATGAAACCCTGTTGAAGGTGATGAAGTATTTTGATTTTAACAATCGAAATGCGTTCTATCTGCAGGTTGGTTTGGGAAAAATCAAACTCGACGACCTGGGCCAGACTGTTTTCAAACCCAAAAGCGTGTTTACCAAATACCTTCGCATCCCGTTTGTAACACCTTCCGGAAAAACGGCGCCCGAGCAACCCGAAGTGGTGCCTTCGACGCGGGTCGACCGCAAAAAGACCTTCGTTCTCCGCGAGGAAAATGCCGGCGTGACCTACCGTCTGGCTCCTTGTTGCAAACCAATCCCGGGCGACGATGTGCTGGGCTATGTCGACGAAAACGAAATTGTGATTGTACACCGGCGCGAATGTGCCGCCGCCGCCAAGTTAAAATCAAATTTCGGCAACAACCTCGTTTCGGCCAAATGGGCAACCCACAAAACGCTTACCTTCAATGAAGTGCTCGAAATACGGGGGATCGATAAGAAAGGCGTTTTAATACAGATTCTGCATGTCATATCGGAACAATACGGCGTAAACATCAGTAAAATACATATAGAAACCAATGCCGGAATTTTTGTCGGCCAGTTCTATATTTATGTTCACGACAAGCATGAAATCGAAACCCTGGCCAAAAATATCAATAAGATTAAAGAGGTGAACTCCACCCAACGGATTTTGTCCTGAACAGGCTGATGCTTCGTCCCCCCGCTTAGGGTTGAGTCGGCCGCAGGTGAATTGCCGGGAGCAACCGGGGTGCAACGAGGTTTACCGGACCCTGATGGCCCCGTCGTTTTTCCGTTTTTCCAACAGGATGTAGCGGTTACCGCACTCTTTTCTTTTTGCGTACGAAGTTTTATCAACTCACAAAAAATGCGTACATTTGCACGCAATAAAAAATTAAAGTCTTATGTCGTTTATTGCTGATCGTGTGCACATGGAGGGTCTTACCTTCGACGATGTGCTTTTAATTCCCGCTTATTCGGAAGTATTGCCCCGTAACGTGGACCTGTCCACCCGTTTTTCCCGTCGTATCGAACTTAAAGTACCTGTAGTATCGGCTGCAATGGATACCGTTACCGAAGCGAAAATGGCGATAGCCATTGCTCGTGAAGGAGGTATTGGAGTGATTCACAAGAACATGCCGATCGACGAGCAGGCGAAGCAGGTGCGGGCGGTGAAGCGCGCCGAGAATGGAATGATTTCGAACCCGGTAACGATACTGCAGGGAGCGTCGGTCGGCGATGCACTTGCCCTGATGGCCGAATATAAAATCGGCGGTATTCCGGTGGTCGACGATCATGGATACCTGGTAGGGATTGTCACCAACCGCGACCTTCGTTTTCAGCGGAATTATTTGACGAAAATCGATCAGATCATGACGCGTGAAAATCTGGTCACCACAACCCGTTCGACCGATCTGGAGGCTGCGGCCGATATCCTTCAGCAGCATAAAATTGAGAAGTTGCCGGTGGTGGATAAGGACAATAAACTTATCGGACTACTCACCTACAAGGATATTACCAAGGCGAAAGACAAGCCTATGGCGTCGAAGGATGCTTCGGGCCGGTTGCGTGTAGCTGCGGGCGTAGGGGTGACGGCCGATGTTTTCGACCGCATCGATGCGCTGGTGGAAGCCGGGGTAGATGCTATCGTTATCGATACGGCTCACGGACATAGTGCCGGCGTGGTGAATACGTTGCGTGAAGCCAAGAAGCGTTATCCCGAAATCGATATCATTGTAGGTAATATTGCTACGGGCGATGCAGCGTTGATGTTGGTGGAAGCGGGAGCCGATGCCGTTAAAGTGGGGATAGGTCCCGGATCGATTTGTACAACCCGGGTGATTGCCGGCGTAGGAGTTCCGCAGCTTTCGGCCATTTACGAAGTGGCTAAAGCGCTGAAAGGATCGGGTGTTCCGGTTATTGCCGACGGAGGTATCCGCTATTCGGGCGATATTGTAAAGGCCATTGCCGCCGGAGCCGATACTATCATGGCCGGATCGTTGCTGGCCGGTGTTGAAGAATCGCCGGGCGAAACCATTATTTTCAACGGAAGGAAGTTTAAATCGTACCGGGGAATGGGATCGTTGGAAGCCATGGAAAAAGGATCGAAGGATCGTTATTTCCAGGATGTTGAAGAAGATATCAAGAAACTGGTACCCGAAGGCATTTCGGCTCGTGTTCCCTTCAAGGGTTCGCTGTATGAAGTCGTTTATCAGCTTATTGGCGGACTTCGGGCCGGAATGGGCTATTGTGGAGCACGTACCATTGCCGATCTTCACGAAGCAAAATTTACGCGCATTACCAACGCCGGAGTTACCGAAGGGCATCCTCACGATGTAGCCATTACAAGTGAAGCCCCTAACTACAGCAGGGGTGAATAAAAAAGCTTAAAAAGATTAATCTTTATACAACAGAATGAATTCGTAACCGTTAATGTGCTTATTTCGCAATTAAATTGAATATCGTATGAAAACAATTTCGAAACTTTTACCACTGCTTGTTTTGTCGGCGTCGCTCATGGCAAAGGGAAAGGATCCCGTATTGATGCACATCAATGAAAAGCCGGTACATAAATCGGAGTTCGAATATATTTATAACAAGAATAATTCGAACAATTCGCTCGACAAAAAAACTCTGGAAGAGTATGTAGAACTGTTTATCAACTTTAAACTGAAAGTTGAGGAAGCAAAGACACAGGGATTGGACACTACCAAAGCCTTTATCAATGAGCTGAATGGTTACCGCAATCAGCTGACCCGTCCGTATCTTACCGATGCAAAAGTTGAAGAGTCGGTCATCCGCGAAGCGTACGAGCGGCTGAAAGAAGACGTGGAAGTAAGTCATATTTTAATTCGTATTGCGCCCGATGCCACTCCCGACGATACGCTGAAAGCCTGGAATAAAGTGAACGAGGTTGCAGCAAGGGTAAAAAGCGAAGATTTTGCCCAGGTGGCAAAGGAAACTTCCGAAGATCAGTCGGTAACCGATAATGCCGGCTACATCGGCTGGATAACAGGTTTCCGCACCGTTTATCCGTTTGAAGTAGTGGCCTATTCCACTCCCGTGGGAGCCATATCGAAGCCGGTTCGGACCAGCTTCGGATACCATATTATCAAGGTTCACGATCGTCGTTTCTCGCGCGGCGAAATTCTGGTTTCGCATATTATGAAGTTTACTTCGCAGGGCGATGAAGCCGGTAATGCACGGGCCAAGGCTTCGATCGATTCGTTGTATCAGGTTATCAAATCGGGAGCCGATTTCGGCGAGGTAGCCGAGGCTAATTCCGAGGACCGCGGATCGGCGGCACGTAAGGGGGAACTTCCCTGGTTCGGAGTGGGTCGTATGGTACAGGAGTTCGAGAAAGCAGCATTTGCATTGAAGGAAAAAGGAGAAGTAAGCGAGCCTGTGCAGTCGCCTTATGGCTGGCACATTATCAAGTTGATCGATCAGAAGGGCTTGCCCTCTTTCGATGAAAAGAAAGCCGAAATCGAGCGTCAGGTAAAACGGGATGAGAGAGCGCAGCTGGGTCAGCTTGCGTTTGTCAACAAACTGAAAAAGGAATACAAACTGAAAGTACAGAAGGGCGATATCCTGGGAGGTTTTATAGCAGCACTGGAAGGCAATGTGCTGGCCGATTCGGCTTTCAAGGCCAAGGCTCAGGAATTGAACAAGCCCATGCTGAAATTTGCAGGTACTACGGTTACACAGTCCGATTTTTTCGGTTATCTGGTCAAAAATTCATCCACCAACGGTAAAACCGATGCCGGTGAGATTATCCGTACCAAGTTCGACGAGTTTATCAACCAGCAATTGCTTGATTACGAAAACACCCGTCTCGAAAGCAAACACACCGATTTCAGGTTGCTGATGCAGGAGTATCACGACGGTATTCTGCTGTTTGAAGTAAGCAACAACGAAGTGTGGGAGAAAGCTTCGAAGGATACAGCCGGATTGGCGTTGTTCTTCCGCAAGAATAAAGAGAATTATAAATGGGAAAAGCCACATTTCAAAGGCAGGGTTCTGCAGTGTAAAACTGCCGAAGTGCTCGATAAAGCGATGAAAATCGTAGCATCCCAACCTTCCGATTCGATTGATAAGTACTTACGTCAGCTCAACGACAGTGTCGTGAATATTAAAATTGAAAAAGGATTGTATGTGCAGGGCGACAATAAGCAGGTCGATTTTCAGGTATTTAAGTCGGGAAGCCAGCCCGAAACCGATGCTGCCTATCCGTTTGTTGCTGTTCCCGGGAAATTGCTGAACACCATGCCGGAGGAATACAGCGATGTACGCGGTCTGGTGACTGCCGATTACCAGGAGTTTCTTGAAAAAGAATGGATTGCAACCTTACGTACGAAATATCCGGTTAAAGTAAATCAAAAGGTATTGTCGACTGTGCGTAAAAACTAACAGTCGCGAAAGGAGTAAATGTTCAGAAAAGTAGTAGTGCTGGTGGTTACAAGCCTGGTCGTTTTGTCGTGTACCCAGGCTGTAAAAGACGACGAACGGGAAGCTTTGCTCGAGGTCGAGGGAAAGTTTCTTTATCGCGACCAGGTCGACGCCATCATTCCTCCGAATGTGTCGGAGTCGGATAGTGCCCAGATTGCCGATGCTTACATCCGGAAGTGGGCAACCGATGTCCTGCTCTACGAAAATGCTAAACGAAATGTGGATGATAAAGCTGCCATCGATGCTTTACTCGAGGATTACCGCAAATCGCTTACTATTCACCAGTACCAGCAAAAGCTGATCCAGCAGCGCTTGCCCAAGGAGGTTTCCGAAGATGAAGTGCGTGCTTTTTACGAACAATACAGCGATCAGTTCGTGTTGCGGGAGCCTTACCTCAAAGGCTTGTTACTGGTGGTTCCGGTAGGAGCGCCCGATTTAAATAACGTACGGTCGTGGGTTAGGTCGGGAAACGCGAAGGCAGTTGAAAACATCGAAAAATACAGCATGAAGAATGCGTTGAGCTATACCTATTTTTTCGACCGTTGGATGTCGTACAACGAACTTCAGAAAAAGATGCCTGTTCAACCGCATGAACTTCAGGGTGTTCGTTTTATCGAACTGAGCGATTCGTCGCGCCATTATATGCTGAATATTCAGGAGGTGCGCAAACCGGGTGAAACCGAACCTTTCGAAATAGCTCAGCCACGTATTTCCGAAATTATTCTCAATAAATTGAAATCGGAATTTGTTTCGGGTTTCGAAAAAGAACTTTACAACGACGCCGTGAACAACGGTACCATAACTTTTTTCAATGAACAAAATTAAAACAAGCTACATGCGGTATTTTAACTGGATATTCGTGCTCGGCCTTTTTTCGGTTACCTCGTTACAGGCTCAGTCGAAAGCAATCATCGACGAGGTGGTATGGATTGTTGGCGACGAGGCAATTTTGCGTTCGGAAGTGGAACAGCAGCGACTGAGGGCGCAGTACGAAGGAACTCCGATAGCAGGCGATCCGTACTGTGTGATTCCCGAGCGTATTGCCATTCAGAAGCTCTACCTGCACCAGGCTCAACTCGACAGTATTCAGCCCAACGAAACGATGGTGATGACCAATGTCGAATTGCAGATGAACTATTTTCTTACCAATATAGGTTCGCGGGAGAAGATGGAGGAGTACTTTGGCAAGAACATAGTCGCTATCAGGGAAGAAACGCGTGAAATGCTTCGTAATAACCAGATTATTCAGCAAATGCAGCAGAAACTGGTGGAGCATATCAAATCGACTCCGGCCGACGTGCGGCGTTTTTATCGTTCGTTGCCCGAAGATAGTGTTCCAACGGTTCCGGCTCAGGTCGAGCTTCAGATTATCAGTTTCCAGCCGCCTGTTCCCGAGGAAGAAATTGAAGCTGTTAAGGAACGGTTGCGCTCGTTCACCGAACGGGTACACAATGGGACGACCGATTTTTCGATCCTCGCCCGGTTGTATTCGGAGGATACCGAAAGTGCAAAACGCGGCGGCGAACTGGGATTTCGCGGTAAGGGAGCTTTTGTTCCCGAATTTGCCAATGTGGCGTTTAATCTCTCCGATCCGAAGCGTGTTTCGCGAATCGTTGAGTCGGAATATGGGTTTCACATTATTCAGTTAATCGAAAAAAGGGGCGACCGTATCAATTGCCGGCATATCCTCCTGCGGCCCAAGGCTTCGCTGGCCGACACCGACAAAGCCATCAAACGGCTCGATTCGATTGCCGGCCAGATCAGAAATGAAAAGATGACTTTCGAACAGGGGGTGATGTACTTTTCGCAAGATAAGAATACGGCCATGAACGCCGGTCTGATGTTGAACCCGAATACCGGGACTTCAAAATTTGAGTACAAGGATCTGCCCCAGGAAATTGCAAAGGTGGTGTATTCGATGCAGGTAGGAGAGCTCTCCCAACCTTTTCAGATGATCGATCCGCAGTCGAATAAAGAAGTCGTTGCACTGGTCAAGCTGAAGTCGAAGGTAGAGACACACAAGGCCAATCTGACCGACGATTATCAATTGCTGAAGAATTTTTACGAAGAAACCCAGAAAGCCGAATTCCTGAAAAACTGGATTGCTAAAAAGCAGAAGGAAACGTATATCAGTATCGATCCTGCCTGGCAAAACTGTGAATTCGAGTTCCCGGGCTGGATAAAATAATCATACAATCCGGATGACGATAACTAACATGCTGAAAGCAGTACTTATCGGGCTGCTCGTTTTTGTAGCTTTACCCGAATTGCCGGGCCAGATTCGTCATAAGCAGCTGAGAAAAGAAGTACTGGAAAGTCAGCAACCGGCCGGGAAGCCATCGCGCCGCGAGCGTGTTACTCCGAAGCCTATTCCGGTGCCGGCTCCTGTCGCCCCTATCCGCACTCCTTACGAGCAACCCAACGCCCGTATTATTGTTATGGAGAATGCCGATCTGTTGAGTGTCGACCAACTTATGCGTCCCGACCTTCAGCTGGCCAGCGGAAACGTGCGTTTCCGTCACGATAATGCCACCATGACCTGCGATAGTGCCCATGTGTTTATGGTTTCCAATTCGTTTGTTGCCTTCAGCCGTATTGTCATCAATCAGGGTGATACGCTTTTTGCCTATGGCGATAAACTGTATTACGACGGGAATACAAAACTGGCCCGGTTGCGTGGTAACGTTCGTCTCGAGAACCGTAAAACGGTATTAACGACCGATAGCCTGAACTACGACCGCATCAGTCAGCTGGCGTATTATTTTACGGGAGGAAAGATCGTGGATCCCGAAAACACCCTTACTTCGGTATGGGGACAGTACTCCACATCGACCGACGACGCGCTTTTCAGCAAAGAGGTAAAGCTGGTGAACGAAAATTTCACCATGACTTCGGATACCCTGGAATACAATACCCGGACGCATGTTTCGAATATGGTGGGCACCACGCATATTGTATATAAGAACGATACCGAAATTTTTACCGATAAGGGCTGGTACAATACCGATACCGAACGTTCGATGCTGCTCAACCGTTCGAAGGTGATCAACAAGGAAGGAAAGGAACTGGTAGCCGATACTATTTTCTACGATAAGAGACTTGGATATGGAGAGTCGTTTGGGAAAGTGGTCATGAACGATACGGTACAGAAGTCGACCTTGTATGGAAATTATGTGTACTACAAAGAAGAAACCGAACTGGGTATCGCTACCGATTCGGCTTTGCTGGTCGATTGGTCCGACATTGCAAAACCAATGTATATCCATGCCGATACGCTTCAGACCTACAAGCAGGATACGCTTTATAATCACGCCAAAGCCTGGTTTAATGTCCGTTTTTACCGCGACGATATTCAGGGCCTGTCCGATTCGCTGTTCTACGACGGGCGCGATTCGGTACTAACCTTATACCGCGATCCGGTTTTGTGGCAGGAAAATCAGCAACTATCGGCCGACGAGGTGAGGGTGTATACGGCCAACAAAAAAGTAAACAAGGTACATCTGGAAGAAAATTCAATGGTAGTCGAGATGGTCGACTCCGTTCACTTTAATCAGATGGTAGGAAAGGAAATCATTGCCTATGTGGATAGCGGGCACATCCGGCTGGTGGAAGTCAACGGCAATGCCGAAACGGTATATTATGCCCGGGAAGAAAATGATAGTTTACTGTTGGGAGCCAATAAAACGGAAAGCAGTAAGGTGGTGATCCATTTCAAAGATAAGAAAATCGATCGGGTAGTGCTCACCAGTGCCTCGTCGGGGGTGTTCTATCCGCTGCATATCGTAACCGAGGAGAAAACCCGCCTGGAACAGTTTTTTTGGGCCGAAAACCGCCGGCCTATGTCGAAAGAAGAAGTTTTTTACCGCTTCCCTGCAGGAGAACGCCCGAAAATTGCTTTCCGGACGCCGCCTCCCAACAAGGAAGAGCCTCTCGAAAAAACGGACGGGAACACAACTGGCGAAGCGATGGAGACGCCCTCATCAGAGCTTGATTAGTTTTAATTGGTGTTTTGATCCGCCGATTGTTTCGGCCGTAACAAAGTATACGCCTGGCCGGAGTTGTCCGGTATAAAGCGTTGCTCCCTGTGAATCGTTTGTATACGTAATATTTACCGGTTTCCCCTGGATGTCCGTCAGCGTCAGTAGTTGAATGCCGGCGATGTCGACATATGCTGTTGTACGGGCCGGATTGGGATACAGTTTCGCATGTGTGAAAGCGGGCACATTACCGTTCCCCGAGGCAAGATCCCAAAAGCCCGGCACCTGGGCTATATAGTTAAGGGGCAGTTCCGCATTATAAATTCTTAGTTCGTCAATCACCCCTTTATAGGTATAATTTGTTTCGGTTTCCTCTTTCCGGGCCAGGGTTAAGTTTTTTGCTGTGGTCCCTATCGATCCGCTAAGCGGTTTAAAGGCAACCAATTGCCCGTTGCGGTACAACTCGAGCGAGTAAGCTGTATACATCCCGCAATAGTGCATAAAAACACCCGGTTGAACCGGAATATTATCATCTACATCGGCTATTCCCTCCGAAGTCCGTACTGTCCATCTTACTTTATTATCGGGAGTGATCGACAGTTTAAACCGGTCTTCATAACTTCCGTGGGATAGGATGTATTGTTCGTAGCCGGGCAACTCATCGGGCCTTATCCATAGTGCGACGCTTAGCTTGTCGGTGAAGTTCAGGGCAGGATCATTGGCAGTTACTAAATAGCCGGTCCCATCGAATGCATAAGCATGAGCTGCCATCCCGCGTTGATCGGATGCTTCGGCAGCATGGTGCGAAATGGCATGAAAAGCATCTTTCGCCCCGTTACGTGTGTTGCCGTTCAGGGAATAATAGATCAGCGTTTCTCCGTTGAAACTGGTGGTTTGCAAGTCTTTTACAAGAATGGTACGGCTAACCGAATCGCTGCCCAACAGATTCGACACCTTTAATTTCAGTGTGTAGAAACCGGCTGTTTCAGAAAGTTTCCAGTCGGGCCTGAGCCCCTGCGAAGCAGTGAGCTCGCCTCCCGACACCGACCACTCCACGGTGGCAGACGCCGGAGAGACGCTTGCTTCGGCTTTGATATGACTACCGGTGGGCAGAGGAGAATCTCCGCTCAGGGTCAGACTGTTGATTTCAGGGATTACTTCGCCTTCCGGTGCAACCAGAATTTCGATTTCGGGGCTTGTGATGGTGGTGTATCCCGACCTAACTTCACATTTAATTGTATAGCGTCCCGGTGCAGAAGGAGCGTCCCACCGGATGGTGGGCCCGGAGTAATTTTCCGATGCGGCGCCATTTACAAACCACTTGTACCGGGCTGTTTCGGTAGTGTTTTCCACCATACAATTCAACACCACTTTCCCGGGAGGGGCCACCCTTGTCAGATCGGAAGTAAAGGCCTTAATCCGTAAGGGATTGGTGTAATTGTACCGGTAGTGAAAGTCGAAAACGGCGCCATTGTAAATTTTGCGAAGACGTCCGGTAGTTTGTTTGCTTTTGGCAGGTGGAATAAGTACCAGTATACGCGACGATTTTGACGGAATACTGAAGTTTACCTTTCCGCTTACATTTGTGTGTAGTATGCTTTCGGTGATGGCGTCGTACAGGTCGTAAGTTCCTGCAGGAAGGTTGAAGTCGACTTGCTGCGGGCTGTTTTCCGGATTGTAATATAAGAAAGCAGGATAGCTATTTTCACCTCTGAAATCGGTTTTGTTAAGGTCGATCTGAAGAATTCCTTCGACATTGGTAGGGTTGATTATGGAAGCAAGATAGCCCACACTCGATCCGCTGTAGATCGATAAATCGGTAGTGGCCCATCCTCCACGTACAGCATCGCCCGTAGCATAGGGCGTTTTGCCGTTCAGTACCTGCTTCATGGCTTCAAAAGGAATGGAGAAGTGCGGATCGTTTTGTTTTGCCCAGGTATTTCCGGCGGGGTGTTGATGGTCGTCGGGGAGTCCGTTGGCATAAAAAAGGCGACTGGCATTAGCCAGGTTTAAAATCCATTTGGCTATGGCACCGGCATAGCGTTTATCGTATTTAACTACCGGAGCAAGTGCTGCAGCATGCTGAAACCCATTCATAATAAACGCGTAATCGTTTCCGCCATCGTTGGCTTCGCCGATAAGCCCCGATACATCGTAACCGTTCCATTTGCCTACAATGGTGCCCCAGTTGCGCAGGGTTCCTTTTCCCGACGAGAAAGTCCAGTTGAGCATCTTGTCAAGATCATAATTGGTGCCTTCGACAGCGTTCATGCGTGCGGCGGCAACAATTCCGTAGGGTAGTTGAAGTTCGTACGACGGATTGCCGGTCCAATGTTGCAGGAAATCGAGGGCCAGCTCGGCTCCGTTCAGGTATTTAATATTTCCGGTGTGCGTATACGCCTGATACAGCAGCCAGGCTATCGAGCCAGCCGATTCGGGTTCGGGGACGCTTCCCGAAACCGGTAAGCCGGTTAAAAGATTAAATGCTCTGTAATTAAACGAAGGTACCGTCCAGGGTTGCATAGCGGCTCCCAGTTTGAAAAGTACATCCAGCTGCCGGTCGGCAATCGAAATCATCTGAGCAGCAAAATCAGGATCTGCTGAAGGATAGAGCGCTGTTAACTGATAAAAAAACACATTGGGCATCAGTTCGTACCACCAGTCGTTTCCGGTGCTGCTACTGTAATTATTCAGATACACCAATTGTCCGTTTTTAAGGTTATAGAATTCTTTTATTTTCTGTACCCAGTTAATACCGTAGTGATTGGTTTTATCCACCCCTGCCAGGCTGGCGCCAACAATGGCCGGCAGGATGTTAATGGCCTCGGCCACCTGGCCATGATTTTTCTGTCCGACATAGGTATCCATCCAGATGGGTTGAATCGATGGATAATTGATTCCTTCGGCATTCCGGATGCCGGTAAGGGGTAACAGATTCCCGGTACGTGCGGGGTTGAAAACAAAATTATCGTAATCGACAGCCACTTTTTTCCAGTCGCGCATCAGGTAGGGCAATGGTTTGTCGGGCATCCCGCTAATGCGTGGAATAACGATCTGCTGGGCATTCATGTATATGGAGCAACAACCTAACAGTAGGGTTGTCATTATTCCGGTTACTTTAATCATTGTTTTCGAATTTTAAAAAAGGCCTGGTTGAAACCAGCCAGGCCTTTTACGTAAACACTCAAGTTTTCCTGAAAGTTATTTTTCGTCGTTATATAATTTAGCTACCTGGCCTTCGGTCAGAGCTATTTTGTATACTTTAAGTTCGTCGATTGCACCTACAAAACCATCCCATGCCGTAGGGGTTTCGGCCCACGACCAGTTCCATTCGGCCTTTGCTTCGGCATAAGTAGTACAGGCTCCGATCATCAGCGGAAGCGTGTTCTTGTATTCCCATATGCCGGTTCCGGTGAGACCTGGTTTGGTTTCGGCCGTCCACTCCATGGTACTTACCCCATTTACGTAGAAATTCAGCTGTTTTGAGTTCAGGTTCATGGTTACCACAAGGTGGGTCCAAGCTTGATTAGGTGCCGAGAAGTCGGCCTGATTGTCGGCATCTACCCATCCGTCGGCATTGGTATGTACAGTGAAGAAGGGCTTGTTTTGCTCCTGCAGCTGGAATTTCCACGAATTCCAGTAGTTATAGGAAATGATGTAATTTCCGGCTCTTGTTGAGTCGGGTTTAACCCAAGCCGAAACCGACAGCTGGCTAGCTCTGAGGTCGCTCGCAGCATAATCGCTTACCTGTAAGTGCGAACCGTTGTTGAAATACATTGCCTTACCTACTTTACCATCGACAAAGGAGGGCAGGTTGGTCGCTGTGCCAAATATTTCAGAAGGGCCTTTTTTCAACACTGCAGTCCAGCCTTTTCCTTCGGCTTTTAACTGTGCTCCTGTGCCTTCGTTAAAGCTCAAGCCCATCAACAGGGCCGAAGCCGGAATAGCATCGTAGGCAGCAGCCAGGAAGGTAGTGCGGGCTTCGCGGAGCTGAACCACCAGGTTGTCGACAGCCGACTGTGAAATGGTTGTGTTGTTAAGAGCCGTTTTGGCAGTGGAAAGTACTGTTTTAAAGGTGTTGATAGCTTCCTGCGGATAATCGGTGGTAGTAGCCTTGTCCACAATGGTCTGGCACGAATCGATCAGCGCTACCAGTGCGGCTGTGTCGGCCGGTTCTACTTCATCGGGATCGCAACTGGTAAATACAGTCGACAAAACGAAAATTGCTACAAATGCATACAGAGCATTTTTGAAAAGATTTTTTTTCATGATAACTAAAAATTTAATTGATTTTTTTACTGTTGATTAGCTGATTCTTTATTTTAATGCTTGATTGGTATCGAGTTCCGATTGAGGGATCGGGAAATAGAACCTCGGCTCGACCCATTTGAAATCCTCACCGAGCGCTTCTTCTGCAGTTTCTTTTCCCCACCGCATGAGATCGAAAAACCGGTGAAATTCGAAACCAAGTTCTTTTCGCCTTTCGTTGCGGATAGCGGTACGTAATGCTGCTTTTGTTGCCGCATTGCTGGGAGCCAAACCAGCTCTGCTGCGCACCTTGTTAAGTTCGGCTGAAGCTTTCGGCAGGGCGTCCGATCCTCCTGCCTCATTGATCGCTTCGGCTTTCATCAGCAGGATGTCGGCATAGCGGATGGCATGGTAGGGTATTGTCGACTGGCTTTTTGCGATCCCCGGTGTCATGTTTTCGTTGTATTTTCGTACTAAATAACCCGTCGCCTCCGACCAGGCAGCGGAGAAGGTCGTGTTGTTAAACCAGGGTTTTCCCTGACGGCCAATCGATGCGTCGAGCCGCGGATCATCCTGGTTGGTTACGGTCTGTTCGCCAAAGGCATCGACATAATCCTGAGTAGGAGCGTTGAAGTAATAGCCGCCTTCGGTCGAGGGTGCAAACCACACATTCAGATGGTTGCCCAGCGAAACTTCGGTGTTGTCGATGTATCGGAGTCCAAAAATCACTTCCACGCTATCCTCGGCTCCTGCGCGGAAAAGGTCGGCATAGTTTTCAACCAGACCGTACATTTTTAGCTCTTCGAGTGCAGCAATACTGGCCAGGCTGGCGGCGTACTTTTTTTGGTACAATTGCACCTTGGCCAGCAAAGCATAGGCAGCCCCTTTCGTCACACGGCCCTTATCGACCGGATACTGGGTTGGAAGTACGGCAGCAGCTTCGGTTAAATCCTTCTCGATCTGGGCGTAGACGGCATTCACCTCGCTCAGGCCCACGAAGATGGATGTGGTGTTGGTTTGAGCTTGTAATTTTAAAGGCACTTTACCAAAAATATTGGTAAGATTGAAATAACTGTAAGCACGTAAAAATCGGGCTTCGCCGATAAGCCGGTCTTTTGTAACCTGATCCATCGCTACCGCAGGAATGTTGGCGATAGCGTTATTGGCGCGCGATACCGTTTCGTAAGCCGATTTCCAGTAGGTATTCAGCACGCCGTTGTCCGACCTGGCCGAAAAATCGTTGATTGCATTGATGTCGGCCTGGTCGCCTGCATTTCCACCTTTAACGGCATCGTCCGAAGCCACGTCTCCGAAAATCCACAAGGTGTTTCCGTAGAGCGAATTATAAATGGCATTGACAGCCATAACCGCATTTTGTTCCGATTTGTAGTAGTTATCCGAACTGTACTCTCCCTTCAGTTCTGTGTTCAGAAAATCGTCACACGATATCCACGAAACAGCTATCAGGAGTAATCCCAGCCTATATATTTTCTTACTCATATACGTCGATGCTTAGAAGGTTAAATTAATTCCGAATGTAAAAGTCATGGCCACCGGATAAGTTCCCCAGTCGATACCGTTGGCTAGGTCGCCTTCGCCGGCCGAGTTGGTACTGACGGTCATTTCAGGGTCGAGGCCCGAATAGCCGGTAAACGTCAGTAAATTAGTACCGGACAGATAAACCCGGAGGTTGTCGATACCGTACTTTTTGGTTCCGGGCAGCGAATAGCCCAGTTGAAGGTTTTTCAACCTGAGATAGGAACCATCTTCGAGGAAACGCGACGAAGCCTTCACGTTGTTCGATTTGGCTGCCCACGAGGCTCGCGGTTGTGTGTTCGAACTTCCTTCGCCCGTCCAGTGTTCCCGGTAGTAACGTTCTGTGACATTAAACCCGCGATAGAATCCTTCGATGTCGTAGTTGACCTGCGAAAAAATCTTTTGTCCGAAGGCGCCCTGGAAAAACATCGACAAATCGAAATTCTTGTAATTACCACTCAGGGTGAGTCCGGTGGTGATTTTCGGGATGGCGCTACCCAGGAAGGTGCGGTCTCTGGCATCAATTATATTATCCTCGTTCTGATCGACATATTTCACATCGCCGGGCTTTATGTTATTTCCCTGATAAGCCGAAGTAAGCACATCGAGGTCGTTCTGGAAAATCCCGGCCATTTCGTACAGGAAGAATGATCCGATCGGATAGCCCTGCTCTGTTCGTGTTGCGAACACACCCGTATCCACACGGCCTGCAAAATAGGGGTTGTCGAGTTTCAATACCTTGTTTTTCAGATATCCTCCGTTGAGACTGATGTTAAAACCTCCGTCACGGAAATTCTTACGGTAGAATATCTCGACATCGATTCCCGTATTTAAGATATTCCCGTCGCTGTTGATCTGGAAAGGCGCCGCATTTCCGATGGATGGCGGTAACGATGCCGGCAACAGCATATCGTTGGTAATTTTATAGTAGTAATCGAGCGTCAGTCCCAATTCTCCTTTCAGCAATTCAACATCGGCTCCCACATTAAACTGATTGCTGGTTTCCCATTTCAGTTTGTCGTTGCCCAGCTGTGTCTGCGCGTAACCGTTGTAACTTTGTCCTCCGAATGTATAATAGAAATTATAGCCGTACCGGTCGGTATACGAGTACAAAGGGATGTTTTGGTTTCCGATGGAACCATAACCCGCACGCAGTTTCAGTTTGTAAATCGCGGGTATTTCCTTCATGAACTCTTCGGTTTCCACATTCCAACCTCCCGATACCGAATAAAAGGTTCCCCATTGATTGCCTTTGCTAAAACGTGACGATCCGTCGTGGCGTAAGATTCCGGATAAATAATATTTCTGGTTGAAATTATAACTTGTATTTGCAAAGAACGAAACCAGCGTGGATTCCCATACCGACTGTGTTACGCGGGTTTTGCTCGAACCCAGTCCCAGGTAGAGGAAGCCCGGATCGGTATTCAGAAACTCACTTTCGCTGCCATACATCCCGTATCCCGAATTTTTGATTGCTTCGGCACCTGCCATGGTGGTCAGATTGTGCACTTCGCCAAGGGTAATGCTATGATTTAAAGTACTGTTAATACTCCAGTTCAGGTTTTCGACCGACGATACCGAGAGCCCGTTGGTGCCGTTGATCCGGTTGGCCGAGCCCCAGGTTTTATTGTATTCTCTGAACAAGGTATTGTTGTAGTCGATTCCGGCCGTTGTTTTCAGCGTCAGATCGGCAGGGAGCGATATCAGTACATTACCGGAGGCCATCAGAGTTTTGATTTTTTTCGTTCTGTCGGTGTTTTCTGTCAAGCCCACCGGATTATAGCCGTCTCCGAAGAAGGAATTGTAGACCGAATTGCCGTAATACTCGGAAGGCAGGTCGATAAACTCTCCTGTGTTGCTATACACCGGAATGGCTGGATTACGAAACAAGGCATAGCGCACCACGCTGCCGCCTTCGCCGGCAAATCCGTCGCCCGAGCTGGAAACCAGCCGGTTGTTGGAAATACCTCCACTGATGTTCAAACCCGTTTTCAGCCATTTTTTAAGTTGCGAACTGATGTTCGACCGTAAGTTGGTACGTGTGAAATTGGTCGTGTTGATAATCCCGTCCTGAATGAAATGTATGCCCGAAATCAGGAATTGTGTTGTTTCATTTCCACCGCTTACCGATAACTCATGCGATTGGAACGGAGCGGTTCTGAAAATTTCTTCCAGATGATTTACATTGGGAAAGTCCTTCACCCACGATCCTTCGATAAGCGCTCGCTTGACCACCGAAGTAGCGTTGTCGGCACTGGCAGCTTCATTGTACATGCTGATGTATTGTTCGGTAGTGGCCATTTTTGTGAGTTTGCCGTGTTCCTGAAATCCCAGTTGCATGTTGTAACTGATTTTCGAATCGCCCGATTTGCCGTTTTTGGTCGTGATGAGCACGACCCCGTTGGTGGCACGCGATCCGTAAATAGCGGCCGATGATGCATCCTTAAGCACCGTCATGCTCTCAATTTCGTTGGGAGAGATGTTGTTAAGGGCTCCTTCAACCGGAATTCCGTCGACAATATAGAGCGGATCGTTGCTCAAACTGATGGAGTTTACCCCCCGGATGCGTACCGACACGGGAGCGCCCGGAGCGCCTGTCTGAGCCGCTACATTGACGCCGGCTATCCGCCCCTGCAAAGCCTGTTGTGAAGTTGCCACAGGAATCTTGCCGATCTCGGCGCTTTCTACTTTACTGATGGCGCCGAGCACGTCGCGTTTCTTCTGGACGGTATAACCCACCACCACCACTTCGTCGATGAGCTTCGTATCGGGTTCGAGACGGATGGTCAGAAAACTTTCGCCCTTAAGTTGAATCATTTGCACTTTGTAGCCAATATACGATACCCGTATGGTCGACTTCGGGGGAGCCGAAATGGTGAAATCTCCATCGAGGCCGGTCACTGAACCTGCCTGCGTTCCTTCTACCAGAATATTAACTCCGATCAGCGGTTCGCCGGTCGTGGCATCCTGCACAATCCCCTTCACTTCGGCCGGAGTTTGTGCATACGAAAGCCAGCTAAAACAACTCAATAATGTCAGTACGATTGTCTTTCTCATGATTCTATTTTTCAACTTTATTGATAAGCAATTATATGACCGTTGGCAATCAGTTGGTTGCCCTTGCGAGAAATCCGCGTTCCGGCAGGAAGCTCGGTGAGTACCACCGCCTGGTGTGCCGGTATGCTGATACCGGAGGCTGAGCCGATGTTTTTTGCCAGGTACTGTTTCGATACGCTATCGAACACATCGACTTTACCGCCTGAAGGTACATAGCTTACTACTTTTTCTTCGGGATGCGGATTGTAATAAAGATATACCGGGTATGGCCTTGCGGCATAGAAGTCGGTTACATTGCAGTCGAGCCGCAGAATTCCGGTTATGTCGGTGGTGTCGACCATGGCTCCCATAATGCCCACCGGCGAAGTACTGTACAAGCTGAACATACTTTCTTTCGGATTCAGGGGATTCCAGTTCGGGCCATCGCCAAGCGCCACCGGATGAACACCCTTCAATTCGGGTTTGCCGAAAATGTCCTCCCGCCGCAAACCTTCATAAGCTACCAGCGACTTGGTATATCCTTTCAGCTCCGGCATCCATTGATTTTTATCGTCAATCTCATCGGGGAAAAATAAACGGGAAGCATTAATGTTATTAAGCATCCATTTCCCAATTGCATTTGCAAAGCGGGTATCGTATTTTACCAGGGGTACCAGTGGCCAGGCCATTTTCATGCTGTTCATCAGAAATGCATACCCGCCTCCGTCGACGATACTTCCCTGCAGGCCGCTAACGTCGTAGTCGCCCCATTTCCCGACGATAACTCCCCATCCGAACCGTCCCTTCGGATCCTTACAGCCCTCGAATGTCCAGTTCAACATCTTTGTGATATCGTAGTCGGTACCGTGCTCCGCATTCAAACGAGCAGCAGTGTAAATACCCATCGGGAGCAGAATTTCATAAAATCGGCTTTCTTTCTGATTGTTAAGAGCTGCGATCGCCGATTTGGCGTGGCGCAGATACCGTTCGTCCTTGTACTTCTGATAGGCCGAATACAATACATATCCGTGCCCCCCGGCGGCATCCTGCTGAAGTGGTATATGATTGATTTTTCCTTCCATCTGGCTGTAATCGAAGTACGAATAATCGTAATTTCCATTCAGAACAGAGTCGGCCCTGACAAATTGTTCGGCAATAGTCCGTTGGATGTAATCGGCATTTTCAACCCCGGGAAACACATCCGAAAGGGCATAAAACAACACATTGGGCAGAACATCGTACCACCAGTCGCGCCCGTATCCTCCTCCCAGCATGGCCACTTCGGGATTCGTATTATTCATCATAATATTCCAGCCATTGCCGGAGTTGAAATAGTTCTGAATCATCTTTACGAAATTATACCCATTCTGATCGGTTTTGTCGATTCCCATCAGCCCGGCTCCTAAAAGGGCAGCCAGCGAATTAAGGCTTTCGTGAAATTCCCCGTTGTTGTTGTGCGGGCCTTGCCGTACGTCGTTGATGGCGGTGTACAACCCGAAAGTTACCTGGGGCAGGTTTCGCTGGCTGTTGTCGAGCCAGATCATACTGCCGGCCGGCATATCCGGATTGAAATCAAACACATAGGCATCGTAATCGATTGCTTTCTTTTTCCAGTCGATCATTTTATACGGAGCAGGGAACTCCGGCATTGAATCGATCCGGGAGATGCGGGTCTGCGGAACCGGTTCCCCGTAATTCCTTTCCTGCGAACACGAAAGCAACGACACAATGGAGATTAAAAAATACGTATTTAAGTTTTTCATGTCGGAGAAATATGTTATTGTTTTTTTAATTTTTCTATCTGACCTATAATATGTTGGGCAAGAGGCAGCGAAATCAGCTGCAACGCTCCTACAATCATCAGGGCATACTTTAACGCAAAATCTTCTGAAATAACATAAGCTAATGTAATAAATAAAAGCATGCCGAATGCACGTCCGACGAAAAGTCCGACTTCATGACTCATAATGTAGGCATACTCATTGCGCTTTTCAATGGCCGAAACGGCATCGATGGTTTTCATCATCGTGGGGAAATAGGCCAGATCGTGGAGGGGTTGAAACAATACTTTACAAAGTACAAATACGATCACACCGATTGCCGTAAAAAGCAGTCCGTTGACCAATGTTCCGGCAAAGAACACCATCAGGCCGAAGCCGAAAATATACATGCGGTGCTGTGGCTTACTTACTCTTCCGAGCACATACACCAGGATGGCTGTAACTCCCCCGCCTATCCCCTGAATGAGGCCGAGCGAACCTTCGTCGCCTACCAGACGCATCACCAGGATGGCCGGAGCGGTCACCAGAAATCCCTGAACCATGCCTTTAAGTCCGGCTAAACCAAGTAGTTTTTGCCACAAGGGGTGGAAACGGAAATAAATAAACTTTTTCTGTACCGGATTTGCAAATTTTCCTCTTGCCAGTACGATGCTTGCGGCAATGGCAATAATAAGCACCACTACGGTAATGAACTGATAGCCCGAATTCACATCAACTTGATAACCAAACAGTACTTTCCCGTCGATGGTTGCCAGAAATACTCCCACAACCAGGGGTACGATAATGCTCCAGAGTGAAAAGAAAAACGATTCGACACCGAAAAAATAGTTGCGGTTTTCGTCGTTGGTGGAATTTAAGGTGAGCAGGTACCGGTTGGTCCAGAAAAAGCCGGTGGAGGCCCCCAGTGCGAAACCGGCAATCCCCAGTTCCAAAATCCCCAGCGATTCCACGAACATCATTATCATCAGCGAAAGTGCCGATACGATAATTCCAAATGTGTACAGCATATTCACTTTGAATACTTTAAGTAAGGCCCCGTTGAGAACCGAGGTCAGCACTACGCCGATGTACATGCACAACTGGTAGATAATGACATACGACGGACTACCGGTATTGCGCATGATATAGGCTCCGACGAAAATTTCGATGATGGGCAAAATCAGCGCATACAGCATATTTGTAATCAGCAAAGTGCGGATGTTTAACGGTTGCGATTGGAAGAAGTTGAATTCCCCGGTTAGTTTTCCTGACATGTTTATCGTAGTGTGTTTAATATTTCGGAAATGGAGAATTCAGCACTGCAAATTACTTCATCGCTGGCGCCATAAAATATTTTCAGGGTATCGCCTTCGGTATAATGTCCGTTGGTGAACACCACATTTCCGAAAAAGCCGGTTTGTTCGTACCCGGCGATGGGCTCCATGATGGGCGATCCGCTGCGGGCCAGTACTTTCGACGGGTCGTTGAGATCGAGTAATAATGCTCCCAGGCAATAGCGGTGATGCTGATCGGCGCCATGGTATATTTCAAGCCAACCTTCTTCGGTTTTGATGGGTGCTCCTCCGGCTCCCACCCGGGCCGAATCCCAGCTACCTTCACGGGTCACGGCGATGCATTGGTGGTTTCCCCAGTGGATCCGGTCGGGCGATTCGGCCAGCCAAATGTAATTCCCGCCCAGCTCGGGACTGCTCGGGCGGTGCAATGCATAATATTTCCCGTTGATCTTTTCTTCGAAAATAGCACAGTCTTTATTATGAGGAGGAAAAATCATCCCTTTACGGTCGAAATGCCTGAAATCGGTGGTGATCATTAATCCGACTCCGACAGCTACGGGCGATACTTCGGTAAAGGTAAGATAAAAACCGTCGTCCATGGTAGCCACACGGCAGTCTTCAATTCCAAACGATTCGAGATAACCTTCTCCGAAAACCGGGGGATACGAAGGATCTTCCCGGAAATGAATGTCGTCGTCGCTATTTACCAGGCGCAGGTACGAAAGTGTGGTCAGGTAATTCTGGCCTTTGTACTTAATCACCCGCGGATCGGCGGCATCCAGTTCGGGATCGTTTTTGTCGAAATGGAGAATTTCTATTTTTCCTTCCTGGTTGTAAACCGGAAAACTTATTTTTCCTTCCAGCTGTTTGGGTCGCTCGGCTACACGGAGCAACAGCCATGTTTTGCCATTATACCTGAATACTCCGGGATTGAGCAGGCAGGTTATTTCCATTCCTTCAATTCCCGGCTGTAAGTCCGACGGACGTAATAAGGGGTTGTGTGCTGATCGCTTTGCTATATCCATTTTTTAATCGATTTAAGATTTTATCTGTCGCAAATGTAGAGCTACCTGTTGGAATGAAAGGTATATTAATTTTACAAATAAGTACACGATTTATACATTTTCGGCCCAGTATACCGTAATGTTGAAATAAGATACTCCCGTGTGGGTTGATACCTTCGAAAAATTGTATATTTGTGGGAGATAAAACAAAGTTCCATGCAAAAGTTCAGCTTAATATTATATTTTTTTCTGTTGCCGGGTATCCTCCTGGCCAAAAAATACGGTTTTGTTCAGCTTACCAACAACGACGGGCTCTCCAACAGTTCCATCAATTCGATCAGCCAGAATTCGGGCGGATTGATGTGGTTTGGCACCTGGGATGGATTGAATGTATACAACGGCCGGCAATTTAATGTATACAAACCCGATCCTGCCAATCCCAATAGCATCAGCAATAATATTATACGGGATGTACTTGAGGAAAATGAAAATATTCAATGGATCGCCACCGATCATGGAATCAATCGCTTCGACCGGGATAACCATCGCTTCGAACGTTATTTTGTCGATAGCCGAAGTCAGTCGGCCTATAACGAACATTCGTTTTTGATTGCAAAAAACAGTTCCGATATGATTATCGCCGCTGTTTACGGACAAGGCATCTTTGTATTCGAAGGAAAGGAAAAAGGTTTTACCCGACTGAATCTAAAGGTTAATTCTCGATTTAAAAAGATTTTTTTCGATCTCGACGATAATTTGTGGATTCATACGCAGGAGCAGCTCCTGTTTAAAGTTGTATTTAAAAAAGGGTTTGTCGAGAGTGGTTCGGTACAAAATGTGGTACAGTTTCAGCATGCCGAAAACATACGTGCTGTTTTTTTCGATTCTTCAAGCAATGCCATCTGGATGCAAACCTCGGACAGCCGGTTGGCCACCTATAATATCTCGGCCGGTGTGTTGAACGCATATCCCGGTTTCTCGGCCGTTGCAGGAACGGTACAGTCGATGCTGTTTCTGGACGAACGTATTCTGCTGGGTACCGAAAAAGGTCTTTTTGAATGTTCGTCGGACAGGCGGCAAATGGAACTGCTGCTGAATAATGTATCCGTTCTTTCGCTCTTCAAAGGCACTCAACAGATTATTTGGGTAGGAACCGATATGCAGGGGGTATGGATGCTTACGCCCCCGCGCGAGAAATTCAGAACTGTTTCGGCCGAAAATGTAACGGACTTCGGTAATAGTGCGGTTCGTACGTTCAATATCGGTCCCGACGGAAGGTTGTGGGTCGGTACGAAAGGGAGTGGTATTTATGTGTTTGCTCTCGATAAAGAAGCCGACGCTCCGGTAGTTGAAAATCGCTTCAGCACTTCCAACGGTCTGCTTAATAATTCGGTGTTTACAATCGTAGCCGGTCCGGGCGGTGAAAAATGGATCGGAACCGATGGGAATGGGATCAATTATACGGATCTCCGGACAGGTAAATTAAACAAATTGCAGATTGCCGATAGTTTGAAACCGAGCATCAATCTTTCGTCGGTTTATGCGCTTTTCTTCTCGTCCGATACTGTATTGTGGGTGGGTACCAGCGGGTACGGACTCTACGGCTTGCATATCGACCGCACAAAGGTTCCCTATTCGATACGTTCGTACCGTCAGTATATCTATAAGGCTCATCAGCCCCATTCGTTGAGTAATAATATAGTGTATTCCATTTTACGCGACGACGAAAAGCATCTTTGGATAGCAACAAGGGGGGGAGGACTTAACCGGTTCGATATGCAATCGGGTAACTTTACAACCTACCGTACGGATCCCGGGAATTCGTCGTCGATAAGCAGCAACGATATATTGTGTCTTCACAGGGATGCCAAGGGCGATTTGTGGGCAGGAACCAGCGTAGGACTGAATAAATTAGTGCGAATCGTCGGGGGTAATCCCGAGTTCCAGCGTTTTACCGAGAAAGAAGGAATGCCCAACAATACCATCCACGGGATACTCGAGGATTCGGACCGAAACATCTGGGTGAGTACCAATCAGGGGATTGCCAAGTTGATACATCAGCAGGAAAAATACCGTATTGTTTCTTATTTTAAAAAAGACGGACTTCAAAATAATGAATTTTCGGATGGTTCGTTTTATAAGAGAAGCGATACGGGAGAGATGTATTTCGGGGGTATCAGTGGTTTCAATGTGTTTAATCCCGGCGAAATTACGCATAGTAATTTTATGCCTTCGCTTATTCTCGATGCCTTTTTTATTGATAATACGGAAATGAATCTTTCTTCCTTTATCAGGCAGGACAAGGAAGAAGAAGTGCTGGTGCTTTCCTATAAAAACAAATCGTTCAGCTTTCGTTTTATTCCGCTCGATTACCTTGCCGGTACGAAATGTGAAATTGCATATATACTCGAAGGATACCAGAAAGAGTGGATTCAGCTGGGCACTTCGTCGGCTATCGTGTTTTCAAATTTGCCTAAGGGCGATTATGTGCTGAAAGTAAAATGGAGCAATGCCGACAAGTTATGGAGCGAGGAGTATTTTGAGTTGCCGGTACGAATTCGACCGGCCTGGTGGGATACAACCTGGGCATATGGGGTGTATATCGTTCTGTTTTTGTTTTTTACTTTTGGCTTGTACCGGTTCCTGCGTTTTCAGATCAGGGTGCGCAACGATATTCGGCTGAAAGAGCTCGAGAAGCAGAAAAATGAAGAAGTGCATCAGGCTAAACTGCGCTTTTTTACCAATATAGCCCACGAGTTTTCCAATTCGCTTACCCTGATTTACGGCCCTTGTGAACAGTTGCTCCGAACCACTATACCCGATAGCCTGACCCGGAAATACATCAATATTATAAAATCGAATTCCGAACGGATGCAGGGATTGATTCAGCAATTGATCGAGTTTAGAAAAGCTGAGACGGGGCATCTTCAGGTACGAATCGAAAAAACGGATGTCGCCGAACTGATCCGGTTCGTACTCGATAATTTTCAGGAAGTGCTTGAACAAAAGAATATTAAACTGATTCTGAATATTCATCCCGATTTGTTGTATTGGAACAGCGATCGCGACAGTCTTGAAAAGATCCTATTCAACCTGGTTTCCAATGCCGTGAAGTATACACCCTCCGATGAAAAAATCGAAGTGAGCGCTTCGTACCTGAGCGAACCCAATATTGTGCAGATACAAGTAACCAACAGGGGTGTTGGGATTAAAGAAGATCATCACCGGAGAATTTTCGACCGTTTTGAAGTATTGGAACGCTTCGAAAAACAAGTCATGAAAGGATTGGAAACCAGCAATGGAATCGGACTTGCGCTGTGTAAAAACCTGGTTGAGCTGCTGGGCGGAACGATAAGACTCGAAAGTGATGGCGAAACCTATACCTCCTTCACGATCCGGTTGCCGGAGTTGGCCCCGGACACGGATGCTGCGCCGTTACCCAACGAACCGGTACGTCTGAAAACTACGGATGCTACAGGGTATCCGCCCGAATCGGAGGCCCGGCAACGCGAGATAATGATTCCCGATACGGTAAAAAACGGGTTAATATTAGTAGTCGACGATGATCCGGAAATTTGCCGTTTACTGCACGATATTCTGATTCATACGTATGAGATAGCGATGGCATATAATGGGAAAGAAGCTATCGAGATGATGAAATTACGGTTGCCGGTGCTGATTATCACCGATAATATTATGCCGGTAATGGATGGGGTCGAATTGGTGAAAATAATGAAACAACAGGAACTGACACGCCATATCCCTATCCTTATGTTATCCACAAAAAGCTCGGTCGAAAGTCAGATTGAAGGCCTGGAGATGGGGGCTGATGGTTATTTAGGCAAGCCGTTTCATCCGCGACATCTTGAAGCGATGGTCGAAAGTGCTTTGTCGCGCAATAAAACCCTGCTCGATTACAGCGAGTCGCCCTATTTAGCGGTGGATTTGTTGGAAGGTAAAATAATTCGTAAGGAAGACCGGAATCTGATCCTCCGGATTACCTCGCTTATATTTGAACAAATCGAAAATGATTCGCTTTCGATTGAATATATTGCCGGCGAACTGGCGATGAGTAAAATGCAGCTGTACCGGAAGTTAAAGGAAAATGTAGGGCAGACACCCACGGAGTATATCCGTACAATACGGTTGAAACAGGCCGAAAAATTATTAAAGACGACCAGTAAGACGGTTTCGGAAATCATGTACCTGTGCGGTTTCAACAACAAGGCTTATTTTTACCGCGAGTTTGCAAAGAAGTTCAATGATACTCCCAAAGAATTCAGAAAGAAAGCCGGCACGATAGTAAACGAATGATAAAAACAGCAACAGCACCGAAACGCTATTTTCGCATTCCGGTGCTGTTGTGCGGTAGGATGGGTGCTTGGTTATACTACATATGTAGTCGAGGCTGTGTCGCCTCCGCGACCGGTCCAGTTGGTATGGAAGAATTCGCCGCGCGGCCGGTCGATACGCTCGTAGGTATGCGCTCCGAAGTAATCGCGCTGCGCCTGTAACAGGTTGGCTGGCAAACGTTCGCTGCGAAGCCCGTCGAAGTAGGTGAGTGCAGCGGTAAGTGCCGGAACCGGAATTCCGTTGGTGAGGGCTGTGGCACACACCCGGCGCCATCCTGCCTGCGCCTGTTCGACTTTTTCCTTGAAGTAAGGATCCAGCAACAGGTTTTCAAGTTCAGGATTTTTATCGAACGCTTTCTTGATATCGCCTAAGAATACCGAACGGATAATGCAACCACCCCGCCACATCAACGCGATGCCTCCGTAATTCAGGTTCCAGTTGTATTCTTTTGCTGCTTCCATCATCAGGTTATAGCCTTGGGCATACGAAATAATCTTGGCACCGAACAAAGCATCCTTCAAGTCGTCGATCATTTGCTTCTTATCGCCGGTGAAATGCACTGCAGGGCCGCTGATCATTTTCGAAGCTTTCACACGCAGGTCTTTCTGGGCCGACAAACAACGGGCAAATACCGATTCTCCGATCAGGGTGAGCGGAATTCCCAGGTCGAGAGCAACAACGCCGGTCCATTTGCCGGTACCTTTCTGTCCCGCCGTATCCAGGATTTTTTCCACCAGCGGTTCTCCATCCGTATCTTTAAAGGCCAGAATATCACGTGTAATTTCCGTCAGGTACGAATCCAGATCGCCTTCGTTCCACACTTTAAACACTTCATGCATCTCGTCGGCCGACATGCCCAGCAGATCTTTCATCAACTGATAAGCTTCGTTAATAATCTGCATATCACCGTATTCAATGCCGTTATGCACCATTTTCACAAAATGGCCGGCTCCATCTTCGCCTACCCAGTCGCAGCAAGGTACATTATCCTCCACTTTGGCCGCCACCGCCTGGAAAATATCCTTCACTGCCGGCCATGCGGCAGGCGAACCACCCGGCATCATCGAAGGACCCAGCAAAGCTCCTTCTTCTCCGCCCGAAACGCCGGTGCCGATATACAGCAATCCTTTGCTTTCAACGTACTTCGTGCGACGAATCGTATCGGGGAAATGCGAATTCCCGCCATCAATAATAATGTCGCCTTCTTCGAGATGAGGAATAATCTGCTCGATAAAATCGTCTACCGGCTTGCCGGCTTTTACCAGCATCATCACCTTACGGGGTTTTTCGAGCGAATCGCATAATTCCTTGATGGAGTGCGCTCCGATAAAGTTTTTGCCCTTGCCTCTGCCGGCCAGGAACTGATCAACTTTTTCAACCGTGCGGTTGTAAACACCCACGGTAAAACCCTTGCTTTCCATATTCAGCACCAGGTTTTCGCCCATTACGGCCAAGCCGATAAGGCCAATGTCTGCTTTTTGTTTCATTTGTTAGTATTGCTTATTTGGTTTATTCATTTACAATGTTGAATCCGATTTGTGTCAGTAGCATCCGGATATCACCGGGAATGTTTACAGCACGAATGGTATAGGCTGCAAACTCCCTCCGTACCGGATAATCGCCTCTTTGTTTCTCAAAGCCGGAAGGTTGAGCCCTGAAACGCGCATCGTCGGTACGAATATCATAGGTATGAAGAATAGCCTTGCTTATAATATCCTGTGCGCTCAATCCTGCGCCATCAATCTCTATTGTGGGGCATTCCGGTAATTCAACTCCCGAAGGTGTCCAATTGTTTAGATTGAAGCCGAAAAAACCGGCAATTGCCTGCACACTCATTAGCGTACCCGTAGCTTTGCCGTCCCGTGAATAGCCGGCTATATGCGGAGTCGCCAGAAAAGCGGCGTCGAGCAATTCCCGGTCGATATCGGGTTCGTTTTCCCAGCAGTCGGCCACAAAAGCCTCGAGTTTGCCTTGGTTCAGCGCTTGTTTGACAGCCGCCGTATCGGTTACCTCTCCTCTGCAGGAATTGATAAGGAGCGGTTTTTTTGCAAGTTGACGAATAAAATCGCTATTTACCAGGTGGTAGGTGGCATCGTCGCCACGTGTTTCGAGCGGCACATGCAGGCTGATGATGTCGGCTTTTTCAAGAATTTCGGAAAGCTCGGCAAATGGCGCAGGATCCTCGTTCCGTTTCCGGGGCGGGTCGTTCCTGAGTACGGTCATTCCCAGCAATTCGCCGAAACGGGCCACTTTCGATCCTACATTCCCGACGCCTATCACGCCGAGACAGAGTTCCTTCAGCTGTACATTTCGCGCTTCAGCCCATACCATCAGTACCGAAGCAATGTATTGCTCTACCGATTTCGAATTGCATCCCGGTGCATTGGTCCAGCCGATGCCCGCTTTTTTGCAATAGGCGGTGTCGATATGGTCGTACCCTATAGTGGCCGTAGCAATCATTTTTACCCGCGAACCGGCCAATAAGCTTTCGTTACAGATCGTGCGGGTACGGGTCACTATGGCATCGGCATCGCGCACCACTTCGGAGGTGGTGTTGGCTCCCGGAAGGTAAATCACTTCGGCTACCGGTTCGAATGCACCCCGGATGTAAGGGATTTTATCGTCGATTATTATTTTCATGGGAGTAATAATTGGTTACTATGGTTTCGAGTACCTTGTTGGTTCGTGCAGCCGAAACACCGGTGCTCACACATTCGCCCCGGCCCAAAAGGGCATTCACCACCTGTGTAATAAGATGAAATTGAATATTTTCGGGATTCTGAAAACAAAGTTCAATGGTTCCGTTTCCGGTGGTAAGTTGCAAATCGCCTTTAGCAAAAGTGGGGAGTGTGATTTTTCCCCGGGTTCCGGTAATCTCGATAGTATCCCGAAAATTCCCCGGATCGGTTACGAAACACCAGCTTCCGCTGCCCGCCATTCCGTTGGCTAATCCGAAACTGGCAGTAACCGTATCCTCGGCCGCATAATATCCGGCAATATTGGAGGCAAAACCGGCAGCAAACGTAACGGGACCGGCCAGGTAATCGAGGTAATCGAACTGGTGCGAAGCCAGATCATAAAAATGGCCGGCTCCGGCAATTTCGGGGTTAACGTGCCAGCTTTGCTGTTCTTTATACTGATCGCGCACTCCTTTGGGAAGATGCAATGTGAGGTGCACCGTGAGCGGAGTTCCGATGCTACCGTTTGCGAGCAGCTCCTTTACTTTATTGAAAGCCGGGAGGGTGCGGCGGTAATAGGCTACATACAAGGGCATTCCTGTTTCTTCGGATACCCGGATCATTTCGAGGCATTCGGCATAGGTACGGGCCATTGGCTTTTCGACATACACCGGCTTGCCTGCCCGCATGGCCTGTATGGCGTAACGAGCATGCGTATCGGGTGGCGTAGCAATGTATACGGCATTTACCTCCCCGTCGTTTATGAGTGCAGCGGCATCGTCATAGTATCGTTCCACGCCGTGCCGCTGTGCATAATCGCGGGCTTTGTCACGATCCCGCCGCATTACAGCCACCAGGCGCGATCCCGGCACTTTATTCAATGCCGGTGCGCTTTTCAACTCGGTTACGTTACCGCAACCAATCATCCCCCAACAAACCTCCTTCACCATTGCTCAATTAATATTTAAACCGTTCTTTATAGGCCCACAGTCCTAAGGCCGGATTGGATATGTAAAATATTTCTTCACCGTCGGGAAGAATATTAAAACCGTCTTTCAGTTGATCGGGCTTATACCGCGCGGTCACTTCATCGATGTCGGCATAGTTGAAACCTACGCTTATTATCTCTTCCCGGCTGAGATTGCCGGCCTGCTTGCCGGGGCAATAGGTGACACTGAAACGCCCTTCCGTAGATCCGTGTATCAAATGTGCCGCAGCTCCCAGGTTTCGTCGCAATTCTTCGTTCTCGTCGCAGGCCTTCAGGGTGGCCGGCGTGCCGAAATAACCATATTTCCGTATCAGGCGGTCGATTTCCTTGTCTTCGCCGAATTCCTTCAATGCCGGTGCCAATACAATCAGTTCTCCGTTATCGTCGATGGCCATACGGGTACGGTAAATCGATTTATTACCCAGCCAGGTGCTTTTGAATTCCGTAGGATCGAGATACACCACTACTTTTTTCAGCGGCCGGTCGAGCATCTCGAAATTAACCTGCAGCGCCAGCTTGGCTGCTTTGTCGAATACTTCGAAATCGTCGCCGATAAACAGTCCGCGGGTTTTTACAATTCCGTCGGTTTTGTCGAGCCCTACCACCGTTTGAACGTACACAATCGGTAAATGCTTGGCAAAATGTTCCGAGGCGTAGTTAAAAACGCGGCGTACCGGCGTATCGGCGTGACCCATCATGCGCTCCATCCCGTAGGCAGCGCCAATAAAGTGACTTTTATTGATGCCTTCGGAACCACCTGTACCGACGAATATGTTTTTGTTGTAGTTGGCCATTCCCACCACTTCGTGAGGCACCACTTGCCCGATCGACAAAATTAAGTCAAAATTTCCGTCCCGCAAAAGTTTGTTCACCTGGGCCGGCCAGGGAAATTCGACGGCGCCTTCCGAAACTTCCTTTACATAGGAGGCAGGCACCGTTCCGAGTGTTACCACGTCGTTGCGCCAGTCGTGATCGCGGATCAGCGAAGCCGGAAGCGATCCGAACATATGCCCGATCTGGTGAGCGGTCATCGGGCTGTGGGTCCCCAGTGCGGGAAGCACATCGGTGAGCGCATCGCCGTAGTAGTGCCAGGCCATTTCGGTAAGTTCGCCCGAACGGCTGGGAAGCCGGGTGTAATCGGGTGGAATAGCCAGTACTTTTTGTTTGGTTCCCAGCTTTTCGAGCGCGGCATACAAGCCCTCTTTTAAATCGGAAGCGCCAAGCTCCAGCCCGGCACCTCCCTTTTCATAATACATCATCTTTTGTCAGCGTTTAACGCGGGCATTACCGCCCCAGATACTCCAAACTTGTTCTTCATCGGCCGGTGAGGCATAATCGGTAAGCATGGTGGTGGCCAGTGCTCCGGTAGCCCAGCCGAACTGGGCCCATTTTTCCGACTCCCAACCTTTCAGAATGCCATAGAGCATACCTCCCACGTAGCCATCGCCTCCGCCAATACGATCGAGTACGTTGATCTTACGGGGCAGTATCACCGTCCAGTCGTTGCCATCGAGTAAAATGGCGCCCCAGAGATGTTCGTTGGTACTGATAACCTGACGAAGGGTCGTAGCAAATACCGATGCATTGGGGAACGATGCCTTCACACGGCCTATCATTCCTTTAAACCCTTCGATTTCGGCTTCGATTCCCTTTCCACCGGCCTCGGGTCCTTCGATCCCCAGGCAGAGCTGGAAATCTTCTTCGTTACCGATCAGGATATCGGCAACCGAGGCAATCTCGGTGAAAACGGCGCGAAGTTCATCTTCGCGTCCCTTCCAGAACGATGCCCGGTAGTTGAGGTCGAACGATATGCGAGTGCCGGTTTTGCGGGCGAAACGGGCCAATTCCAGGCAGAATTGGCTGGTATCCTGCGATAAAGCAGCAATTAATCCCGATAAATGCAGAATCTGCACTCCTTCGTCAACAAATATCCGATCCAGATCAAAATCTTTTACATTCAGCGTACGCCCCACCTCTCCCGCACGGTCGTTCTGCACGCGTGGGCCGCGGGTGCCGAATCCGCTGTCGGCGATATTGAACTGGTGGCGGTAGCCCCAGGGGTCGCCCTGGGCAACCTCCACTCCTTCGTAGGTCATGTTCCGGCTGCGGAGTTCGTTTTTGATAAACTGGGCAATCGGGCTGTCTTTCACAAAGGTGGTCAGTACTTTTACCGGCATTCCCAGCGACGAGGCGATGTTGGCCACATTGGTTTCGGCACTGGTAGCCTGCATTTCGAAAGTTTTGCTGGTATGTACCGGCTGTCCGTTGAGCGGAGTAATACGTACGCCCATGCTGCTGGCAACCAGCAACGAATACTTAGCGTTTGCTTTTAAACTAATACTCATTTTGCTATTATAATTTAAATACTGAATACATCAAATCCACCGTCGATAACCGTCAGTGTACCGGTCACGAATTTCGAGGCATCGCTGGCGAGCCAGTGTAAGGTTCCGAGCAATTCTTCGGGTTCGCCAAAGCGTTTGAAAGGAGTGTGCGCAATGATGGATTGGCCGCGTGCTGTGAGCGATCCATCGGGATTGGTGAGCAGCGCACGGTTTTGTTCCGAAATGAAAAATCCCGGTGCAAAGGCGTTCACCCGGAAGTCCTCTCCGAATTTGGAGGCCAGTTCAATCGCCAGGTACTTGGTGAAGTTGGTAACTGCTGCTTTGGCCGCTCCGTAGCCGGCAACGCGGGTAAGCGGCCGCAACGCCGATTCGGAGGAAATATTGATAATATTACCCGCTTTCTGCTGCGTCATTACTTTCGCAAATACCATGGTGGGAATGATGGTACCGAAAAGATTCAGGTCCACTACTTTCCTGAAATCGTCGATGTTCAGATCGAATAAGGTCTTGTCGGGACCAATGGTCGCTCCCGGCATATTCCCCCCCGCTCCATTGATCAAAACGTCGATTCGACCGTATTTTGCAACGATTTCTTCAGCGTTTTTTTCGAGTATCGCTTTGTCGTTGACATCCGTTTGCAGAAACATCGCTTCGTGCCCTTTGGCAAGAATCCCGTTTACCAATTCTTCTCCTTTTGCCTGGTTACGCGCCAGCACTACCACCTTGGCTCCCTGCTCGGCAAGATATTCCACCATGCAGCTTCCCAGTACTCCCGTGCCTCCGGTCATCACCATCACACGGCCTTTTATATCAAATAAGTTTCTCATACTCCGGTTTTATAAATTCAATAATCGTTTCAGGTGACGTTCGTAGATGTTTTCCTCCACACAGGCGCCAATCACGTCGCTGTATTTTTTCAACATTGCATAGTAAGCATCTCCTTTTTCGGCTGCAACTTTGTAGGCTACGTGCACCAGCTGACGAAAATCGGCATTGTAGTCGGGATGACCCGGGATATGCCGCAGGGTGTTAGCCAGTTTTTCGCCGTCCCAGCTGTTTACTTCTTCTACCGAGGGTAACCGGGCCGGATCGATGTCGATCACATCGGCATAAGGAGCGCATAACTCTTCGCGACGGTTGTACGACCCGGCGTAAATTTCTTTTGCCATTTCGAGACCATCGCCACCGGCAAGAGCCAACCCGATCACCTCTTCCAGCCAGGTTGTACCGGCTGTTTTCAGGTGCAGGCCTTTGTCGTGCTTTTTAATAATCGAAGCCATGATCGGATAAATCGAAAATTTATCGCTACCCGAGTGAACACTTAGTTTCAGTTCCTGCGGTAATCCGAATTGTTTCACTGCATAATCGATAACCAGGATATCTTCTTCAAATTCGCGGGCGAATTGATCGAGATCGCCGCGGTAGTCGACACCCTTGTTGAAACGGCCGGTAAACTTGGGAGCTATGGTTTGTGCCGGTACTCCTTTGTCGGCGAGCATTTTCAAAATAAAGAACAGGTAAACCGGGGTTTGCGGATGTTCCACTTCGTCCATCGAAACTTCGGTAATGAAATTGCCTTTTCCTTTTTTGTCCACCAGGTATTGATATATTTCGGAAGCCTGTTGAGTGGCTGCCAGAAATTTTGACGCAATCTCGATCAGCAATTCACGGGTTACCTTTATAGCTTGCCGGATTCCGGGGATTTGCAAGTCGCCCATATAGGCGGCACACGAATCGACAAATTTCCGCACTTCTTCTTCGGTACTGGGTTTCCCGATAAAGGCAGCCACATCGAGCGTGAAGAAATCGGCTGTTTCGACAAAGGGAGCAACGGTGGAAAGGTTGATATGATCGGCATCGACAAAATATTTACCTTTAAATCCCAGGGTTGCAACGGCATGATCGGCTTCTTTGCGTACATCGGCCGGATGCGAATGAACGTATATATGTTCGCGGTTGGATTTATTCCAAACCGGACTAATGTCGTGACCTGCCCCGTTGGCTTTTACAATGGCTCGCAGCTGAGCTACACCCTGATGGGCAAAACGATCGCCCATCCCGATACTGATTTTTCCTAATTCCATAATATTCCAATTTTTAAGATTAATATTTCTCTCTGAAGTTTATATAGTCGTTAATGTTTTCTTTCATCAATATATCGATGGGAACGTAATTTATCTGGTTTACCTCCTGCTTTAAAATCAGTTTATTGCAGAGATCGCGTACGGTATAGTAAGCCTGTTTACCGGGGCTTTGAGCAATCAGATACGATATTACATCCTGATTGAGGTATTCGACGTTTTTATCGAGCAGGTCGTATCCGATTAACCGGATGTTGGCGTGTTGCAACTGTTTCAGGTAATTAGCCAGCCGGTATACTTTCGAATTGAAAGTGATGGCCGCATTTAGTTGCGGATGTTCCCGGAACGTTTGTTCCACTATCCGGAGATTCAACTCATCGTCGGTGTCGCTGATCTCTACATGTACCAGGTCCATCTTTTTGTGAGGCGTTTGTTGGTTGAAATAGTGCATGAAACCTTCGAACCGGTATTTCGTCTGGTTCGAAACGGCTCCCTGCCGTTTGGTCCGGAGTACCAAAACTTCGCTGCTGTCGGGCAGATCGTTGAGAAGTAATTTGGCGGCGACAAATCCGCTTTGAAATGAATTCTGACCGTAATAGGTTGTAAAACCAGCTTCTTCGATCAGAGAGTCGATAAAGGAGAAGGGAATCTCGTGCTGCCGAAGATCGAGGGTGAACGCCAAGGTTTCGTTTCTGAAAATAGGAGCCAGGATCACGGCATCGGGCTTCAACTGAAGCAGGTTGTCCGTAAGTCCCAGGAAGTTATTCGCATCGAACTGATTGAAGTAATGAATATCGATGTGGATATTGTACTGAAGAAAATCATTCCCGGCCTGAAGCAATGCATTTTCGATGAATTCCCAGTAATCGCCGGGTTGGAACGAAGGGATAAGGCACACGAACCGGTAGTGCTTCTTGGATGCGAGTGAACGGGCCAGCAGGTTGGGAGTGTAGTTGATTTCTTTCAATACCTTCAGTACTGCTTCTTTACTTTTTACCGACACTTCGCCGCGGTTGTGCAAAACGCGATCGACGGTACCTTCCGACACGCCTGCCATGCGGGCAATGTCTTTTATCCGGGGTTTTTGAGTGGTATGTTGCATCTTACTCCTGATGATTTTATAGCTCCGTGTACGCACACAGTGGATTCAACTGCAAATGTACGATTTATTATGATTCAACAAAACAGTTTTCAGGTCGTGTGCGGGCACGGATTGAATATATTAATCGTAAAAACAAGATAATCAGAGGTATAAGTCGGTGCACATATAGCGAAATATTTGTGTTAAATATTTGAAAAGCACAGCTTAATCTTCTACTCTGCCTTTATCAGGATTCGAATGCCCTGAAAAGCGACTGGGCTTTTTGTTGATGATAAGGGTAGAGGGTATGTTTTCGAGTTTGGTACTGTTGTCGTGCGTCAGCCGGTTCCAAACCGGATAGCTTACCAGCATGAGACTGTATCGTCCGAAGTGATTGTAATTGTTTCGTGCGTTCCGCATCAGTTTATAGGAATTCGGGAAATGAAGATGCAGCTCTTCGAACGATTTCGTAAAAGCTCCGGTCGACTGGAGCAATCGGTTTTCGTCGTGAATCACGAGCTGAATACTGGCATCGTTTTTCAGAATACGGTGTGCGTAACGAATCAGGAAATCGTCTTTTTCGTCCTGTATGAGTACAAGTACTTCTTTCAGATGATCAAAATTTCGATTAATAAAAATTCCTACACTGCATTTGCTTTGTTCGACAAAATACTTTGTTTTGTCTTTTATTAAGCTGCCCGGATAGAAGATTTCTCGCGATCGGGTTACTTTATTGACCAGTTGATTGATAAAACTGATAATTCCGGTGGTTGACTGGTTTTTCACAAAGGAAATTCCGGACAGCGAAACCCCTGCTCCAACCAGCAGGAAGTCGAAATTGTCGGTATTAACAGTCCGGACCACGCCCTGTTCAATATTGTCGGCAAACTTGTGTTCGGTTTCAATCTCAAATTTCATTTTCTCCGATTCGGAAAGAATTCCCCTGAAACTTTCCCGGGCAAAATCGTCGCCATAGATGGGATTGGTATCGGTACCGGGTGTAATGTGGAGAGCGGTCACCGACAGGATGTTTTTAGCGCCGTCGAGGGTCGAACGGGCAATCCTGAGCAATGCTTTTCCGTTGTCGGGATTTCCCAGCGAAATGAGTGCCTTGAACACTCCCTGCGCCTGTTGACGCCGGTATTCTTCCTGAATGTTCTTTTGAGGAAACAGCTTTTGAATCAACGACAATAAAGGAGTGGTCATAAAGGTGGTTATCAGGGCCATTAAAACCAGCATCACAAAAATAGGTTTCGGTAGAATGCCCATTTCGAACCCAATATTAAGCACGACGATTTCCATCAATCCGCGTGTATTCATCAGGGCGCCAATTGAAAGGCTATCGCGCCAGCTTTCACCCATGATTTTTGCAGTGAAGGCCCCACCGGCAAATTTTCCGATAATTGCAAATAATATTACAACACCCGTAATAGTCCAAAGATGGGGGGTGTTGAGCAGTCCGATTTCAGTTCGTAATCCGGTGTAAACAAAAAATAAAGGTAATAGTAGTGTAACAGCGACATCTTCGATTTTATCGATCAGAATTTTTCTGAAACTCGGTAGGGGCGGCATTATGACTCCTGCAAGGAAAGCCCCGAAAAGAGCGTGTATACCGATGAGTTGTGTGGCAAGTGCCGACAACGTGAGTAAAAGAAAGATGAATGCAACCATATTCCGGTTTAAGGTCTCGGAATTGCTGTAAATCTTTCCGATTTTATGCATAAATGGTTTGACAACGAAAATCATCAGGAAGATGTAAACCAATGAAAATCCAATGGTGTAAAGTGAACTTACAAAACTGCCGGTTTTTGCGATAGCTATAACTCCGGCCAGCAACGACCAGGCTGTAACGTCGTCGAATGCTGCACATGCAATCGATATCTGTCCGAGGTGTGATTTCGACAACCCTTTTTCCTGTACAATGCGGGCCAGTACCGGAAAAGCGGTAATACTCATCGAAATGCCGATGAAAAGGGCGAATGAGAGGAAGTCGGTATGACCGGCAGCAAATTCCTCGTACACGAAATAGGCGAACAACATCCCCATGAAATAGGGAATAATGATACTGGCATGACTGATGACATAGGTGGAGCCCATTTTGTTGCGCAGCATCCCCAGGTTGAGTTCCATGCCGATTACAAACATAAAAAGGACCAATCCGACCTGACTCAGGATGTATAGATTGCCGAGCGATTCGGGGGCAAACAGAAACTGAAACGTATCGGGATAGAAATAACCCAGCAAGGAAGGCCCGAGAATGATACCGGCCAAAATTTCGCCAATCACCGTGGGTTGGCCTATTTTAATAAAAAACCATCCTACAATGCGCGACACAAGCAGGATGGCAATAATTTGCAGCAACAACAATCCCAGTGGTTCAACCAGGTTGTGGTGGACGGATAATCCGAACGACTCAAAATCGCTCTGCGGAGGCGAATCGATGCTGCTTATATGTTGTTCGTAGACTTCAAATCGTTCGGCATTTTTAAAAAGAACGTAGGTAAGTACAACGAACGAAACAATCATCAGCAGGTAGAACAGCCAGGTATTTAAGTGTTTATTGGGCATGGTATGCGGGTGATCGGTGGTTATTCGATAACGGCTTTTATATCTTCGATTGAAACCAGTTTGTTTACGATGGCATAAATGGTTAAGCCGGCGGTGCTGTGAATTTCAAGTTTCCGGGTGATGTTTCTCCGGTGCGAAATTACTGTATGCGTCGACAGAAAAAGTTGTTGTGCGATTTCTTTGTTGGTGAGCCCTTTTACTACGCAGGTCAGAATTTCGACTTCCCGGTCGGTAAGGCTTTCGCTTTTATCGAGCTGGGAGGTGTCGGGGTGACTTTCTTCGTATTTTTTTTCGAGCCTTTCGGTCAGCGGAATAAACAGGCAATCCTCCACTTTCGTATGCCTGTCGAGGTCGAGCTCGCAGTCGGCCAGATCGAACAAAACCTCATTGAGCAGGTAATTCGGCTTTTGCGAAGGAAAGTATTTCACCAGAATATTCTTCAAATCGGATAACTTCGATTCAATATTTTCATGATTTTGCTCAAAAACCGCAATGCTGTATTCCGGATCCTTATCGCCTTTGCAAAGCCGGAGTACGTATGGAAATACCGTATTGTTTTCGTAGGCCATGTGTTTCTGAACCTCCTGTTCGTAGTCGTCGAAGAACTTCAGAATCATTTTTTTATACGGGTCTTCCTTGATCGAATCGTCGATGGCATCGATCAGTTTTCTCCGTATCAGGGGGAGTTTGAAATCAATAAAAAAGTTATGCGCGTTGCGTAAATAAGTTACCAGGTTGTCGATATTGATCGTGTCGGCCGGAATTAAATCGGATTGAAAACCTCCCGATATATAATTGACGACCGTGAGAAAGGTAGTCGCGTCGATATCGCGTTCGAGACAGACTTCACGAACGGTTTTTTCGCCAAAACCCAGGGGCAATCCGAACCGGGTCATGGTGAGCAATAGCGATGCATCTTCCCTGATCAGGTCGTTCATCTTACTGGAAGGAGTGAATTTTTGCACCATTCTTCCTGCTTATTTCTGGTTGCGTTGAGCTTCCCGTTTTTTAATGTCCTGTTGCAGCCGTTCGAAAACACCGGCATCGAGCGATTTCATCGCTTCGAAAGCTGCGGGATCTTTACGGCGGGTAACCGCCATCAGGTTGTAGAGATAGGTTTCTACTTCCTGTTTGCCATAGCGCTTTTCGAATTCGGCGCGGTTCTTTACAAAGAAGGCGAAAGCCGGACTTTTTGTCGAACTCACATGATTGCTGATCAATTGCCAGCTCTCGGCATTCAATTTATCCTGTTCGGAAGTTTTTGCAAAATACTCTTCAATAAGCGCATCGGCATTGGGCGCTCCATAATTCATATCGAGGTAAGCATTGATGGTTTTAGCGCTCCGGTCGCCTTTCGTTATCCGTGCATCCACTGCCTTGAAATTATTTTCGCTGTCGGTTGCCAGCTTGCTTATTTTCAGGAAGTCGGCAGCATTTTCAGTTGAGCCGACCGCACGGTGAATCACTTCTCCGTCGCCGTTGAGATAGAGAAACGAAGGGTAGGCTTTGATGCCATAGGTTTTTCGTACGATGGCGCCGTACGGTTTTTCCATATCGTATTTCAGGTTGATGAAATTGGCATTGTGAAATTTTCCGAGTTCTTCGTCGGGGAAGATATTGGCGTCCATGTATTTGCAAGGGCCGCACCATACGGCATAGCAATCGATAAAAATAAGTTTATTTTCGGCTTTGGCTTTTGCCAGTACATTTTCGAAGATCGTATCGTTGTGGAACTGAATCCCTTTGTTTTGAGCTACTGTGTGGAGGGTAATTGCAAGAATTCCGATGATTAAAAACTGTTTCATATTGTTCTGTTGTGATTGGTATGAGTTTATAAAACGTATGTATACTCAAATTGTTTGACAATTAATAGATTGATTCGAGAAACTGTGCCAGCCGCAGGCCGGCTTTGTATACCTGAAGGTTTAAATCGGCGTTGAACCGGTAAAAATAGAGGTAATTATTGGTGTCGGTATGGTCGTAATGATAGATTCGGTTGCAAAGTTGGTACGAATCGAGTAAATCATCGGTAACCGAACGTTTTTTCAATTCTTTTTTTTGCGGTGCAAAACTATCGGCCAGGTACCGGGCCAATTCGGTATACGACATCTGGTGATGGCCGATCAGTTGGCTGTCCCATAAGCGATGAATAGTCGATTGTTGACCGAACCAGGTATAGCCCACCCGGTTTCCTCCCTGGTCGGCCTCGCGCCCGAGGTGCATGGGTTGATACAAGTCGCCGGTAAGATGAATCAGAAAACGGAGCGCCTCGGCATCCTGATTGTTCTGTTTCAGCCGGGTCAGCATCTGCCCGATCGCAAAGAACAGATGTTCGCCCTCGGCCGTAGGGTTATTCCACAGTTTTATCAATTCGTCGGGAGGGCAATTGGCTTTCAGGTTCTGATAATGCCAGGGGTAGCTATAGCTGTAGGAGGGTTCGCTCCGTACTTCATCGGCCCAGGTTGAAGTGTAAATCATACCGTTGGTTCCCAGTAGTTTGTCGATTTTTTTACGGGCGCCCACCGAAAGTTCCGACTGGGCTATACTGGCGATAGCCCGGTGACCGTCGGGGCCATAAGCCAGCAGGATATGGGCCGGAAAAAGAGCGATTAAAAGCAGGTAGCCGATTTTTTTCATGCTGAAATTTCAAATGTTTCCTGCAAAGGTATTCATTTCAGTTAAAATTTTACTAACTTTTGAGGCAGAATTTTCGACCGGCGAAGTATTTTGTATCTTTGCAGACCGGTACTCCCGGCAGCGGGGCAATTGGATATGGAAAATGTGTTTAGAGAATACCTGTATTATCTGAAGGTAGAAAAAGGTCTTTCGGAGAATTCGGTCGTGGCCTACCGTCAGGATTTAGAGAAGTTGTTTTCTTATCTCGGCGATGCGCATATCGATCCTGTACAAGCCCAGCGTGAGCATCTTTCCGATTTTTTGGTGGAACTGTCGTCGATGGGAATTCAACCCCGGACACAAGCGCGTATTCTTTCCGGAATCAAATCGTTTTACCGGTTTTTGCTTTATCGCGACCGGCGCACCGACGATCCGACCGAGTTGCTGGGTACTCCCAAAACCGGGCTTCATTTGCCCGAAGTGCTTACTGTTCGTGAAATCGATGCTATGATAGCCAGTATCGATCTTTCGAAGGCCGAAGGGCAGCGGAATAAAACGATGATCGAAATGTTGTATGGTTCGGGGTTGCGGGTGTCGGAGCTCATCGGCCTGCGGATTTCCAATTTATATGCCGACGAAGGGTATATGCTGGTTGAAGGGAAAGGAAGTAAGCAGCGTTTGGTGCCGGTGTCGGGCAAAGCCCTGCACGAGTTGAACTTGTGGTATATCGACCGCAATGGGTTGAACATTGAAAAAGGCCACGAAGATTATATCTTTTTGAACCGGAGGGGGAAACAATTGACCCGTGCGATGATTTTCACGATTGTGAAGCAATTGGCCGAAGCGGCCGGCATCCGGAAGACGGTGAGCCCGCATACGCTCCGTCACTCGTTTGCCACGCATTTGCTCGAAAACGGGGCGAATTTACGTGCCATTCAGCAGTTGCTGGGACACGAATCGATTACCACCACCGAAATTTACACGCATATAGATATTCATTTTCTTAAAAAAACAATTGCCGATTTTCATCCGCTCCTCCATTCATGAAGCTTTCGATACTTTTGTTCCGCCACGCTGTTCACGGGCTTGTATTCAGATCGATACTTTTATTTTCGGTATTGATCGGTATGGCCGGGCCGCTCCGCGCTCAACCGGGTGAAACGCTGGTGGTTGGCTATGTCAGGAGCAAAACCGATAAATCGCCGCTTGCCGCTGCCAATATTTACTTCGAGGGTACCAGGGTGGGAACTCAGTCGGATGAGGATGGTTTTTTTGTGCTGCGGCATTTGGGGCCCGAAAAGAAGTTGGTGTTTTCGAGCATAGGCTATAAAACGGTTGAAGTAATGATAGAGCCGGGGACTCCGGTGAGTGTGAACGTGGAGCTTCGTGAGGATATCAGGACCTTGCAGGAGCTGTTTGTGTTTCCCGGAGTTAATCCGGCGACTTTGTTGCTGCGGAAGATCAGGGAGGCTGCTGCTGTCAACGATATTCATAACTGGCCCCTCACATTCAGGACCGAGGAAGAAGAATTGGTGTTGATGCCGCTGGGGAGGGAATCGACCCGGCGAAAATTCGAAAAATGGACGAGTGGGTTAATAAGTTCGTCGGATTCATCGGTTTTATCGCCTTTGTACATGGCCGGCAGGACCTATTTACACGAAGGGCGTACAGCCCGGCGCGATTTATCGGAGTTTTCGAAAGCTACTCCCGAAAATCTGATGCTGGTACTGGAAAAACTGGCCGGAAGTTTGAGAACCGACATCAATTTTTACAACAACAACCTGATTATGTTCGGTAAAAACGTGGTGAGTCCGCTTTCTACCGCAGGCAATGCCTTTTACATGTATTACCTCATCGATAGCATACCTGCCGAAACCGGGAAGCAGTATCAGGTTCGGTTCAGGTCGCGTAATCAAAAAAATCTTGCTTTCAACGGTGAAATGTATATCGATTCAGCTTCACTGGCGTTAACATCCATAAAGGCTCAACTGCCTGTATCGGCTAATATTAACTACATTAACCAGGTCGTAATCAATCAGCATTTTAGGCCTCAGGGAGGCAAGTGGTTCCCGGCGGAGACCGACATGAAGCTGATAATGAATTATGCCCTGCAGGTGGATAGTACGAGTAGAATACCCGAATTGTTCTTTCTGCGGAGCAGGAAAACATCGCCCGAGGACACGCTGTACTTAAATGCCGGTAACTTTGCCGGCTCCGAGTTTCAGAAAGAAGAACTCGAATTGAAACTGGCCGAACTAAATGATATGCCGCTCATGAAAGCTGCACGCTGGCTGGCCGATGTGGTAATTACAGGCTATGCGCAAGCCGGAAAACTGGATATTGGTAAAGTGTATCAGTTTGCCCGCTTAACGAAGCAGGAAGGCTTACGGTTGAATATCCCATTGCGAACCAATGAGTTGCTGTGGCCCAACTTCTCAGTGGGTGGTTATTGGGGCTATGGAATGGCTTCCAAAAAACATTCGTTTTCGGTGAATGCAGGGTGGAAACTTCCTTTTGATCGTAAAACAGTAGTTCGTGCAGGGTATACCGACGATCTTCGTCGTGTCGATTACGAATACAACGATTATATGGTCAAAGAAAATCCGTTGTTATCGGGAGATGTTGATGTTGCCAACACCCTTATATCGTTTACTTCTACCGACCGGCTTAACCGGCGCAAGGAGTGGTATGCATCCGTTACACACGATTGGAATCCGGACATAGAAACCAGTGTTCATTATCGTTCGAACCGGTATTATGCGGCCGGTTGGTTACCGTTTTCAGGTGCGGGTGGCAACAGTGATATGTATCAGCACCGTTCGCTTACCCTGGTTACCCGGTTTTCGCAGGACGAACGCACTTATGAAGATCACCTGGAGCGAATTTATATCCAGAACGAATTACCGGTGCTTTACCTCATTACCGAGGCCGGGCAGACCACCCCGAGGTACGAAAAGCTCAATTATCTGAAAATGATACTTAAGTTGAAGCATAAGGTGCTTTTCCCTTATGGCCAGTGGATGTACAGTGTGGATGCCGGATGGTTGCTGGGCGATGTCCCCTACAATCTGTATTTTACGCAGGGAAGCGATAAAGCGTTCACCCATCGCCGGTTGCACTTCAATTTGATGGGTTTTATGGAATATACCTTCGATAAGTATATAGCGACCCACCAGGAGCTGATGTTGAACGGGATTGTTTTCAACTCATTGCCCGTAATCCGTAATTTGAACTGGCGGGAACTGTTCACATTTAAAGCCTTGTACGGAGGGTTGTCGGGTTCCCACTACACTCCCTACGATCTGCCCTCTACTTTGTCGACCCTACGTACACCCTATGTGGAGGTAGGAGCAGGAATAACGAATATATTTAAAATAGCTTCGGTACAATCGGTATGGAGGCTCACCGAGAGAAATAAACCGGGAATCAGTCCCTGGGGAATTGTAATCGGAATACGTTTTAATTTTTAGCTTTTTCAAACTTTCGTTATCTTTGCTGAAATTTATAACAGTATGGATACAACTTCAATTCGGGTAGCCGTCGTGGGTGGCGGTAACATGGGTGGTGCCATTGTACGTGGGATGGCATCGGGTAATCTTATTAAGCCAGACCATATCACAGTCAGTGATATTAACGAAACCAATTTACTCCTCTTCAAAGATTTTGATCCGGCTATTCGTACTACCCGGTCCAATACCGAAGCAATCGAAAATGCCGATGTGGTTGTGATTGCTGTTAAACCCTGGTTGGTTGGAGTTGTGGCCGAAGAAATCAGAAAAAAGATAAATTACAAAAAGCAAATTCTGGTTTCCATCGCTGCCGGTGTCGATTTTAAGGCCTTAGCAAGCCAATTTCACGATGAAGCAGCTATTTTCAGAATTATACCCAACACAGCCATCGAAGTTCTTCAAAGTGTTTCCGTCGTTTCGTCGTATAAAGCAACACAACAGCAGGAGGAGTTAATTAAGGCCATTTTCAGCGAGCTGGGAAAGGTCTTTTTTGTACCCGAAAATCAACTTGGAGCTTTCACGTCGCTGTCGTCGTGCGGGATTGCTTATGCGTTTCGCTACATCCGTGCAGCGATGGAGGGGGGCGTTGAAATGGGGATTTATCCGTCGGTAGCCAAGGCCGTGATCTTACAAACCTTACGGGGGGCGGTGGAATTACTCGAATCCACAGGAACTCATCCCGAATCGGAAATCGACAAAGTAACAACTCCGGGAGGGATCACGATCAAAGGCCTTAACGAAATGGAAGCCCACGGTTTTACCAATGCAGTCATCAAAGGATTAAAAGCATCACATAGTAAATAAACAACATGGAAGTCATTAATTTATCGAGTAAAAATTCGGTTCTTAACCAATTTATCAAAGAAATCCGTTCGGTCGACATTCAGGGCGACCCTCTTCGGTTCCGCCGTAACCTGGAGCGAATAGGCGAAATCATTGCCTACGAAATAAGTAAAACGATGCACTACTGTGCCGAAGAAGTTAGCACTCCGCTCGGAACGGCTCCGGTGAATGTGATTTCCGATAAAATTGTGATATCCACCATCCTACGGGCCGGTCTTCCCTTTCATCAGGGATTTCTCAGTTATTTCGACCGGGCCGAAAATGCCTTCGTATCGGCCTATAGGAAATACAAGGATGCCCTGAAATTTGAAATTTTCATCGAGTACATCGCATCGCCCGATCTTAGCGGGAAAACCCTCATCATTACCGATCCGATGCTGGCCACCGGAGGTTCGCTGGAACTGGCACACGGCGCACTGCTCACCAAAGGCAAACCGGCACGGGTAATCGTAGCGTCGGTAATCTCGAGCCAGCAGGCAGTTGATTACTTATCGAAATATTTCGAAGGAAGCGATGTGACCTTATGGACAGCCGCTATCGATCCTTCGCTCAACGATCATTCGTATATCGTGCCGGGCCTTGGTGATGCCGGTGACTTAGCATTTGGCGAAAAATTGTAGTTTATTTCGCCTCGCCCTTTAATTCGATAATCCTGTCGGTTAATCCGTTACCGCCAATCGTGAGCGTTGCTGTATGCTTTCCGGTAGCTGTAGGCCGGTAACTTACAGTAAGGTTGGCTGCAACCGACGGTTCGGTACCCGAAGCAGGAATACTGGTCGCCGAAACTTCAAACTGGCTGGCATGTTCGCCTCCGAGCACTATGGAGAGCGAACCCGGTACATCCGAAGTTGTGAGGTTCAGGTATCTCGATTTTACCGAACCGGTATTCATTACTCCGAACGAGAGTGTATTCGTAACCGCCCCCACCACGATCACCGGCACCTGCTGGGCTATACCTCCCATGATATCAAACTGGATATTCTCCGCCGATTTGGTGATATTGGTTATCGGACGGTTGATGTTAACACCGTTCCAGGTGGTCGGATAAAACGAGCCCGAAGTAAATGCAGCTCCGGGTGTTGTCGAATTCCCGCTCAGTGGCTGCAGGTAAATACGCATGTGACTATCGGCAGTTTGAGTAGTGCCTGTATAGTTGTTGGGTCCGTTTTGATCCCAGGAATTGGCATCGTAATCGATATGCCAAATCAGCATTCCTTCGCCGGGAAGGTAAGTGTCCCAGCCCGTTTTCCGCCGGTATTCCACTACGAAAAACTCTTTCGGCGCCGGGTTTGCACCGTTGAGGTTGTGAGGGGTGGCCGATACAAGATAAGCCTGTCCGCTTTTGTCGGCTAATGCCGACATCGATTGCGAAAGCGGCAGCAATGTTTTCCGGCCGGGCATCGTCAGTTCCTGGGGAGTGAGCCATCCCAGGAAAAACCGGTCGTAGGCCGAATAGGTCGGGGGAGTACGGCCTTCGTTCAGATAAGCTCCCAAATCCATGATGCTCCAGTAGTTGAGCGTGTTTTTATCCGGATCTTCGGTATGATAATGGTCGGGTAACCCGATTACATGCCCGAATTCGTGCGTGAATGTGCCGATTCCGCACATATTGCTTCCCGAACTTCCTCCTAATTCGGAAGTACAGGCATAGTCGAAAATAGTTTTTCCGTCGAATACCCGCGAACCCGAAAAGTTTCCGGAATGCACCCACCAGCGGTGAGGCCAGATCGAATTTTCGGGTCCCCCTTCAGCTTCGTTGTAACCCGCATAATAAATAAAGATATTATCCACATACCCGTCGTTGTCGGCATCGTAATCCGCAAAATTAACATCGTTGTTGGCCAGACTGCAGGCATGAATCACCATATCGGTAGGTTTTACATCGTAATCATCTTCATCGTTGGCACCATAATAAGCCATGTTGTTGGGGAGCGTATACGGCCCTACCACATCGAACTGAGGACTGAAGGCGCCGTTGCTGGCCGCTTTAAAGTAATCGCGCGCCGAGCCGGTAGCTCCGTTGGCGCTGTAGCCCTGCTCGTTGAGCAAACGGGTAAAAGCTTCTTGCGGATTACTGGTCACGAAACTTTTATCGGAAAAATTCACCATTATCACCAACGATCGTGGCGAGCCTGTGGTCGGAAAAGCAGTGGAAGCGGAGGCCACAGGTGCCTTTTTCATCCTGAAAGCCTTTGTTGCCGGTTGTTGAAGCGGTTCCGCCCTGCCGATCCGCGACAGGTAGGATTGCTCTTCCGAAGAACGTTGTCCGGGATCGCGTGCAATGCGCTCCGGTGCCGTCGGGGTGTCGGTATATACATAAAATCCCTTCGGATTGATTTTTATCGCGTACCCGTCGACCGTGGTGCGCAGCTTACGATGTTCATCGCCATAGATGCGAATCGTTAGTGTCGACCCGTCGGGCTGAACAACCTGTATTGCATGAGGATATGCTGGTACGGACCATGCATTGAAGGAAATAAACGCAGCCAACAAGCTTGTTACTGCATACCTGATAAGTTTATACATAGCAGTTTCGAATAATAATTTAAATAATTAAAAGTGTACAAATTAATAAAAAAGTAACCGATTACGCAACTATTCATATTTTTATTACTTTTGCAGATCACTTAACGTATTAGTTTACATAAAAATAATTTATCACATGAAACATTTTTGGAAGTATACCCTGGCCACTATTACCGGGGTAGTAATCACTACGATTGTAGGAACGTTTATTTTGATGGGAATATTAGGTGCGATTTCCAGTTCATCGTCGAAGCCGGTAAAAGTGAAAGCTCCTTCGATCTATGAATTGGAACTGAAGGGTCAGCTGGTCGACCGTTCGGAAGATGATCCTTTCTCGGCCGCATTTGCCAGTGCAATGGGTCAGGATGCCGTAAAAATGATTGGTCTCGACGATGTATTGCTTAATATTCAGAAAGCCAAGAACGACGAGCAGGTAAAGGGGATTTATTTAAAAGGAGGCCAGCTCATGGGAGGAATGGCATCGATTAAAGAAATCCGGGATGCGCTGGTCGATTTTAAATCGACAGGCAAGTTTATTGTGGCCTATGCCGATAATTACATTCAGTCGAACTATTACATGGCCACCGTAGCCGATAAAGTATTGCTGAATCCGCAGGGAATGGTCGATTTCAGAGGGATAGCCTCGGAACTTCTGTTCCTGAAGAATACGCTCGACAAATTGGGTGTCGAAATGCAGGTGGTGAAGGTGGGTACTTACAAGTCGGCGGTTGAGCCTTATATCGAAACCAAAATGAGCGATGCCAACCGCGAGCAGGTGACGGCGTATACCCGTTCGATCTGGAATACGGTGTTGAATGAAATTGCTGTTTCCCGGAATATTACTGTCGATCAGCTGAATACCTACGCCGATGAAATGATGACGTTTCAACCCTCCGAAAAGCTGGTTGCCTACAACATGATCGATTCGCTGGTGTATGCCGATGAGGCCGACAGCATTCTTTCCACTTATCTGAAGGATTATAAGATTCTGAATCACAGCTCGATGACGAAAGTAGTTGATAATGCCAAATTCAGCAAAGACAAAGTGGCGGTAATCTATGCAGTGGGGCCGATCGACGATGGTTCGGGAAGTGGCATCGTATCGGAAAAGCTGGTCAAGACGATTAATGAGGCCGCAAAAGATAAAATGGTAAAATCGGTCGTATTCCGTGTCAGCTCGCCAGGCGGAAGCGCCTATGGGTCGGAACAAATCTGGCGGGCGCTGATGAATCTGAAAAAATCGAAACCGCTTATCGTATCGATGGGCGATTATGCAGCTTCGGGAGGCTATTATATCTCGGCTCCTGCCGATACTATCGTGGCTCAACCTAATACGATTACCGGCTCGATCGGTATCTTCGGATTGATTCCCAATATCGACGGACTGAATAAAAAACTGGGCTTTAGCTACGACGTGGTGAAAACCAACGCGATGAGCGATGCTCCTTCACTCAACCGTGCGTTCCGTCCCGAGGAACGTGCCCTGATGCAGGCCTATGTCGACCGTGGATACGAATTGTTTGTAAAACGCTGTGCCGACGGACGTTCAAAAACCCCCGACGAGATTAAGGCGATAGCCGAAGGTCGTGTGTGGACAGGTGAAGAAGCGTTGAAGCTCGGGTTGGTAGATGTATTGGCCGGTCTTGATGAAGCCATCGAAATAGCCGCCGGCAAAGCAGGCCTTACCGAATACAATGTAAAAGAATTTCCTGCCAAGGAAGATTTCCAGACACGTCTGCTGAAAAGCCTGAGCGAGGAAGTGGAAACCCGTTTGCTCAAGATGCGCCTGGGTGAGCAATACCAGTTGCTACAACATCTTCGTACGATCCGGCACATGAATGGGATTCAGGCCCGATTGCCGTATGAATTGAAAATGTACTGAGAATAAGTCCGTAACATATTGCTGCTTACTTTCGTAAGCCAACAGGAAAAGTTCAGTAACCAGGGGGTTGCTGAACTTTTTTGTTAGCTGCCCGTTCGTTTTGGAACGTTTTCGTCAATTCTTCTACGATAAACAGTCAGTTTTTACACATTTATGCCGTTAAACTTATCTATTTTTGTTTCGAGTTTTTTCAGTACACCTATCATGAAACACATGCTTCGTTTTTTATTGTTTTTGCTTTGTATTTTATTTGCTACATCATCCTGCAAAGCCAGGCCGATGGGGGGTAAGGACGTGATTGCTTACGGAGCTTATCCCGGAGCATTGGGGGGAGGCTCGGTCGTAACCGGAGGTAAAGGAGGCAAGGTGTTGTATGTTACATCGCTGGAGGATGATGCTAAACTGCAGGGCACCCTTCGCTGGGCGATCAATCAAGCGGGACCCCGTACCATTCTGTTTAAGGTAGCCGGGGTTATTCAACTCAAATCGATGCTGAAAATTAATAAGGGTGATGTCACCATCGCCGGCCAGTCGGCTCCGGGCGATGGGATTACTCTACGCGATTACCCGGTGACGGTTAGCTCCGATAATGTGATTATTCAGTTTATCCGGTTCAGGATGGGCGACGAAACGGCGGTTCAGGATGATGCACTGAAAGGTATGGGCCGGAAAAATGTGCTGATCGATCATTGTTCGATGAGCTGGAGTACCGACGAATGCTCATCGTTTTACGACAACGAAAATTTCACCATGCAATGGTGTATCTTGGCCGAAAGCCTTCGTAATTCGGTACATAACAAGGGTGAACATGGCTATGGCGGAATTTGGGGCGGCAACAAGGCAAGCTTTCATCATAATTTACTGGCCCATCACGACAGCCGGAATCCGCGGTTCTGCGGTTCGCGATACAGCAATGATCCGGCTTCGGAGAAGGTTGATTTTCGCAACAATGTGATTTATAATTGGGGCAGCAACAGTTCATACGCCGGCGAAGGCGGGTCGTTCAATATCGTCAACAATTATTACAAGCCCGGTCCGGCCACACTTTCGCGTAGTGGTAAGCTCACGTATCGTATTATTGCTCCTAATTCGGATGCAGGATCCAACGAGCAGCCAAAGGGGGTTTGGGGCAGGTTTTATGTGGCAGGTAACGTGATGCACGGTCGCGAAGATGTTACCGCTGATAACAGGCTGGGCGTGCATCCCGACTTAAAAGCCGGCGAAACGACTGTTCTTGGCGATATTACCGTACCGGCCGAATTTACAATCGTACCCATGCCGACTCACACGGCAGCCGAGGCCTATAGCCAGGTGCTGCAAAAGGCTGGTGCCAGTAAAGTCCGCGATAAGGTAGACGAACGCATTGTAAAAGAAGTACGGACGGGTACTTTTACCCATACGGGATCGAAGGGAAGTAAAAACGGTTTGATCGATTCGCAGGCCGATGCCGGCGGATGGCCCGGGTATTCGTTCTCTTCCGGGCAGGTGGCTCCCGATTCCGACAACGATGGAATTCCCGATGCCTGGGAGACGAAAAACAAACTTAATCCCAACGATGGCGCCGACGGAGCTCTGATGGCAGGTACTACGGGATATACCTGGTTGGAAACCTATTTGTTTTCGTTGGTGGAATATTTATATTAAAGAAAAGAATAAAGATATGTTAGTTAACAGGTTTAAATTGATTGTGTTGTTAGTAAGCAGTATGGTGCTGCAGGCGGTAAGTGTAAACGCCACTAATCCTTACCGTTCGTATTTTAAAAATGTGCCTTTTCCGATGAAAGAACTGAAGGCGCCGGTGTTTAAAAAGAACACCGTGCGTATTACCGATTTCGGTGCAGTAGGAGATGGAATGACCCTCAACACGGAGGCGTTTCGCGCGAGTATCGATGCGTTGGCGGCCAAAGGGGGAGGGAAACTGATTGTTCCGCCGGGAGTGTGGTTTACCGGCCCTATTGTGCTGAAGTCGAACATCAACTTTCACCTGGAAAAAGGAGCATTAATTCTTTTTTCTCCCGATTTCGACCTGTATCCGCTCGTGAATACCGTATTCGAAGGGCTGGATACGCGTCGTTGCCAATCGCCTATTTCGGGCTATGGGCTCGAAAATATTGCGATTACCGGCCAAGGCTCCATCAATGGGTCGGGCCATGCCTGGCGGCCGCTGAAACGGTCGAAGGTAACCGAATCGTACTGGAAACAAGTGGTAGGTTCGGGAGGGGTACTGCGCGACCCCGACTACTGGTTCCCGTCGGAAAAATCGCTGAAAGGTCATGAAATGAGTAATATGAACGTCCCCCAGGGACTTACTACAGATGCAGAATGGATGGAAGTGCGCGATTTTCTCCGCCCGGTAATGATAAGTCTTACCGAATGTAAAAATGTATTGCTGCAAGGTGTTCTGTTCGAAAACTCGCCGGCCTGGAATATTCACCCGCTCATGTGCGAAAACGTAATCATCGATAATATAACGGTGCGTAATCCGTCTTTTTCGCAGAATGGCGATGGACTCGATATCGAATCGACCCGTAATGTGCTGGTTATTAACAGCTATTTTGATGTGGGCGATGATGCGATCTGTATAAAATCGGGCAAAGATGCCGATGGCCGCCGCCGTAACCGCCCCACCGAAAACGTAATAGTCGACAATTGTAAAGTATTTAAAGGCCATGGTGGTTTTGTGGTGGGTAGCGAGATGTCGGGAAGCGTTCGAAATATTCAGGTTTCCAATTGCCAGTTCCTGGGCACCGATGTAGGGTTGCGTTTCAAAAGTACGCGAGGCCGCGGCGGCGTGGTCGAAAACATCTTCATCGACGATATCTATATGTTCGACATCGTTACCGATTCGTTCCTCTTCGATTTATTTTATGGGGGAAAATCGGCTTCGGAAGCCCTGGCTGCAGGCGAAGATTCGCCCAAAGCTGCTGTAGCTATGCCGGTTAATGAGGAAACGCCGGCATTCCGCAATATATTTGTGAAAAATTTGGTTTCGCGTAATGCCCGCAGAGCGATGTTTTTCAACGGTCTTCCGGAAATGAATATTGAGAACATCCACGTCGAAAATGCAACATTTTCGGCACGATATGGTGGGTTCTTTTCCGAATCTAAGAATATCCGGCTGAAAAATGTTCGGATCGTTCCCCAGGAAGGCCCTGCATTGACAATTCAAAATGTAAAAAACCTGAAGGTTGAAGGCGATTTTACCTATCCTGAGGATAACGAAGGAGTACGGATCGATGACGCGTCTACCGGGATTGTAATTCCCGGATTTCAGAAGAAGCTTTCCATCCGCATGGTGGAATCGGAAATGAAACGGAATCCCGAAAGCTGGATGGTCGATTTTGCCAAGGCTCCGAAATGGGATTATACGCACGGATTGCAGCTTCAGGCCATGGCTATGGCGGGTAATGCTTTCGATAATCCCGGATTCTTCAATTATGCGCTCGAGTATGCAACTAACATGGTGTCGGCCGATGGAAGTATCAAGGGGTATAAACCGGAGGAGTATAATATCGATCGTGTGAATCCGGGTAAGATGCTGTATGTGATTTACGACCGCACGAAGGACCCCAAATACCTGAAGGCTATCCATCTGTTGCGCGATCAGATGCGCACGCATCCCCGTACCTCGGAAGGTGGGTTCTGGCACAAGAAAGTATATCCGCATCAGATGTGGCTCGACGGGCTCTATATGGCGGCTCCCTACCTGGCTGAGTATGGCGTGCGGTTCAACGAGCCGGCATTGTTCGACGAAGTGGCTCATCAACTGATCGTGATGGCGAAAAACAGTTACGATTCCAACACCGGCTTATATTACCACGGCTGGGATGAAAGTCGCCAGCAGCGCTGGGCCGACAAAAAAACGGGGACCTCCCCCAATTTCTGGAGCCGTAGCCTGGGCTGGTACATGATGGGGCTGGTGGACGTACTGGAACATTTGCCTGCCCAGCATCCGAAACGCCCCGAAATTATCCGTATTTTTGCCGATTTGAGCCGTTCGCTCGAGAAATTCCGGGATCCGGCTACGGGAATGTGGTATCAGGTGACCGATAAAATGGCGGCTCCGGGCAACTATCTCGAATCTACGGCATCGGCTATGTTTGTTTATTCGTGGGTAAAAGGAGCTCAACTCGGGCTCTTGCCTGCCGAATACCTCGATAAGGGTAAAGCGGCCTATGATCAGTTTGTTAAGCGTTTTGTACGCGAAAATGCCGATGGTACGGTGTCGATAACCGATTGTTGTGCAGTAGCGGGTTTGGGAGGTGAGAAGGTATACCGCGACGGAAGTTACGAGTATTACCTGTCGGAACCGGTGCGCGACAACGATCCCAAAGCCATCGGGCCGTTTATCATGGTGAGTTTATTATTGAATCGCTAAATCGGTGTTTGACGACAGATTTTCCGTTACAAAAAGAGAGGGTGAAATCACATTGTGATACACCCTCTCTTTTGTATGATGTGACCGCTGAAGGAAAAGCTTAGCGGTTGATTTTCATTACTTCTTTTGTGCCGCTTACTTTTACGAAGTAAATACCTTTGCTGTACCGTTCCATCGAGATATTCGCGTTGCTTTCGGCAATTTTATTACCAAGCAGATTATATACTTCGATCCCCACTTTATTTTCGTTGATCACTTCCCGTCCATTGAAGCTGATGCCCTGTAATTGTAGTTTTTCGACCGATGTTTGCAGCGCCGGTGCCGAAATAAGGTAAATGTTCACACCACTGCTGGGCGACCACAGATAAAGTGTGGCTGCACCACCGGTATACTGGTACGATTCCAAAGGCACGGTATTACCGTCGGCCGAATAGGTTCCGGGAGCCGAAAAATTGTACAGCGAGTCGGTACCGTTCGAAAGAATCAGCCTACGGTCGGCTGACGAGGACGATGACAGGGCGGCTATCTTGATAAGTCCGGCGCCCGAAACATTGAATTTCACCGCACGTTCGGTGGGTAGCCAGGGGGCTGTCCCCTTGTCGACGGTGGCCGCTCCGCCTAATTTCAGCCGGTGGGTAAACGAATAATCGCCGTTTTTCTTGCCGTTGGCGTCGATATCGACGTTTTTACCACTGGCGGCAAGAATGGTCAATCCATCCAGTTCGGTATTTGCAACGTAACTTTTCACCTCGAAAGGTGCACTTTCAAATGTCCATACTTTTTGTCCCTGAGCCGATACGGTAGCAATGGCTGCTACTCCGAATGCAAAAATAAGTAGTGTTTTCTTCATGTTTATAAATTTATTAATTAAATACTAAAGTTTACCGTTGCAAATATAAGCCTTCGTAGCATCCGGCATGTGGAATAATTATTTTTTAATGTGTAATAATTGACAGCATGTTGCAAAGCATGCTTAATCGGCGGAAAAAACCGCACTTTCGGTTTATTTTTGTATTTTCGCTTTCCAGCAAATTTGACACGCATCATGAAACACCGGTTTATCTTCATTTTTGTGTTTGTAACGAGCACATTAGCAGTAATGTCGCAACATCGCTTTTCGTTCACACATTATACTTCCGATATAGGGCTTTCGCAAAACAGCATTACGGCCATCATGAAGGACAGTAAAGGCTATATATGGCTGGGCACCCGCGACGGATTAAATAAATTCGACGGGTATAACTTTACCATTTACAATTCAAAGCCCCAAAAAAAGAAATCGGGGTTGAGCAATCGGATTCTTACCATACGGGAAGATAAATGGGGCTATATATGGGTGAAAACCTACGACGAGATTGTATACCGGGTTAATCCTTCGACCGAAGAGCTCCAGCAGGTCGTTAACCCCGACGGTTCGGTACTGGAAGAAAAAATTGATGAAATGTACGTGCTTTCGTCGGGCAAGGTATGGTTGTCGACTTTCGGTCACGAGTTGTTGGTAGTGCATACCGATGCGGAAACGCATGCGTTGAGTTTCGAAAAGTTTTCCTATCCGGGTAAAAAGCAACAAGGGAGAAACACCTACCAGGTAGTGGAGGATTCGCAAAAAACCACCTGGATTCTGTCGGATGGAGGCTTGTGTGCCATCGATAGTCTAGGTAAAAGCGTATGTTATTTCGAATCGCTTCCCGTGTATTCGATGGTAGAGAATACGCGCCGGATTGTTTTTGGAGCCAAGGATCAGCTGATTATTTACGATAAGCAAAACATGAACTTTATGCAGGCCCAGTTGCCTGTAAGTGGTAATGTCAGGTTGATTAATGCAGTGGGAGCGGGGAAGTATGTTTTTACTATAGAAGGGAAGGGATTTATGACCTATGATGCTGCCCGCGAGGAATGGAAGCATTATTCGACAGCCACTCACCCGCAGATGAAAACCGACGAAATCCGCCATATTTACCTCGATCGGTCGGAAGAAGTATGGATGGGGATAGCAGATGCCGGGGTGTTGCGCTTTTTACCGCAGTCGGGACAGCTGGAGTATGTGGAAACGGCTGTGAACGAAGGTCAGATTATTAATCCCAATTACCTGATTTTTGAAGACAACCGCGATATTTTGTGGATTCAGCCGTATTATGGTACGTTTTCGTCGTACAACCGTTCGGCCTCGCGCCTCGAACGTTTTCATAGCGCCTATCATCAGGATATCAACGTGTTGTTTTCGTATGGTGTGAATCATGCGCTTACCGATCAGCAGGGAGTTATCTGGTTGAGTACGAACCGGGGAAACGGATTTTACCGGTGTATTTTTCTGCCGGGTTATTTCAAGCATCATTTATTGCAGAATCAAACCATATATAGCCTTTCCAACGAGGTAAGGGCTATTTTTGAAGATGGCAGGCAGCGGCTTTGGGTGGCGTCGAAGGACAGGCAGGTACATGTATTCGACAAGAATAAGCAGCTTATCGGTACGCTGGGAAGCGATGGGAGCATTCGAAAGGGTAATAGCAGTGAATTTTTTGTGTATAATTTTTTTCAGGACCGCGACGGACGTATCTGGATGGCTTCGAAACGAAAGGGCTTGTACCGCCTCACTTCAACATCGGATCCGTTGCGCTACAGGATCGAAAATTTCGAACACAATCCTTCCGATTCTTTTTCGCCGGCCAACAACGATTTTTATTCGGTTACCCAGGATAACGAGGGACGTATCTGGGCGGGTAGTTATGGCGCCGGTTTGCACCTGGTGGATGAAAAGGAGGGCCGGGTGAGGTTTTTACATGCGGGTAATGTGCTGAAAAGTTATCCGATGGAGCGATTTTCGAAAGTTCGACAGGTGATGGTCGATTCACGGAAACGACTCTGGATTGCCACTACCGAGGGTTTTGTGCGCTTAAAGACCGATTTCAGGAATGTTTCGGAGATCCGCTACCTCACGTATCATACCACCGATAATCAGCCCGATGGATTGGGAGCTAACGACGTTCATGTGATTTTTGAGGATGAAGCACGCACGATATGGATGGGGACGTTCGGAGGAGGATTGAACCGGATGTTGCCCGGAACCGATGAAGCGCCGCGGTTTGAAGTTTTCGACCGTAGTTTGGGGATGCCCAATAATGTGGTATATACCATTATGGACGATCGAAAGGGCAATCTTTGGCTAACTACCGATAATTCAATCGTTCGGTTTAATAAATCGAACCGGGCTATTGAAGTGTTCGGCAAGGGCAACGAACTCGAAAACGTTGAATTCTCGGAAGCTGCTGCCTGCCGGCTGACATCGGGGGAAATCTGTTTTGGAGCAAAATCGGGATTTTATTCGTTCAACCCCGAAACCGTACAGCGCAAACGCATCAATGCCCCTCTGGTGTTCACCCGTTTGCTGTTGTTCAACAAAGAGGTTACCATTGGAGATGGAAAAAAGGCCCTGCTCACCAAACAACTCGACGAAACCACCGAAATCCGGTTCTCGCATCGGCAAAATGTGTTCACCATCGAATTTGCAACCCTCGATATGAGGGCTCCCGAAAAAATTCAATACGCCTATCGGTTGGAAGGATTTGAAGATAACTGGAATTATGTTGAAAACAAACATTTCGCCACCTATACCACCCTCCCGGCAGGCGAATATACCTTCCGGGTCAAATCGACCGACAGCGAAGGGTTCTGGCTCGACAACGAACGGGTGATCCAACTGAAGATTTTACCCTCATTCTGGCAATCGTCGTTTGCCAAAGTACTTTATGTCGTACTGGTATTGCTCATCTTCTTCCTAACGCTGTATATTTTCCTCACTATTTTCAAACTCAAAAACAGTGTTGAAATCGAAAAACAAATGACGGAGATGAAATTGCGCTTTTTTACCGACATTTCGCACGAGCTGCGCACTCCGCTCACCCTGGTATCGTTGCCGGTCGACACTCTCCTCAACGAAAAACTCGATGGCGCTATTCACGAGCAATTACAACTGATGCGGCGAAATCTGGATCGCGTGTTAACCCTTATCAACCAGATACTCGATTTCCGTAAACTTCAGAATAATAAAATGCGTCTGACGGTGGAAGAGGTGCATTTCGGCGAATTCGTACGCAACTCGTGCAGTAATTTCAATGAAATCGCCCATTCCAGATCGATCGATTTCCGGGTAATCGACGAAACCGACAATACACAGGTATGGATCGATACCGAACGCTTCGACTCCATCATCTATAATCTGCTTTCGAATGCATTTAAATTTACCGAACAGGGTAAGCGTATTACCGTGCGCACGTTTCTCCGGCCGGGCAAAGTGGTGTTGTCGGTAGCCGATGAAGGGGTAGGCATCGCGCGCGAGAAAATCAATTTTATTTTCGATCGTTTCTTCTCGGTGCCCGCACTCCGCAATATCGCGCAAAAAAGCACGGGTATAGGACTCGATCTGGTAAAAAAACTGGTCGATCTGCACCATGCAACCATTCATGTCGAAAGTCAACAGGGAAAAGGTTCCGATTTTGAAATCGAAATTCAGACAGGAATCGATCATTTTTCGGGCGACGACGACATTATCATATCGGAGCAAACTCATACGCCAACCGAGCCACAGGAGGAAATCAACGAACCTGCCGACCATAGCCATTCGGTAATCCCGCTTATTCTGGTGGTGGAGGATAACGACGAGTTGAGGCAATTCCTCCGAACGTCGCTGAGGAACAATTACCGGGTGGAAGAAGCCGAAAACGGGTTGGTAGGGTGGCAGAAAACCGAACACCTGATGCCCGATATCATTATTGCCGATTTGCGAATGCCCGAGATGAACGGTTTGCAGTTGCTCGAAAAGGTAAAAACCGATAAGCGTACCTCGCATATTCCGGTGATTATGCTCACTGCCGTTACCGATATGGAAAATAAACTCGCGGGAATGAAAGCCGGTGCCGACGATTATATTACCAAACCCTTCAGTTCGGCCTTCCTTCATGCCCGTATCGAAAATCTTATCAAGCAACGCGTACAGTTGCAGCAGTATTACCGTTCGCAGATGTCGCCCGGTGGCACTGTAATCAAACTGCCTCCCATCGAAGTGCAGTCGCAGGAAGAACAATTTATGAAAAATCTGATTGAGCTGATGAACGAACACATCGATAATTTCGACCTGAATATCGATTTTCTCGCCTCTGAAATGGGGATGAGCCGTACCGTGTTCTTCAATAAGCTGAAAAGTCTGACCGGCTTTTCACCGGTCGAGTTTGTGCGCGAAATGCGTATCGAACGGGCGGCCGATTATATCCGGAACACCTCTTATACCGTCTCCGAAATCTCGTTTAGGGTGGGAATCGAGGATCCGCGCTACTTCAGCCGTTGCTTTAAACTCAAATACGGGATGACTCCTTCCGAATACCGGGCGAAACAAACCAACCAGCCGGGAGAGTAGCTGCACTACATCCCGGCCGGAATTGGTTGTACGATAATGGATAAAGGGTTTATTCCACCATTTCCATCATGATCTTGGTCATCAGAGGTTGCACCTTATTCCCGATTTCCTGTACCTCTTCGTGGGTAACTTCGACTATTTTACCCGGAACACCCAGGTCGGTGATAATCGACATCCCAAATACCCGCATGCCGGCATGATTTGCCACGATCACCTCGGGTACCGTACTCATTCCGACGGCATCGCCGCCGATAATCCGGAAATAGCGGTATTCGGCCGGAGTTTCGAAGGTGGGTCCGGTAGTGCCTACATATACGCCTTCGACTACTTTAATGGAATTGCGTGCCGCCACTTCTTTTGCTTTAGCAAGTAATTCTTTCGAGTAAGCTTCGCTCATGTCGGGAAAACGCGTTCCCAGTTCTTTGTGGTTTTTTCCACGTAACGGATGTTCGGGAAACAAATTGATATGATCGGTGATCAGCATCAGATCCCCGATTTCAAAACCGGGATTCATGCCTCCCGACGCGTTGGAAACCAGGAGGGTGCGGATTCCGAGCGCATACATCACCCTTACAGGAAATGTAACCTGCTTCATGTCGTATCCTTCGTAATAATGAAAACGGCCCTGCATAGCCAGCACGTCCTTACCGCCCAGCTTTCCGACAATCAGTTTGCCGCTGTGCCCCTCTACGGTCGAAACGGGGAAATTGGGTATCGTTTCATACGGAATCTCTGTGGTTTCGGTCAGTTGGGTAACTAAATTGCCCAGCCCTGTGCCGAGAATAATTCCTGTCTTCGGCGACGTAGGTATTCGCTGTTTGAGGTAGTCAGCGGTTTCCTGAATTTTCTCTAACATAATCGGTTATTTTTTTAATGAATACTGTTTTCCCGGCGTTCAGCAGCTGAACTTTTACCGGAACCACAAAGATATGTTTTTTTAGGGAATCTGAAAGCATCGCAGAGTCGTTTAACCGGGCCGCATCTTTTTCGGTGGTGACAACGATTTTGTTTTGATGAGGGAGGGCTGCCAGCGTGCTTTCAATGTTTTCGAAATCACGTTTCGAAAAGCGATGATGATCGGGGAATTGAAGCGATGTGATTGCCTTGCAGAAAGGCGTTAGATACTGTTTGAGTACGAGAGGCGATACAATGCCTGTAACCAGTAAAATGGCCGTACCGCTCAGCTCGGAGAGGGGCAGTTGGTGGTGGGGAGTGGATAACGAACGTATAGTGCCGTAGCTCAGGCTCGTAAAATACACTTCCTGATGCGGGAGTGGTTTTAATTCGCCGATAAGTTGCTGCTGTTCGGCCGCATCGATAGTTGCAGGACATTTGGTGACAACCAGGGCAGTGGCGCGCCGGCTACTCCGTGCCGGTTCTCTCAGATTTCCACCCGGCAGCATAGAGTCGCGTGTGTGAAGCCGTTGGTAATCGGTCAACACGAAAGACATGCCCGGGCGAATACGCCGGTGTTGAAATGCATCGTCGAGAATGATCAGTTGAGTGGAAGGATAAAGCTCCATCAGACGGTCGATCCCGCGGCTGCGGTTTTCGCATACCGCGATAGGTATGCCGGGGTACTTTAAGGCCATTTGACGAGGTTCATCGCCCAATTCGGCAGCACCGGTGCCGGCGCCGGCCAGTACAAATCCCTTGGTTTCGCGTTTGTAACCCCGGCTCAATACAGCCAGCTGCAATTGATGCTGCAGCGATTCGATCAGAAATTCGGTGAAGGGTGTTTTCCCGGTTCCGCCTACGGTCAGATTACCCACTGCCAGTACCGGAACGTTTGTGTCGCTCGACGGAAGTATCTTGCGGTCGTACAGCCAGTTGCGAATCCCTACGATAAGTCCGAAGAGTTTCGAAAACGGGTAGAGCAGTATATATCGGGCTGTAAATGGCATGTTTTCTTCGTTTTCAGGGCACAGGATCGTAACCGCTTCCGCCCCAGGGGTGACAACTTGTTATCCGTTTTATCGACAACCACCCGCCTTTGATAATTCCGTGCTTCAATACGGCCTCAACGGTATATTGCGAGCAGGTGGGTGTATACCTGCAGCTGGGATGTTTGAGGGGAGAGATGCTGTAGCGGTAGAAATAGACCGGAAAAAGCACGATATGACGGAGGATTTGTTTTATTTTCATCCCAAGCCAGCTATTAGTTTGTTCAAACCCGTTTTGAGTTTTTCTTCTACCACCGGAAATTCACAGCATTTATCGTCGAGATACACGATTCCTACATGTAAATGCATCCCTTTTTCGGCCACTTTCTCTATGAGCTGGTGTTTGTTCAACCGGTAAGCTTCGCGTATCAATCGTTTGATCCGGTTCCGTTCGACAGCCCGTTTCAGCTTTTTTTTCGGAACACTTACAAGAATGCGTACCGGCGCTTTTTCAGGCAGGTCGCTCAACCGGTATACAATTCGAAGGGGATATACGATAAAACCCTTACCGTTGGCAAAAAGCTTAGTGGTACGAATTTCGCCGCACAGTCGTTCGTCTTTGCTGAAATGCCTGTCGGTCGATACACTATCCATGTCGAAGTGCTCCCTGAGCACGGTTATATTACTTCTTTTTCTTGCTGTAATCCCTCAGGAATGCATCGAGAGCCATTGTCATGGAGGGGTACTGAGGACTGGGGGCTTCAAGGTCGAGACGCAACCCGAGTTCGCGCACTGCCGCCGCCGTAGTAGTTCCGAAACAACCAATCTGAATCTCTTCCTGTTTGAAATCGGGGAAGTTTTTCAATAACGATTGTACTCCCAACGGACTGAAGAACAATAGCATATCGTAGTTGAATTCCTCGTCGGGTCCGAAATCGTTACTCACCGTGCGGTACATAACCGCTTTCGTGTATTTGATTTTCGAGCCTTCAAGAGCATGTAAGGTTTCTTCGTTTACAATTTCGGGAGCAACGAAGAGGTACTTTTCCGCCGTATGTTTGTTCAATACGGGTACTAAATCGCTCATCTTGGTGGATGTACCAAAAAATACCTTCCGTTTGCGGTAGTGAATATAATGCTGCAGGTATACGGCTACCGACTCGGTTACACAAAAATACTTCATGGTTTCAGGGATCGTAATCCGCATCTCTTCGCATATTTTGAAGAAATGATCAATTCCCTGCTTTGCAATAAAAATAATTGCAGTATAATCAAGAATTGAAACTCGCTGAGCTCTGAATTCTTTGGCCGACAATCCTTCAACTTTAATAAAAGGACGGAAATCAATTTTGACACTGTGCTTTTCGCTGATGTCGAAATAAGGAGATTTTTCTCCTTGCGGCTGGGGCTGTGATACCAGTATCTTCTTAATCTTCAAGACGTTGAAACTTTAAAAATTAAAATTCCGGATGAATATATTATACACCTGAAATATACCCGACAGGGGTAGAAATTCCAGGGTGCAAAGATACAACATAATATAAACAATGTCGAATATTTTTTGGTAAAAAATCTGAAATATTTTCATTGTGGTTAAGGCGATAATAATCAATGCAATACACAACATTCCCGTGTCGATTATTGAGGCGTAAAAGCTATTGATGCTATAGATTTTAAGTACTAGCAGCGGGTAGAAAATAAGTCCCGAAACGGCTAGCATATTAAAATATACGCGGATCCCCAACCGTGTTTTCTCGGGAGTTAAAAAAATGTATCCCAGCAACCGCATGCTTAAATATTTCAGCACAATAAAACCGAGCGTAATCAGCCATATGGAGCTGAATTCGCTGAAATCGATCCCAGGCTTGCGGGTAAGGCTGGTGCAGGCAATCAGACTGATCACCGTGATGGTAATGAGCATGAGCGACAGGTACGATACGTAATCACTGAAGGTGGTTTTTGAATGGAATTCCTTTTTAAGCGGCGATTTAAACAGATCGGTAAAACGTTTGAAAAACAGCTGGCGAGAGCTTACGCAGGCAACAACCAGGAGCATGAAAAGGAGGTATAACACGGCAGCTACCCAATCCTCGCGATGGAAATAATCGGGTATTCCTTTGCCTGAAAAGCGGATAATGGTATGGATGGCCGTGTCTTGCATGGGTTATCAGAGTGCGGCAAATGTGCGCGCATCGGGATCCCACCCGATGGGGTTTTTCAACAATTGCATTACTTCAGCGGGAGTAGCGGCTACCTGCCACATGCGACGGTGTTCTTCGCGCATGAAGTTCTCGTCGACCGACCGGTTGAGCATTTCGATCAGCGGATCAAAATATCCGCCGGTATTACAAATGATGATCGGATGAGTAAATATACCGAGTCGTTTCCAGGTAATCACTTCGAGTAGTTCCTCCATAGTTCCGCAGCCGCCCGGCAGGGCGACGACAGCATCGGCCATGGCGGCCATTTTTTCTTTGCGCTCGTGCATCGAATCCACCAGGATCATCTCCGTAATGCCGGTATGGTTCCATTCCACCTCGGTCATGAACCGGGGCATGATGCCGGTAACGGTGCCGTTCAGCTCCATCACCGTATCGGCAATTTTACCCATCAGTCCGCGCTGGCCTCCTCCATACACAAGCCGCAGGCCATCGCCGGCTATCAAGCGCCCCAGCTCGGCTGCTGCTGCGTAGTATTCTTCCTTTACCTGCGAGCTCGAAGCGCAATAAACACAAATATTCTGCATGTTTAAATCGTATTTAAAGTGCAAAAGTACATTTTCTTTCTGTATTTTTGCGCACTATATTCAAGATTTAAGCCTATGATTCTGGTAACAGGAGCCACCGGATTGGTGGGAAGCCACTTGTTGTGGCAGCTTTTGCAGGAAAATGACCGCGTAGTTGCGCTGATGCGTTACACCAGCAGTTTACGACCGCTGCGGGCGGTATTTGCGTCGTATACCGACGAGCCCGACCGCTTCCTGAGCAGGATCGACTGGCGGGTAGCTGCGATCAACGATGCTGTTGCACTGGAGCTTGCACTGGAAGGTGTCGATGAGGTGTTCCACTGTGCTGCTGTCGTGTCGTTGGGTGGAAGCAGCGATGCAATTCGCGATGTGAATGTAGCGGGCACCCGGTTGCTGACGGCGCTTTGCCTCAAAAAAGAAATTCGCCGTCTGGTTTACGTGAGTTCGATCGCGGCCTGTGGCACCTATACGAACGGGCAACCGGTGGATGAACAGGCTCCCTGGTCGGGGTTCGGGCAAAAATCGCTGTATGCTCAAACCAAGTACCTGGCCGAGCAGGAGGTGTGGCAGGCCATGGAACGGGGCTTGAAAGCGGTAATAGTGAATCCGGGCGTGATACTGGGTTTTTCGGGAGCCGGCAGTGGAAGCTCGATGCTGTTTCACCGGGTGAAGAAGGGGCTGCCGGTATATATCGACGGAGGTTCGGGCTATGTGGGAGTGAAAGACGTGGTTCGGGCGCTGTTGCTGCTTCGCCGGCACGATATTTCCGGCGAAGGCTTTATTCTGGTAGCCGAAAACAATACCAATAAAGAAATTCTTTCGATGATGGCGCAGGGTTTTGGAAAGCCGGCACCCCGTATCAAAGTGGCACTGCCCTTGCTCGTTGCCGCCGGACATCTGATGGAAGCCGCGGGGAAATTATTCGGATTTAATCCTCCGCTCAATGCAGCATCGGCCAAGGCGTCGGCCCATCGTACCCGGTATTCGTCCGATAAAATAAAAAACCGTCTGAATATGGAATTTACTCCTATGCAGACGGTTATCGAAGAGGTATGTAAAGCGATGCGGCCCTCAGTTTAGTGGGTAAGTACCTTTTTAAATCGTTCTAAAAACAGGTTGGCATCCGAAATGGTAAGACTCAGGGGAGGCAGCAATCGTATGATATTGCTGCCCGAGGCTCCCGTAAAAACTTTTTGTTCTACCAGGAGTTTGTTCCGGATGTCTTTTACCGGTCCGTCGAATTCGATCCCGATCATCAGGCCCAGTCCGCGGACTTCCTTGATGCCTTCCAGCTTATTCAATTCTTCCATCAGATAAGCGCCTACTTTTGCCGCATTTTCGGTCAATCGCTCCACCTTCATGATGTCGAGCACCGCACTTCCGGCCACGCAGGCTAAATGATTCCCTCCAAAAGTAGTTCCCAGCAAACCGTACGATGCTTCAAACTCAGGACCAATCAGTACGCCGCCGATCGGATAGCCGTTACCCATCCCTTTCGCCGTGGTAATCAGGCCCGGACGGATACCGGCATGCTGATGGGCAAAGAATTTTCCGCTGCGTCCGTATCCCGACTGTATTTCGTCAAGGATCAGCACCGTACCGGTTTGTTTACAAATCGATTCGAGTCCCTGCAAAAATGCCGTTTCGGGAATCTGAATTCCTCCTACGCCCTGGATTCCTTCAATTATAACCGAGCTGATATCGCCTTTTTCGAGAATAGAGCTTACAGCAGCCAGATCGTTCAAGGGCGCAAATACGACTTCCAGTCCGGCGTTCACCGGCGCCACGATGGCAGGGTTGTCGGTTACCTTCACTGCAGCCGACGTACGGCCGTGAAAGCTTTTCCTGAAGGCCAGCACTTTGCTGCGGCCGTTGTGGAACGAAGCAAGTTTAAGCGCATTCTCGTTGGCTTCGGCGCCCGAATTAACGAGAAACAGGCTGTAATCGTCGTACCCCGACATTTTACCCAGTTTGTCGGCCAGTTCTTCCTGGAGCCGGTTGACCACTGAATTCGAGTAAAACAGCAATTTTTCGGCCTGATGGGTTAATTTCTGTACAAAATACGGATGCGAGTGTCCGATCGAAATTACGGCATGTCCACCGTACAGGTCAAGGTATTCAATTCCGTTTTTATCGTAGGTACGGCACCCGATTCCTTTGTCGATTTCAATATTAAACAAAGGATAAACATCGAATAGTTTCATGTCAATTTATGAGTTGTATCTGAATCGTTCAGATTGTGTTATGTGAATTTATAAAGTTGAGATTTTCCATACCAGAAAAGCGGTATAGAGTAAAAGGAAAGAGATTCCGCCCCATCGTCGGATGCTTCGTTCTTTGTTGGTGTAGATGAAAAACAATACCAGGAAACCTCCTGCTGCCGTCACTATCAGGTCGACAATCATACCGTCGTAGGCAGGCAAAGGCCGAATTACGGCGCTGGTTGCCAAAACCATAAATACATTAAAAATATTGGAGCCTACCACATTGCCCAACGCAATGTCCGAATTCTTTTTCATGGCGGCTATCACCGATGTGGCCAACTCGGGCAGCGAAGTGCCCAGCGCAACTACGGTAAGCCCGATTACTGCCGGACTGATACCGAAACTGGCGGCAATATTGGTGGCAGCAGGCACAATGAGCTGTGCTCCGCCTATCAATGCAGCTAATCCGCCTGTAATCATCAGTGCGCTTTTCCATATTTTCATCGGCTTGTAATCCTCGGCCTGCACGTCGGGATTCTTTACCGAACGACTGAAGGTAGAATACATAAATCCGGCAAAAAACAACAGTAAAATGATGCCATCCACCTGCGATAGTTCGCCGGTAAGCGTCATCAGTAATACGATTACAGGACCCAGGATACTCAGAGGAATGTCGAAACGGCGCGAGCTTTTTTGCGAAATGATGGGGTATACGGCAGCAGCAGCGCCCAGAATTACATAGGTGTTGATCATATTACTCCCAATGATATTGGTGAGCGCTATATCGGTGGTGGAGGGATCGAAAGCGGCCACCAGGTTTACAACCAATTCAGGGGCCGAAGTGCCGAAGGCTACCACGGTCAGTCCGATAATCAGGTTAGGTACATTAAACCGCTTTGCCAGACCACTTGCTCCATCCACCAGGTAATTGGCTCCCGCGATGAGCAGCACAAAGCCCGCAACAATAAATAGATAATCCATCGGAAGTTATAAATTAAAAAATCCGGACAAAATTACTCATTTGTCCGGACTCTTTCAAATTAAAGCTCAACTTTTAATTAATTACCGTTTTTTTCGTTGAGGGCTTCCACAATATTAATGATATAATCGCCCATCTTTTCACATTCGGTAATGATGTCCATATAGGTCACACTGGCCTGATATTCATACTTTTTGTCGTTCACATCCGATATGTTCTGGTTCCGGATCTGATTCCTGAAATTGTTGATTTCATTTTCGGTGTTCATCGAACGAATCAGTTCGTCGTCGCTTACATCGTCGTTCTCCAGCGCCTCGTTCATCTGATTGATGGCCTTATCCACCAGGTTCATCATCAGTTCAATGTTGTCGTCCATACCTTTGGTATACTCCGATTTGTTGTCGTGCTTACGCATAATGGTACGGGCAATATTGTGGCAGCCGTCGCTCACACTTTCGATTTCGGATACTACCCGCAACATCTTCTGGATACGGTGTTTACTTTCGTTACTCAACCGTCCGTCGCCCACTTTGGTAAGGTACTTGGCTATTTCCACCTCCATCCGGTCGCTGATGCTCTCGTACTTCTGAATCCGGGAATAAATTTTTACCAGTTCGTTTTCGTTGGTTTCCTTTACCATGTCGCGGGTCAGATCAAACATTTTGTGCGTACGATGGCCGTAGGATTTTATTTCGTTCCAGGCCTGGATCAGCGAAAGCTCCGAGGTCGACAACAGTCCGGTTGAAATATACTGCAGCTGGAATTCTTCGTCGTTCTCTTTCTTTTTAATGATGAACGATACCGCTTTTGCAATCAAATGAGCCACCCATATCATGATAAAGGTATTGATAAGGTTGAACATGGTATGAAACAGCGACAAGCCATAGGAGGTTGAAGTCTGATAACCGATGAGTTTCGATTGCAGGGCCAGTTCTGCAGGGGTCAGACTGGCTGTGTCGGCCGATAAGATGCGGATGGCATCGGGGTTGCTGTTCAGAATATTGGCGAACTCGGTAGGGTTCCCCAAGCCCATGCTGCCAGCCAGATTGGTAATCATGTTGAGGAAAGGATAGAACAGGAACAGCATCCAGATTACACCGAATATGTTGAACATGGTGTGGGCCAGCGCTGCCCGTTTGGCCGAAACATTAGCCGGAATAGCAGCGATGTTGGCCGTAATGGTAGTGCCGATGTTTTCGCCCAGTACCATTGCCGCTCCCAGTTCGTACGAAATCCATCCTTTCGATACCATAATAAGGGTAATGGCCATGGTGGCGCTCGACGATTGAACAACGATGGTGAGTAAGGTGCCAATGATTAAAAATATAATTACCGAACCGAATCCCGATTGGGTGTACTGAGTCAGAAACTCCAGCATTTCGGGATTGCTTTTCAGATCGGGTACCGAATTTTTCAGCAGATCGAGGCCCATAAACAACAACGCAAATCCAAGAATTAATTCTCCGTAGGATTTGCGTTTGCTTTTTGCCGAAAAAATAAAAGGGATTGCCACAGCTATCATGGGTAACGAATAGGTTGCAATGCTAAACTTGAACCCGAAGAAGGAGATGATCCACGCGGTTACCGTGGTCCCGATATTGGCTCCCATGATTACCGTTACCGACTGCAACAGGTTAAGCAGCCCGGCATTTACGAAACTGACCACCATCACGGTGGTAGCCGACGACGATTGGATAAGTGCGGTAATAAGTACGCCGGTTAATGCGCCGGTGAACCGGTTGCGGGTCATGGCGGTCAGAATCGACCTTAATTTGTTACCCGCTGCTTTCTGTAGTCCCTCGCTCATTATTTTCATTCCGTAAAGGAATAAACCCAGCGACCCTATCAGTGTTAAAAAATCGAAGAAGGAATAATTCATTTTATTTTATTGTTGAATTTTTTCTGAAATTATCCGGATGCCGATGCAAAAATACTTTAAATTAGTAAAATCACCAATTGATTTTCGATGTAATTCGCTACTTTTACCAAAATTTTTTAATCTCCAGTGCACAAGCGATGAGTAATACTGTGACCATATATTGTAAAAACACGCGCGAATATCATGACATTCAACGGGGTACTTCCTTGATGGATATCCTTTCCTCTCTGGCAATTAAGCTCGATTATCCGGTAGTGGCCGCCCGGGTGAACTACAAGGTGGAGGATCTTAATTTTTTGATCTATAAACCGAAAGATATTGAATTTATCGATATGAGCTGTTCTTCGGGCATGCGGGTGTATGTGCGCACCCTGAGTATGGTGTTTGCACTGGCAGTTCGTCAGCTTTATCCGCATGCCGTGTTGCGCATCATGCATTCCATTTCGAAAGGCTATTATTGTCGTATCGACCACCTCGGTTTTTGTCTGACCGACAAAGAAATAGCGGCGATCAAACAACGCATGCTCACCCTTATCGGCCAGGGCCTGCCCATTGTTGCCGAAGAAAAGCAGGTGAAAGTGGTGCGTGAAATTTTTGAGAAGCAGATGAATGAACAGGAAGATCTATCGCTGTTCGAAACGATAAACACACCTTATATGCGCTACTTCCGCATCGGCGATTATGTCGATTATTACAATGGTGTGTTACTTCCCGATACTTCCTATCTCACGTTGTTCGACCTGGTACCTTATTACGATGGCATGTTGCTGCGGGTTCCCAACCGCAATCGACCCGATCACCTGGAAGAATTCGAAATGATGCCTAAACTCTACGATATTTTCAACGAATTCATCAGTTGGAATAAAATCATGAAGCTCAATACCATTGGCGAATTTAATATTGCCTGCCGTAACAAGCAGTCGTTCGACCTGATTAAGGTAGCCGAAGCGCTCCATGAAAAGAAGGTTGCTTATATTGCCGATCAGATCGAAGCACGGGAAAATATCCGATTTGTGCTGGTGTCGGGGCCTTCGTCGTCGGGGAAGACTACGTTCAGCAAACGGTTGTCGGTTCAGCTCATGGTCAGCGGGTTGAAGCCGGTAATTATTTCGATGGACAATTATTTTGTCAACCGGGTCGATACTCCGTTGGATGAAAACGGGGAATACGATTTTGAAACCATCGAAGCGCTCGATCTGCCGTATTTTAACCGGCAGATGAAATCGTTGCAGAATGGCGAAGAGGTTGAACTCCCTTTCTACGATTTTGAGCTCGGGAAACGTACCTTCAGGGGCGAAAAACTGAAACTGGATCACGATACCGTGGTGATTCTGGAGGGTATTCATGCGCTGAATCCACAGTTGCTCACCGAGATAGCTTCCGGCATGAAATTCAAAATTTATGTTTCGGCACTTACTACTATTTCGATCGATAACCACAACTGGATCCCAACCACCGATACCCGTTTGTTGCGGCGGATTATTCGGGATTTCCGTTTCAGAAACTACTCGGCTCAGGAAACAATTGCACGTTGGCCGAGCGTGCGGCGGGGCGAAGAGAAGTGGATTTTTCCTTATCAGGAAGAAGCCGATGTCATGTTTAATTCGGCGCTGGTGTTTGAACTTGCCGTACTGAAAAAGTATGCCGAGCCTATTCTGGCCGAAGTGCCTAAATACTGCGACGAATACACCGAAACACATCGCTTGCTGAAATTTCTGAATTTCTTTGTACCCATACCCGATCGCGAAATTCCACCTACTTCGCTGCTGCGTGAATTTATGGGCGGGAGCAGTTTCAGGTACTAAGCCCTTATCGTTATGCGTTGGATTATTGCTTATTGGAAATCGTTATCGGTACTGTTGGCGATACTTGTACTGAGTTTTATGAATCCGCCGTCGGTGCCTGCTGTCAGGGAATTGTTTTCTTTCGACAAAGTTGGCCATCTGATGATGTATGCGGGTCTTACGTTGATGGTATTAATCGAAACGTCGGGACTGAAGATGGTGAAAAACCGCCGGTCGTATTTCTGGGTGTTGGGGGGCGTGTTTCCGGTTCTTACAGGAGCGCTTACCGAACTCTTGCAAACCCTATTGTTTGCCCCGCGTGCTGCCGAATGGGGCGACTTTTTTAGCGATGTGGCCGGCGTATTGATGGGCTGGCTGCTGTTTTTTGCCTGGCAGAAGTGGCGACCCCGATTCCGCTGATTACGATTGTATTACAAACCTTATACTATGAACACCGAACAACTTAAATTCCGAATTGCCCTGACATTGCTCAACGGGGTGGGCAACAGTATTGCCCGAAATCTGATCGCTTACCTGGGAAGCGAAGAAGCTGTGTTCCGGGAACGTAAATCCTTGTTAATGAAAATTCCCGGCATAGGTGAAGTTACCGCCGGAGGCATAGTGAATCACCGGCAAGCTTTATCGCGGGCCGAAGCCGAAATCGAATTTATTATTAATAATGAAATCGGGGTACATTATTATGCCGACGATTCGTATCCCCGCCGGTTGCACGAATGCCCCGATGCCCCCTTGCTGTTGTATTCGCGGGGTGTGGCCGATTTGAATGCACCCCGCATTGTGTCGGTGGTGGGTACCCGTAATGCTACCGATTATGGCAAAAAGATGTGTCGAGAACTGGTAGCGGAACTTCGTTCCGTTGCAGGCCTGCTGATTGTTTCGGGACTGGCTTACGGGATCGATATTTGTGCTCATAAAGCTTCGCTCGACGCAGCCATTCCCACACTCGGAGTTGTTGCTCACGGCCTCGACCGTATTTACCCGGGGCATCACCGGTCGACAGCCGTTCAGATGCTGAACCAGGGAGGGTTGGTGACCGAATACCTGAGCCGAACCAATCCCGATCGGCAGAATTTTGTGCAGCGTAACCGCATTATAGCCGGTATGGCCGATGCCATTGTAGTGATCGAGTCGGGTGTAAAGGGAGGGGCACTTATAACAGCCGATCTGGGAAACGATTACAACCGCGATGTGTTTGCATTTCCGGGCCGGGCCGGCGACGAGTGGTCGAGGGGGTGTAATTTGCAGATAAAGAGCAACAAAGCAGCTATGATTGAATCGGCGGTCGATTTGCTGGCTGGTATGAACTGGCGTCGTCCCGAACAATTAGCGTCTTGCGTAACCCAACCTTCCTTGTTCCCCGATTTGTTGCCGGAAGAGTTGGAGGTATGTACGTTACTGAAATCCCATGCACAGGGCATTCAAGTCAATGAAATCGCCCTCCTGCTCCAACTGCCCTACAGTAAGATCAGTTCGGTATTATTGAATCTTGAATTTAAAGGAGTCGTACGCTGCCTGCCGGGAGGTATTTATAAAATAAAATAGACATTTAGTAAGTAAATTAAGATAATATACGTAAAAACGAGTCAAAACATATAAATTTTTAGTTGATAATGCGGCTTTCTTGTTAATTTACATTATGAATTGTTTTTTTTATTACTTTTGGCGAAGAACTTAACGAAAGGAGGTAGGTATGGATAAATAATAGAGGAAACGGACTATAGAAGAAAATCATTGTTTAATCAACCTGAAAATCTGAATATGAAAAAATTGTATACATGTATTGTTTGCTTGATTCTGATATTGCAGTGGTCGTGTCAGAAGGAGGAGGGTGCGAACCCCTTGGCCGAGGATTCGGCATCGAATCCGGTACGCTTTGAAATCAATGTTCACCAAACCTCCATTGATCAATATGAAACACCTGATGAAAAGTTGCACGCCGATTTTATGGGAGTACAACTTAAGAGTTTACTGGCTCAGAATGCCCGCAGCATACGTCGACATTCGTTTTCTGAAGGCAATGATACAGTATTCACCTACGATGAAATACCGTTAATCCGCGAAACCCGGAGCCGGATACTGGTTTTTGCCGACGGTACCAGTGAGACACAGCTGGAAGATTTAACCCCCGATGGAATTAATCCTCTCTATACGCTTACTGAGACTCCGCCTGCATCCGGTCAGTTTCTGTCGAGAACTCATATAAAGGACGGACGATTAAAGGTATACAACAAACAGAACGAATTATTGATTGACGAAGTATATCCTGAACAAAATTTGAACGAATTTCTCGATTCTTTGCAGTATTATGTCCAACTCGGCGATAAAGCTCAAAAAGTGATGTCGTTGGCGGTGACAAATGCTGTCGGATTACGCCGGATGCAACAGCCCGACGGGGCGGTCATGCTTGAGCAACAGCTTGGCACGATGTCCGCCCCGGTGAATGCGCTCCCCGTGTCGTCGTCGCTGAAAGCCATAACTATCATGAACGATGAACTGACCCGGACGCTACGGTTTGAGTTGCACGGCAACCAACAATTGATACATCGCACCGTGTTTGTTTACGAGGACAGCTATCTACTCAACAACTATGTAAATGGTAAGGAGTATAGTTCCAATCCCCGAACCGTTGAATCGCTGACACTTCAGTTGTCGCCTGATGGAGATCCGGTATTCTACCGTTCAAAAACCTTGTATCACAGATACCAGACTGTGTTGAGAATGAATGAACCTGTTAATTGATTAGAATGAAACCAATATGAAAAAGTTACTTTTAATAATCGGAATTTTAATGATTGGCAGCACCGGATTTTCGACCGGTCGGTATGTGTGGCTGCATGGGCTTGAAGGTGAACATGGATTGAACACATGGGATATCTACAGTTCGATGTTTTCGCCTCACAACGGGTACGTGTTGGAGTATTCCTCCGATAAAACCATTCCGGGAATAGCTGCCGGTTTATATACAGGCCGGATCAAACCTGTTGTGTCGGATGGCTCCATTGTACTTGTAGGACATTCCATGGGAGGTTTGGTGGCCAGAGAACTAATGAGCCATTCTGAAAAAATCAGGGGTGTTATAACGGTAGCAACGGCCCATAACGGATCGTGTTTGTTGAAAAACACCCTGAATGGCAGTGTGGCTGATTGTTTTTCAGGCGCCATTAAAATGGCAAATTCGGCCATCGATGCATCCTTGCGGTCCGGGATATTCTCGGGTGTGCCCGTTACTTCGCTTGCAGCACCTCTGATTGCTCCGGTGACTGTTTTCAGGAACAAGACGGTAAATACCACATTGTTTTTATTGAAACACGCGCTGCAGGGAGCTACAGGGATTTACAAGTTGGGCCACCCTTGTATAAAAGATATGCTTCCGGGAAGCAGGTTCCTTACTGCATTGAACGGTAGGGCTTACGATGTTCCGGTTTTGAATATTTACGGAGCCGAAGATCATTGGCAGGTGGTGCGCGCATTGGGAAGTTTATCGCAGATGGATAAGGTAAAAGATCCGCACCATCTCGACGTATCGTACGATAAGGAATATGTTACTGCCTTGCAGTCGGGGATGGCATTTATTTACCAGGTTCAGCATGCGCATACCTTAGTTTACAATGCATTGGGAGTTGTAGCCCGGTTTTTACCCTGGATTTGGATTACCCGGGAGTTGGTATTGAAGGCGCGTTATAACTGGGACGAGCTGTATCGATACCTGGAAACGGGCCTTCATACCGATTTGGCATCGGCTATGGGGGCAACGCGCTATGAATTGCAGAATTATTGTATTCCCAACGGTTTTGATCTGAAGCAGTTAACCTGTCGGTCGAAATACCTGCCTGTAGTTGCCGAAAACGACGGGGTTTTGTCGAGAATGGATGCTTATTTTTATCCGGTGACGAATCAAATTGTCTATAATGTTCGCGTAGCAGGAGTCAATCACCAGGAAATGGGCAATCATGTGGCGATGCGTCAGTTGATGAATGAAGTTATTAATCTAAAGCTGTACGGAGATGCCTTTGCCCAGTAAACAGATTGTCGGTTGGTTGATGAACGTGTTGCTCGGTGGTGTGGCATGCACCCCTGAGTTGCCGCCATCGGCCAACCACGACGAACCCGTATCAAGCAGTATGCTGTGGTCGGTTCGGTTACCTGGAAATGCAGGCATATACAATGAAGGAATGATTGGGTTGCCGGTAGTGAATAATAAGGTTTTGTTTCATTCGACGATTTTCACCGATCATACGGGGGAAGATAATCGTTTGCATGCTCTGGATGTGCAGTCGGGAAGCATATTGTGGACATTTCCCTCTCAGTTTCATGCCGATGAACCTTATTATTTTGATGGTAAGCCCTATCTGTATCAATCCCGCTTAGTAACCAAAATGTCGGCTTTTAGTCCGTATGCGGGTAACGACAGGATATTGATACTCGATTTGAATGAAGGTCAAAAGCTGGATCTCATCGATATGCCACCGGCAGTGTCGCGGTTCTCGTGCAGGGATGTTGCAGGAAAAGGGAGCAATGCCTGGTTTGTACAAGAGGACGAACACGCCTCCTATGTGTATAAGTTGGATATTGCTACCGGCGATACGGCCCGTATAGTCCGGTTGGCTCCGAGTCATCCTTCGGGCCGATTAGAAGTCACAACTCGCGAATTACAACTGTACGAAATCGACGGAAAGCTTTTTCTGTTACTGGGAGTGGCCGATTATGCACCCGCCCGTACGGAATTGCGTATGGTACTTGTGAATGCCGAAACAGGTTCGATCGGGTATCAGAAAACTGTCGGGCGGGATTATAACCTGAATGTGAATTATGCTGTTCTGCGTAATTCGATGATCTATTATACCTGCGGTCGTTCGGCTGGATGTATCGATCTTGAAAAAGACCGTTTGCGTTGGCAGTATTTTCCTCAGGTTCCAATGGATGATATGAAGCCAGGCCTGCTGGTGCAGGATTCCGTTGTTTTTTTATGGGGGCACCGTACCTGCGCTGCATTAGGGGCCGGTTCGGGCCGATTACTGTATGAACGCCAAATTGAATGCGCAAATGCAAGCGGGTCTACGCCCTATTTATTTGTGGTTACGCATTGTGGTGAAGCAGTTGTATTGGATCAGTACACGGGTAATATCGTTCGCACTTTTTCTACTTCACCGGGAAGAGAAAAAAATGGTTTTTCAACAGGCTGTAAGCCTGGCATAAAGGATAAAAAATTGTTTTTATTTGGATTGCATAATGCTTATTGTTTTACTTTTTAAGAAATGGAATTGAAATTTATGTATGTTATAGTCCTGTTTCTATTAATTGCAGTAGTTGTCATTGTGAAGATCAGGTATTTCACAACCGGGGCAAATACGTCATTTTCAAACAATCTCTTTAGTGATCAATGGGGCCCTGCCAATACCAAAGCAGGGAAAAGGATAATACGTCGTCATATTTATCTGCGTAAACCCCGAGTAATAAACATAACAAAAACTAATTCAGACATGAAAACTTCAAGACACGAAAGAGCTATGAACTCAGTACGATCAAGAGTTGAATATGCCATGGTAAATCAAAAGCGTTATATCGATCCTTATGTTAAACTTGATACGCTGGCCTGCGAACTGGGCACTAACCGCACCTATATGTCGAGGGTTATTAACGAAGAACACCGTAAAAGTTTTAAAAGATACATCAACGATCATCGTTTTAGCGAATTAATGCGACAGCTGATCAAAAATCCGAATTTAACACGGGAAGAACTTGTACAGCTTTGTGGTTTTAATTCGATTTCGACGATGGTGAGGGTGGTGAAGGCGAATACCGGATGTACATTTCGGGAATGGAAGAAAAGGTTATTGGATAATAAGTCGAAGGAAGATGATGAAAGTTAATTGCAAAACCACCGATAAAGTATTACTTTTGCAGAAGAAAAAAATGCTGTAAAACATGAATATACTTCTTATCGGGTCGGGAGGCCGGGAGCATGCGTTGGCATGGAAAATCAGACAGAGTCGGTTGGTGAAGCAATTGTATTGCGCTCCGGGGAATCCGGGTACAGCTTCGCTGGGAATTAATTTGCCTGTGGCCGCCGACGATTTTCCGGCGCTCAAGGCGTTGGTTGTACAACATGCTGTCGATCTGGTGGTTGTGGGGCCCGAAGACCCGCTGGTGAAAGGAATTGCCGATTTTTTCGGTAACGATGAAGTTCTATGCTCCGTTCCGGTTGTGGGGCCCAACAAAATTGCCGCGCAACTGGAAGGGAGTAAGGATTTTTCGAAACAGTTTATGATGCGCCATGGTATTCCTACCGCCGGATATAAAAGCGTCACTGCCGATACGATGGCGGAAGGGATTGAATTCCTTTCCATGCTGAAAGCTCCGTACGTGTTAAAAGCGGATGGACTGGCAGCCGGTAAGGGCGTGTTGATTCTGAACGATCTGGAGGAGGCTGTGGAGGAACTGAAGGCTATGCTGAGCGGAAAGTTCGGAGCAGCAGGCACTACCGTAGTGATCGAGGAGTTCCTGTCGGGGATCGAATGTTCGGTATTTGTGATTACCGATGGTAAAAGCTATAAGATTTTGCCCGAAGCCAAGGATTATAAGCGTATCGGACAGGGAGATACCGGTTTGAATACCGGAGGGATGGGGGCTGTGTCGCCTGTCCCTTTTGCCGATGCCGTATTCATGCAAAAAGTGGAAGATCGCATTATTCGACCCACGGTGGAAGGGTTGTATTCGGAAGGTATTATCTACAAAGGTTTTATCTTTTTCGGCCTTATCAAGGTCGATGGCGAGCCGATGGTGATTGAATATAATGCCCGCATGGGAGATCCTGAGACCGAGGTGGTAATGCTGCGGTTGAAATCGGACCTGGTAGAGTTGCTCCAGGGTGTTGCCGATGGGTCGTTGGCCGATAAAGTGGTGGAGATTGACGATCGTACTGCGGTTACCGTGATGCAGGTTTCGGGAGGATATCCGGAAGCTTACCAAAAAGGGAAACCCATTACGGGGCTCGATGCGGTGAACGACAGCATCGTATTTCATGCAGGAACCGCGCTGGCGGATGGCCGGCTGGTAACCAACGGCGGTCGTGTGCTGGCCATCAGTTCATACGGAGCTTCTAAAGAGGAGGCGCTGGCTATATCCTATGCCAATGCCGGTAAAATTAAGTATGAAGGACAGTACTTTCGTCCCGATATTGGTTTTGACCTTTGAGCTCGACGCATATGGCAAAGATTCTGATAATCGACGATGAACGGAGTATCCGCAACACCATGAAAGATATTCTGGAGTTCGAGAAACATAAAATTTCGCTGGCCGGGAATGGCCGAGAAGGACTCGAAATGGCGCTTTCACAGCCTTTCGACCTGATCTTTTCGGATATTAAAATGCCCGAAATGGATGGGATGGAGCTGCTTCAGCAACTGAAAGAAAAAGAAATCGATGCCCCGGTGGTGATGATTTCTGGGCATGGTTCCATCGAAACGGCTGTTGAATCCATCAAAAAGGGAGCGTTCGATTTTATCGAAAAACCGGTGGACCTCAATCGCTTGCTGATCACCGTCCGCAACGCACTCGATAAATCGGTGCTCGTTAGCGAAACGAAAGTGTTGCGTAAGAAGGTTTCGGGGAAATACCGGATGATTGGCCAGTCGCCTGCAATCAACAAAGTTCGCGAAATGATCGAAAAAGTGGCGCCTACCGATGCCCGGGTGCTCATTACCGGTGAAAATGGAACCGGGAAAGAAGTGGTAGCCCGCTTGCTCTACGAACAAAGTAACCGGGCCCATGCGCCTTTTGTGGAAGTGAACTGTGCTGCCATTCCTTCCGAATTGATTGAGAGCGAATTGTTCGGTCACGAAAAAGGGTCGTTTACATCGGCGATTAAACAACGGATCGGTAAGTTTGAGCAAGCCGATGGCGGGACCATTTTCCTCGACGAAATAGGTGATATGAGCTTATCGGCACAAACCAAAGTATTGCGGGTGCTTCAGGAAAGTGAACTTACCCGGGTCGGGAGCGATAAAAGTATTAAAGTCAATGTGCGGGTGTTTGCTGCTACGAATAAGAATATCAAGGAGGAAATTGAAAAAGGCAATTTTCGCGAAGACCTCTATCACCGCCTCAATGTAATTCCCATTTATGTGCCCCCTTTACGGGAGCGTAAGGAGGATATTCCGCTGCTGATCGAACATTTTACGGCTCTTATCTGTTCCGAACAAGGTATTCCGGTGAAAAGCTTCCGGACGGAAGCTGTTGAGCTGATGAAGACAAACGACTGGACGGGCAATATCCGTGAGCTTCGCAATGTGGTGGAGCGGCTGATTATTCTCTGCGGACCCGTCATCTCTGCTAACGATGTTGAACTGTTTGCATAAACTACCCCGATATGAAGCAATTAAATGAACTAACTATCGCAATTTGCAGCGACCATGCCGGCTACGAATTGAAACAGAAAGTAATGGCCTATCTGCAGGCAAAAGCCATCAAATCGATCAGGGATTTTGGTGCTTTTTCGCCGGAAAGCTCCGATTATCCCGATTATGCCCACCCCATGGCTTCGGCTGTTGAAACGGGTGAATTTGACTTTGGGATTTCTATATGCGGCAGCGGCAACGGGATCAGTATGACGGTGAACAAACATGCCGGTATTCGTGCCGGACTTTGCTGGACTCCTGAAATCGCCCGCCTGGCCCGCCTGCATAATAATGCAAATGTGCTGTCCCTCCCGGCCCGTTTTGTTTCCGAAGAACTGGCTTTTGAAATGATCGATGTTTTCTTTTCTACTGATTTTGAAGGAGGAAGACATCAAAATAGAATCGATAAAATACCTTGTTAAGAATGTCAAGAACAGAAATAGCTGCATTGGGTGAGTTTGGATTGATACGCCGGCTGACCGAAAAGTTTCCGATAACAAATGCTTCGACTGTGAAGGGAGTGGGCGATGATGCGGCCATTCTCGATTATGGAACTAAGCAGGTGCTGGTAACTACGGATCTGTTGCTCGAAGGGGTACATTTCGACCTGGTGTATGTGCCGCTTAAACACCTGGGCTATAAGGCCGCCGTTGTCAATTTTTCGGATATTTACGCGATGAACGGACGTCCGAAACAAATTACAGTCTCGCTTGGCGTTTCAAAACGTTTTTCGGTGGAGGATCTGGAGCAGATTTACGAAGGTTTGTCGGTGGCCTGCCAGCACTATGGTGTCGACCTGGTAGGTGGCGACACCTCGGCTTCGCTTACCGGGCTAACCATCAGTATTACCTGTATCGGAGAAGCCTCAAAAGATAAAATAGTACTGCGCAGTGGTGCTCAGCCTACCGATTTGATTTGTGTTACCGGCGACCTGGGATCGGCTTATATGGGATTGCAGTTGCTGGAGCGCGAAAAAATTGCATTTTCGGGTAACGATCAGGTTCAACCCGATTTTGAAGGAAAAGATTATATCCTGCAACGTCAGCTGAAGCCGGAAGCCCGTAAAGATATCATCGAAACGCTGGAGAAAGCCGGTATTGTTCCTACTTCCATGATGGATATTTCGGATGGTCTTTCGTCGGAGTTAATGCATATTTGTTCGCAAAGTAATACCGGATGCCGTGTTTATGAAGATAAAATTCCAATCAGTTATCAGGCTGCACTAATGGCCGAAGAGTTGAATATGAGCATTGTGACTGCTGCGCTGAACGGAGGAGAGGATTATGAGTTGTTGTTCACGGTGTCGATAAACGATTACGAGAAAATTATACCGCTCGAAGGAATTAATATTGTAGGTCATATTACCAAGCCCGAACTGGGATTGCACCTGATCGGCCGCGAAGGGGAAGAGATCGCATTACAGGCGCAGGGCTGGAATTCACTTCAATAAATCGGGGATAGCGTTGGCCAGGTACCACAGGATGATGATTCCAAAGGCATCGAGGCCCAAAAATACCAGTATGACAATACAACCTGCGAGAAGAATATACTTTCTGCTGTTGTTCGACCAGCTGAATCCTTTGAATTTTAAAGAAAGCATCGGGATTTCGGATACCAATAAGCCCGATAGAACCACCAATGCCAGCAGGATGAGCCAGGGGTTTTGAATAAAAAATCCCGAAAAAGAGTAGCTGATGCCCACCCAGAAAATAGCATTGGCCGGTGTTGGCATTCCTAAAAAACTCTCGGTCTGGCGCTCGTCAATATTAAATTTTGCCAGCCTGAGTGCCGAAAATACCGGAATAATAAATCCGGCAAAACGAATCCAGCCGGGGAAAGCGCTTTGTTCCAACAATGAAAAGGCAATGGCTCCGGGAGCCATTCCAAAACTGAGAACATCGGCCAGCGAGTCGAGTTCTTTTCCCATGGGAGAGTAGGCTTTCAACAGCCGGGCTGCAAAGCCATCCATAAAATCGAACAGGGCTGCCAGCAATACCGCAAAAAATGCGAATTCAAAATTGCCCTGAAAGGCAAAATAGATGGCTACACTCCCCGAAAACAGATTGAGAGTGGTGATGAAATTCGGTATATGTCGGGTCAGTTTCATGCGTGGTATCGTTATTCTTTGTTTTTACTGTCCATCAGAATCGTTACAGGTCCATCGTTGATGAGCGAAACCTGCATGTCGGCCCCAAATTCGCCTGTGGCTACTTTCTTTTCCGTGATCTCCTCCAATCTGGCACACAGTTTTTCGTACAAAGCGATAGCTTGCTCGGGTCGTGCCGCCCGTATGTATGAGGGGCGATTGCCCTTTCGCGTTGAAGCATGCAGGGTGAACTGGCTCACTACGAGTATGGAGCCGTCAATCTCCAGCACCGACCGGTTCATAACACCGTTTTCGTCATCGAAAATCCTCAGTTGTACCATTTTGTTGCACAACCATTCACAATCTTCCTCATTGTCGTCGTGCTCGATACCGAGCAATATCAATAAGCCGGTGCCAATAGAACCTGTAATGCGGCTCTCTACGCTTACCGAAGCTTCTTTCACCCGTTGTATTACTACCCGCATAATTCCTCCTTTAGCTTCCGGGGAAGTTTAGCGACTACCTCATCGTACGAATGATCGATGAGCTCTTCCAGTAAGGTTCGTGAAATGGAAGGAGAGATTAAGACCGAATTCCAGTATTTTTTATTGAAATGAAAAGCAGGAGTGATTGCACTGTATTGCTCCCTGAGCTGTAGCGCTCTATCCGGGTCGCATTTCAAGGCAATCCGGAGCTCGGGGTCGTCAAGCGGGATCAATGCAAACATTTTACCCAGTACTTTAAACACCAGGGTCACTTCGTCGAAAGGAAAACATTCGGTAGTTCCTTTTCGGCTCAGGCAATATTCGCGCAGTTCTTCAACGTTCATAAGGCATCGATCATATCACGCCGGCCGTGGGCTTATTTCACTTCTACTCCATTGGTAACTGTGGCCGAGGGTTGAATAAGAACCAGCTTTCCATCGGCATCTTCGGCCGATAAAATCATCCCCTCACTGAAAATACCTCTTAACTTTCGTGGTTCAAAATTGGCAATAAAGCAAACCTGTGTACCGATGAGCGCCGAAGGATCGGGGTAATAAGCGGCTATCCCCGATAAAATCGTACGCTCGTTTATCCCGTCGGCAATGCGGAATTGCAAGAGTTTGTCCGATTTTGGAACCTTCACACAATCCAATACCGTTCCTACCCGGATGTCCGTTTTCAGAAAATCATCGAAACTTACCGCCGGTTTTATTTCCGCGGGTTTCCAGGTAGCAACCTCGTTTGCCTTTTTGGTGTCCATCAGTTTTTGGATTTGTGCGTCAATCACCTGGTCTTCAATTTTGTCGAACAAGAGCTCGGGAGCACCTAATTTCGCTCCTGCCGGAAGTAAGTCGGTTTTACCCAGGTCGTTCCAGCTGAAAGTGTTTAAATTAAGCATTTTGCGTAGTTTTTCCGACGAGAAAGGAAGGAAAGGTTCGAAAGCAATGGCCAGATTGGCTGCAATCTGCAGACTCAGGTGCATGATAGTAGCCACCCTGGTCATATCCGTTTTTGCCAGCTTCCAGGGTTCGGTATCGGCCAGGTACTTATTACCGATACGGGCCAGGTTCATGGCTTCTTTTTGCGCATCTCGGAAGCGGTAGTTGTCGAGTAGTTTCTCTACATCGGTTTTCACATGCTTGAATTCTTCCAGCGTTCGAAGATCGTAATCCGTAAGTTCGCCACAAGCCGGCACTACTCCGTCGTAATATTTCTGCGTCAGTACCAGCGCACGGTTCACAAAATTACCGTATATAGCCACCAATTCATTGTTGTTACGTGCCTGGAAATCTTTCCATGTAAAATCATTATCCTTGGTTTCGGGAGCATTGGCGGTGAGCACATAGCGCAACACATCCTGTTTGCCCGGAAACTCTTCCAGGTACTCATGCAACCATACGGCCCAGTTACGCGATGTCGAAATTTTATCCCCTTCGAGGTTCAGGAACTCATTGGCAGGTACATTTTCGGGCAGGATATAGCTTCCTTCGGCCTTCAGCATAGCCGGAAACACGATGCAGTGAAATACAATATTGTCTTTCCCGATAAAATGAATCAGACGGGTGTCCTCCTCTTTCCACCATTTTTCCCAACTGTCGGGCAGTAATTCTTTTGTGTTCGAAATATAGCCGATAGGGGCGTCAAACCACACATACAAGACTTTCCCTTCTGCGTTTTCGGCAGGAACAGGGATTCCCCAATCCAAATCGCGGCTCACTGCCCGGGGCTGAAGACCCATGTCGAGCCAACTTTTACACTGTCCGTATACATTGGGTTTCCATTCTTTATGATCTTCCAGGATCCACCGGCGCAACCATGCTTCATGCTGGTCGAGCGGCAAATACCAGTGACGGGTTTCGCGCATTACCGGCACCGAACCGCTGATGGCCGATTTCGGATGGATCAAATCGGTGGGACTCAACGATGTACCACAGGCTTCGCACTGATCGCCGTAAGCATTCTCGTTACCGCAATGAGGGCATTTCCCGGTGATATAGCGGTCGGCCAGGAATTGTTGGGCCGTTTCATCGAAATATTGTTCCGAACTTTGCTGAATAAATCCTCCCTTTTGATCGATTGTCCTGAAAATCTCGGAAGCCAATTCGCGATGTGTCTTCGACGTGGTGCGCGAATAAATATCAAAGGTAATTCCAAAGTCTTCAAACGATTTTTTGATGATGCCGTGGTAACGATCCACTATATCTTGCGGGCTTACTCCTTCTTTTTTAGCTTTAATGGTTATAGGCACTCCATGCTCATCGGAACCTCCGATAAACAATACCTCTTCGTTTTTCAGGCGAAGGTAGCGTGCGTAAATATCGGCCGGGACATATACTCCGGCAAGATGACCGATATGAACCGGCCCGTTGGCATAGGGCAAGGCCGATGTAATCGTGGTGCGTTTATAAGACTTCATAAATATTCTGCTTTTACGCCGCAAAAATACAAAAAAATCAGCAGATATGCAGTGAGTTGCTTAAAAGATAAGCGGGTTGTCTCCCAATTAATGCGTAAACGAAGGCATCTCCGTGCGGGTTCCATCCGGAAAGCCTTGTGTCGCAATTCCGCCATTCCGGCCGCGGATCGGTTGCCGAATCGCCAATTGCCCCGAACCCCAGCACCGGTACTTGCTGCGCGGGCGCTTCCGGAGCGATGATTTTAGCATAGAATTCAACTTGCCAGAGAATCCTTAAATGACTGATTTGCAGAAATTAAAAAACAGTTAAACTTTTTGATGCCAGTAATTTTAACGTATATTTGTGTATATTTGCGACTTAATACTTAATTTATATCACGATGGCAACAACAACCGACGAATCTGTATGTTGTCCTCCTTTCGACCCTGCTCCCTGGGATGACAAAGTGATTGAATGGACCGACAAGCTTTTTGTTAAACAAAAGGTGGTTAGTTTTTGGTATATTCCACTCAATTTTGGAAAAGTAATGACTATGTTGATGAAAGCAACCGAGAAACATCATGCAACTGTGCCCGATTGGTTGTGTTTGTCCGATCATACTTCCAAATGGAATATGGATCTCTACCTGGCTGTTGATCGGGAACTGCCCGGGTTCCGGCATGTAAAATTAAGCGGCAAGTACTATACCCGGGTATACGAAGGCGATTTCAGCCAAACGGGTGCATGGGGGAAGGAATATGAGCAACAAGCCAAAGAGCGCTCGCTCAAAACCGGAAAGTTGTACATGTGGTATACCACCTGTCCAGCCTGTGCCAAAAAATATGGTAAGAATTATGTCGTGTTTTTTGGAGAAATTTTATAACTAATAATCAATATAATGGCGTAATGGAAAACAAAGAAAACTGCAATTGCAACAACAATCAGGCTACAGCTACCGGAGGTGCGGTATACGGCTTGGGATTAATTGGTGCTGCCGTGTATTATATTTCGGTTGCTACCAGTTTCTGGGCAGGGGTGTTGGGAGTTTTGAAAGCCCTGGTTTGGCCGGCATTTCTGGTGTATGAGGCCTTAAAGGCATTAGCTGCCTGACGGTGAAAACCGGTTTAACCGAATACACCCTCCGGTCGCCTTTAATTTAAAATTTTAACCAAAATCCATCAAAATAGCATTAAAAACAGGTCTATTTTGATAATAAGTGCTAAAAATATGTTATAAAGCATGTTTTTTGAGAAGATTACTTGCATGAATGTATAAAACGCATTATCTTTGCAGTGTGATTTTTTCATAGTATTAGATTTAAGGTTAACAAAGATTGGTTGGCAGGCGAGCCAACCTTTCGCGTTTTATAGCGTTTGCTATTCGGGAATATGATACTTTTTTAATTCCCTTCGATACTTCTCGGTTTTCCCTTCGGTTACCTTGTCCATTAATTTCCAAAAACGGTCGCCATGGTTCATTTCGACCGTATGGCACAATTCATGTAAAATTACGTAATCCACTAATTCGGGGCTCAATATCATCAGATAAAAACTCAAATTGATGTTTTTCTGGCTCGAGCAGCTCCCCCAACGGGTTTTCCCCGATTGAATTTTCACATCTTTGAAGTTAAATCCATGGTGTCGTGCCAATTGTTCGACACGGGCAGGCAGCAATCGCCGCGCCTCCTTCTTCATAAAATACTGAATTCCTTTCCAGCAAGCCTGTTGTACTTTTTCCGACGACAAATCGGCTTCGAGCGGATACTCGATGTGCAATTTACCCTCCTGAAATTGAAAAAAAACATCCTTCCGATTGGCTTTGCTCAGGTGGACATCAAACGAAAGTGTTTTGTATCCTTTCTCCTCTGTCAGGATGCTGTTCTGACTGCGTTGTCGTATCCGGTTTTGTTTCATCAGGATACGTTCGCGAATGGAGAGTACGAAAGCGGTTGCTTCGGCCTGCGATTTGGTCACCGGAAGGGTGATTACTAAACCGTCGGGCTGTATGCGCACAGCTATACGGCTGGCTCTCAGACTTCTTTTATAACTTATGTTCCCAAATTGACTTAACTCGGCCGACATATTGTTTTTTCTGCAAAAATAATGGTTTTAACGGTTTTATCCTTAAATTTGCAGGCATAAAAGTAGAAAGGAAATGATTGAAGCAAAAAATATCCATCGAAAGTTTGATGAGCTGGAAGTGCTGAAAGGTGTCGATCTGCGGGTCGATAAGGGCGAAATTGTATCGATCGTTGGTCCGAGTGGGGCTGGAAAAACGACCTTATTGCAAATACTGGGTACCCTCGACGATCCCGACGAAGGCGAAGTGCTGGTGGATGGTGTCGATCTGATCAAACTGAACGAAAAAGAAAAGGCTGCCTTTCGCAACCGGAAATTAGGATTTATATTTCAGTTTCATCAACTGCTGCCTGAATTTACAGCGCTTGAAAATGTGATGATTCCCGGATTGATGATGGGTGCCGACGAGCGGAAAACCGATAAAAAGGCCCGGGAGTTGTTGGCCTACCTCCAGCTTTCCGACCGGTTGAATCATAAGCCGTCGGAGCTTTCCGGCGGCGAAAAGCAACGGGTAGCAGTGGCCCGGGCTCTTATCAACAATCCCCGGCTGATTCTTGCCGACGAACCATCGGGAAGCCTGGACTCCAAAAACAAAGATGAATTGCATCGCCTGCTGTTTAAATTGCGCGACGAATTCGGATTAACGATAATCATTGTTACGCACGACAAAGAGCTGGCGGCCTTGTCGGACAGAGTAATTGAAATGAAGGATGGAAGAGTAGCCCCGCCGGGAATCGAACCCGAATTTAAAGTTTAGGAAACTTCCGTTCTATCCATTGAACTACAGGGCCGGATGGTTTTTGAAACGAAATGCAAAAGTAGTGTTTTTATGGGAAAATCCAAAAATAATTTTTTTGTTGTTTGGGATGGTAAGACTCCGGGCATTTATGATAGCTGGGAGAAATGCAAGCAGCAAATTCATGGTTATGCCGGCGCAAAGTATAAGGGCTTTGAATCGCATCAGGAGGCTGTAGAGGCTTATAACTCGCCGTATTGGGACTTTGTCGGGAAGAGTCCGGCACATAAAAGTACCAGTTCGCCGGATAAGACAGTGCTGATTGCCCGGGTCGGGATGCCCGAGATGGAGAGTATTTCGGTTGATGCAGCGTGTAGTGGCAACCCGGGTTTGATGGAATACAGAGGCGTTTATACACGTACCGGGCAGGAGATTTTTCGTAAGGGCCCGTTTAAGCAAGGTACCAATAATGTGGGTGAGTTTCTGGCTTTGGTACATGGGTTGGCTGTGTTGAAGCAGCAAAACTCTTTGTTACCTATTTATACCGATAGTGTGAATGCAATGGCATGGGTGAAAGCAGGTAAGGCAAAGACCAGGCTGGAGCCCAGGCCCGAAAATGCCGTACTCTTCGATTTGATTGCCCGGGCCGAAAAATGGCTGGCCGACAATCGATATTCCACCCGGATTATGAAGTGGCAAACGGAGGCCTGGGGTGAGATCCCTGCCGATTTTGGCCGTAAATAACCGCTTACAGCGGATGATGGGTCAGATCTTGTCGCGGCGTTGTGTTATTTTTTTCCAGTAATATTTGAATGGATTGTTGTATTTTTCCAACTTCCAGGGCCTGCTGCTATGCGGTTTATGGATCACCGGGATGTCCATTGCCAGGTAATTCGTAAATCCTTGTGCGATGGATTGGCGGGAAATAAATACATCATACCAGTTTTTTTCGGGATTTAAGGCATTGAAATCATAGCTCTTCAATAACTCCAGATGGAGTAAGGTACAACAGAAGCTTAGCCTTTTCAACGTTGCCTGGGTCGATTTCTTATAATGCCGGGCGTACAGATAAGGGAAGTTGACGGTACCGTCGGTGTGAGTCGTTACCGCTGCAATCATCCCTGGGTTTTCAAGCGAATTATTTAGCCTCATCAGCTCCGACAGCGTGTTTTTTTGGATTAATACATCCGATTCGATGATTAATAACGGGCAATTGTTGCTTATAGCCTGTTGTTGCGCATGCTGTAAAACCAACAAGTAGTTCGGAGACGGGTGATTGGTCAAATCCTGTAAATGAATTAATTTAAATCCCTTTTCTTCGGAAGCTGCTTTCAATTGTTGCCGGGTTTCGTAACTGCTGAAATCATCGTAAACCGTATAGCTGAAATCGGAGGTGTCCGAGTTCATAATATGTTCGATTGTTTCAAGTGCAGTATCGATAGAGTCCTTTACCGGGGTGATTATGTGTAGTTTGGCCATTTTATGTTCTGTTTTTTAGTAGAAGTTGTGGTTTGTAGACAACTACAATCAATATATATAGTAACAACAGGAATACTTTCCTAATTAGAGGTATGGATTTATTCTTTCCGATTATTTCATTAAAATGTTCCGTTGTTTTTATTATTTCACCGAAGGTGAACCCTTTGACCATCATTTTACGTTGCAGCCGGTTGATCCCTTGTATTTCGAGTACTGCTTGTTCGGTGGGTGATAAGGGAATCACACTGAGGGGAAGCTCCTGCGAATGGTTTTGAAAAACCTGAATTAAATTCCGGTAATATGCTCTGTCAGCATTTCCTCTGGAAAAGTGCTCTATGTCGATATTATACATTACATAGTTCTGAAATCCTGCTGCTGCCGAACGAATACAGCAATCGAAATCGTAGCCGTGAAATCCTTTCAGGGTGGTGTCGAAACAGATCTGCTCCATGACGGTCCGGTTCATACAAAGCATCACTCCGTCGAGCATTACCACCTTTGCGCGCTTTCCGGTAAAACCGGAGGGTCTGTGCTTTATTTTTTTTTGTTTGCCGTTTTTACCGGATTGTATCAGATGTATGTAGGGCAGGCTGACGGTCCACGACGAAGGTACTCTCACCAGAGCGTCGCGTCCGCCGATTCCTGTAATGCCGGTTCCCGGAACAGAGAGATGTTCTTTTAATAACTCGCCCCAGCCGGGCGTGTGAAAATGGATATCGTCGTGTAAAAATGCCAGGTATTTTCCGCCCGATTGTGCATAGCCAAGTTGATAAGCTTCAAATATTGAGTACTGTTTCCGGGAATTGTCGATCACGATAAGTTCGTAATCGCATCCAACGGTTTCTTTTAAATTGCTGATCAGCGAATCAGGGAGCCGATCGGAGCGGGAGCAAAAAATCAGTGATAACTCGGCCTGCATGTTAGGTTCGGTTGAAAAAGCGCGACAGATACGGGATATTCCGGATAGGAAAATCTCTTTTTATCACGATGAATACAAAAATGATCAACAAAACCGTTTTTAAGGCGATCGTAAGAAATAAATACGGCGTTTTGATCAGTAAACTAACTCCAAACAATGTTAATGCCAGTAGGCTGTAAAACCCGATCTTTTTCAGGTCGTATGCAACCGGCATATACTTCTGTCCCAGAACATAGGAAATCACCATCATGACGAGGTAACAGGCAAACGAAGCCCATGCCGATGCCATATAGCTGAAAACGGGCACGAATACGATGTTGATTGCGAGCGTTATCAGTGTTCCGACGATAGAGATCCAGGCGCCATAATGGGTTTTATCGGTCAATTTATACCATAGCGAAAGATTAAAAAATACGCCCTGGAAAATATAAGACAACAGTACGACCGGTATCACCCGCAACCCTACCCGGTAATCGCTGCGTATAAGGTATTGAATGATATCGAGGTAAAATACCATACCCAGGAAGATGAGCCACGAAAAGATGATGAAAAACGTCATGGCATCGGCATAGGCCTCTTTGCTGTTTTTATCCTTATGTTGTGCGAAAATAAATGGTTCGTAAGCATACCGGAAGGCCTGCGTAAACATCATCATAACCATCGAAATTTTAAAACATGCCGAATAGATGCCCAGTTCGGAAATGGCCAGCGCTTTGTCGGCCATTAAATAAGGGAATATTATCTTGTCGAGGGTTTGGTTCATAATACCGGCAATTCCCAGGATCATGAGCGGTAGCGAGTATTTCAGAATTTGCCGTAACAAGGCGCCGTCGAAGCCGAATTTTGCTTTCCTGATTTCCGGAATCAATGCTAATGTGACTACTACGGTTTGAATTACATTAGCTACCAATACGTACCCGACTCCATAGTCGGGTCTGTAGAACCAATCGATGAGTCCGGGTGTTTTGGCATAGATCCACGGGCATATAACCAGAAAAAAGATATTGAAGAAAATATTGGTGATGATCATCAGCAATTTCAGCGCAGCAAACTTAATTGGCCGGCTACTGAACCGGAGCCAGGCAAAGGGTATTGACCCGAAAGCGTCCATGGCAATTACAGCGCCCAGCATGGCGATGTATTCGGGATGTTGTTCGTAGCCCAATACCTGTGCTATGGGCGACGCAAATACATAGGTGGCTACGCCGAAAAGAAGCGATGTAGTCCCGATCGAAATCAAGGTGTTGCCGTAAACCTTCCCGGCTTGTTCTTTATTTTTATTGGCAAACCGAAAAAATCCGGTCTCCATACCATAGGTCAGAATCACCAGCAATAGCGCCGACCACGCGTAGAGGTTAGCCACCTGTCCGTATTCGGCCGATTCGGTCAACACATAGGTATACATAGGCACCAGCAGCCAGTTCAGGAACTTGCCCAGAATACTACTTACCCCGTATATTGCTGTGTCTTTAGCCAGACTCTGCATTTTCTTTTCGGCCATGGAATCAGGGTATGAGATTAAACAAATCCTTTTTGTTTTTTCAGATGTTCATAGGCCTCGTTTACAGCCCTGAATTTATCGGTGGCCGATTTCTTAATGTCATCGCCCAGGTTCTGAACTTTATCGGGATGGTACTTCATGGCCATGCGCCGGTAAGCTTTCTTTATTTCGTCGTTGGTAGCCGTCGGCTCTATTTCGAGAGCTTTAAAAGCCCAGTTTTGGTCGACATTCTTTACAAACGGCGCCTTCAACGATTCGAAATCGGCTTGCGTTAAATTGAACACCACCGAAATACGCTGTATCATGTTCAGTTCGGCAGTATTTACTTCGCCATCGGCATACGCAATATCAAACAGCAAACGAATTAATTGCAATTTCGAAGAATAATTCATGTATTGATTGATTTGCCGCGCCACTTCCATCTCGTTAATCGGTTGCTCGAGCAGTTTTTTCAGCAGCTGTAAAGCTTCGAGTGCTCCCTGTTCACCGAAATTGGCAACTAAAAACTTTTTAACGACAGCCAGTTCTGCTTTTTGCGCAGTGCCATCGGCTTTCATGATGCATGCTATCATTACCAGTAAACTGGCTTTGAAGTCCTGTTCGCTGGTGCGCCGGGAGTTGGTATAACTACGTGCGGTTGTTTGCGGGGTTTCCTGGCCGCCTAAAAACGACCCCAGTGCAAAGCCTATTATCGCACCTATCGGTCCGCCGAATGCCCAGCCTAAGCCGCCGCCTATCCATTTTGCAAAATTTCCCATACTTACATTATTGAATTGTCATTTCTCCACAAATACTCTTCGAAATCCACTTTTTCACTTCTGATGTCGATTCATATTCACCTAAAAGGTACATTAATTTGGTAACCAGAGCTTCGGTGGTAATATCGTGTGCGCCGATAACTCCGGCACTCATGAGGTTCAAACTGGTTTCGTACCGGCCCATTTCAACACTACCTGTACTGCACTGGGTTTTGTTTACCACGATAATATCCCGGTCGACAGCCGCTTTCAACACATCGAATAGCCATTGATGCCGCGGCGCATTCCCGGCGCCGAAACTCTCGAGCACCACCGCACGTAAGCCTTCGGTATTCAATAGCGAACGAACCAGGTTTTCCGAAATGCCCGGGAACAGCTTCAATACCGCGATATTAGGATTTGTATTCAACCGTAACCGGAGCCGGCTCCCCGGATCGGGATAGTGAATGTACGACCGGAAGTATTTAATATGTACGCCGGCCTTGGCCAGCGGCGGATAATTGTAGGAATTGAAAGCATTAAAATGTTCCGCATTTTTTTTCGTTGTGCGATTGCCCCGGAACAAGGTATCTTCAAAAAAGATGCACACTTCAGGTACGATAGGATGACCATTCTCTTTAGCCGCTGCAATCTCAATAGCCGACAATAAATTTTCCTTTCCATCGGAACGCATGGTACCGATAGGCAGTTGTGCGCCGGTAAAAATAACCGGCTTGCCCAGGTTCTCGAGCATAAAACTAAGCGCCGATGCCGAGTAAGCCATCGTGTCGGTGCCGTGTAAAATCACGAATCCATCGAATTTTGCGTAATTCTCGGCAATACATAGGGCCATTTTCTCCCAGGTCACGGGATGCACATCGGAGGAATCGATAAGAGGCAAAAAAGGAATACTTTCCACCCTGATGCCAATTTGCCGAAGTTCGGGCAACAATTCCTGCAATCGTTCGAAATCGATCGGCCGCAGCGCCCCGGTCCGGGGGTCTTCCGACATCGAAATCGTTCCTCCGGTAAATATCAGCAGGACTGCACTTTGTTTTTCCACTCCTTGTAAATTTTGTTATTTAACATGCAAAGATAAGGCAAAATATAGTTATAATGGTTATTTTTGCCCACCAAAATTAATTATTGATGAATAGAATTTTCAGTATATTTCTTGTGTTTTTCTCAGGCATTGTCCTGGTTTACGCAGCCGATGGAGTGAAAGATTCGGTACTGCTTGACGAACAGGTGGTTACCGGTACGCGGATGGAGACAAATCGGGCAGGAGTGCCTTTTTCGGTATCGGGCATGACTACTGCCGACATCAGCCGAAGCGGACAGTATAATGTGCTCACTTCGCTTGCGGCGCATGTACCGGGCTTTTTTGTTACCGAACGCAATGTGCTGGGCTTCGGAGTAGCGGTTGGAGGCTCAGGAGCGATCAATATCCGGGGCGTGGGAAGCACTCCTAATACCCAGGTGCTGGTGCTTATCGACGGACATCCCCAGTACCAGGGCATTTTCGGACATCCGTTGGGCGATGCCTATGTTTCGTCGGATGTTCAGAAAGTGGAGGTGATCCGCGGTCCGGCTTCGGTGCTTTACGGGTCGAATGCGATGGCGGGTGTGGTGAATATTATCACCAAAAAGGCAGTAAAAGAAGGAATAAGCGGCGATGCAATGGCAGCCTACGGTTCGTATAACACTCAAAAATATGCGTTTACTACCGGTTACCGCTCTAACAAGTTTCATAGTTTTATTGCGCTTAACCATGGCCGTACCGATGGTATACGTGCCAATACCGATTTCCGTATTTCGAACGGATATGCCAAAGCAGGCTATGATTTTAACCGTCACTGGAAAGCGGTTGCCGATATCAGCCTTGCCGATTATATTGCCAACGATAATGGTCCGGTATTTAGTCCGGCGCCGTTTCATATCGATATTTTACGGGGTAAAACCGCGCTGTCGATCGACAACCGTTACGAGACCACCGAGGGTTCGGTCAAACTGTATCATAATTTTGGACACCACGACCTTTCGGATGGCTGGATCTCGGACGATACGAATACGGGGCTGATGGCGTACCAGACTTTCAGGTTGGGCGGCCACAGCCAACTGACCGGCGGAGTGGAAATAAAACAATACGGCGGTACCGGGAATAAAGGCGCTTCGGCCAATGAGCTTAAAACGGTAAATGAACTGGCGGCCTATGCATTGTATCAGCAGAAGTTTCTCCAACGCTTTACCGCCACCGGAGGATTGCGCCTCGAACACCATTCGATGTTTGGTTCCGAGTGGGTTCCGATGGCGGGTTTGTCATCACGCCTGAGTGCGGGGACCGATCTTCGTTTGTCGGTTTCGAAAGGGTTTCGAAGCCCTACTGTTATGGAGTTGTTCACCTATGCACCCAACCCCGGTTTACAACCCGAGCGGATGATGAATTACGAAATAAGTTGGTTGCAATCGTTTTTCAACCACAGGCTTACTACCGAACTTACAGCCTTTTTGTCGGATGGCGACAACCTGATTCAAGTGGTGGGGGTCGGTCAGTCAGCTAAGCGTCAGAATGTAGGAAAGTTCCGGAACCAGGGAGTCGAGTTTTCGGCCCGCTACCGCGTTACCGGCAATCTGGCGCTGATTGCCAATTACAGCTTCCTCGATTCGGACCGCATTTTACTGGCGGCGCCGCGGCATCAGGCCAATCTTACGGCCAATTATCAGTATAACCGATTCAATCTGAATGTTTCGGCACAGCAGGTAAGCGGACTGTATACTGCAGTAAACCAGCCAATCGCCGAGAGTTATACCTTGATAAACGCCCGCTTGTCGGTAGCAGTTCATCGGCATGCCGAAGTGTTTGTGTCGGGGCACAATCTTCTCGATCAGGAATATCAGATTAACAACGGCTATCCCATGCCCGGCATCAATATGCATGGAGGGATCAAACTAACTTTCTAGGCCAGTGGACGCAACGAGGATTTTTCTAGTAGGGTATATGGGGTCGGGTAAGTCGGCTATGGGCCGGCTGCTGGCCAACCGGCTCGGTTACTGTTTTATTGACCTGGATCAGTATATAGAAGGGAAATTCCATAAAACGATTGCCCAACTTTTCCGGGACGAAGGCGAAGCCGCATTCCGCGAAAAGGAAAGAGCCTGTTTGCGAGAGGTGGGAGAGTTTGAAAAAACAGTGATCGCCACCGGGGGCGGGGCCCCTTGCTTTTTCGACAGTATGGACTACATGAACCGGCAGGGTGTTACTGTTTACCTGAAGTTAAGGCCCGGGCAACTGGTGGAGCGACTGCTGAAGGGAAAGGCAGGAGTGCGTCCGCTCATTCATGGTAAAACCCCCGATGAGTTACTCGTATATATCGAAACGATGCTGGCGCACCGGAGCGGATTTTACGAGAAGGCACAGCGTGTTATCGAGGGAAACGATCGGGAAATCATCGATCGGATCAACGCATTGTGATAGTCTGAACCCGCAATTATTTAGTATATGAAGTCATTTGTTCACTTACACGTTCACTCCTATTATTCCATCCTCGATGGGATGTCGACCATACCGGGCCTTATCGAAAAGGCATTGGCCAATAATATGAATGCTATTGCGCTCACCGATCATGGAAATATGTTCGGTGTAAAGGAGTTTTATAATTACGCCAAAAAGAAAAATGCGGCCCATTTTTCCGAGATTAAATCGGTGGAAAAACAGTTGAAACAACCCGATTTGAACGAAGAGCAACGAGCTCTGCTGAACGGGCAGCTTCAGGCAGCCAAATCGAAGCTGTTCAAACCGATTTTGGGTTGTGAGGCCTATGTAGCCCGCCGCAGCCGGTTTTCCAAAGATAAGGATAATCCGGGCGATCGGAGCGGGTATCACCTGGTATTGCTGGCGAAGAACAAAAAAGGTTACCAGAATTTATGCAAGCTGGTTTCGTTGGGGTGGATGGAAGGATTTTACTATCGTCCGCGTATCGACCACGAAATCCTCGAGAAATACAGTGAGGGGATTATTGCCTCTTCGGCCTGTCTGGGCGGTGAAATTCACAAAAAAGTGGAATCGGGCAATCTCGAAGAGGCCGAGCAGTCGGTGCTATGGTACAAAAGGGTATTTGGCGATGATTTTTATATCGAACTTCAGTTGCATAAAACCGACAAGCCCAATGCCGACTACGAAGTGTACGAAAAACAGAAGCGTCAGAACGAAGAGTTGATAGCCCTGGCCCGTAAGACGAATACCAAGTTGCTGGTTACCAACGATGTGCATTTTATCGACGAAGATCATGGCGAGGCGCACGAACGCTTGATATGCCTGAGCACCGGGAAAGATCTCGACGATCCTTCGCGGATGCGGTATTCGAAACAGGAATACCTGAAAACGCCCGACCAAATGTGGGAGATTTTTGCCGATTTGCCGGAAGCGCTTGAGAATACGCTGGAGGTAGCCGGTAAAGTGGAGTTTTACGATATCGACTCGGCTCCGATGATGCCGGTTTTCCCCATCCCGGAAGAATTTGGAACCGAAGAGAGCTATGGCAGCAGGTATACCGAGGAGATGTTGCGCGAGGAGTTTGGTGACGGCTTCGATCGGCTGGGCAGTTACGAAAAGGTGCTGCGGGTAAAGCTGGAAGCCGATTACCTGAAGGAGCTGACCATGCAGGGTGCCAAACAACGCTATGGTGAAGTGCTCGATGACGAAACATCGGAACGCATCGAGTTCGAGCTCAACGTAATGAAAACCATGGGTTTCCCGGGTTACTTCCTTATTGTACAGGATTTTATACGGGCCGCCCGCGATATGGGCGTTTCGGTAGGACCGGGCCGTGGTTCGGCTGCCGGTTCGGTGGTAGCCTATTGCTTGCGAATAACCGATATCGACCCGCTTAAATACGACCTGCTGTTCGAGCGTTTTCTCAATCCCGACCGGATCTCGATGCCCGATATCGATATCGATTTCGACGATGACGGGCGCGGACAGGTGCTGCGCTGGGTGACCGAAAAGTATGGAAAAGAAAAGGTGGCACATATTATTACCTATGGCACGATGGCCACCAAATCGTCGATCAAAGACGTTGCCCGGGTACAGAAACTCCCCCTTTCCGAAGCCGATCGCTTAACCAAGCTTATCCCCGACAAGTTTCCCGAAGATGCCAGCGGAAAGGCGCCTAAAGTGAATATAGCCAACTGCCTGAAATATGTGCCCGAACTGCAGGCCGCCCGGAATTCGTACGACCAGAACCTGGCCAATACCCTGCGCTATGCCGAAATGCTGGAAGGTACGGTGCGCCAGACGGGCGTACATGCCTGTGGAGTGATTATCGGCGCCGACGATCTCACCAATCATGTTCCGCTGAGTACAGCTGTCGATAAAGAAACCAACGAAGAAATGCTGGTGACCCAGTACGAAGGGTCGTTGATCGAAGAAATCGGGTTGATCAAAATGGACTTCCTGGGGCTAAAAACCCTTTCCATTATAAAGGAAGCGCTATCGAACGTCAAAAAGTCGAAAGGAGTCGAAATAGATATCGATGCGATTCCAATCGATGATGCAAAAACCTATGAACTGTTCAGTAAAGGACTTACTGTAGGTACCTTTCAGTTTGAGTCGAACGGGATGCAGAAATACCTGAAGGAATTGCAGCCTACTCAATTCGAAGACCTTATTGCGATGAACGCCTTGTACCGGCCGGGACCTATGCAGTACATCCCTCAGTTTGTGAATCGGAAACACGGCCGGGAGGCCATCGAGTATCCGTTTCCCATCATGGAAAATCGTTTGAAAGATACCTACGGAATCACGGTTTATCAGGAGCAGGTCATGCTTTTGAGCCGCGACCTTGCCGGTTTTACCCGTGGACAGAGCGACGAGTTGCGTAAAGCCATGGGTAAAAAGCTGATCGATAAAATGGCTGCCTTGAAGGTGAAGTTCATGGAGGGTTGTAAAAAGAATGGATACGGCCCGGTGGATAAAATCGAAAAAATCTGGGCCGACTGGGCCGAGTTTGCTAAATATGCGTTCAATAAATCGCATGCTACCTGTTATTCGTGGATTGCCTACCAGACGGCGTATCTGAAAGCGCATTATCCGGCCGAGTTTATGGCTGCCAACTTAACGCGAAATAAAGACGATATCGGGGAGGTGAGCAAATTCATGGACGAGTGTAAGAATCTCGGAATGAATGTGCTGGGTCCCGATGTAAACGAGAGCGACCTGAACTTTACGGTGAATGCCGACGGTAATATCCGGTTTGGACTGGGGGGCATAAAAGGAGTAGGCGAGGGAGCGGTGCTGGCAATTGTGGAGGAGCGGAAACGCAATGGGAAATTCAAAAACATGTTCGATTTTGTGGAGCGGGTCAACCTGAACGCCTGCAACAAAAAGACCGTGGAAAGTCTGGTGCTGGCCGGAGCTTTTGATAATTTCGGCGATATACGGCGTGAGCAGTTCTTTGTCGAAAATTCGAAAGGCGAACCGGTGCTCGACAGTATTATCCGCTATGGGAATAAATACCAGATGGACAGCGCACAAAACCAGAACTCCCTTTTCGGAGGATTGGATACCGTTGAAATAGCAAAGCCTGAAATCCCATTCGCCCGCGATTGGTCGCCGCTTGAAAAACTGAACAAAGAGCGCGAATATATTGGTATGTACCTGTCGGCGCATCCCCTCGACGATTACGAATTTGAAATTAACTATATCTGTAATACCCGAACCACCGACCTGAAGGATTTACCTCCGCTGTATGGCAAAACGCTTCGAATAGGCGGAATGGTGACAGCCGTTCGGCACGGGACATCGAAGGCGGGAAATCCGTATGGTATACTGACGCTTGAAGATTACGACGGAGCCTTCGAATTTGCGTTATTCGGGAACAATTATATCGACTTCAGCAAGTATATGCTGAAAGATTTGTACTTGCTCATTGTAGCCACGGTTCAGGAGCGCGGTCAGGATCGTAAATATTTCAAACCGGCCGAGGAAGGCGCCACTAAGGAATACGAACTCAAGATTCAGAAAATTGATATTCTTAACGATGTACGCGATAAACTGGTGAACGATCTTACCTTAACCATGCCGCTCGACCACCTGGACGAAGAATTTGTGACCGACATGACCGATATGGTGATGACCAGCAAAGGCAACGTGAATATTTACTTCAATGTGGTCGATAATCTGAATCAAAGTAAGATACGGCTTTTTGCCCGGCAATACAGGGTGAAAATCGACCGGCAGTTTTACCGGTTGTTGCGAAAATATAAAGACGACGGTAAGATCGATTTTCAGATTAACTGATTGATTGATAGAATCGATACGAATATATAATCATTCGATAGTAGAATATTTTTGTGACTGGAGAAAATCGTGTACCTTTGCAACGGTTTAGCTAATCAGAATTTAAAAAACTAAAAAATATAAGTTATGGCACTTGAATTTACAGACGAAAACATCAAAGGAATTATCGCGAGCGGAAAGTCGGTAGTAATCGATTTTTGGGCCGAATGGTGTGGTCCTTGCCGCATGGTAGGTCCGAGCATCGAAGAATTGTCGAAAGAGTACGAAGGACGTGTTGAAATCGGCAAGCTGAATGTCGACGACAATGTGGAAACTCCGGGTGAATATGGAATCCGTAATATCCCTACCATTTTATTCATTAAAGACGGTGTGGTGGTTGACAAACAAATTGGAGCCGCACCCAAATCGGTTTTGGAAGCAAAGGTACAGTCGCTTTTATAATTTCAGATAAAAATCGCGGACCAGTGCCGAAAACTGAGGTGAGTAAACTCCCCGCTTTTCGGTTTCAATGGTAAGTTCGCCGGTTTCTTCCGGAGAGTTTTCGCGGCCCAGTACCAGCAATACCCGCTTGGGAGCTGCGCCGGGTTTTGGAATTACAGTTAACGACCGTGAGCAAAACAGCTCCACGCTCTCCGCCAACTTCACACATTTTTCTTTATCGGTAACGGGAAGTATCAACACGATGCTTCCCGTTTTTTTCAGTGCGCCGGCTGCGAATATCAGTAATTCGGTTAAGGGCAGGGTGTCGTTGTGGCGGGCGGTGGTGCGGGCCGGTTGCGGGGTTTTGAGTGAGTGGGTGAAAAAAGGAGGATTGGACACGATCAAGTCATAGCCCGATTGATCGGGCCGGAAATGCCGGACCGGACTATGGACAGCCCGCAACCGGCTGCTCCAGGGCGATTGCCTGAAATTCAGTTCCGATTGCCGGTAAGCTCCCTCGTCGATGTCGACAGCCGTTACCAGCGCCTGCGGGCAACGTTGTGCCAGCATAAGAGCTACCAGTCCGCTTCCGCACCCCACATCGAGTATGTTGCTGCACGCGCTGTCGGCTGGTGCCCAGGCGCCCAGTAACACCCCGTCGGTGCCCACTTTCATGGCACATTGGTCGTGCCACACCGTAAACTGTTTGAATTGGAAATAGGGAGTTGGCATGGTTTATCTGCGGGTTCCCGAAGTTGACGAACCACCCGATCGCCCTGATTCGGAACGCGACGACGATCCGCTGCCGGAGCCCGGCGAAGAGTTGCCCTGGCGAATGGTTTCGGAACGCGATGGAGAACTGCTTTGCCCCGGGGAGGCATCGCGGGGGGAAGCCGGAGTGTAGCGCGTGCCTTCGGGGGCCGATCGCCGGTTTTCGGAATTGCCGGCCGGTATCGCTTCGCGCTGGCGATAGGTCGACTGAGAAGCAGGAGTACGCCCTCCGGAAGCATTGGTACCCGATCGCCTTACCGGTTGAGCCGATCGGTAGTTCTCGCGCGGAACAACCACCCTGCCGCTCTCGATGCGTTGCGGGTTGGTTACCGGCCTGGTACGGCCATTTACCGAAGCATCAATCGGAATAGCGCCTGCCGGGTAATCGGTGCGCATTTCCTGCAACCGGTCGTATTGCCGTGGCGAAAGCACCCTTTGCAGTTCCTGTTCCTTATGTTTAACCCGTTTCAATGCCTCGCTCCGTGAGTTCGATACCTGCCGTTCGCGGGCATGCCGCAGATTTATTTCGTACACTTCCTGCGCCTGTTCGGCAGTTAAACCCAGCTCCTGCCTCATTTTATTGGTCTGCATCGTCGCCTCCTGCTCGGGCGTACGGGGCGGGGCAACTGCATTTTCCTGAGGTTCGGCATGTAAAAAGCCAAGCTGGAAAACAACTACGAATATGAATAATCTAAGTTTCATCGAATCATCAGCAACCGGCAAATATATCAATCTTCGTGCCACAAAGAGTGAAAAACCCGGCTGGATTGTCTCCGGTTTATCCGATGCGGTTTTAAAATCGGCTCGTTTATTTATTAAATCCCCTGAGTTTAATGTTGGACAATACTTTCTTGGTATGTAGAGCAAAATCGCCGTTCAACATCCATCCGTAATATCCCGGATCATTTTTTAAAACATCTTCGACCCGCTGACCTTTGTATTTGCCGAAATTGAATACTTCCTCGCCTTTCGAATTGTAAACAAATTTGCCGGCAAAATCAACCACATCGTTCTGTGTGGTAAATTTAGCTAAAAACTCGATGTCGTTTTGCAGTTCGGGATACCGGTCGAGCTGAGCCTGAAGTACCTCGTAAGTGGCGATGGTGTCGGCCTGTGCATCGTGGGCCCCCTCCAGTTCCTTGTTGCAAAAAAACTTATAGGCAGCCGAAAGGGTTCGGGCCTCCATCTTATGAAAAATAACCTGCACATCAACAAATTTACGTTTCATGAGGTCGATATCGACTTCGGCCCGGAGCAATTCTTCGGCCAGCATGGGAATGTCGAAACGGTTCGAATTGTATCCGGCCAGATCGCAACCTTCAATATCGCGGGCAATTTCTTTGGCCACCATCCTGAAAGTAGGAGCATTGGCCACATCGGCATCCGTAATTTTGTGAACAGCTGTAGCTTCGGCCGGAATCGGACGTTCGGGGTTGATAAGTAAACACTTGGTTTCTTCGCGTCCGTTGGGCGATACTTTATGGTAGGCTATCTGAACGATGCGGTCGGTCACGATGTTGGTCCCTGTGGTTTCCAGATCGAAAAATACAATGGGGTTTTTCAGATTTAATTTCATGTTATTTTTTTAAAAAAGCACGAGCAGAAAAATGACTGTTCATTTCTCTGCCCGCAAGTTATTATTTGTTGATTATTAATCGTTTAACAACATAGGCATCAACAGCATCAGTACATCTTCGTTTTCTTCGTTTTCGAACGGAAGAATAATACCGGCACGCGAAGGATCGGTAAGTTCCAGAATAACGTCGGAAGAGCTGATGGTATTAATGATTTCGATGAGGAAAGCCGATTTGAATCCGATTTTTATCGGGGTATCGGCATACTGGCAATTGACGGTTTCTTCGGCCGAAATCGAAAAATCGATGTCCTGAGCCGAAATGGTGATGCGGTTGTCGCGCATGTCGAGCTTAATCAGATTGCTTGCCTGATTCGAGAACACCGAAACACGTTTCAGTGCGTTGAGCAGGCTCACCCGATCCACAATTACCTTGTAAGGGTTTTCTTTCGGGATGACGCCATTGTAATTAGGATAACGACCTTCTACCTGGCGGCAGATCATCGTATAGTTCGACAATTTGAAATAGGCATTCTTCGCGTCGAACCGGACTTCAACATCTCCACTTTCCTTGGGAAGGATGTTTTTAAGCATGGTAGCCGGTTTTTTCGGAAGGATAAAACTGGTACGGTCTTCATCTTCGTTGAGTGTCACGGTAGTATGGCGGGTTTTGTAACGCACCAGCTTGTGCGCATCGGTTGCCACCAGGGTAAGTCCGTCGTGAAAAATATCGAAATAAATACCGTTCATCACCGGGCGCAGCTCATCGTCGGCCGTACAGAATATGGTTTTGGAAATGCCGGCAGCCAGCGTATCCACCGGGAGCACCATCATGCGGGCATCCTCCTGCAGTTCGGGAAGACGCGGGTATTCGTCACCGTTCTGACCGATGAAATTATATTTACCATTGGCCGAAGTAATGACCATTGCCAGGTTGGAATCGTTGATCTCAAAATTCAGCGGTTGTTCGGAGAATTCGCGGAGAGTGTCGAGCAGTAAACGCGAAGCTACAGCCACCTTACCGCTGCCTTCCACATTTTCGACTACCATAGAGGTGATAAGGGTCGTTTCGGTGTCGGAAGCAGTCATGGTAAGTACATCGCCTTTCAGGTCCAACAAAAAATTGTCGAGGATGGGCAGCGAGTTTTTGCTGTTGATCACACGGCTGATGGCCTGTAAGTGACTCAATAATACCGTACTGGATGCTTTGAACTTCATATGGTTGTTGTTTAGCTGATTTTATTAATTTAGAACAGCAAATGTAATGATTTTTTTTAAATTTACAGAAATCGGCCCGATTTTTTACAGGCTTTTCAGAATCCGGCCGACTTCAGGTTTAATCCCGTTTTTTCGTCGATTCCCATCATAAGATTCATGTTCTGAACCGCTTGACCCGATGCTCCTTTCAGTAAATTGTCGATCATTGAAATCACCAGCAGTTTATCGCCGTGCTTTTCGAGGTAAAGTATTCCTTTGTTGGTATTAACCACCTGTTTCAGATCGGGATTTTTACGCACGATGAAGGTAAACGCGGCATCGTTGTAATAGCTGGTATATAGGGCTAACGCTTCGTCGAGTGTTCCGTCGAACCGGGTATAGGCTGTTACATAGATACCACGGGTGAAGTTGCCGCGTACCGGGATGAAGTTGATGGCTTTGTTCATTCCGGGCTGCAGTTGGCGAAGCGACTGGCCGATTTCCTGCAAATGCTGATGCTCGAAGGCTTTGTAGATGGAAATGTTGTTGTTTCGCCAGCTGAAGTGCGATGTCGGGCCGGGTTTTACACCGGCGCCGGTGGATCCGGTAATAGCGTTGACATGAACTTCGTCGGTTAGTAAACCGTTGGCAGCCAGCGGTAGCAATGCCAGCTGGATGGCGGTGGCAAAACATCCCGGGTTGGCAATGCGTCGGGCTTTCCGGATGGCGTCGCGGTTAAGCTCGGGTAAACCGTATACAAAATCGTGATCGGGACGTGCTTCGCGATAGTCGGTCGATAAATCGACGATCTTTACAGAAGCAGGTAGCTCGTTGGCATCCATGAATTTTTTACTGTCGCCGTGTGCCGAACACAAAAACAAGACATCCACTTTGTCGAGGGGCAAAGCGTCGGTAAATACCAGGTCGGTTTCTCCGGTAAGGCCGCTGTGTACCTCGTCGATGGGATTACCGGCATTACTGCTGCTGTTGATAAAGATAATATCGACCTGAGGATGGTGGATCAGGATCCGTAGTAACTCTCCGGCGGTATATCCGGCGCCGCCAATAACGCCCACTTTGATTTTATTCATATGCACTATCTCTGATATTCACTAATCCCTTATTTCAGCATTTCCGGCCTCAATCGTTTCGTTCGCTCCACCGCCTGCTCATGATTCCACTCTTCCACCTTTGCCTGATGTCCCGAAAGTAAAATAGCCGGGACCTTCCATCCCTTGTATTCGGCCGGACGGGTATACACCGGCGGAGCCAGTAAATTGTCCTGAAACGAATCCGACAGCGCCGAAGTTTCGTCACTCATCGCACCCGGCAGCAATCGCACGATAGCATCGGTCATCATCGCGGCTGGAATCTCTCCTCCCGTAAGTACCACATTTCCGATGCTTATTTCTTTGGTAATCAGGTGCTCCCTGATCCTGTGGTCAATGCCTTTATAATGCCCGCACAGGATCAGCAGGTTTCCGGCCATCGAATAGCGGTTGGCCATCGGCTGATCAAATACATCGCCGTCGGGTGAGGTGTAGATAATTTCGTCGTAACTCCGTTCGCTTTTCAATTGCGAAATGATGCGGTCGACCGGTTCGATCTGCAAGACCATCCCTGCTCCGAATCCATACGCATAATCATCGACCCTGCGGTGCTTGTCGGTCGAATAATCCCTGAGATTATGCACCACAATCTCCACCAGTCCTTTGTCCTGAGCGCGCTTCAGTATCGAATGGTTCAGCGGACTGTAAAGGAGTTCGGGTACTGCCGAAATAATATCAATTCGCATTTGCTTTCCTGATTAAAACACAAAGGTACGAAAAATAGAGGAAAACTCTATAAATTCGCGGCCAGCCATTTGCGGAGCTCTGCCGGAGTCCGGCCCCTGCGGCGCGCATAATCCTCCAGTTGCTCCTCGTCAATCTTACCAATGGCAAAGTACTTCGACTGCGGATGAGCAAAATACAAACCACATACCGATGCCGTAGGATACATGGCCCCGTTTTCGGTGAGCATAATGCCCGTTTCTTTGAATCGAAGCAGCGGGTCGAGCTCGAAAATAATCGACTGATCGGGGAGCGAAGGGTATCCTATGGCCGGACGGATGCCCTGGTAATGCACCTTAAACATCTCCTCGATACTGATGTCTTCGTCGGCTTTGTAGCCCCAGTATTCCTTGCGAACCTTGTAGTGCAGCCATTCGGCCGTAGCCTCGGCCAGCCGGTCGCAGAGCGTTTTGATGAGTATCGAGGTGTATAAATCGTCGTTGGCTTCGTAACCTGCGGCAAAATCTTCGCCTCCTGCCACCGTGTTGGCAAACACGCCCACGTAATCGTCGACGGGGTGTACGAAATCCGACAAAGCGTAGCAATAGCCGTCGCGTGAAGGTTGTTGCTGACGGAGGGTGGGTATCCGGACTATGCCGTCATCTCCGTGAATAACGATGTCGTCGTCGTCCGAATGAGCTTTGTAAAACCCGAACGAAACATTCAGGGAGATAATATTTTCGTCGCGAAACCTGCGCAACAGTTCCTGCGCATCCTTGTAGAGTTTTACAGCCTCTTCGGCTTCTTCACGTTCGGCCGGCGAAAAACGCTGCATCCAGCTGGTTTGGCACGAAGCACAATCGCATACGGCTTCGATGCCGTCGTACTTGCCCGAAAGATTCCAGGCCCTGAAAAAAAACGACCAATGGATAAAGGGTGCTATCTCGGTTACCGCGACGCCCACGATCCGATGGGCTCCCGGTTGGTTGGGGATGTAAATCATATGTTTTTTATTTTCACGCCATCATGACCAAACTCACCGACATTACCGCCATGCCGGCAATAAGTCCGTAAATGGCAACGTGGTGTTCGCCATATTCTTCGGCGGTGGGCAACAGCTCATCGAGCGAAATATAAACCATGATTCCGGCCACCGCGGCAAATACAAAGCCGAAAGTAGCATCGCCAAAGAAATGCATCAATAAGAAATAACCAACAAGGGCACCGATTGGTTCGGCCAGTCCCGATAAAAAGGATAGAATAAAGGCTTTTTTCTTGCTTTTTGAAGCATAATAGATGGGAACAGAAATGGCCAGTCCTTCGGGAACGTTGTGGATGGCGATGGCTACGGCGATGCTAATCCCCAGGGTGGGGTTTTCCATAGCAGCCAAAAAAGTAGCCAATCCTTCGGGGAAGTTGTGAATGCCGATGGCCAGCGCCGAAAAGAGTCCCAGCCGCATCAATTTGGTTTTCCCCTGTTGGCTGCCGGCATCGTAATCCTTTGTTTTATTTATTTCGTGCGGGTTTTCGCCCGAGGGGATTAATTTATCAATAATGCCGATTACTGCGATACCGGTGAAAAAACCGGCGATGGTCATCCAGTAACCCGGGGTTGCTCCATATTCGTGCGTCAGCGAATCCTTGGCTTTTACAAAAATCTCTACCAGCGATACGTAAATCATCACTCCGGCCGAAAAACCGAGCGATGCCGCCAGGAATTTGGGATTGAATTTTTTGTGCAGCAACCCGATAATACTCCCGATCCCCGTGGCAAGTCCAGCGAACAGGGTCAGTCCGAATGCAAAAAGCAGATTATCAGTTTCCATACTATGTGTACAAAAAAATTTCCCGCAAAGTTAAACTAAAAATTTGAAAAAAAACGAAGCAGGTGAACAAGTCGCCTGCTTCGAATGTGAAATCAACAATCAACCTTGAAGTTAGAGACTATCTCCAAAATCCTCTTTAAATTTAGCAACCAGCTGTTGCGGCCAGTCGTTTACCGGTGCGAGTTTACCCATGAAGAAACGCAGTACGGGAGGTTCGTAGATGAATTTTAGTCCACCTATCAGATTACGATTTTCGTACAGCCAGGTAAGCCGGTCTTCCACATATTTAATTTGCGATAAGGTGAATACGCGGCGAGGTACCGCCAGGCGCAGCAATTCCATATCGGCATACGTTTCGTTGCCGTATTCGTCGCGCTGGTTCGATATCGACCCGCGTTCCATCCCTCTGATTCCCGATATCAGGAACAAGGCGGCAGCCAGCGCACCGGCCGGATACTGGGTTTGAGGAATATGAGCGCAAATCTGCATGGCGTCGACGTGAGCTCCGAGCACTCCGGCGGGTTTGATCACCGGAATTCCCTTTTTGTCGAGCGAATCGACCAGGTATTTGATAAAAGTAGGGCTCTGGCTGATCACGGTTTCGTCCAGTGTTTCGTACAAACCTACCGCCATGGCTTCGATTTCACGAACCGACATCCCGCCGTAGGTAAGAAATCCTTCGTACAAGGGAACCAAAGCTTCCATTTCCTTGAAAATTTCCAGGCTGTCGGTTGCAATGCCGCCTCCGCGCGACGAACTCAGCTTGCGGGCCGAAAAATAACAGATATCGGCCAGTGCAGTCATCGTGCGGATCACGGTACCCATATCCGATCCTTTAAATTCGTCTTCGCGTTGAAGCACCAGGAAGGCGTTTTCGCCGATCAGACTACAGTCGAGCACCAGCCGGATGCCGTATTTGTCGGCCAGAGTACGTACATCGCGCAGGTTTTGAACCGAAAACGGCTGACCGCCGATCAGGTTGGTGGATGCTTCCATGCGGATGAACGGAATATTTTTGGGCGTGTGGTGAATGATGATTTCTTCGAGTTTCTCGATGTTCATATTGCCTTTGAACGGATGATCGGAGTTCACCACATAGGCTTCGTCGTATAACAATTCGGCAATTTGGCCTCCCTTGTCGGTAATATGTGCCATCGCAGTGGTGAAATGGTAGTTCATCGGCACCAGACTTCCTTTGCGCACATAAGCCAGCGAAATGATGTTTTCGGCAGCACGACCCTGGTGAACAGGCAACAAATGTTTTTTACCCAGCACATTTTCCACTGCTTGTTGCAGGCGAACGAAACTTTGTGATCCGGCATACGCATCGTCGGCCTGCATCATGGCAGCCAGCTGATTATCGCTCATGGCATTGGTACCCGAGTCGGTGAGCATGTCGAGGAATACGTCTTTGGTACTTAACTGAAAGGTGTTGAATCCGCCTTCGTAAAGGGCTTCGAGCCGGCGTTCGATAGGAACGAGATGGAGTTTCTGCACAATACGTGTCTTGTGCAATTCCAGAGGGATATTTTCTCCACTGTAGAATTTTATTTCTTGCATGATGGTAAATAAAAGATTTATATTGAATCGACCACAAAGATATAAATCTTTTACTTTTTATGCAAGAAAAACTACAAGATGTTACTTTGTTACTTGCTAATTTCTTTTAAAAAATCTTCGATGATACTCAGGGTTTGCCACGAATTCACAGCAGAGTTATTCACCAGTACGGCAAAGGCCCATTCCCGGTTGTTGGTAATGTAGCCGGTATAGGACCGTACGCGCGAGATGGTGCCGCTTTTTCCGGTCAGTTTGCCATCGAGCGGGGTGTTTTTCAGGAATCCGGCGAGGGTTCCTACTTTACCGGCTACGGCAAGGCTGTTGATAAACACTTCCCGGTTGGCGCTTTTCCGATACATATATTCCATCAGTTCGGTAAAGAAGCGGGCGCTTACCGCATTGGCGGGACTGAGTCCGGAACCATCTTCCATGAACAACTCGGTGGTATCGAGTCCTTTTTCACGCCAGAATTGACGTACTATTTCGATGGAACGTTGGTTGGTAGCAATGGGATGTTTACTTAAACTGAGGGATTTGAACAGTTGTTCGGTATAAAAATTATTGCTTTTCTGATTGGCTTCTTTTATTATTTCGCTGAGCGGTGCGGAATTGTGGGTGTATAGCGTGGTTCGTGTTACAGGAGCCAGCATGCGTCCGCGCTGATACATGTCCTGATCGAACGCTCCTCCGCTGATCCCGATTCCTTCGGCGGTGAGCGCCGCCTGAAACTCCTGTGCAAGCAGCAAAGCGGGATTGGGTAGTTCGGCCCGTACCACAAACGATGGCCGGTTGGCCGGTATTTCGCCCCTTACAACGCGGTTCATGCTTTTGGGCGCTCCGAAGAAATAAGCATTATCGGAGGTTGTTTTGGTGCTGGTCACGTAATTGTCGATCGTCATTCCCGGCACTTGCGGCTGTTGCCTGATAATGGCCGGTGTGCTGCCGGGTGCCCCCGATTGGAACGTAACCGCCACCGTATTGTCGCGATAAGCTATTCCCCAGATCCCCGGAGCATAATAATTGCCAATGTCGTCCCAGGTCCATTTCGAATTCGATCCCTCGTTGTCGAACCGGCTGTCGTCGCCGATGATATTCCCGTTGATTTTTTTAATACCTGCCTGTCGTAACGCATTCACCCATTTGTTCAGAAACCCGCTGTCGCCCATTTTGGAAGAACCCAGGGTGGGGTCGCCGCTTCCAACAATGTAGATATTCCCATTCAGGATGCCTCCCGGCTCGAGCGTACCGTCGTAGCTCAACGTGGTTTCAAAGGTATAGCCGGCACCCAGAAGTTCGAGTGCGGTCGCAGTAGTAATCACCTTCATGGTCGATGCCGGAATGGCTGCCCGGCTTGCGCGATGTTCGGCTACCACCCTGCCGGTTTTCATATCTTTTATATATACACTGATGTTGGCTGTGCGCAACGAACTATGATTTACGAATTTTGTAAGCGCATCCTGGGAATAGGCCAGGCTGATGAAAAAAAAAGTGAAAAGGAGTAACGAAAATGTTCTCATTGTTTAATTTTTAGCGTGCTTTTTACAAAGGTAAATTATTTTTTTTAATATTGATTTTTGTTGTCGATTATTGAATATTTATCAAACTAATTTGTACTTTTTTTGTTTTGAATACTATACTAGTTTCCATGAAATCCACACCATCCGTACATCAACTATTAGTTGAGGCCTCTCCTTTTCCCATGGCATCCCTTACCATTTTAACCGACGAAAAGGGGCGTGTCGCCGATATGGTTTTCGACGAAGTAAACCGGCTTTTCGAACAGTTATCGGGTGTAAAGCGCCGGCATTTGATCGGCAAAGGGGCGTTTGAGATTTTCGATGCTGAAAAGGATCGTTTTTACACATTTTTTAAGCAGATAGCGAATGCGGATACCGCCACCGGGAATGAAATTTTTATCGACGAAATGCAAAGCTGGTTCCAGGTGCGGGTGGAAACCGTAGCCGTGGATCGTATCCTGCTTTATTTTAGCGATATCACCCGCTACAAGTTAAACGACGGAGAACTGGAAACTTTTTTTTACGTCAGTCTCAGCATGTTTTGTATAGCCGATATGCATGGTAATTTCATTCAACTGAACAAGATATGGGAAAAGGTATTGGGCTATTCGTTGCAGGAATTGCAGCAGATTAATTATATGGAGTTGGTGCATCCCGACGATAGGCCCGGTACATTTGACGCGCTTGAACTTCTCAAGAAACAGGAATCGGTCACGAAATTCACCAACCGCTACCGGAGCAAGTCGGGCGAATACCGCTATATCGAATGGAGCAGTAAGCCTTTTGGCGACTATGTGTATTCGTCGTCGCGCGATATAACCGATCAGAAATTACAGGAAGCTAAACTCGAGAGCCAGGAGAAATTCCGCCAGATTGTCGATAATATGGATGGTGTTTTCTGGTTGTTATCGCTGGATAAGCGGGAGCTGTTGTTCGTGAGTTCCGGTTATGCAAAAATTTCGTCTGCCGATCCTTTCAGCAAACAAAGTCCCTACGATGTTTTAATGGATCTGGTGCATCCCGACGACCGGCGGCAGGTTGCCCTGGCGCTCGAAGCGTTTGACCGAACAGGGGTTTTTACGGAAGAATTCCGATTGACCGGGTCGTCGGGAACAACCTTCTGGGTGAGTTCCAAAACCTTTCCGGTATTCGGCGAAAAAGGGGAGGTGATACGGTATGCGGGTTATTTTCAGGATATTTCGGCCCGCAAAATGGCAGAGCTTGCACTACAGGATAAAACCAACCGGTTGAATACCATTTTCAAAGCCTTGCCCGATAGCATTTTTACAATAAGTGCCGATGGCGTTTATCTCGAGTTTTTCAACGCCGAACCCGAAAAACTTATTGCGCAACAGCATCGGTTAGTGGGAGCGAAAATAGCCGATTATTTTTCGGAGGAAATGACGCGTATGTTTTTGGAGTCCATCCGAAGGAGCATTGCCGATCAGCAACTGCAACGCCTTACCTATCGGCTTGAAACAGACGGGGTGTTTTCCCATTTTGAAACACGTATCCTTCCGATCGATACAGAGAAAGTGCTGGTTATTGTGCGCGATGTGACCGAATTGGCTGTGAAGGATGCAAAGTTGACCTTTCAGACACAGCTTCAAAAATTATTGGTAAAGATTTCGAATACCTACATTAACTTACAGTTTGAGCAACTCGATGAAATTCTTAATGAATCGATTCGTGAATTAGGGGAGTTTATCGGTGCCGACCGGTTCTATATTTTCGAATACCAGGCCGATGATCATATTTTCAGGAATACCCATGAATGGTGTGCCGAAGGCATTGAACCTTTGATTCATACCATGCAGGCCATTCCCGATTTCGACAAAGGCGATTGGATTGCGTCGCATAGCAGGGGAGAAGTTCTTATGATCGAGGATGTGATGCTGTTGAGAGATAACGATCCGATACGCCTGCTCGTGTTGCCGCAGCAGGTACAAAGTCTGATGACCGTACCGCTGTTTGAAAAGGATGCCTATGTTGGTTTTGTGGGTATCGATTATGTACGCTCGACGAAAAAGTTCGATGAAGATGAACAGCAATTGCTGAATGTGTTTGCGCAAACCTTAATGTCGGTGCGGCAACGGATCGGTTCGCAACGGGAATTAACCCGGGCGTTGGAGCAGGCTACCGAGAGCGACCGGTTGAAGTCGGCTTTTCTGGCTACCATCAGTCATGAACTGCGAACTCCCTTGAATCATATTCTTGGTTTTGGTTCGCTCATCCGCGACCATTCGTCGGAGGAATACATCAGGGATTTTGCGGGTGATATTTACACGAGTGGAAATCTGTTGCTGCACATGATCGAAGATATGTTCGCCCTGGCATTGGCCGAAAAGAGTTCCATGGTGTTGAGGCAAACCACGGTAAAAGGGGTCGAGTTGTATATGGGATCAAAGAGTTTGTTGCAGGAAATGCTCAATGGTTCGGGCAAAACCGATCAGATAAAATTGGAATTCAAGCCCGATCCGGCACTGATGACGCGGAAATTTATCGCCGATCGTCAGAAGATTTTACAGGTTCTTTCCAACTTATTCAGCAATGCTGTTAAATTCACGCATTCGGGAAGCATTGAATTTGGAATTTACCAAATCGACAAGGCCGTTGAAATGTATGTAAAAGATACAGGCATAGGCATTACTGCCGAAAAGCAGCTCTATGTATTCGACCTGTTCCGGCAGATCGACGATGGTCACGACCGTCGGTATGGGGGACTGGGGATTGGTTTGGCCATTTCACGGAAGCTGGCCGAGGTGCTGAATGCATCGCTGTGGGTCGATTCGTCGCCGGGCAATGGTGCCTGTTTTTATTTCCATGTTCCGGTTCAGTTTATCGAATAGTTATTTTTTCATTTTTTCTTCGTAAATTGTAATCCATTCTTCGACACTTATTTTCCGCATAAGTTCTCCGATCAGCTCATACGGTATTTCATCCGGTTTTTTGAAGCGGATACAACTTTTGCCCATGTCGAGTTTTTGTTGGCTGTGTTTCGGATATTCGGTTACAAACCAATCCAATAACTCCGGAAGCGCATAAATACCCATATGGTATAAGTTGATGGAGTGTTTTTGAGAAGCGATGCCTGCAAAGGGAAGAGGTTCGCTGGGCTTACAATGATATCCGGAAGGATAAACCGAATGGGGCACCACGTAACCCAGGCCGCCATAACTGATGGCGGCTTCGAACCCATCCGGCAGATTACCGGCAATCACTTCGTGTAATTTCGTAAATGCTTCGAGCCGATCTTCGGGAACGTTGTTCAGCAGTTCGGCTACGGTTGTTCCAGGTGTTTGCATAGCGATTTTACTTAGTGCCTGTACCGGGAGTTTTGTTTCCGGTACAACGCTAATGAAACACCATTCAACCCGCAAAAGTTTAATGCGACCGGAGCAGTTACTTTACCGCCTCTGTGATGCGTGTCCAACAGTCCTTATTCTGGTACAATCCGTGGAGCACCGTATCGGCACGGCCGTAACCCGAGGTGTTTCCGGGCATATACAGCGCAGGCGAAGCATTTTTCTCCATCGTACTGAATTGCCATTTGACGGTAATCAGATGTAATGCCTGTGAGCCGGCAGGCAGGGCGTCGAAATTAGGCTTCACGAGTGCTTGTGCCGTTGGATGGTCGGATGCCGGAACCAGACCTGAACTGTTGCCGTATTTTTCGACTGCATAAATAGCATAAAAGGCCTGCATTTTTCGTTCGGCAGGAGTCATACGGGTCAGCTCGCGTTGATAAACAGCGGATAATTGTTCCGTAACTATCCCCTGAGGATTGGTTTGCAGGTGTTCGTCCATTGCTTTTTTGAATTCCTCAGCGGCATTCTTATCGGTTTGCAGTAAGGCCCGATATGCCTTTTCCAGCTCTTGCCTGTACTCCTCTTCTGATCCGGGCAGACCGGACGACTGTTGCTTTTTCTCTTCAGCTTTCACTAATGCCGTCAGGTATTCTTCCTGTGAAACGGGTAAAAACAGGGCATCTTTTCCTTTGTAGATCGCGGTGACTTCACGTCCTTCGTGCTCAAAAACGGGGAATCCCATGAAGTCTCCGGCGATTGACAGGGAGGTGTAAATCGGACCGATTCCGGGCTGCAAAGTTTGCGCAAACAGTGAGCCGACATCATTGAAGGAGAAATGAAGGCTGCTGCCCGGTGCGCGTATAACTGCCCCTTCCTGCAGGAGGTAGGGCATAAAAAGGATGGTGCAACTCCGGTTACTCCCATCGCTGTACGCCTCCACTTCGTAACCCACAGGGGCACCGACCGTTTTTTGAGTCAGTAGAACAGCAAAGATGCGTTGTGCAAATACATCGTTTTTTGCAATCCGGTTGACCACTTTACCCGGCAGGTAGGGCAAAAAGGTATCGTCGCCCACCGTTACCGTTTGATACCCGGTGTCCTGACTGTGCGCCGGGAGATTCAAAAGTAACGCCAGCACAGTAACAAGATGTATCCGCCTTTTGGCGGTACCTGAAAGCCGCCTCATGGATTATTGATTGAATTTTCCTACAGTATACTTATAGGCTGTCAGCAGTACGCTTGCGTATTCGTCTACAGCAGCCAATCCGCTTAAATTTTCCGGTACGGGCTCGCCCAACTGCTGTAGACCTGCAAATTGATTTTGCAGAGCGCTTAGTTTCCTGTACTCAGGAAGCAGGGTTTTTACCGTTGTAAGGTACTGCGAAATCGCTTCGGTTTGCAAGGGCGACATCAGCTGGCAATATTTTACGTTCAGTTCATATATTTGTTTTTCAGCAGCATTGGATCGGGCAATTTCGGCTTTGGAGCATATTCCGGAACAAAGCAGTTTTTCGAGTGGACGTGTTTTGACAAGCAAGATGCGGGTCTCAATAGTGTCGCGGTCCTCCACTTCTTTAAAAATTCCGGCAATGCGCTGCATCCGTTCTGCGATTCGTTCGCCCAGTGCGGTTTGTTCGGTAGCAAGTTCCATCAGTTTTTTTGCATTTCCGATCCCAGCAGCGCTCGCCGGTATTTTCACCGTAGCAGGTGTTAGCGTGGCCTGTGCATCGGCGTGAATCCGATCTATTTCGTCCTGAATAGCCGCTTTTACCGTGTAAATCTGTTCCGAGAACCGGTTCATCTCCGATGTGTCGGCCGTACAGCTGGCCGTAGGTATGCCGGGAAGTTGGCTCAGCAGGGCTTCGGGGGTGGTCTGCGCCGTTAGCCCGACAGCCAAAGCCAGTAATACAACCAGCAACTGGATGGTGTGTGTTGTCTTCATAATATGCCGGAATTGTACAATTACTTGAGAACCACAAACTCGACCCTGCGATTTTTTGCTCTTCCTTCGGCGGTATTGTTGGTGTCCATGGGTTTCGACATTCCGTGCCCCCTGGCCTTAAGTCGTGCCGCATCGATGCCCATTTGCTGCAATTTTTCGCATACAGCATTGGCGCGGGCTTCGGATAAGGCCTGATTAGAGGCGGCGTTGCCGGTGTTATCCGTATGGCCTTCCACCGAGAATCTGAGGCTTGCATTTTTCTGGAGGATCGAGTATATCTCGTTGATCGTTCCCATCGATTGCGGCTTGATCGTGGCTTTCCCGACATCGAATGTAATGCCGTGGGTCACGATTTTTCCATCGGTCATCAGTTTGTCGTACAGAGGTACAGCACCTTTCGCCAGGCGAATATTTTTAATATGCAGGGTACTGTTATCTTCCGGACCACGGGCGAAAAATTTTACTTTTACCGGTTTTTCGGCAATATTAGGGATGTTGGCCACGCGTTTCGAGTCCATGTACACTTTCATTGCCCGTTTGTTGAACGACAGTGCATAGTGATGCCATCCCGGACTATTGTCGTAGCTGTCTTCACTTGTTTTTTCGGCAGAGGTCTGATTCCAGTTAAACAGGAAACGGGTATTGTCTTTCCAGAAGAGCGAATTGGCAATCAGCTCCTCGCTCTTGTTTACAAATTCAATGCTGTTTTCTCCTTCCTGATTATCGATAAATACGTCGAACTCCAGGGTGAATTCGTAGGGTAGTTGATACGAGTGATCTTTGAATAGAGGGGTAATGTAGGTATATCCGACTAAAGCAATGGTGTTTTCGCCATTAATCTGAGCGATTTCGGCATTTCCTTCCATCAGGTCCCATTTGCTTGGGAACTCTCCCTTCTGTTCCCCCTGCAGGTCGTCTTCGAAAATTACTTCGTTGCCGGGAATAAAATCGTATTTCGTGTACGAGACATCGGATCGGGTTTTCCCTGTGGCGGCGCTGGCAGCAGGTTCGCTTTTTCCCTTTTCAGCAGGGCTTGATTCGTTTTTGTTTTTTTTAGTTGTTTTTTTTACCGCCTCTTCGGTTTTATCCAATACCTTGTCGATGCCTTCCTCCGTTTTTGCTTCGACCCGTTGCTCGACTTTTTCTTTTACACGGTTTCTGATTTGTTCGAGACGGGATTGTGCTACTACACAGGCGCTGCCTGCAAATCCCAGGCAGAACAATACTAATATTAGCTTTTTCATCATCTACCAATTGTATTAAAGGTTAATTTATACTGAACGAATATAAATACAAATATAGCAGGCGCTGAGCGGGCGGGATTGTAAAAAAACGACAGATTAGCGGATGGTTCCTTCCTGTTTTCCTGAAAACATTTTTGCGATCTGCAGATTTCTGTTGAAAAAATAACCCGGCGTTTCGCAGATAATCGATTTGAAATCCTTGATAAAATGTGCCTGGTCAAAATAATGACCATCGAATACCAGTTCCTGATAATCAATTGTAATAGGATCGTGAAGGTGGGACAATAGGTCGTTGAGCCGTATAATCCGCATCAATACCTTGGGAGTAACGCCGGTACGTTTTATAAAATTACGTTCCAGTGTCCGTTTGCATGCCGGACATTCACGGGCCAGCTTATGAATGGGGACTGCTGCGCTGTTTTCTATCATCTTATCGTAAAAGATATCGACAGCATCGGGTTGATAGGGTGTTTGCTGAAATGAGTTGATAAAAGCGGTAAAATGATGAATGCGTTCCTGAGTAGTATCGAGCCGGCTTAATTCGGTCCATAACTTACTGAAAATGGCTGGGGGAAGATCGATGCTTCGTTTGTTCACCGGGGTTAAATCCAGGTGAAAAATCCGTGTGAAAACGGTAGGTTTGCAGATGGCTATGAAAGTATCCATTTCGCCGTGAAAATTCAGCACCAGCGAACTTGGTATAATGGGCGCAAGGAAAAAAGGTTCCAGTTGAATGTTTTTTTCGCTCCGGATCAGGGGGGAATCTTTGAAATGAAATACGATGGAAATATCCGGACGGGGAATGAATTTCTCCTCCAGGGCAGTATCCGAGAATTTCATGATTTCGAATTGCCGGACGAGCCAATTGTTGCTGGCGTTATTGCCGATGATTTTCACGTCAAACATAGCCGTGTTTTTCGTAAACTACTTTTGAATTGCTTCAGTTTTTCACGTTCCGGCCAATTGAAAATGCTCCGGGTTTCATGTTGTTTGGTTGTTGGTTGTGCTCCGTTTCGGGAGTATCTTGTTGTAAGCTGTCCCGGAAATCCCGGGACAGCTTTCAGGTACTTATAGCTTTGCCGCGGTTCGGCCCGACCGTTACAGGAACCGTCGTATTAGGCCTGCGGCTTTTCTTCTTTCGGCGGACGGGGCAGAAGAGCCTTGCGCGAAAGTTTGAACTTACCGGTTTTGGCGTCGATATCGAGCAGTTTCACTTCGAGCATGTCGTTTTCCTTGATGCCGGTGTCTTCCATCTTTTCGATACGTTTCCAGTCGATTTCAGAGATGTGGAGCAATCCTTCTTTGCCGGGGAGGAATTCCACGAAACAACCGTAAGGCATGATCGACTTAACCTTAGCCGGATAGATTTCACCCACTTCAGGGATTGATGTGATGCCTTTGATTTTGGCAACGGCGGCATCGATAGCGGCTTTGTTGTTGGCGGCAATTTCCACACGGCCCTGATCTCCGATTTCTTCGATCGAAATCACAGCTCCTGTTTCGGCCTGCATACCCTGGATGATTTTTCCGCCAGGGCCGATTACCGCACCAATCATCTCTTTCGGGATGAACATCACTACGATGCGCGGTGCGTGCGGTTTAAGGTCGGCACGTGGTTCGGCCAGTGTTTCCTGGATTTTCCCCAGGATGTGAAGGCGGCCTTCTTTGGCCTGACGCAGTGCGGTTTCCAGGATTTCGTACGACAATCCGTCTACCTTAATATCCATCTGAGTAGCCGTGATACCGTCTTTGGTACCGGTTACCTTGAAGTCCATGTCGCCCAGGTGGTCTTCGTCGCCGAGAATATCGGAAAGGACGGCGAAATTTTTGCCTTTGTTTTCGGAGATCAGTCCCATGGCAATACCCGAAACCGGTTTTTTGATGGTTACACCTGCATCCATCAGCGCCAGGGTTCCGGCGCAAACGGTTGCCATCGACGACGAGCCATTCGATTCGAGAATATCGGACACTACGCGAACCACGTAAGGATAGTTTTCAGGAATCATCGGTTTCAATGCGCGGAAGGCGAGGTTGCCGTGACCTACTTCGCGACGGCCAACTCCACGCGACGGACGGGCTTCGCCGGTCGAGAAGGGCGGGAAGTTATAGTGCAGCAGGAATCGCTCCTTGCCCTGGTTCAGGGCTTCGTCGACAATCTTTTCGTCCTGCTTGGTGCCAAGCGTAACGGTAGTAAGCGACTGCGTTTCGCCACGGGTAAAGACAGCCGAGCCGTGTGCTCCCGGGAGATAATCCACTTCCGACCAGATAGGACGGATTTCGGTGGTTTTACGACCATCGAGACGTTTTCCTTCGTCGAGAATCGACCGGCGCATCGCTTCTTTTTCCACATCGTGGTAGTAACGCGAAATAAGGCCTGCTTTAGCTTCGGCAACTTCGGGGTCCAATGCGGCAATGTATTCGGCTTTTACCGCTTCGAAATTCTCGATGCGCGAATGTTTGTCGGTATTACACGAGCTGGCAACCGCATATACTTTATCGTAGGTTTTTGCCCAGATGTCTTTTTTCAGATCTTCGTCGTTTTCTTCGTGGTTGTATTCCCGTTTTTTGGTTTTACCCACTTCTTCCATCAGTTCGAGCTGAGCACGGCAATGCACCTTGATCGCCTCGTGGGCTATCTTCATGGCGGCGAGCAGTTCGTCTTCGCTCACTTCCTTCATTTCGCCTTCCACCATCATGATATTGTCGAGGGTGGCAGCTACGATGATATCCATATCGGCATCCTCCAGTTGTTTAAACGTAGGATTCACCACGAATTTACCATCGATACGGGCGACGCGCACTTCAGAAATCGGACCGTTGAACGGAATATCGGAAACAGCGAGGGCAGCCGAAGCAGCCAACCCGGCCAGCGCATCGGGCATATCTTCTCCATCGGCGGAGAACAGGATCACATTTACAAAGGTTTCGGCATGGTAATCGTCGGGGAAAAGCGGACGCAATGCACGGTCGACCAGGCGCGACACCAGGATTTCATAGTCCGAAGCGCGTCCTTCGCGACGGAGGAAACCGCCGGGGAAACGTCCGAAAGCAGCAAATTTTTCTTTATAATCCACCGAAAGCGGCATAAAGTCGGTTCCCGGTACGGCGTCTTTGGCAGAACAAACCGTAGCGAGCAGCATGGTGTTGCCCATGCGTACCATCACCGATCCGTCGGCCTGTTTGGCCAGCTTACCGGTTTCAATGGTAATTTCTCTTCCATCACCCAATGCGATGGTTTTTGTAACTACATTCATACAAAAAATTACATTAAATTTAAAAACTTCTTTTTGTCGGGTGCAAAGGTAGTGAAAAAAGTTGTAAATTTGTAGCATTTCAACTCCTTTATTAACAACAGATAGTATGAACTCCAAGAGCTTTATATCGCTGATTATAATGATGCTGGCCCTTGTGCTGGTTTCGTGTGAACCCGAGGAAATCGTCATCGACGAAGGTTTGCTGATTGGCAAATGGCAGTCGCAGGCGGGCTCCAAATCGGAATATTACCGTTACGACGCCGATTATACGGGCGCCCGCTGGAATACAGCCGAAGATATTTCGGAAGCGGAAGCGCAGCGTTTCGAATGGACGCTGGTGAAGGACGATCTGACGCATTATCATATAATGACGACAGGTGGGAACAAGGTGCCTAAGTTTTATAAAGTGACCGAACTGAGTGCAACCACTCTTAAATACAAGGATGATTTTAACAAGGAATTCCATTATGTGAAAGTGTCGGAATAAAAAATGCGTAGCTATGAAATCTGCCTTAAAACTGCTTGCCATTACCTTTGCATCGCTCGTTGTCGTGTTGATGATCGGTGTTGCTGTGGTCGTATGGTGGGTGTTTACCCCTGAAAAAATAACTCCTGTAGTGCAACGGCAGCTCAACGAAATGCTGGTTTGCGAAACGAAGGTCGACCGTGTAGAACTGACTTTCTTCAGTACTTTCCCCGAATTTGCCCTCCACCTGCATGGTTTGTCGCTGGTGAATCCTGTCGAAGGTGCCCCTTCGGATACATTGGTGCGTGCTGCTTCGGCCTGTGCGACCGTCGATGTAAAGGAGTTTTTTCGCAATAACGCGGTAGTAGTGCGCGAGTTGTTGCTCAGCGATGCCAGTGTAGTGGTGTATACCAATGCTGCCGGCGAATCGAATTATGCGGTGATGCCTCCTTCGCCGGAGGCCGATACTTCGGCATTCGAACTGCCGGTGGCGCGGCTTGAAATCGAGAAAATTGATTTTCATAACGTTCGTCTTTCCTATACCGACCAGCCCACGAAGCTGCAGGCAAACCTGGACAAGGTACAGGCGCGGATGACGGTTTCGGGCCGGGGCGATTTGTTGAAGGGCAAATTACATCTTGCGACGCCCGCCATGGAGGTTATTTACGATTCGATCGCGTATATAGCATCGATTCCTGCGCATTTATCGACCGATTACTCTTTTGAAATGAATCGATTCGTACTGCAATTGACCGATGCCGAGGTGAAATTGAACGAATTGCCGTTGGAGTTGTCGGTGAAGATCGAGAATCATTCGAAATCGGATGATTTGTTGATGGATATTGCCTTTGCATCGGAAGGTAAGCTTCCGGTTAAGCCAGTGCTCGGATTGATTCCCCGGGAATATGCCGGCTATCTGGAAGGAATGGCGTTGGATGGAAAGGTTTCATTCGAGGGTAGTTTGAAAGGTGTCGTAAGCGAAAGCGCTCTTCCCGTACTGCTGGTGAAGGTCGGTTTCGACAACAGTAAGTTCGGATACGAAGGTTTGCCCTATAAGTTGGATGAAATGAGTGGAAAGGTGGATGTAGTTCTCGATTTAATGGATGAAGATAGTTGGCGTATCGTGGTCGATGATTTTCATGCACGAACGATGAATTCGCAGATTAGTGGTCGTGGAGTGGTCGACGATCTGACGGGCGATCTCCGCTTTGACTTGAAAGCCCGCGGTATATTGAGCCTGGCCGATGCACGACCCGTATTACCCGATGAAATGGATATTGATCTGAAGGGAATCGCCCGGGGAAATTTAAATCTGAAGTGTCGGTTGTCGCAACTGATGAACGCTGATTTCGACCGGATAAGGGCCGACGGGCAGTTTGCAATCAGCGATTTCAATGCCGTATACGATACGATCAGGCTTTCGACCCGTTCGGCCGAATTGAACTTTAAAATGCCGAATCCATCAGCCTCTGCTCCTCGTTTTGCTCAACTGCATCTGAAATCGGGCAGGTTGGATATTGAACAGGGTACTGCGGCCGAGGCCACATTAACAGGCGCGAGCCTGGGTGTTTCGGTGTCCAATCTGATGGATTCGACTGTCGCCAGGGCCTTCGATGTGGAGGGTACGATCGATGGATTGCGTGCGGTGGCGGGAGAAGAGCAGCTGCAAACCGGAGCGATGAAATTGGTTGCTGCGGTAGCTGAAGATAAAACGGCTTCGGGGCGGTCGCTGAAGTGGATACCTGAGGGGTCGGTACGCTTGAAAGAGGGTGTGGTGCGTCTTTCCGGGATAGAACCGGACCTGGAGATTCCTGCGATTAGTTTTGATTTCACGCCCGATGGGATCGCTATCAACGACAGCAGGTTGGTGATTGGTTATTCCGATTTTCAATTGGTGGGCACGCTTACCAATCTCGATGATTACCTCAACAACAGGGGATTACTCACCGGGAAGTTCGATTTTACTTCGTCGACGACCGATGTGAATTACCTGATGAAGCTGGTCGATGGCTTTGGCTACGGCGACTCGGTGGCCGAAACGGCCGGACTTTCGGTGTCGGCGCACGATATCCGGCAAGTGCAGGAAAGTGGAAGTTCAGGGCCGTTTATGGTGCCCAAAGGGGTCGACATTACCTTGAATGTAAAGGTGGATGAAGCGTTCGTTTCGACCGATGTGCTGAGCGATGTGCGGGGAATATTGACTGTCAAAAACGGTATGCTGGGGCTCGAAAGTGTATTGTTTACCGCATCGGCGGCAAGAATGCAGTTGAATGCACTCTATCATAGCCCCCGTCGCAATCATCTTTTCCTGGGACTCGATTTTCATCTGACCCATATCGAAATCGAAGAATTGCTGCTGATGATTCCCGATGTCGATACGATTATGCCGATGTTGCGTTCGTTTGGAGGTCGTGGCGAGTTTCATATAGCTGCCGAAACCTATCTCGATTCCACTTACCGGTTCAAACCTTCCACCCTGTTGGGGGTTGCCTCGGTAAGCGGTGAAGATCTGGTGCTGATGGACGGTGAAACCTTTTCGGAGATTGCCAAAATTCTAATGTTCAATAAGAAGACGGAAAACCGGATCGACAGTCTGGCGGCCGAGTTTACTATTTTTCAACAAGAAGTGGATATCTATCCGTTCCAGATCGTGATGGATAAATACAAAGCCGTACTGTCGGGAAAGCATAACCTGGATATGAACTTCAATTACCATATTTCGGTTACCGACAGTCCGTTACCCTTTCCGATAGGAGTGGATGTATCGGGTAAGCTCGACGATTTGAAGATTCGTCCGGCCAAACCGCGGTATGCAAGGCTGTATCGTCCGGCACAACGCCGGGAGATCGACCGGCGTCAATTGGAAATCAAGGCGATGATTCGCGAAAGGCTTACAAAAGGGGTTAAATAAGTCCAAAGGCCGGCCGTCGTAACCCGCGGCCGGCCTTTGGACTTAAAACAGGTAGCTGACCGTGAAATGAGTATGGTCGTATTCGCCCCAGCCGATATTGAAACGATGGCCGAACTCGGTTTGCCAGTGCTTTCCGAATTGAAAGCCGATGCCCAACTTTAAACCGGCAGTTCCCAATATCCCCGTTTCGCGATCGTAGGTGTCATTGTTCAGTTTATATACCTTGCGGTCCACATTGAACAGATTCAAAAACGGTCCGGTTTTCAGATACCAGGAAACTGAATTGACAAAAGGGAGAGGGAGGCGCAGACCGGCCATAACAGGAAGTTCGAGACCAAAACTGTTTTCGCTGCTGTACCGGCGGTTGCGGTAGTCGGTGTTCCAGTTCAGGTACACCAGGTTTAACTGCGATTCGAGGAATAAAAACCGCAGGTCGGGATTGCTGTATTCGGTTTTCACACCTAAGGTAAAGCCGGCGCCCGGATGGTTGGTGTATTCGTGGCTGTAGAGTTGAGTGTAGGAATGAGCATAGCCGGCTTGAATACCCCGGGTTTTGATATTGGGGGCGCGGGGGCGGTCGGGTACAGCGTATATGTTCTCTTCGGCCACCGGCGGTGTGTCGAGGGCAGGGTTGAAGAATTCGACAATATAGCCCGATACGATATACCGGACTTCGGTAATAAACAGGGAGTTTTTCACGCGAAGTTCCACTGTTTCGTTGATTACGGCACGCGATTTCCCTATCAACCCGGCTTTTTGTAACATGTTTTCGCGGGCCCGGGCTATGATACCTCGTTTACTGGCGCCTCCGCCGATTCCCAGAAAATAGCGGGCATAGGCGTCGCCTTCAACATATTTGACGACCCGGTAATTACTTTCGTCGAGTACAACCTGTGTTTGGTGATGGTTTTCGTTGTGAGTGAGACCATAATGATACTTACATGACGTAGTAAACAAAAGGGTAAACAGGAGAATAAAAACAAAACGGATTTTCATCGGATAAATTTTTTAATCTGAAATGCTGAATACCCGGTTGCCCGGATATTCAGCAATCCAGGATGTGTGAAGTGATTAGAGCAGCAAAATTAACAAAAATATAATTAACTTTGCTGCGAAGATGTTATTTGGAATTATTTTTAATGTTCAATCGAAACCAGGTATGAAACAAACAACCCGTTTTCTTTATCCACTCCTGATACTCGCCGGAGTGTTTATGCTGATTTCCTCTCAGTCGAAGTCGGAAACAACCGTATGGATGATAGGCGATTCGACCATGGCCGCCAAGCAGGCCAACCGCTCGCCCGAATCGGGCTGGGGCGAGGGGTTAAAGGAATTTGTACGGCCTGGTGTGGTAGTGAAAAACCGGGCTGCCAGCGGAAGGAGCACCTTAAGCTACATCAACGAAGGACGATGGAAAGCGGTGATCGACAGCATAAAACCGGGCGATTACCTCATTATTCAGTTCGGGCACAACGATCAGAAAGAAAATCCGAAGATTCATGCCGATGCGTTCGGATCGTTTCAGGATCATATACGGATGTTTATCGAATCGGCGCGCAGCAAAGGTGCAACTCCGGTGGTGTGCACTTCTATTGTCCGCCGTCATTTCGACGGTAAGGGTACGTTGAAAGACACCCATGGCGATTATATACAGGCGGCCCGTGCCATCGCATCGGCCACTCACACACCCTGTGTGGATATGGAAGCTTCGACCCGTAAACTGGTGGCCGGGCTGGGTCCCGAAGCATCAAAAAAATTATTCACGTTTACCGATACCAAACAAGACTCAACGCATGTGAGTCACTACGGTGCCACCGAATTTGCCCGGTTGTTTGTGGAAGAAGTGAAACAAAAGCATATACCGATGAAGGTTTTTTAACCGGTCAATACGATCCTCCTGGCATTTTTCCGGCATCCCTGCACCGGCTCTGTATACTACTGTGTTGCTGCCAGCTTGCTATTCATGTTCTGCTTATAAGTAGAAAAAAGGAAGAAGGCCTGGATATGAACAGCTGAAAAAAAGAGGCTGTCTTAGAAATTAAGTCTCTGAGAATTGAATACTCAGATAGGTACGAATAAAGAGAGGGTGAAATCACATCGTGAAACACCCTCTCTTTATCATTCCTTTCCCGCTGCTTAACTGTTGATAAGAAACTCAGCAATCTGCACTGCATTCAACGCAGCCCCTTTTTTAATCTGGTCGCTTACACACCAGAACGTAATGCCATTGGGGTTTGCCAGGTCTTTGCGGATACGGCCTACGTGAACCGGATCTTTCCCCGACAGGAACAGAGGCATCGGGTATTTCTTTTCGGCCGGATTGTCGATCACCTCAACACCAGCCGCTTTTTCGAAGGCAGCCCGGGCTTCTGCCACCGAAATCGGCCGTTCGGTTTCCACCCAAACGCTTTCGGAGTGGGCGCGCAATGCCGGAACACGAACGCAGGTGGCACTCACTTCTACGTCCGAATGCATGATTTTACGGGTCTCGTGGTACATCTTCATCTCTTCTTTGGTGTAGCCGTTGTCGGTGAATACATCGATTTGAGGGATGAGGTTGTAAGCCAACTGATAAGCGAATTTGCTCACGGTGACTTCTTCACCGGCAATCACCTGGCGGTACTGAAGCTCCAGTTCGTCCATCGCTGCGGCTCCTGCTCCCGATGCTGCCTGGTAAGTCGACACGTGAACACGTTTGATATGCGATAAATCTTCGATGGCCTTTAATGCCACCACCATCTGGATGGTAGTACAGTTGGGGTTGGCAATAATACCCCGCGGACGGTTCAGCGCGTCGGCGGCATTCACTTCGGGTACCACCAGCGGAACATCGGTGTCCATACGGAAAGCACTCGAGTTGTCGATCATTACAGCCCCGAATTTAGTGATGTCTTCGGCAAATTCTTTTGAAATGCTGGCTCCGGCCGAGGTAAAAACGTAGTCAAAACCCTTGAAGTCGTCGCCATGCTTCAATTCGTTCACGGTGAGCGACTCACCTTTATATTGATACACCTTACCGGCACTACGGGAAGATCCGAACAATACCAACTCCGTCAACGGGAAATTACGCTCTTCGAGTACGCGTAAAAATTCCTGTCCCACTGCGCCACTGGCGCCTACAATTGCAACTTTCATACGCTTAAAAATTTTTTAGTTGTTGCCTGAAACTTGTTTTTTTATTTGTCTGATTATAAGCACGTTAAAACAAAGTCTCGTTTTTATACATTAATTTTCGGTGATTTTTCTGTTTATTGTTTCGCTTTTTACTACCTTTGAACCGGTTAATACCTGACTAATCAGTAGTTTAAACCGACTGCAAAAGTACGTTATTAATATAAAACCTACAACCCTATGAAAAAAACATTGCTCATTTTTTGGCTTATTATGCCATTTTTTTGCTATACGCAGCTGATTGAAAGCTTTTCGGACGGAAATTTTACAGAAAATCCGGTTTGGGAGGGTACGGTAAACAATTTCAATGTAAATTCCTCTTTTCAGTTGCAATCTGCCGCTGCCACACCGTCCACTTCGTACCTGCTGACCCGCTCCGAAGCCCTCGAAAATGCCGTTTGGGAATGCCACTTCCGCATCGATTATCCGAGCTCCTCGTCCAATTACGCCTGCATGTACCTGAGTCTGACAGCGCCTGCCGACGCCGCGGCACCGCAGTCGCCCGCTGCGAATCGCCGGGCGGTGCCCGAACCGGCAACGCTCCACGGATATTACGTTATGATCGGCGGTACGGCCGACGAAGTGTCGTTGTATCGTCAGCTGGGGGCGGTGAAAACCAAGCTGATCGATGGAACCGACAAGCGCACCGACGGAAAGACCGTCGATGTAGTCGTGAAGGTAACGCGCGATAGTACCGGTGTTTTCACCCTGTACTCGCGACTTGCCTCCGAAACCGGCTATTATACCGAGGGCACGGTTCGGGATGTCAGCGTGCAACAGTCGGAGTGGTTCGGACTTTCGTTTACCAACACCGCCACTACCGGTTTCAGTTATTTTTTCGACGATATTGCCGTAAGTGGCCGGCCGGTGACTCCTCTTCCCAAACTTCGGCCCGGCGATCTCTGTTTCAACGAGTTGATGTTTCATGCACCCGTCGATGCGGCCGAATACATCGAGCTCTATAACCGTTCGGAGCTCAAGGTGATGCTTACCGGTCAATCGGTCGCTGTCCGTCGCGCCGACGGAGCCCTGGCGGCAGCGATCGCCTTGCCGGCCGGACTGCAGCTGGAGCCCGGCGGATATATCGCATTTACTTCCGATAGTATGAAAGTCCGCCATCACCATTCGTCGCCTCCCGAAGCGAGGATAATACAGTGCAAATGGACGGCGCTCAACAACGACGAAGCCACCTTGGTGTTGCTCGATGCCGACCGGGTGAGCTGGATCGATTCGGTGCATTATTCGTCGCGGATGCATCATGTGCTGATCCGCGATGCTGCCGGAGTGGCGCTGGAAAAAATGCATCCCGACCTGCCCTCTTTCGATGCGGCGAGCTGGCATTCGGCGGCTTCGCAGGGTCGCTTTGGGACGCCCGGGATGAAGAATTCGCAGTTTCGGGCACCCGGTGAAGCGGGTGGGGCGGTGGTGGGGCTGGAGCAGAGCTGGTTCAGCCCCGACAACGACGGAGCCAACGATCGCTGTATCATCCGCTATACGATGCCCGAAGCGGGCTATGTCATGAAATTAACCGTGCTGACCCCCGACGGGGCGGTGTGGTTGCAACTCAATGAGGCCGAACTGCTTTCCGGTGAGGGGATTGTAGCCTGGGACGGGCAAAATGCCGAAGGCCGGATCAGCGCACCGGGTATTTATATCGTGGTTGCCGAACTGTTTCATCCGGAACGTGGAGTAACAAAACGATTGAAAATGCCCGTACTTCTGACAATAAGATGATAATTTTAATAAATTAACACGTAATATCCGACAAATCAGCTATCTTTGCACTCGTTTTTTAATATATTAGAATTAATGGACAAAATAAGTTACGCTTTGGGGATTAGCCTTGGTGCGAACCTCAAAAACAATGGATTCGAAACGTTGGACTATGAAAAGTTAGCGGCTGGAATGCAGGACGTTATGGAAGAAAAGCCGTTGCAGATCAGTATTCAGGAAGCACAAAACATCATCAACCGATATTTTCAGCAGATTCAGGAAAAGGCGCATGCCGCCAATATCGAAGCAGGGAAGCAGTTTTTAGCCGAAAATGCGAAACGTTCCGGAGTGGTTACCACCGCCAGCGGACTTCAGTACGAAGTAATTACCGAAGGCAAGGGGTCGATCCCATCGGCTTCCGATCAGGTACAGGTGCATTACCATGGAACCTTGATCAATGGCGAAGTATTCGATAGTTCGGTACGCAGAGGCGAACCGGCCACCTTCGGGGTGACGCAGGTGATAAGCGGTTGGGTAGAAGCGTTACAGCTCATGCCGGTAGGTTCGAAGTGGAAGTTGTATATTCCTTCCGATCTGGCTTATGGGGCCCAGGGTGCCGGTCAGGCTATCGGTCCGCATACGACCCTGGTATTTGAAGTCGAATTATTAGCAATCGTATAATTATAAGTTAACCCGTAAAAATAAATGAAAAAATTCGTACTTTTAGCACTTGCCCTGACAGTAGTGGCCGGTGCCGAAGCAAAGGAAAAGAAACCCCGTAAGAGTAAAAAAGCCGAAGTGGTGGCAGTGGTTCCCGTTGCACCGGTTATGGTCACCACCGTCGATTCGATGAGTTATGCGTTGGGAGTGAACATCGGCACCGATCTTACCAACAACCTGAAAACACTTCCCGGTGGCGTATACAACAAGGAATTGTTCCTCAAGGCCTTCAATGATGTATTAAAAGGCGATTCGGTAGTAATGAAAAATGAAGATGCTCAGGCTTTCCTTCAAACTTATTTTACCGCGGCTCAGGAAAAAGTAGCCAATGAAAAGAAATCGGAAGGCGAAAAATTTCTGACCGAAAACAAGAAAAATCCGGCTGTTCAGGTTACCGAAAGCGGTCTGCAGTATATCGTACTTACCGAAGGTACCGGTGCTAAGCCAACGGCTACCGACAAAGTAAAAGTACATTATGAAGGCACGCTGACCGACGGAACCAAATTCGATAGTTCGTACGACCGTGGCGAGCCGATCGAATTTCCGCTGAACCAGGTGATTAAAGGTTGGACCGAAGGCGTTCAGCTCATGTCGGTAGGTTCGAAGTATAAATTCTTCGTTCCTTACGATTTAGCCTATGGCGAACAAGGCGCCGGTGGTGTAATTCCCCCCTTTGCCACCCTTATTTTCACGGTTGAGTTGCTCGACATCAATGCACCTGCCATTACCGATCAGATTAAACAATTAGAATTAAAATAAAAATTACATCAAAATGAAAAAATTCAGTCCATTTCTGATAGTTGCCATAGCGCTTACTATCTTTTCATTGAGTTCGTGTAATGATATCAAACCCAAGGAAGTATCATTAAACAGCTTGAACGACAGTATTAACTACACGCTTGGCCACTGGCAGGGCGATATGATCAAGGCCCAGCAATTTGCCGGCGACTCGACAGGCGTTCAGGTTGAAGCATTTATCAAAGCGCTCGATAAGGCATACAAAGAATCGGATGGAGAAAAGAAGCCGATGTACGACCTGGGTGTTCAGGTAGGAAAATATTTTGCCGATCAGTTGAAAAACGGAATGTTCGGTGATTCGACGATGGTTGCCGATAAGAAACTCTTGATTCAGGGATTTGTGAACGCACTCAAAGATTACAATGAAGTGATGACCAACGAACAGGCCGACTCGCTTCTTCAGGTAGTTCAGATGCGCATTCAGTCGAAAATGTATGGTCAACCGAATAATTAACTCTTATAATCGAAGGATATGAAACGGATATTTAATATACTGACAATTGCAGGCTTATTGATTTTCACAGTAAGTTCGTGTACCGGCTACAAGGAAAAAACGGTAAAATTAGGCGGAGAGCTCGATAGCCTCAGCTATTCATTTGGGTTTGTAAACGGTAAAATCGTTCGCGATTACCACCTTCAGAACGATTCGAGTAAGAATGGTTTTGAGGACCTGATGCGAGGTATTGACGAAGGATTGAAGTCGGACGGTGCGAATCCCGAAACAGCACAGGCCGAAGAAATGGGTACCATGATCGGTTCGCAGCTGCGTAGCACCAAAGATTTTTACGGCGATTCGACCCTTACGGTTGATTTTGCTTTGATTCGTCAGGGCTTGATCAATGGTATCAATAAGTTTGAAGATCAAATGACTACCGATGCGGCTGGTCAGTACTTCAACGCCACCATGGAATTGTTGATGAAAAAACGTATGGAAGCACAGCACGGCAGCAACAAGAAAGCCGGTGAGGATTTTCTGGCCGAAAACGCTAAACGTGAAGGCGTAACCACCACGGCTTCGGGACTCCAGTACGAAGTAATCACCATGGGTAAGGGAGCCAAGCCGGTTGAAACCGACCGCGTTAAGGTGCATTATCATGGAACCTTGATCGATGGTACGGTATTCGACAGCTCGGTACAACGGGGCGAGCCTGCCGAATTCGGGGTGAACCAGGTAATTCGTGGATGGGTCGAAGGATTGCAGCTGATGCCCGTAGGCTCGAAATTTAAATTGTATATCCCGCAGGATCTGGCTTATGGAGCTCAGGACCAGGGTACAATCAAACCTTTTTCGGCTTTGGTTTTCGAAGTTGAATTGCTCGAAATTGTGAAATAATAGTTATTTAATTGTTTTTTGTGTACTTTTGCTGCATAATTAACTATTAAACGTAACAATTTGTATGGAAAAGATTGATCAATTAGACCGGAAGATACTTCGTATCATCAGTCAGAATGCCCGTATGCCTTTTAAGGATGTGGCTGAAGAATGTGGCGTGTCGCGCGCGGCTATTCATCAGCGGGTTCAACGGCTGATCGATATGAATGTGATTACCGGTTCGGGATATAATGTGAATCCCAAAATGCTGGGATTTCAGATTTGTGTCTATATTGGCATCACCCTCGAACGAGGATCGATGTATAAAGAGGTGGTTCAGGAGCTGGAAAAGATTCCTGAAGTGGTGGAGTCGCAGTATACCCTGGGACATTATACCATCCTCATTAAATTGTATGCTAAAAATGATGAACATTTAATGGAATTGCTCAACGGACGTATCCAGGAGATTCCCGGGGTAGCTGCTACCGAAACGCTTACCTCGCTCGATCAACGTATACGCCGTACCATTCCTATTGAATAAGAAAACGATTGATGGAAACTGTTGTTAGTGGCATACGCCCTACCGGAAATCTGCACCTCGGAAATTATTTCGGGGCGCTCCGGAATTTTATACAGATGCAGAACGAGCACAATTGCTACTTCTTCATCGCCGATTATCATTCGCTTACCACGCATCCTACGCCTCACGACCTGCATGGCAACGTGAGGCAGGTGCTGGTGGAATACCTGGCTGCCGGACTGGATCCTGAAAAGGCTACGCTGTATGTCCAGAGCGATGTTCCCGAAACGGCCGAATTGTACCTTTTTCTGAATATGAATGCTTACATGGGTGAGCTCGAACGGTGTACTTCGTTCAAGGATAAGATTCGCCAGCAGCCACAAAATGTGAATGCCGGATTGCTTACCTATCCTACCCTGATGGCTGCCGATATTATTATTCACAAGGCTACCAAAGTGCCGGTGGGCAAGGACCAGGAACAACACCTGGAAATGACGCGCCAGTTTTCGAACCGCTTCAACCGCATGTACAATGTAGAGTATTTTCCCGAACCGCAGGCCTTTAATTTCGGGCAGGCGCTCGTGAAAATCCCCGGATTGAACGGTACCGGTAAGATGGGTAAATCGGAAGGCGAGGGCAATGCTATCTTTCTGGCCGACGAACCGGAAGCGATTCGTAAAAAGGTAATGAAGGCCGTAACCGATGGCGGTCCGACCGAACCTAATCAGCAAAAACCGGAAGTGATCGAGAATATTTTCCAGCTGATGCGCGTGGTTTCGGCGCCCGAAACGGTACAGTTCTTCGACGAAAAATACAATACCTGCCAGATCCGCTACGGCGACATGAAAAAACAGCTTGCCGAGGATATGGTAGCCTTTACGGCTCCTTTCCGCGAACGGATCAGGGAACTGCTGAGCGATGAAGCGTATATATCCAGAGTAGCACGTATGGGGAAGGAAAAAGCGCAGGAAAGCGCTGCCAAAACCGTCCGTGAAGTACGCGAGATTATCGGGTTCAAAAGTTTTTGAGTTCGGCGGCCAAACCTGTCACCGGACTCGATTAACCTTCCATTTCAACATCCTTTTATGCCTTATATAACTCATTCGTGATTGTATAAGGGGCATAAAAGGATGTTGTGGTTTTAGCTTGGACAGCAGCTACCGGACGAGTAGAGGTGAATAATACACTCAGCAATGCTTTAAAATATCGGTTGCTGTAAGGGCAAAATGACGTGCTCCCGCGGCTTCCAGTTCTGCCCGTGGCCTGAATCCCCACAGCACGCCCACAAAGTCGACGCCGGCATTCTGCGCCGTTGCAGCATCCACGCCCGAATCGCCCACATACAGCGTTTCTGCCGGCGTAACTCCCGCCTTTTCGCGCAATTCGTCAACAATCGCCCGCGAAGGCTTCACCGGCACTCCTTCACGCTGTCCCAGCACTCCTTCGAATTCAATTTCTGGGAAAAAGTAACGCACCAGAGTAGTCGTCCCTTCGTGGTATTTATTGGAAGCCACCGCCAGCTTATAGCCTTTTGCATGCAGAAGGGCTAGAAGCTCGCTTATGCCCGGATAAGGCCTCGTTTGCTCTTCGCCATGCAGCTGGTAATATTTCAAAAATTCGTGTTTGACCATCGAAACCTCATCGGCGCTTCTACGGCCCTCGGGCAATGCACGCTCAATGAGCTTGTAGATTCCATTTCCCACGAAGAAACGAAAAGCCTCCTCGGGATGCTCCGGGAAGCCGAATGCGCGTAAGGCAAAATTAGTGGCAGCCGCCAGATCGCCAATGGTGTCGAGCAAGGTGCCGTCCAAATCAAAAATAATCAGTTTTTTCATTCAATATATAGTTGAAAATGGGGATAATAACTCGATTTCCCCTCGTTAGTTGCATCAACCGGATTCTCCGGGGTGCAAAAGCAGCTTCGAGCAGGCTCACATCACTGCAACCACCTTCCTCAGTTTGACATAACACAGGTAACCCGAACAGCTGTAGCCCATGGCCTGTAGCAACGAACCGTAGTGCTCTACCTGCCGCAGGTGCGACGTATGTTCGGCCGCCCCGAATTTATAATCCACCACCGTAGCATGATTGCCCCTGAGCACTACCCGGTCGGGACGATACAACTCACCCCGCGGAGTCACTATCGTGGTCTCGTTCAGCACCTCACCTCCGGCCGAAAACCATCCGGCAACCTCGGGCAACCGGCCGAAGGCTTCCAGATCGTCGATAATAACCGTCGATTCGCGCTCCGTAATCCGGCCTTGCCTGATGAGCCGGTCAACCACCTGCCGATACCGGCCGGGTTGCTCCAATTCGCTCAGAATCTCGTGCATAAGCGTACCATAATCCAACGGCTTTTCAGTAATATCGACTTCGTCGCGGCTAAAGTTGTTGATGCGGTGCTTTATTCGTAACCTGTTGTCGAGCAACGCTACCGGATATTCGTTCGCTTTCCCCGTCCCGCCCGCTACTTGCTCCATCGGCTGTACCTGCCGCACGACAGGGCTTCCCACCACGTACTCCATCGTCGAAGCATCGAACTCACCGCATTCGAAAGGCTGCGAGGTATCGCTTACAATCGTAAACAGCAACGACGATAGTGATTTTAACCCGATCGAACCATCTTTCAGGGCTTTAGGTTGCGGACCGATGCAATGCATTTCGTTGCGGGCCCTCGTAAAAGCCACATAGGCCACGTTCAGGTTGTCGATATAGGTATGCATCATTTCGGAGTAATACTGACCTGCAAACAGCGATTGGCCCAGCTTACCGCTGTATTCCACCGGGAACATCGGGAGCTGTGCAAAAGGCTCTGCCGGCGTATCGCACCAGATTACCGGCCGCCGGCGGTTGTCGAGATTCCAGTCGCAAAAAGGGATAATCACCACCTTGAAATCCAATCCCTTCGATTTATGAATCGTCATCACCCGCATCGCCCGTTCATTATCGGGCATTGCTATGGTTTTCCGGTCGCTGTTTTTATCCCACCACTGCAGGAAAGTGTTCAAATCGGCTGTTTTGCCGGTACTGTAGCTAAAAATGATATCCTGAAACGCTTGCAAAAACACGGCTTCACCGTGCCAGTCGGCCAACCGGTACCGGTCAATCAGCTGTTCGCACATCTCAAACAGCGAAAGGTGTTTCAGGGCTTGTACCTCGGCATTTTCTCCGGCCGAGAAATGACGGCACAATACGCCGGCCGGCTGCTGCTGTTGAAAAGTAGCGGCCAGCGCCTCATTTTCCGATAAACCCAAGGCCCCACGACCGTACTCATAGCTTACAATCGCTTGCTGTACCGGATCGTCGGGGTGAATAAACAAGGTTAAAATCCCAGTCAGGAACCGGACCGACGAGGCCGACGAGATTAATAATCCTTCGTTGCCAATAATGTCGTAACTACAATCGGAGCGAGCCCCGGGCGTCGTTTTATAATTGAGTAATTTTTCGATCACCTGCTGCTCCTCGCCATTGGTACGCACCAGTACTGCAATATCGCAGGCGCGAAAACCCCGGAGCTGTATGCTTTCCACCAATCCGGGAAGCTGTTGCAGGCTTGCATCCCTCCATCCCTCTTCATTTTCTTCCTGATCGATAAAACGGAAACGCACATAACCTTCTCCGGCCCCCGGCCGGGTATGTTGCCGGGTGCCACGATAGGCATTGCTTATAATTTCGCGCAGGGGTTTCAATTCGGGTAAAATTTCGGACACCGGATCGATCGATTCGTTGAGTTTATCCTGCAGGTTGCGGGCTGCACGGGTAAAAAAAGCATTGTTGAACTCCACAATCTGCCGGTCGCTGCGGTAGTTGGTGTCTAAGCTCTTATCGGTAAGCCGCTCGCCCGCCAGATCGGCGTAGATACCCGAATCGAGGAGTTTCCAGTCGGAATTGCGCCAGCGGTAAATACTTTGTTTTACATCGCCCACTACCAGATTGTCGTGCGAGCCCGCCAGGCTGTTGGTGATAAGCGGCAGGAAGTTGCGCCACTGCATCACCGATGTGTCCTGAAACTCGTCGATCATGTAATGGTCGATGCGCAAGCCGGTTTTTTCGTAAATAAAGGGTGTGGTGCTGTTGTCGATGATTTTATGCAGCAGCATATTGGAGTCCGAAATCAGCATCGTGTTCTGGTCGTTGGTAAGTTTCCGGATTTGCACCGTAAGGTCGGAAAGAATACCCAGCGTGTTGAGGTGCTTACGCACGATGAGGGCGGTGTTGTACTCGATGATCCCCGTGTCCAACCGGCGGATCAGTTCCTGTATTTTGGCCTGAAGACCGCCGTAGTACAATTCGGCGATGCTCTCTTTTTGCGCCTGCGGCATTGCTTTGGTAATACATTCGTCGACCGATTCGGCCATCTTTCGGAAAGAAGCGGTGAGCTCGAGTTTATCGGCAATCTTTTCCAGCACCTTCATGCCCGAGCGCGATCCTCCTTTAAATGATTCCGGATGAAGTCCCCGTTCGGCCATCATGCCCAGTGCTTCGCCGGCGATGCGTTGTAAATCGTCGATAAACCGATCGCCTATGGCCAGGAGCTGATTACGGAAATGACTGAGAAACTTGCGGTCGTGCAGTTTCTGATTCACTGCTTCGGCTTTGTACTGGTAGTTTTCCTTGAAAATTTCGTGCCCCAGTTCCAGTATGTTGGCGCGCATATTCCAGTTCTCCGACTTTTCGATTTTTTCCTCGGCAAACCGGGTTAGCCAGTCGAGCAACAGTTTATTCTCGTCGGACGAGAGCTCGAAAAAAAGCGTATCGACCGCCTGTTCAAGCACCTGATTCGAATCGAGTTCGAGGGCATATCCGCCGTGCACCCCTATTTCGCGGGCAAAGGCGCGAATTACCTGCTGAAAAAACTTATCGATGGTGCTGATAGAAAACGACGAGAAGTCGTGCAGAATCGTGTTGACTATTTTTTCGGCCCGCGTACGCACCTCCTCTTCCGGCAACGAATATTCCAGCATCAGTTCGCTGAGGTAGTCCGATGGTTTACCGGTAGCCAGTTTGTGGAGCTCCAGAATAATACGCGATTTCATTTCCTCGGTGGCTTTATTGGTAAAAGTCACCGCCAGGATAGAGCGATGCCGGTTATTCTGATGATCCTTAAACAACAGACGAATGTATTCGCCTGTAAGCCGGAAGGTTTTTCCCGAGCCGGCCGATGCACGGTAAACGGTTAACATGGCGCTATTTTATCTTTTTTTACGAAAGAAGTCTTTCATCAGCATACTGCATTCTTCTTCCAATATTCCATACACCACCTCGGTTCTGGGATGCAGCGCATCGGGAGCAAAACGCTGGAAACCGCGCTTTTCGTCGCGGGCTCCGATTACAATACGGCTTATCTGCGACCACCCGAGCGCGCCGGCACACATCACACAAGGCTCCACCGTCACGTAAAGGGTGCATCCGGTGAGGTATTTCCCTCCGAGAAACCCGGCCGCCGCAGTAATCGCCTGCATTTCGGCATGAGCCGTAACGTCGGTGAGCGTTTCGGTGAGGTTGTGCCCGCGGGCAATGATGCGATCGTTGCACACGACCACCGCTCCCACGGGAACCTCATCGCGCTCCAGGGCTTTACGGGCCTCGCCCAGGGCTTGCTTCATATAGTGTTCGTCGCTCATGTTTACGCTACATCTTCTTCCACCACCAGGTTATCAATAATAAAATTCTGACGTTCCGACGTGTTCTTTCCCATGTAGAATGCCAGCAATTCGGCCACCCCGTCTTCTTTTTTCAGCGTCACCTGGTCGAGGCGCATATCCTTGCCGATAAAATGTTTAAACTCGTCGGGCGAGATTTCGCCCAACCCCTTGAACCGGGTGATTTCCGGATTACTGCCGAGTTTGGCGATGGCGTTGATACGCTCTTCTTCCGAATAGCAATAAATGGTTTCTTTTTTATTGCGCACCCTGAACAGCGGAGTTTGCAAAATATACACATGTCCCTTTTTGATAAGATCGGGGAAGAATTGCAGGAAAAAGGTAATGAGCAACAGGCGGATGTGCATTCCATCCACGTCGGCGTCGGTGGCCACGATAACCTTGTTGTAACGAAGCCCTTCCAGCCCGTCCTCGATATTCAGCGCCGCCTGCAGCAGGTTGAATTCTTCGTTTTCGTAGACGATTTTCTTGGTGAGGCCGTAGCTGTTGAGCGGTTTCCCCCGCAAACTGAAAACGGCCTGTGTGGTCACATCGCGGCTTTTGGTGATGGAGCCGCTGGCCGAATCGCCCTCGGTAATAAAAATACAGGTATTGTCGGTATCGCCTTTCGAATCGTTGTAGTGGATACGGCAATCGCGGAGTTTGCGGTTGTGGAGGTTCACTTTTTTGGCGCGTTCGCGGGCCAGCTTGGTAACACCGGCAATGGCCTTACGCTCTTTTTCCGATTCCTGGATTTTTTGCAGCATGGCGTTGGCCGTGTCGGTGTTGCGGTGCAGGAAATTGTCGAGTTCTTTTTTCAGGAAATCGGAAATGAATTTGTTGACCGAAACACCGTCTTTCGATACATCCCGCGAACCGAGCTTGGTTTTGGTTTGCGATTCGAACACGGGCTCTTCCACACTGATGGCTACTGCGGCTACAATGCCGTTGCGGATGTCGGTGAGTTCCATGTTTTTAGCATAAAACTCCTTGATGGTGCGGGCTACAGCTTCGCGAAACGCACTCTGGTGCGTACCACCCTGGGTAGTATGCTGACCGTTGACGAAGGAATAATACTCCTCGCCATACTGGTCGGTGTGGGTAAAGGCAATTTCGATGTCTTCCTCTTTCAGATGAATAATCGGATAAAGCGCTTCGGAAGTAATGTTTTCGTTGAGCAAATCGAGCAAACCGTTACGCGAATGAATGCGCTTACCGTTGAACACCAGCGTCAGGCCTGTGTTCAGATAAGCGTAGTTGCGCAACATGGTTTCGATATACTCTTCTTTGTACTTGTAGTTTTCGAACAGCGTATTGTCGGGTTCGAAATACACAAAGGTTCCGGTATCGGTTCCGCTGTAGAGCTCGGTGCCGAAATCGGTCACCAGTTTTCCCTGCGCAAATTCGGCCTTACGGGTTTGTCCGTCGCGGTAGCTTTGCACTACGAACTTCGACGAGAGCGCATTCACAGCCTTGGTACCTACCCCGTTGAGACCCACCGATTTCTTGAATGCCTTCGAGTCGTATTTACCTCCGGTATTCATAATCGAAACAGCATCGATCATTTTCCCCAGCGGAATTCCGCGCCCATAGTCGCGTACGTCCACATGACCGTCTTTCACGTTGACGATAATCTGCCGGCCGGCACCCATGCGGAACTCATCCACACAGTTGTCGAGCACTTCTTTCAACAACACGTAAATACCATCGTCGGAATGCGTACCATCTCCCAGCTTGCCGATATACATACCCGGCCGTCGCCTTACATGCTCCAGTCCTTCCAGCGTGATGATATTACTATCGCCATAATCTACCTGCTGCATCGGTTTTACTTCATCTGTTTCTGCCATATCTTCGTAAAAAAATAAGGGGTTATCGTGCGATCCAGGATTCAGGATTCAGAATATTCCTGTCTTTCCAGATCTGAAAATACATCTCGGTTTTATTGTCGTTGTCGGGATCGGTATAAATCCGTCCCAGGTTCTGCTTGGCACTCACTTTTTGGCCCACACGCACCAGTACATCGGTGAGGTTGGAATACACCGTACGGTACTGCCCGTGCTGAACGATAATTGCATAATTGCTGGCCGATACGGTAAACAGGTTGGTAACCACACCTTCGAACACTGCTCTGGCCTGGGTTCCCGACGGAGTTTGAATGTAGATTCCTTTGTTGTTGATGGTTACATACTTAAGAACCGGATGGGGCTGCACTCCGAATTTCCCGCTGATGAAGCCCCGTTCGGTGGGCCAGGGAAGCCTTCCGGCATTGGCCGCAAAATTGCCCGAAATGAGCTGTTGTTCTTTTGTAAGCGTATGTTCGGAACCCGACGAACGGCCGGGAGTGGTGGTTGTTTTGGTATCTTTCTTTTCGGTAACAACGGGTTTCTCCTTTTTCGCCTTTTCTTCCTGCTTACGTATTTCTTCGGCAATCAGCTGTTCGATTTTACGGTTCAGCTCGTTGGCAATTTTTTGCTGACGTTGTTGTTCCTTCCGCAGGCTGCCTTCCTTTTTCTTTAATTCGCCCAACGCCAGGTCTTCCTTCCGCTTGTCGACTTCGAGTTTTTTCTTTTCCGAAGCCTGTTTCTGGCGGATTTCCTCCTGGGTGAGCTTGTGTGCTGCCAGTAATTCGGTTTTTTGCTGCAACTCGGTTTTTGTCCGTTCGATCTCGGCAGCCTGGTGTTTGCGGTAGTTGGCAAACTCCTGCAGGTAGCGCATCCGCCGGAACGACTGATCGAAATTATCGGCCGACAGTACGAACATGATTTTTGAATAAATGCTGTGGCTGACATAGGTTTCGCGCACCGTGTTGGCGTAATCCTTTTTTAGCTGCTGAAGCTGCCTTTCCATTTTCCGGGTTTCGGAGCTAAGGGTGTTCATCTCCCGTTCCAGCGCTCCGATCTCTTTTTCGATGTTGTTTATCAGTTTGTTACGTTCCTGGATATTCCGGTTCAGCACGTTAAGTTTGTTCAGTGAATTGCGCTGATCTTTCTTGGTTTCCGATAAGATCTTGCTGGTGGTCTCGAGTTGCTGAAGCGTTTCTTTGCGACGGCGTTCGAGTTCCTGCACTGTTTGCCCCTGGAGCAAAGGGCCTGCAGCGAGTATAAGCAGTAGGGTATAAAGTACTCGTTTCATCATTATTTAATCAGCGAATCTAGCGACCCGATACGGTAACCTTGTACGGAGAGTTCGGGTATCTGGGTTAATTCATTGGCTACCATCCGGGTAATTGTGATCGATGCCGAAAGGGTACGCGATCCGGATATCACTTGCAGTTTATACTGATAGGGGAACACCAGTACATCCTGGCTGGTGAAGTTGGAATAACCGGCTGTAAAGCGCTGCTGACCTCCGGGGGTGCTTACCTCGCTGCTCGCGATGCGGAAGTCGGGATTCAGGGTGAACTGCTGGCGAATACGCTGATTTTCATAGGTCAGGCTCGCCACTCCCTCCTGCTGTTGAGCCTTCAGCTGCCGGAGCGAATTGCTTTGCTGGCCAAGCACGAAAAGCTGATTGGTAAACACGCCTTCCACCACGCTGTAATCCACGATAAGTCCCAGGCGATCCGAGAGTTGAGCATAATCGCCCGTGTAGGCGACTTTTTTCATCTTATCGACAACGATAAACCCACTTTTGGTAAACTTTGCAGCCGCCATTTCGATGCCTAAAAAAGGCTGTGCCGAAATGTACACCGCCGAATCGCGCAGGATGCGGCAAATGGCCGGGCTGTTGAATTTATCGGTACTTATGGTCATGCGTTTGATGTCCAGGCTACGGAAATCGGGTTGTGCGGCAATGGCCTGCTCGAGGAGTTGCCGGGTGCTGCCTGCCCCGGCAGTGCCGTTGCTGAGCTGGCGCGGCGATTTACAACCGCTCAGTGCCGCTGCAGCAATCAGCAGTACGATTGTGAAATATATTAGTCTCTGTTCCATCCTCTGTTTTCAATTTTTTGTTTCAGTTCGTCGGTCTGAATTCCCGCTTCCCAGGCTTTTTTCCAATTGTCGATGGCCTTTTCGTCGTTGGTGCGGGTCATCCAGAGAATATCGCCGTAGTGCTCGTAGTAGACACCCGGATTTTGTTCTGCCGTAAGGTACGACAGCGCTCTTTCCATGTAAAATTTTGCCAGCGAATAATTGCCCTGCTGATAAAAAATCCATGCATAGGTATCCAGGTAGGTACTGTTGCGGGGTTCCTTTTCGATGGTTTTTGCGCTGAGTCGCTCGGCCTTTGCCAGGTCCGATTTGTCGAGCGAAAGATTATAGGCATAATTATTCATGGCCATCACGTTTTCAGGATTGTAGCGAATAGCCTCCTCGTAGGCAAGGTAAGCATTTTCTTTGTCCTTCCGTTGGTTGTAGAGTTCGGCCAGGTGCGCATAAAAATCGCTCCGGAGCTGGGGCTGTTCATTGTCCTTGAACAAGGCCAGGCCGGCTTTATGGGTTTCCAGAGCCTTATCGGGTTCGCCGGCCAGGTCGTAACTGATGGCCTTGAAATAGTAGGCCCTCAGGTCGTTGTCGAGCGCAGCAATGGCCCTGTCGGCCAGTTCGATAGCTTTGGCATATTCCTTTTTTCCGAAGTAGATCTGCATCATGCTGAACCACACCGTTTCTTTCCCGGGATTGATGGCCAGGATCGACTCGTATACGTCCAGCGCATCGTCCTCCCTTTTCTGGTGCTGCAGGTAGGCGGCATAATACTCATGTACCCGTTCGTCGAGCGGATAATATTCAATCAGCAACTTGAACAGCGATTCGGTTTCTTCCAGTTTGCCCTCGGCTTTGAGCAGGTTTTCGATATGCTGTCCCAGGATTTCGATTTTCGTCTCAATTTCAAGCTGGTTGTTTTTAAGTGCCAGTACCACGTATTCGAGCGACCGGGCCGCATCGCCCGTGGCGTTGTAATACTCCGACATCGAGATCAAGGCATAAGGGTTTTGAGGCTCGTCGGCCAGTACCTGCTCGTACAGCTCCAGCGCCTTTGCGGGTTGCCGCAGCTGCATCATGAAATCGCCCTTCAACACCCTGTACCGGTTTTCGAACGGGAATTTCTGGATCAGCTTGTCGATTTCGGCAGTTGCCTTTTTAGGTTGGTTCAGCATGAGGTTCAAACCCATTTTATCAAACGAAACCCGTTCGTTGAGGCCGATGATTTTTTCCAGCTTATCGTACATATTCAGGGCGTCCTGGTAGCGTTCGCTTTGCTGATACATGGGGATGAGCAGGCTGTATACCTCCTCCTTCAGCGGATTTTTGCGCTGAAGCTCTTCCGCCAGGGCCAATGCCTCTTCCTTCCTGTTGTTGTTGAGGTAAAGCCTTATCATCTGCGTGTTGAACCACCAGTTGTCGGGCTCGAGCGCCAGTGCTTTTTGCATCGTACGCACCGGTTCTTCTTTTTTATCGGTGTATGCCTCCATGAGCGCTATCTCGGCCAGCAGGCCAGCATCCACCGAATCGATCATGTAGCTCCGCCGCAGCGAATCGAGCGCTTGCCGGTACAGGCCTTCTTCCTTCAACCGCAGCCCTTCGTAATAGCTGAAAAGAAAACTGCGCCGCTGTTCTTCGGTCAGGATGGTTTTTCCCGACGGCTGAACTGCGACTTGAGCTGTTTTTGACATGCTTCCGCAGGAGGCAAGAACAATCAAAAAAAATAGAGAGATCAGCAATTGAAATTTCATACACAACTAGTTAAATGCCTGCCCAAACGCTCCGATTTCGTGAGGAAATACAAAAGCTTATACTCCGGTATGGCCAAAGCCTCCGGCACCGCGACCGGTATCCCCCAATCCGGCGGTTTCTTCCCACTCCGCCTGCACATAACCGGCTACCACCATCTGGCAGATGCGTTCACCATCTTCCACTACAAATTCGTCTTCCGACAGGTTGATGAGGATGATTCCCACTTCGCCCCGGTAATCGGCATCGATAGTTCCCGGCGAATTAAGCAGCGTGATTCCCTTTTTCAGGGCCAGGCCGCTACGCGGACGAATCTGCGCCTCGTAGCCTTCGGGCAGTTCGATGTAGAGCCCCGTAGGAATCAGAACCCGTTGCATGGGTTTGATAACTAAAGGTTTATCGAGGTTGGCCCGCAAGTCCATCCCGGCCGAATGAAGTGTGGCATAAGCGGGAAGCGGGTGTTTCGATCGGTTTACAACTTTTATTTTCATACATGAAAGCGATTTTTTTGAGCAGCTACAAAAATACGATTTTTTCCCGTCATAAAGCTATCAAAAAGTGTATAAAAAAGTTTTTTATTCAATTAAGGAAATTTTTCTCTAATATATTTTGCTTTATTCTAAAAAAATCGTACATTTGCATCACTTATTAAAATCTGTGAAAAACAACTCCCTAGACGCAAACTAACTATATATATTATTAAAAAATTTTTTTGTAATGGCAAAATTGGATTTAAGCAAGTATGGTATTTCGGGTAACTTCGAAATCCTGCACAATCCTTCTTATGAAGAACTCTTTCGGGCGGAATTGGATCCATCCAACGAAGGATACGAAAGAGGAGTGTTAACCAATACCGGCGCAGTTGCTGTCGATACAGGTGTGTTTACCGGGCGTTCGCCAAAGGACAAGTTTATTGTGCTCGACGATACCACCCGCGATACCATCTGGTGGGACGGTACGATCAACCGCCCGACGACTCCCGAGGTTTTTGATCATTGTAAGGGATTGGTTACAAAACAGTTGTCGGGAGCTAAAAAACTTTACGTAGTGGATACTTTTTGCGGGACCAACGAAGATACCCGCATGAAAGTTCGTTTCGTGATGGAGGTGGCCTGGCAGGCGCATTTTGTGACGAATATGTTTATCCGTCCTTCTCATTACGAGCTGGCTAATTATGGTGAGCCCGATTTTGTTTGTTTAAATGGTTCGAAAATTACGAATCCGAACTGGAAGGAACAGGGGTTGAATTCCGAAGTGTTTACCTTGTTCGATCTTACCCGCCGGATGCAGGTGATCGGTGGTACCTGGTATGGTGGTGAAATGAAAAAGGGTATTTTCTCGCTGATGAACTATTATCTTCCTTTAAGAGGCATTGCTTCGATGCACTGTTCGGCCAATGTGGGTAAGGACGGCGATGTGGCTGTGTTCTTCGGTTTGTCGGGAACGGGAAAAACAACCTTGTCGGCCGATCCGAAACGGTATCTTATTGGCGACGACGAGCATGGCTGGGACGACGAAGGGGTATTCAACTTCGAAGGAGGATGTTATGCCAAGGTGATTGATTTGTGCAACGAAAATGAGCCGGATATCTGGCGGGCCATCCGTCGCGATGCCTTGCTCGAGAATGTGACGGTGAATGCCGACGGAGTTCCTGATTACTGTAAAGCGGCATCGAAAACCGAAAATACGCGTGTTTCGTACCCTATTCACCATATCAATAAAATCGTGCTTCCTTCGCGCGCCGGACATGCTTCGAAGATTATTTATCTTTCGGCCGATGCTTACGGGGTGTTGCCTCCGGTATCGATTCTCGACGATAAGGGCGCTCAGTATCACTTCCTGTGTGGTTACACTTCGAAGTTAGCAGGTACCGAACGGGGAATCACTACTCCCCAGATGTCGTTCTCGCCTGCTTTTGGTGAGGCGTTTCTTACCTTGCATCCTACCGTTTATGCTCAGCGGCTGGTTGAGAAAATGGAGCAACACGGAGCGAAGGCATACCTGGTGAATACAGGTTGGAATGGTACCGGTAAACGTATTTCCATCAAAGATACCCGCGCTATTATCGATGCTATTCTGGATGGCTCGATCGAAAAGGCCGAAACCGTTCAGATTCCGGTCTTAAACCTGAAGGCTCCCAAAGCATTGAATAATGTTTCGGAAGGTATTCTGGATCCGCGCGATACCTATGCCGATACTGCCGAATGGGAAGCTAAAGCGCGCGAACTTGCAGCGAAATATATTGCCAACTTCGAACAGTACTGCGATAATTGCGAAGCTAAGGCGCTCAAGGTAGCCGGTCCGCAGTTGTAAAATATTCCATCGTGAAATTCCCACATTATATCCGTATAGTGTGGGAATTTTGTTTGTATGATCCTTTTGAGTTCTATGAGGCATGAGAAAAAAAGGATCATAGAACTTATAAAAGAGAGCCGGGACGGCGGCGTTTTTAGTTGCGCTTGAATGCCCGGTGGAAAAAAAGCGTCTGATACTGGATGGCATTGGTCCAGTAGTCCCAGTTGTGAACGCCCGGACGGGTCGTATAATCGTGATCGATTTTCAATTCCATCAGTTTCTGATGGAATTTCTGATTGGCGTCGAATAAAAAATCGCCGGTGCCACACTCGATTACCAGGTTCAATTCGCCGTTCTTCAGTTCGTCGGCCAGAAAATACGCCGAGTTCTTTTTCCATGTTTCCATGTTTTCTTCCTTGTTGCCCAGGCGTTTGCTGAGATCGAGGTTGCGGTCGAGCGCGGTGATGTCGGTAACTCCGCTCATGCTGCCTGCATGTGCGTAAATGTTTTTATTACGCATGGCTAAAATCAACGCTCCATGACCGCCCATGCTCAGGCCGGTGATGGCGCGGCCTTCGCGCTTCGCGATGGTGGAGTAGTTCTTTTCGACATACGCTCTCAGTTCCTTGGTGATGTAGGTTTCGTATTGAAATTCCGGGTCGATGGGGCTGTCGACATACCAGCTGCTGAAAGCTCCGTCGGGGCAAACGAAGATGATTTCGTAGTTGCTCGCCAGTTCTTTTATCGAAGGTACGGTGCGCACCCATTTCGAATAACTGTCGCTGTACCCATGGAGCAGGTAGATGACGGGGTATTTTTTTTCGGGCGTGTAGTTTTCGGGAAGAATAATTACCGATTTGACCTCCTTTTTCATCGAAGGAGAATATACCTTTAGCGTGTCGACAAGGGCTTGCGAGAATGCAGGCAGCAGTAAAAGGAAAAGTAACGAGAGCAGGAAGAATTTTTTCATACGGCACATTGATAGAAACAACTGATTATAACCCCGAAAGGTATGGATTGTAAACTGCAAGCGGACAAAAGCGGCACGGCTTGATTGCCGGTTGCTTTTGTCCGCTTGCAAAGATAAATGCTTTTCGTTCGCCGGCAAAATTATTCTTTTGAAAAATCAAAGGCTTCTTCGCCGTGCTGGGTGATGTCGAGGCCGGCGGCTTCCTGTTCCGGACTTACACGCATGGGCACAATTCTGTCGGTAATTTTATACAGAAGGTAGGAGCCTCCGAAGGTGAATGCGCTTACAATGAGCAGGGCGAGTAAATAAAACAGAAATTGTTCGACATTGCCGTGGATTAAACCCACTCCTTCGCCTCCTTCGACGGCAAAAACTCCTGTGAGCAACATGCCGGTTATTCCGCCCAATCCGTGGCAGGGAAATACATCGAGCGTGTCGTCGATGTTGGTGCGCGATTTGAGTTGTACGGCGGTATAGCTCACGATGGCCGCAACGAATCCGATAAAAACACTCTGACCTACCGTTACGAACCCTGCTGCCGGAGTAATGGCCACCAGCCCGACTACGGCGCCTATCGCCGCGCCTGCAGCCGATCGTTTGCGGCCGAGAGCTCCGTCGGCAAGCAGCCATGCCAGCATGGCGGTGGCCGACGACAGGTTGGTGTTGACGAAAGCGCGCACAGCCAGTTCGTCGGCTGCCAGCGATGAGCCGGCATTGAACCCGAACCAGCCGAACCAAAGCAGGCCAGTGCCCAATAAGATATAAGGAATGTTGACCGGTCGCGACTGCGAACTCACGTTTTTTCGTTTCCCCAGGAAAATAGCGCCGCTGAGCGCTGCAAATCCGGCCGAGATATGTACCACCGTGCCGCCGGCAAAGTCGAGTACCCCCCACTGGCGTAAAAATCCTTCGGGATGCCAGGTCCAGTGCGCCAGGGGAGCGTAGATAAACAGCGAGAACAGGATGATGAACAGCATGAGGGAGGTGAACCGCACGCGTTCGGCCAGTCCGCCTGTGATGAGCGCGGGAGTGATGATGGCAAATTTGAGCTGGAACATCGCGAACAAAGCGAACGGAATGGTAGGGCCGAAATCGGCATTGGGTGCGAATCCTACGTTTTTAAACAACATAAAGGTGGTAGGATTGCCGATGAATCCTCCCAGGCTATCGCCAAATGCCATGCTGAATCCGACCACTATCCATAAAACGCTGATGATACCTAAAGCGATAAAACTTTGCAACAGTGTGGATACCAGGTTCTTGTAACGAACCATGCCGCCGTAGAAAAATGCAAGTCCCGGCGTCATCAGTAAAACCAGGGCCGACGCCATCAACAACCAGGAAGTGTCGGCATGATTGAGTTCGGTTGTTACTCCTTCGGGCATAAGGGTAGTGTAATCCACCGGGATCAGTGAAATTACTGCTATCGCTGCTATCAATACAAAAGGCAGGCGATACTTCAATGCTACAGATGCTGTCATGTGTATGTTTTTTTTCAATTTGTTTGATTGTGGCCGCAAAATTAAACAAAGTGATGTGTAAATGCCTAAAATAATGTCAAATAAAAAGTAAATATTTTCAATTGATGTCAATGTGATTATTTTATGATGCCCAGGGCTTCGTATTTATGTTAATTTTTTGCTGTAGCTATCAGATTGATAGTACGGCCGGCCCGGTTTAATCAACTAATGGGTCTGCCGGCGGGTATTTTCTTATCCCGGCTTATTTTTGTATTTTTGCAGACTGTTCGGCAGCGAGCTGAGTTCTACTGTTGCCTCGTTCAGGAGTGTTGATATTTTATTTATTATACAGGCTATGTCCGAAAACTTTGATATACGAAACAACCGCGCGGGCGAGAAGGAATTCGAAAATGCCCTGCGTCCGCTATCGTTCGACGATTTCAGCGGGCAGAACAAGATTGTGGAGAATCTGCGGATTTTCGTTCAGGCAGCCAGTATGCGCGGCGAATCGCTCGACCATGTATTATTGCACGGCCCCCCGGGATTGGGTAAGACCACCCTGTCGAATATTATCGCCAACGAACTGAATGTAGGATTCAAGATTACCTCGGGGCCGGTGCTCGACAAGCCGGGCGATCTGGCCGGTTTGCTTACCAGTCTGGATACGAACGATGTACTTTTCATCGACGAGATCCACCGCCTGAGTCCGATTGTTGAAGAGTACCTGTACTCGGCCATGGAGGATTATCGCATCGATATCATGATCGATAAAGGTCCCTCGGCCCGGTCGATCCAGCTCGATCTGAACCCGTTCACGCTTATCGGAGCCACCACCCGTAGCGGTTTGCTTACTGCTCCGCTCCGCGCCCGGTTCGGGATCAACTGTCATTTTGAATATTACGATCTGGAGGTGATTACCGGTATCATAAAACGTTCGGCGGGTTTGCTGCAGGTGCCTATCGATGCCCGGGCGGCTACCGAGATAGGGAGCCGGAGCCGCGGAACGCCCCGTATTGCCAATGCTTTGCTGCGCCGGGTGCGCGACTTTGCCCAGGTGAAAGGCTCGGGCCGCATCGACCACGAGATTTCGTGTTATGCACTCGAAGCGCTCAATATCGATAAATACGGGTTGGACGAAGTGGATAATAAACTGCTTACCACCATTATCGATAAATTCAGGGGAGGCCCCGTAGGACTTACCACCATTGCTACTGCGCTGGGCGAGGATCCCGGAACGCTGGAAGAAGTGTACGAGCCCTTCCTGATCAAAGAAGGTTTCCTGAAACGTACGCCCCGCGGAAGGGAAGTGACAGAACTGGCCTATAAGCACCTTGGTAAGACCCGGGAAGGGGAGATGAAGACGCTTTTTTAACTGGTTCGTTGTCGGGGCCCGTTTTTTCCTGACGACCTGCAATTACCAGTTCATAATTTGATACTTAATGACTAAAATGAACATATACAACACTTTATCGCGTAAGAAGGAAGAGTTTATTCCCCTGCATGCACCCAACGTGGGTTTGTATGTTTGCGGCCCTACCGTATACGGCGATCCGCACCTGGGACATGCCCGTCCGGCAATCACCTTCGATGTCTTGTTCCGTTACCTGCAACACCTCGGGTATAAGGTGCGCTATGTGCGCAATATCACCGATGTGGGTCATCTCGAAAACGATGCCGATGCCGGTGAAGATAAAATTGCCAAAAAAGCCCGGCTCGATCAGCTGGAACCCATGGAGGTGGTGCAATATTACGTGAACCGCTACCATAAGGCGATGGAAGCGCTCAATGTATTGCCACCCAGCATCGAGCCGCATGCATCGGGGCATATAATGGAACAGATCGAATTTACACAGAAAATTCTGGATGCCGGTTATGCTTACGAAAGCGAAGGATCGGTATACTTCGATGTGGAGAAATACAATAAGGACTATCGCTACGGCAAGTTGTCGGGGCGCAATGTGGAGGAAATGCTCGAAACGACCCGCGAACTCGACGGGCAAAGCGAGAAGCGCCGCAGTGTGGATTTCGCCTTGTGGAAGAAAGCTTCGCCCGAACATATCATGCGCTGGAAAGCGCCCTGGAGCGAAGGTTTTCCCGGCTGGCACATGGAGTGTTCGGCCATGGGGACCAAATACCTGGGCGAGGAGTTCGATATCCACGGCGGAGGCATGGACCTGATGTTCCCGCACCACGAGTGTGAAATTGCTCAGTCGTGTGCAGCGCTGGGGAAGGATTCGGTGCGTTACTGGATGCACAACAACATGATTACGATCGGTGGTCAGAAAATGGGGAAGTCGCTGGGGAATTTTATCACGCTGGAGCAGTTTTTCACGGGCAACCATCCGTTGTTGAGCAAAGCTTTCAGTCCGATGACCATCCGCTTTTTTATCCTGCAGGCGCATTACCGGAGTACGGTCGACTTCAGCAGCGAGGCGCTGGAGGCTTCCGAGAAAGGACTCGAGCGGCTGCTCGAAGGCTATGCGCGGCTACTAAAACTGGAAGGCGCCGGACCCATGGCTTCCGCTTCGCCGGTATTCGATCTGCGTTCCGATTGCGAAGCGGCCATGAACGACGACCTCAATACCCCGGTTGTGATCGCCCACCTATTTGATGCCCTGAAAACCATCAACCTGGTGCACGACGGAAAAGCAAGTATTTCGGCCGGAGAGCTTGCTGAATTGAAGGAGGTTTTCGGGCTTTATCTGGAAAAGCTGCTCGGTATAAAGGATGAATCGGCACAAAACAAGGGAACCGAAGCTTATCAGAAAGCCATCGACCTGCTGCTGAACATCAGGCTGGAGGCCAAGAAAAACAAAGACTGGGCTACCAGCGACCGCATCCGCAACGAGCTGTCGGCCCTTGGGTTCGAAATTAAAGATACGAAAGAGGGTTTCGAGTGGAGGCTCTGAACCGAATATTAAATAGCCCGGAAGGGCAAAGGAGGAAGTATGGAAACAACACGACAAATGAAAATAGCGCGCCTGCTCCAGAAGGAACTGGGCGAAATCTTTATGCTGTATGCTAAAAAAATGCAGGGGGTCATCATCAGTGTAACCAATGCTAAAATCAGTCCCGACCTGAGTATTTCGCATGTGAGCCTGAGTATTTTTCCCGCCGGTAAAGTGGCGGCTACCCTCGAACAGGTAAAGCTCGATACCAAGCAACTGCGGTTCGAACTGGGTAAACGGGTGAAAAACCAGTTAAGAATTATTCCCGAACTGGTGTTTCACCTCGACGATACGCTCGACTACCTCGAAAATATCGACAACCTGCTGAAACAGGATCCGCCTTCGCCGCTTAATCCCGACGAAGAGCAGGACTAAAACGGTACGCAATCGATGAATACTTCCACATTTTCATCAGGGCCGGCGGTTTCTCCCGGGGGGAATGCAGTTTTCGGTGCGCGTCTGCGGTTTTCGTTCCGCATCGCGCGCCGCTATCTTTTTTCAAAGAAATCGCACAATGCCATTAATGTGATTTCGGGCATTTCGTCGGCGGGCGTGGCGGTAGGAACAATGGCGCTTGTCATCGTGCTGTCGATCTTTAACGGATTCGGAGATCTGTTTACCGGCTTGTTTTCCGATTTCGATCCCGAGTTGAAAATTACGGCCGTCGAAGGAAAGTATTTCACGACCGATACGCCGGTGATGCAGCAGGTGCGCAATCATGAGGCGGTGGCTGTGTTTTCGGAAGTGGTACAGGAAAATGCCTTGCTTCGTTTCAAGGATAAGCAGATGCCGGCACTCATCAAGGGTGTGAACGAGAAGAAGTTTCACGCTATGACCCGGATCGACAGTTTGTTGTTCGAAGGGCAATTTCAGCTCTACGACGGGGCTTTCGAACGGGCGGTGCCGGGACTTGGGGTGGCTGCAACGTTCGGACTTGGTGCTTATTTTATCGATCCGCTGTATATTTACGCTCCCAGGCGTAATGCGCAGATCAATTTGTTGCGACCCGAAAACAGCTTTGTGGAATCGGCGGTGTATGTGGCGGGTATTTTTTCAATTCAGCAGAACGAATACGACAATCAGTACGTACTGGTGTCGCTCGATCTGGCCCGCCAATTGTTTGAGTATGCCGGCAACGAAGCCACTGCAGTGGAATTGAAACTGCGCGAAACTGCCGATATCGCCGATGTGAAGAACGAACTGGGCGCCCTGCTGGGCCCGGGCTTCACGGTGAAGGACCGCTACGAGCAGCAGGAGAGTTATTTCTCCATTATGCGTATCGAGAAATGGATTACCTTTCTGATATTGAGTTTTATCCTGCTGATTGCCACCTTCAATGTAATCGGTGCTTTATCGATGCTTATTATCGATAAGAAGGCCGATATTCTCACCTTGCGCAACCTGGGCGCCGACCGCCGCCTGATTCAGCAAATCTTTTTGCTCGAAGGCTGGTTGATCTCGGCTGTGGGAGCCGCCGTGGGACTGGTGCTGGGCACGCTGTTCTCGCTCGTGCAGGAGCATTGGGGAATCATCAGGCTCGGACCGGGATATATTATCGATAAATACCCCGCTGTAACACAATTTTCCGACCTTTTATTAGTTTTACTTACTGTACTGGTGATGGGTTTTTTAGCGGCATGGTATCCGGTACGCTATATCCGTGTGGAAAATAAAATCGACTAATCATTTTTTATCCCGAAAAGAGAGTGATATGCAAAAGCTTGTTCTGTTTCCTTTGTTCCTGATCGTTCTTTTGTCGTCGTGCGAGAAGAAAGAGCCTTTTGTGTACGATTACGAGGACGATCCGCTGTATACCTGGGGGTATGCCGACTTCTGGGGAAACTATTACCAGGCCAATGCGATCGACGAAAATGTGCTTACCTTGTCGCTGTTTACCAACAAGCTTTCCATCGATGCGGCCAGCGGTAAACTGCAGGGTACGGGGCAGTATCTATACCTTGAAGATATATTCGTGGCGCCGGCCGACACCTTATTGCCCGAAGGCACGTATACGGTAAGCACTGCAACTGCACCTTTTCACCTTGCGCCGGGGCGGGAGCTGGACGTCGACGGGCAAAAGTTTGAAATAGGCGCCTTCGTGTATTTTGTGGAGCCGAACGAACTTTATACAGTTACCAAGTTTATCAGTTCCGGAACCATGAAAGTAGTGAATGCGGGAATCATTACCCGGATCGACTTTGATTTCACCCTCAACGACAGTACCCGATTGAAAGGCCGTTTCGAGGATCCGCTGCCGTATTTCGATTCGCGGTTCTCGACCAGCACCGGCGAGGCTCACCAGCGCGTTACCACGGTACATACCAACCGCCGGATAAGCAGTTCGGCCGTCCGTTTACAATAACTGGATTTTCTTTTCCTTTATGCAATACATCGTGAGTACCACGAACGGAATCACAGCCACCGCTGCAATCAGGTAATAGATATTGAAATTATCGGGCATCTGCACCGTTTCCACCTTAATGGGAGTGTCGGATCCCAGCAGCCAGGCCAGCAGAGTGCCCAGTGCGGCAAACGGAATCACGATCCACTCCTTGCTCCGGGGTATAGGCGGTAATTGCTGCATCACCTTGCGCGAAAAATAAATATCCTCTACTTCTTGTTTATGATCCTGCATAAACGCGCGAATCATCCTGTCATCATTCTTCATAACCATTTTCTTTTAAATATTTCCCCATTTTTTCTTTCCCTTTCAGGATATAGGTCTTGATAGTTCCCAGCGGGCTATCCATGATTTTAGCGATCTCCTTGTGGTTTTTATCTTCCATATAGAAAAGCAGAATCGCGGTTCGTTCCTCCTTCCGGAGTAATTGCAGTGCTGTATGAATGTCGAGCTTCGAGCCTGAAAATTCGTTTTCGGCCTGGTACATGCGGTTCACCTCCGTTTCGTCGATCTCCGAAGTGAACTTCCGCGACCGCACCGCATCGTAATATACGTTGTAGGCAATGCGAAACAGCCAGGTCGAAAAGCCGGCCAGCCCCTGAAAACTACTCAGGTTGAGCCAGGCCTTGATAAAGGTTTCCTGCGCCAGGTCGTCGCTCAGCTGGGTGTCGCCCATCGTCAGGTTCAGAAAGAACCGTCGGATGGACGACTGGTATTTGCGGACGAGATGATCGAAGGCAGTGGTGTCACCCAGCAGGGTGGCGCGGGATACCCATTTCAGATCTTCAGTTTTGCTCATCGCTCTTTACTGCGTTCTCTTCTGTTTGAGGTTTTTCGAGTTTATGTACCAGAATGTAACCGATTCCTACCAATCCGGGAATAAGAGCTGCCAGCAGGAAGGGGAGGCTGGTGTTGCGGTCGATGATCGCGTAGGCACCAAATGCCAGACCTACCATCAGTGAGATAATTCCCCGCTTGAGGTTCGACGATTTGCTCTTTTTGTCGGGCTCGTCGAAGAAGTGCGCCGGCACCGGTTGTCCCATCTCGATCGATTTCATGTAAATCTCGTACCGCCTGCGGGCCTCGGCCTGTTTGCTCCGGGTGTTGATGAGGATAATGGCGATCACAAACAAGAAAGGAGCAAGAACGATGAGCAGCAAACCCATATTGGTGAAGGGCATTTCATTTTTACTTCGTGCTTCGATGCGTTCCTTTTCGACCTCCATCTCCATTCGTTTCAACTCCATCAGTTGTTCGGGACTGAGTTTTGCGAGGTAGATGGAATCTTTCTGTGCCTGAGTGAGTTCCCGCCGTTCGCCGATGTGTACTTCCACATCCTGCGCCCTGACTCCCGGAACTGCACAGAGCAGTAAGACGAGTACTGTTGTTAAAATTGTTCGTTTCATACTTGTTGTTTTTGTGGGTTTAACGTTGAATTTACAGGTTAGACGCAACCTGGGTCCCACTTGGATGTACAAAAACGAAAAAATTTTTATTTTAACAATTCGGCAAGGGCTTTTTGTACGCGTTCGAAACCGAAACCGGTCAGGATTTCGTTTTTGTATTCCCTGATCCGGTCGTTGCACAGGTTGCCAATGCTTCCTTCGTGCGTATGGTTCACGGTACGGTCGGGTTGGTAATTCCCCGCTTCAATGTCCATACCTACTTGTTTGTAGGCATCGCGGAAGGCTACACCGCTGAGCGTAAGCCGGTTCACGGTTTCGACACTGAAGAGGTAATCGTAGCGCGGGTCGTCGAGAATATTTTCGTTGACGGTGATGCTTTCCATCATCATGGTGGTCATATCGAGGATGTCGTTGAGCTCGGCAAAGGCGGGCAAAAAAACTTCCTTGATAAGCTGGAGATCGCGGAAATAACCCGAAGGCAGGTTATTGGTGATGAGGGTGATTTGCTGCGGAATTCCCTGCAGCTTGTTGCACTTGGCCCGGGTGAGTTCAAATACATCCGGGTTTTTCTTGTGGGGCATGATGCTCGAACCGGTGGTAAACTGGTCGGGCAACCGTATAAAACCAAAATTTTGCGAGTTGTAGAGGCAGGCATCGTAGGCCAGCCGTGCCACTGTAGCTGCAATGGCAGCCATGGCAGTAGCCACGGTGCGCTCCATTTTGCCGCGGCCCATCTGGGCATACACCACATTGTAGTTCATGGTGTCGAAACCCAGCAGGTCGGTGGTAAGTTGCCGGTTGAGCGGGAACGACGATCCATAACCCGCAGCCGAACCAAGGGGATTGCGGTTGGTGATTTTCCAGGCTGCCTGCATGAGCTGCAGGTCGTCGGCCAATCCTTCGGCATAAGCGGCAAACCAGAGCCCGAACGACGAAGGCATAGCGATCTGAAAATGGGTATAACCCGGCAACAGTACGTTTTTGTAGCGTTCGCTTTGAGCCAGCAATACCTCAATAAGCCGATCAGTACGCTCCACCAGCGATTCAATCTCGCTCCGGGTGTGGATTTTCAAATCCACCAACACCTGGTCGTTGCGCGAACGGCCGCTGTGAATCTTCTTGCCCAGGTCGCCCAGCCGGCGTGTCAGCAGCAATTCGACCTGCGAATGCACATCCTCCACATCGTCCTCGATACGGAAGGTACCCGCTTCAACGGCAGCATAGATATTTTTTAACTCGGCCAGAAGCAGCGACAGCTCCTCGTGTTGCAACAAGCCCACCGACTCGAGCATGGTGATATGCGCCATCGATCCGAGCACATCCGAAGCAGCCAGAAAGGCATCCATCTCACGGTCGCGTCCCACCGTGTATTGCTCGATCTTCTTGTCTACCTGAATGTTCTTTTCCCAAATCTTGGATGCCATAGCTCGTTACGCATTAAGTTTCTTGTTGATACCGTCGGCCATATAGCCCGCTATCAGATTGATACCCTCTTTCAACTTACTGTCGACCATCATTTTTACCATGGTCGGAAGCTCAGCCTTCAGGGTCAGTTTCATTTTGGTGTCGTTGTCGGCCACCTGTTTCAGCTGGATCCAGAAATTCATCTGCACCGGCACGTCGAACAACTCCATCTTTACCGTTTTAAAAGGCTCGCGCTCCACGATACGGAACCCGATTTTACCCAGCATATCCACCGTAAACGTGCAGGAGTCGGTATCAAAGGCCAGATCGCTCAGTTTTTCCTTCACCCGCGGATCGTCTTTCAGGAGCTGCAGGTTGTTCAGGTCGCTCACCAATGCAAAAACCACTTCTTCGCCCGAAGCAATGGTTTTTATTTCACTTTCGTAAGTTGTCATTCGTTCGGCTTATTCACCGGTCCAGGTCGAAGGATCCATGCGCCACTGATTGAGCGTCGCCATATCGTCCTCGGTGATGTAATTGGTAGCCAGCGCCTCGGCCAATACCGCGTTGTAGTTGCAGAGCGTGGTCAGTTTAACTTTCGCATTTTTGAATTTCTCTTCGGCTACCGGGAAGTTGTACGAGAAGATAGCGATCATTCCGAGTACTTCCGAACCGTCGTTGCGGATGGCGTCCACCGCTTTCAGACTGCTACCTCCGGTAGAAATAAGATCTTCGATCACCACCACTTTCTGACGCGGACGCAGGTCGCCTTCGATCAGGTTCTCCAACCCGTGATCTTTCGGAGTAGGGCGGATGTAAATCATAGGGAGCCCCAGCTCGTCGGCTACGAGCGCTGCCTGTGCTATGGCGCCTGTGGCTACACCGGCAATCACTTCCGCGTCGGGATAGTTTTCGAGAATGAGACGTGCTATCTGAGTTTTAATGTAGGTGCGGATCTGTGGATACGACAATGTTTTACGATTGTCACAATAAATTGGCGATTTCCATCCGGAAGCCCAGACGAAGGGGTTGTGGGGTTGTAATTTGACCGCCTTCACGCGGAGTAATTTGTTAGCAACCTGTTTTTCAATAAGTTTCATTTTGAAATAATTCTAAATAAGTTGATATAAAAATCACCGCAAAAGTAAGCAAACTATTTAATTCAGAAAACTAAAAAAACCTATTTAAAAACATTTTTTCAATACCTCGACGGGCTGTTTCCTGCGGAATCGTCTGCTACAGGCCGTTTATGGCCTGAAGGCATCTTCGAAATGATCGACCTGGTAGTTGCCGTCGACAGGCCCGACGACAGCAATGATATCGAAGCGGGTTTCGCCCTGCCAGCGCAGCCATCGCACCACGCCCAGGGCTGCGCTGGCTATATGCTGCATTTTTCGCCGGTCGACCGTGGCTTCGGGTTGCTGGTACCAGGCGGTCGACCGGGTGCGCACTTCAACAATCACGAGCATATCGTCTTTCGTGGCTACGATGTCGAGTTCGAGCCTCCCGATCCGGTAATTGGTGGCAATAATGGTATAATCTTTGCTGAGTAAGTGCGCCTGTGCAATTTCTTCTCCGGCTTTTCCGAGTTGTTGATGAAGTGCCATGGTTAAATCAGTTAAGGTTAGGAGCTTGTTCTTTATTCACAAAAATACAGAAAATCTTTGTATCGGGCTGTTTTATTAAACTTATAATATTATTTTTGCACTAAGTTTAAAACAACAGTATGGGGAAGAAGGACGTATGTAAAGTCACCAAGCCGTCGTCGTTAAGGATTCACAAACATCTGTTTACGCTTAATGATCTGGAAAATAAAGCGTTGGAAAGATATTTGCGTACCTACAGGGTGCAGAATAAATCGAAATTTATTCGTGAAACTTTGATGTCGGCTATTTTGCGTCGGTTCGACGAAGATGCTCCCACCTTGTTCGATTAAATGTTAAACATCCGTAGTAGTTGAAATGAAGTCAGGTAAATTAAGTGTTGTCGTTGTTGGGTTGTTTTTTATTATGCCGTTACATGCCAATGTAATCCGGAAGTATTATCATTACCGCGATTCGGTGACCATTACCGATTCGCTCACCATCCTTCAGTCGACTCCCGATTCGCTGCTCACCCGCCGGATGAAGGATAATTTGCTGCGCATGCCGCTCGATGTCGATGGCCTGTTGCGCCGGCTCGATCTTAATAAGCCCGATTACTCGCACCTTACGGTGAATCCGCTGTTCCTGAAAGCCAGTCCTTTCTTGTCGGAGCTCAATTTTAACGGTTATCATAGCGTGCTGGATACTTTCCGGCTCCCCTCCACCGATATCTTCGCCGAACAGCAGAAAAAACTGTTGTTTCCCACCTATTTCAAACCGGTGGAGCTGTTCACCCTCGAGCGGAATATTGTAGAAGCACGGTCGACCCTGATCCGTCATTTCGCCGTGTATCATCCTGCCCGTATTGCTTACCGGGTCGATAAACTGCCCGATGTGTCGGACCTCATCAACTTCCAGCTCGAAGTGAAGCCGGTGCAACACGTGGTGAAGCTCGTGAAACCCGAGATTAAGCCCGATGTGGCCAAACTGGCCATGGAAAAAATTCGTCGCAGTCCATGGACCAAGCAGGCCAACGCCATGCTGCAGTTTTCGCAGAACTATATTTCCAAAAACTGGCACCAGGGGGGGAACAATAATATCGCGATTCTGGGCGGGGTGAACGGACGTTTCAATTACGATAACAAGAAAAACGTGCAGTGGGAGAATTTTGCCGAATGGCGCCTCGGTTTCAACTCGGTGGAAGGCGATACGACCCGTTTCCTGAATACGAGCGACGATATTATCCGGGCTACCAGTAAACTGGGTATCAAGGCCGGTGGAAACTGGTTTTACTCGGCCAATATGGATTTCTCGACCAACTTTTTCAATAGTTACCGGGGGGTTAATTCGACCCAGATGAAAGCTACCTTTCTCACGCCTATCCGATTGAATTTCGGGGTGGGTATGGATTATAAATACAAAAAGTACCTGTCGCTCTACGTGTCGCCGCTGACCTATAAAATGGTGTATGCCAACGATACGATCAATGTGAATCAAAATTCGTTCGGTATCCCGAAGGGGCAGAAAATGCTGAATCAGTTCGGTAGCTCGTTCCGCGTTCAGAACTCGTTCAATCCTTCGCGCGAAGTGCAGATCGATTCGAAGCTGTACTTCTATACCAATTACGAAAAAGTGGAGATCGACTGGGAAATTGTAGGTAATTTTACCGTGAACCGTTTTCTTACCACGCGTTTGCTCATCAATCCGCGCTACGACAACACGGTGATCCTTGCCAAAGGCGAAAAAGCGAAAATTCAGGTAAAGGAGCTGCTTACCTTCGGGCTTTCGTACCGCCTGCTATAGATTTTCCGCGCGTTTTCAAGTCCTGATGCTTACCAGGTGGTGCGTTTCGTACCGCCTGTCCCTGTTTACCCAAACAGGGCGTTCCATTCCTCGAAAATCAGTACGTTTTCGTTGCCGTGATGCCGCAGCGAGGTGTGGATACGATCGATGCTGTGCTCGGTGCCGAGTTCGGTTTTGGAGTAAAATTTATCGGCATAGCAAATTATTTTTTCTTCGAGGCTCACCGGGCGCATGTCGCGGTGCGGCAGCGGCAGGTTGCGTTCTTTTATTTGCCCGAGCGATATTCCTGCCCCGGTATGCCGTTCGCACACCAGTGCATGCCTGGGAAAACCTTCGTTCCGGAGCAGTTCGGCGCCCAGGTAACCATGTTGCAGGTAATGGTGGGTTCCGAAGCAATGAATGCGGGGCGCATTACAGAGGTAAATGCCGATATCGTGCAGCATGGCCGCTTCGGTAATAAATTGCCGGTCGGCCTGCAGTTCGGGGTGCTTGTCGAGTACCCGGAGCGCTTTGTCGCGCACTTGCCGGCTGTGGGTGATCAGTATATGGTATAATTCGGTTCCCGGCCGGTAGTATTTTCCGATGATGGTTTCGGGGTTCATCCTGGTTTTTTATCGGCAAAGATACAGGATTTCTTGCTATCTTTGTTGCTTTAATGCTGAAACATGAAATACGTCGATGTTGTACTTCCCCTGCCTCTGAAAGGCACTTTTACCTATGCCGTTCCGCCTGAGTGGGAGCAGGAGGTGCGTACGGGCATGCGGGTAGTGGTGCAATTCGGTTCGAAAAAACTGTATACGGCTATTGTAGCGGTGGTGCATACGCACGCGCCTTCGGGTTACGAGCCCCGCGAAATCAGTTGCCTGCTCGATTCGTACCCTATTATACGCCGGCCTCAATACAGGTTCTGGGAATGGATAAGCGAATATTACATGGCTCCGCTGGGCGATGTGTACAATGCTGCCTTGCCTGCGGGTTTCAAGCTCGAGAGTGAAACGGAGGTGTTTCTCGATCCCGGTTTCGAAGCCGATGAAGTGCTTCCTGCGCGGGAGCAGGCCTTGCTGGATGTGCTGCAGCCGGGCAAGGCGCTGAAAATCGATGACCTGGCCCGGAAGGTGGGTGTGTCGAATGTGATGCCTGTTGTGAAGCGCTTGCTCGACCGGGGAGCTGTAACGGTTCAGGAGCTGGTGGAGCAGAAATTCAGGTCGAAGACGGTGGCCTGTGTGCGGCTGAATGAGCGATATACCGACGAGCAGCGTCTGGCGGAGGTGTTCGATGGGTTGAAACGGGCTCCGAAACAGTTGGATTTGCTTATGCGCTATATCGAATTGTCGAATTGCCTGAAGCCGGCGAAGCAGGTGGAGGTGTCGCGGCAGGAGCTGCTCTCGCAGCCGGGAGCTACTCCGGCGGTGCTTGGTTCGCTGCTCGAAAAAGAGATACTCTGGTTGTACCGGAAAGAGGTTTCGCGCATCGAGTCGCTTGCCGTAACCGGCAGGAGTTTCCGGTTGAGTGAAGTGCAGCAAAAGGCTTTGCAGCAGGTGTATGCGCAGTTTTCCCGGCATGCGGTGGTGTTGCTCCACGGGGTTACCTCGAGCGGGAAAACGGAGTTGTATATCCACATGATCGAACGGGTGCTGGCCGAAGGCCGGCAGGTATTGTACCTGGTGCCCGAAATCGCGCTTACCACGCAGCTCACCAGTCGCCTGCGGCGGGTGTTCGGCAATCGGCTGGGGGTGTATCATTCGCGTTTTTCGGATAATGAGCGGGTGGAGATTTGGAACAAGGTATTGCACGACCGCGGCTACGATGTGATTATCGGAGTCCGTTCGTCGGTATTTTTGCCTTTCCGCCAATTGGGTCTGGTGATTGTGGACGAAGAGCATGAATCGAGTTATAAGCAACTGGATCCGGCGCCCCGTTATCATGCACGTAATGCAGCTATCGTGCTGGCATCGATGCATGGGGCCAAAACCTTGCTGGGTTCGGCCACCCCGGCTATCGAGAGTTATTACAATACGCTGAACGGCAAATACGGGCTGGTGGAATTGCACGAACGGCACGAGGAGATGGAGCTGCCCGAAATGGTGGTGGTGGATATGAAGGAGGCGTACAGGAAAAAGCAACGGGAAGGTTATTTCTCGGATGTATTGCTCGATGCAATCCGCAGTTCGCTGGCCAATAAGGAACAGGTGATTTTGTTCCAGAACCGGCGCGGTTATGCTCCGTTTTTGGAGTGCAAGGCGTGCGGACATGTGCCTAAGTGCAAAAATTGTGATGTGAGTCTCACGCATCATGCCGTGTTCAATACCCTGAATTGCCATTACTGCGGATATACGGAGCCGGTGCCGAAGGCCTGCCCGGCGTGCGCCTCGGCGCAGCTCGATTCGAAAGGTTTCGGTACCGAGCGGATCGAGGATGAGATAAAACTGTTGTTTCCCGGGGCGAAGGTGCAGCGGATGGACCTGGATACGACACGTTCGAAAAAGGCCTATCAGCGGATTATTGACGATATGGAAGCGGGAAAGGTGGATATTCTGATTGGGACGCAGATGGTTACAAAGGGATTGGATTTTGAGCGGGTGAGCCTGGTGGGAATTCTGAATGCCGATAATATGCTTCATTTCCCCGATTTCAGGGCCCACGAGCGTGCCTTTCAGATGATAGCCCAGGTAAGCGGGCGTGCGGGGCGCAGGCACCGGCGCGGGAAGGTGGTCGTGCAAACCGGCTCGCCCGGACATCCGGTCATCCGTCAGGTACTTACGCACGACTATAAGGCTATGTTTGCTACCCAATGCCAGGAGCGTCAGCTGTTTAAGTATCCTCCTTTTTACCGGATGATTCAGCTTACCCTCAAGCATAAGGATGCGGAAGTGGTGTCGCGGGCATCGGTACGGTTGGCGGCCGAGTTGCGCCGTCAGTTTGCCGACCGGGTGGCCGGACCGGTTGTTCCGGTGGTATCGCGCATTCAGAATCACTATTTAAGGTTGATCGTGCTGAAGGTGGAGTCGGGCGCCAGTGTAGCACGTGTGCGCGAAATTCTGGCGGTGGTCATGGAGTATGTGCTTACGATACCCGAATATAAAAGTGTGAAAATCAGTGCGGAAAGCGATGTATAGGATGTATCGGTATTTAGCGGTTGTGGATTCCACCAACCAGTGGATGAAAACCAGGCTGCGCGAAGTCGTGCTGCCGGAAGGATTCGTGGTTCGTGCGGGCTATCAGGAGGCCGGGCGCGGACAGGGCACCAACCGGTGGGAGTCGGAGCGTGGGCGTAATTTATTGTTCAGTGTATTGCTCCGCCCGGAACACATCCCCGTTGCCTCTCAGTTTGTGCTTTCGCAGCTTATCTCGCTGGCCATCGTCCATACCTTGCATCAACTTCTTCCCGACGACAAAGATGCCTTTACGGTAAAGTGGCCCAACGATATTTACTGGAACGACCGTAAGCTGGGCGGGATTTTAATCGAAAATGTGCTGCAAGGTGGCTGTATCAAGTCGTGTGTGATCGGGGTGGGACTGAACATTAACCAGACTACGTTTTATTCCGATGCTCCTAATCCGGTTTCGTTAAAGCAGCTGTCGGGACATCGTCACCGCATCAAAAATGTAATGCACGGGATTCTCCACCATCTTTTTGAAATTTATTCCTGCGAAGCCGATGCGATACGGGCCGGATACGCCCGCCTGTTGTACCGGCGCGAGGGATTTCATCCTTTTTATTCCGACGGCAAAGGGCGGTTCGAGGCAAGCATAGTCCGGGTCGACGACGACGGCCGGCTGGTACTAAAAGAAAAAACCGGAGACGAGTCCGGTTTTTATTTCAAGGAAGTTCGGTTCCTCGTTTGAGATTATTTTATTTCTTCGTAATCGACGTATTCGCCTTCCTGGTCGGAGATTACTTTTCCTTTTCGGGTGTTGCCGGACGTCTGCCCGAACGGATCGGTGCCTGAGTAGGGGTGTTGTGCTTGCCGTTGACGGGGGCCGCGGAACAGCATCCTGATAAATCCGAATACGCCGAAGATAACGGATAAAAGGATCACAACGCCAAGAATCAGCAGAAAGATAAGAAAATGAAACATGATGGCTTTTGTTAATGGTTCGGGGCAAAGGTACAACTTTTCAGCAAATTACGCACGGATGCGGTTTGCAATTAAGCTCTTTTTAGTTTACAATTAACTTGCGGTTAGCTTTGCCGGCGACCTTTACGATATACACACCCTTTTCCAGGGCTTGTCCGCCATCGATTTCGATACCTCCCAGCGTATAGATCCGGAATCCGGTAGTATTCCCATCGAGATAAATCCTGCGGTCTATCACCGTCAGGTTGATCCCGTCGTTAAGCTCATCGACCGATGTAAGGGGCGGCTCGTAGGTGTCGGCTCCGTTGGTGAGCCACTTCAACGTGAATTCAACGAAGGTCATGGTGTAGGCATTCGAGCCATCTTCCTCGAAATAAACACCGATATTGCCATTGGGCAGGATGGTGAACGACGAATAGGCCGAAGTACCCGGGCAGATTGTTTTTTTCGTATTCCAGCTGGTGCCTTCATCGTAGCTGATCCACATGGTGAGGTTGCGGCGGTCCGACGCGTTGGGGAGCGTATGCAGCAGGCGGCTTTTGTTGAAGCCGTCCTTTACCGAAGTATAGCGCAGAATATCGGCGTCGCAGGCATTTCCCCATAGCTGGGGCCAGTTGTTTTTTGTGCCCCAGGACTCACCGCCATCCGTCGATTTCGCCCACAGGCGGTTACCGCCGGTGCGGCTGCTCATCAGGATATCGCCATTGTCGAGTTCCACTACCTTGGCTTCGTCGCCTCCGATGATGGCGCGCTGCGATACCTTCCAGGTAGCGCCTTCGTCGTCGGAATATACGGCATAGTTCTGCAGTCCGCTCATATTGGGTTCCCGTACGGCAATCACCGCCATCACGCGGCCCGAACGGGTGCACAGGGCATGGCCCGATCCAAAGAAGGAGCCCTGCCATTTGGCGCGCACGGGGTCGGAACATTGTGCACCGTAGAGAAGGGGCGTAATGTCGCGGGGTGCTGTCCAGGTTACTCCATGGTCGTCGCTTGTCGACATATACGAACGGATGGGATTCTCGGGAGTCGAGTTGAATAAACCCGGTCCGCCTACAAATAATGCAATCAACCGGCCGCTCTTCGCTTTCACCATAGCAGCATCGCCGAAGCCTTTCCCGCCGCCGGTACCCAAGGCTACCGTCACGGGTTGCGACCAGGTGGCGCCGCCATCGGTGCTCCGGTTGGCAACAATGTCGATATCGCCCGGAAGGTCGCCCGAATTGTACTTGCGTTTATCGGTAAGCACCACGAGCGAACCGTCGGCCGCGGTTACGATAGCCGGAATGCGGTAACTTACCGAATTATAATCGCCCGGCGTTAATACCTGTACGCGTTTCAGGTACACGATGCTGTGTAGCGGTGTGGCAATGGCGGTGGGACGGGCAATAGTGTCGGTGCCGGTCAGGTAACTGTAGTCGATGGTGTGCACGCGTGTGTCCACAATGTCGCCTTCCAGCGCTTCCTCCGAAATATCGGCTGCCACATACAGCTGGGTAGCACCCACCGGCAATTGATAGGGGGTGGTAAGTTCCAGTTTTATAGTATTGTTCACCGACGCCGGATTGTCGACCCGGGCCAGTAAGGTATGAGTCGCTGCATTCAGCCGGTTCGACGAGCCGGTGTGATACAGCTTGATGCTTTTTATGGCTGCGGAGCGGCTGGTTCCGTTCAGGTCGATGGTAACCGATTTCAATTTTACACTGCCGAGGATGCCGTCGGTAGTCAGGGCGATATTGGCCAATCCATGATCGGTTGCGCCTATCGAAGTAGTTGTATAGGTGCCCTGATTGACCGTTACTGACGAAATGCGCAGCGGACGGGTGGTGTCCGAAGCCGGTAATTCTTCCAGTTTCCAGGCCGAAGCCGATCCCAGGGTATTGGTAGCCCAGGTCACGATCAGCGATCCGCTTTGCTGGGCGTGCAGGTAAGTTTGTCCGTCGGCATTGAACAGGAACTGTGCATCGGCGCCCATCCAGGTGGCAGTAAAAGCAACCGGTGTGGCGGTAGTCCCTCCGTTGCGCGGGTTGGCAGCGATGTAAAGGGCCGAAGCCATATTTTGAATCGTTATTTTTCCGTTTCCGGCGTCGGTGAATTTCCAGAGTTTGTTCGGGTCGAGCACTTTGGTTCCGAACACGATCATCGATCCGGCGGTGTTGCCCTGGTTGGTCATCACCTGTCCGTTGCTGTAACCGGGTCCGGCTGAAACAATATAGTACCACACGTCGGCATTGACGGTGCTGAGTTTAATGGGGTTGCGGGTTGCCAGGAAAGCGCTTTTAGCTTCTTCCAAGGCCGCAACCGCTGCGTTTTTTTCTTCGGAGGTGGCCGTCTCGTTGTTGCTGAGTGTTCTGGCAGCATCGATGGCGGCCCGGTAGGCCGTGCGGGCTGCTGCCGGATAGGTTCCGGGATTGGTGCCCTGCGGGCTGGCTGCGTATACTTCTTCGTGGCTCATGATAGCTACGTTTAGTAAATCGTTGGGATCGTACAGCAGGAATTGGAACGATGAATTGTCGGCGATACCGCCATTCCAGTTCATCAGTCCGAAATTGTGCGAGCTGGAGCCTGCATGCATCCGGAATTGTGCCGATGCCGATACCTTGGTGTCCTCCACTAAATAATAATTAACATACTCGGTATTATCGGTAGCGTAGTTCGATTTGTTGAAGTATACAGCCCTGGCAGGCTTGGCGGTTGTTGTAGTTATAAGGGCATTGTAGGCCACGTCGGTGTTGAGGTATACGCCTCCTTGTTTGTTCACGATGGAATATCCCTCGCCGCTGGCTACCAGTTTCCAGAGTTGGGCGTCCTTTACCGAACGTTCTTTGTGGATCACCTGTGTTCCTGTGCCCATGTTTTCGGCAAAGAGCGCAACATTGCTGCTGCCCCGCATGGCTTTTATCCAGTACCAGAATTCCTCCTGATCGTTGCTGATGCGGAGTTCGTTTTGCGAATTCTGATAGGCGGCGATAGCTGCCTCGAGGGTGATCCGTGCAGTTTCGTCGTCGTCGGTAGTGGAATTGTCGCGTGCGGCTATTGCTGCCGCGATGGCATCCTGCAGGATTTTGCGGTTGGCCGATGTGTATTGTCCGGGATGAACGCCCACCCGGGTGGTTGTAAGTATGCTTTGAGCAGTCGCAATGGTAGCTCCGAGCGGCGATGGTGAAATGAAATACCATGCGGTAAGGCTGTTGGCCTGAAAGCCGGTGTTGATGCGGTCGCAGAGGTTGTTCTGCCAGGTATTGGCGTAGCTTAAGGTGCCGTTGCGGAGCCGGTATTGTTTTCCGGCTATAAGGTCGAAGTTGAAATCGTTGCCGGCTGCAGTTGTTCCAACGCTGTGCGAACCGGTCATATACATGCCGGTGCCTTTGTTTTTCAGCACCTGAACGCCGTCTACCACGATAATCTGCCACAAGGCATGATCCTGCGACGGAGCTGTGCTCAGTTTGTTGTGGATTATTTTTCCGGCGGTTGCGGGCGAAATCATCACGTTGCCGCGGAAGTCGCCGGTAAAGCCGTTGAAGGAGTACGATCCGTCGGAAGCCGACTCGATCATGTAATATACCGGGTTGGATGCGGTAGAAGCGGCGGGAGCAACGGCTGTTCCGTTTACCTGGGCCTGAGTGCTGAAACCGGCGCCGGTAATGGATAAAAGGAGTAAAAGTGTACGGAAATTGATGTTCATGGGTATAGATTTTGGCCGGCAAGTGAACCGGCTCGAGTTAACTTGAAGTTTCCGGTGATGGTTGTTCACCGGAAACTTCTATTGAAAAAGAAACTAAAGTTAATTGTTGTACGGAGCGTTGTAGCTGTCGTTGCCCGACGAGAGCCAGTCGAGGGTGAAAGCGATGAAGGTCATGGTATATACCTCCGACTCGTCTTCTTCAAAGTAAACCCCTACGGTGCCATCGGGCAAGATGCTCACCGACGAATAGGCCGAGGTTCCCGGGCAGAGTACTTTTTTTACCGGCCAGCTGGTACCTTCGTCGTAACTCATCCACACGGCCAGGTTGCGGCGGGTGGCGTGGTTGGGTAAGGTGTGGAGGATGCGGCTCTTGTCGTAACCATCTTTCACCGAAGTGTAGCGTACGATATCGGCATCGCAGGCATTGCCCCAGATTTCGCTCCAGCTGTTGCGGTTTCCCCAGGTGATGCCGCCATCGGTCGATTTGGCCCAGAGGCGGTTGCCGCGCGTACGGCTGCTCATCAGGATGTCGCCATTGTCGAGTTCTACCACCTTGGCTTCGTCGCCATCCACAATAGCACGTTCCGAGACTTTCCATGTTTCACCCTCGTCATCGGAATAAACAGCGTAATTGTGCAGTCCGTTCCTGCCGGGTTCGCGCACCGCTATTACGGCCATCACCCGTCCCGAACGCATGCTTAGTCCCTGACCCGACCCGAAGAACGATGCCATCCACTTCGACCGTACCGGGTCGGCACATTCGGCGCCGTAAATCTGCGGGGTAATATCACGAGGGGCTGTCCAGGTAAGACCATTGTCGGAGCTGGTCGACATATAATGCCGGTTGGGATTTTCGGGTGTCGATTTCCAGAGGCCGGGACCACCCACGTATAAAGCGATGAGTTTGCCGCTGGAGGCCTTGATCAGGGCTACATCGCCATAGCCTTTGCCGTGTCCGGTGCCTTTGGCCACGATGCGGGGCTCCGACCATGTGTTGCCTCCATCGGTACTGCGTTGCGCTACTACATCGATATCTTCGGGCAGGTCGACCGAGTTGTACTTGCGACGGTCGGTCATTACCACCAGGGAGCCGTCGGCAGCAGTTACCAATGCCGGGATCCGGTAGCTCTTCGAGCCGAAGTCGCCCGGTTTCAGCACCTCGGTACGTTTCAGAAATACAATACTGTACAATGGAGTTTCGGGTTGTTGGGGCCGTATGGTTTGTTTTTCCCCTTCTTTGCTTATCTGTATCGACAATACACGGTTGTCGACAATGGCGCCCTCTGCCGCTTTGTCCGAAATATCGGCCGCCACAATCAGGTTGGTACGACCCTTTGCCAGGGGCAGCGGTTTTTTAAGTTTAAGCACTACCGCTTTCGTATTCGATTTCGGACCTTTCGTTTCGGCTATCAATGCCTGGCTTGCTGTTTTCAGCCGGAGCTGAGCGCCCGCATGATACAGCTTGAGCTTTGTGATTGTTTTGGCGTGCGAACTGCCTGTCAGGTCGATGGTTACCGAGTGGAGCACCGCACCTTCGTCCGAAGCGAACACCTCAATCCGCGCCATACCGTAGTCGCGATGTCCGATTGCAGTAGTGGTGTACGTGCCCTGATGCACGAGCACCGAGTCGATACCCGCCGATGATGCCTGTAAAGGCAGCGCCGCACCTCCCATCAGTACGCCGAATAATGCAATCCCGAAGAGTTTTTTCATGATAGGAACCGGATGAATTAGTAATTAAATAAATATTTTGGAGGCAAAGATAATAAAATAGTTTAATAATAAAAGCGATGATAATAAAAATATAGTAATTTTATTCCAGGAGAGGACTTGCTGAAAAACAGTCTGAAGCCTCAGAGGCCGAATGCAGCCTGCTCCCGTTCGGGAGAGGAGGGGTCAAAAAAGCGCCCGGGAGACTGGTGAAGGTCTCCCGGGTGATGATGCTTAGGTAAGTTGATACGGATCGTTTGTGAAATTTTCCGGAGCCTTACTCGTCCAGTCGGGTTCTTCCATAGGATTTACATCCGATGCAAGCTGAAGTGAAATTTCAAGATCAAGTTGTACCTGTGTTATTTCCGGACGCTCGTAGCGGTTGTTTCGATATTCGTTCATGATCGTATTTTATTTTACGGTTACTTTAGTGGTTTCATTATTCACTTTTACCAGGTATAAGCCCGGTGAGCAGGAGTGCTGTAATTCGGTACGGTCGGCCGAAACTGTTGCGCTGTAAAGTTCTTGTCCCATTGTATTAAAAATACGTACCACCTTACCGGCTGACAATCCTTGGATCACGATGCTGTTGCCGGACGCAACCACCTTGAGTTGGCTGTTGGCGTTGTGAAAACCTGTAATAGCAGCCGGAGCGCGAAACTCAAGGCTGAAGCGGTTGTTGGCGGTTCCATCGGCGGTAAACGAGTAGCCGGAGCCCGGATTTAGCTCTGTTTCCGTGCCAGTAAGTTGATCCACCAATATAACCCTTCCGTTGATATTTTCCAACTGTGTGGTTTCGATACTGAAATTGCCCGGCTTGCCCGGACGAATGCCGAGCGCTACGACCAATCCATCGCTCAGTTCCTGCATGGAGTTGATCACCAATTCCTGATGATCGATAAGGGAATAAATTTCAGGTATTTCACCGTTGTTGTCCGACATTTTTTCAATATCGTAATTATCCAGGCTATTCGATGCATACGATTTGCCCACCAGCAAGGTTTCGTCGGTGGCAGAGCCATTGCTTATGACGAGGCGGAGGCGCTGACGGTTGCCGGCTGTTTTCACTTTCAGCGGATTGGCTCCGGTGGTGAAATGCGAGCGATGGATGTTTCTGAACGTTACTGAAGCAGGCGTGTTGTCTTTATCCACTTTTACCCAGAAAGCCTGCATCGGAGCAATTTTCGGTGATGTAATTTCCGGTACGGCATCACCATCGCCATAGGTGTGAAAAATCATACTGCCTGTTGTGGTATCAAATGTTCGAAACCAGATTGCGTTGCGCATATTGGTCGATTCTTCGTGAATCGCATCCCAGTCGATATACGAAGGATACGGATTGCCGAGCAGGTTGAATCCCCGGGCTCCCTGGCTGGTTCCGGTGCGGGTAGGAGTGAGGGTAATATTACCCGTGTTGAGCGATCCGCCGGTGAAGGTGTAGGTCGTGCCGGTGGCGGGAGCTGTCCTTTTTACCATGTATCCGCGCCCCGGATTTAGATTTTCGGGAGTGGAGAAAGGGGAGGTGTAATAAGGCGCTGAAGTTGTTTCGTCACCATCATTTTCATAATCTTCCACATGTTTGCCAATCTTATCTCCGTCGAATATAGTGCTGGATGCTTCGGTAAGCGGGCTGCTTACGTACCACCACGTACGTCCGCCACCCGGAAGGTAGTGTTGCACGGAAGTGGCTCCTGCAACAGTCAATCCGTTAAGGTCGGTGTTGGCGTCTACCACAGTAGCAGTTCCGTTTGCGTTGCTTTCCAGTGTAAGCGTTGCCGATAGATTTAATGTCTGGCCGGCATCGATTGTCAGCTTGCCTTTCGGTTGAATAATGAGTGTGGTAGATGAGCCGTTGACATTCACGTTTATTTCATGATCGTTTTGAACAACAACGCTTTGGTCGTATACGGAAGGAACGTCTACCGCGGCCGTCCAGTTAAGTTTGTCGGTCGAACTGTTCCAGGTGCCGGTGACGCTCCACGAACCGGTTTTTACCGATGTGTAATACAGGGGTATTCGCTCGTAAGCGCCAATATCGAAAGTTCCGTTTTGAGGACGCGGGTTACCCGATAAGTCGTTCGTATAGCTTACGTTTGCTGTTCCTTTGTTGATGGCTCCCGAAGTGTTTTTGATATACCAGTCCGCATTTTCCAATTCAGTTTGTTGGGAGGGGCTGCCGGGAGCACCCCAGAAAGTGGTCGGTAAAACGAAACCGGGTCCTTTGTCGTTTTGTTGCGATTCGTTTCCGTATTCGAGGGTGAAATTCGCTTGTTGCGTCCAGCCTGCACCTGGTGCCGGCGAAATGCCGCAATTTTTAATGGTTACGTTCAGGTTGCCGGTGTTGCTTGTGATTCCGGTGTTGGTAGCACCTGAAGTGTCGGTTTTGTTGCCCCAAACGAGGCAGTTGGTGAGCGACATCGAGTTTGATGCGCTTGCAATTAACACCTGTCCTACGTTATTGGCAATTGTTGTATTGAATAGATTTCCTCCGTTAAAATAAACGGTATTGGTGCCCGAGTTGTTTACAATCAAGCAATTGATAAAGCTATTGTTCCCCGAATTCGTGTAAATAGCTCCTCCTGGTTTGGCCGATGTTCCGTCCCACCCTTTATTACCCCGGATAATACAATTAGTGACTACTGTCGTACCGGGTCCGGCGCCCTGAACCCGTATTCCTCCGCACGTAGAGCTGCCTCTGTTGTCTTCGATCAAACAACCCGTAATGGAAGCAGTTTCGGCATTAGCAGTGTTCGAATATATTCCGCCTCCGTGTGATGCCAGGTTTGCGGCAATATAGGAGTTCGTTACACTGCCTCCGTTGTACAAGTTAATTCCGCCTCCGTTCCCCGTTGAAGTATTGTTTGTGATTTTGCAATTTTGCAGGGTTACCCCGCTTCTGAACTGCGCGGCTGCATTGGACGCGGTGCTTTTAGTGATGGTGATGCCGTCGAATACCACATTCGACAAGGGGCCGCCGGCAAGTAAAACCTGGGTTGCATTATTTCCGTCCAGGATTGTTTCGTTCGTGAATGCCCAGGCAACGCTTCCCTTTGCCCGGTCCGAAGGTTGAACCTCTGTACCGGCGAAGCCGCCATACACCGAATGATTCGATTGACTGACCGTGTTGACTCCACTCAATACGTAGTTTCCTGCCGCAATCCACACTTCATCGGTTGAAATTACAGTCGCATTGTACCATGTGTTGAACGATTGACCATTCGCCGTCAGGTCGACCAGCTCTTCTCCGTCTCCGGCTGCCCTCCATGTGGCTGCGCCGGGAGCTCCTGTTTGTACCAGGTACCGTTTTGCAAAGCCCTGTATGCTACACAGGATCAGTGCCAATAAAATAAGTTTCTTCATAAAGTATTGATAATTAGTTGAGGCAAAGCTACAGCATAGGTGTCAACACAAAGGTCAATTTCGTTCGTTCTTTACCTTTTATTGTACACGGGACGACGATTTAACATAAGGGGAACAGAAAGCGGGAGTGATAAAAAAAGGTCTTGAAAGCCGAATGCTTTCAAGACCTTGTGAAAAGTTAAAGGTTGATTTTTACCAGCTGGTCCCCGACTCGGACCAGATACATGCCGGCCCCCAAAGCGGCGGAAATGATATGTTCCTCTTTGCCGGCTGTTTCGGAGCAAATCATCCGGCCGGCGATATCGAACACCTGTATCTGCCCGCCGGCTTTTGCACCGCTTATCCGGAGATGCCCTTCGGAGGTGGTGGAAACGTTCACCGGGGTGATGCTGTCCCGAGGTAGGGCCGTAATAGCTCCCGGAGTGCGTAGGTGCAAGGTGAAACGGTCGTTGGCGGCGCTGCCGTCGGAAGTGAAGGTATAGCTGTCGCCTACCTCCAGTTGCGTTACTGCGCCGGTGTGGTGGTCGGTCAACTCGCATCCCAATCCGCCGGTAACGGTGCCTTCGCTCAAGCTGAGGGTGAAGGTGCCTGCCGTTCCGGGACGAATGCCCACTTCGAAGCGCATCCCCGCCCTCAGTTCTTTTTGTTTGTTAATCACCAGCTCATGTTCTCCTGCCAGGGTAAAGATTTCGGGCACGGCGGTATTTCCGGCACTCATTTTTTCGGAATCGAGGGCATCGTAGCCGCTGTCGGCATCGGGATTGGTGGAGATGATGGTGACATCGCGGTTGATACCGTTGCCGATAGTCAGGCGAATCACTTTTCTCTCCCCGGCTGATTTAACTTTCAGAAGGTGGCCGGCACCCGTGCGATGAGTGCGGTGATGGTCGTTCAGCACCAGGTTGGTTGTGCTGTTGTCGGCATTCACTTTTACCCAGAAGGCCTGCAGGGGAGGAATAAATCCATTGACCAGTCCTTGTCTGCCGTTGTCGGTGCCGTCCTCTCCGTCGAAGGTATCGAATACCATGGCTCCGCCTGCCGTTCGGGTGCGGTACCAAATGGTGGGACGAATATCGGTCCGCCGGCTTTCGGTGCCGAAACCGGTGACGGTATTCCAGTGGAGGTACGATGGGTAAGGATTTCCAATGAGATTGAATCCTCGCTTGGCGTTGCTGTTTCCGGTACGGCTCAAGGGGATGGTGATTTCGCCGGTATTGGCTGTTCCGCTGAAGGTATAGCTGCCGGCAGTGTTCAGTTGTACCAGATAGCCGGTGCCCGGTGTCAGCATCGCAGTCGAATTGACAATCTGAGGATAGGTGGCTGCCGCTTCGTTGTAAGAGCCCAACTTGTTGTTGCCGGTAAGAAATACAGCTGCAGTGGCATTGCTCACCGGACTCGACAGGTACCACCAGTTGTCGGAGGCTTCGGCGCTGCTCTTGCCGGTAAGGGCTTGTTCTACTTCGAGGGTGCCGGTAAAGCTGCCCTGGTTCAGCAGGGTGGCGGTACCGTCGGTGGTATTACCTTTCAATTTCAGTTGGTTGGCAATCAGGCTTTTTCCTCCGGCGATGGTGAGTTTTCCACCGGCTTCTACGGTAAGCACGTCGGCTGTGGCGGCATTATCGATAGTGAGCTCGTGTGTGGCGGCAACCGTAATAGCCGGCGATTGATGGGTGGGCTGCCGGGTGGGTGTCACCCACACGGCCGTATGGGTAGCTACTTCCCAGTTGCCGGGTTCGCTCCAGTTACCGCTGTTTTTGGTGCGATACGCTTTTGCCGGCGAATTCTGATAGCTGTCGGTGCCGGAGGTCAGCCAGTTCAAACTGAAGTTCACGAAGGTCATGGTGTACGCGTTCGATCCATCTTCTTCAAAATACACTCCGATGGTGCCGTCGGGGAGAATAGTGACCGACGAATACGCCGAGGTGCCGGGGCAAATGGTTTTTTTCACCGGCCAGGTGGTACCTTCGTCTTCGCTCATCCACATGGTGAGGTTGCGGCGGTCGGAGGCATTGGGCAGGGTGTGGAGCAGCCGGCTTTTTTCGTACCCGTCGGTGGTGGAAGTATAGCGAACGATATCGGCATCGCAGGCATTACCCCAGATCTCGGTCCAGCTGCTTTGCGGGCTCCAGTTGACGCCCCTGTCGGCCGATTTGGTCCAGAGACGGTTGCCGCCGGTGCGGGTGCTCATCAGGATGTCGCCATTGTCGAGTTCTACTACCTTAGCTTCGTCGCCGCCGTCGATGGCTTTGTTGGATACCTGCCAGGTGAGGCCGTCGTCGTCGGAATACGCTGCATAGTTTTTTATCCCTGCATCCGGTACGCGCACCGCCATCACGGCCATCAGCCGCCCGTCGCGCAGGCAGAGGGCTTGTCCGGAGCCGAAGAAAGAGCCCAGCCAGGTGGCCCGTACCGGATCGCTACATCCGGCGCCATACAGTTGCGAGGTGATGTCGCGCGGTGCCGACCAGCTGATACCGTTGTCGGCGCTGGTGGAGATGTACGAGCGGATCGGATTGGCTGCTGTGGAGGCGAAGAATCCTTGTCCGCCCACGTAAAGTGCGTGCAGCTTGCCGCTGTTGGAGCGAATGATGGCCGCATCGCCAAATCCTGTGCTGCTGCTGGCGCCTTGTGCGACGGTAACCGGCGCCGACCATGTTTTACCGCCATCGGTGCTGCGTTGAGCAATTACGTCGATGTCGGCCGGCAGGTCGCCCGAATGGTATTTCCGCTTGTCGGTAAGTGCCACCAATGCGCCGTCGGGTGCAATAGTAAGAGCCGGGATCCGGTAGCTCACGGAGCCGTAATCGCCCGGTTGTACGACCACCGTGCGGGTGAGGAATACAATGCTGTGCAGGGGGGTCGTGGTTGTTGCCGGAGCGATGGTTTGTGCCTGACTGTTCCCGTCGGTATAAGCTACCGAGAGAATTCGGTTGTCGAGGATGGCGCCTTCCGCAGCTTCTTCGGCTATGTCGGCGGCAATATAGAACTGATGTGTGCCGGGAGCAACAGTGGCTGGCGAATTCAGTGTGAAGACGATGGGGTCGGAGGTGGTAAAAGGACCTTCCACCACGCTGAGCAGCGTGTGTGTAGCGGGATTGAGGCGGGTGGACGAACCGGTGGAGTAGAGTTTCAAACGTTCGATGGCGGCGGTATGGCTGGTTCCGGTTAAGTCGACGGTGATGGAAGTGACAGCTGCAGTGCCTGCGAAACCGCTGGTGCTCAGTGTGGCATAGGCCATTCCATGGTCGGTATTTCCGCGTCCGGTAGTAGTGTAGGTACCTTGGTTGACACTCACCGAAGTGATGCCGACGGGTAGATTTTCGTCCGCAGCAGGTATTTCTTCTAGGCGCCAGGCCGAAGCCGAATTGACATCGCTGGTGCCCCAGGTAACGATAACCGTGCCTGCCTGTTGTGCGTGAAGGTAGGATTGTCCGTCTGCATTCATCAGCAACTGAGCCCCTTCGCTCAGCCAGACGACGTTGAAGCCGACGGCCGTTGCGGTGGTTCCGTCGTTGCGAGGATTAGCCGAAATATACAGCGAGGAAGCGCGATTTTGAATCGCTACCTTACCATTTCCCCTATCGGTGAATTTCCAGAGCTTATTCGGATCCTGGGTTTTAGCGGAATACAGAATGCTGGTGCCGGCAGTGTTGTTCTGGTTGGTCATCACCTGGCCCGAACTGTATCCCGAGTGAGCCGAAACAATATAGTACCACACCTCATCCCCGGCGGTGCTTAACTTAATCGGATTGCGGCTTGCTGTAAAAGTGGATTTTGCCTGGTTCAGAGTGCCTGCAGCTGTGGTCTTTTCTTCACTGGTGGCCGAGCTGCTGATGTTGACGCTTATCGCTGCATCGATGGCTGCGCGGAACGTGGCTTTGTTGTCCGGAGTGTATTGCCCGGGATTTGTACCGGTAACTGCTTTTGTATATACCGATTCGCACTCGGTGATGGCAGTCGAGAGTACATCGTCGGGATCGTAGGCAAGAAACTGGAACGAGCAATTGTCGGAAATGCCGCCTGTGTAGTTCATCAGTCCCCAGTTATGACTGCTTCCCCCCGCATGCATCCGGAAAGAAACACCTGTTGACGTAGTATTGTCTTCGATCAAATAATATTGAATCTTATCTACAGCATCCGTAGCATAGGTCGATTTATTAAAATAAACCGGTTTTGCTGTTGGTGGTGCAGTTTCTGTTTTTAGTAAAGTATTGTTCGCGATATTCGTATTCATATACGTCCCGCTTGCTTTGTTTTGAAGCGCATATCCGCTGCCATTGGCTACAATCTTCCAGAGTTGCTTGTCGGTCAGGGCTCTGTCCTTGTTGAGCACCTGTGTGCCAGCCGACTGGAATTCGGCGTACAAAGCGGTGGCTGCCGATCCTCGTGTGCCTTTAATCCAGTACCAGTATTCGTTGCTGCCCGAGCTGATCTGAAGTTGGTTTTGCGAGTTCTGATAGGTGGTGATAGCGGTGGTGAGGGTAGAGAGGGCGTCGGCATCGTCGCCGGCATCGGCGTTGTCGCGTGCAGCAACCGCATTTTGTATAGCAGTGGAAAATGTGCTGCGGCTTGCTTCCTGATATTGGCCCGGATGTACGCCGGCTTTAGTGGTGTTGAACAGTCCTACCGCCTCGGCAATCCTGGAATTCAGTTCCGAAGGCGAAATGAAATACCAGGCCGTCTGGCTGTTGGCGCCCAAGGAGGTTCCCCATCGATCCAGATTGTTGCTTCCCCAGGCTATCGTAAAACTGGCCTGGTCGCTGGTGCGCATTACGAATTGAGTGGTCGAACCGTATTCGCTGTAAATATAGGTATTGGTGGTCGACGTCACGCCGGTATGACTTCCGGTCAGGTACAAGCCTGTACCTTTGTTTTTAAGTTTCAGCGCACCACCTTCGCTGATGAGTTGCCACAGAGCATTATCGAGGGGAGTGATGGATGCTCTGAGATTGTGCTTAATCCTCACGCCGCTGGTAGCGGAGGGAGCATACATCAGATTTCCCAGGTAATTGGCGGTTCCTGAGCCGGCGGTTACCGTCCCGTTCGATGCCGATTCGATGTAATAATAAACCGGTGTAGCTGCAGTTGAAATTACCGGCCGCGAAGCGGTGCCGTTTACTTGTGCAAGCAATGAAAAGCCTTGCAGGCTCCACCAGAGCAATACACTTAAAAAAAGTACGAGTTTTTTCATGGATTTGATACTTGGGTGTTAAAAAACAGGAAACACACACTTCCGGGGTGTTTCCTGTTTGGGGTATTCATTCAATTAGCCTGTGCTTCATCAGATTAATTGATAAGGATCGCTCGTGAAATTGTCTTGAGCCTTACTTGTCCAGTCGGGTTCTCCCATCGGATCCGGATCCGATGCAAGTTGCAGTGAGATTTCGTGGTCAAGCAGTACTAATGCTATTTCCGGACTTTCGTAGGGTTTGATTTGCTTGTTGTTCATAATGAATATTTATTTTACAGTTACTTTAATGGATGTGTTATTGATTTTCACGATGTATACGCCGGGATGTAACGCGCGGTCAAGCTCGGTATAACTACCGGTAGCAGCCTGGGAGAATACCTGCTGTCCTACCGTGTTGTACACGCCGATGATGCTACCGGCAGTTACCGGACCTTCGATGGTAAGACGGCCGGCTACGGATACGCCTACTTTCAGTTGGTCCGGAACATCGTTTACCGAGGTGGTGGCTCCCGGTGCGCGGAGTTCTACGCTGAAGCGATCGTTGGTGGCGGTGGCTTCGGAAATAAAGCTGTAGCTTTCGTTCAGCTTAAGTTCGGTTCGTGTGTTGAGTTGATGGTCGTGCAGGATAAGCGCTATATCGTCCATGTTTTTCAATTCCGTCGCCTTCAGGGTGAAATTGCCTGCACCGGCAGGGCGAATACCCAGGCGCACCGATTTGCTACCTTCGCTTTTCGCCAGGGCGTTGATGACCAATTCCTGGGTTCCGGTAAGGGTAAATACTTCAGCTGCACCGGTATTGCTCATTTTTTCAGAATCGTAACGATCGAAATTGTCCGACGCGCTGTCGTGGATGGTAATCACCGTTTCGTCGCTGGCGGTTCCGTTGCTGAGTTCCAGGCGAAGTAGCGGTAGTGTGCCGGTAGCCGGAGCTTTCAGGCGGTTTTCGGAGGAATTGGCATGACCACGCATCGCGTTGGTGAAGTTCAGCGTTCCGTTGCTGACGGTTTCAGGCTCGATAGGATCGGTGTCCACCTTCACCCAGAAGGCCTGCATCGGAGGTATGTATCCGCTCGCCGACGCGGGAACTCCTACGCCCAGTGCGGCATTATAGGTGTGGAATTCCATTGCACTTGTCCCTTGGGTGCGGTACCAGATCGTGGAACGAACGTTGGTGGCGGCATCGTAAGCCATTCCCCAGTTCAGGTACGAAGGATAGGGGTTGCCTGCAAGGTTGAAACCACGTTTGTTGTCGAGGTTTCCGGTTACCGAGCGGGTAAGCGGCACCGAAATATTGCCGTTATTCAGCGTTTTGTTGGCAAATTGATACACTGCTGCCTCTGTGGCATTCATTTTCACTACATATCCCCTGCCGGCTTCCAGTGTTTCGGCTGCTGCAAAGGGAGCCGAGTAGCTGCGGGTTGATTCGCTGTAATTTCCCACCTGATTGCTGCCGAATACCGTCCATGCAGCTCCGGTCACCGGACTGGCAAGGTACCACCAGGTACGTTCGGTAGCAGCAGGCAGGTGTTGTTCTACGGTGGCAGTGCCGGTAACATTTCCGGTTACGGTAGCCGTTCCGTTGGCAGCATCGGATCTCAGAAGTAAGGTTCCGCTTCCTGTGATGGAATTGTGAACGGTTAATCCCTTTCCTGCATTTACCGTGAGGGTTTTGCCGGTAGCGATATGCAGACCGTTAAACGCTTTGTCGGTAGCGATGGTAGCGTTGCTGTTGATCGCAACGGCCATGTTATCGGCAGGAACGACACCATTGGTCCAGTCGGCAGCATTGCTGAAGTCGGAAGTGCCCGAGAATGCAGGAGCAATAAAGTACCAGGCTACTTGACTATTGGCGGCGGTAGAGCCCCAGCGGTCAATATAGTTGCCGTTAGCCTCATTGTACCAGGCTACCGCGGGATTCGCCTGGGTTGAAGTCTTAAGCAGGTATTGATTGGTGGTGCCGCTTATCGGAACAGCCGAGAAGGTTTGATCGCTCACCGTTGTACCGAAGCGTGCATCGTTCATATACAGCCCGGTACCTTTGTTTTTTAGTTTAAGTTTCCCTCCTTCTTCGATCAGTTGCCATAATGCATTATCCATACTGATGCCGGCGCCGATAAGGGTCGAGCGTTTATCGTGTTTGAGATTCACATTGTTGGTGTTGGTCGGTGCATACAGTAAATGATCCAGGTAATTTTTCCCTCCGCCACTTAAGTTGACCGAACCGTTGGAGGCCGACTGGATCATGTAATATACCGGTTTATCGGTAGTTGATACCATCGGGGCTACAGGAATGCCAAGGGGTATTTCGGCTTCCTCTACAAATTGCAATGCCCAGTTGGAAGCTGTTGCCGACGATTCCCAGCCTACTAATCGCGAAGATCCGTCACGATGCAGGTATTGATATTGCGTTGCACCTACACGTCCGATGGCCCAAAACAGATCAATACGCGTGAAGGTAAACTCGGTGGCGCTTGCCGGTTTTACTAAAGTAGATTGGGCGCTTTGACCGTTTTCTTTGATAGCCAGGCCGGTTGCTTTGTTGATGATTTTCACAGCCGTTCCTCCGGTATTTATTTCAAACCGCCACAGTTCGTTGTCGGTAGCAGTTCCTGCATTTTGTGTGATTATACCGCCATTTTCCGCAACTCCATTGGAGCTTATGATATCGTTAGAGGAATAATTTCTGTTTTTAATTCTGTACCAACGGTACTTGTAGGGGCTGGTCGAAACAAGTCCGTTGATATCGGAGTTTGCAGCTGCTTTGTAAGTAGCGATTGCAGCCTGTATGGCGGTCCGCTGATCTTGAATTTCGGTGATCGTTGCCGAAGGATCATCGTGAACGGCCTGAGCAGTGTTTATAGCTGTTTGTAAGGTGCTGCGGGCTTCGGCAGTGTATTCTCCAAAATAACTTCCCTGGGTAGTACCGGCCAATAAACCGGCAGCGTCGTTGATGCTGGTTTGAAGGAAAACTTTCTGTGCCACGTTGTAGTCCAGGATTAGCCAGCTACTGTTGTCGTATGCATTACCGTTCCAGTTCAATATATTCGGATTACCTGCGTGCAGGCGGAAAACAGGTGTCGATCCGGCAGTGTTTTCGATCCAGAAGCGAACTATTTTATCAGAGTAGATATCGCTGGCGATAAATTGCAGATTATTGGTGGGCATGGTTGCCACCGAATTGATGCTGGTGTTGTAGGGGGTGTTGGCGTTCAGGTATTCGCCGGTAGCTTTATTCACCATTGCAAAACCATTGGCCGGGCTGTTGGTATTGGCCACAAATTTCCATAACTGGGTGTCGTCGGGTATTACGGTTTTGGATGAAAGCTGAGCCCCTGCTCCGTTGCTCGACAGGTAGGTGTTGGCCGGACGTGTTCCCTGGATATAATACCAACGTTCGTCCCCCGGCGTGCTGAGTTGAGGTGTGATTACCGAATTGGTATACGTACTTACAGCCGTTTCCAGGTTGGTCTTGGCAGTCAGGTATTCTGCATCGGTCGAGGAGCCTGACAAAGCGGTTATTGCCGTGTTAATGGCATTTCCCAGTGTTGTACGGTCGGCGGTGGTATACGTGCCCGGATCGCTTCCTGCAAGGGTGTTCGTCAGTTTATTCTGTGCAGTAGTTATGGCATTCCGGAGAAAATTCTGTGCGGAAATAAATCTCAGTACATTCCCGCCATCTCCCAAGGTCGTTTCTCCTAATTGTCTTCCGGCCGACGAACCTCCGTATGGATTTAATCCGTTGCTCGATCCGGTCCGCTGAAGTTCCCAGGACAGAGCGTAGTCGTTGTTGCCCGACATTAAGGTTTTAAGATCGACTCCGGTATCGTCGCTTCCTGCTTTAAATCGCGAAGCAGTTCCGTCCCAATAGATTTTTCGCCCTGCCTTCGACGTGAAAATATAAAAACCGGGATTAACTGATACTTCAATCTTCCAGAGCTGATTTTCGGCGCCTGCCACCAGTGTTTCGGAGGTAAGGATCGCATCTTCACCATTGTCGCGGATAGCCAGGTTGCCGGTGTATCGCTGAAATACGAGCTGATACCAGTACTCGGTAGCTCCCGAGCTTGTTTTAAAAGGTGCGGTGTGGAATTTGATCGTGTTGCCGATATCGCCCAGGTACCATTCGCCTATTTGGCTGCCGGCGCTTGCTCCGCCGTTTGGATTCATAGCCCGGGTCGATCCGGTGCGTTGCAATTCCCATGAATTGGGTCTGGTTGTGTTTGCAGAGGCAATGAATTTAATATTGGTGGGTGTGTCGTCGCTTCCTGCCTTGAATCGGGAAGCAGTTCCGTCCCAATAAATTTTTCTGCCCGCTTTTGAAGTAAAAACATACTCTCCGCTTGTTGCAGATGCTTCAAATTTCCAAAGCTGATTGTCTGCTCCTACCGAAATAGCCTGTGTGGTCAGAATGGCATCTTCTCCATTGTCCTGAAGCACCATGTTTGTGCCGTTTTGAAAAGAAATGTGGTACCAGTATTCCACTGATCCGGCACTCACCTGCGGCATGACGGCCGCTGCGTAACTTTGGGTGTAGAGAAGCTGCACCACAAGTAAAGCTGAGATGTGTAGCAATTTTTTCATAAAAACTAAATTTAAAATTTAAGGGTTAATTTGTAAGAAGCTCATTGTGCATAAAGAGGCGGTTGTCCTTTATTCGGGTTAATGAAGATTTTGAGGAATAAGGAAGGAGCTCATTATGGCTTTTTAAGAATTGCAGGGATCGTTATTTTCTTCATTCGCATTGATAAGATTATTTGATTAAACTGATCGTGATAAAATGCTGTAATAATAAAATAATTTGCAAATATAAATAAAGTAATTAAACTAACAATGAAATGTGCTCTAAAACATAAAAATAGATAATTAATAACACTAAAACATAAAAGATTTCATTAAGTGCTATTTGGGACAAATAGGTCGTTTGAAGATCCTGGTTGACTCGGTTGTGTTAGCGTTCGACTATTAATTTCAGGGAAGTATTGATGTTCTCGTTGTGCAGGTGTACGAAGTAAACTCCATTGGAGAGCGTATGGGTGTGTAAGGTGATAGTGGCGCCTGCTTCCCGGCTGCTCAAGTGCACTTTCCCCTGCAGATCGGTGACTGTTACGGTTAGTATTTGTTCAACTGGAAATTGCAGGCGACATTGCTCCGTAGCTGGATTGGGATAAAGTATCAACCGGTTGTTGTTAGGGGGCAGGTCGATCGTTGTATTATTGGTGGTGTTTTGTATCAACGGCATGTATTTGTTGTACAAATAAACCGACATTTCGATCTCATCGCCTTCCGGCTGCGTGTTGTGCAGCTCGCCGAATTTCGAAATCCACGGATATTCAAGCTTCGTGAAAAAGTTGTTGTTTTGTGCTGCTTTGCCATCCAATTGTCCCTGCAAGTCGCTCAAAAATAGCTTCCAACGTTCGTAATACAGGCTTTTGGTGAGTCCGGCCCACTCGCGGTGCGAATAATCGTGGAGCGCACCGTCTTTTTTCATGTCCCAGGTGGTCACCAGTGCCCGTGCATTCATCTCGAACAGGTCTTTTTCGGCTTCGTTGGTTCCCAGTGCGCGTGCGCCGGCTATCCACGGGCCCAACATGCATTCCCGGCGGGTACGCAATAAACTGTCCATATCGAGTATCAGTTCGAGGAACAGCCTGCTTTTGGAGGCAAAAAGGGTTTTGTTTTTAGCACGGAAGGCAGCCGTTACTTCTTTTTGTAGGTCTTGCGCGTAGTTCGACAGGCATTGCCGGGTAATGTCTACCAGGTCGAAACGATAGGTGGTTTTGTCGGCAAGCTGGCCGGCAGCTTTCAACATCCCTGTCCAGGCGGGTAAAATGGCTTTCGCATCATAATACAGGGAGGTGGTCGACCACGACGAAGCTTTTGTAATGTCCAGCGCCGGCCGCGCATTGATGACCGATTCCGAGGCTCCGTCCTGCCAGCTGCTTCCCGGGCAATTGAGGGCAGTAGTGGCGAGTAGCTGCCAGGCCGCAGTGGTTTCTTCCAGTTGCTGGCCGTAACGATAGCTCGCAAACCGTTTAACGTATTCCTGGATATCGATTTTGCCTGTTTCCCACACCATATTCCATAGTATATCGTATCCTACCTGATTGAAGGTGATGGCTTCGGGGGCAATACCTATTCCCCAGTTGTTGCCTTTCTTTGCATGATGAAGCATTTCGTAGTGATTGTCGGCAATGCGTTGCAGCCGCGAGTAGATACCCATTCGTCCTCCGAAATTCTGAATGACACTGTATACCCAGGGGATATTGGTAAACGCGGCCGGTGCATCGCGCAACCAGCCATTGTCGCGTTCGTTGCCCAAATCGATAACCAGTGTTTGGTCTTTTTTGAGCCCCACCAGTAGTTCGGGTTTGGGGTTGTGGAGCCACGATTGAAGCACCCAAACCGCATTGGGATTGGCTTTCAGCATTTCGGCCTGGATGTCGGCAGCAAATTGCGTTACATCCATGCCGGCCGGAACCCGACCGCCTTCATGAAAAAGGTCGCCGCCATAGTAGTTGGCTACGCCGAATATTTGGGCCGATTCTTCGTACCAGCTGGCAGCGAGTTCGAAAGCCTTGGGTCCGCTTACCACTACCGGACGCTTGTATCCGCTCACCCATTCGCCCTGGCCGTGAACTGTAATCCCCGGAATTTTACTGCCGATGGTAGTAGGTGCAAAGCCACAGAATCCCTGCAACACTACTTCCATGCCCAATTCCTTTGCGCGGGCAATTATTTTCTTTTGTAAGGCTACGCGTCCGTTTATATATTCCCGGCTCACCGGACCTCCTTCGCCCTCCAGATTTCCCATCAGCCACCAGGCTGTATAGGCCGGGCCGGGAATGAATTCCTGAATTTCGTCGAAGGTGTAGCCGTATTTCTGCATTACGTTTTGCCATACTGCCTCGGTGCCAATGCCTGAAAGAAACAGGTTCACACCCTGCGTCGCCATCAGGTCGATTTCACGTTCCCAACGCTCCCAGTCCCAAAACGACATGGTGTAGTTCAGCGTACAATAATTCAGGGCATACCGATGCCGGTAAGTGGTTTCTTTACGTACAGGTGCGGAGAGTGCGGGGAGGGGGCTGGGTAAAATATTCTGATCGCCATTCCACGAGAACGACGCGTTGCAGTACGTATTCAGGTAATAACGCACACCCGCCGCCATGGCGGTGGCCGAACTGCCGCCGACCTTTATCTTTCCACCCTCTGAACGTAGCTCGAATACATCGAGCACATCGTCGACCGGCTCGATGGCCGTAAATTCGAATTCGGAGGCTCTGGCGGGTAGCATTCGTTGCATAAGCGACTGTACGGCTGTGATTTGTGAAGATAAATCCCTTGTCGAATTCGTTGTGCTGAAAGGGGTTGAAATCAGTTTGTCCTCGGTTCCGGGTACTTCGAGTATCCCGTACAACGTGTAGGTACCGGCCGGGTTAAGACGGTTGATGATCCAGAAATCGGTGTACGGATGTGTTTGGTACTCTTTAACGCCCGAACGGAGCGAATTCGTGCCGTTTTTTACGTCTTGTACGGTGATGGCCGGAGTCGGCGAAGGATAAACAGCCCAATACAATTTGCCCGGAGCATTGGAGTGGATATAGGCATGAACGGTCGTGTTTTTTGCCTGTCCGGTGCTCAGCGTTCCTCCATCGGGAATGAGTTCCTCCATCTTTTCGGTATATTGAATATTCCCCATCAGGGTTAAGGAATTTCCCTTGCCCGACTTATCGGTTGCTACCGCAGCTTTGTCGTTAAAGTCCCAGTATCCCCACAGGGAAGGTTCCGAAGTATCTACCCCCTCAGTGTATTCGGCCGAAAGCTGGGCAGCCGTCCGGGCCGAAGTATAAAAAGCCAGATCGTTCATTTGCCCCTTGAAGGCTTCAACGAATGATCCGTTTTGATACAATCCGCCAAACCTGAATCCGTCGCTTGTGGAGTTGTTGTTCATGGGAGCTGCGCCGTTGGTATAAACAGCGGTGCTTTCCTTGCCATTGATGTAAAAACGCAGGGTATTGTTATCCTTCACCAGCGCTACGTGTTGCCATTTCCCAAAACTGAGCTGGGTAGTCGACCGTGCTTTCTTAAACGTTCCGTTCCATTGTCCGTAAAATAAATTATCGTCGCCTTCGATCCGGAAAAAATTCCCTACAGCGCCGCTACCTGTCGACGCCCAGGAGGCGATAGTGCGTATGGTTCCGGAAGTATTCAAGGCTGGGAAAATCCAACCCGAAATGGTAAAGGTAGAGCCAAATGGAGGGATTGCCCCTGATGGTTTCAGCGAAGAATTTCCGTCGAATGAAACCGCATAATCGGCACTTGGCGAATTTGTGCCGCTCAGGGCTTGAGCCTGCGCACCAAACTTGTCAAACGGAGCGCTGTTTCGGGCAACTGACGAAATTGCCGTCAGAATAGCGACAACCAATAAGGTGGTAATTCTTTGTTTCATGATTTTTGCGTTTTAAGTTTAACAACAACTGTTGATACGCAAAAATAGAGGAGCCAGGATTAAAATATCGGCTAACAAGACGGTTAATTATCTTGTTTTTTCAGAAATCCACATGCGAATATTCTTCGTTGTATAAAAGCCGGTATCTTTTTTTGAAATTCTCGAGGCTTGTTCGCGCCAACGCTTCGAATCCTTTATTTCGGTAAGCATTTATCCGCAAATGCAATGCAGTTTCGTTTACTTCGTCGATTGCAAACATGGCCGTTGCAATTTTTAGCATCACATCAGGTTGCTGCCGAACTGCCGGCAGGGTTGAAACAGTCATTAACCACTTGAGATGCTCCTCGTTCACGTTGTTTTTATAACTATCGAGCCACTCCAACTGAATGCTTTGCAGGAAAGGTTGCGAAAGGATATCGAGTAAGTCATTTAATAAAGTGAGGTTTGTTGTATTTGCCGAAAACACTTCCTTTTGTTGTCTGAAAGCTTGAAAGTCAATGTAATAGTTTTCCAATCCTTTGATAGTCCAATGTTTATCGGCATAATCAAGCATGAGGCCCGTGGAAACGGACATCACCTGGCGGAGATTGAATATCGTGACGCCTCTGTTATTTTTTGCCGCAGCATCGTGCATTCCCGGCCAGAGTACATCATTCAGTTCTCGCGTGGTAATTCCATCGCCAAGGAGGGTTTTAAGCGTAACCAGCAAGAATAACTGTTGGGTTTTGGGCGACATCTGGTTCATTAAATTCTCGCCCGTATTGTTGAATAATGAGAATTCGCCGAAAAGAAATAAACTGTTGTGATGGCCCGGCGGTTTGGATGTTAGCATCCTTCCTGGCTTTTCGACTTTTGCTGTCGGAGGTACCGGCGCCCGTTGCCGTTTTCGTCGGAACAGAACGATTCCTGATAGAATTGAAAGAAAAATAACCGGGATCAGAACCAGCCAACAGAAGTTGATGTTTTTTTGGGGGGAGTATAATCCGGCAATGTCCGTACTGTCCAGTCCGCGATTCCACAGCTGAATATCACGAATATCGCCTTGAAAGCGTTCCTGATAAGGGCTGTTGCCTATCATGAACAAGTCAGTTCCGGTACTTATGGGAGGTATGGTTATTGTGTCGTTGAGTTCTCCGTTCGTATACACTTTCAGCTTGCTGCCTTCGGTAATTACCAGCGAAATCGTATACCAGGTATTAAGCTCAATAGGGATACCGGACAAATAGTAGTCGGCTTGGGTTGGGATGGTCAAACATAAAAAACCGCGATGAACCTTAAGTATGAAATTTAAACCTTGACAAATGATGGAGTGGTAGGTGGCTGGTTTTGTGATTCGAAAGCGAGTTGATAGCGTTATATTCAACAAACTATCTTTCAATTCGTCGGTTGCAAATGTGTAGAATGCGTTCCCGTCGAAATGATGGAATGTCCCGGTGTCGTCTTTATGAATTTTTACGCCATGGTTCCGGAACAGGTTTTTGTTCCCCCCGGGATACTGACTTTTTCCTGAAGATTTCAGGTGCAGTATTTTGCCGGTTGCGATGGGAATGCGGGTAGCCTCAATGACGGAATACATATAGTCTGTGGAGGAGTGGGCAAGTATCCATTGAGGGATTAACTCATAACTGTTCTTCTGTGTTTTTAAGTTGATGAATTCTTTAAAAGGGAAACAAAATTGAGTATTGGAAAGGTAGTTGTCGCTCGCATTGATGGTTACTCCGTTGATCAGCTTTCCTCCGGACATAAAGCAGCCCGAGATTCTGTCGGTTTGATTTAATTTCTGAATGAGTTCTTGTACCTGGCGAAGTTGCCCGTAGTTACATTCAAAGAAATTCACAGGCTGTGCATTGAGGTTCCAAAACGTGTATAAGGACGCATAATCGGGGAGTTCTTCCGGGCATTTCCATACGATATAATCTGCTTTGCCGTTGTATCTGTCCGATAAAGAGCTAATTTTCTGAATGGTTTGTTGCGTGCTTAATAGGATGGCGGATTGGTTGGAATATTTCAGCTCTTTTGCAGTAGGCCAGGGAAGTTGGTTGAAGTTGTAGAGATGTTCGTGGTTGGCTAACAGCTGTTGGGATTCGGAAATCAACTTGTCGCTGGCCAGTATAAAAATGAAGGTGCTGTCGGTCGCCAACAGTTGCTCGCTCAACGCGATTAAATTTTCGAGTTCTTCTTTGTTTTCAGCACGAAATGCTCTTACACCTTCTTTCATGAGCTGAAGGACGGGCAGAGTGTCCGGTTCCACCACCGCATACGAAAAGCAATTTACAGGGCCGGTTTTAGCTTGCGAAACAAACAAGCATTGCATACAGGCCAGAATTAATATTAGTTTTATAGGGTTAAAATTCATGATTGAGTCGAATAAAGGGACAACCGATTCTACCAGCCGTCCCTTTATTCCGTAATGTTCATCACTTACTGTTTCGTTATCCTGAGTTTCACCACGTACTCTTCAAAGTCGAGCTCGGTGGCATCGTCGACAGCCGGAACCAGTTCGAGCGACGAGGCCAGTGTTTGTCCGGCTATATAGTCGGCATATTCCTTCACAGCTTCGGCGATCTCGGTCCGCTCTTCGATACGGATGTTTATTTTATCGGTAATCTCCAGTCCCCCTGATTTTCGCAGGTTTTGGATGCGGTTTACCAACTCGCGGGCAATTCCTTCGCGCAGCAAGGCGTCGGTTACGGTAATGTCGAGCGCTACGGTAAGTTTGCCTTCGTTGGCTACCAGCCAGCCGGGCATATCCTCGGTGAAAATTTCGGCATCTTCGGTCAGAATTTCAACGGTCGTATCGCCGAGCTCCAATAAGTAGCGACCATTGGTTTCGAGCGACTTGATTTGCGGGTTGCCGAACAAAGCCATAGCATTGGCAATATCTTTCATCAATTTACCGTATTTTTTACCCAGGGTTTTGAAGTTAGGCTTAATTTTCTTCACCAGGTTCACCATGTCGGCATCGGCTGCCAATACTTCGAGCTCTTTCACATTTACTTCGGCCTTTATAATATCGGCAACCGACTGCAGCTGCCGGTACGAATAGTCGTCGTACGAAGGCACCACGGCTTTCATCAACGGCTGACGCACTTTTTTCTCGGCCTTCCGGCGGAGCGCCAGTATCATCGACGAAATCTGCTGAGCCATCTGCATCCGGTCTTCCAGCTGCTTATCGATCAGCGTACCGTCGGCTTTCGGGAAATCGGCCAGGTGTACCGATTCGGCGGTGTTACCCCCGGTGACGGCATTCAGGTCGAGGAACAAACGGTCGGCATAGAAAGGCGCGATGGGCGCCATCAGCAGTGCTACGGTCTCGAGGCAGGTGTACAGGGTTTGATAGGCTGCCAGCTTATCGGTATTCATTTCGCCTCCCCAGTAGCGTTTCCGGTTGAGGCGTACGTACCAGTTGCTGAGGTTTTCGCCCACGAAATCGGAAATAGCACGTCCGGCTTTCGTAGGTTCGTAGTTTTCATAATATTCCTGCACGTCGCGCACCAGGGTGTTGAGCAACGACAGTATCCAGCGGTCGATTTCCGGGCGTTCGGCAACCGGGACCCGTGTTTCGCTGCCGTCGAATCCGTCCACATTGGCATAGAGGGCAAAGAAGGAATAAGTGTTGTACAAGGTGCCGAAGAATTTACGGCGCACTTCTTCGACTCCTTCCATATCGAATTTGAGGTTGTCCCAGGGCGAAGCGTTGGTCATCATGTACCAGCGCAGCGGGTCCGAACCATAGGTTTCGATGGTTGAAAAAGGATCGACGGCATTTCCCAGTCGTTTCGACATCTTGTTTCCGTTCTTATCCAGTACCAATCCGTTGGATACCACGCTTTTGAAAGCTACCGAACCGCGCACCATCGTGCTGATGGCGTGCAGGGTGAAGAACCAGCCGCGGGTTTGGTCCACCCCTTCGGAAATAAAATCGGCAGGGAAGAAACTTCCCGATTCCACCAGTTCCTTGTTCTCGAACGGATAATGAAGCTGAGCATAAGGCATGGCACCCGAATCGAACCACACGTCGATCAGGTCGAGTTCGCGCTTCATGGGTTTACCCGAAGGCGATACGAGTACGATGTTGTCGACATACGGACGGTGGAGGTCGATGTTGGCCACCGCGTAGTTTTCGGCCGTATATACCCCTGGACGGAAGTTTTTAAACGGGTTCCCGGTCATGAAGCCGGCGGCTACCGATTTGTCGATTTCGGTCATCAGTTCTTCGGCCGAACCGATGCAGATTTCTTCGCTGCCGTCGTCGCTGCGCCAGATGGGCAGGGGAGTACCCCAATAGCGGCTCCGGCTCAGGTTCCAGTCCTGCAGATTTTCGAGCCACTTGCCAAAACGGCCGGTGCCGGTCGACTGTGGTTTCCAGTTGATGGTATTGTTCAGCTCTATCATTTCCTCACGGCAGGCGGTGGTGCGGATAAACCAGCTGTCGAGCGGGTAATACAGCACGGGCTTATCGGTACGCCAGCAGTGCGGATAGTTGTGCACATGCTTTTCGATTTTAAAAGCCAGGCCCTGTTGTTTCAGCATCACGCTCAGGTCGATGTCGAGGGTGGTTTCGCTGTCCTTCAGTTCGTCGCTATAGGCGTTTTTTACATAATTACCCGCAAACTCCTGGTACAGTTCAACGTTCATATGGGTCGATACGAAGTCGGGATCCAGATCTTCCAGGCGGAAGAAGCGGCCGCTCTTATCCACCATCGGCTGACGATTGCCGTCTTTATCGATGAGCAACAAGGCCGGAACGCCGTGGGTTTTTGCCACGCGGTCGTCGTCGGCTCCAAAAGTAGGAGCGATGTGCACGATACCGGTACCATCTTCTGTCGTTACGAAATCGCCGGTAATTACCCGGAAAGCTCCTTCGCCGGGATTCACCCAGGGGATGAGCTGTTCGTAAGTAATGCCGGTCAGATCGCTACCTTTGCAGTAACCCGCAATTTCAAACGGGATATTCTTATCTCCTTCCTTATACTCCTCTAATTTCAGCGCTGCGTTTTTCGGGTTGAAATGCGCATTCACCAGTTCCTTCGCCAATACCAGCGATACCGGCCGGTGTGTGTAAGGATTAAAGCTGTTCACCAGCACATACTCGATCGAGGGGCCCACGCAAAGTGCCGTATTCGACGGCAATGTCCAGGGGGTGGTCGTCCAGGCCAGGAAGTAGCAACTTTCCGGATATTTCACGTCAAACGGCAGTTTCGCCGCCTCTTTCACTTTGAACTGAGCCACGCAGGTAGTATCCTTCACATCGCGGTAGCAACCCGGCTGGTTGAGCTCGTGTGTGCTTAATCCGGTTCCGGCTGCAGGCGAGTAAGGCTGAATAGTGTATCCTTTGTACAACAAATTTTTGTTATAAAGCTGCTTGAGCAACCACCAGAGGGTTTCGATATAGCGGTTGTCGTACGTGATGTACGGATCATTCATGTCCACCCAATAACCCATTTTTTCGGTCAGATCTTCCCATTCGCGGGTATACTTCATTACATCGCGGCGGCAGGCAGCGTTGTATTCGTCGACAGAAATGGTTTTGCCAATATCTTCTTTGGTGATCCCCAGGGCTTTTTCGACACCCAGTTCCACCGGTAATCCGTGAGTGTCCCATCCGGCTTTGCGCTTTACCTGGAAACCCTGCATGGTTTTGTAACGGCAAAAAATATCTTTGATGGCGCGGGCCATCACGTGGTGAATACCTGGCATACCATTGGCCGAGGGCGGTCCTTCGTAAAATACGAAGGTAGGCTGGCCTTCACGCATTTCAACACTTTTACGAAAAAGTTCGTGTTCTTTCCAGTGGGAAAGCATTTTCTTGTTGATGTCGGACAGATTGAGACGGGGATATTCCTGAAACTGCATAGTATGTTAAGTAGCTGATTAGTAAACTTGAAATTGAGGCGCAAAATTACAAAAAAAAATGGAACGAGCGCTATAATCGTTGCGATAAAGTAGGGATGACCCGGGGGGCGCCGCTACCGGACCGGTGAAAAACCCGTTCCCCCGGTTTTCCCTTCGCCGGTTGCGTAAAAAAAACTGTCCCCCGGTGGTAAAACCGGAGGACAGTTGCGGATTTTATCTGCGGTATTTGCTTTATTAGAAAGCCTTACGCGCTCCTGCCTGATACACGATCTTGAGGGCGTAGGCTCTACGCAGTGCTTGTTTGATGTCGGTTACAATACCCATTTTGGTGTCTTTATCCGCCTTGAGCGAAACCGTCATCACGTTCTGATCTTCTTCTTTCATTGCACTACGTTCGAGTGTAATGAAGCTTTCAATCTCACTTACATCGGCAAACTGGTCGTTGAGCTGTATACGGGTCGACGAACCAAACTGTTCGCGGAACTCGGGCATCGGCTCACCCACATAAATGTAGCGAACCAGCGACTTGTTTTCCAACTTCTGAAGCTCAGTAGCCGAGGGGGTTGTTACTCTTACTTTATAGGTTACCTCTTTCATGGTTGTAACCGCCATAAAGAAGAATAAGAGCATGAAGATAATGTCGGGCAACGACGAGGTACTTAGAGCCGGAGCTTCTTTTTTCTCTTTTTTTCTGATTTGTGCCATTATTTACCTCCTCCATAATTTTTGGGTTCAGCCTCCGAGATTTTCTGAGGATAAACTTCCTGTAATACTTTCTGCTGACGTTCGTCGCACTCTTCAAACGATTTGCCGAATTTATCCTGAGCAAGTTCGTTACGGAGTTCGTTGTAAGCAGCCACCAGTTCGTTCTGCACATCGATATAGGCCTGGTATTGCGTGTCCACGTCGTTACCCACCGATATTACGTGCTCTTTCGTATATTCCATGGTGCCAATCAAGTCGAATTCCTTCTGGTATTTAGCAGGCATATTCGGATCGTTGGCAGCATTTTTGATGAACTCTTTGGCTTTTTCTTTCAGGTCCCGGATGTCGAGTTCCTCACCCTGCACCAACAGCTGATTCTGGCTGTTAATCTTTACAACAAACAGGTTTCGTTTATTAATATCGATATCCTGTGGTTGCTGATCGGGGGGCAGCGGCGGCGGAAGACGACGGGTCAAACCTGTACTGACGTTCATCGAGGTGGTAACCAGGAAGAAGATCAGCAGCAGGAACGAAATGTCCGCCATTGAGCTCGCATTGATTTCATTTAATTTCCTTGCCATTCGTTTTTTTCAATTAAATGGATTAATTTATTTGAGAGCCGAATAGATACGTGCTCCAAAGATAGTTACGATCAAAATTACAAAAAGAGTGTAGAGGGTGTAGATGAACATGTCGGTAATCTGAGCCCACAGACCTTCGTTTTGTGTTCCTTCGTATCCGATAATCGACAACCGTTCGCCACTTCCCAATAAATAGGATACGACGAAGATACCGAGGAAAAGGATAACCGGAATAATTGATTTGATAGCGCTACCGGGGTTGGTAATAAACGATTTTACAAAGTTGACGAGTGCTACCCCAACAGCAACTAATATTGCAAGTCCGAACAACACATAACCCCAGTAAATAATTGTATCGGTAAGCAGGGGAACATGGATCGGTTCTCCCGACGCGCTGGTCAGCGATTCGCCTCCCTGTCCGAGCGTCAAAAAGAACGCGAGGAGCAGTACGAACGAAAGCACTACCAGTGATAATCCTAAGAATTTTACTGTTTTCAACATAGCAATGCTTATTTTGAATGTTTAACTATAATGTCCAGCAACGAAATCGAAGCGTCTTCCATGTCGCTTGTCAAACTTTCGATGATGGTTAAAATATAGTTGTAGAATACCTGAAGAATCATAGCCGAAATAAGACCGAATACGGTTGTAAGAAGGGCCACCTTGATACCACCTGCTACTACGGTTGCCGAAATATCACCTACCTGCTGGATTTTGTCGAAGGCCTGGATCATACCGATTACTGTTCCCAAGAATCCTAACGAAGGAGAAAGTGCGATAAACAGCGAGATCCATGTCAGGTTCTTTTCGAGCAGGCCGAGCTGAACGCCACCATACGATGCTACTGATTTTTCAACAACGTCGATTCCTTCTTCGTAACGCGAAAGACCCTGGTAGAAAATAGAAGCAACCGGACCGCGGGTGTTTTTACAAACTTCCATAGCCGACGCTACGCCGCCTTTCGACCATGCTTCGTCGATGTTCTCGAGTAATTTCTTGGTGTTGGTCGACGAAAGACTCAGGTAGATAATACGTTCGATGCTCAGTGCAAGACCGAGAATCAGAGCAAAGGCTACGGGAGCCATCCACATCGCGTCACCTTCGATGAATTTCTGTTTCAACGCTTTGTGCATACCGGTTTCTTCAACCACTTCGGTTGTTGTAGTTTCTACTTCTGCCTGTACTGCTTCTGTAGTATCAGTCTGAACAGAATCCTGAGCGATGACACTTGATGTAATACCAAAAGCTAAAAGTGCCACGATTGAGAAAGTTGCAAATACCTTTTTCATTTTACTTTTTTTTGAATTTTTACTTTGTTACTTTTTTTGTGTTTTTATTTAATCAGTTGTGATTTTCAACCTGTTGCGGAGAGGAAGAGATTCGAACTCTCGATACGATTCCACACCGTATATACGCTTTCCAGGCGTACCTCTTCAACCACTCGAGCACCTCTCCAAATTAGGGGCGCAAGTTAGCAAAAATTTATGACATACAAATAATTTTTTTTCTAAATTGTCCCTTTAAGGCTGAAATTTTGACATATATCACGCTTTTGTCAGCTATTTTACTTAAAATTGAAGAGCGAATTAGCATTTTGAGTGGTAATTCGAACAATTTCATCGGGTTGAAGGCCGTATAATTCGGCCAGCCGGGCGGCTATCAGCGTCAGATAGCTGCTTTCGTTGCGTTTTCCGCGGTGCGGAACCGGCGACAGATAGGGAGCATCGGTTTCCAACAGGAGTTTTTCGGGCGAAAGTTGGATCAGCTCGTCGCGTAAACCGGAATTCCTGAAGGTCACGATCCCGTTTATTCCCAGGTAAAACGTTCCGAATTCGTTTATAGTATGCGCCTGGGCGGCCGTGCCTGTGAAACTGTGGAATACGCCCCGCAATCCCTTGCCTTTGAAGTCGTTCAGTACCTCGAAAGTGGCTTCGAACGAATCACGCACATGGATGATGACGGGAAGCCGGTAATCGACCGACCATTGCAGTTGGCGCGACAAGGCGTACTGCTGCCGGTCGATATAGGTTTTGTCCCAATACAGGTCGGTGCCTATTTCGCCGATGGCAAGGTAAGGCGGGAGCTGGCCCGTTCCGTCCCCGACCGTGTTTTGCGCCGTTTCGGCGGTCCGAACACCTGTGCCTTCGGCAGGTCGTGTGTTTCGCCGTTTCAGTTCCTGCTCCACCATCGCCAGCTCGTTTTCGTAACCGGGACCGATGCTCGTGGGATGCACCCCGATGGCCGCGTAGCAATACCCGCTATACTCCGACTCCAGCTTCAGCATTCGCTGCAGCGAAGCCGAATCGATATTCGGAAGCACGATTTTTGTAATGCCGGCCGATTTCGCCCGTTGCAGCATTGTATCCCGGTCGTCGTCGAATTCTTCGGCGTATAAATGGGCATGTGTGTCGATCATGAACCTATTCCCACTCGATGGTTGCCGGCGGTTTCGAGCTGATGTCGTACACCACGCGGTTCACCCCTTTTACTTTATTGATAATTTCGTTCGACATTTTCGCCAGAAACTCATAAGGCAACTGTGCCCAGTCGGCCGTCATGGCATCGGTGGAAGTCACTGCGCGCAAAGCCACCGCGTTTTCGTAGGTGCGTTCGTCGCCCATCACCCCGACCGATTGTACCGGGAGCAGAATCACTCCGGCCTGCCATACCTTGTCGTACAGGTTCCATTCGCGGAGCCCGTTGATGAAAATATCGTCGGCATCCTGCACGATACGCACTTTTTCGGGAGTAATATCGCCCAGAATACGCACGGCCAGGCCCGGACCCGGGAAGGGCTGACGTTTAATAAGATGACGCATCATGCCCAGCTCGGTGCCCACTTTGCGGACCTCGTCTTTAAAAAGAAGCCGGAGCGGCTCGCACAGTTTCAGTTTCATACGTTCGGGCAGACCGCCCACATTGTGGTGCGACTTGATCACGGTGCCGGTAATCGACAGCGATTCGATCACGTCGGGGTAAATGGTTCCCTGGGCCAACCATTTTACATCCTGAATTTTATGCGCCTCCTGGTCGAAAACATCGATAAAGCCGGCGCCGATGATCTTCCGTTTCTTTTCGGGATCGGTTACACCAGCCAGGTTTTTGTAGAAGTATTCGCGGGCATTCACCCCGATAACGTTCAACCCCAGGTGTTCGTAGTCGCGCATTACGGTTTCAAATTCGTTTTTACGAAGCAGTCCGTGATCCACGAAGATACAGGTGAGGTTGTCGCCTATAGCCCGGTGCAGCAGCACGGCGGCCACCGATGAATCCACGCCTCCCGACAGTCCGAGCACTACTTTGTCGTTGCCCAGTTGCTCGCGCAGCTCTTCGATAGTGGTTTCGATAAACGAAGCCGGGGTCCAGTCGCGCCGGCAACCGCAGATCGACAGGAAATTCTCGAGCAGCAGAATGCCGTCGAGCGTATGGTATACTTCGGGATGAAACTGCACGCCCCAGGTCATTTCGTCTTCGATGCGGAAGGCAGCAAGGTCGAGATCGTCGGTGGCAGCTATACGTTTGAAATTTTCGGGAAGGCGGGTGATGGAGTCGCCATGCGACATCCAGATTTGCGAACCGGGCTGAATGCCTTTCATCAACGGATCGTTGGCATCGACGGTGGTGAGTTGTGCGCGGCCATATTCTCTCGAGCCGGCAGCTTCTACTTTTCCGCCCGACACATGTACCATATACTGTGCTCCATAGCAGATGCCCAGTACCGGCAGCTCGCCCCTGAAGGCCGACAGGTCGGCTCCGAATGCACTGGGATCGTACACCGAGAACGGACTGCCGGAGAGAATTACCCCCTTAATACCGTCGGTAGTAGAGGGAAACTTGTTGTAAGGAAGGATTTCGCAATATTCGTTCAACTCCCGGAGGCGTCGTCCGATCAGCTGGGTGGTTTGAGAACCAAAGTCGAGAATGATAATCTTTTCGGTCATACGGAGATTTGAAATTTCGCGCAAAGATACGAAAAAAAATTGTACGGATTTGCACCGCAAATCCGTACAACCGGCAATCGCGTTGCACTTCCGTCTCAATTCCGTAACGAATCCAGCTCCACCTGTGTTTTCGCCTTCATCCCCGGGTTTTCTTTTACCATCTGCCGTAATACTTCTTCGGGGTACCCCGGGCGAATAATTCCCTGAGGAATCTTCTTGTCGTTCATCAAAAACTGACCGTTTTCTTCTTTTTTAACCACGCCGTCGAGATTTTTTACCAGCAGGTACTCGCCCAGCCGTCGCCAGGCGGTGGTGGAGTTTTCGGCCTGGGAATGACTGAAGGTGGTGAGGAACTCCCGGGCGGCAGTCTCAGGAAGATCGAGCGCTGTTTTGTCGATGCTCGGTATGAGGGTGCGGAAATTGGATTCCCAATGCTTTTGCGTCTTGCGGATATCGTCGATCATCAAACTGTATTTGGCGTATGCGAAATTGGAAACCTGGTTGTAAACCCAAAAGGCCGATGTGGGCGAGTATTCGAGCAGGCTGCCGTTGGTTTCGCTGTAACAGGTGGGTACGCTGTTGATACCGCAGTACATGGGAGTGTAAATATTAAAGGCTGCATCGTCGACCCCAAACCACAGAATTCCGCCGATATAAGGCGGCAGCCAGTTGCGCATTTGGGCCACGAACGAAAAGCCGGTCTGCTGAGTGGCGATCGGACGCTCGTGGTAATAGGTTTCGCCATCGAGCTTGAAACTCAGGGGACTCAACCGTAATTTAGAACCGTACATGCCGGCTCCGACACCTTTCGTGATATCCAGCGGCGTACCTTCGTACTGGTCGCGCATGAAATTCTTCATGTCCTCCACGCTCAGCTTTTTTGCCGGTTTCACCCACAAAGGCATACGTTCGGCCGATTCGCCGCTGACGTAATCGATGTAGTGATCCATACCGGTGCTCGCCTGGCGGAAAAAACTCCACACGCGGGCTTCGCAAGCGCGCAAAGCGCCGTAATCGAGCGGTGCGTACACATCCGAAAAGCTGAAGTCTTTGTTTCTGCCTTTAAAATATCCTTTTTCGCGGGCAAAGGCAATTACATCCACCGAATACAAACAATTGTTTTTATCGTCGAAAGGGAAAGTGGTGATGCGCGCCTGGTTGGCATGCGCCGCAATACAATCGTCGGGAATGCGTTGGGCTACCCAAACCGCTCCTTTGTTTTTCGGACCTTTGCCTATCATTTCCATAATCCATACCTCGTTGGGATCGGCAATCGAAAACGACTCCCCCGAACTGTAATATCCGTATTCCTCTACCAAGGTGGTCATTACCCTGATGGCTTCGCGGGCCGAACGCGAACGTTGCAGCGCGATGTACATCAGGCTGCCGTAGTCGATAATTCCTGTCGTATCCACCAGCTCTTCACGACCGCCGAAAGTGGTTTCGGCAATACTTACCTGATATTCGTTCATATTGCCTATTACCGAATAGGTTTGCGTGGCCTGCTTGATCTGACCCAGGTACTTGCCCGTATCCCACTCGTAAATGTCGAGCATGGCGCCTTCGGGATAGGTGCGGGCAGGGTAATGATACAACGCGCCGAACAATGCGTACGAATCGGCAGCGTAGGTAATCATGGTCGATCCGTCGGTGGTGGCCAGCTTGCCGGCCAGCAAATTGGTACAGGCATAGGCCTGGTAACCCGACGCAACCAGGAACAGGAAAAGGGCTATTTTCTTCATTATTGACATATTCTTTTAAAAAAGGAAAACAAAGATAATACTTTAATTTTAATTTTTGTAATTTTGGGCTTCCAACATTATTCACCCGGTTAATCGATTGTACATGAATACTTATCTGCCATTTCGTATGCCCGCTCTGCTGATCGCACTGTCTATGTTAGTGCCGGCGCAGGCCCGCGTTAAATCAACTCCCGATTCGCTCACCGTCGTGAAGCAGCTTTCCGAAATCACGGTGAGTGGTATCCTGAACTCCAAACTCAATCTGCCGGTCGAGATGGTTACAACCCGCGATATTGAAACGAAAGGCATGGCGAGCCCCGCCGAGCTGCTCCACCAGGTGCCGGGCCTGACCATGACCCGCGACGGTGCCTGGGCCACCTCGGTCAACCTGCGGGGCTTTTCCGAAGCCAAGTTGTTGTTTCTGAGCGATGGAGACCGTATTCAAACGGCTACCGATATCGCAGGGGCCCTTTCGGTGTTCGACCTGAGTTCGACGGAACGCATCGAAATCGTGAAAGGCGCCGGTTCGGTATTGTTTGGTACCGGAGCGCTGGGCGGAGTCGTCAATTTTGTGTCGAAACGCCCGGCCTATGCCGAATCGCGGAGGGTCGCGGGTAATGCGGGGGTGGGATTTCAAACGGTTAATTCGTTGATGCATGGTAATGCGGCGGTAAGTGTGGCCGAGGACAATTGGTACCTGCAGCTGGACGGAGCGCTGCGTAAAGCCCAAAATTATGCCACACCCCAGGGGCCGATGGCCAACAGCCAGTTCAACGATGCCAACTTTGCGCTCCGGGGTGCGATGCGGTACGACGACGATCAGGAACTGCTGGTGAGTTACCAGCATTATGAAGCCCGGAATGCGGGACTGCCCGGTGGGGCTGCCTTCCCGCCTGCTGCAACAGCACGGTACCTGGGATTTGTGCGTAATCAGCTCAGCGGCGAGTATGTGTTTACCGATCTGTCCGACCTCATCAGCGAGCTGCGCTTCAAAGCATATACTCAAAATCTAACCCGGGAGGTCGAGAACGTGGTAAACCCGACCACCGCTATTTTCCCCGGAAGTGTGAACCGCACTTCGGGTGGCCGGGCAACCGCCGATTTGTATTTCAACGATTACCATACGCTTACGGTGGGAACCGAAGGTTGGGTGCGCGATCAGGCAACCACCCGTATCCGCATCACCACGGCCGGCGATACTATTTTTACTGCCGAACAGCCTACCCCCCGGGCTTCCATGGCCAACGCGGGTGTTTTTGGCCAGTACCGGTGGGTGGTCGATCCTAACCGCTGGAATATCAACTCGGGTGTGCGCATCGATTATATCCGTACCGAAAACGATACTGCTTTCAAGGAAGTGTATAAATACAAGCTCAGTAAAGGAGAACGCACCACCCTGCCACACAATAAAACCATTTTGTTTGCCGACCGTACGACTCGGGAGCTGGCCTACGCAGCGCATGTCGACGTGGAGTTTATACCGACCCGCGCCCACCGGTTCGTGTGGTCGATGGCCAATGCCTACCGGGCCGCTTCGATGGAGGAGCGTTTTAAATACATCGATCAACAGGGCATCCTGCGGGTGGGAAATCCTGACCTGCGTCCCGAAAAAGGACTTTTTGCCAACTTAGGCTACAGTTTTTCGATGCCGCGCTTTTACCTGAAAACCGATGTGTTTACCAATTACCTGTTCGATATGATTGCCGAAACCATGGGCAGCTATACCCTTACCGGCGGCCAGGTAGTGCCTGCCTGGGTGAATACCAATGTTGATAAGGCGATGTATTATGGTGCCGAGCTGGAGCTGAAGTGGTTGTTTGCTACGGGATTTGATGTGGAAACCAGCCTGGCTTATGTGTATGCCGAAGACCGTTCGACCGGACTGCTGATGCCCTGGCTGCCGCCGCTGAACGGTATCGTAAAGCTCAATTATCACCTGGCGCGGAAACTCAACAGCTCGCTGATGGTGGAATGGGAATACCAGACTGCCGAACCGGCACCGGGCGTCGACCGCCATCGCTATGCGGTAGTGAACTGGCTGTTCGATACCGCTCCCCGGTCGCTCGGAAGCGTCGATATCCGGTTCACCGGCGGTGTTCGCAACTTGCTCAATACCGAATACAAAGCCTGGTTCTCCACCTTACGGGGAGTGAACCGGCTGGAGCCGGGACGCAATATCTACCTTCAGGCGCTCCTCAGCTTCTGATCTTTACCGGTATAGCAGCCCGGCCACTTGTTCCAGGTAATGTACATCGGTTTCGTCGAGGATGTCGTAGCGCTCGCTGTCCACGTCGAGCACCGCAGCTACTTCGCCCTGAGCATCGTAAACCGGTACCACTATTTCCGCTACCGACAGCGAACTGCAGGCGATATGCCCCGGGAAGGCATTCACATCGGGCACCAGCAGGCTGCGTTTTTCGGCCCACGCGGTGCCACATACTCCTTTTCCTTTCCGGATACGCGTACAGGCAATGGGACCCTGAAACGGGCCCAGTACCAGTTCGTCGTCCTGTACGCGGTAAAACCCTACCCACCACCAGCCGAATGCCTGATGCAGGGCTGCTGCCAGGTTAGCCATGTTGGCCGTTATGTCGGGTTCGCCACCGGTCAGCGCCCCGAGCTGGGGGAGCAGCTGCCGGTATTTTTCTTCCTTTGTTGCGCCGGTAGTAAGTACTAATTTTTCTGCCATAAATGTTGTAAATGGAACTTTCAGTAAGTTTTTTGGTAAAAAGATGGTAAAGATATACATTTTTTCGCAGCTTATTCAAAATTTATTTGCTTACTTTGCAGATCGTTTTGTTAAAATGTACCCTCTTATCGACTTCCTAATATAAAATAATAATGTATGAAAACTTTTCGTAAACTTCTGTTCATGGCTGTGTTACTGGGTATCAGTTTGTTTGCCTCGGCACAGCAATTAGTTCCTGTCCCTATGGACCCCCAGATCCGGTATGGAAAACTCGACAACGGGCTTACCTACTACATCCGTAAAAACCAGCAACCCAAAGAGCGTGCCGAGTTTTATATTGCTCAGAATGTGGGCGCTATACTCGAAAATGACGATCAGAACGGGTTGGCGCATTTTCTCGAACATATGGCGTTCAATGGTACTAAACATTATCCCGGAAAACTGCTGATCGAGTACTTCGAATCGATCGGGGTGAAGTTCGGTACTAATATTAATGCCTATACTTCGCTCGACGAAACGGTTTATAATCTGTCCGACGTGCCTACTACCCGTCAGAGTGTTATCGACAGTGCTCTGCTCGTGCTTCACGATTGGTCGAGTTTTATCACCCTGGCCGGTGAGGAGATCGACAACGAGCGCGGAGTAATCCGTGAGGAATGGCGCACGGGCGCCGGAGCCGAACGCCGGATGTGGAAAGCATCCAATTACCTGAAGTATCCGGGGTCGCAGTATGCCAAACGCGATGTGATCGGCGATACTGCGGTGATTAATAACTTCTCGCACAAAGCAATCCGCGATTACTACGAAAAATGGTACCGTCCCGATCTGCAGGCTATTTATGTGATCGGCGATGTGGATGTCGACTGGGTAGAACAACGCATCAAAACCATGTTTGCCGATATTCCGGCGAAGCCAAACGCCGGCGAACGTCCTGTTTATGAAATTGCCGACAATGTTGAACCCATTATTTCGGTTGTAAAGGACAAAGAAGCGCGCATGACGCGTATCGAACTGGAATACAAGCATAAAAAGTTGCCCCAGGAAGTGAAATTGTCGATGGCCGGCTACCTTACCGGGGTGCTTAACCAGATGATTTCTACCATCATGGGCTATCGCTTCGACGAAATCACCCAGCGTGCCGATGCTCCCTTCGTGGGTGGCTACGCCATGTATGGCGAATTGGTGAAGTCGACCGACGCGTTTCAGTTGCTGGTGGTTCCTAAAGAAGGGAAAGAACTCGAAGGACTCGCAGCTTTGTTGTCGGAAGCCGAAAAACTGCGTCGGTTCGGATTTACCAATTCCGAAGTGGAACGTGCCAAATCGGAGTTGATGAAATCGATGGAGAATGCTTACAACGACCGTAAAAATCAGAAAAACCGTAATCTGGTGCGCGAATATGTTCGTCACTACCTCGATGCCGAACCTATTCCGGGTATCGAATGGGAATACCAGACACTGCAGCAGATTATGCCGCATGTTACGGCCGACCGCCTGAACCAGATTGTGAAAAATTACGTGACCGACGAGAACCTCATCGTTTCGTTTATGGCTCCCGATAAACCGTCGGTTATCATCCCGACAAACGAACAGGTGCTGGCTACCCTCGATGCGGTGAAGAAAGCCGAATATACGGCTAATAAGGAAGATGATATCAACCGTCCGCTTATAGCGAAAGTTCCTAAGGCCGGGAAGATAAAGAAAGTGAGCACGAATGCTACGCTGGGTACTACCGAGTGGGTGTTGAAAAACGGTGTGACGGTGGTTTTCAAACCTACCGAGTTTAAAAAAGATGAAATCCTGCTGTCGGCGTTCAGCGAAGGTGGTGTGTCGAAAGTGAAAAATACGAAGGATATTATTTCGGCATCGATGGCAGCCCAGGTGGTGGTCAACAACGGACTGGGCACTTTCTCGCAGGTCGACCTTAATAAAGTGCTTGCCGGTAAAATGGCATCGGTTTCGCCTCAGATTGGTTCGTATACCGAAGGGTTCAACGGCCGTTCGTCGGTGAGCGATTTTGAAACCATGATGCAGCTGGTGCACCTTTATTTCACGGCTCCGCGCACGGATAAAGAGGCATTTGCCTCACTCATGAATATGTACAAAGCATCGCTTGCCAATGCCGCCAGCGACCCGCGCGTTGCCTTCAACGATTCGGTTACCATGATGGTCAACAACCGTCACCCACGTACGGTCGTGCTGAATATGAACACGATCGAACTGCTCGATCAGGAGCGTGCCCTGGCCATTTTCAAGGAACGTTTCGGTATGCCGGGCGACTTCACCTTTGTATTTACGGGCAATATTAACCCCGACGATCCGGCAGTGCGTCAGGCCATTCTGACTTACCTCGGCGGCTTGAAATCGAAAAGCAAGAAGGAAACATTTACCGATGTGAAGATTCGCAAACCTCGCGGATTGGCTAACAATCATTTCCAACGCAAAATGGAGATTAATAAGGCATCCAACTTTATACTTTACAGCGGACAGCTTCCGTATACCATGGTCAACCGTACGGCTATGACGGCTATCGGCAATATTCTGAATATGCGTTACCTCGAAAGCATCCGCGAAAAAGAAGGTGGTTCGTATGGCGTGGGTGTGCGCGGTTCAGCCAGCAATACCCCGATCGAAGAGGGGATCATAATGATGCAGTTCGATACCGATCCCGAAAAACAACAGCGCTTAATGGCGATCATTCACAAGGAAGTGGACGATATCGTTAAAAAAGGTCCCCGCGAAGACGACCTGCAGAAGGTGAAAGAAAACATGCTGAAGAAATATTCCGAAGATTTGCGTGAAAACAACTGGTGGCAGAGCACTATCGTGAGCTATTATCAGGATGAACTGAATTTTGTAGACGACTATACCAAAGCGGTGAATGCACTCACTCCCCAGTTTATTCAGGAAACACTCAAACGCATTGTCGATCAGGGCAATGTGATGGAAGTAGTAATGAAACCGGCGGAATAACGATAGCTTAAACGGCCCTGTACTCCAACTCCCTTATACAACTTCTGCAATCAATTGGATTTTCCATGCAGAAGTTGTATAAGGGAGTTGAAGTACAGGTGTTTTTCGGTTGAAAGAGAAGGGAAAAACGGCCGATCGGTAAACCTTAACATTAAAATTCTGAAATAATATTCTCGAAATTTGGGAGATACAAATTTGTTTTTGTTATTTTGCACCCGATGTTTTAAATAACTACCTAATAATATGTCGAAAAACCTTGTAATTGTTGAGTCGCCTGCAAAAGCGAAAACTATTGAAAAATTTCTGGGGACCGATTATCAGGTTATGTCGAGCTTTGGTCATATCCGCGATTTAGCCGAAAAAGGTATAGGGATCGACTTCGATAATAACTACGCGCCCGTTTATGTCGTATCGTCCGACAAAAAGAAAGTAGTGTCGGAACTTAAAAAGGCTTCAAAAACAGCCGAAACAGTATGGCTGGCTTCCGACGAAGACCGGGAGGGGGAAGCTATTGCCTGGCATTTGTTCGATGAGCTGAAATTAGATAAAAAAAACACCAAACGGATTGTATTTCACGAGATTACAAAGGATGCTATTTTGCGTGCCATCGAAACCCCGCGCGACATCGATCTTCACCTGGTCGATGCCCAGCAGGCTCGTCGTGTGCTCGACCGTATCGTTGGCTTCGAACTTTCGCCTGTTCTTTGGCGTAAGGTCCGTCCGTCGCTTTCGGCCGGAAGGGTGCAGTCGGTGGCCGTACGCCTCATCGTGGAACGGGAACGCGAAATCAATCAGTTTACCGCCGAATCGTCGTACCGGGTGATGGCCGAGCTGGCAGGACCCGATGCAACAGGGAACCGGGTGGTGCTCAAAGCCGAACTGCAGCATCGCTTTGCAACCAAAGAGGAAGCGATGGCATTTCTGGAGCATTGTAAGTCGGCCGATTTTAAAGTAGAGGATATCGTTACCAAGCCTTCGAAAAAATCGCCGGCTCCGCCGTTTACTACTTCCACCCTCCAGCAGGAAGCCTCGCGTAAGCTGGGTTTTGCGGTTTCGCAAACCATGCGGGTGGCGCAGTCGCTCTACGAATCGGGAAAAATTACCTACATGCGTACCGACTCGGTGAACCTCTCCGACCTGGCACTCAATACTGCCAAGGCCGAAATTAAATCGATGGCCGGCGACCGTTATGTGAAAATCCGGAAATTCACAACTACAGCTAAAGGGGCCCAGGAAGCCCACGAGGCCATCCGTCCCACCTATATGAATGCGCATACCATCAGTGGCACCGCGCAGGAACAAAAACTTTACGAACTGATTTGGAAACGGACCATTGCTTCGCAAATGGCCGATGCCGAGCTCGAGAAAACCTCGATTGTGATTGGTTGTTCGTGTAATCAGTATAAGTTTGTCGCTTCGGGCGAAGTGATTGTGTTCGATGGTTTCCTGAAAGTATACCTCGAATCGACCGACGACGAAGAAACCGAGCAGGAAGGACTGCTCCCGCAAATGAAATCGGGCGAAGTGCTGAATGCCGAGATTATTACTGCCCAGCAGCGCTTTACCCAGAAACCGCCCCGTTACAGCGAGGCCAGTCTGGTGCGTAAGCTCGAAGAGCTGGGCATCGGCCGCCCGTCGACCTATGCGCCTACCATCACCACGATTCAGAATCGTACCTATGTGGAGAAAGGCGACCGGCCGGCCGAAAAGCGTAACTACAACCTGCTGACGCTTAAAGGGGGAAAGATAAGCGATAAAATTCAGACCGAAAATACGGGTGCCGAAAAGGGAAAGTTGTTTCCAACCGATATCGGTATGGTGGTGAACGATTTTCTTACCGAATATTTTCCCTCCATTCTTAGTTACGATTTCACGGCCCGTATCGAAAAGGAATTTGATACAGTGGCCGAGGGTACCATCAATTGGGTGAACCTTATCGATGCGTTTTACAAAAAGTTCCATCCGATCGTGGAAGATACGCTGAAAAATTCGGAGCGCCAGTCGGGCGAGCGGGTACTGGGTACCGATCCGGTAAGCGGGCGGCAGCTGGCTGTGAAGATCGGGCGTTATGGTCCTATTGCTCAGATAGGTACGGCCGAAGAAGAGGAAAAACCGGTATTTGCATCGCTGCGTAAGGATCAGTCGATCGAAAATATAAGCCTTGAAGAAGCCCTCGAATTGTTTAAACTCCCGCGGACCATCGGCGAATTTGAAGGTAAGGAAATGACCGTGGCGGTAGGTCGCTTCGGACCTTATATCCGTCACGACGGTGCATTTTACTCGTTGCCTAAGGGTGAGGATCCGATGGCTATCGGTGCCGAAGCAGCAGTAGGCATTATCGAGGCCAAACGTGAAGCCGAGCGTAATAAGGTGATCAGTGTGTTGGGCGAAAATGGCGAATACCAGGTGCTTAACGGCCGTTTCGGGCCATATTTCACATTCGAGAAAGCGAATTATAAAATACCGAAAGGAACCGATCCGGCGACGCTTACTGCCGAAGCCTGTGCGGAGTTGGTCGCCCAGCAACCGGCTGCCGGAGCGAAGAAAAAATCCTTTGCACGTAAGAAAAAATAAGTTAATCGTTAATTTGTTACTGTTATGATGAAACAACTTTTTGCCATTGCCTGTGTGGCTGCCTGTGTTGCTGTAGCGCAAGCACAAACTCCATATGTGTACTCGGGCGAACCCGAACTGGTTTATGCATTGCCTGCCACCGAGTTGGTGTTCGAACTGGAGATTGAAAAGGTGACCGAAAAGCCGGGTGTGTTTTATCAGTATTCGCAACGTTACCTGGCAACCAGCAAAGTTGTAACGGCCGAATCGACTCAGTATCGGCTGAAGTCGGTGCGCATGTCGACGCGGCCGGTGCTCGATCCTGCACGTCGTTTCGCTGTTTCGCCGGAGCTTCTGCCCGGCCTTGCAGTAACAAAAGAAGGTTTTCTTGCCGGAGTTAATGTCCCTGTTCCCCGGCAGCCGATCAGCGAACGGCGCGTGGAGCGTGTGGCCGCACCGCAGCCCGCCCGGCCCGAAGGGATATTGCCGCTGAACCAGGAATACATGATGGCCGGTTCGATGGCCAAAATGGCCGAAGGGGCCGCCTATCAGATTTATGCCATCCGCGAAAGCCGGATGAACCTGCTGAGCGGCGAACTGGAACAATTGCCGGCCGACGGCGAATCGTTGAAACAAATGTTGCAGGGACTCGACCGTCAGGAACGCGAGCTGACCGAATTGTTTGTGGGTGAAGTACGTCGTACAACCGAACGTCGACAGGTGAGTTTTATTCCCGATTCGGTCGAAAATGAAGCTATTTTATTCCGCCTGTCGGCCAGCCGCGGCTTGGTTGCCAACGACGATCTGGGAGGCGAACCTTATTATGTGGTTATCGATCACGAAGCTATTCCTACGCCTTCGGCTGCTGCGCTGAAGGCTCAGGCATCAAAAAAGAAATCGAAACAGGCTCCGGCCGAAATTGCACTGTACACCGTTGTTCCGGCCAATGCAATAGTTGAAATAAGCGATGGGGTCACTACCTTACTCAAACAGCAAACTACCCTTTCGCAGCTGGGAGTATTGATCCCCTACAGCGCGGCGCTGTTTACCGGCGCTGATGTAACGATGGAAGTGGATGTCGCGACCGGCCGGCTGGTCCGGATTCAGCAGACGGTCGTTCCGAAACGTTAATCTGCTTGTTTTAATTTCACTGCCAGGTACACTCCGGCCAGCACCAGCATTATCCAGTTTCCATCGGAAAGGGGAATCGGATTTCCCGTAGGGTCGGTTCCCGGGTCGGGCTTGCGGGGAACCAGCGGATCTTCTTCGGCCGACCGGAAAGGTTGGGTCTGATTGAGGTTGTTTTGAGCAATGGCCAGTGCTCCTTGTGGTCGTACCTGCTGCGATCCTGTAGCCGACCGGCGGCCGCTGAAGAACATATAACTTCCCCCGCCACCCGGCATGGCGCCCGTCCTGTTGGAATGACTTTCGCCGGTGTGAACCGCGTATACCATAGGTTGTTGTATCCCTTCGGCCGCATAATTGCGGCGTACTACAGCTTTTCCCGATAGAGAGCTCCCTTCGAAAGGAGCCGATAGAAGCATGCCGGTAGCAAAAGCATCGGCGCTTGGAGGAAGTCCCGTGACAGCAGGCCGTTTTGCACCGCGGCCACTTCGGCCCGCGTTGCCGGAGCCGGAATAACCGCTCATGCGATGGTCGCCCGAAATGCCGATGTTTATTCGTTCGGAAGAGGTGCCCACGTATCCAAGACTGTCTTTCTCAATTTCGTCGAACACCCATTGATAGGCAAAGTAAAGGCCTACCAGTATAAGGATGGTAATGATGATGTTAAAAAGTGGGCTATCTAACTTTTTCATTGTATTTAGTTCATTCTAAGTTTGTGCGATTTTCCCGACGAGAACTGAATGATGTATTCGCCGGCTGAAAGACCCGTACGGCGCTGGTATTGTTCGCCTTTAGCCACCATGGCCGTAAACTGCAATCGTCCGAGGGTATCGTACACCTTGACCGTTTGGTCGTGAGCCGAATAGTTGCCGATAGTAAGCTTGTTGTTGATGGCGTATACCATTATATCGTCCGAAATTTCAACCTTTTCGTCCGAGTTCCCGATTCGTATCAGGAACCGTTTCACCGGATCGCTGGCCGAGGCTGTAAAGCTGTAGCGTGTTCCATCGGCCGAGATATCGGTGCGGGTACCGGTTACCAGATCGTCCAGGAAAATACCTTCGGGGTACAGCCCGCCGGTTTCCCGGTGCGTAACGACCAATTCGTAGTGTTGTTCCTTGCCGGTCATAAAACCGATCAGTACATTCCGGATCGAATTGGTTGTAAATACCTGGTAGTTGCGGTCGGGCATCAGAGCGAACAGTTGCGGGGCGTCCGTTTTACTCATGAGCTTTTCGCCATCCCAGCCATTATCGAAGCTCTTGCTGCACGTGTCGTTCATGAAAATCCACAGCCGGTCGGTCGATCGGGTATCTTTTACATCCAGATACAAAGCAGGCAGCGGCGCAGGACGAATGGAGTCGTTGGTTGCCATTCGTTGAACAGTAGTGTTTTTCCCGGCAACCGTACTATACGGTATTTCTACAGTGAAAGTGCCCGGATTACTGGTATCCTGATGTAGTTTCCGGATCACAAAGCCTTGCATGGAGGGGATTTCGCGCGGAAGTCCCGAAGGGATGGTCGGATTGGCCAGGTTTTTCGGTATGGCCACGTATTGTCCGGTTACTCCGCCATCGCTGGTGCCATAGCCTTCGGTAACCCAGTCGCCATAACTTCCCGTATTATAAAGGTATACCGTTGCTTCTGTTTCGGCGCCGAAATTAATTCCCGCAATGCCGATGGCCGCCGTGTAGGAATTTGCAAACAGGTGATGTCCCGGATACGCTGCATTGGGATAATAAATCAGAGGATTGCCCGAGTTCCTGACGAAATTGCCGTTTTCAAGTATTCCCTGGTACACGATGGTGCGCGGCGAGTCGTGCGTGATTTCGTAACCGTCGAACGAAGCGAGCGCCGACATGTTGTTCAGTGCGTCCCACTTTGCTCCGAAATTGCTGTTGCCCAGGTCGACTTTGCCGGTTGCATCGTACTTGCGTACAAACGATCCGTCGAAAGTGGGCGACGCGGTGGCCAGCGTGCGCAGAGGTATGCCGAAGTATTGCCATTTATAATACTGTCCGGCCACCGGCGTGGTCGATTTGAAGGCTTTCGAATACATTTCGACTGTAGCCTCTACCGGGTTCCCCACCGGGTTGCCGAAGATCAGGCTCCCGTTGGGTACATTGGAATCCGATTTCAGCCTCAGACCTCCGGCGCCCGCGTGGTTGGTAACCGTGGCGGCTGTTATGGCCCGGCCGGTTCCGATTTCAAGATAAGCCCCTGTGTTGATGATCAGACTGGTTGCTGTGTTGTGGCTGGATGCCGGAAGATAGACTCCGGTGGTATTGTCGATTACCAATGTGGTATAAGTGGCATTGTTGATGAGCGTCTGTGCAGCAGTGCCGTTGTAAATCACGGTTCCCGGATAGCTCGTTTTCACGGGTACACTGTTTTTGGTGAATATGGTATCGTTTGCAATAGTTCCCGCTACCGTTACGGTGCCGGTCTCGATCTTTAAAACACCGTTGTTGGTCAGATTGTTGTAAATAGCAAAATTATATGCTCCTCCCAGGCTGACCATGGCTCCGTTGCTGATGGTGATATCGCGGCACACGGCTCCTGCCGATCCGATGGTAGGCTGGTTGCCTCCCACGGGATAGGTTGGAATCAATACGTCGGTGTCGGTGGTGGGGATTACTCCGCACTGCCAGTTGGAGGCGGTGTTCCAGTCGGTGGTGTAGCCGAGCCATTCCAGTTGAGTGGCATCGGTGGTTACCACGAAACTGTTTGCTCCGTTGGTCGTACTCCCCGAAACCGACAAATTGTAAGTTCCGGTCGGAATGCCGCTGATATTTTTTGAAGTCGATGTAAATCCGCCTCCGTTTCTTGTCCAGCTATATTCAAAGAGCTCGGACCAGGTAGGCGTCCCGGTCATGGTTGCTGCGTTGCCCGAAGGTACGTGCGAAAGCGTTGATCCGCTGCCTTCGAAAAAGTTAAATCCGGCAATTAATCCCGTGTCGGTATTACTGTACTGATGAAGCTCCTGAGCCAGATTGGCGATTTGAGCAGGAGTCAGTTCCTGGTTCCAGAAGCCTGCTTTGGCCATTTGACCGTTGAAGTAATCGGCGGTTGTGCCCCATACATAAGCGCCGAGGCGTGTGTTATAGGTCGAACTTCCGTAATTGACAGGAGCTGTCAACGCTCCGTGCGTTTGGGTAACAACCAGCACTCCGTCTATGTAAATTCTCAACGAACTACCGTTTCCGACTCCTGCCACGTGATGCCATTCCCCATCTTTCGGATAGGGCGAACCGCTTGTAATGGCGGCAAGCCTCAGTCCTTCCGACCAAAGCTCCAGTTCGCCGCTCGCGGTAAATCCGAATTCAACAGCATCGTTTTGCCCGAAGAAACTGTTGCGGTTGTAGGCGGTTGTTTTTATCCATCCCTCGAGAGTAAAAGCGGTGAGGCCGTTTAACAATGTTCCTCCGGTGTTTACATCGAGCGAATTAAAGTTCAGGGCCGTAGGGATGTTGTCGGGCGTAACGGCGCCGTCGGAGCTCAAAGGGCAGGAAGTGTTGGTAATTACGGCAGTAGGCTGAGGGATGTCCCAGATAGTAAGCGATGAGGGGCTGACGGCCGTTCCGGCATAGGTGGTTTCTACGGTAATGGTCCCGCTGGTGGCCGCTGCAGGAACCGTTGCGGTTAGTTGTGTGCTGCTGTTCACCGTAAAAGATGTCGCACTTACGCCATTGAAACGCACTGCGGTGACATTAGTAAAACCAGCGCCGTTAATGGTAATGGTAGCGCCTCCGCCCGCATACACGACGGAGGGTGTGAAGCTGGAAATAGAAGCTTCCTGAATTCTGAAAGTGGCTATAGCGCCTGCCCATCTCGACGAAGTAGTATTCCCGCCGGTATACGCCTGGCCCGTTGCGGTTACAATTTTTTCCAGCGAAAAAACCCTGGCGTTATTGGTAGCAGTACCGTTGGTTGAGCTAACGGCACCAATCGACGTGAAGCTGTTGCTGATGTTGGTAAGGTTGTAGCTGCTGCTACTTAAGCCAATACCTCCAATCCATACTTCACGACTGGCCGTGGTGATTGAAGTAGTTCCTGTAGAAGGGGTGGAATTGTTGCCGTAATTGCTGGCAGTCCGGTCGAGAGGAGTAGTATTATAAACCAGTCCGCTGTATTCTATTACCGATACGGCCGTGCGGGCCAATCCCTGACTAAATGTGATAGAAGGGCTTGCATTGCTTTGAATGGCCGTAGTATACCAGATTTCAATATTGACATTTGTAGTATTCGCTCTGGATACAGCTCTTGTCCATGTTACACCGGTCTGTGTAATGCTGGTCACATTGTTTTGAGTAGTCGTTCTGCCCGAAATGACCGCGATCAGAGTGTTTCCGGCTTGTGGAGCAGTTCCGAGGGTTAGGGAGAAGGATGTCCGGGCGTTCGTCCCGGTACTCCCGGCAACGGTCTGTACCTTCTCTTGCCCATACAGAAATGTACTGCAAATAAGCAGAGTTAAGCTAAGGAAGTAATTTTTATAACCCATTCTCATCTTGTTTTTGGAAAACACGTTACAAATATAGATAAATTTCTATTATTCTGCAGGTTTAATTCTGTGTTTTTATTCTTTTTTTGGACAAACTGAAGAAAAAAACAATAATCGTACGTTTTATACCGATATCTTTCATATAAACATTGTATATAACGAACATTAGTAAACAAATTGAACCTATAACAAAATAATTTTAATTTATCGTTATTTTTAGGTCAAAAAACCAGATTAACAGCATAGTATAAAAAAATCCCCCGGAAGTTAGAGCTAACTTCCGGGGGAACAAGCGTGCTGAACGCCAAAAAAGTCGGGTGTCGGTTGCGTTACACGTTAAATCTGAAATGCATGATGTCGCCGTCCTGTACCACGTATTCTTTTCCTTCTACAGCCATCTTGCCGGCCTCCTTACAAGCGGTTTCCGAACCCAGGGTCACGAAATCGTCGTATTTAATTACCTCGGCACGGATAAAGCCTTTCTCGAAGTCGGTGTGAATCACTCCCGCACACTGCGGTGCTTTCCATCCCCGGTGGAAAGTCCAAGCACGTACTTCCTGTACGCCGGCAGTAAAATAAGTCTGCAGGTTGAGCAGTTTATAAGCCGAGCGGATGAGGCGGGCCACACCCGATTCTTCCAACCCGGCAGCCTCCAGAAATTCCTGACGTTCTTCGTAGGTTTCCAGCTCGGCTATGTCGGATTCGGTAGCAGCAGCTACGACCAGGATTTCGGCATTTTCGTCTTTCACAGCCTCCCGCACGGCCTCCACATAGGCGTTGCCGGTGGCGGCACTGGCTTCGTCTACATTGCAGATATACATTACCGGTTTATCGGTAAGTAAAAACAAATCCTTCACATAAGGTTGTTCGGCCTTGTCGAGTACTACCGTGCGGGCCGATTTCCCTTGCATCAGCGCTTCGCGGTAACGCAGCAGGATGTCGTATACGATTTTGGCCTGTTTGTCGCCGCCGGTCTGCGCCTGCTTCTGCACTTTGTTGATACGGCTCTCCACCGTTTCCAGGTCCTTCAGCTGCAACTCGGTATCGATAATCTCCTTGTCGCGCACCGGATTAATGCTGCCGTCCACATGCGTGATATTGTCGTTTTCGAAACACCGCAGCACGTGCAGGATGGCGTCGGTTTCGCGGATATTGGCCAGGAATTTATTGCCCAGCCCTTCGCCTTTGCTGGCGCCCTTCACGAGGCCGGCAATATCCACAATTTCTACCGTAGTAGGTACAATCTGCCGCGGATTCACCAGCTCGGCCAGTTTGGTAAGCCGCTCGTCGGGAACGGTAATTACACCCACATTGGGCTCTATAGTGCAAAACGGGAAATTAGCCGCCTGTGCCTTTGCATTCGATAAACAGTTGAAAAGTGTCGATTTACCCACGTTGGGCAGACCGACGATACCACATTGTAAAGCCATTCTATTAAATTATTAATTGGTGAATTGTTACTTGTTAACGGACGGGGCAGTTGTCCGGCCTCCCTCTGATGGTGGATAATTAACAAGTAACAATTGATTTGATTGTTTCCGGAAAATATTTATATTCTAATTGATGTACTTTTTCGGCCACCGTTTCGGGTGTGTCGAAGGGAGTAAGTTCGCAACGGGCCTGAAAAATGATAGCCCCCTCATCGTAATTCTCATTGACATAATGAATGGTAATGCCCGATTCACGCTCGCCAGCAGCCACCACGGCTTCGTGAACATGATGTCCGTACATGCCTTTTCCTCCGTACTTCGGAAGCAGGGCAGGATGTATATTGATAATCTTATTGGGATAGGCCTGCAGGATAGGCGCCTGGATTTTGAGCAGAAATCCGGCCAATACTATAAAGTCGATCGCATTTGCTTGCAGTAATTCAATAATTGCCGTACCTTCGCGGAATTGTGCCGCCGAAAATGTGTACGAAGGTATCCCTAACCGGCGGGCCCGCTCGTGAACAAATGCATCGGATTTGTTCGATACAATGATCGGAAAAAGAAGCTCCCGGCTTTCTGAAAAATATTCGATAATATTCTCGGCGTTCGATCCCGAACCGGAGGCAAAAAGGGCTATTTTTGGGGTCATAGAAGAGGGTATTCTGCTCAATTTATCGCATTTTGTGCAAAAATAAGCTTTTTTTTCGACAAATTTTAGTGTATGTCGGGAAAATTACTTTACTTTGCACCGCAAAATTAAACAACAAATTTTATTTATCAACTTAAAAAACTAAAATTATGTCAGAAGTTGCAGCTAAAGTAAAAGCTATCATCGTTGAGAAATTAGGTGTTGACGAAGCTGAAGTAGTTCCTACAGCTAGTTTCACTAACGATCTGGGTGCAGATTCATTAGACACGGTAGAGCTGATCATGGAATTCGAAAAAGAATTCGGAATCACCATTCCTGAAGATCAGGCTGAAAAAATCTCTACTGTAGGTGATGCTATCGCATACATCGAGGCTTTATAATATTTATTCCTAATTTTCATTATGGAATTAAAAAGAGTTGTAGTAACCGGGCTGGGTGCCGTTACTCCTCTTGGTAATACTATTCCGGACTTCTGGAATAGTATTATCAATGGAAAGAGCGGTGCTTCCCCGATTACCCGATTTGACACTACGAATTTTAAAACGAAATTTGCCTGTCAGATTAAGGAGTTTGATCCCAACCTGCATTTCGATCGCAAGGAAGCCCGGAAAATGGACATTTATGCGCAATTGTCGATGGTAGCAGCCAAAGAAGCCATTGAGCATAGCGGTCTCGACCTGGACGCGATTGATAAAGACGAGGTAGGGGTTATTTTTTCTGCCGGTATCGGTGGGATTACGACCTTCGAACAGGAGATAGGTTTTTATTACCAGAATCAGGAGAATGGTCCGAAATTCAATCCATTCTTCATTCCGAAGATGATTTCGGACATTGCTGCCGGTCTGATTTCGATGCAGTATGGTTTCCGCGGTCCCAATTACTCGACAGCTTCGGCTTGTGCGTCGTCGACTCACGCGCTCATCGATTCGTTCAACCATATCCGTATGGGTAAGGCGAATGTAATTGTGTGCGGGGGTGCCGAATCGGCGATTACTCCGGGGGGTGTGGGTGGTTTCAACGCGCTTACTGCCTTGTCGACCCGCAACGATACTCCCGAGTCGGCTTCGCGCCCGTTCAGCAAGAGCCGCGATGGTTTTGTGATGGGCGAAGGTGCCGGGTGTCTTATTTTCGAAGAACTGGAACATGCTCTGGCCCGTGGCGCCAATATCCTCTGCGAAGTAGTGGGTGGCGGTATGTCGGCCGATGCATATCACCTCACGGCTACCCATCCCGAAGGGTTGGGCGCTAAACTGGTGATGCAGCGCGCATTGAAGGATGCAGGCCTGAAGCCGGAAGATATCGATTATATTAATGTTCACGGAACAGCCACTCCTGTGGGGGATGTTTCGGAAGCAAAAGCTATCAAGGATGTTTTCGGCGATCATGCCTATAAGCTGAATATCAGTTCGACCAAATCGATGACGGGTCACCTCCTGGGTGCCGCCGGTGCGGTGGAGGGTATAGTGGCCGTATTGTCGGTGGTGAACGATATCGTTCCTCCTACCATCAATCACGAAGAAGGCGACGACGATCCGGAAATCGATTACAATCTGAATTTCACTTTCAACAAAGCTCAGAAACGTACCGTGAATGCGGCCCTGTCGAATACCTTCGGTTTTGGCGGGCATAACGCGAGCGTAATTGTAAAAAAATTTGTAAAGTAAAGTGATACAGTATATCTTGCGTAAAATAAGACTCTTTTCGCGTGCGCGGAAGGGGTCTTATTTGCAATTGTACCGTATACTCGGTTTTTATCCCGATAAACTCGCCTATTATCAGCTGGCATTGCGCCATCGTTCGTCGACGCCCCACTCGGCCCGCGGACATATGCTCAGCAACGAACGGCTCGAATTCCTGGGCGATGCCGTGCTCAATTCGGTGGTTACCGATATTCTCTTCAATCATTACACGCATCAGCGCGAAGGCTTTCTTACCAATACCCGCTCCAAAGTGGTGAGCCGCGAGTTTCTCAACCGCCTGGCCGTGGATATGGGACTCGATAAGCTGGTGGTGACTTCGCGGAACGTGAACCGTACGGCCAACCGCAATATCTACGGAAATGCTTTCGAAGCGCTGATGGGGGCTATTTACCTCGATTATGGCTACAAGCAGTGCAAACGTTTTGTCGAACAGCGGGTGTTTTCGAAACTGGTGGATATCGACCGGCTGGCAACCGACGAGCGTAATTATAAATCGCGCATTATCGAATGGTGTCAGAAATACCATCTTCCGTACGACTTCGAGGTCGACGAGGAGCGCGATGCTGCGTCCAATCAGCATGTTTTTACTTCCCGGCTCCTGATCGCGGGACGGGTGATGGCGCAGGCGAAAGGCGTCAGCAAAAAGATATCGCAGCAAAAAGCTTCGCTCGAGGCCTATCAAAAACTAATGAACAATCCTTCTATTTTAGGCGAATTGCAGGAGGAAGTTCAGTAATTTTTTTATCTTTGCCGGGGTTATGACAATTAAATTCAAAAATAATGGAAACGCTTCATTTTGCCGAAATTATTGCCGGGCAAGCTAAGAAATACGGCGAACGTACCGCATTTTATCACCGTAAAAAAATTACCGACGAGTGGACTTCGCTAAGCTGGACCGCTATGTCGGAACAAGTGACCGCCCTGGCCAAACGGCTCTACGAGATGGGATTGAAAGAAGGCGACCGGGTAGGACAGTTTTCGAACAATATGGTCGAGAACATGGTAACCGATTATGCTTTGTTTGCCAATCGTGCGGTAGTGGTGCCTATGTATGCTACTTCTACAGCTCAGCAAATCGAATTTATTGTCAACGATTCGGCCATTGAAATCCTTTTTGCGGGCGATCAGGCGCAGTATGAAATTGCACTGGAGGTAAAACAGCGCTCGTCGGTGCTGAAAACAATAGTGGTGTACGATCCGGATGTGGAATTGAAAGATGCAGACACCCTTCGTTTTGCCGATGTGCTGGAAGCCGGTCGCCGGTCGAACCGGCAGTTGGATGTGCGCGAACGTCAGCAGGCTGCAACTGAGGACGATCTGGCCTGCATTCTTTACACATCGGGTACTACAGGCAATCCCAAAGGAGTAATGCTGCCCCATTCCTGTCTCGACGAAGCTGTTCGCGTTCACCGCATCCGCATTCCCGAAATGACCGATCAGGATACTTCCATCGCCTTTCTGCCCATGTCGCATGTATTCGAGCGTATGTGGTGTTACCTGTGTGTGGCCAATGGCGTGACTGTTTACGTCAATCTCCGGCCGATCGAAATTACGGAGGCTATCAAACAGGTCCGCCCTACCATGATGTGTGCTGTGCCGCGTTTCTGGGAGAAGGTTTATGCGGCGGTGCAGGAGAATATTGCCAAGATGCCGCCGTCGAAGCAGGGGATCGTTACCTGGGCGCTGGCAGTGGGCAGGAAGTATAATATCGATATGTTGCGTAATGGGCTGAAGCCCGGACTGGGACTGCGTATTAAGTATAAAATTGCCGATACGCTTATTTATTCGAAAGTAAAAAAGACAATCGGTATCGAGAACGCGAAATTGTTCCCGGTGGCCGGGGCAAAGCTGTCCGACGATATTAATATTTTTCTGAAAAGTATGGGAGTGCCTATTGCGTATGGCTATGGACTCACCGAAACCACGGCCACGGTAAGTTTTTTCGAGCCGGTTGGTTATGAGTTTGGCACCGTGGGACGGCTTATTCCCGGTATTCAGGTGAAAATTGGGGCCGATAACGAAATCATGCTGAAGGGACGTACCATTTTCAGGGGGTATTATAAGAATCCCGAAGCGAATGCAGCGGCCTTTACCGACGATGGTTTTTTTCGTACGGGTGATGCCGGCTTTTTGCGCAACGATTGTATTATTCTCACCGACCGGCTGAAGGATTTGTTCAAAACTTCGTATGGGAAGTACATTGCTCCGCAGGAGATTGAAACGCGCTTGATCCTGGATAAATACATCGAACAGGTGGCGGTGATCGGTAACGAGAAACCTTATGTTACGGCCCTGATCGCTCCGGCGCTTCCGGCGGTGGAGGAGTTTGCCCGCAAGGCCAGGATTTCGTTCGGCACTACGGAGGAGCTGCTTGCAAAGCCCCAGGTAATCGAACTGATCGATTCGTGTATCCGAAAGCAACAGGAGGGGATGGCGGCTCACGAGCAGATCAAGAAATTTGCATTGTTGGCTACGCCGTTCAGCATACAGACGGGCGAACTCACGAATACCTTGAAGCTCAAGCGTCCGATTGTGGAGCAACGTTATAAGGTATTGATCGACGAAATGTATGTTAAATAACATATTCTGAAGATTTTTTCAAGTTAATGTCTTGTGGTGTTGTGTTTTATAACATAATTTATTGTATCTTTGCAGCGTAATAAAAATTAATTATGATTAAAGAAACAATTGGAAGCAATGCCGGACTTGTTTGGTCGGCGTTGGAAGACGGTTCAAAAAGTTTGAAAGCCGTTAAGAAAGCCACTAAGCTGAAAGAAGCCGAATTGAACCTGGCGCTGGGTTGGTTAGCCCGCGAAGGTAAGGTGATTTTCACCGAAGTGGAAGGCGAAATGTTTGTAAGCCTGGCCTGATGGCCGGAACGCCACCCGTTGGATGCGGAATCCATCGGCGAAATGATTAAAAGAGAGCGGGGAGTGTTGCTACTTTTCCGCTTTTTTTGGCTCTAAGATTTCGGAATTCAAAAAAAAACAGTATATTTGCAGCCGATTTGCGAAAATAGCTCAGTTGCCCCAAAAGCAGACAGGACTGCTCTACCAACTGCGCTCAATGCCGATTCAAATTATGCGAAAATAGCTCAGTTGGTAGAGCATAACCTTGCCAAGGTTAGGGTCGCGGGTTCGAGTCCCGTTTTTCGCTCTCACTTACAGGAGTCATTCCTGCCCGGATGGTGGAATGGTAGACACGAAGGACTTAAAATCCTTTGGCTTCACGGCTGTGCGGGTTCAAGTCCCGCTTCGGGTACGAAAATCCCCTTTTAATCGACTGATTGAGAGGGGATTCTATTTTGCCGGGGTGTACTAAAGGTGTACTCGTTATGATTCTTGTAATGGATTTATACTAATCTACTTGTTCTGGGTTCTGCAGCTTCAAGATTCTGATTATTATTTCCTATATGATAATTACTTTTGCTTGTAAAACTCTCTGCAAGTAGTTTAGCCTGCTCAATAACGGTTTCGGTGGCTTTAACTTCCATATCAGGAGGATAGCCATGTTTGCGAAGAATCTTTTTGACTGCAATTCTCATTTTTGCTTGAACATTTTCCCTCACAGTCCAATCTATGCTTGTGTTCTTGCAACAGTGTCAACTAATTCACGTGCGATATGTCGTAAAACATCGTTACCTAAAATCGATACAGCACTATCATTCACTTCTAAGGCTGAATAAAAAGCAAATTCTCTGAAATCTAAACCTAAACCTTCTCCTTTCCGGTCAGCTTCTTTAATCTCTTTGGCAAGCCGAATCATTTCTTCAATAATTTCTGCGGATGTTATAAGGTTATTCTGATAATTTCGGACTACCTGATCTAACATTTCAGAGAATTTCTTGGACTGTACCAAGTTGGTTTTTCTGCGTGATTTTATCTCGTCATTCAATAGTTTTTTGAGCAATTCAAATGCAAGGTTTTTATGTTGCATACCTTTTATCTCGGCTAAGAATTCATCAGATAAAATAGAAATATCTGGTTTCTTAATGCCGGCAGCATCAAAGATATCTACTACTTCATCAGAAACTATTGCATCTGAAAGAATTTGCTTTATAGCTGTCTCAATCTCTTCGTCAGTTTTACCTGTTTTTGCGCTTTCGGTTACTTTTACAATACGAACTTTAATGGCTTGAAATAAACCAACTTCATCCCTGATTTCAAGTGTATAGGGGTGTGGAACTGAAATAGCAAATGATTTTGACAATGCTGTTACAGCATTAATAAAACGGTCTTTCCCACTTTCTAATCCTAAAATATAATTAGCTGCCTGAATTGGGAAATATAATTTTTGCTTTGGTGACAAAGTAAAAAATGAATTATAATCGAAACCTTTCGGTTGAGATTTATCGGTGGGTTGTTCTTTGAACATTTGAGCCAAAATTTCATATTTACTCATCATCACTGAAGCTGCTTCTTCCTGGTCGAAAGTTGGAGCACCTTTCCCGCCATTATCCGTGTAAACCGATAAGGCTTTTTTGAGCTCTGTAACAATACCAATGTAATCAACAATTAAACTGCCCTCTTTGTCTTTATAAACACGGTTTACACGCGCTATGGCCTGCATAAGGTTATGCCCTTTCATTGGCTTGTCAATGTAAAGGGTATGCAACACAGGGGCATCGAAACCTGTTAGCCACATATCACGAACAATGGCTAATTTCAGTTTATCTTTCGGGTCTTTCAGTCTTTCACCCAAAGCTTTCCGCTTGGGTTTATTTCTGACGTGTGGTTGAAAATTTAATGGGTCGGAAGAAGAGCCAGTCATAACGACTTTTATTGCTCCTTCTGTATCATCCTCACTATGCCAATCGGGTCTGATTTTGATTATTTCATCGTATAAATCAACATATACGGCGGCTCATACAGACGATCATACCTTTTCCGTCGAGTATTTCATTTCGTTGCTCAAAGTGGTTTACAATATCGGCTGCAATGAGTTGTAATCGGTGTTCGTTGCCTACAATAGCTTCGAGCCTTGCCCATTTGGCTTTTAATTGTTGACTGCTTGTTGTTTCTTCACCCTCTGTTAGTTCTTCAAATTCAGCATCAACACGGGGTTTTTCTTCTTCTTCTTCTTCTTCTTTGAGAGTGATTTTCGCTAAACGATTTTCGTAGAAAATACGCACAGTCGCTCCATCTTCAACTGCTTGCTGAATGTCGTAGACATCGATATAATCACCAAAAACAGCTTGTGTAGTCTTGTCTGTGTTTTCAATTGGAGTACCTGTAAAGCCAATAAATGAAGCATTAGGCAAAGCATCACGCATGTGTTAAGCAAAGCCGTCCATAAAATCGTATTGACTGCGGTGCGCTTCGTCGGCAATAACAACGATATTTCTTCGGTCCGATAATTCTTCGAATTGACCTTTTATGTTTTTGAATTTGCCATCAGCTAATTCAATTTTTTCTTCAATTTCAGGTAAAAACTTTTGAATAGTTGTAAACACAATACCACCCGAAGAAACACTAAGTAAACTTTTTAAATGGTCTCTGTTTTCAGCTTGTACTGGCGTTTGGCGAAGTAAATCCTGACTTGAAGTAAAAGTATCGAAAAGCTGGTCGTCTAAATCGTTACGGTCTGTCAGTACTACCAAAGTAGGATTGTTTAATGACAATACTAATTTACCAGCATAAAAAACCATACTCAGACTTTTACCGCTGCCTTGTGTGTGCCAAATAACACCTGCACATTGGTCACCATTTACAGCTGTTGCCTTTTTTGTAGTTTCTACCGCTTTGTTGACTGCGAAGTATTGGTGATAGCGTGGTACTATTTTAGTGATTTGGTCTTTGTTTTGGTGTAATACAATGTAATGACGGATAAGGTCGAGCAGAACTTTTTTATTGAGCATACCTTTAGCTATTACTTCCATTTGTGGCATGTTTTCATCTGCTACCACATTGCCGTCAATAGATTTCCAAGGTACAAAGAACTGTTTGGGAGCTGTAAGCGAACCATACAGAGCATCCCAACCGTCGGAAACAATCAATAAGGCATTGTATTGAAACAAGGAAGGAATGGCTTGTTTGTCGGTCTGTAGTTGATTGAAAGCTGTTTTTATGGTTGCGTTTTCGTCAGCTGCGTTTTTGAGTTCAATAACCACAAAAGGCAAACCGTTTACAAAAAAAATGACATCCGGGCGTTTGTTTACATTGCCCTCAATAATTGTGAATTGATTGATAACCAAAAACTCATTGTTTTCGGGCTTATTGTAATCTATCAACCAAACTTTATCACCTGCAATTCTATCTCCTTTACGGTACTCAATATCAACTCCATCGGTGAGGTATTTATGAAATTGATAGTTGTTTTGAAATAAGTTTGGACTATCGGAACGGAGTACTTTTCGTAAGGCCTCTTCCTGTGCATCTGCCGGAACACGGTGGGATTGATTAACGCAATGGCATTTTGAAGTCTGGACTTCAAAATAACTTCGCGGTATTCACGCTCGGGAGAATGACCATCGGGCGATATATCAGCACCATTGAGATAATGATAACCCAATTCAACGAATTCCTGAATTACAACTTGCTCTATATGGTCCTCTGATATAACTGCCATTGCTTAAAGTATTATCCGGCCAAATTCTACTCTGATTTTTAATCTGTTCAACCTAAAATCGCTGTATTCGATTTTACCTTCACGTTGAATTTGAGATACAATAATGGAAGGATTTTTTTTGTATTTCTGACTGAATGATCTAATCAATTCAGTAGAATAATTGGTATTGCGAAACAGTTCATTTCTTTCTTTTTCGGACAACAACATTCGAGCTGCAAAAGCATCTGCTTCGTCCTCTTTTTCTTTGTCAGGGGCAATATCTCCTAAACCTTCAATAAAAATATCTTTTTTGCCATGTAGCAAAATATGGGCTAATTCATGGAAGAAAGTAAACCAAAACGCATTATAATCTTTTTGGCGGTCCGTAATTTGAATTAGTGGCTTGGTACTGTTTCTAATCCACCTTGTGGCTCCATATATCGGAGCTTTAGATATACAGGGTGTATATACCAATGCAATACCGCATTCACTGCAAATTTGTTGCAAAGCCTCTTTCCAATTCTCAGGATTTCGAAAACATATATCCTGAATTTTATCAAAACGCTCACGAATTAATTTTTTATCAAATTCGGCAGTTTGGATTTTTTCAGCTTGTAGTTCTCCCAAACGCAACCATACCGAAATAGCCTGAGGTTCGGCAGTGTGATTGAGGTTTATTTTAAATGCCAATTCGTTATTTGTATATAAACTTGACCACTGAACAGGCGAAGCCACTCTGAAAAATTTCAATAGACTTTCAACCAAAACAGAACTTTCGTTCGTTTTTGGTAAAAGTCCTAATTTTTTCATTGCAGAAACAGGGAATGCTTTTAGCCATTCAATACATCGTTCCAAAAACTCCATTTGCTCAATTTCCAGTAGTTCGTCCTGATAACTACGTTCTAAATTGAGCCAAAAGATTGCCGGAATGCCTAATACGTATTCGAGTTTAGTGGCTGTTTCTTTCGTTATGGGTGCTTTTCCCTTTATCAGTTCGTTTAGTTTGGGCACAGACCTGCCAATACGCTCAGCCAATTCGGCTTGCGACATACCTATTTCGTCTATTGTTTCTTGAATTGTATCACCCGGGCAGGATAAGAGTGATTTTTTTGCTTCTAAATTAGTCATGACTTTCGTTTTTTAATGAGGGTCTTCTACTGAAACTACTTCAATGGCTGTAATCAAAAGGAGGTTAACGCCTCCGCCATCTTGTTTGGGTATTGGGTCTTGGGCAATTTCAAAGATTATGCGCCAGTTTTCTTTGATATCGATTGACCATTCACCAATTCTGTTACCTTTATAAGGGTGTAAGCGCAAAGCCGGAAGCTGAGAAATAACGAGTAAACTATCTGCTTCCGTCAACTCCTTTACACGCTGCTTAATCTTCTTTGCCAGCTCACCATAAGTCTTGATAAGTTCCTTATCATCAGTGAGTGATTTCTCCAGTTTTTTATTCTTGTATGTTATTTTCACTGCAAATATACAAAATTATTTACGAAAAAGGTTAATGACTTTTTGATTTTATAGAATATTATATTTCCACCGAATTATTGGTGACATTTAACTCGCCAGAGATTAGTTTTGGGAGAAGTATGTCTCTTAAATTTGAAAGATTTTTGTTTTCTTTTAGATTGTTCTCTATGCTTTCAAATAATTCATGAACTATATTGTCGAAATTTATTGTCAAATCAACATTACCAAATGGAACTGAAACAGTATTGAAAGTAGTAGTTGTTATTGTATCAAAAACAGCACCATGTGTATTTTGTTGTAATAACTTAACTGCCTGTTTGATATTGTAGTAATTGTAATAATTCCCTATCCCATCTTTGCCGTTTATTCCATAACAAGATTGATTCATAGCCATTGGAATAGAAATAAATGCAAGTTTACCAACAGTACCACGAGCAGTAATAATTGTAGTTCCTTTTGGAAGAAGTTTTGTTGAAGAAGATTTTAAACCCAATTCAGTAATTTTCTCAACAGTATCAATTATAATAGCCTGAGAATTATTTGAAATATCTCTGATAGAAAACCAAGGTATATTTCCGTTCCAAAACTCGTCGTTAGATCGTTTAGGCGTTCCACCTCCTGTTATTTGAATAAGATCAGATAATTGATTAACACTCCACCCTTTCGGAATTTCCCCTAACACACTATCCACCATTTCACCGCCTGAGGATTTATAAGGCAATCCATCTTCGTTAGGGAACTCAAAGTCGATAAACCATTGCTTGAAAAGTGCTTGTGCAAGGGCTTCCAAGTCTTTATTGATTTGATTATTGAGTTCTATCTTATCGTCGAGGGAAGAAAGGATTTCGACAATGGCGGTTTGAGTATTATATTCAGGTGTCGAAATAAGTACTTCTTTCAATTCAGAGGACTTAATTCCCGTAACCGTCGTGCCTGTTTCTCTTTCTTTTAAGCGAGCCTGACCGATATTTGATTGTAAGAAATACTTTAAATATCCACTATGAAGTAAACCATCTCTACCTCTCATAGTAATAATCCTTTGTGCCAAAGCAAAACTCGCATCCTTAATTTGTGCGACTTCACCTAAAGGAGCTTCGGTTGTCATTACGACATCGCCAACCTCAGGAAATCCACGATTCATCCAGCTTTTGTAATCTTCAAAAGAAATAAATTCAGTTGGCTCTTGTATGACTCCATTTTTCACAATCTTTGCAGTAATCAAAGGAAGAGGCTGTCTTGTAATTGAAAAAATTGCAAGGCAGTTTTTTTTGCTCAGAATTTGTTTTTTGAGACAGCCTCTTTTTCCTCTATAGTCTATAAAAGAAACTACCTCTTTTAGTTTATATTCTTTACACTCGCTCATTGTTCTTGCTCTCCATTGATAAAATAAGTGATTCGTGTTTTATCATGTGCTGGGTACAAATCAACAAAAGCGCCTAAACCATATTGATAATCGTTTCTTTGTGGGTGTGTAAATTCTATAAGCTTGCGAATATCAACCTCTCTTTCACGTTGTCTTGTATTCCAAATACCTTTAAATTCAATTACTAAAATATTCACATCGTTATGACCTCTACGGTGTAAAATAACATCAGGAAAAACTCCATGTCTATTATTAAAACCAAGTAACCCTTTTACGTTTTCACCATTGCGGTTATAATCAAAATCAACTGTGATATTATAATCCCTGACAAAACTTGAAGCAGGAACTAATGCGGTGAAGTACAATCCAAAACGAAATGCAATTGAACGTTCATGGGCATGACGATTTATTAATAAAATGTCAGTATCGTAGAGCTGTTGCAATGCATTATTTATCATTGCTTTGAGTTCTGTTATTTGTACGGGGGTAAGTGTCATATGTTATAATTATGGTGCTGGATAAATATTTATAAGATCATATTTACTTGTTTCAACCTCTGTAACTTCATTAAAAGTTGTTGTAACATTGAACTCACATACTGCGAAACAATCTAAGTATTCTTTTACCATTTCGGTTAAATCAGGGCTGAACTTAGCCTTAATAGGGTTATTTGCAGGGTGTTCAATATCAACACTAAAATCTATTTCGTTTTTAATAAGACTAACACCTTTAATAATACCATATATTTGCTTTGGTACTATGTTAACATTCATAATCGCATCCATGTATCTTCTCGGAACTGCCATCCAACCAACTAGCCCGGGAACAAACCGATGTGGTTTGTGAGGTGATGTCACAGGGGGCAATACACCAGGGCATTGTAACCGGGATTCACGCTGTCCGGCAGCCGCCCCTGCGTCTTCGGTTTTGATCTTGCCCGTTGGAACTTTTCTTTTTGTAGCTTGGCCGGTGCCAGCGGACTCAGAACGATTAATCCCGGCTACAGTAGCGAATTCACCCTGAGTTTTGTTCAGCTCCATGCGATGCTGTCTCACAAAAACTCCTGCGTGATGTAACAGATCTTTATCGCTCGCGGAGGTTGTGTTGGGGAGTGATAATCCGGCTCATCATCGCTTATTTCAATACCATAATTTCTATATTCCGGAAATCGCAGGGGTGACTTTCGCTTTGCAGACAAATAGTTCCTTCGTTCAGCATCACCTGACCACCATTTAAGGCGAGCAGTTTTTCAAAACCGGGTTCGCGCTTGTCTAATTGCGGCCGACTGTATACCATCACCGTATCGCCATTGATGATGTGCTTGATTATAGTGTTGCCCCGAACTTCAATTTCTACCTTCACCCATTCATCGCCTCTGTACGTTTTGCCGGACGAAGGGGTGCAATGTTCCAGGATCAGTTCGTTATTCATCACAATGTTGGTGCCGGGCGTGCATACGTTTCCGGTAGGTCTTTCGCCCACAGCATCGCCTCCAAGCAGCTGAACTTCAATGGAAACCGGAAAGTCCTGATCTTTGTCCATCGATTCGGGAGTTTGTCCGTGAATCAAGATTCCGGTGTTTTTATAAGCCCACCCAGGTGCACCGGGGCATTGCTCGCCTACCATCCGATACTCAAACCGGATCCGATAATGCGAGAATTTATCTTTGTAGAAAAGATGGGCAAACCGGTCGTTGAATGTATCGTACGCATCGTAGCGCACTTTCAACATACCGTCTTCTACCCTGAACGTGTTTCCGAAATTCTCCCCGACATCGTAGCCTTTCATTTTTACTGTCCAGCCCGTAAGATCTTTACCGTTAAACAGTTGTTGCCATTCGCCTGTTTGCTTGTTGGAAGCGCGGGCCGGAAGAAACATAAGTTGTGAGAGTACGACGGCTGCAATTATTGACTTTTTCATGGTGTCTTCCTGTTAGTTATAAAAAGTTCTTATTCGTTTTGTTCATGATCCGATGTTTCTCTTAGCAGTTCGTTGGGCAGCTGCTTCTTTGTCTTCAATCCTAATTTTTTCATTTTCGTGGCCTGAGCTACCAGGTTGTCGTTGCCGGTGGTGAGTTGCTTGTACGAATCGGCATAGGCTTCCTGCGCTTTGGCGAGGTTCTTACCTACTTCTTCGAGATTAGCCACAAAGCCCACCAGTTTGTCGTACATTTTGGCCCCCCTCTCGGCAATGTCCTGGGCGTTGCGGTTGTGCTTCTCGCGTTTCCACAGGTCGACAATGAGCTTCAACGATGTGATGAGATTCGTGGGGCTGAGCAACAGAATGCGTTTGTCGTAGGCGAAATTCCATATTTCGGGGTCGCCCTGCAGGGCAGCTATGTAGGCCGGCTCGCTGGGGATGAACATCATCACGAAGTCGAGCGACTTGTCGAAATCGTCGTATCCCTTGGTGCTGAGCGCTATGATATGGTTTTTGACGGCGGTTACGTGGGCTGCCAATTCCTTCTGCTGTTGGTCGGTATCCGACGATTCGAGGTAGCGGATAAAGGCATTGAGCGAGACCTTGGAATCAATAATCACATTGCGGTTGTCGGGGTATTTGATCACTGCGTCGGGACGCATTTTTTTACCCTCGGCTGCCGACCGGAGTGCACGTCCCTGCTCATCGGTAAGCTGATGTTCCATGAAATATTCTTCGTTCTTATGCAAGCCCGATTTTTCGAGAATAGTTTCCAGAATCATTTCGCCCCATCGCCCCTGGGTTTTGGCTTCACCCTTCAGGGCCCGTGTCAGGTCGCGGGCTTCCTTGCTTATTTGCTGGTTTAACTCGGTCAGTTCTTTCACTTTTTCGCCCAGCGAAAAGCGTTCCCTTGATTCGTTTATATAGGTTTCGTGTACTGTTTTTTTAAAGTTTTCGATATTCTGTCCCAGTGGTTCCAGTATGTTTTTTAAGTTTGTTTTGTTCAGCTCGGTGAATTTTTCGGCTTTGGTTTCCAGAATTCTGCCGGCAATATTCTCAAACTCCAGGTTGAATTTTTTACTCAACGCCATCATTTCTGCCTTCTGGGTTTCGAGCGTATCGGCAGCAGCTTTGAGTTCGGCCAGCTTGCTGGCTTTGAAAGCCGTGTATTCCAGGTTCAGCAGGTTGTAGCGTTGCTGTGCTTTTAAATGTGCGGCCAGCCAGCCGATGCCGGCGCCGGCCAAAAGACCGATGAGGATAAAAAGAACTTCCATATGTAGTGCTCGTTTGTTACTGAGGGGGCAAATTCCCGGCTCGGATAACAAAATAATTAGTTGTCGGATCGAGTAAGTGGTAAAACCCGCAATTTCCCCACGATGCGGGACGGTCGGCAATTTCCATGTCTTCGCCGGTGTCGTTGGCAATGTGATCCCTGATCAATGCGTGCCAGTTCAATATGCGGATTCTGCTGCGCCCGTACGAAAATAAATCCTTCGAAGGATCGCACAATTCGTGCAGGTACTGTACGTACAAGGTGCGGAATTCGGGTACCTCCAGCAATTTGACCACCAGCGGATGGTCCGGGTTTCCCCAGCGGAGCAGGTCGCGTGTACCTGAGTCGGGCATCAGTAATGAAGTACCCAGTGTATTGTCGTAGTCGTAGGGAATGAAATAGAACTTGCCTCCGGGAGTAAAATAAAAATAAAAATTATTCTGATTATTCCAGTAATCGTCCCACATGCCGCACAGCACACTCACAGCATAGGTTTTCAGAAACAGGGGCACGTCCATGCGGGTCACCACCCATTCGCGGAATGCATTTCCCTGCAGGGTGTTGTAATTATGGATGAATCCGGATAGCTGGTTCCGGGCTGTTTCGAGCTCTGCAGGCCGGTTTTTTAAGTCGTAAGCCGGTTTGTAGGTTTCGGCGAGGGTCACCCTTTCCACGTCCATTCTGGTTCGGTCGGCCGTACGAAAGCTGGCGCCCCAGTTGGCTTTCCACAAAAAGCCTTCCTTACTGCCAAGGCGATTGGAGCGCGTCGCTAGAAATTCCGAATCGATCGATTCGAGCAGTTGATAGACTCCGAAATAAGCCGTTTCGCCAGTGTCGCCGATACGGAGATACAGCCGGCAATAGCTCGATTGGGGAGCCGTCCATACCCCGAAGCGTTCGAATAAATCGTAGCAGTAGATTTCCCGCACGTAAGTCGCGTCGTCCTTGAACCATTTCAGGTTTATTTTTTTCAGCCCGGCGTAGCGTTGCCCCGGCACGAACCGGTTAATGTCGACCGAAAAACTGGCGTGATGCCAATCGGCTGACGATGCGTTGTGCCATTCTCCCTTTGTTCCTTCGGGCCGGCGCCGGGAGGTGTTCCCCCGCAACCTGACTCCTACGGTTTCGACCAGGTCGGTTTTTCCTTTTTTGGTAAACCGCATTGCAGCCACCACACATTCCTCGTTGTACGGATTCCTGTCGTAGTAGTCGAGCAGCTTATTCCACTCATCTTCCGCAATGGTAAGATGTAGGTCGGAAAGCGCAGTAATGTCGAACACGTACGACGGATCGGTGGGCAAGGAGTCGGAGGTATCGTCGGCACACGCCACCGGCAACAAACCGAAAACGACGGTTGCGGCGAGGAGTTGCAAGCGGGTAGTCACAGAACTCCATGCGCTCCGGATCGATTCAGGATTACCGCCAGGCGTCCGGAATGCGGGATATCGTCGCGATTGATCCATAGGCGCCCGGTTTATTTCAGGTTCGCATTGATTTTTCCGATTATTTCACGGTATTCGGCTTCGGTGAGATAGGTTTTCTGAGGATTCATTTCGATCACACCCCCGAAGTTGTATCCGTCGACATACTTGGGCACTAAGTGGAAGTGAAGGTGGGATAGTTTATCGGAGAAAGCGCCGTAATTAATCTTATCGGGATTGAAACTTTGCCGGATAGCTTTGGCCGCCGTCGCCACATCGTGCATGAATTTCTCGCGTTCGCCGGCCGGAAGTTCGTCCAGTTCAACTCCGTGGTTGTTGTATACCACATTGCAACGGCCGGAGTGCGATTGCTCTTTGAATAAAAAGAGCTGCGAAACCTGCAGGTCGGCAATTTTGATCATCAGTTCGTCGAGGATGGGCAGATGGCTGCAATACAGGCATTCGGAAACAGGTGTAATCATGATGGGTTGTATTTTGCGTGAATTGCAAAGATACAACTTTTGTGTGGTAAGTCGATGGCGCCTATTCGGAAATAAGCCGGTTGTTGTTGAAGAAAGCCGGATAAACCCTTTCATCGACGGTATCGCTGATCCAGGTTCGGAAAGCCCTTTCGTTCTCCAGGAGTTCAATAACCCTTATTCCGGTTGGCAAATGACCGTAAGTAGTAGAACTTCCCGAGAACCGGCCATAAGCAAGGCATATGGTATTCAGCCGTCCTATATAGTCGTTCAGGTGATCGTGTCCTGCAAAAGTGGCCATGATATCGCCGGACTCGAACATGGCTGCATACATGCCGGTGTTTAATGCTCCATAACATTCGGTTTCCAGTCGCGATCCGATGCGGGTATATTTCAGGCTGTCGTTCAGGAGTCCGTACTCGCGGAGCGGAATATGGAAAAAAGCCAGGGCAGGATAGGGTTTGCCGTTGTTTTCCTGTGTGAGTTGACGGCTCACCGTACGATACCAGTCGACCTGACTAAAATCGAAATAGCCGTATTTTTCCTGTTCGATCGTTTCCGGACTATAGGAGTGCGAATCCAGGGCGTAAAGAATGGCGGCGGTGGCGTTACGCTCCGACGACTCGACACGCAGGAAATAATTACCCACACCTGCTACCGAACCGGGCCCGTCGACCGCGAGGCAAAGTGGTAGAGAGCGTAAATAATTCATGATTTCAACGCGGGTCGATCCGTTTTCATCATCGTGATTTCCAAAGGTTACGGCCCATGGTATATTCCGTTGGATGGCTAAACCGATCACCTCGTACCACGCTTGTTTCATGGATTGGTCGACTACGATATCACCGGTGAAAAAGATCAGATCGGGTTTGACTTTATCGAGCACTATGCCAAGATTCGTTAAGGCTTCGGTTGCATTGGAATGGTTTAACTTGTGGTGTACATCGGTAATTTGTGCGATTCGAAAGGTGCCGTTGTTCCGGAATTTTAATTCAGCTCGGGCAGTGCCCGAGATGAAAAGGAGGGTCATAAAAATGAGAAGCGTTTTCATAAGCGAAATGCGGAAAGTATGTGTTTAAAAATGGCTGTATTATTCTATATCCCTTTGAAAGTTTCCGATCCTGATCCATAGGCAAAGATAGGAAAAAACAACGGAAGACTTATCACAAGTCCTCCGAAGTGTCGGGTTAATGATTTTACAGAAGAGAAAACCAGCCAATCAATTATAACCTGTATTCTGGATTAAATATCCCTCTGTTTTGGATGCGCCGTCGATGGCCGTTTGGGGAATAGGGAATAACCGTTTTGTCCGGTCGGAGTTGGTTTTTTCAGTCCATGAACCTTCGTATTTTTCAAACCGGATCATGTCGGTACGACGCTGATGTTCCCAGTAAAACTCGAATCCGCGTTCGCGAAAAAGAATATTGGTGGTGAGGGCGGTTAAGGGTTGTGGAGTCACTGTCGGACGGGCTGTGCGCGACGATCGCACACGGTTTACATCAGCCAACGCGCCGGCTGTATTGCCCTTGCGAAGTTTTGCTTCGGCACGCATCAGGTATATATCGGCCAGCCGTACGATGACCAAATCGGCCTCCCCTTTGTTTCGTCCGTCGGTCGACGATTTGCTCCACTGGTATTTCAGGACGCGATAACCGGTGTTGTAGCCGCTTCCGGCTGCCGTGAAGTTTATTTCACGGGTATAATTCACCACTGCATTGGCTTCTGCCTGGCGCCAGTCGCGAATTTTACCTATTTTAAAGCGTCCGTCGGCCGTTTTTAAGAAGGCCGTTTGTGATCCTGTATTTTGTAATCCGTACTGCATCCCCCTGTAAATTCCACGATTGGGCTCATATTGATCGGCTGTAACTGCCGAATCGGAAGGGATGATCAACCGTTCCCACCAGAACCGGCAATCGGCTGCAGCCGGATCGGTAGCTCCGTTAGCTTCGACCCATGCATCGTAAAAGTCCGGTGTGATGCCGGGTCCGTCGGTTCCGTTTCCTTTTTGTACCAGCGCATTGCCATAGAAATTACCCGACATGGAGAAATACGACATACGATTGTGCCCATTTAGTTCCTGGCGTTGGTCGATGGCAAAAATAAGCTCTTTGTTCGTATGATTATCATTGTCGAATATGCTGAAATATTCGCGGGCCAATTCATACTGTCCCGAATTGATAATCAGGTCGGTATATTCAATTACCTTATCCATGTCGGCTGCTTTGAACGTGAAATTGGTTGCATACGGGTCGCGGTACACAGCTGCATTGAGATGGAGCCGTGTCAAAAGAGCATAGGCACCGTACTTTGTCAGTCTGCCGGGACCGACGTTGGTACGCAGATCTTTAAGGGCGGTTTCAAATTCCGACTGGATATACGCCACGGCAGCCTCTCCACGCAAAATTTCGGATTTTGCATCCGGACTTTCTTTCTTGAATGCAAGGCCCCACAGGTCGAGCATCAGCATGTTGTAATACGCTTTTAATCCGCGTGCTTCGGCAACAAAAACCTTTGCCTCTTCGCTGGACGATGCCAGCGGGCTTAATTCGTTGATGGCAATAACACTATAAGCAATCATTTTTGTAAGGTTGTCCCAGACTTGTTTCACATTGCTGTGCACCGGAGTGTAGGTATGCTGATGGAGCGCGATATAAATCCCATTGTCGCCCCAATCTTTACCTCCCCGATACGGCAATATGGCTTCGTCGGTCGTAATTTCCTGTAAAGCAAAGTATTTGGTGTGAAGAAATAAATCGGGCAATAAGGCGTATGCCGGCGATATGGTACTTTCGACAATCGTACTGTCGGCCCCGCCGGTCAACGATTCGTCGAGTACAATTTCATTTAATTCGGAGCATGCCGTACTGAAGAGCAACAGGGCTGTAAACAGCGTGAAATATAGTTTTTTCATTTGTTCGTTATTTGTTTTCTTGATTATAAAGTGAATGTTAAGCCGAGTGCATAGGTGCGCGATTTTGGATAGCCGTTCAGGTCGATGCCAAACGACTGAAATCCGTTGATCGACCGGTTTTGGTTTACTTCGGGGTCGAATCCGCTGTAGGAGGTAAGCACAAACAGATTTTGAGCCGACAAGGACAGGCGGAGGTTGTTTACCCAGTTTCCTATGCCTGAGGAGTTGGTATTCAGGGTATAACTCAGTGTGAGGTTGTTCAGCCGGAGAAAGGAACCGTCTTCCAGGTAGCGGGTCGAGACTGCACCGGCATTTAAAATGCTCTCGTTGTCGTATTCAATGGCTTTCGAAGTGGTGTTCGACGAATTAGCAAGTTGTGCCTTGTAAAATTTATTCATAGCAGTGTTGTTGTAGATTTCATTGCCGGCTACCCCATTGAAATTAGCCGAAAGATCGACTCCTTTGTATCCGACAGTAACATAGAAACTATAGGTGAGTTCGGGTATGGCATTCCCAACCACGGTTAATGCGCCGTCGTCGCTGTACGTCGACAATCCATCGGAGCCGATGCCGGTAAAGGTTTTCATGTAAAAAGAACCTACCGGATAACCGTTGATTAATCCGTTGATGGTGGCGCCGGTCAATCCCGATCCCGATGCCGATCCTGTGGTAAGGATCGTATAGGGCGAATTTTCAACCTTATTGTTGATATAGGCCATCGTGCCTCCCGCCGCATAACGGAAAATTCCCGCAATATTCCTTTTAAAGTCGAGCGAAAGTTCCAGTCCATTGTTGGAAATGGTCATGTCCTTTATGTTGGTCCAGATCGTGGGTGCCACCTGAATCGGATCGTCGTTGCTTACTTCGAGCAGGATGTTGTTGCTTACCTTGTGGAAGTAATCGACCGATCCGCTCAACGATCCGTTGAAAAACCCGAAGTCGAGCCCTACATTGCTTTGTGTTGTAACCTCCCACTGTATATCGGGGTTGGCAACACGGGTGTAGGATGTTCCGGCATAAAAGGAGTCGGAATTATTGAGTGGATAACTCGATTTACTGCCTACTGAAGTAGTGAAAGAGGCTTGTGTGATTTTTGAAGGAATTTCCTGATTTCCTGTTTGTCCCCAGCCGGCGCGCAGTTTCAGGTTGTTCAGCAACGGCAGATCTTTCAAAAAGGCTTCTTCCGAAATACGCCATCCCGCAGCAAAGGAAGGAAATACTCCGTACCGGTTGTTAGACCCAAATTTCGATGAGCCGTCGGCACGGAGCGTGGCTGTTAGCAGGTATTTATCCATCAGGCTGTAGTTGACTCTTCCGAAGAAGGACTGCAGTTTGTCGATACCGGCGCCACCATAAGGCATTTCACTGTTGGTGAGTGTTTGGCCCAGTCCCGGATTAAAGCGGGGTTCGATTCCGGTAGGCTGAAATTTTTTGATCGTCCAATGGCTGTACCGGCCAAAGGTTTCCTGGTACGAATGCCCGGCCATAACCGAAAGGTTGTGCCGTTCGTTTTTTACCGTATAGGTCAGGTAATTCTCCAGCAATGTATTGTAACCGTTGTTAAACTGTTGGTTTAAGTAACCTTCCTCAAAAGGAGTTACCGAGGGCATGCCCTGTTCGTCGTATTGCGCCGACGTGTTTTCGTAGACAAAATTCAATTTGTAGGTCAGTGCTTTCAACAGTTCGATAGTAGGCGACAGGTTGGCCGATAGCCTTCGTTTTTCGCTAAAGGTGGTGTACAGCTTTGCTGCGATCAGAGGATTTGTGAAGTCGGGATAGTTAACCGGACTACCATTGGTTTCGCGGGCGGCATAAGTAGGGTTGAACCAAAGCATATCCGACACCAGCGACGAAGCATTCGAATTGTCGCCTTTTTCAACCGAAGCATTCAGGCCGAAATCCACCTTAACTTTACCATCGAGCAGCTGTTGCGTTGCTTTCAAATTAGCCGTATAGCGTTCGATCCCGGTGTTTAGGATAATCCCTTGTTGATTGAGGTATCCGGCCGATGCCCGGTACGTCGAGCTGGCTGTGCCCCCCTGTAAAGTAACGGTATGGTCGTTGGTAACAGCAGTAGTCGTCAGTTCGTTCTGCCAGCCGGTATTTCCTCCTCTGTCGATCAGATTTCCGCCGATAGCGACTACGTTTTTCCGGAATTCGCCGGCGCTGAAAACCGGAATTTTTCTGGAAATCGACGACAAACCCACTTTGGAGTTTACTGTTAACCTTGACATCCCCGATTTGCCGCTTTTAGTGGTTATAAGAATAACCCCGTTGGCGCCACGGGTGCCGTAAATCGCAGCAGCCGAAGCGTCTTTAAGCACGTCGATCGATTCGATGTCGTCGGGATTGATAAATCCAAACGGATTGGTGTCGTCGGAACCGGTACCTCCGAGTCCGACAGGAAAACCGTCGATTACAAAAAGAGGACCGGTATTGACCCGTAAGCTTCCCTGTCCCCGGATAATGATGCGTTGGCCGCTTCCCGGAGCCCCGCTTGTCGATGTGATCGTTACTCCGGATACTTTTCCCTGGATCAATTCTTCGGGTGTACTTACCACGCCTTGGTTGAAATTATCGCTTTTTACCGAAGAAACCGAACCGGTAATATCTTTTTTTTGCTGGATACCGTATCCGATCGCCACTACTTCATTTAAAAGCGTCGATTCTTCTTCCAATACAATATTGATCAGCGTGGCAGTACCAACAGTCACGGTTTTCGAGCTCATTCCCACAAACGAGAATATTAGTTCCTGTCCTTTTTTTACATCGTCCACCACGTAGTTACCGTTGCTGTCGGAAATTGTTCCGGTCGTGTTGCCTTTAATTCTGATGGTAACTCCCGAGAGTGGAACAGCTTCTGAATCAGTTATTCTTCCCTTGACGGTTCGTGTTTGCTGTACTTCCTCCGTGATCGCTTCGGAAGCATGTGTTGCGGCAAGGGTTACTTGCGCTGCGGCAAAATACAGGCATGCTATCAGAAGCAACTTCCGGAAATGTTTGTTGTGTAGTTGTTGAGTGTTCATTTTTGTAATTGGATTTTGGAAGATTAACCAGCTATGTTAGTCTTCTCTGAAAAGTGATTATTAATGGGATGCTTAATATTGAGGGGTCACAAATACAGGGTTGGAATAGAACCATAGGTCGGCAAATGCTTTTTCGGCATTGTTTTCTCCAACCAACGTGTCATTCAGCGGATTGCCGTTCTCATCGGTTTCGTCCGGAATATTCAGCCCGTGATTGGTGCCTCGCAAACGAAAATACAAAGGTCGGCCGATCGAATTTATTTCAAAAGCCATTTCGACCCAGCCGTCGTTGGTTTGTTTCCATTTTCGGCTCGTCAAACCATTGGAGTCGGTTGTTCCTCCTGTCCGGTCGAAACGGGCTATTACTCTTGTGGTCGCCACGGTGTCGGTCGTATAGCCGGGATCGGAAGGGGGGATCGGGCCATTCACTTCTCCCACGATCAGATCAATGTGATCCAGTTCAGGATTACGATAATTACTGTAGGTATTGTGATTGTTGCAGTTCGGATCCCGGGCTCTGACCGTAATAAGGACGGGTTCGCCGGCCTTAATGAAAAGCGTCGACCCCATTACAGCCCGGTTATCGGTGGTTTCGACCGTAAAAATGAGCGAATCGATTAAGTCGCCGCTTACTACCCAGTTGTTCCCTGAGCGCAGGCCCTCTACAATCTGTTCAGGAGATTTACCGTGTGTAAATGTGTAATTTTTTTGGTATTCGCCGGGATAAAAATCTCCTTTTTCGCCATGATAATCGGAGTTGGAGAATAACCAGAACCGGCGCCCTTCTGAAAGTAGTGCATCCCATACCCCTCCGATTTTTGCTGAAAAAACACCTGCACCTCCATAGGTTCCGCCACCCACGGAGTTCCTGTCGTATCCGCCGCGTTGTGCTTCGCGTTGATGTCCCGGGATACTTTCGAATCCGAAACAAACCGTTGGCGCTTCGTTGTTCAGGTCGCGGATGGCCGCAATGGTATACCCTCGTTGGTGTTGTGGTTTTCGTTCGGGATGAGCCAGGATCAGATAACTTGTGTAGGGGTAACGGTTTCGCAGCCACCGGAGCGCTTCTATGGCCTTCTCCCGGCCGGTTGATCTGCTTTTTGTCCATCCTTGTGCCCGTCCGCCTGTTGTGTCGGCGTCGTTCTGATCAAATGTATATTCAAATTCGGCCAGAGGGTTACAGTGCGGAACGCTGTCGAATTGTCCGTTAACAATGCCCATACTTCCATGCTCGAAGCCCGGGATATTCATTTCATAGCTTTGCAAGATGGTTTTTCCGGGATACATCCGGCGCGCTTTCAACGTCTCCCGAAACGAATAATCTTTCAATACCTGCCAACGCCACATCACCCGGTGTCCGTTGGAAAATTTTTCACTGCCTGCAATGGGCAGCGGCAGGTATTCGTCCCAATACCTGGTGTTGCGGGCTTTGTCGAGCCCCGATACGGCTGCATCCCGGGTCGAACCTCCTCCGTGTTCGCTGTTGGCCCACCAGTCCAGCCCGTACTGGTGATTTTTGTTCATCATGTACGCGAACGAGTAATTTCCATCCGTATACGTGGTGTGTTGATGAAAGTCGCCCCGAAGGTATTGCTGGGCGCTAACCGGTACCGCCAACAGACCGAATGCTGCGGCAGATAAAAAATATTGGATAATCTTCATACTTTTGATCACTTTTTCTGGCGACAAAAGTAGAAGCGATAAATTACAAAATGGTGTAAGCTTGTTGACGTTCGCGAGTCATTCGCGTTACACCCTCACTATGGCCTGGTTTTCAGGTTTGCTTTGCCTGCCGGCCAAAAGCTGGTGGACGGCGGTTGGTTGTACCCCACATTCTGCCATGCTACCGAAAGCCGGTATTGCCGGTCGTCCATAAGGGTGGGAAGCCGGTGGGGGGTGGCGATGGTAGTACTGTAGATACGCAGCGCGGTATTGTCGGCCGTACGCCAGACGACTTCTTCGCGCCAGTCGCCCAGGAGGTCGGCGCTGAGCACCGGTGTGGCCTTGGTGCCGTTGTTCCAGCGGCATTCGTCGGCCCGCAGCAAGAATCGTAAGCTGTCGGTAGTCCAGTCGTACTTGGCTATAAAGTTCCGGTCGAGTAGTTCGTGCAGCAGGTCGCCATCCCACAAAATACGGAAGTTGCAGGTACGCGGCGAACGTTCCGAGATCCGCTCGCCCTGTGCCGAGTACAGTCCTGTGATACCCGGACCAAAAGCCCAGCATTCGTAACCCGGATAGCGCGGGTCGATGTCGGCAGCCAGCGAGCGTCCCACATCGCCCTGCGAAGCAAAACCCCAAATCAGCTCGCCCGTACGGGCGTCGCGAAATTCGATCCCGGCTACATCGCTGCGGGTTTCATGTCCCATCCATACCTCCATTCCCGGCCGTGCAGGATCGAGATCGGATACGTGCAACGCGTCGCCATGGCGCAGGCCCGTGCTGTAAAGCCCTTTTCCATCGTTGTCGATACAAGCCGCCCCGTATACAATTTCGTCACAGCCATCCCCATCCACATCGGCGGCCGTCAGGTTGTGATTTCCTTGTCCGCGATACGCCCGGTTGCCGGGTGTGTTGTCGTCGCTGTCGAAAGTCCAGCGGTGGATCAGTGTTTTATCCTTAAAATCGTAAGCTGCCAGCACCGACCGGGTGTAGTAGCCACGGCACATTACCAGACTCGGATGTTTGCCGTCGAGGTAGGCCACGCAAGCCAGGTAGCGTTCCGACCGGTTGTAATGGTCGTCGCCCCATACCTCCTTCATCTGTTCCGGAGTAGGATCGGTAATAGAGGGATGCCGCTGCGGAATATAGGAGGTGGTGTGGAGTTCGGCGCCGGTAAGACCGTCGAAAACGGTTAAAAATTCGGGACCTTTCCAGATGTGACCGTCGGCATTGCGGTGATCGGCCGTCGGGTCGCCAATTACCTTTCCCTGCCCGTCGGTAGTGCCGTCGGCCGTTTTTACCGCAACTTCGGCACGGCCGTCGCCATCGAGATCGTATACCAGAAATTGGGTGTAATGAGCTCCCTCGCGGATGTTTTTTCCCAGGTCGATACGCCAAAGCATCGTACCGTCGAGCCTGTAGGCTTCCAGCTTCGTTTGCCCGGTGACGCCCCGGTGCGAATTGTCGCGCGGCCGCATTTCACGCTTCACGATGAGCTCGTAGCGTCCGTCGCCGTCGAGATCGCCTGCGGCGCCATCACCTATCGTATGTCCTTCCAGCGGTTGAACCGGTATTGTCAGGAAGTTGCCGGTAGCATCGGCGCTCAGCAGGTAACGCTCGCCCGTTGTTTGCCCGGCTTCCCGTACTTCATACGTGATGTCGCCGGTAAGCCCCCCGATGTAATCGGTGAAATGCGTGGCTCCTGTCAGCGGCTGCCGGTTGAGCCGCTCGGCCGGCTGTCCCGGCGAAGAGCGAAAAAGATGAAAAGCTTGTGAGCCGGCATCGGAAGCAAATAACCTCCAGCTCACGAATACACTGTCGGGCGCGTAACGCAGCGCTACCAGTCCGCGCTGGTGCAGGCGTTCCTGCTGTTGGGCCACCATTGTGGAAAGCAGTGCCAGCATACTCAGCACCATTGTCGATCGGATTATAATATTCATGGTAATGTACGAGTAAAATGAATTGACTTCAACAGGGCAGTAAAGATAGGGGAAAACGATCCTTTCCCGGCTGTATTATTTGACCTTTTTCTGCATTTGTGTTCAACTTGCACTGACCCTGGGTCCGCGCTGTTAATAAGATATTCATCCAAATTGATTTTTTTTTCACCTGTATACGTCGTTTCCTTTCGTACTTTTGCGTCGTTGATTCTGTTCGAAAAATCATCAATAATAAATACGAGTTAATCATTTAAAAAATTCATCATGAAAAAAAGGTACTTTTTTCTCGCGTTGATTCTTGCCGTTCTTCAAGGTATGGCTGTACAGGCGCAGACCGATGTTACAGCTACCTACATTAAAAATGCAGGTTTCGATGAGGCGCCTATCCACTATACAGTAGCGGGTGGGACAGTTTTGACAGCAGGTGTCGAACGTATCGGCACGGTAGGTTGGATATTCCCGGTTCCGGAATGGCGCAACGAGAGCGTTATCAATAATAATGCTGTTCAGGTTGCATCGGGCGAATACGGCACGGTTGCCAATGCTCAAGGTTTTAATAACGTAGCTGTTCCGGCTACCGATAGAAATGGAAACTCGGCTGGTGCGGCCATTTCGATGTCGGCCGGTTGGGGCGATAAAGCCATGTATGCCCAGGATGCGATTCTGCCGTCGGGCCGCTATGTGCTCAAAATGGATGTGTACAATGCACATACTGTTGCTACTGTGGCTTACAACTACTTCGGTTTTATTCCACTGGACGGAACACCCACCTATTCAAAGCGGTTGAACTATCCTTCCAATCAGTGGGTACAGGACTCGGTATCGTTCTTCCTGACCGACGAAACCATTGGTAAAATCAATCTCGGATTTACCACTTCGTCGGGCGGTTCGGGCAATGGTGCTAAGTTTTTCCTCGACAATGTTCAGTTGATTTATTACGGAATCGACAAATCGGTCCTCAAACAACTGATCGACTCGGCTACTGTAATGAAAAATAACCCGCAGGATGTGGGAGCTTCGACAGCTTATGCCGAATTGAACCTTGCAATTACTGCGGCTCAGGCTATCCACGACAAAACCAATGCGTCGGCTACCGAAGTGTTGGCTGCCGAGCTTTCGATACGCGAAGCCATTGAAAAAGTGCACAGTGCTATTCTGCTCCAAAGTCGTGTTACCACCTGGACAACACTTCCTTACGATGCTACCGAAGCTATCCTGAATCCTAGTTTTGAAGACCTGTTCGACGATACCTGGGAAAATGTAGGTCCGTTCCAACGTCAGAATAATACTTCTTTCGATCCGTTTAAACTCGGAACGTTCTATGCCGAACGCTGGATTTCCAGCCCGGGTAACCTCGAAAACCTGCGTATGTCGCAAATCGTTCGCAATATCCCCAATGGTACCTACCTGGTTACGGCGGCTGCACATGCCGTTCAGCAAAACGATAATACCTATCCCGGCGGCGCTTACCTCATAGGGAATGGCGCGATCACCGAGATTTTCGACCGTAAGGATTATTCGGTAATTGCCGAAGTGGTGGACAATACGCTGGAAATTGGTGTTGAAGTTGCTTTCTCGGGTAACTGGGTGGCATTCGATAATTTCCGTTTGAGTTATATCAGCGACGGTTCGCCTTATCTCGTTGCGAGTGTTAAGGATCTGAACTTTACTCCAACGCAAACTGTAAAAACATTTGTGGTGTCGGGAGGTAATCTCACCGGTAATGTAAGTCTTTCTGTTTCTCCGTCCTTCCAGTTGTCGAAAACCAGTTTGTCGGCCAGCGAAGTAATGGCAGGCGCCGAAGTTACCGTAACGGCAGTTGCAACCCAGGCTGTTCCTGAGGACAATCTCGTTATCTCTTACGGTAATGTACAACAGGTAGTGCGGTTGAGTCTCACCGAGAAAATGGAAGTTACCCGCCGTGGTCTGTTCTTCGATCAGAGTTTGTCGTCGGAGGGTTCGTTTGCTATCGTGGGCGATATCTATGGATCGGCCACTGTTACTGCTCCCGAAGGACTGATCGTTTCGGGTACCACCTTCACCAATACCGAGGTGGCCGATAGTGCTGCCGTATTGTTGATTTGGGATGGTGTAACCCGCATCGAAGATAAATACATTTACGTAACCAGCGGTTCGGTGAAAGATTCGGTACTGGTATTCGCAGTTTCCGATAATATTATCTCGACCTGGGATGGCGACGATGCCGAAGGCGATGCTTCCTTGATTACCAACTTCGGATGGTCGCTCATGATGAGCGATGGGGTAACTCCGGTTGCGGGCGCGTTCAATCCGTTTGGAGCTACCAGTGGTATCCGTTACGTACTTACCACCAACCAGAACTACGTATACCGCGGAAAACCCTGGCAGGGCGGCCGTTTGGCATATCTGCGCACCTGGGGCGATCCTCCGACCAACGTGTACAACCTGAATGTGAATCTCGAGGCCGGTAAAACCTATGCTTTCCGTGGTGTGGCATCGTGGCACGACAACGCTTCGACCAACCCTACCTTCACCATCGGATTGAATACCGGAATGTCGAATACCGGTACGTCGCTGGCTTCTCAAGGACATGAATTTGCAGTGAAACGCACAACTGCCGATTATCAATTCGTTGTTACTCCTACTGTATCGGGTACGCATTACCTGACGATTTCCAGCAATGTGGTGGGAGACGCGATGATTTCACCGCTTTACCTGGCAATGTACGAAACCGTACTTACTTCCACTCCGTCGGTCAATGATGGTTCGGTACGTGTGTATCCAACTGTTACCACCGATAAGGTGATGATCGAAACATCGGGTAAAACCGGAATGGTTCGTGCCTACGACAGTACGGGTAAACTGGTAACTTCGGCCCGGCTGAAGGGCGATGTTCAGGCTCTGGAGCTGCCGGCGAAAGGTATCTACCTCCTGCAGTTACAGGTTGAAAATACGGTTCAGACAGTAAAAGTGATCCGCGCCAACTAACCGGTTTCAGGTCTTACATAAAAAAGCCACCTCCGGAAAAGAGGTGGCTTTTTAATTTCATACTGCACATTGATTGTTACATCGCAACAGGGACCTTCAAGTTCCTGTAATGGCTATCATCATGGTTTAGTCGAAAAGTGTGCAATGAATCGGTATTGATGCCTGCAAAGGTATGCCGAAACTTCCGGTTTTCCATCTTTTGGAGCTATCTTTTTATGTTTTGGGAGAAAAAATACACGTTTTGAGAGTATATATAGAGTATTGATTGTATCTTTGCGTCATAATTAAGATAGCTTATGCTCAAAACAGCTTTCTCATTATTGCCGATGTTCGTGGCTCTGTTCTGGATGGTGATGTTGCTAACCGACGTTAATAGGAACAAATTCATCCGGTATATTCTGGCCACTTTCTTTGGCGTGGCCTTCCTGCTCTATCTGTCGCATGCCCTGTATTTTAATTATGAATACGACCTCTATCTGTATTTCGATTCGCTATACAGCTTTGCTACCCTGGCGGTTTATCCCCTCTATTTTCTTTATATCCTCTATTTGACGCGCGAAGTCAGTTTCCGGCCGGTCTATTTTCTTTTCTTACTGCCTGCTTTCTTAACCGGTGCCGCATCGGCTGTATTGTATCTCCTCATGGGGCCGGCGGAGTCCGGTTCGTTTATCCGGCAGGTTTTATACGAGGAGTCGCCCGGTGTTCAGCTGTCGATGCTCGGCAATCTTCAACTGCTTCGCTACCGGCTTATCCCTGTAATATTTACGTTGCAACTTGTTCTGATCCTGACCATCGGAAGCCGTTTGATCATCCAGTTCGACGAGAAGGTTAAAAACTATAATGCCGATACCGAGGGTAAAGAATTGCGTCTGATTAAAATGCTGCTGTGCAGTTTCGCCTTTTTCTCGGTTTTCTCGATCCTGGCCAATGTACTCGGCCGTACGTTCTTTTTGTCGGATGAGTTGCTGGTGATTCCTTCGGCGGTATTTAGTGTTTTGTTGTTTTTAGTGGGGTATGTGAGTTATAATCAGCGCTTTACGGCCTCCGATTTGCGCACCGACGAAAATGCTCCTTCGTACGAAGAGGAATTATATGCCGAAAACGAACCCGATTTTGTGTTTTCAAAGGCACAGCAGCTCGATTTGCAGCGCAAATTACAGTTCTTGCTCGACGATGAGAAAATGTACACTAAAAAAGACTTACGCGTCGTCGATGTGTCGGTTAAGCTTCATACCAACCGGACTTATGTGTCGCGTCTTATTAACCAGGTGTACGGAAAATCGTTCAGTGATCTTATCAATCAGTACCGTTTTCAGGAAGCCAAAATGATGTTGATGGCGCCCGAATATTCCTTGTTGAGCATTGCCGAAATTGCCAACCGGGCAGGTTTCCCGAGCGAAAGCTCCTTTTACCGGGTTTTCAAAAAAGAAACCGGCATGGCTCCGGGCGATTGGCGTAAATTGAACGGCAGAGTGAAGGCCTGAGCTATTTCCTGATAATTTGCAGGGGTTCGAGGCCTTTGCTCCATTCGGCAAGGTACTCGAAAAAGGCTTTTGCATCCTGAACCGGTTGCTTGTTTTCTTTAGCAGCTACCGTGGTGAAGTAATAAGTAAGTACTTCGCCGGATTTTACAGGCGCCAGGATCAGGTTGTTTACCCCGTCGGTATGTTGTTGCCCGCCCATCTTTGCTGGCATATAGAGGCCAAGGCCTACGGTTTCCTTCGCATATTTTACGGTGTCGGGCTGCGGATACCAGCTTCCCCACGAACCAACCAGCGTAGGCGACGAAATAAGTTCGCCGCCCCCTATTTGCTGCACGCCCGTGGCCACTGCCTTCAGCGAATGGTCCGAACGCACTTCGGCAATCACATCGCGATGTCCGGCATATAAAATATAACGCACCGTGACCTTCGATTTCGTACCCTCGTACTCCCAATCCTCTACTTCGCTCTCTACCACTGTGCGTAGCGGACCACCCGCCAGAATCCGCTGGGTGCGGCGGCCGAATTTGTCGATATGCTGCATCCTGCCATTCCAGCCCTTCAGACTGCCAACACCTACCCAGCCCGAAACCAGCAGAATATCGTCGCCATATCCTTCCGCCAGTTGTTCGCCGGTAGGATACCACCAGGTGTCGCGCAATTCCAGCCTGTATTCCTTCTTGCCGTATACATCGATCGTACTTTTATTGTCGAAATAAATACGATACGCCATTTTATCCGATTCGAAGGCCACACCATGGTGATGCATGCGGTTGTACATGTCGTTGCGGGTCGAAGTAGCTTCTTTTACATGTTGCCACTCTCCCGTGTCGCTTTTCCTGATCAGACTCGCAACTACCTGAGGTTCTGCCGCTACAGGTTTTCTCCGGGTGCGACTCAGGCTTACTTTAGCCCTGGCGCCGGCGGCAAGGTCGACCAGAAAAACCAATTCGTCGGGCTTGCCGTCGCCATTCAGATCATCGGCCTGATAAGCTGTTTTTTTGCCGTTTACTTTAATACAGTAGTTCGCGTCGCTAAAGGTGAAGCCCGGAAAAGTGGCGGCCGATACAATTACCGGAGCATTGCCTACAGCTACCGGGTTGGGATTGCTTACCGTGAAGCGAAGCGACGCGGTGGCATGAACAGGGGCGATAAGAACAAAAGCAGTAAGCAGTAAGGAATTGAACGAATTCATACGTGATAAATTTAAAGGGCTGTTTTACTAATTAATCGATCAGTGTGCATCCAGATGCTGAAACAGGATCTGAATCCCGATGCCGATCAGGATGATGCCTCCCAGGATTTCTACTTTTCGGCCGAACCGGCCGTTTACATGTTTTCCGAGCAACATGCCGATCATGGCCGCAAAAAAGGTAACAATACCAATAATCGTTGCTGCCAACAGAATATCGACGGTGAAGAAGGCCATACTTACCCCCACTACCAATGCATCGATACTGGTTGCCAGGGCAATGCCCAGGATAACGGTGCGCTGAAGCGGGTTGAACGATTTTTCGTCGGGATTCTTAAACGCTTCAACAATCATTTTTAAACCGATGAGACTAAACAGTGTCAGCGATATCCAATGATCGTAATCGCCGATTATCCGGGCAAACTGACTGCCGCCTATCCAACCCGCTACAGGCATTGCTCCCTGAAAAACAGCCAGGGTTAGTGCAATCCGGGTAGCCGGGAAAAACCGGATGTCTTTCTTACATAAACCGGCACTTACCGAAACTGCAAAGGTGTCGAACGATAAACTGAGGGCGATCAGAAACAGGGAATATAAGTTCATCGGATGCTCATAATTTTTTCGAACTGCAAAGATAAGCAATTCTGCCGATTTTGCCGGATAATCGATCGGGATGGCGGATATTCCTTTCTTAACAATATTTATATAAAAATTTAATGTAAAAAAAACGATTTAATTCATCCGAAACTGTATCTTTGTTAGCTAAAATGTTGATAAACAACGCATATTGTATAAACTTAAAATTACTAATCGTTACCGTTTCTGTTATTTTTACCCTAAAAACGAGTCAATATATGTCAAAATGTTTAGTTTGCTCCACTGATACGCATGAAAAAAACGAATTGTGTCTGAATTGTGGAAAACTCTGGAATGAAAGTTTGATCCGAAGAACCCCCCAGGATTTATCGGCAATACGGTTACAACTCATTGCCGATACGCTGATTCTCGATTACGAAAGCGGTTCGGTGCAACTAAAATCCACTTTAAACGAATTGGCCGGTTCGGCTAATATGCTCGAATTCCTGGAGCAGGCTAATACGTATTTACGTCAGAAATCGATGGCAACCTATCAGTACCTGATGAGAATAATCAAAGGGGTGGTCGAATATTCGCCATTCCCGCGTGTTTTATTGCTGCACATGCTCGAATGTCCTGCCGTTGTATCCCAGCTCAAAGATCAGAGCGTGGTCGTAAAGCAACAACTGGTCGATTATGTAGCCGAACTCAATAAAGAGAAAACCAAATCCTTATCGAAAAAGCAAACTGCTTCGATGTTGAAAAAACGTCAGCTCAGGTTGCGTGTCGAATTTATCGTACTCCTGATATTGGCCGGCGCCACCACGATCACCGGCATGTTTTTATATGTGGCGCAAACCATTTCTCCCACCCTGGGTTTAGCGCTTATTGCGGTGCCGGTGGCCCTGATGCTGCTGTTAAAATTTGTTCGTTACGGTAGTCTCGATGGGAATTTGAAAACCAATCCGCACTTAACTTATCAGATCGATTTGCTCGATATCCCCGATTCGTATATCGACAACCTGAATCAACAACTGGAAAAACTCGAGAAATTAATCGATTGATAAGCTTAGAGCATTAATTCTTCGCGAATGGATTCGACGACCAGTGGTATTCCTTCGTTTATTTTTTCGACCGAACTGTTGCAAAACGATAGCCTGATGCGATCGTTACGCATTCCGTGCGGATCAAAGGTTTTTCCCGATACAAATACGACTCCTTTGTCGATGGCCCGTTTCAGGATATTGGTCGAGTCGGCCCCACCGGGCAGTTGTATCCAGATGTAAAAGCCGCCCCTGGGCGCGGTGAACGTGCATCCTTCGGGCAGTTGTGCGTTGAGCAGCTGTGTCATGGCTTCGGCCCGCCGCTTGTATTCGGCCCGGATCCGGTTGAGGTAGGGCAGGTATGCACCGCTTTCCAGGAATTTATGGGCGATCATTTGCGTGAAGCTGGGTGAGCAGGCATCGATCGATTGCTTGATGAGTTCGCATTTCCGGTATATTTCGTCGGGTACCAGCATCCAGCCCAGGCGGAGTCCGGGACCGAGGATTTTTGAAAACGATCCGGTGTAACAGATATCCAGGCCCTCGGGATTCATCGATTTGAGGGTTTGCAGGTGCTCCCGGTCTTCGTCGTGGAAATACAATTCGCTATAGGCATCGTCTTCAATAAGCGGTATGTTTCGGTCGCGCAACAACTCGATGAGCCTGAGCTTGGTGTCGCGGTGATACAGTGTTCCGGCCGGATTGTGGAAGTTGGGGGTGAGGTACAGGAATTTAGGTGCCGCTTCCAAGGTGTCGAGCGTGCGGCCTAATGCTTCCGTATCGATGCCGGCAGGAGTAAGCGGTATGGATACAATATTGGCCTGATACGAGCGGAAAGCCGAGATGGCTCCAATGAAACACGGGTTTTCGACCAGTATGGTGTCGCCCGGATCGATGAATGCGTGCCCGAGAATGTTGATGGCTTGCAACGAACCGGTGGTGATGAGCAATTTGTTGGTGTCGACGGGCAGTCCTTTGTCGCGGAGAAATCCCGAGAGGGAGTCGAGCAGTTGGGGTAAGCCGGGTGTAGGGCCGTACTGCAGCGCTATCTGTTTCTCGCGCGCCGTGAGTCGCCTGTAAATTGCATCCACTTCCTGCAGGGGGAATAAATCGTTGTCGGGCATTCCTCCCGAGAAAAGAATCATGTTCGGTTTATTGGCCAGGCTCATCAGGTCGCGGATTTCCGACGAGCGCAGGCTGGCTACTGAAGTTGAAAAATGAACCATGTTGTTTAGAGTTTATAGATTTCGCTGGCCCTCATTAGTTGTAATTCGTTGGCCTGGAGTACTTCGATTACTTTATCGCACGACAACGAACGGATCACGACGCTGGCTCCGTTCTCGCTGGCAAATGCATACATGTATTCGACCGGCACTTCGTTGTCCGACAATACCTGCAAAGCCCGGTACAAGCCTCCGGGTTCGTTGGGCACCACGAGACAAACCACATCGGTCGTGTTGACCGAAAATCCTTTTTCCTTCAACACTCGTACGGCCACTTCGGGTTGAGGTACGATAAAGCGTACGATGCCGAAGTCGGCAGTGTCGGCAATGCTAAAGGCCGTCATGTTGATGTTGTTTTCCGACAGGCTGCGGGTGAGTTCGGTGAGACGGCCGGTTTTATTCTGTAGGAAAACGGATAATTGTTTGATTATCATTTTGTTGTGTGTTTTAGGTTTGTACGATACTTCAATGGTTTACACCAGTTTGCGCTTGTCGATCACCCGCACGGCTTTACCTTCGGAGCGTGGGATGGTGTTGGGCTCAACCAGTGTTATTTTGGCGGTTAGTCCGAGTGCGCTGGCGATATTGTGCTGAATTTGCCGGCGCAGGTTTTCGAGTGCACGTATTTCGTCGGACCAGAACTGGTCGTCGATCTCGACCATGATTTCGAGCGAGTCGAGGTTGTTTTCGCGGTCGACCACCAATTGGTAGTGCAGGCTGGCCTCGCTCATTTCGAGCAATACAGCTTCGATTTGCGAAGGGAACACATTCACGCCGCGGATGATGAGCATGTCGTCGCTGCGGCCGAGGCATTTGTCCATGCGTACCAGGGTTCGTCCGCAGGCGCATTTTTCGACGGTGAGCCGGGTGAGGTCGCGGGTGCGGTAGCGCAGCAGGGGCATCGCTTCTTTGGTAATGGTGGTGAAAACCAGTTCGCCCACCTGGCCGTAGGGCAACACTTCGAGGGTGTTGGGATCGATAATTTCGGGTATGAAATGATCTTCAAAAATATGCATGCCTTGCTGGTGTTCGCATTCCATGGCCACTCCGGGGCCTATTATTTCACTTAACCCGTAGATGTCGAATGCTTTGAGGCCCAGCAAGCTTTCTACCTGGCGACGCATTTCGTTGGTCCAGGGTTCAGCTCCGAATATACCGGCTTTTAATTTGATGTCGGCTTTGGTGAGGCCTTCCTTGGCCAGGCTTTCGCCCAGATGGGCGGCGTACGAAGGAGTGCAGGCAATTACCGTGGAGCCGAAGTCCTGCAGCAATTGCAGCTGTTTGCGCGTGTTTCCGCCCGAAATAGGGATCACCGATGCCCCGACCTTTTCGGCGCCATAATGCAGCCCCAGTCCGCCCGTGAATAAACCGTATCCGTATGCGATCTGTATACTGTCCGCCCGCGAAACACCCGCCATGGTGAGCGACCGGGCCACTACTTCGCTCCACATATGAAGGTCGTCGTGGGTGTAGCCCACCACCGTGGGCTTGCCGGTAGTGCCGCTCGAAGCGTGCAGGCGAACGATCTGTTGTTGTGGTACGGCGAACATCCCGAACGGATAATTGTCGCGCAGGTCGTCCTTTACCGTGAAAGGCAGGTCCTTCAGCTGGTCGATACTTTTAATATCGCCCGGCTCGATGCCGAGCTCCGAAAGTTTTCGGCGGTAAAACGGTACCTTATAATAGATACGTTCAATCATTTCGGCAAATCGTTCGTTTTGCAGGCGTTTAAGCCGGTCGCGGTCGGCCGCTTCAATATATTCGTTCCAAATCATAGGGTGGGTAATTAGTGATCGGTTGTGATCGCAATCCCCATGGCAAAGGCCCGGGCATTGCTTTCGGTGATGGTTTTTCCTTTTGCTTCAAACAGGCTTGTCAGGCTGGCTCCCAGCTGTTGCCGGTCGATTCCGATATACCGGGCGGCAGCTCCCGCCATTACTACATTCGCCGCTTTGGGGTTGCCGGCCTCCAGTGCCAGCCGGTCGGCCTCTACGAGCAAGTGTTGCCGGCACCGGAGCTTGATTTCGTCGAGCAGCGCCTCCAGGTCGGGATAAGGATCGATATTGACAAAAGGCCTGGTGGCGGTAATCAGCATTCCTTCGTCCGACAGATAGGGAAGGTAACGTAAAGCCTCCATGGGTTCGAGCGAAATAATCAGGTCGGCTTCACCCAGTGGAATCAGGTCGGAAAAAATCTCGGTGTCTGAAATCCGCAGGTGCGATTGCACCGCCCCGCCCCGCTGGCTCATACCGTGCACTTCGGCCTGCTTCAGGTATAAGCCTTGTTGCATGGCCGCATGATCGATGATGGATGCGATGGTGAGGATGCCTTGTCCGCCAACGCCTGCAATAAGGATGTTTTTCTTCATTTTTTGTGTTCTGACGATTTACGGCGACGGGCGGTCTGGATGCATTCGCGGCAGGCGATGATGACCGAAACGCCCGGGTATTCGAACTCTTCTTTTAAAATACTCAGGTTTTCGTCGTGATGCTTTTTCAGCGGAACCAGGGTGCGGATATGTGCCGCCTCTACCCCGATACCCCGGCAGATATCGGCCAGGCGATGGGTTGCTGCCGAATCCTGTCCGCCGGTCATGGCCGTGGTATAATTATCGGAAATAATAATGGTGACCGCCGACCGGTCGTTCACCGCATCGAGCAGGCCGGTGATTCCCGAGTGCGTGAACGTGGAATCGCCTATTACCGCCACCGCCGGATGAAGTCCGGCGTCGGCAGCTCCTTTGGCCATGGTCACCGATGCGCCCATGTCGACACAGGTATTGATGGCGTTGTAGGGAGGCAGTGCGCCCAGGGTATAACATCCGATATCGGCAAATACATGGCGTTGTTCGTAGGTGCTCATTACCTCGTTCAGGGCGTCGTATAAATCGCGGTGTCCGCAGCCCTGGCATAATTCGGGGGGCCGGGGGGCTACAACCGGCGGCACTTCGCGGAGCGTTTTGTGGTACTCCGGTACCAGGGCCTTTTCGAGGGCATCGGGCGTAAGTTCGCCGGTGCGGGGGAGTGTCCCGTCGAGCCGGCCTGCGAACCTGCTATCGCCAAAAAAGCCCCGGAACAGTTCTTCGTAAATGGGATATCCTTCTTCGGCTACGATGATTCGCCGGAAGCGGGCGGCAAACCCGCTTACCATAGTTGGGGGCAAGGGGTAGTGCGACAATTTCAATACGGGCAGATCGAGCTTGTGCCGGCTGATCGTTTCCATCACATAATTGTAGGCGAGGCCGAAAGCGATAATGCCGGTGTCGGACGGCCGGGCGCTTTCGGTAATGCGATTAAAGGGCGATTGCTCGGAAGCCTCCGTCAGCCGCGGCTGCATGTCGAGCAGGTGCTGGTACTGCCGGCGGGCATTGGCGGGGAGTAAGATCCACTTCCGGCGGTCGGTGTCGGGGAGTAGCGGGTTGGGAGTGGCCGACGGGCGGCGCACGATGGTAGAGCGCGAATGCGACAGGCGGGTGGTGATGCGCACCAGCACCGGCAATGCCGTCGTTTCGGAAAAATTAAATGCATAGCGCATGCAGTCGTAAGCTTCCTGTTGATTGGAAGGTTCGAGCAGCGGAAGTTGGGCGAAGCGGGCGTAATAACGGGTGTCCTGCTCGTTTTGCGACGAATGCATCGAAGGATCGTCGGCCACTACCACCACCAGGCCTCCTTTAACTCCGGTAACGGCCGAGTTGATAAACGCATCGGCTGCTACGTTGAGCCCCACATGTTTCATGCATACCATACTTCGCTTTCCGGCATACGACATGCCGAGGGCCGCTTCGTAGGCCGTTTTCTCGTTGGCCGACCAGGCGGCGCGGACCCTTCCCGATCGTGCTTCGTCCGATTGCTGTATGTATTCGGTGATTTCGGTCGATGGGGTTCCCGGGTAGGCGTATACTCCCGAGAGGCCGTCGTCGAGTGCGGCGCGTGCTATTACCTCTGCGCCCAGCAATAGTTCTCTATCAGTCATTTTCTGTGTGTTTTTTCAATAGTACCGATGGGCCGGAAGCATTGCTTATGTTCCGGATTTTCAGCCTTAGTGCAAAAGTACTAAATTATCCGATACATTAGCACTTTTTTTCCGTATTTATCGCAGAAGGATAATGATTGTTTATAAATATACCAATTTTTATGATAAAATCGCATTTTTATTTGATATTTACTTTCAATTTACGAGATTTTTTATAATTTTGCTGCCGAAACAATAACTCACTAATTAACACATCGAAGTTTATGAAAACCGAACAAGTCCTCGACATGCTGAAGAGGCGTTTTCCCAATGAGCCCGAATATCATCAGGCTGTAGAAGAAGTGTTGCATTCCATTGAAGAAGTGTACAATGCACATCCCGAGTTCGAAAAGCAAAATCTTATTGAACGTCTTTGTATTCCCGATCGTATTTTTTCGTTCCGTATTACCTGGGTCGACGACCGGGGCAATGTGCAGACCAACATGGGTTACCGTGTTCAGCATTGCAATGCTATTGGTCCTTACAAAGGTGGAATGCGTTTCCATGCTTCGGTAAGTCCTTCTATCCTGAAGTTTCTGGCTTTTGAGCAGACGTTTAAAAATGCGCTTACTACCCTGCCGATGGGTGGTGGAAAAGGGGGTTCGGATTTCAATCCCAAAGGAAAGTCGAATGCCGAAATCATGCGTTTCTGCCAGGCCTTTATGCTCGAACTCTGGCGCCATATCGGTCCCGAAACCGATGTGCCGGCAGGCGATATCGGGGTAGGTGGCCGCGAGGTGGCGTATATGTATGGTATGTATCGCAAACTGGCGCGCGAAAACTCGGGTACCTTCACCGGTAAGGGGCTCGAATTCGGAGGTTCGCTGATCCGTCCCGAAGCTACCGGTTATGGTAATATCTACTTCCTGATGAATATGCTCAAACGCAAAGGTATCGAGGATCTGAAAGGTCAGGTGGTGGCGATCTCCGGATCGGGAAATGTGGCTACCTATACGGCCGAAAAGGTGCTCGAACTGGGAGGTAAGGTTATTACACTGTCGGATTCGAACGGCTATATCTACGATCCCGAAGGTATCACGAAAGAGAAACTCGACTATGTGTTCGAGCTGAAGAATGTGTACCGTGGTCGCATCAAGGAATATGCCGATAAGTACAATTGCAAGTACGTGGAAGGTGGTCGCCCCTGGGCCGAGGCTTGTACGATTGCCCTGCCTTCGGCAACCCAGAACGAACTCAACGGCGACGATGCCGAGCTGCTCGTGAAGAACGGCTGTTTTGCGGTTTCGGAAGGCGCCAATATGCCTTCGACACCCGAAGCGGTGGAAGTGTTCCTGAACAACAAAATCCTGTATGCCCCGGGTAAAGCTGCCAACGCGGGTGGCGTGTCGGTTTCGGGACTCGAAATGACCCAGAATTCGATCAAATTGAGCTGGTCGAAAGAAGAAGTGGATGCCAAACTGAAGGATATTATGTTCAATATCCACGAAGCTTGCGTAAAATACGGTACCGATGCCGACGGCTTTGTTAACTACGTGAAAGGTGCGAATATCGCCGGATTCATGAAGGTAGCCAAAGCCATGGTGGCACAGGGAGTGTTGTAGGAATCCGAATTTCGTACGCCTCCGATGCATTTTCGGATCGCTTTGTCAATGAAATGCGATTTGAAAACGATAACTGTCAAGATTGATCCTTTCGGGGGTCAATCTTTTTTATTGGGTATGGTGAGTAAATCGCACATCGTAGTTTCCAGACCACAGGCAATCTGATACAGGTTTTTGATCGTGATATTTGTCTGGCCCCGCTCGATTCTCGAAATGTTTGACTTCTCCATATTGCATAAGTCTGCCAATGTTTGCTGTGTCATAAGTTTGGCTGCGCGCCTTGCCCTGATATTGTCGCCCAAAAGTTTATACAGATCCCCGCTTGTTAACATATATTAGTATTTGTAATCATCAATGATTATAAATAAAATCTATATCTTTGTTTCGTCGGTAATCATATATGATTACTATCTGGGTTGTTTTTACATTTTCAGAGTTTTGCTAAAATATTAAATCTTATATGAAAGAAAATCAATGTGTTAGTTGCCTGGGCCGGTTAGCTGAAGGAGAATTGCTTTGTGAACTTTGTTACGACAGCTGGTTCGACAGTTGCACGAGCAAAGAACATCCGCTGACTTACTGCGCTGCTCGATCGGAAGAATTGCTGGCCATTCTTAACATGCAGTTGGCGAATCCGAATTGGCAGATACACTGCTGAATCTGCCTTGGGATACTACCTCTTGCTGTCCGGAGGGCTGCTAACCGTGATAGTAATCCTGCTGTGGTTGGTCAGGTATTCGGGTTTCGGCCTGAATTTGGCGTTGAAACCTGCCACGCGTTACCTGCTCGAACAAATTCTTGTTCCGGAAAACTACCTCGCTTCGCTCCATCAGACTTATGAACGTTTGGAGCGGATCGAACGTCACTCTCATTGTTGACTCCGAACGCAAAGGGAGGATGTTTTCCGGATCAAAAGGTAATTCTGCCCATCACCACCGGGATGGCGTTTTTCCCCGTCGGATCGCCTGAATTTAGCTGTGCATTTACGAATCCCAGCGGATTAAAGTTGATCTTCAGACTTAAATCCTTGTTTTCTTTATTGATGTCTTTCGTGTAGTTCATAACCGATAGCCCGAGACCGGTTGCAGCTCCCAATGCCGACATTAAGGCGATCAAAGTAGGATCGTAGTCACGGTATTCGTCGGTGTTGCGGGTTTGTTCTATCAGGTGTCCGATCCCAGCTCCTAAAAATCCTCCACCTATCATGCTCAGCGAGGCGAACATCGACTGCCGGTTCGAGAAATCGAATTTCTGCGCCAGTTTGTCGCCTCCCCAAATGCCGGCAACCGCTCCGATCGTACCGGCGGCGGTGTACCAGCGTGGATTGTCGACCTTTACCGACGCCATCAGCGATAAGGGTAAATAGGAGCCGAGTAGAAACAAGTTGGCTGTCATGCCCGCATCTCCCTGGCTGTAATAATCTTTCTTCGACAGTGCATTTCCCACCAGTAATCCTCCGGCGGCGCCTGCCAGGGTGGTGGCTGCCAATGCATTCGGGATATAGTCGTTCATATTTTCAAATAAACCCATCGAAAAGGCGGCACTCGTACTCAGTACCATTCCGAAATCGCCGAATACGCTTATGGTGGAGGCCTGTCCGTCGTTCATGCCGCTTTTCCGGGCCCATCGATATCCCAAAAATGCTTCGGCAAAACTTCCCGCCATCCCCATGGCTAAACTGACTCTGAAATCGGGATCCCTGCTTACCAGCAACGGCAGCAGCATCCCGTGCAGAATTCCGCGTGTTTGCCCATATCCGGTGAGCAGCGACTGGGGAAGCGACATGTTCAGGTTGCGACTGAATAGAATCGGGACGATAAAGCCGGTTCCGGCACTCAGCAAATAAACGGCAGGACTCATATCCTCGGTCAGGATGAGCGAAGCTGCCATGCCGTAATAACTATAGCTAACCAGGCTGTTGATGAGTAAAAACTGCGTTCGTCCTTCCTGATTTAAAAGCGATTTCGGGGATTTTAAGTGCAATCGCGCCGAAATATCCTCCAGCATCAGCCTGGTTTCGGAGGCTGTTAGTGTCTTGCGGGTGCGGTACGATTCGTTGTGGGTGCCCGTGAGTATTTCCAGCACATAACTGCTGTCGTTCACCTGAAAGAGCATAGCCTGCTGAAAATCGCTGTATTCAGCAAAATAGCCGATTTTCCCGGCGAGTACCTTGTCGATGACCCGGACCTGTCCGTTCGGTCCGAAAGCAACTTGTTTTTCCCGGGCAAGCCCCGGTAAGGTTCCGCAAAATAGTACAACAACAAAAAGGAGGGTCTTCATAGGTTCAATTTTTTTTTGGGGGAGATGTTTCGTTCGTTCCAATAGTTGCATCGCGGCGCTTCTTTCGCTTAAAAATCGCTTTAAATGTACAATAATATGAACAAACAGTGTATCTTTGCGGTTTAGATTTCAACTAATTTATTGTCAATCTAAATTTCAAAACAGAACTGAGGTATGAGGAAGTTTTTGGTGCTTATTGCAGTGGCGGTTTCAGGCTTGTTGCCCTTGTCGGCTCAAACTATCTACGATTTTACGATGAACGATATCGATGGAAATCCTGTGTCGTTGAGTGAATACAAGGGTAAGGTGGTGATGATTGTGAATGTGGCCAGTAAATGTGGTCTCACCAAGCAGTACGAAGGGCTGGAGGCATTGTATAAAGCTTATCAGGAGAAGGGATTCGTGATTCTGGGTTTCCCCTGCAATCAGTTTATGGGTCAGGAGCCGGGCACCGAAGCCGAAATTCTGGAGTTTTGCACCGTCAATTATGGAGTTACTTTCCCTCTGTTTTCAAAAATTGAGGTCAACGGCGATGGCGCCCATCCGCTGTATCAGTTTTTGCGTAAAAAACTTCCGGGCACCGGCAGTAAATCCGATATCGAGTGGAATTTTGCCAAATTCCTGATTGGCCGCGATGGGAAGCCGGTGGAGCGTTTCAATCCGCGTACAAAGCCCGAAGATACGGCTGCCTCGATCGAAAAACTGCTGTAAACAAAGGTTTTCAATGATACTCAAAGACGAACTGATTCCTATCGGGCAGGTACTTAAACCTCATGGTATTCACGGTGAAATGGTGTTCGAATTTACTTCCGACATTTTCGAGCGCGAAGAAGTCCCGTTTTTTATTGTCGAAATCGACGGGATTTTTGTTCCCTTCCGCGTCGAAAATTACCGGATGCGATCGTCGTCGACCGCGCTGATTCAGCTGAAGGGAGTGACCTCCGACGAGAAAGCGCGCGGTTTTTCGGGCCTTACCATTTATATCGCATCGCATTATTTGTCCGAAATGGACGATCGGGAGGTGGAGGCCGGCTATTTCGAGGGCTTTCAGCTGGTGGATGAGCACGAAGGTGTGCTGGGCCTTATTTCGGAAGTCGATCAGACGACCGAAAATGCCCTGTTCGTGGTTCCTGTGAGCGACGACGACGAATTGTTGATTCCTGTGAGCGACGAGTATATCGTACACATCGATCACGAACTCCGGATCATACGGGTGAATTTGCCCGAAGGATTGCTCGATTTGTAAGGGATTTACCGGCTGTTTTTCAGTTTGTATACCGCTTCTTTCACCCAGGCTGCCCATTCGGTCTGGGTTTTGCTTTTATCGAAAGTTTGCCAGGGAATCGGTTTTCCGATGGTGAGGGTGAATTTGTTTCCCCGTTGTTTGAACATCTCGTCGGCCAGGTACATCATTTCGATGTTGAACTTAATGCCCAGGAATTTGCGGAGCCGGGCCAGGTTGTAAAAGAAGTTGGAGTTGCGCCCCTCGAAATAAATGGGCACCACATCGCGTTGGTATTGGACCGCCTTCGCTATGAAATTCTTTTTCCATTCGGGATCCACGATTTTTCCGTTGATTTTTCGCGAGCACATGCCGGCGGGATACGTTACCAGGTGGTTGTCCGAATTGTAGAGGTCGTCCATCATTTTAGCATGCTGGCGCGACTGTGAACCCAGCTTGTTGACCGGAATAAACATTTCCCTCAAAGGTTCGAGATTGGTGAGCAGGTCGTTGGAGAAAAAACGAACCTTGCCGTCGTACTCCTTGCCGATGAGCATGCCGGTGGCCATGCCGTCGAGTCCGCCCAGGGGGTGGTTGCTGGCAAAGATATACCGGCCGTCTTTCGGGGGAAGGTTTTCGCGGCCTTTTACCTCGGTTTCGATGCCCATGAACTGCAGGCCTGCGTCGATAAAATCCAGGTTTTTCAGATTGCTGTTTTCTTCCAGGAACTTGTTGATTTCCTCCTGGTGGGCTATTTTCTTCAGGTAATTGATCAGAAAGCGCGGTACTTTTTTATTTTTAGCGCGTTCTTTTACGACCTGGTCGATATCGATTTTAATGATATTGTTCTGCCTCATGAGCCTGTTGAGTTGTTTACGGTTGCAAAAATAACACATTTGTATCAGATTTTCCCACGGTGTCCCGTATATCGCCCTGTTTTTGCGTTTTTCTCCCGCACACGAGGCAGGGGTATGGTAAAAGTCCTCTTGCCGGAAAGTTATCAACAGTTTATTTTTCCCCCACTTTCCGCCTTTATGGCTATTGTGATAATATAATTGGATGTATATAATTGATTTTCATGTATTTGTATGTGTGGTTGAGTTGTTGGTAACTTGTGAACTGATTGTTGATAACCGGTTGATAGATCGTGTCAAACTGTTGAAAAATTTTTTGGTGGAGGAAGGTGGGGAATTTCAAAATCTTTTTATACTTTTACACTTGCAAAATTATGCGCCAATATTATGTCCACATTTATAGGTAAATACGAAGCAAAGGCCGATGTAAAGGGAAGAGTATTCATTCCTTCGGTTTATCGTAAGCTTTTGCCGGAAGCCGATCGTGAGCGTTTGGTGCTGCGCAGGGATACCGACAACGATTGTTTGATTCTGTACCCGGTGTCGGTTTGGAATGCGAAGGTGGAGCAGTTGAAGTCGGTGCTCGACGAGTGGAACCCCGACGATCAGCTGTTGCTGATGCAGTTTGTATCGGAAGCCGAATGGCTCGATATCGACAGTCAGGGCCGCGTGTTGATTTCCCGTCGCCATCTGCAGGAAATCGGCGTCGAGAGTTCCGATATGTTGTTTGTGGGCATGATCGACCGTTTTGCCTTGTGGGGCAAGCCGAATTATGAGAAGGCCGGGCTGTCGCGCCAGCAGGTAGCCGCCTTGTTGAAAGATAAAATGATGCGTAAATAAAATGGAAGAGCGGGTCTATCATACGCCGGCTTTGTTGCCGGAATGTCTCGAAGGTTTAGCCATTCGCCCCGACGGGGTGTATGTCGACTGCACTTTCGGAGGGGGTGGTCACTCGCGGGCCATACTGGAGCGTCTGGGGCCGGCCGGGAGATTGTATGGATTCGATCAGGATTCGGATGCGCTGGCCAACCGGCCTTCCGATCCTCGGTTTGTATTTGTGCACGGTAATTTCCGGTACATCGGCAATTTCATGGATTATTACGGAATTTCGAAGGTCGATGGCATTCTGGCCGATCTGGGGGTGTCGTTTCATCATTTCGATGAGGCCGGCCGTGGATTTTCGTTCCGGTTCGACGGAGAGTTGGATATGCGGATGAACCAGAAGGCGGTGCGTTCGGCTGCCGGTGTGTTGAACAGCTATACCGAAGAGCAGCTGGCCGATGTGTTTTATCTCTACGGGGAGCTGCATAATTCGCGGAAGCTGGCCCGGGCCATTGTGAAGAAGCGCGAAGGCGGCGAGTTGAAAGGTATCGGCGAGTTTGCGGAGTTGATGAAGCCGTTTTTCCCGCGGGAGAAGGAGAAAAAGGAGCTGACCAAGGTGTTTCAGGCCTTACGCATTGAAGTGAACGATGAGATGGGAGCCCTGAAGGAGCTGCTCGTCCGGAGTGTGGATTTATTGGCGCCCGGCGGACGCCTGGTGGTACTTACCTATCATTCGCTGGAAGACCGCCTGGTAAAAAACTTCATCAAAACGGGTAATTTTGAAGGGAAGCAGGAAAAAGATTTTTATGGCAATGTGATAGCACCTTTGTACGCGGTGAATACAAAAGTAATTGTGGCGTCGGACGAAGAGGTGGGACTCAATCCCCGTTCGCGAAGTGCCAAATTACGCATAGCAGGAGTGAAGAGATGAAATGGATCGAAAACATAAAGAACAGCGAGGAATTCCGGGAGTTTAGCCACACAGGCATCCGCGGAATTCTGAACGGAAGCTTCCTCACCTGGAAGTTTTTTCGTCGGCAATACCTGCTGGTGGGTTTGTTGGTCGTGTTGTCGATTCTGTACATCAACAACCGCTACGAGAGCGAAAAGATGATGAAGCGTATTGGCGAGTTGAAGCGCGAGATACAGGATGCGAAATACGAATCGCTTACCATTTCGGCCGAGCTGACCGAAATCAGCCGGCAATCGAATATCGAGACGCTGCTCCGCAAGAAGAATATGCAGCTGAAAACGGGCGACCAGCCTCCTATCGTGATAAAATAAACGCAAGATGACGGATAAACGTAAAGACATAGTAGTTCGGTTCGGTATTGTCTACCTGATAATGTCGGTGCTGTTTGTGCTGGTGATCTGGAAGATTGTTCAGATTCAGTTTGTGGAGGGTGATGAATGGATGAAGCTGGCCGAGAAGCAAAAAATAACCGACATCATCGTGAAGCCCCGCCGGGGGAATATATACGCTACCGATGGACGGTTGCTGGCAAGCTCCATTCCTACTTATTATATTTACATGGATACCAGGGCCGAAGCATTGCGTATCGACAACGGAGCGTTGTTTTACGAAAAGCTCGACTCGGTATCGACGGCGCTTTCGGAATTTTTTGGCGACCGGTCGGCCCGGGAGTACAAGCAACTGCTTGTGAAGGGATACAACAAGCAAACCCGTAACCTGATGTTGTATCCGAAACGGATTTCGTACTCACAGCTCAAGGAGTTGCAAAAACTGCCGCTGTTCCGTATGGGACGCATCAAGAGCGGTCTGGTGCAGCGCGAATACGTTCGTCGCGTGAAGCCCTTCGGGTCGCTGGCTTCGCGTACCATCGGCGACGTATATGCCGATGAGGTGAAAGGAGGACGCAGCGGGCTCGAAGCATCGTTCAACGACGTGCTGGTGGGCGTCAACGGAGTTTCGACCCGACAGAAGGTAGCCAATAAATACATGGAGACTACCGAGGTGCAACCGATCGACGGTATGGATATAGTGTCGACCATCGACGTGGAGCTGCAGGATATTGCCGAGAAGGCGCTGCGCGACACCATCGATGGTCTCGGAGCCAATTCGGGTACCGTGGTGCTGATGGAGGTAGCTACCGGCGCGATTCGTGCCATGGTAAACCTCGATCGTAATCCCGATACCGGCGATTATTTTGAAAACACCAATCATGCCCTGCGCGACCAGGTGGAGCCCGGTTCGACCTTTAAAATCGCGTCGCTGATGGCGGTACTCGACGAAGGCAAGTATAAATTGTCCGACGAGTTCGATATTCACCACGGTATTTATCCTATCGCCAACCGGGTGATGCGCGATCACAATGCGCACCGGGGCGGGTACGAGCGACTGAAAGTGGAGGAAATTATTCAGGCTTCGTCCAACGTGGGTACGGCAAAGATGGTGATGGGTACTTTTGGCGATAAGCCTGAAAAGTACATTGAAAAGCTGTATCAATACCGGCTCAACGACTCGCTGCCGATCCAGATGAAAGGTGTGGCAAAACCCTGGATCAAACACCCGAAAAAGGACAAGGATTTGTGGTACAAGACCTCGCTGGCATGGATTTCAATTGGTTATGAAACTAAAATACCGCCCATTTATACCCTTACTTTTTTCAACGCCATTGCCAATGGGGGGAAAATGGTAAAACCCCTGTTTGTGCACGAGATACGCAAAAACGGAATGCCCGTACAGTCCTTTACCACCGAAGTGATGGTGGAACAAATCTGTAAACCGTCGACTCTGAAGGATGTTCAGACGGCTTTGCGCGGGGTGGTGGAAGGCAAGTATGCCACGGCCAGGAATGTGAAATCGGATATCGTGACGGTGGCCGGCAAAACGGGTACTGCGCTTATTTCGCAGGGAGCAGCCGGTTACCGGTCGGGCCAAACCAAATACAATGTGTCGTTTGCCGGCTATTTCCCGGCCGAGGCACCACGCTACACCTGTATCGTGGTACTGAATGCTCCTTCGGGGATCCCTTCGGGCGGTCGCATGGCCGGAGCGGTATTTAAAGAAGTGGCCGAGCAGACGATGATTTTAAAAATGCAACGTTCGCCCGAAAAGAATGCGGCCGACACCATCCATCCGAAACCTCACTGGCCCGCGACTACCGGCGGTAATAACCTGGCGCTTCGAAAGGTTTCGGCCGAGCTCGATCTGCCTTATACTTCGCCTGCCTGCGGATGGGTGAAGCCTTGCGAACAGCCTCTGGATCAGCCGGGGGTGGAGGAGTTTAAGCTGGCCCGCAACCGTATTCCCGATGTAACGGGTATGGGCGCAAAGGATGCCGCCTATTTGCTGGGTAACCTGGGTATGAATGTGCGGATGTCGGGCCGTGGCAAGGTGGTGGCGCAGAGCAGAAAACCCGGTACTGCCGTCGATAAGGGCGGCGTAATCGAAATATTACTTCAATAAGTGGATTATTATGAATGAACAACGTGTACTGAGTCAGCTGCTGTATGAAATACCGGTATTGAAAGTCGCCGGAAGCACCGATGTGCTTGTGTCATCCATCGAATTCGATTCGCGGAAGGTGAGTCCGGGTGCTTTGTTTGTGGCTACCGTAGGTACTGCGGCCGATGGTCATCAGTTTATCGATGCAGCTCTGCAGGCGGGGGCTGTGGCGATTGTTTGCGAGCGGTTTCCGGCCGCTTTACAACCGGGTGTTTGTTACGTCAGCGTGGAAAAAAGCACCCGGGTACTGGGGCATCTTGCCGCTGCGTGGTACGACTTCCCGTCGTCGAAACTGGCCCTGGTGGGTGTTACCGGCACCAACGGGAAAACCACCATTGCTACCTTATTGTATCAGTTGTTCAGCCGGCTGGGTCATAAGGCCGGTTTACTGTCGACCGTGGTGAATTACATCGCCGGCGAAGCTGTGGAGGCTACTCATACAACACCCGATGCGCTTACTCTCAATGCATTGCTGGCGCGGATGGTGGAGGCGGGTTGCAGTTATGCATTTATGGAAGTGAGCTCGCATGCGGTAGAGCAGGGGCGCATCGCCGGCCTCGAGTTCGACGGGGGTATATTCACGAATCTCACCCGCGACCATCTCGACTACCATCTCACCTTCGAGAATTACCTGAAAGCAAAAAAGGGCTTTTTCGATGCCTTGCCTTCATCGGCTTTTGCCCTCACCAATACCGACGATAAGAATGGTATGGTGATGTTGCAAAATACGGCGGCCCGTAAGTATACTTATTCGATGCGCACCTTGGCCGATTTTCATACGCGAATCCTGGAGCATGGGTTTGAGGGTATGTTGCTGTCGATGAACGATAAAGAGGTGAATGTGTCGTTTATCGGCAGGTTCAATGCGGCTAATCTGACGGCTGTATACGGCGCGGCCCTCTTGTTGGGCGCCGATGAGCTGGAAGTGCTGCGTATCGTGAGCAGCCTGGGCTCGGTTTCGGGACGCTTTGAAACCCTTCGGGCGCCTTCGGGCTATACAGCTATTGTCGACTATGCTCATACTCCCGACGCACTGGCGAATGTGATTACCACCATCAACCAGATTCTTCAGGGGAGCGGCCGGCTGATCACCGTGGTGGGCTGCGGCGGTAACCGCGATAAGGGCAAACGTCCCCTTATGGCTCGTGAGGCGGTGGAAGGAAGCTGGAAGGCTGTGTTTACGTCGGATAATCCGCGATTCGAAGACCCGGCAGAGATACTCAACGACATGCTGGCCGGACTCGATCCGGTGCAAAAGAATAAAAGCCTTACCATTGTCGACCGGCGTGAAGCTATCAAAACCGCCTGTGCACTGGCGCAGCCCGGCGATGTGGTGCTCGTGGCCGGTAAAGGCCACGAGGATTATCAGATCATTCAGGGAGTGAAATATCATTTCGACGATCGCGAAGAACTAAAAAACTACTTCACCTACTAACCACTGCGTAATTATGTTGTATCATCTATTTTTATACCTCGATCGCTACTTCGATGTTCCCGGAGCCGGTATGTTCAACTACATATCGTTTCGTACGGGAGTGGCCTTCATCCTGGCCTTATTGCTTTCCACTCTTTTCGGCCGTCGTATCATCGATTTCCTCCAGAAAAAACAAATTGGTGAAACCATCCGCGACCTGGGTCTGGAAGGACAGATGTCGAAAAAAGGCACACCGACCATGGGAGGGATTATCATCATCATTGCCATCCTGGTGCCCACCCTCTTAATCACCAATCTCACGAATATTTATATTATTCTGATGATTATCACTACGCTATGGCTTGGAGCGATCGGTTTTCTCGACGATTATATCAAGGTGTTTCTGAAAAATAAGGAAGGATTGAGCGGCAAGTCGAAAATCGTCGGCCAGATCGGTCTCGGACTTATCGTAGGGCTTACCATGTATTTCAGTCCCGACATCGTGATTCGTGAGAATATGGAAGTGAAAGGCGATACCAACCGGGTTGAGGACGTGCATTATGCCAAAGCGGATGTGAAATCGACTCAATCGACCATTCCTTTCTTCAAAAACAACAACCTCAATTATGCCGATGCCTTCAAATCGATGGGCGATAAGCAGCAGATTTACGGTTGGATCCTTTTTGTGTTGGTCGTGATTTTCATTGTAACGGCGGTATCCAACGGAGCGAATATCACCGACGGACTCGACGGGCTGGCAACGGGATCGTCGGCCATCATCGGGGTGATTCTCGGTATCCTGGCCTATGTGTCGGGTAACGTGAATTATGCCGGTTATCTGAATATTATGTATATACCCGGTACGGGTGAGATGGTGGTGTTTGCCGGAGCGTTTATCGGCGCCACTATCGGGTTTTTATGGTACAATTCGTTCCCGGCACAGGTATTTATGGGCGATACCGGAAGTTTGACCATTGGTGGTATTATTGCCGTTTTTGCCATTGCCATCCGGAAGGAATTGCTGATTCCCATTCTGTGCGGGGTGTTTTTGGTCGAAAATCTTTCGGTGATGCTCCAGGTATCCTATTTCAAGTACACTAAAAAACGGTATGGCGAAGGCCGGCGCATTCTTAAAATGTCGCCCCTGCACCACCACTACCAGAAACCGGGCGACGGAAGTATACCGGCGCTGATACAGAATCCCCGGCTACCGCTTCCGGAGTCGAAGATTGTGATCCGTTTCTGGATTGTAGGGTTGATACTGGCAGCGCTCACTATTATTACTTTAAAAATCAGGTAAAAGGTCATGAAGCGGATTGTAATACTCGGGGGAGGCGAAAGCGGAGCAGGAGCAGCCGTATTGGCAAAGCTGAAGGGATTTGATGTTTTCCTTTCGGACAAATCGGCGTTGAAGCCGGACTATAAAGCCTTGCTCGACGAGCACGAAATAGCGTGGGAGGAACTGCAGCATACCGAAGCCCTGATCCTGAATGCCGATGAGGTAATCAAGAGTCCCGGTATTCCCGATACGGCGCCTGTGGTTCGAAAACTGATCGGGAAGGGAGTGAAAATTATTTCCGAAATCGAGTTTGCAGGCCGGTTTACCAATTCGCGTATGATTTGTATTACCGGTAGTAATGGCAAGACCACTACCACCACGCTTATTTATCATATTTTACGCAATGCCGGACTGGACGTGGGATTGGCCGGCAATATAGGCAATAGTCTGGCGCTGCAGGTAGCCCTGGAGCCGCATGCGTATTATGTGGTAGAACTCAGTAGTTTTCAGCTCGATCATATGTTCGAGTTCAAGGCCGATATTGCAGTGCTGCTGAATATTACTCCCGATCACCTGGATCGTTACGATTATACCTTTCAGAATTATGTGGATGCCAAGTTCCGGATTACGCAGAACCAAACGGCCGACGATGCGTTCATCTTCTGGGAAAACGATCCGGTAATCAGGGAAGAGCTGCAGAAACGTACGCTGGGGGCGCAGTTGTATCCGTTTGCGCTGGAGCGGACCGGTAAAACAAAAGCATTTATAGAACAAGACCAATTGGTAATCAAAACATTAAACTCCTTCTTTTCCATGCCGCAAACCGAATTAGCATTGCAGGGATTGCACAATACTTACAATTCGATGGCTGCCGGACTTACGGCCACCATTCTCGATGTGAAGAAAGATAATATCCGTCAGTCGCTCCTCGATTTCAAAGGAGTGGAGCACCGGCTCGAATATGTGGCTACGGTGCGGAATGTGCAGTATATCAACGATTCGAAAGCTACCAATGTGAATTCGTGCTGGTATGCGCTTCAAAGTATGAAAACGCCGGTGGTGCTTATTTTAGGAGGAACCGACAAAGGAAACGATTACAGTGAAATCGAATCGCTGGTAAACGAAAAAGTACGTGCGCTCATTTTTATGGGCGTCGACAACCGGCCCCTGCATGCCTTTTTCGATGGCAAGGTAGCCGATATCAGCGATGTGCAATCGATGGAGGAAGCTGTTCAAGTGGCTTACAAGGTGGCCCGGCCCGGCGATACGGTATTGCTGTCGCCCTGTTGCGCCAGCTTCGATTTATTTAAGAATTACGAAGATCGCGGACGACAGTTCAAGGACCATGTCCGAAATTTATAAAGGCTTATGAATTCATTGTTGAAAAAATACCTCAAGGGCGATATCGTTTTATGGACCGTGTTTATAGGACTCTGTCTGATTTCGGTTGTCGAAATGTACAGCGCTTCGAGCACCTTGGCGTTCAAGGCGATGAACCACACGGCTCCCATACTCCGCCATGTGGTATTCCTGGGGCTGGGAGCTTTCCTGGCTTTCCTGGTGCACCTTATTCCGTATAAGTTTTACCGCATGATGGCCTACGTGTTGCTGGTGGTGTCGGTATTTACGCTGGTGCTGGTGCTGGCCATGGGAGTGGATGCCAACGATGCCACCCGTTGGTTGTCGATCGGTGGATTTCAGTTTCAGCCTTCCGAACTGGGGAAATTGTCGCTTATTATTGTTGCCGCCGATCAGATTGCCCGTATGAAAATCTCGGAGGCCAACGAAAAGAAATATTTTCCGATTCTCATTGTTTCCACCCTGGTGATCTGCGGACTCATCCTGCCCGAGAACTTCTCCACCGCCTTTATTTTATTCGGCGTGGTGTTTTTGATGATGATTATCGGGAGTGTGTCGTGGAAGCGGTTGTTGAGACTTAGCGGTTCGCTGGTGGCTGCCCTGGTGTTGCTGATTGTGGTGATGGAGTTTACCATTTCGGCTCAGGGACCCGATCCTGCTGCGGCAACCGTACCGACCGAAGAAAATGCGCTGGTGAAGAAGACGGGAGGAATCCTGAACCGTTATTCAACCTGGCGCAACCGGGTGATCCGGTTTACCTCGGAAGAAGACGACCCCTCGCAGAAATACGTTATCAACGACGAAAACCTGCAGGTGCAGCACGGCCGTATAGCCATTGCACGGGGCGGATTGATGGGCGTGTTCCCCGGAAACAGTATACAGCGCGATTTCCTGCCCCAGGCCTATTCCGACTTTATTTATGCCATCATTGTGGAAGAGATGGGACTGGCGGGAGGTGTTTTTGTCATCCTGCTGTATATGATCCTGTTGTTCAGGGCCGGACGCATTGCCACCAAAAGTGCAACGGTGTTTCCGGCAATCGTTATGATCGGGTTGTCGCTCATGATCGTTACACAAGCATTCGTGAGCATGTCGGTAGCCACCAGTCTCGGTCCGGTTACCGGTCAGCCTCTTCCTCTGATCAGCCGTGGAGGTACTGCTATTCTGATTACCAGTATTTACTTCGGTATTATGTTTGGAATTACGCGTCAAATTAAAGAAGAAACCGATAAAAATGAACCAGAAACAGACAGCACAGTTGCCTAAAGCCCGGATTATTATCAGCGGCGGGGGCACGGGAGGGCATATTTTTCCGGCCATCAGCATCGCCAATGCGCTGCGGCAGCAACTACCCGATGCCGATATTTTATTCGTGGGTGCCAACGGCCGTATGGAAATGGAACGGGTGCCACAGGCGGGTTATCGTATCGTGGGTTTGCCGGTTCGTGGTTTCGACCGTAAGAATATGTTGAAAAACCTGAGCGTACTGGTCGATTTGGGACGCAGTATGGTTAAAGCATGGCGCATTATCCGCGAATTCCGTCCCGAAATAGCTATCGGAGTCGGGGGATACGCCAGCGGACCGGTGTTACGGGCTGCGGCATCGCAGGGCATTCCGGTGGTGCTTCAGGAGCAGAATTCGTATGCCGGGGTGACCAATAAGTTGTTGGCCCGTAAAGCGAGGTTGATTTGTGTTGCTTATGAGGGCATGGAGCGCTATTTTCCGTCGGGAAAAATCGTCAAGACGGGTAATCCCGTCCGGGGCGATTTGCTCGCTATGGTTCCTAAGTCGCCCGGATCGTTCGCTTTTTTCGGGTTGTCGCCCGAAAAGCCTACGCTGCTGGTAATTGGCGGAAGTCTGGGAGCACGCACCATCAACCAGAGTATGATGGCGCATCTCGACGAACTGATGGCTGCCGGTGTTCAGGTGATCTGGCAAACGGGTAAGTTTTATGCCGAAGAGGCCCGCAAGGCGGCCGAACCTTATCGTGGACCATCGTTGGTTGTGACCGATTTTATTTCGCGCATGGACCATGCGTTTTCGGTGGCCGACCTGGTGGTTTCGCGTGCAGGTGCCGGTACGATTTCCGAACTCTGTTTGCTGGCCAAGCCGGTAGTGCTGGTTCCTTCGCCCAATGTGGCGGAAGACCATCAGACTAAAAATGCCCAGGCGCTGGTAAACAATGATGCTGCTGTGATGGTTAAGGATAGTGACGCACGGGAGAAGCTTATTGCAATTTCGCTGGAGCTGCTGAAGCAGCCCGGCCGGTTGTCGGAGCTGAGTAAGAATATAAAAGCAATGGCTGAGCCCGACAGCGCAGAAAGGATTGCCCAACAAGTGATGAAAATTATGAAGCGATGAGTGCACAATCGATGGAAAATTACACCCGGTATTATTTTCTGGGTATCGGCGGGATTGGTATGAGCGCCATCGCCCGTTATTATAAGGTACAGGGCTTCGATGTAGGTGGCTACGATCGTACTGCAACACGGCTTACGGCCGACCTGCAGGGCGAAGGCATCGAGGTTTCGTACCAGCAGCCGGTTTCGGCTATCCCCGTACGGTTTACCGATAAGGTGAAAACCCTGGTGGTGCTTACGCCTGCTATTCCGCCGGATCATCCGCAGCTGGTGTATTTCCGCGAAAAAGGATTCCGTGTCATGAAACGGGCCGAGGTGCTGGGATATATTACCCGTCAGAACAAGGGGCTCTGTATTGCCGGCACACATGGGAAGACCTCCACCTCCACCATTACCGCTCATTTGCTGTACCAGTCGAAGGTGGATTGCAATGCATTTCTGGGAGGCATCTCCAATAATTATAACACCAACCTGCTCTTATCGAAACAGAGCAACCTGGTGGTGATCGAAGCCGACGAATACGACCGGTCGTTCCATCATCTTAGCCCTTATATGGCGGTGATTACCTCTTCGGATGCCGATCACCTGGATATTTACGAAACCCACGATGCGGTAAAGCAAAGCTACGAACATTTCGCTTCGCTGGTGCGCCCGGGCGGTGCCCTCATCGTGCGCAAGGGTATCGATATTCACCCGGTGTTGCAAAAAGGGGTGAAGTCCTATACCTATTCGATGGACGAAGGCGATTTTCATGCCGAAAATATCCGTGTTAAACCCGGTGAGATCCACTTCGATTTCGTTACACCTACCGAGCGTATCGTGGATGTAAGGCTGGGTGTGCCGGTGAAGATTAATGTTGAAAACAGCGTGGCGGCCATGGCGCTTGCCTGGCTCAACGGAGTAACCTCCGATGAGTTGCGCACCGGCTTGTCGTCGTTTTCGGGGATTTACCGCCGGTTCAATATCGTGTACCAATCGCCCGGTCTGGTGTATATCGACGATTATGCCCATCATCCGAGCGAGCTGTCGGCCGGTATTTCGTCGATTCGCGAGATGTATCCGGGCCGTAAGATCACCGGTATTTTTCAGCCGCATTTGTATACCCGTACCCGCGATTTTGCCGATGGTTTTGCCGAAGTATTGTCGACCCTCGACGAGGTGATACTGCTCGATATTTATCCGGCCCGGGAGTTGCCGATCGAAGGCGTCGATTCACAGATGATTCTGGATAAGATCCGTCTCGAACACAAACAGCTGTGCCGGAAAGACGATCTTATTTCCCTGTTGTCGGGAAAGGATGGAATGGAAGTGGTGGTTACGTTCGGAGCCGGCGATATCGATGCGTTGGTGCCCGCTATCCGGCAATTGTTTAAAACCCGCAAATTATAAGTAGTCATGAAAGTGAAAAAGGTAATCGGTAGTATTGTAGTCGCGTTGCTCATCACCGCAGCAATGGGCTATACCGTGTTTGCACTGATGGCCTTTAGTTCGGTCGAACAGCAGGTGAAATGCCGCGATCTGGAAATTCAGATTGAGGCGAAGTTGCCGCTCTTTACCGAGGACGAACTGCACCTTATGTTGCGCGACGAGGGCTTGCATCCCATCGGTTTGTCGGTGCGCGACCTGAGTACCGAGCGTATCGAACGGTTTCTGGGAGCGCATCCTTATGTGAAAAAAGTGCGTTGTTTTCACGATCCCAACGGTAAAGTGCTGTTGGAGCTGTCGCTGCGCACCCCCCATTTTCTGGTAATGGGGAATGAAAATTTTTATGTCGACGACGAAGGCCGGTACCTCCCGGCCAAGCCCGGGGTGATGGCCTATGTGCCAGTGGTAACGGGACGCGTTACGAAATCGATGTTGCAGAACGATTTGTACGAGTTGGTGGATTACATCGCCCGGCATGATTTCTGGAATGCGCAGATTCAACAGATTCATGTGCGCGACGATCAGAAAATCGAACTGGTGCCCCGGGTGGGCGAAGCGTTGATTCTGCTGGGAACCACCCGCGACTATCGGGTGAAACTCGATCGCTTGTTCCGGCTCTACCATCAGGCTTTCAATGTGATGGGCTGGAATAACTATCGCTTGCTCGATTTGCAGTTTGAAAATCAAATTGTTGCTATAAAGAACGAAGGTGCCGCGGCTTCCCGTCCGCGCTCGTAAAAACGGGCGGCCGGAGCTTGCTTTCCGGCGGTAGGCGGGAGAGTTGCCGCAGGTTACTTAAGATGTGTAAATAAAATGGAATGAAAAAAAATAAAAAAGCTATGGATGCGAAATCACTGGTAGCTATCGATTTTGCTTCAACCGGAATCCGGGCGCTGGCTGCCGAAGTATTGGACGACAGGACGCTTCGCATTTTGTCGGATGAACTGCGTAAAGTAGATGGAATCAAAAACGGCATTATCTCACAGGCATCGGGGACGGCCTTCAACGTGTCGGCCCTTTTGAAGGAATTACAAAACAGCGCCGGGTTACACGAGTCGATCCGCGAATTATCGGCAGCGGTGGGGGGTAAAGGGATGCGGATCGTACCTTTTACTTCGCGCAATAGCTTTCGCAAAAGCACTGTAATTACTCCGGAGTTAATCGATAAGATGGCTCAATCGTGCGAGAAGGAATTCAGGCAGGAGGGGCTGGCTGTGTACGATGTAATTCCGTTGAGCTATAAGGTCGACGGGCGCGAGATGGAAAAGCCCGAAGGTCAGAAAGCAAACGAAATTATCGGAAATTATCACCTGGTGGTCGGCAACGAGCTGATTAAGAAGCAGATGCAAAAATGCATGGAGCGAATCCATCAGTCCGATATCACCTTTACGCCCATCGCTGCCGAAGCATTTTCGTTGGCGGTAAGTACCGATGAGGAGCGGGAAGAAGGCTGTGCCGTCATCAATTTCGGCCATACTTCCACCACCCTGGCGATTTATAAACAGGATATTCTGCAGCACCTGATGGTAATTCCCCTGGGCAGTTACAACATCACCAAAGATATTGAGGAAACCGGAATCTCGGAGGAGTCGGCCGAGAAATTAAAATGCCTGAAAGGTGTCTGCATGGAGCATCTTATCGAAAAACCGATGAATATCCGTATTGCCAACCGGAATCCCGACAGTCCTCCGATCGTACTTACCGACCGTTTTGTAGCCCTGATTATCGAAGCCCGGCTCGATGAGATGATGGAGCCCATCCTGCGCGAGCTGAAAGGGCGTATCCTCGATTTACCGCATGGAATCATACTCACCGGAGGAGGGGCGAAACTGGGCATGCTGAAAGAGTATATGGAAGAACGAACCGGGATATACATCCGTCATGGCGATCATACGGGATGGCTGTCGGCCGACTCCGATCCCAAATATGCCGATCCCGGATACTCACAGGTGATAGGAACACTTTTACTTGCACACGCAGCTTCGCAGAGCGAAGAATTGGAACACAATCGCAAACAGGAAGAAGCGGTTGAGGATAAAAAAAAACCAACCCGTCGCAGGTTTTTTGGCGAGGCTCTCTCGCAAGGTATTTTCCGTTTCTTCGAAGACGACACAGACCTACAACGACCAAAAGCAAAAGCTTGAGGAATCAATAACCAATTATTTTAAAGACCAAACAGTTTCGTAGATATGATAGAAGACATCTTACCCATCGATTTACCATTGATCGACCCGGCAATAATTAAAGTGATAGGAGTTGGAGGTGGTGGCGGAAACGCAGTAAGCCACATGTATAAACAAGGTATCCGCGATGTGACCTTTGTGGTTTGCAATACCGACAATCAAGCCTTGCAGACTTCGCCGGTTCCGGTTAAGATTCAGCTCGGTCAGGGGCTGGGCGCCGGTGGTAAACCCGAAGTAGCGCGCGAGGCTGCCGAAGAGAGCATCGAAGAGATTAAAAAAGTGCTTCGCGAAAGTACCAAGATGGTTTTTATAACGGCCGGAATGGGAGGAGGAACCGGTACCGGTGCTTCGCCGATCGTAGCCAGGGCCGCCCATGAGTTGGGAATTCTGACCGTAGGCATTGTAACTATTCCCTTTGCATTTGAAGGCGGAAAGAAAATCAGGCAGGCCCTCGAGGGGGTTGCTGCGCTGAGCGAACATGTGGATGCGTTGCTCGTGATCAACAACCAGAAGCTGACCGAGATTTACGGCGACATGGAATTATCGAAAGCGTTTGCAAAAGCCGACGATGTGCTGACCAATGCCGCGAAGGGTATTGCCGAAATCATCACGGTTCCCGGTTATATCAATACCGACTTTGCCGACGTGTATACCATATTGAGCAAAGGCAATGTGGCCATTATGAACACCGGCTATGCAAAGGGCGAACAACGGATTACCAATGCTATCAAGGATGCGCTGAACTCGCCTCTGCTCAATACCAACGATGTAAGTGGCGCGAGCAAGGTGTTGCTCAACCTGTACTGTTCCACCCAGCATCAGATCAGGATGGAGGAAGTGAAGGAAATCAATGAATTCATGGCCTCGATCGGTGAGGATATTCAGGTGATCTGGGGCGCTACCTTCGACGATACCTTGGGCGAAGATGTAAAAATTACCCTGATTGCTACCGGTTACGATGTGTCGGACATTCCGGGAATGCCGAAGTCGACGGTGAAAAAACCGGCTCGCAGGGAGTTCGAAGCCGTTCCGAACCTGATTCTGAATTTTGAAACCAATACGGAGGAAAAGGTGGAGCCCGAAGTAAAAGAGCCTGTGAATCCGATCGATGAGGCTGTTCGTACGTATTACCCCGGGCAGAACGAGGCGAAGCCGGTACCCACGAATGAACCCGTGGTGGTTTCGCCCGAAACCATTTTCCTGGGCGATGCCGATAAAAATGATTTTGAAACCTTCTCGCTCGACGAGCTGGAGGATGACGATAAATTAAAAAAGGCCGAGTCGATCCCGGCCTGGAAGAGAAAACTGATGGGCGATCGCTAGTACGATCGTCCATCGGCTATCCGGAGTGGTTAATCGCGGCGTCCCAACAGGATCATCACGTAGTAAATAAGGGTGGCCAGCGATCCGAGAGCGGCTACCACATAGGTGTAGGCCGCGCTTTTTAAAGCATCTTTGGCTGGTTCGTGGGTGGAGTAGTTGGTGATACCTGCCGAATTGAGCCAGGCCAGTGCCCGGCTGCTGGCATTGATTTCCACCGGCAAGGTAATAAAGCTGAACAAGGTGGTGGTGGCAAATAGCGCAACCCCAATCGTCAGAACCTGAGGAAACGACTCGAGCAGTACGATGCCCGCCAGCAATACCCATTGTACCCAGTTGGATGCAAAACTAACGATGGGCACCAGGCGCGAGCGCATGGTAAGCGGGGCGTAGGCGGTGGCATGCTGAACCGCGTGGCCGCATTCGTGGGCAGCCACTGCAGCTGCAGCCACGCTGTTGGAATGGTAAACGCCTTCGCTCAGGTTCACCGTTTTGGTGAGGGGGTTGTAATGGTCGGTCAGCTGTCCCGGTGTGCTGGTGACCTGTACGTCGAAAATCCCGTTGTCGTGAAGCATTTTAAGGGCCACATCGCGACCGGTCATCCCGCTGGCAAGAGGGATTTTCGAGTATTTTGTGAACTTCGATTTTAAATTCATTTGTACCAGCCAGCTCGCAAGAGCGGTGATACCAAAAATAATCCAGATCATTTTGTTTTCGTTTTTAAGTTGTTACGGCGTCAAATATATCAATTTTTCTGCCATTTGACAATCTGTCAGTCGGCGCTTTAATAATATTTGTGAATCAGGAGAGGAGTAATGAGCTGTCGCCATAACTTAAAAAACGGAAATCGTTGGCCAGGGCATAGTCGTAAATCGTTTTCCAGTGGGCCCCTGTGAATGCCGACACCAATAAAAGCAACGTGCTTTTCGGTTGATGAAAATTAGTAAACATCCCTTTTATTATCCGGAATCGAAATCCCGGCCGTATCATGATTTGAGTCTGAGCCTGCAAACTTGACAGCTGATTCCGGTCGAGATGCTTCAAAATGGCACGTAATGCATCGTCGGTGCTCAAGGTCGGATTACGGAGGTAGGGATCCCATTGGCCCACCCGGAGCAGGTTCGGAGTGGATTTTTCCTCCTGCCGGGCGGTTCCGCTCCCTTGTTCGTGCAGTTGTACGCCCAGGTAATACAAGCTTTCGAGGGTCCGCACCGAGGTAGTACCCACCGCAATAATGTTCCCCGGGTGTTGAAGCAAACGCTCTACGGTCGACCGGCGCACCGAAATAACCTCCGCATGCATCTCATGATCGGCCACATCGTCGGTTTTCACGGGCTGAAAAGTGCCCGCCCCCACGTGGAGTGTCAGTTCCTCGGTTGCAATGTTTTTGGAGCGAAGATCGTTCAATACCTCGGGGGTAAAATGGAGTCCGGCCGTAGGCGCAGCCACCGAACCCTTAATCTTCGAATATACCGTCTGATAGGATTCATGATCGCGCTCTTCGGTAGGCCGGTTGAGGTAAGGCGGAATCGGCAGTTCGCCGCTTTGCTCCAGCAGATCGGCAAAACACAGGTTGTTGTTGTCCCATTCGAAAAGAATACGGTGCGAACTGATGTTGCGGCTTTCGTCCTGCACTGCGGCAGGCGGGTTGCCGGCCTGCTCCATCCTCGTCGCTTTCAGCTGTACCCTGCGTCCGTCGATCTCCAGCTCGCGCCACAAATCATCGCCTTTCCATTTCTTCAGGTTGCCGATCATGCAATTCCAGCTGCATCGTCCCGTAGCCCCGAGCGAAAGCGCATAATCGGCCGGTTCGGCCGGCTCCAGGCAGAATACTTCGATACGCGCACCGGTCGCCTTGCGAAACACCATCCGCGCCCTGATTACTCGTGTGTTGTTGTATACCAACAAGCTGCCCGGCGGCAAATACTCCGCAGCATTTCTGAAAATATCTTCCCGAACAGCGCCCTGGCTGAAAATCAATAATTTTGAAGCATCCCGTTGTTGGAGCGGGTATTTGGCAATCCGTGCGTCGGGGAGCGGGTAGTCGTATTCGCCGATGCTGATGGGCGATAAGTTCGTAGGTTTACTCACGTGTTCGGGAAATTTGTCGTATTTTTGCACAAAAGTACGAAAAAATCGCCGAACGAACAGCCTGCGATCCTGGTTCGACACGACAGGAAGCCGGGACGGTCGGGCGGATAAAAAAACTGCAAACATGTTAAAAAAAGGTGATACAGTACGGTTTGTCAACGCGGTAGGCGGTGGCGTCGTCTCCCGTTTCGACGAAAAAAAAGGCCTGGTATATATTGAAGACGAAGATGGTTTTGAGATTCCGGTGCTCGAACGCGAATGCGTGGTAGTGCCCAAAGTCAATCCGGCGACCAATTTCCCGGCAAAGGATTTCAGTTCGAAAAAAGAAATTCTCCCCGAGCCCGGCGAACCGGAACAAAGCAGCGGAGCTCACCGGGCCAGGTCGGCCGCTTTCGATGCGGCGTCGGCGCTGGAACAGGAAACCTTATCGTCGCTGCTTCAATCGGCCCAGCGGCAGGTGGAGCTCTACGAAACCGGGGGAGGCGATACGCTTCAGATAGCACTGGCCTTTTTGCCTGTGGACATCAAAAACCTGCAAAGCTCCGATTATGAGGCTATCCTGATCAACGATAGTAATTATTTCCTGATGTATTCGGTATTGGTGGGTGAGCCGGGACTGCAACGGTCGGTGGCGCAGGGCGTGCTCGAACCCAACATGCAGGAGCAGCTCGTGGTGCTTGGCAATGCCGACCTCAACGAATGGGAGAATATCAGGGTACAGGCGCTGGCGTATAAGATTGGGAAAAGCTTTATGTCCCAACCGGTCGTGGATCGTAAATTGCACATCACACCCTTGAAGTTTTATAAATTACATAGTTTTACAGCAAACGATTATTTCGACGAAAAAGCGATGGTCTTCCTGTTAACCGCCGACGCCGAAATGCCCCCGATTGATCCGGAGGAAATCAAAAAGGCTATGTTGCAGAAAGAAACCGTTCCGGCCGGACCTGTCCGCCGCGAAAAAACTCCGAAGGGTTCGGAGCTTATCGAGGTCGATCTGCATATTCATGAGTTGGTCGATTCTACTGCCGGCCTCTCCAATGCCGATATGTTGCAGCTCCAGATGGATAAGTTTCACGCGGTGATTGCCGAAAACAGCCGCCGCAAAGGTCAGAAGATCGTGTTTATTCACGGGAAAGGCGAAGGAGTGTTGCGCAGCGAGATCATGAAGGCGCTTAAAACGCGCTATAAAACGTTTTATGTACAGGATGCTTCGTTTCGCGAGTATGGGTTCGGGGCGACCATGATAGTAATCAGATAAGTACGATGTGGATACGGATTTTTAAGAGTCGTTATGCGGGAGGTGAGGCCGGCCGGTGTGCTTCCGCACGGGCAGCGTTCCGGCACTATACAGGTGGTTCGGTTGCGACGCCGGGCAGGTTAGGGATGTTTTTGCTTTTTGCCGTCCTGCTGATGGTGGTGTCGTGCAAGCCCGATCCCGAGCCGGCCGCACCGGTATACCTTTCGGAGGTGTTCGAGTATGTGTACGGACCGGGGCAGCATGCTTCGCTGGCACAGCCGCTCGATACGCAATACCTCACCGGTAATCCGGAGCATCACGACGGCTGGTTGTACCTGGGCGGATACGGAGGTTATGTTGTGGCCGGTTTTCCGCGTGAAATAAAGAACGAAGAAGGTCCCGATTTTGAAGTGATTGCGATGAAGGGTGCGGCGCCTGAGCCTGCCGTTGTGTTTGTGATGACCGATGCCAACGGGAATGGCCGGCCCGACGACAGCTGGTACGAGCTCAAAGGAAGCCTGACGGACGAAACGCTCCGTAACTATACGGTCACCTATTTTAAACCGGCTGCTTCAACCGAAAATATCCGTTGGGAAGATAGTGAGGGCGGTTCGGGCGAATTGAAGTCGTTTTTTGGAGCAGCTCACAGTGCCGGATGGTGGTGGCCGCACAGTACTTCGGGTACTGTGACCTTTACCGGTTCGCGTCTGCCTGCTATCTACGAAAACAACCCGGCCAACGGGGGTGATTTCTGGAGTGTACCTGCCAGCCGGGTGCAATGGGGCTATGCCGAGAACAACCAGGGTACCGACTACGATGCTTCGTCCGGATCCAACTGGCTGGATATCAGTAATGCCGTCGATGCGGCAGGTAATCCGGTGCAGCTCGCCTCCATCCGTTTCCTGAAAATTCAGTCGGCTGTGTTCCAGCAAGCCGGGCAAACCAACGAGGTGTCGCCCGAAATCAGAGGCGCCAGGTCAAAATACTAGCGGTTTGACCAGCCGGTTTCCTGCTGTCGGCCTTATTCGCATAAGGTGAAATCCAACTGCTTTTTATCCAGGTTGGCCCGCGCCACCTGCACCCGCACTTCATCACCCAGCTGGAAACGACGCTGGTAGCGGCGTCCCACCAGGCAGTAATTCTTTTCATCGAAGGTGTAATAATCGTCGTCGAGATCCCGGATCGGCACCATACCCTCACACTTGTTCTCCACAATTTCAACATAAATTCCCCATTCGGTAACCCCCGAAATCACCCCGTCGAACTCTTCGCCCAGATGCCCCGACATAAATTCGACCTGTTTGTATTTGATCGAAGCGCGTTCGGCATTGGCCGCCAGTTGTTCGCGCTCCGAACTGTGCCGGCACAGATCTTCGTACTCCTGCTGGTTGACACTCCTGCCTCCCTCGGCATAGCGCTCCAGCAACCGGTGTACCATCATATCGGGATAACGGCGGATGGGCGAAGTGAAATGGGTGTAATGCTCGAAGCCCAACCCGTAATGACCGATATTTTCGGTGGTATAAGTAGCTTTGGCCATCGACCGGATCGCCAGCGTTTCAATCAGGTTTTGCTCCTTGCGTCCCTCCACCTTGTCGAGCAGCTGATTGATCGAACCCGATATTACCGCCTGCTTTCCTGTGGTTTTCAGCGTATACCCGAATTTTTTGATAAACTGCGAGAAATTCTGAAGTTTGTCGGGATCGGGCACATCGTGCACCCGGTATACGAAGGTTTTGGCCTTTAAGCCCCTGCCCGGCTTACCGATATGAGTGGCTACCGTCCGGTTGGCCAGCAACATGAATTCCTCTATCAGCTTGTTAGCATCTTTTTGTTCCTTGAAAAACACCGATAAAGGCTTACCCTGTTCGTCGATTTCAAACCGCACTTCTACCCGGTCGAACGCGATGGCGCCGTTTTCGAACCGTCGCCGGCGGAGGATTTTTGCCAGGCGGTCGAGCGTGAGGATCTCGGCCTTGTAATCGCCCTGTCCGGTTTCAATCACCTGCTGCGCTTCTTCGTAGGTAAACCGGCGGTCGCTTCGCGTTACCGTTTTAGCAATCTGGTACTGTTTCACCTCGGCGTCGTCGTTCATTTGAAAAACGACCGAATAAGTCAACTTATCTTCATCGGGCCTGAGCGAACAAATACCGTTGGAAAGATGCTCGGGCAACATCGGTATGGTGCGGTCGACGAGGTACACCGAGGTAGCCCGGTCGCGCCCTTCGCGGTCGATAATGCTGCCCGGCCGCACGTAATGCGTTACATCGGCAATATGAACGCCTACTTCCCACAACCCGTTGCCGAGCTTTCGCAGCGAAAGCGCATCGTCGAAATCCTTGGCATCGCGCGGGTCGATGGTAAAGGTAGTGATGCCCCGCATATCGGTCCGGCGGGCTATCTCGTCGGGTGTAATGCCGGCATCCATTTTCGATGCGGCAGTATCCACCTCGGCCGGGTAGGTGTAGGGCAAGCCGTACTCGGCCAGGATAGCGTGCATTTCGGCGTCGTTGTTGCCTTTGTTTCCCAGGATGTCGATGACTTCGCCCACCGGGTTTTTCAGGTTAGGCTCCCATTGCAGCAATTTCACAATCACCTTCTGCCCGTCCTTTGCCCCGTTCAGTTTCGATTTAGGGATAAATACATCGGTGGTCAACACCCGGTTGTCGCAAATCAGGAAAGCATAATTATCCGAAACCTCCAGAATCCCGACAAAAGTATCCTTGGCCCGTTCGGTGATGTCCACCACTTCGCCTTCGGGCATCTGCCCCTTGCGGCGGGCGTACAAAAATACCTTCACCTTGTCGTTGAGCAAGGCGTGGTTGGTTTTGCGTTCGGGGATAAACACCAGCTCGCCGCCATCGTCGGGCATTAAAAAGGTTTTTACTCCCTCGCGGGTGATGGTTCCGGTGATAAACCCGCCCCTCGAGTTGAGCCTGAACTTGCCTTTCGAAACTTCGGTGATGAAATCTTCGTCGTGCAGTTCGTACAGTATCTGATTCACGAATACTTTTTGCGACTCACTTTTTATGGTGAGTAATTTGCTGATCTGCTTATAGTTGAAAATTGTTTCGGGACTGTCTTTGAAGAGGTTGACGATGTTGCGTACCAGGTCGGTTTTGCGGAGACGGGTACTGCCTCCCTGTTTTTTGCTTTTGCGTGACATAGTGTCTGTGTTTTTTGTAAACCAATGAATAACAAAAGTACAACAATATACAGAAGAAATGGTTATACCGATGGTATTTTTTTGTACTTTCGTTCTCCGTTTGAAAACACTTGTTCAAGTATGCGACATAAAATTGCGTTTATCATCAATCCGATATCGGGCACGGGCTCCAAGGTAGGGATTCCTCAACTGATTCATCAGGAGCTTGATGCTTCCCAGTATATTCCTCAGATTCTGTTCACCGATCATGCAAAACACGGTCGTGAGTTGGCTCAACGCTTTGCCGGCGAAGATTTCTATGCGGTGGTAGCCGTCGGAGGCGATGGAACCGTGAACGAAGTAGCGCGATCGCTTATCCATACCGATACGGCGCTCGGCATTATCCCGGTAGGATCGGGCAACGGACTGGCCCGCCACCTGAATATCCCCATGAATGTGCAATCGGCCATCCGTCAGTTGAATAATGCCGAGAAAATCACGATCGATTATGGCCTGGTCAACGAAAATCCGTTTTTCTGTACCTGCGGCACCGGATTCGATGCCTATGTCAGTACCGAATTTGCCAAGGGCAAGCAACGCGGCATCATGGCGTATCTCGAAAAAATAATTACCGGCTATTTCAATTATAAATCGATGAACTACGAGCTGAAAGGCGATGGTATCGATTTCAAATCGAAGGCCTTCGTGCTTACTTTTGCCAATGCCTCGCAATGGGGCAACAATGCCTACATCGCTCCTCAGGCCAGTGTGCAGGACGGAAAGCTCGATATTTCGGTAATGAGTAACTTTCCCATGATCGCCATTCCTTCGCTGGCCATAGAGCTGTTCAGTAAAACCATCGATAAGGGGTTTTTTATGACCACCTTACGTACCCGCGAGGTGACACTGTACCGCGACGCGCCGGGTCCTTTCCACTTCGATGGCGAACCCTACGAAGAAGGTACCGAAATTCATGTGAAAATTGTACCCGACGGACTGAAAGTATTGACTAAAAAACGCTTTTGACCTTTCAGTTTATTACAAATCGAAGAAAATTTCAAATATTTTCTTCTTTTTCTTGCTGTTTGTTGAAAAAGTATTACTTTTGCACCGAAAACAACGAAAATGAATATGACCCGATTTTTTACATACTTTTATTTTTACTTTTACTTTAAGCAGTAAGGGCAGGTAATAGTGTGATAAAAATTGAACATACAATTGATAGAACGTACGAATCCTGCTCACCCACATGAGCAGGATTTTTTTTAACAGTAACGAAACTGGAATCAAATATGAAACGAATAGCCATTCAGGGAGTTAGCGGAGCCTTTCACGATATAGCAGCCCGGCAGTTTTTCAGGGACGAGGAAATTGAGATCCTCCCCTGTATCACTTTTAAGGAAGTGTTCGACTCGATAAGCGACGAACAGGATGTGTTGGGCATTGTAGCCATCGAAAATACCATTGCCGGAAGCTTGCTTCCCAATTATAATTTATTGCGTGAGAGCGGCGATGTGGTAGTGGGCGAACATAAACTGCGGATTTCGCATTGTATCTGCGCGTTGCCGGGGCAGCAGCTCGGCGATATACAGGAAGTGTATTCGCACCCGATCGCGCTGCGGCAGTGCGAGGATTTTCTGGAAAAAAACCATCATATCCGTGCCGTCGAGGCCGACGATACCGCCCTGTCGGCAAAAGAGATTGCCGATGCCGGAGTGAAAGGCCGTGCTGCCATCTGCAGTTCGTTTGCCGCCCGGATGTATGGTCTCGAAATTCTGGCCGACGAAATTGAAACCAATAAGCGCAACTTCACCCGCTTTCTTATCGTGGCTCATCCCGCGACGGCCGACAAGATGCGTCCTCAGCTAAGCATCAATAAATCGTCGGTGGTTTTTACCTTGCCTCACGAAGAAGGAAGCCTTGCCAAAGTGTTGTCGATTCTTTCGTTCTACCATATCAATCTTACTAAGATTCAATCCTTGCCCATCATCGGACGCGAATGGGAATACCAGTTCTACATCAATCTCACCTTCGATGATTACGGGCGCTATCGCCAGTCGCTCGATGCCATCAGGCCGCTGTTGAAGGATTTTCAGGTGCTGGGAGAATACGGCGAAGCCGCAACACCTCAATAAGGACGGGGGAGAGTAACATAACAATTTATTCTTAACAATTACGGAATGATAGTACCTGCAAAAAGACTGGAAACAGTCAGTGAATATTATTTTTCGAAGAAGCTGCGTGAAGTGGCCGATATGAATGCTGCCGGCAAACAGGTGATTAACCTGGGGATCGGCAATCCCGACATGCCCCCTTCGGAGGCAACCATCGAAGCCTTGTGCGCCGAGGCACGCAAACCCGATACCCACGGTTACCAGAGTTACGTAGGCATTCCCGAGTTGCGGCAGGGTTTTGCCGACTGGTACGGTAAGTGGTACGGGGTAAGGTTGAATGCCGTCACCGAAATTCAGCCGCTGATCGGATCGAAGGAAGGCATTTTACATATAACGCTGGCCTTCGTGAACCCGGGCGATGCGGTGCTGGTGCCCAACCCGGGCTATCCCACCTATACGTCGGCAAGCAGCTTGTGCGAAGCCGATATTATTCCCTACGATTTACAGGAGGACAACAACTGGCAGCCCGACTTCGAAGCCCTGGAAACGATGGATCTGAGCCGTGTGAAGCTGATGTGGGTCAATTATCCCAATATGCCTACGGGAGCCAACGGGAGCGTAGAGCTGTTCGAAAAGCTGGTGGCTTTCGGGAAAAAGCATCATATCGTTATTTGTAATGACAATCCCTACAGCTTTATTCTGAACGACCGGAAAATCAGTATCTTGTCCATTGAAGGAGCAAGAGATATCTGTATAGAGCTGAACTCGATGAGTAAATCGCATAACATGGCCGGCTGGCGTATGGCCATGCTGGCTTCGAACGCTACTTTTATAGGCTGGATTTTGAAGGTGAAGTCGAATGTGGATTCGGGGATGTACCGTCCGCTGATGGTGGGAGCCGTGGCGGCGCTGAAGAATTCCGGCGAATGGCATGCGGAGATGAACCGGGTGTATGCACGCCGGCGGGAGCTGGCCTGCCGGATCATGGATGCGTTGGAATGTAGCTACGATACGAATCAGGTGGGAATGTTCGTCTGGGCAAAAATTCCCGACCGTTACGCCGATTCGGGCGAACTGGCCGATGAGGTGCTCTATGGGAAGAATGTGTTTATTACCCCCGGTTTTATTTTCGGGGATAAGGGAAGCAGGTATGTGCGAATCTCGCTCTGTTGTACGGAGGAGATGCTGCGCGCTGTTATTGAACGCCTCGCGAAGGGCGTATAACGATTAATAATTAAATAATTAACAGTTGAAATAATGGAACTCGAATCTATTTTATTGCCGGGTGTTGACCCGAAACGACCGCTCATCATTGCCGGTCCCTGCTCCGCCGAAACGGAGGAACAAGTGATGGAAACTGCCCGCCAGTTGCACGCCAATGGTGTGAAGATTTACCGCGCGGGAATCTGGAAACCCCGTACCAAGCCCGGTGGTTTCGAAGGTATTGGAGCCGAGGGATTACCCTGGTTGCAGCGGGTTAAAAAGGAATTAGGGATGTATATATCGACCGAGGTAGCTACGGCTGCTCACGTGCGTGCGGCCCTGGCTGCCGATGTCGATATTCTCTGGATTGGGGCGCGTACTACAGCCAACCCCTTTGCCGTTCAGGAAATTGCCGATGCGCTGGAAGGAACCGATATTCCCGTGTTGATTAAAAATCCGGTGAATCCCGACCTCGACCTTTGGATCGGGGCTATCGAACGGGTATACAATGCCGGCGTTCGGAAAATCGGAGCCATCCATCGGGGTTTCAGCAGCTACGATAAAAAAATCTACCGCAACCTGCCCCAGTGGCATATCCCCATCGAACTGCACCGCCAGATGCCCGAGCTCCCCATTATCTGCGATCCCAGCCATATCGGCGGTAAACGCGAACTGGTGGCCCCCTTGTGCCAACAAGCCATGGACCTCAATTTCGACGGACTCATTGTTGAAACGCATATGAATCCGGAGAAAGCATGGAGCGATGCGCCGCAACAGGTTACTCCCGCCGTACTCGACTTTATCCTCAATGCGCTTGTAATTCGCGACACCACCCAGACGACCGAAAACCTTACGGCGCTGCGCCGCCAGATCGACGATCTCGACAACGACCTGCTCGAATTGCTGGCCAAACGTATGCGGGTTTCACGCGAAATAGGGATGTATAAAAAAGAACATAATATGCCTATCCTTCAGGAACATCGATACGACGAAATCCTTCAGAAACGAATTGCTCAGGCGAAAGAAATGGGGATGAAAGAAGAGTTTATGAAGTCGGTGCTGGTGGCTATTCACGAAGAGTCGGTTCGCCACCAGATGGAAATTATGAAGGGATAATTTGGCGATATTGCACATTTTGCGTACTTTTGTGCCAAAATTTAAAGGAGGTATGAACATTTCTCACTAAAAATGGGTTTCATACATCAGTAATCAAATTAGTTAAATCATGGGTAATAATTTATTAAAAGGAAAAAGAGGAATTATTTTTGGAGCGCTCAACGACATGTCGATTGCATGGAAAGTGGCCGAGCGTTGTGTTGAGGAAGGTGCCATTATCACATTATCGAACACTCCGTTGGCAATTCGCATGGGCACCACCAACGAGCTGGCCGAAAAACTCAATGCTAAACTGATCCCTGCCGATGCTACCAATGTCGAGGACCTCGAACGCGTGTTCGACGAATCGATGGAAGTGCTCGGTGGAAAAATCGATTTTCTGTTGCACTCCATCGGAATGTCGCCCAACGTTCGCAAAAAACGTCCCTATGATAACCTCGACTATGGTTTGTTGAATCAAACGCTCGATATCTCGGCTATTTCGTTTCATAAAATGCTGCAGGTTGCCAAGCAAAAAGATGCAATCAGCGATTGGGGTTCGGTATTGGCGCTTTCGTATGGTGCCGCTCAGCGTACCATGTTCGGTTACAACGATATGGCCGATGCCAAAGCAATGCTCGAGTCGATTGCCCGTAGCTTTGGCTACATCTACGGCCGCGAAAAGCACGTGCGTATCAATACCATTTCGCAATCGCCCACAGTAACCACAGCAGGTAGCGGAATCAAAGGATTCGATAGTCTGGTCGATTTTTCGGAACGTATGTCGCCGCTGGGTAATGCTACTGCCGACGAATGTGCCGACTATTGCGTGGTAATGTTCAGTGATTTGACCCGTAAGGTGACGATGCAGAACCTGTATCACGATGGCGGCTATTCGAGTATGGGAATGAGTTTCCGTGCGATGGAACAGTACATCAAGAGCTTCGAAGGACTGACCGACGAAGAAGGCAATATTATTTACGGATAAGAAAAGGTATCCGGTACTTCCGGGCCAATTATAAGTGTGTGAAAGCAGTGCTGCAAACGAGCGGCGCTGCTTTTATTTTTTCATTGTTTTTCGCCATTGCCGCCATCCGACAACGGCCATCACTCCATACACTGCAAACAATAAAGCGGTGCTGTACAAGCCTTGCATGAAGTAAATTCCAACGGCTATACTATCCACAACGATCCAGATCAGCCAGTGTTCGATTTGCTTGCGGGCCAGCATCCAGGTGGCGGTGATGCTGAAGGCTGTGATAAACGAGTCGGCTCCGGGTACCGGCGAATCGGTGCCCAGACTCAGTAAGGAGTAGTATACCGACATCACTACCAGCGACACTCCCGAGAGCAGCAGCCATTCTTTCATCCGTGTGAAGCGAACGGGCAATTCCTCGCCGGTGGTCTCTCTGTTCTTCTTCCAGCTGTACCAGCCATAGGCGCTCACCCACAGGTAATACAGCTGCAGGCTCATGGCAGCGTAAAACTTCGCTTCATAAAATACGGCGGCATACACCAGCGCACTCAGAAAGCCAAACAGCCACAGGCTGATTTTTTGCTTTACCGAGAGGTAAAGGTACACCAAGCTGAGAAGGGTGCCGAGGTATTCCAGGAATTCCATGTTTTACGTGTCGATTAACAATTAGCGATTAGTTAGTTTTTTATCGTACATTCCCGGAGTATTCAATATCTTGAGCGCCGCCTGCAGGGCTTCGTTGTCGCTGTCGATAATCCGGTAATATTCATTTACCGACCATAAATCGCGTGCAATCAATGCTTTAAGCTGAAGGGCCATCAATGCTTTCGATTTTTCGTACTGTTGTTCGTCGAACACGATCTTTTCGGCTTCGGCGGCATCGAGAATCAGTTTCAACAGGGTGTCGTCTACGGTAAACTGATGCAGGAATTTGTCGAATGCAGGATACTGACGCTTCAGGTTCGTACGGTTTTTTTCGATGTACTGCACCGAAACCTTGTTCATGATGCCCTGTGCCACCACCTTCCGGTGATACATCGTGAAACGGGTGGTGTCGATGGGGATGAATACGTCGGGCATAATACCTCCGCCTCCGTATACCGTGCGGCCCAGTTTTAATGTCTTATATTTAAGCGAATCGGGAAACTGAATCGAATCGGCCGTCACCATCTCGCCATGTTTGAATCGCTCTTCCAGGTCCTTTTGGTATTTCTCGACCCCATCCTTGTAGGGCTTCTGAATACTGCGGCCTGTGGGCGTATGATAGCGCGAGGTGGTAAGGCGCAACATCGATCCGTCGCTCAAGGGGATCTGACGTTGTACCAGTCCTTTCCCGAAACTCCGGCGACCCACGATCAAACCGCGGTCCCAGTCCTGTACCGCACCCGATACGATTTCACTCGCCGATGCGGAATATTCATCTACCAATATGATCAGTTTACCGGTTTCAAAATCGCCGCGCGAACTCGCGTTCGCCACACTCTTGGGCTGACGGGCGCCCTCGGTATACACGATCAGCTGGCCGGCACCCAGAAATTCGTCGGCCAGTTCAATCGCCGCATTCATGTATCCGCCACCATTGCCCTGCAAGCTGAGAATCAGGTTTTTCATCCCCTGCTCCCGCAACTTCGAAAATGCTTCCTTGTACTCGAGCATGGTCTTGCTCCCGAAATTGTTGATCCGGATGTAACCCGTTTGCTTATCAATCATGTAATTCGCATCGATGCTGTTCACCGGAATCTTGTCGCGTGTAATTTTAAATAGCATCAATTCCTTTACGCCCCGGCGCCGGATCTTTACTTCCACCACCGATCCGCGCGTGCCTCTCAAGCGTTTCGTGACATCCGAATTCTGAAACTTGACTCCCGCCACCAATTCATTGTCGATATACACGATGCGGTCGCCGGGCATTACGCCTACTTTCTCGGCCGGGGTGCCCGAAATGGTCTGCACGACCAGAATCGTATCTTCAAAGAGCTGAAACTGAATCCCTACGCCTTCAAAACTGCCCTCCAGGGGTTCGTTCACCCTGTCCACTTCGGCTTTCGGGATGTACGACGAATGGGGGTCGAGCTCTTTCAGAGCCCCTACAATGGCCGCTTCCACGATTTTGTTTTCGTTGATCGTGTCGACATACATATTGGAAATAATGCTGAATACATTGTTGAGTTTCAGCGCCTGGGCGTTGATCTTCAGCTGAGCCGAGGTCGCCGGGGGCAGGAGCCATGCAACTAAAACCAAGATCAGCAGGCCTTTCAGTGATGAGAGTGCCGCAAGGCCTTTCCGGTCGCGGTCGACCGGCGGCATGCCGGCTGGTGTGCTGCTCGCTTCTTCTTCCTGGAAGATGTTCATACTATGGTTGTTAGAAATCGGGTGATTCATGTTATCTTAAAAATTGAACAATTACTTTATTCTGAATATTTTCTCCGCGGCCGTTAGTTCCTCCGGAGCCAGCTTACCGATGGCCATCAGTGTTGCCGCCACTTCCTCCAGCTCTTTCCCGCTGTCGTCGGTTTCCATCAGCAGACGGTCCGGCGGGGTAAGGGCCACGCTTTCGGGATTGTGTTTCCCGCCGTACGAAAGATAGAATCCGGCCTTCAGCAGTTGTTGAGCCAGCCCGGGCTTACCCCGGAAGCCATGAACAATCCAGGCCTGAACGGGCGAATGCTTCCGGTGGAGTTCCATCAGCTCGTTGTGGCAACCCACGCAATGGATCAGCAGCGGTTTCAACGCAATTTCTGAAAGAATGATCTGGCGCTCAAATACTTCCAGCTGAACATTCATCGGTATTTCGGTGTTTTTGTCGAGACCGCATTCGCCTATCGCCACCACCTGCCGGTAATTCAGCAGCAGGTTGAGCTTGTCGAGCCACGAGGGTTGAAACCGGCCGGCGTCCCAGGGATGGATGCCCACCGAAAAATACAAACGTGGCCCGTGAGGCAGGCTCATCGGGTCATCGTTGATCCGCACGTTGTAAACTGTGTTTACTTCGCCGGTGTTCACTCTGTGACTGTGCGCGTCGGTAAGCATCTATTAAAATTGGATAACAAAGGTAACGAATTAGAACGGAATTTTGTACCTTTGTACCCCTTTTACGAAAACAAATTAAAATAAAATATGACTTCACCTGAATTATTTAGCAATCTGCCTTACAAAGTGGCAGATCTATCGCTGGCCGGTTTCGGTCGCAAGGAAATCGAGCTGGCCGAAAAGGAAATGCCGGGTTTGATGGCGCTCCGTGCCCGTTATGGCGCCGGCAAGCCGCTGAAAGGCGCCCGCATCATGGGTTCGCTCCACATGACCATCCAGACGGCGGTACTCATCGAAACCCTCGTAGCCCTCGGTGCCGAGGTGCGTTGGGCGAGTTGTAATATCTATTCGACACAGGATCATGCTGCTGCTGCCATTGCTGCTGCGGGTATTCCGGTATTTGCCTGGAAAGGCGAAACGCTCGAAGAGTATTGGTGGTGTACGCTCCAGGCCCTGGTATTCGATGGCCATAAGGGCCCGAACGTAATCGTCGACGATGGGGGCGATGCTACCATGATGATTCACGTGGGGGTAGATGCCGAGAAAGATGCTTCGGTACTCGATAAAGTGGTCGATGGCGAAGATGAAATGGAATTATATGCTATTCTGAAAAAAGTGCTGAAAGAAGACAACGGGATATGGTCGCGCATGGCTCCCGAAATCCGCGGTGTTTCCGAAGAAACCACAACGGGAGTTCACCGCCTGTACCAGATGATGGAAGAAGGGAAGTTGCTGTTCCCGGCTTTCAATGTAAACGATTCGGTTACCAAATCGAAATTCGACAATCTCTACGGATGCCGCGAATCGCTGGCCGATGGTATCAAACGGGCCACCGACCTTATGCTGGCCGGCAAAGTGGTGGTAGTGTGCGGCTATGGCGATGTAGGCAAAGGATCGGCGAAATCGATGCGTGCCTACGGCGCCCGCGTTATTGTGACCGAAATCGACCCGATTTGCGCGCTGCAGGCGGCTATGGAAGGTTTCGAAGTGGCTACGGTGGAAGATGCCCTTCCCATCGGGAATGTGTTTGTAACTACTACCGGAAACAAAGACATCATCCGCATCGAACATATGGAGAAGATGAAAGATAGCGCTATCGTGTGCAATATCGGTCATTTCGACAACGAAATTCAGGTGGATAAACTGAAAAAATACCCGGGTATCGAAAAAGTGAACATCAAACCGCAGGTCGATAAATACCTGTTCCCCGACGGACATAGCATTTTGTTGCTGGCCGACGGCCGCCTGGTGAACCTGGGTTGCGCTACCGGTCACCCATCCTTCGTGATGAGCAACTCGTTTACCAACCAAACCCTGGCGCAAATCGAACTGTTCACCAAAGAATATGCAGTGGAGGTGTACCGCCTGCCCAAGCACCTCGACGAGGAAGTAGCCCGTCTCCACCTCGATCAGCTGGGCGTTAAGCTTACCCGACTTACTCCCGAGCAGGCCGCTTATATCGGAGTGGCGCCCGAAGGGCCGTATAAACCGGAGCATTACCGCTATTAAAATAATGTCAATCAGAAGTTAGCGGGTTGTTATTTAAACTGCTTTCTGAATTAATAAGGCTTCAACCTGATATATCCGGGCTGCGGCCTTATTTGTTTATAAAATAACCGGAAGTGTAATCGGTTTTTTATTTATTGTGATTATATTTGCAGAAATATTTATTATGTAGGTCGATTATTGATCTGTGTTTAATTAATTACTGTATCTATACATCATGAAAAAAACACTTCTCTTCCTGTTTCTGCTTGCCTTTACGTTCGTATCGGCATTGGCCCAACAGTCGCTTATGTTCCGGGGTTCTACCGCAACCTATGCAACGGTAGCCGACAATCCTGCGCTCAATGTAGCTGCCGGTCAGAGTGCAACAATTATTATCTGGGTGAAAACGACTTATTCGGCCGGGATTCAGGTGTTTCTGGCCAAACGTTTGAATGCTGTCGGGCCCGGGTACGAATTTTTTCAGTTAAATGGATTTCTGGCGGTCAACTGTACGCACACCAATGGTTCGTCGTCGGGACTGCCCGGTGGAAGTAAGTACCGGATCAATGATGGGAAATGGCATCAACTGGCTTTTGTAGTCGACAATGCCGGAGGTAATTATTATATGTATGTCGATGGAAAACTGGAGGTGAAAAAGGCGCTGGTGTCGACGTCCGGAATTTCAAACACCGATAAATTGTATGTGGGCATTCGGGGCAATCTGCAAATGCCCACCAACGGGGCGATCGACGAAGTGCGCATTTACAACAAAGCGCTGACTCCTGCCGAATTGTTGGTCGATATGGCTGCGACTGTAACTGCCGGGACTTCCGGTTTGGCGGCAGCCTGGAATTTTGAAGAAGGTGCTGGTGCACAAGCAGCCGATGTAAAGGGTGTTTGTACGGCCAGCCTGGTGGGTACTCCGGAATGGGAGGTGCTTGGTACCCCCGGTTCGCAGGTAATTACCATGAATGGCCCGATTTCTGTCGCCAAAGGGGCCCCCGGTTTTAGTCCGGCCACCAGTACCTCGCCCATGCCAATTCAGTACACCAGCTCCAATCCCGAAGTAGCAGTGGTGGTTGATAGCGAAATTAAAGTGGTGGGGCAGGGTACCAGTACACTCACTGCTCGTCAGCAGGCCAACTTGTTTTATGCTGCTTCCGAACCGGTCACACAAACGTTAACGGTTTCCAAAACGCTGGTTTCCTTTGGTTTTCCGCTTACCAGCAACGCGGTGATTCAGCGCGATCGACCTATAAGGGTAACAGGAACTGCCGAGCCGGACGATGAGCTCACAGTGGTTCTGGACGGAGAAAGCAAATCGGTAACAGTGGATGCGGCCGGTAACTGGACGGTAGAGTTTGCCGCCAAACCGGCCAAAAATTCACCTTTTACGCTTTCGGCCGAAGGGGCTGGCTCGGAGCTGGCAACACTCACCAACCTCCTGTGTGGCGATGTATGGGTTGCGTCGGGACAGTCGAATATGTTAATGCCTGTTGGCCCGGGTTATAGTTTGGGTGGTATAGCTGACTATTCGTCGGTGGTAGCAGCGGCCAACTATCCCGCTATCCGTTTTATTCAGCCAGTCGACTTGTGGCAACAGGCCTCCGCTCCTCAATCAAAACTGAGTACATCCGGCAATGGCTGGACCGTTTGTTCACCGTCGACAGTTGCGGGTTATTCGGCTGTAGCCTATTTCTTTGCCCGACAAATCCATCTCGATCGTAATATCCCCATCGGGATTATTCAAAATGCAATCGGGGGAACCCGGGTGGAAGCCTGGACTCCGCTCGCGGCACTGCAATCGATTCCCGAATATGCTTCGTGGTACACCAAAGCCATTTCTACAACTTTACCATCGGCACAGGTATACGATCGGAAAAATTTCCCTGCAGCCAATTTTAATGGGATGCTGGCGCCCTATACCCGCTATCCGGTGAAAGGAATTATCTGGTACCAGGGCGAGGAAAACCTGGGTATTGATGGAATCCCGGCTACAAACGAATATGGAAATAAGATGAAAGCAACCATTCAGGGTTGGAGAGCTGCCTGGGGGATTGCCGACTTGCCGGTGATTTTTACCGAGTTGGCCAATTATAAATACAGTGCTATGTATTCGGTTCTGGGTGGTTCGCGCGAGGCTCTTCCGCGTTTTATAGCACAACAACAGAAAGCAACGCAATTGCCCGGGGTGTATGGCATCACGATTTCGGATGTTAGTAACTACAACGATATTCACCCGACCGAAAAAGCTACCGTGGGTATACGAATGGGAAACACGGCATTGGGCTATGTATACGGAAAAGATATTGTTCCCACAGCTGCTACGTTTAAAGAAATGAAAAATGACGGGTCGCGATTGAGGGTGAGTTTCAATAATGCTAAGGGATTTCGGCTTTCGACCGGAACATCGATAACTGAATTCAAAATTGCCGGTCCTGATAAAGTGTTTAAAGCAGCTACTGCTGTTATCGACGGTGACGACATCTTGTTAAGCGAAGCCACCATTCAACAGCCCGTAGCTGTTAAATTTGCCTGGGACGAAAATTCAAATCCGAATTTAGTGAATGGCTCCAATAGTCCGACTGCCCGTTTCACCGATAGTTTGAAGGTAAACTGCATCAGTTTTGAAACCTTGCCCCAGTTGCTAACGCCGGGCATGCCCGATGTGACGCTTCAGGCTACGGCAACTTCGGGAGCACAGGTGGTATTTACGAGTTCCAATCCGGAGGTGGCCGAAATTGTTAATGGTAACCGGCTGCGTATTAAGTTGATTGGTACCGCAGTAATTACGGCATCGGAACCAGGCTCCACAGTTTATGCTGCTGCACTGCCTGTTCGGCAGGAAATATCGGTTATTTATTCTGGTCTGGCTGCCATCGGTGCCGAAAATATTCATATTCAACCGGTTGGAAACCGCACCTTTATCGTGTTGAACGGTCTGCTGCCCGATACTGTTGTTGAAGTGCGAAGTGCCGACGGTAAGCTGGTGATGTCGCGGAAGGCAGGTTCGGAAAGCTGTAAGCTGGAATTCGAAAATTTATCCGGACTTCATATTCTGAAGCTAACCGATAAGCACCGTCGGCAGCAATTGAAGTTTATTCCCTGAATTTGTGGCTGAACGCAACTTTCGGGTGAAACATTGCATCTAAGGCATGTTGTGAACGCAACAACCGGATTTTTGTCATAAACAACAGAAAATCCGGTTGTTTTACTATCTGCTAATTTCTAACTTTCAGTACGTATGAAAACCTTAGTATCGCTTATTGTGTCAGCATTTCTGCTAACTTCCATTGCCGGGATGTTTACTTCATGCACCGAACCCGAAGTCGCTGCTGCTGCCGGCGATATTCCCCTGAAAGTGGGAATGGAAAAGAAAGTGGAGCAGGACAACGATTTCTCCTTCGATCTGCTGCGGCAAACCATTGCTTACAATGCGGAGTCCAATGTGTTTATTTCGCCCCTGAGCATGAGCATAGCGCTGGGGATGGTGCGCAACGGTGCTGCCGGCACCACCCTCAACGAAATTGAGCAGGCATTGCGACTCAGCGGGATGAGTAACGACGAAATTAACGAATACTATAAAATCATGCGCGAGGGCTTGTTGGCGGTCGACCCGAAAACGAAGCTCAATATTGCTAACTCCATCTGGTACCGCACCGGCTTTCCGGTAAAGAGCGACTTCCTGAACGTCAACAAGAGTTACTTCAACGCCGAAGTACGCGCCCTCGATTTTGGAGCTCCGGGAGCCGTGGATATTATCAACAGCTGGTGTGCCAAAGCCACCAACGATCTTATCAAAAAGCCGCTCGACCGGATTTCGGCCGATGCCATGCTCTATCTCATCAATGCGATCTACTTCAAAGGGGTGTGGGTAAAACAGTTCGATGCGAAAAAAACCTACAAAACCGATTTTCTGGCCGAGAATGGCGAGCGTACTCAGGTCGATATGATGGTGCAGAAAGATACCTTTCTGTATGCTGAAGACGAAAAGGCCCAATACCTCGATATGCCTTATGGAAACAAAGCTTTTTCGATGACTGTACTCTTGCCGAAAGATGGAATCACTACCGGTCAGTTGCTCGAAGAACTCTCGGCCGGCGAATGGGCGCGCATTCATAAATCGATGCAACGGCAGGAAGTAAACGTCTATTTCCCGAAATTCAAAATGGAAAATAAGTACGAGATGAAGGACCCGATGCGGGCCCTGGGGATGCAGCTGGCCTTTACCGACGAAGCCGATTTTTCGCCCGTCTCCGATATCAGATTACTTATTTCCCGCATTATACATAGTACTTATGTCGAAGTTGATGAGGTGGGCACCGAGGCCGCCGCGGTCACTACCGTCGAATTTGAAAATACTTCGATGCCCATGACTCCTTTCTTTGTGGCCAACAAGCCTTTTATCTTCCTGATTCGCGAAAAAAGTACCGGCGTGATATTGTTTGCGGGGAAAAAAGGCGAATAGAACGGTGAAGAATGAGCGGTACGGACGCAGCAGGGGAGTATGTCCTCCTCCCGCCGGCTAGCCGCTCACCCTCAGTTACTCACCATTAAAATCATGTTTATGGGTAGAAAATGGTTACGGAATATTGTAAAAGGTGTGAGTTTAACCTCGGCCTTGTTCGTTTTTCAGGCATGTTATGGTACTCCCCAGGATCTGGGTTTCGATTTCTGGATCGAAGGACAGGTGAAATCGAAGACTACCGGCCTGCCGATTCGCGGAATAAAAGTTTCGGTTGCCGATGGCGTTCAGTACGAATACACCGACGAAAACGGCCGGTTTGGCTTTTTTACCGAAAAGGTGGAAGGAGTGAAACTGCAGTTTCAGGATGTGGATTCCACCGAAAACAGATGGTATCAGCATCGCGATACCTTGCTGAGCGTGGCTAAAGAACAGGTGTTTCTGAATATTGAATTGGAAGAAAAGAAATGATGGAGGCCCTTCGCCGCTATGCATTCCGGAAATTCAAAGCTTCGGAACAAAAGATTCATGAACTGAATTATCTGTTCTGGGAATGTACCACGCGCTGCAACCTGAATTGTATCCATTGTGGCAGCGACTGTTCGCGGGATAGTAGCCACAAGGATATGCCTGTAGCCGATTTCCTGGCCGCAGTGGATACCATCGGATCCAGGCCGCCCGGCTTGATGGTGGTGTTTACCGGCGGCGAACCGTTGCTGCGGCCCGATATCGAGTTGTGTGGCCGCGAACTGCGCAAGCGGGGCGTGAAGTGGTCGATCGTAACCAACGGCCATCTTTATGATGCCCGAAGGCATGTGTCGTTGTTGAATGCCGGTATGGGGGCGCTTACCATCAGCCTCGACGGACTGGAGGCATCGCATAACTGGATGAGGAACGATTCCCGCAGTTTTCAGAAAGCAATCAGTGCCATCGAATTGGCGGCCTCTTCGTCGCGACTCAATTTTGATGTGGTAACTTGCGTTCATCAAAAAAATATCAGCGAATTACCCCGGTTAATGACCTTGCTGGTGATGAAGCAGGTAAAAGCATGGCGCTTATTCACCATTATTCCCATAGGCAGGGCCGTTCGCCATCCCGAGTTGTCGTTGACCGGCAGCCAGTTTGTCGAATTGATGGAATTTATCAAACAACAGCGCACATCGGGCCCGATCGATCTCAAATTCAGTTGCGAAGGCTATGTGGGAAGCTACGAGCCCCACGTAAGAGATTCCCGTTTCTTCTGCAGGGCCGGGATCAATATCGGTTCGGTGCTGATCGATGGCTCCATTTCGGCCTGCCCCAATATCGACCGGTCGTTTGCACAGGGAAATATATACACCGATAATTTTTATGAAGTATGGCAAAGCCGCTTCCAGCCGTTCCGCAGCCGGGAATGGACCCAAAAAGGGCAATGCGCCGACTGCCCGGCGTATAAGGACTGCGAAGGCAATGGATTTCATAACTGGCACGGCGATAAAAACAATGTGCTGGTGTGCCACCTCTCCAAAATCAACCAGGGCGCTGTCCGGTAAGCTCCTATTGCTTGTTAAATTCGCTCCTCTTACCGTTAACCACTGACCGTCCACCGTTATATTCATCTTTTTTTGTAAATTTGCAGTCGAAATCTGCGAATAAATAACAAATCGTTGTTTTTTCGTATATAAATACAGCGCAAACAATAAAACCAGACTAGCAGATGAACAAAATTGTAAGTAAAGAGTACTTTTCCGAAAACGTCATCAAATTTGAAGTGGAAGCTCCGCTTATCGCGCGTTCGCGTAAGGCGGGCCACTTTGTGATGGTGAAGGTGGGGGCTAAAGGCGAGCGAATCCCGCTTACCATTGCCGATGCCGATACTTCGAAGGGTACCATTACGCTTGTAGTGCAGCGCATGGGAGTTTCTTCTTCCAAATTGGCGCAACTGAACGAAGGTGATGAAATTACCGACCTGGTGGGGCCGCTTGGACAAGCCACCCACATCGAAAATTTTGGTACCGTGGTATGCGCCTGTGGTGGCGTGGGTACCGCTCCTATGCTGCCCATCGTGGCGGCGTTGAAAGCTGCCGGCAACCGGGTGATTACCGTGTTGGCTGCCCGTACGCACAATCTTATTATCCTCGAAGAACAGATGAAAAAGAATTCGGACGAGGTGATCGTGATGACCGACGATGGTTCGTATGGGAATAAAGGGTTGGTTACCAAGGGAGTGGAGGATGTGATTAACCGCGAAAAGGTGGATATGTGCGTAACCATCGGTCCGGCGGTGATGATGAAGTTCGTGAGTGAACTGACGAAAAAATACGAGATTCCTACCGTTGCTTCGCTCAATACCATTATGGTGGACGGTACGGGTATGTGTGGCGCTTGCCGCGTAAGTGTGGGAGGCCGTACGAAATTCGTATGTGTCGATGGTCCCGAATTCGATGCCCATCAGGTGGATTTCGACGAGATGCTTATGCGGCTCGGCGGCTACCGCGATATCGAGCGGGAGGAGATGGAGCGTTTCACTTGTAAAACCGATTCAAAACACTGACATGCGTAATATTAAGGAAGAAAGAAACGAAGCCTGGCGGGCCGACCTGCGCGCGCAGATAAAAGTAAAAGAACGTATGATGGCGCCACGTATCCATATGCCCGAACAGGATGCCATGGAACGCAGCCATAACAATAAAGAAGTAAACCTCGGGCTTACTGCCGAACAGGCGATCGTTGAGGCGCGTCGTTGTATCGACTGTCCCGATCCGACCTGTATGAAAGGTTGTCCGGTAAGTATTTATATCCCCGGGTTTATCAAGCAAATCGAAACGGGTAATTTTCTGGAAGCGGCCAAGGTGTTGAAAGAAACCTCGGCGCTGCCGGCGGTGTGCGGAAGGGTATGCCCCCAGGAAAAACAGTGCGAGGCCGAATGTATTTACGTGCGCAGCGGCAAGGAGCCGGTAGCCATTGGTCACCTCGAGCGCTTTGCTGCCGATTTCGAGCGCGAGAGCGGACAAATTTCGGTGCCGGAAGTAGCGCCGGCCAACGGTGTGAAGATAGCAGTGGTAGGCTCGGGACCTGCGGGACTTTCCTTTGCGGGCGATATGGCGAAGCTGGGTTACGATGTTACGGTTTTTGAAGCCTTGCACGAAATCGGCGGGGTGTTGAAATACGGTATTCCCGAATTCCGCCTGCCCAATAATATTGTGGATGTGGAGATCGATAATCTGCGGGCGATGGGGGTGAAGTTTATCACCAATTGTATTATTGGTAAAACGCTCACCATCGACGATTTAAAAGAAGATGGATTCAAAGGGGTGTTTGTAGGCAGTGGCGCCGGCTTGCCCCGCTTCATGAGCATCAAGGGCGAAAATCTGGTGGGTGTGATGTCGTCGAACGAATACCTTACCCGCGTCAACCTCATGGATGCCGCCAGCGACGATTCGGATACGCCGGTGTTCCTGGGCAAACGGGTGGCGGTGATCGGAGGCGGAAATACGGCAATGGACTCGGTGCGAACTGCCATCCGTCTGGGAGCCGAAAGAGCGATGATCGTGTACCGTCGCTCCGAAGAAGAAATGCCGGCCCGTAAGGAAGAAATAAAACATGCAAAGGAAGAAGGAATCGAGTTTATGAACCTGCGTAGTCCTATCGAGTTTATCGGTAATGCCCAGGGACGAGTTACTCACATGGTGCTTCAGGTGATGGAGCTTGGCGAACCCGATGCGTCGGGACGTCGCTCGCCTGTCGAGGTGCCGGGTGAAACCGAAACCATTGAAGTGGATGAAGTGATCGTGAGCGTGGGCGTATCGCCCAATCCGCTTATTCCTTCCACCGTCGGCGGACTTAAAATAAGCAAATGGGGGACGATCGAAGTGAACCAGGATACCATGCAAAGCGATATCCCGATGATTTTTGCCGGTGGCGACATCGTTCGCGGAGGAGCTACGGTGATCCTGGCAATGGGCGATGGTCGCAAGGCTGCAGCCAATATGCACGCATGGATCTCCAATTGAAATGAAGTAGCAAGCGGTAAACGGTTAATTATGTAGTCGTTTACCGCTGCTGTTCTTATTTATACATTTTTTCTCTTACTGCTGCAATATCCTCCGCCACAATATATTCGTCGTAGGTCATTTGCTTGTCGATAATGCCGCGCGGAGTGAGTTCGATGATGCGGTTACATACGGTGTCCATAAATTCGCGGTCGTGCGAGCTCATCAGGATATTGCCTTTGAAGGCCGTAAGGGTATTGTTGAAGGCCTGGATCGATTCCAGGTCGAGGTGGTTGGTGGGCGAATCGAGCACCATCACGTTGGCGTTGCGTAGCATCATGCGCGAAATCATACAGCGCATTTTTTCTCCTCCCGATAAAACGCTGGCTTTCTTGAAGATTTCTTCGCCCGAAAACAACATTTTACCCAGGTAACCGCGCAGGAAGAATTCGGTAGTATCCGACGAATACTGAGCCAGCCAGTCGACCAGGCTCATCTCGGTGTTGAAAAACTCGGAGTTGTCGAGCGGCAGATAAGCATGGGTGATGGTTTGTCCCCAATTGAATTTTCCTTCATGCTTTTTATCGTGGTCGTTGATGATCTCGAAAAAGGCGGTCATGGCTCTCGGATCCTTGGATATAAAAGCAATTTTGTCGTCTTTCTCCACGTTGAAGTTCACGTCGCGAAACAGCACCGTGCCATCGTCGAGGGTTTTGCCCAGCCCCTGTACTTCCAGCACCATATTTCCGGGTTCCCGTTCGGGAGTGAAGATAATGGCCGGATACTTGCGGGTCGAAGGCTGAATTTCGTCCACATTAAGCTTCTCGAGCATCTTCCGGCGACTGGTGGCTTGTTTCGATTTGGCCACATTGGCGCTAAAGCGCCGGATAAACTCTTCCAGTTCCTTGCGTTTTTCCTCTGCTTTCTTATTTTGGTTTTGCTGCTGTTTCAGCGCCAGCTGGCTCGATTCGTACCAGAATGTATAGTTGCCTGCAAACAGCTGGATCTTGCCGAAATCGATATCTACGGTATGGGTGCTTACTGCATCGAGGAAGTGACGGTCGTGGGATACTACCAGTACCGTGTTTTCGTAATTGGCCAGGTAGTTTTCGAGCCACATCACCGTTTCTACGTCGAGGTCGTTGGTGGGCTCATCGAGCAACAGGTTGTCGGGGTTGCCGAACAGCGCCCGCGCCAGCAATACACGCACTTTTTCCTTTCCGCTGATGTCGCCCATCATCTGGTAATGCATATCCTCCTTAATCCCCAGCCCGCTCAGCAAGGCAGCTGCATCGCTCTCGGCATTCCATCCGTTGAGCTCGGCGAACTTTTCCTCCAGTTCCGAAGCCCTTATTCCATCGGCATCCGAAAAATCCTCTTTCAGATAAATGGCGTCCTTTTCCTCCTTGATCTTCCAAAGCACCGAGTGCCCCATCATTACCGTGTCGATTACCGAAAAGGAATCGTAGGCAAAGTGGTCCTGCTCCAACACCGAAAGCCGTTCGCCCGGGCCGAACTGTATAGAGCCGCGGGTCGGATCGAGCTGCCCGCTCAACATGCGGATCAAGGTCGATTTGCCGGCGCCGTTGGCGCCGATCACCCCGTAGCAGTTGCCGGGAGTAAACTTAAGGTTGACATCGGAAAACAAAACCCGTTTCCCGAACTGAATCGCTAAATCTGAAACTGTAATCATTCTTTTTTATCCTTTTTATAAATGCAGAATAGAACTCCGGATGAGTTACATCGCGAAGTTCTATCCTCTATGTCCATTGTTTTACCTATGCAATCACCCCCAACTCGCGTGCAACAGCCGAGATCTTTTCAACCGACTCGTCGATCTGGTCGAAAGTATGCGTAGCCATAAGCGAGTAGCGGATGAGGGTATCTTCCGAGCGAACAGCCGGCGAAACCACCGGATTCACAAATACACCCGCATCCATCAGCTTGCGGGTCATCAGAAAGGTCTTTTCGTTGTCGCGTACATACAACGGAATAATCGGAGTTTCCGACACACCCGTCTCAAAACCAGCCTTGATGAAGGCTTCTTTCGCACGATGCGTGTTGTTCCATAAGGCATCCATCCGCCAATGCTCGTCCTCCATCACGTTGAGCGCTTCGATAACGCAGGCCGTGGAAGCCGGAGTGATGGATGCGCTGAAAATAAGCGTGCGCGAATTATGCTTCAGGTAGTTGATGATGTTCTCGTCGGCGGCAATAAAACCTCCGATGGTTCCCAGCGACTTGCTGAAGGTGCCCATGATGAGATCCACATCGCCGGTAGCCCCGAAATGTTCGCAAATGCCGGCGCCCGTTTTTCCGAAAACACCCAGCGAGTGTGCTTCGTCGACAAAAATGGAAGCGTTGTATTTTTTGGCCAGCGCCACGATCTCCGGCAGTTTAGCCACATCGCCTTCCATGCTGAAGACTCCGTCGATCACAATTACTTTTACCTTGTCGATTTCGCAACGTTGCAGTATTTTTTCGAGCGAATCCATGTCGTTGTGACGGTACTTGAACTGCTTCGAGAACGACAGGCGCTTGCCTTCGATAATGGAAGCGTGGTCGAATTCGTCGAATATAAGATAATCTTCACGGCCGGTAATACACGAAACCACTCCGGCGTTCACCGAAAAACCGGTGGCATATACCAGCGCCGACTCTTTACCTACCAGCCGGGCCAGTCGGTTTTCCAATTCAATGTGGATATCCAGCGTTCCGTTCAAAAAGCGAGATCCGGCACATCCGGTTCCGTATTTCTCAATAGCTTTGATGGCGGCTTCTTTCAAACGGGGGTGATTGGTTAACCCCAGATAACTGTTAGAGCCAAACATAAGCACGCGTTTTCCCTGGATGGTTACTACTGTATCCTGATCCGATTCAATAGGACGGAAGTAGGGATAGATGCCTGCTGCTTTGGCTTTTTGTGGAGCGTCGTATTGCCCCAGCATGTTACTTAACAGACTCATACTGATGTTGCTTATTAAATTTTTATAAACGGCTGCAAAGATACAACTTTTTTGTCAATTTTCGTGTTACACCGGCCGGGCATGCCGAATTACGGTTTGTTTTTGAAGATGTGCCACGATTTTGTAACTTTGCGGTGCAGAAACAAGCAACTAGTTTACATGGGAAATCGGCAGCATAAATCAATGAGACTCGACCCGGAGCAACTTCGATCCGATGCGTCGAAAATGGCACCGGTGTGGAAGGGATACTTCAAACGGAATAAAAGCAAACTGGAGAAGATGGACCTGGAAGTGCACCGGCTCCACGATAAATGGTCGGAGCGAATCGATTGTCTGTCGTGCGGTAACTGTTGCAGGTCGCTCGGTCCGCGTCTGATCGATAAAGATGTGGAACGACTGGCGAAAGCCCTGCGGATGAAGCCGGCGGCGGTGGTCGATCGATACCTGCATATCGACGAGGATGGCGATCTGGTTTTCAAATCGATGCCTTGCCCTTTTCTGGGCGCCGATAATTTTTGCGCGGTTTACGAAGCCCGCCCCAAGGCCTGCCGCGAGTATCCGCATACCGACCGGAAGAAATTCGCACAGATTTTCACCCTTTCGGTGACCAATGCTGAAACCTGCCCCATCGTTTACGAAGTGCTGAGCGAGCTGATTCCTGACCCGGCCATCGCAAAGCGGGACCGTAGTCACGAATCAGTCTGAAAATACCTGCCTCCAGGGCGCTTATTTTACTTTTTCCTTTGCCCAGCTATCTTTCAACGATACCGTTCGGTTGAAGATCAACCGTTCGGCTGTCGAATCGGGATCGATCGTAAAATAACCGGTGCGTTGGAACTGGAAGTGCGATAAAGCCGGCTCGTTCTTCAACCAGGGCTCTACATAACAACCCGTTACCACCTTCAGCGAATCGGGGTTGATCAACGCCCTGAAATCGCGCTCGTCGGCCGATGGATTTTCCACCGAGAACAAGCGGTCGTACAAACGCACTTCGGCTTCTACCGCGTTTTGGGTCGACAGCCAGTGCAAAGTACCCTTCACCTTACGGTTGGCATCGGGCATGCCGCTCTTCGTATTGGCATCGTACTCGCAGTAAATCTCCTCTATTGCGCCGTCGGCATCTTTTTTTACCCCGGTACATTTCACGATATAGGCGCTTTTCAGGCGAACTTCCTGGCCGGGGGTCATTCGGAAGAATTTCTTCGGTGCGTCTTCCATAAAGTCGTCGCGCTCCATGTACAATTCGCGGCTGAAGATAATCTCGCGCATTCCGGCCGATTCGTCTTCGGGGTTATTCTCGGTGAGTAACACCTCGGTTTGATGTTCGGGATAGTTGGTTACCACCAGCTTCACCGGGTTCAGCACCGCGTTCACACGCTTCGCGCTCTTGTTGAGCGTTTCACGGGCCGAATGCTCCAGCAGTCCCAGGTCGATGATGCCATCGTATTTCGTATATCCTATCTTATCGATAAAGTTGTGAATGGCCCCGGGCGAATACCCGCGCCGGCGTAATCCGCACAGCGTCGGCATGCGCGGATCGTCCCAACCCGATACCAATCCTTCGGTGACCAGTTGCAACATCTTACGCTTGCTCATCACCGTATAGGTGATGTTCAGACGGTTGAATTCCGTTTGCCGCGGGCGGTAGTCGCTATCCTGGAACTGATCGATGAACCAGTCGTAGAGCGGACGATGTACCTCGAATTCGAGGGTGCACAGCGAATGCGTTACCCCTTCGAAATAATCCGACTGCCCGTGGGCATAATCGTACATCGGGTAGGCCTTCCAGGTCCAGCCCGTACGGTGGTGCGGGTGATCGGTAATGATGCGGTACATGATAGGATCGCGGAAATGCATGTTCGACGAAGCCATGTCGATCTTCGCCCGCAGTACCATGGCACCTTCGGCAATCTCGCCGGTATTCATTTTTTCGAACAAAGCCAGACTCTCTTCCACCGGACGGTTACGGTACGGACTCTCCACACCGGGAACCGTAGGCGTACCTTTCTGCTTGGCGATGGTTTCGGCCGACTGTTCGTCGACGTAGGCCTTTCCGTCCTTGATCAGTTTAACTGCCAGGTCCCACAATTGCTGGAAATAATCCGAAGCATAGTACACATTCTTCCATTGGTAGCCCAACCATTGAATATCTTCCTGAATCGAATCGACATATTCCACATCTTCCTTCACCGGATTGGTGTCGTCGAAACGAAGATTGCAGATCCCGTTGTAGCGTTCGGCGATACCAAAGTCGAGACAGATGGCCTTGGCATGACCAATGTGCAGGTAGCCGTTGGGTTCGGGCGGAAAACGGGTTTGAATACGCCCGTCGTTTCGTCCTTCGCGGAGGTCCTGTTCAACCATGGCCTCAATAAAGTTGAGGCTCTTTTTCGGTGTTTCGGCTGGAGTTTCCATACTGTAGTTATTCTTGGTTCCTGACTCTTTATTCTTCAAAATATCCTTTAATTATTCCCCGTGCCGAGCTGCGGACAAAACTCACGAGCTCGTCGCGGTGAATACTGGCAGGAATTGTTTCTTCAATTTTTGCCAGCGCATTGGTGGTGTTCAGCTTTTCCTGATAAATAATGCGGTAGGCATTGTGGATTTCCCCTATTTCTTCGTTGGAGAATCCGCGTCGGCGCAGTCCTATGCTGTTGATGCCTGCAAACGTGAGCGGGTCGCGTCCGGCAGTTACGTATGGCGGAACGTCCTTGGTAACCTTGCAGCCTCCCTGGATCATTACATGTTTTCCGATCTTGGTAAACTGATGAATAAGGGTGCCTCCTCCCAGGATGGCATGATGGTCGATCTCAACCTCCCCGGCCAGCTGGCATGCGTTGGCAATAATCACATGGTCGCCGATAATACAATCGTGAGCTACATGCGAATAAGCCATCAGCAGGCAATTACTGCCCACTACGGTTTTACCTTTTGCCACCGTACCGCGGTTCACGGTAACGCATTCGCGCAGGGTGGTATTGTCGCCCACGATCGCCAGCGATTCTTCGCCTTTGAATTTGAGATCCTGAGGGATAGCGCCGATTACGGCACCCGGGAAAAGACGACAGTTTTTTCCAATACGCGATCCCTCTAATATAGTAACATTGGCTGCGATCTTAGTGCCGTCGCCGATTTCTACATTTTTATCGATAAAAACAAAAGGTCCAATTTCCACTCCCTCGCCGATTTTGGCATCAGGATGAATGGAAGCTAAGGGTTGAGTGCTCATTCTTGTTCGGATAATATATATGTTGTTCGTAAATAGTTCGCAAATTCGGTGTTGACCTTGTGCCCCGGGTACCTGGCTACGATCCGGCCCTTGATGGGGCGTCCGGTAAGTGCCAGGTCGCCGATCACGTCGAGCAGTTTATGGCGGGCCGGTTCGTTGTCGAAATGCAACGGGCCCGATAAATAGCCCAGCTGCGCCGCATCGATCGACGGCTGTTGCAGCTTGTGGGTCAGTTCGTCCATTTTATCCTGTGCCATGATGCGATCGTAGATCACGATGGCGTTTTTCAAATCGCCTCCCCTGATGAGGTTCATGTCGAGCAGAGGTTCGATTTCGCGCACGAACACAAAAGTTCTTGCCATCGCAATTTCGTGGGGGAAATCGCTCATCCGGCGCAGTTGCGCCGTTTGTGCCGGCAGTACCGGCGAGTTGAACCCGATTTCGACCTCCACTTCGAACCGGTCGCAGGGAAAGGCTTTAATAACCGATCCCGATCCGGAACTGTATTCGTGCTCCTGGTCGATTACCAGGTATTCTTTTTCGGCGTCCTGTTCCACGATGCCCACCCTGCCCAGGGCTTCGGTGTACATCACGGCGCTGCCGTCGAGTATGGGGAATTCGGGGCCGTCGATTTCAAAGATGCAATTGTCGATACCTGCTGCATAAAAGGCAGCCATGGCATGTTCTACCGTACTTACCTGTAAATGCTCGTTGCGCAACACGGTGCCACGCACCGTATCTTTTACATTCTCGGCCAGCAGCGCGATGGCCGGGTGACCTTCCAGGTCGGTGCGCCGGATAATCATTCCCGTTCCCACAGGGGCAGGGTGAGCGCTCAGATGCAGGTATATTCCGGTATGCAGCCCTTTGCCTTCAAGCGTAAAGCTACCCCCTATTGTTTGTTGTCTCATTCAAATAACTAAATAACTAAGTAACTCATTCACCACTCATCACTGCTTTTTCGAGTGCTTCCACCTGTTTTTTCAGCGCGTTGATTGTATTTTGAAGTTCGGGAAGATTTTTACTCACCACATAGGAGCGGCGGAAAATATTCATTGGAACGGCAGGCGATCCCGACCATATTTTCCCCGGCACCTTGATCGACGATCCTACGCCGGCCTGGGCTCCTAACATCGTTCCGTCCGCAATCAGGAGATGTCCGCTGATACCTACCTGGCCTCCGAACATTACCTTGCGTCCTATTTTGGTCGATCCGGCAATGCCGGTTTGCGATGCGATTACCGAATCTTCGCCGATTTCTACATTATGGGCCACCTGCACCAGGTTGTCGATTTTCACGCCACGGGAAATGATGGTGCTGCCCATGGTGGCCCGGTCGACTGTGGAACAGGCCCCGATTTCAACATCATCCTCGAGGATCACATTTCCCAATTGGGGGATTTTCCGGTAGCTTCCGTCGTCGGTAGGAGCAAAGCCAAATCCGTCGGAACCGATCACCGCGTTGGCATGGATCACGCAATTGCGGCCTATCTGCGTATCGCGATAGATGACTGCCCCGGGATACAAAATGCATCCGTCGCCTATGGTCACATTTTCGCCAACGGTAACTTTGCTGTGCAACTGAACGCCGGCTCCGATTCTCGCGCCGGCGGCAACGCTTACAAAACTGTCGGCAAACACGTCGTCGGCCAGTTGGGCGTCGGGGTGTATCGTGGCCAGCGACGAGATGCCCTTTCCGGGCTTATCGCCGGCCGATGCAAGAGTCATGAGCTTGGCCAGCGACTCGTAGGCATTGTCGACCCTGATAAGCGTCGCGTTGATAGCTTTGGAAGGAATAAAAGTTTTATTGACCAATACGATTGACGACTTACTTTCGTAGATGTATGATTCGTAACGTGGATTCGCCAGAAAACTGATCGTCCCGGGACGACCTTCTTCAATTTTCGAAAAATCATTCACCAGTACTGTAGGGTCTCCCTCTACTTCTCCTTGTAAATAATCGGCAATTTGACGGGCAGAAAATTCCATAAAAAATATTTGGGCGCAAAATTAATAAACAAATTCTATTACAGTAACCTTACGGAGCGAATATTTTGTCCTAAATTTTACTAATTATATCTGAATGTTAATTTTGTGACAATTTGTAATAACAAAAATAGTGTTTTTGTACTTTTCGGGTCAGAACTGTGATATTTAGCATGTCCGACGCCACGGCAATGTCGCGTATCGTTCCGTCCTTCATCAGTATGTTGATGGTGTCGTCCTCGGCCGAATAGGTGTCGGTACTTACAGTTTCGTCGGCCATGAAATAGCTTGCCTCCTGCTCGCTGATTCCAAAGTGACGGCTGTATCGTTCTGTCCACCGCGCCAATTCTTCGGGCGTACTTTTCTCGGGTTTGATTTCGACCTTGAAAAGCCGCCGGTTGATAAAAGCGGTACACAGTTCGCGCAACACCAGGTCGTCGCATCCGGTCCATACTTTAATAGCCGAAATGAAGTCGGCATCGTCGAGCATCACGAAATGATTCAGTGCCGGCCCTTTTTGCATAAACTCCATTTTGTCGGCATTATTGTACAGGAAGTACCGCAACGATGGCGAACCGAATAAATCGACTCCGCCGGATGCCAGCAACTTCGCCCGTTTCAGAATGTTGACCAGCATTTTCTCGGCCGCTACCGAGGTTTTATGCAGGTATACCTGCCAGTACATCAACCGGCGTGCTACCAGGAATTTCTCGATCGAGTATATTCCTTTGGCTTCTACCACCAATTGTCCTTCGTGCAGGTTCAACATTTTTATAATCCGCGACGAACCGATAATGCCTTCGCTTACCCCGCTGAAAAAACTGTCGCGACTCAGGTAATCGAGCCGGTCCATATCGAGCTGCCCCGATACCAGCTGGTGCAGAAAGCGCTTCGGGTATTCGTTGCGGAATATCTTTATAGCCTTGTCGAGCTTTCCTTCAAACTGACGGTTCATTTCTTCCATCAGGATTACCGAGAGCTCTTCGTGGCTTACGCCCGGCACCAGACTATGTTCCAGGGCATGCGAAAAAGGCCCGTGTCCTATGTCGTGCAACAGGATACAGGCTTTCGCGCTGGTTTCTTCGTCGGCGCTGATGTCGTGACCGGCAGCCCGGAGCTGACCGATCGCTTCGCCCATCAGATGCATGGCGCCCAACGAATGTTGCAAGCGGGTATGCTGGGCTCCGGGATATACGTACATCGACAAGCCCAGTTGCTTGATCCGGTGCAGTCGCTGAAAATAGGGATGCTGTATGATATCGTACACCACGCCGTCGGGGATATTGATAAACCCGAACACCGGATCGTTGATAATCTTGCGCTTGTTCATTGTCGATCAGCAGTTCTTCAGGATCTCGACCAGCCAGGCCCAGCTTTTCTGTGTCGATGCGATGCTTAGCTTTTCGTCGGGGGAGTGTACGCCGTACATCTGCGGGCCCACCGAAACCATGTCGAGATGGGGGTATTTTTCGAGGAAAAGCCCGCATTCGAGTCCGGCATGGATGGCTTTGATAGCCGGGTCCTGTCCGAAAAGTGTTTTGTAGGCTTCACGGGTGACGGTCAAGATCCGTGAATCGAGGTCGGGTTTCCAGCCCGGGTAGCCATCGGTTTGCTCCACCTGTGCTCCGGCATCGTTCCATACTTTATACACCGCGTCGGCAATTTCTTTTTTCCCGGCTTCGCCCATGCTGCGCTGGCTGGTCACAATGTCGATGCGGTTGCCGGCCATTTTCACCGAGGCCAGGTTGGTTGAAGTTTCTACCAGTCCGGGCATGTCGGTGCTCATGGCTATTACGCCGTGCGGGCAGGCATTCAGGGCATCTATAAGACGGTCGGAGGTGCGTTGGTCGATTAATTCGGCAGGCGCATCGGTCGACTGCAACGTGAGTTTCAATCCGGGCTCTATTGCGTTGTAGCTTGCTTCCACTTCGGCCAGATACAGGTTGAGCAGCACGCGGATGGTTTCTTTTTCGGCATAAGGCACTGCTACTACTGCGCCGGCTTCCCGCGGAATAGCATTGTGGAGGTTGCCTCCCTGGATGGTGGCCAGCCTTACCGGCATTTGAGCCTTTAAGCGCCCCAGGTAGCCGGCCAGCAGCTTGAGTGCATTGGCCAATCCCTGGTGGATATCGCCTCCCGAGTGACCGCCTTTCAACCCGCCGACCTCCATTTTAAATGCAAACAGTCCGGCCGGGGCCGTTTCCTTCTTCCACTCGAAGGAAGCCTTGGTGCCGATGCCTCCGGCGCAGCCGATAAACACCTCTCCATCGTCCTCCGAGTCGAGGTTGATCAGTACTTCGCCCTTTAGCAGGCCGGTTTCCAGGGCAAACGCACCGGTCAGGCCGGTTTCTTCATCCACCGTGAACAGGCATTCGATAGCAGGATGGTGCAGGTCGGTGGCGGTAAGTACCGATAAAGCCATGGCCACGCCAATGCCATTGTCGGCGCCCAGCGTCGTGCCGCGGGCTTTCACCCAGTCGCCGTCGATATAAGCCTGGATAGGATCGGTATCGAAATTGAACTCGGTACCGGCATTTTTTTCACATACCATGTCGACGTGCGATTGCAGAATCACACCGGGACGATGTTCGTAACCCGGAGTGGCTGCTTTGCGTATCACCAGGTTGCCGGCTTTATCTTGTTCGTAATCAAGCCGATGGTTGGCTGCAGTGTCTTTCAGCCAGCCCAGTATTCGTTCTTCCTTTTTCGAAGGGCGGGGAATTTGTGTAATCTGGTGGAAAAAATTCCACAGCACCTTGGGTTCTAAGTTTTTCATATCCGTTCAAAAAATATTAGTCTGCAAAGATAGTTAAAAATACGCTAATCAGGAAATTAATAAGGCTGGCTGCGGCGGATACTTTCGACAGTCAAAAATTTTCTGTAAGTTTGCGGTTTAAAATTGTAGAAACGAAGGCTGAAGTTTATGTTATTCTCGCACATCATTGGCCAGCAGGCTGCGAAAGACCGACTGATCCGTACCGTAGCGGAGCAGCGGATTCCGCACGCGCAGTTGTTCCGCGGTCCCGAGGGGATAGGTAAACTTGCACTGGCCATTGCATATGCCCAGTATATTTGCTGCGAAAACCGTTCTGCCGCAGACTCCTGCGGAAAATGTCCCTCCTGTGTTAAATTTGCTAAATTAGCTCACCCCGACCTGCATTTGGTGTTCCCGGTGATCAAACCGGCCAATAAAAGCTCGGTGGTGTGCGACGACTTCGTGGCCGATTTTCGCGAGCAGGTGCTGGCGACGCCTTATTTCGGAGTCGACGAGTGGTATGCCCGCATCTCCGACGATGCCAAGCAGGGGATGATTTACGCCAACGAAAGTCAGGAGATCATCCGTAAGCTGAGCCTTAAAACCTACGAGTCGGAGTACAAGGTAATGATTATCTGGCTGCCCGAGAAAATGAACAACCAGTGTTCGAATAAGTTGCTGAAAATCCTGGAAGAACCACCGGCTAAAACGGTCTTCCTGCTGGTATCCAACCACCCCGACGAAATCATTACCACCATCCTGTCGCGCACGCAGCACATCAACATCCCCCGGCTCGAAACCGGCGAAATTGTAACCGCTTTGCTCACCCGGCCCGGGATGGAGATCACGCAACACGATGCACTCAATACGGCCCGTATCGCCAATGGTAGTTTTCTGGCTGCCCTTAATCTGTTGAAAGAAGGCGACGAGAAGAAACAAAATTTCGATCGGTTTGTTACCGTGATGCGGCTGGCCTGGAAAGTAGGCAACCAAAAGGACCACGGTTCGCTCAAAACCCTGAAACGCTGGTCCGACGAGATGGCGGCCTCATCGGTGGGGCGCGAACGCCAGAAAGGATTTCTGGCGTACTCACAACACCTTATCCGCGAGAATTTTATCTACAATTTACGCAACGAAGATCTGAATTACCTGAATACCGGAGAGATGGCTTTTTCGCGCAATTTTTCGCCCTACATCAACGAAAAGAATGTGGAAGCGCTGGTGGAAGAGTTCTCCCTCGCCGAGCGACATATAGAACAAAATGTAAACGCGAAGATGGTTTTTTTCGATTTAATGCTCAAAATCATTCTTCTTTTAAAAAAGTAACGATCAATGGAAACTATACCAACTCAATCAAAAGGCTGCGGTGGGTGCAGCGGTTGCGGCTACTCGTCGCATCAGAAGCTAAGCACCTACGATTGGCTTTGCGACCTGCCCGATACACATTCGGATACCGACTACGTCGAAGTACAGTTCAAAAACACCCGCAAGGCCTTTTTTGTGAATGCCGCGCAACTGCCGCTGGCTAAAGGCGATATCGTGGCGGTGGAAGCTTCGCCGGGGCACGATATCGGCGAGGTGACTCTCACCGGACGACTGGTGTTGCTGCAGATGAATAAGAATAAAATTCATCCCGATAAATACGAAATCCGCAAAATTTACCGGAAAGCCAAGGAAACCGACCTCGAGAAATACCGCGAGGCCAAGGCGCGCGAACAGGAAACCATGATAAAAGCCCGCCAGATTGCCGAAAGTTTGAAACTCGACATGAAAATCGGCGATGTGGAGTTCCAGGGCGACGGCAATAAAGCTATTTTCTACTATATAGCCGACGACCGGGTCGATTTTCGCCAGCTTATCAAGGTGTTTGCCGAAACCTTCCGGGTTCGTATCGAGATGAAGCAAATCGGAGCCCGGCAGGAAGCGGGTCGTATCGGTGGTATCGGTCCGTGCGGACGCGAGTTGTGCTGCTCGGGCTGGATGACCAATTTTAATTCGGTATCGACGGCTGCGGCCCGTTATCAGGATATTTCGCTGAATCCGCAGAAACTGGCGGGACAGTGTGGTAAGCTCAAATGCTGTATGAATTTTGAGCTCGACAGCTATGTGGATGCTCTCAAGGAGTTTCCTTCGAAGGATGTGCCGCTCGAAACCATCGATGGCACTTATTATCACTTCAAAACCGATACCTTCAAGGGCATGATTTCGTATTCCACTTCGCAGAATTTCGGGGCTAATGTGGTGACGATCAGTTCCGATCGTGCCAAAGAGATTATACTGATGAACAAGAAGGGGCAAAAGCCCGCAGCGCTGGAAGAGGATGCCAAAGCGTCGGAAAAGAAAATCGATTACAATAATGTGGTGGGAGAGGAGAGCCTGACACGCTTCGACGGACAGAAAAAACGCCCCGATAAAAAGAAAAACCGGGGCAATAGCCAGCCCCAGCGCCCGGTGGCTATGTCGCAGCAGAAGGCCGGTGCACAGCAACAGGCCGTCGAAAAGCCGCAGCCCAAGCAGGGAGGGCAGCAGCCTTCCAAACAGGGCGGGCCGAAACAGGCTGCTGCCGACAGGTCGCAGCCCCGGGCCGGTGCACAGCAGCTGCAACGCCCCATGAAACCCAAAAAACGAAATGATCAGCAGCCTCCGCATCAAGCCAGTGAATAAGCGCTGCGGCGGCAGCAGCCGGAGAGCCGGGTGCGCGGCCTGCATAAGCCTGCTGTTGGTGCTGGCAGCATCGTCGTGCTCGTCGAACGAGGTGTACAACGAATACCGGGCGTTGAGCCGCGAGGGTTGGCACCGCGACAGCGTCGTGCCGTTTCGCGCCGTCGTGGGCGATACGCTCCTGCCTTTCGATCTGTATGTGCAGATCAGGCACACCGGGCGGCTGGCTCTCGGCAACCTCTGGACGGTGATCGATACCTACGGCCCGGATAGTACATGGTTGCAGGCCGATACGGTGGAGCTGAAGCTGGCCGATGAATGGGGCAACTGGCTGGGAGCGGGCTCGGGACCTGCGATCGATTTACAGGCTTTGTACCGCTCCGGGCTGGTGTTCGGACGGCCGGGAACGTACCGGTTTACACTTCGTCATGCCATGCGTGATTCGGTGGTTCCCGGATTAACACATATTGGATTCAGAATAGCATATAGGAATGGGAAAGAATAAACTCTCGAAATTCGCGGAGATGGAACAGTTTCCGCATGTGGTTCAGGTGTCGTCGCACGATGTGAGGGGCGGACAGCCTTTTGCAATGAAGGGGCGCTGGAACGAATTGTTTTTTAAAAACGATCGCCCTATCGTGCTCGAACTGGGCTGTGGTAAAGGTGAATATACGGTGGCGCTGGCCGAGCGAAATCCTGCTTTCAACTACATAGGTATCGATATAAAAGGTGCACGGATGTGGACCGGCGCAAAATTGTCGCTCGCGAAAGGACTTACCAACGTGGGTTTTCTGCGTACCAATATCGAAATGATCGCTCATTTTTTTGCACCGGGCGAAGTACACGAAATATGGCTTACTTTCCCCGATCCGCAAATGAAAAAAGTAACAAAGCGGCTCACGGCTACCAATTTCCTGACCAACTACGGGAAGTTCCTGAAACCGGGCGGTATCGTTCACCTGAAAACCGATAGTCCGTTCTTGTTTACCTACACTTGCGCCATGGTGGAACTCAACCGTTTTCCGGTGGAGGCGCTTATAACCGATGTGCATGCACTTACGCCGCCCGATCCGGTGCTTTCCATACAAACCTATTACGAACAGCAATGGATAAGCCGGGGGCTTACCATCAAGTACATACGTTTTGTGCTCGATCATGTTGCGGGACTTCAGGAGCCCGATATCGAAATCGAGCACGACACCTACCGCAGCTTCGGACGGAATCAGACCGGCGCCTGAAACGGGAAGCCGTCGGGCAGCGTCCTTGCCGGTGGTTTTTTAGTGATTAACAATTAATAATTGACAAATGAATACACAGTCTATTTTAGACGCACTGGCGCATGTGCGTTACCCGGGTACCGGTAAAGATATCGTATCGTCGGGGATGATTCATGGCGATATTACCATCGAAGGTAAAAAAGTGTCGTTGGCGCTGCTGTTTGAAAAACCGAACGACCCGTTTATAAAATCGGTAGTGAAGGCCGCCGAAACTGCCATCCTCACCTATGTGGGCGACGATGTGGAAGTGAAGGGGAATATAACAGCCTATCACAAAGAGGTGCAGGCCCCCAGGGTAAGCTCCATTCTTCCCGATGTAAAGAACATTATTGCTGTTTTTTCGGGTAAAGGAGGAGTCGGTAAATCGACCGTGTCGTCGAACCTGGCTATTTCGCTGGCCAAGCTGGGGTATAAAGTGGGTTTGCTCGATGCCGATATTCACGGTCCGTCGATGCCTAAAATGTTCGGGGTGGAGGAGGAACGTCCGTATATGGAGGAAGTGAATGGCAAGGAAATGATTGTCCCTATCGAAAAATATGGCGTTAAGTTGCTGTCGATCGGTTTTTTCGTCGATCCGGCCAATGCGCTTATCTGGCGCGGATCCATGGCCAGCAACGCGCTGAAGCAGCTGATTACCGATGCGCACTGGGGCGAGCTCGATTATTTCGTGATGGACCTTCCGCCGGGTACGGGCGATATTCACCTTACCCTGGTGCAAACCATGGGCATTACGGGTGCGGTGGCGGTTACGACTCCTCAGGACGTGGCGCTGGCCGATGCCCGGAAGGGCGTGAATATGTTCCTCGGCGATAAAATCAACGTGCCGGTTCTCGGGTTGGTCGAAAATATGGCGTATTTTACACCGGCCGAACTTCCCGATAATAAATATTATATCTTTGGGAAAGACGGAGGCAAGAGGCTGTGCGAGGAATTAAATATCCCGTTGCTGGGGCAGATCCCGATCGTGCAAAGTATACGGGAGGGGGGCGACGAAGGCCGTCCGGTGGCATTCAGTGCCGATTCGATCACGGCTCAGGCCTTTATCGAACTTGCCCGCCGGGTGGTGGAGCGGGTCGAATGGCGCAACCAAACCATGGATCCGACGCATAAAGTTGAGATCACCCATAAATAATTGATGTTAAAAAACTACGTAAGATTCAGCCTTGCAAAAATTTATGTATTTTTGTAAGGCTGAATCTTTTTAATTAATTCCTTATGAAAAAGACAATTCTTATCGTAGTAGTCGTATCGTTTACACACTGGATGGTTGCACAGCGCTCGCTTACCGAAGGAGCTTTCGAGAATGGCCGCTGGTCGATAGCAGCCGAAGCTGGTTTTGGCCTCTGGGACGGCGATTTCCATCCTACCAGAAAGCAGATGCTGGTGGGATTCGTTACCAGTCCGCTGCTGGGAGTTTCAATGGAATACAACATGAGTCCGTTTTTAAGTGCGGGGATGATGTTCGGCGGATATTTTTACAATCAGGAAGATGCCGACGAGTCGATTTACAGCCGTGGCGTTTACTTCGCGCCTTACCTGTCCACCGATATACTGGGATTTCTGAACGGTGAAAAATTCGAAAAGTGGAGTTTATGGGCCTCGGTGGGTGTCGGTACCAAGAACCCTATCCGATCCTATTATTCCAGAACGGGCTCAGGCGCCTATAATGTCAGAAACCGGGTGGTTCCTCCGGGCGCCGTGCTTTTGATTCCGTTGTCGCTGAATCTCGAACGCAGGGTATCGCAGAGCATGTCGATAGGGCTGATGGCTCGTTTTAATGTTACCAACTCCGATGTAATGGACGGGGTGTTCAGGGGCGATTTCAACGATCATTCCGAGTCGTTGGCGCTGACGGCACGCTATCGTATTCTTCCCGAGTCGAAACAGCATTTCCGCGATCGTAAGTTCGAGTACCAATCACCGGCCATTAAGGCGATCATCGAAAATATACAGAAAATCGAAGTGCTCGAGCAACAAGTCGATTCGCTTCAGAACCGTCTGCAATCGGCCGAAGAAAAACTGCTGAAAATAGAAAAGTCAAAATAAGATCTGGTGCAACGTTCCGGTACCCTTTTTCATCTTGGCGGGAAATGACAGGTATGAAACGAAAAAGAATGATCCGGTTTACGAATGCTCTGCTGGCTGCCCTGCTGGCTGTTTTCGGGTTTAGTAATTGCGACGAACCGCGCGTAGAGTATGGTACCCCGAATGCCGATTATACGGTACGTGGGAAGGTGGTGGATAAAGTGAATCAACAGCCTGTGAAAGGGATCAGGGTGAGCTACAGCACCAGCCGGCCGATACTCATGTACGGGGTGATTCCTACTCCCTACCGGCCTTTGGCAACCGATACATCGCAGGTGGACGGTACCTACAAGGTGTCGCAACGTATCTCGGCAGGAGAGCTTCAAAACAATATGCTGCCGGTGTATGTCGAGGATATCGACGGCGATGAAAACGGCTTGTATCGCGATACTACTATTGTTGTCGATTTCGAAAATGCCGTGCGGAGCGGAAAGAAAAAAGGCTGGTACGATGGCGAACGCACTGTGGAACTTAAGGTGGAGTTGCAGCCTAAACTGAAGCAGGATGAATAAAACTCTCTCGCTCCGTAAACGGCTGGGTCTTGAACTCTACCGTAAAATTCACCAGAATAAAGTGGAACTGCATGAGCTGAATACCCTCTTCTGGGAATGCACGCTCCGGTGCAACTTATCGTGTCTTCATTGCGGGAGCGACTGCCGCTCCCTTTCCAACCAGAAAGATATGCCGGTGAGCGATTTTCTGCGGGTGATCGACGAAATCACACCGCAGGTGAATCCGAATCACACCATGATTATTTTTACGGGCGGTGAGGCCCTGCTCCGCCGCGACCTCGAAGAATGTGGCCGCGAATTGTACCGCCGCGGGTATCCCTGGGGCCTGGTTTCCAACGGTATGGCGCTCAGTCGCAGCCGGCTCGATTCCTTGCTGGCGGCCGGAATGCATTCCATCACCATCAGCTTCGACGGATTCAGCGAAGCGCACAACTGGTTGCGGAACAATCCCCGGAGCTATACCAAGGCCCTGAACGCCATCCGCATGCTGACCGGCGAAACGGGTATTGCCTGGGACATCGTAACCTGTGTCAATAAACGCAATATCGACGACCTCGAAGCATTGCGCGATTTCCTTATCGAAACCGGCGTAAAGGACTGGCGTATTTTTACCATCTTCCCGGTAGGCCGTGCCGCCCAGCATCCCGAACTGCAACTCTCCAACGAAGAGTTCACCCGCGTACTCGATTTTATCCGTACCACCCGCAACCAAAAACGCATCCGCCTCAGCTACGGTTGCGAAGGTTTTCTGGGGAATTACGAACACGAAGTGCGCGACCATTTTTATACCTGTCATGCCGGAGTTAATGTGGCGTCGGTGCTGGCCGACGGCTCCATCTCGGCCTGTCCCAGTATCAGAGCCAATTTTAACCAGGGTAATATCTATACCGATAATTTCATGGAGGTGTGGAACAACCGCTTCCAACCTTTTCGCGACCGCTCGTGGGCGCGCCGGGGCCAATGTGCCGATTGCTCCCTTTGGCGCTATTGCGAAGGCAACGGCATGCATCTCCACGACGACCAGGGCCGGCTGCTCGTTTGCCATTACGATCGTATTTGTTGACCTGCTTTGTCAATTATTAGCGTATATTAACGAATCTGCAGGTTAGGTTTCCGCGTTTTTGTCGTCATTTACATGTATCGAAAGCCAAAATCATAATAAACGCAAAAAAAAGGATACCCCCACATCCAGCTTTATAATGAGTTGCGTCTAAGATACAAACATCGATGTTAATTTCAAGTCATTTCACAAACCCGGGACACGACCGGCTACTTTGCCACAGGTATATCTATGCCGGTCGTTTTCCACTCAAAAAATTAATGTCGTATGAAAACGCTTTCTTTTATTTCTTCGCTTGTTGTAATGCTTCTTGTTACATCGATGGCAGCCACGGCCGCCGCCAAAGGTGAAAACGCTCCCGCTTCGTTTGAAGTTACCTCCGAAACAACCGCTGCCGCCCGTACTGCTGTCGCTTCCGTGACCAGCGCTACCTCTCTCCCCGTCGTACGTTTCTTCAATGCCGATACCATTGTGGTAGTAAGCCCCGAAAACTGCGCGCCGACGGCAACCGATAAGGACGACCTCGAAAGCGTGGTGTTCTGGGATACCGATCACAGACGTCCCGTATACGTTTACAAATCGGAATTCGAACTGACCCGGAAAGATAAAAAGCATCATATGTTGTTTATCGGCTGCCTGAACCAGTTCCAGCGCCGCGAGAACTTCAATATCCCGATCTCCCGCGCAGGCAAAGGTTTCCGTATCGATAACCGTCAGTTCGACCGTCCTTCCGACGCCTTTTTCTACATCAACCCGAAGGCCGACCGCATGTACCTCTGCAAGAATACGCCCGATGCCCGCCATCGCTTTTTTGAAATCGGAGGCACCCCCTTTCCGCTTCATGTGTTCAGCGACAACCGCCTGGTACTAACCGGTTATAACCAATAATTAATCGTTACTTCTTTGTCAACCGGCAGGTGCCCGATCTCTCTGAGCCGTCGCGGCCACAGTATGGATACTCCACCTGCCTCATTTCAAATTAATCATATATGAACTCCAGTTTTTCCCTCCGCAGTATTTTCTTGTTGTTGATCCTGATCTCCGGCCGCCTGCTGGCAGTACCCGTGGCCGAAATGGCCGTTGTTAAAGGTAAAGTGGTGAACGAACGCAACGAACCGGTCGAATACGCCACCGCCGTACTCCTCAGCCCGGTAACCGGTGAAGTAGTAAAAGGTGAAGTGTGCAATGAAAAAGGCGAATTCAATATCGCCCGTGTCGATAAAGGCGAGTATGTGCTTTCGGTAAGTATGGTGGGCTACAAAAAGGCCGATACCGAAAAAGTAGTGGTCGATGGAAAGCGTTCGGTGATCGAACGTACCATAGTGCTCAACGAACAGGTCGAATTGCTCAAAACGGTCGAGGTGGTGGGCAAAAAGGATTTCGTGGAACAGGCTGTCGATAAAATAGTCGTCAACCCGGAAGCTTCGGTGACTACGGCTTCCGAGAATGTATACGAAATTCTGCAAAAACTCCCGGGCGTAAGTATCGATAATAACGACAATATAACCCTTAAGGGTATGCAGGGAGTGCGGGTGCTTATCGACGATAAGCCGACTTATCTCTCGGCCGCACAACTGGCTTCGTGGCTCAAAAGTATGCAGGGTAAGGATGTGGAACGCATCGAAATAATCGAAAACCCGTCGGCCCGCTACGATGCGGAAGGAAACTCGGGTATCATCAACATCAAAACCAAACACATTAAGGCGCCGGGTTTCAATGGTACGGTAAACGGTGGACTCACGGCTTCCAACGATTCGCCCCTGGGCTGGAACGGCGGTGTTAACCTCAATATGAACTACGGGAAAGTGAACCTCTACGGCAGCTATTCGAACTACCACTGGGCGGGTTGGAATACCATGGATGCTGTGCGAAGGTACACGGGAACCGAACTGAAAGGCGCTTCACAGCTCATTCGCAACAAGGGCGATTACCGGGGGAGTTCGCACAATTTTAAAGCCGGCGCCGATTATTCGATCGCTAAAAATCAGGTGCTGAGCCTTATGGTGCGTGGCAACCGTGGATCGAATACCGAAGGAATGAGTAATCAGACCGATTTCCGCGATAAGCTTCATCGCACCGATTCGTTGCTGATTACCAATTCGACAGGCAGGAACAACTGGCGCAATACTACCTATAATATGAATTATAAATGGGATATCGATACCCTGGGCCAATCGCTCCTGTTTGATGTCGATTATGCTCGTTTTCATTTTGGAAGTTCCAATAATCAGGACGGAAATTATTTCCTTCCCGATGGTACCGATCTCAACAACCACCTGCTGGTGATTACGTCGCAGGGCAACGATATCAGTATTTTTTCGTCGAAGCTCGACTATGTGTGGCCGGTGAATAAACAGCTGAATCTCGAATCGGGACTGAAAATGAGTGCCGTAACCACCGATAGTTATATCGATATGGATGGTACGCTCACGCAACACGACCGTTTTGTGTACGACGAAGATATTTTTGCCGCCTATGTGAACGCACGTTGGCAACTGAATAAAACGAGTCTGCAGCTGGGGCTCCGTCTGGAAAACACCCATTCGAAAGGGAACTCGATCACGGCCAACCTGGTGAACGATACTTCGTACCTGAAATTATTCCCTTCGTTTTTTGTCCAGCAACAACTGAACGATAGCCATACCCTCAATTTCCGTTACAGTTACCGTATCGGCCGGCCCAGTTACCATCACCTCAATCCGTTTAAATGGATGGTCGACCCCTATACTTTTAATGTGGGTAATCCCAACCTGCAGCCGCAGTTTACGCATACGGCCTCTCTGTCGCATTCGTTTAAAAACAGGCTTATTTCGGCCCTGGGATTCAATTACACCGATGGTTTGTTTACCGAGGTAATCCGTCAGAACGATGTGGAACGCACCGTGTACCAAACCATGGAGAACCTCAATCACTCTTTCGATCTCACGCTGTCGGAAACGCTGCAGCTGCAGCCGGTGAAATGGTGGCGCCTCAACGGCACTGTTACCGGAATGTATAAAACCATTTCGTTGGATGCCGGCTCCACCCTGAGCAAGTTCAGTTATATGGGCAATATGAGTAATACGTTCAATCTTCCGGCCAAGATCGACTTCGAGGTGAGCGGCCGCTATAGCTCGTCGCAATTGGTAAGTAATGTATATGTACGTCCCCGCTACTCGCTCGACCTGGGCGTACAGCGCAAGTTTTTCGACAATAAAGGTACGGTGAAACTGGCCGTCACCGATGTGTTCAATACCAACACCGGAAGTGCCTATGCCCGCCACGATAACGTGGATATCGAGGTGGAGAATAACTGGAATTCGCGCCGGCTCAACCTCACGTTTACCTATCGTTTCGGAAAAGATGATTTTAAAACGAGAGCCAACCGGTCGACATCGTCGAGCGATGAAGAGATGAGAAGTAGTAAGTGATTGTTAATTGGCCATTCGCTCTTTCATCTCCCTGAACACGGTCAGTTGACGCGCACTATCGCCGGAGCTAATCCGGTCGCGGCCTCTCAACCGGGTGAATACGTGCAGGTCCGACGGGATCATTTCCACATCCACCCGGTTGCCGGTCGCGGTGCGGAGCCCTTTGTGGAGCATTACGGCGCTTACCGGATCGGCCGTGCGGTCGACCTCCGACTTATAGATTTTAAGGCGGGTGCCGGGGGTAAGCGTAATTCCTTTCTCGAGATTGCGCCGGGTAAGGTCGATGAGGGCCATGAGCTGGCGCAGACTTTCCTGCGGACGGTATACATACCACTTTCCATGCTCTCCTGCATCGAGATCGGTAGTGGTATAACCCAGCACCGGACCCAGCAGGTCGACCAGCACCAGGGTTTTATTGCCCGAAACCACAATGGGGTCGATCAGGAATATTTCGTTGGGCGCTCCTTCTGCTTCAAAAAAGCCGTCGGAAAACAGGTGTACAATGAGCGGAGCGCCGGTAGAAGAGCCGGCCAGCGATATATTTTTAAAACCTGCTGCCCGCAGCCGGCGGTATTCGTCGCGGATCGACGATTGCCAATCCTGCCAGCGGGCTGTTTTGAAATCGGCAAAGTCGCGGCCATGGCCGCCGAGCAGTACCTGCGATACCAGAAACGAACCATCTTCCCGGGCAAAGTCCTGCATTTCGTCCCACTCGAAGGTCGATGCCGAGTAGCCGTGTGCAGCGATGAGTACCGGGATGTTTTTTTGTGCCTCGGTAGGCTTGGGGATGGCTAGCGAAACCAGGTAGTTGGCCGGTTCGTAGAGCGATAAATCGTTGATTTGTGTGCCGTCGAGCATGGTGGCGTCGTCGATCTCGGGCTGCGGATTGCAGGCCGTCAGCAGCAGAACCGGAAGGAAGAGGAATATTTTTTTAGCCATGGGTAGTGATTTAGAGCGTTTTTATTTCCTCAGTTCGAAAGGCAACTTCACCATCAGCTGGTAGTACACCGGGAAAAGACTGCCCGGTACGTCGGCTCCATTGCCCGCAATAAGGTTGTAACCTGCCACGAGCTGCAGGTCGACCGGGCCGGCGGTATAATTCAAACCGGTTTCAATACTCAGCAGGGCCGACGATGCAGGCAGGTTGGCGAATACTTCATCTTCGTAATCTACCGAAAAGAAACCGGTATGAATTCCTGCCAGCCATTTTAAACGGTCGGCAACCGGTGTATGCCAATCGGCTCCGAGCAGAAAATAATCTTGTTTGAGGGCATTGGTGCCGAGGGCGCTTCCCAGCCGGCTGGTGAGATAGCCGGCATTCAGGTGCAAGCGCCGGCCGAACAGCCGGTCGTGGGTATAATCCACGCCAACGCCGCTTTCCCAATACAGGGCCTGTGTTTTTCGAACGAGCAGGGCCGGTGCGAGGATCGCCTTGTGTACTGAACGTCCGCGTTTGGGTAAATTGAGCTGTGTCACCACAGCCGTCGGACGCGTGGTGCGGATCTCCGTCGTTACCGTATCCGCCGGTTCTACGGCAAGCAATACGGCCGGAAGTAAAACAATGCTAAGCAGTAGATTTCTCATGATGTTGATTGTTGATGGTATTTCTCCGATTACGAAGCGATGATTACATTCTCCACCGTTTCGTGATGTCGCCGAACTCATCTATTCTCCTGTCGCGGAAAAACGGCCACCACCTGCGCACCTGCTCCGCCCGCGCCAGATCGACTTCTACGAGCATATTGGCTTCGTCGTCGTCGGGAGCCGTTGCCAGTAGTTCGCCTTGCGGACCGGCTACGAAGCTATGACCCCAGAACCGGATGCCGTTGGTGACGCCCGACGGATCGGCCTCGTACCCGGTGCGGTTGCAGCTGATCACCGGCAGCCCGTTGGCTACGGCATGACCGCGTTGCACCGTCACCCATGCATCCTGCTGCCGGAGCTGTTCCGCCTCCGTGTCGGTGCTCTCCCAGCCGATAGCCGTAGGATAAATCAAAACATCGGCACCCGCCATGGCCATCAGGCGCGCAGCCTCGGGATACCACTGATCCCAGCATACCAACACTCCCAGCCGGCCCACCGACGTATCGATGGGCTGAAATCCCAGATCGCCGGGGGTGAAATAAAATTTCTCATAATAGGCCGGATCGTCCGGGATGTGCATCTTCCGGTACTTGCCCGCGATACTGCCGTCTTTCTCGATCACTACGGCCGTGTTGTGATAAAGCCCCGCCGCACGCCGCTCGAAAAGCGATAATACCAGCACCACCCCATACAGGGCGGCCAACTGCCCGAAATATTCGGTGGACGGGCCGGGTATCGGTTCTGCCTGGTCGAATACCATCGTGTTTTCGGTCTGACAAAAATACAGCCCGTTGTGCAGCTCCTGAAGCACGATCAGTCCGGCGCCTTGTGCGGCCAGAACGGCTATGTTACGGCTTAGTTTCGCGATGTTTTCCTCCCGGTTGCCGGTGTTCGATTGTTGAATTAATCCTACTTTCATATTTTTTCTTTTTTATCCCGCAATATATTTTCCTCCGGGCAGTTTGCTCAACCCCATCGTAATCGCCAGCGATACCAGGGTGGTTGCCACCGTCAGCAGCGGTATCCCGATCGCCGGATGCAAGGCCATGGCGGTTTCGGCTATACTGCTTATTCCGCTTCCCGACACTTTCTTAATTAACAAATCCCACTGCAGAAAGGTTGCCAGTTTCAGCACAAATACATGCGAAAGGTAGATGCCGTAACTGTAGCGGCTGAGGACGACTGCGACGGTTTGTGGCAGCCGGCGCTTAACGGGGGTGGGTGTTTCCGGAGCTTCTTCCTTCCGGATGTTGCCCATCAACATAAAAACCCCTGCTGCCATGGCTATTACATTGAAGCTGAGGTATTCGTAAAAAGTTTGATCGAAATGATTGCGCGAAGCGCTGATCCAGCCGGTGCCGATAAAGGTGATCAGAAATCCGGGAATCAGCAGGAAAAGCGCGATGCGATTTACGACGCGGGAGCCGGTATGTCGTTGTGCCGGACCGCGACCGCTTTCCGATAGTCCGGCGTGTATGCCGGCGGCCGGCCCGGGCTGCGCCTCGTTGTGCCGTGTAAGAATAAAGTTGTGCAGGTAATACCCCAGTACCGGATAGCCGATGTACCCCGAAAAATACATGAGGTTGAAATCGGGCAGGTAGGAGGCTACGAACGGTTGCCCGGCAAACAGCGCCACCAGCCACAGGACCAGGAAATATTCCACGTCGCGCCGGCCGGCTGCTGCCACCCAGCGTTGCATCACCGGCAGCAGCAGGTAAATGCCGATAAGCATGTACACATACCAGAGGTGAAACGAAGCACCCGAACGCAGTCGCTGGATTATAAAAGGCAGGATGCTGCCGGTTCCGGCACTCGTGAAGTAGAGCGCAACAGCCAGGTACACGATGCTCCAGAAGAGAAAGGGCCCGAGCAGGCGCGAAAATCGCCGCTTCAGAAATTCTCCGGCCGGTTCGACCCTGGGCAGCAACAGGGCACCCGTAAGCATCAGGAAGACGGGCACCGAGAATCGCACCGCACTGTCGATGGCATTGGCCGCCCACCACTCTCCGGCGGGCAATGTCCCATATTCGTAGAGCACGGGTCCTGCCGCGTGCAGCGCTACTACCGATACAGTAGCCAGCGCACGCAATACATCGAAGGAAAAATTCCGGGAAGAAGAAACACCGGCTCCCGCACCGGCAGGTGCTTTTCTCCCGGTAGGCGTGCCAACTGCAACGCCGGCCCCTCCCCGGGCCTTTATCGGTCCATTCTCCTCTTTCATTTCCTAATATTGCATCGTTACACAGTGCAGCGACCCATGTTGCTCAATCAATATACGGCAATCAACACCCACGATTTCGCGATCGGGAAACGCCAGTTTGAGCTGGTTCATCGCCAGTTCATCCTTCAGAGCATTGCCATAGGTGGGCATCAGTACGGCGCCGTTCAGAATCAGGAAATTGGCGTAGGTAGCCGGCAGCCGGTTGCCCTCCTCGTCGTAGGCGGCGTCGGCCATGGGCAGCGGAATGAGCCGGTAGGGCTGTCCCGAAAAGGTTTTAAACCGGCGCAGTTCCAGCTCCATCTTTTGAAGCGCATCGAAATGAGCATCCACCGGGTCGTCGCAGCGAACATACGCGATCGTATCGCGATCGCACAAGCGCGCCAGGGTATCGATATGACTGTCGGTATCGTCGCCCTCCAGGTAGCCATGGTTCAGCCACAACACCCGCACCAGCCCGAAATCATCTTTCAGCCGCTGTTCGATCATTTCCTGGGTATACGAAGGATTCCGGAATTCCGAAAGCAGGCATTCGCGGGTAGTGAGCAAGGTGCCTTGTCCGTCCGACTCCAGGCTTCCGCCTTCGAGAACAAAATCGAGACAATCGCGGTACGCCACATCACCCAGTACGCCCGCTGCATGCAACTTAGCCGTGAGCGCATTGTCGAGTCCTGCTTCAAACTTCTGTCCCCAGCCGTTGAACCCGTAATCGCAAATCACCCGCTTCCCATCTTCCAGCACCGTAATACCTCCGTGGTCGCGCGCCCAGGTATCGTTCGATGGCAATTCCACCAGCCTGATCAACCCCGAAAAAGGATCGCCGGTTCCCTCGCTTTCTCCCCGGTTGCCGAACCATCCGCCGGTATCGGCCAGTTGCAGTTTCCCCTTACGCTTCGTCAGCTCAGCGCGCAACAGACCCTCTACCGCATGTGTATCGGCACATACGATCAACACAGGTTGAAAACGGATAATCGACAAGGTCAGCTCCACGAAACACCGGTTCACGTCGTCGATCATCGACGACCAATCGGTGGCTGCATGTGGCCAGGTAAGCTGTACGAACCGCTGAGGTTCCCATTCGGCAGGAAGTCTACGCATAGTTTTTTATTATAATGGAGTGCAAAAATAACAAAAAGAATCAAGAGTCAAGAATCGGCGGGAGGGATCCCGGTTCGTTGAATCATTAATCGTGATGGCGTAGTTGATCTGCCGGAAATACAAGTCCGGCTGCTTTTGGAGCGGAGAAAAAGAACGAGTTATCTGATAATTTTAAAACTAGCCTGTGTTTGTAGATTGCGAACTACATAACAACCATCCTGAAACCCTGATAGATCGGTGGTGGTGGAGGAACCTCTCAGCAGTAGCCGGCCGGTACAATCGTGTACCGCAAATACGTTGCCTCCCGCATTGTAGAGCTTACCGTCGGCATAGTAAAAGTCCTTGTCGGTCCGGGTCTCGGGTGTACTTGTCGGTAGGTCGGTCAACGCGATATAAACGAGTCGTGTTTCCGAGTTGCCGCGCCGAAGGAGATGACTTCCTGCCGGCAAGAGATCGATTTCAAGCTTTCCGTTACTGATAGCGGCGCTTACGATCCCGTCGATCGATAGGGTTTTCCCGTTCGACGAAGTAGGATCGAAGTATAGCGTCAGCTTTTGTGGCTGCGTAGTAGAGAATTCAATGAGCTGCGACGATCCAATTTTTAAAGCGCAGCTGTAGCTTGCTCCGTTGATTAGCAACGGACTTACTGTCGTTTGATTCGTTCCGGCCGGTGTGATGGTAAACCCCGATGCACTTCCGGTAGCCATCAGCTCACAAAGATTACCACCGGTGCCGGTTACCGCCGGATTTTCTTCCTCCTCGCCGTTTTCCGGTATTGCCATATCCTGAATCGATACCAATTTCGACGCGTAGTTTACTATTGCAGCTTTCAGTCCGGGTATGATTTCCTTTCCCGATTCATCGGCTATCGTAAAGGTCCATTTCAGATCGCCTCCTTCCACCCTTCCTGCCCATCGGGTTACTTTTTCCTTCACCCGTTCTGGTGCATCGGCAGTATATTCATACATACCGTCCCCTGTGTCGAAATTGGAATAGCTGTTGCCTCCTTTCCTGCTTGTTACGGTTCCGGGAATTCGTTCATCGCGGGATGTGGCAAGCCATGCATCGAAATCGTTGGCACGAGTCGTCTGGTACATCAATTTAACCGGATTTTCAATCAGATTGTTGTAAGCTTTGGTCATTCCGCCGTTTTGTTCTCCGTTGGGCCATTTCTCGAAGTTGGTTCCCTGCATGTTGATCATCATCGGATAGGGACAATTACGGTAATGATTCGCTTCTACAAATGCCGACGTGTTTTCGGTATTCAGCAAACACATTGTCGGGTTGGCATCGAAATAATTGTTGTAAATGTGGGCTGTGGCAAAACAAAGCCGTGGACCCCGGGAATCCGAATGGTCGAACCAGTTGTGGTGATAGGTGCAGTAAATAGGATTTACCTCGGTGGCACCTCCGAAGAAAGTAGTTTTCCCCGAATCCCAGAAATGATTGTACGAAATGGTGATGTTTGTCGAATTGTATTTCATGTCGATCGATCCGTCGCCTTTCGCCTGGTCGGCATCACCGCCGGGACTGCCGTAAAAAAAGTCGTTGTGATGTATCCAGCTATTGAAGTTGTCGCTTTCCATTGATATCCCATCGTCGCCAAACAACATAATTCCCAGGTTTCTGATTTCGATCCCTTTTGCTCGTTTAGTGTGGAAGCCGTAGCCATAAACCGTCGCATCGTTACCGATGCCTTCGAAGGTGATGTTTTCAATCATCCTGTTGTCCGAATTTGCTCCGGTGAAATTAATATAGTCGTCCGACTTCAATCCGTTGATATCCTCAGCTTTAATTAATCCGATCATCCTGATGATCAGCGGACTTTTATCGTAGCCCTTACCCCTTGCTTCCAGAATGTTCATCAATCCTGTCACAGGAACCGATGCTCCACGTTCGTTTACAACAGTACAGCTGACAGTATTTACCGTAGACTTCGAAACATAAATAATCCTTGCCCCGGCTTTTACCGTTCCATCCTCCGTGTAACCGCCGGGAGCAAACCGCCCCGAACGATCGTAAAACGCATAACCTTCGCGGATATGGGCTGTTACTTCTATCTCCGGCGAACGTACCTCCGACACAACAGCTCCCGCGGCATCCAGAGCCTTCACGTGAAACCTGTACCTACCCGCCTTCAAGCCTGGTATGTCGGCTCTGAAATAATCGCCATAGCCTCTGATGAGCGGCCCGTCGATACGCGTAGGATCGATACCCTCACCTGCATACAGAACTTCATAGCGTGCAGCATCTTCCACCGGTTTCCAGTCGACGAAGGCCGACTCCAGCCAGCCCTCAACCTTTATCAGTTCAACGGGGCGAAGAGGCATGGTACTCCCCCAAAGCAGAAGTACCATGCAAAGATGTATCATTTTCATGACCTACGTCAATTAAAAATAACCGTACCACTATAACGCCGGCCCGATGCGCTGTTGGTAACTACCACCAGGTAGACCCCCTTGCCGAGCGATTCGCGCTGTACGACCACTTCGCTGCCGGCAAAACGGAGCTGTTTGACCTCACGGCCGTTTACATCATAAATGCGCGCCTGCATCGTGCCGGTGGTAGTGCCGTCCATAATGGTAAGCGTAAACTGCTCACGCACCGGCTGTGGGTAAATCACCAGGGAATGCTTCCCATTGAGCAGGGTCGCCGGCTCTACTGAACTCACGATGTCGCCGGTCTCAAAGCAACCCAGGTCGGGAGCCGTACCCTTGTACGGAAGCGCTGCTGCCGGCTCTCCGTTGAAAGTAAACGACTCTACAGCCGTGCCCTTGTCGATCAGTTTCGTGTTACCGGGTTTAATCCGCATAAAGTCGATCACGGGCAGACTTCCGTCGGCTTGGCGCTGCGAACGCACACCTGTGGTGTCGGTACTGATATAGTCGGTATGAAGAGTCTGGAAATCGTTGGTGGTACGTATACCCTGCATCAACCGTAGCGGAGTGTAGGCTGAAGCCGAAGGATCGGCAATACCATCCCACACGGCAACGCAATTGGTAAGCGTAAGTGCTTTCCCGGGAGCAAGAATCTCTTCGTCGATACGATAGGTATAATGATTTTTGTTCTTCAGGTATTTGTTGGCAAAGCCGGTGCAATTGATAAGCATCATATCGCCCGTGTTGTGATTCTGGTCGAAGCCTTTCATCAGGTTGTCGAAAGCCAGACAACCGATGAGCAGAGCGTTGTGACGGCGATCGTTGTTGCCGCTCCCGCCCAGCTTAAACCCGTTGCCGTTTCCTTTACTCTCGCTGCCATCTTTCAAAAATCCGTTGTTAAAGGCCCAGCAGTTTTCGTAAATAGTGGTCATGTCGTCGGCAAAGCCTTCGCCGGCATCGTACAGGATGCCGTCCCAGCCATCGTCTGAATTGTTCCAGGCCCGGCAGCCGTAGAAGTAATTGCCCGTTCCCACCGATAGTTTAGGAGCAAATCCGTCGGCATTGCCATCTTCGGCATCGCGGTTGAAATACGAATCGCAATTGATCACGCGGTTGTATGCAGCCATGTTTTTCAGTTGCAACCCGGTATCCTTGTTGTCGAAGAAGGAGCAAAATTCAATGGTGTTATGATGCCCTTCCTGGGTGTTGTTGATAATGTCGGCGGGTGTTCCTCCGGTGGGCTTATTGCGTTCGATCAACAATCCGTTGTCGCCTGCACCTTTAATGTCGAGACCGTAGAGATACCAGTAACTGCCGGTCAGGCGTATGCCCTGATTGTTGGGGTCGAGTGCCATTTGCGAGAAATCGAGCAGGGCGCGCTCTCCATTTTTTGTGGTCAGCACAATGGTTCCACCATCGGGTGCTCCTACCGTGCCGATGTTGATGCGTTGATTGTAGCGGTAGGTGCCGCCCGACAGAATGATCGAATCGCCGGCAGCCACCAGATCGACTGCCTTCTGCAACGAATAGAAAGGCTGCTCTTTCGATCCGTCGGCTGTGGCATCGTTGCCGTTGGCCGAGAGGTAAACGGTTCGCGAAGGCAGGGTAGTTACCATTATCTCCTCGCCATAGGCAGTGCCTGCTCCGTTGGTGGCATAGGCACGGATATAGTAGGTGGTGTTGCCGCGCAAAAATCCGACGGTGCTCGTAAATGTTCCGCTGCTCGTGGTGTGTTCGGTTTTCTTGTCGGCTGTGGTTGGATTGCCCTGCTCGTTCCAGCACAGGCCGGTAGTGAGCGGCGCATTCCCGTTGCTGATTATCGTTCCTCCGCCGGTGATGCTGTACGATAACACCGCGGTTGGAGCAAGGGTGGTAAGTTGCGGAAGAGTCCGATTGCCGGTGGTAAACGTGCGCTCCTCGCCGTAACCGGTGCCGGCTGCGTTACGGGCAAAGGCCTTATAGTAATAAGTAGTGGTAGGCTTTAAGTTGCGAAGCGATAGCTCGTAACGGTCCGAAGCGGCCGTGCTCGTTACGACCTGGTCGGCAGTGGTAGGGTTTCCATGTTCGTTCCAGCAAATCCCTTTTTCGAGGAGCCGGATACCGCCCTTGTCCGCAATCAGCCCTCCTGCTACAGCGCTTTCGCCGGTAATACTATCGATGGCCTGGGTGATAACCACCGGACGAATGGCCGGGAGCGTCGTGAATTGCTTGATTTCACCATATCCGGCCCCCGACCTGCTGCGGCCATAGGCACGAAAGTAGATCGTGGCCCCTGCAGGTAAGTTCTCCAGGCTTGCCGTAAATGTTCCTGTCGAGGCATACTCGATGGTACGGTTGCCGGCAATAACCGGAATAGGAAGGGTATCCCACACAATGCCCCGTTCCAGCACGGGCTTCGAACCGCTGTTTACCACCTCTCCGGTAACGGTAGCCACGGTACGGCCTATGTCCGAGGCCTGACCTGTTGTAACTTGCGGTACCTTACCATCCGGGAAGACCGAAATCCGGATGTTGTCGACATCGGCATCGCTACCACTTTCGTTGGCTATTTTGATACGGTTGATCGTAGCTTTGTTGAGGGGAATAAGGGTGGGCTTAATCCGTGCGGTTGTAACGGTCTGAAGCAAGGTCCATTGAGCACCTCCGTCGGTCGATGTGTAAACGGTGAGGTCGCGGTCGCCGCGTCCTTCCCAGAATTCAATGCTGCTCACTCCGTCGTCGAGGAGCGGTGTTATTACATACGATCCGTTTTTCGGCATGCGCAGGTTCATGACCGAACCGTCGGGAATATAAGCCGTATTGGTACCCTTGTAGGCGCCCATGTAAATCCATACGCCCTGGCCCGGAACGGTTATTTCCACCGGTGTTTCGGGTTTGCTTCCCGGCAACGCGCTTTGGTTGTTGAAGTCCTGTGTCCAGTAGTCCATGGGTGCATCGGGTTCGGGGGCCCCCGGTTCGGCTATGTTTACATCGTCGATATATACACTTCCGTTGGAGTTGGTCTGAAATCGGATATATCGTACCGACTCATCGTCGATTTCCACCCGGTGAGTAGTCCATACCGAAGGTACCGTTACCGTGCTGATGTCGCCCGACCAGTTGATATTATCGGTGGAGGTAGAGATGGAAATCGTGCGTCCGCCACCGCTGGGTTTATTCATCGAAAAGCTAAGGATGCCTGCTCCTTTCTCGAGGCGAGGACTGATAAGTGCATTGCCTTTCGTTGCAATTACCAGGCTGTAAGTGCCGTTGGCTGCAACGGTCGTATTCCGGATATTGTTTTTCGCAACCTGCCAGTTACCGGTCGCAGCTGCTATTGTGTTGGTGGAGTTGGGCGCCTGGTCCCATGCAGCTTCTTCGAATCCTTCGGTTTGATAGGTGTACGATTGTGCATTCGCCGAAAGGGCGAACATTGCCATCAATAGAAAACTCACAATAAAATTCAGATGATTCATACGCATTAATTTAAAGTTTGTAAAATTTCTGCTGCAAAACTACTGCGATTCAATCATTCGGGTGAGGGGGCATTTACGTTAAATGCGGGGTGATTCTGGTGTCAATGTTCATTTTTTGACTTATTACGGTATTCGGAAGGAGAAAGACCAAATTTTGTTTTGAAGATTTCCCTGAAATGCTTCATATCCGAGATTCCTATCATGAAGGCAACTTCCTTGATCATGTATTCGCCCGATTCGAGTAACCGGGCAGCTCGTTGTAACTTGATGTCCTTAATGAAGTCGATGGGCGATAAGCCGGTCAGGCTCTTTATCTTGGTGTAGAAAACCGATCGGCTCATTCCCAGTTTCTGCACCAGGTCGTCGATTACGAAATTCGGATCTTCCATCGTTGTTTCGATGAGTTCAATGGTTTTTTTCATGAACAGTTCGTCGCGGCTGCCGATCGTTAAGGTGGCTGTTTTAATTTTCAGATAGGCTGTCGAATCGAACTGCGTTTGATAGATTTTTTGCAATCGTTGACGTTGTTCCAATAAATTGAGAATACGTGCCCGCAAATACGCAATCGAAAATGGCTTGGTGATGTAATCGTCGGCTCCGCTGTCCAGTCCTTCGAGTTTACTTTCGATGGTCGACTTGGCTGTCAGCAAAATCACCGGGATGTGACTGCTCTCCACATTGGTTTTAATCTTCCGGAGCAGATCGATGCCATCCATCACCGGCATCATTACATCGCTGATGACCAGATCGGGATTGACCTGGAGAAGCATTTCGTACCCCAGTTGTCCGTTTTCGGCTTCGGTTACCTGAAAATCCTGCCTGAGGGCTGTGCCGATAAATTGCCGTAAATCGTCGTCGTCTTCCACCAGCAGCAGGGTGGGCCTGTTGGGTGCTGCCTGGTCGTTTTCGCTGCGGGAAGCGCCTGCCGGTGGGGTTTCGCCGGTGGGATTTTCCAGTATCTCCACGTCGTTTTCGTCGAATTGGTTGAGGCCTGTCGGAAACCAGATGGTGAAGGTACTTCCTTTGCCTGGTGCACTTTCGAGGGTGATTTTTCCTTTGTGTTTGTTGACCAGGTCGTTCACTATCGACAGGCCGATACCGGTGCTGGGTTTCGAAGTGTCGTCGCTGAAACTGACAAAACGCTTGAACAGTTTTTTCTGGTTTTCTTTGCTGATGCCTTTTCCGGTATCGCTGAGGATAAGCACGAGCCCCGTGCCGGCAGTATTGATGCTAAGATCGATTTTTTCGTTGTCGGGAGTGTATTTGAATGCATTCGAAAGTAAATTCATTAATATGATTTCCAGACAATTGCGATCTACCCACAGGGTTTCTCCCGGAGCATTGTTGGTAAAGGTGAAGTGGATTTTGTGCCGGTTGGCCAGATCGGTAAAACCGGCATACAGATTTTCGGCAAACCGGCCCAGATCGGTTTCCTGCAAATGAAGTTTCTTTTGTTGCGCTTTCCGTAAATCGAGTATCTGATTTACCAAGCGCAGCATCCGGTTGGTATTTTGCGAAATGAGCTTCAGATGAAACTGAAAATTATCGGGCAGATAGGGTTCTTCGAGCAGGTAATCGATGGGGCCGGCGATCATCGTGAGGGGGGTACGTATCTCATGCGAGATGTCGGTGAAAAACCGCAGTTTCATTTCCGAGAGTTGTTTCTCGATTTCCACATCCTTTTTCAGCCGGTAAAATGAAAAGAGTATACGCAATGTTGCCAGGAAAATAAGGATCAGAACTACCACATATAATGCTATTGCAAAGGGAGTTTCCCAAAACGATGGCAATATTCTGAGGTGTATGGTGCGTTCGTTTTCAATCCAGCTCCCGTCGCTGTTGGTCGATTTTACTTTGAAGGTGTAATTGCCCCGGGGTATATTGGTGTAGGTGGCCGTGCGTTGTTTCTGTACATAGTTCCATTCCTCGTCAAAGCCTTCCAGCATAAAGGCATAATGGATGTTGTCGGTATTTACGAAGTCGAGTGCCGAATACTCAAAACTGAACGAGTTCTGATGGTGCCTGAGGGTAATCAGCCGGGTGTCGTCGAGGGTTCGCTCCAATACCGATCCGGGGGTATTCACTTCTATCGACTGGTTGTTCAGTTTAAAATCGATCAGGGCGATATAGGGCTTGAAGGTGTTGTCTTTGATCTGCGTGGGATTGAATTGAAGAAATCCTTCGGTTAGCCCGAAAATCAAATCGCCGTTGTGCAGCACGATACGTGTGGCTTCCGAGAAATTGGTGGTGTTGACCAGCTTCCGGATGTCGGCAAAGATTTTGAATTTTCGGGCCGACGGCTGAAAACGGGTCAGGTTATTTTCGGTGCCGATCCAAATTGCTCCCTGCCTGTCCTCGATAGCCGATAAACATACATCCGAAGGTAATCCGTCCGATGTGGTAAAGCTGCTAAATGCCTGCGGTATATGGTAGCGGTCGCGCCGTGTCAGCTTGTTCAACCCTCCGCCGAAGGTAGCCAGGTAGATGTCGCCTCCCGTGGTAATGCAAATATCGTGTATGTCGTTGTTGGAAAGACTCTCCGGTTTACCTTGCTCTTTGGCAAAATGCCGGAATTGTATTGTTTCGGGTTCCTGAAAACCAGCCTTGAAAACAATAAGTCCGTTGGTGGTGCCTACGTAAATAACACCTTGCCGGTCTTCGTCGATCACCCTGATACGCGCTCCCCGGGTCGCTGGATAATGCGACAACCGGTTCCTGTAATTGAGAAACCGCAGCTTCTTGTCTCCCGGTCGTTCGATCAGATTCAATCCGCCACCATAGCTTCCTACCCAGATCCGGTGTCTGCTGTCCTCGAAAATCGAATAAATCACATTATCGCTCAGGCTGTATTCATCGTCATGGTCGGTTTTATAATTGTCGATATTATAGCTCGTGCTGCCGGGTAGAGGTCTCGCTCTGAACAGACCGTCGGTCTTAGTGCCCAGCCAGATGGTGTTTGATCTGTCCTTCATCATACAGTATACCATACTTCCGAAACGGCCGTTTTTCGAAATCGTCCCGTTGGCCGATACATCACCCAGGTAGTTCATTGCCGAATCGTACACCACAACCCTCCCTTCTTTGGTCGCCACCCAAATGCGGTTGCTGTGATCCTGCAACACGGCTCGCACGTTGTTCGAAATTGTCGACCGGAGGTCGGTGCTTACCATTCGTTTCTGAAATAGATGATTGCTGAACGATACTTTTTCGAGCCCCAGCGATCGGCTGCAAAACCACAAATTCCCCTGGCGATCGCAGTAAAGCGAATGTAAGATGTTTGAAAACTGATGATGCCGGGTCGCATCGTCGTTGTTGAAAGGAAGCAATTCGTCGGTTTCGGCGTCGTAATACGAAAATCCGCCCCCCCTCGGATGTATCCAGAGCCGGCCGTTGATATCTTCCCGTATCTTGGTGCCCGACGGAAACACATTGATGGCGGCATCGTGGGCACTGGTACTGTAATAGCGCATGGCGCGCGATGCAATATCGATTTTGTAAATTCCCGGCTCCCGGGTCTGAAACCATAACTGTCCCTGCTTGTCGACATAATTTCCCCGTACATAATTGTCCTTCAGTACGGTTGAATTCGTAGTGGTATAATTTTCGATCGTTAGGTCCGACAGCCGGAGAATGAATATCCCGCCGCCCGAAGTAGTGATAACGAGTTCCTCCGGAAAGGAGGTGTCCGGCTGACCACCCTGCTTCTTCGTTGCTTGCGTGTCGCCCGCTCCCTTCCCGGCTACCGGCTTCGATGCGTAAATCCCGTTGATCTCCTGCTTGCACGGCAGTTTTACCAGGCCGAAGGTCTTTTTCTCCTTGTTGTATCTCCGGAGCTGACCGCGGCTTGAACCGAACCATATTTCGTCGTTTACATCGGCGTAGCAATAAAATGGAAGCCTGAAACTTCCGGTATCCGGCGAATTGATAAAATAGGGAATGGGTTTCGGACTGTCCTTTTTGAGCTGGTAAAGTCCATTGTCGGTCAGTATCCAGCTGTCGCCCTGCTTGTCTTCGTATACTTCATACACCAGATCGGAATAAAGCATATTGTTTTCGGTCGTAAATTCCCTGATGTTGAACGCCGAATCGAGCACACAAATACATCCGTGCTTTCCGGAAATCAACCAAACCTTCCCCGACGGCTGTATGCTGATTTTTGATAACAGAAACGATTTGTTACGATAGGATTCCAATGCACTTAAGCCGGTAAAGGTTTCGGTTGCCGGGTCGAAACGATGCGCTTTGTTGTCGTACGATTCGAGCCAGATAAAACCGAGCTTGTCTTCGTAAATATGTTCGAACCGGCTGCTGCTGATCGCGTACGAATCGGTGCTTCTAAGCCTGAAGTTTTTAAACCGTTTTCCATCAAACCGTGCAAAACCGTTCCAGGTCGAAAACCACATGAATCCTTTCCTGTCTTGCACGATGTCGGTTACCACGTTTTGCGGCAATCCGTCATCGGTCGAGTAGTGCTCGAAAAACCGGGTCGGCCGGGCGGATAGCCCGTAGCTCATCAGTAGGGCGATGAAGAGGATGAGTTGTTTCATGGCAGCCTGCATAGTGAATAAAGTGCAAATATAGGCATATAATGCGTACGATTGCCGAACTTAGCAGGGGGTAAATGGTTTAAAAAGGAGGGGGTTCCTGACTCTTGACTCTTGATTCTTGATTCTTTTTACTATTTTTGTACCAAAAATAAATCGAAATGGGAAAAGTTATAATTATTGGCGCCGGGGGCGTCGGAACGGTGGTTGCCCACAAGGTGGCGCAAAACCCGGAGGTGTTTACCGAAATTATGCTCGCCAGCCGTACGAAATCGAAATGTGATGCAATTGCGGCGGATGTGAAAAAACGGACAGGTGTAACCCTTCAGACCGCACGCGTGGATGCCGACAGCGTGGCCGAACTGGTGGCCTTGTTCTATGAGTTTCGTCCCGAACTGGTTATCAACGTAGCATTGCCCTATCAGGACCTCACCATCATGGATGCCTGCCTCAAAGCGGGGGTGAACTACCTCGATACGGCTAATTATGAGCCGAAAGAAGAGGCTAAGTTCGAATACAGCTGGCAGTGGGCGTATAAGGAGAAGTTTGAAAAGGCCGGACTTACCGCTATCCTCGGCTGTGGCTTCGACCCGGGTGTAACCAGCGTGTTCACGGCTTATGCCGCCAAACACCATTTCGACGAAATGCATTACCTCGATATCGTCGATTGTAATGCCGGCGATCATGGCAAGGCGTTCGCCACCAACTTCAATCCCGAAATCAATATCCGCGAGGTAACCCAAAAGGGTAAGTATTGGGAAGATGGAAAATGGGTCGAAACGGCTCCGCACGAGATTCATAAGCCGCTCACATATCCCGAAATCGGACCGAAGGAATCTTATGTGATTTATCACGAGGAACTCGAGTCGCTCGTGAAAAACTTTCCTACACTCAAGCGCGCCCGCTTCTGGATGACCTTCGGGCAGGAATACCTGACCCACCTGCGTGTGATCCAGAACATCGGAATGGCCCGTATCGACGAGGTGGAATACAACGGCGTGAAAATCGTGCCCATCCAGTTCCTGAAAGCGGTGCTCCCCGATCCGGGCGATCTGGGCGAAAACTACACGGGCTGGACGTCCATCGGCTGCCGGATCCGTGGAATCAAGGACGGAAAAGAGAAAACGTATTACGTGTACAATAATTGCAGTCACCAGGCTGCCTATCAGGAAACCGGCGCTCAGGGCGTTAGCTATACTACCGGCGTTCCGGCTATGATCGGCGCCATGATGTTCTTCAAAGGCGAATGGCGCAAGGCCGGCGTGTACAATGTGGAAGAATTCAATCCCGATCCGTTCATGGAGATGCTCAACAAACACGGTTTGCCCTGGGTGGAAGTGCACGATGCCGATTTGGAGCTTTAACGGATTATTATTAATTGTTGGTTGCCGGCAGAACTCGCCGGCAATCAATAATTAACGATTGGAATGAAAAACTGGTGCCTTCCCGTCCTGATTATCCAGACCCTCGCCATCGCGGCCTACTTCTGGTTTTCGTCCTCCTCCTTCAATCCCGGTTTCGAGATCAAGGATGAGCTGGGAGCTAATATCTTTCCTTCGAGCATTTTAGCGGTAGCTACTACCGATGCCGATATCATCCTGCCGTCCGATTCGCCCTATGTGGGGAATCCCAAATCGAGTCTGCCCATCCTGCTCCGCTCGGCTAAAGCCTATAGCCGCGTTCGTGTCGAAATCGACGAAACGCGTTTTTTCTCCCGTTCGGTCTCCGAATTCATACTCGAAAAAGCCGAAACCGGATATTGTGTCTACCCCGATGTGATCTGGAATTACGAAGCTTTACGCGAACTGAAACAGGCCGAACCCATCAGCGTGGTGATTACCGTGGAGATGAACGGTAAAAAAATGGGACAGCGGGTACGAACCTTCTCTGTAAGAAGTATCAACGAATGCCTGCTGGGCTATATAAGCAACGGAAAAACCTACCACAGCACCGGAATCTTTTTTGCCGCCTACGTCAACGAGGATCATCCCATGATCGATCAATTGCTCCGTGAAGCGCTCGATACCCGTATCGTCAGCCGCTTTCTGGGCTATCAGGCCCGTACTCCCCAAGGGGTCGACCGGCAGGTGTATGCTTTGTGGAATGTGTTGCAGAAACGTAAATTTCAATACAGCTCGGTGGCAAATACCAGCCTGTCGAGCAATGTGGTGTTCTCGCAACGGGTACGAACCTTCGAAGATGCGCTCAATGCTTCTCAGATCAACTGTGTGGACGGCAGTGTGCTGTTTGCTTCCCTGCTCCGCGCCATCAATATCGAACCTATTCTGGTTCGCATACCGGGGCATATGTTCGTGGGCTATTATACCGACTCCCGGCGTTCGGCCATGAGCTTCCTCGAAACCTCCATGATAGGCGACGTAAACCTCGATGACTATTTCCCCGACCAACAGCTCGATTCGACCATGGTAGGCAAAACTCAAAACCAGATGTCGCTCATCACCTTCGAGAAATCGAAAGAATATGCCGGTAAAAAATACGAAGAAGTAAAAGACAAAATGATTCCCGGCGCCCGTAATTATATGTTCCTCGCCATTTCACGCGAGGTGCGCAGCAAAATTCAACCCATCGGGAAGTGAAGTGTTACGAAGCCTTGTCCTTTAAACTTACTTTTAACCAAAAGTAGCCTCCCAGTCCCGCTGCTACCGATCCGGCAATAATTCCCATCTTGGCTCCGTTCAGCAACTCGCTGCCCGCCGGATACGACAATCCGGCCAGGAACAAAGCCACTGTAAACCCGACGCCTCCCAGCATCGATAGGCCTCCCAGACTCGACCACTTCATGCCCGAAGGTATATGGGCTACCCGCAACTTAATGGCCAGCCAGGTGAACGAGAAAATACCCACCATCTTCCCCAGCACAAGGCCCAGGAAAATGGACAACGACACCCCTTCAAACAAATTGAGACTCGAGGCATTGAACACTACTCCCGCGTTGGCAAAGGCAAAAAGAGGCATGATAATGTAATTCACCACGTCGTGCAGGTTGTCCTCCATATCCTGAAGCGGACTGATCACATGGTCGGCCGCCGCTTCGATCCGTCCCAGATAATGCACCTGGTTGTTGCTGAGCACAATATCTTCCCCGTCCTGCTCCTTTATGGTGGTTTCCAGTACTTCGATATCGTGCTTCAACCCCGATGTGAAACGCTTTAAATCGAGCTGCGGACGGGCTGGAACCGTGAAGGCCACCAACACACCCGAGATGGTGGGATGGATGCCGGCCTGTAAAAATAAAAACCAGATAGCCAGACCGTTGATGAAATAAAATAACTTGTTGTTCACCCGCAACCGGTTGCCTGCGATGAGAATTCCGAAGAATAACAGAGCAATCCCCAGGTCGATAAACGATGCCATCGAGAAGTTGCTGTAGAAAATGGCAATGACCAGAATACCTCCGATATCGTCGACAATGGCAAGGGCCAGCAGGAAGATTTTTAAACTAAGAGGAACCCGCTTGCCCAGCAAACTCAAAATACCGATCGAAAAAGCAATGTCGGTAGCCATCGGTATAGCCATCCCCTTCATTTCTTCCGGGCTGAAATTCTGCATCGAACCGGTGGCGAAAAACACCAGCACCGGAACGATCATCCCGCCGAAAGCGGCTATAATGGGCAACATCGCCTGTCGTAACGACGATAGTTCGCCTACCAATACTTCCCGTTTTATTTCCAGGCCTACCGCAAAGAAAAACACGGTCATTATACCGTCGTTAATCACATGCAGCAGATTCAGCGCATGCCCATGATGACTCAACAGGTTGAATTTTCCTACTCCCAGAAAGAAGTCGAGCTGCCAGATCGATTCGTACCACTCCTTCAGCGGAGAGTTGGCGACAATCATGGTGAGCAGCGCTACAATCATTAATAATGTGCCCGGATTGATGGCTGTTTTAAAGTCTTCGATGAATCCGTAAACCTTATAAAAATTTTTGTTGCGATACTTTACTTCCATGTGTTAAATAGTTTTTCGAGCCGCAAAGATACTCAAAATTTTTAAAATAGCAGCCGCTCCAGCACGAAGATCGCCGCCCCGGCCAGGTATCCCGTCACGGCCAGTAAACTGATATGCTTTACATACCAGAAGAAATTGATTTTCTCCATCCCCATAGCTGCTACCCCGGCAGCCGATCCGATGATGAGAATGCTACCGCCCGTTCCGGCACAGTAGGCCAGAAACTGCCACAGCTGATCGTCCATCGGAAACTGGGCAATATCGTACATGCCCTGCGCAGCCGCCACCAGCGGAACGTTGTCCACCACCGACGAAAGGAACCCGATCGCCAGTACAATCAGCCGCTGATCGCCGATCGATGTTTCGAGCCATTGCGATACGTCGATAAGCACATGCGAAACCTCCAGCGCCGCTACCGCCAGCAGAATCCCCAGGAAAAACAGAATGCTCGACAAATCGACCCGGTGAATGGCGCCTACCAGCGATACCTTCTTCACATCGTTGGGATTCGATTTGCGGTGCAGGTAATCGGTATACACCCAAAGTACCGCCACTCCCAGCAGAATGCCCATGAAGGGGGGGAGATGAGTGAAATATTTGAACACGGGCACCGATATCAGAGTCAAGACCCCCAATACGAGCATGTTGCGCTTTTGTTTCTTATTGGGCGTGTACTTGCTTTCTTTTTCAAGCTGATGCGAACGCTTCACCGTGCCTTTCATCTGCATCGATAAAATAAGCGCCGGAATCGTTACACTCGCAATGGCCGGCAGAAACAGATGCGAGATAGTGGCCGCCGACGAAATCTGTCCGCCTATCCACAGCATCGTGGTCGTAACGTCGCCAATCGGAGTCCATACCCCACCGGCATTCGCAGCAATCACCACCATCCCTGTGAACAACAAACGATCTTTCTTATCGGCAATCAGTTTGCGCAACAACGATACCATCACGATGGTGGTGGTGAGGTTGTCCAGAATAGCCGAAAGAAAAAAGGTAAGAAAGCTGATGATCCAGATGAGCCGCTTTTTTTGCGTTTGTTGAATCTTGTCGGTCACCAGCTCGAATCCGTCGTGCGCATCAATGAGCTCGACGATGGTCATTGCTCCGAATAAAAAGAATAGGATACTGGAAATATCTCCCATATGCTCAATCAGTTCGAAATTGAGCAAGGCCTTGTCGGGCGTGAAATAGGAATAAATGACCCAGGTCACGACCCCGGCTATCAGCGCGGGCGCTGTTTTATTCACGTGAAGGCTGTGTTCCATCGCTATCGCTATATAGCAAATCACGAACACCGTCACAATCATTGTTGTCATACTACCTCGTGTAGTTAAAAAGGTTGAAATACTCCAGAAGAAAGGGGGAGGTACGGCGCGCTTGCCTTCCCCAGGGTCAATCCAATTTCAGTACCGCCAGGAACGCCTTCTGAGGCACTTCCACGTTGCCGATCTGTTTCATGCGTTTCTTACCTTTCTTCTGTTTTTCCAGCAGTTTGCGTTTGCGACTGATGTCGCCCCCGTAACACTTGGCAGTCACGTCTTTACGTACTGCTTTGATAGTTTCACGCGCAATAATCTTCGCACCTATGGCCGCCTGAATGGCGATGTCGAATTGCTGGCGTGGGATCAGTTCTTTCAGTTTTTCGCACATCCGCCGGCCCAGCGTCACCGCGTTGTCGAAATGGATGAGCGAAGAAAGGGCATCCACAGGCTCCCCGTTGAGGAGGATGTCGAGTTTGATCAGTTTCGATGGCCGGTAGCCGTTCGGATGATAATCGAACGAGGCATAGCCTTTCGAAATACTTTTCAGCCGGTCGTAGAAGTCGAATACGATCTCGCCCAGCGGCAGGTCGAAAATCAACTCCATGCGATTCCCCGAAATGTACTCCTGTTTGATGAGCTCACCCCGCTTATCGAGGCACAGCGTCATGATCTGACCGATATAATCGGTACGCGTGATGATGGATGCGCGGATATACGGCTCCTCGATGCGATCCACCGTCATCAGATCGGGCAGCCCCGAAGGGTTGTGCACCTCCATCATTTCGTCTTTCTTTGTATATACTTTGTACGACACGTTGGGCACCGTAGTAATCACGTTCATGTCGAACTCCCGGTCGAGACGTTCCTGCACGATTTCCATATGCAGCATCCCGAGGAAACCGCAACGGAATCCAAAACCGAGGGCCACCGACGATTCGGGCTCGAACGTGAGCGATGCATCGTTGAGCTGAAGTTTCTCAATCGCAGTGCGAAGGTCTTCAAAGTCTTCCGTTTCGATGGGATATACGCCTGCGAACACCATCGGCTTCACTTCTTCAAAACCATCGATGGCCGTAGCACAAGGACGTTTCGTATGCGTAATCGTATCGCCCACCTTCACCTCTTTCGAAGTCTTTATTCCCGAAATGATGTAACCTACGTTTCCGGCACTCAATTCCTGTTGCGGTACCATGTCGAGGCGTAAAATCCCGATCTCGTCGGCATCGTACTCCCGCCCGGTAGCCACAAACTTCACAAGATCTCCCTTGCGGATGGTGCCGTTCTCAATTTTAAAATAAGCAATAATCCCCCGGAACGAATTAAATACGGAGTCGAAGATGAGGCATTGCAGCGGTGCGTCGGGATCGCCTTTGGGGGCCGGAATCCGCTCGACAATAGCCCGGAGAATTTCTTCCACGCCCATCCCGGTTTTTCCGCTGGCACGAATAATCTCGTGCGGCTTACAACCCAACAGATCCACAATCTGATCCTCTACTTCGTCGGGCATCGCCGAGTCCATATCCATTTTATTCATCACGGGGATGATTTCCAGATCGTGCTCGATGGCCATGTATAGGTTCGAAATGGTTTGAGCCTGAATGCCTTGCGTGGCATCGACAATGAGCAGCGCTCCTTCGCAGGCGGCAATCGACCGCGATACTTCGTACGAGAAATCGACATGCCCCGGGGTGTCGATCAGGTTAAAGGTATACGTCTGACCGTCCTGCACGTAATTCATTTGAATCGCGTGACTTTTGATGGTGATGCCCCGCTCTCGCTCCAGGTCCATATTATCGAGCACCTGCGCCTGTAAGTCCTTGTCGGATACGGTTTTAGTATATTCGAGCAGACGGTCGGCCAGAGTGCTTTTACCGTGGTCGATATGGGCGATGATACAGAAATTACGGATGTTGTTCATTCGATCTAATTAATTGAGGGCGCAAAAATACGAAAAAAAATGGTATGGCGCACTGCGCCGGCGCCTAATTGAACGGATTCGCTTTGTGAATCTTAATCAGGAATCGCATAGCAATTCCGTATAAGTAGGGTTTACCCCGTAAATCCTACTTGTACTTCCTGGTTTCCGTGATAATCAAGGTGGCTTTTTCCACTTTTCCTCCCAGCGGCGGGTTCAGTTTGCTCAGGCACAGCGTCAGTTCCTGAATACGGGGGAATTTGTTCAATAGTTTGTCCGAGATCCGGTGAGCCAGGTGCTCCAACAGCTTGGACGGAATTTCCATCTGTTTGCGTATGGTATTGTATATCAGTTGATAATTCACGGTGTCGTCCAAATGATCCGTTAAGCCTGCCTTTTGTGTGTCCACTTCAATCTCCAGCGTAACTACAAAGGTATTACCCAACTCTTTTTCATGCGACATCACCCCATGAAAACCAAAAAACTCCATATTCTCCAAAACAATCTTGCCCATAACCACTTAATTCTTGCCAATTAACCACTTACCACCGTACTGATTCCCATTGCCTCTACTCGCTCTGCGATCTTCTTCAACTCATCGAACCCGATTTTCTCCAGCCCCTGGACCGGCGTTTCACGGTCGATCGTGTAAATCATCACCTGCTTCGGACGAATCTCCTCCAGGGCCGACAGCCAGGCATTCAATTCCACCTCCTTCGTGTTGTCGATCACCGCACCATCGTGCTTGCCCCGTAAAAACATCGTTTGAATAATCAGATTCCCCTCGAATTTTTTAAGCTGCTCCAGCAACCAGGGTACGCTGAACAGGCGCCCGGTCGGCCTGTCGAGCCGCCGTACCGTTTCCTCGATCGCAGAGTCGAGTTTCAGTATATTGTTGTCTACCTGGCGCAATGCCCTCATAATATGAGGTTTATGAATACGCGTCGAATTCGAGAGCACACTCACCTTCGCATCGGGAAAATACTTATTCCGCAACGCGATGGTATCGGCGATAATCGGTTCGAATTGAGGGTGCAAAGTGGGTTCGCCATTACCGGCAAATGTGATTACATCCAGACTGTTCCCCGCTTCACTCAGCTCCACCAGCTTCTTTTCCAGCGCTTTTTGCACTTCACGGCGGTGTGGCAGCCTACTTTCTTTCACTGTCGTGTTGAAGCCGCATTCGCAATAGATACAGTCGAATGAACAGATCTTGGCATCCGTAGGCAATAAGTTGATGCCCAGGGAGTTCCCCAGTCTGCGGCTCTTCACCGGTCCGAAAATAATTTCATCAAATAATATCATGATTTTGTAGTCCTTTTTTCTTTCGAAAACTGTTGTACGGATTTTCTTCGAAAATCCTAATTAGGAATTGCTGTGCAATTCCGTATAATTAGGATTTACACCGTAAATCCGTACGAAATCTTTACTAAAACCGCGTTATAATCCTCGCTCCCAGATGCTGCGCGAGCTGCCGCTTCAATTCGTTCAACTCATTCAATTCCCGCGCAATCTCCTCCGCACCCGCATCGTCCCGCGTTTCAGTAGCCTGCTTCAACCGGCTCAGTCCGTCGCGGATCAGCTCCAGCAACAAAGCATTCTTGTATTCATACATCAGCCGCGGTACCACCTCGTGCAACCGTTCGGCTTCCGTCTCTATCTTTTTAATCTTCGAATGAATCTTACTCAACGTGTACTTCTCGGTAAGCATGTCGGCCGCCAGGCGCGCAACCGCTTCATCTTTATGATATAAAAAATACTTTTCGGCATTAAATTGTTCATCCTGCCACCGCATTTCATATTCTTTTAAGATTTGCTGATGGATGCCCACGCTCATTTCAAGTCCGTCGCGGTTGATCTCTTCGTAAATGTAGTCGGCTACCAGCTGTACCTGCGGATGCTGCTTGCGTTCCATCGGATCCTGCATGTCCATCCGGCCATACCGTATCAACGCCAGCAACAAGTTACGCTCTTCGTTCTCGTAACGCGACGGGCCATAGGCTGCCCCGCTTCCTCCCGGTGCTGCGAAACCTCCGCTTCCAACCCCACCGGTTTCCCCGGCCACCGCGCTGCCGCCTCCCGCAACTCCGCTCTCCAAGCTCGCAACGCCGGCACCCGAACCCGCAGCAGCTCCATCGGCTACACCACCACCTCCCGGCCCGGCGTACGCTCCATCCAAAGCACGGTCTCCCGAACCCGCAAAACTGCCTTCACGCCGCTTCCCGGCTTCGTTCGCCTTCACTTTATTAATCTCGAAGTACAACAGCGCCTCGTCAACATTCAGCAAGGTACTGCATTCCTTTACATATTCCGCCCTGATTACCTGGTTGGGAATCAGCGAAATGCTGCGAACGATGTCGCCGATCAGGGCCGCCCGTTTTACCGGGTCGTTGCCGGCATCGGCCATCAGCAACCGCGTTTTAAACCGGATGAAGTCCGATGAGCTGGCCTCTACGAATTCAATAAACTCGTCGGCCGAATGCTTTCGCGCGAACGAATCGGGATCGTCGCCGTCGGGAAGCAACAACACCTTGATGTTCATCCCTTCTTCCAGCAGCAAATCGATGCCGCGCAACGAAGCCTTGATCCCCGCCGGATCGCCGTCGTAAATCACCGTAACATTATCGGTAAAGCGGTGAATCATACGGATCTGCCCCGGCGTGAGTGAGGTGCCCGACGATGCTACCACGTTTTCGATTCCATTCTGGTGCATCGAAATCACATCGGTATATCCTTCCACCAGGAAGCACCGGTCCTGCTGAACAATCGCTCTTTTTGCGAAAAAAATGCCGTAAAGCTCGTTGCTCTTGTGGTAAATCTCCGATTCGGGCGAATTGACGTACTTCGCCATCTTGTCATCCTTTTTCAGGATGCGGCCCCCGAAAGCAACCACCTTCCCCGAAAGCGAATGCACGGGAAACATTACACGGGCCCGGAACCGGTCGCTCAGCTGGCCGTAATCGTTCTCCATGCTGAGGCCGGTCTTTAACAGGTATTCTTTCTTAAATCCTTTGTTGATAGCCGATTGCGAAAACGAATCGCGCTGCTCCAGGCTGTACCCGAGCTCGAATTTTTTGATAATATCGTCGCGAAAACCGCGTTCGCGGAAGTACGAAAGTCCGATCGACTTGCCGTCGATATGTTCGTGGAGCGTTTGCATGAAATATTTCCGTGCGTAATCGTTCACCAGGAACATGCTCTCGCGATCGTTGCGCATCGCCAGCTCCCCGGCATCCATCTCCTTCTCGACTACTTCGATATGGTACTTGGCAGCCAGGTATTTCAGCGCTTCTACATACCCGATCTGCTCGTGCTCCATGATGAAATGCACCGAATTCCCGCCTTTCCCGCAACCGAAACACTTAAAAATGCCCTTGGCTGGCGATACCGAAAACGAAGGCGTCTTTTCGTTGTGAAACGGACACAGTCCTATCAGGTTGGCCCCGCGCCGGCGCAGTGTCACATAATCCGACACAACATCCTGTATCCGCGCCGTGTCGATAATCCGCTCTATGGTTTGCTGATCGATCATGCTTCGTTTAATTGTACGGAACTGCTCTGCAATTCCTGATTAGGATTCGCAAAGCGAATCCGTTCCCAGTAGGATTTTCGAAAAAAATCCGTTCTCATGAGGCTGTACGCCCTAAATCGGTACCCTTCAATCAAAGTTCATCCCACCCGATTCCTTTGTACTTGCTCACGTCTTCTTCCTCGTCCTCTTCTTCTTCAATCTCCTCTTCCCCGAGCTCTTCTTCCTCGCGCGCTTGTATCACCATCGGCTTGTGTACGACTTCTTGCAGGTGAACAACTTCCTTGTTGAGTTCTTCCCATAGCACATCCTTCAATTCCTGAAGTCCCAGGCCCGAAACCGACGAAATCATCACTGCCCTGATGCCCTCGGGCAATTCGGCTTTCATCTGCTCCATCAGCTCCTCGTCGAGCATGTCGCATTTGGTGATGGCCAGCACACGTTGTTTACTCATCAGTTCCGGATTATAGGTGGCCAGCTCATGCAGCAGGATTTCGTAATCCCTGCGGATGTCGTTCGAATCGGCCGGAATCATAAACAACAGTACCGAGTTGCGTTCGATATGACGTAAAAAACGTAATCCCAGACCTTTACCTTCGCTGGCGCCCTCGATAATCCCGGGAATGTCGGCCATCACAAACGAACTGTTGTTGCGGTGGGCCACGATGCCCAGGTTAGGAGTGAGGGTGGTGAACGCGTAATCGGCAATCTCGGGCTTGGCAGCCGATACTACCGACAGCAGGGTCGATTTTCCGGCATTCGGGAAACCTACCAACCCCACGTCGGCCAATACTTTTAATTGTAAGATGACGGTGGTTTCCACCCGCGGCTCACCCGGCTGGGCATAACGCGGAGTCTGGTTCGTAGCTGTGCGGAAATGCCAGTTGCCCAGCCCGCCACGACCGCCTTTCAGCAGTACCACCTCCTGACCGTCCTCGGTAATGTCGCACAGAAATTCGCCGGTTTCTCCGTCGTAAGCTACTGTGCCGCAGGGTACATCGATAATGCGATCCTCGCCGTCTTTCCCGTAGCTCCGACTGCCGCTCCCTTGTCCGCCGTCGCCCGCGTGCACGTGCCGCGCATACTTCAGGTGGATCAAGGTCCAGTAGTTTTTATTCCCGCGAAGGATGATATGCCCTCCGCGACCGCCGTCGCCACCGTCGGGGCCGCCCTTGGCAATGAATTTCTCGCGATGAAAGTGCATCGATCCGGCCCCTCCCTTCCCGGAACGGCAATATATTTTTACGTAATCTACAAAATTGGACATTGTTTCTTATTTTTGTACGTTTTGCACCTGTTGCCGGTCGCGAATCCACCCGGTTTTATGTTGTTTGTTCCGTCTTTTTCCAGGGGATACGACCCTCCGTCTCCCGTTTCGGGAGCTCCTTTGCGTGACAAAATGCAACTGCAAAGATAATCATTCGGGATGAAATACGCTGTTTTTTAGGTTTTTTTCGTTTCGCCGGTCGGTGTGAAGTTCCTGATTGTATAGCCGTCGCCGGATTGCCCGCAACTACTCGGTTGCCTGAGGCATCGGGCCGGTGAATAGTAAGTGATGGCGGGGAGAGCCGAAGGGGATAGCCCGGATCTCCCGGGACAATCCTGCCCCATTCGGAGGCTGCTCCGGAACAGGCAGGTACGACGATTTTCAATACAGGCCGGCTTAGTCCAGCTGCTTCTCCAGCACCTTGCGGATGCGTTCGAAAATCTCTTCGATTCCGCCCATTCCGTCAATGGCCACGTATTTGCCCAGCTGCTTGTAGAAATCGTTCACCGGCTCGGTCTTAATATGATAAATCTCGAGGCGTTTGCTGATGGTTTCCATATTATCGTCGCTGCGACCCGAAGTCTCGCCCCGGATCAGCAACCGGTTAATGAGTTCACGTTCGGGAACCTGCAGGTCGATGAATAACGACATCGGCGTACCGCGCTGCTGCATCATCACTTCCAGCGCTTCGGCCTGAGCCCGCGTACGGGGAAAACCATCGAGCAAAATCCCGGCACATTCGTCGCACATCCTTCCGATGGCTTTCGTCAGAATTTCTATAATCATCGAATCGGGAACCAGATTCCCTTTCGAAATAATCGCATCGATTTCAATACCGAGCGGAGTTTGCTCGGCAATCTCGTGACGAAGCAATTCGCCCGTCGAAAAATGCCGTAAGTTGAAATGCTTCACAATCAACTCGCTCTGAGTGCCTTTACCGCAACCCGGAGCCCCGGCTATAATTAAATTAAGTCTCATGTATTGTTAACTAAAGTGAATACGCTGATTGATGTCCCCCGAAAATCATCCACCTACTCGCTCACCACTGTATATATTTCCTTCAGATTACGACCATAACCGTCGTAATCGAGCCCGTAGCCCACGATAAATTCATTCGGAATTTTCATCGCAACATAGTCAACCTTAATATCGCGCTGCAAGGCTTCAGGCTTCTGGAAGAACGTGCACACGCGAATACTCTTCGCACCCTTCGCTTCCAGCGAACGAAGAATCCGTTCCATGGTGATGCCTGTATCCACAATGTCCTCCACCACAATCACATTCCGCCCAACCACACTTTCGTTCAACCCGATCACTTCCTTCACCGAACCGGTCGTTAACAATCCTTCGTACGACGATAGTTTTACAAAGGTTATCTCGCAGGGGAAATCGACAACTTTCATCAGATCGCCTGCAAACATAAACGCCCCGTTTAAAACGCATATAAACAGAGGGTTGAGGTCCGAAACATCGCGATTGATTTCTTCTCCCACCCGCCGGACTGCTGCCTGAATATCTTCTTCGGGTATCGACAAACTGAACTTTTTGTCGTGAATTTGTATGGTCTTCATATGCACAAAAAAGAATTAAGGCGCAAAAGTACGAAAAAAAATGGTACGGCGCGCTACGCAGGTGACTAATGTGTGTACGGCGCGCTTCGCTGGCGCCTGATGCGGGTACGGCGCGCTTCGCTGGCGCCTGATTGAACGGTTTTGCAAAGCAAAACCTAATTAGGAATTGCAAAGCAATTCCGTACAATTAGGATTTTCGCAGAAAATCCGTCCCCTCTTTTCTCAAAACCCGAATCCATCCACCGTCGTTTCTTCCACCTCTTCAAACTCCAGCTCGATGCGTGCATGCGCCGTCTTCCCCTCCACGAAAATCGCTTTCCAGGGCTTGGCCGGACAAACATATTCGCACCCGCCGCATCCGACACAAATATTCTGTTCGATCTTGGGAATCGTCAGACTGTCTTTATACGGGACCATGTGCACAGCCTGCGTCGGACAATGCTCGCTGCACGCCCCGCAACTGGTTTCGTCGGTATACACAATGCAATTTTCCAGGTAGAGCTGAACCACCCCCATCTGGTTGTGGTGCTTATCGTCCTTCGAAAGCGGTAAGAGCGCGTCGGTCGGACATACATCGCAGCAAATCGTGCAATCGTAATTGCAGAAATGATTATCGAAATGCAGCATCGGCTGAAGCATTCCGCCCAACCCGTAATCAAGAAACGCCGGTTTGATAATCTGTGCCGGGCATTTGGCTACGCACAAATGACACGACGTGCATTTTTCGGTAAAACGCTTGAAATCAGTGGCGCCCGGCGGCATGATGGGCTTCGTTCGTGCCACCTCCCGCTTCGATCCGAGCTCGATCCCTAATTCGGGTACGTATTTCATTCTGCTGGAAATCCCCGCTTGGCCCGGATTTTTATCGGCTACCAGTCGCGTTGCCGCAAGTCCCGCAACACCCACGGCTGCCAGAAAGCGCCGGCGCGAATCACCGGTCGTTGCTCCCGATAAGGTAAGGATGGTTTTGTCTTGGCTCTTCATGCCCATTGCGCTTTCCCGGGCGCTCGCTCCCGCGGCTTTCTTCCTCCTGTTCCTGCCTGGCACCCGCATGCCCCCGGCTTCAGGTCGCACCAAAGGCTGAACCAGGGTCTCGCCCTTGCGCGGCAGGCGGTAATGCAGGCCCGACTCTTTACATACATCGATGCAGTCGAAACAATTGACGCAACGCGACGTATCCACGCTCATCTGCTTGAAATCGATACACGACGACTTACACAGGCGGGCACAACTCCCGCAAAGCGTACAAGCCGACGAGTCGAAACGAATCTGAAACAACGAATAACGGCTTATAAGCCCCAGCGTAGTGCCGACCGGACACACCGTGTTGCAGTAAATACGACCATTGCGCCATGCCAGCACCGAAACTACCGCGAGTGTTGCCAATGCCACCACCAACGAACTTACACTTAGCAGGTAGATCGCGATCTTGTAAAAGGTATGATTGCCGAAGGAGGAAAAGATGTTGAACAACAGATTGTTACCCGCCTGATAAACCGGCTTCAGCAAATGCACCGTCATCCGCCCGAAAGCGCTGTACGGATCGAGTAATCCTACCAATACATGCAGTCCGGCCACGAAAGCCACCACCGTGAGCCCCAAAAAACCATACCGCATCCAGTTCAACGGAGGGAGGTATTTATAGCGTTTTTTATGCTTCCGTGAAGATGTCCACTTGCGGATGCGGCTCACCACATCCTGGTAAACTCCCAACGGACACACCGACGAACAATATACCCGCCCGAAAATAAAGGTAAGCAGGGTCAATGCCGCCAATATTCCCACGTTCAACGCCAACAGCGCCGGCAGTAGCTGGATTTCTTCCAGGAACTTCAGCTGAAGTGGAAGCAACTCGGCAAAATCAAGAAAATACAGGGCAATAAGCGCCCCTGTAACCATGGAAACACCAATTCGTAATTTTCGTAACATAGGAAAGTTTTTTTGCGGCTTCGCCTGATGAGTGTACGGCGCGCTTCGCTGGCACCTGGTGGGTACGGCGCGCTTCGCTGGCGCCTAATCGGACGGTTTTGCAAAGCAAAACCTAATTAGGATTTTCGAAGAAAATCCGTTCCCATTAGGAAATGCGCAGCATTTCCGTACCCAATTAAATCTTCACCCTCTTTATCTTCAAGGTATCGAGCTTCATCGTGCCCACTCCGATCGACTCTCCCCGCGACAAATGCCCCACGTCGGTCAGCGGCATTTCGCGCACCTGGTTGAAGAAATTAGTTGCAGCCGTATCAACCGCCACCATATCCTGCGAAAGGAAAAGCGCCTTCGAGTTCACTACATCGGCCTCCGAACGGCCACGCGGACCATTCGTCTTCATCAGTCGGTAGGCGTCCACCACATTGAGCGCCGGCCGGCGCTCGAGCGAACTGATGTCGGCAATGCATTGCTGAAGATCATTCTTGTGGAAGAAACCTCGATCCCACACAATCCCCATCAGGTTTTTCATCGAAATGCTCATCTTCGCACCTCCGTGATTCTTCAGTACCGGCACGTTGATCCATACGTCCGCATTCAAGATAGCTTCATGTATTTTGGTAGATTTCAGAATTTTAGCTTTGGCGATCGATACCGGTTTGTAATAACTCTCCTGATCGGCAGGAACCACCTTCGCCCCGGCCTTTTTTGCCGCTTCCTCGATGCCACTGTTGGAATAGCATTTGCGCCAGTCATCGCAGGTATGATCGAAAACCGTGACCTCCGATGCACCCGCCGCCAGGCATTGTCGCACAATCTCGGCCACCAGCAACGGATTCGTATTCGCCGCCATCTCCGGCGCCTTGTCCCAGCCGATGTTCGGCTTCACACATACTTTTTGGCCCTTTTTTACATAGCGACCCATGCCGCCCATTTCCGCGATGCCCTTGCGAAACATCTCCACCGGCTCACCGCCCATCACCGCCACCAGGTCGTAATTCCCCGATCGCCCCGATGAAGCGCCCGCCTGCATAGCATTCGCCTCCATCGAGCTGCCCGGCTCCGCCGCATTCAACTGCTGCGACACCACCGTCATCGCACCCGATTCTTTCACTGTAAATGCAGCTCCCGCTAATATTGCTGCCCGTAAAAAATTTCTTCTGTCCATGGTTATCTTTTTATGATACAGCTGCAAATATAAGAAAAATAGTGATTATCGATGAACACTAAGCGGCTAACCCGCAAAAAAAATATCAGCAGCCAAGGGCTAAGGGTTAGCAACTAACCATCCATCCCATCTTTAAAAAGACTATTCTCGCAGAAAAGCCGTCCTCCTGTCAGGGTTTCCTCCCCCCCCACAGCCCTAACTATTTTTTTCCTCCGAGCCCTTTCTTCTTCTGTCTCGCCGTGAACAATACCCGCGACAACAACCGGATCAGCTCGTCGGCATCGTCGCGCAAACTCTTGTAACCACCCCGCGGCAAGTAATTCCCCCGTTTAAATAACCGCAACCAGTAAATGGTTTCCTCCAGTTCCTTGTGCGAAATAGCCAGCTTATGAATAAAATCGGCTAAACTCTCCGCGGCATTCGCCTCGTGAATATTCGCCCCGACCGAGGTACCGCACCGTACAATCTGCTGCGCGATAGGAAAGGCTTTTTTGTTGAGAAGATACTGATACAATAAAATGATGCGCATCCCGAAATGCAAGCCTTTTATTTTGAGTACATTACTCTTTGGAGGGCGACCTTGTCGCACCTCTTGGCCCGGTTCTCGCAGCTCGTCGTTGTCCCGCACTGCTGATTCTGCTTTTTCGGGGTATCGCAGTTCTTCGTGTCCCCGCGTTGCTGATTCTGCTTTTTCGGCATATCGCAACTCGTCGTTGTTCCGCACCGCTGGTTTTACTTTTTCCGGCTCTCGTCGCTTGGGGCTTTCCGGTCGTGCGTTTTTCAATGTCCCGCAGTCGTTCTCCGGCCCAAGTTTCAGGCCTTCGCTAAAAATCTTGAACCGCTCGGACAACTTATCGGCCAGAACGGCCAACTTCATCTCGATGTCGTCGGCCGGGGTCGGACTTTCTTCATCCTCCAGCCGGATAGGGCCCGTTACTTCACGCAAATAAGCTGCGCGAAGCATCGGCTCGAATTCGGTAAGTAAATAGGGTTTGAGTGCCTTTCCGGCCTCCTTCGAAATACTGGATGAACAACTTGCTCCAAGCTGGTCGGCGCCGGGCTTTGCTTCAGGAAAACCGGAACTTCCAAACTCATCATCGTCCGGCATTACTTCAGTACTTAAATTCGCCTCAGGCAGTTGTCCGGAGGACGATAGATCCGGTTCGACATTCACCGGCTTCCCCGTTTCAGGGGAACGATTTTCATGCTTTTTCATAGTTTTCTCTGGTTTGTTGGGTTAGTGCTGCAAATATAATGAAACAAATAATTCAAAACGTAAAACGCGAAAAAATCTGAAACAGATTTATACGTTTTGACTGCTTCAGCAGCAAAAAGCTGAACCAACAAACAGGAAAAAGAAAAAACAATCGGGAATAGTACGGTAATCCGGCACAACAGGAATCGGGTCCGGCGCAAACGTCGCGATGAAACCCGGGAGGCTTAATTAACCCCGGAAGTCGTACGGCAATCGCGTGCAACTAACAGTTGCAACGCAAATCGGGGCTTCGTCGGGAAATGTATCGCATGCCGGCTCTTCGTTACGATGCCGGTATCTTCGTCAGGTTTTACGCAGCAAATCGGTATCTTTCCATGGAAACCTGAAACATGCTTCATCATATACCGCATAATCGGCCGTCCCATTCACCGCAAAGGTCCGGATCAAGGCCGCCGAAGCTAAAATCTCCTTTGCCAGCACTATCGTCGATCCGGTCTTGATGCGATCGTCGACCAACAAAATCTTCCGGCCCGCCGGATCGAAAGCCAGCGGCTCCAGCAACCGCGGATGCTCAAACCGAGGACGCTGAACCTCGTCGCGGAAATTAATCTTAATAAGCTGAAAATCAATATTCAGCCGGTCGTTCAATAACGAGGCAGGAAGAATACCTCCGTTCGCGATCGCTACAATCGTATCGAATTCCTCGGCGAACTCCATCTCCCAAATCCGCCGCAACACTTCCTCAAAACTCTTGCCCATCAGAAAATAAGTTATTCACGGTTGACAAAACGAACCAGCGATCGTACTCCAACCCGCCGTCTTCGCAACGCGAATCGGTTTTCCGTCGGGAAATACATCGCATAGGGCCGCCCTCCTTTATCAGGATTTACGCAGTAAATCGGTAAAAACACCTGCCAAAACCTGTATTACCAATCCGATCCATCCGATGCGAATGTCCTGTACAGCCATCGCCCAACTTCCGGTAATCATGGCTTCGAACGGCATCGCAACTACCTGGTAAGCAACTACAACGGCCACCACATGCCATACGCGCGCCTTTCCGCTCCACAGCTGACCCGCGTATCCGGCAAATAAAGCCAACAGGATCGATTTCGTGAAAATAATGGCCAACATAGCCTCCGAAGGCATGCCAAACAATAAATGATTGGCCAGCGGTGAAACCACAGCTGTCACCAGACCTGCCACGATACCATACCGATAGGCTGCTACCAGGGTGAAAAGATAAATAGGGAGCAACATCGGTCCGCCGCCCGGAATGAGGTGAGCCAGCTGCGGGCCTATAATATTACCGGCCACGAACAACGCAGCGAAAACATAAGTGCGCAAGGCCGTTGCGTCGGCCCGTAAACTGGTTAATAAGGTCGTTTTCATGTTACAAATGATTTTTTCGCAAATATAAGCGCTTTTTGCGAAATCTGAAAACTTTTTGTACGGCGCGCTACGCTGGCACCTGATTGAACGGTTTTGCAAAGTAAAACCTAATTAGGAATTGCAAAGCAATTCCGTTCAATTAGAATTTTCGCAGAAAAGCCGTCCCCTATAAAGTATATATTCTTCAAATTTTAACACATCGTTTCAATTATTTATATTACCTTTGTCCCCGATGTGAAAACTCCGCATCCTCTCTGTTGAGCTTACGTTGTAACTAACTTATGAAAACCCGCGAAAACGAGTTGTTGTTTATATCTGTTTTGGTTGACCTGGGGTTGCTGAATGGAATTTTCCTTCTGCTTTTCTTTGTTGGCTATCAACCGGCCTCCCTCGGAGAGCCGGCTTTTATTATCACGTTCCTTGCTCTGAATTTGGCACGCATCGCTTCGTACATAGTGGTGCGCAAGCAAATCATTTATCATAAAAAAGGGTTTCGTCCCCGGTTCTACCGGATGTTGCGCCGGTCGGCCGTCTTCCTCGTATTCGTAGCCATTCTCCAGTTTCCCCTCCACAATAGTCTCGGCAACAACCCGGCCGTGATCGTAGCGTTGGCCGCACTCACGTTTATCATCCTCAAACTCCTCTTCAACTATGCCTTTTTCAAGCTGGTAAAGCGCAGGCTGAAATACTCCAGCCGCATGCGCAACGTGCTCCTGCTGGGCGATAACGAGATGATGCGCGACGTGAAAACCATTATTAAATACAACCCGCAACTCAATTTCAAGTACGAAGGCACCTACGTGACGAATGATACCATGGACTGTGCCCTCGCCTACCAGGAACTCGAACAGAAAGTGCTCCGCGAAGGTATTCGGGTAATGTTTATAGCCGTCGATACGGTGAACGATGCCAAATCGGGTTGCTGGACCCTCGAAACCCTGCTTCGCAACTGCAACCGGTGGGGAGTGAGGCTCTTCTACGTGCCTGCCGTGAAACCCGACCCGCGCGAAGCATTGAAAACAGACACCATCAGCAATATCACCATCTACAACCCCCAACGCATCCCCCTCGATATCGCCGAAAATCAAATCAAAAAACGCCTGTTCGATATCGTGGTGTCGGGCCTGTTTTTGTTGCTGGTAATGAGCTGGCTTTTCCCTCTTATAGCCCTCATTGTCAAACTAAGCTCGCGCGGACCGGTACTCTTTGTTCAGCCCCGCACCGGAATCAACAACCGCACCTTCCAATGCTACAAATTCCGCAGCATGAGGGTCAACAGCGATGCGCATAAGGTACAGGCCACTAAAAACGATCCGCGCATTACTGCCATCGGCCGCCTCATGCGCCGTACCAATATCGACGAATTACCCCAGTTCATCAACGTGTTCTGGGGCGATATGAGCATTGTGGGCCCGCGCCCCCATATGCTCGCCCATACCGAACTCTTTGCACGTGAAGTGGACAATTACCTCGTACGCCACTATGTGAAACCCGGCATTACCGGCTGGGCTCAGGTAAATGGCTACCGCGGCGAAACAAAAGAACACTGGCAAATCGAAAAACGAGTACAATACGACCACGAATACATCCGTAACTGGACCTTCGATTGGGATTTTGTTATTGTTTGGAAAACAATATTCTGCCTTAAAGCATTTAAAAATGCAGGTTAATGTGTAAATTTGCACTCGGGATAATCGGGAAACGCATCATATTTGTGTTCCCCATCGGGATTTGCATCGTAAATCCGTAAAATCAGGAAACGAAAGTCGTTTCCGTATCTTTTTGAAAATAAACAACTTGCCGGTACAGTAATGTGACCGACCCGGCTGTGCCGTACCCGGCAGCCAACACAACTGACCAGCTAAATTGATCAGGATTTTCGCAGAAAATCTGCAAAACAGCAGGATTTGCATTGAAAATCCGTACAATTAGGAAACGCGCAGCATTTCCGTACAAAATTTTATGTCGTCCTATTACACTTACGGCCCTCCATACGACGAACAGTCCGACTCCATCGACTACCGCAAATGGTTCAAACGTATTTTCAAGCACTGGAAATGGCTCATTCTTTCCGTTGTAGTAGGAATCGGCATCGCCTGGTATGTTTACCAGTCGGCCACCCGCATCTACGAGTTCAAAGCCACCATCATGCTAAAAGGAACCCCCTCGCAACTGAATATATTCGAACGCAACTATGCCGCGGGCAACCCGCTCTCGAGTTTCCGCGCCGAATACCAGGGATACCTCAACCAATCCATCATTCTGGGGCTGCGCAGCAGTGTGCAACGGACTGTTGAAACGCTCGACTTCAATGTGCATTTCTATACCGCCTCGCGCTTCCGCAACCGTGAACTGTTTCCCGACGAACCTTATACGGTGGATATCGACATTACCCATCCGCAGGCCCTGGGGGTAAGCTTCGAGGTGCTTCCGCAAACCGATGGCTCGTTGCTGCTGAAAGCCAAAGGAGAAAAGGTGATACTGCACGACTTTGCTCAACATAAGCACCTGCGCTACTTCCCCGAAATTAACGAGGAACTGAAGGTGGGGCCCGATGGAAAAGTGACGACCGAATATTGTTCGTTTATCATCCGGAAAAAAGACCTGGCGGAAATGGAGGCAGCTGCAATGGAAGGTGGCGGCACGTTGGAGCTGGATGCAGATGATACGGAAATGAACCCTGTTTTTTTCCGATTCGTGTCCAACAATCAACTTACCTCGCTCTTCCGCAACCTCGATGTGAGCGAGGTGGAAAAATATGCCACCATGGCCACCGTTACGCTGCGTACCCCCCTTAAAGAAAAAGGCCGGGTATTCCTCAACCGGCACCTCGACCGCTGGCTGCAGGACGAAATGGAGCAGAAAAATCTTACGGCCGTGAATACCCTTCACTTTATCAACCAGCAACTGGAGGTAACCCGCGACTCGCTCGAACTGGTCAAATCGCAAATAGAGGAGTTCCGGCGCAACAACGATGTGATATTGCCCGACGAACAACTCGGTGAAATCTACACGGGGCGGAAAACAGCCGAAGAGGAGCTCACGACGCTTAAAAATACCCGCCAGCGGCTCGATCAGCTGAAGGAATACATCGCCGCCCGATCGGCCGATGCCGAGCTGATGGCTCCCGTGGTGATGGGACTCAACTCCGATGCGCTGTCGGCAGCAGTACTCAAGCTCATGGATATCCGCAGCCGGCTGTACTCGCTGCAGACCCGCGAAAAGGAAAGCAATCCCTACGTGGACGACCTTAAAAAGGAAGAACGCACCCAGCTGGCTATTATCGACGAAGCCATCCGTCAGCTCGAGCATCACAACGCCCAGGCTATCGGCCAAACCGAAGCTCGCCTGCAAGCCTTCGTGACCGAACAAAACCAATTGCCGGCCAAGGAACAGGAATACCTCGAACTGCAACGGGTGTTCGATCTTAACAACAAAATGTACAATCTGCTGCGCACGCGCAAGGTGGAAACCGAAGTGATGAAAGCTGCTGCTACCGCCGATAGCAAGGTGCTCGAATATGCGACCGAACCCCGACAGGTGGCGCCCAGCCCTCTGATACTGCTGGCGGGCGTAGCGGGCGGACTGGCCCTGCCGGTGGCCATCATCGTATTGCTTATCGTGCTCGATGTAAAGGTGCACGACGATGAGGATGTTGCCCGCCTCGTGCCGGCTCCCATCCTGGGACATATTATCCGCAACGACTTCGACACCGCCTTGGTTTCCTGCGAACATCCCTCGTCGCCCATCACCGAAACCTTCCGGGCCCTGCGCTCGAGTTTCAATTATATACTCAAAGGCAAGCAACCTCAGGTGGTGGTGGTAAGCTCCTCGGCCTCGGGCGAAGGGAAATCGTTTGTGGCCCTGAACCTGGCCGGGCTTTATGCTATTGCCGGGAAAAAAACCGTACTCCTGGGTTTCGACCTGCGTAAACACGGCCTTAAGGAATACCTCGACATACCGCATAACCAGGGAATTACCGAGCTTATTATCGGTACGCGTGGCCTGCGGGAGGTGGCGTATGCTTACCGCGAAAACCTCGACGTGATCACGGCCGGTAAACTACCTCCCAACCCTTCGGATCTGATTGAATCGGAGAATACCCGGGCCCTGATCGAAGAGTTGAAACATCACTACGAGATGATAATTGTAGATACCAGCCCGGTAGGCCTGGTAACCGATGCCCTGCCACTGGCCGTACTGGCCGATATCAACCTTTACGTGGTGCGCCCCGGCCATACCCTCAAGAAATCCCTGGCGCCTACTTTCGCGCAGCTCGAAAAATCGGGCATCAGCAATGTAGGGATGGTAATGAACAGTGTAGATCCTGCCGAGCACCACGTGAGCTACGGTTATGGCTATACCCCGTCGGCCCCCACACACGATAAGAAATAATAAAACCAAAATAAGATGAAAAAAATCCTATTCATGGCCATCCTTATTGCGATGGCTTCCTGTATTCCGCAGAAAAAGCTTATTTATATGCAGGATAAGAGTGCGGAGAAAGAGTACAGTAACCCGTACCAAAAGGCGGAGCAGATTACTGAACTGTACAAAGTGCAAGCGGGTGATTACTTGTACATAAAAGTAAATTCGACCCGGGAGGAAATTGATAAATTGTATAATTTAGGTAGCAATCAGCAACTTACTCAATTAGGAAATGCAACCAGTGCAAAGTACTTTTCTTACCTTGTAAAGGACAATGGAACCATTGATTTTCCGTATTTAGGGGAAGTGGAGGTTGCCGGAAAAACTACTACTGAGATCAGACATGAGATTCAGGCAAAGCTGAGTCGCTCCATGGATTCATTTAGTGTTCAGGTAGTATTAACCAATGCCAGTTTCTCGGTATTGGGTGAGGTACGCAAACCCGGTCAATATCCCATGAGTCGTGACCAAATCACTCTGTTTGAGGCTATTTCGATGGCGGGTGATATCACCGGTTTCGGTAAACGAAACCAGATTCGCATTGTACGTCCTACTCCCGGAGGTTCTACCACCATCAATGTCGATCTGACCGATAAAAATGTGATCGACAGCCAACGTTATTTTATTTATCCCAACGACCTCATTTATGTTGAACCCATGGCCATCAAGCAATACGGTATAGGCGAAACCTTTTCGTTCAGCATGATTTCCTGGCTCATCAGTATCGGCCTCTTCATTAACACCCTCAACAAGTAAGTATGAAACAGAATAATAATCCCAACATCGCACCTACGCCGCTTACGCGACGCTATGCCGACGACGATTATGGATACGGTTATGGCTATGGCCCCGAGGAGAAACCCTTCAACTATCGCAAATGGATTTACCTGATGCTCTCCAACTGGAAGTGGTTCGTACTTTCGCTGGTGGTGACTCTGGGGATTGCCTGGTGGGCTTACCGGTCGGCTCCGCGTATTTTTGAAGTAAAGTCGGTTGTAATGCTCGATGCCAATAAGCAGCAGCAAAACATTCTTTCCGAAGATTTTATGAAGGTTGTGCAGCCCGGTATGTCGCGCGATAACCGTAATTTTGTAAATTTCTCGGTATTGATGTCGCTCGATACCCGTATTTTACAAACGTTGGAAAATCTCGACTTCAACGTTCAAATGTATACCCGGGGAATGTTTAATTTCTCCGATCTGTATCCCGATTATCCGTTTATAGTGGAATTAGATAAAGCCCATGTACAAGCCATTAATCTCGATTTACAGCTGGAGAATGGTGGAAGTGGGATGCTTTATGTGGTAGGGAAGGGTGAAAATGTGGCAGTGCACGATTTTCTCACCGGTAAGGATATGCAACGAGTAGCAAAAGTTGAAGTCAGAGTGCCGGTACAGGAAGATGGGACTGTGGAACACGAACTTTTCAAGTTTCGCCTCCGGGAAACGGAACTGCCTTTAGCCGAAGTGGCGAAAGAAAAGAAAGAACTTTATTTCTCTTTTATAAACAACAAACGTTTGATTGCTGATTATAAAGAGTTGCAAATCAGCGAAGCGGCCAAGAATGCTTCGGTGGTGACCCTTACCCTGCGTGCCAAAAGCAACGCAAAAGCACAGGCCTTTCTCAATAAACACCTGGAACTTTGGATAAATCAGGACCTGGAAAAGAAAAATCTCACGGCAGTGAGCACCATTTCGTTTATCGACGAACAATTGAAATCGATGCGTGATACGCTCGATCGTATGGGGCGTAAACTGGAGAATTTCCGGGTCTCCAACGATGTGATTATTCCCGAAGCGCAGATCACCGGATCTTATGCCAAATTGCAGGAATTAGAGACCAATCTTTTGCAACTTAACTTACAAAAGGATTATGTAACCCGCTTGCGTAGTTACCTGCAAAACCGGGCCGATTATACCAAATTGATATCACCTGAAGCGGCGGGGATCAATTCTCCGGTCCTATCGCAAATGATATCCGAACTGGCTCGCATACGTGGCGAATTACATGCTATGCGCGATAAGGAAGACGTCAAGTCGAATCCTTATTATACGGAGTTAATTAAGGCAGAGCAAACAACTCTTGCTACAGTGAAGGAAAATCTGGCCAGTATCGAGCAATTCGTTAGTTCCAATATCACGGCACTGGAACGCCAACGCAACCAGATTAAGTCGAATCAAACTTCGCTGCCGGCCAAGGAACAGGAGTTATATGACCTGCAACGGGCCTATAACCTCACCAGCGAAGTAAACAATCTGCTTATGAGCCGCCGTATGGAGACCGAGGTAGTGAAAGCGTCGAGCCGACCTGATAACGAAGTACTCGAATTTGCAAGTGCCGGTATCCTTGTTTCACCCACCTATATGCTGTTTGCAATCGGCTTGTTTGCGGGCTTGGCCCTCCCCATTTTGGTACTTGTTCTGCTACAACTCCTCAATAATAAAATCCAAAGTGAGGAGGACATCAACGAAATAACCACCTTGCCGGTAATTGGTCATATCGTGATGAGTACCGAAGGCAAACAAATGGTAACCATGGATCACCCCACAGCTCCCATTACGGAAGCCTTCAGGGCCTTGCGTACCAGTTTCGATTATATTGTAAAAGGCAAAGGGCATAAAGTCATTATGTTTACATCTTCTACTTCGGGAGAAGGTAAAACCTTTTGTGCTCTTAACCTGGCAGGTGTATTGGCCATGGCCGGAAAAAAAACAATATTATTGGGTTTCGACCTCCGCAAGCCTCGATTAGGCGAATATGCAGGCGTTGCCCGTCGCGATGGGATTACCAATTTCCTGATCGGACAAGCCCGGGTCGATGATCTGATTATCCCCTACCGTCCGAACCTCGATCTGATGGTGTCGGGGGCTACTCCGCCCAACCCAGCCGACCTCATTGATTCGGAAAATACGGATGAATTATTTAAGCAACTGAAGGAAAAATATGATTATATAGTTGTTGATACCAGTCCTGTTGGGCTCGTGACAGATGCGCTCATTCTTTCGCGCCATTCCGACCTGAATATTTATGTGATCCGTCCTAAATTTACGGTGAAACCTGTTTTTGAAAACACGTTGGCTCAAATGGAAAAATCAAATATGTCTAAGCTTGGTTTGTTGGTGAATGGTATTATACCAGTCAAGAATAGATATGGCTACGGTTACGGCTACGGTTACGGTTACGGTTACGGTTACGGTTATGGTTATGGCTATGGTTACGGTGAAAAAGAAATCAAATAGTCAGGTGCAATTCAATGTGACTTCTTTTCAATTAGTATGTTATAGTGGGGCAAATAACTATCATGCTAATTTTAAATGCTGCTCCTAAGTATCAGCTCAATATGTCCAATCAAATTTATCAAAATACAAATGTTCGTGTTTTTTTGCATAACACTAATAAAAAATGCTACGACTATATTTGGGAGATATCGTGTAGGTCGGGTTTGTAAAAGATGGCATAAGGTTAAACATTGAAATTGGGGTGTCTACGTAATCGATCTACCAACGCCATGAAGCATAAGTCTGTTATTTAGATTAGCGATCGAATCAATTGAAATAAAATTGTTGATTAGGATATCCCGATGTACAGATAAACAGGAAACAATATTAAGAAAATACAATAATTCAATTTGTTAAATACTATATATGATAGTTAGAAAATCAAAACTAGTTGGACAGGTGCAAGTAAGTGGTGCCAAGAATTCAGCACTCAAGTTGTTAACAGCGTCTGTACTTACCAACGAACCAGTGGAACTTTATGACTCTCCAAATGCATTACTGGATATGCAAGTACATATTGCGATGCTTAATAAGATGGGTAAAGTGTGTTGTGAGTCAGGGAATTACTTAAAAATAGAAGAGTTTACAAGTCTTAATACTTCATTATTATGGGAAGAGCGTTCAATTAGAAATTCCTTGCTGATATTAGGAGCCCTAACAACTAGGTTTGGCGAAGCCCAAGTGCCTCTGCCTGGTGGATGTAAGTTAGGTGATCGTAAGTTTGATTTACATGTGATGATTCTAGAAAAAATGGGTGCTAAGGTTTGGGAAGAGAATGGATATTTATGCTCGAGTGTAAGAGATAAACTTAAAGCCTGCGAAATCATTTTACCTATTCGATCAACTGGCGCAACTGAAAATGCAATAATTTGTGGTGTTTTGGCCCGAGGTAAAACAATAATTTGGAATCCCCATATTCGACCAGAAATAATCGATTTAATACACATGCTCCAGAAAATGGGAGCTAAAATCAATGTTTTTGGTCAAAAATGTATTGAAGTTATTGGAGTAGAAGGGCTACATGGTGTGAAACATACAGTGGTGCCAGATAATATGGAAGCAATTACATGGGCTATTGCATCTACAATTACTGATGGTGATGTTGAAATACTTAATTTCCCATTTGATCACCTTGAAGTCCCTTTAGTGTTTCTCCGTGAAAGTGGTATGAGATGTTTTCGTGGTGAAAACTCGTTAATTGTTCGTGGGGGGAAACCATATCCTATTGAAATTAGTACAGGGCCTTATCCTGGTATAAATTCTGATATGCAGCCACTCTTTGCTGTATACGGTGCTTGTTCTCAAGGAGAATCAAAAATAGTGGACTTACGATTCCCAGGACGGTATGGATATGCTGAAGAATTTGCTAAAATGGGTGTGAATTATTCAATTGAAGGTGATTTGTTGAAAATTCATGGAGGTTCACCTCTTCATGGAACAACGGTTAAAGCATTAGATTTACGAGCAGGTATGGCTTTATTATTAGCAGGTTTAGTAGCTGAAGGTGAGACGACTGTTGCAGATGATTGGCAGATCGACAGAGGCTATGAGAACTTGAACAAAAAACTTTGTTCGCTAGGAGTACAAGTTAGATAAATTTTTATTAATTAGAAAATGAAAATTTATCCAGAAAAATTAAAAAGTAGTGTCTTTTTTCAAAATATTGCGATTGTTGCTGGTGGTAATATCGCAGCTAAAGCAATAGTCATTTTTACTACACCACTAATAACTCGATTATACTCTCCTGATGATTATGGTGTTTTTTCTATGTTTATATCTATTGTTGGTGTTGTTGGATCCTTAGCTACTTTACGTTATGCCGTAACTATCCCCCTTGCTCAGAGCGAAAGATTAGCAATGAATCTTATTAAACTGTGTTTCGTTATAACACTTAGTATTAGTTTAATATGGATGTTTGTTGTATTGATAGCAGGTGAATTTATTGTTGATTTATTTTCTGTTCCGCAAATGCTTTCTTATTTATGGCTAATGCCAATTGTGTTTTTTGGCACAGGGATATACGAAGCTTTGAATAATTGGGCCGTAAGAGTTCGAAACTTTAGATTAATAACCCAAACTAAAATTAGCCAGAGCACCTCTTCTTCTATTATAAAAATTGGATTTGGCTTACTTAATGTTACGCCGCTTGGTTTAATTATTGGTCATATAGCTCAAGAAGCAGCAGGTATTACGAGCTTATTTTCTAAATTGTTGCGTTTGAAACCGGGCTTTGTAAAAACCTTTAATTGGAATGGATTAAAATACGCTGCTCGAAGATATAAGAAGTTTCCTTTAGTTCAATCATGGTCACAACTTTTGCTAGCCTTAGGTGCTCAATTACCTTTACTTCTAATTGGTTCAATTTATGGATTAGAAGTAGCTGGTGTATTTGGTTTAGCTCAAAATATGATTAACATACCAATGGATTTAATTGGACAATCAGTTGCTCAAGTTTATTATGCTGAAATCTCCAAGTATGGAAAAAATAATCCAGATAAAATTTACAAATTATCAGTTTCAATTATAAAAAAACTTTTTTTAGTAGCAATCGTTCCTGTTGGAATAATTACACTGTTTGGCCCATGGCTATTTGCATTAGTCTTTGGTGTTGAGTGGGTAGATGCAGGTTTGTATGCCCGATATTTTTCATTGGTAATACTTGCACGATTTATATCAAGTCCTATTACGAATGTTTTTAATGTGTTTGAACAGCAAGGAGTTCAGTTATTACTTAATATAACAAGAGTAGTAATTGTTCTAATTATATTCTTTTTGAGTAATTGGCTTGATTTTTCAGCAAATCAAGCTATTATTCTCTATAGTATAGTCTTTCCAGTATACTCAATAATTGGTTTGATTGTAGCTGTTAATATTATGAAAAAGAAAATTAGTAAGAATAGCTTCGCATGAAAATATCAATTGTCTTAACAGGATATTATTTTAGAAATAAGCATCTGTATGAACAAATACTACAAGAAACAAAACTTTATGATTCAATAAGTTTTAATCTTTTTATTTTGTCGCACAAAGCTGAATATGAAATATCAGTTGATATTTACAATTACTTAATTACAAATAACTGGCAGATTATTTATCAGCCAAATATTGGATGGGATTGGGGGTGTCATGCCCAATTCGTACAATGGCATAATAAATCAAACTTACCAAACCCAAATTTTGTCTTGTTTTTACATGATGATATAATTGTATGTAAAAATGGTTTTATTAGAGAATATTTAACTTTGTCCTGTAGAGGATATGAACTTATTGGGAATAGTTTACCTTTTACTAAAATTAAATCTTTTGAACATAGTTATGCTGATGAGGCTTATATTCTAAGTAAAAGCGGCTGTCAATACGAATCTGGTGAAGTCAAAGTAGTAAGAGGATCTGCATTTTTTATTTCATTTGACTTAGCAGTGAAGGCATTAAGTAATTTACCGTATCAGAAATATGGTTCTATTCATTTGGCAAATCGTTCGTTGCGTATGTTTGGTGCTGTAGCAACATTTCTGGTGGGTAAGGAGAGGATTGGTTATCTTTCTGATAAACATTTTAGTAGTGAATACATATCCGAAGAAATGAGAGGACAAAGTATTTCTCCTCTTTTCTTTGTTAAAAGACATGTTGTTTCTTTTATTTCCAAAGTAAGAATTTATGTGTCGACTATGTATTCAAGAGTTATACTTAATCACACTTATACACTTAATAGTTCAGGTTTGAAGGTTAATGTTACTCATAATAATGATATTCAATATGGTTATCTTAATCTAATTATAGATAATTTAAATGGCTCAGATGTTAGTTTTGATGAGTTAGTTCAATTATTTGAACAATATAAAATTTGCTCCGTAAAGATTCCATTTTCAATAGCGTCAACCAATGAAGAATTAATGAGCTTTTTGTTTAGTGTAATTTTGAAAAGCAATAAGCCTGTAGACGTATTAATTGACGTTGACAATTTAATTGAAAATGATTTCCATCAATTTTTGAATAGATATTCAAATGTTGATGTAAAGCAAGAAGTTATATTCAGATTAAAAAGTTTTAAGTTTGGTAAGCGATTATACATAAAGTATCTCCCCCATAAGGTTAACTATTAATAGTAAATGAAAGTAATAAATAATTTCGTTCTTACAAATTATAATTCATATCGCATAAACGCAATATGCTCTAAAGCATGGTTTCCGGATAATGAATTTGAGTTAATGGATGTTTTCAAAAGAAATAAGAAGCCAATAATTCTTGGGAATGGAAATAATATTATATTAAGTAAGAATTATTATGACGAAGAGTTTATCGTTTTTAATGGAAACTATAACAATGTAAATGTACAAGAAAATCTCATTGTAGCGGAATCAGGAGCAACTTTATTACATTTAAGTGAAGTCGCACTTTTTTATAATCTATCAGGTTTGGAGCTTTTTTACGACATACCAAGTTCGGTTGGCGGAGCAGTCGTTATGAACGCCGGTACTAAAGAAAAAGAAATTAAGGATATTCTAATAAAAGTTCGTTATCTCGATTTAGTTGATATGCAATTTAAAGAGATTCTTAAGGATGAAATTCAATTTGAGTATCGCAATAGTTTTTTCCAAAAGAATACTGATAAAGTTGTGATCAAAGCGTGGTTTGAACTTCAACAGGGTGATCACAAGGTGATTAAGTCAAAAATGGAAGAGACGAAGAGAATTAGATGGGAGAAACAACCCCGTGAATATCCAAATTGTGGCAGCGTATTTAAAAGACCTCCAGGTCGTTTTGTTGGGCCAATGTTGGATGAGCTTAACATGAAAGGTTTTGCTGTCGGCGGAGCTAAAATATCGGAGAAACATAGTGGGTTTATTGTTAATTTTAATAATGCAACAGGAAACGATATACTTGCAGTAATTTCTGAAGCTCAACGACGGGTAAAGGAGAGATTTAATGTTGACTTGGAAGTTGAACAAAGAGTTATATAAAAATGAAGATAGCATTTGTCGTCACTAGTATAAATTCAAAGAGTAACGGTTTAGGGGGGCATTATCACAGCCTCCTCGTTACTGCTATCGAACTCTCAAAGTTGCACGAAGTCTTTATCGTTAATATTGGAAATGCTTCAGCTAGAACTTTTGAAGAAACAACAATTAAACTATATACAATAATTGACCAAGGTCCAGCACTATTTAACATATGTGTTAAACTAATCGATATTTTGAAAGATGAAAAACCTGATATTTTACATGCATTTGATTCATCCGCTTATTATTGGGTTCGTATTGCTAGTAAGATACTAAAAACACCTAGTTGTTTAACTAAATGTGGTGGTAATAATCCAATATATTTTCCTTTGGCAAAAAATTTGGTACTTTATAGTGTAGAGAATTTTAAATATTTTAGTTCTTTGAACAAGTTTAAACAATCAAAGCTTTCAATGATACCAAACAGAATAAGTCCATTTCCAGATGATTCAAGACGAATCTGTAAAATTATTAGTAGATTAGGAGAATATGCAGAGTGCTATAAGTTTTTAAGAATAACGCGAATTGGGAATTATTACCATAATAGTTCGTTACAGTTAATTAATCTAGTAAATAGGTTAACGCAGGATGGTATTAAGTGCTGTGCAATTTTTATTGGTACAGTGGAAGATAAAATATTTCTGGATGATTTAATAAAGCAAGGTGGTGATAATTGTTTTTTCTTTACGGAATCTGAATTTACTAAAAATGCCAAGTCACTTATTGCTTGTTCAGATGCTGTCTTAGGTACAGGTCGGAGCTTTATGGAAGCTGCAGCAAAGAATAAAATTTTACTGTGCCCAGCAAAAAATAGTACTTTGCCTGCTTTTATTTCACTCGAAACGTTTAACGATGCATTTTATTATAATTTTTCTGAAAGAATAGTGTTTCAAACATTTAATGAATCTATATCTTACAATAATTTGAAGAATGTTTTACTTAATTATTTAGAACGAGAAAGATATAGGAGTTTTACCAATTTAATTTTTCAAGAGTATTTTGATGCGAATCAGATTGTGGGTAAGTATGAAAAAGTCTATGAAAATGCCAAAATGAAAATAAAGCCTGCAATTCATGTTCTTGATTTTTTGTTACACACACTTTTTATAATTCGTAATTATTATCGTTAATGCCACAGTTAAAAATTAATTACTATTATAGGTTCAGAAGAAAAGACCTATATTTTTTTTTCTTTCTTTGGATACTACTTTATATAGAGCCAATAACAATTAATAGTTTTAAAATTTCTCAGATATGGAAGGCTATTGCTGTATTCTCAGCTTTCATGTATTTGCTCCCCAAGTCCAAACCTATATTTTATATATTTGGGATGTTGTATGCGTTAAAATACCTGTTTTATACCAAAATGCCATATGGTTATATAACGGCAGTCCAAAATTCGCTGGAATCAATGATTTTTCCATTAGCTTTAATTTACTTATACAATAAATATAAGTATCGAAAAGATGCGGTGGAGCGATTAATACATACTTCTATTACATTGTCATTATTTATTATTATTTCGACAATACCTTTCATTTTTGGGCTACAGACACTTAATCCGGTTACAGAACTTGATCAATTTGGATTGGAAGATGTAACAGCTACAAAGGGTTTGTTTTATCATATTGCTGTTTCCTCGAAAATGTTTACGATAGCTACATTGGTTTTGATTAACTTTTATAGTAGATTTTCTAATAATGTTTCAAATAAATTAATTTGGCTAATTTCGGTTACTCTAGGTTCTTGGTATGTGTTTACAAGCTGGACTCGTACTGGCTGGTTTATCTTCCTTTTTGCCTTGTTGATAAGTTTTTTTTATAACGCAAGTCTTAAAAAAAAGATAATAGCATTGTTTTTTACTGTAATCTTATTTCTCGGCGTGACATGGTTATACGACAATAATCAAGCTGTTAGATATCGTTTAACAGGAGGGGCTACTTATCGTACTGAAAATGATTTATCATTAGAACAGCTTGCTAATGCACGTTTACCATTTATTATTATAGCAATCGATAATATAACTGAGAGTACAACACTTTCAAAAATTTTTGGTTATGGAACTCAGCATGGTATAGACTTGTTTGAACAAAAGACAGGTATGAAAATAGTTTCACATAATGCTACTTTTGAGATTCTAGAATCCAGTGGCATAATTGGTCTTGTTTTGTATATGCTATTCATTGGTGCATTAATTTATAAAGTAAAATCTAATTGGAAATATTTAAGTCTGGAAATAAAACGAATTGTTTTTGTCTCAGGTTTTTTATTTATTGGTTTTTATTTAACGTCACACGGTACACCATTTTGGGGTGAAATTATTTTCGCATGCTATATATCGTTAACAATAATTTCACCCAAAGTGAAAATTTTCAGTGCGAGTAAAAATGAAAATAATTAATCGTTGATATATAAATACTATTGTTGTTTAGTAATGTAATTATGGAAATACAAGACGGTAAAAATAAAATTCTCTTTATTGAAATTTGTAATTATATAGATTATCCAATTGGAGGATATATGGCTTTTGCCAAACAAATGTTGACTGCATTTGGTAATCAATTAGTTTTGGTAGGATTGAGCACAGATGATACACCTGTAGGAGTTTGGGTGAAAAAAAATATTAATGGTGTTGAATTTGACTTTTTCTCTGTAATGAAGGTTAAGAAAAAGGATGTTAAACCCTTAATTCCGGGTAGATTACATGCATATTTCTGCCTTCGGAAATATTTAAGTAAGATTCTTAAAATTAATGTGCATAACGTTTTTGTTCAGACACCAGAAGTGATGTTTGCTTTAAGTGGTTATAAATCTCTGAATATATGCAATCGCATTCCCGGATTGGAAAATCCATTGAAAATTTCAAGATATAATTATTCGAAATATTTTGTGAAAATCTTTGACATTTTGTTTTTTAATTCTCTTAAAAGGGCAAGTGTAATCTTAGCATCAGCAGATGAACACGCAATTAATGATTTCGTAATAAGAAGTAAAGGTCAAATTGAACTTGAAAAATTAATTCAGTTTCCCACAAGAGTTGATACAAATGTCTTTTACCCACGGCCCTTAATTGAATGTAGAGAGATTTTGAAATTACCGTTAGATAGTTTCATTGTTTTAACTACTGGACGATTAAATTCTTATAAAGGATGGAGGTTTATGATAGACTCTTTTCGAGTACTTATGCAGGAAATTCCGAATGCTTTGTTTGTATTTGTAGGTGATGGGGAAGATAGGTTTAAGATTCAGAGTTACATTGAAAGTCATTCTCTTTCTAATAAAATTATACTCGTTGGTCGAAAAACGCATGAAGAGTTAGCTGTTTTTTTGAATTCTTCAAATGTATATATATCTGGTTCATATGTTGAAGGTTGGTCAACTTCTTTAGTTGAAGCAATCGCCTGCGGTATTCCTGTTGTATGTACAAATTTTAGTAGTGCAAAAGAGTTAGTTGAAAATCATAAAAATGGCTATGTGATAGACTCGCATGATGTGATTGCATTTGTCAAAGCAATATTAAATTCTCAAAAATTATCGAAGAATGAGCTGTTAAATCGTACACATTATATTAATAAATATTCAACAGATAATCTCAAATTGTCAATTTTAGAATATTGGAAATTAGTTTAAAAATGGGATATATACAATTTTTAAAATATCTGAGAATTTTATACTTGGTAAATTTTAAATGGAGAAAGTATAAAATTGGAAAAAACTTTCATGCTGGTAGAAATGTTGTTTTGTGGTCAAAGAACGAAATTAATATTGGGGATAATTTTTATATTGGTAGATATTCGCAAATAGAATGCGATGCAGATATTGGTGATAACGTGATATTTGGAAATAGTGTTGCGATTGTTGGAAAATATGACCATAACTTCACTCAGATAGGAGTACCAATTAGGATGGCAGAGCAAATTAGAGATACAACGTATAAGTGGGTCGGTTTAGACTCAAAAGTGATTATTGAAAATGATGTCTGGATAGGTTATGGAGCTATAATTTTAAGTGGTGTTAAAATATCTAAAGGGAGTATTGTGGCTGCAGGCTCTGTAGTGACTAAGGATGTCCCATCGTATTCTATAGTCGGGGGAAATCCAGCTAAAGTTTTAAGAAAAAGATTTTCAGATGATGAAATTATTTTACACGAACAAGTACTCAATAAATCCTATAGTGAGATTTGAGAATTATAATAGTACGTTAAACTCCATATATAATTATAGTAATGACCATTCTTGTTACCGGAGGAGCTGGATTTATAGGCTCCAATTTATGCGAAACCCTTCTTAATAAGGGTTGTTCTGTAGTGTGTCTTGATAATTTTTCAACCGGGCACCGCTACAATATCGAACCATTTCTTGAAAATCCCGCATTTCAATTAATCGAAGGCGATATTCGTGAGCTCGAAACCTGCCGTAAAGCGGTGGAAGGCGTTGATTATGTGTTCCACGAAGCCGCCCTGGGTTCAGTGCCCCGCTCCATTAACGACCCCATCACTTCAAATGAAGTAAATGTTTCCGGCTTTCTGCATATGCTGGTGGCTGCCCGTGATGCCGGAGTGAAGCGCTTTGTTTATGCTGCCAGTTCGTCCACTTACGGAGATTCTGCTTCTCTGCCTAAGATAGAGGATGTGATTGGGCGCCCCTTGTCGCCCTATGCTATTACTAAGTACGTTAACGAGCTGTATGCAGATGTGTTTTCGCGTACCTACGGAATGGAATGTATTGGCCTGCGCTATTTCAACGTGTTTGGTCGTCGCCAGGATCCCAATGGTGCCTATGCTGCGGTAATTCCTTTGTTCGTGAAGAAATTTCTTCAACACGAATCGCCTCGCATCAATGGGACCGGTGAGTACTCGCGTGACTTTACCTACATTGATAATGTGGTACAGATGAACCTCCTGGCGATGACCACCACCAATCCCGAAGCAGTGAATACTGTGTACAATACTGCTTATGGCGAACGAAATACCTTGTTGCAGCTGATTGACTACTTGAAGGAATTTCTCTCCGAGCACGATCCTGCGATTGCAGATATCAAGGTCGAATACGGACCGGAGCGAGTAGGAGACATTCCCCATTCACTGGCTTCGGTGGAGAAGGCGAAAAGACTGCTGGGATATGAGCCGACACACTCGTTGCGCGAGGGACTTCGTGAAGCGGTAAGCTATTATATACAGAAACGAATTGTGTGACTAGTGATAGGGATTGATTTAGTTTGTTGTGTTTTTTTTATTAAATGAGAAATAAATTACAATAATAAACATATGAATGATATTAAAATTGCCGTTATTGGTTTAGGCTATGTTGGATTGCCCTTGGCCCGTTTGTTTTCTACGAAATATCCTACCATTGGTTTCGATATTAATCAAGGGCGAGTTGCTGAATTAATGCGTGGTCACGATGCAACATTGGAAGTTGAGGATACGTTATTGCAGGAGGCTATTGCCAATAATGGTTTTGTATGTACTAACGACTTATCAAAAATAGAGGATTGTACGTTTTATGTGGTTACCGTTCCGACCCCCGTTGATGTCAATAACAATCCCGATCTTACTCCCCTGTACAAGGCCAGTGAGACCGTTGGGAAAGTAATCTCCAAGGGAGATATTGTAGTTTACGAATCGACGGTTTATCCTGGCGTTACTGAGGACGAATGTCTACCCGTGGTAGAGAAAGTTTCCGGTCTGAAATTCAATGTCGATTTTTTTGCCGGATATAGTCCCGAGCGCATCAACCCCGGCGATAAGCTGCATACAGTAGAAAAGATTAAAAAAGTAACTTCCGGCTCTACGCCCGAGATAGGTAAAATAGTAAATGAAGTATATGCTTCTGTGATTACCGCCGGAACCCACCTAGCACCGACTATGAAGGTAGCTGAAGCGGCCAAGGTGATCGAGAACTCGCAGCGCGATATCAATATCGCCTTTGTGAACGAACTTTCCAAAATTTTCAACAAGATGGGAATCGACACCAATGCGGTGCTCGAAGCCGCGGGCACTAAGTGGAACTTCCTACCCTTCCGCCCCGGACTGGTAGGTGGGCATTGCATCGGCGTAGATCCCTATTACCTGGCGCAGGCCGCCCAAAGGAGTGGTTACAATCCCGAAATCATTTTAGCCGGTCGCCGCATGAATGACGGCATGGGAGAATACGTAGCCAATGAAATAGTGAAGTTGATGCTCAAACGGGGTATCCAAGTGCTCGGCGCAAATATCCTCATCCTCGGTATCACCTTTAAAGAAAACTGTCCCGATGTGCGTAATACCAAGGTAATTGACATCATAAAAGCCCTTGCGGAGTACAACATCCACCTTACCATCTACGACCCCTGGGCCAATCCTGCTGAGGTGAAACATGAATACGGAGTAGTCACCACCCGTGAACTACCCGTCAATCGCTACGATGCTGTGGTGCTCGCTGTTGCCCATAATGAATTCAAACCTCTCGACATTGCCAGTCTGAAAAAAGAAAAGGCCGTAGTATATGATGTAAAAGGGCTGCTGAAAGAGGCGGATGGACGATTGTAAAATAATTTTGAGTTTAATAATTGTTAATATGATTTTTCAGGGACTTGCGTAGTATATGAAATTGCTTAATTATGAGATAAATACAGAACTGCCAACAGTCAGTTTAGAAGATAGATTAATAGTAAATACAATTAATCCTCACTCCTATTGTGTAGCAAAAAAAGATGAGATTTTCAGTCAAGCATTACATCGTTCTGATGTTTTGTTGCCAGATGGGGCTGGTATTGTGTTGAGCGCAAAAGTATTACAAGGAAAAACAATTCACAGGATTACAGGTTCGGATCTGCACCTTCATTTGCTAGACCTTGCGCAGACGAATATGTTAAGAGTGTTTTACCTCGGAGCATCAAACGAAACATTGTCGGCTATCAGGCAAAAAGTTGCTCTTGAATATCCAGCTGTTGAGATCGATGTTTTTAGCCCTCCTTTTAAGAGCGAATTTTCTGCAGACGACAATCGTGAGATGGTTTCACACATCAATGCGTTTAAACCTCATATCCTTTTTGTTGGAATGACTGCGCCCAAACAGGAAAAGTGGGTATATCGGAATGAAAAGGAGATCGATGCCAATTTGATTTGTTCAATTGGTGCTGTGTTTGATTTTTATACCGGTAGAATAAAACGACCTGGGAAATATTGGCAGAGATTAGGATTAGAATGGCTGCCTCGTTTGGTGCGTGAGCCAAAACGATTGTTTCGACGTAACTTTATTTCTACACCTCATTTCCTTTGGGATGTGATGGTGGAAAAGATAAAGATGACCTTGAAAGGCTAAGCCTTGAAAGTTATCGAACGCACAGCACTGGTTACAAATTTCCACCATCTGTACGGATACCATAACCAATAGAGTCTGGGATTGTGTATATTATATTCAGCAAGCATCAGCTTTTTTGAAGGAATGAGAATCTCGCCGATAAATACTAATTTACTTTTAATTCCCGGAATTGATTTAATATACGTACGATGAGCATGTATAGACGTTATGTTTGGTGCATTATCGTTCAAATGTAATTGCAGCTGCCTTAATGTTTGCCTACTTATAATAGAATTTTCATAATTAAAAGGAAGCATTGGAGTCTTAAAAATGTGATTAATCAGCACTAGCTGTTTGATCACGTTTTTTTTTGCTCCATATTTCACACATCGAGCCAGTAATTCTTCCCAGTTAATATCATTTTTCCATTGTAGAACAACTATATCCAACCAAGAATAAAACTGTAATTCCGATCCATTAAAATGTTTGTCAAGGTGTACGCACAAATGAATAAGCATGTCGATACAATCCAAAACACCCACTTCACTTCCGCTTATGAGGGTCTTAATCGCCCGGTTCATAAACTCTTCCGTGTCAAGCTTATATTCGTAAAGAGCAGCATGTAGTTTGATGTGCAACTCTATCGATACACCATTTTTGATCATTGCAGGTAGATGAGCATGCTCTAATTTCTCACTTACCTGTCGACTGTATAGCGATGCTGTTTGCAAATAGCCCAAGCCTTTTATACTTTCTACAACCTCACTAACATCATCTTCCCGAATTAACAAATCAATGTCACTGAATTGCCTTATACCTAATTTAGGATATAGCGCTTCAGCAAGGTAAATTCCCTTTAGTGCTACTACCTTCAAGTTACGCCTATTCAGCTCACTCGTTACTTCAGTAAATGCGTTATAAAGGAGCATACTTCGAGTCAATGTTTTCAGGTAAGTCTGTTTGTAGAGCATTCGATCTCTTTCAGGAATAATTACTTTAACTTCTGCATCGTTAGATAAGAAGTACCATAAGACTGGAGCTATCCCTTTTTTTATTAGATAAGCACTCGCATTTTTCCAGTCCCTGATCTCTTTAATCGCATTCATTAATGCGACTTTATGGTCAGTATAGCAATCTTTGTTTGCCAGTAGTGGGCCAGTGGCCGCAATAGTAGCAATAAGCAAACGTTGCTCTGGTTTAGAAGCGCTGAATGGTTTCATAAGCTTAAGAGATGAGTACTGTTAACAACAATGCAATTGATATAATAATTATAATGTTTATTTTTTATTTTTGATTGTAGGCGTTTCGGTGTTTATTGAAAATTGAATCTTTTGATAAAATAAGTCATCATCCCGGCAAGTTGAGCCACAAATCCAGTACCTCTACTAATTTTTTAACTTGTATCCCCTTATCATCATCTGTTTGCCTGGAAGCAATACTGCACACAGGTACTTCACGTCCCTTCCACGGCCTTTATTCCTCTTTCGTTCAAGGCTACGGCAATTTCCCGAAACGCATCGTACAGCACCATACTTCGGCTTACTGTCTTCAGATAGGCCTGCCGGAGTTTTGCCATCACCTCTGCCGGTATTTTTGCTTTAACCTCCGCATGGCGCTCTGCTATTTCCAGGAAGAGCGGAGCCACGCCTTTTTTTATCAGTTTCGTGCAGGCTTTCTCCCAGTTGTCGATTTTCGCCAGGCTTTGTAGCAATTGGGCGATATCCGGGGCAGGGGAGCAGGCTGCGATTACTAAGTGATTTTCGGGTGAAAAAACGTACATGACAGTTGATTGAACAAGTACTGCAAAGATAACTATTTTCCTCGTTTTGCCATGTTAGTTGACCCCGCTTTTGCTGCTTCCCCACAAACTCAGAAGGTCACCCCCCTTGTAAAGTGTCCTCTTGCCACTTATTGATGAACAGGTGAGCAGCTTTTTAGAAATCAAAAGCAGTAAGGAGACGATTGGGTGGGGAAATTCATCCAATCCGTCTTTAATCAGTAATTATTTTTTGAAAAACAACTTATATTTATTGTTATTCAATAAATATTGAATATCTTTGCCGCATTGAAAACTATAAATAGTACAACAATGTGGAACACAAACAACGTAGTATTTAAAGGCTTGCATGTAATAGCCTGGATCATTTTTGTAGGTCTGTGCATTGAGGCAGGAGGCTTATTGGTCAACTTTATCATCAGCCTTTACAAGCCTTCACTTCTCCCCAACCTGTATCAGAAGCTCGATTTAACGGCGCTCTACGAAAGCAGCAGATGGGCCTTCGTTGGCAGTTATAGCTTTATTCTGGCTATTGCGGCGCTCAAGGCCAGCCTGTTTTACACGGTGGTGATGCTTATGCACAAGATGGAGCTCGGCAACCCCTTTACGCCTTTTGTAGCGCGGAGGATACTGCTGGTCAGTTACAATACCCTCGCCATCGGGTTGCTGAGCTACCTGGCCCGGGAGTTTACACGGGGCCTTGCGAAGCGAGGTTTCATCACCGACTCTCTCCATCAGTTCTGGCACGACAGCCAGGCGTTCGTACTCATGGGGGCGGTAGTGTATATCATCGCCATTATAATTAAACGAGGAGTCGAAATTCAGTCGGAAAACGAGTTAACTATTTAGCACCATGGCAATCGTAGTCAATTTAGATGTTGTGATGGCACAACGTAAGATGTCGCTCAACGAACTGTCCGAAAAAGTAGGATTAACCCTGTCGAATCTGTCGATCCTCAAAACCGGCAAGGCAAAAGCCATTCGCTTCAGCACCCTCGAAACCCTCTGCAAGGTATTGGAGTGCCGGCCCGGCGATATTCTCGAATACCAGCCCGACGAAAAGTAGCGCCGGGCTCGGGACCGGTGCGGCCCGGGCAGGGGGGGCGAAGGTGCGAAAAAAGTAAAATACACCGGCGATCTTTCCCGGAAACAACGATTTTTTTTCAGTATATTTGCGGACTAAAACAGATCCCAATGTCCCTTCATAAAACAACCATAAAAGACATCGCTAAAGAACTGGGTATCTCGGTTGCAACCGTATCCAGAGCGCTCACCGGGAGTCATGAAGTGCAGGAGGAAACCCGGGAAATGGTGCTTCGAAAAGCAAAAGAGCTTAACTATCGTCCCAATATACAGGCTCGTAATTTGTTGAAAAACAGAACCAATATAATCGGAGTAATTGTTCCTGAATTCGTCAGTTTTTTTTTCCCCGAAATAATTATAGGAATACAGGAAGTGGCCAATCGGGAGGATTATCAGGTGCTCATATGTCAATCCAACGAAACCTCCGACTTGGAACGCAAAAATATTGAAATGTTGGAGTCGAGTAGAGTGGAAGGAATTATCGTGTCGGTCACGAAGGAATCGAAGAACGAACCGGTATTCGAACGCTTATTAAACGAGCAAATGCCTTTGGTGTTTATTAACCGGGTATTGCCTGATTTAATAGCCGACAAGGTAATTATCGACGATCGCAAATGGGCCTTCAAAGCAGTAGAGCATTTGATAAAATGCGGTTACCGTAGAATTGCCCATTTGGGAGGGAATGAAAAGCTGGCGGTGTCGGCCAATCGTCTGCAAGGGTATCTCGATGCTCATCGTCATTATGGACTTGACGTACACCCGAATTTGATAATGAATCTGGGGGTTCAACAAGAACGAGCGAGTTTGGGAGTGAATTATCTGTTGAGCCTGAAGGTTAAACCCGATGCTGTTTTTTGTGTCAACGACCCGGTCGCAGTGGGATGTATGCTTGAGTTGAAAAAAAGAGGCCTGAAAGTGCCTGAAGATATTGCAGTGGTAGGATTTTCGGAATCGCCTATAGGCAGAATTATGGAACTGACGAGTGTCAGTCAGCCAACCTATGAAATGGGGCGAGTAGCAGCCGGGAAGCTCCTGGAGCAGATCAAGGGCAATTGCAAACCGGCTGAAACGGTGGTGCTGGATGCGAAATTAAATATCCGCAATTCATCCCTGCCGGTCCATAAGCGCACGCAAAAATGATTTGAGGACAAACAATGTAAACGTTTACGTAAATAAAGCACATACTCGGTCCGGAAATTAGAGCTGGAATTTATCTTTGCATCACATAACAGTAAAGATGTGCGTATGCAAGTGCTCGATTATTTGTTTATCCTATTGTTTGTAATCCTGATCCTCGTTGTGGGTATTGTATTTGCACGTGTAGGAGGAAAGGATATGAAGTCTTTTTTTGCAGCCGGAGGTGCATTGCCCTGGCCAATCAGCGGACTTTCGTTGTTTATGGGATTTTTTTCGGCAGGAACGTTTGTTGTGTGGGGTTCCATTGCCTATTCGCTCGGTTGGGTATCGGTCACCATACAATGGACGATGGCTGTGGCCGGTGTGGTGGTCGGGGTATTAATCGCTACGAAATGGCATAAAACAAAGATTCTTACCGTAGCCGAATATATTACAGTACGCCTGGGCATGCCAGTTCAGAAAATGTATACCTATCTGTTTTTACTTGTTTCTTTATTTACTTCCGGTTCGTTTTTATATCCGGTTGCCCGTATAGTCGAAGTTTCGACCGGACTCTCGTTGGTAACCAGTATAATCGTGCTGGGCGTGATATGTATCATCTACGTTTCGATAGGTGGCCTGTGGGCGGTTGTAATCACCGATGTGTTGCAGTTTATTGTACTTACGGCAGCCGTATTCATAGTGGTTCCCCTGTCGTTTGATCGTGTAGGAGATATCCAAACATTTGTTAACGCGGTTCCTGACCATTTTTTTGACTGGCTCAACGGAGAATACACGCTGGGATTTATAATTGCGTTCGGTATATATAATATCATTTTTTTAGGGGGCAACTGGGCTTATGTACAACGCTATACAAGTGTGGGCAAAGTGGGCGATGCACGTAAAGTGGGGATTTTATTCGGTCTGTTGTACATTATCAGTCCGGTGTTGTGGATGATACCACCTATGCTGTATCGTGTCGTGAATCCCGGGTTGTCGGGCCTCAACGATGAAGGTGCATATTTGCTCATGTGTAAAGAAGTTCTACCCGCCGGTATGCTGGGAATGATGTTGGGAGGGATGATTTTTGCAACTGCCAGTTCGCTGAATTCGACGTTAAATATTTCGTCGGGGGTATTTACCAACGATATTTATAAACTTCTTTACCCGAAGAGTTCCGATAAGCAACTCATCCGTGTTGCCAGGATTTCCACCATTGTGTTCGGGATGTTGGCAATACTGGTGGCGTTGCTGGTACCCTTAATGGGGGGGATCGTGAATACGGTGATCAGTGTAGCAGCTATTACCGGAGTTCCATTGTATCTTCCTGTCATCTGGACGTTGTTTTCCAGGCGACAAACCGGGACTTCGGTACTCATCACAACCCTAAGCAGTTTGGCAATCAATGCACTGTTTAAATTTGTCGTTCCCGTATTGTTCGATCTTCGTTTAACAAGAGCCGAAGAAATGATTTTAGGTGTTGCTTTCCCGGTTGTATGTCTGATGGCCTTCGAAGTTGGTTATAGATGGAAAGGGAAGGAGTCGGGTTCACCAGAAATAAGAAGTATTTCTGGTTCGGAATCGGAGGATACGCTTTCTGCAGCGTCCGGAATGAATGAAGCGAATAATAAGTATAGTATACGGATTTTAGGAGTTGGCGTGTTGACCATCGGGCTGATGATAACAGTTCTGGGGATGCTGGCTTCAAAAGGTGTTTGGATTGTGTTGACGGTAGGTTGTGTGCTGATGCTTTCGGGCTTCATCATTCTTACAAAAACAACTAAAAAGTATGATCAAAAAGAAGTTTGAAGCGTCGAAGCGTTCGGTTAAAACTGTATGTCTTGAAAGCGATTTGGTAGTGGTGGGTGGTGGTATGGCCGGAGTTTGTGCGGCTCTGACTGCTGCGCGGGAAGGAATTCGGGTGGTTTTAGTACAAGATAGACCGGTGTTGGGAGGGAATGCATCGAGCGAAGTTCGATTGTGGGTACTAGGTGCTACGTCGCACATGGGTAATAATAACCGCTGGGCACGCGAAGGTGGGGTGATCGATGAAATATTAGTGGAGAATATGTATAAAAACAAGGAAGGCAATCCGGTGATATTCGACACCATAGTGCTTGATAAGGTGCAACAAGAGCCTAATATCCGGTTGTTACTTAATACAACCCTTTACGATCTGGAAAAATCATCGCCACAAAATATCGAAAAAGTATATGCTTTCTGTTCGCAGAATGAAACTCGTTACGAGATTTCTGCCCCTCTGTTTTGTGACGCTTCTGGCGATGGCATAGCGGGTTATCTGGCAGGTTCGGGATATAGAGTCGGAGCTGAAGATAGCAGCGAATTTAACGAAAAGTTCGCTCCCGATCAAGTACAATATGGCGAGTTGCTTGGCCATTCTATTTATTTTTACAGTAAGGATGCGGGTGTTCCGGTAGAGTTTCATGCTCCCTCCTATGCGTTAAAGGACATTGAACGAATACCCCGGTTTAGAAACATAAACACGGGTGAGCACGGGTGTAAATTCTGGTGGTTGGAATACGGAGGCCGTAAAGATACTATTCATGATACTGAAGACATCAAGTGGGAATTGTGGAGTGTCGTATATGGGGTATGGGATTATATTAAAAACTCCGGAGTGTTTGAAGGGGTTGATAATCTGACACTTGAATGGGTTGGCTTGCTTCCTGGAAAGCGCGAAAGTCGGAGGTTTGAAGGTTTGTATACGCTCACTCAGCAAGATATCATCGAGCAGACACATCATCATGATGCAATAGCTTATGGTGGTTGGGCGATCGATTTGCATCCGGCAGATGGAGTGTTTAGCAAAGAAAACGGATGTACGCAGTTTCACTCAAAAGGAATATACGAGCTGCCTTACAGGTGTTATGTGAGCAGGGATATCCGCAATTTATTTTTCGCAGGCCGCTGTATAAGTGTTTCCCATGTTGCGCACGGATCAACAAGAGTAATGGGAACCTCGGCATTCGGAGCACAAGCAGTGGGGATGGCTGCTGCTGAATGCATCCGGCAGGGAGTATTGCCTGCCACTCTGTTGGAACCTGCGTTGCTTAACATGTTGAGAGATAAGTTAAGCTTAAAGGGACAAAGTATTCCCGGCTATCCGATCAATGAGGATGGTAATCTGGCCAAACAGGCCATTATCACTGCTTCAAGTACGCTCGAATTAGCCGAGATTCCGTTTGATGGTGAATGGTATCGTATTGAATTCTCGGTAGCACAATTGCTGCCCCTTCAATCAGAAACCCGGTATGTTGTTGAGGTGGAAGTAGAAGCCGATGAAGCAACAACACTGATAGCAGAGTTGAAATATTCCCGAAAAATACAGAATTTCACACCGGATTTTACAGCCGGACGATCGGATATTGAGCTTTGTTCAGGAAAGCAACGTGTCGCCGTTTCATTTGATTCTGTCCTTGCTGCGGATCAATATGCATTTATTGTATTCCGGAAAAATCCAAAAGTTAAAATACGAACGAGCAGCAAACGTATCAGCGGAACGTTGAGTGTGTTCAATAAATTCAATCATGCAGTTAATAATTTTGGAATCCAAGAACCTCCCATCGATTCGGGAATTGATTCGTTCGAGTTCTGGTGTCCCGAACGCAGGCCAAAAGGAGCTAATATCGCCATGACTATATGTCCTGCGTTAACAGGATTTGGATCGGGGAATCTGGTGAATGGGTATTTACGTCCTACCGTGCGCCCCAATACATGGGTAGCATCTTTGACCGATTCGCGTCCCAATTTAAAGTTATGTTGGGGGGCACCTGTGATGGTGACTCAGGTGCAGCTGTTTTTCGATACCGATATGGATCATCCTATGGAATCGGTACAAATGGGACATCCTGAAAAAAGAATCCCATTCTGTGTGAAGAGTTTCCGACTGCTTAACGATCAGCGTGAGGTTCTTTACGAAACGACTGATAATTATCAGTCGATAAAAACACTAACCTTTGAAAAAGGGATCGTTGTTAACGAATTGATTATTGAAATGGACAGACAGTCGGAAACTATTCCTTGTGCCTTGGTTGAAATTTATATACCTTTATCCAATTGATAGTAATACCTGTAAAACAAATACCATGAATGAACGAGATGAATTGTATCTTCTGCTAAAAGGAAGTACGTCAGCCTTTGAACATTTATATAATTTATATAGTGGTAAGCTGTTTAATTTTTGTTTGAAGCTTACGAACGGGAATAAGTACATTTCCGAGGAATTGACTCAACGAACCTTTGTAAAGGTATGGGAAAAGCGTAGCTCTATTGATCCCGAACGATCGTTTGTGTCATTTATATGCACCATTGCCAAAAACATGTTGCTCAACGATTTTGAACATGAAACGGTTAAATTTATATATGCCGAGTATGTGAAAAGTGCGGCGCACATACAACATGAAAATGCAACAGAGCTGGAGGTGGAACGTAATTTATTAGAAAACCTGATTGATAAAATTACGGAAGAATTACCCCCTAAACGAAAAGAAATATTTATTTTGAGTAGAAAGCGAGGATATTCGAACAAACATATTGCAGAGTACTTACACATTTCAGAAAGTACCATTGAGACTCAATTAACCAAGTCCTTGGCTTTTATGAAAGAAAAGTTAAAGTATTACGGAAGCTATTTTGTATTTTTGTGTTACTTTTGGGTCATGTAAGTAGTGGAATATCGGTTTAAATCTGTATAAAGTATGTATAGCCAATCAATGCGAGCAGTATGTTGATACCTGACGATTACCTTTTGTTGTTCGATCGATATATGGCCGGCAAAGCCTCTGAGGCAGAAACAGCCTGTTTAAAGGACTGGATTAAGAATAATCCGGCTCTTGCCGAATGGCTTGAACAACAGGTTGATGCTTCTGCATCCGAAATGGATCCGTCCACCCGGCATCGTATTTTCGGTGCCGTTAATCGCCAGATTACCGAGGTCAGGACTCAGCCGGGAAGTAAACGTATACGGTCGGGTTGGCTACAACTGGCAGCGATGCTGCTATTACCTTTGATGAGTGCTTTGGGCGTTTATATGTATATGGCGAAACCTACGCAGGATGCTCAGGCCCCCTACCGGATCGCTGTTGATTATGGTCAGAAAGCTGAAGTTACCTTACCCGATGGAACGAAAGTATGGTTGAATTCAAAATCAGTTTTAAGCTGTAGTACTGGATTTAATACGGCAGATAGAAACATTTACTTAACAGGTGAAGCCTTTTTTGAAGTAGTCCCTGATAAGTATCTTCCATTTCGTGTTGTCACGAAGGATGTAACGGTGGAAGCGTTAGGAACTTCATTTGTCGTTAAAGCCTACGACGAAGACAATACGGTGTCGTCGATATTGATTGAAGGGAAGGTACGAGTTGCAACTCCTCACAAGCAAGTTCTCTTACAACCCAGCCAGCGCCTGGAATATGATAAAGACATCCAAGAAACGACGGTGGCGCCGGTTGCAAATGCGGCCGATTATGCGGCATGGAGGAACAACGAGTTACGGTTTGAAAATGAATCGTTGCAGGAAATTGCAAAGGAAATTGAACGGGCGTATGCAGTAGAGATACTTTTTGAGTCAGAAGAACTGGCCCGCCAGCGTTTTACCGGCACCCTCAATAACAGCAGCCTCCAACATGTTTTAAATATTATCGCGATTACTGCGTCGTCGAATTTTACGATTAAAAATGAACAGATTATTTTTCATAAATAGTAATGCTTTGCCGATGCGTATTCTCTGTAAAAAAGCAATCAGCCCTATAAGTTGATTGCTTTTTTAGCAGATAATCAATAATAAATTACATTTCGATAGTGGATAATCAACCGTTAACTGTATATATAGTATACAAGTATCTACTATAACCAGTAAATTTAATACAAATGAAAGCACACTTGAAAGAAACAGTGAGATTTTTAGGGCGTTTTCGGTTATCCCGAATACTCCTCGTCTTTGTGGTGTTTTTACCTTCTGTTTTAACAGCACAAATCAGCATTAATGTGAAGGAGAAACCATTGAAAGAAGTTGTGAAAATGATAGAAACTAAAAGTGAATATCGTTTTTTTTACAGCGAAGGACTGAATGACCTGGACAAAAAGGTGACGGTGAACGTCTCGAACAGTAGTATTGAGCATGTGATGGGACAGTTGCTCGCCAGGACCGGGATTGCCTACAGGATTGAAAAAAACAATCTTGTTGTGCTCTATCAAAAAGCCCCAGCCCAACCCTCTGAGAACAAAAGAGATGATAAGCCGGCTGGAAAAAAGAAAATTTCAGGAGTTGTGAAGGACGAGCATGGTCAGCCGTTGCCCGGAGCCAGTGTGTTGATAAAAAACAGCAAACAAGGTGTGACCACCAATGCGGAAGGAGCCTTTGTGCTCGAAAGAGAAGCTGATGTAGACGTATTGCAGGTTAGTTTTATTGGGATGAAGAAACAAGAGGTTCCGGTACGTAGTGAAGCCTCCATTGAAGTGAATTTAAGAGAAGATGCTATCGGACTGCACGAGATTGTAACGGTGGGCTATGCAACTCAAAAGAAGGTGAATGTTATTGGATCGGTTGCCACCATTGGAGCTAAGTCGCTTGAAAGCCGTCCCGTCACTTCATTGTCGTCGGCTCTTGCCGGATTAGCGTCGGGTGTGTATGTGCGAAGTTCGTCGGGCAAACCAGGAGCCGATGGAGCCAGTATACTTATCAGGGGAATGGGGACTTTAAACAACACGGCTCCGCTTGTGATAGTGGATGGAATTGTAGGTTCTACAACAGGAGTGAATCCCAATGACGTAGAAAGTATTTCCGTGCTGAAAGATGCTGCCGCGTCGGCTATTTATGGTTCATTGGCATCGAATGGGGTAATACTGATTACAACAAAAAGTGGGAGTGCAGGCAAAGTTACAGTAAGCTATTCGGGTAACAGCTCCATCACTACACCGAGTAATTTGCCGGGTTTTGTATCGGATTATGTGCGGCATATGCAGTTGGTGAATGAGGGCTATTCCAATATCGGACAGACTCCTGTATATACAGCTTCCACTATTGCGAAATGGCAGGAAGCCAACGCCAATCCAAATGGCCTCACCCCATTGGGGGTGCCCAATTATGTGGCCTATCCAAATACCGATTGGGCAAAAATTGTGTTTCAACAGAAATTACTGCAGAATCATAATATTTCCCTGAAAGGAGGAACGCAAACTACTCAGTTCTTATTGTCGGCAGGTTATCTCGATAATCCCGGGACTATGCCGAATACCGGAGCCGATCAGTATCAATTGCGTATCAATTTACAGTCGAAAGTGGCCAATTTTCTAACCATTGGTACACAAACGTTTGGGATGGTGCAAAACACCAGTGTGGTGGATATGAATACGGTATTTCAGTACCTGGCAGCAACTGTACCCGGTGTGTACCCAAGATATAACGATAAATACGGATATCCGGCTGCTGCCGAAGAATCGGCAACCGCAAATAATCCATATGCTTCGTTATTTGGCCAGGATGGCGACAACACGGTTTCGTTGCTCAATACTACTTTATTTGCCAATATCGATATCGCCAAAGGTTTGCGGATGGAGGCAAAGGCACATTACGATTACAACTTTACCGAAAATAATATTCATCCGGTACCTTATGAAAAGTGGAACTTTGCAACAGGTATCATAGGATCTTCGGGTGCAAGTCCAGGTCAACTTACGACTCAATATTCGTTGTATAAAAGTTACAATGTCATTCTCGATAATGTATTGAAGTATACTACCACTATCGACGATTTACACGATATCGGAGTATTGGCCGGGTATAATCAGCAGTACTTTAAATTATATAATTTTCTGGCACGAAAAACGGGGCTGCTTGATGCTTCGTTGACTACGCTGAACACGGCCACCACACTCACCGCTATCACCGGTGATGCATACGACTACGCTTTGCGTTCCTATTTCGGGCGATTAAATTATGGGTATAAACAACGGTATCTCTTTGAAGCCGTGATGCGTTACGACGGTTCGTCGCGTTTTGCGAAAAGTAGCCGGTGGGGTTTCTTTCCTTCCTTTTCGGGAGGTTGGAGAGTGTCCGAAGAGCCATTTATGCGCGAAGTGAATAATTATGTCGATAATTTAAAGTTGAGAGCATCGTGGGGAAAAACCGGAAATAATGCATCGGGTAATTACGATTACCAGGCAACTTACAATACGACTCAATATTCCTTTAATGGTCTGGCCATGAGTGGACTGATTCAGAAGAAAAGTGCCAATCCGAAGCTTAAATGGGAGACTACCACCACTACCAATCTGGGAGTGAACGGCAGTTTGCTAAAAAGAGCCCTGAATTTCGAATTGGATCTTTACCAGGGGCTTACGGAAGGTATTTTATTTGTTCCCACAGTTCCGATAACTGTAGGGACTGTAGCAGCCGCAACTCAAAATATCGCCCAGGTGACCAAGAAAGGAGCGGAGCTCATGCTGACCTATAATGGGCAGCTGAATAAATTCAGGTACAGTATTGCCGGAAACGTGGCATACAACATCAATCGTGTTACAAAATACAAAGGTAAACTCGACGAAGGGTATAGTACCGATGAAAACGGAAATTCGGTGTATTCCTCCAATCTGGGATCGGTGTCGACAGGCACCACTCAACGTATTCTTGAAGGATACCGGATTAATGATTATTACCTTTACCCCGTTCACAAAGGAAATGGTTCTCTCCTCAACTCTGACGGAACCGTTAATATAAACGGCGGGCCTGTTGATGGAATGATACGGACTCAGCAGGACATGACCTGGTTACAAATGATGGTGGATGCAGGCTATATATTTCAACCTTCGGGAGGAATAAGTAAGTCGAAAATCTGGTATGGCGACCTTATCTATGCCGATTCCAATGGAGATGGGATCTATGGTAATAGTTTTGATCAGACCTTCACCGGTAAAAACGCTTCACCGTCGTGGAATTTTGGATTAAACATGAACGTGGCCTACAATAATTTCGACATGTCGATGATTTGGGCGGGTAGTGCGGGAATGTCGTATTACTGGAATGAAACTTACATGAATCAATCGGTTGTGGCCCTTGGGAAAGCGGTGCCCACCCTGGTCGCCGATAATCATTATTTCTTCGACGACAGCAATCCGGATAATCCGGCCAATAATATTGACGGTCATTATCCGCGACTTAAAACCACGGATCCACAAAACACGAGAGCCAGTGATTTTTATTTATACGATGCCTCTTATATCAAATTAAAAAGTTTACAATTGGGCTATAATATCCCGGAGAAGCTGATTAAAAAATTAGCAATGAGTAATTGCAGGCTATTCATTGGAGGTGAAAATTTGCTTACTATTACCAATTTCCCGGGATTAGATCCGGAGGTGGGAGCCACAATTGCTTATCCCACAATGAAGCAATATACATTAGGTTTGAATATCACGTTTTAAAAGTTAAAATGCCATGAAAAAAGTAATTCTATATTTAGTCGTCGTTTTTCTCGTACTGGGATGTGACAGCGATTTCCTTGAAACATCTCCCTATTCGGCTATTTCATCTGAAACCATGTGGACGACCGACAATCTGACCGATTTGGGGATGACGGGTGTATATGCAGCTCTCCGGCTGGGGATTGGCAGCAGCAGTACGACATCTCCATACGAATTGTATGAAACCGACAGGTTTGGATTTACCGGACAAAGCCGGTTCGATGAATCGTTGTTACGGGGAACCATCACTGCGGGTGACGGATTGTTTTCTACGATGTGGAAAAATTTTTATGAAGGAATTCAACGGTCGAATGATGCCATAAAGAATATTCCGCTTAAGTCGCCCTCTTCCGACACAAAGAAAGCCCGTTATGTAGCTGAGGCAAAATTTATGAGGGCCTATTTTTACTTTCGCTTAAATCAACTGTACAAAGGGGTGCCACTCTATCTGGAACCCTTTACTGCCGATGAAGCACAAAAACCCAGGGCGACCGAGGAGGAAATATGGGAGCAAATAGTTGTTGATTTAACCGAATGTATCAACGAGACTAATCTTCCTGACAGGTATGTTGCCGGTGATCCCAATTACGGGCATGTAACCAAAGGTGCAGCCTACGCTTTACGGGGAAAGGTATATATGTATATGAAAAAATGGGAATTGGCGATCAACGATTTTTCAAAAGTAAAGGAATGTGGATATGCCTTGTTCAATGATTACAAATCGTTGTTTACTACTAAGAATGAACAATGTCCGGAGATGATTTTCTCTATACAAAATATTAGCCAGCAGGATTTTGGAGGGTCAGTGCAATTGTATTATGGCAGCCGTTCAGCCTTTACTTCCGATTGGAATTACTTTATGCCTACACCCGATTTAGTCGATTTGTACGAAAATATTGATGGATCGCCTTTTAGTTGGGATGCTGTGTTGCCGGGGTATTCGAGTTTGACAGTTGCCGAGCGGGAAGTGTATTTCTTGCGAAATAACCTGACAGCGGCCGAAATAAATGCTGCCGGTCTACGGGGAGCTAAAATGAGTTTATACCTGCCCACCGGAAATGAAGAACGGATACTCAAAGCATATGCAAACAGAGATCCCCGTTTGACTGCTACGGTCATTACCCCTTACTCCACCTTTGTAGGCGCTTACAATAATACTACCAATGTGGCCATCGCCACCATGCGTTGGCCATACCGAGCCCAGGCTTTAGTCGGAGGAGATCTTCAAACCGATACCCAGAATTATTTTTATTACTTATACCGAAAATTTGTGATTGAAGGCGTAACGGAAATCTTAAACCGGAATTATAGTCCGATTGATATGCCTGTTCTACGTTATGCCGACATTGTGTTGCTGTGGGCCGAGGCCTTGAATGAAGTAGGTAGAACGGATGAAGCAGTAGCCAAAGTTAACGAGGTGCGTGGCAGAGCTGGAGTTGCATTATTGAATTCCAATGCCGCAACTACGGTGAAGGGTACGGACGATTTACGCCTAAGAATTCAAAATGAGCGTAGTATAGAATTGGCTGGTGAAGGTGTTAATTACTTCGATCAGCTTCGGTGGAAAATCTGGAAAGAAAAAGTGTTTTATCCGGGTAATGGAAGTAAACAGGTGTGGGGAGGTGTGGTTAGTGCCTATTCGTTTAAAGGCGATTATATCTATAACTGGCCAATTCCTGCTTCTGAAACTCAGATTAATCCCAATTTAACTCAAAACGAAGGTTGGATTAATTAATCGTGAAGCCAAGTGGTTATGAAACAACTTCAGCTATTAATTATTTTTTATTTGTTAGGTTCCTTATATCCGCCCATCGGAAGTGCCGCTGCTAAAGAATTTTTTGTGTCGCTTGAGTCGAATTCAAGAAATCTGGGGACACGCGATAATCCTTTTTGCAGTTTGAGGGATGCTCAGCTTGCCGTACGCAAGTACAAAGCTAAGCATCCCGAAAAGCCCGTCACAGTGTGGTTGAGAAAAGGGGTGTACGAATTGTCGGGTAGTTTTGAACTTAATAAATACGATTCGGGAACTCCAACCGGTCGGATCACCTATACGGCATATCCTGGCGAAGCAGTGACCTTGATGGGCGGACGTATGATATCTGTTCCATCGGTTCGGAATTGCAGCGACACTCCGCTGCCCGATAAGCTGAATGGAGGGCAAGTGGTTGATAAATTGAAAGTTGTGGACCTGGCGGCATTGGGTATCACCGATTACGGCCAACTTCAACCCACAGGCTTCCGAAGGCCGTATGTAAATGCAGCCATGGAATTATTTATTAACGGGAGGCCTTTCCAGCTTGCCAGATATCCGAATAGTGGGATGTTGCAGATTACCCCCGATGCTGTGATTGACGATGGTATAACAGATCATACCTTTTATCCGGGGAGCTTACGTTTCGACAAGGAAAAACTCACAAAATGGTCGAAGGCCCGTGACATTTTCACCTGTGGCAATTATAAATACGCCTGGGCCACCGATCAGCTGAGAGTGAAACGAATTGACCCGGTTAAGGGGGAAGTAAGCTTTGCCGATGCTCATATGTTCGGCATTTCAGGCGATCATGAATGGAATCAGTATTATTTTTTCAACCTCTTGGAAGAGTTGGATTCTCCGGGCGAATACTATATCGATAGGATCAACGGCTTGTTGTATTTTTATCCGTATGACGACATATCACCCACCGATTCTTTGTATGTATCGGTATTGGAAACTCCACTCATTGCTATAAAAGGAGCCAATTATATCAGTATTGAAAATATTGTCGTGGAAGCCGGACGAGGTATAGGGGTATATATGGAAGAAACGAATGAAAATGTAATACAAAACTGTATATTTCGTAATTTGGGAGTGTTAGGTGTATGTGTTGGGAAAGGGAGCAGATCGACAACAATTTATGGTCATCCTGACGAGCAACACCCTTTTTTACCTCAGGAAAAAATATCGGAAGCAGTGGGTAGTCTTTACGATTATTTATATGAAAATCCGGTCTTTGTTCGGGATGGCGGCAAGAATAATGGGATCGTAAATTGCGAATTTCAAAATATCGGATGTGGTGGTGTTAGTTTGGGGGGAGGGAATCGGTTGACGCTGGAAAAGGCCGGTAACTACATTCGGCAGTGCGAATTTACAAATTGCGGTCGATTGGATTATTCATACAAAGCACCTGTAAATATCGATGGAGTTGGTAACCTGATTCAACATTGTCAGTTTAATACTTGTCCGGCTACTGCTATCTATATTCATGGTAACGAGCATGTTATCGAATATAATGTTATTGAAAGAGCCTGTACGTTTATGGACGATCAGGGAGCTGTTTACCTGGGACGCGATCCGTCGGAATTTGGAAACATTATCCGGTATAATTTTTTTAAAGAAATTGGCAATATCGGGACTACTGTTGCGGTATATTATGATGATGGTGCAAGTGGAACCCTGCTGTATGGCAATGTGTTTTACAAGGCCGGCACTCGTTCGGTTTTAATAGGTGGAGGACATTACAATACCGTTGAAAATAATATCTTTATCCAATCTCCCGTAGCGATTCATCTCGACAACCGATTTGCAAGTTGGGCGAAAAATTCGATTGTGGCCGGAGGAATATTCGAAGTGCGTTTAAATGCGGTTAATTATCTGAAACCACCCTATGTAAACCGTTATCCGGAACTGACAAATTTTTTTAAGGATAATCCTGCCGTTCCCAAGGAAAATGTATTTCGCAACAATGTTTTTGTTCATGTACAACGTGTTTACGACGGTAAAAAAGAATGGGGGCCTGCTGAAAACGAGAATTACATTACCAATCAGGATATTGGATTTGAGAATGACACGGCATTGAATTTCAATTTGAAAGCCGACGCACTTATTTTCAGAAAATTACCCGATTTTAAATCGATACCTTTTTATGCCATAGGGCGTAAGCGTTAAACCGGTAAATTATTTAGAAAACCATGCATACTTTTCATCTGTCGATATGTCGGATGTTACTCATCCAGTTGCTTTTCATAGGTGTAATCCACACGAAAGCAGAAAACAAAACGAAATCGGATCGCACTGCCCTGGCTCAACCGCCGGCCGACGCATCGCAAACCGGTTGGAAATCGCTGACCCTACGGCAAAAAATCGGTCAGTTAATGCTTATGTTACCCGATCGGCAAAAAGAGTTGGAACTGGGTGACGGTTCGCTGCCAGAATTTTTTAAACGATATCCGGTAAGTGGCTTCTTTATGGGTTGGAAACTTTGGGATGGAGTGGAACGTGATCAGTACTTACACCATATACGTACTTCTTGTGTCGAGTATCAGCAAGCGAGTGAGTTGCCACTGATATTTCAGGAAGATTATGAAAGTGGGGTGAATCTGCCCGGAATGACATCGTTCCCGAACGAAATGGCATTGGGTGCGGCAGATTCTCCCCGGTTAGCCTATCAGTACGGTGAAGTGGTAGCAAAAGAGAGCCGGTCGGTGGGTGTTAGGTGGGTGCTCCATCCGGTGGCCGATTTGAATATGAATCCCTTCAACCCCGTAACCAATACCCGAAGCGTATCCGATGATCCCGATCGGGCAATTCGACTGTTGAGCCAACAAATAAGAGGCTTGCAGGATAATGGCGTCGCAGCAACAATTAAGCATTTTCCAGGTGATGGAGTCGATTACCGCGATCAGCATTTGTTGACAACCTGTAATTCATTACCGTTTGAAGTATGGGAGCGTTACCATGGTAAGGTGTTTAAGGCTTTGATCGATAGTGGAGTTATGTCCATTATGCCCGGTCATATCACCCTCCCTGGTTATCAAAAAGAAAAATTGAATGAGCAGTATTTACCTGCTACGCTTTCGAAAGAGCTCTTAACTGATTTGCTGAAGGAGAAGCTTGGTTTTAAAGGAGTGGTTGTGTCCGATGCCATGGTGATGGGCGGCTTCAGAGCCTGGTATGATAACCATCTTGAGGGAGAGATCCGGAGTTTTTTGGCGGGTGTCGATGTGTTATTATGGCCATCATACGAATTTATGGATAGTCTGGAGGCCCGTATTAACCGAAACGAAATCCCGATGGCAAGGTTGGATGACGCTGTGAGCAGGGTCTGGGCCTTTAAGAAACGACTAGGGTTGATGGATAAGCAGCGGAAAATTATTATGCCTATGACGGCCGATGAAAAATTAAATGCATTACAAGTATCGGAACAAATATGTGCTAAGGCAATCACACTCGTTCGCGATCGTACTAATGCCTTGCCTTTGGATGTGCGGAAAGATAGGAAAATATTGGTAGTTGGCGTCACTCCACTCAGCCGAAAAGGAGGAGAAGGTTCGCTTAACAGGTTACGTTCGTTTGCCGATTTACTGCGCGAACAAGGTTTCCAGGTCGACTTTCAACACAACTTATTGTATGAAACGCAGGGATGGAACGAGTCGGTTACTTCGCACTATGATCGGATTTTGTGTTTGGTCGACAGGCATATGCACGCTCCTTATGGGCCGTTGCAATTTTGGGACGACGAAGCTCAATCGGTATGGGGGATCAATGCTATGCCGAAGGAAAAGCTTATAGTAGTTTCGTTGGGAAGTCCTTACTTGATTCCGGAATATTTTGAGCGGGTCAACACCTGCATCAATGCTTACTCCAATTCGGTAGTCATGCATAAAGCACTGCTTACTGTGCTTTTAGGAAAACAACCAATCACGGGCCAATCACCGGTCAAACTGGAAGTCGGAAATAAATTCAACTTGTATTGATTAATTTTCACATCAGCATTATTTAATTAAAATATATAATATGAAGAAATCTGCGTTGCTGTTAGTATTGTTGTTTATGATGCATCATGTGGGCATTGAAGCCCAGCAAGTATATCAACCAACCTGGGAGTCGATAGACAGCAGGAATGTGCCTGGTTGGTTCCCGGATGCCAAGTTCGGCATTTTTATCCACTGGGGTTTATATTCCGTACCGGCATGGGCTCCTACTAAAGGAAAGGTTCACGAAAAGTATGCTGAGTGGTATTGGGCTCGTCAGAATCCGCACGATAAACCTATGAAGTCATTTAGTGATTTTCATACTAAGACCTATGGTGATAAAACAACTTACACCGACTTTGTGAGTGATTTTAAGGCAGAACTTTTCGATCCGGTACAATGGGCGGACATCTTTAAACAGTCGGGTGCTAAATATGTGATTTTGACCTCTAAACATCATGATGGATTTGCATTGTGGCCTTCAGATTATTCCTGGAACTGGAATTCGGTCGATGTAGGACCTCATCGCGATCTTGCCGGCGATTTGTCGAATGCGGTTAAAGCAGCGGGCCTGCACATGGGTTTTTATTATTCATTGTACGAGTGGTATAATCCATTATATAAAAAGAATATCAATAAATATGTAGCGGATTACATGATTCCCCAGATGAAAGAATTGGTGACACGCTATCGTCCCGAAGTGTTGTGGACAGATGGAGAATGGGAATTACCCAGTGCGACCTGGAAGAGTACCGACTTTTTGGCGTGGCTTTACAATGAATCGCCTGTAAAGGAATCGATTGTAGTGAACGATAGGTGGGGAAAAGATACTCGGGGAAAACATGGAGGCATTTATTCAACGGAGTACGATCTGGCAGGTGATCAAGCCTTAAAACGTGCAAGCACTGGCCGGCCTTGGGAAGAATGCCGAGGCATAGGAGGATCGTTTGGCTATAATCGCAATGAAAATCTGGAAGATTATGAGTCGTCAGAATCATTAATTTACCTTCTGATCGATAAGGTGTCGAAAGGTGGAAATCTATTACTCAACATAGGCCCTACAGCCGACGGGCGAATTCCTGTTATTATGCAACAACGGTTGAGAGATATGGGTCAATGGTTATCCGTGAACGGCGAAGCAATTTATGGAACTTCAAGCTGGAAAAAATCGGCATTGAACAGCAATACTTCAAGTCAGTACTTTACTGCTAAAGGAAAGGATTTGTACGTAATTGTTACAAAATGGCCGAATACACCCCTTACTATTTTTGGAGCCGACAAGGCTGACTCCGTTAAAATGTTGGGCTACGAAGGTAAAGTCAGGTACAAATCAGCCTCAAATCGAACTGTTATTTATATGCCTGTGCTATCACCGGCCGATAAAATGAATCATTCGGCATGGGTATTTAAACTTTCCGGAGCAGTCAAGTGAGGCGTTTGATAGGAGATCGGTTAATAGAGTTGACACTAACGTAATTATATATGAGGATATTTCAAAGAATCCTGGGTTTAACAGTATTGGTAGTAGTATTCAATAGCCAGACAACGATGGCAGTAGAAATTAAAAGTCCGGATGCAGATCTGATTGTTACTGTTGATCATCCTTCGGGCAGATTGAGGTTGCAAGTTGAACACAAAGGATGGGAGCTAATTCCCGAAAGCTTCCTAGGTCTGCAAGTGGATGGTGTTAATAGCGGTGATCAGGTAAGATTGATAAAAATACTCCACGAAAGGATGGTGAACGAAGAGTATGAATGGTTGGGGGCGAATTCGAAAGTATGGAACTTATTTCGTGAGGTGGTGTTGGAGATAAGTACTTTAAACGGTTCGAGCCGGCTGTACCTGCGTGCTTACAATGATGGGGTTGCTATACGCTATTGTATCCCTGGAGCCAACAACAAACAGATTGAAGCCGACTTGACTACATTTCATGTTAAGGGTACGGCAGAATGTTATTGGGCCCATTATGAGAATAGCAATGAAGAATTGCATCATATTACCCGGTTTAGTGAAATTTCGGATCATAACGTACTGATGGCTCCGTTGACGGCAAAAGTGGGAGAGCATTACCTGGCATTTAGTGAAGCTGGTTGCATCGATTTTCCCGATATGAGTTGGCTGAAACATGAGAGGGGTATTCAAGCCCATTTTACGACCAATCCCCAGGGTTGGAAGAGTGAGAAGGATACTGTTCTATCGCCCTGGCGATGTGTGATTGTGGCTGAAAGTTTGAATGCTCTGGTCAATAGCTATCTTGTTCAGAATTTATGCGATCCGCCTGCAACAGGTACTGATTTTAGCTGGGTGAAGCCAGGTCGTGTGTTATGGCAATGGTGGAGTAGCGGAGCGCCAATGCTGGATGAACAGCGCCAGTGGCTTGATGCTGCTGCCCGATTAAACTGGGAGTATTATTTGATTGACGATGGGTGGCGTGATTGGCGACAGGCTGGTAAAGATCAGTGGCAATGCCTGAAGGAGGTGATTGACTATGGTAACAGGGTAGGGGTTGGCAGTATTGTTTGGGTCGATTCGAAAGAAATGCGCGATCGTGAAAGCATCAGAAAATACCTGACTAGGGTAAAAAAAGTTGGAGCAAAGGGAATTAAAATTGATTTTGTGCCTCCTGCAACGCCAGAAGTGATGAAATGGTATGAAATGGCCAGAGAAGAAACCTACCGATTACAATTGTTGTGCAATTTTCATGGTTGTGTAAAACCTACCGGGTTACAACGGACCTGGCCTCACGAACTGACTCGTGAAGGAGTCAGAGGTAATGAATATCACATGACACGATACGATCGACAGATGCCCCAGGATCAGGATGTGATTGTGCCGTTTACCAGATTACTTGCCGGCCCTGCCGATTTTACGCCTGTCATATTCGATAGGAACGAACTCAGAGGTTTTACCCGTGCACATCAATTGGCTCAGGTAATCGTATACAATTCACCATTGACACATTTTGCCGACAGTTATAGGAATTATTTGAATACGAAAGCTGAAGATTTTTTAATGGATGTTCCGGTTGTGTGGGATGAGACGGTTGTATTGCCGGTGTCAAAAATCGGTAAATTAGTCGCTTTTGCTAAGCGGAAAGGAGATGAGTGGTGGATCGGGATTTTAAACGGGAAGGAGGCTGTACGTTGTTCGTTTGCCATGAATTTCCTCGAGAGAGATGCTGTCGGAATTATTTTGACAGATGTGCGTGACGGGCAACCGTATGAACTTAACCGGGAATATTGTACGGCTAAAAAAGACGAGTTGTTTACCCTCCCTATTCAACCCGGTGGTGGTAGTGTAATACGGTTAAAAATGAAGTGAATTGAAGGATGAAAAGATCGCTGCTGGTTTCCATAGTTTTAGTATTTTCGATGATGTGTTGGTCATTTGAGTCATCCATGCATCCCGATAGTCAGATTCGATTTGTGAAAAGTCAGATAGAAAAAGAATCTGAACCGTATTACAGCGCTTATCTCGATTTGATAAGCAAGACCGATTCGCTGTTGGCTGAAACACATCATGCATGTGTTGATTTCTCGGTCCCAGGCTTCTACTTTAATCCGGAAGAACATCGACGGAATTCACTCGCTTTATCTGAAGATGCATTTGCAGCATATGCTTGTGCACTCGCTTATCGTATATCTGGAGAAGACAAATATGGAGCTAAAGCGTGTTATTTTTTAAATGCATGGGCCACTGTAAATCAAACGTATTCGAATGCTGATGGGGAGTTGGTGTTAGCCTACAACGGTACGGCTTTGCTGATTGCCGGAGAGCTTATGTATACTTCGGGGGTATGGTGTCAAACAGATAAAGAACGTTTTACCGGTTGGATTACAAAAGTATATCAGCCTGCCGTTAACTCCATCAGGAATCGTACCAATAACTGGGGCGATTGGGGGCGATTTGGATCTTTGTTATGTGCTTCGCTTTTGGGTGATTCAAATGAAGTTGACAAAAATATGTATTTGATACAGTCAGATCTGCCCACTAAAATTGCACCCGATGGAAGAATGAAAGAAGAAATAAAACGGGAGAAAAATGGACTGTGGTATACCTATTTTTCCTTAGCCCCTATAACTGCATCTTGCTGGCTGATTTATAATCTTACAGGGACGAACTTGTTTTTAACGGAAAAAGAGGGTGCCCTGATCAAAAGTGCATTGGATTACCTGCTCTATTACTGCGTGAAACCTGAGGAGTGGCCGTGGTGCGCCAGCCCGAGGTCGGGCGAAGGTGAGCCCTGGCCCGAAAATCTTTTTGAAGCAATGAGTACGGTGTACTGCGAAAATCAATACGATAAGTTTGTGAGACCCTTCAGGCCGGTAGTCTATCCCTATCATTCCTATGCATGGACATTCCCTACGCTTATGCCGGTAATAATCGGTAATTATCACGGGCAGTCGTGTGCTGAGCCCAGGTTTAATCTAAAATAAAAGTATATATAATATGAATTTAAGAAAAAGTAGTGTTGCCCTATGTTGGGCAGTGTTGATACAAGTAGGCGTTGCCGGTACCTTGCCCCTAAATAGTACCTTGCTTCCTTTTGTCGATAAGAAATTGGATTTTGCGCTTCAACAACAATTGAAAATGGCAAAGAGCGTTGTGAGCCGATCGGGCAAATTTCCGGTAACCCTTGATAAAAAAGGTGAATTAGTCCTCTGTGATACCAGCTCGTGGACCTGTGGTTTTTTCCCGGGTACGTTATGGTATTTATATGAGTCGTCGGGCGATAATCAGATGAAGGAATTTGCTGAATTATATTCCTCACGATTGAATGGAATGGAATATGCCACCAATACACACGATATAGGCTTCATCATTTATTGTAGCTTTGGGAATGGATTCCGATTGACAAATAATAAGGCCTACAGAGATAAAATTGTAAAGGCAGCTGAGTCGTTGTGTGTAAGGTTTAATCCAATAACGGGTTGTATTAAATCATGGGACTGGGGGGCTGGAATTTATCCTGTGATTATTGATAATATGATGAATCTGGAGTTGCTATTTGAGGCCAGCAAAATTACCGGTAACCCAATTTACAGGAATGTGGCTGTAACACACGCAAATACAACACTGAAAAATCATTTCCGGGATGACGCCAGCACTTACCACGTTGTATTTTACAATCCGGTCAATGGGGATGTAGTGGAACGGAAAACACGACAGGGGTTTGCCGACGAGTCTGCATGGTCGCGCGGTCAGGCATGGGCATTATACGGGTACACGATGTGTTATCGTGAAACACATGATGTGGCCTATTTGCAACAAGCACAAAAAATCGCCGCTTTTATCCTTAATCACCCACGATTACCCGATGACAAAATTCCCTATTGGGACTTCGACGATCCTAAAATTCCTGAAGCGAGTCGCGATGCATCAGCAGGCGCAATCATCAGTTCTGCATTGATTGAATTGAGTCAATATGTTACTCCCGGCTTTGCGAGCCAATATTTACAGGTAGCTACAACTCAGTTGGTATCGTTATCCTCTCCTGGGTTTTTAGTGCAAGATTCGTCCCTGAAATATTTTTTGCTCAACCACAGTGTTGGGTCAATGCCTGATAATATTGAAGTGGATGTGCCTCTGTCTTATGCCGATTATTATTATATTGAAGCCCTGATTCGTTATCGTAAACTGATGACAGGTAAGCCTGTAGTCGAAGTCCTTTCGCATGCGGGCGATCCATCGGCCGGTGAGCCTCAAAATAGCGTGACTGGCCAATTTACAAATGACATCTGTATGCCGTCCAGTATTTATATGCTGAACGATGTACAGAATAATATATTTGTTGAGCCTGTGATAAAAAGATGGCGACCCTACAACGATGTTATACGCTTTGCCGGAACCGTTAATTACCAGCGCCGTTTAGAAAGGGTTGCCAGCGTGAAATCACCTGTCGAAGGCCAGTATGTTCAACTGGATTTGGTCAATACCGATGATTTTAAAACCATCAAATCGGTTCATTCAACAATAAAAGTAGGACAGCCGGCATTGGGAGCCGATACAATTATTATTTCAATAATAGGAGATAGCTTTACATACGGTGCTTTTTTCAGAGATGCATTGCTCGTAAAGGGATATGTTCCGAAATTGAAAATGATTGGTTTGCAGCAGGTTGATGGTGTCCCTGATCAGTTTGACGAGGGACGTCCCGGATGGTCGATGCAAGGTTATTTTAGAGTAAGTAAATCTCCTACGGGCGCCTATAACGGATTTTGGCAACCCGAAGGTGACGCGAGATACTGGGGAGCCACTGAGTATTGGAAGTTGGTACATGAAGTGAATCAATTTCCAGCCAAACAAAAAGAGCCGAAAATCCTGTACTTTACAAAGCGTTTTGCAAAAGCTTCTGTGTTGTTTAATCCCCTAACAGGCTACAAAGTTAAACCGGTCAAAAACGATATCATGTATGATAATAAGCAAGAAACCTTTGTGCGTTTTACAGGTAAAAAATGGGAACCGATTGCATATGATCAATACAACTGGGATTTTGACTATGGAAAATATCTGTCGATGTGGAATTTACCCTCGCCTTCAATTTTGGTGGAGTATTTGGGGTTGAATGATTTCAGGGATATGCCCGATCCGGGCACGATCAATTTTGAGAAGTGGAACAGCCAGCTTGAAGCAATGGCCGCATCGTATCTGAAGGCAGTGCCTGACGGGAAATTTGTAGTTATGATTCCTCAGTCGACCTGTGGTTTGCTCAATAACACAGCCGGCGATTTCACGATGAAGCAAAATGCCTGTATGTGGCAATTGCGAAAGAATATTATTGAAAAATTTGATGCTCGTGATCGGGAACATATCTATGTCCTCGATGCAGGAATCAGTGTCGATAATCAGGATGGATATAACAGTTCTACTTCAGATGAGTTTATGTTACCCTATTTAGAATATCCCGGCATCAATAAATTGAAAGTTCAATGGGGCAATCCACATCCTTATCCAAATTATCCGGTGATGGGAATACCGCTTGCTGCTTTTATTCAAAGGCATCGTTAACCACAATTTGTAGGTAAAATGCGAAGAATTTCTTTTATATTTCTACTGATTTTTTTGCAATCCGTTGCTGCTGCCCCGTTAAAAATTTTAGCTATAGGCAATAGCTTTTCGGAAGACGCCGTCGAAAATTATCTCTATGATATAGGAAAAGATAAAAATATAGAGTTTGTGATCGGTAATTTGTTTATTGGGGGATGCAGCCTGGAGGCACACTGGAATAATGCAATGCATGGAAATGCCGTATACCAATACCGCAAAATAGAAAACGGATCGCGAACAGTTGACAATGCAGTCCGATTAGAAACGGTTTTGCAAGATGAAAATTGGGATTATATCACGATTCAACAAGTGAGCTATAAAGCTGGAATTCAGTCGTCGTATTATCCTTATATGGTCGAATTGTTGCGCTATATCCGGCAAAGAAGTAAAAATCCTAATTTGAAAGTTGGATTCCATATGATATGGGCCTATCAACAGAATTCACAGCACTCCGGTTTTATACACTACGAAAATAATCAATATAAGATGTACCAGGCAATTGTGGACGCAGTCAACCAAATTGTAGCCGATTCTGCGATTTCGGTAGTAATTCCTTCCGGTACGGCTATTCAGAATGCTCGCACCAGCAGTCTGGGGGATAAGCTTTGTCGCGACGGCTATCATTTAGATTTGAATATTGGAAGATATATAGCTGCATGTACATGGTTTGAAGCTATTACCGGGATAGATGTAACTACAACATCATTTCGTCCGGCAAATATCTCCGAAAGCGAAGCTCATATTGCGCGGCAGGCAGCTCATTTTGCTGTGAAATGTCCGTTTTTAATCAGCTCAATGGCTGGTGGAGAGTGAGTTTTGGGAGGCCGCGAACACTATATAACCGAGCGCCTTGTGACGGCTTTGTTCAGAGAATGGATGCCTAAGGCGGTGAAGTAGTCAGAAAGCATCGGATTTCCATACGGCTTATGGCTGTTCGTTTGAATACAAAGCGGGAGAAGGGCGGGAAGAATTAATAAAACCGTTAAGAAACACCGATTTTTTCAGTATATTTGTGGACAAAAATGAGTTCCATGATACACCATCTGAAAATTACACTCGCGCTATTCACCATCGCTTCCCTCACCAGCCTGACGGCTCAGAAAAAAGTGACTTACGGAAAAACCACGTTCACCGTTTATCAGCCCATTGCTGCGCTGGCTCCTACGCCCCCCTGCGGCTTTGCCCCCGGGGTGCCCGGCTACACCCGTAAAAGTCCTAACTACGGCCCCGGTACCTACTATGCCTATGCTCCCGGCAATGTGGTGAAAACCAATTACGACTGTATCCTTACCGAGATCCGCGACTGGGTAGCCTACCGTCCCGATGAAGTAAAACAGCTCGCCGCCGCCCAAGGCCTGAAGCAGGTAAACGAGAAGACCATTAAAAAGATGTTCAGGAACACCCGGCTGCCCAACGGCGGATTGATGTACCAGCTTACCGACAAGTCGTGGATATGGTTCTACATCCAGGGACTGCAGAACTGCGGCGCGAAACCCTGGTCGTCGAACGAGGAATACGTGCTGGGCGTATCGTATATCGAAGAGCTGCCCCAGGAAACCGGCGTAGTGGTCGATCGTCTCTACCGTTTTTGGAACGACGGCGCCCACTTCGGCGATAACGTGGGTGTAACGCAATCGAACTTCAAAACACAACCCACACCTCCGGCCGATAAAAATCCCAACTATTTCAGCATCGGTGATGTTTTTAATCCGACGAAAGGCTTCTATACCCTTTCGTTCGACAGCGGCGTGGCGCCTGTCTACCTGTGGCACCGTTACGAGAAGGTGGTGGAGGCCAATCTCCGTAAGCCCGATTTTGATGCCTCGGGCACCATAGGATTCGACGATTTACACACTGCTTTCGATTACGAGATGGATATGGTGAAGGTGGGCGGCAAAAACCTGTACGTGAGTTACAGTGTGAATGCCCGTTTGCTCGTCGATATTGTTCCGGGAGTTACCTGGCAGAGGGAGATGGCCAGCCGCAAGGAAGCGGAGGCCGTCCGCAAGGCCGAGATGCAAAAGATCTACCGTGCCAATGCCGCCGCCATTGAAAAGTATTACAAGGAAATTACCCGTTGAGTGGTTTGGGGCGGATAGGTAGGGAGAAAGGAATTGAATCAAACGATACGATTCTTACACACCATAGCTGAGCGGATATGAGAATTTTGGTGCCGAATAAATCGGTTATGCCCGACACTCAAAACATAGAATACAAATCCGTTTGGAAAGACGAATACCTCAAATGGATATGTGGCTTTGCCAATGCACAGGGTGGTACGCTCTACAGTTCAAAGGCAAAATTACCAATAGCGAATATCTGAACAGCCTGAGAGCCTGATTTTGTAATTATTCGGAAATTTTAATTAATATAGCATGGTATATCTTGCATTACTGAGAGGAATTAATGTCGGCGGGAACAATAAAATTGAAATGGGACGGCTGAAACTGACCTTCGAATCGATTGGATGTAAGAAGGTGACGACCTATATCAACACGGGGAATATCATTTTCGAATCGGATCTGCAGGAGCCGGAAACCTTGGCCGGACAGCTCGAAAAAGCTATCCTGAACGATTTTCGGCTTGCTATCAAGGTGTTGTTGCGCGATGCGGCCGCTATTGCCGCCATTTGTCAAGGTGTTCCTGCCCGATGGGTGAACGATACTACGATGAAAACCGATGTCATGTTTCTGTGGGAACAGTTCGATCGTCCCGAAGTAGCACAACAGCTTGTTATTCAGGAGGTGGATCGGGTCGAATATTTTCCCGGCGCTTTTGTGTGGAATGTCGATCGCGAACAGGTCACCCGGAGCGGGATGATGAAGTTGGTGGGTACGACCTTGTACAAACACATGACTATCCGGAATATCAACACCGTGAGGAAGGTGTATGACATCATACGTTCCTACGAGAATAGCCCGGGCTGATCGTATTGCACCGGCGGGCTCTGCTACGGACCGGTATACAGTCGAACCTCAGGCGGTGAGCCAAAAATGCCCCTGAGGGAGGTGCTGTTAGTCCTCCTGTTTGAGCCCGTAGGGCGAGTTGGAGGACGGGCACCGTGCGAAGGTCGCATTTTTGAGCGAAACGACGTTAGTTCGACTGTATACCGGTACGTAGAACAACATTCCCAGGAGAAAAATGTAAGCCCACTCGACTCATCGACCGGGATATTCAAAAAAAATAGTATCTTTGGGCCACAAATACCCCAACGCAACCCGCTTAAAAATTGAACTATGTACAAACTTAGTATAGGGCTTATCATCAGCATCCTGCTGCTCCCGTCTGCCCTGCGCTCCCAAAGCCAGCCTGTAGGGATGCCTGTACTCGAGGAATACACCCGGCGGCAACAACTCCTCGGCGATACCAGCATCCTGAGTTCACTGCTGATTCGTCCTTCCTTCGGTATTCCGGCAAAGGTGAAAGGAGCCGAATTCAAGCTGATGCCCATCGTGTGGAAACAGCAATACACCACCGATCATCCTATGAGCCTCAACAATGGCGCCATGATCCCTGCCCGGGGTTATCAAACCCTTTTCAGCGCCGGATTTTACGCCCGCTACGGAATCCTCTCGGTGCAACTCATGCCCGAATTCGTGTATGCCCGCAATCAATATTTCGACGGACTGTCCGACAAGCACCGCATCGAGGTGTTGCGCGCCTACAACAGCTGGAAATATGCTATCGACCTGCCCGAACGGTTCGGTACCGAACCTTATAAACGCGCGTTCTGGGGACAAAGCAGTGTGCGCCTCACCTATAAATCGCTTTCGCTCGGCTTGTCGAACGAGAACCTCTGGTGGGGGCCCGGCCATAAAAATGCCCTGATGATGACCAATAATGCGCCCGGATTCAAGCATTTTACCTTCAATACGGTGAAGCCGGTGAAAACGCCTATCGGAGGATTCGAATGGCAGATGGTGGGCGGAAAGCTCGAACCATCGGGCTTCCCGGGTGTGGATACGACACTGATGATCAGCCATGGGATGAATCCGCGTAAGCGACCCAACGACTGGCTGTATTTCAATGCGCTGACGGTGAATTACCAGCCCCGTTGGTTACCCGGTTTGAGTTTGGGAGGTGCGCGGTCGTTTACTATCTACAGTAAAAAAATTGATCCGGGTAATTACAAGACCTGGTTGCCGGTAATGGAACCTTTTCTGAAGGTCAATGCCGGCGGTCATGGTTACGATACCATACCTACCGATCAGTTGGTGTCGGTATGGGCGCGCTGGCTGATGCCCAAAGACCATGCGGAGGTTTATTTTGAATTCGGCCGGTCGGATCACAGCTGGCATCTGAACGATTTCCTGCTCGAACCCACCCATAACCGGGCCTATATAATCGGCTACCGAAAATTGGTGCCGCTCAACGGCAAGCTCAAATCGCACCTCGATGTGGAACTCGAGATCACGCAGTTCAGTTATAATGTGCAGACCCTGCTTCGGCCTTACAGCGGCTGGGGTAGTTGGTATTTCTCGGGCCGCCACGGGTTTACCAATCAAGGGCAGATCCTGGGCGCCGGTATCGGCACCAGCAGCAATATGCAATCGCTGAATATAGGCTGGGTATACGGGAAACAACGCATCGGACTGGAGCTCTACCGTTACAATCACGACGATGATTTCTGGGCCTACCTCCGCCTCAATGGGGGCAAGACCGATTACCGTACGCACTGGGTCGACCTGAGCGGAGCATTGGTGGTGGATTGGGATTTCGGCCGGCTGTTCGTGAACGCGAAGCTGCAGACCATCGGAGCGCTGAATTATATGTTTTTGTACGATCCGGTGCTTACCGAACCACCTTATTTCTGGGATTACGGAAAGACGAGGTATAATGTGAATGCTGAAGTGAATATTGGAGTGAGGCTTTGAGGGTACGGATGGGCTGCGAAAACAACGCAGCTCAATTACAGCCCCAGCTTGCCCGACACTTCCAGGTGATGCGCCGCCAGCTGCTGCAACAATTCCCACTTCGCGACCTCCACATCGCCCGCCTCTTCGTGCACTTCGCGCATCCTTTCGCGATATTCTTCCATCGAGTTCACATGGCGCCACAACTGGAGATCGGGATACCGCGTGCTCAGCATCAGAATATTAGTGGATAGCGGACAGGCCGGAGGCGCCGGTATGCTGCCCACGCACCACAACTGCTTCAACCACAATGCGAGGCTCAACTGGGCCGATATTAACTTCAATCCATAGCTGTCGAATCCTTCCGGATTACGAAGTGTACTCGGGAACACCAGGAACAGTTTCTTGTACAGCGCCAGCATATCCTTTTCGAACTCTTCTTCGGTTTGTTTTTCCTCGTACTTGAAAAACAAATCGGTAAGGCATTCGCCCCAGTACTTCCTGATGCGGACTTGCTCGGCCAGGCTCAGGTGGTGCGGAGGCAAAACCCGGGTAGCTGTCGATACCGTTCGGGCCTGCTCGTCGTCATCCGGAACGTCGGAAGCAGCAGGAGGAAAAACCAGTGTTTCGGAAATAGCCTGGTTGATGGCAAAATGGAGGAAACTTTCCGGCGAAGGTTGCGGGTGGTTGATGTTAATATACAAATATTTACAGGTTTTTACCAGTTCGTTGACACGCTGAAGGGGTAAGTCGATGGGCATTTTTCGAAGGTTTTAATTACTGCCCGAAATTAGATAAAATTTTCTGAAAATGATTGCTTCGAAGGTTTATTTTATAACCGACCGGATGTGTTTTCAGGGCAACTGCCCCGGGCGGCGTCAATATTTAACCGGCTTTGCTTTTTAATCCCTTAATAATTACTTATATTTGCAAATCTTTTTACGTTTGAAAAAATAGTACAGTGGATGAAGATTCGTTTTTTATTGCTGGGTATTATCGGTTTGTTGGCTCTATCGTGCGACGAAACGGGGATCGATCCCGAAGGGCGCTTGCAGCTGCATGCCGTTGCGGCTCCGCAGGGAGTCGCCCGCTCGTCGGGTATCGCTTTTGCGGTGGGCGATGAGGCCTTTATAGCCCTTGGGCGCACCAAGGACCGGGAGTTGATAAGCACAGGGTGGCGTTTTTCGCCTGCGGGCAACAGCTGGACCGAGTGGACCGGTTTTCCCGGGAAAGAGCGGGTTAATGCTACTGCTATTGCAGTGGGCGACAGCGTGTTTATCGGGCTGGGATACAGTACGCCCACGGAATATTACAACGAAGCAGGGCAATTGCGCGACTGGTGGAGTTATCATCCGGCACACGACCGCTGGTGCCGGTTGGACAGTTTTCCGTCGTTGGCAACCAATGCTTGTGTGAGTGTGGTAGCGGGCGATTACTTGTACATCGGATTTGGATTCAACAGCACTACCTTTACCAACGAATGGTGGAGTTATCACCTGAAGCTCGGCCGGTGGAAACAGCTGGCCGTTCCGCCTGCTCCGCGACGTGCCGGTGCGGTGGCCTGTTCGGATGGAGAGCGGATTTTCGTAGGTACCGGTTACCGTTCGTTCAATCACGACGATTGGTGGGAGTATTTCCCGGCCAACGATACCTGGAAGCGACGTGCTCCGATGCCCGATAAGGGACGCGACCGCGCACTGGCCTTTAGCCTGGAGGGACGGTTTTTTGTGGCTACCGGACGCTATTTCAGAGGATTGACCGACGGAGGACATGTGAAAGACGATTTGCTCGAGTACGATGCCGCACACGATAAATGGATCCGTCGGGGTACGATTCCCGGCGGAGGCCGGCAGAATGCGTTGGTTTTTGTGGTGAATAATAAAGCGTATATTGGTTATGGCGAAAATGATACAACATTGCTCGATAATTTGTGGAGCCTGGAGTTGTAAACGTGGGGCAATGCTGTGGAGGTGGATAGCTGTTCTGTTGCTGTATAGTGCTGGTCCGCTGTATGCTTCCGATACGGAATACTTTATTTCGGCAACTGCTCATGCCGGTACCGGCAATTTTGCGCCGTTTTGGTTTCACCAGCAAACCCGCGGGAGGATACTTCCGGCTCCTTCGTCGGTGACCTTCGACGGAGGTTTCCGGCGCGACTACCGCGATGTGCCCGGAAAGCTGGAGTTGGGTTATGGAGCCGACGGTGTGGTGCAACTGGCCGACGATACGGCTGCTTTGTTTTTCAACGAGTTGTATGCCAAAGCGCGTTATTGGTGGGTAGAAGTAAAGGCCGGTGTTCAAACCCTGCCTACAGGTTTTGAACATCCGACGCTTTCGGCCGGGGGGATTTTATTTTCGCGCAATGCGCGTTCCATTCCGGCGGTTACCATCGGGTTCGATCAGTATCGTGCGGTGCCGTTTACCAACGAATTGGTCTGTGTGCAGGGAGCGTTGATGCACGGATGGTTCACCCGGCATTATGGTTTTAAAAACATGATGTTACATCACAAGTACCTGCAGGTGCTGATTGGAAAGAACCTGCCGGTGCGGCTGCATGCACGGCTCGATCACGCCGCCCAATGGGGTGGAACTACCGGATTGCCGGGCTACTTCAATCAACCTTCCGATTGGAAGGATTATATCAGTATCTTTATGGGTCGTTCGGGTGGCGACAATGCCACTATCGCCGATCAGAGCAATGTGTTGGGCAATCATTTGATCGGTCAGAGCCTGAAACTGGAAGCCGGTATCGGCGACTGGACAATGGCCGGTTACTGGCAGATCGTGCTGGAGGATATGCCCTTGCGCGTGATGGGATTCACATTGAATTATCCCGATGGGCTGTGGGGATTTACACTTACCAACCGGGGCGAATCCATCGTGAAATCGATTGTGTACGAATATCTGAATACCACCGATCAGTCCGGCCCGTTCCACGATATGGACGGCATTGTGTACGGAGGTGCCGACAATTATTTCGAAGGCTATTATCCTGAAGGATGGGCCTATGTAGGCAACACCATCGGGACGCCGCTCATTACCTCGCCCTTCTATCGGTTGAGCGAGGATAAGCATACCTACAACAACAGGGTAAGGGCGCATCACTTCGCGATCGAAGGCGGTAAGCAGCGCTGGGATTACCGGTTATTGGCGACCTTTACCCGGAATTTCGGATTTAATAATTTTCATATTCCCAATCCTCCTGTGGTGAAGCAACGGTATTACCTTCTTGATCTGCATTATCGTCCGAAATTTAATCCGCAGCTTTCGCTGGGAGCAGCCCTGGGCATCGACCGCGGAAAGCTGACCGGTAATTCGTATGGCTTGCAGCTCAGCGCCCGTTACAATTTTGATTAGATTTGCTGAATACAAAAGCAGGCCCGATGAACACGGTTCATCGGGCCTGCTGTGTATATAGCGCCTGGTTATTATCGTACGATAGTTTTCAGCGTTTGTTCCCCATTCACAGAGCTTACTTTTACGATGTACGCTCCGGCTTCGAGTCCGCTGGCGATTTCCACCTGGTTGGTGCCGGTAGTAAGACCGGCTTTCTTCGAAGCGATTTGCATCCCCTGTAGGTTGTAGAGGCCGAAGGTTACTTCGGCTGCACGTTCGAGGTTGAAGCGCACGGCAATTTTACCTTCGGAAACGAACAGGCGGGTAGCGCTGTCGAGTGCGGGATTCTCCACCGAAGTTCCCAGCGGCATTTCGTATAGTTCCCAGTTGTCGATGTAGGCGATTTTCCCGGTGGAAGCTCCGTCCACGTTGTTGAGGGAGAAGAAGTTGGCGGTAGGCGCCGCACCTGTTTTGAAGGTTTCGTCTATTTCCACCCACTGTTCGTTGGATTGAGCCACCGGTATGGTTACATCGGGGTCGGTACCTTTTGCAAAGAATGCCAGTGTTCCGTCCACCGTTTTCACCATGGCGCGTACGCGGTACCAGGTTTCAGCTTTCCACTGGATACCGTTCACGTCGAGGGCAGCACCATCGGGCCAGGCGTTGGTAAGCGCGTCGAATTTCACGGCGCGTGCTCCACAATAGGCTTCCGCTCCGGTTACCACCGACCGTCGTCCCCATCCGGCAAACATGCTGATGTCGTTGAGGTAAGGATTGGGGATCAGGTTAACGCCATCGGCATACAGTTTGGTGAAGCAAGCCAGATCGGCCGAACCCACCACGGCGATGTTTACGGTCAGATCGCCTGTTTTGATTTCAATTTTACCCTCGTTGATAGCCGTCTGGTTGTCGAAGGTAGCCGTGATTTCGGCGCCTTCAGCCACTTGGGCGGGGGTGAGTGTAGTGGCGCTTAACGTGATTCCGGCAGGAGCGGTAAGCGTAGCATTGGCTGTCAAGTTACCTCCGCTTACGGTGAAGTTGCGGGCCAGGGTGTTCGGGTCGAAGAACAAATCTTCGGGAGCAGCTACCAGGTAAGGCGAGCCGTCGCTGATATAGCTCAGACGGAAATTGTCGACACCTACATAATTACCGCCATTCACCACTTCATAACCGATTTCGAGTTTGTTGTCGGTAACGGTAACCAATAAAGTTTTGTCCTGGTTGCCGAATACTTCGGCACGTTCGGCATTGGCGTATACAAATGCACCACCGATATTGTCGGCATGATTCAGTGCGGCAGCCGATACGCGGTAAATACCATTCGGAAGATCGGAAATCACCTGCGACAGTTTCAGTCCGGTCCAGTTGCCCGAAGCTTTCCAGCGTTCAACATAGGTGTTTCCGGCTTTCAATGGGAACGAAGTATTGGTTTGGGCAACGAATCCGCCCACATTGGTCCAACCTGCCGTAGCATTGGTTTCGAAGCTGGGGTTCACGATTAACGATGTAATATCGACAGGAAGGGTAGTCCATGCAGCCTTGCGTTCCTGGATTTTTACAGCCGAATGTACATTACGGATGGCCGTAAGTAGCAGTCCGGTGTTTTCCAGAATCTGTTGCGAAGTAGCAGCGCCGTTATCGTATACCGTCTGGGCGGCAGCGATGGCTGCGGTCAGGTCGGCATATACGGTCGAAGTGCCTACCGGTTTCGGATCGGCAGCTACCACCTTGGCCGAGTCGAGCATCTGTTTCAATTCTACTTTATCGACCGTGTTGGAAACAATGCGTACATGGTCGAAGAAAATACGGCCTACCGAACCCGAACCTACGTTGGCCGATGTAATACCTACCTGGATTTTACCGGCTGTAGTGGTATAAATTTTAAAGTTCACCGTGTCGGTTGTCCATGCAGCCATCGGGAAGGTGGTGCGTACCGAAATTACTGCGGTTCCACCGGTGGGAGCCCATCCGACCCGTGAAGGACTGTTGGCGCTGGGGCCGGAGTTGTAGGCCTTGTAGATGATCGAGTAGCTTCCTGCCGGCAGACTCACATTTTGCGTATAAGTAACCGTGCCCGACCAGGCAGTGGAGATACCCAGTGCGGCATTACCTGCGCCGGTTGCTCCGTCGGGACCGGTTGCAGGGATAAATCCGTAGGTCGTACCTGAAAGATTGATTGTACCGGCATAGCCGTATTCGAAGGTAGCAGCGGCCGAGTTATCGCCGATCTGGCCCCGTGTCCATCCGGTTACTTCCTTGATGTTGGCGCCGGCATTAGCCGAACCGAGGTTTTCGGCAACAGCGTCGAATTTGTAGTTGGCGTTGGTGTTGAAGTCGGCATTGGTAAGATAGGTCGACGTAACATCGGTTTGAGCTGTAGTGTTTACAGCCAGGGCGAGCGCCACCGCCAGGGGCGCATACAATTTGCTGAATTTCAGCGAGCGCGCGTAGCGCTTGAAATTACAAAGTAATGATTTCATGATACCCGTTATTGTTTTAATTGATTAAGAAATATAACAATGCGAAATAAGCGCAAAATCAATTAACGACGGGTGACAATTCAGTCAAATGGGGCGAAAATCCGACTGAATAGTTAGTAACAGTTAATAAGTAGCGGTTTCGGCCGGATCCCGGTTACCTGATGCTCTTTATCAGCAGTTGGGTAAGGGTGTTACCTGCGAAGGTGTTTTCTTCGATGGTATAACAGATGTCGATAGGGCGGTTCGATTTCAGGTCGGTGAAATGTAGTCCCATGCCGAAAGCAATTCCGTTCATGGGTGTGGTAGAGCTGTCGTCGAACAGTTCGAGCTTCAGGTGTTCCTGCCCCTTGCCTACCAGCTTGCTGTTGCCGGTGTCGCGCACGCCGGTGGTGGCAAATACCGGTTTCATATTGCCGGGGCCGAAGGGACTGAACTGCTTCAGTACCGATACGAACTGGGGGGTGATTTCGCTGAACGGGATCACGGCGTCGATGTCGATAAGCGGCGACATTTGTTCTTCGGTGATGGTGCTGGCTACATATTCCTCCATCCGCTTTTTAAATAAGGGTACGTTTTCTTCCTTCATCGAAAGTCCGGCAGCATAACGGTGTCCTCCGAAGTTCTCGAGCAGGTCGCGGCAGGAGTCGATAGCTTTGTATACATCGAATCCGGGAACCGAGCGGGCCGATCCCGAGGCCAGGCCATTGGAATACGTGAGCACCACGGCCGGTTTGTAAAATTCCTCGGCCAGTCGCGACGCCACGATGCCGATTACTCCTTTGTGCCAGTCGGGTTTGTAAACCACGATCGACTTGCTTTCCTCGTATTCTTTATTGGAGGCAATAAGCCGGATGGCTTCGTCGGTAATATTTTTGTCGAGATCCTTGCGGTCGTTGTTGTATTCGTTGATGGTTCCGCTTTTCTCCTTGGCAAACGACATGTCGTTGGATACCATCAATTCGACGGCTTCGGTAGCCAGTTTCATACGCCCCGAAGCATTGATACGGGGGCCGATTTTAAAAACGATATCGCTGATGGTTATTTCTTTATCGGCCAGGTTGCACACTTCGAGAATACTTTTTACCCCGATGCTGGGATGGCTGTTCAGTTGCCGGAGACCATGGAAGGCCAGGATGCGGTTTTCGCCGGTGATGGGTACGATATCCGATGCTATGCTCAGGGCCAGCAGGTCGAGCAGGGGCTCGAGCTCCGAGAAGGGGATGCTGTTGCGCGATGCAAAGGCCTGCAGGAGTTTAAATCCTACTCCGCAGCCCGAAAGGTGCTTGAACGGATACCCGCAATCGGGACGTTTGGGGTCGAGTACGGCTACCGCGTTGGGAAGCTGCTCGTCGGGGGTATGATGGTCGCAGATTATAAAATCGATTCCCGCTTCACGGGCGTACTCGATTTTATCGATGGCCTTGATTCCGCAATCGAGCGCCACCACCAGCTTGCAACCCTGCTCACGGGCGAAGTCGATGCCCTGGTACGAAATTCCGTAACCTTCGTTGTAGCGGTCGGGGATGTAGAAGTCGACATTGTCGTAAAACTTCTTCAGAAATTTATAAACCAACGATACAGAGGTAGTTCCGTCTACATCGTAGTCGCCGTAAACCAGAATTCTTTCTTTGCGATGTACAGCCTTCGTGAGTCGTTCCACTGCCTTTTCCATATCGGCCATCAGAAAAGGATCGTGCAGATCCTCTAACCGTGGCTTGAAAAATTTGGTTGCTTCTGCGGGGCTTTGTATCCCCCTTTGCAGGAGCAGTTGTGCAAGTATAGGACTGATATTTAATGCAGCTGTTAGTTCGTTTTGTTTGTCAATTTTCTGATTTATAGGCTCTTTTACTTTCCATTCGGGAGTCATTTGAGTTATTTTTTTTAAAGTTGTAAAGGTAGTGTTTTTTTTTGATGCAACCAATAAGAAAAATCCTTATCTTTGCAGATGTGCTGAAAGCGCACCGAATTTTTGGTATGAATGGATAAGCGTACTCTTCTCATAAAATTTATTTCCTTCGATGTGCTGGCAGCACTCATCGTGTGGTTGTTGTTTATGGTTTTCCGAAAGACTGTGGTGGATGCTCAGATTTTCAGTCAGGTGAAAATATTTATGCCCAACTACGATTTTTTATCGGGATTTGTCTTTTTTCCAATGAGTTGCCTGTTCGTTCATTCCTTGTCGGGATTCTACCGCCGTCCCGAGCGTCAGACCAAAACCGTTGCCATCCTTACCACTTTCGTTTCATCGCTCATTGTTTCCATCGTCATCTTTTTCGTGCTGATGCTCGACGATATCGTAGTGTCGTACAAATATTATTATTATTCGTTGCTGGTGTTGTTCGGACTCATGTTTTCGGTGACGCTTGTTTTCAGGATGTATCAATACCTGCAAATCAGGCAGGCCTACCGGTCGAAACGGCGCACCATCAACACGCTTATTATCGGTACCGGTAAAAAGGCGGCGAAAATGGCCCAGGAAGTGGAGAATAATGCCGAGGAATATACCCTGAAAGGTTTTGTGCATGTCGATCATCAGCCCAACGAAGTGCCCCGCGACCAGGTGGTGGGTTATATCAACGGTATCGGCGATATTATTCAGAAATACGATATTAAAGATGTGATTATTTCGCTCGATCAAACCGATGAGCACCAGTTGTTCCGGCTTATCAACGCTATGTACAGTTACGATGTGGATATCCGCTTTACGCCCCGTTTGTACGAAATTCTGACCGGCGGTTCGCGCATCAGGATGATGGGGGTGAGTCCGCTGGTGAACATCACCAACCTGAACATGCCCGACTGGCAATTCAGTGTCAAGCGCTATTTCGATATCGTGTTTGCATTGGTGTTGTTGTTGGTCGTGTCGCCTTTGATGATTTATTTCATGTTCCGGATAAAAACCGATTCACCGGGGCCGGTGTTTTACCTGCAGGAGCGCATCGGCTATCTGGGCAAGCCTTTTAAAATTGTGAAGTTCCGCACGATGTACGACGGTTCGGAAAACGGAGTGCCGCGGCTCAGTAGCGCCAACGATGAGCGCATAACGCCGCTGGGGCGCATGATGCGTAAGTACCGGGTGGATGAGTTGCCGCAGCTGTGGAATATCCTGAAAGGCGATATGAGCGTGGTGGGACCGCGGCCGGAACGGAAATACTTTATCGATCAGATTATCGAACAAGCACCTTATTACTGTTTATTGTATAAAATTCGTCCGGGATTGACTTCGTGGGGACCGATTCGTATTGGTTATTCGGATACGGTGGAGAAGATGATCGAGCGACTCAATTATGATATTATTTACCTCGACAATATGTCGCTTACCACCGATTTTAAGATTCTGGCTCAAACAGTGGAGATAATATTTAAAGGTAAAGGAGTGTAAGGGGTATGGAGAAAGCCGATTGGTATTTGAAAATGATTCAGTGGCGCGAGAAGCGTATCGGTCAGCGTCAGTTTGTGCTGATCCTGAGCGTGGTGATCGGCTTCGCTACTTCGGTTGCAGCTAATTTGCTGAAGGGGTTCATTCATTTTATCCAGAATTTTGTTACCGAGAGCGCTTCGCGTTTCGAGCTCAACTACTGGTATCTTATTTTTCCTTCGGTAGGTATTCTGCTGGCTTCGTTGTTTGTGCGGTATATTGTGAAGGACGATATCAGTCACGGGGTTACGCGTATTTTATATGCGATTTCGCAACGCAAAAGTATTTTGAAATTGCATAATACATGGTCGTCGCTGGTGGGTAGTTCGGTTACGATCGGTTTCGGCGGGTCGGTAGGAGCCGAGGCGCCTATCGTGCTCACGGGTTCGGCCATCGCCTCCAACCTGGGGAAGTTTTTCAAACTCGATCAGAAGACGCTGATGTTGTTGATAGGCTGTGGGGCTGCGGGTGCGATCGGGGGTATTTTTAAGGCGCCCATTGCCGGGCTGGTGTTTACGCTCGAAGTGTTGATGCTCGATATGACGATGGCGTCGGTGGTGCCCATATTGCTGACTTCGGTAACCGCCACTACGTTCACCTATATTTTCGCGGGAAGTGCCTTCATGTTTAATTTTACGAATTACGAGCCCTTTATGGTAGAGCGTATCCCGCAGTTCGTGATCCTTGGAATTGTTTGCGGGCTGGTGTCGTTGTATTTTACCCGCGGGATGATGAAGGCCGAGGGTTTCTTCAAAAAAATTAAGAAGCCGGTGTGGAAGTTGCTGGCGGCCGGTTCGTTGCTCAGCTTGCTTATTTTTGTATTTCCGCCTTTGTATGGCGAAGGATACAATACCATCGAGGCGCTTATCAACGGACATTCGGAGGATGTGATGAACAATAGTTTGTTTCTTAATTTCGGCGATTCGGTCTGGGTGTTGCTGGCTTATCTGGTGTTTATTATTCTTTTTAAGCTGCTGGCTACGGCTGCCACCAACGGGGCCGGGGGGGTAGGAGGGATTTTTGCTCCGTCGTTATTCCTGGGAAGTATCACCGGATTTGTAGTGGCTACGCTCATCAATATCGTTGGCTTCGAAGCATCGCCGGCCAATTTTTCGCTGGCGGGCATGTCGGGGGTGATGTCGGGGGTGATGCATGCGCCGCTTACGGGTATCTTTCTGATTGCCGAACTTACCGGGAGTTATGGTTTGTTTATGGCGCTGATGATTGTGTCCACCATTTCCTATCTCACGATTATCGTATTCGAGAAACACAGTTTGTATGCGATGCGGCTGGCCGAGAAGGGCGAACTGATCACGCATAATAAAGATAAGGCGGTGCTTACGCTCATGAAGATGGACAATGTGATAGAGACCGATCTGCAGGTATTGTCGCCGGAGATGACCCTGGGCGAGTTGGTGAAAGTAATCTCGAAGTCGCGCCGGAATATTTTCCCGGTTGTTGAACCCGGAACGGGCCGGCTTCAGGGGGTCGTATTGCTGGACGAAGTGCGTAATATCATGTTCCGTCCCGAGCTGTACGGTCGTTTCACCGTGCGTAAACTGATGATTTCGCCTCCAGCAACCATTCAGCAGCATTTGCCTATGGAGAAGGTGATGCAGATTTTTGAGGACACCGGCGCCTGGAACCTTCCGGTGGTGGATAAGGAAATGCGGTATGTGGGGTATGTGTCGAAATCGAAGATATTCAGTACTTACCGGCATGTACTTGTGCACTTCAGCGACGAATAGAAAAGGATACTATATGGGAAAGAAAAATGAAATGACCTACTCGCAGGCAGTTGCCGAGTTGGAGAATATTGTAAAGTCGCTCGAAAGCAGCGACAAGGCTAACCTCGATCTGATTGCGCAACAGGTGAAGCGTGCTTCGGAACTCATGGAGTTCTGCCGGAAGCAATTGACGGTTATTGACGATGAAATCCAAAAAATTGTTGAAGGCATATAAGATAATTTAGCTATTAAAATCTAATTGTAATTAACAGTTTCGGATTTACAAAAAGTGGCGGTAAGATGATTATCGCCACTTTTTGTATACAAAAGATCGGGTATGCGCGAAATTATTTTCTTTATGACAGTTATTGCCTATTGTTTATTAAAAAACTATCTCTATATTTGCGATCGTGAAATGTAAACGTGAATTAACGAACTTGAAGTTAAATTTAAAAAACGGTAAATTTATGAGAAAACTAGCGTTTTTATTGGCCAGCCTGTTCCTGATCGGTATCGGTATGGCGAATGCTCAGACACGGGCTATCTCCGGGAAAGTCGTTTCGGGAGACGACGGTCAGCCGATTATCGGGGGAACGGTACTGGTGAAGGGAACCACACAAGGAACCATTACCGGTGCTGATGGCGGATTTATGCTGACTGTCCCTGCGTCGGCAAAAGCAATTACTGTATCGTATGTAGGGATGAAAACAGCAGAGGTAAACCTGACGGGCACTTCGGTTTACAATGTGACACTCGTGTCGGATGCCATTGGTATCGAAGAAGTGGTAGTGGTTGGGTATGGAACCCAGCTTAAACGCGATGTTACCAGTTCGATTTCGAAAGTAAAAGGGGGCGATTTGGCCGATAAGGCCACTCCGAGTTTTGTGCAGCAGCTGGCCGGCCGTGCAGCAGGGGTACAGATTACTCAAAGTTCGGGCGACCTGAGTACTCCTCCCAATATTCGTATTCGTGGGGTCAATACAATTTCTTCGGGATCGCAGCCACTCATCGTAGTCAATGGTGTTCCTGTAACTTCGGGTAATATCGGCGGTACGTATACCAACAACAATCCTCTGGCCGATATCAATCCTTCGGACATCGAATCCATCGAAATTCTGAAGGACGGAGCAGCTACGGCTATTTATGGTTCGCGTGCATCGAACGGTGTAATCCTGGTTACTACCAAGAAAGGGACCACTCAACGTACAAAAGTGACCTACGATGCATGGTTTGCCAGCTCGCAGGCATCGCGTCTCTACAACTTGCTCAATGCCGAGCAGTTTGTTGAAATTGCGAACGAAAAAAATTCCAATATCGGTTCGACAATCAAAAACGCGGTGATGGATCCGGAAGGTACCAATACCAACTGGAACGACCATGTGTTCCGTACCGGTTTCCAGCAAAGTCATAACCTCTCGGTTGCAGGTGGTACCGATGAAACTCAGTTCTACCTCTCGGCCGGTTACAGCGACCAGGAAGGTATTGTTATCAACAATAATTTCAGCCGCTACACCTTTAATGCCAGTGTGGACCAAAAATTATTCAAATGGATGAAAGCCGGTTTCTCGATGAACGGATCATTCCAGAACAACTCGGGACCTATCAAGGGAACCAACAGCTTGTCCGACAATATGTATGCTGTAACCCGTATGTTGCCCAACGTAAAAGTGTACGACGATACACATCCAACCGGCTACAATATCGACGTTACCAGTCCGAAGAGTTTAGGGCGTGGGGCCAACCTCGTGCCCATCGATCTCACCGTGCCTAATATCGTTTGGGTATTGAATACCAATGTGCAGCTCAACGAATCGTACCGTATCATGCCAACTGCCTATGCCGAGTTTACTCCTGTTAAAGGCTTGGTGGTGAAGTCGTTGATAGGGTCGGATATCTCGTTGCTCGACAACCTGTATGCCTGGTACCCACAAAGTGGCGACGGTCAGGGCTACAAAGGGTTGATCAGTAATACGCATTATACCCGCAAACGCTGGACTTTCCAGAACGTAGCCAATTACAAAACCACGCTGGCCGACGATCACAACCTCGATTTAACAGGGGTGGCCGAGTGGTCGAAATATACCTATCGTTCGGTAACTGCCGGAGCACAGGATATGTCGAGTTCATTTTTTATGCCTTATATTATTTCCAATACCTATAATACTCAGTCGTCGGGCGGGGGATTCACCCAGAATGGTATTTCATCGTACCTGCTCCGAGCCAACTACAACTGGCGAAACAATGTATACGTAGGTGGTTCGTACCGTCGCGACGGTTTGTCGAAATTACCGAAAGACAACCGTTGGGGTAATTTCTGGGGAGGATCGGCCGCCGTACGTTTGTCGGGCTTCGACTTCTGGGCTCCGCTGAAGGGATCGATCAACGACTTCAAGCTCCGCGCCAGCTTTGCCGAAGTAGGTAACGACGATATCGGTAACTTTGCTTACCTCGATCAGTTTTCGTCGCAGTTGTATGGAACGCAAACAGGTATTTCGTATTATACTACCGGTAATCCCAACCTGCGCTGGGAAAAACAACGCATCCTCGACTACGGGTTCGATATGGCCTTGTTCGATCGCGTGAATATATCGGTTGCTTTCTGGGAAAAAATAAATACCGATATCGTTCTCGATGCTCCGACTCCTCCGTCGCTGGGTATTCCCTGGAACGTGATCAGCCAGAATATCGGTTCGGTCGAAAATAACGGTATGGAAATCGAAATCAGCGGTACGGTAGTGAAGACCAAGGACTTCAGCTACAATGCTTCGCTTAATTTCTCGACCCAGCACAACGTGGTAACCAAGTTGATCTCCGATATGAAGTACGAACATTATATTATTCGTGAAGGCGAATCGATGCGTTCGTTGTATGGTTTTGTTTACAAGGGTGTGAACATGGCCAACGGTTATCCGATGTACGAAAAAGCCGATGGAACTATTATTCAGGGTAACCCCAACGACAGCAAATATTACCAATACGATGCCGCCAACCCGGGTACGCTCGGAGCTGTTTCGTCGCTGTCGGCCGACGATAAGAAAGTGCTGGGCAACACGATACCGACCTGGTTTGGTGGTTTCGACAATACTTTCCGTTACAAAAACTTTGATTTGAATGTATTCTTCCGTTTCTCGGGAGGAAATCAGATTGCCAACGTAACCCGCCGCGACCTGTTAAACATGTATTTCCAGAACAATGGTGTCGAAATCCTCGATCGTTGGAAAAGTCCGACCGAACCCGGTAATGGTCAGGTGCCGATTATCCAGTACGGACGTGGAAACTTCCTGAACCTCGAGTCGGACGGTTCGTCGCGCTGGGTCGAAGATGGCGACTTTCTGAAACTGCAGAACGTATCGTTGGGTTACACCTTGCCCAAAAGCGTTAGCAATAAATTGACATTGAATCAGGTGCGTTGCTATGTTCAGGCACAAAACCTGTTTACGATTACCGGATATTCGGGTCTCGATCCTGAAGTATATACTCAGGCCATGGGTATCGACTGGAACGGTAACCCGCAGCAAATAAGCTTCACTTTCGGTGTGAATGTTGAGTTTTAATCAATTTATCTTTAATAAATAGGAAAATATGAAACGAAATAAATTATTTCAGATAGCGGGCATCGGCCTTATTACTTCGGCATTATTCTTTGCTTCGTGCAACGAAGAGGTGCTCGATCTGATGCCTAAAGATACGGTAGGTTACGAGGATGCATTCAACACTCCCGCCATGTGCGAATTGTCGATGGTGGGTTGTTACGATGCAGCGCAGAGCGGCTATTATCCGGGTAATAACCAGCGTCGTGGTTATCCGTTTGGAGCCGCATCGATCGAGCAAGGCGATATGCGTGGCGAAGATATGCTCAATGTGCAGGCGTTTTTTGCCATTACCTACGGAAGTACTTACGGAACTTCGTCGCCCAACGGTCAGGCACACTGGGAATGTACGTATCAGATGATCAATAAGATTAATATTTGTATTGAAGGTTTTCAGCTGGCAGCCAGTAAAAATATCCTTACTGCCGAGCAGGCAAAGGCTTACGAAGCTGAAGCGAAATTCCTCCGTGCATTGGGATATCATGAACTGTTGATTCACTTTGCCCGTCCGTATGCCGATACCCCGGGAGCTACCCATCCGGGTGTTCCTTTGAACCTGGTGCCGATCAATTCCATCGAAAAAGTGGAAGCAGCCAAGAGCGCAGGTCGCGCCAGCGTAAAACAGGTGTACGATCAGATTTTACTCGATCTTGATTATGCCGAAGCCAATCTGCCCGCTACCCGTACATCGAAAGCGCTGAGTATTTCGAGAGCTACCAAAGGTGCTGCTATCGGTTTGAAAGCCCGTGTCTATCAGCATATAGGCGACCAGCCAAAAGTGATTTCCGAATCGGCAAAAATTGTAAATGCTTCGGGCGAAAGTCCAATCGGAGGCTATAAGCTTACCACTGAACCAAGTGGTCCGTTTACCGCCAACAACAACAATACCGAATCGATGTTCTCGATTGAAAATTCGGAACTGGATAATGCTACGGTGAACGGATCGCTTTCGCAGTTCTACACCAGCGTTCGTTCGCTCGTTTGCATCAGCCCCATTATTTTCAACGAAAAACAATGGCTGGCCACCGACAAACGCCGTACGCAGCTCGTCGCTTACAGCAATGCCTATTCGGCCCGTCACCTGTATTGGGTCGATAAATACAAAGCGCGCGAAAAAATGTCGGATTGGACGCCGATTCTCCGCTATGCCGAAGTGTTGCTTACCTATGCCGAGGCCGAAGCGCGCGTTAATGGTAAAACTCAACTCGCCGTTGATTTGCTCAATAAAGTACGCAACCGTTCGGTTACCGCGGCAGCCGATCAGTTTACACTGGCCAGTTTTGCAACAGCCGACGATCTGATCAAGGCCATCCTGATGGAGCGTCGTATCGAACTGGTGGGCGAAGGCCGTCGCTGGGCCGATATTCATCGTCTGGCCAAGGATCCTAAGTTTTTCGTAGCCGGTAATCCCGGAGTATCGGGAGTTCCCGCCAAAGTTGCCACCGGTAACGTAGCTGCCAATTCGTGGAATGCGGCCAGTGGTGTGGTGGATGCGGCGATTCTGAAAATCGCTCCTTACGATTACGCCGATAAACGGTATGTTTTCCCATTGCCTGATTCGGAAACTGCTACCAACCCGAAACTGAAAGAACAACAGAATCCGGGATGGTAAAATGTAAACAAATGAATAAATAATCAGAATTTATTAGTATTTAACACAGGTCGTCTGGATTCAGGCGGCCTGTGTTTGTTTGCTGAAAACCTAAAAAGCAAGCAAAATATGCTTTATAGCATCATTTTAATGCATATTAATCAAAAAAAATTTCAGATTCCTGGAAAATGATGTTGTATAATTAAATTAATTATTTACTTTTGCAGTTCGTGAAAAGAAATTAACAATAAAAAGAAACTTGAAGTTAAACAAAAAATGGTAAATTTATGAGAAAACTAACGTTCTTACTCGCCCTTCTTTTTGTAGGAGTGAGTGTAGTACTGGCTCAGACCACTTACTCAGGGAAAGTAGTTTCCGCGGAAGACGGCGAGCCTATTGTGGGGGCAACAGTGATGGTGAAAGGTACCACTACCGGTACAATTACTAACGTTAATGGTAACTTTACAATTGCCTTGCCCGGCAACAACCGTACATTGGTTATTACCTATGTAGGTATGAAGTCGATGGAGGTACAGGCCACACAAAATATGGTTGTGCGTCTGGAAGCCGACACCGAAGTGTTGGAAGAAGTGCTTGTAGTTGCGTATGGTTCTGCAAAGAAATCGGCATTTACGGGGTCAGCAGCCGTTATTAAAGCTGAAAAGCTTTCGCAACGGTCGGTATCAAACGTAACCAATGCTTTAGCAGGTCAGGTGGCGGGTGTACAGGTTACTTCCAGCAATGGTCAGCCTGGTACTACTTCTACGGTTCGTATTCGTGGTATTGGTTCGATGAGTGCCAGCAACGCTCCTTTGTATGTTGTGGATGGAGTGCCTTACGATGGAAGTATTTCGGCAATTAACCCACAGGATATCGAAAGTATGACGGTATTGAAAGATGCTGCAGCTAATGCTATCTACGGTTCTCGTGGTGCCAATGGTGTAATCCTTATCACTACTAAAAAGTCGACTTCTAAAGAAGCGATTATTTCGGTTGATGCTAAATGGGGTTCGAACTCCAGGGCAGTTCCGAATTACGATGTAATGACTGATCCTGCAATGTATTATGAAACATTCTACAAATCGTTGTTCAACTCGCGTGTCAACAACGGTCAGAGTGCAGCCGCAGCTTACGCTTATGCCGATGCTACATTAACATCCAAGGATGGTTTAGGCTATATGGTATATACTGTTCCTGCTGGTGAAAAGTTTATCGGTACCAACTTTAAAATGAATCCTAAGGCTACGTTGGGTTATAAAGATGCTGATTATTACTACACTCCCGACAATTGGTACAACGAGCTTTTCGATAAAGGTAACCTACGTCAGGAATACAATGTTTCGATTGCCGGTTCTTCAGATAAACTGAATTATTATATGTCGGCCGGTTATCTTGATGATAGCGGTATCGTTGACGGTTCTGGCTTCAATCGCTACACTGGGTTTGCAAAAGTAGATTATCAGGCAAAAAAATGGTTAAAGGTAGGAACTAACTTAGGTCTTACGAATTACGATATTCAATCACCGGGAGGACAAACATCATGGGGTTCGTCGGGCAACTTGTTCTACGTAAGTAATATGATTGCTCCTATTTATCCTATGTATGTTCGTAATACCGATGGAAGCATCAAAGTGGACAACCGCGGAATTACTGTATACGACTTTGGAGGTTCGTCGACAAACTTTACCCGTGCATTTATGCCGTTGGCTAACCCGGGTATTACGTTAAAACTTGACAAATCGCACCAATTTACCGATGTTGTAAACGGGAAATGGTATGCTATTGCTGATATTTTTGAAGGATTCCAGTTGACAGCCAATTTTGCAACCAATGTAACAAACGAACGTTCCAATAATTTGTACAACCAGTTCTACGGAGGTAGTGTAGGTAGCAGCGGTGCCGTTTCTGTTTCGCACTACCGTCAGTTAGGTGTGAATCAACAATATCTGGCTACTTATCGTAAGACAATCAATAATGTACATAATATCGATTTGTTAGCTGGTTATGAGTCGTACCGATTGAAAATGCAAAGTTTATCGGGATCTAATACCATGCTTTACAACCCGTATGTGGGAGAATTGAGTAATGCAATTCAAACTCCTCCTCAGGTAGGATCGAGTACTTCAAAATATGCTACTGAAGGATACCTTACTCGTTTGCAGTACGATTATGATGGCAAATACTTCTTCAGTGGATCGTATCGTCGTGATGCTTCGTCGCGTTTCCATCCTGATAATCGTTGGGGTAACTTTGGTAGTGCTGGTGCATCGTGGTTGATCTCTAAAGAAGATTTCATGAGCAGCTTCGATTGGATTGATATGTTGAAAATTAAGGGAAGTTACGGAGCTCAGGGTAACGATAACATAGGAAATTACTATGCATATCTTGATCAGTATACGGTAGCTAATAGTAATGGTGATTTTGCAGTGTCGTTCAGCTATAAAGGAAACAAAGATATCACATGGGAAACTTCACATGCTTTCAATACGGGTGTTGACTTTGAATTGTTCGGTCGCCGCTTGACTGGGGGGATTGAATACTTTGTAAGAACAACTACCGACTTGCTTTACAATCAACCAGTTCCTATCTCGTTAGGGTATAGTTCTTTCCCAACAAATATTGGTTCGATTGTAAATAACGGGGTTGAGCTTGAATTGAATGGTGTGCTTTACAGATCGAAAGATATTGAGTGGACGGCTAACTTCAATGCCACTTCGTATAAAAATGAGATTACCGATTTGGCAGAAAATATCAAGAAAGATGGTCAAAAGGGAACAAACTACATTTACAAAATCGGCGGATCGTTGTATAATACGTATATGAGAGAATATGCCGGTGTTGATCAGGTTACAGGTAAGGCATTGTATTATATTGACCCGGATAATGGGGACAGAAATACAACCGATGATTATCAAAAAGCTAAACAGTCTGATTTAGGAAGTACCTTGGCTAAAGTATACGGTGGTTTCGGGACCCAGGTAAATGCTTATGGTTTCGACGTGTCGGTACAGATGTCGTATCAGCTGGGTGGTAAATTGTATGATGGGTCGTACGAGGCATTGATGCACAGTGGCGACTCGAGAGGTACTAACTGGCACAAGGATATTTTGAAGTCGTGGACCCCTGAAAATCCATCTGCAACTATCCCACGTTTAAGTTCATTGGATGTTACTTATCAGTATCAATCTTCCCGCTTCTTAACGAGTTCCGATTATTTAAGTCTTAATAGTGTAATGTTGGGCTATACACTGCCTAAAAACATGATAAGTAAACTTCATTTGTCAAGTGCAAGAGTGTACGTTTCTGGAGATAATTTAGGCGTATTGTCTGCTCGCAGAGGTTTAGACCCCCGTCAGTCATTAGGTTTAGGTAGTTCTACAACTTCAGGTAACTTTAGTTATTCGGCTTTGAAAACCATTACCGGAGGCATCTCTATTAAATTTTAAGTTTTTAATTTATAAAATTAAACATTATGAAATTAGCTCATAAAATATTTATTTTTACATTGGGATGTGGTCTTGTGACTTCATGTGCGGATTTGGATACCTATCCAGAAGGAGGTACCTTTACTGCCGACCAAAAAACTGCGACTGCTGCAGCTCTTCCTGAGCGCCTGTCAGCAGATGTAAACGGTATGTTTGCCGTTATTGGTAAACAGTATGCTGTATTCGGTTCTGCATCGTCGCGTGATGATGATGCAGGATATCCTACTGTGTGTCTATCGCAGGATTTGAATGGTCCCGATATGGTAAGTGACAATAGCAACTATAACTGGTTCTCTGTAAGCAGTCAGTATCAGGATCGTTCCGATACATATGCCAACCCTTACATGCGTTGGGCTGTATTTTATAATCAGATTAAGTTGGCCAATGATATCCTGGCAACTATTCCTGCCGATACTGAAGTGCCTCAGTTAAAGATATATAAAGCACAGGCAAAAGCAGTACGAGCATTCGATTATTTATCGTTGGTTCCTTATTTCCAATTTAAATATAAAGGAAACGAAGATAAGCCATCTGTACCTATTGTAACTGAAAATATGACTGGTGATCCTTCCAATAATCCTCGTGCCACTTTACGTGAAGTGTACGAATTAATCATGTCGGATTTGGATGAAGCTATTGCTGGTCTTGATGGTTATGTGAGAATCTCAAAAGCAGAAATTGATCAGAAGGTGGCTTATGGATTACGCGCACGTGCTAATTTGTATATGGAGAACTGGGCGGCAGCTGCAGCTGATGCCGAAAAAGCGATGGCTGGTTACACTCCTTATTCGAGAGCACAGGTATCTACACCTACTTTTATTAATGCGAATGATCAAAACTGGATGTGGGCAATTATTCTTACCCCTACTAATATCCCCGACGCTTATCCGTCGTGGCCATCTGTATTAGGTTCGTTCTCAGGTGATTCATATTCGGCAGGTGTTGCTTGTTATAAATCGGTAAACCGACTCTTGTTTGATAAAATTCCTGCAACCGACGTTCGTAAAGGTTGGTGGGTTGACGAGAACCTGACTTCGCCTAACCTGGCTAATGTTACCTGGGGTTCAGCGACAGGCAATGCTGTTGCCACGTTGGAAATTCCTGATGTTAAATTGCCTTTCATTCCTTATACCAATGTTAAATTCGGACAATATGGATTCATTGGTAATAATATCAATGCTGGCGACTGGTGCATGATGCGTGTTGAAGAAATGATTTTGCTCAGGGCCGAGGCTCTTGCAATGGCGGGTGATTTGGCTGGAGGAAAAACACTGTTGCAGAATTTTGTAACGACCTATCGCGATCCTGCTTATGTGTCTACAGCTGCTACTGCACAGGCATTCCAGGACGAAGTATGGTTACAACGTCGCATTGAACTCTGGGGCGAAGGTTTCGCGATGTCGGATATCATGCGTTTAGGAAAAAATGTCGTTCGCTTTAAAGAAGGTGTTCAATCGAATTTTCCCGACGACTTTAAATTCAATATTGCAGCCAATGATGGTTATCTGTTGCTTAGAATACCTCAACGTGAAACTAACAATAACCGAGGTATTCCATTGTCGGCCAACAATAACCAAGGATCAGCACCTGCGCCAGGTAACGGAGCTGGCTTAACTGATGGTGTTGTTGTTACTGATTAATATTTAAAATTCGAATTTAATATGAAAACAAATAAAATCACTCTATTAACAGCATTTTTTGCCGTGCTGTTATTTGCAGCTTGTACAGAAGATATTGTGAGAGATCCCTCTCCATTAGCTAATCCGGGTAGTACAAATGTGTATTTTTCGGTAACTAATAAATCGAATCCTGTATTGGGCCTTGAGCAGAACGAATTGTATGTGAGTGTCATCCGGGCAAAAGCAACTGCGGCTCAGGAAGTAAACTTGATTGTCGAAAATTTGTATGGGGATACTATTAGTATTCCTTCTAAAGTTTCGTTTGCAGCTGGTGAAGACTCCGTTGCATTGAAAATTACAGTAAAGGACATGAAATTGATGAAGAAATATAAAATTGCAATCAGTATCGATCCTCAACAAACTAATCCGTATGTAGCACAGCCAGTTTTTCCCCGAATTGACCTGACAATTCTGAAAGAAGACTTTGCTCCGTTTGCTGATGGTACTTATTCAAGTGATTTCTTTGAAGATTCGTGGCCACAACTTCTTGAGTACTCACCCGCTACTAAGATTTTCAGGATGAAGGATTGTTGGATGCCAGGGTACAATGTAACCTTTAAGTGGGATGAAGCAGCTAAACCAGGCGAAGTAACTATTGTTGGTACAACAACTTCTGCTGCGGATTTCATCTTTATCCCTACAGGATATGTACATTCGACTTACGGTATGGTATCGGCTTATTATCCGACAGCTAATACCAAGTACTACGACAGTGCGACTAAAACCTTTACTTTCCCTATTACATGGAGAGTAAGTGCTGGTAGTTTTGGTGTATACGCCGATAAATTTGTCATTACTAAGGAGTATTAATTAGTTAGTATAGAATCTGAAAAGATTCTATGCTATAGATAGAAAAAAAGAGGGTACCCAATAATGAAGTGCGCCCCAAAAGTTGGACAGATTAATAATTGTTTATTCTGATATAGAGCTCGGTATTGTACCGGGCTCTTTCCTTTTAACTCTTGTTACAGGAGTAACTATATTCATCTAAAGTATTCATGAAACCTTTAGTCGATACAAACCTTTCAGCATATAACAGTTCGGTTTTCATTATTCCCAAGAAATTCTCAGTGGGCAAATTGTCAAGGTAATTTCCTTTTCTTGACATGCTTTGGATTACGCCTTCTTTTTGCAATCGTTGTCGATACCCCAAATATTAATATTGCCATCCTTGATCAGAGCGCAGTGTCAGTCCGCTGAGCTTGTCAATACAGGAGAATGCTTTGTCAAGCATATTGTAAATGAGTTTCAAATTTGGATTTTATGCTATTATCTCTCTATTAAACATCATGTAACGGCGACAAATACAACTTCTTTGAAGCTCTATTTGTTGAGGGTATATCGGAAGTCCATTTTTTATTTGGAGATTCTGCATAAAGGCTCCAGTTTATAATATTGGGAGCTATTTTACCAATGTCACCTGTGTAAGAGCGATATGTAACCTTTCGTATCAGATATTTATAGAGCATTTGGGTCATTAATTTTCGAATAGTCTTATGGCGTGTACAAAACCTTTAGTTCGCAATTTCAATGTTATTCTGCGGTAGCAGCAACCCTTGTTATCATGGAAAATTGCCTTTATTTCTTTCTTCTCTCTTTCATGCTTACCACTCTTTTTAAGCAAGTGCAGATGATAATAAAACATAGAATAGCCCTTTGTCTCAACTCTAAAAGTAAGTCCAGTGGACCTCTGGCTTTAGTCCTTCGATGGCTTGGGTCTATTGAGGCTTGCGCTGGCTTCCTGTTCCTCGGCTAAGGTCTTCACTTTTTTTAGTAACGCATTTTCTGCTCTAAGGTGAAGATTTTCTGCCTGAAGTTTTCCCAACTTCGTTTGTGGTTCTTTTGTCTTCGATCATCCCCAGCTTTAAGAAGTATTCCGCGGCGTCTTACTTTGTGAAGAGCTTGATCTCCATTACTACTGACGATCACACCCAGCCCTCCATAGCTGTCCTACTGACACAGTATTTTATTATATGCGCCAAAAAGGTATGCCTTTTTCGAGAAATGCTCGAACTAATGCTCTTTAAGTTCAGGCGTTAACCTTATATTATAATCATTGGGCATTTGCATAATCAGTCTTCTTTATAACTGTCATTCTGATCTACCCCATTCTAATAGTTTGCTGTCATTGATAGGGAATTCATGAGGGATCCTAGATCAGTATCTCCACCTTTTACAATACCTACTATTTGGAGCCTTGTCTTGAATGTATACTTCAAAAAGAAGGAAGAGGGTGTATCACAATGTGATTTCACCCTCTTTTTATCCGGATACCTATCCGGGAACAAATCCGAATATTCAATTCTCGGAGACTTAATTTCTATTTTGAGACAGCCTCTTCAGTTCATTATTGGACACTCTCTTTAGTAAATTTAGTGAAAGGAGACTGTCCTGGTGTTTAGATTGACATAGGTAGATAATGTCTGTCTGTAATTCAGAGTTCGTTGAATTGAGTCACCAGTTATTTTGTCGTAAGAATAAGTGATCTGGGTGTAAATAATATTGTTGTTAATATTTGTATTAATACTCACAGGGAGAAAAGAGCCTTCTTTTGTTCCGGATGGGACAAATTGTAAATTTCTAATTTGGAGAGTGTTACCGCTCCGATCGAAAAAAATTGTGTATCTGAGATGATTATGTGTGATTCTTAGGTTAACATAATCTGTTGATATAGTCCCGGAATAACTTTGCCCACTACTACCACCAGTAGATGTATCATCGATCTGATCGTCAGGTAATTCGAGATTGTCTTTGCTGTTGTATTTTGTTGTATTAACCTCAGCCTCTTTAAGGGATGAGTTGATTTGTTGCGTCTCTGATACAGTCGATTCTATATCATATGAAGTCTCACTACATCCTAAGATCGTAAACAGTAATAATAAATAGATAGAAGCTTTTTTCATGATTGTAATGTTTGTTTTTTGATTTGTAATTCAAATGAGTAATGTGATCGAAATCCGGGGCTTGTTTAATATTGCAAAGTCGACACCTCCTTTCATTGCTGTAGTCTGTTCATAATGAGTTAGTTCATGCTAGCAATGCAAAGTTACATATATCTATGGTTGCTAAAAACAATAAACATCTAATTTTCCTCTCACATTTTTCTTATTTAAAGTTAAATGTTGCTAAAAACGACGGTGCGTTTTCGGTGAAAGTCTAAACTTGGGTTTTCGTCTGAGTATCCGTTTTTAATTAAATCCTTGTTTTTTTATAACTTCAAAGAAATCGTTTCCTTTGTCGTCGACCAAAATAAAGGCCGGAAAATCTTCCACTTCAATTTTCCAGATGGCTTCCATACCCAGTTCGGGATAAGCGAGGCATTCCACTTTCTTAATGCTTTGTTCGGCCAGGATGGCAGCCGGACCGCCGATAGAGCCCAGGTAGAATCCTCCGTGTTTTTTACAGGCTTCGGTCACCTGCAGGCTCCGGTTGCCCTTGGCTATCATTACCATACTGCCGCCATTGGCCTGCAACAGGTCGACATAGGAGTCCATCCGGCCGGCCGTGGTGGGACCAAACGAACCGGAAGGCATTCCTTTCGGTGTCTTGGCCGGACCGGCATAGTAAATCGGGTGATCTTTTACGTATTGGGGCAATTCCTGACCGGCATCGAGTAATTCTTTGAGCTTGGCATGAGCAATGTCGCGACCTACCACAATAGTGCCGGTGAGCGACAGGCGGGTGGAAACGGGGTATTGTGTGAGGGTTGCCAGGATTTCCTTCATGGGTTGGTTCAGGTCGATCTTTACTACCTTACCTTCGGTAGCCCGGCGGTAGGCTTCCGGAATATACTGACCCGGATTGTCCTCCAGCTTCTCGATCCAGATTCCCTTTTTATTTATTTTTGCCTTGATATTGCGGTCGGCCGAGCACGAAACGGCCATTCCCACAAAACAGGAAGCTCCGTGGCGAGGCAGACGGACAATGCGTACGTCATGTGCGAAGTACTTGCCGCCAAACTGGGCGCCCATGCCGAAATCCTGCGCTGCTTTCAGAATTTTCTGTTCCATCTCCACGTCGCGGAAGGCTTGTCCAAGTGCATTGCCTTCGGTGGGTAGCGTGTCGTAATATTTGGTAGAAGCTAATTTTACGGTTTTCAGGTTGGCGTCGGCCGATGTTCCGCCGATTACAAAGGCCAGGTGGTAAGGCGGACAGGCGGCTGTGCCCAGCGTTTTCATCTTTTCGGTCAGGAATTTCTCCAGCGAAGCCGGATTAAGCAGGGCTTTGGTTTCCTGGAAGAGGTAGGTCTTGTTCGACGAACCGCCGCCCTTGGCAATAAACAGAAATTTGTATTCGTCGCCCTGACTGGCCACCAGGTCGATTTGCGCCGGCAGGTTGGTGCCGGTATTCACTTCATCGTACATGTTGAGCGCGGCATTCATCGAGTAGCGCAGGTTTTCTTCCTGATAGGTTTCGTAAATCCCCTTCGAGAGCGCTTCTTCGTCGCTCCCGTCGGTAAACACCCGGTTTCCTTTTTTGGCATAAACCGTTGCAGTTCCGGTATCCTGACAGAAAGGAAGCACCCCTTTTGCCGCGATTTCGGCATTGCGAAGCATGGTTACCGCCACAAACTTGTCGTTTTCGCTCGCTTCGGGATCGTTGAGGATGGCAGCCACTTGTTGCTGATGCTCCGGGCGCAGCAGGAAAGAGCAGTCGCGCATTGCCGCACGAGCCATTCTGGTGAGCGCTTCGGGTTCTACTTTCAGTACTTCCTGGCCCTCGAAGTTGGCCGCCTGTACGTGTTCGTCGGTCAGTAAATAGTACGCTGTCGTATCTTTTCCCGTAGGAAACGGATCCTGATAACTGAATTCTTTTGCCATGATGGATAGTTTAAAAATGAGGCACAAATTTACTCAAAATTTCGCGGAAATGCAAGCTGGGGAAAAGACGGGGACGGATAAAATATACACCCTGTTGCAATTTTTAAAAACTATCTTCGATATAGATTTGTTATGTCCTAATGTTTGCGTTGTTGAACGGTAGTGCAAGGTATTCCGTGTGAAAAATCTTTTCGGTTCGGCGAAAAATTCGTACCTTTGCCGCCTCGGAAACTGTAGTTTTAGTTAAACGGTAAATCAATAAAAATCAATAGAATATGAAAAAGAAAGCGCTTTTAATGATCCTCGATGGCTGGGGAATCGGTAACGGTACTTCGGCCGATGTGATTGCTTCAACCCCTACGCCCAACTGGGACAAACTGCTCGCTACCTACCCGAACTCTTACCTGCTGGCTTCGGGCGAACATGTAGGATTGCCCGACGGACAAATGGGAAACTCGGAGGTGGGTCACCTGAATATCGGTGCAGGAAGGGTTGTGTATCAGGATCTTGTGAAAATTAATATTGCCTGCCGCGATAATTCGATTCTTCAGAATCCGGAGATTATCCGCGCTTATTCCTATGCCCGCGATCATAAAAAGAAAATGCATTTCCTCGGACTGGTTTCCGACGGCGGTGTTCACTCTTCGCTCGATCATCTTTTTAAATTGCTCGATATTGCTAAGGAATATGGGATTGAAGATGCATACGTGCATGCTTTTATGGATGGCCGGGATACCGACCCGAAAAGCGGTAAGGGCTTTATCGAACAGCTGGAAGCGCATACCCAATATTCGGCCGGTAAAATTGCCTCGATTATTGGTCGCTACTACGCCATGGACCGCGACAAACGCTGGGAACGGGTGAAAGAAGCCTACGACCTGATGGTGAACGGAAAAGGAACGCCGACTACCGACCCGGTGGCCGCCATGCAGGCTTCGTACGATGCGGGTGTGACCGACGAATTCGTTAAACCCATCGTGGTAACCGGCGCCGACGGAAAACCTACCGCTACGATCGAAGCCGGCGATGTGGTTGTTTTCTTCAACTACCGCAACGACCGCGCGAAAGAGCTTACCATCGTTCTCACCCAGGAGGATATGCACGAGTACGATATGCATACCCTTCCGCTGGAATATTACTGCATGACTCCTTACGATTCGTCGTTCAAAGGATTGCATGTGTTGTTCGATAAAGACAATGTGCAGAATACCCTGGGCGAATACCTCTCGTCGCTGGGCCTGAAACAATTGAGGATGGCCGAAACCGAAAAATTCGCACACGTGACTTTCTTTTTCTCGGGCGGACGCGAAGCCGAATTCGAAGGCGAAGAGCGTATCCTGGTGCCCTCGCCCAAAGTGGCCACTTACGATTTGAAACCCGAAATGTCGGCCTACGAAATCACCGATAAGCTGGTGGTGGAGCTGGACAAGCAGAAGCACGATTTTATCTGTCTGAACTTTGCCAATGGCGATATGGTGGGGCATACCGGTGTATACGAAGCGGTAGAAAAAGCTGTGCGTACCATCGACGAATGTTCGTACCGGGTGGTGGAAGCTGCTATCAAAAACGATTATGAGGTGATTATTATTGCCGACCACGGTAATGCCGATAATGCGGTGAATCCCGATGGTTCGCCCAATACTGCCCACTCGCTGAATCCGGTGCCCATTGTATACGTAACCAGTCGGCCGGGAGCGGCAGTTACCAATGGTATTCTGGCGGATGTGGCTCCTTCGGTTTGTCAGATTCTGGATATTCCGAAGCCGGCCGAAATGACGGGGAAAGGCCTGCTGACCCTTTAATGCTACAGTGTTCGCGCTGTAGTGATTAATGGTCGGCAAACAGCGAACGGCGCTTCACTACGAAACGGGTGGGACCCGGCAGTCCCTCCCCGTTTAATTTAATAACATGCCATTAGGATAGAGATGAGAGAGCAGTTAAAGAAACGGATTTTGATTTTGGATGGGGCGATGGGCACGATGATTCAGCGCCACAAGTTGGGGGAAGCTGATTACCGCGGCGAACGCTTTGCCGATGCACCCATTCCGCAGAAGGGCAACAACGATTTGCTGGTGTTGACCTGTCCCGGTGTGATCGAAGGAATTCACCGCAGTTACCTCGAGGCCGGAGCCGACATTATCGAAACCGATACCTTTAATGCCCAGCGTATTTCGATGGAAGATTACGGCATGGCGGGGATCGTGCGCGAGATGAACCTCGCCGCAGCCCGGCTGGCCCGTACGGTAGCCGATGAGTTTACCCTGCTCACGCCCGGCAGGCCGCGTTTTGTTGCAGGGGCGGTGGGGCCTACCAATAAAACCGCGTCGATGTCGCCCGACGTAAACAATCCTGCCTACCGGGCGGTAAATTACGACCAGCTCGTCGAAGCCTATAAAGAGCAAATGATCGCCCTTATCGACGGGGGAGTGGATGCCCTGCTGATCGAGACGATTTTCGATACCCTCAATGCCAAGGCAGCGCTGTATGCGGCGGGGCTGGCCATGGAGGAAGCAGGCCGGAAGGTGGAACTCATGCTTTCGGTAACTGTGGCCGATGCCAGCGGACGAACCTTATCGGGACAAACGGTGCGGGCGTTTCTCAATTCCATCGCTCATGCCGATTTGTTGTCGGTGGGGGTGAATTGTTCGTTTGGTGCCCGCGATCTCAAACCTTATTTACAGGAGATTGCCGCGTATACCACTACCTACGTAAGTGCCTACCCGAATGCAGGATTGCCCAATCAGTTCGGCGAGTACGACGAGAGCCCGGAAATCATGGCCGCGCAGATCAAGGAGTATTTCGACGAAGGGTTGGTAAATATCATCGGAGGCTGTTGCGGAACCACGCCCGACCATATTGCGGCCTATAAAGTGTTGGTCGATAAAGCAGTGCCCCGCGCCTTGCCGGTTGTCGACCGTTTCGAAGGCGTCACCCGCCTTTCGGGCCTGGAGCATCTCGATATTCGCCCCGATTCGCTCTTTGTGAATATCGGCGAGCGGTGCAATGTGGCCGGCTCGAAGCAATTCCTGCGGTTGATTAACGCAAAAAAGTACGACGAAGCCCTTACCATTGCCCGCAAACAGGTGGACGACGGAGCCCAGGTGATCGACGTGAACATGGACGATGCCATGCTCGATTCGGTGCAGGAAATGGTTACATTCCTGAACTACATTGCTTCCGAACCCGAAATATCCAAAGTTCCGGTGATGATCGACTCTTCGAAATGGGAAGTTATCGAGGCGGGATTAAAATGCCTGCAGGGGAAGTGCATCGTCAACTCCATCAGTCTGAAAGAAGGCGAAGCCGATTTTCTGGCCAAGGCCCGCAAGATAAAAGCCTATGGAGCAGCGGTGGTAGTGATGGCCTTCGACGAAACCGGTCAGGCCGATTCGTTCGAGCGTAAAATCTCCATTTGCAAGCGTGCCTACGACCTGTTGACCCGGGAAGTGGATTTTCCGGCTTCCGATATCATTTTCGACCCGAACGTGCTGGCCATTGCCACCGGTATTGAAGAGCACAACAACTACGGGGTCGATTTTATAAATACCGTTCGCTGGATCAATGCCAACCTTCCGTATGCCAAAGTGAGCGGAGGGATCAGTAATCTTTCGTTCTCGTTCCGCGGCAACAATGTGGTGCGCGAGGCCATCCATTCGGCATTTTTGTACCATGCCATCCGCGAGGGGTTGCAGATGGGTATCGTAAATGCCGGGATGTTGCAGATTTACGAAGAAATACCGGCCGAACTTCTTGAATACGTGGAGGATATCGTGCTGAACCGGAGGCCCGATGCCACCGAGCGTATGATAGTTTATGCCGAGAAAATCAAAGCCGAAGCCTCGGGTACCGTGGATACCGAAAAGGTGGACGAATGGCGCACCCGCGATCTGGAAAGCCGGCTGGAGCATGCCTTGATCAAAGGCATCAGCGACTATCTGGAAGTCGATTTGCAGGAAGCGTTGGAAAAGTACGATACGGCCCTCGAAATCATCGAGAAACCTCTGATGAGCGGAATGAACATCGTGGGGGATTTGTTCGGTGCCGGTAAAATGTTTCTGCCTCAGGTGGTAAAAACGGCCCGCACGATGAAAAAGGCGGTGGCTATCCTTCAGCCTTATATTGAAGCTCAGAAAGTACCGGGACAGAGTTCGTCGGCCGGGAAATTCCTTATTGCCACGGTGAAAGGCGATGTGCACGATATTGGGAAAAATATTGTGGCCGTAGTGCTGGCCTGTAACAATTACGAAGTCATCGATCTGGGAGTGATGGTGCCTACCGATAAGATTATCCGTACGGCTATCGACGAAAAGGTGGATTTGCTGGGACTGAGCGGCTTGATTACCCCGTCGCTGGAAGAAATGACGAATGTGGCTGCCGAAATGGAAAAAGCAGGATTACGCATTCCGTTGTTGATCGGCGGAGCCACAACATCGAAGATTCACACGGCGGTGAAGATAGCCCCCAATTACTCGGCGCCGGTGGTGTATGTAAAAGATGCTTCGGTGAATACGAATATAGTGGCCAACCTGATGAATGCCAAAACCGCCGGGAGCTTTGCGGCATCCATCGCCGAGGAATATGAACAGCTCCGGAATAAGCAGACAAAAAAAGCAGATTTGCTTCCTTTAGAAGATGCTAAAAGACGCAAACCCGCTTTGTTTTAAAATCGTATAAGCGAGGATTAGTCGATAAATTTATTCACGATTACGTGAACGATTAATCCGAGCACCATCAGACCGCCGGAAACTACTAAAAGAGTGTTCTCGGAACTCGGGTTGAAGAAATAAAATGCAATCACGATGGTTCCGATCAATAAAATGATGGGTCCTAAATATTTCAAAAATTCTTTCATTATAACGGAGTTTTAAATGATCATTATTGCCTGCCTAATCAGCCTGCAAATTAAGTGATTTTTTGTGGAGTAATCAAATTTTTTACCTAAAAAGATTAAATTTAAAATCAAAATTGCTGTTTATTATCCTGCCTGTGAATAATTTTGTAAATTTGCAGACAGTACAACTAACAATCAACACAGCAAATTGATACCATGCGGATTATCATTGTAGGAACAGCTTATCCCTACCGGGGAGGTTTGGCGGCATATAGCGAACGACTGGCCAGAGAGTACATGAACGAGGGACACGAAGTGGAGATTATCACTTTTACGTTGCAGTATCCTTCTTTTTTATTCCCCGGTAAAACTCAGTATTCGTCGGAACAACAGCCCGCCGATCTGAAGATTACGCGCATGATCAATACCCTGAATCCGCTGAGTTGGATTCGTACCGGTAAAGCGATCCGCCGGAAGAATGCCGATAAGGTGATCTTCTGTTACTGGATGGCTTTTGTGGCGCCTGCTTTCGGTACGGTTGCCCGGTATGCCCGCGGGGGTAACGCGAAGATGATAGGTTTGATCCACAATATGATTCCTCACGAACCAACGGTGCTCGACCGTATCTTTCCTCCTTATTTTGTAAGCGCGATGGATGGGTTTGTGGCGATGGCCGAATCGGTGGTGGGCGATATCAATTCGTTCGACAAGGGGTTGAAGCCCAAACGGGTATCGCCCCATCCGGTATACGATCATTACGGCGAAAAACCCGACCGGTCGTTGGCGGCGATGAAACTCGGTTTGCACGAACAGCAGAACTATATCTTGTTTTTCGGGTTTATCCGGCAGTACAAGGGCCTGGATTTGCTGATCGAAGCTTTTGCCGACGAGCGTTTGCGCCGGTTTCCGGTAAAACTGATTATTGCCGGTGAATTTTACGAGAATCCCGAACCTTATCTGCAGCTTATTCACCGGTTAAAGCTCGAGGCCTTTGTCGAGTTGCGTACCCGTTTTATTGCCGATAAGGACGTAAGCAATTATTTTGCGCTGGCCGATCTGGTGGCGCAACCCTACCGTTCGGCTACGCAGAGCGGGGTGAGTCAGATTGCTTACCACTACGAAAACCCGATGCTGGTTACCGATGTGGGAGGCCTGGCCGAAATAGTGCCTCACAACAAGGTGGGCTATGTGGTGGATGTAGATGTGAAAAAGATAGCCGATGCGTTGGTCGATTTTTATGCCAACGGCAGGAGCGGAGAGTTTATCAATAATATAAGGGAAGAGAAGAAAAAGTATGCATGGTCGAAGATGACGGCCACCCTGAATTCGATTTAAGTTTTTCCGTTTTTTTTTGAGATGCTGCAACCCCGGTTGCGGCCGGTACATTATAACGAACGATACAATATGAGTAATGAAATAGTAGAAACCCCTTTGATGAAGCAGTATTTCGAGATTAAAGCCCAACATCCCGATGCCGTATTGTTGTTTCGCTGCGGCGATTTCTACGAAACTTTTTCGACCGACGCGGTTAAAGCAGCTGAGGTCCTGGGGATTACCCTCACGCGCAGGGCAAACGGTTCGGCACGGAGTGTGGAGCTGGCCGGTTTTCCGCATCATGCGCTGGACACCTATCTGCCCAAACTGGTACGTGCGGGGATGCGGGTGGCCATTTGCGATCAGCTGGAGGACCCCAAACTCACCAAGAAGCTGGTTAAACGCGGGGTGACCGAGCTGGTTACGCCCGGCGTTTCGTACAGCGATACTACCCTTAGTCATAAAGAAAATACCTTTCTGGCCGCGGTTTATTTTGTAAAAAAACAGGTGGGGGTGTCGTTTTTGGATATTTCGACCGGTGAATTTTTAGTAGCCGAAGGTACGCCCGAGTATATCGATAAGCTGCTGAGCAGTTTTTCGCCGAAGGAAGTGTTGTACGACAGGGGAAAACGAAAAGAGTTCGAAGAGTATTTCGGGACCAAGTTTTTTACCTATGCCATGGAGGATTGGGCCTTTACGCCCGATGCGGCCGGCGACAGGTTGCTGAAGCAATTCGAAACCCGTACGCTGAAGGGCTTCGGGGTCGATAACCTACCCTTCGCGGTCGTAGCCGCCGGGGCGATTTTGCATTACCTCGATTTAACTCATCATCATCAAACCGGACATATTTCGCAGCTGTCGCGTATCGAGGAAGACCGATACGTGTGGCTCGACCGTTTTACGGTACGGAACCTGGAGTTGTATGGTTCGATGAACGAGGGGGCCCGTACCCTGGTCGATATCCTGGATCGTACGATCTCGCCCATGGGATCGCGGTTGTTGAAGCGTTGGGTGGCCTTTCCGCTGAAAGATGTAAAGCCCATCGATGAACGGCTGAGTGTGGTGGAGTATTTCTTTAAAAATAAGGATGAGAAGGAGTTGCTCGTTCAGCAGATTGCGTTGATTGGCGATCTGGAGCGTATTATTTCGAAAGTGGCGGTGGGGAGGATTAATCCCCGTGAGGTGGTGCAGCTGAAGGTGGCCCTGAATGCTATCGAGCCTATTAAGCTGGCGGTTTCGGCGTCGGACAATGCCACCTTGCGCCGTATTGGCGGGCAGTTGGATAGTTGCAGGGAGATGGCGCAGCGGATCGAGCGCGAGTTGGACCCCGATCCGCCGACGATGCTGAATAAGGGCGATGTGATCCGGCGGGGGGTGGATGCAGAGCTCGATGAGTTGCGCGATCTGGCGCGGTCGGGCAAGGATTTCCTGACGAAGATACAGGAACGTGAAAGTGCTACCACGGGTATTCCCAGTCTGAAGATCAGTTTCAATAATGTATTCGGGTATTATATCGAAGTGCGCAATACGCACAAGGATAAGGTTCCTGAAACCTGGATCCGTAAACAGACCTTGGTGAATGCCGAACGCTATATCACGCAGGAATTGAAGGATTACGAAGAAAAGATTTTGGGGGCGGAAGAAAAGATTCTGGCCATCGAAACCCGGATTTTCACCGAATTGGTAGTGAGCCTTTCCGGGTATATTGCGGCTGTTCAGCTCGATTCGGCGCTTATCGCCCAGCTCGATTGCTTGTTGTCGATGACCCGGGTGGCTGCCGAGAATAAATACGTGCGCCCCGCTATCAACGATTCGGAAGTGATTGATATCAAACAAGGCCGGCATCCGGTGATTGAAAAACAATTGCCTCCCGGCGAATCGTATGTGGCCAACGATGTGTACCTCGACAGCTCGTCGCAGCAGGTGATTATCGTCACAGGACCCAATATGTCGGGTAAGTCGGCCCTGCTCCGGCAGACAGCCCTCATCACCCTGATGGCGCAGATCGGCAGTTTCGTGCCGGTGGAAAGCGCCAGTATCGGGGTTGTCGATAAAATCTTCGTACGCGTAGGAGCCAGCGATAATATTTCACAGGGAGAATCGACATTTATGGTCGAGATGAACGAAGCAGCCAGTATCCTGAATAATTTGTCGCACCGGAGTTTGATCCTGTTCGACGAATTGGGACGCGGTACCTCTACCTACGATGGAATCTCGATAGCCTGGGCCATCGTGGAATACATTCACGAAAACGCTCAAAACAAAGCAAAGACGCTGTTTGCCACCCATTACCATGAGCTGAACGAGATGGAGAAATCGTTCAGCCGCATTAAAAATTACAATGTGTCGGTACGCGAAGTCGACAAGAAAGTGATTTTCCTGCGGAAGTTACAACGCGGAGGCAGCGAGCACAGCTTCGGGATTCATGTGGCCAAGATGGCCGGGATGCCGCAAAGTATCGTTAAACGTTCGGAGCAAATCCTGAAACAACTGGAAAAGGACAATCGGCAAAGCGGAGTAGCCGGTAGGGAAGGCGATCGGGATACGACCGGCTCGACCGGAAATCCGGATCAGGAAACTGCTGCCGGCAAAAGCGCCGCTACCGGCCGCAAAGGCGGTCCGCGTCATGCATCGCTTTCGCGACCCCTGGGCGATATTGCCAACAGCCGCGAGGGTATGCAGCTTAGTTTCTTTCAGCTCGACGATCCCGTGCTGGAGCAAATCCGCGACGAGATCAAAGGCCTGGACATTAATAGCCTGACGCCCCTCGAAGCACTGAATAAGCTGAACGAAATCAAGAAGATTTTGAATTAACGGAACGGCTTCACCCGCATCGGCCCGTCATAGGACCTTACGAAGTGAAGCCGCCGGTTATCAGGAACCGCACAGCACGGATCATTCAAAACATTCGGCCACCGCGGGATGTACGATTTCTCCCTTGACGATATTCAGGCCTTTGCGAAGATCCTCGTTTAATTCGCATGCCTTTTCCCAGCCCATGTCGGCCAGTTTCAGCGCATACGGAAGCGTAGCATTGGTGAGCGCCAGGGTCGACGTGTAGGGCACTGCGCCCGGTATGTTGGCCACGCAGTAATGCAGAATTCCGTCCACTTCGTACACCGGATTGGCATGAGTGGTTGGTTTCGAGGTTTCAAAACATCCCCCCTGGTCGATTGCTACATCCACCAGCACGGCTCCCCTGGGAAGCAGCTTCAGCATTTCGCGGGTAATGAGGTGCGGGGCTTTTGCGCCCGGAATGAGCACGGCGCCTATCACGAGATCGGTGCGGGGCAGAATCTCCTCGATATTGTATTGCGACGACATCATGGTGTCGACATTGGCAGGCATGATTTCGTTGAGCTGGCGCAGACGGGGCAGCGAAATATCGGCAATGGTTACATGAGCGCCGAGTCCTGCAGCCATCCAGGCCGCATGCGTACCCACTATTCCGCCGCCCAGAATCAGCACATGAGCCGGATTGACCCCCGGAACACCTCCCAGCAGAATCCCTTTGCCGCCCATCGGCCGTTCCAGGTATTTTGCTCCCTGTTGGATCGACATGCGTCCGGCCACTTCCGACATCGGGATAAGCAATGGCAAGGCGTGGTCGGCTTCCACCGTTTCGTAAGCGAGGCATACGGCGCCGCTCTTCATCATGGCGCGGGTGAGTTTCTCATCCGAAGCGAAATGGAAGTAGGTAAACACCAATTGCCCGGCACGAATCAATTCGTATTCCTGTTCGATGGGCTCTTTTACCTTCATGATCATTTCGGCGATGTTGAATACTTCGTGGGCAGTAGATAAGATGGAAGCCCCGGCACTCACATAGGCTTCGTCGGTAAAACCGCTGTTGATGCCGGCCGAAGTTTCGACATATACGGTATGGCCGTGTTTAACCAGGCTAAACACCCCTGAGGGAGTCAGAGCAACGCGGTTCTCGTTATTCTTGATTTCTTTAGGTAATCCGATAATCATACAATTGGGGGATTTTAGGGTGAAATAATAGTGTTTTTTATGGCTGTAAAAGTAGAAAAAATATCCGTTAGTTAATATAAATCCGGAAAATATACTGAAATATTTTTGAATGGTTACAAATTGCATTTTTAACGTGGGGTGTCGCCGAAAATTTAAATATTTTAAGTGCGCAAACAAAAAAAATAGTAACTTTGCAGCCTGAAAAGTGAAGCATTCCTTTTCAGGACTCTATCGAACACACTTATATATTTTTACACGTATGAAGAAGCATAATTTTAATGCGGGACCGTCGATACTGCCTCGCGAAGTGATTGAAAAAACAGCTCAGGCTGTATCCGATTTCAACGGTTCAGGCTTATCGATTCTGGAGATCTCGCACCGTGCAAAAGATTTTCAGCCTGTCCTCGACGAAGCGGTAGCCCTTTTCAAGGAGCTGTTGAATATTCCGGAGGGCTATTCGGTGATATTTCTGGGAGGCGGTGCCAGTATGCAGTTTTGCATGGTTCCCTTTAACCTGCTCGAAAAGAAAGCAGCTTACCTGAATACAGGTACCTGGGCGAATAAAGCGTTGAAAGAAGCCAAAGGATTTGGCGAAGTAGTGGAGGTAGCTTCGTCGAAAGCAGACAACTACTGTTACATCCCTAAAACCTATTCCATCCCTGCCGATGCCGATTATTTTCACATTACTACCAACAATACTATTTTCGGCACCGAAATGTTGACCGATATCGATTCGCCGGTGCCGCTGGTAGCCGATATGTCGTCGGATATTTTTTCGCGTCCTGTGGATGTGTCGAAATATGCTCTTATTTATGGCGGGGCGCAGAAGAATCTGGCGCCGGCCGGACTTACCTTTGTGATCGTGAAAAACGAAGCTTTGGGTAAGGTGTCGCGTTATATCCCGACCATGCTCAATTACCAGACTCATATCGATAATGGTTCCATGTTCAATACTCCTCCGGTGCTTCCTATTTACAGCGCGATGGAAACGCTTCGCTGGATCAAGGCCAACGGTGGCGTCGAAGGCATGGAGAAGCTGAATAAAGCCAAGGCTGATTTGCTTTACGGCGAAATCGACCGTAATGCATTGTTTGTGGGAACGGCAGCGAAGGAAGATCGTTCGCGTATGAATATATGCTTTGTAATGAAGCCCGAATATGCTGCGTTGGAGGCCGATTTCCAGAAATTTGCCACCGAACGGGGCATGGTAGGTATAAAGGGTCACCGCTCGGTAGGCGGTTTTCGCGCGTCGACCTATAATGCGTTGCCGATTGAAAGTGTGCAGGCGCTGGTGGATTGCATGCAGGAGTTTGAAAAGTTACATATCAACTAAGACGAATACAGATAAAAGGGCGCTGGTGTGGCGTCCTTTTGCTTTTAAAACAATAATTATATGAAGATTTTAGTAGCAACCGACAAGCCTTTTGCCAAAGTGGCGGTAGAAGGGATTCGTAAGGAAGTGGAAGCTGCCGGATATGAGCTGGTTCTGCTGGAGAAGTATACTCAAAAGCAGCAATTGCTCGATGCGGTGGCCAATGTGGATGCCATAATCGTCCGGAGCGATATTATCGACAAGGAAGTGATTGCGGCGGCCGGGAACCTGAAGATAGTGGTTCGCGCCGGTGCCGGTTACGATAATATCGATCTGGAAGCGGCAACCGAAGCCAAGGTGTGCGTGATGAATACGCCGGGTCAGAATGCCAATGCCGTGGCCGAGCTGGTGTTCGGCATGTTGATTTACGCACTGCGTAATTTTTATAATGGTACTTCGGGTACCGAGTTGAAGGGGAAGAAACTGGGTATTCATGCCTATGGTAACGTGGGGCGGAATGTGGCCCGCATCGCCAGGGGATTCGGGATGCAGTTGTATGCCTTTGATATGTACTGCAGCGACGAATTGATTCACAACGACGGCGTGATCCCTATGTCGTCGAAAAAAGCCTTGTACGAGAAATGCGATATCGTATCGCTGCATATTCCGGCAACTCCGGAAACCAAGAAATCGATCAATAAGGAACTGCTCTCTCTGATGCCCGAAGGGGCGGTGCTGGTCAATACGGCCCGGAAGGAAGTAATTAACGAAGAAGAAATGGTGGAATTGATGGAGGCCCGTCCCGATTTCAAGTACCTGACCGATATTTTACCCGGTAATCATGAAGAAATGACCCGGAAATTCCAGGGACGTTATTTCTCTACTCCGAAGAAAATGGGAGCGCAGACGGCCGAAGCCAATATCAATGCCGGCATTGCTGCTGCCCGCCAGATTGTTGATTTCTTCCAGAAAGGCACGCAGCGTTTCCGTGTAAATTAAAGAATATCAGCCGGCTAGTTATTGTGTCGGACCGGTAAACAAAAAAAGCCAACTCGTTTGAGTTGGCTTTTTTCTGTGTTGCGGAGGCCCGATTCGAACGAACGACCTTTGGGTTATGAGCCCAACGAGCTACCACTGCTCCACTCCGCGATAATTGGACTGCAAAGATAGAACATTCTTTTTAAATATCCAATACCCTTTTTGCGAAAATTTGAAATATTTTTTCTCGTCGGTGCGATTTCTATCAAAATGAAGAAAAATCAAAAAAAAAATATTATATTTGCGGCTCGTTTGGAAATTCATCGTAATATTAAATTTTTAAAGAATAAAAAGTTCCCATGCAAAACAAAGGTATTGTAAGAGTTTTAGCAATTCTGCTGGCCTTAGTGAGTTTGTTTTACCTTTCATTTTCAGTAGTAACCGGTACTTACAACCGTAAAGCCAAAGAATATGCTGCAGGTGATAAGTTGAAGGAATACCAGTATCTGGATTCTCTCTCCGGTGAAAAAGTTTACTTTGGTTATACGCTGAAAGAATGTCGTGAAAAGGAAATTAACTTGGGTCTCGACCTGAAAGGTGGTATGAATGTGACACTTGAGGTATCGGTAGCCGATATTCTTCGTGCTTTGTCGGGTTACAACAATTCACCTGAATTTGTACAGGCCCTCCAGATGGCCTCCGAGCGTCAGAAAACCAACAGCCAGGTACAGTACCTCGATTTGTTTGTTTCTGCATTCGAGGAAGTGAATCCGGGCGGACAGCTTGCATCGGTATTCAGTACAATGGAATTGAAAGAGCAGGTGTCGCTGAAATCGACGAATGCCGAAGTAAAATCGGTACTGGCGAAAGAGATCGACGGAGCTATCAGCAATTCGTTTAATGTATTGCGTACCCGTATCGACCGTTTTGGCGTAGTTCAGCCTAATATTCAACGTGACAACAACAACACCGGCCGTATTTTAATCGAACTTCCCGGGGTTAAAGAACCCGAACGTGTACGTAAGTTGCTCCAGGGCTCGGCCAACCTCGAATTCTGGGAAACCTACGAACTCAGCGAGATCGTCAACAACCTGATGGAGGCCGACCGTTTGCTGGGTACGTTAACCGGCGCCCAGGATACAGTTGCCCTTGCCGATACCGTTGCTACAGCAGCGGTCGAAACCAATGCACAGGATAGTTTGGTGGCCGCACTCAAGAAAGGTAAAACCGAAGAAACCGACACTGCAAAATTGCAGGAACAGTTCCGCAAGGAGCATCCGCTGTTGGCCGTCCTGTCGATCCCCGGTATCGAAACCGGTCAGATTGCCCGCGGTCCCGTGGTAGGTTTTGCACATTATAAAGATACAGCCCGTATCAACAGCTATTTCAACCAGCGTATTGTTAAAGAAGTACTCCCTGCCAACCTGGGATTGCGCTGGACGGTAAAAGCCATCAACGACCGTGGTGATGTTTTCCAGTTGGTTGCCATTAAAACCAATCGCGACAACCGTGCACCGCTGGGTGGCGAATCGGTAACCGATGCCCGTGCCGATTTCTCGCAAACTTCGGCTTATGCCAATGTGTCGATGAGCATGAACAGCGAGGGTGCTAAAATCTGGGCTCGTATGACCAAAGAGAATATCGGAAAATCGATTGCCATTGCACTCGACGGTTATATTTACTCGTTCCCGACGGTGAACGGTGAAATTACAGGGGGTCAGTCGAGTATTACCGGTAACTTTACCGTTGAAGAAGCAAAGGACTTGGCCAACACCCTTAAATCGGGTAAAATGCCGGCTCCTGCACGTATTGTTCAGGAAGATGTGGTAGGCCCGTCGCTCGGCCAGGAAGCCATCAACAGCGGTTTGATTTCGTTCGTGATCGCCTTCCTGCTGGTAATGGCTTACATGATATTCTACTATGGCTTCACTCCGGGTATTATCGCCGACCTTGCATTGCTGGCCAACGTGTTCTTCCTGTTCGGGATTCTGGCTTCGTTCTCGGCCGTTCTGACGCTTCCGGGTATCGCGGGTATCGTGCTTACCATGGGTATGGCGGTAGATGCCAACGTACTTATATACGAACGTATACGGGAGGAAATGAAGGCCGGAAAATCGATGAAACGTGCCGTAACCGATGGTTTTGGCGGTGCTATTTCGGCCATTATCGATGCCAACGTTACGACGCTTATCACCGGTATCGTACTCTCGATTTTCGGTACGGGTCCTATCAAAGGTTTTGCCAATACCCTGATTATCGGTATTATTACTTCGTTCATTTCGGCTGTATTCCTTACCCGCCTGATGCTCGACTGGTATGTGAACCGGAAAGATGCTAAAGAACTTCCGTTTACAACCAATTTCACCAAAAACTGGTTCCAGAATGTTCACCTGAACTTTATCGGCGGACGTAAAGTGGCTTATATTATATCGGCTGTACTGATCACAGTGAGTATCCTGTCGTTCGTTACCCGCGGATTCAGTTTGGGTATCGACTTCAGCGGCGGGCGCAACTATGTGGTACGTTTCGACGAACCGGTTAAAACCCAGGATGTGCGTGATTTACTGGCCGACGATTTCGAAGGAGTCGGAGTTCAGGTAATTACCATTGGTTCGGACAATCAGGTTCGTATTTCGACCAAATATAAAATTGACGACAATTCGGACGTAATTGACGATGAAATTGAAGCGATTCTGTATAATGGATTGAAACCTCTGCTCAACGATGCCAGCCTGGAAGAGTTTGTGGATAACAATATTCAAAGTTCGCAGAAGGTAGGACCGACCATTGCCGACGACATCAAGCGTGCAGCCGTTTGGGCGGTGCTGATTGCGATTCTGGCGATCGGGTTCTATATCTTTATCCGTTTCCGTGCCGTAAGTTATTCGCTGGGAGCTACCGTGGCACTGGCGCACGACGTAATCATCACCCTGGGAGCATACTCCTTGCTATACAGCATCATGCCTTTCTCGATGGAGATCGACCAGGCCTTTATAGCGGCTATCCTTACCGTGGTGGGTTATTCGGTGAACGATACCGTGATTATCTTCGACCGTATCCGCGAGTTTATCGGACTGTATCCGAAACGTGAACGCAGAACGGTGATGAATGAAGGTATCAACGCGATGATCAGTCGTACGTTCAGTACTTCGTTCAGTACCATTCTGGTATTGCTTATCATCTTCATTTTCGGTGGCGAAACAATCCGCGGATTTATCTTCGCTATGTTGTTTGGTATCGTAATCGGTACGTATTCGTCGATTTTCATCGCTGCGCCGGTTACTTACGAAATGTACAAGAAAAGAGCAAAGAAAGAAGAACTGACCAAATAAGTTTTTTAGATTTCCGATTTTTATAAAAGCAAGAAAGACCGATTTCAGTACGAAGTCGGTCTTTTTTTTGGCGTCAATCCCGGTCCAGGAAATCGAGAATAAACTTGGTGAGGATGTCGATGGCTATATGATTATTTCCGCCCTGGGGCACGATAATATTGGCAAATCGCTTGGTAGGTTCAATAAATTGCTCGTGCATGGGTTTAACGGTCAGTTCGTAACGTTCCATTACCTTGTTTACCGAACGTCCCCGCTCCACAATATCGCGGTTGATCACGCGTATCAGTCGGTCGTCGGCATCGGCATCCACAAACACTTTCAGGTCGAGCAGTTCGCGTAGCTCCGGATTGGTGAGTACCAGTATTCCCTCGACGATCACCACCTTACAGGGACTGATAGGGATGGTTTCGCCGGCACGGGTACAGGTAAGATACGAATAAATGGGCTGTTCGATGCTTCGTCCGGCTTTCAGCTCTTTCAGATGAGCCACCAACAGTTCCCATTCGATGGAATCGGGATGGTCGAAATTCATCTCCAGTCGTACTTCCAGCGGTTTGTCGCTACTATCCTTGTAGTACGAATCCTGGGGAAGGATTACCACTTCGTTGTTGGGAAGACGTTCTTTAATTTTTTTTACAACCGTTGTTTTCCCGGAGCCGGTACCTCCTGCAATTCCGATAATCAGCATAGAATATGAATTTTTCTGCGAAAATACTTCATTTCGACTGAATATGAAAACAGTGTGAACAGAATTGTGATGATCGGGATTTTTTTATTACTTTGCAGGCAATTTTGCAGGCCATGAAACACTTCCGTTTACACCTTTTGTTTTGCCTTTTGACAGTATTTACCGTCCTGCTTCCGGCACGTGATTTTACCCCTATTGTGAAGCAATTCGGGAAAACCGACTATATGGCCGCCAATCAGAACTGGTCGGTGACACAGGACCGGGATGGTATCATGTATTTTGGAAATAACCATGGGCTGCTGCAGTTCGATGGCTCGGTGTGGGAGCTCACCCGCATGCCTCAGAATAAGCTGGTACGTTCGGTATGTGCGTCCGACGACGGGCGTATCTATGCCGGTTCGTTCGAGGAATTCGGTTATTTCGAACGAGGAGCCGACGGAGTACTCACGTACACATCGCTTTCGGAGCAACTCAACGACTATGTGATGACCAATGATGAAATATGGACCATTACGTTGCTTGGTAAAAAGGTTATATTCCAGTCGTTTACATCGTATTTTGTGTACGACGGCACTACGGTGACCGGGTACCGTCAGCCGGTAACATTTTTGTTTTTTATTGCGTATAAAAACAATATTTATGTACATACCACTCAGCATGGATTGTGCCGGCTCGATCTGGTTCAGCATAAATTGTATCCGGTACTGCAACAGCCGGTGAAGGGAGCTATTGTGAATATGATTCGTTTTTCCGACGGACGTACTCTGGCAGTGACACGCGACGATGGGTTGTATGAGTTCGATGGCAGCTCTTTCAGGCGTTTTGTTACTTCCGACGAAAAACTCTTTGAAACCATCGAGATTAATAAAGCGATCATTACCAACGACGACTTGCTGATACTCGGAACGATTCAGCATGGAGCTATTGCTTTTGATGCAAAAGGTAAAAAAAGATGGTCGCTCAGTCGCGATAATGTGTTGCAGAACAATACAGTATTAGGAATCGCCACCGATGATGCAGGAAACGTATGGTTGACCCTCGACAAGGGAGTGGCGTTTGTACAAGTCAATTCCGATCTTCGCTTTATCAATACCTTCGCTCCCGCTATCGGTTCGGTATACGATGTGAGTTACGACGAGAAGGCTGTATACCTGGGTACGAATCAGGGACTTTATACCGGAGAGCTTCATGCCGGGAGCATCCGTAATCTTCAGTCGGCCGGTCCTATCCGGGGTCAGGTCTGGGATATCAGTGTGTTCGACAACCAACATTTTATAGGCAACAACGATGCTACCTACAGTATCAACAACGGGAAGTTGTCGCGCATCTCTCCGGTTCAGGGTGGGATGTGTATCAGCAGGGGAGTAATCCATGGTAAGGAAGTATTGGTACAGGGAACGTACACTCAATTGTGTATATACGAGAAGAAGGATGGGGCATGGGTGTTTTCGACCGTTGTTGATGGTTTTGTGAATCCGGTACGCTACCTGGAAATCGATTATACGGGCCGTATATGGGCCTCGCACCTGCACAAAGGTCTGTTTGCAATCGATTTGAAGAAAGATTTACGTACCATCGAGCGCATACAGACCTTTTCGACGCTCGACGGGAAGAACGCATACAATATTAATGTATTTACGATCAACAACCGCGTGGTGTTTACCGATCATCACCGGTTTTATACCTACGACGATATTTCACGTAAAATTATCGTATACGAAGAGTTGAACCGGGCCCTGGGTTTTGCATCGACGTCCTACCGCGTAACGGCCGTCAGGTCCGATTTATTCTGGTTTATCCGCGATAGCGAAGCTTCGCTGTTCAGTATTAAACCTTCGGGTATACAATTGATCGAGATCGTTAATTATTCGGATTTCAAGAATCAGACTGTCGACGATTATCAGAATATTATCCCCTATCAGGGCAGTCAATGTTTTATAACGCTCGAGAACGGGCTGGCTTTGTATCGGATGAACGGTGCCGCGATAAGGGCGGCAAAACCTACGGAGTTGAGGTTGAAAAGTGTAGCGGTTACCGATGCCCGGATGAGCGACTATCAGTATTTGGTGATGGGTGACGATATCCCGGAAATCCCGTTCGAAAAAAACAACCTGGTTTTTCAGGTATATTATCCCGATTTTTCAAAGATGAACAACCTGCGTTACAGTTATTTGCTTGAAGGACGCGATCAGGTATGGACCGAACCACAAGCGGTGAGCCGGAAAGCCTACAGCTATTTACCTTATGGTTCGTACAGGCTCCAGGTGAAGGTGTCGACCAGCAGTGGCCAGGAATTGTCGTCGATCCGGTACGATTTTAAAATCAAACCGCCCTTTTACTGGAGTATTGCTGCACGGATTATTTACACCCTTTTATTGCTGTTGTTGCTGTATGCGCTTTTTCTGGGAATCAGGAGGCGATATCTGAAAAAGCACCGGGCCATTCAGCAGGCACAGGAAGAACTTCAGCGCAAGGAGATTGAAAAGCGCGAGCAGCAGATTGTAGCGCTGAAAAACGAGCGCCTCGAAGCCGAATTGACGCTCAAAAGCAAGGAGCTGGCCGAATCGACCATGAGCTTGATCAACAAAAATGAAATGCTGGCGCGCATCCGTGAAGAAGTGTCGCGGCAAAAAGAAGCCTTAGGGGCCCAGTATCCCAATAAATATTACGAAAAACTGGTTCATATGATCGACGAGAACATCAGTTCGGAAGACGACTGGTTGCGTTTTCAGGCTAATTTCGATCGCATACACGAGAATTTCTTCCGTAATCTTCACCGCGATTATCCCGATCTTACCACCAACGACCTTCGTTTTTGTGCATATTTGCGTTTAAATCTTTCCAGTAAGGATATTGCACATCTGATGAATATTTCGCTGAAGGGGGTTGAAGTGGCAAGGTACCGCATCCGTAAAAAAATTAACCTCCCATCGCACAAAAGTTTGACCGAATTCATGATTGAATTTAAATAAACTTCAAAAGGTGATTTTGGAAAACGGTAATCGTAAATTTCAGACGGTCAGGTGCTAATACTTGATTTCCGAAAGTTTGTAGGGTTAAAATGGGGTTCCCTTTTTTAAGTTTTTTTTCTTGTAGTGATGTTATGGGGTTGGAAAATTTGCATAGCCGAAAGGCTTAAGCCTATCTTTGCCGTGTTGAGTGACAAAAACTATAATGAAGAAACACATGAAACACACCCTCCCCTTTTTATTGTTGGCTACCCTACTGGCTGTTTCCTGTAAGCAGGAGCTTTCCACTCCCGAAACGCGCATCGACGAACGGGTCGATTCGGTACTCCGGCTGATGACGCTGGAAGAAAAAATCGGACAGATGGTGCTGTATACCTCCGACTGGGATGTAACCGGACCCACCATGCGCGCCACGTACCTGGACGATATTCGTAAGGGCCATTGCGGTAACATTTTTAACGCACATACGGTAGCCTATACCCGCCAGCTGCAAAAGGTGGCTGTTGAAGAATCGCGTCTGGGCATTCCTTTGTTGTTTGGTTACGACGTGATCCACGGACACAAAACCATTTTTCCCTTATCGTTGGGAGAGGCTGCTTCGTGGGATACCGCGGCCATTGAACTCTCGGCCCGCGTATCGGCCGTTGAAGCTGCGGCTTCGGGCTTACACTGGACCTTTGCGCCCATGGTCGATATCTCGGTGGATCCGCGTTGGGGAAGAGTGTCGGAAGGAGCCGGCGAAGATCCGTTTTTAGGATCACGGATCGCCGAGGCAAGGGTGCGTGGATTTCAGGGGCGCGACAACAACTTAGCCGACACCCTCACGGTACTTGCCACGGTGAAGCATTTTGCTGCCTACGGAGCTCCGCAGGCCGGCCGCGACTACAATACGGTTGATATGTCGGAGCGGGTGTTTTTCGATACATATCTTCCTCCTTACCAGGCCGCCATCGAGGCCGGAGCGATGAGTGTGATGACTTCGTTCAACGAGCTCGACGGAGTGCCGGCCACCGGCAGCAGCTATTTACTCAAGGATATTCTACGTGATAAATTAGGATTTAAAGGTCTGGTGGTAACCGATTATACTTCGATCAACGAAATGGTGCACCATGGTGTGGCGGCCACCGATGCCGAAGCCGGCTTGCTGGCGGTAAAGGCCGGAGTGGATATGGACATGCAGGGAGAAGTGTATTTCAACTACCTGAAGCAGCAGGTGGAGGAGGGTTTGGTGAGTGAGAAGTTGATCGATGCTGCTGTTCGCCGTGTGTTGAAAGTGAAGTTTTTACTCGGATTGTTCGACGATCCGTATCGCTATTGCGACGAAGCACGTGAAAAACGGTATGTATATGCACCTGCGCATTTGGATGCGGCGCTGGAAGTGGCCAGGAAATCGATGGTGCTGCTTAAAAACGACCGGCAGGCGCTTCCTTTGCGCAAGGGAGAAAAGATAGCGGTACTGGGTGAGCTCGCGGCTTCGACCCGCGATATGCTGGGATCGTGGAAGGCGGCCGGCGATTGGGATTTCATGCAGTCGACCGTGGATGCATTGCGCGAGTACGCCGGAGCGGATCAGGTGATGTATGCCGAAGGAGCAAAAAAGCAGGGCGAAGACCGGAGCGGCTTTGCGGCAGCATTGGCTGCAGCCCGGAAAGCGGATAAAATAGTGATGGTGATAGGCGAGGATTGGGAATGGACGGGCGAAGCGGCCAGCCGTACGAATATCCTGGTGCCGGGTGTTCAAACCGAACTTCTTGCTGAAGTTGCAAAGTTGGGTAAACCGGTGGTGGTCGTGCTGATGAATGGCCGTCCGCTCGATTTGTCGCGGGAACACCGGTTAGCCGATGCGCTGCTCGAAGCATGGTATCCGGGCACCATGGGTGGGAAAGCAATTACCCAGGTGTTGTACGGCGAATACAATCCATCCGGTAAATTACCGATGACTTTCCCGCTCAATTTAGGACAGGTGCCGGTGTATTATTACGCTAAAAATACCGGCCGGCCTGTTTATCTTCTCAACGATAAATATAAATCCAAGTACATCGATGCACCCAACGATCCCTTGTATCCTTTTGGATTCGGGCTCAGTTATACTCAATTTGTTTATTCCGATCTTACGTTAAGCGCACCTGAGCTTACCGCTTCAGGCCGTATCGAAGCTTCGGTAAGGGTTACCAATACAGGGAGTTACGATGGAGTGGAGATTGTACAATGGTATGTGCGCGATTTGGTGGGAAGTGTAACCCGGCCGGTAAAGGAACTGAAAGGATTCAACCGGATTGAATTAAAGAAAGGCGAGTCGAAGATAGTTGAATTCACCCTTACTCCCGAACAATTGGCTTTTCACCGTATCGATATGAGTTATGGTCCCGAAGCCGGTGAGTTCAGGTTGTTTGCAGGCGGAAATTCGAGAGATGTACTCGAAACCGGTTTTGTGTTGAAATAGATCGGAAGAACCAGGGATTGGAAATTAATGAATATGCGACGTACACTTTTTTATTTGCTATTGTTGGTGATTCCTGTGGTTGTGCTGCAGGCCGGCGACTGCTTTTTTATTCCCTGGGGAATGAAGGCGGAGGCATTTCCGGCACATGTTGAACTGCAGTGGAACAATAACCGTGGTTTCACATGGGAAATCTATCGGTCGGTTGCCGGTTCGGCTTTTGTGAAATGTGGCGAAACCACGGGCGATTATTTTCTCGATTTCTTTGGAAAGCCGGTTGATAAAGCCACGCCGTTCAGGTACCGTATTGTGCCGAAAGGAATGCATCCGGTGTCGGAGCAGGCGGTCGAACTGGAATTAAAAGTGATGGTGCAACCGGCTACCGAAGAAGCATTGCTCGATATGGTTCAGCGCGTTACTACCCGGTATTTTTTTGAATTTTCGGATCCTTTCACGGGACTGGCCCGCGAACGAAGCAACGATATGCATGGCGAGATTGTAACTACCGGAGGCACAGGCTTCGGAGTGATGGCTCTGGTGGCTGCTTCCGAACGAGGGTATTATCCGCGGCAAGAAGTGAAAGACCGGATCGGTAAGATGGTCGGATTTTTGGAGAAGGCCGAACGTTTTCATGGAGCATGGGCGCATTGGTACGACGCCCGTACGGGTAAGGCATTTAGTTTTTCGAAATTCGACGATGGAGGCGACCTGGTAGAGACTGCCCTGTTGATGCAGGGATTGTTGGTGGCTCGTGAATATTACAAAGCCGAAGACCGGGTATTGAGTGAGCGTATCACACGTTTGTGGGAAACGGTGGAGTGGAACTGGTACACCCGGGGAACCGATTCGCTGTACTGGCACTGGTCGAAAAACCACGCCTGGAAAATGAACCATCGCATCAAAGGGTTTGATGAAACGCTGATTACTTATGTGCTGGCAGCTTCGTCGCCTACCTACCCGATATCGCCCAAGGTGTACGAAACCAGTTTTAAAACATCGCCCTACTTCCTGAACGGGAAGGAATATTACGGAATAAAACTCGATTTGGGAATGGAGTTGGGCGGACCGCTGTTTTTTTCTCATTATTCGTTTTTGGGACTCGACCCGCGCGGACTGACGGACCGCCATACGAATTATTTCGAACGTAACAAGGCTCATACGCTGATTCACCGTGCTTATGCGATCGATAATCCGAAGCAACATGCCGGATACGGGAAACAATTATGGGGTTTTACCTCGTCGGACGATCCGCTGGTGGGCTACAGTTCGCACCACCCCGGAACCGATGCCGATAACGGAACGGTGTCGCCAACGGCAGCATTGTCGTCGATCGTGTATACTCCAACGGAGAGTAAGGAGGTTCTCAGCTTCCTGTACTACGAAAAAGGTTCCAGGCTCTGGGGACGATACGGATTTTACGACGCCTACAATCCCGGCCTGCCCGAAGGACAGCAGGTAGTACGCAGTTACCTGGCTATCGATCAGGGGCCTGTTGCGGTGATGATGGAGAATTACCGGAGCGGACTGATCTGGAAATTATTCATGCAACAACCTGAAATTAAGAGGGGACTTCAATTGTTAGGGTTTTCGTACCCCTAAAACACAACGATAGGATGATATGCATTTCGATACAATGCGATGACCGATTTGTGAAACCTGAATAAATTTATACCATATGAGACGAATCAATTTTCTAATTTTACTGTGGGGGCTGTTTAGCAGCGTAGTAACTGCCCAGACCAACGTTTCGGTAAGAGGAACCGTGTACGACAAAAACACGAATGAAACCCTCATCGGAGTGAGTGTGCGGGTAGATGGAACCACGACCGGGACCGTTACCGATATCGACGGCCGGTTTCGAATCGAGAACGTAAGAAGAGGAAGTACCCTGGTATTTAGCTATGTGGGGATGAAGCCCGTGAGTTTACCTGCCGGATCCGAACCGGTTACGGTGTATCTCGAATCCGAATCGAAAGATTTGGACGAGGTGGTTGTGGTGGGATATGGAACTTCCCGCAAGCGCGACTTAACGGGTTCGATTGTGTCGGTGAGTGGCGGAAGTCTGAAAGGCTCTCCCGATTATAATCCGATAAAAGCGCTTCAGGGTAAAGTGCCCGGATTAGTAGTTACTAACAGCGGAGCTGCGGGTGGAAGTCCTACCGTTCGGATACGTGGGATTGCCACGACCTATGCCGATACCAGACCCTTGTATGTAGTCGATGGGATGTTTGTCGACAACATCGATTTCGTCAATCCAAACGATATAACTTCCATCGAAGTGTTAAAGGACCCGTCGTCGCTGGCGATTTTCGGCGTTCAGGGAGCCAACGGAGTGATTATAGTTACCACCAAACGTTCGGAAGCAGGACGAATGAACGTGAGCTACGATGGTTATGCCGGAATGCAGGTGCTGCACGACCGCGACCGGGTTTCGCTCACCAATGCCGACGATTTCACGATGTTGTACAACGAACAGTTGAAAAATGGTAATCCGGCCGCTTCGCCCTGGGTGGGCGACTTGTTGGGAGGAGGAACCGACTGGCAATCGCTTATTTTCCGCGAGGCATTTATTACCAACCACGGGATTTCGGTGAGCAATGCCACCGATAAATCGAGTTCGGTGTTTTCGTTGGGTTATTTTAAACAGGATGGAGTGGTGAAGTATAATGCGTATCAGCGTTTCAACGGCCGTTGGGCCGGCGATTACCAGGTGGCACCGTTCCTGAAATTAGGCGGGAATGTTACCGTGAGCCGTTGGGATTCGGATCCGGCAACAGCCAGTGTGAGCAATGCCGTTCGTGCCTTACCTACTTATCGACCTTATGCTCCGGTAGAAGATCATGATCCCAAAAATATCGGTTCGAGGTATACACCCTCGCCGGGAATTCAGAAGGACGTGGCCAACCCGGTGGCCGTGATGGAAATCAACAAGGGTACTAGTGAGAATTATGGCTACCGTTCGGTAGGTAATGTGTATGCCGATATCAAATTCCTGAACGATTTCAGTTTTAAACTAACCGGTTACGGCGATGTGGGTGCCTCTTTTGCGAACAATTATACCCCCCGGTTTGATGTCAACAATAGTACTTCCAACTCGTCGCATAAAAGCGAACGTACGTCGTTTAGCCGTTCCGCGGCCGAATATACGAAGTATCAGGTGGATATGATTCTGAATTACGCTAAAAATGTGGACGAGCACCGCATTTCGGCCATGGCGGGTTACACTGCCCGGGTTCAGGAGAGTAAAGGATTTTCGACGGCTTCGGATACCCTGATCAGTGCCGATTACTGGACTATTCCCGAAGATATGCGTATGCTCAGCATGGGTTCGCCGCTCAACAAACGCAATGGCGACTGGTACGAAGCCGAATCGTTTATTTCGTATTTGGGACGTTTGAATTACAATTACGCCGACCGCTACCTGATGTCGCTTACTTTTCGCGCCGACGGTTCGTCGAAATTTTCGCCCACCAATCGCTGGGGGTATTTCCCCTCGGTGGGACTGGCCTGGGTGGCTTCCGAAGAGGATTTCTTCGCTTCGATGAGAGACAATATCGACTACCTGAAAGTGAAAGCCTCGTGGGGTATGCTGGGGAACGATAAAATTGGCAGTTACCTGTATTTCCCGACCATCAATCCGCGTGGGCAGCAGATCATTGTTGATGGCAAAACTTATTACCTGCCTACGGTTAGCAATCTGGTGGATGAAAATATCCATTGGGAAGTGGTATCGGGATTTGATGTGGGCATCGAGAGCCGGTTGATCGACAGTAAAATGACCCTGGAGCTGGGCTATTTTACCAAAACCACCAACGACTTGCTGGCCTATGTCGAACCCTCGGTATCGGTGGGAGCCGGTTTTGAAATCACCAATGCCGGTTCGGTACGCAACAGCGGTGTGGAATTGATTATGGCCTGGAAAGATAAAATCGGAGATCTGAATTATACCCTGAGTTTTAACGGAGCTACCCTTCGAAATGAAGTGTTGGAATTAGGAAATCAGAATAATTATATTGTGTCGGGGAGTTATCACCGTACGGCGGTCGGACATTCCGTCGGAGCGATTTATGGGTACGTGCAGGAAGGTATCTTCCAGACTCAGGCCGAAATCGATGCGGCGCCCTCCACCAGTTGGGTTTCGCGTCCCGGCGATATTCGTTACAAGGACCTGAACGGCGACACTAAAATAACCGATGCCGACCGCGACTTTATCGGTTCTACTATTCCCGCTTTTACTTACGGACTGTCGGTAGGACTGAATTACAAAGCCGTCGATTTCTCGATGGATTTCAACGGACTCACCGGCACCCATATTCTGAATACCAAGAAGTTGCCTTCGTTCGCACAATTCAATTATTACACCACGGCCATGAGCCGCTGGCATGGCGAAGGAACTTCGACCGTCGAGCCTATTCACGATGCCACCCGGTCGCACAATTACCTGCCTTCGACCAATTTGCTCGAGAGCGGCGACTACTTCCGGCTACGGGCGGTGCAAGTGGGTTACACCCTGCCGGTGTCGGTAACCAGGGCGGCAGGCATTGCCAAGTTGCGGGTGTTTGCCAATGCGCAGAATCCCATCACTTTCTGCAGCAATACCGGCTTTACTCCCGAAGTAGGAGGGAGTATTCTGAGCGGAAATATCGACGATGGTGGAACCTATCCGGTACCCTCCACCTATACCTTTGGTTTAACGGTTAATTTTTAAAAGAAAAGTCGTATGAAAAAAATAATATTGTTGATGAGTGTAGTGGTGCTGGTGGTATCCTGTTCCGATGATTTCCTGGAAAGATACCCCAAGGGACGTTGGCATCACGCGAATTATACCTCCGAAGATTCGCTCGATATCAGTATTTTGGTGGAGTCGAAACTGGGCCAGTCCTATGCCAATTTACGGAATTTCTGGTTTAGCTGGGCAGGATTGGCTATGCACAACTATACCACTCCCGATGTGGAAAAAGGAAGCACCCCCAGCGACGGTTCCAATGTGGCCCCGTTTAAAACCATGAGCTATACCGCGTCGCTGGAAGCTATCCGACAGTATTATGGCGAATGCTACAACTCGATTTATTTTGCCAACGAAGCCCTGATTCTGGCTAATTCGATGAACGATACGGTGGCGAAGAAAAACCGGTTGATGGCCGAGTCGTTGTTTATGCGTTCCATCATGTATTACCGGCTGGCTCAGGCTTTCGGAGGGGTTCCTTATGTGGATAAAGTATTGTTGCAGACCGATAAAACCCCGGCACGTTCGACCCGCGAGCAGGTATGGGCGCATATCGAACGCGACTTGAAATGGGCGATCGATTACCTGCCTACCCGTGTGCAGTTAAACGCCGAAAATGGTTCGCGGCGCATTTCGCAGAATGCTGCCCGGGCGTTGCTGGCCAAGGTCTATTTGTATCAGAAAAAATGGTCGGATGTGGTGGCTCAGACTTCCCTCATCATTTCGTCGGGCGATAACGATATGACTACACCCTATGCCGAGATATTCACAGAAGCGAGGGAGTACGGTCCCGAATCGGTATTTGAAGTGTATTGCGAACGCCGCCCATCGGAACAAATCACAACCATTGGCAGCCAGCATTTCCAGATTCAGGGCTTCCGGGGAGTTCCCAACCTGGGCTGGGGATTCAATGCTCCGAGCCAGCTGCTGATTGCAGCTTACGAGCCCGGCGATCCGCGCAGGAAAGCTTCGGTGATTCAGGACGGCGATACGCTCGACGGACGTAAAACCAAGGCCGATGCGGCATCGTATAAATTTTTCAACAAGAAAGCTTATGTCAGCCTTGCCGAACGTAATTTGTACGGTCGTGCTACCGATCCGCAGGGCTATTGGTCGAACATCCGCATCATCCGGTACGCCGATGTATTGCTGATGCATGCCGAGGCGTCGCTGGAATCGGGCAATACGACCGAAGCGCTGGATAAGCTCGAGATGGTAAGGGCGCGTGCGCGAGCCGGAAATGCGGCCGTTTTACCGAAAGTTACCACTACTAATGTTGACGAGCTGCGCCGGAAAATCCGTTTCGAACGTCGCATCGAGCTGGCTATGGAATGGGAACGCTTCTTCGATTTGGTGCGTTGGGACGAAGCCAAGGATGTGATTCCCGGTTTCGTGGTGGGTAAACACGAAGTATTTCCCATCCCCCAATCGGAAATCGATAAATCGGAAGGGGTGATCGTACAGAATCCTAATTATTAACGTCAATCCCTTTAATGCGCCGAACGATGAGACTTCCGTTGGTATTCCTATTGATTTTTGTGCTGCTGCAGGCCTGCACCGACCCGAAAGTTCCCACTATTGTGGTGGTGAAGAACGACGAAACCTATGCTCCTGCCCGGGTTCGCCGGGTAATGGACAAATGGCAGCAGGCTACATTCAATTTTTTCTACCAGGGAGCATCACCTACCGGGATGGCGCTCGAAGGCAATGAGCGGGGCGATGTGGTGACCACCGGCGGTACCGGATTCGGTATTATGGCGTTGATAGTGGGTGCCGAACGTGGCTACATCGGCCGTGAAGAGGCTTCGGCACAGGTGCGGAAGATCGTCCGTTTTCTGGGTAAGGCCGAGCGGTTCAAGGGAGCTTGGTCGCATTGGTACAATCCCGACGGGACAGCCCATCCCTTTGGCGATCAGGTGAAAACCGGCGATTTGATTGAAACCGGATTTCTGATGGCTGGTTTACTTACTGCTTCGGAATATTTTACCGCTACCACGGGAGTTGAGCCGGAAATCCGTGATTCGGTGCATTCGTTTTGGGAAACGATCGACTGGAACGCTTACACCAACGGCAGACCATACCTGCATTGGTTGTGGTATTCGCAGAGCAACCGCTACGAATTGCCCATCCGCGGGTGGCACGAAGGCTGGATCAGTTATTTGCTGGCGCTGGCGGCTCCGGGCGAGCATGCTATTCCGGCTGCCGTTTACCAGAACGGATGGTTGATAGAGGGCAGCATTGCCCAACCCTCCCGGCAGTTCTACGGATATAATCTGCCGATGGGAGAAGCTTATGGCGGTCCGTTGTTTTTTGCCCATTACTCCTTTCTCGGAATCGATCCGCGAAATCTGGAAGATAGCTATGTAAACTTCTGGAATCAGAATGTGGCCCATACGATGATTAACCGGCACTACTGTGTGTATGAAGCACCGAAAGAGTACAAGTACAGCGCTACCGACTGGGGACTCACTGCCTGTTACGGTGCCAAACCACCTCTGTGGAACTACAGCGCCCGGTCGCCTTCCAACGACGATGGAGTGATAGCGCCCACCGCTTCGTTGGGGTCGTATCCCTACACACCGTTCTACAGCACGCAGATGCTGCTGCGGCTCGACGAATATCCGCCGGCTCACGGAAGCTATGGTTTTGCCGATGCCTATGCTCCATCGACGGCTACTTCGGAAAAGAAACACCTGGCCATCGATCAGGGGCCTGTGGTGGTAATGATGGAAAACTACCGCAGCGGATTGATCTGGAGTCTGTTAATGAAAAATGATAGGATCAGACAAGCATTGCAGTTGGCCGGAGTGAAAGCGCAACCATCGTACTCCGATGGTTTCATACGCGCTCTTACCAATGTAGCCACGGGCGAGTACGATTTGATGCGGCATCCCGATCGGGAAAATTACGAGCTCGATATTTTTTCGACTCGAGCCGGACAAGCCCGCCTCCAACTGAACAATGCCGATGGCAAGCCGGCCATGGATACCACCTTCGCCGTCGGTGCGGGCGAACATCGGTTCGTGACGGGTGTGAACAGTAAAATTATCAGCGGCAAACGATACACGGCAACACTGACCACTCCTGCGGGGAAAAGTTCGGTGCTGACGCTACGATTACGATAACAAATCAAGTATTAATTACTTAAAATTTCTAATGTATGAAACAATTTTTTACTTTTCTGGCGATGATGCTGTTGACCGGCATCGTTGTGAAAGGTCAGCAGTTGCAGACCTTCGTTCTCGACGATTTTGAGAACGGGCAGGTAAATTTCACCGAAGTAGTGAACGTAAATCCGCCTGCTCATATGGACATCGCTGTGGTGGATAACCCTGTGAAGTCGGGTATCAACACCAGCAGCAAAGTGTGGGAATGGCGCAGGTTCGATGCCGAAACCGATAATAAGATATGGGCGGGGTTTTACTCGGTGTTGAAGAACGAGATTCCATCGGGTTATCACCGCATCGAAATTAAGTACCTGCGTACCAATACTACTTCGCAGATCAAGATTAAACCCGAAGGAGGTGTGTCGAAAGAAATTGCTGCCGAAACCCCTGCTTCGAAAACCAATGAGTGGGAATTAATGGTGTTCGATATCTACAAGGCGGGAATTAAAAACATCCGCGTGTTCGGCTTCTTTCCCGACTTCTACGAACCCATCAATCCCAATGCGGTCGTGTATGTCGACGATATTACCATCGTTTACGATCCGTCGGTAATTCCTCCTCCTCCCCCGACTTCGATTACCTTGTTCGATAATAGTGCCAGCGACCGTTTCCACGATAATAGCTGGTCGTTTAAAGAAGGTGGAAGTACTCTTGTACAGGAACATTGGCAGGGCCCCGATATGCCCGATGGTGATAAAGTGCCGGCGGTAACCACTCCGGTAAAGAGTGCGCCTAATGCGTTGAAACTTCAGTGGAAATCGGTAGAAGGAGGAAACTGGGGAGCGATTGTTGCCTCTAAAGACTGGGTACCACACGATGTTCGTACCATGACCAATTTCCATTTGTGGGTTAATAGCCCTGTCGACTTGTCGGGTACTGCCTTGCCGATGCTGTATTTTGAGGCAACTACCGGCAGTCCGAATAAAACCGGTAAGTTGAATATGGGCGCTTATGTGCAAAACCTTGCGGCTAATACATGGGCAGAGGTGGTGATTCCGCTGGCCGATTTTTGGGCAGCCGACCCCACTTTTACCAGTCAGGAATTTATCAAAGGCGTGTTCTTCGGTCAGAATGCCGCCGATAATGCAGAACATAGCTTGTACCTCGACGATATAGGCTTTAAGAAAGATGTGAATCCCGATCCGGTGAAGTTGTTTGCCAATTCGGCCAACAATCGTTTCCACGATCAGAGCTGGTCGTTTAAAGAAGGTGGAAGTACCTTGGTTCAGGAACATTGGCAGGCGGCGGATATGCCCGATGGCGATAAATTGCCGGCCGATACGCTGACCGTTAAATCGGCGCCCAACTCGCTTAAGTTGCAGTGGAAGTCGGCGGAAGGTGGCAACTGGGCAGCATTGGTTGCTTCGGTAGGCTGGACGGCTCACGATATTACGGCCATGACGCACGTGCAACTGTGGTTGAATTCGCCGGCAGAGCTGGCAGGCAACGCACTGCCCGAAATTTACCTCGAAAGTCATAGCGGAAATCCGAACAAAACCGGCAAAGTAGCGCTGGGGAATTACATCGGCAAGCTTGAAGCGAATGTGTGGACGGCTGTGAAGGTTCCTCTGGCCGATTTGTATGAATCGAGTCCTTCGTTTGTGGCGAAAGATGTGGTAAAAGGCATTTTCTTCGAACAAGGAATAGCCGATAATGTGGAACATACGGTATATGTGGACGAGATCAGCTTTGTGTACGCGGCCAAGCCGGCCGATGTGTTGCTCGATTTTGGCCCGGCGGCTACCGGTTCCGAAGGCAACTGGAACAATATTGCCGGACACCAGGATGGTAAAGCTTCGTTGATCGATGCTTATGGAAATGCCACAGGAGTGATGCTGAAAGTTACCGATCCGTTCTACAATGGATTCAACTCGTCGGGTACTTCGGCACCAACAGGCGATGCCGCTCAATTCCCCGCCTCGGCAACTTCCGATAATTTCTTCGGTAACGGAGCACAGTGGGGTACTACTCCGGCCAATCCTGCAGGAGTAATCACGTTCAGCGGACTGGATGCGTCGAAAGCCTATTCGTTCGTGATCTTTGCTTCGCGTACAGGTGTAACCAATATTCGCGACGCACGGTATACCTTTGCCGGATCAGGTGAGGCGAAGTCGGCGGTGTTGAATGCCTCGAACAATGTTTCGAACGTGGCGGTTGTGAACGAAGTGAAACCTACCACCGAAGGGGTGATCACCTTTACCACCGAAGCAGGTCCGGATAACAACAGTGCCGAGAAATTCTACTTCCTCGGTGCCCTGAAAATGAGCGCCGCCGGCGGACAAACCTCGGTTACCAATCCGCTTGCCGGACGGTTGACGGCATCGTACTCCAACGGCGTGTTACGTACCGGCGACTATACCGGCAGGGTACGCGTATACGGCATCTCCGGCAATCAGGTCGCCGATGTCCAATCGGTGTTTGGTTATGCAACGCTGCAATTGCAGAAAGGTGTTTATGTGGTTAGTACAAGCCTTGGTAATGTTAAGATTGCTGTTTATTGATCTATGGTGAGAAAAAAGCTACTTCGGTTGTTGAGAAATCAAAGGCTGGAGTAGCTTTTTAGAATTAAGAGTGAAGAATCGAGATGGTAGAGGTGTGAAGCCTTTATCGTTACTAAATAATAAGTTCGCGTATGAAAAAGCTTTTTCTTCTTTTACTGAGTACATTATTGCTGGGCAATGCTGCGGCCCAATATCCGCGTGCATCGTTGTGGACCACTACTATGGCCAATTTTGCTGCGGCCGATGCAGCGGGAGTGCCGTCGGGCGTCGTATTGTTTGCCGGTAGCTCCACTTTTACCATGTGGAACAGCCTGGCCGCCGATTTTCCCGGATCGAAGGTGCTTAACCGTGCGTTCGGCGGTTCGATGATGACCGATTTGTTGTATTATTTCGGACAGGTGGTAGCTCCTTATTCGCCCCGCCAGGTAGTGTTGTATGAAGGCGATAACGATTTACACGAAAGTACGAAAACGGCCGATGAATTTTTTGAAGAAGTAGTAGCAATGTGCCGGCTCATTAATATTTATTATCCCGATGCCCGTATCCTGCTGGTGTCGATCAAACCCAGCCCGTCGCGTACGGCCTCTTTCCCTAAATATGAGGCAGCCAATGCCCTGATGAAAACCTATGCCGGCAAGTATGCACATATCGACTATGCCGATACCTGGACACCCATGCTGAAAACCGACGGTACGCCCGATACTTCCTATTTCCTCTCCGACATGCTTCACATGAATGCATCGGGTTATGCGGTGTGGAAAAACGTACTCGAACCATTTCTGCTCAAGAATGGTACGACTCCGGGCGGAGAAGGTGAAACCGGAGCCATCCGTATTGATTTTGGATCGACCACAACGCCTACACCCGGCAATTGGAATAATATACACGATCATCAGGCGGCCGACCAGGAACTCATCGATGATGGAGGAAACACCACCGGCATCCGTTTAAAAATTACCGATTCCTTTTACAACGGATTCAATACCAATGGCGCGACAAATCTCACGGGCGATGCCCGGATTTTTCCCACTACTGCAACCATGGATAACTTTTTCGGTCATGCCAATGCCTGGGGATCGACACCGGCCAATCCGCAGGGGGTGATTGTGTTGAGCGGATTATCGCCCGGCAAATATTACAGCTTTACCGTGTTTGGGTCGCGTAGCGGTGTCGCCGATAACCGGGAAACCCGCTACGAGTTCAAAGGGGCCGGCGATGCGTTGACCGGATTGCTGAATACTTCGTCGAACTCGTCGCAGGTAGCTGTTGTGAAAAATGTCCGGCCGGGACACGATGGTACCGTTACGCTTACCGTAAGCGCCGGGCCGGCTAATAACCAGGCCGAGAAGTTTTTCTACCTGGGCGCTATGATTGTTGAAATCTCGGATGCTCCCTTGTCGGTTCCGGCAACGGAGCATTCTTCTGTTTTCAGAAGCTGGTACCGCGATTCGGTATTGACGCTTGAAAACTACGATGGCCCGTTTCAGCTGTTCGATGCTTCCGGCCGGAGAATAGCGGCCGGAAGCACCGATCGGGGCAGGTACCGGTATACGTTGGAAGCCGGCGTATACCTGGTACAAACCACGGCCGGAACAGCACGTGTAATGGTGCCGGGTCACTGACTAAACTTCCTGTAGCCAGCCCCCCTGGCTAATCTTGAAATCCGATCTTGGATACACGTGTTCTTATTCCAGCTTCAGGAGCTTTTCAATGCCTCTTTCAACTTCAATATATCCAGCCTCGCTTAACTTTTCCCCCTGAATACTTCAATTGCCTGCCGTAGCCCCGGTTGGTTCTTTTATAGATAAGAAACCGGCCCCGGTCCCGATAAATAATAGCGACATGACGGCACTACGAAGTCCGGAGCGGAACAGAAGGACGGTTTTTTTGCGGGACAAAGCCTTTATTATACGGAATGAATAAAAGTTTATACCTTTTGTAATCTTTTTTTTCTTAATTTAGCGCCCGAATCTTAACCAACTGAATTTATCTGTACAATTATGACAACCGATGGTAAACATCTCACGTTGCGTGAGTGGTCGGAAGAAGACCGGCCGAGAGAGAAAATGATGCAGAAAGGAGCTGCTGCGCTCACCGATTCGGAGTTACTGGCCATTTTGATCGGATCGGGCAACAGGGAGGAGTCGGCCGTGGAGTTGGCTCGCCGGATCCTGGCGCGATGTAGTCACAGCATTAACGAACTGGCGAGATGGAGCGTCATCGATTTGTGTCGTGAGTACAAAGGCATTGGTGAAGCAAAAGCGATAAGTATCGTGGCATCGCTCGAATTGGGCAAACGGCGGAACACCCGGGAGACGGTCGGCCGGCAAAAAATCACTTCCAGTATCGAATTGCAGGGGATTTTTGAGCCTCTGATGATTGATTTGCTGCACGAGGAGTTTTGGGTGGCCTATCTCGATAACGGAAATAATGTGCTCGATGTGCGTAAGCTCACCCAAGGTGGTATTCAGCATACGGTGGTGGATGTGTCGTTGTTGCTGAAAACTGCGCTGGAACGTGGTTCGGTTTGTGTGGCTGTTGCGCACAATCATCCGTCGGGACAGAATTTTCCGAGTAAGGAAGATGAGAAAATTACTCAGAAAATAAAATCGGGATGTGAGGCGGTGGGGATCCGGCTGCTCGATCACATCATTATTGCCCGGGGCAATTATTACAGTTTCTGCGACGAAGGAAAACTTTGAAGCTGTAGGTTGGCTCTTTATTCTTGATACTTGACTTTAAATATAAATATGACAAATCTATTAGAAGTAAAAGAGGTGGTGAAGCAGTACTCGGGGCATCTGGCGCTGGCCGGTGTGAGCCTCGATATTCCCGAAAATTCGGTATATGGACTGCTGGGCCCGAATGGAGCCGGTAAGACGACTCTTATCCGTATTATCAATTGTATCACCGCTCCCGACAGTGGTGAAGTGTATCTGAATGGCAAACGGTTAACGCCGGCTGCCGTTCAGCGAATCGGTTATCTGCCCGAAGAGCGCGGCCTGTACAAAAAAATGAAGGTAGGCGAACAGGCATTGTACCTGGCTCAACTGAAGGGCATGTCGAAAAACGATGCTCTGAAGGCCTTGAAATTCTGGTTCGAGAAATTTGAAATCCAGGGTTGGTGGAATAAAAAAGTAGAAGAATTATCGAAAGGGATGGCTCAGAAGGTGCAGTTCATCACAACTATTCTTCACAAGCCCGACCTGCTGATTTTCGACGAACCCTTCAGTGGTTTCGATCCGGTGAATACCGATTTGCTGAAGCGTGAAATCCTGAGTCTGAAGGAAAACGGAGCAACCATCATTTTTTCGACGCACAACATGGCTTCGGTGGAGGAACTGTGTGATAATATCTCGCTGATCGATCATTCGCGCATCGTGTTACAGGGCAATGTGGAGGATATCCGCGCATCGCATGCTACGGGTACGTACCGGGCAGTGACCCGTACGGCCATTGCTCCCGAAGGTGTGGAAATTGTGGAAACAAAAGCGAAAAGCCGTTCGTTCGAATACGTTCTCAAGGCTGTTGCCGGGCAAACCAACAACCAGTTGCTGACGCAGGTTGCGGCCGAAGCCGAGGTCGTGGTTTTCGAGGAACTACTACCTACCATGAATGATATTTTTATCGATGTTGTAACCTCTTCTAAAAAGTGAATGCTATGAGTAAGATTTCGTTGATTATAAAGCGTGAATATACCACCCGGGTGATGAAACCGTCGTTCATCCTGCTTACTTTTTTAACTCCGGTGCTCATCGGAGCCATGATTATGGTGCCGTTGCTGCTGGCTCAGATTGAAGATGATGCGGTGAATAAGATCGTTGTGGTGGATCAAACCGGCTTGTACGGCAATATTTTCGAAAACAACGAGAAATATGTTTTTGAAAATGCGACTCAGCCGCTCGACGAGCTCAAACAGGCTCCCGAGAAATCGTTTGCAGCTGTTCTCGTTATTTCGGCCGATCTGGCAAAGAATCCGGCCGGAGCTACCTTGTATTCGGAACAGCAGGTAGGTATCGACCTGAAAAGTTATATTGCCGGGGTGATCAATACTTATGTGGAAGAACAGAAACTGGCAGCCCTCAATATCCCCGATTTCAAGAAGATGGCCGAGGAAATAAAGTCGGACGTTGATGTGAAAACGGTGCGGTGGGGGAAAGACGGTGAAGAAAAGATGGGCTCGGCGGAGCTGGCCATTATTATCGGCATGATATCGGCATTCGTGATTTATATGTTCATCGTGGTGTACGGTGCGCAGGTAATGTCGGGGGTGGTACAGGAAAAAACCAGCCGGATCGTAGAGGTGATTATTTCGTCGGTGAAACCCTTCGAGCTCATGATGGGGAAAATCGTGGGGATTGCCATGGTAGGACTTACCCAGTTTGCCATGTGGGTGATTCTTACGCTCATCATTGTGTCGTCGCTTTCGTCGGTGTTCGGTACCAAAATGGATATGGATGCTTACCAGCAGATGCCGGGGGTAACGATGAACGCAATGCCGGTGCCGTCCGACCCCGACGATGCCATGTTTACCGAACTGATGACGGCGCTGTCGAATTTTGACTTTGTTCAAACCGGGATCATGTTTCTTATTTATTTTCTGGGTGGTTACCTGCTGTATGCCTCGCTGTTTGCGGCGGTAGGCTCGGCAGTGGATAACGAAACCGATACCCAGCAATTTTCGCTTCCGCTCACGCTTCCCATTATTTTTGCCGTTTATGCGGCCATTTACAGTGCCGAGAATCCCGATGGGCCATTGGCCTTCTGGGCTTCGATGATTCCGTTTACATCGCCCATTGTAATGATGGTGCGGTTGCCTTTCGGTGTCGATTTCTGGCAAATTGCACTTTCGATCGGTATTTTAATCCTTTCGTTTATCGGAAGTACCTGGGTGGCTGCCAAGATTTACCGGACCGGAATTCTGATGTACGGTAAAAAAGTGACCTGGAAAGAGATGATGAAGTGGGTGACGTATAAAGAGAAATGATTCGAAAACAAGCGATACAGGATGATAGGATGCGTACGGCGGCGGGTGGCGAACCGCCGGTTGCTGTGCGCATTGTTTCTCCTTCGGGAGTAATCGATCCTGCTTTCATCGATGCTGCTGCCGACAGGCTGAGGAACGAAGGGTTTGCGGTATCGGTGGACGGGAATGCCGGGGCCGTTGCGGGCAGGTATGCCGGTAGCCGGGAGCTGCGGATTGCTGCTTTACAGGCGGCGATGGACGATGAGGAGCTGGATGTGATCCTCTGCAGCCGGGGCGGATACGGGTTAGTACAGATTGTTGATTCACTCGATTTTACGCGGTTTGTCGAAAAACCTAAATGGCTGGTCGGATTCAGCGATATCACCGTGTTGCACAATGCGTTGTCGAAGTATGGAATCCCCAGCATCCATGGTCCTATGGTCCGGCATCTGGCCGGGCATCCGGCCGACTCGTATTCGTCGGCCCAATTGCTCCGGATGTTGCGGTCCGGTTTACCTACCTACCGCATTGCGGCTCATCCGCTCAACCGGCAGGGCAGCTCCCGGGGGCGTCTTGTAGGAGGGAATTTGTCGGTACTGGCGGGCTTGCGGGGAACTCCCTACGATCTGGATTATGCGGGCGCCATTCTTTTTATTGAAGACATTGCAGAACAAGCCTACCACATCGACCGGATGTTGCAGAACCTGAGGCTCGGAGGCGTATTCGCACAACTTGCCGGCCTTATCGTGGGGCATTTTACCGATTGTGCCGACGATGCTTCGATGGGGAGAAGCCTTCCGGAACTCATCAGAGATGCGCTTGAAGGAACCTGCTTTCCCGTTTGTTTCGGCTTCCCTGCCGGGCATGAAGACCAAAATTATCCGCTCGTGTTGGGACGTGAAATAGGCCTGACGGTAACCGGGCACGAAACGGTGGTGGATTTCAGTTAAACAGTTCGTGAAGCACTTCGGTGGATTGTAAGGAATGAAACTCCGGAAGATGAAGCCGGTAATATTCCAGGAGCGTTTCCAGCAACTCGTTGCGTTGTTGCCGCGACAACTGCAGCTGCTCCATCGACGAGAAATTACAAAGCAACAACGACCTGAATACCTCCATAAGTCCCGGTTTCACATAATGTGCATGCAAAGGCCGGCCCGGGCAAAAGCAACCGTTCAATAAATCGAAGGAGGGCAGTTCCATCGATGTGCAGTTGGGCTCGAAACCCAGGTGCCGGCTCAGCCGGCACATAAGCACCAGGTGAAAATCGGCAATGCCCGCATCCGATTCGTTGAGCCATTCGAGTGCAACCTGCAGAAAATCGTAGAGCCCGGTTTCGTCCTGCTGGTGTTTTAAGGTTTTATAGAGCAATTCGGCGAGAAAAAGAGCGATTGCATTTTTAACCGGATGCGTACTTATTCCCGGCAGATTGATGTGGGTGCGGATATCTTTCAGCTGCTGCATCTCTTTACCCGGATGCATGGCAATCGTGATCTCTACCAGCGAAAGAGGCTGGAGCAGTGCGGCTTTTCCTCCTGACTTCCGCCCCGATACGCCATAAACAATGAGACTCATCCGCCCGTAATCGCGTGTGAAAACAGTGACTGCCGACGCTTTGTCGGAGAATTTCACCATTCTGAGAACTATAGCTTTCGTGGTAACCTGCATTGCTTGCAAAATTACAATTATTTCGTCAATTAGAAACAGTTCAGTACAAATCGGTGTAACTACCGTCTAAGTTAGGAATCGGGGAAGAAAGCAGGGGTAAACCCACCAGGCCTTTTGTGTTTTCCTTCCTATCCTCTGAAGTGAATTTATTGAAGAAAGTTGTATGAAATTCAGCCTTTTAGTTTTTATCAGTTGCCTTTTTCTTGCCTGCATACCGGAGAAGGAAGTATACCTGTCGACCTCCTTCCGCGAACCTGCTACCGACGGATTGCGCTATATTTACAGTTACGACGGGCTTCACTGGGACAGTATTCCCGGCATCTGGCTTCAACCGTCGGTTGGAGTGCAGCGGGTGATGCGCGACCCGTCGCTGGTGCGATCGCCCGAAGGGGTATATCACCTGGTATGGACGTCGAGCTGGAAGGGTGATAAAGGCTTTGGCTATGCGTCGTCGACCGATCTGATAAATTGGTCGGAGCCCCGTATGATCGATGTGATGGCGCATGAACCTACTACGGTAAATGTATGGGCCCCGGAATTGTTTTACGACGATGCCAAACAACACTATATGATTATCTGGGCATCCTGTGTGCCGGGACGTTACGATCTCGGCGAAGAGGATATCGACAACAACCACCGGTTGTATTATGTAACTACCCGCGATTTTGTGCATTTTTCGGAAACCCGTTTGTTGTACGATCCGGGTTTCAGCTCCATCGACGCAACACTGGTGAAGCGTTCGCCCGGCGATTATGTAATGGTGTTTAAAGATAACACCCGTCCCAACCGTAATCTGAAAGTAGCTTTTGCCTCCGATGCCGAAGGGCCCTACTCGGGTGTCTCGGAGGCATTTACCGATTCGTTTTCCGAAGGGCCTTCGGTGGTCTCCATCGGTAAAACCTATGCAATTTATTTTGACGAGTACCGGAAGTTCAGCTATGGCGCGGTGACGACCGACGATTTTAAAACCTTCCGGTATGCCGGTGAAAAGGTTCATTTCCCGACAGGACATAAACATGGTACCGTGTTGAAAGTTCCCGAATCGGTAGTAAAGAATTTGTTGAAAAAAAAATAGTATCGCATGAAACCATTCCTGATTCTCCTGGCCCTGGTACTTTTCCTGGTACCGGCGACCGCCGAATCGAACACTGCACAGCCGGGCCTTGCCGGGAGCTTTCCTGCTTCGCGCCGCATTCATTACACTGGCGCCACCCTGGCCAATCCGGCTTACCACGACGGTCAGCTCTCGCCGGTGGTGGGCGTTCACAATATTCAGGTGATGCGGGCCAACCGCGAGCATCCCGATGCATCGAACTGTAATGGCTGGACTTATCATCACCAGCCGATGCTGGCGTATCACAACGGCACTTTTTACCTGCAGTACCTGAGCGGGGAGGTGGGGGAGCATATTCCGCCCTCGCAAACCTTTCTTCAGACGTCGACCGATGGTTACAGCTGGTCGGTTCCCCGGGTGCTTTTCCCGGTGTACGAGGTGCCCGACGGATATACCAAACCCGGACGGGACGATGTGGCTAAAGGGCTGACAGCTATTATGCACCAGCGGGTGGGCTTTTATGTGTCGCGATCGGGACGGCTCATCACCATGGCCAATTATGGGGTGGCCATGGATAAAAAAGACGATCCGAACGACGGAAACGGAATTGGAAGGGTCGTTCGTGAAATATACCGGGACGGAACTTTCGGACCTATTTATTTTATTTATTACAATCACGGCTTTTCGTCGCGGAATACTGCTTATCCCCATTTTTCGAAGAGCAGGGATAAGGAGTTCCGCAAGGCCTGCCAGGAAATCCTCGATCAGCCGCTGTACCGTATGCAATGGGTCGAGGAGGCCGACCGCAACGATCCGTTGATCCCGTTGCATAAACCCTACAAGGCCTTTTGCTATTATACCCTGCCCGATGGAACCGTGGCGTCGTTGTGGAAGCACGCGCTCACCTCGGTAAGTGCCGACGGAGGACGCACATGGGCGGAGCCGGTGCTGCGTGCCAAAGGATTTGTGAACAGCAATGCTAAAATCTGGGGACAGCGCCTTACCGATGGCAGTTACGCTACGGTTTACAATCCGTCGGAGTACCGCTGGCCGTTGGCTATTTCGACTTCGGCCGATGGATGGAATTATTCCACCTTGAACCTGGTGCACGGCGAGATTACCCGTATGCGCTACGGGGGGAATTATAAATCGAACGGTCCGCAGTATGTGCGTGGAATCCAGGAGGGTAATGGCATTCCTGCCGACAGTAATTTATGGGTGGCTTATAGTGTGAACAAGGAAGATATGTGGGTGTCGCGTATTCCGGTGCCTGTGCGGGTGAATGCAACTCATCATGCCGATGAGCAGTTCTCGTCGGTGGGAAAACCGGAAGAGCTGACCGACTGGAATATTTATTCTCCCTTGTGGGCGCCGGTGTCAGTGGAGAGATTGGAGGGGCGTAACTGGCTTACCCTCCGGGATAAAGATCCGTTCGACTATGCGAAGGTGGAACGGAAAATACCGGCGACACGTGAACTGGAAATAAGCTTCACGCTACGGGCCGACCAAACGGACAAGGGCTTGCTCCGCATCGAGTTTCTCGACGAGAAGGGGATAGCCTGCTCGCGGCTGGAATTTACGTCCGAAGGAGAATTCCGGGCCAAGGGAGGAGCGAGGTATTCGAGAATGATGACCTATGAAGCCGGACGTAATTACGAGATCACGGCCCGGCTTTCGGTAACCGACCGTAGCATCACCATTTTTGCAGACGGCAGGCAGGTGGGGGTGCGGATGTTGTATGCGCCGGTTGCTTCTGTCGAACGTATAGCTTTTTACACCGGGGCGCCGAGGGATTATCCTACCATCGACAGCCCGGCCGATCAGGACTACGATATGCCTCGTGCCGGCGATCAGGATCCGGAGGCTGTTTTCCGAATTGGCCGTTTACAGAGCCGTTCGATGGATCCCGGCGGATCGGCAGCGGTATTGAAATTCGACGATTTCAGGCATTATGTGGAATATTTCAATTCGATGGAAGATGAAAATATTGTGCAGGCCATCCCGAATGCACAGGCAGCCGAATGGATGGAACGGAATATCCCGTTGTTTGAATGTCCGCAGAAAAATTTTGAGGAACTGTTTTATTACCGCTGGTGGACCTTGCGTAAGCACATCAAGGAAACGCCGGTGGGCTATGGGATGACCGAATTTCTGGTCAACCGCTCGTATGCCGATAAGTATAACCTGATTTCGTGTGCGCTGGGACATCATATTTACGAAAGCCGCTGGTTGCGCGATACTACTTACCTGAATCAGATTATCCGTACCTGGTACAGGGGCAACGAAGGAAAGCCGATGGCGAAGATGATGAATTTCAGTTCGTGGAATATCGATGCGATGCTGAACCGGTTTTATGTGAGCGGCGATACGGTGTTTCTGCTCGATATGCTGAACGATGCCGAGCAGGAATACCTGCGTTGGGAAGCCCGGAACCGTTTGCCCAGTGGGCTCTACTGGCAGGGCGATGTGCAGGATGGTATGGAAGAGTCGATCAGCGGCGGCCGGAAAAAACAGTATGCCCGTCCCACGATCAATAGTTATATGTTCGGGAATGCCCAGGCTTTGTCGGCAATGTACCGGATAGCGGGTGATAAACAAAAGGAAAAATTATACCAGGCCAAGGCCGATACCCTGAAGCAGTTGGTGGAACAGCTGTTGTGGAATGAGGAGCATCGGTTTTTCGAGACCCGTCGTGCCGATTCGCTGGCCGATGTACGTGAAGCCATCGGGTATCTACCCTGGTATTTCAATTTGCCGGAGGCCGGCGTTTTCGACAGTGCATGGGTGCAGCTGGCCGATGAGCAGGGGTTCATGGCGCCCTACGGACATACTACTGCCGAACGCCGCCATCCTGAATTCCGCACGCGGGGGGTTGGGAAGTGTGAATGGGATGGGGCTATCTGGCCTTTTGCTACTTCGCAGACGCTTACCGCTATGGCTAATTTTATGCACCGCTACCCGCAACGGGTGGTCGATAAGCAGCTGTATTTCACTCATCTTGAGAAACTGGTGGAGTCGCAGTCGCACCGGGGCCGGCCTTATATTGGCGAATACCTCGACGAGGTCACCGGTTATTGGCTGAAAGGCGACCAGGAGCGGGCACGTTACTACAATCATTCTACATTCAACGATTTGATTATTACCGGATTGGTGGGATTCCGGCCGATGCCCGACGGTGGTTATGAGGTGAAGCCTTTGCTTCCCCTGGATAAGTGGGACTGGTTTTGCCTGGATAATCTGAGGTACAGGGGAAAGAATATTACCATTATCTGGGATCGGTATGGCGATAAGTATAAGCTCGGAAAGGGGCTGATCGTGCTGGAGGAGGGGAGGTACGCTACGCGCTTTGCGCTTCGCTAATTGTACGCTTCGCTTTGCTTCGCTAATGGGGGTTATGAAATGAATGGAGTTCGATGAAAAATACATTTATTCTTGTGCTTTTTTTGGGGCTGGGGTGTGTACCGGCTTGGGGCTGGCGAGTGCACCGCACAACGGTGGAGTTTGAGCGCCGCCCGCTGGCTGTGGATGTGCACCAGCGTGCACCTAACTTTGGATGGGAGCTGGAGGCGGCCGAAAATAATTGCCGTCAGTTGGCTTATGAGCTGGAGATGGTGGCAGACTGCTGCAACGAACCGGAAGCTGCAAAGGGACGGCAGTCGCGGGTGCAACCGGAATGGTGGTGGAAATCAGGGAAGGTTTTTTCATCGGAGAGTCAGCTGGTTGGTTATTCCGGACCGGCGCTTCAGCCTTCAACCGCTTACCGCTGGAGAGTTCGGGTGTGGGATCAGTCGGACCGGGTGTCGGGATGGAGTGAATGGGCGTATTTCAGAACCGCACCGCTTTTGGATCCGCTAACGTCGGCTCCGCGCTGGATTGGAGCCATCCGGGCCGATAGTGCGCGTATCCCTGCCGGACAGCGTTTTTATAGCCGCGAAATGCGCACTCCGGCATACCGGGCTGTGTGGGCGGGAATCGATTCGCTGTCGCGCAGAAGTATTCTGCTGCGAAAATCGTTTCAGCTTAAGCCCGGACTGAGTGAAGCGATAGTACATGTGTGCGGATTAGGGCATTACGAACTTACACTGAACGGCCGGAAGGTGGGTGACAGCGAGTTCGCTCCTCTCTGGACCGATTACGATAAAACAGTGTACTACAATACTTTCGATCTTACTTCCCTGGCCGGAAAGGGTGAGAATGTATTCGGTGTCCTGTTGGGTAATGGTTTTTATAATGCACAGGGCGGACGCTATTCGAAACTGAAAATCTCGTTCGGAGCTCCTACTTTATGGCTGATGGCTGAGTTTCGCTACAAGGATGGTAGCCGGGAGGTCGTGGTTTCGGATGCCGGCTGGCAGTATGCCTTCAGTCCGGTTACTTTCAACGATATCTACGGGGGAGAGGATTACGATGCAAGGCTGGAGATGCAGGGTTGGAACGAAGCTCCGTTGAATGAATCAACCACGGGCACCCCCTGGCTGCCGGTGGTTGTACAAGAGGCCCCCAAAGGCCGCTTACGTCCTCAGCAAGCCGATCCGGTGAAAATCATGAAGCGTTACCGGCCTGTTTCTTTCAATACATTAACTGCTCAGGAACGTGATTCGGCTTCGCGCAAAACCAAACGGACGATTCATGCGTCGGCAGTGGTATTCGATATGGGACAGAATCTTGCCGGTTTCCCTGAAATTAAGGTAAAGGGAAAGCGGGGCGATACGATCACGCTGATCGTTTCGGAAGCATTGACCTCCGAAGGAGCTTGCGATCAGCGCCAAACGGGACGGCCGCATTTTTACCGCTATATTCTGAAAGGCAACGGAGTGGAGACCTGGCATCCCCGGTTTTCGTACTATGGTTTCCGGTATATCCAGGTAGAGGGTGCGAAATGGACACGGAGCGAAGCCGGAACTGACAGGCTGAAAACCGGATGGGCGGAAGCGAAACGGACATCGCAGGCGATCGCTACAGGGCTTCCCGAACTGCTGGAACTTACTTCCTGCTTTGTGTATAATTCGGCTCCTTTTATTTCCGAATTCGAAAGTTCGTCGGAATTGTTTAATAAAACGCACCGGCTCATCGAAATGGCGGCGAAAAGTAATATGCAGGCGGTGTTTACCGATTGTCCGCACCGCGAAAAGCTGGGTTGGCTCGAGCAGGTTCACCTCAACGGCCCCGGCTTGCTCTATAATTTTGATCTTACCCGACTCATCCCCAAGGTGATGCAGGATATGGCCGATGCGCAGCAACCCAACGGGATGATACCGACCATCGCACCGCTTTACAATCTCTTCGGAACATCCGGCGAAGGTTTCGACGAATTTGGCGATTCGCCCGAATGGGGCAGCACCTTCCTCCTTCTTCCCCATCTTTACGAAGAGTTTTACGGCGATTCAAGCTTGTTGGTGCAATATTATCCGGCTATGCGCAGGTATGTGGAATACCTTATTTCGCGATCGGTGAATCACGAATTGCGTTTTGGCTTAGGCGATTGGTACGATTATGGTGATTTTCGGGCCGGATACTCGCGCAATACACCGGTTGCGTTCGTTGCTACCGCGTATTATTTTTACGGATTGAAGCTGATGGCGCGTTTATCGTACCGCTTAGGTAATTCGTTCGACGGACGGTATTTCGCGAAGCTGGCCGAGGAGGTGCGCAGAGCATTTAACGAGCGGTGGTTTCGTGTTGCCGAAAAAACCTATGCCGGAGGGAGCCAGACGGCCCTGGCCATGGCTGTGTACCTGGAGATTGTGGATCAACAACACCGGAGCGCGGTGCTTAATACGCTTGTCGGAGCGATAAAGTCGAAAGGAAACCGGCTCACTACCGGCGATATCGGAAACCGGTACCTGTTTCAAACCCTGGCTCGTAATGGATTGAATGAATTGATGTATACGATGCATCATCACGAAGAGGCGCCGGGCTATGGATTTCAGCTGAAGTTCGGGGCTACGACCCTTACCGAACAGTGGGATCCGCGTATGGGATCGTCGTGGAATCACTTTATGATGGGCCAGATCGACGAATGGTTTTTTGCTTCGCTGGCGGGAATCGGCCCTGGAAAGTCTGGTGTGTTCGCAGACCGTACCCTCCAGGGGGATCGTGCTGCCGGATCGTCCGGCGGTACTGCTGCGGACCGGCTTCCGGAGTTAAATCCCCGGAGTGCTGCGCACCGGCATTTTGTGATTGCACCTCAACCGGTGGGCGATTTGCAGTTTGTGAAGGCTGCAACCCGTACCCTGTACGGGCGCCTGGCGGTGGAATGGTACCGGGAAGGCGATAGGCTGAAGGTGAAAGTCACGGTTCCGGTGAATTGCACGGCCGAAGTAGTGCTTCCCGGACACGAAGCCCGACAGCTGGGAAGCGGCACGCATGAGCTGGAAGCCGGATTGGGCCGATGATGCCGGCTGCGGAAGCGGTGCCTGCCGGATGAGAGGCGATGGCCGGAGCTCGTCGCAGGAAATGTTCCGGGAATTCGATCCAATTGATAAAAACAATAATTTTTTCCGTATACTTGCAAAAAAAATAAACAATGACCCGATTTTTAATGCTTTCTTTTCTGGTTTTTAGTGCTTCAGTTCATGCTTCATTTGTCGATATGCAAAAAGCGGGTGCGCTTACAGGAGGTAAATTTCTGAATACGAGTGTTATTAATTCAACAATCGATAACCTGAGCCGAAAAGGCGGCGGCACCTTGTATTTCCCGGCCGGCACCTACCTTACCGGTCCCATTCGTCTGAAAAGCAATATCACCCTCGACCTGGCTGCAGGAGCCACGCTCCGTTTCAGCGATAAGTTCGAACATTACCTGCCGTTTGTTGAAATGCGCTACGAAGGCGTGATGATGAAAAGCTTCTCGCCCCTGTTGTACGCGGTGGATGCCGAAAACATCACCATCAAAGGGCAGGGTACGCTCGACGGCCAGGGACAGAAATGGTGGGATGAATTTTTCAGGGTGCTGGTCGATTTGCAGAAAAACGGAATGCGCGAAGTAAACATCTACCAGCAACAATGGGAAAAAGCCAACGATGTAAAAGCCCTCTATGCCGCGACCAACGAAGATTACGCACCCACCTTGCAGCGACGTTTCTTCCGCCCGCCGTTTTTCCAGACCCTGCGTTGTAAAGGCATCACCATCGAAGGAGTGAGATTTATCAACTCGCCCTTCTGGACCGTCAACCCTAACTTCTGTGAAAATATCACCATTCACGGAATCACCATCAACAACCCCGACTCGCCCAACACCGACGGAATCAATCCCGAATCGTGCAAAAATGTGCGCATTTCCGACTGCCACATCACCGTGGGCGACGATTGCATCACCATCAAGAGCGGGCGCGATGCACAGGGCCGGAGTTTCGGTGCTCCCTGCGAAAACATCAGCATCACCAATTGTACGATGTTGGCCGGACATGGAGGAGTGGTGATTGGCAGCGAGATGAGCGGCGGAGTACGCAATATCACCATCAGCAATTGCATATTCGACGGCACCGACCGCGGCATTCGATTTAAATCGACACGCGGCCGGGGAGGCGTGGTCGAAAACATCAGCATCAGCAATATAGTGATGCGCGACATTCAACGGGAAGCCATTATTTTCGACCTGAAATACAGTAAGATGCCCGAAGAGCCGGTGAGCGACCGCACTCCTGTGTTCCGTAATATCCACATCAGTAATGTGATAGCCACCGATGTGAATATCCCGGTGTATATCCGCGGACTCGAAGAAGCTCCCATCAGCGATATCAGCCTTACGAATGTGCACGTGCAGAGCCGCCAGCAACCCACTTTCCTGAACTACGAGCGGGTGAAACTCAACGAAGTGTACCTCAACGGAGCGAAACTGGAGCTGAAGTAAGGGCCTGCTTTCAAGGTAGGCTTGTCCCCGGTCCCGTTTCGCCGGCCAAACCGACGTTCGGGTAAGGACCGGCTGCGTAAGGAACCGGGGAGTTGTCAGGCCGGAGCCCGGGTAATGGTTACATTTCGTGTATTTTCCCGTCATGCTTGAAGTAAAACCCAATTTATATGTACAGATATATTGTTGCCTTTTTGTTGCTGACATCCGTCGTTCGTGCGCAGGCTTTTGAGAATCAGTTCGCGCGGCCGCTGGGCACGATGATCGGCGAGCTCGGTTCCCGGTTTGGTGTGAAACTGAAGGTAGAAGTAGATACCGCCGGAAAACAGGTGCCCTGGGCCGATTTCAGGATCCGCCCCTATTCGTTGGAAGAGTCGTTGAGTGGTATTTTGTCGCTGTTCGATTACCGGGCGGTGAAGCAAACCGATGGCTCGTACAAGATCAGGAATTACGAATACATGCGCCGTACACCCGACGATGGTCGCAACATGCTTAGGTATCTGAATACATTGTATCCCGACAAGGCGTCGTGGGAAAAACGCCGTAGCTGCCTTCGCAGCGAAGCTCGGGTAGCGCTGGGCTGGGAGGCTGCCATGGCGGAAATGGTTCCGGATCCCCGGTTTCAGCTCGGCGAACCACGGAGCTACGATGGTTATAAAGTGCGGAATTTTGCACTGGAAACATTACCGGGTTACTATGTTACCGGGTCGTTGTATCTTCCTGCCGGAAAGGGACCTTTTCCGTTGTTGCTGATGCCCAACGGTCACTGGCCCGAAGGGCGTTACAATAAGGATGAACAGATCCGTTTTGCTACACTGGCCCGGATGGGAGTGGTGAGCGTCAGCTACGATTTGTTCGGCTGGGGCGAATCGGCCTTGATGGTGGGAGCTGTGGCTCATCGCACCAGTACGGCCCATGTAGTGCAATTGCTCAATGGAGTGGCTATCCTCGATTTTCTGGTGGGGAAAACTCCCGCACTCAAGCCGGTGTACAACAAACACCTGAAAATCAGTTTCGATCCGTCGCGCATCGGCGCCAACGGAGGTTCGGGAGGCGGATCGCAGGTGATAATGCTCGGGGTACTCGACGATCGCATTGCAGCCGCTTGCCCCACCGTCAACCTGGCCTCGCATTTCGATGGCGGCTGCCCTTGCGAAAGTGGCATGCCGGTGTCGCTTTCGTGCGGAGGCACCAACAACGCGGAGCTCGCCGCCACCTTTGCACCGAAGCCTTTGCGCATCATCTCCGACGATAAAGACTGGACGGCCTCGGTGCCAACCCTCGAGTATCCTTACCTGCAACGTATTTACGGATTCTACGGCGCACCGGTTTCCAATGTCCACCTGGCCGGCGAGGGACACGATTTCGGTCCCAATAAACGCAAGGCGGTGTACGGTTTTTTTGCCGAAGTGTTTCAACTTCAGCATGCGCGGCCCGACGAATCGAAGGTAACCATCGAGCCGAAGGAGTTGATGCTCAGTTTTGGAGTAAAGGGAGAACGACTCCCGGCCGGGGCGGTACGCAGCGTACAACAAGTAGACCGACACCTGAATAAAAAAACCGCCGCTGCCATCAGCTCCGACTTCGATATCGAAAAGAAGGTAAACTCCTGGCTCGATTCGCTCCGGCTCGGCGATGCGGCAAAAGAAGCCCGCGTACGTGCCGTACTCATCAAACACCAGAAAATAGTGCGCGACTGGCACAACGACCATCCCTATACCAGCGTGCCGGCCGGCATCAATCCGCTCAACGGTAAGCCTTTATCGGATATCGACCGCGAAGTGATTGCCAACTCAGGCAAACCGGCTTCGGTACATACCGACCTTATGGAAGGCTTGCGGAAGGATCTCACCGAAGCGCAGGTAGAAACGATACTCGATTTTTATACCATCGGTAAAGTCGATTTTACGATGCGGGGCTTCAAGGCGATTGTGCCCGACCTGACTCCTGCCGAAGAAGCCTATATTCTGCAGCAGCTTAAACTGGCCCGCGAGCAGGCTGTCGATTACAAACGAATGAAAGCTATTTCGGCCATTTTCGAGATTTATAAAACCAACAGCGAGCAATACCTGAATGCGAACGGGCGGAACTGGCGGAAATTGTACAAGGATTTTACCGATCAATTGAAGAAAAATAAATGATGTACGCTTTGCTGCGCAAAGCTGATTGTACGGATTCGCTTTGCGGATCCTAATTGGGATGCAAATCCGTAAAAGAAAGAAATATGCGAAAACTCCTCTTGCCCCTGCTTATTTGTTTACAGGCGACAGCCTTTGGTGCGTCCCATACCCTCTGGTACTCGCGTCCGGCTTCACTGTGGGTGGAAGCGCTGCCGCTCGGTAATGGCCGGCTGGGCGCCATGGTATTCGGAAATCCGGCTCAGGAACAGCTGCAGCTCAACGAAGAAACCATCTGGGCCGGGCAGCCGAATAATAATCCGAATCCTGCTGCGCTCCAATTTCTTCCCCAAATACGTGAAATGGTGTTTGCCGGAAAGTATGCCGAAGCCGAACAGCTGGCCACCGAAAAAGTGATGTCGCAAACCAACTCCGGAATGCCGTATCAGACCTTTGGCGATTTACGCATCTCGTTTCCGGGGCATTCGCAGTATACCGCTTATTACCGCGAGCTGAGTCTCGACTCGGCGCTGGCGCTCGTGAGGTACAAGGTAGGGGGAGTGGAATACCAACGGGAAATATTTACTTCGTTTCCCGATCAGGTGGTAGTGATGCGTCTCACCGCCTCACGCAAAAAAAGCATCACCTTTAGCGCTATTCTCACGTCGCCCCATCAGGATGTGAAAATTACCGCCGAAGGCAACGATATTACCCTGAGCGGCATTACGCCGACTCACGAACGGCTGCGCGGCAAAGTGGAGTTCCAGGGCCGGGTCACGGCCCGCCTGAAAGGGGGTAGCATGACGGTTCGCGATGGGGTGCTGGCTGTGGATAAAGCCGATGAGGTGCTGATTTTTGTTTCTATCGCTACCAATTTCCGCGATTATAAAACGCTCGATGTGGATGAAGCGGCCAAAGCTACCGAACTGCTCCGTAGGGCTGAAAAAATGGATTACCGGAAAGCACGGCGGGCGCATATCGATTTTTATAAACGCTATTTCGACCGGTCGACCCTGAACCTGGGCGAAGATGTGTACAAACACCTGCCGACCGACGAACGGGTGGCCAGGTTTTCGGACCCGGGTAACCGTGCCCGGATGCAGGAAAAGGGCGTAGCGGCAATACCCGACCATCACCTGGTGGCTACGTATTATCAGTTTGGCCGCTACCTGCTCATTTGTTCGTCGCAGCCGGGCGGACAGGCCGCTAATCTGCAGGGAATCTGGAACGATAAGTTGTTTCCGCCCTGGGACAGCAAGTATACGGCCAATATCAATGTGGAAATGAATTACTGGCCGGCGGAAGTGACCAATCTCAGCGAACTGTACGAGCCTTTGCTCCGGCTTACCCGGGAAGTGAGCGAAACCGGGCGCGAGGCGGCTAAAACAATGTATGGCGCCGGTGGTTGGGTGATGCACCATAATACGGATATCTGGCGTATTACGGGAGCTGTGGACCGGGCGCCCTCGGGTATGTGGCCTTCGGGAGGCGCCTGGCTGTGCCGTCATCTGTACGAACATTATCTTTATACCGGCAACAAAGAGTTTTTACGTTCGGTATACCCCATCCTCCGCGAATCGGCTGTGTTTTTCGACGAGGTAATGATGCACGAGCCGGTGCATAACTGGTTGGTGGTGAATCCTTCCAATTCTCCTGAAAACACACATGCCGGCAGCAATAAAAAGGCTACTATCGCCGCCGGCGTCACCATGGATAATCAGCTTGTTTTCGATCTCTGGAATGCGGTGATCGCAAGTGCGCGGGTGCTGAATATCGAAGATGAACTGGTACCCCGGCTGAAAGAAAAAATAAAACTCCTGCCGCCTATGCAGACCGGACGTTGGGGACAGCTGCAGGAATGGATGCACGACTGGGACCTGCAGGACGATAAACACCGGCATGTGTCGCACCTGTACGGGTTGTATCCCGGTAATCAGATTTCACCCTTCCGCACTCCCGAATTGTTTCAGGCAGCCCGGAATTCGCTTATCGCCCGGGGCGATCCGTCGACCGGCTGGAGCATGGGCTGGAAAGTGTGCCTGTGGGCCCGTTTGCTCGATGGCGATCATGCTTACAAACTGATCACCGACCAGTTGACCTTGGTGCGCGACGAACCCAAACGGGGAGGTACCTATCCGAATTTATTTGATGCGCATCCTCCCTTCCAGATCGATGGTAACTTTGGTTGTACGGCCGGAATTGCCGAAATGCTGATGCAGAGCCACGATGGCTTCGTTTACCTGTTGCCGGCCTTGCCTTCGGTATGGAAGAAGGGAGAAGTTACCGGTTTGGTAGCTCGTGGTGGTTTCGTAATCGATATGGCCTGGGACGATGGCAGACTCACGAAACTGAAAGTTCATTCGCGCACGGGAGGGGTGCTCCGCCTGCGGGTGGCAATTCCTCTGAAGCTGGTTTCAACCGGTAACACAACTACCGGCCACCCGCGTCCGGCGGAAATACCAGCCGGAACAGCTGCATTGTGTGCCGATGCGGGACAGGATGGAGTGTTTCGTGCGGCTTCCGGACCGAATCCCAATCCGTTGTATGCTATTCCGGAAACACCCAAACCCCTGATCGGTGATCTGTTGTTCTTTTCATCGCCGGAGATGCCGCCGGCTTTTCTCTACGACCTGGAAACGGTACCGGGAATGGATTATGTGTTGGATGTATCGTGCCGGAACTCAGCAGTGAATCGCTTTGACTTTATTCTCGAAACCACTCCCTGGTCGGAACGCCTTGCTCTTTCCGAAATGAATCGTTTTCCCGAAGCCTGGCAAATCGAAAATGCCCGCCGGCCGCGCTGGGGCTATACCCACGGTCTGGTGGTAAAAGCCATGCAGGACCTGGGACGTTTGGCGGATGCAAATGGGGAAAAAGGAAGTGCGGCCGGTGCACCGGTGGGGAGAGGTAATAACCGGTTTTACGATTATGCAAAACTGTATGCCGACTCTACCATCGATACACAAGGCCGCATCCGCATGGACTTCCTGTCGTATAACCTCGATAATGTAAATCCGGGAAAAATCCTGTTTCAGTTGTATCGGCAAGAGAAAGATAAACGGTACAAGACAGCCATTGATACCTTGATGAAACAATTGCGCCAACAGCCCCGTACGTCGGAGGGTGGTTTCTGGCATAAGAAAAAATACGAGCACCAGATGTGGCTCGACGGCTTGTATATGGCTGCTCCGTTTCTCGCTCAGTATAGCGCCGAATTCGGCGACGCTAAGGCGCTGGACGAGGCTTTGCTCCAACTTGAACTCATTCATCGGCATACATTTGATGCCGCTACCGGACTGAATTATCACGGCTGGGACGAAAGTCGTACGCAGTTTTGGGCCGATGCAACCACCGGACTTTCGAAATCGTTCTGGAGCCGAAGCATAGGCTGGTACGCGATGGCCCTGGTGGACGTGCTCGATTTTGTCCCGGTCGATCATCGGCAACGCAAGGTGCTGATCGAGCGGATTTCTGTCCTGGCCGGGGCGATTGTCAACTATCAGCATCCGGAAAAAGGAGTGTGGTATCAGGTCACCGATCAGGCCGGTCGGAAAGGTAATTATCTTGAATCGTCGGCCAGCGCCATGTTTCTTTATTTTCTGAGTAAATCGGTACGGCTGGGCTATCTCGACCAACAGTACCTGCCGGCAATCGATAAAGCGTATAAAGGCATTTTAAGCGAATTTGTGATCGAAAATGCAAAAGGCTATTACGATATTGTGAATTGTTGTGCCGTAGCCGGTTTGGGAGGTGACGGCACCCGGCGCGACGGCACCTTCGGGTATTATATCGGCGAGCCGGTAATTGTAAACGATCCGAAGTCGACTGGAAGTATGATTCTGGCCATGCTGGAAATGGAACAGCTCCAGAGGGAACGTTGAACGTGTAAGCTGCCGGACAATCGATCCTGATGTAACCGAACTAAATTAATGTACGATATGAAGTCAATATTCTCATTTTTGCTGTTTTTCATGTTGCTTTTCCCGGTTTCCGCCCAGAAAAAATCGGATATCTTTGCCAAGGGGCGCCTCGTGGTGAGCGATGAAGGGCGTTACCTGAAATTCACCAACGGCGAGCCGTTTTTCTGGCTGGGCGAAACGGGCTGGCTGCTGCCCGAGCGACTCGACCGGGCCGAAGCGTCGTATTACCTGAATCAGTGTAGCCTGCGTGGCTATAATGTGGTGCAGGTGCAGACGGTGGATGGTATTCCCGCTTATAACTATTATGGGAAGTCGTCGATGCCCGATGGTTTCGATTTCAGCAAAATCGACAAAGAGCCGGGCTATGGGTATTGGGATCATATGGATTATATCGTGGAGACGGCTGCCCGCAACGGTATTTTTATAGGGATGGTCTGTGTGTGGGGAACTCCGGTAAGCGCCGGACATATGAATGTTGCCCAGGCCGAAAAATACGGTCGTTTTCTGGCCGAACGGTATCGTAAGTATGCCAATATTATCTGGATCATCGGCGGCGATATCCGGGGCGATGTGAAGACCGAAGTGTGGGAGGCGCTGGCGCGAACCATCCGGAAATACGATCCCGACCACCTGATGACGTTTCATCCCCGCGGGCGGACTACTTCTGCCGTTTGGTTTAATGAGGCCGAATGGCTCGATTTTAATATGTTTCAGAGCGGTCACCGGCGCTATGGTCAGCGTAAGGGCGACGGCGATTATCCTATCGAAGAGAATACCGAAGAAGATAACTGGCGGTTCGTGGAGCGCAGCCAGGCTCTCTCGCCTCTTAAGCCGGTGATCGATGCGGAGCCGATTTATGAAGATATTCCGCATGGACTTCACGAAGCGGGCGAGGCTCGCTGGAATGCCAATGATGTGCGGCGGTATGCCTATTGGTCGGTGTTTGCGGGTTCGTTCGGACACACCTACGGCCACAATTCCATCATGCAATTTTATAAGCCTGGTGTAGCCGGGTCGTTCTTTCCGTCGAAGTATTGGTACGACTGCATGAATGAGCCGGGTTTTAATCAGATGCAATATCTCAAGGAACTGATGCTGCGGTTCCCGTTTTTCGAACGGGTGCCCGATCAGTCGGTGGTGGCGGGTGTTAATGGTGAACGCTACGATAGGGTGGTAGCCACCCGGGGAACCGACTATCTGCTGGCTTATAATTATTCGGGCCGGCCGATGCAGCTTGACCTGTCGAAAATCGGCGGATCGACGAAAGAATGTTGGTGGTTTGTACCGTCAACGGGTAAGTACGAATATATCGGTCGTTTCGAGGGTACAAAAGTGCAGGTGTTTCAGGCCGATGTGCCTTACATGGCCGGCCACGACCGGGTACTCGTCGCATACGATTCCTCTAAAAAATACCTGCCATGAAAAAATTCCTTCTTGTGCTTGCATGGTTGTGTGCCTACGGTGTAGGTGAATCGAATGCGGCTATAACGATTGTCGGCCCTACCACCGAAGGGCTGGTCGATCCCGAGGGGTTGGATGTGATGCAGCCGCGTTTCAGCTGGAAAACGCAGGCCGATGGGATGCAGAATGTGGTGCAAACGGCCTACCAGCTGGTAGTGGCATCGAGTGCCGAAAAACTGGAGCGGGGCGAATACGACCTGTGGAATTCGGGACGGGTGAAATCGCGGGAACAGCTGTGGATCGCCTACCAGGGATCGGTGTTGCATTCGAAACAAGTGGCCTGGTGGAAAGTGAAGGTGTGGACCAATAAGGGTGAGAGTGCCTTTTCGGAACCGGCTTTCTGGAGTATGGGGTTGCTGGCCGATACCGACTGGCGGGCGCAATGGATTGGGCTCGACCGGGCGATGCCGCACGACAGCGAAACGCAATGGAGCCGGCTGTCGGCCCGTTACCTGCGAAAGGAGTTCAAGACAGCCAAAACGGTGAAGACTGCCCGGGTGTATATTGCCGGATTGGGTTTGTACGAGCTGTATATAAATGGCCGGCGGGTGGGCGATCAGGTGCTGGCGCCGGCGCCGACCGATTACCGGAAATCGGTGCTGTATAACACCTACGATGTGACTTCGCACCTTCAGCAAGGCGCCAATGCTCTTGGGGTGGTGCTGGGCAACGGCAGGTATTATACTATGCGGCAAAACTACAAGCCCTACAAGATCAATACCTTTGGCTATCCTAAGTTGCGCCTGAATCTTACGGTTACCTATACCGATGGAACTACGGAAGAGGTGGTGAGTAATGCCAGCTGGAAGCTGAATGCCGATGGGCCGGTTCGTTCCAACAACGAGTACGATGGTGAGATTTACGATGCACGCAAGGAGCTGGGCGACTGGACCAGGCCGGGTTACGACGATAGGGACTGGATGCCTGCCGGGCGGGTATCGATTCCTGCCGGGAAGATGAAAGCACAGAGCATGCCGGGTATGAAAATCACACAACGTTTGCTCCCGCTTGCCGTCAACCGTTTGCCGCTTGCCGTTGTCTGTGATTTCGGCCAGAATCTTACCGGATGGGTGCGAATAAAGGTGCGCGGACAGGCCGGCGATACTATCCGCCTGCGCTTTGCCGAAACCTTGCAAACCGATGGTTTGTTGTATACCCGTAATTTGCGCGATGCACTGGCGACCGATTATTATATCCTGAAAGGCGATCCTGCCGGCGAAAGCTGGGCGCCGGTGTTTGTGTACCATGGTTTTAGATATATGGAGGTGAGCGGTTTACGTTACGAACCCGGGAAAGCCGATTTTGTGGCCGAAATGGTGGAAGACGAAATGCGTCACACGGGCTCGGTGGTTACTTCCAACGAGGTGCTGAATAAGGTGTTGCAAAATGCATCCTGGGGCATCAGGGGTAATTACAAAGGAATGCCGGTCGATTGCCCGCAACGCAACGAGCGCCAGCCCTGGTTGGGCGATCGCACCATGGGAAGCAGGGGCGAGAGTTTTTTGTTCGATAATAAAGCCCTTTATACCAAGTGGATGGACGATATCGCCGAGGCGCAGCGCTACGATGGAGCGATTCCCGATGTAGCGCCGGCCTATTGGAATTATTACAGCGACAATGTTACCTGGCCGGCGGCTTTCCCCATGACGCTCGATATGCTCTACCGTCAGTTCGGCGATCTGCAACCTATCCGCACTCATTACCCTGCGCTGGAAAAGTGGATGAGGCATATAGCGCGGAATTACATGACTGCCGACTATGTGGTGACTCGCGACGAATATGGCGATTGGTGTGTGCCGCCCGAACTTCCGGAGCTGATACACAGTCGCGACCCGCGCCGTAAAACCGATGGTGCGTTGCTATCTACTGCTTATTATTATCATTTGTCGGGAATGATGGCCCGTTTTGCTGCACTTCAGGGCTTGAAATCGGAAGAAGGGGAATGGAAAAGGATGGCTGCAAAGGTTAAGGAAGGCTTTAATTCGAAATTCTTGCATCGCGACTCCTTGTTTTACGGCAATAATTCGGCCACTTCCAACCTGCTGCCGCTTGCTTTCGGGATGGTTCCCGGAGAGTTGTCCGATACCATTGCTAAACAGCTGTTGTCGAAACTGATCAATGGGTATGATGTAGCTATTTCGACGGGGGTTATTGGTACGCAGTGGATTATGAAAGAACTCCGGAAGATGGGACGTGGCGATGTGGCGTTTGCCATTGCTTCGTCGACGAACTATCCTTCGTGGGGATATATGGCCGCTAAGGGTGCAACCACCATTTGGGAGTTGTGGAACGGCGATACGGCCGATCCGTCGATGAACTCGGGCAATCATGTGATGTTGCTGGGCGATTTGCTGCCCTGGGTGTTTGAGGACCTGGCCGGGATAGCTTCCGGTACTGCTGCGCCGGCTTACCGGCACCTGGCGATGCGCCCCGATTTTACGGTGCCCGACCTGGAGTTTGTGGATGCAAGCTACGAAACACCCTACGGAAAGGTGGTAAGCAAGTGGAAAAAGAACCTGATGAAACTCGAGTGGACGGTGGAGATTCCGGTGAATACAACAGCAGATATTTTCCTGCCTGATGGTAAACAGCGGCGTGTTGGTTCGGGGAGCTACCGGTTCGAGGTCGCATTGCCTCGACCCAAAGGGGTGGTGGTTCAGGAGTATCTTTATGACAAGGCCGGTTTTCCTCAGTGTCATTCGGCAACGATAGCGCAAACCACCGATGGCGATTTGATTACCGCTTTTTTCGGGGGTACCCGCGAGGGTCATCCCGATGTGTGTATTTATGTGTCGCGGAAGGAAAAAGGAAGCGAGGTGTGGACCAGTCCCGAACTGGTGGCCGATGGATGGGTAACGGTGGAAGGCGAAGCGGTTCGCAAAGCTTGTTACAATCCGGTGTTGTTTCAGCAGCCCGGTGGTGCGCTTTATCTTTTTTACAAGGTGGGTAACCGGGTGAGCGACTGGAAAGGATTTTTGAAGATGAGCAGCGACGGGGGCCGTAGCTGGAGCAGGGCCTTCCCGTTGCCCGGGGGGTATCTGGGGCCGGTTAAGAATAAGATTGAAATAGTGGATGGTAAGGCAATTGCACCTTCGAGCACCGAAACCGACGGATGGAAAGTTCATTTTGAAATTTCGGAAGATAATGGACGAAGGTACCGGAAAGTGGGGCCGTTGGATGCGGAACCGGCGTTGCCTACGCATCTGCAGAAGGTGGTGGGAACGGAAGCCGGAGCAAGCGTGCTGCTGCCGGATGTTGAAGGTGGCGATGCTAGCGAAACACAGGTAATACAGGCTATTCAACCCAGTATTCTGAAGCATGCCGACGGCCGGCTCCAGATTCTGTGCCGTACCCGCAACGGCCGGCTGGCTACTGCGTGGAGTACCGATCGCGGTGAAACCTGGTCGGCGCTCTCCCTCACCGAGCTGCCCAGCAACAATTCCGGTACCGATGCGGTAACCCTTTCGGATGGTCGTCATCTCCTGGTATACAACGCTGTCGCCACACCGCCGGGACAGAAAAAAGCCGCCCGTACACCCCTCAATGTGGCGGTTTCGACCGATGGCCTGCACTGGAAAGCACTCTTGACCCTCGAAACTTCGCCGGTATCGCAATATTCCTATCCGTCGGTAATACAAACGCCCGATGGTTATGTGCATATCGTATATACCTGGCGCCGCGAACGGGTGAAATACGTGAAGCTGAAACTCTGATCAGTACTAATTTTATCTCAAACGTTTGCGCTCTTTTTATACTTCTTTTTTGCAAAACATCCTCTTTTAAATCGGAAATCGAATAACTTTGTGCTTGTTAATCATTATGTTAAACTCATAAACATAACGCACATGAAAAAACGTTTTCTCCTTGGATTAGTTGTTTTGCTGACTATGGGGCTCAGTGCTCAGGTTACCTACACTGTTACGGTTCCCGAGGGAACCAATGCCTGCTATATTGCAGGCGATATGACCAGCTGGTCGCACCAGGAAATGAATCGCGTCGATGCCACGCATTACACGATTACAATTGCCACTGCTAACGAAACGCAAAAGTACAAGTATTGCAGCGGACCCAATTGGGCTTACGAAGAAAAACAGGCCGATTGTTCGGGAGCGGTGGCCGACCGGACTTATGCAGCCAATGATGTGGTGGCTTGCTGGGCAGCCGTGTATGTTCCTTCGGCGCCAAAGCAGGATGTGGTTATAAAAGTAAAAGTGCCCGAAACATGGACGACTCCTAAAATTCATTTCTGGGGCGATAAAAGCTCGACCTGGCCCGGCGAAAACATGGTTCAGGTTGGCGAGTGGTGGGTGTATACATTCGAACAGATCAATATCGTCAATATCATATTCAATAATGGATTGGGTGCGCAAACTTCCAATATTACCAATGTTTCGGCTTCAACCTGCTATCAGGTTAATGCCGATAACAGCTATCAGGCCATATCCTGCGAACCGGTAGTTGCCGGGCGAATCTATACCGTGAAAGTGCCTGCCGGAACAAAGGATTGTTATATTGCCGGCGATTTCCAGAGTCCGTATCCCAACTGGGGGCAGATCAGGATGGATCAGGTGAACGATTCTGTATACACTACCACCATCAGTAATGCGACAGGCGCCGAAGGATATAAGTATTGCAGTGGTCCGTCGTGGGATTATGTCGAAAAGCAGGCCAATTGTGCCGACGATGTTCCTAATCGGACTTATGCTTCCGACGATGTGGTGGCCTGCTGGGCGCAGGTGTTCGATCCGCTGTCGACTTCGGTAAGTGGCGCTCCCGATGCGCACACCCTGGTTTATACCGACGGGTCGGTCATCCGTGTTCGGGTTGATTCGAAAACCACTGCCGCAGTGTATTCGTTGCAAGGAGTATTGCTTCAGCAGGCCGAATTCAGTTCAAATCACGAGTTTTCGGGATTGTCGAAGGGTGTTTATATCGTGAAGCTGAATGGCGTAAGTTCCAAAGTGCTCTTGAAATAGGCATGCAACGCCGCGCGGTGGTCAGTTGCCTGATACCCCGTAGTGAGTTCGTGCCGTTGTTGTACATAGTTAAAAAGCCGCAGATTCGTTTGCGGCTTTTTAATATTAATGCAACTCGGTGTATTTCCTGTAATTATCCAGAATCGCCTGCCATCCCTGTCGTTGAAGCTCTGCCGGATTCTCGGTTTCGGCCTGAAAAACGACTTCAACCCGAATACGGTTATTTAGGGGCGTAAATTCGACGGTTACTGCTCTCCCGTCGGTAAGGGTGTATTTCAGCTTTTGTTCCGGAATAATTTCGTCGATAATAGCTTCAAAGTCGAATCCGAAACTGCCATCCCTGGCTTCCATGCGGGCCAGGTATTTACCACCCCGGCGAAGGTCGATGCTGGCATACGGACAAGTCCAATCGTCGGTCGCAAAATTCCAGCCGGTAATGTGTTCGGCCTGGGTGTAGCAAGCCCATGCCTTTGAAGCAGACGCTTCGACAGTAGTTTCGATATGAATAAAAGGTGCACTCATACAGGTGAATAATTAATGTTCGATGAACAATAAACAATAAAAAGCGACTTTATGTTTAGGGGGGCAACCCGGTTCTGATGCAGGAAGGTTGGGATCTTAAAAATGGAGTCCTGCCGGAGGCCGGTGTCAGGCATGAAAAAAGCCCTTCCGGTTTTCCGGAGGGCTTTCCAACACTATAATTCTTTTGGCTTATATTGCTGTGTTACTTAAGCTCAGCCAGTGTGTCATACTCGCTGAAGCGTGATACGTTTAACACAATGAGGTATTTGCGGTACTGATCCTGCGAAAGAATCGATTTGGCATTGCCGAGGTTGAACATCATCGCCTTTTCGGCAGCCACCGTACTTTGCTTTTTGTTGGCATAGTTGAGCTTGCGCTCGGTGAGGTCGAAAATATAATTCAACTGATCGGCCTGATCCTCATTGGCATTCAGGTAACGCACGAGGGCGTTGAAGGTCGAACTTTCATTCAATTTGTAGAATACCTTGTATTCCGAAAGTTCCATGGCGGAGGCGCTAAAACTTACAAGCGCTATTACTGCTAAAATCACAATCTTTTTCATATCCTTAAATTTTTATCTTGTAAAAAACCTTGTTAACTAAACTACTTTACTTTAAAATTAAAATTGTCATTCATAAGCCATAAAGAATTATTTGTTTTGACAATGCAAAAATACATGTTTTAAAACATATATGCATCATACTGCAAGCTGATATGGTCTGAAAATATGTTATAAAACATATAAATATAGTAGTTGTGGTGATTAATGTCTGATTATCAAGGGTATATACAATTGTTAAATAAGGTTAATGATATTACAAAGCTGTTACAAAACGATATTTTGCCGGATTTATAGCGGGTGAATTGCGAGGATTCGTACATTTTTTCTCTGTTTGTATGTTGAAGGAAAGGTCCTGAAACAAAAAAAGAGGCTGTCTCAACATAGAAATTAAGTCTCTGAGAATTGAATATTGGGATTTGTTCCCGGATAGGTATCCGAATAAAAAGAGGGTGAAATCACCTTGTGATACACCCTCTTTTCTAATAATCTTGTTGACTTATTGCTTTTCGCGTTCTTTGATTCGCTTGTACCATTCCTCGCGTTCTTTCACTAAATTATACCCGCGTTTGGAAAGATAATTATTGATCCGTCCTTTATACTTACCGAATACCTCATGTTTTTTGCCCGAGCTTTCGGCATCGATGGCATATTCGCGCGCTTCGATAAGCCAGGCGAGTATCTGCGCTTTTTCTTCGTCGTTCAACGAAGGAATCATATCGAGGGTAGAATCGTAAGTAACTTTAACCACGCCGAAGGTCATGCCGTCTTTGACAGCTACGATCTGATCTTCGGAGAGATAAAGCGACAATGCGGCCGGAAAGGCGAAATGCGTGCGATAGAGTGCCGCATCTTTTTCGTCGTGTATCGTTTTATTCCGGTTGTCGCGTTCTTCTTTACCAACCGAAGGATCGGCTTTGAGGGCTTGAAGCAGCGAATCGCGCCGTTCGTAAATATCGTTCAGCTGGAAGTAGCGATTGGCAATTATGTTAGTTACGGCTTCTTTGTCGGTCCCGGAGTTTATCGCCAGCGTATTCACAATCCTGGAACTGCGTTCGACGATGGTTTTTACGTAAGCCTGGTCGCGGTTAAGCGAGTCCAGCACCACTGCTCCGATGTTGCCGGGAAGCAACATCAGGCACAGCAGGCTTATCATCAACAATTTATTCATTTTGGTCGGCATCAAGATGGATTAAAGAAGTTTTCCTTTTTTGGCCAGGGTGTCGTGGTTGTTCTCCGGCTTTGTCCAGTCCGTTTTCTTTTTAGGATCCATTCCATTGATATACTTTTCGATATTGGTATAGCCGTCGCCGTTCATATCTTTCACCGCATCCGAGGCATCGTAGGGGTTCAAGCCGTATTTCTTTTCCCAGGCATCGGGCATTCCGTCGTTGTCGCTATCCTTATAAGGCGTACCTTTGTATTCGGGGAATCCGCCTACCTGGCGAATATCGGTAATAATACCGTATTTGTACGAATCGTTGGGTAGCCGACGGTATTTGAACTGATAAAAATCGATCTGATCGGCTGCCGGATCGTAGTGCACTTTACCGGTACGGACCTGTTCCACGATCCGTTGATCCACAATATCGCGGCGGGGAATATTGGCTCCTACATTATCCAATACAAAATCGTAAGCTTCTTTTGCGCCCATAATCGTCAGTTCGGGCATCGGGTGAGGCTCGTTCCATTTCATAGCTGCCGTGTATTCGCCGGCATTGGCCAGGTCTTCCACCTGGATGCCTCCATCCCAGTTGTTGCGGGTAACCCGCTCGTTGCCTTCCATGATATTGCCATGGGCATAAACCCGTCCGAACACCAGGTAGCCCAATTTGCTGCGGCCCGATTCGGGTTTCAGGATACGGTGGCCTACGGGTGCGTCCTTCGGGGTCAACGGTCCGGGTTTGTAGTAATTGTTGACGATGTTGTACAAAGCCGTATAATCGCCACCGTCCACACTACGGTGCACCCAGTTGTAAATCACATTGTTCACAAAATTAAACACTCCGTTCCAGCCGATCGACGGATTGCGTCCGGCATTGTTGGCCCACAGGTTTCGCATAAACGAAGCATTTTCGCCTCCCAGTGTACTTCCGAACGAATGGTTGTAGGTATCCAGCGTTTGCGACGAAATCGTATTTTGTATCGTCACATTCACCGTAGGCAGTTTTTTTTCCTTACTGCCATCGCCCGGGTCGAACATATGACGGTAAAAGCTGATGTTTTCGTCGAGTCCCCAGCTGGTGGAGCAATGGTCGATCATAATATTCCCCACCGGGTTTCCGCCAAAAGCATCGTCGCGCCGGGTTACATCGGTTGCGCCTCTGCGGAAGCGCATGTGGCGGATCACCACATCGTGGGTATTCACCCAGAACGATTCGCCCGACACCACCACGCCGTCGCCGGGAGCGGTTTGTCCGGCAATCGTGATGTACGGAGCATTCACGATGATAGGCGTTTTCAGCCGTATATTGCCGGCCACGTTAAACACCACGATACGTGCTCCGCCTGTTTCACAAGCCTCGCGCAAGGTGCCGGGTCCGCGATCGTCGAGACTCGTTACCACTATCACTTTACCTCCGCGACCGCCAAAGCTGTATTTACCGCCTCCTTCGGCGCCGGGGAAGGCCGGGATTTTTGCTTGTGGCAGGTCGGTAGGCCGTTCGGCCCAGGGGATATACGGACGGCCCTGTAGTGCTTCCTGTTTGATAACCGGGAGCGCCCGTTCGAAAGCTGCAGCGGAACTGGCGCGTTCGGCATTCAGAATGGCGTCGGCGCTGTCCTGTTGCGCTTTAGGGACTTGGGGGTACTGGGCCAATGCTCCGAGGCTGATGGCCATAATTGCTAAAAGAGATGAAAATCGGGTAGACATAATGAATTTTGTTTTTGCATCCAATTGGTTCCTGAAACAAAACTGCCGGAATCTGTGTTCAGGCTTTCCGGCAGTTTGGGCGATTCAAAGTTGAAGTTACAGACGTATTTTCGACCGGCTGATATTGCCTTCGTCGTCGGTCATCTTCACCACATAAATTCCTTTGGTCAAAGCCGATGCTGCGATGCGGCCCGTGCGGCCTTCGTAGCAGATTCGGCCATCGGCACTGTATACGATAGCGTTGGCAACCTGCGAAAGTACAATTTCGGCACCATTGAAATGGGCAGTCACATTGTTGAGGTATACCGGGGTAGTAGCCGTAGGCACTTCGGTTGGAACCACGCCGCTGAAAATCTTGATCTGGTGGATACGGGCAACCTGGCGCTGAGCATACGGAGTCATGGTGGGACTGTAAGTCGACCCGTCTGTTTTGGTTACATTGGCGTGAATCGAATCGCCGTCCCAGATTCTCCAGCGAAGCGAAATTTTAGAAGAAGGATCTTCCTGTTTGTTGATCATCACTTCAAAAGCATATCCTTGTTCGGAAAAGCCGGCCAGGCCCGATGCTATATCGCTGGGTTCCCATTGCAGCGGTTCCCATGCACCATCGTTGTGCTTGATGTCGAGTTTAAAGCCACGTTTCCAGCCGGTCGACGAGAACGAAAACTGAACACGTTCCACCTGTGGCAGTTCGTTCAGCTGAATGTATCCATGACGGCTGGTAGTAGGAGCTTCGGTCGCAGCACCCTGACGGCTCAATTCGATAAAACCTTTCTTTTCCCAGATGGGACTCTGTTTGATGGAGTTGTTGTTGTCGAAACAAGTATTTCCTTTACCCGACCAACTGGTGGCGCCGTTAATCACGATTTTAGTGTAGGCGCTGTTGTAGAAGGCAGGAGCTAAGCAAGCCATATAGTAGTGAACCGGCCAAAGCAGATTGGTAGGAACCGGATTCATTTCGGCATCCACATTATAAACCGGAGTTTTGAACAGTCCCGAGGAGAAGGCTGATGAAGTTGCTGTTCCATCGGCTCCCGTATGAGCTGCAAGACCAGTGGCTGCAGGCGTCAGGTTTTCGGCATCGATATTGAGAATCGGGTACCATTCCGACTGGGTCCAACCGGCATTGGTAGTGTAGTAAAGCTGAGTGGCATCGGCCGTACAGGCCTCGTACTGCTGAGCGATTGCAGTTGTGCCCGCAACCATCGCAAGAACTAAAATGAGTGTAGTTTTTTTCATGTGATATAAATTTAATTGTTGAATTCGTCTGCGATTATGACGCAGCATTCATCGTGTTGTACTCATTGTTCAAAGTACGAAAAATTTAAGGTGTTGCGTTTTGCCCGATTCGGACCGGATTTTTAACAGGTAGCTGCCCGCCTGGTGGTAACCGAGCTGCGACGAAGTGGCGCCGTTCAGACCGAAACTTTTCAACGATGCTCCGTTGATGCTGATCACTTCGGCATATGCCAGCGGTTCGGACGAACTCAGGGTAAGCGTGCCGGGGCCAACGGTAGGAAACAGCTTCAACCCCTTGATTTCCATCTCGGGCACAGCCGTTGCAAATTTCAATTCGATGGTTTCGCCCACCAGGCTGTTGAGGTACACTTCCAGCGCCGTATAGCCCGATAAGGTGACCAGGTTGCGATCGGAAGCATCGGCAGGGTTCAGGCCGTTGGCCGTCTCCCAGGCATCGTCCATGCCATCGTTGTCGGCATCGGTAATGGTATTGTAGGTGGTGTATTCGGGATATCCGCCCACGGAGGCAGGAGCGTCGATAATTCCTTTCGCCTGGTCCAGAAAAGGATTATTGGACGAGGTGCCCTTGCCCGAAGCCGTACCGGTACGCACTTCGTTCACGATACGGCGATCGACCGTGTCGCGCGGGAAAGCCCCGGCCTTTGCCAGCACGCTTTCGTAAGCCTCGAGTGCTGTTTCGGTATTCACGGGATAAGGGGTGGGGAAGATGGTGTCGGAACGTAAAGCCGTTGCACTGATTCCTTTCCCGACATAGGCGCTGGCGTCGAGTCCCAGGTAGTTGTCGGTATTTTTAGCCGTATTGGCACTTCCCTCCATCACGTTTCCCACCATGTGCCAAAGGGCAATCTGATCGGTTTTCTGTGCTCCTGAGAACGACGACTGAACAAAGAACGACGACGAAGTTCCCGGACGTGCAGGGCCCGGCTTGTAGTAGTTGTTGATCATGTTCACCCGGTGGGTGCGTGGGACATAAATAGTACCGCCCTCAATATCGCCTCCATAGGCCGAATTGGCTTTGCCCCAGTTGTAGTTCACGTTGTTGATGTAGTCCATCAGCACCCGGGCGTCGTTGCTTCGGGCTCCGTTGAAGCGCGGCGTGCGGTTGTAGTTGTGCGCCAGCAGGTTGTGGTGGTAGGTGGCTGTTTGTCCACCCCATTGCGAGCCATAACTCCGTGCACCTTTCAGGTGACCGGCATCATAAAGTCCTTCGTGAAGGATGCACCATTGCACGGTGCTGAGGGTATTGTCGTACAGGGTCATGTTTTCCTCGCCCGACCAACCGAAGGTACAATGATCGATGATGAAGTTGGATGCATTTTCGATACCGATGGAACCTCCGGCAATGAAGGCCGTGTCGCCCCGGAGCCCGATGCGCATACGCAGATGGCGTACGATGAGGTGGGTGCTGCCGCCGAAATTCACCTTGCCTCCGCGGATCGCTATCCCGTCGCCGGGAGCCGTTTGTCCGGCTATTGTGAAATTGTTGCGCTTCACCCGTAAATCGGATTTCAGCGTAATGACCCCCGATGTACGGAAAACAACGGTAAGGGGTTCGTTCGGATATTGTGCCAATGCCCAGCGAAGCGAGCCTTCGATGGGGGTTTCGGTGGCGAGGTAGTCCTGTGTGTTGGTTACGGCAACTACCTGTCCGCCGCGCCCTCCTTTAGCGTACATGCCGTAGCCTTCGGCAGTGGGAAAAGCGGGAGTTTGCTGAGCCGGAAGCCCGGAAGTAAGGAGAATCAGGACAGCCAGGGAAAGTAAATGTCGCATATCGTTTGTGTTTTGATGTGAGTTGGATACAAATATCGCATGCTTCAGGGCGATGCAGGTGTGTTAAATTGACGGTTTATGTGTAATATTCAGCTTTTTTGTGCTGCTGATGCCTTCGGAGGTCGTCATGCTGAGCAGGTAGAGGCCTTCGGCTATGTCGCTGGTGTTGAATTCATGCACCAATTGCGGTGTGCTTTTTATCAACTTTCCGTCGGTAGTGTACAGTGCAGCAGTCACGGCTTCACCAAATACCAGACGGCCATTCAGCTGACTAACAGCCACCGGATTTTCGGGCGCGGGCAGAGAGGTCACCCCCGAAGCCGCGCTTTGCTGTCCGCGAACGCCCACGCTCCGGACTGTAAAAACTCCGTCGGTACCGGTGATTTCATACGATGTGGAAATGGTAAAACCCACCAGCCGGTTATCTTTCAATACCACATAACCGGCAGCATCGGCCACAGCCGGCCAGCTGAGCCTGGTTCCGTCGGTACCTACGCTCACCGGAGCGGCGGGGGCTTGAACCAGAAGTTCGGGGGTGTAGGGGCTGGTAGTGGACACCCGCCCATAAATACCCTGGGTGGTGAATAAGTTGGTAACATCGTCGGCGGGCAATTGAAAACTCCAGCTTACCCGCTGACTCACGTCGGCTGCACTGCCGTCGGGTTTTTTACTCCCGAATTCGGCAAAACTGGCCGAACTTTCGTTGCCGTTCCATTCCTTCCAGCCTTTGGCGTTGATATGCGGTCCGAGGATGCAGTTGAGGTAAAAACTTCCGGCCATCGAGTTCCATGGCCGGCCCAGGTAGAAGCTGCCGTCGGGAACTCCGGGAGCAGCCGTAATAGCGCATTCGCGGAAGATAAAACCGAGACGTAGAAACTTATCGACTTTAGTCTGCAAACGGGGAATGGTAAAGGCGGCATCTTCCGGAGCCGTTATATAACCGCTGTTGCCTATACACCGGATCGTACAGCGATCGAAAAAGATCACGCCGCCGGCATAAATAAAATCCACCGCCCCTTCAATCGTACAGCTTTCAAAATAAGCCCGCGTTCCTTTTTTCGAGCGGTACGTATCCTGATAACTACGGATCACGCAGTTTTTAAAGGTCTGACGGTCGGCACCCGTATACAAGGCTTCGGCCATACCGGTATTGCCTGCCGTATTTTCGATGGTCACATTTTCCATGTAAAACTCGGGAGCATATACCTGAAAAGTAACCACCTGCTCGAAACTGAGCCCGTTGGCGGTGTTGCGCGCCCGGTTGCCGGTGATGACGACCGAATCGGGATGCTGCCCGATAATGCTGAGCTTTTTAGACGAAGCCGCAGTTTTCGAGCCGATCGAGATCTGCTCGTCGTAACGGCCGTTTTTCAGGTAAATAATGCTGTATTCGTTGTCGGGACAAGCGTCGATCGCTTCCTGCAGCGAACTGTGCGTGCCCGAACCGTCGACAGCCACTACACAGCGGAAAAGCTGTGCAGAGGCTGCCGAAAGTAAAAAACTAAAGAGGAAAACGAACAATATTCGCATTATTCAAAAGGATTAAATTCACCGTTCGACCAGCCGATGGTTTGTTTCAGCGCCGGACTGCGGGTGAGGATATTCAACGGGATATCGAAGAAGTTGTAACTGCGATCGGTTTTACCCATCAACTCTGCTTCGGTGGTGTAGGTCCGATAAGCAATAGACTTTACCAGCGGACCGGTACTCTTGGCCGTCATGGTGAAGTATTTGTACACACTGTCCACCGGCAGCTCCTGACGGATGGAGTTGAAGGCCGCAGTAGTGATTCCGCTCAGCGTGAAGGTGTATCCCGACCCGCTTTTCTTCCATCCGTTTAACTTCAGGAAGTTTGCTCCCAGGTTGTTGGTGAACATGTTGCGGCGGCGCAGATCCCAGAATCGTTTGCCTTCGAACGCCATCTCCACCCGGCGTTCGTTCATCACGATCTCAAGCATGGAGTATTCGGGATTCGATTTCAGTCCGTAGAATCCGTCGACCCCCGGCTCGATGCCGGCTCGTTCACGAATAGCTTTGAGGCAATCGAAGCCGGTAGCCGAATTGTCGCCTTCGTATTCGAAAGCAGCTTCGGCAAGGTTAAGCAACACTTCTGCATAGCGAATCTCGATCCAGTCGGTGTAAGTTTTGTTCATATCCACTCCGGTAATGGCCGGGTTGATGTACTTACGGGTGTAAAAGCCGGTAGTAGTTGTTTTATCCGATGAAGAAATTTCGCCTCCGGTATAGGTCCACTGCCTGCGTGTCGGGTTACCTTCGAGCGGATAATAGCTGCCGTTGAAAGCAATGGTGGCATAAAAGCGCGGATCGCGGTCCTGGTAGTACTTACGGATATCGGTATGGCCCGAAAATACCGTAGTACGATTGGAAGCCGTGGCGGTATGTTTGTAGACAATTTTGCCGTCTTTCATCGGGAACGCCGCTACCAGATCCCAGGAAGGCAGGTTTGACGGCCGGCCGGTAGCATTGGTTACGTCGACGGGACGAACGCTTCCTTCGTATCCATGGTACTTCAACGATTGCAGGTAAGGAGTTACCAGAATCACTTCGGGATTATTGGCCGTTTTCTTCGTGATAAAAACCTTATTGAAATCGACTGCAACCGGCCATTGAGCGTTTGCCTGCACTTTAATATCGGTCATCAACCGGTAACCGTCGGTAGTACACAGGTTGCGTGCAAAAATATTGGCATCAAACGCTTCTTTCCAGCGGTTGCGGTCGTTGGCCGGGTTAAACTGCGGACTGGCATAAAACAACAGGATACGCCCCTTGAGGGCCGCAGCTGCAGCGCGGGTTACGCGCCCATATTCCTCGCTTACCCAGGTGGCCGGCAGGTGTTTGATGGCCGAGTCGAGGTCTTGTTTCAACAGGGCGATGCATTCGGAGGTCTTGTTGCGGGGAGCGTTGCGTATAATGTCGTCCGACTGGTAATCGACCACATCGCGCATGTACGGAACTCCTCCGTAAATATTCACCAGTTTCCAATGCTGGAACGCGCGGAAAAAGTACAGTTGCCCGAGAATGCGGCTTTGCGCGTCGGCAGGCAGTTTCGAACTTTTCATGGCATTGAATGCCGTATTGATGTAGCGCACAGCCTGGTAGGTTGCGGACGAAAAAGCGCCCGCGCTGCCCTCTTCCAGTGTTCCGAGCAAGAGATTGGAACCCATACCGTCGGTTTCGTCGGATAAGGCTGCCAGCGAGCCATCGCCCACCGGACTTTCGCCGCCAAAACCCGGCATACAAAGCGAGTAAATATTGTTGATGTAGAGTTTGGCTGCATTTTCGTTGTCCCAGATGGCCGGATTGATGGCCGACTCATCTTTAACATCCAGGAAATCACTGCAGGATGAAACAATCGGCAGGAGCAGCAACGCGTAAATTATTGATTTTATCTTCATGACTGTAGTGTGTTAGAAATTGAGATTTAAACCGAAGTTAAAGGTACGGATCATCGGATAGTCCGACCAGAAACCGACACTTGCATCTTTGTAAGGATACGGATTGATGAGCGTCAGCAGGTTGGTGCCCGAGAAGAACACGCGCAACTGATCGACACCCAGCGATTTGGTGAGGTTTTTCGGTACATTGTACGACATGTTGAGCGACCGCAGGCGCAGGTTGTGCCCGTCGCGCATCCAGAAGGTCGATCGCTGGTTGCGTAAACTGTAGGTATCGAGACGGGGATACTTGGCATCGGGATTCGACTCGGTCCAGTAGTTTCCGTACCATTCGCGGAGCTGGTTCGATTGCGCCGACAGGAAATCGCCACTGCGCGACCCGCCGGAAGCATTTTCGTAGAACCCTTTTTCGAATACCACATCGTTACCAAAGGCACCACTGAAAATAGCATCCACTTTTATATCTTTCCAGGTAAAGCCCAGCGTGAAACCATAGGTGAAGGGAGCGGAGTCGTATTTGCTGATAATACGGCGGTCTTCGGTGGTAATCTTTCCGTCCGGAGCTCCGTCGTGCCAGTTGCCGTCGGCATCCTGGTAGCGCGGGCCGCCCACGTCTTTAAACATCAGCATACCGGGTTTCAATGCACTTTCGGGAATATCCAATACGGTTATCTCAGTGTATTTCGGGTTTCCGTTTTCGTCGAGCGGAATATGCGATTTCAGTTCGGCAATCCAGTTGTCGAGTTCTTCCTGCGTACGGGCTATTCCATAGGAGAAATATCCTACTTCGCCTCCCCGGATTCGTCCCACTTCGTCTTCCCAGGTTCCGATATTCCCCGGATTCTGCCATTTTTTGAGTACAATATTGGTTGCGTACGCAATATTTCCTTTCAATTGTAAGGTGAAATCCTTCGTCAGTTTTTTGTTGTAACCCAGTTCGAGCTCGCCGCCCCACGAATCCTGCACGCCGTAGTTCAGTTTGGGAGTGGCAGCGTTGATACCCGACGATTGCGGGAAAGCGCTCTTGTAATCGTCGAGAATGTCGAAGGTATGGCGGTAAAACCCATCTATGTTCACCGAGAAATCGCCGAACAGCCGCATATCGATACCGGCATTGTACGAATCGGTTTTTTCCCAGGTCGAATTCAGGATGAATAATCCTTCCATAGTGGGGAAAAGTACCGAGCTGAGCGCCGAGCCCCCCACGTAAGCAGCATCGGGTATGGTGCCGTAACTGCTGCGCCACTGGTTCATCGATACTTTGTCGTTACCCAGCCGTCCGTACGAAGCACGGAGCTTCAGATTGTCCATAAAGGTGATGCTTTCTTTGAAGAAATCTTCTTCGGAAATGCGCCAGCCCCCCGAAATGGACGGAAATAATCCCCAGCGGTAGCCCGGAGCAAAGTTGGTGGAAGCTTCGTAACGCGTAGCACTTTCGATAAAGTAACGGTTGTCGTAATTGTAGTTCAGGCGGCCGATCAACGACTGGCGACGCGATTTGGTGTTGATGTTGGAAGCTGTGGTCTGTGCCGACGAAGCGTAGCCGGCCATCACTTCGTAGTTTTCGATAATCACATTCTGGCGCGAAAGACTCATGCCGTTGCCACCGCTTTCCGAAAGTTCGAACATCAGCAAGGTGGATAAATCGTGTTTGCCGAATTTGTTGGCATACGACACTTCCGGATTCAACTGGTAATTGTAGCTGCGCGACGACGATTCGTAAATTTTATCGCCATTGCTAATTTTACGCTGGTATTGAGGGGTCCCGATCGGATATTGTTGTTCCGAAAGGAGCGGACTCTGGTCGTTCAGGGGGATGAAATCATATATATAATAGGGTTTGGAAAGCTGCTTGCCAAAGTTAGAGCCATTGCTGAAACTTCCCGAAACTTTAAATTTCAGGCCTTTGATTTTTTCAACCGTGTATTCGAGCGAAAGGCTGGCCGACATATCGTTGCTTTTGTTCCGGCGGTACGAGCCCGAATTCATCATTTCCAGGGGATGCGAACCATTGGAAGGAATCGAATTCCCTACCGGAATGCCGTTGATATAAGCCGGGGTAAACCGTGGAGCACGGGCCAGGTCGCTGAAAGTTCCGTACATCCGTTCGGGTTCCGAGTCGCGCTGGTTGAGCGGCATCTCGGTGCTTTTATCGTTGTAGTTCATGCCGAAGCTGGCGTTGAGGTTACGAGCCATTTTGGCGTCCACCCCTACGCGCAATCCGTAGCGGTTCATATTCAGATTGGCGAAATTACCATCGGCCCACATGTACGAACCTCCGATAAAATAACGAACATCGTCGTTTCCTCCGCTGATATTCAAGGTGTGCCGCATGTTACCCGAGTTTTTCCATCCCATTTCGAGCCAGTTATAATCCATGTTTTTCATGGCATTCAGTTCGTCGGCCGTGAAAAACCGTTTCGAATCGGCTGTTTCACCCTTGTAGGTAATCTCCTGTTGCCACAGGTCGTTGAGGGCCATACCCTGCTCGTAGGCACTCATCATCTCGGGCATATTCACTCCCTGGTTTATCCCGTACGAAGTAGAATAGCTCACCCGTGTTTTACCTGCTTTCCCTTTTTTGGTGGTTACCAGCAATACCCCGCCGGCGCCACGTACCCCGTAGATAGCAGCTGCCGCATCTTTCAATACCGAAATATTTTCAATTTCCGAGGGGTCGAGCATGTTAAAAGCATTCAGGTCGCGGATAAATCCATCGATAACAAACAAAGGTTCTTCCGAGTTCCACGATCCGTTGATACGGATCTGGATCGTCGAATTCCCGACCACGTTGCCGGTAGCTTCGCCCACTTTTACGCCGGGCATGGTTCCCATCAGTACCGATGCTAAGTTGGGAGCAGGGATGTCGGCCACTTCTTTCATGTCGATATTGGCCACTGCACCGGTCAGGTTGGCACGTTTAACAGCACCGTAACCCACTACCACCAACTCGTCGAGTTTTTCGGTTTCTTCCTGGAGCGTAATCACCACCGGCACCTGTCCGGCTCTGAATTTCTGCGTCACGTAGCCAATATAGGAGATGCTGACGGTTTGATTGGACGCGGCTTTGATCTGAAAGGAGCCGCTGAGGTCGGTCACTGTTCCTGCAGTGGTGCCTTCCACCTTCACGGTAGCGCCGATTACCGGCTCGCTTTTCTCGTCCACTACCTTTGCTTTTACTGTAATCTGCTGGTTTTGTGCGGTCAAAGGAAGTGTTAGGAGCAGCATGATTAGCAGAGCATGCACTGCCGACCACCGGTTTGTAAATCGTGTCGTTCGATGTTTTCTGGAGTTCATTAGACTTATGTTTATTCGTTTACAACCCTTAAGACGCAAAGGGGGTGCAAATGTAATCAAATAATACCTAAACTTTCGGAGTTTTCTAAAAAGCGATACCCCAGGCGTAGCTGCCGGGTTTAATGGTGATGCTGGTGCCGGGCCGGTCGGCCACCTTGAGCCGGATCACTCCCGGCGCCGGCGATAGTACCGGCACGAGCGAAGTCCAGTTCATTTCGGAAATAAATTGCCAGGTGGTAGCCCCGCCACTGATGTAAATATGTTCGATACTGAGCTTGTCGACCAGGAGTTGGGCCAGCCGGCACAGTCGCTGGTTCAGTACTTCCGGCGCCGCCGGGTAGGTTTCGCCGGGGCCTCCCGTCGATAGCATGAAGCTTTTACCGGGGGAGTCGATTATTGTTTGAACCTGCCGGGCGGCAAAAGTGCGAATGGCTTCTGCGGAGCAGGCGGGTTGCCGGAGCTCAGCCGGTAACTGAATGGCGGGCCTGCCTTTTTCTTCAAAATACTGCTGCATTTCGTAGGTGCCGGCATGGGCGCTTCCCGAAAGCAATAAATAAGGCGCTTCGGCTTCGTGCCTGGCGACGACGGATGGAAGAACCTGCGCCGGTACATGCCGGTGTACAATCTTCAGGTATTGCCCGAAAAAAGCGGTGCTTCCTGCATACAGGTGGCTGGTAAGCCCGGTCGGTTGCAGTTGTTGGGCCATCTCTTCTTCCGAACGGCAATCGGCAAGTGTATATTCAAAAGCCGGAGTAGCGGCGAATCGGGGGCTTCGTGCCAGGAGAAGTTGGCGGACATCCGAGCTTGTTGCCGGAAAATCGGGATCGGTACGAAACGGACTTTGGTGAAGCGGTTGGTCGTGAATGGAATAGTGCCCGAGTTCGATGCGCCGGCCTGCCGCAGGATTGGCGGGTTGAAGCACTACGCTGCTGATTCCGGTATGCTCGGCCATCGGAATGAGTTCGGAAAGCACATAGCCTCTGACCGCCGAATCGCATTTTTTATAGAAATGGATCGTCGGACCGGAGTAGGTTTGCGACAGTTCGGTCAGTAACCGGCGGTGGAGCCGTACTGCGCCCGGTTCGGCGAGCGAACGGCTGTTGGTGGCCACTACCAGTACGTCGGGCGTGTCGATGCGCTTTACCGAGCCGTCGAACGAGCAGAGGAATCCGACCGAAAGTCCAAACTCCATCGCTTTTCCGGCCATTTCGGCAGCTCCGGTGATATCGTCGGCTATGACCAGGATCATGTCAGCGCTTGTTTTCGGCCAGTCGTACGGCATAATCGATGGCAATGCGCAATGCATCGGGCGATGCAATACCCTGCCAGGCTATTTCGAAAGCAGTGCCGTGGTCGACCGAAGTACGGATGATAGGCAGACCGAGTGTGATATTCACACCTTTCACACTTTTCATGGTCTGTTTTTCGTTGTCCCACTGGAAGCCTTCGAGTTTGAAGGGAATATGCCCCTGATCGTGGTACATCGCTACACAGCCATCGAATTTTCCCTGTACGGCTTTCACGAACAGCGTGTCGGGGGGGACCGGTCCCTGCACCCGATAGCCTTTTTCGTTCATGGCAGCTATGGCCGGGATAATTTCATGTATTTCCTCGTCGCCAAAGAGCCCGTTCTCGCCTGCATGCGGATTTAAACCGGCCACGCCGATCACCGGATTTTCGATCCCGAATTGAAGGCAGGCATCGTGGAGCAGCCCGATGACCTCCATCACCCGTTCTTTTTTGCACAAATCGCAGGCTTTTCGCAGCGAGACATGGGTGGTGGCATGGATTACCCTCAGGTTGTCGTCGGCCAGCAACATGGCATAATTGGCGGTGCCGGTGTAGTGGGCATAAATTTCGGTATGTCCCGAAAAATGATGACCGGCCAGGTGTATCGATTCCTTGTTGATGGGCGCTGTGACCGTTGCATCGATTTCGTTGTTCAGGGCCAGCTCGATCACCTTCCGCACCGCTCCGAAGGCCGCATCGCCGGCCATCGCCGACACTTCGCCGGGTTTCGGCTCGTTGGCGGCCCCATTTCCGAGCTCGTACACATCGATTGTACCCGGAATAAAGCGGGCGTCGGCTACGGTATGCACCGGCCGGACCTGCAACGAAGGAGCAAACAGTGCCGCAGCCCGGGAGATGGTCGCAGCGTCGCCCACCACCAGCGGACGGCAACGTTCGTAGACCAGCTCCGATGCCAGGGTTTTTACGCAAATTTCAGGACCGATACCTGCCGGATCGCCCATGCTGATACCTATAATGGGAGTCGTTGACATATGGTTCATTGTTAGTTTGATATCGAAACCGGGCAATGGGAGCTCATCAGTTCGATAAGTTTATTTTTTCAGAATAATTGACGATAAATCGTTTCAGCATCTTCGGGAGTCATCTTCCGTGGATTGTTGTTCAGCAGGCGGGTAACCTCCATGGCTGTGGCCACCAGCTCCGGAATAGCACCTTCAGGGATTCCGATATCGCTCAGCTTGGCCGGTATGCCACATTCGGATGCTAATGAACGCAACAGGGCCGCTCCTTCGGCAATACAGGCTGTGGGGTTGGCGGCTGTGGCTCCCAATGCCCGGGCTACCGAGGCATGACGGTACTCGCTGGCCGGGGCATTGAATTCAAAAACCGGGGGCAGCAGCATCGCGTTGGCCAATCCGTGGCCGATGTGGAATTTCCCGCCCAACCCATACGACAGGGCATGCACCGCCGCCGTATTGACCGGACCCAGGCAGATCCCGCCATACATCGAACCCACCAGCAGAGCAGTGCGGGCATCGATATTGGTTCCATCGGCAACTGCCTGCCTCAAATGGCCGGCAATCAGCTTTATTCCTTCAAGGGCATACAGGTCGATAACCGGATGTGCATTAATATTTGTATAAGATTCAATGCAATGCGACAGCGCATCCATCCCGGTTTCGGCCGTGATACGGGCAGGCAAAGCAAGCGTGAGCGAGGGATCGATATACACCGCATCGGGGACCAGCTCGCGACTGATGACGGCGCTTTTAGCCTGAGTTGCAGCATTCAATAAAATAGCATTGGGCGACATCTCGCTGCCGGTGCCGGCAGTGGTGGGAATACAAATAAGCTGAATGGTACGGCGGTTTACCAGCTGCATGCCGATGACTTCGGTAAGTTGCTGCTTGCGCGTGCCCAATGCGGCCAGCAGTTTCGCACAATCGAGCACGCTGCCTCCGCCGGTACCGATCACGCAATCGGGCGTTCCGGTCAACTGATCCAGCAACTGCCCGAACAATTCAAAAGTAGGTTCTCCCGGGTAGTCGTAAATGAGCTCTTGTACGCTGTGCGTTTTTTTTAAAGGCTCGATCACAGCCTGCATCTGTTGTGCCAGCGGCGCCGCGGTCAGAAAAAGCAACCGTTGGCTGCGCATTATCCTGCTGTCGGACGGCAAGGTTTCCATCAGGTTATTCCCTATGTTGATAGAGGAAGGAAGCTGAAGTTGAATCGTTTTCATTTTTTGTTCAAAAATCCGTACAAAGTTAATGATTTTTCGGCACGGGCTGTTTTAAAGAAAAAGCTGGCCAGATAACCTACGACGAGCACGATAAGATGACTGTACACTCCCAGCATGTATTTGTGCTGGGTGAAATTGTACCTGCCCAGGTCGAGGATGAGTTCGTTGCCGATTTTTGTTGAGGTGAGCACCGCATAGGCAGTAAACGCCACGGTAACTGCCACGCCAATGTACAAGCCTTGTTTGTTGGCTCTCCGGCTCACTAAGCCTAAGAGGAAAATCCCTACTATCCCTGCCGAGAAGATGGCGTAGAGTTCGAAAACAACTCCCAGCACTCCTTCGCCCTGCCAGGCAACGTAGAGCAGGGCTACCAGCATCATGGCTATTCCCGAAGCCAGCACCAGCCATTTCCCCATTCGTAATTTCTGACGGTCGGTTGCATCGGGTTTTAAGCGGAGGTAAAAATCCTGTACTCCGATTGCTGCAATGCAATTCATATCCGAATCGAGACTCGAGATGGCCGCCGCTACCAGACCGGCCAATACCAGACCAATGGCGCCTACCGGTAATTCGGTTTTGATGAAGTAGGGAAATACACCGTCGGCGCTGATGCCTGCGGGGAGCGATGCCTGTCCGCTGTTGTAAAAAACAAACAACAACGATCCGATGAGCATGAATAGCGTCCACACCGGAACGCTGGTCAGTACGCCGATATAGGCTGCTTTCTTGGCGTCCTTGTCGGTGCGGGCGGTGAGGTAGCGCTGCACGATGGTTTGGTCGGTTCCGTATTTCTGTAAAGCATAAAACACGCCGTTAATCACCATTACCCAGAAGGTGAGTTCGGTAAGACTGAAATGATACGGCCCCATATCGATTTTCTTCCACTCGAAGGCCTGCGACAGTATGACCCCAGCTCCGGTGTCGGGCTTGAACAGCAAAATGCCGACACTTACGAGGCCCCCGGCTATCAGTAAAAAGCCCTGTATGACGTCCATCCAGATTACCGCTTCGATTCCGCCGAAAAAGGTCAGAATGATAATGGTGATGCTCAGTGCAATGATAATGGTAATAACGGGCAGCCCCGAGAAACTGCTTAATGCCAGACTGATGAGGTACAGCACGGTTCCCATCTTTGAAAAATGGGTAAGCGCAAACGCCAGCGAACTGTAGATCCGTGCTCCGAACCCAAAGCGGCGTTCGAAATATTCGTAGGTGCTCAGCTGGATGGTTTTCCGGAACAGCGGAACGATGTAAGGGATAATGCCGATCAGTACAATGGGTACCATAAGCCCCTGTACCAGCAATATCCAGTTTGCTTTATAGGCGGCAGCCGGATAAGCCAGAAAGGTGACGCTGCTGATGAGCGTGGCAAATATCGACATGCCGATGGCCCAGGCGGGAATATTTTTACCTCCTGCGAAATAATGCCCCGAACTTTTCTGACGGTTGGCAAAGAACAGACCCATCCCGATTGTAACAACAATCGAAAGGAGAACAATAAGGGTGTCGATCCAGTGTATCATAATATATATTGACTTATAATGGCGGCATCATGGTGGTGTTGCACCAGCCTTTTTCGTGCATCATGGTTTTTAGTTTTTTCAGCGACTCGCCCAGTGTACAATCGGCCTGATAGTGCTGCGCTATTTTGTCGGTTTCGGTTTGCCAGCGATAGCATTCGTCCCACTTGTTTTCGAGGGCCGCCCGGTAAAGTGCGCCGTACATTTCGGGAACGATATTTCCGGTGCTGGGAACGATTCCGTCGGCGCCGGCTTCCAGGCTCTGAGCCGAACGGGCTCCCCAGCCGCAGAAGTACGAGAAGTCGTTTCGTTCGCGAAACTGTTCTATAAAATACAGCATTCGTTGCTCGTCGCGTTCCGAGTCTTTGAGCCCGGCTATGCGAGGATGCCGGCTCAGTTGCTCGACCAGCCCGGTCGGAATCGACATTTGGGTGGTCGCTTTTATGTTGTACATCATCACGGGACCTCCGGCCCGGTCGGCCAGGGTGGTGTAGAACCGTTCCATCTGCGCAGGAGTGAGTATGTAATACGAAGGTAAGGTGGCTACCACCACGTCGGCCCCCGATGCGAAGTACTGTTGCGATCGGTCGATCAGCTCCTCTACCTGATTGCCTACAATGCCGGCATAAATGAGTTGTTGCGGTCCCCTGGCGGCAACGGCCGTGCGGAGCAGCAACTCGCTGTCGGCGGCATTCACCAGTGGCGATTCGCCGGTAGTGCCCAGCAGTAAGGGGTGTAACCCGTTGGCTGCAAATCGTTTCACAATGCCTGTAACCGCAGGAAGGTCGATGGAGAAATCGGTGTTCAGGGGAGTGATGGCGGGGACGATAACCCCCGAAAATACTTTTTTCATGATTACTATGTAGATGAATATTGTAACTAACGCTTTCATTTTGCTTTTGTACTCACCGGATAAAAACTCGGGTTTTTGTTGGGAAAGCTCGGATAAATGTAGTAATTTCGTGACCTGTTTTTTATTACTACTTACGAATACACAGTTTGGTTGATCATGAAAAAGACTTTATTCTTCTTGTTGCTTTTGGCTGGCCTGGTTTCGGCACAGCTTACCCATGCCCGCGAAATTACCGTCGATGTGTACGGGCGGGGCGATTTTACATCGGTTCAGGAGGCCATCAACAGCGTGCGGGCGTTCGACCCGGCGGGATGGGTGACCATCCGTATCAACGAGGGTGTTTACAAGGAGAAGCTGGAGATTCCGACTTACAACACGCGCATCAGGCTGGTGGGCGAAGATGCTGAAAAAACGATACTGGTATGGTACGATCACGCTAATATTAATAAGATGGGTACGTTTCGTACCTATACGCTTAAAATAGGCGGCAGCGATATTGTGCTCGAGAACCTCACGATAATGAATGCTGCCGAGCCGCTGGGCCAGGCGGTGGCGGTGCATGTGGAAGGCGACCGGGTGATCTTCAACAATTGCAGGCTCATCGGCAATCAGGATACGTATTACGGGGGCAGGGCCAATTGCCGCCAGTTTTTTTACAAGTGTTATATCGAGGGTACTACCGATTATATTTTTGGTCCGTCGACTGCCTGGTTTGAGCAGTGTGTGATTCACAGTAAGCGTAATTCGTACATCACTGCTGCCTCGACGCCCGAAAATCAGGTGTTTGGATTTATTTTCAACAAATGTACACTGACGGTGGCCGAGGGGGTCGATAAGATGTACCTGGGTCGCCCGTGGCGGGGATATGCCATGACTTTGTTCCGTAATTGCGAGATGCCTGAGGGCATTCATCCTGCGGGTTGGGAAAACTGGCGCAATCCGGAGAATGAAAAAACGGCCCGTTACAGCGAATATAAAAATACGGGTGCGGGATCCGACCGTAGTAAACGGGTGAATTGGTCGCGCGAGTTAAGCCGCAAAGAAGCTCGGAAAATCACCATCGACAGGGTTTTACAGGGCTCCGATGGCTGGACGGGTTATAAAGCGTTTATGGGAAAATGAAATGAAAAAGCCGGCATTGATTGATCATGTCGGCTTTTGTTTACCTGCAATGTTCCAGGATCCGGTGAAACAGTTCGGCTTGTTCGTGCTCCTTCAGCGACGAAGTACGTTCGTTCAGTATCCGGGCTGCTTCGGCAGCAGTACCGATGAGCTCCGGTTGGCGCCGGAACCGGTCGATCCAGTAAAGCGTCAGTTCCTGGGTGGGAGCAACCACGAAACGAATAAAATCGTCGTTGGTAAGTAAATCTTCGATGCTGATGGAAGTACGCATGGCCGTTGTTTTTCCTAAAACGAACGGCCGGTAATTTTTGTACTCACCTGAGCAGTTTCGGGCGGTTATACCGCACAGGCTCTCATGCGCAGCATGCCGCGATGAATGAGGTTCCGTACCGATTGATAATTCATCTGCATAATTTCGCAGATATCCTCGTATTTCCGTTCCTGGATGTAATACAGTTCGATGGCATCGCGCTGGCGGGGCGATAATTTATCGAGCAACCTGCTTACTTTATGTTTCAGGTTGTTGGCGCTTTCCCGGGTGATATAATCTTTTTCGACATGCTCACAGGCCATCACGCTGAGTTCTTCTACCGCTACATCCGAAAGGTGTATGCGCCGGCGGCTTTCGTCGCACAGTTTATTTTTGAGCGAAATGAGCAGATAAGATTTCAGGTTTTGTATGTTTTCGATTTCCGCTCTGCGGTGGTAGATACGGATAAATACATCCTGAATACAGTCTTTCAATAGTTCGGCATCCTGAGTAAGCCGGCTGCCATAATTGAAAAGCATGTTCACGTGCATGTGATACAATTCGTTGAACGCCTTCGTATCGTTGCCTTTGAAGCGGGCAATGAGTTCAGCGGTTTGTTGTTCAGCGTTCTGCTGGCGGATCGTGTAATTGTTTTCCATCGGTTGAAACTGTATTAGAGCCGTTTGAAATGATGGCTCAAAAATAGAGAGTCTCAACAGGGATGAATGGCAATTTTTGGTTTTTTGATGGTAAAAACTGGTAACATGTTATAAAACATGTTTTTGCGGATCATAATGCCGGGATCGATCCGCCGGCAGCTTTCACGGCTTCAGCCTGTTCGGTATAGCTTTGTCCGAAATACACCACCACCTTTTCAGGATACATTGTACGGTATTCATCGACTGCTTTGTACACCTCCTGGTAACCGGTTTTACCAGTTTTTACCAGCCGGGCGTGCTGCCGTGGCGCCAGGTGTAGGCCTCCTGCAGGGGCATACACCGTATCGTTTTGCCGGTAATGCCAGTAGCGGATGTCGATAATGTCGACGGTGCCCGAGCGCAGCGGGTCGGCAAGAATGGCATCCTGTACGTCTTTCGTCGTACTGAGGGCGACCAATGCGGTTTTTCCGGTTTCGCGTTCCCATTCGCGGATCACGTCGATCCAGAATTGTACGAAATGAAGAGGTCCGGTATACTCGGCGCTGATAAGGTGCACTACATTGGGATACCGGCTGAGCCGGTCGAGTCCTTCGCGGATATAGTTCCGGTAAAGCGCTTTCCGTACTACGTGGGTGGTGTCGTAAAAGTGCTCGGCGTAAAAGATACGCTTGTCGCCGGCAAAATGTACGGGTTCGGGGAATCCGGTGTCGTTGATGTTGTTGGCGGTTCGCCAGGGGCTATCGACCCAGTGTGCGCCGGCTTCGAGAATATTGTGTTGAAAGAAATGCTGGTGAAAAAGCAGTATACCTTTGGGAGCCGCCTTGGATGCAAATTCGCCCAACCGGTTCCAGTACCATTCGTTGGGCCGGGTTAGGTCGTATTTCGACAATCCGTCCCAGGCCTGGCCCTGGCCGCTCCGGGCGAAGGGCTGTTCGTAAAACGGCGCCCATACATTGCCGTCGGCCCTGCGCACCCGCTGGTGATCGTCGCGGCGACGTTCGTACCACAACCCGTAATTGTGATCCAATACTGCAACGCCCTGCCGGCTTAGTTGCGCCACGACGCTGTCGATGCGGTCGGTAAGTCCATAGCCTTCGTGCCCGGGAACAAAGCGGGTAATATGTGCTTTGGCCCGGTTGCCGGTAAGGTACGAGGGTTTGGTTTTGCCACTCCACCAGGCAACGTCGTGCTTGCGGCCGGTAAGCAGCCGGTCGCCAAAAAACAATTGGCCGTTGTTGATGTGAAATCCGGGGAGGTAAGTTGGGTGCCCGGCAGTAGCACGACTGCTTTTAGCCGGTCGGGTATTCGGTTGCTGTTTAGGTTTTTGTGGTTCAGCGGACGAGAGCAGCGGTCGGGCAGCTATCCATCGCTCCATCGTCATCACCGGCTCCCGCGCCTCAGCTGCTAATGCCGCTGCCTGCTCCACGGTCGGACTGCTCGTAGCATCGGTATTCAGCGGCATCAGCCGTGCCTGGTGTGCAACGTCCCTGCCCAACCGCTCCTGCAACTGAACGTAAAACAAACTCCGGGGAGTAATATGACTGTCGGATTCGTACCATTCTCCATGGCCCGAATACTGTCCCCAGCAGCCATAAGCCCGGTTTACCCCGTCGGCCGACGGCGACGCGCATTCAATTTCGGCTGCCGAACATTGCCACAGCATGCTATTGGCCGTATTCCAGCCGGCTCCGTTGTTGTGCTGACCCAGCTGCCCCAACCGCAGGTTGTTGCCGTCGATCTTCACCAGGTCGAACAACAAACCCGGCGCCCACGACGAAACAGCCCCGCTGAAACCGGTCGAACGACGGCTTTCGCATTGTACGAAGGCATTAGGTCCGGGAGCTCCGTAACCTGCCACGAAATCGTTGCGCATATCCTCGGTAAAACACCGTTGCACCAGATTAAGCTGTCCGGCCGTGTAAAACCCGGTTTTACGGTGACCGCCATTTTCAGCCACCGGCGCCCGCATCGTACAATCCTCCACCGTAAACTGCGAAGTACCCGCATGCAACGCAATCCCAAAACCGGCAAAATGAAACAAATGAACCTGCCGGATCCAGCAATCGGTCGCGTTGTCGGCATAAATCCCCGTCCAGCTATGATCTTCGTCCGTCGGGTAACGCATATCGTACTCCGACAGCAAGGTGAGTTGCTCGATTCCACACTGCGAAATCCTGCCTTCCCAACGGTACGGCATCACCACCGTTTTTCCCCATTGCGAATCGAGCGCCATCGGCAGCGGAGCATGCAGCTGCATGCGTCCCGCCTCCAAACCGGTTATCGTCCGGTCCCAGGCCAGGTCCAGATCGCCGGGTTTCCAGCCCAACGCACTGTTGCCTCCGCCGAATTCATCGCATCCCAGCGATTTAATCCATGCCGCGGTGGAGTACCGCACGATTTTCACCCGGTCGCCGGCCCGCAACCGGCCGGTTGCCGCAAGGGCTAGTTGCATCGAATTAACCGGGTAATAGCCCGGTTGAACTTCCAGCGTGTCCGAATACCGGATATCCGGTTTCCCCTCTACATAAATCAGGGCTTCCCTGCTTTTGCCCGTTTTTATCAGCCGGGTATTGTGCGGATGACTTCCCCGCAATACAATCCCCGAAGCGTGAATCCGCAAGCTGCCCGCAATCCGGTACGTCCCTTCTTTCAGCAAAATGACGCCCCGGTTGCCGTTTTTATCGGGCCTGCGGCCCGCAACTTCGTCGATAGCCTGTTGCAACGTAAGCGTGGCATCGCCCGCAGGAGCTTCGACAATCGCCGTGGGCGCCTGCTCCGGCAAGGCAGCGGACGATGCGGCATACCCGCAATACGAATAATCGGGCATCCTGTTGCCGCGCTCATCGCACAGATAAACCAATTTACCTTCTTTGTACTGAACGGTGGGGCGGGCATACAGCACGACAGAGCTGATCAGTAACAGGGGATATAAAAACCAGTGTTTCATACGGCGATAATTTATTTTTTCCGATATGCGCTCATGTATTCCGTAGGCGTTTGACCGTACTTCTTCCGGAAGCATTTGCCGAAATACCCGGCTTCACGGAATCCTACTTCAAAAGCAATTTCAGATACACTCAAATCGGTGTTTTTCAATAATTCCAGCGATTTTTGAAGCCGGTAATCCTTAATCATATCCACCGGCGCCAGGCCGGTCAAACTCTTCAGCTTCTTGAAAAAGGCCGACCGGCTGATGCCCAGGGTATCGGCGATCGAATCGATGTTGAAATCGCTGTTGTCGAGGTTTTCTTCGATCACCTGATGTATCTTTTCGAGGAACTGAAAATCTTTTTCCTGCAGGTATTTCTCGTAACTTTCGTTGGGCGCCGCCGCTACAGGTTGTTCCTGCTTCCATATTTTTTCGCGGAAAACTTTACGGTCGCTCAGCAATTGTTCGATACAGGCTACCAGGTAGTCGATGTTGAAAGGCTTGGTAATGTACACGTTAGCACCCATGTGGATGGCCTGGATCTTCGATTCGTCGTCAGTTTTAGCCGTCAGCATGATAATCGGGATATGGCTGATCTGGAAATCGGTACGGATAGCCTGTATCATTTCCGTACCGGTCATCTCGGGCATCATCTGATCGGTAATGATAATGTCGGGCTGGTACAGATTCACCTTGCGCAATCCTTCGGCCCCGTTGGCAGCGGTGAAAATATTAAATTGTCCGTCGAGCTGCAGGTGCAATAAGTCGCGCAGGTCTTTGTTGTCCTCCACCACGAGCAGGGTGGGTAAGGCTGGTTTGCCGGAAAACGGCTCTTCTTCCTGCGTTTCCTGTTGTTGGCCGGCAGTGGTCTCCGCAGGGGTGTCGGTGATGTAAAAATTCACTTCCCCTTCCTTGAAATGCTCTCTTCCCAGCAATAATTCAACGGTAAATACCGAACCTTTGTCCTTGCTGCTTTCAGCATGAATGGTTCCGTGGTGCAGGCTTACAATTTCCTTGGCCAGGGCGAGACCGATACCGGTACCCGGGTACTGGGCGCTCAGCGCATTCTCGTCCTGAAAAAAGCGCTCGAAAATTTCCATGATTTTATTTTGCGGAATGCCCACACCGGTATCTTCCACGCGGATAAAACAGCGCTTCCCGTCGGGCGTTAACCCGCACGAAAGGTAAATATTCCCGCCGGCTTTGGTGAATTTAAAAGCATTCGAGAGCAAATTCCGGATCACGGTTTCCATTTTTTCCTTATCAATCCATAAATCGGGACTATCGTCGATGGTTTGATGCAGGAAGCTGATTTCGTTCTCTTCCGACATCACCGAAAATTCGGTATGCAGGCCCCGTACCAGTTCGTTGACATCGGTATGCGATACATGAAGTACCATTTTCCCGTTCTGGATTTTCCGGAAGTCGAGAATCTGATTCACGAGCTGTAACATCTGCCGGGCATTTTTTTCGATCATCGACACGTATTGCTGCCCTTTTTCGGTGAGTTGTTGTTTTTGCCGCAATTCCTGGATGGGTCCCATGATGAGGGTGAGCGGGGTGCGCAGTTCATGCGAAATATTGGTGAAGAACCGTATTTTCAGTTCCGATACGCGCTGTTCGACATACATCTCGTTGCGCATACGGATATACAGGTACGATGCCCGGATGATAAAATAAAGGGCTATCAGGAATAAAACCAGGTAGATGCCTTTCGCCCACCAGGTGAGCCACCAGGGAGGCAGAATAATAATCCGCAAGGAGTTCGACGATTCGAGCTCATCGTTGGCTTCGTCGATGGCCACCACCTTGAAGGTATATTCGCCGGGTGGGACGTTGGGGTAGGAGGCGATGCGATTGCGCGAGTTGAAATGCCATTCGTCTTCGTAACCGGCCAGAATGTACTTGTACGAAACCCGGTTGGGATTGTAGAAGTTGAGCGCCGCAAACTCGATCGCAAAGCTCGATTGGTTGTGCTTCAGCTTTATTTCGCGGGCATAGCGGATCGAGCTGCGCAAAATGGGTTCTTCACCAAAGCTTTTCAGATCGCGGTTCGACACCCAGAAATCCACAATAAAGGTTTTATAGGCCGACTGATAAGTGCTGATGGATTGCGGATCGAAACTGAGAATGCCTTTGCGGTTGCCAAACCACAATAGTCCCGACTGCAGCTGAAGGGCGCTTTCTTCCTCCATCTGCACCGGTTGCAAGCCGTCGTAACGGTCGAAATTGCGAAAGCTTTCGTTTTCTTTATCAAAACGGGTGATGGTGTTTTCGGTGGCCAGCCACAGGTGATTGGCGCCATCTTCGGTAATCGATAATATTACATCGCTCTTCAGCCCCTGGTTTACCCCGTACGACTGAATGACCGGCTGCTTTTTTTCGGGGTCGTACGACAGGAGTTTGTACAAGCCGCCTCCGAAAACGCTCATCCAGATCCGGTCGCCGGCATCTTTGTACAGTACGTACACATCGTTGTCGAATACATTTATTTTATCGCCGTCGTTGCGGTATACTTCAAATTCGATTTGGTCGGGATGTTGAAAATTGCTGTCGAACGACATTAATCCGTCGCTGGTACCTACCCAAATGCGGCCGTTGGCATCTTCGGCCAGGTTGCGCACTTCCATGTACAGGCCTAATTGGGGATACTTCCGGAAACTGTTGTATTTGTTCCGGAAAAAGGTTTTCCCGTTTTCGTCGGTGAGCAAATTCAGTCCTCCGCCGAACAGGGCTACCCAAATGCGTTTGCGGCTGTCCTCGAGGGTGTAATACACATCGTTGCTCGAGAGCGCTCCCGGGTCGTTGTCGGAATACAGGTAGCGGGTAAACCTGAACCCGAAGGGTTGGGAGTTGTCGCGCTCGGCTTTCACCAGACCGTTGCCTTTGGTCGAGAACCACAAATGTCCCCGGTGATCTTCCATCACATGATACACGGTTCCGATGGAATACGTTGCTTTCGAAAACACGCGCACCAGGTTCCCTTCTTTGTCGAGTTGCATCACCTCGCCGTTGCGGGCGCCTACCCAGATTTCGCCGTTGCGGGCCTGGTAAAGCGCTTTCAGCGCCGTGTCGGCGGCCGGTTTGCCATTGCCGGCAGGAAGCTTCCTGAGTTCAAATTGAGCTTTGGGGAAGTTGATACGGAACACGCCCCGGGTGGTGGATGTGAGCCACAGAATATTGTCGGCATCGAGCAGAAAGTCGAGAAAAAGAGGGCGTTCTTCACGTCCGTTCAGATCGGAGTGCTGGCTCAGCAGGTTGAGGTTTAGTTCGTTACGGTCGATGGTGAGGATGTCGCCGGCAGTGGTCAGGAAAAACATACCTTCTTCTTTGCCGTCCTGAAACTTAATGGTTCGGTTTACCTTTCCTTCGGGAAGTTGAAACAGTTTCTGAATACGGTTGAACGGATCGTAATACAGCACGTCGCGTTCGTCGATTATAAACCAAAGCTTGTCGTAACTGTCGGTGCACGAGTTGGTTACCGATTGAGCTGCCGATAATGAAGCAGCCTGTGTCGTTTCGCCGGTTTTAATATTGAGGGCAAAAATTCCTTTGCTGCGGATGGTAAGGTACACCACCTGGTCGCCCGAGCTAATCACATTTTCGATGATTCCGCTGCCGCTGAATTGTTCCCAGCGTTTCACTTTCCCGTTTTGTGCATCCACCGAATAAATCATTCCGTCGCGGGTGCCGAGCCACAGGAGGTGGCGGTCGTTGTGCGCCGCGGTAAAGGCCAGCCGGTTTTTGGGTCCCAGTTGCTGCAACAGGTAATCGGCCGGTTTGCCCTGCAGGTTTTTCCCTTTCGCTACCGAGATAATCTTGTAATCGATTCCTATCCAGTTGATGTATTGTTGGTTCTCGACCAGCAGGTTGTTGATGAGTTTGTTCTCACGGGTGCTTTTCGAGTCGTAGAGCAATTCCACTTCCATTTCGCCGTTTCCGGTAGAGCGTCCCTGGAGCAGGTCTTTGTTTTTGGTAAGCATGAGCAGATTGCCCGATTCGGAAGGTTGGATCTTGATGATCTTGGAGCTTACGGAATATTTTTTCCGGATGACGTTGAATACATCGAAAAACAGTTCGTTTTTTTTATCGAACAGGAAGAGTTTATGGTCGATGGTTTTAACCCATAAATTTCCGTCGGGAGCTTCGTACAGGTTTTGTAGTTTGTGGGGCGGAATGTCGGTATTGTAATCGCCCCGGGTGTTGTACGGCTTGAATTTGACGGCATCAAAGCTGGTAAGGCCATACCAGGTACCAAACCATACGAAACCGTCGGCGTCTTTCATTACGCTGTACACCGTGTTGTGAAGCAGGCCGTTTTCGGTGGTGTATTCCTTGATAATCATGTTTTTGGCCGTCGCGGTAGCGATCGTTGCCAACAGGATAATCAAAAGGGTTTGTCGGAGTTTCATGAATGATTCGGTGAAATTTTAACTGCCTTGCCGGTGCACAGGTACCGGGTCGGAACGTTTTTATTGATTGGTTACGGACGGCAAAGTTATTATTTTTATCGTAAACCACTCGTTTTGCCGGAGGTTAATCCTTGCCGGACTGCCGTTGTACACCCGGGCAGGGATCCGCCGGACAGGTTGGCTGTTCAGCGAATCCTTGCCGGGGGCTTTATTTCGGGATTCCAAATTCGGCTTGCTGACGCTCCACTTCTTCGAGTAGTTTACGTTTTTCTTCGTCGGAAAGTTGAATATTTTCGTCGATCTGCTGCCGGTAGTTGTTCAGCCTGCCGGTAGTCCGGTCGAGATAGTTGAACTGCATGCCTGCTGCCACCGACGAGAATTCGATTTCGGCAGGAGCCGGTGCGTGGGTGCCGGGATAGCTCACCTGCGCCTTTACTTTTATTTTACCCGGCCGGAGCGTGGAGCGAATGAGCACCGGTGCCGAGCCGAATTCAACAGCTCTCGGGTTGGCGCCGATGGCGGCATTCCCCACGATGCTGGCTTCGCCTTCCACTGTGAATACGATATTCTCTTTGGCCAGACGGCGTACGTTGCCATTGTCGTCGGTTATTTCGGCGATAACCACCACGATGTCCGATCCGTCGGCCTCGAGGGGCTGTCCCAGATCGTCGATGGTGAGCCGCAGTTTGGTCGCTCTCCGCGAGGGACGGCGTAGTTCGGTGCATACCAGCTTGCCGTCGATAAATCCTTCGGCTTTCAGGCTCACGAGTTCGGGCTTTTTTTGTTTATACGTGACGTCACGCATCTCCCAGAAATCGAACATGTTCTCGAAAATAAGTGGCGGCGCGGGCATTTTTCCTTCTACCTTGTTTACTTTCAATGTTTTTACCTTCAGGCCTTCGTTGAGGGTAAGGCGTACCGAATCGCAGTTGGTAAATACCACCACATCCGCATCGGAGTAGGGAGTCATCTCGTTGAGAATGAAAATCATCGGTTGGCCTTCGTTGCGCGCGTCAGTCTGGCTTTTGAAGAAATAATAGGCGTATTTCGGCTGACGGAATGCATCGAAAATGCCTCCCCAGTAAGGATCGGGGTGATAGCCGCGCTGGTGGTCGAACGGATGCCAGTGGGTGCCGCCCGTAAACTGCCGGTTGCCGGTAAAGAGGGTACTGTAGGTGTCGGCGAGCGAGAGTGCGGCTACTTTCATGGGTTTTTCGCCCCAGTGGCGGGCCGCACGGTTATTGGCGTTGTGGGCATACCAATCGTCGACATTCTCACCAAATTCGCGGGTGAACAAACTTTGTTTCACCTGCGATGGATCGTCGTGCGGCCAGCCGTACACCACTCCGTAATGGTCGGCAATGCCGGCGGAATGCATGTCGCCGGCAGCGGGCGGAGCGCCCGGCCAGGGAAACTCTTCGCGGGTAATTTCCAGTGCCTTCATCGCAAAACTGAGCGGAAAGCGGGTCTCGTTGAGGATGGGTTCCCAGAGCAACACCGAGCAGTGGTTGCGGTCGCGCCGTATAATGTCGCGGGTGTTCTGATGCACCAGCTCTTCGAAGGCCGCATTCCAGTACTGCCAGCCCGGGGTGGCCACGATTACGAAGAGCCCGAGTTCGTCGCAGGCTTCCATGAACGATGGGTCCATCGGGTAATGTGCCGTGCGGATAATATTAAACCCAGCGTCCTTCAGCCGCTTGGCATCGCGCCATTGCTGCGAATTGGGCATCGCATTGCCGATGAGCGCAAAATCCTGATGCCGGTTACCGCCGATAAGGGGCTTGTAGGGTTGGTCGTTCAGGTAAAACCCGTCGGCTCCGCGGAATTCGGCCTTACGAATGCCGGTGCGGACCATCCCGCCGTCGATGGCCTTTCCACCTTCTTTCAGGCGAAGTTCCACCTGGTAAAGCGCCGGAGTTTCGGGCGACCAAAGTGCCGGATTGAGAATGGTAGCGTGTTGCTTTACGGTGTACGACCTGCCGTTCTGCAGTGTGACCGGTGTACTGATCGTGGCTACTACCGTTCCCTGCGGATTACGGACGATGGTTTCGAAAACCAGCCGTTTTTGTTTTGGGTGCTCATTTTTAACTTCGGTATCGATATACAAGTGTGCTTTTTGGTGCGAAATGCCATCGTAATGAATGAAAACACCGCCGCCGGCTATCTTGCCGGCTTCGAGGGCATCGGTAATGGCAGCACGGTTTTTTACAATCATCCAGGCGTCGCGGTAAATGCCTCCGTGGTACGAAAAATCGAGGGTGTACTGGGGTTTTCCCGGAGGATAGGTCTTGTCGTTGCTGTTGTCGGCCATCACAGCCAACAGGCAGGTGTCGCCCGGCAGGCAACCTGCTGTCGTAAGATCGATGGTAACAGGAAGATAACCTCCTTTGTGTTCCTGAACCAGTTTGCCGTTCAGGTAAAACTGCTGTTTGCCCATGATGGCTTCAAAATGAAGCGACACCTTTTTACCGGTTGCCGACTCCGGGATTACAAAACGTTTGCGGTACCAGGCTATCCCCTGATAGTTGCGTCCGCCGCTGGCTTCGGCCGGCACCAGGGCCACCGAATGAGGCAACGATACCACTTCCCACCGGCTGTCGTCGAATGCAACCGACTGAGCACCGGCCGCATCGCCCAGCTGAAACCGCCAGCCGGGATTGAAGTTGTAAGTGTCCCGGCCACTGCCGGTCAAGGGGAAAAAACCTGCCACCGATACCGGTCGGGCCAGCAGTGGACTCAGGCTGCAGAGCAGGAAGAAAGTAAATAGGAAGCGACGCATTGCTTGGTACATGATTTTGTTGTGTTGACAGGAATGTTTTTCCATTAAAATGCATGAAAAAAACAATCCTTTGATCAGGACGCGAAAAAAAGGGTTTTGTAACCAGTACACCGCCTTCCTGTAGCGAATCCAACCCAATTCCTGATTTGGATTGTCTGTGTTAATTTTGATTTTTTTTGCCGCTGATAATTAGCTTTATTTATAGTCATAATTTAACAATATTAATACGGAACTCCCGGTCGAATGTTTATTTTTGCGGAGGATGAGTTGCCTTATCAAAAACTGAATGTAAAATCAAGGCCTATGAAAACCATTGAAAACACAAGACAATCAAAAACGGAACAGGGGACGAGCGGAATCGTTGTTTTCGAAGGTGCCGGCGATACGGGGCGTTTGTTACCGGATTTTATATTGCAGGATATCAGCGAAGAAATCGCATCGCTCTTCAACCAGCATGTCGACGACCTGAAAGGGAAACGGTTAACACAGGTGCTGGCGGGGCTGGATGCGGAATTACAAGAATTGTTTTCCCGGATTGTTTCGTTAAACTATAATCATGAAGTAGAGTTTTTTCATACTCGAAGCAAAAAATGGTTGAAAGTAATGATTCAATATTTCAGCACCCGCTTGTTTGTCGCTTTCAGCGATATTACCACGTATAAAACCATTGACGCTTCACTTGAATCGTTTTTTGAATTCAATCTTGAGATGTTCAGTATCTTCGATAAGGAAGGGAAATGCATCCGGATGAATAACGAATGGGAAAATGTGTTAGGATACACTTTTGACGAACTGAAATCTTATTCCTACATCGATCTGATCCACCCCGACGATTTGAAATTCACCTTGGAAATTGTCGGTAATTTTGAAAATAATCAGAAGATATTCGACTTTACCAACCGCCTGAAGACCAAGGAAGGAGCATATAAGTATATTGAATGGAGAAGTTGTTTTGTTAATGGATTGTTGTATTCCTCTTCAAGAGATATAACAGATGTTAAATTGCACGAAGATGAAATTGAAAATCACGACAATCTGATGCAGATCGTTGAGCACCTGGATGGTGTTTTCTATTTAGTCAACTCCGATATGTCGCAATTGTTGTATATTACGCCGAACTATACCGACCTTTTTGGTGAAGGAAGTTTTACCAGCTCGGATTATGTTTCCTTGATCCGGAAAATTATTCATCGTGACGATTTGAAGCGCTTTAACGAAGGGATGAAGAATTATGCATCCACAGGGATGTTTAATGAGGAATACCGGATCTGGAAAAACAAAAAGGAATGCATCTGGGTATATGCATCGATGTTTAAAGTGTTTAATAAAAACGGGGAGATGATCAGGCATGCAGGACTTGTCCAGGATATTACTGCCCGCAAACAAACCGAACTCGCCGAAAAAGAGTCTCAGAAGCGATTGGATGTAATTATCGGAACGATACCCGATGTGTTGATCACCTATAATTCGGAAGGCGAATATCTGAACCTGATTACATCGCATCAAAAAAACAGAATCTTTAAGGACACGGAAGTTGCAGGGAAGCATATCGCTGATTTTTTTCCGGCCGGAATCACAGCCTTGTTTATGCAGAGTATTAAAGCTTGTCTGGAACAACATTCCATGCAAACCATTGTATTTGACTTTGAAAAAGAAGGTAAAAAAAGATTTTTTGAAAACAGATTTTCTCCGATTGATAATGAAAAAGTATTGTCGGTTGTACGTGATATTACCGACTTCGTGTTAACCGACCAACGATTGAGATTTCAGCTCGGACTGCAAGCGATATTAATCCGTATTTCCAATGTGCTGTTAAGTGCCGGCGACGCCGAACTGGAGTCGGTTACCAACGAAGCGATTGCCGAGCTGGGCAACTGTTTGGACGCCGATCGCTTCTATATTTTCAGTTATGATCAAAACAAAAACACCATTTCCAATACCCATGAATGGTGTGCGGAAGGGATAGCGCCGTTGATAACGGAGATGCAGAATGTCGGTTTAGAAACCTTTAACGACTTTGTACCCATGCATATGAGCGGGCGGCTACAGATTATTGATGATGTCCGTAGTTTGAACGAAAACGAACCTTTACGAGCTCTGCTGGATGCGCTGGGCGTTAAAAGTATGGTGGCTATTCCGTTAATCAACAACGCAACCTATTTGGGTTTTGTTGGTTTGTCGTATATTAAAAAGCAGAAAGCCCTCCATGAAAATGAGTTTCAGTTGCTGCGGATCTTTGGACAGAATCTGGTGGCCAAAAGGGAAATTTTAAAACATCAGTCCGAATTGAACTCCACCCTGATAAAAGCGAAAGAAAGCGACCGGTTGAAGTCTACTTTTTTAGCTACGCTGAGTCATGAACTCCGAACACCGCTCAATCATATCATTGGGTTCAGTGAGCTGCTTCAGGATCAACTGGAGGATGCGACAAGTAAAGAGTACCTGGCTGAAATCTATAAAAGCGGACAGCACCTGAAAGCAATGATCGAGGATATGTTTATACTGGCTTTTTCAACGGATGTAGAGTTGCCGGTGCGGAAAAATACCGTAAAAGGAGTAGATATATATATGTCGGCTAAGGCCTCGTTAAGCGAGTTTCTGGCCATCTATGGCAAAGAACATGCAATCAATCTCCGGTTCGATCTTCCTTATGAAATAATGAATGAAACCTTTGTGGTGGATAAGCAAAAAACGTTTCAGATATTAACCAAATTATTCAGCAATGCAATAAAGTTTACGAATAAAGGTCAGGTTACGGTTACCATGAGCCGCGGTGACAATACCCTGGACTTTACGGTGCAAGATACGGGGATCGGCATTTCTCCGGATAATCTGCAGATCATCTTTGATGCATTCCGCCAGCTGGACGACGAGTACTCGAGGAATTATGAAGGATTGGGTATCGGGCTGTCGATCGCTAAGAAAACAGCCGAGTCAATTGGTGCAATATTAACCCTGGAATCAAAAGAAGGCGAAGGTACCTGTTTTTATTTGTCGGTTCCTTCCGGTTTTTAATGCTTATTGGGCGAAATCCTTCGCAAGAGCTACTGCCGTGCGAAGGGTTCGGTCTGGATAGTCCTGTCTTCGTGCTGCTTATTTTGATTTTTTAATACTGATGGCGACTCCTCCTCCGGGTGCCAGGGCTTGTTTCAGCACCGTTTTACTGTTCACCTTTTGTCGGCGGATGGCATAGGCTCCGGGATTGTGTTGCCAGTGCGCATTTTTCGCGTCGGCATATATTGTGGCTTCGTAGCTGGCTCCGGGATCGAGGAAACTCAAATCGAAGGTGGCGGTGCGAGCATTTTCATTGGTGATGGCTCCCGCAAACCAATCGTTGCTTCCTTTCGCTTTGCGGGCCACGGTGAGGTATTCGCCCGGTTCGGCTTCCAGGTACCGGCTGTCGTCCCAATCCACAGCCACGTCTTTTATAAATTGAAAGGCATCCATCCGCTTTTCGTAATTTTCGGGCAGGTCGGCAGCCATTTGTATCGGGCTGTACATGGTTACATACAGCGCCAGCTGTTTGGCCAGGGTGGTGTGCACCTGATTCGTGTTGCCGGGCTGGTAATAATCCATCTTCAACTCGAAAATGCCGGGGGTATAGTCCATCGGTCCGCCCATCAGCCGGGTGAAGGGTAAAATAGTTTCGTGCGCGGGCGGATTACCGGCACTCCATGCATTGAACTCGTTGCCTCGGGCCGCTTCGCAGGCTACCCAGTTGGGCCAGGTACGGTGCAGGCCGGTGGGGCGCACCGCCTCATGGGCGTTGAGCATTATGCGTGCGCCGGCCATCTTTTCAGCTACCCGTATAAAATGATTCACCATCCATTGTCCGTCGTGTTTTTCGCCTCTCGGAATAATCCAGCCTACATATCCGGTTTTTACTGCATCGTAGCCATGTTGTTGCATCAGTTCGATAGCCTTGTCGATCCTGCGTTCGTAGTTGGTGACCGACGACGAGGTTTCGTGGTGCATCATCAGTTTTACGCCTTTCGACCGGGCATATTCGTTCAGCGCTTTGATATCGAAATCGGGATAAGGTGTTACGAAATCGAATACTTCTTCTTTCCAGTTGCCGGCCCAGTCTTCCCAACCTACATTCCATCCCTCCACCAGCACCGAACTAAACCCGTGTTCGGCAGCAAAATCGATATACCGGCGCACGTTTTTGTTACTGGCTCCATGCTGAGGTAAAGGTTGCAGTGCATTCCAGTCGGTGGTTTCGAGTCTGATGTTGGGTTCGTGGGCATAGTTCCACGACATCGTATTCGGCACATGCATGCCCCACCAGATGCCAATGTATTTTTGCGGACGGATGTAGCTGGGGTCCTCAATACCGGAAGGTTCGTTCAGGTTCAGGATGAGCTTGGAGGCGACGATGTCGGTAGCTTTATCGCTTACGATCACGGTACGCCAGGGGGTATGATGCGGGGTTTGCATATAAGCTTTGGTTCCGAGCGCATCGGGCGTCAGCGAGCTGGTGAGTACCATCCGTTTTTTATCAATCATCAGGTGCATAGCCGGATAATCGACCAGAGCCGCCTCGAAAATATTGATATACAGCCCTTCGTCGGTTTTCATCATCAGTGGCGACTGCACGGCATGGTTGTGAAAATACCCGTGCGTGCCGATGCCCGTACCGTCGACCGTAGAAGCATCCACGTCGAGCAACCGGGTTTTTGTGTAGTAGTATTCGTTGGTGTCGTAGTCGCCCGGAATCCAGAACGCCGTATGATTCCCGCTGAGGGCAAACTCGGTATGCTCGTCGGTTACCTGGAAATAATTCAGGTTGGGCTGTTTGTCGAATTCGTAGCGAAATCCCAGTCCGTCGTCGAACAGCCGGAAACGCATTCGCATCACCCGGTCTTCTTTTTCCTGATGAAATACCACCACCAGCTCATTGTGACGGTCGGCAATTTTGCTCACTTCACCCCATACCGGCGTCCATGTTTAATCTTTTTGATGATAAATAGAGTCGCGAATCGTGAACCCTTCGACCAGCGAAGGCACATTTTTTAGTTCCAATCCCAATCCGGAAGTCAGAATCACCGGCTGCCGGTTGAACTGAAGCGAATACACGGGCCGGCCTTTTTCGGTAAGTCCCACTTCGAGTCGAAGCTTGCCGTTGGGCGACTGAAGTTGCAGATTGCCGGCCATCGCCTGTGCCGAAAGTACTGTACCTAGGGTGATACCTGCTATAATACGGAAAAAAGCTTGCATGGCTGTACGAATTTATAAGTCCGGCAAAAATACGGCTTTTGCCGGCTTTGCGTGGGCCGAACAGGGGAGAACGAGGAAATATCCGGTGCAAACGATTGAAGTAAGTCGTAAGGCATCCGGCATGTCAGGCACCGCCCATTGGAATATCTACCAGAACAATGTGCTGGTAAAACCGAACAGTATGGTTTATAATGCTACCACTGGAACCATCTCTACCAAAAGCGATCTGGACAATTTTACGATGAATTACGGCGAGAACGGCAAACCCCATGCGCTCACCAGTATCGAAGGCATGCCGACTGATTTTCCGACAGCCGGGCTGAATGTCACTTACACCGACTTCAAGAAAATCAAAACCCTTACCGAAGGCAACACACACTACGTTCTGACCTATGGTGTCGACGACCAACGCCGTAAATCGGAATATAAAATCAACGGAGTAACCCAAAAAACAAAATATTACCTCGGCGACTACGAAGAAGAACGGGACAATCTTGGAAATACGAAGAAAATCCACTACCTTAGCGGCGGAGCTATTCTGGTTAATACCAACGGTGTAGCGACACTGTATTATGGTTATACCGATTATCAGGGCAACCTGATGGCCATTGCCAACGAATCGGGAACGGTAGTGGAGCGTTACGCTTACGACCCCTGGGGTAAACGACGTAACCCTGCCGACTGGACACAGGATGATACCCGCACAAGTTGGATTATCGACCGTGGTTACACGATGCACGAACACTTGGATGCGTTCGGGATTATTAATATGAACGGACGGGTTTATGATCCGCTGACAGCGCAGTTCTTCTCGCCCGACCCGTTTGTACAGGCACCGGGGAATTGGTTGAATTACAACAGGTATAGTTATTGCTTTAATAACCCTCTGAAATATACTGACCTTACTGGGGAGTTTATTTTTACAGCATTACTGCCTGGAGCTGGTGTTTTTATTGATGCGGCCTTATGGGGTGCAGTAATTGGTGGTGCAGGATATACGGCAAATGTTGCGTTTAGCGATGGAGGATTTAATAACTGGAACTGGGGACAGTTTGGCAAGTCGGTAGGTTTTGGAGCAGCTTCCGGTGTTCTTACGGCAGGAATAGGTCAAGCGTTTGGGGCAGTAGGCAGCAATGGAATTATCGGAGAAGTAGGTCGCGCAGTTTCGCACGGTGTGGCAAATGGAATGATGACAGGCATTCAGGGCGGCGACTTTATGACAGGCTTTGCCGCAGGAGGATTAAGTTCTTTGGCGGGGTCTGCATTTATGATGTATGGCGGAAAATTTGCTAACAGCAATTTGGGAATTTATACATTCTCGGCATTAGCAGGCGGAGTAGGCGCAGAACTGACAGGGGGTAATTTTTGGCAAGGAGCTGCCACAGGATTGATGACCGCAGGATTAAACCACGCACAACAAGGATTAAATAAATTAATCTACAATAAAACCTTCAATCGAATAGGTTATGTCCCATTAGACGAAGAAGTTGGTTATCAAATGGCAAATTATAAAATGAGATTAAGAATTTGGCAAAATGGAGATGACCAATTGTCAATGATGGCTGAAACTTTTAATACCCCAGTAGATGGAGATGTTGTTGCAAGTGCTGATGCAAGATTAATGGTCAATAACAAACAAGTAGCGGCACAAGCATTATCATTAAAGCGTAATTATATTTATCCGACGGGCGGATTAAATCCAATAGGAGAGGCATATTTTCAGATGCCGACAAGCGGTAATGTATCTATTAATTTTCGGGGAGGATGGACTGTTTATATGCCCGGTGGAGCAGCAGTACCCATTTATCACCCAATAGGTTATCCTGTTTCAATAAACATTAATCAAAGAATTGTCATTCGTTAATCGTTCAAAGTTGATAGAAATGAAATTAATTATTTATCCATTGTTTATCTCTTGTTTACTGTTTTTTGGCTGTAACTCAAAAGCACAAGAACATAATTATCATAAGGAAGCAACACTATTAAATGATAGTGCAGTTACAATGAGTTTTTGGGGTGATACTGCAAAAGTTATGGAAGCGATTAAATTGTTGAATGAAGCCACCGATATACAGCCCGATTACTATTCGGCTTATTGGAATAAGTTGATGTTTCAGCGTCAATTAGGCTTAATGGACGATGCTTTTGCCACATTAAAAGTAATGGAACAAATTAGGTCTAAAAATCCTGACTTAAAAACGATGCTTGGTACTTTTTACGAGCAATATAAACAAGATACGATACAAGCAATGGTCAAGTATAGAGAAGCGGATTTGTTGTATAAATCCATACTTGATACTATCACTCCTAATTCATTATCGTATCAATCTATAATAACAAGTTATGCTCTAAACTTAAAAATGTTGGGGAAAAACTTTGAGGCTGATAGTATTTTACTTTTGTTCATTCAAAACTATTATTACAATGATAAAGAGGAATATAAGGTCTTTAAACAATTTATAGAAACTAATATCATAAAAAAAACAAGAGAAGAGTTGATAAATCTGAAACCTGCCGACTTCAATTATTGTAATAGTAATAATGATGATTAGAAGTAAAACAATGTGAAGACAAAAAGTAATACCGATTGACGTAAGTTTCCGAATTTGCGCCCTTCTTTTTTGCGGTCGTGCGTGTCGCTGCCCGCGCAGTTGCGCCGTAAATGACTGCCTACAAAAATCCGCTTGCGTTGCTGTCGGCAAGTCCGCACCCACCCGCCTGTCGAGTTTGTTCGTGCAGGGTTTTGCAGTTGGCTGCCCGCTAATCGGCGAATTGTCGCGCAGTAGTCAAAAATGATTGCGTAGAAAATTTTGTTTGTATGGTAATCGGAAGTTCTACGGCTGTGCAGAAAAATCGCCCCGTCGTCCGCTCTTGCGCCGTCGGCGGTTTGAGGTAAAGTGAAATTTGCAAGTACAGTGCAGTTATGCCCCATTTGTGCACTCCCGCCGTTTTGTTCCGTTTTTGTAGGTTTTATTTTCGGCTATTGTCCATTCTTCTATTAAATTTTATCCGTTTCGGTTCATTTTTATCCTCTAAAATCGGCATTTCCAAAAAAGTTATCAACAATAGACATTCTACTCTCAAATTATTTCTTTATAGCTTTTTACCCTCTTTTTCATCAACCCTTTTCCCGTAGGCGTTTCGTAGGGGTGGAAAGGGGCAAAAAACAAAGAGAAAAAGCGGATAATAAGCTAAATATCAGATATAAAAACATCTTTCCCTATCTGCAGGAACAAAAAAAGGGGGGGCAAACCGCCTCCGCAAAGCGGGGCGGCAAAACAAAAAAAACAAAAAAAACAAATGAAAAATTGTATTTGAAACATGCGCTAAAATACTAAAATATAAGGAAATAATAACAACCAAAGAACCCTATCGGCAACCGACCTCCCACAACAACAAAAATAAGCCTAAAATTGAATGAAAATTAACAAAACCACAAACCAACACCAACTAAAAGTCCACAAAAACGGACAAAATTAAATCCGAAAAAATCAATCGAAAAATCGCTAAAAATCGGAGTACAAAATCAACGGGACAACACGAAAAACAAAATATTACCTCGGCGACTACGAAGAAGAACGGGACGATCTTGGAAATACGAAGAAAATCCACTACCTTAGCGGCGGAGCTATTCTGGTTAATACCAACGGTGTAGCGACACTGTATTATGGTTATGCCGATTATCAGGGCAACCTGATGGCTCTTACGAACGAATCGGGAACGGTAGTGGAGCGTTACGCTTACGACCCCTGGGGTAAACGACGTAACCCTGCCGACTGGACACAGGATGATACCCGCACAAGTTGGATTGTCGACCGTGGCTACACCATGCACGAGCATCTGGATGCATTCGGGATTATTAATATGAACGGACGAGTTTATGATCCGCTGACAGCGCAGTTCTTCTCGCCCGACCCGTTTGTACAGGCACCGGGGAATTGGTTGAATTATAACAGGTACTCGTACTGCATTAACAACCCGCTAAAATACACTGACCCAAGCGGGGAAATATTTGGAACGATATTCGGTGTTATCTCCGATTTGGTCAATAATATTTTTGTAAGAACTTTTAAAGGGGATAAATGGGATTGGACACAAACTAAATTAGGTTGGGAAATAGATAAAGGTTTATTCCACACCGACCCAAACAAGAGTACAGGCGGAAGAATATGGGAGTTTGTTTCCCGACTTACTTGGCAATTGCCTCAAACTTTGGTTGGAGATTTGTTTGTTTCGGGCGCAAATGCTTTCGGAGCCGTAAATGATGTAACACACAACTACGGAATGACTGCGGTAGATATGGGATTAGATAATAGCGCAGTAACCATTGGCTATTATACAGCGGGACCAAAAGGATATAAAGCCGATTGGCAAGACCATTTATTTGTACACGAATACGGACATTACATACAAAGCCAGCAACACGGACCCGCATATTTACTTACGGTAGGTATTCCAAGTTTGCAAAGTGCTATTTTGCAGACAAGTAATCCGAACTCTCCACGCCACGATGACCGTTGGTTTGAGGCTGACGCAAGTTATAAGGCAGCAGCATATTTTGATAAACACTATGGCAGTAAAAAAGAGGGTTATGTGGCGGGAAGTCCCGACTATTTTGATAGAAATAGTTTTGTAAGTGGAAGAAGTTTAACTAACTCCCCATATATTAATCCTCGTACAGGACGGCGCAATAATACAGATAATCCCATATCTGGTAAATTTCATTGGACGGATATTCCTATATATATTCCTGTAATTGGGTTATTTCCGTATTTATTTTATTAACTTCTAATTTTAAATTTACAATGAACAAGTATAGATTTATTTTATTGATATTTATTACCGCACTGTTTTGTAACGGTAGTTGCGAAAGACGAGAAAACCAATATTTTATCACTATTCAAAATAATTCGGATAAAGAAATAATATATCAAGGTTCACTTTACTCTTCCATAGCACTTGATACAATGTGCTTTAAGCCAATGTCAAATATGGAATATCAAGAATTAATATACCGTTGCTTGATAAAACCATATTCAAGTAGAAAAATAGAAATAGATATGATATTTAATACCTTGCAAACCAATCCTAATATTATGTGGTCTTTGGGTGTTTTTAATCGGATAGATATAGATACAATGTCTTGCGAGGAATTTGAACGAGCGTTTCCGTTGAAAAAGGAATGGGTAGTTACGTTAGCAGATATGGAAGCGAATGATTGGACTTTGGTATATACGCCAGAGGACTAAGGCTATAAAAATATCATTGAATTAAGGTGTCTTTTTGATACAGCCTCCCTCAACCAATAAAAAACTATATATTTGTTAGGCAAAACTAGTAGAGATGTTTTGGACTGCCAGACACACTGGATGAAACACTACCCGACCAACGCCGTAAATCGGAATATAAAATCAACGGAGTAACCCAAAAAACAAAATATTACCTCGGCGACTACGAAGAAGAACGGGACAATCTTGGAAATACGAAGAAAATTCACTACCTTAGCGGCGGAGCTATTCTGGTTAATACCAACGGTGTAGCGACACTGTATTATGGTTATACCGATTATCAGGGCAACCTGATGGCCATTGCCAACGAATCGGGAACGGTAGTGGAGCGTTACGCTTACGACCCCTGGGGTAAACGACGTAACCCTGCCGACTGGACACAGGATGATACCCGCACAAGTTGGATTATCGACCGTGGTTACACGATGCACGAACACTTGGATGCGTTCGGGATTATTAATATGAACGGACGGGTTTATGATCCGCTGACAGCGCAGTTCTTCTCGCCCGACCCGTTTGTACAGGCACCGGGGAATTGGTTGAATTACAACAGGTATGCGTATGCTTACGGCAATCCGTTTAAATATGTCGATCCGGATGGGGAATTTATTGTATCAGCGATTATTGTTGGTGCAATGGTAGGAGGATTTTTCGGAGGCATGCAAGCTGACAGAGCTGGTGGAAGTTATTGGGGAGGATTTTTGAAAGGTGCTTTAATTGGAGGATTGTCGGGTGCTGCAGGAGCGGCTGTTAGTGCAGTAGTTGCAAGTTCTATTTCCATAGGAGGATTTGCGGGCGGTTTTATTGCAGGAGCTGCCGGGGGGGCAACTGGTGGATTTATTTCCGGAACACTGAATAATATTGGAACAAATAATAATGTTTTACTTGGTGGGTTAAAAGGTGCAGTAATCGGGGGACTTGTTGCAGGATTGATAAGTGGTACTATTGCTGGAATAGATGCTGTAAAGAGTGATGCGAGTTTCTGGAATGGGCGAATTAGTGAAGCGGGAGGATATGCTGGCCCTGGGCGATTCCTCAACGAGGAAATACCAGCAGGAGCAAGACCAACAGAAACTGGAGAAATTTCTACTTTACCATCAAATAAGGATTATGGAAAATATGGTATGACACGAAGCTATGCTAATGGAGACTCCAAACCACACTTTGGAGTTGATTACGGTGGAGAAGTAGGAGATAAAGTGACTGCCATGTATGATGGACAAGTTACACGTGTAGGATTAGGTAAAGCTTATGGCCCAAATGCTGTAAGAACACAATCAGTTATAAACGATAAAATCTACAATGTGGATTATGGACATTTATCAAAGAGTGCCGTAGTTGTCGGAGACAAAGTTTCATCAGGCACATCAATAATTGGATCTATGGGAAGAGCCGGTATTCCTTCTTATGCGCCAACACATGTACATATTGCTGTATGGAGAGCATTACCAAACGGTTTAATGGGATTTGTGATGCCTCATTTTTAAAAACAAATTGAATTCCAATGAAAACTATTATTTTTTTATTTTTTTATTTACTAATGACATCATGCCATTCGCAAAATGATATAAAAATCAAATATAATTTTGATAGATATGATTTGCTTATTGGATATTGCGAATATAATTCGTTGATAGAATTATATAAGGATAAAATTTTAATTTTTAGAAACTGTGGTGGAGATGGAGATTATGAATTTATTGATACTTTAAAAATTAATGATGATGATTATCCTGATTTTTTATTTATTCTACGCTCTGACGATTATTTCACTGTATATTCTTTATTATCTGAAGAAAACAATAAATACTCTCAAGTGCGATATAAAGATTTTAGCTATGGAGATATTTATTGTAATGTTGGGAGTAATCATGTAAAATATATTTATTTACAGGATGTTGACAGAAAAGGCAAAAAAGAAGTTCTGATAAATGTTATAGTGGATAAGAAGTCAGGTAAGATAATAAAAACGAGTTGCTCAGATACTTTAAAGTTGTAAGGATTAGGTGTTTATGGAGTTGCCAGTTTCGGTGGTACTGTCGGTTACAATTCTAAGAATGACAGTTGGAGCTTTACCGGGAATACTTCTCTGATGGGAGTTTATGCTTACGGCGGATACGATACGAAAGCAGGATTGATAGCAGGTGGAGGATTGGGATTTGGAGGTGGTGGAGGGGCTTTGGGTTTCAATACTAATCTTACAAGCGCGGGAGTCAGTCGGAGCAAGAACGGCGGATGGAGCGCAAATTTTCTAGGAATGCATAGGGAGAATCAGGGCTTACTTTTGATCCGAGCATTGGGGGGAGTTGTAAATTTGAAAGTTTTATCTCTGAACAAAAATCAGGTGCATTATCCGAAATAAGTTATGAAGATGCATTAAAACTTGCCAAAATATACAATAACCTTACGACGACTGATTCAAACGATGATATACTAAGAGAAAGAATAAAAATGAATTTAATGGATTTCAAGAAGGAAAGGAGGTTCATACAATAACAACTCGCACAAATGATTATGGTATGGATAGCTATGGAAAATATATCAATAGTAAAGGTGAAATTATTAATGGTTATTTCAAACATCCGTTAATTGGTAGAAGATCAATGTATATTTCACCAGGCATACAATCGAGAATGTAAAATAAACTGTGTCAGTAAAGAATAAAAATAATTTTATAATTTTACAACACCGTTTTATTTTATGGAAGAATTTGATTACAAGGCTTTTCAAGCCAAAGTGTTAGAGTAGATTAAATCTGGCAAACCCTTATTGGGCAAAGATGGAGCCTTTGCTCCTTTGTTGGAAAACATTCTCAATGCTGCCTTAGAAGGCGAGATGGACGCTCATTTAAACGTTGAGGAGCGTAGTACGGGTAATCGTCGTAATGGACGTATGTCAAAGCAGGTTCAAACCCAATAAAAAGTGTATTTCCACAGACTGTGGTTCAAACCTGTGTAGTGCATCAAATCCGTAATTCTATCAAATATGTTGCAAGCAAAAATCAGAAGATGTTTATGAAAGATTTGAAGCTGGTCTATCAGGCTGTAAGCAAAGAGCAAGCTGCAGTTGAACTGGATAGTCTGGATTCAAAATGGGGCAAAGATTACCCGATGGTCATTAAATCATGGCGTGATAACTGGGAAAAACTAACAGCCTACTTTGAGTTCTCGGATGCTATCCGAAGAATAATATATACCACAAACACTGTGGAGGGTTATCATCGTCAAATACGGAAAGTTACCAAAAACAAAGGCGTATTTACCAATGATACGGCATTGGAAAAACTAGTGTATCTGGCATACCGAAATATCCGAAAGAAATGGACCATGCCTTTATCAAACTGGGGTTTAACTGCTCAACAATTGGCAATTAAGTTCCCGGAAAGATTCTCTTTGTTTGAATAAAATTGTAAAATCATACAAATGTCCGTACTATTTATTATTTTTGCCATCGCCTAACAAAACTCAAGATCTTCATTATCCATTATTTAAAAATCGGATAGTTTAATGTCTGGAGATTTAAAAAGAATTTTAGCTGACACAGTTTAATTTACACTACCTAGTCAGTATTAAATCTTTCAAACCAGACTATTTAAAAATTCGTTATGCTTACCCTGATACTGGTAGGTTTAGATTTGTAAAATGGTCGAATGTGCCATACAGATTTTTTATAATGCCTCCTCTCTTGCCACCCAGTCTTGTTTACTCAAAGTTATCCGGTGGTCACATGATATCTTTTTGTCCATTTTGTGGTATAAATCTATTTGATTTTTATGTCAGAAAGCGAAATATTTTTGAATATATCAACGTCGAGGAAAATGAATCAATTATTTAACTAAAAATATCAAATGTATATATTTTGTTATTTATTTGAAGTATAGATTCGCATTATTGTATCACTATCCAATAAACAGATAGAGAATGAAGTAATATTATATCATTAGGGTTTGGATAAAAAAACTTCGATAGTGTTTAATGATTTGAAATGTAGTAAGTTATATCGCAAAAAACATGTCTCGGTCAGAACTCGTAAGTTTGCAGAATGCAGATCTGAATCGCCCTTTGTGACTATTTGCTGCGTATAATCGCGAAGAAGAAATAGGGACTGAAACCAACTCTTCATATAATCTCTAATTCTATCAGACAAATCTTCTTCACAAGAGGAGACATCCGGGACTTTCAAACCTGCCGAGTCGTTTAATGTTTCGGAGGAGGAGACTCTTGCAGGCAACTTACTTGATAGTGAAATTTCCCGGTACAGCAATGAATATACAATACTATACGCCTACCATACAATAGCAGGTAGTAGTAAAAAAGTCTCTGATATAAGGAATATTCAAGATGGTTGGAAGCTTCCTTACTTTCAGTTTAAACTTGATTTCATAATTTGGATTAATGAGATAATAATCCTGGCCTATTATCGATAATTTGTTGTTTTCCAGAATTTTATGAAATCTTCTTATGCTGATTCTGGTGGCTCTGATTTCAATCAGTGTTGAAATTGTATCATCCGATTCGCCGAACATTTTCAAAATAGATCTAAAAGCCCTTGGTGGTAATAAATGAATGTAGGGCATATTACTTAAAAACTTACTGCTACAAATTTGCTGATGACCTCCAAAAGGCATTCGCCAGGGTGGAAAAGCAAAAAAAACCTTTCCTTCCGGCTTCAGGTATTTTTTCATATTTCCCAAAAATAACTCCTGATTAGGAATATGCTCAATTGTATCACGCATGATAATCAGGTCCAATGCAGCAATATCTCCGGGTTTTATATCATAGATATCCGCTGCAATCAGCGTCAGATTTGATTTCAGGGGGTGATTCTCATAAAATTTCTTTCCATTTTCAATCTTATTGGCGGCCATATCAATTCCAATAACCTTGCAACAGGATCAAGCAAACCAGTTTTAAACTTTTTGGGCAGTAGTGAATTAATATTGCGGTGAATTTGCTACTTTTGTGCGCGACCTTTAGATACTTTTCTGTTAGTGTAACCGGGCTATGATATGAATCATTTGTTTTTTTGGAATGCTAAACGGGAGAGCAGAAACGGGTCGGGCTGCAAAACAACGGGGATTTTAATTTTATGCATGCCGCAATAAACAAATATAATATGGTGCTATGCTTACAAATACAAAATATTGGGAAAATACCTATAAAGTAATACTGAAAGAATTACAGCCTTTTTTGACACTTTCTTATCTCATTGCTATTGGTATAGGAATGATTTTTACTTATCACAAGTATTCGACATTTGGAATTAACATCTTTGAATATGCGGATGTGTTCGATTTTTTAATTGCTCCGTTTTCCGATTTGAAAATACTGATATATACGGTTTTTTCTTTAACTATAACCTATCTGATTTTAAAATTTGATTTGATTGCCGAGCGGAAATATCCGACAGTATATTCAAAATCAGTTTTCGGATTAAACAAAAAAAACTGGTATAATTATGTTAGATATCCTTCGTTTGGACTCATATTTCTTCTTTACCTGTCTATTTCTGCTGATACATATGGGAAGATTTCAAAAAAACAAATTTTGGAACAACATCCAATTGAGGTCATTTTTTCAGATAGTCAGCGCCAAACAGGCAAAGTAATAGGGAAAACAAAAGAAGTGCTTTTTCTGGCAGAGGGGAACAGTGTTAATGCCATTCCGATAGCAGCATTTGTTAAAATGATTGAGGTGAAAAGATAATAATGTTAATACGGGGGAGTCGTTGTTAAAGGTAAAAATCACTGCTTGAATTAATTGATTGGTACCGATCTGCAAAAAATGCAAGCGGGATTTATTTCAATGTAATTTTCTTATGTGCTATTTTCCCTTTTACTACTTGTATTTCAACAGTTCTTCCTCCGCTGGCATGCAGCTTGAAGTGTACATCCTGCTCCACCGGCCAGGCGGGAAGCAACAGCAACTCGCCGGTTTCGGTTTCCTGCATCAACATTTCCTGCAAGCCGATCATGCCGCTACCCCCGTGGTTGTGATCGGGCGACCAGTCGAAGCCCGGGCCCCAAAAAGCAGGAAAACGGTAGGGGCCGTCGGCCAGCTTTTGCCGGTTGAGCTCCCAGGCCTCGGCGGTTAAACCCAGGCAGGCTGCAAAAATATTATCCTGTTTCCAGCCCACCGTGCTCCTGAACCGTACCGCATCCTCGTCGTGGTACCAGGTGTTGCGGGCCAGCATCAGGCTATCGTTGGCCACATTGAAATAGCGCCAGGGGAATACGGGATACAGCTGCGGAACCTCGGTATTGTTGATTCGTTCCCACGATAAGGCCGGCGCCAACATCCGCCGGCCGTCGCGCTCGCGAAGCGGAAGAGGAGGAATAAGTTGCAACAGCGAATCGATTTCAGTCATGCTCAGCGAATGTCCGGTTGCCGAAGCACCCTGTTCCGGGAGCCGGCCGTTCGTGTTACCGGCTTGCTTCACTTCTTTTAAAGTCGACAACACCCGCCTCAATCCCGCGATCGTATTGGCCGGATTATGGGCCATCTTGTACGTCTCGCAGGCCGAGCCCGGGTAGATGATCAACTGGTTGTTGCCATCCAGCTTTTTTCTTCCGCGTTGTTGGGCCCTCCAGGCATAATGGTTGGTGAAAAACAACACGGAACTCTCCACCAGCGGCAGGTACTTGCCGATATCGGCACCGGCATACCGGCCTGTCTCCAATATCATCTGGCAGAATTCGAGCACCGTTTCCCACTGGTACTCCAGCCATGCGTTGTACTCAATTCCTTTGTCGAAATCAGCCGGACGTTTCCATCCGTATTCCGAAGGATTGGGTAAACCGAAATTTTCCAGCTGTTCGGTGAAGCAGGCGCCTGCATGATTCCAGTAGGTGCGGGTGCGCAATTCGGCCATGGGTAGTATGTTCAGGTAGAAGTCGAACTGCGGTCTCATGAGTTCCGCATCGCCGCTTTTCAGCATCGGCCAGTACACCAGGCGCTGATTCTGAGCCGTGAACGTACCGCCGCCCCACTTCCGGTAATCCGGCGTAAAGACCTGGGTAGCGTCGACATATTCGGGATCGAAGGTAAATAGTCCGCCGTTGAACCGGGTGGGAGCCGATCCGTAGGCATTACACGCCAGCATATAGCGGAAGAGGGTGTAGTTACGGGCCATCGTGGCTGCCTCGCCGGTGGCGACAATAAAACTGCGCTCCCAGAATTGCCTCCACCATGCCTGTGTGTTGCGCCGGTCGTGTTTCCCGATAGCCGCCGCCGTCCGCTCCAGGGCCTGTTTCCAGTCGGCGATATCGGTGGTTTGTTGATTGTGAAGCACCAACGCGAAACCTCCGGAGCGCAGTGCCGGCCGGCTGATGAAGTTCCAACTCTGCCATGGGTGAGGGGTTGTTTCATGCAAGTGGGTGATCCCGGCAAACTCCAGTTCCTTGCTCATCAGCATCCCGCCGCTCACCAGGTTGGCCAGCGGATTATAAGGCGCTTCTTTCAATCCCTGTTGCTGCAACGCGACCTCAACCACGGTCTCCTGCGGATTCCGATGAAAAAAATACAGCCGCTTGCCTTGCACCTCCATCGAATCGCGACGCATCAGCAAGCCAGCAGGCGGCGCCCATTTGTAAGTGTTTTGCTGACTTTCGCCTTTCACGAGCGCCCGGTCGGCCGCACGCCAGCTTTCGTACGACACCAGCATCCTCCGTGGCGTTTTCGATTGCATACTACAATGAATCACAGGCTTATGTACATCCACCCAGATAAGCAATGTCGCATCGTCCGCTTTGATCTGCACCGAACCTTCCGAAAGTTGGAGTCGCTGCTCGAAGGCAGCGCTGCCGGCATTTCCCGCAGGAAAAGGAGTGGGCTGGAGCTCCACACGCATCCGTCCCAGCTTCAGCAAGGTATTGTTCTCGTCCCAGGCGCCGCTCCGGGCTATGTAAAAATACAGCACTCCGTTTTCGACCCATACATTTAACCCGATATCGCCGCCTCCGCAAGGCATCGATTCCGAGGAGTTACGGGAGGGACTCGTCCAGATATAATCCTCCGGAACAGGTGTTGCCGGATAGGCCGCCTGATCGGCAGCGAGGCCTCCGGGGTTGGAGCCGATAGCAGGCAAGCGGTTAGCTGCCGCCGGCTGAAGTACTAAACAGGCCAGTGCAACTGTGGTAACCAGTGCGGTATGAAACAGGCTCTTCATAGCTGATCTCATTATTCCCAGTCGTCGGAGCGAAACGACGATACGGGCAGTCCTTCGGTGCCGGTTAAGTCTCCCTTCACGTAATTGCCGAAGGCATAGCGCACTGCCACAGGCCGTTTTACCTGCTCGCTGTGTACATAAACCTTGCTGCGCACTATCCAGGCCCGGGCAGGATAGAAAACACGGTCGGCCCCGGCTACGGTAAACAGTTTCGATTCGCCGCCGGGAGCCGTGAGCCACATATCGGCTTTATCAAAACTCACGATCAGAGTATCGTTGCTGATTTCCATCGATTTGTATTCCGGGCTTTCGCTGGCAAATCCTTTCATGCCGTAGGTCTTTGCAAGTGCCAGCAAGGCCAGCCGTTCGCCGGCAAGTTGTTTGCAGGGAGGATGTATTCCTTCCTGCTGGCCGGCATCGAGCAATACGGCCATGCCGGAGGATGGAATGCTCTTGCTCGCGTTGAGTTGTGCCTCGCGTAAGTAGGCCGAGTTGATCACGGGTTGTCCCGGAGGGGTAATCAGGCTGTAATCGTAGGGTGCGATCTGGCAGTAATAAAAAGGCAGGACATCGCCGCCCCCTGGTTCGTGGGTGGTTCCGGCGCCTTTCCCGGCTTTTGCCGGCATTTCAGGTGTGATGCGCCATGCCTTTCGCCAGCCTTCCACCATCGTTGTGAGCATGGCCGTGTAGCTGTGGGCCCGGTCGTAATTGGTTTCACCCTGGTACCATATTATTCCTCTCACCGGGAAGCCGGTCAACGGTTGTACCATAGCATTGTACAAGGTGGTGGGAGTGCGGTTTTTTTCAATAATCGCCTGTTCGTTTTCCGGGATTTTTACTTCCGGAAAACCCGAAAGCATATCCTTGCTCATCCAGGCCTCCACGCTCGATCCGCCCCAGGCGCTCACCACCAATCCCACCGGTACATCCACCAGTTGGTGTATCAATTTGCCAAAATACCAGGCGGTAGCGCTGAATTCGCGTACCGTTTCCGGGTCAGCCTCCTGCCATTGTCCGTTTATATCGGTTTGCGGTGCGATGGTGGAGTTGCGCTTAACGGTGAAGAGCCTGATCGAGGGGTAACTGCTCTTCAGTATCTCCATGTTCGATCCCTCCACCGGCTGATTTTTAAATCCTTTCATCGGCATCTCCATATTGCTCTGTCCCGCACACAGCCACACTTCGCCCAGCACGATATTCATCAGGGTCAACTCCTGGCCGTCGCTGAAGCGAATGCTGTGCGCCTTCCCGTCGGCAGCGGGCGTAGGTACCCACAGGCTCCAGCTGCCGTCGGCCGCTGCACGGGTACTTTGTTTGCATGCCGCCCAGCTAGCCTGCATCGTCACCGTTTTTCCGGGCGTGGCCCATCCTCTGAAAAATGCCTTGGTGTTTTGTTGGATGACCATATGGTGGCCATACTGCGCCGGCAGACGGATAGCCGCAAAACTAACCACCGCGCCCAGCATGAATAGAGCAAAAAGTGAAATGTTACGTACTGTCATTGTTCTCTGTGCTTATAGGTTTAAAAATAGTAGACGCAGCCGGTTGTGTTTTGTCCTCTTCCCGGTGTGGTTCTGAAATCTTTTTTGTATTTTTGTGCAGTAGCCGCATAATCCTAGCATGTGAGTTCCATACGTCCCGTAAAAAAGTAAAACTATCGTATGAAATTATTCAACACCTTTTGTTTTATCTTCTTTGTTGCGCTGTTGTCGGGAAATGCAGTATTAGCCCGGAAGTCGTATCGACATGAAGCCCTGAAGGCCCAGCATGAACGAGATACGGCAACATGGATGAAAGCCTTGAAGTTTTATGGCGACTCGTTGAGTGAAGCCGGGGAATTTAACGCCAGCGATAGTATTTTAATTCGGGCCGTGTCGCTGGCTGTCGCGACCGCCGATCGTTACGAAACCGGAATTTTATATAATTTATTGGCTACCAATGCGAGTTATTCCGGTAACCGTCCGTTAGCCCTGAGTTATTATCATAAAGCCCTGAAAGAATTTTATGATATTCGTAACGCCGATAAAGTTGCTATGATTATGATGAACATGGGTTCGGAATATGAATATGCCGGCAACTTGAAATTAGCCATCGCCTACAAACTGAAAGCGCTCGAAAATAAAATTGCTTCGGGTAACCGTCGGAACCTCGATTATTATTATCAGCATATCGGACAATTGTTCAAGGAAACGGATGCCGATAAATGGGAAAAGTATGTCCGTAAAGCCTATGAGGTTTCGAAAACGCTGGAAGACAGTCGGTTTCATACTAAAGCGGCCATTTTTAACGACCTGGGAGGAATTTGTAAATTACGGGGGCGCAACGATGAAGCGTTAGCCTGGTACGATTCAATGTTGCATATTTCGGTGGCCAATAAGTATCTCACAGGGCAGGGAACAGCCTATTCGAACCGAAGTTTACTGTACATGAGTCAGCAAAAGTACGACAAAGCCTTGAACGACATCCTGAAAGCGATTTCAATTGCAGATAGTACAGGAAAAGTGTATGCCCAGATCCTCGATCGTATTCATGCGGCCAATATTCTTGAAAAGATGAAGAGATTTGATCTGGCCACGCAGTATGCTACCGGTGCTTTGGCAAAAGCGAAGGTATTAAAGTATTATCCGGAAGAAGAAAATCAGGCGCATTTGGCGTTGGCGCGTATCGGCGAGGGCTCGCGAAACTGGAAAATGGCTTACGAACATTACAACGCTTATAAAGAAGGAATGGATTCGCTTCGAAGTGCTGATGTTGAAAAAAACATGCACGATCTGGAAGTGAAATACCAAACGGCCGAAAAGGAAAAAGAAATCGAGCGGCTCGATTATGAAAACCGGATGAAAACAATTCGCCTGGAGCGTTGGAAAATGCAGCTGATTATGTTGGCTGTGGTCGTTCTGTCGTTGGCCGCTATCTGGTTTCTGTGGTCGCGGCGAAAACTCTCCGAAAACCGTAAACAACAGGCCGAATTGCGGGAGAAATTGCTTCGTTCGCAAATGAATCCACATTTTATATTCAATACGCTTAATGCTATTAATCAGTATGTTCAGGCCGATAAGAGCAGCGAAGCATCGGATTATCTTACCCGGTATGCCCGGCTTATGCGCCAGATTCTGGAATATTCTACTGAAAAGTATATTGTCTTGTCCGACGAGATTGAATTGCTCACCAATTACCTGCTGATGCAACAGTTGCGATTTGGGAATCGTTTTTCGGTATCTGTGCGAACCGAAGGTGATCTGGATCCTGAAAGCCTGGAAATTCCTCCCATGATTGCTCAGCCTTTCGTGGAAAATGCGGTGGAGCACGGTGTAAGAGGAGTTGAAAATGGCAGGATAGAAGTGGTGTTCGCTCTGGTGGGGAAAAAACTGATTCTTACGGTTACCGACAACGGTCGGGGTATACAGGAAAGCTCGCAGGAACATCGTTCGATGGCCCTGAATATTACTCGCGAACGATTGCATATGCAGGGAAATAGTGCCGATAGTTTGCTGATTGAAAGCCCGGTTCCTGAACTAGGTTGTGGAACGCGTGTTCGTATGGTCGTGCCCTGCAAGTATGATGCTGAAAGTTGATCGTAAAAAATATTACCTATGAAAATCCTGATTGCCGACGATGAAATCCCTGCCCGTAATCACCACAGACGGTTACTGAACGAATACTTCCCTGAATTACACCTCTGTGCCGAGGCATCTTCGGTGGAAGAGGCCTGGGACTCGATTCGATTGTTTAGCCCCGATTTGGTATTGCTTGACGTGGATATGCCCGATGGTTCGGCGTTCGATTTACTTCGTAAATTTCCGGAGATACCTTTCAGTATCATCTTCATTACTGCTCATGAAAAATACGCGTTGCAGGCGATTAAATTCAGCGCACTCGATTTTCTGTTAAAACCTTTTACCGAAGCTGAATTTGCCGATGCTATCCGTAAAGCGATTCGTAAACACGGCGCTTCCGAAACGGTACTTCAGTTAAAAACCCTGATGCAAAATCTAAACCCGGAACGAAGTGAGGAACGCATTGTTTTGAGAACAGCCAATTCGATTCATGTGGTAGCTCTGACAGAAATTATTCGCCTCCAGGCCGATGGGGCTTATACTACCTTCTTTTTTCAACACCGTAAACCGATCGTGGTGTCACATAACTTGAAAGAATACGATGGAATGCTTGCCGGTAAGGGTTTTGTGCGCTCGCATCAGTCGCATATGGTGAACCTTCGCCAGGTGAATTCCTTTCTTAAAACCGATGGAGGAGCACTGGCATTGGCCGATGGCTCGAGAGTGCCCGTGGCTACACGTTATAAGGAAAGGGTGTTGGATGCCATTGCACGGATTTAAATTTTTCACGGGCAGTTGTCAACTGCGTTGATGCTAATATCAACTGTCGGGATATTCTTTTTGATGACTATCTAATTTTGTAATCAGTTTTTCCTGGTGTAATTAAATTAATAGTTGATCATGATGAAACCTTATTCCTTTTTGTTGAGCGCTCTTTTTTTACTTCAGAGTGTTTTTTCGCAGGGTGATGTGAAAGTAGTTCACAACGAAACGGCCGGACTGCTCGGTCTGGAAGTATCGCAGACCGATTACGAAACGGTGAAGGTATTAACCGTTACCGGTAAACTCAATGCGTACGATTTTATTTATATTCGTAAATTCTTGTTGCTCGATTCGCTGAATTTAGCGGGTGTTACCATCGAAGAGTACGATGGGGAGGTGTATCATGTGAATAATTTTACCTTCTATGCAGCCAATGAATTTCCTCATGCCGGCCTTCGTAATTCGCCGGTTAAAAAAGTGGTTTTTCCTTCGGGGATTACTGCTATAGGTAAAGAAGCGTTTAAGAATTCGGGGCTTACCGGATCGGTTACGATTCCTTCCGGTATTACGAAGATTGATGCAGACGCATTTGGAAGGTGCGACGAAATTACCGGTGTGCAATTTCCCTCCGGGTTGCTTACTATCGGAAATGGAGCCTTTGCCGAATGTACCGGATTGCGCGATTCGCTGGTTTTTCCCGATGGATTGACGACTTTGGGCGATGAGGCGTTTTTCCTGTGTACCCAACTCCCGGGATACAGGGCTTTCCCCACTTCGCTCACACGAATTGGAACGTATGCTTTTCGCGAATGTGTGGCTATGAAACAGGAGGTGGTGTTGCCTGCTTCTATTCTATCGTTCGGAATAGGTAGCTTTATTTCTTCGGGTGTCACATCGGCTATCATCCTGCGCGATACCATTCCTTATGGTGTTTTTAACAATTGCCTTGACCTTGAAAAAGTCAGGTTGCCTGTGGCTAAGACTATCATGCCGGAAGCCTTCGTTTCGTGTAAAAAAATTAAAACTATTCATCTGCCTGCTACGCTTGTATCGATGGATGTCGATGCACTGGCCAATTGTACAGGACTTGATACTATTTTTTCCGATAATCCGATTCCTCCGGTTCTTGGCTATAGCTCGCTTTACGGAGTAAGCCGAACAACTTGTAAAGTGATGGTGCCTAAATCGGCTATAGAGCTTTATAAAGCAGCGCCTGTATGGAGCGAATTTGCGGAAAATATAGTGAACAATGATACACAGGCACCCTGTTTGGTTTTTCAATACCCGGGCACGCACAGTAGTGTAACTCTTACTCCTTCAGTACGATTGGATTGGAACGAAAAAGTAGCATTCACCGATTTGTTTTCGGTTCAGATTCTGAAGAAAAGCAACAACGAAATGGTGTATGCCTGGGGCAGTGGAAATCGGGTGAATACCGACAGTATGACTACCTATCTTGAACCTATTCGCTATACGAGCCTTTTGCCGGCAACAACCTACGAAGTGCTTATTGCAGCGGGGTCGTTCACCGATTTAAGTGGAAATGTTTTTCCGATTACCGATGCCCGGTATGAGTTTACCACCGGTACGGGCTCTTCTATTTCCACTCTTGATTTTAAGAAAAGTGAATATGCGCACAAGGGAACTCAACAACTCGGTTTTGTGAAATCTGCGATTCCCTGTATGTCGGACCTGATTGCCCAACGAACCTATTATACGCATCGTTTTTACAGTCGTGATACTTTTACAGAATCGGCTGTCGATTTTACGGTACAACAGTATACCGATGAATGTTTGTATGAGACTCCCGCCAACTATTCTTCGGTGCCTTATGCGTCGGCCGATACTACAGCGCTCGTGTTGTGGCAGGCTACCGAATATTCGTTGTATCCCTATTCTCAGAAAAAAGCCTGCTTTGATTTCTCCGGTTTTCCATCGGGTGCACGTATCACCGATGTAGTGGTTCGGGTGTCGGCCAATGCATTCCAGGGGCTGCGGAACGAGCTTTTTATCAAGACCTATTATTCCAATCAGACTGTCGGTTCAATGGCACTGAAAGGTACCGATAATTCCGGTTTTTTCGATTATGAATCCGATGCATACGGGAATAAGTATTATTATCGCGAGATTCATTTTCCGGTGCTCCCGGGCGAACAAATCGATTCGTTGGTGGTGGAACGCGACGGGCATCCGGTAGTGAAAATCATGCGCCTTCAGCTGTATTTCGAGGTGACCGCAAAACCGGTAGTAAATCTTGGACCGGATCGTGTTGTGTGTGCCAACAGCAACGAATATTTAGATGCCGGATATTTTCCCGGTGCGTCTTACAAATGGAGTACAGGTGCCAAATCGCAACTCATCCCTCTTAAAGGCACCGGCGATTATTGGGTAGAAGTGACGAATCAATTGGGCTCATCCCGCGATACCGTTCATATTGATACCTATGTAATGCCAAAGCATGCATTTAACGACTCTATTGTTTACAAATGTACGGGAGAAGATGTCACTCTGAGTGCTTATTATCGTCCGGAATATACCTATTTATGGAATACGGGAGCTACCACCCGTTCTATTGTCGTGTCGGCCGAAGGGCTTTATACCTGTGAGGTGTCGAATGGCGGTTGCACTATTATCGATAGTGTAGGAGTGGTGAATAAGGCCGTTAATCTGGTGTTTACGTTGTCGCCTTGTTGTGTGGCTGGTTACGACGATATTCAGGGAGAATTATATAAAAAGAATAGTTCCGATACCTACGATTTATACGATTCGATAATCATGTACGGAGATAGGGCTGTATTTAGCGGGTTACCCGATGGCGATTATATCTTCAGAGCTCACTTCCTTAAGTATTCCAACGGGACTGAGAATCCATGGGTCGATACCTATCATAATGGTGCAACTTCGTGGACTCATGCTACAGCTATACGGGTTGAATGCGATACCGATACTACTATCACTGTCCCACTGAAAACAAAGGCAGAAATTACCGATCTGGTTTCTCGTCGGACAGCTGGATTCGAAGTGCTTGTACATCCGAATCCGGTGGCAGAAAAAGCAATACTTACATTAAAAAGCGATACCGGCTCACCGCTTACCATTCGCCTGGTGGATTTGACAGGTAAACTGGTGATGCTCGAACGGATGGAGATGCAGCAGGGTGAATCTCGCTTTGAATTATTAAACCGTGGTTGGCAGGGCCTGTACTTGTTGCAACTTACCACTGACAAGGATACAAAAGTTCACTCAATAATATTTAAAGCTATGTAAACCAGGAATATCTGTTTTGTGGATTCAGAAAAGCGGGTGTCGTCGGAAAAGATGATGCCCGTTTTCGTTGTTGCCGCCCCGAAGTAGTTGCCGGTTGAACAGAATCGGATCGTGTGTGTTGTTTCTGTATAAAATGAATTTATCAGAAAGAAGATGATGCAAGTAAAACCGGATGTGGAATTCCGCAAAGCCACCGAAGCCGATCTCGACCGAATCTGGACGATCATTCAGCAGGCCATCCGCCGCCGTCGCGCCGATGGCAGTATTCAGTGGCAGGATGGTTATCCCAATCCCGACGTCATCGGCCTGGATATTCAAAAAGGGGCCGGCAATGTGGCGGTGGTGGATGGAGAGGTGGTGGCCTATGGCGTAATATTAATCAACGACGAGCCCGAATACGAGCGCCTTCACGGAAAATGGCTCACCGGCGGCGATTATGTGGCCGTGCACCGCATTGCGGTGGCCGATTCGCACCTGGGGCAGGGCCTGGCGGCAGCCATGATGCAACATGCTGAATATAAGGCGCGCGAATGGAATGTGGCGAGTGTTCGCGTCGATACCAATTACGACAACCATGCCATGTTGCACATTTTCGATAAGCTCGGATTTATCTACTGCGGCCAGGTATACTTTCGCGGTTCGCCGCGCCGCGCCTACGAGAAAGTGCTTGTGCCTTGAAATTTTTTCGTAATTTTGTAGCTGTGTCCGAAGGCTGGCTTTAGTCGCCGCTGTTCAGGGCAATGAGGTCGAATCTTTTTTTTAATTAAGTTGTAAAATATGAAAGTTCTAGTTCGTAGTGTATTGCTGGCACTGATGGTGCTCCTTGCGCCTTCGGTGGAGGCGAAAAAACCGAAGACACTTCAGTACGATAACCCGTTGGCGCTGCAACGTGCCGACCCGTTCATCGCCCGTGCCGACGGGATGTATTATTTCATCGCTACTGTTCCCGAGTACGATCGTATAGAGATTCGTAAATCAAAAACCATCAACGGAATCAAAACGGCCGAGCCGGTAGTGGTGTGGCGTAAAAAGTCGCAGGGTCCTATGGGAAATCATATCTGGGCGCCCGAATTGCACCGTATCGGCGGTAAGTGGTACATTTATTTCGCTGCCGGATCGGCCGAAGAGAAGTGGAAAATCCGTATGTATGCACTCTCCAACCCTTCCAAAGACCCTACAAAAGGGGTATGGACCGAAGAGGGGCAGGTGAAAAGCAATATCGATCAGTTTTCGCTGGATGCCACCACCTTCGAACACCGCGGCCAGCGCTACATGATCTGGACCGACCGTGCTCCGGCTGCGAAAGTGAATACCAGCTTGTTTATTGCAAAAATGATTAATCCTACCACCCTCGATTCGAAACAGGTGGTGATTACAACTCCCGAATATCAATGGGAAGAAAGAGGTCACCGGGTGAACGAAGGCCCGGCGGTTCTGATCCGTAACGGAAAAGTATTTGTCGCTTTCTCGGCCAGCGCCACCGATGCCAATTATTGCATTGGGTTGTTGTGGGCCGACGAGAATGCCGATCTTACCGAAGCTTCGTCGTGGAATAAACTTCCCGAGCCGGTGTTTTATACCAACGAGCGCCTGAAACGTTTCGGGCCCGGTCATAATAATTTCGTCAAGGCCGAGGATGGTAAAACCGATTTGATCGTATACCATGCCCGCGATTATAAAGACATCAAGGGCGAACCGCTCTACGACCCGAACCGGCATACCCGTGTACGGGTGCTGCGCTGGACGGCCGACGGCATGCCCGATTTCGGTCAGGAACGCGACGATAATGAATAAACTTCCTGCTGTATGAAATCGCTTGAAGCATTAAATGCGCTCACGGCTTCCAACCTGATGGGACATTTCTCCATCGTGTTCGTGGAGATCTCGGAGGCTGCCCTCGTGGCGTTGATGCCTGTGGATGAGCGGCATGTGCAACCCTTCGGACGGCTGCACGGCGGTGCATCGCTGGCGCTGGCCGAGTCGGTGGCAAGCGCGGGTTCGTGGGCTTTGCTCGACAACGACCGCGCTGCCGTGGTGGGGTCCGAAGTAAATGCCAGTCATGTGGGTACTGCGCGCGCCGGATCGGTGGTTACCGCTTCGGCCAGGCTCCTGCACCGCGGCCGCCTGCACCATGTGTGGGAAGTGAAAATCACGGATGAAGGAGGAAAACCGGTATCCTACTGCCGGGTTACCAATACTATTGTTATACCAAGCTGAATGTCGGAGATTGATTCAACCGGATTGTTCGATCTGCTGAGAGAACGACATATTCCTTTTGCGCTGTACCGGCTGCCCGGCGATGCGCCTGCACGGCTGATGCTGCAATATTCGTCGATGCCCATGGAGCTCGCCGATGTGGCTGAATTACCGTCGCTTCCGGGCTTTCTGATGGCGCCCTTTCCCGTCAACGGAGGAGAGTCCACCTACCTGCTTCGTCCCGATATCGAATGTGCGGTGGACGAAGCCCTGCTGTTGGCCGGCGATCAGCTGCGCTCCTGCACGCTGTTTCAACATCTGCCTTTTCCCGGCAATACAACCGCGACGGTCACCCGCGATGCGTATGTAGAACGGGTGCGGACGGCTGTGGATACCATCCGGAAAGGCGAGTTTTCCAAAGTTATTATCTCGAAAAGCAAGCAGTTGCAACGTCCCGAAGGTTTTCGGCCCGAAAAGCTGTTCGACGATTTGTGCAAGGCCTATGCCCACGCCATGATTTTTTACTGGCAGCTGCCGGGCGTGGGAAGCTGGCTGGGGGCTACGCCCGAAATTTTAATGAGCGAGACGGATGGACGTATTGTAACGTTATCGCTGGCCGGCACCCAGGCTGTGGGAAGTGGGGCCGTGGAGAATACCTGCTGGGGCGTTAAGGAGATTGCCGAACAGGCCTTTGTGTCGCGCTATATTGTTCAATTGCTCGATAAGATGGGCGTGGAGGATATGGTGATCGACGGGCCGAAGAATTTCAGGGCCGGTAATCTGGTACACCTCGCTACGGCTTTTGAGTTTGATGCGGATCACCTGAGGGTTTCGCGCGGAAGATTCGCGGCGGCCCTGTATCCTACGCCGGCCATCGCCGGATTGCCGCGCGACGAATCGCTACGGTATATACAGGCATCGGAAGGCTACAACCGGAGTTACTACAGTGGATTGGCCGGACCGGTACGCATGAGGCAGGAGACACATTTGTATGTCATGTTGCGTTGCATGCAACTTTTCGACGATCAACTTGTTTTCTACAGCGGGGCCGGGATTACCGCGAGTTCGGATCCCGAAAAGGAATGGCAGGAAACGGAGAATAAAATGAAAACGCTGCTTAATGTAATCGATGATTGTCAATTATAAGAGTGGCCTGCGATTAATAATTAATATGTACTGATTTTGTTCCGACTGGATATCAAACATTTGGCTGCGATTTGTGCTGCGTTGGGAGTGCGCAGGGCTGTGATAGCGCCGGGTTCGCGTAATACGCCGCTGACCCTGGCCCTCACGGCGCAACCCGGAATCGCGTGTTTTCCGGTGACCGATGAGCGGTCGGCGGGATTTTTTGCACTGGGGATGGCCCAATATTCCCGCGAACCGGTGGCGCTGGTGTGTACCTCGGGCTCTGCGGTGCTTAATTTTGCTCCTGCGGTGGTGGAAGCGTACTATCAAAACCTGCCGCTTATCGTGATTACTGCCGATCGTCCTTCGGAGTGGATCGATCAGTCCGACGGACAGACCATCCGCCAGCAGAATATCTATGCCAACTACATAAAAGGATCGTTTCAGCTCCCTACGGACCGGGACAGGGAGCCCGCCCAGGCGGGGAATGGTGTTTCCAGTTCTGCAGCGACAGCTGCTTTTTCCGACCGGATCGTGGCTCAGGCTATCGATACCGCCCTTCAATTTCCCCGCGGACCGGTACACATCAATGTGCCTCTTTCCGAACCGTTGTATGTCGACATGCCCGGCCATACTCCTCCGCCCCGTATTCTGCGCACCTTAGCCACCGACACGCTGCCTGCTGCCGAAACCGCCGGTTTGTTCGTGTCGTCGTGGAACAAAGCGTCGAAGCGGATGATTGTGGTCGGCACAGGGCATCCGGATGAGGCGGTGAACAGCTTGTTGAATGCGATTGCCGATACGACAGAGACCCTGGTGATAGCCGAAAATCTTTCCAATATCAACGGTCCGGGTATTGTTTCCACGCCTGATTTATTCTTTGCAGCACTGATTGAGGATGAAAAAGCGGCTCTCCGCCCCGATATGCTGGTTACCATCGGTCATTCGGTGGTGTCGAAGCAATTAAAAATCTATTTGCGAACGTACCAGCCGGCCGAGCATTGGCAGTTGCAGACGGAGCTGCCTTATGCCGACACCTACCGGGCGCTCACGCATATCGTGCCGGTGAAAGGGAGCCGGCTGTTGGAGCTGGTGCTTCCCGGCCGCGGTCGTGACGTTGGACCTTCTTTTGTCACAGAGGAAAAGCTGCCGGAGGTGATGTCCGGCGCAACGCGTACCTACCGGTCGCTCGTTTCCTCGGTATCCGGACGTATCCGCACCCTTTCGTCGGCTTACTTCCGCCGACTGCCGCACTGCGATATCGCTGTGTTGCGCGATTTGCTCCCGCTTGTTCCTCCGGGCTGGGTGGTGCAGCTGGCCAACAGTACCCCGGTGCGGATTTCGCAGTTTTTTGATACGCGAGCCGATCTCCGGTATTTCTGCAACAGAGGCACTTCGGGGATCGAAGGCAGCGTGGCTACGGCCGCCGGTTCGGCCCTGGCTTCAGGATTGCCCACCTTGTTCATCTCCGGCGACCTATCATTTTTATACGATTCCAATGGTTTGTGGAATACCAACTTTCCGTCGAACCTTAAAATAGTAGTCCTTAATAATGAGGGGGCTAATATTTTCAGCATGATTGGCGACCAGCAAGTGATCGAACGATGCCAGCCTTTTTTCGATGCGTCGCATTCGGTCGATTTGGAAGCCCTATGCAAGGCCTACGGGATTGAATACCGGCGATTGAGCGGCGAACCGGCAACTCCCGATCCGGGGCCCATTCATGCGATGCAATCGCGTGCTGCGGCAACAGCTTTACAAACTTTTGCCGGCTTTCTGGCCCTTCCCGGCGCGGCAGTGCTCGAAGTACGCACCGATCGCGCCATCAATGTAAGTTCTTATAAGCAATTATTTAAAACACTACAATAAAATGAGAAACTGGACTACCATTAAAGAATTTGAAGAAATTAAATTTGAATACTTCGAAGGGATAGCGAAAATTACGATCAATCGCCCGCGTTACCGCAATGCATTTACGCCCGATACCATCAAGGAAATGATTCAGGCGATGGCCTTTTGCCGCGATAGTCAGGATATTGCTACGGTGGTGATTACCGGCGAGGGCGATAAGGCTTTTTGTGCCGGAGGCGATCAAAACGTGAAGAATATTGCAGGCTATATTGGAAAAGATGGGGTTCCCCGTCTGAATGTACTCGATTTGCAAAAAATGATTCGCAGTCTGCCCAAGCCGGTGGTGGCCATGGTGAATGGTTACGCCATTGGGGGCGGCCATGTGCTGCACGTGGTGTGCGACCTGTCGATTGCCTCCGATAATGCTATTTTCGGACAAACCGGTCCCCGCGTCGGAAGTTTCGATGCCGGTTTCGGTTCGTCGTTTCTGGCCCGGGTGGTGGGACAGAAAAAGGCACGCGAAATATGGTTCCTGTGCCGCCAGTATTCGGCAGCCGAGGCGCTGGAGATGGGGCTTGTAAATACCGTTGTGCCTTTCGATCGGTTGGAAGATGAAACGGTGAAATGGTGCCGGGAGATGATGCAGCTCAGCCCGTTGGCGCTGCGTATGATCAAGGCCGGCCTGAATGCCGAACTCGACGGACAGGCAGGTATTCAGGAGCTTGCAGGTAATGCAACCATGTTGTACTACATGACCGAGGAAGCCCATGAAGGTAAAAAGGCTTTCCTCGAAAAACGCAAGCCCGATTTTAAAAAATACCCGAAACTCCCTTGAGGTCATAATTGTGAATTATCGGTGCTCGTGTAGTTGCACACCCTTGGATAAGTAACAATTTACAAGTTAAAAAATGAAATACTGGATCGAATCCATGCGCCTGCGAACCCTTCCGCTGGCGCTGGCCAATACAATTACCGGGAGTGCACTGGCCTGGGCGGCGGGAGCGTTCCGCTGGCCGGTACTGGTGTTGGCAGCCTTTACTACCTTGCTGTTGCAGATTTTGTCGAACATGGCCAACGATTACGGCGATTTTAAAAACGGTAAAGATACGGCCGAACGCATTGGCCCGCGCAGAATGGTGCAATCGGGGAAAATAAGTCCGAAGGCAATGTTGCGGGGAATTGTGGTGGTGGTAGTGCTGGCCATTGTCTCCGGTGTGTGGTTGCTGGTCGAAGGCTTCTCGAACCGTGCGGGATTGACAGCCGATAATTTACCGTTGATAATTGTCTTCGCCGTATTGGGGCTGGGTGCTATTACCGCTGCGATCAGGTACACGGTTGGAAAAAATCCCTACGGATACAAAGCCCTGGGTGATGTGTTTGTGTTTCTCTTTTTTGGTCTGGTGGGAGTGATTGGAACTTATTTCTTACATGCCTTTCATTTTCGCTGGTCTTTGTTGTTGCCTGCATCGGCCATTGGTTTTTTGAGCGTCGGTGTACTCAACCTGAATAACCTGCGCGATTACGAAACCGATAAAAAAACCGGGAAACGAACGCTGGTGGTGGCATTCGGAGTGCCGAAAGCCCGTTTGTATCACGCTTTTTTGTTGCTGGGAGCTTATGTCGCCGTAAGTATTTTTACCTTGCTGGAATATTCCGGCTATTGGCAATGGATTTTCTGGGCGTCGTTCCCTTTGATGTTCAAAAACCTGAGGGCCGTTCAAACCTTTACGCAACATGTACAGTTGTTCCCCGAACTCAAACGCTTGTCGATGGCCAGTTTATTATTTGCTGTTTTGTTGGCGTTGGGATTAATTATTCAATAAGATGGTAAAAGCCAGCTATTTCACCCGTACGTTCGATTTTAAGTTCCCGGCCGGAACTTCACGGGGCGTTCTGCTTCAAAAAACTTCTTCGTTTCTTGTATTGCGGGATGATTGCGGCGATTATGCCGGCGTTGGCGAATGTTCTACGATCCCCGGTTTGAGTCCCGACCCGATGGAACGGTACGAAGCAAAATTACAGGAGCTTTGTGAGGCCATAAACCAGGGAAATCGTCTGGACGAGGTGGATCTGACTGAATTTCCGTCCGTCCGGTTCGGGTTGGAAATGGCCATGCAGGAGGCGCTACAGCGAAAAGTTGAAACAAAAAGCAGATCCGGTTACGCCTCTTGCGACGATTTTCTATCTGCCCCCCACCTTCTTTTTCCTTCCGATTTCACCCTCGGTAAACAAGGGATCCCTATCAACGGGTTAATCTGGATGGGCGACAAACAGTTTATGCAACAGCAAATTGCCCGTAAACTCGACGAAGGCTATCGCTGCCTGAAAATGAAAGTGGGGGCGCTCGATTTTGATACCGAACTCGATATTTTAAGGGCGGTCCGGCGTCATTTTTCGCCCGGATCGCTGGAGCTCAGGGTGGACGCCAACGGAGCGTTCCCGGTTGAGAGGGCCCTGGATCAATTAAGTGAGTTGGCGCCATTTCAACTGCACTCCATCGAACAACCGATTCGTAGGGGACAGCCCGATGCGATGGCTTCATTGTGCCGGACATCTCCCATTCCCATTGCCCTCGATGAAGAGCTGATTGCGTACCCACCTCATCGGGCGGAAGAATTATTGCGTTATATCCGACCTGCTTATATTATTCTGAAACCTTCGTTGCTGGGCGGTTTCGCCGGCGCACAACGATGGATTGATGCGGCCGGTGCTACCGGTACCGGGTGGTGGGTGACTTCGGCGCTCGAAGCGAACATCGGGCTGAATGCCATCGCACAATGGACCTTTACCCTGGGAAATCCGCTTCCCCAGGGATTGGGCACCGGGCAGTTGTATACGAACAATATACCCTCGTGGCTCGCTATAAAAGACGCACAGGTAATTATTACTGGTTAGTGGTTATTTGGGGGCGCTCATAACTTTTGCTATGCTTTTAATCGATAATTAACAATTCATGAAATTAACGTTCACAACTACTTCTCCTTCCCTGATTCTGGCAGCCGTAAAGGAACTTGCAACCGAAGCCTGGCAACAGGAAATTGTAGGTTTTCTGGAACAATGGTGCGACGACCGTTCGTTTGTAGAGCTTAAAACTTCAGGATCGACGGGCGAGCCCAAACTGATTCAGATGCCCAAGCAAATCATGTTGCGGTCGGCTCAGATGACCAATGCTTTTTTCGGACTCGACGAGTCGAGTGTAGCACTGCTTTGCCTGCCTGCTTCGTATATCGCGGGTAAGATGATGGTGGTGAGGGCTATAGCCGGAATGTATACCCTCGTTGCTGTTAAGCCTTCCTCCAATCCGTTTGAAGAAGTGGCGAGCTTGAAAATTGATTTTACCGCTATCACGCCGTATCAGCTGACGCATTCTTATAAAACGATCTCGTCGCTTTCCATCACGAATATAATCATAGGGGGAAGTCAGGTGACTCCTGCTATGGAGGGTTTGATAAGAGATTGGCCCATAGCTATATACGAAACGTTTGGGATGACCGAAACCGCCTCGCATATTGCAGTGCGAAAACTGAACGGCGCCGATAAATCGGAGTATTTTAGAGCTTTACCGGGTGTAGGGTTGAGTGTGGATCAGCGGGGCTGTCTTGAGATCGTTGCACCGCATCTTTATACCGGTACACTGGTTACGAACGATTTGGTGGAACTGCACGATCCGGATCTGTTTCGTTGGCTCGGCCGATACGACCGGGTGGTGAATTCAGGAGGAGTGAAACTTTTTCCGGAACAGATTGAACGTAAATTGCACGATCTGATTGAGTTGCCGTTTTTTATCAGTGCGCTTCCGCATCCTGCCCTGGGTGAGCAGTTGGTACTGGTTGTCGAAGCAGGCGAACTGTCGGAAGAAATTCAAAAAGAACTGGTTGCGTCGATGAAAAACCGGTTGGGACGTTATGAACTTCCGGGTCGGATTATCTGTATCCCTGAGTTTGTGTATTCGACTGGAAATAAAGTATTGAGAAATGAAACCTTGAAAAAAAGAATCGGGCACTGATTTTTGCATCCTTCTTCCTGATATTTGTACTTCCATCTCGCCGGTTTTCGCGCATCTTTGCACTGTAAATCAGGAAGTATGAACCGAAAGAATTTTTTAAAACTGATGGCCCTGGCGCCACTCACAGCTGCAGCGATGAAAATAAATGAATTGAGTAAGCTTTTTGAAGCGGGAACCAACTCCGAAAAGATGCCGGTATTGTTTCTGGGGCACGGTAGTCCGATGAATGCCATCGAAGAAAATGAATTTGTAGCGGGTTTCCGGGAAATGGGAAATCAATTGCAGAAACCGGATGCTGTCTTGTGTATCTCGGCTCATTGGGAAACGCGGGGAACCTATGTGACGGCCATGTCGAAACCGCGTACCATTCACGATTTTGGCGGATTTCCGCGCGAATTGTTCGAAGTTCAATATCCGGCGCCGGGTAGTCCGGCCCTTGCCGAAGAAACGCGTCGACTCATTACCGCTACCGAGGTGGGAATGGATCACAACTGGGGACTCGATCATGGAGCGTGGAGTGTGATCAAGCATTTGTATCCCGATGCCGACGTTCCTGTTATTCAGATGAGTATCGATTATTCCAAGCCGGCATCCTATCATTACGAACTGGCAGGTCAGCTCAGGGCATTACGGAACAAAAATGTGTTGATTGTGGGAAGTGGAAATATGGTGCATAATCTGCGTATGGTGGATTGGCGCCGGCTGAACGAAACCTTTGCCTTCGATTGGGCACAGGAGGCCGATACGAAAATGCGTGCATGGATTCGATCGGGGAATCATGAGTCGCTTATCGATTTCCGTAGCCAGGGCCGTGCTTTCGACCTGGCCATCCCCACTCCCGAACATTATCTGCCTTTGTTGTACGTACTGGCGCTTCAGGATAAAAACGAAGAAGCGGTATTGTTTAACGATAAGCCGGTGGCCGGAGCGCTTACCATGACTTCGGTGAAAATCGGCTAAGCCGCCGCATTTGCCGACCGGGCCGGTTGTGTTGGGAGCAATCGATTGATTCCCTGGTCAGGGCGAAACGATCCGTATTCCCTTCACTCCTGCCGGTTCTGTTTCGCGCTCTTTTTTCCGGTACTTACCATTGGTCCAGATGCCTTCGAAAGGAGCTACTCCCAGATCGTTCCCCAGCAGGGCATTGGCCCATGTATTGGTTACCTCCAGTTCGAGGATGTTGCTGCCTTTTTTAAGTGCGTTGCTAATATCGATCGTGTAAGGCTTGGTCCAAAGTGTGCCACAGTCGGTGCCGTTGATGCGTATAGAAGCCAGGTTGTAGAGTTCCTGAAATTCGAGTTTTGCACCGGTAGCTGTTCCATCCCATTCAAATTGGGTGCGATACACCACCGAACCTGAATAATAACGGATACGGGGGTCGGTGTGGCTCGACCAGTCAAAAAGAGAATCGGAGGTTATGATCAGGCGATTTCGAACAAAATTCAACTGCCAGGGCCGGTTGTCTAACGAAAGAGAACGACGCGTAGTAACCTGTAACTGCGGCGAGGGTTCGTCCTCTTCCGGGAGAAAAACGATAAAAGCCGAACCGTATTCTGCCAGAGCGAGCTTAATCTGCGTTCGTTCTCGTTCTCGTTTCCATTCAAAATAGAGTTTTGCGCCGCTCACCGGATCCCAAACCTGAGGGGTAAAACGGTCGGTCCGCAACGAAATAGTGAGCTCGCGCTGCTTGTTCTGCTGGTTGGAAATGAAATAGATGTCGGTGTTTTTATCCCGGCGGTGAGTCCAGGCGATGGCTTCGGGAGCGATAAGGTCGGGGGCGGGAAAGGTCTGCGCCGACGAACCGGCCGGCAATATTGGAATATTCACACCTTCCTGGCGTAGTTCCTTCATTTTTTGATTCACCGCTTCGCTGTAGTGCTTATTTTCCGGAAAAACCACCACCTCATACGCCGCACCTCCGGGAAAAACCATTTTCCCGTTTTCGGTTTTAGCCAGTCTTACGAGTGCATCTTTGTTGAACGAATCATAGGAATAGCCATTCAACGGATCCACCCACTGGGTAGGATCGAAAATATGGGCGCTATGAAATACGCCGGCAGGCAGTTCGCGGATGGGTTGCCCCAGGTTGGCCATCCGGACAGCTTCTTCCCTTAATTTCGTTTCGCCGATAAGTCCGGGCAGAAGTTCGGTTAATTTGTCGGGAGTCAGAGCACGGCGGGGCATCTCTTCTCCTGTAAAGACGGCGATATCCACCACCGGGTGTCCCACTTGCAACAAAGCCTGCGTGCGGGTTATGTAATCGACAAAGGCTTTACCCTGCTTCCACCAGGTCTGATCGCGCTGAAAATACAGTCCGATGCCGTCGAGCGTAGTGCCGGGGGCTTTATCGGTATAGGGGTTATGCACAAACACATGAAAAAAGAGTTTGTTGAGACCCATTGCAAAATTGCGTTCCAACAGGGGTTTGAGCATTGCCGGATGTTCGTTCCAGGTGGTGCGCAATTGGGTAAATCCTTCTCCCTGAATAATATTTTTTCCATAGATTCGGGCACCGCTGATGGCATCGAGCATATCGTTGGGTTTGTCGTGAGTCGGACTGTTCAGCCAGAATTCGCCCATCGGCAAATCGACGTGCCGGAAATGTTCCATTCCGTCGCTCATCATAGTAGGGGCGACACATTCGGCCGAAAACCGGCAATTATAGGCCCGGGCGTTTTTCGAAAAGGTCTTGAAAAAAACGTCCTGTACCAGTTCGTTGATGGTGGTGCGCACATCGAGCAGTACTTTTTCGCTTTGTTGCCCGTTTTCCAATGGAAATCCTGCCATCACGGGCAACCAGGGCATCAGGTCGTAGCCCCGGCGGCGCTGAAATTCCTGCGCAAACTGCTGGCTCCAGTTCTGACTGCCGCACTCCCAGCTGTCGATGTGCATATGGGTGAGCACCCGCCGGGCCAGTTCGGGGTCGGTGGAGGTAAAAGCGGCGGCGAACCAGTTGTCGAATTGTTTCTGTACGGCTTGTTCCGAAAATTTATCGCATTCGAGTCCACGTCCGGCCCCACCGGTGGCATTGGTATGGCCGGTGGAGGTGTGTCCGAAACGAAGGACGCGCCAGTGGCCGGGCGGAAGGGTAAATGTGAAATTATCGTCGGCTATAGGATTGGAGTGTTGCGGTCGGCCGGCTGCTCCGTGAGCGGTGGTCGCACCCACCGGGATTCGTAGTACCGAGCTCACGGGCGGGATATTCAGGTTTTCGGTTTTGTTCCCCGACCGTTCTTTTCTCCACACCAGTCCCGATTTGCCTTCCCACTGTGCAATCCGTGCCTGGGAGCTTAGTTTGATTCCGCCGATGCTCAGCCGGGGACGCCACTTGGCGGCATCCAGCTCCTCACTGCCGGGCTCGGTGCCTTCGGGGGTCCAGCGAAAACGGAAATAACGGGCTTCAACCGGGGGAATGGAATAGGTATAGTTAAAACCGGTGTTTTGCCAACCTTGCCGCGGAGGCTCGAGTTGATAATGTTCGCGAAACAACTGTCCGTCGTTACTCACCAGTAACCGAAGCCGTTGCGACTGCAGGTTGTTGCCCGATGGGATAATTTCGAGCGACTGAAGCAGATGGCTTTCGGGGTATTCGAACTGGATGTAACAGGGGTCGCTGGCCCGGAAAGCTCTGCCTTTCAGGGTGAAGGGTGCCGGATCTTCGGGATTGTCGGAGCTGATGAGAGGGCGGGCAAGTGCGATGTCGCGGAACAGGAGAGATCCGGCCGGCATTTTTCCCCCTTGGGTTGCATCTGTTTTCCCCTGTACCGGCACCGCATACACCGCCACATCGCGGTAATAGCCGGCAAGGGTTTCGGGTCGACGGAGCTGCATGTTTATCTTTTTACCTCCCTCCACAATGGTGTCGGTCCACACCAGTTTCTGCATCGATTCTTCGGGCCTGATCCACGAACCTCCCGCCAGGGCGAAACCATCGCTGATGTGCATTCCCAGCTTCAGGTTCAGACTATCGGCCTTGTGCATCGCGAAGCGGATCATCTCCCACCAGGCCGGAGTGAGTTGATCTACTGCGCCCGCATAATCGGTACCTTCGGTGCCCCGTATGGTCATCAGGTAGGCTCCGCCGAGACCGATTTCTTTCATCGCTTCCAGATCGGCAGCTATTCCGGCTTTCGATACGGCGCCATGCATCCAGTACCAGAAAGTCCAGGGGCGCGCTTCGTCGGGAGGATTGGTGAAGGTGTTCCAAAGCGATGACCGGCTGGCGGACTGCGACACAACATTTCCTGTGGCAAACGCGATGGCTGGATGCCAGCACAGCACAATTGCCAGTGCGATTGATTGTAGGTGACCGGGCTTCATTTTCATCTTACCTGAATTTCAAAATTATCCTTCCTGTTTGATCGCCCTTGGCCCATACCGGTTGCGACGATGGTCCGATCAGATCGGTGGTATTCACTTTGTTGCGTACGGCCGGAATAACGTTCAGTACCGAAATCCCTGTTTCGGGAAGGGTGTACAACAGCCGGTCGCGGCCATCGCGGGGCTGATATACACCGATATAACTTTCGGGTGTTTCGTTGTACAGCGTTATTGCACCTTCGGCAGTCGTGAAATGCATTGCTTCCACTCCGGCAAAATAGCCTTTGAATTCGGGATAGGTGAAGGATTCGCCCGGAACCGGATCGTTGTAATCGGTTTGCCACCAGTCGTACACCGGACCCTGCAGCCTGTTTTGCCACACCCGGTAGGGGCCCTTGCCCAGCCAGCGTTTGCTCTGCATTTTTTCTTCGGGGTAATCGAATTGAATACCCATTAAATCGACCACAGCATTGAAATTGTAGCGGTAATCGAGTTCAACGGTGCCGTCGGTATGAATAGTCCAGTTGGCTTCCTGTAGGTTTCCCAGGCGATACGAAGCCTTTATTTTTAAGAGGTTGTTTTCTGTGCTAATAGTAAATCCTGTAAATCTCCCGGCATCTTCGAAGCGGGTATAGGTACGCTCTTTTTGACGTGAATGCTCGTCATCGTGGTTGTAAAACTGGTCGAAGGATCGATCGGCCCGTCGTGCAGCTACAAAACGGGGTCCATTACCCAGGTTGATCGTGCGCTGGCCGATTTTGACTTGTGTTAATACTCCTTCTTTCTTTGAGAATATAAACTGTTGGTTGTGAGTGGAAACAGTTAAGTGTACGGAGTCTTCGCGCCAAAGCGGTAGGGTGGAAGGAAGGCTCTCCATTTTCTTTGCTGTGCCGTTTTTCAACCGGTATGTCCAGCGCCAGAGCTCCTTTCCACGGTAATCGTAAGCAGTTAAAAACAACGCATCTGCTGCTGCCGGTGTTCCTGTTTTCAAGGTTCCGCTTGTGCCCGGTGCGATATCCGGACCTTTGCAAGTTCCCTGTTTTACAACTACTTTCTTTCCTTTTTCATCGCGAATGTCCGGAAAATTGACGTACTGCCATTCAAAACGGGTGGTGTTTATATTCAGAAAATTATACCGGTTTTCAATGGTGAAGCCAACTTCGTTTTCAAGTTGATGTGCCACGATTTGCACCGGATTCCAGATTTCTTTCACCGTATAATAACTACCTTCTTTTTCGTGATGCGGACCTACAATTCCATCGGCACCGTAATTTCCCATATTATCGATATAGCCGTCTTTATCGGTGCGTTTCACTCCTTCGTCGGCCAGTACCCACAAAAATCCGCCGGCGCAACGGGGATGCGAGCGCATCATCTCCCAGTAATCGTACAAGCCCGCACCATGACCGCCATCGTACAATCCATGTAAAAACTCGGTGGGCATAAAGATCTCCGGTAAACGCATATACTCCTGCGATTCGCCGTAGGAACGGTAATGCATGGTTTCGAAGCCTCCGAAATTGCCCTGCGGATGAAGTACCGGGCGTTGTTGCAGGTCGAACCGGCCAAATACCGCATCGAGTTCGGTGTTCCATCCTTTTTCGTTGCCATTGGCCCACCAGATTACCGAAGGGTGATTCTGGTCGCGCTCCACCATCGACCGGATATGCCCTGTTCCGGTAGGCGTATCGTATTTTCCATGCCAGCCGCCCAACTCGTTCATCACATACAAACCCAGCGAATCGCAGGCCGCCAGAAACTCCGGATCGGCAGGATAATGCGATAGGCGTACCGCATTCATATTCATACTTTTAATTAATTCCACATCGTGGATATTGAATTGCCGCGATAAAGTACGGCCTGTTTCGGGCCTGAAACTATGGCGGTTGACGCCACGGATATTCACCTTTACCCCGTTGATGTACAGGCCATCGCTCTCGCGCACTTCAATCGAGCGAAATCCGAAAATCTGATTCTCGGTATGAATGATGTTACCATTGTCATCGGTGAGCGAAAAAACAGCTTTGTACAGCGTAGGCGTTTCGGCTGTCCAGCATTCCGGATTCGCAAGCTGCAGTTCGGCAAGCACAGCATCGCTTCCCTCTTTCAGTTGAAAGGTTTTACTGATGAGCGCTTTAGCCGGATGTGTGTTCTGATTTGCCGAAGCCGGCTTTTTAGCAGCCCGACCGGAAGCTCCCAGCGGGTCGTGACCGCCTTTGCTCACCGGCCCGAAAATCTCCACGTTGAGCGCTTTAGCCACTCCGGCCCGGTTCAAGCCGGCGCGAAAGCGGAAACGGCCCGACATTCCCGCATCGATGGCGATATTCTGCACATGTACTGCCGGTTTAACCTCCAGAAAAACAGGCCGGAAGATACCGCCGAAGTTCCAATAATCGGCACGCCGTTCCGCCAGGTTCACTCCGGCGTTGGTACTCTCTTTTGCCACCGTCACCTCCAGCAGGTTAGTGGCCCCGAACTTCACCCGTTCCGAAATATTATACGAAAAACGATAGAAAGCTCCCTGGTGCACCGCACCCGCCTTTTGTCCGTTGATTTTCACCTCCGTATCGGTCATCGAAGCTTCAAAAACGATCTCAATCTGGCGGTTGCGCCATTCGGCCGGCACAAAAAACTCATGCTTGTAATAACCCGTTTCGTCGGCCACGCCATCCGGAAAAGCCTTGCCGTAAAATTTCATACCGTACTGGTATTGACCGAATCCCTGCAGCTCCCAGCACGAAGGCACCGCAATTTTCGACCACACGCCCGCCTGCATCCCTTTATCGACCTTGAAATCCCACATCACCTGCTCATCGGCACCCCGTCCCGATAAATACACCCGCTCGGTGTGCTGCTGAGCCACCGCAAAAACACCCGTCAGGGCCAGTAAAAGTATAAAAATCCGCTTCATATTGTAGTAAGTTTCTGGAAAGAAGACGGAAGAAGAGGGGAATTGTACCGGGGGGAGAGGTTTTTGAAAAAAGAAGATTATACTATAAACTCATTTAATTCATTTTTAATATTTCTCCAATTTGGCATGTGAATATCCAATAATGCAATATATCGGGATGTATGGAGACGTTCAATCAGATGAAGCATTTCATGTAAGACAATATATTCGATACAGTGAGTTGGTTTTTTGATGAGCTCTAAATTAAAAATGATCCGTTTGGCATTATGATTACAGCTTCCCCATTGCGTTTTCATTTGTTTAATTTCCCAATGGTTTACATTGATAGTAAGTAGTTCCTCCCATTTTTCAATCAAAGGAGCTATGACTTGTTTTAATTCATTGCGATACCACTCTTTCATAATTTCTGCTCGTTTTGTCGTATTACTTCCTTCACGTACCTGTAAATTAATGTAGCGTGTTCCACTTAGTGTTACGCATGGAGGTGCATTACGAATAAAAACATTCAACCGGTATCGGATTCCTTTGAAATAATGATTTTCACCTGAAACATATTCTCTTTGCGTTTGTCGGGACTGCGATTTTATCATTTCAACGCGTTGATTGATCCATTGTTGTTTGGAAATCACAAACAATCGAACGGCTTCTTTCGTCATTGATACCGGAGCCGAAATATGAATTCGCGCATCGGGAGGATATAGGGTAAGATGGATGTTTTTTATGTTTTTCCATTCTACTTCAACCGATATGTTTCTGATGTGTAAAATTTCCATTAATATTCTTTTTGCGCGACGATGATATTCATAATTTCACTCAATTCTTCATCTGTTTTATCGGGGAGTGCATTTTTAATAGCCTTACGAACCTCTTTCATTTTACCCGGAACATTGTTATCCCTCCAGCCATGACGGGCATATGCCACCACTGCTTCGTGTACCGAAATAGCAAGTCCTTCATTTTTCCCAAGATTATCATACAAAGCCTGTTTTCCTGCTGAATTAATCGTTGAAGGGTATTTTTTCCTAGTTTTACCCCTGACTTCTTTCACCTTTTCGATTAATTTCCGAATCATCTCAGCATAATCCATCTTACCGGTTTTCTGATCCAGAATCAATTGATTGAGCAACTCAGATATTTTATCATAATAAGCAGGATTGTTGGGTCGTTCAGCGATAATCATTTTGCGCATGTTGGCCACCAATGTTTCGGCCACCGAGCGTTGGTTGTTTTTTATCTGACCTGGCAACTTCCCGATGGCATCTTCGCCTTCAATGGCAAGCAATTCAAGAAACGAGATATCTTCTAATTTGAAGATTTCTTCGCTATCTTCAGCGCGCACATAATTGTCGATTAACTGGCGCATGGCCGGATCGTAGAATTTCAAGTCCAGCGCATCGCCGCTTTTCAGCTTGATTTCGTCTTTCAGATTGTTGTAGAAATCCACCAATCTCTTGATCTCAGCAGCTTCGGATGAACTATAACCCGCTTTGGTCATATCGTTGGCAATGTCGATATAACGACGCACAAGGGTCGAAACCAGCTTATAAAGCTTTTCACGCTTTTCGGCATTGGCTTCTGTTTCGGCTGTCTGATCTTCGGGTGCAGTGCTTTCCTGATAAACGAAATAAGCAAAGAATCCTTCGCGGGTTTGTGGTTCAACCACTTCGCAGAGTGTAACCACTGCCTGCAGGGCTTCTTCAAGGCCTTTTCGTCCTTCGGTAAGTCGGTTGGTCAATAAGTTGGTAACATCTTCCTTATCGTACCCTTCGAAAGCTTCGGAAGTATAATCTTCGATGGCAGTGCGGATATTTCCGAACAAATCCTGATAATCCACGATATACCCGAAATCCTTGTCATCGGTATCCACCCGGTTTACCCTGCAAATGGCCTGAAAAAGATTGTGATCGCGCATGGGCTTGTCTATGTACAAATAGGTCGCAGCCGGTGCATCAAAACCGGTAAGCAGCTTATCCACTACAATCAGCAACTTCATCGAAGCCGGATGTTTGATAAACTCTGCTTTGGCCCAGGCTTCAAACTGTTCAGGCGTCTTCTCGCCCATCATCCGTTTGGTAATCTCGTATTTCACCTTTTCTTCGGTATCACCGGCTCCGGTTGCTTCATCCTTGATGTCGGATGCATTGGCTTCGTAGCTGGTCACCACAGCGCAATGTCCTTTCAAATCGGTATCCTGAAACAATTCCCAATAGCGGCAAGCCTGATAAATACTGTCCGACACCAGCATAGCATTGCCATAACCGCATTGCAGGGGGCGTTTTGTGTCCATATCCTGACAAATATCCGCGACAATGCGCTGCATGCGTTCCTTGCTGCTGAAAAGTTTTTCCATTTTTGCCCAACGGTCTTTCAGCAATGCTTTGGCCACATTGGATAAACCGCTGGTACGACTTTCGAACCACTCGTCGATTCTGGATTTGTTGCCCAGATATTGCGGCACATCCCGTGCTTCATAGCGCAAATCGAGAATCACTTTATCCTGAACAGCTTCGTCGAATTTGTAGGTATGAATGTAAGTTCCAAAAGTTTCCAGCGAATTTTTCTTGTCGGTTTTCAGTAATGGTGTACCGGTGAAACCAATCAGCATCACCTTTTCGCCCATGATGGATTTCATGGCCTCATGCAACATGCCGCCCTGGGTACGGTGACATTCATCCACGAATACGAAAATATTTCCTTTGGGCTTAAAATCATTTGGTAGTTTCGACTGCACCTCCAGCAGGTATTGTTCGAGCGATTTTTGGGCTTTTTTATTGCCTACTTCCGGCAGGTCGCTGTCGTTTTTATTCCCGAATTTATGAATCAGCGTACAAATTAGCCATGGATTTGCATTGTTCAACATTTGAATCAGCGCATCGCCTGATTCCGAGCGTTCAATAGCTTCGTCCACACCCTTAAATCCGGCTTCTATTTGCTTGTCCAATTCATCGCGATCCGTAATTACCACCACGCGGGCATCAGTTTCGTGTTCCCGAATCCATTTGGCCAACCATATCATGGTCAGACTCTTTCCCGAACCCTGCGAATGCCAGATGATGCCGCTGTCTTTGGCTTTTACTCGTGGTTTAGCAGCCTGTATGGCAAAAAACTGATTAGGACGGGCGGCTTTTTTTACACCGGCATCGAAAATCAGAAAGTCGTGGATAAATTCCAGTAAGCGTGTTTTGTCGAAAAATTGAAGCACGCTGCGATCCAACTCATTGACAACATCCGGATCTGGTTCCTTCCAACGCAACCAGAATTTCTCTTTGGTTTTTATAACGCCATAATGCAACCCTTCGGTATCGTTGCCGGCAAAAAGCAATTGTACGGTGGTGAAAAATTTAGGAATAAACTCTTTCGATTGATTGTCTAAGTTCTGCCGAATACCATGATGCACCTAAACTGTGCTTCGCTTTAATTCAATCACAGCCAGTGCGATGCCGTTGACATAAATCACCAAATCGGGGCGTTTGGTATTATTCCCCTTCACGGTAACTTCTTCGGCAATATAAAAATCATTGGCCAGCGGATTATGCCAGTCGATAAGGTGTGCATATTTTTTAGTGCCACTGCTGATGGATTTCCCTGGATTGTATCGCTCACTGCTTGTTACATTCACCCCGTACCGAAGCAATCCATACACTTCTTTATTGGCGTGATACAAACCTGCCGCGACATTATCCGCAGCTCTTCTCAGTTGAGCAATAGCGCCATTAATCTCGGCAGGAGTGTATTTGCGGGTGCCTTCTAAATACTTGCGTAAATAGTCTTCTTCCACATTGCTGTTTGTCCGGTCCGACCAGTCACCCGCATAACTATATTTCAATTCCTTTTGAAATAGTCTGATGATTCGTTTTTGGGTGATGATTTCTTTTGAGCCGATTGGTTCCATAGGCTGTATTGTGTTGGTTAACGCTTATTTCTTCTCCTGTGCCTTCGATATTTTTTTTATCTCCTTATCAAAATCGCTTTCGTAATTTTTATCCTGAATTACCCGAAACTTATCATATTCCTGTTCGGCTTTCAGTTTGGCCTCCAACATACTGACTTTCCCTTTTTCCTTTAATATAGGGTAGTGCGAGAGTTCGAGAAAACCATCGATAAATTTCACCCATTGCTGCATGTTGAAGGCAATTCCCCGCTGTGCATTGTTTTCGGCCAAATCCAGGTACGCCGATACAATGCGATTAAGTTCCGCAACATGTTGGTGTGATAAATAATTTTTTGCCACCGACACATCGCTCTTCAAGATTTTGCCATCCGGAGCCGCTTTCCATGTTTTCAACCCCATGTACAGTTTGGTGGCATCAACTTCGGAATAAATGATTTCGGCAGCAGTTTGACCGGTAATTGCCCAATGCAGCTTATTCTGGACAGCTGCAAAAAAGTCTTTGGTTTGCTGGCTGTTTTTGTCGTAATCGGTACTGAGCGCATAAATATCAGTGATTTTTTGATAGAAACGCCGTTCGCTCGCCCGTATCTCACGGATGCGTTCCAGCAATTCATCAAAATAATCCTGACCAAAACTTTTGCCTTGTTTCAGCCGCTCATCGTCCATCACAAAACCTTTGATGATAAATTCGTTAAGAGTTTGAGTAGCCCATTTTCTGAACTCAGTTGCCTGCGAAGAGTTTACGCGGTAACCTACAGCAAGAATGGCCTCGAGGCGGTAGAAAGTAGTTTCATAATTCTTACCATCAGCAGCAGTTGTTTCCATTTTGGAAATAACTGAATTGGGACTTAGCTCGCCCGTTTCAAAGATATTCTTCAAATGCTTACTCACAGCTGGCACATTGACACCAAACAGTTCTGCCATTGCCTTTTGAGTAAGCCAAAACGTGCCATCCTGAAAATAAACGCTTACTTTCGCGTTCTTACCGGCAGGGTTGAAGAGGAGGATGTTTTTGGTTTGCATGGAATGTGTACTTTATTCGATTTTAATATAATAACCACCATTCTTTGCAGCCCCTTTGAACATCACTTTCTCATCATCCGTCAGTTTTTTCAAATAACGCTGAATGGTGCGAAGGCTTTTATTTAATGTAGTAGCTAAAGCAGGTGCATTTAATCCCGGCATCGACTCAATAAGGCGTAGAAGTTGAATCTCAAGCGATTTTACACCGCCATTTTCAGAGTCAAAATGTTTATTTGCACCGCCATTATGTAAGTTTACACCGCCATTATCCAACAACCGAAGTAAATCCATTTGTGTCGCAACAACCCTGTCAGCTACAAATTCCTTAAACGGTTTATCGTCAGCATGCGCCATCTCAAGACAAGCAATATATTCATGTCGTAACACTGCCGGAATCAGGGCAATGCTATACTCGTTTCTGATTAATGCCAGATTCATCAGCAATCGTGATAGCCGTCCGTTGCCATCAATAAAAGGATGGATAAATACAAACTTTTTGTGTGTCAGCGCAGCAAACTCAACCGGATGCAGTTTGAGTTCCTGTTTATTGAACCAGTTCACGAATTTCTTCATTTCTGCAGCAATTTTCTGCGGTGGTGTTACGGGATACTTACTTCCACTGATAAACACCGGCACAGTCCGGTATTTTCCGGCCTGTTCGGAGTCAATTTGCAGATAGAATAGCCGGTGCAGCTCCAAAACATCTTTCTCCTCCAATGTTTTATGAGTTGCCAGTTGATGTAAGTAATCGTAAGCACGTGCATGACCAACCGCTTCATATACGTCGCGCAATGGCTTACCTTCAATGGTAAGTCCGTCTTCAATCACCACTTTGGTCTCCGATTCAGTCAGGCTGTTCCCTTCCAGCGCATTGCTGCTATAGGTAAGACCAACACGGTAATAATCACGCAACGACTTCAGTGTTTCCGGCGGCAATGGTCGCATAGCCAGAAGCTTGCGGTTATTGAGGTCTGCTGTTTTGTATTTGGTTTCCATAAAACAAGATGAATATTTTTTATTTAATCTATGTAACCCAACGACCTGAAAGCAACCCTTACATTTTCTTCAAACCGACAAAATGACGGGAGTTCTCTCAGTCGTTGCAATGAAATGTTTTGTCCCATTTCAGCATACAAATCATTAATAGTTAGTTCATTTCTATGCCGTCTTGTTCTGTTGGACTGCGCAATTCTTATTGCCTCAGCAATGATTTGTTTTGGATCGGCATATGATTCAGGACTACGATGTAATCCTAAATCTGCATCTCTTAATCCTTTTGCTGCAATTTTAGTTTTGAGCAACTCCTTATCGGCCATCATCCATGCTTCTGTCATTTGTATGGGAATAACTGGTACAATTGCCTTACAATAACTTTCACTACTAAAATGAAACAGTGCTTGTGCTAAAGGGGTGAATTTGTATTCCATTACATTTTCAATACTGCGGGCATCTGCATCTGCATGAACACACAATACTGTTAGCCCACATTCGGCTGCTTGTTTAGATGCTCTGAGCATCGTTTCTGTAAATTCAGTTTTATGTACGTTAACAGATACAACATCTTCAATTACAACATCAGTTCGACATTCGAGGGCTATTTCTTCAAATACGTTTTGAATAATATGGGTTAAAAATCTTGTGTCGGTTGAACCTTCAGCGGTAAAACCAATAAAAAGTTGTATAGGCATAAATTAATCATTTAGTTCAGGTTCTTCTTTTAAGGTGTTCAGATAGTTCTCCAGATCAGCTAAACTCATCTGCGTGGTCTCAAATAAGCTATACTCTCTTTTACGACTTACTGAATGTATTTGGGTTATTTTAATTTTTTGGCGTTTTCCGTTTATCTCAGTTATCAATGTTGTCATTTTAGAAAGCCAAACGCTATTGGTGTTTGTACCTGTGATATTAAGCATATCTCTTACCAGCAAAGGAGAATGTGTGTTAACTATTACCTGTCGTAAATTCATGTCATCATTTCTAAAATTGGCCGATAGGTTATAAAGTAACTCAGTCATAAGTCTTATACGCTGCGGATGTATACCATTTTCAGGTTCTTCGAAACATAATAATCCTTTGTGTTTTTCGTCAAATTGCATGATGGTAAGCGCCAGCAAACGCAAGGTTCCTTCAGAGAGCACCCTTGATGAAAATTCCTTACCATCTTTGTGCTTTAACTTGATAATAAACTGTTTATTCGCCTCGTCATTAATAACATCCACACCAACATATTCCGGGAGAAATTTTATCAGTTCTCTGCCTATTTCAACCAAAATATATTCGTCCTCTTCTTTCATCCGGAACAATGCCGAAGCGAGATTGGCCCCACTGTGCGTGATATCGTAACTCATTTTGGCATCCTGAATGGTAGGTTTCCTAAGGTCTTCAGGATTGAGCTGCATAAAACGCCAATTACGCATTTCCTCTTTGGCAGCAAAAACATGTGGAAAATCTACTGAATTAACTCCACTCAAAACGGTTTGGCTTACTGTGCGAGCTGGAGTCGCTTTTCCTCCCTGCCCACCATCCTGTCGGATATAAATAGATGGTAAGCCATTTTTCATCTCTGTATTGATAAATGGATTTGAAGAACCTCCTTTTTGTGTGCTCTTCCATAAATACTGTTTCTGCCGGGGTATAATTTTCTTTGACCAGGAATCATTCTCTGTTGAGATTTTATCCAAGTATTCATGTAAAATAGAGAGCTCATCAAAACCACGACTATTCTTTTTTCGCTCAATTTTAAGTTCATACCTTAGCCTGGGCGATTTTATTTCTGCTTCCAAGCCCCAATTGTCCTTTACTTTACGTTCCACCAACATCTCAACAGCAAAAGACATGGTATCAACATAGATATCCTCGTCAATGAGGGTAAAAAGCTCATTGACTGTTCCTCGTGTGTCTGGAAATGCATCCCGTAAACTCATAGAAGAAAGGCGAGAGAGTAACTCTAAAGCATCAAACAAATTACTTTTTCCAGATGCATTTATTCCGGCGATTACTGTAAAAGGAGTAAATTCCATGCTGAAATTTTTAAACGACTTAAAGCCGTCAATCTCAATCTTTGTTATCATAATTGTTTGTTTTTGTTACTTCTAAATCACAAAGTTACATTTTCTTTATCATAGTTGGTCATACGATTTGAAATTTTCTGGAAGATAGTATTAATTTATTGGCTTAATATATAATGATTTATTTTGTGGAACCTTATCTGTTAGTTTGAAGCCAAATTTAAGGTTTTTAAATTACCGATAATAATGTTCAATCTCTTTTAAAAACTTGTCTGTTTTTTGCTTGATTTCAATAAAATGGTCATAAGAACCATTAAACATACCTGCTTTTATTGGCTCCCAATCATTTTTCATTTTTTCAGATTGTTTGGCCAGCTTAGTTAAGACATATTCGTCTATGTTTGTCCTCCTTCTCCATATATAAATTCCATTTGGAACCCAACATTCTCTTCCAAACTTATCCTCAACGATATCACAATAATTCAACGATAATAAGTATTCAAATTCGTCAAATGTATCATTGAATTCATTCTCATTAGGTATAAATCGGTTTAAATAGGGTCTCAAAATCTCATTTAACCAACTACTCATTGGTGTTTGATAGTTTACACCAAATATTTTATTTAATTGCATTTTCTCAATCTTATTTGTGTTAGCTTTTTCAATTAATAAAGACTGATTAGAGTGACTATTATTGTAATTGTATGATTTAACATGCATAATTTTATGTAGCAACTCATATTTCTTACAACTCACGGCTGAGATTCCTATTGAGTACAGTAATAGTAATACCGGATAATATTGAAATTCTCTTGTAACTTCATAGGACATTCCTACACTGTCTATTGGACTTCCTAACCTTTTAAATAGTTTGATAAATATTGGATAATGGTTATGATTACTCCATTGAACCCCATTAATTACCATCGGAAGTAATATCTCCAAAATTGATTCATATTGTTGCAATCGAGGAAGAATATGTGTACTATCTGGATATAAACTGAAATCATTAATTTTTTGCAATTGATTATAAACCCTATCCATTTCTTCATGAAATAAATCATGTAAAAGAATTTTGCTTTCTTCTTTTACAATGTAGCGTTTCAATCTCTCTACAGCAATATCGGAATTAAGTGGATGATTGTTTTGATTCTTTTTCAGCGCATCAATTCTTTCAGATATTTCTGTGAAAAATGAATCTGCATCTGTAATTTCAACAGTGTGGCCTTTTCTTAAATTTGCTAATTCTTCTAATTCCTGCTCACATTTTCCAACACAAGTCCAGTAACTACTAAACCTGAAATTTTCAGATTGGCGAATGGTATTTACTAACCCGGTATCCCATTTTCCTGACCAACCACAAGTAATTAATCCATATTCATTGATTATTCTCAGCGTATAATCTTTCAGTTTTTGAGGATAATCAGATAATTCATGCTTTGTATTTAAAAATCTGGAATCTAAATAGTCACCATTTATTTTTATAAGTGTAAAATCACTGTGAACTAATGGCATTGCTCCATCGACATCATCTGCATGTCTAATGACCTGTGGTTCTACTCCAATTTCACGCAAAGCATTTTCAAGAAGTCTATCGAAATTTGTAGTTATAACCACTTTAATATATCCTTCCTTTATAAGTTGTGCAATAGCTTTATGCGCTTTGCTAGGCTCTTTTAAATGATTTTCACGCTCTTCTTCGGTAGGTTCAAAATAAGGTTTTAATAAATTAACTCTTTCTGAAGATTTAAGAACTAATTTCGATAAGATACTTGAATAGTCCGGTTCTTCACCATATTGTTCAACAAACCAATTTAGCTCATTTCCTTGACAATCAGAACCTGTTTGTGCAGCTAATTTTCTTATCAAATCTAGGACAATTTCCCAACCAGTTGGAATGCCTGAGTTTTTTGAAATACCTGATCCCAATAACAATGCATAAACTCCTTTATTGGAACTTATTGTAAATGATATGCTGGTAAGAAGATTATTCATATTCAGTTTTTTAGCGCTTAAAACAACAAATTATCTCTTTTCAATGGACAAACCTCTCTGTCTTTTACCTTATCATCACTTTGAACATGCCCAATTAGTAAAGGAGATTCAGGATCATGTTTTACTCTGTTTTTGTCAACCAATTCATTGTTGAAGCTTGCATAGCAATACAAACAATTATGCCCACAGGTATTATATTCACCTATATCAATGCTTTGAACACAACCACACTCTTTACGTTGGTTTTTGTCTTTTGATATTTTAATATCACATCCCAACAACTCTTCTACAATTTTATCGTCTATACATTTCCCGTGTCCAATACCATGACTTTCCAAATCAACTTTTTCTGAACATGTTTGAACGCACATACCATATTTATTAGCTATATGAAATAGTTTATCAGACAGTTCAAAAATTTCATTTTCTGTAAGTTCACGAGCTTTAGTTTCTCGCAGGTTTCTTTCTGTTTTTTGATAGTAGTCCACAAAACTGATCGTACATCTGCGTGTGTATCCTTCCAATCTTTTGGCCAGTTCCTCAAAGTATTTTACATGATAAGCGATATCAATTTTATCAGTAAATAATATTGGGTCGTAGCGCCATATTACACGGTTTGAACCTATCTTCTTAGAAAGCTCTTTGAAAGTCTCAACTACATTATCCTTTTTTGGAACTTTGACTTCCAGTTCCTGATTGTATGGATTAATGGTGAATTGGTAATAATAATGATACTCCTTTATCTCGTGTAATCTGGAAAGCATTGCTTTTGGATTCTTTGTCCAAAACACGATGCAGTCTACCACTTTTGGATTGATTGGAACCTTGCTTATCTGGTGTATGTTCATTGGGTTACGAACATAAACAAAACCTTCTTTTAAACGGTTGAAAAACCATTCTGAATAAAATGCAGGGATATCTGTTCTTCGACTTACACTTAGTATCATAATTTATTGTTTATAAATAATATAAATACAACTAGAACAAGGGCTTTTAACTCTAAATCTTGTATCAGCATGAGTTGCGAAAACTAATCCATCACTAGGCAAAGTGTTGCCACCAAATGTATGAGTCGTTGGTTGAGTAAATCTTAGATATGCTTCTAAAATACTATTATTAACTTTAACCTTTCTGGCAATTATTGGATAATAATCTCTAACACATTTGTGATTTATATCATTAAAGATAATTAAAGAACCTGATGGCAGTTTTTCAATAACTCCTTCAACTAATTTATCAATAAAGTTATTTATTCCATCTTGATTGTTGTTTTTAATTACTTCATTTAAAATATATTGAAGAATCATGACATTGAAATCAACCGTATCGAGTCCATCTATATAGTCAAATGCATTTTGATATATAAATTCAGTTTGATAGTATGATATAAAAATTCTATCAATAACTCTATGTATATTACTCCATCTATCATTGTAATCAACACCAGTATAGGTTAGTTGCACATTTCTACTATTTGTAGTTAAGAAATGATGAATACCAAACAAGTCAGCACAAGCTCCACATCCAATACTTAATATTTTAAAAGTGTCCTTTCTTGTACTAGGGTGACTAACCAAGGCATTAAAAGCATAAAATATTTCAGAAGCATATTTGTAATTGTAACTACATGTATAGCAGTTTATCATATGTGGGCAATCATAACTTCGCAGATTAGTAAAATCATTATGAATTGTTTCTAAACATGTGTTACAATTATTGGAACAAATCAATCCACATTCTTCACATTTTCTAGCTTTGGCATAAATTCTAAGACAATAATTTACTAATTGATTTATAGGCATATTATTAGACTTTAAGATTTTCTTCTCACACCAACCTCATCCTCCCCGTCAACAACACCTGCATCATCCCTGCTTTTATCTCCTTGTATTTATCTCGATCCTTTTGAAGCCGTGCAATTTCATTGTCCATATCGGTGAGGATTTGGGCAATAGCGTTTTGCTCTATCTCTGATACAGGAATTGACAAAACAACTTCATATAATTCATTAGAACTTATGCTATCGAAAGTTGAACCTTTTGAGTATTTACCCCAATCGTTCTCAATAGATACCAAGTAATGAAATAAGTAGTCATTTTCTGATTTTATTGCGCAAACACCTCTACCAATACAAGCTGCTAACGTAGATTTTGCTACTGCGCCAACTGGAGCTCGAACTGATAAAATGATATCCCCAATATCACACATTTTTGTAACTTGAGATGTATATACCCTAATGATTGTTTGTCTTTTTTCAATATCAGCATTTCCTTGAATTAAGGGAAGACCTCTTCTTTCGCAATTATAAAACTGTGACAAAGGTGATTGACCCATGCTAATTTTCCCGACTTCTCCCAACTTCTTCTCCACCCACTCCCCACTAAACCCCGGCAATCTTTTCTTGCCTGTAAGCAGTTGTTGCATAGTGCCCTGCTTGATTTGTTGCTTTTTGGCAATTTTCTTATCTAAGGCAGCAATTAAGGCATCGGTATCGCTGAGGGCGGTGGCGATGGCGGTTTGTTCTTTGGTGTTTTTGGGGCAACATATTGGTAATTTTTTTACAATGGCTGCTGTGTAACTCTGTTGCTTGGTTCCTTGGCAATATTTAAATGCTAAATAATCACCCCATTGACGATAAAACCAGAAAAGATAATCAGTTCCTAATTTTTTAGTTCCATTTAAGGCAAGACATGACTGATTGGTGGTTGACGGTGCACCTACTATTGCACACCTACCTCTGGTACCTTCTGCTTCAAGGCCAGTAATAGCCATTAGAAATGTACCCGATTCATGCATTTTTAAATTTGTATTTTTTACCGCAGTTTCTGAAATGTGTTCTATTGTATCATAAATAACATTATAGTTTAGTTCTCCACTGGATATCCATCTGATTTTTCCTTTGTAGTATTCGGGAATTGCTCTGTAAGGTGTTGCTCCACTAGAAAAAGTATTTAATACATCTTTAAAAGTACAATAAACCCAATCAGAAGGTATTTTCCCAAACTCTGTATCTAAATATGTTTTTTTACTATCTTCCATAGCTTACAGCATAAATCCCATTTTTTGCAAATGACCCTTTACTTTTTCCTCCAACTCCACAATCTCCCAGTCAATTTCCGTAAGCGTTTGCTCGTAGCGTTCGGCCAGTTCGCTTACACGGGTAGTGAGGTTCTGGCTGATTTGCTGCATCTCGGTGTTGAGGCGTTCGGATAGGGTGGCGAACCACTTTTTCTCAATGACTAATGAGCGGGTTTCTGTTTCGGTTAACGCATTGTATTTGTCAGTCAACTTCTTCAACAAATCGCCTTTGATAACTTTCAATACCCGTTTCGCATCGGCTATGTCTTCTTTCAATTGCAGGTATTTTTCGAGCACAGTAATTTCGGCTTCTGCATCGGGTGTACCTTTCAGGTCGTGGATGCGTTTCTTTACATTGCCGTCGTTAATGGTATCGTTGGCAAAGTTGGTGCTGTCGAGATAATTATCGGCTTCTTCTGCGAGCAGCTCGCTTAACGCTGTTTCATTTTCGGCTATTTTTTCTTCGGCAGCAATAGTCAATGCTTTGAGCTCGGAAAAGTATGTATCGATGACAATCGAAACGGGCAATAAATCGCATACAACATCTTCGGGCGTAACTGGTACTTTTTGCTTAACGGCTTTCAGGTTACCTTCTTTATCCTTTTTGGCTGCCGGTTGCGGCGTGTATAAGGTTGCTTTCCAGCCTTCAGCTACAATCAGATAGCTGTCGTCCTGCATGGTTTCGTTCCAGTAGGTCATCAATTGTTCATATACATCGTAGGATTCTACGAGCAACACATCACCCCTGAATTTCTCCAGCAAGAGGTCACTGATTTCCTGTATCAGTTTCGCGGGACGGGTATCGGCACCCATACTTTCGAGCATGGGTAACACCTGTGTTTTCCATTCGTTGAAGTGAGTTTGATAGACTACAGTTTGCGCCACAAAATCGGGGTGCTGCTGTACGGTTTCACGTATCAACGACTTATCGCACAGTAGCCGGAAATAGCCCGGTCGGTCGGTAATGGGCGCAAACAATGTATCTTTCAGCGCCGGACAGGCATCCCAGTAATGCTGCAGTTGTTCGATGTCGTGTTGCGGCAACCCTCCCCGGAGATGTGCTTCGATGTCCTGCAGAATTTCAGCATCTTCCGATTCAATGTAGCGGGGCAGGTTTAAATTATAATCGTTGCGCACAATTTCTTCCTTCTCCACGAAACGGGCGAAATGTGCCACCGGCTTATGCGCATGCCACACATCCACAATGCGGCGCACATCCTGCTCACGCAGTCGGTTTTTAGGACCATCCTTAGCATATCCTGCCTTGGCATCAATCATAAAAATGCCTTTGCGATTGGCAGCATCTTTTTTATCGAGCACAATGATACAGGCTGGAATACCGGTACCATAAAACAGGTTGGCAGGTAAACCGATAATACCTTTGATATAGCCTTTTTCAACGATGTATTTACGAATCGTTGCTTCTGCATTTCCCCTGAACAATACACCGTGCGGTAAAATACAGGCTCCCTGTCCGTTGCGGTTCAGACTACGGATAATATGCAGCAAAAAGGCATAATCGCCGTTTTTCTCAGGTGGCACGCCGATGGTGCTGTTCCACCGGCCGAATTCATCTTCTTCCTTGGCACTTTTCAGCCATGACTTGGTGGAGAAAGGTGGATTGGCGACCACAAAATCGTATGTAGCCAGGGCACTACTGTCATCTGCCGATTTAAACTGCGGATTGTTGATGGTATCGCCCTGCCGGATATCTGCCAGCTCTTCGCCATGCAAAATCATATTCATCTTGGCCAAACCAACCGTGGCGCTGTCCTTTTCTTGTCCGTAAAGTGTAGCACCGTGGGGTGTCTCCGACAAAGCCCGGAGCAGCAAAGAGCCTGATCCACAGGCAGGGTCGTAAATAGTGGTTTTCTTGCTGTTGGTGTTTTGCAGGCCTATTACTTTGGCCATCACCCGGCTAACTTCGGCAGGCGTGTAAAACTGTCCCTTGCTTTTGCCGCTCTCGCTGGCGAAATGTTTCATCAGGTACTCGTAGGCATCGCCCATCAGGTCGTCGTCGTTGGCGCGGTTCTTCCCAAAATCCAATCCGGAGGATTGAAACACTCCAATCAGATTACTCACCGTATCGACCAAATCCTTGCCTTTACCGAGTTTTTGCTCATCACAGAAATCGGCCACATTGATCACGCCGCTTAAATCATTGGCCTCAGCCAGGGCAGCCATTTTCTTGTTGATTTCTTCTCCGATATTCGATTTTCCTTTCAGCGCTACAAAATCATCGAAACCGCATCCTTCGGGAATTTCTATCAACGAATCCGGATCGTTTTTATATTTATCGCTTACGTATTTTACAAACAAAACCACCAGCACATAGTCTTTGTACTGGCTGGCATCCATTCCTCCACGCAATTCATCACAGCTTTTCCAAAGAGTGCTGTATAACTCCGATTTTTTGATAGCCATTTTATAGTTTTTGTTCTCTCAATTCAATCCCACAAAACTACAAAATACTATTCATATTTGGACTTGTTTGTTAATTTTATTTGCAGAACGAGTATGTCTAAAACTTTCTCTGTTGAGCATAAACGCATTCTATCTTCTCATCCACCACGACATCACTCTTCGCTGCTTCTCCCCACCTTATACCTTTCCCCATTGACCGATACAATCAATAAACTCCCCGAGCCGGGAGCTAAGTCGATGTCGGCATTGCTGTGGGTGCTAAGCCGGGTTATGCATGAACCGTTGAGGGTATATACCTCGATGTGCAGGGGATTGCCGGGTGAACTGATGCTCAGCTTGCGGCCGAGCATACCAAGGCGGATGGATGCGGTGGGAGGTGCAGGAGTAGCGTTGGGGGCTTCTGCCTGAAGATTTACTTTGACCAGGTAGGGCAGGTGATCGGAAATATCTTTCAGCACCAGGCCGGCGGGAGGTACGGGAATGCCCCGTGAAACAACGGTATATGGGGCATCGGTACTGTTTTTCCGGTAACCGAGTATCATGTCGATAACCGAAGCGGGTGCTGAGCTGGGATAGGTGTATTCAGCAAGATCGTTCAGAATCGCAAAATGGTTGTTCTTAAAGGTGACCATTGCCCGGTAGGTGGGCTGAGCATTAAAATCGCCGGCTACGAACACCGTTTTTCCGGCCTGGTTGGCAAAACGGATCATGCGGGCCGTCATGGTGTCGCGATCGACGGCATTGAGGCTGTAATGGGTGGAGATAAAGTAAAAATGGGGAAATTCGGCAATGATGTAGGCGCGGCTTTCCTTGTCGGTGGAACCGGGTGTGGGGTTTACCTTCACATTGGTTAGGGTGGGGTTTCCTAAGGCCGGATTCCAGAGCACACCAATGCCGTATCCGTTTCCTGCTATGTCGAACCACGACCCCGATAGTCCAGAATTGTTTTTCAGGGTGTTGAAATTGGCCGCTCCCACTACTTCCTGCACAGCCACCACATCGGCTCCGGTAGCTGCAATAAGCTGTGCGTGGCGGGCAATGCGCAGCGATTGAAAGTTCAATCCGCTATTCGTGAGCAGGTTATACGTCATAAAGGTAATGTTCCCGGCATTCGCCAACACCGGGAACAAAACCAGAGCAATCCAGAACCGATTTATTTTCATTGCATTTAGTGGATTGCTATTTTTTTCATCGACCGACGGCTTTCTTCGGCCCGGAATCCCATCACATGGCTTTCGACCGAGGCATCGATACTGCTCGAAAGCAAGGAGGCATTTCCGGCCGCTACAGCCTTCACGAAATCGCGAACCAAACCGAGATCACCACCACCGTGGCCGGCATCCTTATAGGCTTCCAGTTCTTCTACCTTTTGGTTCCATACCGTTTTTTTCTTCGTACGGAAGTCGGTAATCACAAATTCGGTCATGTCGCCCACAATATCGCCCTGTGTACCCATGATGCGGGTACGCCGGCCCGAATAGGACGTAAATGCTTCCATGTTGAACGAGGCGGTAACATCGCCTTCGAACACCATCGTACTTACGTAATGATCGGGCTGATCGTTGTTGCAACGGAACACACACCGGCCATAGTTGGTGGTACGCAGTTTTTCGAGGATCAATTCATCTTTTTCTTCCGGTAAATCGAACACTTTGAGCATACGTTTGCGGCGCACATAGATGTCGATGGCCGAATACGGGCAGGTCGACTCGTGCGGACAACCATCGGTACAGAAGGCAGGAGCACCGGCCGGCATGCGTGATGCCTTGAAGTAGCTCAGGCTTCCGTCGGCCGAAATCTGTGTACAGGGTTTACCCACCAGCCAGCGGATAATGTCCAGGTCGTGACAGGATTTCGCCAGAATAATCGGGGTGGTTTCTTTCGAATTGTGCCAGTTGCCCCGCACATAGGAGTGCGCCATATGGTCGAACAGGATGGGTTCGAGGTGTTGCACCGAAACCACATCGCCAATCACTCCCGAGTCGACTGCCTGTTTGAGCGCTATAAAATAGGGAGCATACCGCAACACATGGCATACTGCCACGATGCGGTCGTGTTTTTTGGCGGCAGCCAGGATGTCGGTACATTCTTTTTCGGTAGGAGCTATCGGCTTTTCGAGCAATACCTGGTAACCTTTTTCGAGCGCCAGCATACAGGGTGCATAATGTACGTCGTCGGGGGTGCTGATGACAACCGCATCGGCGAGCCTGGGCCGTTTAAACACTTCGGAAAAATCGCCGAACTGATTTTCTTTTTTAACGGAGAAGGCATCGGCCATTTTCTTCCGCCGGCTTTCGTTGATGTCGGAGACGCCTACAATACGCATTGCCGATGGAAACCGCTTTGCATACGTGGCATAGGCATTTCCACGTCCCCCGGCGCCAATAATGATAACCGTAACCGGTTTATCCACCCGCGCATCCAATCCCTGAATATCGGCCTTAAACTCATCGAATGCTTCTCCCTGCCGGGGCATAATATTCTTATCACTCGGAGCGGCATGCAAAAGGGTCGTGTCGGCTCCCAGCACGGTTGCTCCGCCCAGCGCCCAGGCCATCCGCTTTAAAAAATCAAGTCTGTTCATTGTAAATTATCATTTAGTTATATCATGTCGTTTGTGCCCCGAAAGACCACAATCCGTTTGTAGGCACACGAAACATGCCTCATCCTTCTGTTGGTGAACAGCGATTCTGCATGTTTCGTGTGTTGAATACAAGAGTTATCGTACGACAACCTTGTACGTGTTGTTCTGAATCTTCATCAGCACAAGCCCCGGCTGTGTAAGCTGAACCGGTTCTTCGTTGCCGATGGTATACCGGCCGGTCAGTTGCCCTCCCATCGAATACACCAGCAGTTCCTGATTTCCCTCGATACCGGTAAAGGCCACTGTACGACCCTCAATCCGTACTGTAAGCTTATCGTCTTCGTGTTCCGAAACAACTGTTGTTCCGGTAACATATTCAACGGCACCTATGGAGGGAGTTGCCGGACGGGTAGCTCCCAGCTGGTCGACCGAAGGAATGGTGTAGCCGGCAAGTGTTGCAACACCGGCATTGAGAGCCAGACTACCGGTAATGAGTTCGGCTATTTTATTGCCGCTGATTTCGGAAAGCACCGGACGTTTGTAGTTTGTTGCAAAAGTTTCGAGCGATTTGAAAATCTCAGCAGTGGCAGGGTCGGCCACCTGAATGCAATTACGGCCGTTGGTAACCACGGTGGCCGATGCAGTGGTGTACATGACATGGTAAGGATCGATCTTTACAACCGTAGCCGGGTTGGAACCAGCTGTTTCGAGCAGATCGGAATAGGCATCGCCGGCAACATTTATATTGTTAACCACCAGCGCATTTACCAGAAATACATTTGCAAAACCGTTGGCAGTGGTCAACGCACTGATAGCCCCGTCGCCCTGGTTGCCGGTAAAGGTACAGTTAACGGCAGTAACGTTGGCGGTATACGCCGTAGAACTCTGAACCGAGGATAGGATGGCTCCCCCTGTTTTGCCGGAATAATTGTTGGCAAAAGTAGAATTGGTAATGGTTACATTGCAGGCAGTAGCTACCGTTCCTCTTGCCACGATGGCACCTCCTCCGCTGTTACCGCTGGCATTTGAAGTGTTTCCCACAAAGCTGCACTGGTCGATTGTAACGGTAGCCGCGTTGTAGATACAAAGCGCTCCGCCGCCGTAACCACCGCCGGTAATATTGTTTTCAAACAACGAACTCGTAATGGTAGCTACTCCCTGAATACGTGCTGCGCCACCGTTATTGGCCTGTGCGTTGATGTTTTTAAAGATACATCCGTCGATATTCAGGGTCGAACCGTTGGCAGCGGTAAGAGCGGTGTTGCCCAATATCCCGGTACCGTCGAATACGATGTCCTTGAAAGTAGCGGTGATGCCTGAAGTGAGCGTAAAGAAACTTTTGGAGGCAGTCGTCTGTTTCAGCACCATTTTATATCCGTTAAAGGTATTGAAACCATCGATGGTAATGCTTTTCATCGGGATGGCATCAGAGAGCGACAGTTCGGTTCCGTCAAAATTGAACACAATAATATCGCCGTCCACCGCATCGGTAAAGGCTTGTGCAAAGGAGCCCGCTCCGGAGGCATTGTTGTTGGTAACGGTAAGGGTAGCTGCCTGTATCTGCAGTCCCATTGCAACGAATAAACTAAAAAGTAACGTTTTTGTTCTCATGATCAGTTGTTTTTAAAGTGGGTAATTGTAAAGTATAATGATGATATCCATGACATTGGTTTGCGTATTCCCGGTAAGGATATGGCCTCCGTAGGTTTCAAAAAAACGGTAACTATCGGCATTGTCGAGGTAGTTCTGCGGAGCATCGTCGCGTTTCAGGGCTTCCTGCAGACTGTAGGCATCGACCACGGCGCCTGCTGCATCGGTTGGTCCGTCGGTGCCATCGGTTCCGGCGCACAGTATCGTAATGTTTTGCGGCGCATGTTCGCGGCCTTCGTGTAACAAAGTAGCCAGGTACAGCGCCAGGTGCTGATTGCGTCCTCCCAGTCCCTGCCCGGTGACCTTTACGGTGGGTTCTCCTCCAAACAACAGGCAGGCAGGCCTTTCCATTGAAGCAGTAGGGGCGATTTGTCCGAGCAGAAAGCGGGCTACGGCTTGGTAATCACCCTGCAGGCTGTCGGTGACAATGGCCGGGGCAAAACCCAGGTCTGCAGCTGCCCGGGCCGAGGCTTCGAGCGCCTTTCGGTTGTTGCCGATACTATAGTTCTTCACCCGGGCAAAACAGGGGTGATGGACATCGGGTGTTTCACCGATTTCTCCGGCCATCCCTTTTTTGATCCTGCTGACGACTGCTTCCGGCAGCATATCCGTCAGCCGATAGCGTTGCAATACGGTAAAAGCATCTGCAAAGCTCGTGGTGTCGGGGGTTGTGGGGCCCGAAGCAATCACTTCCATACTGTCGCCCACCACATCCGAAAGTATCAGACCAACACAGTATGCGGGAAATACGGTTTGTGCCAGCCGACCACCCTTCAGCTTCGAAAGGTGTTTGCGTACCGTATTAATCTCGGCTATCGATGCACCGGAGTTTACCAGCAAGGCATTGGTCTGCTGTAATGCATCGGGCGTAAGGTCGCCGGGCAAATCAGCCATCAGCGAAGAAGCGCCTCCCGACAACAGGCAGATTACCAGATCGTTTTCTGTTGCCCGCTCGGCAACAGCCAGCATCGACTCAGCTGCGGCAAAGCTGTTGGCATCGGGCACCGGGTGGGCGGCTTCGATACATTCGACATGCTTCAGGCTGCATCCATGACCATATTTGGTAACGATAACTCCACCCGTGATGCCATCTCCCAGCACATTTTCAATCTCCCGGGCCATCAGCGCCGAAGCTTTTCCTGCGCCCAACAGATAGATATTGCGGAAGTTACAGAGCGTATAGGCTTCGCCGCAAATCGTAAGTATTCCTTCCGAAAGAAAAACCTGTGATCGGATGAGCTGATCGGGCATTACCGCCTTCACGCCTGCCCGGAAAATATGTTCCGCTGTTGTTCGCATCGTTTACAACATCAGAAATGAACTTATCCACACCAGCAAAAACACCGTCACACCCATTACCACCGTTGCCGATGAATAAATCCGGAGCGTGGTGTCGACATTTACTCCCGAAAAGCGGGATACCACCCAGAAGTAGGAATCGTTGGCATGCGAAACCATCATCGAGCCACCGCCCATTGCCAGCATCGCGAGGAGTTTCCCGTTTTCCGAATCGAGTCCCAGCGACGGTAACATCGGCACCACCAGCGACGCGGCAGTAATAATGGCAACAGTGGACGAACCCTGGGCTGTTTTCATCAGAAAAGCAATCAGAAAAGGCACGGCCAGCCCGATGCCTGTATGAAGCAGCAGCGATCCGGCATAAGCTCCTACGCCCGTTTCCTTGATTACCATTCCCAACATGCCACCGGCAGCGGTCACGATGAGGATAGGGCCTGCCTTCTGAAGGGCGCTTTCGAGCAGCTGATTCAGCTTGTCGACAGAGGGCTTGCCCAGGAGCGGGAAGCTCAGCACGACTCCCGTGAACAGGGCCATCACCGGTTGCCCGATAAATGACAGTACCCGGGTAATCATGTTCGCATCCCCGGCATCGAAGATCGTGAGCAAGGAGCGGACGGCAATCAGCAGAATGGGAGTCAGCACAGGCAGCAAGGCCAGGCATACCGGCGGAAGCTCCCGTTCATCGGGTGTGGCGGGTACCATAGGTTCCTGCATCAATTGCCTGCCGGTTCTCCACCTGATCCACCAGTAAGCCGTGAGAGTAGCCGGGATGGCAAATAAGGTACCGAGCAGTATGAGGTATCCCAAGTTAGCATTCATGATACCCGAAGCGGCAAGCGCCCCCGGATGCGTTGGCACCAGGCAATGAACCGAATAGAGGGACGTTGCCAGCACAAATGCAATCAGGGGCAGGGCCACTTTCCCTTTTGCACTGAACGAACCGCTGAGTCCGCTCAGAATAATGTAACCCGAATCGCAAAAAATGGGCAGTCCGGTTACGAAACCTGTGATTCCGATGGCCGGAGCTGCCTTGTGAGCGCCTGTTTTTCTCAGGATAGATGTCGCAATACTCACGGCACCCCCCGTTTGGTCGAGCACCACGGCAATGATAGCTCCGAAAATGATGAGGAAGCCTATCGACGACAGAGTAGAGCCAAAGCCTTGTTGAAGTATCTCCACTACCGAACGATCGGGTAGGGTGGCTACCGCCAGCAGCAGGGCCGTGACAAACAGCGATAGAAAAGCATTGAGCCTGACTATGGATGTAAGCACGATAATGAGCACGATGCTGAGAATAACCAAAACTGAAATGGAGAGGATACTCATGGTGATGCGATTTTTTATCCCGGTTGAACGATCAGAGTTGTGTTTGTACTTTTACATTCAGGATCAGAGGTTTGTGGAAGAGTTGTTTGGCTTCTTCCTGACCGATTTTCTGACCTACGCCTTCTACATTCACAAAAGCCTGGGTATCGTCGTACATTTGCACAATCTGCATAATTCCGTAGTACAGCTTACCGCCTTTAATATTTTTCAATACGATATAGTCGCCGGCGCGGAACTGTTCCACCATAGCAGTAGTACCCGAAGTGCCGGCATTGGCCCTGCGACGGGCAAAATTTAGAGTTCCCAGGTTGGTCGGATTGTTTTGTTCGCCCAGTGTGGCATTGTCGAGGGTAGTCTGTATCTTACCCAACTGATGGTAAGCTTTCAACTTTGCAGCCTCCGAAGTGGCTTCGTCGGCAATCACCAGGAAAAGAGAATCCACGAATTTATACCGGGCTTCGTTCCAGTCGTTGCCAATCCACGAACCGGTTACGATACGGAATGAGGTGGTATCGACATTGGCAAGGCGAATCGCTTTTCCTCCAATTTCATAGAGGTCGCACTGACGGCCTGTGGTGCCGCCACCCAACTGCGATGGCCACATATTCGTAAACATATAACCGCGCTGGCTGCCGATGTAGGCTTTATTAGCCGTATTCTGCAATACATTCACAAAGGCAAAACTAGCGTTCAATCCCTGAACCGAGCGCAGCTCGTCGCCGGTAAGAACGTGTTTTTTAACGCCATTGATCGTTACTCCGTGAATAGAAAAGAAAGAAGCTGTTTTCGCTTCGGCACCGGTGTTGGGAGTGGTATACACGTCGGGACGGTTTTCGGCATTCCATACCATGGTGTCGGCACGCAGGATTACCTGTCCGAGAAACGCCGAACCTTTTGCTTCGCCGGTTACCGACGCTACGCTGATGTATGCGTTTTTGGAAGCATCGCCCACCGCAACTTTTATTTCGATATGCGTAATTTCCTTACTGTCGACAAAATATTCCATATCGAGCTTTACGGTTGTCTGTCCGTTGGCTTTGTACTCCTGTGGATCTCCCTTGGCTACATACACATTTTCTTCCTTTTTAACTCCCGTAAGATAAATGCCGGTAATCGCCTTGTCGGCTGTAATGGTTCCTTTAACGATAACCGGTTCGGCAAATGTAACAGCATCGAGTGCTGTTTTTTCAAGGGTAAACTGCACGTTGGCTTCCTTCACATCGTCTTTATCGCAGGAAATAAACACAAACGATACCGATAAAAGGATCAGAAATAAGAAATTGAGCTTTTTCATAAACTATGAATTTTGTATTAGTAATTGTATTGTCGGATTATTTTTTTAGTTCAATAACGGATAGTACCGGGAAATGGTCGGACAGCATACAACGGTTGTCGGTGCTGGTTTTCAGTATCTTGAACCTGTGCTTGGGCAGGCCGTAGATATAATCAATTTTAATTTCGGGTTTATTACTGGCATAGGTGAAGGTAGTGTCGGAGGCGTTGAACCAATGTGCAAATCCTGTTTTTATCTCCTTCGATGATGGAATGGCATTAAAATCGCCGGCCAGAATCACCGGCGTTTGCAGCTCTTTCACTTTTTTGTTGATGAACTCAATCTGTGCTATGCGGGTTTTTTCCGACGAAACTTCCAGATGGGTGGAGATAAAAGTCACCACCGAATGATCGGGCAATTCGATGTCGGCGATCAGCAGTACGCGCTGTTCTTTTTCAGGTTTGGGATTGGGAAGATATACCCGCTCGGAGCGAATGATCGGATACCGCGAAAGAATACCTACCCCATAATAACCGCCGGCATAATGGATGGCTTTTCCATACAGTCCGAAAAGTCCGGTATGATAGGCCAGTTCGTTGACAAATGCTTTTCCGGCCTGTTTGGGGGCGCGTGTCCGCGTCGTTTTCCAATCGCATTCCTGCAACGCTACCAGATCGGGCTGCTGATTGCTGATATAAGCAGCCATCTCCTCCAGCGATGCGAGCTCGCCAAAACGCAGGTTATACGTCATTACCTTCAATTGAGTCGATTGAGCCAGCAGCTGCGCCGCCAGCATCCATCCCACAAGGCTTATCCAAAATCCTTTTTTCATCCTTCTATTCATTAACGTAAGTATTCAATTGTACATTCATACATGGGCACTGTTCCAACCGTGGAAGCCACAGCCCCGCGGAAAACGAAATTCAGCGGAGTAAGAAAAAAAAGCTGGTAATCCGATGAAGAATCACCCGGTTTATACAACGATAACCGAAAATCTTTCAGGTTGTATTTCAAATACCGGCCGAACTCTTCTGCCGACGCATTGCTGATAACCCCGATCAGCACCCGGTTGGTTTTCAGTCCGTCGCCCAGGTTGTTGACCAGTGGCCGGAATTGCTGTTTCCCATTTATTCTGCAGGTCATCAGGGTTACTGTAACCGGTTGTCCCAACGGAGCTATCAGGGTACATCCTCCGGCAAAAAGGGTGTCGGGAGCCACGAAACCTTCGAAAGCGTTGATAATGGGACGAACAATTATACCGGTACCTTCGACAGAGGCAGCGCTAAGATTGTTTTGCACAAAAAACGATTTGGTTTTGGTTTTCAGGGCTATGTCCACGACAGACGATTTTTGTCCGATCCATGCATCGGAACGATCGAAAAAATACGCCAGCGCTGAGGTAGTGGTGTTGATGCGCTCCACAACCGGTTGGTATCCATCCGGTCCGAAGAGGGTTTCATCGTTGAGCCGCGAATAAAATTCCAGACTAATCAGGTTCCGATCGTTGACCTCGGCCGGCGGATCGGGAGCCACAAAGCCGGTGTCGGGGACGGGGTCTTTGCAGGAAGCCAGCAACACTACCGGCAGCATCATCCATTGAAACAAATATTGTAGGTTCATCTGCTATACATTTTACGGGTGTTCGACATCGGCTACGATAAAACAATGATCGGACAAATGAGGGAAGCACACCACCTGGTAGCTTTTCCGTACCCAGCTTTTGGGATAGCCCATCACATAATCGATACGTTTGGTTGGATTGGTACTCGAAATGGTATTGCCGGTACCGTCACCAATGTCCTGCCAGCGGAAGCGGGCATAATTCAATGTTTCGGAGTCGGGCGTCGCATTAAAATCGCCGGCCAGCAGGGTCGGGAGGCTATTGTCGGTCAGCATCTGCGTATTGATGGTGGCCAGCATGCTGATGCGCACCTGCTCATCGCTGGCTACATCCAGATGGGTAACTCCCACCCTTACCTTACGTTTTCCGGGAAGCAGAATGTCGATCCACGAACAAGCCCGCATTTCGTTGGCTCCGGCCGGACGCGAGGAGATGGTCCGGGCATTGTAAAAAGGGTATTTGGATAAAATAGCATTGCCAAAGTCGCCGGTGGCATAGGTGAATGCTTTCCCGAAATAAGGGAACATTCCCAGTTCGGCAGCCAGTTCGGTGAGTAAATCCTTTTTCCCGTTGCGGGTGGTGAAATTGTCCATTTCCTGAAATACCACCACGTCGGGATTGTACTCACGGATACAGCCGGCATAAGCCAATGCATCGAAACCGGCAGGTTTACCTCCCTCTTTGATGTTCATCGACATAATCCGGAGTGAAAGCTGTTGAGCCATACCCGGGTGTGTTGCCAGTATTAATACCAGTAAAAGACTGAATTTACAGATTATTTTAGAACGTGGTAATTTCATTACGATATAAATTGATTTGTTCTGTTCGGGAGCAATTTCCGTGTCATCATAGGGAAGCGTTGTTTTTTATCAATCCCAGCCCGGATTATTGGGCCGGAGGTTGGGATTGCGCTGCATTTGGGTAAAAGGCAACGACAACAGGTAATGCTTGGCCGGATTGAACGTACGTCCTGACTCAATGATCAGGTACTGGTCGCCGCCCACATTTTTCCATTTAAGGGTATTCAGTATGCCTGCAGGCAATTTTGCCGGATCGAGCCAGCGGCGATTAACGCCGAGCAAATCTTCGCCCAATACTTCAGCTTCTCGCCAGCGAATCAGATCGGGGTAGCGGTGCCCTTCGAAAAAGAGTTCCACCGTACGTTCGCGGCGGATTTCCTTCCGGATATCCGATCCGGCCGGTAGTGCCGACAGTTGCATCGGTACCATCCCCACCCGGTCGCGCAGCAGATTAATGGTACTGTCGAGTGTAGCCTGCGTAAGAGCTCCTGCTCTTTCGCGCGCTTCGGCATAGTTGAGCAATACCTCGGCATAGCGGAAGTAAATAATATCGTTATCATCCTGACTCACTTGTCCTACCTTCGAAGGCTCCACGTATTTGTACAGATAATAACCCGAATAGGTCATACATCCGTCTTTATCGTTGGAAAACTTCGGATAGGTGAAAACGGCAGAATTTGTATTATTGGGATTTCCATCCTTCCGGCCTTCCCAGGCAGTATTGGGAGGCAACACCGACTGTTTCATACGGGGATCGCGGTTTTCGAATACCTCCTCGTAGGTCGATACCGATGCCGGATTCCACACCTTACCATCGGCCGTCAGCCAGGTTTCGATCATCCGTTTGGTAGGAGTAAAGCGCGAATAGTCGTTCGGCACCCAGAGCTCCCGCGACAGGTTGTGCGAAGTACGGGCATCTTCTCCCAGATCGAAATTATACACATAAGCCAGAATCGTTTCACGGTTGGAGCCCACCCGCGACGCTCGTCCGGTAAAATTGAACAGGTTGCGGTAATCGTTGGCCTTATTGCCCGTAGTATACAAGCTGTATCCCAGGTTCATGGCTCTGCGTGCCGCACCGGCAGCTTCATTCCAGCGTTCGTTGTACAGGTAAATCCTCGAAAGAAGGGTAAGCGCTGCTCCCTGCGAGATGCGTCCGAATTCGGCAGAAGCCGGCTGAATAAAGGCCGGTAGGTTTTTGTAGCTTCGCTCCAGGTCGGCAGCAATGCTGTCGATGATGGCTGCTTTTGCATCGCGGCCCCGGAACACATCGGGCGAATACACATTGAGTTCGCCGGTGATATAGGGAACATCACCAAAAAGCGTGGTGAGCAGCCAGTAATCGTAGGCCCTGAAAAACAAGGCTTCGGCGGCATAACGTTCACGTACAGCTTCGGTTACAGTTGAGGCGCGCCGGTAATTGTTCAGAAAATAATTGCACCGGCCGATGTTGTAATAGGCCCTGACCCAGATGTTGTTGACCTGAGCAATGTCGGTGGAATAATTTCCGCCTCCGATGGTACGGTAGGCAGTAGTGATGGCCCACGGAGCCGTTTCGCCCATCGATTCGAACATATTGAGCAAATCTTTACCACTAAGGGCCGAGTAGAGCGAGTTGGCGGCACTGCGCAGGTGCGCTTCGTTTTGCCAGAAATTATCGTTGGTAAGGGTATCCAGCGGAGGTCGCTCCAGAAAATCGTCGTTGCATGAACTAAGAGCAAGCAGTGTCACGAATAGAAAGATGTATTTTCTCATACCAATTTGTTTGTCTGATTATTGAAATGTAAGGTTTACTCCTACCACGAAGGTTTTTATCTGTGGATAATATCCGCCCCGCGAAATAGGCGTTTCGGGATCGTAGGCGTAGAAGAAATTGCTCAGGGTAAGCAGGTTGTCGCCCGACGCGTAAAAGCGGCACTTTTCGATCCGGGCTTTCCGGGTCCATTCCGCCGGTAAGGTGTAACCGATCTGCACATTTTTCAACCGCAGATAAGAAGCATCTTCCATCCAGTAGGTCGAAAAGGTCGACTGATTGAAATCGGTATTGTAGGTCAACCGGGGATAGCTTGCATCCGGATCGGGATTTGCGGCACTATAGCGTTCCAGGTGAATCTTTTGAGGATAAGCCGCCATATCCTGAAAAGCATGACGCGCCGAGCCGGTCAGGTAACCATTGGCTTGTCCCACTCCCTGCAACGCAAACGAGAAGTCAATGTCGTTGTAGGCCAGATCGGCTTTCAGACTGTAGGTGTAACGTGGAATAGCACTCCCCAGCACTACCCGGTCGTATTCGGGCGAAATGCGTCCGTCGGGCTCGTTGTTCGGACCGCTGATGTCGCGGTATTTGATATCTCCGGGCTGGTAATCGGGGCCCATTACTACGGGCACTTTCGGACTGTAATATTTATTTTCATCCGCATCATATACCTTAAAATCGTCGGGTGTCATCAGCCCTTCAGCAATATAACCGTAGAAAGCATCGATAGGGAATCCTACCTGCCGGATCTGGTACGAGCTTAAATCGGGTGAAGTCTCTCCCAGATCGGTAATTTTATTCTTTACATCCGAGAGATTGAACGACACGCCGTAACGCAGTTTTCCGATCTTATCGCGCCAGCTGATGTCGGTTTCCCAACCGCGGTTATTCACCGAACCTACGTTTTGCTCCGACGGGCGGGCGCCGATCTGGCTGGGATAGTTGAGCTGCAACAGTATTCCGTTCGTGTTTTTGTTGTACACGTCAAAAGTGATGTTCAGGCGGTTTTTGAGCAAGGTGAAGTCGATGCCTACGTCGAGCATGTCGATTTTCTCCCAGGTGAGGAGAGGGTTGGCAAGGGTAGTTTGTGTATATCCCGTAGTACCCAGTGTGCCGATAGCGGGCAAACCGGTGATTTCGTTGAGTACCGATAAATAAGGATAGTCGGTAGAACCCACGTATTGGTTACCCAGCATCCCCCACGACATACGCACTTTTATATTATCAAAGATATCCCTCGAGAACTTCATGAATTCTTCTTCGGTAATCCGCCATGCTCCCGAAAAAGAGGGAAAAAGTCCTCCCCGGTTGGAACGATGAAAGCGCGACGACAGATCGTAACGCAGGTTAAACTCGACCAGGTATCGTTCGTCGTAATTGTAATTCAACCGGCCAAAGCCTGAACGGATGGCCCATTGAGAAGCGCTTCCGGTATTACTCATACCTTCCTTCGATCCCAGGTTAAGGGTCGGATTCAGCTCGGTAATGAGGTTGATCCGCGAAGCTTCAAAACTACGGAACACCGACCACTCCTGCGAGAAGCCGCCTACTCCTGAAAGGGTGTGTTTCCCGAAATTCAGATCGAAATTGGATTGTACGATCAGGGTTTGCTGCCGTTGACGCACGTCGGTGAGATTCAGACTGTTGGGATTGTTAAAGATGTAGACGGGACTTTCGGGCGTTTCGGGATTCACAAAAGGAATCGATTTGCGTAATACCTCCGCCAGGGAATTGCGGTTCACCATGCTGTAGGTGGCCGACAGATCCCAGCCTTTTAGTAACTCGATCTTTGCCGTACTCATCAACGACATCTCGTCGGCATCGAGGGTTGTGGTGCCTCCGTCGTACAGGATAGCCACCGGATTGGTATTGCCACCTCCGTAGGCCCACGAGCCATCGGTGTAATAAACCGGGACGTTGGGAGCAATACGCATGGCCGTATAAATGGCGCCGCCACCACTGGTAAGCGAACCCACGGGCGATACTACATTACGCATCGTATAGCCGATGTTGGAACTGATTTCGACTTTGTCGAGCAGGCGCGAGTCGACTTTGAAACGAAGGTTATGGCGCTCTTCGCCGGTTGAATTTCCTACTGTAAGTCCGGCCTGATCGAAATAACGGTACGACATTAAATAACCCGACCGTCCCAGGTTCCCATTTACGTTTACCGCGTAGTTTTGCTGCGGGGCGTTGCTGCTCAGTACCGCCGAGATCCAGTCGGTATTGCCGAAATAGTTCGGAGCTGTTCCGTTCTGTACGTGATTGAAGTGGTAATCCATCCAGGCAATACCCGTTCCTACATTGGTACGCGCTTCGTTGTCGAGCGTCATAAATTCGAGGGCGTCGGCCATACGTGGCAACCGGGTAGGCGTTTGCGAACCATAATAAGCATTCAACGAAATGGTGGGGGCCTGATCCTTGGTGTTCAGTTTTTTAGTGGTAACCAGAATGACGCCGTTAGCCGCACGGGCGCCATAGATCGAAGCAGAGGCAGCGTCCTTCAGTACCGATACGCTCTGAATGTCTTCGGGGTTCAGGTTATTCATATCACCTTCGACACCATCGACCAGAATCAGCGGATTGGCATTACCGATGGTTCCCAACCCGCGAATCCGGATACTGGTGCTGTTGGCTCCGGGCTGGCCGGTTGCATTCACCACCGTAACACCCGACAGGAGTCCCTGCAGACCGCTGCTTACACTCGATACCGGCCTCGAATTAAGTTCATCGGCAGTAATCATGGCCACCGAGCCGGTGAGGTTTACTTTTTTCTGTGTACCATAACCCACCACTACTACCTCATCGAGCAGACGTGTATCTTCACGGAGCCGAACGGCTATGTGAGAGCGATCGCGGATTTCGAGGGTTTCGGTATAATAACCGATGTAGCTCACCACAAGCGAAGCATTAGAAGGAGCTTCCAGTTCAAATTTACCGTCGATATCGGTTACTGTTCCGGTAGTAGATCCTTTGACCGAAATATTGGCTCCTATGGCAGGTACTCCTTTGTCATCGGTAACGAGTCCGGTGATGCGCCGGCCGACAGGTGCCGATTGGCGGAGCGAAGCGTCGTCGCGGGTAATCACGATGGAATTGCCGGCTGCGATATTGTATTTTAATCCCTTGGGTGTGAGTATCGTCTGTAACAGTTCTTCCACCGCCACATTTTCGCGTTTCAGGGTGATATCCGGGCTCCGGTCCAGAATGCTGTTGCGGTACGATATTTTATAGTCCGATTGCTTTTCGATCAGGCTCAATACTTGCTCCAGACTGGCGTTTTTAACATCCACGCTGATGGTTCTGGTCTGCGCCCTGCTGCCCTGTACGATCAGGAACAGCAAACAAATAATCAACAACAGTCCGTTTCCTTTGTAACTCATATTCGATTCGTGTTTTATGAAGTATTAATTTTTACGTTGATTCAGCCGGAAATTACTGATGGCCACTTCATTCCCTTTAATCTGATAATTGAAACGATAGTGCATTTTCAGTATATCGAGCGTTTCATTCAGATTGCCTGTCGAGAATCGGCCGGTAAACAGGTCGTTGTCAATAGTATCTTCCTTATCCAAATGAATGCTTACTCCGTAATTGCGTTCGATGGCCTTAAATACATTGCGTACCGGGGTTGCGTGGAATACCAGTTCCCCTTTTACCCAGGCAGCGCCCACTGGCGGAGCATTTTTAATAATCCGTATGGAACCGGTGCTTTTGTCGAGCACCGCCCGCTGGCTGGCATACAATCGTACCTGCTGGTGGGTGGTGGTAGAAGTCAGTGCCACTTCGCCTTCCAGCAAATCGATTTCGGTGGTGAGCTCGTCCTCCCGCGCCTGCAGGTTGAAGACCGTGCCTAATACCTTCACATCGAGCGAGTTGGTTTTGATTATAAATGGCTTCCGTTCGTTGCGGGCCACTTCGAAATAGGCTTCTCCCCTGAGATCGATCTCGCGCGATTTGCGGTTGAAATCGTTGATGCTGTAGTTCAGGGTGGTTTCGGAGTTTAATTTTACCCGGGTACCGTCGGGTAATACAATATTCACTTTTTCGCCCGGACCAACCGCCACTATCATATCGCTGGCCGCAGGTGCGGGAAGCCGGTCGAGCAGGTTGATGGTGAACGCAGCAATCAGGGGTACGGCAATGATGGCCGCAGCTCTGGATAAGATACGCATCAGCTTCCTGCGCTGCCATTTTTGCCGCGCGTTCAACCGGTCGATGTCCTGCTTGATTCCGAGAATTGTGTCTTCGTCGGCAAAGTTCCCTGTTTCCTGTTGCCACAGTGCACTCAGGGTTTTTTCGAGCTCTTCGTCCGATGCCGCATTAATACTTTCCTTCAGCGCCGAAAGTTCATCCGCCGAAAGCTGGTTCTCGTAATATTTTGTTACTAAATCGGTCATTTTTTTAGTTTTCATACTATACTTCTATTTAGTTATACACTGAGACATTGGAAACGTACCTTTAATTTTATATGTTGTAAAACATATTTTTAAAATTAAAAGCAACGAAAAAGCGAATTTCAGGAATAAGTTGGGGTGTTACAGAAAGAAAAGAGCAAACATTCCGGCACTGTCGGACAGCTTTTTTCGGAGGATTTTCAGTGCAATCGAAAGCTGGTTTTTTACGGTTTGCTCGCTCAGATTGAGCCGGCCGGCAATTTCGGCATGTGAAAGCGCCCATTCCTTGCTGAGCTCAAAAACCTTCAGCTGTGTATCGGAAAGCGATTTTTTGGCCGCTTCGAGTTTGCGGCGGAATTCATCGAATTCGAGGGTGGAAGTAGTCGTGTCTTCCGAAACCGCTGCTTCATTCATGTAATCGATATAATCGACAAATACGGGTGAATTGATCAGGCTGCGCATTTTGTTGAAAATGGCATTCCTGGCGATGGTAAAAAGGTAAGCTTGAAACGACTCTTCGGGTAGCACATTCTCGCGGTTTTGCCACAAACGTACAAAAGTATCCTGCACAATCTCGCGGGCATCGGCCGGCGATTTTGTCATTTTCAGGGCAAAAGCATACAACCTTCGCGCATACAGGGTGTACAGTGCGTCGAAAGCACGATACGATCCTCTGTTCAGTTCGTGAATATACTGTTGTTCAAGTGTGAGAAACCCCGACATTATAAAAAGTTTGCTGCAAACTTACAACTTTTTATAGTTTCTCCGAAAAGCAAGTTTGATATTTAGCAAAAAAATAACATCGCCGGCGATTTCCGTCCGGGCGTCAAACCTGAAATAAATCATCGGGCGCTTTTGGTAGAGCCGGATAATAGTACTGCTCATTCCGGCAATTCCGGATGTAGAACTGCTCGTGCCGATCGACGAGAAAAGAGGGTTGCCGTCCTTCCTTGAAATCGGGAAAATTTTGTGTGCGAGGCTCCTTTAACGGGTTTTCCTGAACTTATAGCTCTCCTGCGAACTTTCCAGTCTGATCCCGCTTGCTTCGCTCCACGCGGCGGCCCAGTTGGCAAATTCCGAAGCGGAGCGTTTGTTCACGGTATGTACGGCGATTGCCGGCCGGGCCCAGGATTGCCGGTTGAGAAGTTCGTGGGTGCGGAAGGCAAAGGCGCAGTAATCGGGGTAGTGGCGGGAGCCGAAACCAATCACCGAAAATGAGACGGCGTGTTCCTGAGGATGGTTGACGAGTCGTTTTTCGAAGCGGTGGGCGCTCGACGGTGCTTCGCCTTCGCCATAGGTACAGGTGAAGAGGAGGAGGTGGCGCGCGGCCGGAAAGGTGGTGTAACGGCTCATGTCGTCGGAATACACTTTGAATCCTCCGGCGGCGAGCTGTTGGTGGATGGCTTCGGCAAAGCGGCGTGTGCTGCCGTTTTCGGTTCCGGTAAGAATCACGATTTCGGCCTCAGCCGGTTTCGCCTGGTTTTTCCGGCGCTTGAAAAGGCGTTGATAGGTAATGGCAAAGCCGGTAAGCATGAAACCGATGATGCTCAGGGAGGCAAGGGCTAATAGGATGGCCCAGATGCTGTTGCCCGAACCAGTGTGCAGTTCGGAACTGAGTTGTCCGAGCAGGGCGTGAAACGGGTAGCGCGTTTCTTCTACCAGGGTTCCGCTGTATGGGTGAATCACCAGCTCGCGATCGGCGAGTTGCAGGGTGTAATATTCTTCGGGATCGTCGAAGAAGGGGAATACCGCACGTTTCAGTTGATCGACTTTAATGGTCTGCAGAGCGGGAAAACCGGCCAATTGTCGTTTTTCGGTTGTGGATTCCGGAAGCTGTTCTGTGAGGCCGTCCTGCAGATCGCCGGTTCCCGTTTGGTGACCGCCGGTTCCCGCAAGGTAGGAAGTGGTTACAGCCGGTTTTTCGGGTAATAGCTGGAAGCGCTGCATGAACAGATAAGTGCCTGTAAGCGCAGTAATCAACAACGGGATGAAAAAGAGTTGTCCGAGTCGCACATGCCACTTAGCCGTACGGCTTCCGCCTTTGGGCTTCCGGAAGAATTTCCGCAGTTTTTTCTGACGCTTCAGGATCAATAATACTCCGGAAATAATGATGATGATGAATAAAAAGGAGACGATTCCGACGATGAACCGACCGGTTTCGTGGAGAAAGAGCGAGCGGTGAAGCGATAGGTTCCATTGAATGAAGGGTGGGTCGATGCGTTCGGAGCTAAGGATGCGTCCGTCTGCAGGATGAATCATGAATCGCTGCTGGTTCAATGATTCGTCGGTGGTTTCGATAATTACCTGATCGTACTTGTTGATGTCGACGGCAGTAAGTCCCGGGTGCTTGGATTTTAAAAAAGACAGGTATTCGGCGAGATTGGCGAATGTTGCCTGGCTTAATTCTTCCGGTGTGATGGGTTTGTCGAGCGAATCGCCGGGCATGGTTTCGCGGGTAGCTGCCGAGCGTTCGTTTACCGCATGCAACGCCAGCACCACTCCGGTGAGCGATGCGATGAAGAGGGATATAAATGTAACGACGGCAAGTGCAAGGTGCGCCAGCCGCCAGGAGGTTTTTAACATAATGGGTACGCTTCGCTGATTGTACGGCGCGCTCCGCTGGCGCTTAATGGGAACGCTTCGCGATTGTACGGCGCGCTCCGCTGGCGCCTAATGGAATCGCTTCGCGATTGTACGGCGCGCTCCGCTGGCGCCTAATGGGAACGCTTCGCTGATTGTACGGCGCGCTCCGCTGGCGCCTAATGGATACGCTTCGCTGATTGTACGGCGCGCTCCGCTGGCGCCTAATGGGAACGCTTCGCTAATTAGCTTTGTTGATTTTGACCAGTTTAATATAGGTTTTTCCATTGGCTTTTGTGGTGAGCTGAGCCGTCGTAAGCGGGATTTCCACATCATCTACCACGTACTTCTGGTCTTCTACCGACGATTCGAAACGCAGTTTATAGCCTTTGTTCATTATTTTGTCGTCGATGGTAAAGCTGATAATGCGACGGTCGCCACCTTTGATGGAGGCGCCCGAAATAGCATCGAGTTTTTCAGCTTTCACCTGCTGGGCTTTGTACCATTCGGTGAGACTGTCCCACCATTTTTTATCGGGACCCAGTATGGCCAGGGTACGTTCGTACTTGCCCTGCGGATTGATAAGCGATGCTACCACGTAGGCACTTTCGCCTTTGTAGGCATTCATTTGTATCATGCACCGGTAAGTGTTGGCCGTGAGCGTAGTGCTTGCAACTAAAAGGAAAAAAGCTATTTTAAAAGATTTCATATTATTTCAAAAATGTAATATCGGTTTTTGCGTTGATTAAATATTCGTTGGCAGCTGCCAGATCGTAGGCCGTTTCGCCAAATTCGGTGGTGATGGATTTATCGGCTCCTTTTTCGATCAGGTATTTCAGTAACTGATCGTTGTGGGCCGTGAGCGCAATTTTATGCAATACGGTCATTTCTTCCGAGTTTTTGGCATTGATGTCGATGGTCAGGGTGCTGAGCTTGCGAAACAGTTCGATATCTTCCTTTTGAGCGGCGATATGATACAAGGTGCTTTTGTCGGCCATCGGCTGGGTAATGTTGAGGCCGCTGGAAATCAGCAGTTTCATTTTTTCGGTAAAGTCGTCGGAAGGAATGTTGGGAGTCCGGTTGGCCGAAGCAGGAGCCGGTCGGTTGGCCGAAGTTGTTGTGGCTGCCGGAGCTGGCCTTGCATTGCCCGGTGCTGTTCCCCGCGCCGGCCGGTACGATTGTACCAGATAATATCCCAGGTGATTGCCTTTCACATCGCGCACCTGAACATCGGCCTTGTGTCCGAGCAGCATCCGCACAATTTCGGTACTTCCCGAATTAACCGCTGTTGTTAATGCCGATTCGCCTTTGCTGTTTTTCGTATTGACATCGGGTGTTTTATGCAACAGTAAATGTATCAGTTCGCTGTCGCTGCCTCCTGCGGCCATTATCAGCATATTGCTTCCTTCTTTGTTCGGTGTGTTGGGATTCAGTCCTTTGCCCATCAGGTAATCGACAACCGGCAGTTGATTGGCTTTCCGGGCTACCAAATGAAGCAGGGTGTTTCCCTCTTCATCGGTAACGGTGGGTTTCAGTTTCACTTCTTCGAGCAAATACTTAAAAACCTCCACGCCGTTGGCGGCGCGACGGGTACCTTGTGCTGCCAACAGTAACGCTTTCCCGGTGGCTTTCACTCCCTTTGTCCGCAAGGCTTTCAGCGTACCTATATTGCCGGTACGGGCAGCGTAGTCGAACAGGGTGGCCCCGCTGTTGTCGGTGTCGTTAAGCGATAGTCCTTTGCTGGACAGGTAATCGGTGAGGGCAAAGGTGGAGTCGTGAGGGATACCCAACATCATGTAGGTTGCTCCGTTTTTGTTGCGTTGTTTTAAATCCACCCCGGCTTTCAGGTAGAGATCGAAAATGGCGGGTTGGTTCATGCCGAAATTGGCTGCGAACTGCAGCGGACTGTCGCCATGCGAATCGGCTGCTGCCACATCCGATCCTTTTTCAAGCAATAGCTGTACAACGGCCGCATTCCCCCGCGCCGATGCCCAATGCAGGTAGGTGCGCATATGATTGGTGGTTTTGGTAACCGGATTGCCTTCCAGTTGTAATAAATGGGCAATCACCTCGGCCGAAGCGTTGTTGTTGATGGCCAACGATACGGCGTCGAAATCCATCGCGTTCATAGCAACCGGGTTATTCCCTTCTGCAATGGTTTGTTTTACTTCGTTCAACGAAGGATTGGCCCTCCAGAAATTCGGATCGTGAAGCTTGTTGCCGGTTTGCGCTTGTAGGAAGAGAGCGGTGAAAACCAGCGTTAAAGTACTTAATTTTCTCATTTACAATTAGATGTATTAAAGAGTTGCTGTCGAATCAATCAGCTGAAGTTTACAGCTGATTCGATGTTACAAATATCGTTACGCTCCGACGCTGCTGCAATCACCATATTTAGTGAATTGTAACCGGGCATTTTCATTACTTTTAGTGATTGCGGACCCCTTTAATTTGAAATTACTTTGCAGCATCGAAATTCTTACTTCTCGAAAATGAATATCTCCCGATTCACTATACTTGCCCTTTTGTTGACGATGAGTTGTTTAGCTGCGGCAGCTACCACCGGTGTCATCTTCGGCCGTGTTACCTATACCGACGGTACTCCGGCCGAAAACGTGGTGCTCAATCTGAATAACACGAATATCTACGGTATCTCCGACGAAAACGGGCACTACCTGCTCGAGAATGTTCCGTTTGGAAATCATGCCATCATCGTAAAACCTTTCGGCAGCGATATTAAAGTGGTGAACGTGGAGCTGAAAGTCGAAAAGCTTCGTTTTGGAATCGAACTCATGGCTACTTCTACTACTAAACAATTGGAGGAGGTGGAAGTGAAAGCGCAATCGAAAACGCAGGTACTTAAAAGCAGCGGCTATTCGGTGGGGGTGGTCGAAACGCAGCAAATGGCGCTTCAGTCGGTACAAACCATGGAGCTGCTCGACCGTACGGCCGGGGTCCGGATTCGTCAGAACGGAGGGATGGGGTCGGCCAATCAGTTTACTATTAACGGATTGTCGGGCAACTCGGTGCGGGTGTTTATCGATGGTATTCCGGTGCGGAACTATGGTTCGTCGTTTTCGCTCAGCAGCCTGGCTCCCGAACAAATCGAACGGATCGAGGTGTACAAGGGTGTCGTGCCTGCCCATCTTTCCGAAGATGCCCTGGGTGGGGCCATCAATGTGGTGCTGAAAAAGAATATCCGTTCGAAAAACTCGGTGGTGGCATCGTATTCGTTCGGCTCGTTCAATACTCATCAGGCCAATATCAACGCCAATTACCGCAACGATTCGACGGGGTTTACCGTATTGGGTTCGGCTTTTTATAATTATACCGATAATAATTATGAAGTCTGGGGCGATCAGGTGTTTGTGTCGGAACCTCCCTCCTGGTCGCTTCAGTACGTGAAAGCGCGCCGGTTCCACGATAGTTATCAGTCGTACGGAATGAATGCCGATGTGGGATTTACGAATGTGAAATGGGCCGATCGTTTCCTGGTGGGTATGCTGCTTTCGGATATGGACAAGGATGTGCAGCACGGAGGGACCATGGAGGTGGTGTATGGCAATCGCCGTACCGGTCAGGCCACCCGCATGCTGAACCTGAAGTACGACAAAAGGGCTATCGCTGATCAACTGGATGTGAATGCGTTTGTGTCGTTCACCGAAGGCCGGCGCTGGGTGAACGATACCGTACCTTATATTTACAATTGGCTGGGAAACCGGCTTTGGAACGAACGTACTCAGGATTATTATACCTGGAACGTGGGTGGGGGAGAAGCCGGAAAGGCTACACTTGCCAATAATACCGAACGTACGTTGGCAGGAAGAGTCAATATGGCCTACGAACTAGTGAAAGGTCATCGCCTGAGTGCCAATTACCTGCTCAACCGTTTTACCCGTGATGTTGCGGATCCGCTGTTACCTGTCGCCGAACAGGAACTGACCGAAACGCGCTACCTGACCAAGCAAATCGTGGGGCTTACCTACGATGCCCGTTTGCTGGAAGATAAACTGAAAGTTTCGACCTTCTGGAAACTGTATCTGCAAGAGGTGAGTCTGGCCGATCCGGTGAAAGTGAACAATGTGCTGACTTCTTCGCGCGTAGATAAATCGGTGCACAACAACGGTTATGGGTTCGCGCTTTCGTATGCGCTCAAGCCTGGAATCAATCTGCTGACATCGTACGAAAAAGCGGTTCGCCTGCCCGAGAGTACCGAGTTGCTCGGTAATACCTCCGATAATGTAAATGCGGCCTATAACCTGCTTCCCGAGCGGGCCAATAATTTCAACCTGGGAATGAACGCTACGCTGGTCGAAAAGCAGCACCATCACCTGCGCTCCGAACTCAACTTCTTTTTCCGCGATATCCGCGACATGATTATGCGCGGCGCCGAGAGCTCGGCTACCGGCAACTACTCGTTCGAAAACCTGGGGCAGATCCTGAGCCGGGGGTTCGACCTGGAAATGAATTACGATTGCCGTAAAAAGCTGACGGTCAACTTCAACCTCTCGCTCTTTAACGCCCGCTACAACCTGCGGTACGATTCGCATGGCGTGGAATACAGTTACTACGGCGACCGGCTTCGCAATGCTCCCTATTTCACGTCCAATACTTATGCCGAGTACGACTTCGGCGACATTTTCCAACAGAATTCCAGCCTGAAACTCAACTATAATTTCGGCTATGTACACGAGTTTTTCCGCAACTGGGAAAGCATAGGCGGGGCAGGTAAGGCTGTGATTCCTACCCAGATGATTCACGACCTCGGGCTTATGTACAGCTTCCCCGGTCAGCGGTTCACCTTCAGTGTGAACGGGAAAAATTTACTGAATGCCCAGGCCTTCGACAATTGGGCGCTTCAGAAACCCGGCAGGGCAATTTATGCAAAATTATCGTATAAACTCCATTAAATCAAGATTCTGTAACGATTATTATTCAACCAATTTTTAAATATTTATTACTGTATGAAAACGAATATTCTCAGCCGATTTTTCGGCCTTTTTATGGCGATAGCACTCATAAGTTTGGTAAGTTGCGACGACGAAATCGACGACAAAAAAAACGCGAATCAGGATGGAAAAGCCTTTTTCCACGTGGTAATGGCGATTGGTGAAGGGGGCGACGATGGCACCCTGAGTCAGGCCGTTCCCGACCTCACCAAAGGAACCATCAGTTTCGACGGCTACGGTTTTGAAGTGCCGTCGACCCGTACCGCCCGGGTGTATGCTTCCAACGACGGCAAATACCTGTATAATTTGAATTATGGCGGCGGCACGGTGGCTAAGTTTTCGGTGGAAGGCGGACAATCGTACACCAAAATAAACGAAACCAATGTTCAATATGCCATCGGAACCACACACCCCCGCTGGACCAAGGTCGACGACGATGCGGCCTTGTTGCACAACGTTATTACCGAACATAAATACACGGATGCAGCCGGCGCCGACTATTCGTACACGGCTGCCACGGCCTACCTGGTTTCCATCGATCTGGAAAATAAAATGGCGATGGGAGCGGTAGAACGTTTTGAAATCCCCAGAAATGCCGACGATTCGGCTAAAAACCTGCACGTATGGCGTATCGATGCTCCGGTTGTGAAAAACGGCAAAGCATTTTATGGGGTAGCCAAACGTAAATACGACGCTGCTACCGGCAAAAATGTGAATCTGCCTTATGGTGCGATGAGTATTGTAGTGGATTATCCTTCGCTTACCAATCCGAAGGTAATCACTTCGACGGTAGCGCAAGGTTCGACCTACGGATACCGCACCCCGGTAGCCCATGCCGACGAAAAAGGCGATATCTACCAGATTGCCGGATCGCCCGCCTTTATCCTGAAAATCAAGAACAACGATTACGACAATAGCTTCGTGTTCAACCTTTCCGAAAAATTAGGATTGGGGATTCAGGTGGCTTCCAACGGATGGTTCTATGTAGGAAACGGAATAGGATATGTCCCTTATTATGATCTTGCAAAAGGCAACGGCGCCGCAGCTGCGGCCTGGGGTGTAGCCCGCGTGGATTTGTACAACGGAACCGCTATTAAAATGAACATTCCCGGCGCTTTGTGGTTACAACAATACCAGTACAGTGTAAAAGGCAACGATGGCAAGTTCTACATGGCCCTGGCTCCGGTAGGCACCGACGGAAATATCTATATGTTCGACCCTGCCTCCACTTCGCCCGATGGATTTACCACCGGCGCCACACTCAAAGGAGCCGCAGGGCAATTTTACATCGGGATATTTTAAACGAAACGAAATTATAGTGTGTTAATTAGCAGCAAAGGCCATCCGGAGAAATCCGGGTGGCCTTTACTGAAATTGGTCCCAATGCTGCCAACATTTTCCCTGCCATTGATTACAAGGAGTACCATCATAAATCAACCAGTTAAAAGTCGGTTTGTACCTCGATTTTAAAGTAAGCCAACGTTAAGGGTACGAAAATCGAATGTTTTGCACCAATTGGTTCGCAGGTGTATTGTTTGTTTTAATGTCTTTTTCGCTCATAATAGGTTTGCCTTCAACAGTGACGTTGGTGAATGAAATATTCTGAATCGTTTTTGTAGGCTCGTTTTCTTTCAACCAGCCTGTCAGAAGTATTTCGTTTGCAATGCCACTCCCGCTGTTCGACGCAACGGAAATATTTTTAAATACAACATTTTCGATTCCCCCTTCGGTACTTTGGTCTCCCTGGATAGATCCAAACCAGAACTGATCTTTAAATGTAAGGCAAATCAACCGTTCGCACCTGTTGACGCGGATGTTTTCCCAGCTAATATTGTTAAAATAAGTCCCCTCGAGACTGACAATGGTCATCACCGCACGTTCGTCGAGTTTTCCGTGATGATATTTGTCGTCATAGGAAGAAAGTACATCAATATTGCTGAAATGTATATTTTCATACTTGCTGGCACGTGTTTCGGCTCCCAGACACATCGCGTTGTTGCAATCGTTCCAGAGCTGCAGATTTTCAAAGTAAAGATGCTCATTCGGAGGACAATCTGCCGGGCTCCCTTTCACCAGCCCTTTAATCGCAATTGCATCATCGCAGGTTCTGACAAAACAGTTCCTTATTCGGATATGATTAGAATTGGAGATGTCGAAACCGTCGGTACTGGCATATCTCGGACTGACAATTTTGAGCTTATCAGCCCTGGCGTTGGATACCTGATGAAGTCCTACTGTCCAGCCCGGATTCCGGTGACTGCAAACAATTATTCCCTCGAGTTGAATGTCGGAACTATGACTTACACCCAATACCAGTCCACCCGGAACCGTACTCATTAAAATACCTCTTCCTTTTATACTGCTTCCCTGATTATTTCTCAGCTCGATATTTCCATTCACAACCGCACCGCCGGCAATATATACATCAGTACCTGCCGGGATTTTCAACGGCGACTCTAGTTGATGGTATCCCGGACCAAAATAAATTAACTGATTATCCCCCTTCACAGGCGCATTCTGGTCGATAGAATTGGCAAACAGATGCAGGGTGCTTCCTTTGTAATCATCATCAAAAACGATGGAAAGAAAACGATCGGCATCTTTTAATGTAAAACTAATCGTTTGTCCCTCGCGTTGCGAACGGATCGGATTCGATTCGGGTAGAATTTTATAGCCCGAGAAGGGTTTGGCTGCCGTCACCCTGATTTCAACCTCATTTCCCTGCTTGAAGTCGAAATAGCCAAAGCTTACCAACTCTTTCCACGCATTCAGATCCGTGTAAACTCCCGTGTATTTACCATTGACAGCTACGGTATAAAGTGCAGCTCCCTCCTGAGGATACGCATCGGGTACTACATACGTTTGGAGTGTTGATGATGAAAAATGCTCACCGGTCGCCTTCTGTTGAAAATCGGCATTCTTACTTTGCTCTGAATTCCACAGTTGTTCGTAAGGTGTTGCCAGAACAATGCCTCCATCGGGCTGGATTTCCAGGATTACCTCTTCACCTTGGTGCAAGGTCATCCTTTCAGCATGTGCCTTTCGATCCTTATCGTCGTAATATTTCATAAAGGTTTTACCCTCGAGCATAGGCAGTTTTACTTTAATGCGGCATAGCTCTTTCTGTGCATTAACACCCGTCACGTACCATTTTTCTCCACTGCGGCGTGCTAAAACACAATATTTACCCGGATAGCCGTCGATAAATACCGTTTCGTCCCAGGTCGTTGGAACGCTCATCATAAAATCCATGACAAACCAGGGGGCATCGGTAAGGTTGTTCGGAGCAATGGCGAACATTTGCACAGGACTTTGAAACAACACTGCGGTCGCAATTTGAAATATATCGGTGGTACGTCGAATAGTGCCGCCGTCATTGTTCCGGTTGAGGCGTTCATTCAACAATACGGGTCCAAACTCCATGCTACCCACCGCGTTGCGGATAAATGGATGCAAGGTGGCATTATAAGCCTCCGTATCACAGGCATGCTGCGTAAAGATAAGATTCTCGGAAGCCAGCACCGCCTCACTTCCGACAAAGTTGGGATACATTCGTTCCCACCCGCGGGGAAGCGTGCAGCCATGAAAAATAATCATCAGCCCGTGCTCGTTCGCATCCGCCAGTATATCTTGATACAACTGCATGGTTTGCTGCTTATCTCCCCCGAAAAAATCGACTTTCAGCCCTTTCACCCCGGCTTGTTTCAACCACTTCATCTCTTGCTTACGGGCCAGTGCAGTATTCAGCTTGTTTTTCGGGCTTTGCGGAGCGTCGTTCCACACCCCGTTGGAATTGTACCACAAGAACACATCAACACCCTTAGAACGTGCATAGTTAACTAGTTTTTCCATCCCGTCGTAACCTATTCTTTCATCCCAAAGTGCATCCATCAATATATATTCGTAGCCCATCAAAGCGGCGAAATCAATATAAGCGACCTGATCGTTCCAATTCATGCTTTCGTCCTGCCACATGATCCAACTCCAGGTCGAACGTCCGGATTTATACTCTATCGAGGGCTCATACAAAGGCTGTACAACATCGAAGGGGATGGTGGTTTCCACGATCGGTTTCAGATGGTCGGCTATCGTGATAGTACGCCAGGGGGTGGTTGCCGGCAGGGAGACAACAGGCGATGCATTACCGATGCCATTATTTTCTCTTTCATCCGGAAAAACCACCGTATAAATACCATCGCTTGTTGCCTCACTCAGGCGCGAGGCACAGTAAGCTCCTGTTACTCCGGTTTCCGATACCAAAGCCCAATGTTCACCCACACGAAACAATCCGGGAAAAGTATACCCCAGCCCGTATTTCGAAGGTGTGCCTATAGGTTCATCGGCCGCATACTCTTCTTCATAGCTTGGTTTCGTACGCTTCCAGAACGTCATGGGAGCGGCCTGCGGAGTAAGGAAAGTAGTTGTTTCCGACGGAAAATTAAATCCGGTAATTTCTTTTTCAACGATACAAGCAGCGCTTTCTCCCTTATCTTTTAACGCGTAGCAAAATGCGATATCGTTATTGCTTACATGAAAGATAAGTTCCATCTGTTGGTCGTTTGTATTGGAGAAGGTACATTTCAGCTGATTAGCCTTGTAATGAAATGCACTCTTTTTCGCCCGTTGAAGCGTGTAGGTTTCATCCAGCTTTTCATAGCTCGAGTGAACCAATTTCATCTCCTTGCTGAAATCGCCGGTGCTGGTAATTAATCCTAAAGGAGAGTCTTCGAGAATGGTTTTCCCATTGTAGGAGGCAGTATAATACAACCTTCCTTTTTCTGATAACACTTTAACCTTTAGCAGCGTATCGGGACTGCTTACGATGAGTTCCGATGCCGGATTGACCGGCTTAGTTCTGAAAGGAGCTACAGGCAAACCTGCTTTCGAAAACAGATTGCCTACCGTAGCGTCGTCGAAGCAGAAGGTCACGTGAACAGGTTGTTTCACTTTAGGTGAAGCTACAACCAGTTTATTGCCCCGGACAGTACCCTCTGCCTCCACAAACTTCTTATCCGCACCGGCTATTTTCAATCCGGTGATCTTTTTCCCTTTCACCATCAGTCCGTCCTGAGCATTGTCGAATGTGATTATCGCCTTCCCTTTTTCAATACGCATGGAGTTGAAAACAGGACTCAGATATCCCCGCACCGGTTGATGGTAGGTCTCGGCCAGGGCCAGATTGGCTAACCTCAGTCCTACGTTTTGTTTATCGATGGGGTGAATATCTTTAATGTCGTGCACCAGATCGGAAACCACAACCATACCCGTACGAGGCACTGATTTCGTAACCAACTCCTGTTGCTCGCGAAGCAATGCAGGTTCGTTAAAGGTCGAGTTATACGTATAAGGAGCTATCTGCACGAGGTAAAAAGGGAATTCCTTCCCGAAATCGGTACGCCATCCGTTGATCATGGTTTGAAGTCCCGTCGCATAATAAGGATGCCCCACATTGGTTTCACCCTGATACCAGATAGCGCCTGAAATGGAATAAGGTACGAGAGGATGAATCATCTGGTTGTAGCAGCTGCCCGGCAGGTTCGGACGCCACTCGTTTTCGTTTACAGGAGCATACACTTTCAGCAAGGGATGGCTGTCGATCAACTCCTTTTTTGTCCAAGTTTCATAGGGAGTTCCACCCCATGCCGCCACGATAATGCCGACGGGGACATTCAGGTATTCTTTCAACCGGCGGGCAAAGAAGTAACCTACCGCGCTGGTACGTTGCATGGTGGTTGGGGTACACCCGGCCCATTGCGCATCACAATTCACCTGAGGTGAAGTCGCGGTTCGTGCCGGCACGTGAAAAATACGTATGTCGGGATGATTGGCTGCTGCGATTTCCGCTTCTTTATTCACGAGGTTTTCGGCTGCCGACCAGCCCATATTCGACTGCCCGCTACACAACCAGACCTCGCCCAGCATAACATTGTTAACTACTGTTTTGTCTGTTGCCGACACAAATACCTGCAGGGTATAAGGTCCTCCTGCTCCGATGGTACGAATCCTGGCGCGCCACACACCTTCCCCCGATACCTTTACGGCGACAGTATCGCCCGTCTGCCAACCCGGCACAATCTTCACTGTTTCGGCAGGCTTACCCCATCCCCAGATTGAAACATCCGATTGTTGCTGCAACACCATATTATCTCCGAAAATGGCCGGGAGAACAATTTTTGCCTGCACGTTCAAAACAAAGCCGATAAAGGCTATCAGGAATATGATCTTTTTCATGAATACTTTTTTCAAACTATAAATTCAGGACTGAAATTACCGGTTCACACTTTTCTTGATGTTTTCTATGATTTCAGGGGAGACTTCGAGTATACTGCCATGACGAATACTATCAGGTAAAGAAATCCGGTCCGAGATGTCTTCCCAGGTTTTAAGGTCATTTGAACGTATGGCTCCGAAACGACCTTCCTTGTACTTGTCAAAATAAACCAGCCATGTGTCACCGATCTTTACCGATGTGGGACCTTCGGCCCAATACGGACCTGTAAGCGGCTCCGATGCCTTAGAGTAAGGGCCTGTCAGCTGATCGGCAGAAGCGATACGTATGTTCTTTTGAACGGGCGACAAAGTCTCGTCTTTGATAAACATCAGGTATTTTCCTTCATGGAATACAATCGAAGCATCAATTGTATTAAAACCCTGATCGTACAACAACTTTGTTTCCGAGAAAGTAATAAAATCCTTGGTTGTAACATAATAAATACGATGATTGTAACTTTCTTCACTGCTCTGGTTTTTATCGGTAAAACGACCTGTAATCGTCGACGACCAGTAAATCATATATTCATCGTTGATTCTGTCATAAGTAATTTCAGGAGCCCAACAGTTCCGTACTCCATCCTCGTGTGCCATAACAGGTATGAACAACTGTTCCGACCAGTGAATCAAATCGTCCGACGAAGCATAACCGATTCCGTTCTCGGTCCAGCTGACAGTCCATACCATGTGAAACCGGCCATCGCCCCCGGTAATAATACAGGGGTCGCGCATCAGTTTATCATTGCTCAGAACAGGGGTTAAAAAAGATTCCTCCGACAAATTGGTCCAATGGTAACCATCTTCACTGTAAGCCAGGTGTAATCCATCTTCTCCGTTCCCTTTGAAATAAGAGAATATATAGGCTTCCTTTGCAGCACAGGAAGTCAACATTAACAATATCGTGATCGTTAATGCGCTGTTTTTCAAAATGATATGCATTTTATTTAAAAATTAAGTTGGTGACTAATTGCTGTTCCGGAGTATTGTTTGTTTTAATGGCGCTTTCGTTGTCCACCCGTTTCCCTTCAATGGTTACATTCTCGAAAACAACATTATTGATTGTTTTAGTGGGCGTTCCATCTTTGAACCAACCGTTGAGCAAGATCTCATTGGCAATTTTACTTCCGCTATTCGAAGCTACGGTGATATTCTTGTAAGTAACTCCATCGATACCACCTTCGGTACTTTGGTTGCCCTTGATTGAACCAAACCAGAAATCGTCTTTAAATGTCTGGCAAATCAACCTTTCACACCGGTTCACACGAATGTCCTCCCAGCTGATGTTCCTGAAGTAGGTACCTTCCAGGCATACGATGCTCATTACCGATCGTTCATCGAGGGTAGCGTGATGATCCCGGTCGTCGTATGAAAACAGTACATCGATGTCTTTAAAATGGATATCTTCATACTGCTTTGCCCTGGTTTCGGCTCCTAAACACATCGCGTTGTTGCAGTCATTCCATATCTGAAGCTTCTCGAAAAGCATTTTTTCATTTGGAGGACACAGCGATGGTATCTTGTTGATCAGTCCCTTAATGGCAATCCCGTCGTCGCACGAACGTATAAAGGTGTTTTTCATTGTCACATTGTTGGAGTTTACAATGTCGAATCCATCGGTGCTGGCATAACGTGTACTTACCACTTTCACATTTTGTACCGTGATATTCGAAGCTTCATGCATTCCTACGGTCCATCCTCCGTTCCGGTGACTACAAACGATGATTCCTTCAATCACCGCATTTCTGGCATAATTGGCTATCAGTACCAGGTCGTTCGGGCTTGTCTTCATCATTATTCCATGACCGCTCACGTGATTTCCGTTGCCACTTACCACCATCGCTCCATTCACCACAGCCCCACCGGCAATATACACATCCTTGTTGCCGGTCACTACCCGTCCGCCATGGGTTTTGGCCAGATCATGGTATCCCGGCCCGAAATAAATAAGGTTATCGTTCGATGCGGTGGGCGCATCAGTATCGATGGCATTGGCAAAAAGATGAAGGGTATTGCCCTTATAGTTGTTGTCAAATACAAGCGAGAGGTTCTGATATGCTTCTGTTACTTTAAAACGAATGACGTTCCCTTCCCGGGTCGAAGTTATGTTGGCCGATTCCGGCAGTATTTTATAACTCCCGAATGATTTTGTCGTCGTAATTTCCACTTCTGCTTCCTTGCTCGGATTAAAATCGAAGTAAGCGAAACTTACTAGTTTCTGCCATGCATTTATATCGGTATAAACGCCTGTGAATTTGGTGTTGATGGCAACATTGAACAGCGGAGTTCCTTCCTGAGGATATCCGTCGGGTACGCTGTAGGTCATCAATTCATCCGATTGATAATCCATACCTTTTGCCAGATCCTCAAATGTAAATTCAACCACATCCACTTCAATTTCTGCTGTTTTAGTCCCGTCGGTTACCGATTCGGCTATCACCACAACTTTGCCTAATCCTACAGCAGTAATCGTTGCCATACTTATGCCGTTATGCGTTCCTTTATCTTCAACAGTAGCTATTGCCGGGTTTTCCACCGACCATCTGATCTGATCGCCTTCGGGCATGTGAGGAAATGCCGAAGCATAAACCTGACGGGTTTTCCCGATTCCCATGGTAAGTGTTGTTGCACTTACCGAGACCCCCTGTATGCCGTCGGGCACTTCTGCATCCTTACATCCCACCGTAAAGAACATACTGCAAAGGACAGCTATTAATGTAAGAAATCGCAGGTTCAATCGTATTGCCATCATTTTTTTTGTTTTATAATTTTTATAAGTTGTTTTTCCTTTTGTCCATCCACCGATAACAAGTATATTCCGTTGGATAAATGGTGCATCGGCACTAAAGTCGACCCGGCAGATAAAATATTGGTGTAGATGTTTTTTCCTTGCATGTTGAATAAATCAACCATTGCGTTTTCAGCGATGGGCTGAGCCGGTTCTATAATCAGATCGCCGGAAACGAGATTGCCGGGATGCAATATAAAATCGGGCTGATTGCCGGAGATCCCGCCTACGGATGTGCTGCATTCGCCACCCCAGTCGATTCCCGTTACATTGGCCCTGTATATTCCATTTTCCAGTGCGCACAATGCTATACCGTTCAGGTCGTGATTTGCGTCTAATTTAATCGTCCCGTTTTTGGTCGTAAGCACCGCGATCTTAGTGGTTTCGACCTCTCCGATCCTGTTGCCTTCTACCCGAAAATAACCTGCGTTAAAATAGCCCTTATCCATATTCGGATCGCTTGTCAGATAGCGGTTGTTTATCCTGATACCTTCGCCTCCGTTCCACTGCGATCCCAGATCGCCGAGACTTTTGCCCGAGATTTTATCAATATAGTTGTTTACAATCGTAAAATCCGTCACGTTTTCGATACTGATCCCCAGTCCTCCGACACAATTTTCGATGTGGTTGTTCGAAATAGTGAGAGAGTCGGTATAACGTACCGCAATACCGGCCCCTCCCGATTTATTCCACGAATTGGCATGCGTGTTTTTAAATACATTACGGATACCGGCCGGCCTGTCCTTGTTTCTTCCTGCCCTGTATTCAGGTGTGTTGTTTTTTATGGTAAGATTAAATATCCGGTGATTAAAATGCCCTAATGAAGCGCCGATAAAGAAGCCACATCGTACCCCCTGCCGCACGTTCTCAAAAGCATTTTCACTGATCTCGATATTCCTGAAATATGTCCTGCCGTCGTAATAGCTAGTGCCTTGTGCATCAAAATGTTCATTGTAAAAAATATCCACCGCACTTTGTCCCATCCATGCATCAGCCAGCCCTGTCCCGTATAGTACATCGTCGTCGTTCATTAATTTCTCCGGATCGGAAGGACTTATAGTGCTCACGTAATTATTTCGTACAACCACATTTTCTACAATATCATATCCACCCCAGTTCCACGAAGGATTGAATTCAATGGCAATTGCCGAGTCCTCGGAATGTATATCGTTATATTCGATCAACACATTACTTACGTTTACCAAGTGGAGTCCATCCTGCGAGGTATGCATATGCATTACCTGATTATTGGGCGGTGCATTAAAATGTCCCTTGAATTCGGTGGATAAATTACCCGTGTCAATGATGGAATTCCGCATAGTGAATCCGTTGATTTTACCTAACAGAATACACCAGCCATATCCATTCTTAAACTCTACCCCCTCGAAAGCGATATCGTTGCTTAACCGGATGGATACCAGGCTTCCGGCAGAAGCTGTGTAAGAATCGTTGGTTTTATAGGTTGGAAATTGAGGCAGACCGTTCGAGAATTCTCCTGTAGCCGTATTCCATTGTCCATAGCCCGATATAGCCATAAACTGACTGCTCCCGTCGAGGGTCATATCGCGCAATTCGAATCCGGTTACGTATTCAGCCAAAAAAACCTCGGTGCGAAGCGGACAATCGCCTTGCGTATTGTTATCCCAGGAAAAAGGGGTACGTATCAACGTAGTCGTCCCAATGCCGGCACCGGCTATCGTACAATCTCTTATTGTTTTAGGAACAAGAATAGTAGTAACGTAATAAATTCCCTCCGGCAGTAACAAATCCTGCGTTTTCCCCAAACGGCTCAGGGCGGTTGTGATCGCTTTGGTGTTTCGTTCGGCCACAGCAGCGTCGAAAGTCCCGTCGACCGATGGTACCATTCCTGTCTCCGGATTTGAGAGCAGTGCCTGGCATCGCTCATTCAGATTCAACTCCTGAGAGAAAATGCTGTAGGATAGTAGGATAGAAAGAAATATTAAGAAGACAGATTTTTGCATGAAAAATAAATTATAACAGCCGAGTCGGTCTGAAAGTAACCGATCGGACCGGCTCGGCTTAGCTTACTATTTTATGATGGTACGAGTCGTGGTCGAATTTCCGCTGTGATTATCCTTTACCTGTACGATATACACTCCTGAAGTCAGATCGTCCGAATTAACTACTGTAATCCGGTTCGAAAGATTACCTTTCTTCAGTGCAATTCCGGAGATATTATACACCGTGTAGACAATATTTTCTCCATGCATTTCACTGTCAATCTGCAGATTGCCGTCGGTTAACTGAGCAACTGAAATTTTTTCCGCAAGGGTTTGTTCCAGGCCTGTTCCCAGTCCTAGTACCGATAATTTGATATTATCATACCGGCAGACATCTGCATTGTCTGATCCGTTTTGAATACCGATCATACTATCGCCGAGCCAGTAAATATCATCAAATGTTTGTGTGGCGACAAATTTATTATTCAGATAAAAATCGATGATGAGTGGTTTTTCAACCGATCCTTCACCTTTGAAAACAAGCTTTAAGGGTATCCAGAAATTGGGTGTGCCGTCTTTTGCATCATCAACCGTGTATTCCGTCCATTTATCTGAAAATTGAAGAAGATTCACCGGACGTTCCGTTCCCTGCTCTCCTTCCCAGACATCAAGTGCCAGCAAGGCAGGACTTCCCCCTTCGCCATTATTACTTATTCTCACTCTGACGCCCTGTGTCTGCCATACGTTCGACTGATCGAAGATAAACAGGTGCACAGCTCCCCAGTTGTTCCATTCTCCTGATTTTCCACCCAGAGGATGCACCATTACTTCCAGTTGATATACTTTGTCGGGGTTGATTTCAAATCCCTGTAATCTGACTGTGCCACCCCAATGCAACTGAATACAATTATTTCCACTCACTGCACTTTTTCCACCATGCACACAGGCGCCACCCCAATCGTTCGACCAGTTAAACTCCTGGGTGCCGCCTAATGCATTGTTCAGTTTCACATCAATACCTGTTTGCTGATCAAAATTGACCCATGCTGCATCATCTTCAAAGTCGTCACTTGCCAATACCTCCAGAACCTGCAGGCCTGTGATTTGCTGTGCGTACAATGATACCGAGAATACCAAAGCAATTAAAAATAAATAGTTTTTTTTCATGACTAGATAATTTAAAATTAATACTGATTTTTAGTTGTTTTATGATAATAGAAAGCGTTAATTATAGCCGTAATTTTGTTTGATGTTTCCTTGTCCTTCAATGATAATAAAGCTTGGCAGCGGGTAACGTACATGATGGGGCTGCGCATTGGTCACTCCTCTGTCCTGAGCTTGTTTTATATATTTATCGTGCCTGATAAGGTCGGCCCGCCGTTCTCCCTCAAACAACAGTTCAAACTGACGTTCCTGAAGAATATAGTCCTTCAGACTTTGTTTGTCGGCAAACATCGCCAGATTCACCCTTTTTGCCGGATTATTGTTGAAGGCGCGATCGCGAATCCGGTTAATCAGGTCGATCGATTCCTGATTAGGTCCGTGGAGTTCATTGAGAGCTTCGGCGCGGAGTAACAAGATATCGGCATATCGGATCAAAACCACATCGGTACCGCAGAATAATCCGTCCGATGCCGGATCTTCACCATATTTCAGAGGGATTGCTCCGTTGCGCAAACGTCCGGTTTTCCGGCCATCTACCAGTGTCGGAACTTTATTTCTCAGGATATAATAATCCTTAATCAAGGTCGACAAGCGATTATCTTCCTTGTCAAACTTGTCGTAGATAGCCCATGGGACACGGTATCCATCATAGGCAACCACCTTGGCTCCGGTTAATGAAACCCAGTCGGATGGCAGGACATGTGCCCTGTAGATATTGGCATTTACATGTTCTTTGCTCGGGGCTGTCAGCACAAAAATGCATTCTTCATTCTTCTCGTTGCTGATGTCCCATATTTTTGAATACTCGCTTACAAGACCATAGCCGTAGGTCAGAATGCTATCGGATATTTTCACCGCATCTTCAAAACGCTTGTGCTGCATGTACATCTTCATCAGGATACTGGCGGCAGCCCCCTTTGTGTATCTTCCATAGTCGGCTCCGGATTCATACTTTACAGGGAGGTGTTTCATGGCATAGGTAATATCGGCTTCTACAAAAGCCAGATAATCCTCTTCCGACAAACGGGGCGGAAAGTACAGTTCCTTCGGATTTTTCGCTTTCTCTTTGTCGAGCACCACCGGAGGTGGACCGTAGAAGGAACCTAAATCGTACAACCATTGCGCCCTGCAGCATATTACTTCCGACATTAATCTGTTTTTCATCTGTTCCTCTAAATCCGACTCTTCAATCAACGCCAGGGTATAAGTAGCCTTAGTGACCGAAGGCACCATTCTGGTATAAAAATTATGAAACAAATCGTAGCCCGGATTAAAATCGAAAGTCGACTGAGGACGTTGCGCCCACTCCCAGGGTATGTACAATTCGTCGGTGCCGATCTCCCCCAGAATCAGGCGTGATTGCGGATCGCAGGAGTAACGATACCAGGCATTATTATACCTGAATTGTCCGTAAATATTATTCACCAATGTCAGATAATCTTCCTCCGTTTCAGGATAATTGCCGGGCGATAATCGATTATAAACTTCAGGTTCAAGATTCCCTTCGCAAGAGGGAAGCCCAACAAGCAAAGCAGCTATGATAATTGTATAAAGATGTTTTTTCATTTTATGCAGAGTTATTAAAATTCTAAGTTAACACCGATGGAATATGAACGCTGATTGGGATAGGGAGCCTTATTGGATCCGGCTATTTCAGGATCCATTCCTTCCCATCCGGTAAATAAAAATGGATTTTGAACATCGGCATATACCCTTACGCTTCTGATTTCTTTCGTCAACAATTGTTTTGGAAAGTTATAGCCCAGGGTGATGTTTTTGATACGGACGAAGGTGGCATCTTCGAGTGTCCAGGCATCGGCTCCCATGTATGAGTTGGTAGCATCGCTTGGATAAATACCATTGGGATTTTCGGACGACCAGCGTTTGGAGGCTTCTACCCACAGGTTTGTTCCGTCTTCCACCATATGGCTGCTGTAACCGATATATTTTCTTTTTACGCCATTGAATGCCAATTGGTTAAAAACACCATAAGTGTAGATGTTCAGATCGAAGCCTTTGTGTTTAAATGTATTGTTGAGTCCCACTGAAAAATCGGGATCCGAGGTGCCTAAAAATACGATATCGGCTTCATTGATGATTCCATCAGGATAACCTGTGTAGTTCATATTTTCATCAAATCCATTTACATCCTTTACTTTTGCATTGCCGGGAACAGCGTTCGGCATATGATCGACGGTTTCTCCTATTTGTATGATTCCGTCGGTTTGCCAATAGTAAATGGCCCGAATAGGATCGTCGACTTTCTGCCATGGGCTCAGCACCACGTCCGGGCTACGTTCTTTCCATCTGTCGCGGTAACGTGTGAATGTGAAATCGGTACTCCATTGAAAATCATGAGTTTTTATGTTAACTGTGTTCAAAGTTAACTCAATACCACGACTCTGGGTTTGCCCCAGATTGGCCGATACCGTAGGAACCACCATCCACGAACGTAGGTCGCGGGAACCCAGCAAATCGCTGATCGTTTTGTTGAAAAATTCGAAACTACCGGAGATTCGACTGTTAAAAAAACCGAAATCCAGTCCCAGGTTTAATTCCGTTGTTGTCTCCCATTTCAGGTCGTTATTTTCGATTTGGCTCAATTCGACGCCTGTAACGGGAGAACTGTCGAAGGCAAAACGGTTTGAACTGGGATCGTAAAATGCAAAGGCATTGCTGCCGATACTACTGTTGCCTGTTTGTCCGTAACTGATCCTTACTTTAAGGTTCGAAAGCTGTTCGAACCCTTTCATGAATTTCTCTTCCGAAAGCCTCCAACCTACCGAGGCCGACGGGAAAAAACCCCACTTGTTGTTTTTTCCGAACTTATCGCTACCATCGTAACGCAGGTTGAGCGTAAGCAAATACCTTTCAAGAAAATTATAATTCATCCGCCCGAAGTAGGATGCCAGTACTTCTCTGTTTCTGTAAGAACCGATGGCATACTTTTCCTGATTTGCCACACCGATATTGTTGTACAAAAAAGCATCTGTAAAAAAGTCGGATGCACCGAGCGAATGACCGTTAGCATTGAACTGTTGGTATTCGTAGCCCGCCATAAGAACGACTTTGTGCTTTGTTTCCACATCAAAAGTATAGGTTGCTACGGTATTGAAAAGCATATCTTCGCGACTGGCCTGTCCTATGGAAGCTTGCCCGTCTTTGTTTTTTCCCAATAAGAATACCTTCGGGAAATAGGTCTCCCTGACGCTCGACTGTCCGTCATATCCTATCGACGATTTAATCTGCATATTCTTAACCGGTTCGATCTGCAAATAAAAATTGGACAGATTCCGGGTTTGTTTGGTTTTATCACTCACTTCCTGGTACGACACGGGGTTAGGCAAATTAGCGTACCAGCTCATCTCGCTGTAGTTGCCATCTTCATCTTTAATCGGCACAGAGGGGTCGTAGAGCAATGCCGACATAATCATATTGGAATCGCCCCATTCACCTTCACCCATCTGCACGTTATTATTATTGATAATAGCACCCATATACGAAAGCCCGGCTTGTAGGTATTTATTAATCGTGTAGTCGAGATTTATTTTACTCGAGATACGTTCGATAGCCGATCCCTGCACAACTCCCTTGTTGTTATACAACCCCAGCGAAACATACGAGCGCATTTTTTCGTTACCGAACGTAATGGATACATTGTGGTTTTGCACGTTGCCCGGACGCATGATCTGATTCCACCAGTTAGTACCTTTCCCTGCATTGTCGATTTGGTCCTGCGTGAAACGCTGTCCCGAAAATGCCGGTACAGTCGACGGATCGGTTGTTCCGTACGGATACAATTTTTTTTCGCGAAGCCATCGTTCCCTGAGAATCTGATTCGTTTGAATCATATAATTGGTGGCATCGTACACTTCAAAAGGCTTGTCGATGTATTGTGCGGTATAGCTTCCGCTATAATTCAGTTTCAACCCGCTTTTACCCCGTTTAGTGGTGATAAGTACCACGCCATTGGCAGCCCTGGCACCATATATGGCAGTGGCCGAAGCATCCTTCAGGATCTCGATCGATTCAATGTCATTGGGGTTGAGCGAATTCAAATGACTACGGCTTCCGTAGGAGTACTGGGTGCCGTTCCCGGGTTCGGGCGAATCGTTGGAGATCGGAAATCCGTCAATGACATACAGCGGTTCGTTGCTTGCATCAATCGAGGCTGCACCCCGGATTAATATCCTGACGCCTCCACCGGGTTGGGCGCTCGTGGATATGGCGGTGACGCCGGCAGCTTTTCCTTTCAGCAACTGACCAATACTAGCATCGGAAGTAATGGTCAAATCCTCTGTTTTTACCGAACTTACAGCTCCTGTCAGATCACTTTTTTTCATCGTACCATAACCCACCACCACCACCTCGTCCAGCATCTTTTTATCCTCTTCCATTACAATGCGGAACACTTTCTTCCCATTCACCTTAATTTCCTGGGTCAGGTACCCAATGTACGACACAATCAGAATAGCATTCTCGTCGACCCGAAGTGCGAAGGAACCATCGACATTGCTTACCGTTCCCGACGAAGTTCCCTTGATTTTCAGGGTTGCTCCGATAAAGCCCTCGCCTTTTACATCCACCACCTTGCCGGAGATATCGATCTTTTTTACAGGGGCTGTTTTCTGCGCATTATCCGACTTGACAGTGAGGACAATTTGATTGCCGTTGATGCTAAAGGTGTCGGGCGTATTGCGGAACAGCTGGCTCAGAATGGGTTTAATATCTTTGCTGTTGTAGTTGACAGAGACTTTACGATTCACATTGATCAGTTGCTTATTAAACAGAAACCTGTATTTCGATTGGCTTTCGATAAGATTCATAACTTCCTCCAACGACGTGTTTTTTACGTTGATCGAGAGTTTTTCAGCATCCTGTGCATACACCGGATGGAAGACCGGGAACAAACACAGAAAAAAAGTTATTGATAAAAAGTTGAAAAAGGACCCTTTGTTTAACATGTGATTTTGGTGTATTGCGGACTTTTGTTGTGTTAAATTCATATATCCTGATTTAAATTGATGATCGATTTAATTAGTTGGAAGTGCGTAATAAGAGCTGAGTTTAGGGAGGTGGACGGTCTGTTGATGTAGTCATAAAGCGTAATTGGTATTATTTATATGTTGGTTTTTTTGGCGGATGATAAACCGGTTTTGACAAACCATTTTTATCCTCTCTGGTTTAAAGACGTTTGTAAAAGAAAAGCCCACATCAAAAAAATTATTTTTTTTGAGTGGGCTGGTTGTTTATACTGATTCAATCTATTTTTTCACCCTATAAACTTCGATTTTCCTTTTACTGTACGAGTCGTTTTGTGTCATGATCCGCTCCTCGGTAACATATTCGATCGGAGCCGTCATTTTTATCAGTCTTAAAATTTCATCAATCGATTCTCCTTCAAATGTTGCCCGGTAGGGGTGTTCGGCTAATTTCTTATCCTTGACCTCGATATGGATGTTATAGGTCAATCCTATTCGTTTGAAAACATATTCCAACGGATCGTCTCTGAACATCAGCACTCCGTCTTTCCATGCATACCATTTATACGGATTTACAGTTTCGATATGATACGAATCAATCTTGTTGTCATAACTGATACGTTGATTCGGTGTCATGTCCAACCCTTTCTGCCCTTTGATATTGACCTTTACCTTTCCCTCGATAAGGGTCACAGCTGTGATGTTTTCCGAATCAAACGCCTCCACATTGAATGCCGTTCCGGTCGCTTTGATATCCATCACTTTTGTTTTTACAATAAATGGATGTCGTTTGTCCGATCGTACTTCGAAATAGGCTTCGCCCGCAAGAAAGACTTCTCGTTTATCTTCCTGAAAAACAACAGGATATTTCAGTACGCTTTGTGCGTTCAGCCAAACGGTTGTTCCGTCGGCCAGCTTGACTTTCGAACAGGTGCCGGGCGGCGACATAACTTCCTGATAAACCATCTCCGTATCGTCAGCCCATCCTTTGCTGCCGAGTAAATACACCAATGCGAACAACAGCGGTAACACGATGATGGCTGCAACACGTTGCCACCATACTAATAGCGATAAGCTCCTGTTCCGGGATAAGGAGGCCTTGTTGTTAATTTTTTCCAGAACAAGATTTGCAGCTTTCTCAGCATCGATCTCGTCGGGAGTAAATTTCACTCCCGATACTTGCCAGATGTTCTTTAACTGTGCATAATATTGTTCGTTCTCATCGCCTGCATTCAACCAATTTCTCAACAGGGTTTTCTCTTCCTGAGTAATTTCTCCTGAAAATGATTTAATAATTATTTTTTCAATGTTCTGCATTTTGCCAACAACTGCCTGTGTCCTTTTAAACCTTAATTACGATCTAACGACGTTTCAGAATTAATTTTACATCTATAAATTCACTAAGTTTAACAACCTGGTAAAAACCAAGACGCTTAGAAACTCTTTCAGGTACCGTCGTAATAACGCTAAGGCTTTGCCGATACGTACTTCGACCGTCCTTTCCGAAACGTCCAGTTTGATTGCAATTTCTTTATACGTTAAACCTTCAAAACGATTCATTTCGAATACCTCACGATACGTGTGAGGTAGCTCATCCAAGGAGTGTAGTAAGTGATTGTGTAAATCCGAATAAAGCACATAATCGACCGTATCTACGTCAAAAGTAGTCCCGAAGGTTTTTGTGTATGTTTCATGTGTTCTTATGATTTTTTTATGTCTTAACTCATCGAGACATGCATTTTGAACCGATTTTAACAGAAATGACTTTAAGGAAGTTTCGATGCTGATATTTTTGCGGTTACCCCACAATCGTAAAAATATATTTTGAACAATATCCTCGCATGTTTGTCTATTTGCCAGATAAGCTCCTCCGAACAAAACCAAATCCTTATAATACTTTCTGAATATATACGAAAAAGCATCCATATCATCTTTGGACATCTTCTTCAACCAATCAGAATCGTTATCCATCTGCAAATGAAAATTTTTTATGTCAATTTTGTGATTAATTCCAGAAAAGTGCAGACAAAGATATTTAATTTGATGGGACGCACAAAATAATTTATTTTAAAAAATCGGCAGCCGGATTTTTCACCGTTAACCGGAACAATACCAGGCCCACTACCACGATGATTGTCGTTCCGAGCACCGTTGTCAGGTAACTGTGCAGCAGGGTTTGTCCGCTCAGGCTCATCCAGCCGATGAGCAGCACTCCGACGGTTACGCCTACCATGGCCTGCCAGCTCCGCACTTTGCGACTCAGGTAGCCCAGCAGGAATAAACCGAGCATGCCGCCGCTGAAAATGCCGGCCAGGCTCCACCAGGCATCGAGGGCGCTTTTTACCGACATCATGGCCAGGGCTACACCCACCCCGGCGAGGCCGGTGAGAAGAGAGGCGATGCGAAGTATTTTCAGCTGCTTTGCTTCGGTCATTCTCCCCCGTGGAGTGATCGCCGTGTCGGACGCGGCCTTTTCGTGCTTCCTTGTAATAAAATCGGTGAAAATTACGGTTGCCGAACTGTTGATGCTGGTCGAAACGGTGCTCATCCCTGCTGCAAAGATCGCTGCAATAAGTAAACCGGTGGCTCCATCGGGCAATACCTTCACGATAAAATACGGAAAAACCTGATCGCTGGCGATATCCGGGGGCAGGGGAGTGCTTTGGTAAAATACGAACAGAGCGGTACCGATGATAAAAAACAAGAAACTGACGGGCAGGTACAGCAATCCGCCGAACAAAGCCGAAAAACGGGCACTTTTCAGGTCTTTGGCCGATTTATAGCGCTGAATATAGTTTTGATCGATGCCGAAATTCTGAAGATTGATGAAGGTCCCGTATAAAATCATTACCCAAAACGTGGAAGTATGGAGTTCGGCGCCAAAGGAGCCCAACGAGAATTTTCCAGCCGCCCTTCCTTTTTCGATCAACTCGGTAATACCTCCCGGAATTTCAACCAGTAGAATAATCGCACAGGCCAATGCGCCGATAATCAGAATGGTGCCTTGTATGGCGTCGGTCCAGATCACCGCTTTGATACCTCCCATCATCGAATATAAAATAACGGCAATTCCGGTAAACAGAATGATGCCGCTCACGCTCCAGCCCAGCAAAGTATGCAGCGGCAGCGCCATCAGGAACATTACCGAGCCGATTCGGGCTACCTGCGTGAGCAGATAACAAATAGCCGCATAGGCCCGGGCCCAATAGCCGAATCGGGTTTCGAGAAAACTATAAGCCGATACACTTTCGATGGTGCGATAGAAGGGTACAAAAAAACGGGCGGCCACGATAGCTGCCAGGGGAATGGTGAAGCTAAATACCAGCGAATTCCAGTTGCCTGCATAGGCATTGCCGGGTAAGGCCAGAAAACTGATGCTGCTTACGTAGGTGGCGAATACCGACATCCCCACCACGAATCCGGGCATACTCCCGCTTCCGCTGGTGTAATCGGCGGCATTTTTGTTTTTACGAACGAAACTTCCGCCAAACAGCACGGTGCCGAGGGTGAAAACGATGAATACAAGAAGATCGAATAAAGGCATAATGCTATGAATTTAGAATATAAAGTACTGTGCGAAAGCTATTGTCAGGCTGAACGCAGTGAAGCCGCCGGTATCAGGGTTTTCGTAGGTAACTGCCCTGCAATCAGCGGGCTAATTCCGTCAGCGCAGTTCGTATCTTCTCCTTGTGGGCTTCATCAAACTTATTAAACGGAGCAGCCAGAAAATCGTTGCATATGCCCAGCTCCGACAAGGCTGTTTTTACTCCTTTGAGATAACTGGATCCGTAACTGCCTACCGTGTAGAGGGTGGCACTGATCTGCATTACCTTCCGATGCAACTCGCGCACCTTGTCCACGTCTTTTGCTACCGCGGCATTGTACAAAGCTACATATAAGGAGGGGAAGATATTGGCTCCTCCGTTGACACCGCCGTCGGCACCCAGCAATACCGATTCGGCCATCATTTCTTCCGGCCCTACGAAGAGTGCGAAGTCGTCGCGGTCGCGCATCGCATACATTACCGATTGAAAATAACTCCCGCTTCCCGAACTGTCTTTAAACCCGATTACCTTCGGATGCGCGGCAATGCGACGGATAGTGGCCGGTGCAAACGACACCTTGGTATGAGTAGGCATATTGTACAGAAAGACAGGCAAGGGAAGTTCCGGAATCAGTTGTTCGTAAAACTCGGCCAACTCCGCCTGTCCGGTTGCAAAATAGTAGGGCGGGGCCGAAACCACCGCATCGGCTCCCGAGTCGGCTGCCAGGCGTGCGAGCGACAGGCTGTCCTCGAGCGAGGTGTCCGAAATGCCGACCAGCAAAGGTACGCGCCTGTCGAGGATTTTCGCCGACTGCCGTATCATTTCGTGGCGCAGCTCCACGCTGATGCTTTGCGCTTCGCCGGTGGTGCCCAGGATGAAAATTCCGTGTACTCCTCCCGCGATAACATGTTCGATGAGCCGTTCGAGTCCTTCGGTGTCGATGGTGGTGTTGTTGATAAGCGGTGTCACCAGCGGCGGCACAATTCCTTTTAGTTTTGACATCTTATGTAGTAGTTTAATTGTTGGTCCATCGCACACTAAATTCGAGCGACGGAATAGAATGCATTAACGTAAATTGCTGTAACACTCCCGGACCGCAACTGCTGTTTCCCAGTCCCATCATGAACGAATTGAGGTACACGACGGTGGCATTGCTTTCCAGTAGTTCGTGATGATGCAGCTTCGAGGCCAGCTCCTCTTCGGTAAAAGAAGTGGCGCTGAAGGAAAAAGGACGGGCCGGATTTTCAAAAATAAGTTGACGGGAAATCTTTTCCGGTTTGGAGGTGCCAGTCGTCCGTCGCCGGGCTTCAGCTCCCCCTTCGACCTGAACATTTTTCAACCGGACCCATTTTACCTCTTCTTTGTTGCCCGAATGTTGCGGACGGGGCCAGGGCGTGTATTGATCTTCCACCCGCGAGGTCCATAACCCCTTGTTCACCGATGCCTTCCGGTCGGAGTACGAATCGTGCGGGCCGAGTCCGTACCATTCGAGCTGCCGTAAATCGCCGGCCAGCATCCATTTCATGCCTGCCCGGGGAAGGTCGGGAAGTTGCCCCTTGACGCTGAAGCTGGCTTTTACCTCCATCTTTCCTTCCGGGTACACCCGGTAATGCACCACCGATCGTATTTCCCCTGTCGTTGCATCGCCATACCGGTGTCGGAAATGAATTTCGACATCGATACTTTCAGAGGTGCTTGTCGTCGAAAATTGTTCGACACTCACCACCGGTTTATCGAGTCCCACGCGCTGCCAGTCCTTCGCCAGCCAGTTGCCGAAACCTTTGTCATTATCGGTAGGCGCACGGAAAAAAGCGGGAATACCCGATTCGGCAGGCAATTGAGCCAGCAAAGCATGTCCTTTATGCCTTATGTCGGCGATACTACCCGTTTTTTTGTTGAAGCCGATCGAAAACTCCTCTCCTTGAAGGGTTAATTCGTTCTTATTTTCAGATACTTTCAGTTCCTTGGGGGCAATTTCAGCACGCTTCTTTCCGCGCGAGTTGGCCGGATCCTGATTCGTTTTGTCCTCTATGTGTTCCGTTTGAAAGCTGAACTGCTGTTCGGCAATGCAATATCCTTTCCCGGCCCAGCTCGAGGATTCCGGAAGTACGCACCGGATCGAGATTAATTTTTCCCCAAACAATCGAGGAATCAATTTGTCAGCCGGTTTAGGATTTTTCAATCCTGCATACTGTCCGATCCAGGTAGAATCGCCGGGCATTACATCCGGCACAGCCACGGGAATCGAATGGCTCTTCCCTTTTGCATCGGTTATTACCCATTCGAACCGGAGTTCCGATAACGAACTATGATGATGTCGGTTGATAATCAAAACCGAGTCGCCCCGGTCCTCAAAATGAACCGGCTGATATACCTTTTTTACTTCGAAATATTTGGCGGTTAGGCTCCTGTCGCTCATCACGATGCCATTCAGACAGAATGCTTTCAGATTGGGGTAGTCGCCGAAATCGCCTCCGTAGGCGACCGACAGCCGTTTATCCACGAAACGGGCGATACCTTGATCGGCCCAATCCCAGATAAAACCTCCCAACATCCTCCTGTTCCCATACACCTCTTCCCAATATCGATCCAAATTCCCTACGGCATTCCCCATCGCATGCACGTACTCGCTCGTCAGCACCGGGCGGTCGTCGCCCTTCCGCTCTGCAATCTCCAGCAACCGCTCCCAGCGGGCATTCTCGGCACGCTCGGCATCACTTCCTTCGGGAATGCCGGGATTTAAATATTCGCCTTTCACCCGGGGGTAGAACCGGCTGATCATATCCACCGCCGGCGGATCAGGACGTCCCTCATCGCCCTGTGCTCCTTCGTAATGAATGGGACGCGTGGGATCAAAATCTTTCAACCAGGCCGAGATGGCTGCGAAATTGGGACCGTAGCCGCTCTCGTTGCCCATACTCCAGATCACCACCGAAGCATGATTTTTATCGCGCTGAGCCATCCGCACCGCCCGGTCGAGAAAAGCCGCATGCCACTCGGGATCGCTCGCCAGCCTTCCGCGCAAACCGTGGGTCTCGATATTGGCTTCGTCCATCACGTACAGGCCCAACGAATCGCACAGTTCGTAAAACAAAGGATGGTTGGGATAATGGGCCGTGCGCACTGCGTTAATGTTGGCCTGTTTCATCAGTACGATATCGCGGATCGTGCTTTCCCGCGATAGGATTTTGCCGGTGTGGAGGTCGTGTTCGTGGCGGTTAACCCCGCGTAAACGCACCGGTCTGCCGTTGATCAACAATTGTCCGCTGCGGATTTCCGAAGTCCGGAATCCGATCCGGTGCCGGATCTTTTCTACCGTTGTGCCGGTGGAGTCGGTTAATTCAAGATACAGGGTATATAAATGGGGATGTTCGGCCGACCAGGTATTCACCTTTCCCAGCGCAATCCGGAACCGGCCGTTTTTGCGTGCGCCGCGTTGCGGATACCAGGTGTTGAGCACCGATCCTTTCGCCTCCTGGTTCAATACTTCGACGGCATCGATCGATTGATCGAATAATCCGTCGATACGGGCGCGAATACGGTAACCTTCGGCCCGTCGCCCGTCGTAACTGCTTAAGAGCGGGTCGATGAGCAGGAGGGCGGAATCGCTTTGGGTAAGCGAGTGATGAAGCCAATGCGGTTTCAGTACTGTTTCGATACGAAAATCGGAAATACGCAACGAAGGAGTGGTGAACACGGTTACGTCCCGGTGGATTCCGCTCAGCCGCCACATGTCCTGATCTTCGAGGTAAGAGCCGTCGCTGTAGCGGTACACCTCCACGGCCACTAAATTGTCGCCCTTCTTTATAAAGGGGGTGATGTTGAATTCGGCTGCTTCGGTACTGCCCTGACTGTAACCCGCTTTCCGACCGTTGATCCATACATAGTAGGCCGATGTCACCCCTTCGAAGCGGATAAACACCTGCCCCTTCCACCGACCGGGCACCGTGAACCAACGGCGGTATTGCCCCACCGGATTACGTTCATTGTAAGTTGTATAGCGCACATCGGGAGTGCTGGTCACCCTCGGAGGATCGATTTTAAACGGATAGCCGGCCGAAATGTAAATGGGCGTGCCGTATCCGTGCAACTCCCAATTGGCCGGAACCGGAAAATTCACCCAGCCCCGGTCGTCGAATGCCGGCAGATGGAAACCGGCGGATCGTTGTGCAGGTTCCGGTACCCAGCGGAATTTCCATTCGCCGTTGAGTTGGAAGGAGCGGTCGCCCGGAGCGTGTTCGTAGCCGAAAAAAGCAGCACGCGCCGGTTCCCTCCGGTACTGCAGATAATGCTGATTTTCCCAGTCGGGGACCTCGGCAGCCCGTACGGCCGACAAAACGACCGACAGTAGCACAACCATGATCCCCGGGTGGAACTGCCTGCCGGATAAAAAACCATGTAGTTTCATACCATTCATATTCATCCTCCTCCAGTCTCTTGCTTCTCAATTTTTACCGCTTAACCACTTTCAGCACTGTCACTGTTCCGGCATACACCATCCTGCACAAATAAACGCCGTTCTGCAACCCCTCTCCCACAAGCACCATCTCCGTGTCGCCGCTGGCGGCCACTCCTTCATACAGCCGGGTGATTCTGCGTCCGTCCACACTATACACATCGACTGTCAATTCACCTCCCACCGGCAGACTTGCCCGGATGCGGATTTCGTCGGAGAAAGGATTGGGCCAGGCCGTGTAAACCGCCGCAAGTGCCGGCTGATCGTCGATACCGTTGACGGAGTTGAAAATATAACTGGCTTCGCTGAGGGCCGACCATTCGCTGCTGCTTTTCACACGAGCTTTTACCGTAGTGTTGGTGGCCAGACGAAGGGCCGATGAGTAACTGTTGCCCGCCACTGCTCCTGTAACGGCTACCCGCGGATCGCTTCCGTCGGTGGTGTAATAAATGCTTCCTCCCGTGCCGCTGATCTGTAGATTCAGCGCTTCGGAATATGTTCCGCCGGCATGCGAAAACACCGGCGCATCAACCGAAGGATACAACGCTGCCGCCTTGAGTTGCGACAACAGGACATCGGTTCGCTGCGGGAAATAATTGGTCATCAGGTCGTTCTTGCGAGGCAACCAATGGTCGTTCAGCGTATAAGGAGTATAGGGTGTGTACCAGTCGCTCCACCGCGCCGATTCGCTGATCATCGCCAGTTCGATTTCATCGGCCAGCGCATCATACCGTCTGGCAATTTCGGCTGGTGTAAGCGCCCCTCCCGGATCCAACATCAGCTGCTTGATCCGGTCGGCAATCTTTACTTTAAATTCGGAGTTCTTTTTCAGGTACTGCATAAATGCAGCCGGGTTGCCCGAGGTGCCGGTAATGATCAGATTGTCGGTAAGCGCCACCATCGAAGTTTCGGCATCCCAGCAGAAAAAGCGGAATCCTTCGTTGTTCCTTACCCGGTTCCGGCCCACCGCCCAGTTGTTTTTATCCCAGTCCTTGTTGCCGATATAATAATTGATCAGCATGTAGTCGATGTAATTGTCCACATCGAGCAGGTTAGGGTACGAGCTGTTCACGCTACCGTCGGCATTCCGGCCCTGTATCTTGAAATAATTGGCCATTGAGGAGCCCACGCCTGTGATCTGCGATTTCAGGTTGTTCCAGGCTGCCATCGTTCCATCGGTCGGTGTGGTGGTTTGTTGCTCTTTTACCACATCGTAATCGGCATCGCTGCCGCCGAAATACGATTCCATAAAGTCTTTGTCAATTTCTTCGGCCAGGTTGTAAACACCCCAGTACAATCCGTTCAGGTAGAGATGTACAAAGCGTTCGCGGGGCCCCACCTGTCCCATGTCCAGCTGGGTGGTCTTTGCAAACGGATCCTGAAGATACTGGCCGAGCACTTGTTGTGCCGCCGCATTTTTCACCCAGGTGTTGTTGTATCCGGCTCTCAAAATGAGCGAGTTGAATTCTTTCGCGCTTCCTTTCTCGCGGAAGATGTCGAAATTAAGTTTCGAAGGTCCGTAGGCGGAAGTGAATTTGAGTTCGAATCCGTGTTTAGGACTGTTGGTGGGCCGGCGGCTGTTGCCGCCGTGGAGTTGCAGCCGGCAGTTGATCTGAAATTCCTGCTCGTTTTCGGGATCGAAATATTCCACCGAAGTAGGCCTCGACCAGCTTTTGCTTTCGGTGTGAGGCAGGCCCGTAAAGATGTAAATTCCGCCGGTAGTGGCATTTTCGACGTTCGAAAACAGATTGCCGGGCGTGGTTACGATATGCATTACCGGCAGCGATTTCAGCGAGGCCTCCATGCGCGACGCATAGGCCGGATTTCCGGTAACACGCGGATCCATTTCGTAATCGGCCGTGATGGAGCTTCCGGCATCCGATTCTTTCCAGTCGGTGGGATACCCTGCCGGCGCTTTGGGCTGTTTGATTACATCCTGCAGAAAAAGGTAGGTGTGGGTTACCACTTCGCTGCTGATGCCTGCAGCGTTGATCACTACGGCGCTCAAAGGCGTAGTAGTGGCGATGCTAACCGGCGCAGTATAGGCTTTGCCGGTGGTAGCGGTGGGACGGGTGCCGTCGGTGGTGTAATACACGGTTCCCTGGCCGCCGGCTACTCCCAGTTCCACGGTGAAGGGAGTGTCGTAATAACCTCTGGTGACACTAAACACCGGGGCAAAAGGAGCCGAGCCGGCTGTGTTCTCGGCGCCGGGGGTTGGAGTGTCGAAAAAAACTTCTTGTTGGTGATATAAGCCGTACGATACATCCTTCCGCTGACCCGGGTAAGCTGGTGTATACGCATGCGAAACGGCCGCTTCGGGCGTGCACACCGCCAGGTATTCGCCCGAACCGGAAAGTTTAAAGTTGGTATGCAGTTTCCCGGATGGATCCAGGCGGTTTTTTTCGGAGGCAAATACGATCAGGTAACTGTTTTTCTCCAGCATTACCGATGGGAAAATCCATTTACGCAGGTTGTCGGCCTTGTCGGTGAGCGACCATCCGGCCAGATCGATGGTTGCTGCAGTATTGTTGTAAATCTCTATCCAGTCCGATCGTTGTCCGTCTTCGTCGGTGATGCCGTTGGAATTAACCGCCATAAATTCGGTGATGAGGATTGCGCCGTTTTGGTTGAAGGCAGCTGTGCTCACTGCTAAGAATGCCAAAAGAAAGAGGTGTTTCATGTGTTTTGCTGGTTTTTTTTAGAGCTTACATTCACTATTGCTGAAAAGAATTATTGTACTTCAAGAGCATCCAACGCGAGTCCGTTCATGTCGTTGGCCGAAAGTATCAGTTGATATTCGCCGGCATTGATAAAGGTGCCGGTGGTAGTATTTACGATCCTCCATTTTTCGGGCGCCGGCGGGAAGCTGAGCCGGCTTTCGCGAATCACGTTGCCGTTGGGTGCTACCAACTTCAGCGTTACATCGATGGGCGTTGACCGGGTGTTGAGGTAATGAAACCGGAGGGCGTACACCTGGGCGAGTCCGGTTTGCACAGTCCAGCTGATCGACGAAGCCTGCGATCGCGTCCATTGTATTCCGGTTCGGTTCCGGATGGTTGTTTCTTTTGTCGGGCCCTTTAAGCCGGCTTTCTCGGCTTCATAACGCATACTGGCCCGGGTGGGGGCTTCGTTGGGAAGTTCTACTGCCGGCAATTTGGCTGTCCGGTCGGTATCGGCCTGCGACCAGAAACCGGCGGGAAGCGTAGTGCTCCCGACGGCTGTGTGTTGCCGGGCCGGAGTTTTTTCGCTGTGCTTTGTCGAAGTACCATCGGGCTGTGCATTGCCTTGCGCACCGGGAGCTGTTCCGGTGGCTATTGCAATTGCCGAAATGAGCGCCTGACCTGCTTTTACCTCCGGAAAGCTGATCGTGAGCCTGCCAGCTGTTACACGGGTTTGTATTGTTTTTTTCAGGGCGCCGTCATGACCACTTTCGGCCCAGATGTCCAGGTCGTCGAGTACTACCGAGTCGTTGACGGCCACATCAAAGATCCGCCAGCCTTCGCAGTCGGTTTTTTCGCTTCCTCCTGTGCCATGCCAGGGTTCGGTAAAATACAATTCAACAGTATAGTTGCCGTTGGGCACCGCAAAATTATAGTTCAACTCGTGCCGGCCAAAGCGGAAATGGCCCAGCAAGTCCCAGTCGCGTAAGCCCCGGATAGGGTCGCGGGTTACGCGCTGACTGGCCAGGAAAGGATTCAGTCCGGCGAAACGTTGTGCCCACGAACGGGAATACAAAGTGTCGTCCTGTAACCACTGTTGTCCGAATTCGTCGGTGTAGGCATCGCCTCCGCAATTGATGCGGTACAGATACTGCAAGGAGGAATTTCCTTTTAAGAGAGAATTGCCGGTAGCTTTTGGTTGCTTGCTATCCGATACGGTGGTTTGTCCGCTTGGAGTCCTGCTGCCGTCCGCTAATTGTTCAAACCCGGACGCTTCTTCCAACGCTTTGTAATACAGCAGATCTTCGGCTACCACTTTGCCTTTGTAATAAGCTGCTGCCCGTATCACATTGTAGCGGATTTCCACATCCTCCCAACTGAAATGGGTTCCTTTGCCGCCTTTGTGTCTGGTGCCGAGGAAAGTGGGTTGGGTGTCGTTTTGAGTCAGGGCATCGTTGTAAAGCCGCACGCTGTCGCAATTGCTATACACTTCGAGGGTGGCTTTGCGGGGCGCGGTAAACCGGTCGTGCCAGCTGTGCGACACCAGGTACACCATCGGGTCGGTGGCAGGCGAAACGTAATTGGAGCGGTACATGTACCAGGCATCGGTGGGCTCTTCCCAGGGTGTCGTCAGTCCTTTGTAGTTGAAGGGGCCAACTTTATCAATCCGGCGAAATGCTTCGTCGGGCTGACGCCGTCCGGGATTGTCGTGCGAACTGTAGATCCACTGAAACTGTCCGCTTACGCTGTCGCGTACCGATTCGGCCAACCGTATTTTTTGCTCCAGCAATTGCGTGGCCCGTCTTTCGGTCCAGTCGCCATCGGCCCTGAAGGGTTGTGGCTCCTGATGAAATCCGAGGGTGCGCCATGCTCCGTATTCCCCGTTCAGCAACTGGTCGGGCCGGCTCAACTCGCGTGCATAGTTATCGGGCTTGCCGCCATAGGTTCCGCTCCAGTTTTGCACCACGTTCCAATCGGTTCCGCTCCCGCCGTTGCAGGTGGTAATCACCCGCATCCTGCGTGCTGTCGGATCCATCTCGCGGATCATTTCGCTGCATTCCCGGGCAAAGGCCTCGGGTAAGGTACTTTCGTTTTGCAATCCCCACATCACCACCGAGGGCGAGTTCCGGCGTTCCTTCACCCAGCGGCGCAACATCTCCTTGAACATGCTGCGGAATTCAGGCGTGTCGTACCAGATATGTGCCGATAGTTGTGTCCAGAAAAGGATTCCCTGCCGGTCGAAATGCGCCTGATAGTCGAGATGGTGAGGCTGATGGGCGTCGCGGAAGGCATTGAAACCCAGCGCCCGGAACTGATCGACCCGCGCTTTGATTTGCTCGCGCGAAAAGGCATGCGACTGTCCGAACTGATGCTCGTACTCGCAAATCCCATTGATAAATACAGGCTCGCCGTTCAGGTAAAAACGTCCGTCGCCGTCGTTACGCTTCACGGGCCAACTGATGGTGCGGAATCCGAAAGGGGTGGTCACTTCGTCGGTGGTGAGGGCATCGCCTTGCTTAATCATGGTGGCCAGCTGGTAAAGATAAGGCCGGGCTGTGCTCCAACGTTTAGGGTCTTTTACCGCGGTCGACTGCCTGATCACCCGTGTTTCTCCCGCTTGTAAGGTTTCTTTCTGCGCCAGTCTGAAGAATCCGATGCCGTCGTCGTTGTTGAGTTTATTCACCAGTTCGATTTCAACCGCTTCGTTTCCGTAGTTCCTGATTTCGGTGTCGATAAACACGCTGTCCACCGCATCGTTGTGCCAGATGTGTACACCAAAGGGTTCCACCCGCACCCGGTCGGTAATCTCCAGGGTCACCGGCCTGAAAATACCAAAGGGTTGCGATCCTTCGCTGAATCCCCATTCGCTGGAACAGCCCCCGCATACCCAGGGCATGTCGGAAATCATCTCCGGATGTTCGGCTACCACCTCCAGCAGATTGGTAGCGCCGGGTTTTAACGGTTCACTGATGTCCAGCGTAAGTGTGGTGCGTCCCACCGGATGCCGTCCCAACTGCTTTCCGTTCAGTCGTATCGTGGCATAGGTGCCGACTCCCTCGAACCGGATGAAAGCGCGCTTACCGGCTCCCATGGCCGGAGCCGTGAATTGCTTGCGATAGGTGGCGGTGCCGTGCAGATTGCCATGCACCAACTGACGGTATCCGTAATAATCATCGAGGTTGTGGGGGATGTTTACCCGCCGGGTTTTTTCCTGATGTTCTACTTCCCAATCCTTGTCCAGGGAAATAATGGTTCGTCGTCCGGTGATTTCGGGATCGGGAAAACGAAGCTGCGACCTTCCCGCCGGCCTGCTGGTAGCCACGGCTATGCCCCGCTGGTCATGTTGGTTCACCGCGCAGTAAAAATGATACACCACGCCATCGTGCTTCACCACATAACTTTTATGGGCAAATAAATTATCGTACTCCTTCGAAGGAATGATCAAATCGTCGCCTTTCCAGTCGTACCAGTTTACCAGATCGTAACTGCACGCAAAAGTGTTGAAAGCTTTGTAGGGCCGGTCGGCACGGAAGGCAGAGAAATAAAACATAACGTATACATCGCCTATTTTCTGGATATGGGCATCGCCGGTGATTCCTTCTTCGTGGGTAAACACGGGATTGCCGGGATAACGCGTCCAGTTTTTCATATTGTCGGACAAAGCGATGCCGATGCGCTCGGCCTTTACCTTGGTGTCGGGGTGTACTCCGCCTGCGTTGTAAAACATTACGAAGGGTTTTCCGAGTGTTTTGTCCTTGTCGTAATACACCGTGCTTTTATACAGGGTGATGTTTTCGAACCATTGCCGATCGGCATCGTCGGGCGAAAGTAAGGGTTTATCCTGCGCTTTCCATTCATTGGCATTCAGCAGATCGCGGGCCGAGGTCCAGGCCAGGCCTATCTTCAGCGGACCGGTTTCGTAGCCCGGATTGGCGCCGCCGATATAAGTCATCCAATATTTCTTCCTATAGGTCTGAAGTTCATAACTTCCTCCCCATTCCATGTCGGGCAGTGCCGGGTAACCACCGCGCTGACTGGCGTCCCAGAATCCGTCGCGGAACGATAAAATGCGTCCCCTGGTGGTCCATTCCAACAGGTTGTCGCTCTCGGCCATCCAGGTTTCGTAACCGCGACCGTCTTTGCCGCTTTTTCCGTCGTACACCAGATACGTCATGTACCATTTGCCGTCTTTCCGGAACACGGTGGGGCAGTCGATTTTATGCCGGTTGTCGGCCGGAGCAAGGGCTAATCCGTATTTGTAGGGCGTACGGATTTCTTCGTAAATGCGGGCCATGGTTTCCTGCGTAACTTCGCGGGCAGGTGTTTTCTCGGGCGTCCCGGCCTGAACCGTTACCGCCAGCGTCAGAAGCATCCCAAGCACCTGCACTCGCCCGAAACCACTGTGTTTAACTTGCTTCATCCTGCTTCTTAATAAAACATCCAGTCCATGGTCTCTTCTTCGCCGGTTCCGGCCAGTCCGGCATTGCGTACCTGTGGCAGATCGGAAGTAAAACCCAGCACCAGTAACAACCCGCGGGGCAAGTTCAGCTGATGTTGTCCGGCATCAAAACGGTAGGCATGTACGTTTACGGCAGGCAGTTCGGCAAAACGAATGGCATTGGTAATCACCGGATCCGATTGACCGTACAAATTGGCCGAAGCATCGGTTTCCAGCGTGGGCGCCTTGGCATATTTGCTCTGGTCGTCGCGGAAATAACCCACGAGCAGGCTAACCGGTTTGTCGCAGCTAAATTGAAGCGAAGTGCCTTGTTTTTGTTCTTCAGCCGTGAAACTACGGGCTTGTAATCCGGTCAGTTCAGGAGCGATTTCAAGAATTTCGGAAGAAATATCGGGATAAAGTGAAATGCCTTTTTTGAGAAGAAGGGTTTTTGCGGCTGTCGCCCCCGATTCTTCTACCTTCCCCGGTTTCAGCGTCTCCGGCGTTCGCTCCGGTTGTCCCTTGCTCTTATCTTTCAGCAACACCAGGTTGTTCCGGTAGTTCGCCAGCTCTTTTTTATAATGCACCAGCAATTCTTCCCAGGTTTTATTCTTGCCGTCGTCGCCTCCGATCGGAATGCGGCGCTGTGCCGTCTGCATGCTGTTGGCATACCAGTAACTGTCGCGGGTGAGCTCCACCAATTGCTCGTAATGCTTCAAACTCGCTTCCAGAAAAGGAATAGCAGCATCCAGTTTGCCGATGTCCTTTCCCCACTGGTAATCGAGCACCAGCTCGGCAGCTTTCACCTTGTTGCCGAAGAAATGCGCAAATTCGCGGTAACAGCGGATGTCGTTGCGGAGCCGCTCCAGTTCTGCCGTATTCCGTGTAGCGCCTTTCACCTGCTCCATTGCTGCCAGCGCCCTGTCGCCATGTGCCAAGGTTTGTGCTACTATATCCAGCGGCAGCTCGCCCTCATGCGGCAGGTTTTTCCACTTCCTCTCCACGTATTCGATCAGTTTTTCACCCTCCGGACCGCAACTCTCGTAAAAACCGGGGTAAATCTTGTATTTATACGGATTCACCAGCTGGCTCATAAACATCCCCAGCAACAAAGTCTGACGGTTGCCTTCGGTGATGCCGAATCGCCGCAAGAGTTTCGGGGCTATCTCGCCCGTTTCGTCGTAAGCAGTCTGAATATGTCGCGCTTCCTGCTCGCTTACGCCATAATAACTTTCCAGCTGGCGGTTCCAGTACGCGATTTCTTCCGTCCGCTCCCGGCCTTCTTTCCAGGCATACCGTCCCCAGGCCTTGAACCAGATCCAGTCGCGTTCGGTTTGTTTCAACCGGCTTCCATCGGGCAATTTATCCGCCGTATAGGGGTAATCCCAGTACGAAGCCTGCGGATACAGATGCAGGGCATTGGCTCCGTGAATAGTATGCATGGCATTCACCGTTTTTTGAATAAACCAGGGCGATCCGTAGCGCCAGGGTTCGAGGTTGGCCAGAATATGCACATTGCTGATGTGTACACTTCCCAGCGAACTCAAATCGGTGTGGATTTTTGTCCACGGTCCGCGGGGTTCGTAGGTCGTCAGGCTCTCGCCATTATACTTGTGCATGGTGTATAAATTCTTATACAGGGGGAGCGCCGCCTGCACCACCGCCGGGGCATCGGTGTCGTGAGCCCGCAGCAAAATAGGAGGCTCGTCGGTACGGCCCAGGGTTTTCAACCCGTCCTTCACACCCGGGATAATGGTTTCGGTAAACCACATCACATCATCCTCGATGGTGCTCATGGCCTCGCCCAGGCAAACGAGCAAACCCACATTCGGGTACTTGCGTATAAATTCGGCGATGCTTTTGCGGGTATAATCCTTCAACAGGGGCGTGATTTTCACATGCCGTTCCTGCGTAGGAATTCCGTAATGCTCGGCAAAAGGTTTCGAAACGATAATATTGTAAAACATCTGGATCACGAAGATGCCGCGTTTGCCGGCTTCGTGGGTTAGAAAGGAGAAGATTTCTTCGTTTTTGCGGAAGGTGGCCTCGTCGACTTCCACCGCGAAGGGATAGTCGTTCAGGCGTACCAGCGAAGCGAAAGGGTGCCCGTTCCACAGGTACAGCGAATTCATGCGATTGGCCACCAGCATATCCAGGTATTCGATCCACTGAGCTTTATCGTACAGCCAGGGGAATACCTCGGGGGTATAGGGATATTCGTATACAGTGCGACCAGGCAGATAATAAGGCTTTTGAATTCCGATGGCGGTGCCGCGCAATACCATTTCGGGAGCATCGGTAAGGCAGGCCGGAAAATCGTCTTCGGCCGGGTCCTGCAGACGATCGATGAGTTCGCGACTGCCGTAAATGACACCATTGCCATCGGTACCGCACACCAGGGTGGTTTTCCCGTTGGTACGGATGTGGAATCCTTCTTTTTTCATATCCGAAGGCAGCTCCATCCGTAGTTTTTTCAAGATAGCCGGCGTCGATGCCTGCTCGCGGTTCACCAGCACGATATGCTGTACGCGCGGCAGTTTGCCGGTGTAGCTGCCCATTGTTACCACATATCCCGATTCCGTCAGCTGTTTACTCAGCGCTTCGGCAGCATATTTTTCTTTTTCTCCGGCGTCGGTACCGATAATAAGATGGATGGAGCCAGCCTGCACAACGCCCGCAGCTGCAATCAACAATGATAAAAAAAATAGACGAATATTCATTAAAAAAGAGCTTCTTTGTTTCCACACAGGACGGAAAAAAGAAGCCTCTGTACTCAAATTGCCGGTGGAGCGACAGTGGCTAGTCCTAAATAACCGTTACGGGCTTTAGACAAAAATAATTCTTTTTGAGGGTGTGTCAAACCTCAAATTCAGAAGAAAGAAACTTTTAATTTTAAAGTTGACCTCTCTCAAAATCCCCATAAAGAGCCATTTCAATACTCACTATCAGAGTTAGAAATGGCTCTTTTAGACTTAAAGATTATAATTTGTAACTTCTTGGAGTGCTCATTGTAGTTTTGATACCTCTTACCGAACAAATCTTACCGAACAAACATGTATTAATAGCTCAAAATGCTTACATACCGTGTGAGATGTAAAATCTATTCAAAATCTTTAAAAAGCATTATTTGCATTCATCAAATTTCTTTACTATAGATAGTTGCCCTCCTAATTCGACCTCAAAACCAGGGTTTAGTACTACAGATTCATCATGATAAAAAAAGATATTATTTCCTGACTGAATTTTTATTGATTGACCATTTGTAATAATATTCTTTCCAACTATATTGTTATTTAAGTAATTACCAGAAATAATTACATCATCAAACCCATTCAGATAAATATCTTTTTGTAAATCATTATGGCCTAAGGTGCCATAATTTAGCGTAGATGTTATCCGGCCAATTTCTTTAATAGGTGTATCTGTGAACATTGAAAAGGTGTTTCCCGTGCTTTGTGTCACAACATTATTTATTGTTGGAGTTATAGACCAGTTCATGGTAACTCCAAAAGGAAGACTTTTGACTATGCTTACATTATTATTACCATTACATAGAAAATCGGAGTTAGATTGCAGATACGGGTTATCAAAGGTTAAATCACCTTTTATACAATCATTAACAACACCTGCATTGCCCAGCAAATAATAATGCATTTTATTGATCTGACATTGAGTAAAAGCACATTGACAATTATTATAGTCCATTGTGTTATTTGAATGCACACTATCACAATTATGTTGATCCCAGCAATTAGGATTTGGAGGAGTATCATCACACCCATCATTAGCAATCCATGAGTGTTCTAATCCCATAATATGTCCCATTTCATGCTTTATAGTTCGAAATGTGAATGCAGGATGACTAGTGCTCATGTTAGTTAGTACCATCCATTTTGAACTAGCTAATGTGGTATGTCCTCCAGCTGAAGATCCACCCATACAAAAGAATACATGTATAGAATTATCTTTAAACATAACATTGGGCCTGCTGGTCACATATTTAGCAGTTAAGTAATTGCCATATAAAACATAGTAAACATTGTTGTAATAATTAGAGTAATATGTTCTATACTCATTATCATAATCATCGTTCCAATAATAAATATTTGTTAGTTCAAATCTGATCCTTGTATCAGGTTGGAAAGGTGCTAGATGTGCATCTAAGTTCATTACTGCATTTTCTCTCATCGAATTATTTAATGTTTCCATTGTACTTACACTGAGAAACTCATTACTAGTTGAGTTGTTGGGAAAGTTGTTTGATCCATCCTCTTTTTGTATAATGTGAAATGTAAGCCTTACTACTTTTATAGTTGTGTTATTACAGTCATAATCAGTATAGTTTGACCAATTCAGATCATTACTCATTACTCTATAACCATTGTTAATCGTATCATAAAGAAGGTCACACCTGATTTGCGCATCAAGAACATCTAGGACCACAAAATTGAATAATAATAACATCAATATGATTCGTTTCATATCATTATTTTTTATTGAATTTTACGTTGATAAAGTTAGAGTCAAGCTGGATTACAAGAAGATAAATGCCGGGTCTCAATTCTGATATGGACATGGGGACATCATTTTGCAAGTCGGCTTTAAAACATATTTTTCCTACACCATCATAAATTACAAGGTTTGGTTTTGCTGTTCCCGTTTCACTTATTATAATGCTATTGTTATGTTCCCTAAACATTATTTTTACATCCTTCTCGAATAGATGCATCTCTGTAGCATTTGGAGAATACGCATAAGTGTAATCGCACTCTTTATTTTTATAGGATTCTGATTTAAACACCCAATTTCCATTCTGGTAACACCTGAAGTCGGTAGGTTTTATCATATCGGTAACCAAACAATCCAGAGGAAAAAAATAACCAGTAACGTTTCCGATATTTTCAATGGCTTTGCCCGAAAAACCAATACATTCGTCATTTATGTCTGAATCAATAGAATAGAAAGAATATGATTTTAACAGTACGTTGTTTATTAATGTATCTTTTACCTCTGTAACTTTCAATTTCATTGCGATATCTGTTTGTGGATGGTGTATTGACGGGTATGTTGTCTTAATCGTATCACCCACTTTCGCATTGAAATCGTATAATAAATGAAAATCGGAATCCACATATTGCAAAATACGTCCTCCATCGTATAACAGATAAAAAAATGATCGAGATGTAACTTGTTTTCTTGAATTTACATCTATACCTTCAAAAATTTTACAGTTCTTATTATCTATAGTGGTGTCATTTACATATTCCAACTGATAATAACCCATATCCGGGGTCATAAACATGGTTGAATAATACCATTTTGCCCCAATTTGAGGTAAAGGTGTATTTGCTGATCCATAATGCTCGATACATAGCATTACAAGTATTAAAAACAGATGTTTTGTTTTCATGAAAAAATTGTTATTTAGTTAAAATCATTCTTTTCGTATCAATCACTTTACCATCTGCAATCAAAGCATACAGATACATGCCTGCAATTAACTCGGAGCCTTGAATAATTACATTTCCTTTTCCTCTTTCGGTAGCGGGGTAACTTTTCAATTGAACTCCATTCATATCATAAATATAAATTGAAGCATTTGTAATTGTGGTTGGTAGATAATACGTGATTGTAGTTGAGGTGTTGAAAGGATTTGGCACATTTTGATCTAATACAGGAGTGATGATATCGGTTTCATCTTCGTGAGATGCAGCTTTCTTTGTGCCCGAATTTAATGTTTTGATCTGTCCGCTTAAAGCTTCAATTTGTGCTTTTTGCTCTTTCAAAGCTTCAACCAATACAGGAATTAATCCAATATAATTCACATAGTAATAACCAAGTGTATCTTGACTAACTAACTCAGGGTAAATTTCTTTTAGCTCGTGTGCCAAAAATCCGAATTCTTCTTTGCCCGTAACAGTTTTCCTGTTAGATTTCTCATATTTTTTTATAATATTTCCTTTGTCATCTAATATGTCTTGTAAGGCAACTTCTTCTTCTTTCGAATGTTTTTTATATGACTTTCCATTTAATTGGTATATTTTTTCAAATTTACCTGTCAGCTCTTTAATATCTATTTTCAAACGTTCATCGGATGTAAGCTCAAGGCCTGAGGAATATACTTTCCCATTTACATCTACACAGATCTCGGCATGTGTGGGGACTTGTCCTACTCCAATAGCCCCGGAAGGAGTGAAAAACATATAGTAATTTCCTTCTCCATTGTTAGGGCTTGGCCATGGTTTCCAAATATTCAGATTTTCACCCCATACCTCAAGCCCCCATTTTCCTTTGTTAAATCCAAAGTATTGAACCGAATTTGGTTGGCTGCCCAACCAGATATTTGCATAGCCAGTATACCCAACACTGACTGACCCTGAATTTGGCGTTGTGCCTATTACCTTTAGTTGTGCACTGACGATACCCAATGAAATTGTTAACGCCAAAATTGAAAATACATTCCTTTTTGTTTTCATAAATTTCATGTTTTGTGAATACTTTAGTTTTCTTTATTGTAGTATTCTGATTGTAAACTAATTTTATAGTTAAGCACATCGTTTTGTAAACAAATAGTTTTAATGATTTCTCACTTCATATGTATTTCCACTAGTACATTCAAACCCTGCATCAAAAGTAACTTCCTTACAATCAAAAATCACATCTGCGCCATTCTGAATAAATACGTCTCCGTAAGGTTTAGTCGTAGTTACGTGATTTCCTACAAAGATATTTTTACCTCCAATATATCTGTTGGTTGATATCGTTTCATTTTGGATATAAACATCTTGACTATAATCTACAATTGCTCCATTGCCTGTATTAGTTATTGTTGATGAACAAGAAGGAGATAAAAATAAATCAGGATTTGCACCATAGATTGCACCATCTTCCAAAACGATTAAACTTGTGTAGTTCTGAAGATTTATATTTGCGCCTGATTCAACACAAATATGACCTCCTGATTTGATTACAATTTTAGCATTTCCAATTAGGTTGAGATTTGCACCGGCTTTAATTTGTAAAGTAGAGCCGGCTTCAATAGTGATTATTCCACCATTTTGAACTGAAAGTGTTGAATTAGTATTCAAAACAAGAGAACTTTTCTCCTTTACTATAATAGCTGAATTTGTTGCTAAATTACATATTGAATTTGACTCACAAGTTAAAAATGTTGTTTTGGCAAAATAGTTTGAAACAGGGTCTTTGTCAATTTGATTTGGGGTTTTGCTTTGTTCGAGAGTTAGAGTTCTCCCCGTTAATAAATTTAATTGTTCTATTAAAACAATATCCCCTGCCCAATTAACATCCTGTTTTATATCATAATCATCCCAACGTACTTTTACCATATACGATTTCATTCCTGTGTTAGATGGGTAAGGGTCAATCATTTTGATACTTAATCCAGTGAGATGTATTTTTCTTGTATCTTTATGGGAGTTCGATGCATAAAAACTTATAGTAGAAGAATTGGGATATCTATATTGTACTGAATGAAATGTTGTTGTATTAACGGCAGATGGATTTGATGAAATATCTAAGAATACTCCATCGGAGGTCGGTATATAAGGGTCTAAATCATCTACACACCAAGGAAAATTATCATATAAGACACCGCCCTTTAGTTTAGATCCCATGTAATTATAATTATATAAATGCTGTAACTTGGGATATGATAAATCTCCTTTATATACTTCAGTTAAATCATTTACTCCCATAAACGGATTTTGACTAATATATTCAAATCTCGGTCTGCCATTAGGTCCAGCCCAAGATAAGCAGTCGTTATACATGCCAATTTGATTTACATTATAATTACCTTCTGCCGAAATTTGTCTTAAATTATCCTTTTCATTACGAGGGTATATTAAATTTATATCAGTGCTTTCTAAAATATCTTTACCTACTTGATAATAGCAAAAGATGCCTGGTTGATTAAAGTTTCTACAATTCTCATTAATAAAACCGTAATTATCCAATTTGTCATTTTTACCGCATTGATGATTTTCAAGCCAAATATATTGCTCTGATGAATATTCTGTATCTTTATAAGGGTATTTTATTCTTATTGCATCGCCTGTTGTTACGAAGTCTCTTAAATTAAAAATGCGTTCACCCGAAAATTGTGTGTTAATCTCACCATTTTGCCCATCGCACTCAATCTGATAAGTATTGTTTGCAGGATGCCAGCCAAGCCTCCATCGCTCATATCCATTACAAGATCTTAATCCTCCACCAAATAAACCACCATAACCTCCCATCTGAACACCTAAAAATGTATTCGTAAAGCTATCTCCTATATGGTTTCCGCCAGAGGTATGAAATTCATTTCCTCCTAAAAAATAATGTGCTATTTCATGTTCAAGTACACTCTTAGTGTTAGCAATATTACGACTTCCTACGCATTGATAAGTCCCTGCGTTATCGCTATTAGTAGCGGTACTATAGCCATAATAACCATTGCCTATTTTTAACATTTTGCTTGGACCAATATAAGAATAACCATTGCCAGGAGCCACATCGCCATGGGCTAGGGTAGCGTTTCTTATTAAGAAATTTGTTAAGTCAATTTTATTATCAGGAACCAATGGTTTTACCAACCCTTTACTGCTCAAAGAACAAAAATCATAATCGCTGATACTGTTGTGGTTGTATAATGAGTTTAAACCACCATTTTGATTAATATAGCTGATGACAGAATCCATTAATATGAAACGGCTAAATGAACCGCCCGGATTATTGGGGGTAATCTGCGACTGTTTAATATTTACGACTGTAAAATCACTCAATATAATTAGCTGGTTAAAGGATGATTCAGCATAAAGCCTTGTTATACAACCATTGTAAGGAGGCGAGTTGTTGACATCGAATAAATCCAGTAAATAGTTTGGGGGATTATTATTAATACCTTCGGTTGTTGTATATCCCCATGCATCACCTGTGTTTGGATACGGATTGGCAGCCGGTGTCTGGTCGTAAATAATATTTACAGCGATAGTTAATGCTCTGAAAACTCCCTTTGTTGGAAAAAGAGCTCCATTTGTGCTGCAATAAGTTGTTTTGCTTGTATTAGTTGGAGATTGTATTGCTATTGAAGTATCGTTGCTAAGACAATACGTTTCATAATAATTAATTTGTGATGAAGCATAAAAACTTAAAAACAGCCATGCTATAGTTATAGTTTTTTTCATCTTTTATTTGTTTATAAGGTTATTTTAATCGACTTATATTCCTTGTTGTCGCGATTGTAAATTCGTGCGATATAAATTCCGCTTTTAAGTTCTGTAATTGGAATTTGAATTGACTGCCAATTTACAATACTTGATTTTTCTGTTTCTCTGCCTGAGATGTCGAATAAGCGCCAGGTACGATGTGCATTTTCAGTAAAACTGATTTCTATAAAATCTGATAGTTTTGTAATTTTATATGTATCTGTGCTTATGTCTCGTATTTGAGTGTCGCCACAAGCACAAGTATAATAGTCATTGATACGGTAAAAGTACGAATCGTTTGAGTAACATATTAAGAAGTTATCATAAGGGGGTCCAGCAACAAAAGTTCCTGATAAAATATATCTACTCGGTCCTATGCCTTCAATAAATGTAAGTGTACGCCCAGCCGGCTCTATGTTTTTAAAGTGAATATGCTTCCGCCCATCTTTATACGTGATGCTTTCTACAGTATCAATTTCAAATGGAAATGGATGTGTAAATTCATCTCCAACTTTCAAGTCCATGTCAACAATCAGGCGTTCTATGTTTTCATTAGTGTCAAGAAGATACAGTTTTGAGGCATCGCTACTCTGTCGGATAAACACATTTTTTATGCTTCCTGAAAATACATTATATTCTCTCCATTGCTGAATAGCATCGGTATGATGCGCCTGTATTAAAAAATGTGTTGTCCATAACTTTTTATAGGCGAGTTGATTGATTATGGTATCGCCATAAGCGTCAATTTCATCTATGCAGCAGCCGTCCTGAGGTGATTCGTATGCCCATTTGGTAATTCCCTGAGAAATAAATGATTTGTATCTTTCTTGTCCAAAAGACAACAAAGAAATTAATAGACTGCATGTTGAAAAAATAAGTTTTCTTTTCATAATGTTGGATTTATTTCGTTAGTATCATTCTTTTCGTATCAATCACTTTACCATCTGCAATCAAAGTATACAGATACATGCCTGCAATTAACTCGGAGCCTTGAATAATTACATTTCCTTTTCCTCTTTCGGTAGCGGGGTAACTTTTCAATTGAACTCCATTCATATCATAAATGTAAATTGAAGCATTTGTAATTGTGGTTGGTAGATAATACGTGATTGTAGTTGAGGTGTTGAAAGGATTTGGCACATTTTGATCTAATACAGGATAAGTGAGTGTGTAAGTTTCCTTAGGAGTTGTTTCATTTGTGCCAACTTTCTTGATTCCGGAGTTATTTCCGTTATAAAGTAATTTCAGAGTTTCAATTTCTGCTTTTTGTTCTTTAATAGATTGTATTAGTAATGGGATTAAGCCAAGATAATCTACAGATAGATATCCATCAATATCTTCATAAACCAGGTCTGGATATGTTTTTTGTAATTCCTGAGCTATTAATCCATAATGTTTTTTCTTAAATAGTTGGGAGTTTTCATCAAAATATGGAGTCTCAGTTTTAGCCGAATCTTTTGGCGTTTTGTAATAACGCTGTTCTAAATTATATTCAACTGGATTTAAAGCTAGTATTCCATTTGTAGATTTAGATTGATCCATTGATACGATATTTTTTTTATATCTTTTATCCGATGATTGTATAAATACAGTTGCCTCTATTCCACTGGTTGATTTTACGCTGCCCACAAAATATCCGGCATACATACCGTTAATTTGTATCTCAGGATAGGATGTGGTAGAAACCAGTCCAATAACACCAGCCCCGTATGAATTCCCTGCTAATTGTCCAAGTACACCATAATTATATCCGGAACAGCCATTCCCAGCCAAACCAAGTATTCCAAAAGTTCGTGCGTAGGGCATGCTGTTTGAGCTGTAACTTTGTCCTTTTATTCCAAAGTTAAAGGAAGGTCCGTTATAACTAGGATAAACCGAAGCATCAATTCCATGAAACATCATCCCTGATCCTGATGGTGAAGTTTTTTCAACTTTTAATAATGTATTATAACCGGTAAATCCAATGTATGCTTGATATGAAGTTGAACCAATACCCCCTATTGATAATGAAGATAATGGAGTGCTAGTACCTAAGTTAATGCCAACTTTGCCTGTGCTTGAAACTTTTAGTTGAGGATGAACTGTAATTGAAATAATAAGTAAGACAGTTGTACAATAAATTTGTCTTGTTTTCATAACTTAATGTTTTGTGAATACTTTAGTTTTCTTTATTGTAGTATTCTGATTGTAAACTAATTTTATAGTTAAGCACATCGTTTTGTAAACAAATAGTTTTAATGTCTCGAGAGTTTTGTGCTGTATTCTTTCCTGTATTTAGGTTTCTACTATTCTTCAAAACCGAAATATTGTCGTAATCTTAGCTTGTGTCCATAGCTTTCATTGTTTTCGGCTTACTACCAACATATTTAAATTTCCAGCTCCCTTTTTCTGTAGCTACAGTATCATTGTTTATTGTCCTGCTTAGCCGAACATAAACATCCTGTTAGCTTGCACGTGCCCAGTATTGCAAGGCCGGATTGATGGTTTTAATCCCTATGTTCATACAGGAAAACAGGAGAGTGGTGTTTTCTGTAATCAATCATCATTTTATAGTTTGTTACAGTGCAAATATATAATATATATTTATAAAAAACAAATAAACGTAAAAATATATGTATAATCCTGTTTCTTTGATTTAAATAGTTTATAAGCAGGGTGTTAATGCAATCTTATGGAGTGCGGATTTATAAAGTGATCTGTAAGCTTGATTTGGAGTAAAGTGTTTAAAAACAGATAGTTGTGATGTATTGGAAGCGAGTGCATTCGCATGCGAATGGTTTTATATCCAATATTCCTGTGATGCCTTTCCAAGATCGGAAGATGGAATGAGCCGGACTCCATACACATTAAAAGCTGGTACGGAATCAAAAAGAGGTTTTACCCTACGGTGTAATGAAAGTAGTCAGTCCGAAAAAGCTCGGATCATAAAAAAGGGAATGGACAGTTGACGGTAGCTCCTCCAACTGTCCATTCCCTTTTGATGGCTTCCTTGTTCAGTGTATTCTCATTTTGCCTTGTACGAAACGGTTACGCTGGCATTCCGCTCGATCTTGATCCGGTAACGCATTTCTCCGATTTTCTCAACAATTCCGCTGCTGGACTTGGGCTGCGTACGACTTTCCACCTCCAGCCAGCCGGTGCCGCTGCCTCCGGTAACGCCGATCGTGCGCTCGTCCATTTTTACGCCGATGTTTCCATCGGGGGTGGGTACCTGGCCTTCCATCCACTTCAGGCCACCCAGGTTGGGTTTTACGAGGTACTCGCTGTATCCCGGTTTAAGGGGCTGTATACCTAAATAGTATTTCCCGAGCAGATAAACGGGACTGGCTCCCCAGGCATGGCAAAGGCTTTTTCCATAGGGCCTTCCGTACATTGCTAAGTGTTGTACTCCGTTATCGCCGGGATTGTATTTTTCCCAGAAGGTGGTAGCGCCTTCGCGCAGCATTCCGCCCCAGTAGGCTTTTATTTCCTGCATCACCCTGCGGTGCTCGCCCAGCGCACACAGTGCCTCCAGTTCATAGAAACGCATGTAGGGTGTGGTGATTTTCAGAATGCTGTCGTTGAGCAATACGCTGGTTTTGACCTGACTTTTTTTTGTTTCCGGAAGGTAATCGTAAAAGATGGCAAACATGTTTGCATAGCGGGTCACCGCCGGTTGCTGCTGCCCGCCGATCCGGTTATGCACCAGCGCTTGCCGGTCCTTATCCCAGAATGCCGGTTCCAGCTGACCGATGAGTTGACGCGCTTTTTGCCGGTAAATGCGGCTGCTTTCACGGTCGTTGCTGAGTTCGGCGCATTTTGCCATCGTTTCTAAGCTTCGTGCAAAAAGCACCTGCTCGTAAGCCAGTTCGCCTTTTTTATCCAGGTAGCCGTCGGCCCAGTCCACAAATACCCAGTCGCCCGTCATGCCTTCTACCATCCCGTTGACATTGGTGCGTCCCAGTACGTATTCCATCATGCTTTGCATCAGGGGATATACCTGGCGGATGAATCCGGCATCGCCCGTATAAAGATAGTAGTCGTAAATCGAAATAAACCAGTAAAAAGTGTAATCCATGATGGTGTTGGTATGGCTGGTCACCGGATCTTTCCCCCGCAACAGCCAGATGGTGTTCCTCACGGTTTCGGTATCGAAATAGAGGTAGTAATTCATCAGGTAGCTCTGGATAGCATCGCCGCTCCAGGTCCACCGGTCGCGCTTAATCCCGTCGATGAAAAACTCGCGGGTGGTGAGTCGCATGGTGTATTCGCCTACTTCCCAAATACGGTTGAGTTCTTCGTCGTTGCTCCGGAAACTGCCCCGCTGTGTCACAGGTTTGTACTCGTACAGCATGTCGATGGCGCCGAAATTCACCGATGGGTCGCTTATCAGGTATACATAGCGAAAAGCCTTGCTGTTGGCCAGGGTGTAGGTGGAGGATACTGTTGACCCGTCGCTGTGTGTTGGCCGGTGGGCAGCCGGTGCTGAAGTGAGCTGCAATGCTTCGTCGGTTATCTGCCCGTTGCTCACTGTCAGCCGGTCGAGTGTTTCGCAAAAGGCGGTATCGAGGGCTTCTTCGCGACTTTCGCCGTAAAAAAGCTGTACCTGCCCGTTGCCGGTTACATCATGGAGTTGCAGGTAGCCAAAGGTTTCTTTACCAAAATCGAGAAGCAGTTGAACCTTGCCGGTCGAACGGCCGCGTGAGCCTGCTCCCGTATTCAGCGATTCAGCTTGTACGGGTTTCCCGGCTTCTGTATCCCGGGTAATAGTCTCACGTTTCACCGGCTTCCACACTTCGGTTTCCAGCCGGTAGCACGATGGCGGGTTGGCCGGGTCGGCGAAGCTGCCGCTCCCGGCGCTACGGTAAATGGTTGCCGAAGTGTCGCTGGCTTTGCCGCTTTCGTCAATCCATTCCTTATCTTCAAAGGTCACCTTCCAGCCGGGACCCGACTTCACCGTAGGGCCGTCGATATACAATGCGGGCGGACTGCTCTGGTTCCATACCTTGATATTCAGCTGATGGGTTCCCGCCGGCAATACGAGCTTGCGGGGCATGCCGAATTGCAGCTTGCCGTTCAGCTTGAGGTTAAACCGGCCTTCAACGGCTATCGAAAGTTCTTCGGGCTGTGTGAGCGTTACCTGCCGGCTGAACTCCACGAGCACGTAATGGCTGTCCATTTTCCAGAAAGGAGGGAAAAAAGCGCCCCGTTCGGTGCGGCGGTTGTTCATCTGGTTACCCAGCCATAACTCGTAATCGCCCGGATACCACATCCAGCGGGCTTTGGCGGCACTGATGCCGGAAATACTTAGAACGGAAAGTACCAGGATAAAAATTGCTCGTGTCATACGTTGTGTTTTAAAATTCGGGATGTTAAAAAGCCCTCGCCGGGATTTCTTCCCTGTGTTTTTTTAGTGCCCGTTAAATACAATATAAAGTGTGATCATTACGATTGCCAATGCCACCCACAGCCATTTAACCAGCGGTGTGGGGCGAAGCTCAAATAAAGGGAGACTACTCGCGGGTTGTTCTTTTTTATCCAGCAGTGTAATGGCTACAGTCATCAGCAAGATAAGCATAAAAAGATAAAACGAGAGCAGTAAAAAATGCGGCCAGGCTACTACAGGGGCGGGCAATACCCACAGGTACAGTACGCCGGTGCCGATGCTCAGCAAGGTGCCGGCCAGCAATGCAAAATTGGCTGCACGGGTGGTAGTTCTCTTCCAGAGTACGCCGGTAAGGAATACCACCGACATCGGGGGCGCAATGAAGCCCAGTACCGACTGGAAAATATCAAAAAGATTGAGTCCCCGGATGGAATCGATGGCCAGGGTAATCGCTACCGAAATAAGAGCTCCGGCTATCACTACGATGCGGCCGGTACTCACGATGCGCGATGCGCTGGCCGTAGGGTTGTATTTTCGTACGTAGATATCCATGGTGAAAACGGTGCTCAGCGAATTCAGCGCCGATCCGATGGTGCTGATGAGGGCAGCGATCAATACCACGATGATGAGACCGCGCAGCCCTGCCGGAAACAGCCGGGTAACCATGGTGAGGTAGGCTTCGTCGGGATTGGTGAGCTCGGGATACAGTACAAAGCAAATAATGCCCGGTAAGATAAACAGGGGTACGTCCAGAATCTTTAACCACCCGATGAAGTTGGCGCCCAGCTGTCCTTCTTGCAGACTTTTGGCACCCAGCACCGATTGCACCATCGACTGGTCGGTGCACCAGAACCAAACGCCCATGATGGGGTAACCCAATACGATGGCCAGCCAGGGATAGGTGGTGTCGCCCATGGGTTTCAGGAGATTCCAGTAAGCTCCGGGGGTAGCTTCGTAAATGGCCTGCACCCCGCCGGCTTGTACAATTCCCAATACCACCAGCAGGAGCGAAACGGCAATGAGCAGCAGCATCTGAAATACATTGGTGTAAGCGATGGCTTTGAGTCCGCCGGCTGCGGCAAAAAAGCCCGAAAGCACCACCATCAGCACTACCGAAAGCGTCATCGGGATGTCGAGCAGCTGCCGTACCAGAATTCCGCCGGCAAACAGCGTGAGCGACAGCCACGAAATAAGAATGGTGACGAGGGTGTACCAGGCCAGTATGGTGCGGGTCGACGAACCGAATCGTTTGCCCATGTACTCCGGCAGGGTTTGTACGCCCGAGCCCAGGTAGCGCGGCGCAAACACCAGTGCCAGCAGTAAGATGAACACGAAAGCATACCAGGCGAAGTTGCCGGCTACTATCCCGGTAGTGAAACCTGCACTGGCCGAGGCGATCAGCATCGAGGGCCCTACATTGGTACCCCACATGTTCAGTCCGATGCTGGGCCAGCCGAGACTCTTTCCTGCTAAAAAAAGGTTTTCTTTCTGTCGTCGCTTGCTGATAAACGACAGATAGTAGCCATAGCCCAGCATGAGAAGTAAATAGACTACTACGATGATGTAATCAACAGGGACTAAAAAATGTGCGATAGTGTTCATGGCTGCAGTGAAAAGTTTAAAAAGGCGTGATCTTGTATTCGCTCAGCAATTCCGCTATGCGTACGGGCTGTCCGGTTTCCAGGCTCCGGTCCATTGCCTGCAGAAGCGCTACTGTGCCGATACCTTCTTTCAAATCGGGATAGGCGGTAAAGCCTTGCTCGATGCTGTCGGCCATGTATTCGAGGTAGTTCTGGTATTCGCCGGCATGATGACTTTCGCCTTCGAACCGGAAATAGTATTTTTGCTGCGCATCGCCCCAGTGTATCATCCGTTCTTCGCCTTCACGGGTGGTTACCGAATACCGCAATTCGTGATAGTCGGCCTGGCTGGCGCCTTCCGTGCCGCGCAGGATGCAGGTCATGCCGCTGTCGCGCTTCGTAGGTTGGGTAGGAGAGGTGTAGGTACCGCTTACCCGGGCAATGCGCCCGTCGGCAGCCCGGAAGATAAAATGCATGGTGTCGTGGTTTTTCAGCCCGGCTTTCGCGCCGTTTTCGCTGATCATGCCATACCCCATCACTTCGGTGATATCGGGCAGATACCAGCGGATAAAATCCACCGGATGACTCAAACCTCCGTACAACCACTTGAACTGCGACGATAAAGCCCAGGGTTTCTCCAGAAACCACCGGTGGTCGGCATTATAGTGCGATTCGATGGTGATCAGATTTCCAATCACTCCCGCTTCGTAGTCGCTGCGCTGCCGCCGGGCCGGCTCAAAAAACCGCGAACTCTGTCCCACGAACACCCGCTTGCCACTCTCCCGTGCTGCTTCCAGCAATTCGCCGGCCCTCGACAAATCGTCGATAAAAGGCTTGGTACACACTACATGCTTGCCGCTCCGCAAGGCCTGCAATACATGGTCGGCATGCAGGTGGTCGGGCGTGTAAATCGCTATCAGGTCGATGCCGGGATCGGACAGCAGCTCTTCGTACCGCGTGGTATACGCATGAAAGTCAAACTCCCGTGCCCGTTTCCGGCAGGCTTCTTCGCTGATGTCGCACATTTTTACCAGTGTTAACTTCTTGCTGTTCAATACGGCCGACAAGGTGCTACGTCCTTCGCCCAGGCCTAAAATTCCAACTCCGATCATATGAATTGTTGCGTGTTAAAGAAGGTGCGATAATTAGTAATTGATGATTAACTTGCTTTTCTCAATCCCTTTTTGGAGGGTTCTCATAATTGCATTCCATTCGTCCACCCTCGGGTTGTCCTTTGTTGTCCATTTGTTCAGTTCGTCCAGATCTTCGCCCCGGGGTATGCTGATGATCAACATCAACCGATTACCGTTCCTGAATACCTGCAATTGCTGAAATTGCGCCCGGCAGAATCCTTCGGATACTTCCGGCCATTCTTTCCACTGATTTTCGTGGTAACGCATGTACTGCTCCTGTTTCGCCGGATCTTCTGCCAGCCCTATGGAAAACAGGTGGTGATCCCATTCGGTTACGCAGCCTGTTTCGCCGCAATGTTGCTTCCGGTTGAAGTTGTACAGCGGTGTGTCGTACAGGTAGATGCCGGTGTCCGGGAACGTTGTCGTTACCAATTCGTAAAACTGCTGTTTCCGGTTCGATAGCGCATACATCACCCAACTGTTTTCGAAACGGAAAAACTGAGGTTCGACCACCCCGTTCCGGAAGGCGAGTTGCCGGATAAGCCCGAAGTCGGGTTGCTTACCTGTAAATTCGATTACGAAATAATCGGGGATACTGCCGAAAAGGCTGCCGCGCGACGACGAGTCTGGCTGTATGCCGGGAGACGGTACGATAGGCTTCCTCGGCGAGGGATACCGGTCGTTCCGTATTCCAGCCTGTATCCGCACCGAATCGTGTACGAAGGGATGATTGTTGGTCCATGCATTGTTGGGGCCATTGGCATTCTGAAGAAACTTTGGAGCGGGTACATGGTTGTCGGCCACCGTAATAAAAGCCGATCCTTCGTCGGTATACAGATAAAACCAGTGGTTAGGATCGTGCACGAATTCCGGCGCGTAAATGCTGTGGATGTAATTGCGCCGGATCTCCGTTTTGGGCTGCGCTCCCAGGGTGTAAATACCTGCCACATCGTACATCTGTTTGCCGTACCGATGGATATGATTTGCGATCACCCGGTTGTTGTGCATCGTGTTCACCGTCTGGTTCCATCCCCAGCCCAGGCTAATGCCCGTATAACTCACTTCGCTGATGTCGTTGTGCTCGATCGTGCAATGATTCACATAGCCGGCCAGAATTCCCACTGTGCCCCAGTCTTCGTTGGCCACGTCCGTGATCCGGTTGTCGTGAATGTGCAGGCCGCTGCACAATTCGCGCCGGTCGGCCGGAACATAGGGCAGATGAGTCTCGTGGGCCGGAGGCGAAAAACTTCCTGCTGCGATCCCATTTCCTCCCAGATCTTCAAAAAGACACCCGCTTACGCTGCCTCCCCGGGTGCCGGTTTCATAATCCAGCCCGGTATGTCCGTTGTGGGTAAACCGGCAGGATTCGAACCCTATTTCCTGAGCATTACGTACCGATACCGCTGCGGCCGGACGTCCCAACCATCCCTGGTTGTCGAGTTTGTGATTGTTGTCGGGCCGTGTCATCTGCGGACGGATGCGGTAAGCCTCGGTTAAATGCATGCCGGCCTGCAGGGGGACATGTCCGAAGGTCGAAGGCCGGTTCCAGGAGGCGTGACTGAATTGTATGTTTTTAAAAACCACATGTTCTACCGGCCGGTCGAGGGTGCCTTCCACCTCTACCAATCGATCGAGCACGGGTGCTACCGCATTCTCGATTTTTTCGCCGGGAAGCGGATAATACCAAAGCTCCCGGCTCCGGATGTCGAAATACCATTCGCCGGGCCGGTCGAGCAATTCACGGGCATTGCTGAGGTAGAAAGCCGAGTTCCTTCCCGGGGCTATCATCGGGCGGGGCCAGGGACGCGAGAATTGCAGAGCCGATTCGGGCTGGTGAAACCGTAAGGCTGCCGAATCGCCCCTCAGTTCAATATTTTTAATGCGAAGAATGCTGATGGCCCACATCTGGTGCAACACCATCTCGGGGTAAGGCGATTTTAAAATACTCCGCACAGCAGGAGCGGGCACCCAGATTATCTCTTCCCGGTTGTCGACCGACAGGATGCGATGCATCTGTTCGAATCCCGCCACGTCGCGTGCACGCACCGCCTTGCGGCCGTTGATCCACAGCTGCCTGAATTCGACCGGCCGGCCATTGAAATCCGGAACCCGGGTGGTCCACAACTTGCCGGCCTTTTTCCATCCCTGCAACTGCATCCCGCCACTCAACACCACCTCATCGGTTCCCTCTATCACCAGCGGAGCTGCGGCCGTGCCACTGTCCTCGGGGCGCAACCGCAAAGGCTCCGTCAGCGGATACATGCCAGCCGCCGCCACAATACGGACCGATTCCGCCTGCCCCAGCCGCCTCATCTCCCTGGCCAGCCGCAACGCCGCAGCCATCGTAGCCTTGGGTGCGGCCTCGCTGCCGTCGTTACTATCATTCCCGCGGGTCGATACGTGAATATCGGCAGCCTGTAATACCTGTATCGGTAGCAGAACCAGAAAAAGCCAGAATCTTACTTTCATTCGTGCATTGTTTTATTTAATCAGCGGCATCCACACCGTCATCTCCGTTTTCTCCCGGTTGCCCCAGGCATAATAAGGTATCAGCCGTATCCGGGTGGTCGTTGTTGCAGGCGATACCGTGCGGTACAGCGTGTTTTCCCACGAAGCACTCTCCGATACCCTGGCCTTGCCTTCCAGCGCCATCACCCTGCTTCCGGCCAGTTCGTAAGGCACGGCTTTTAAGCGGATACCGGCAGGTATCAATACCTGATCGATAGGAGCTCCTCCTGTGTCGCTGCCTTCCAGGCAATACACGATCGGTCCGCGCTTCACCACCACCTGGTTGCGGGTTTCCTCCGCCAGCGGATTCGACTCCAGCAGCTGCACCGGCATGTCGAGCACCAGACTAAGCTCATCGCCGGCTTTCCAGCTGCGCTCTACCGTCGCATAGCTGCCGGCCTGCAGTACGATGCCCGATTTCTTCCCGTTAACCTTCAGGGTTCCCGTTTTTACCCATCCCGGGATGCGTAATTTTAAGGCAAAGTCCGATTGTCCCGGTACCTCTTCCAGTTTCAACACGATGTTGCCCTCCCAGGGATAGTTGGTCGTTTGTCTGATTTTCAGCTGCCCGTCGCGATAAGGGGTGTGTAGCTCGTTGCTGCCAAATAAATGACACCATACGCCTTCGCCCGATAAGCTGTAACTGTAGTTCTGCGCTTCCGCCAGGGTGCGCACGGTATTGGGCGGACAGCAAAAACAACTGATGTATTCCTGCCGTTCCTTGGGCCAGCGCAGGGTGTAGGGAAAATCTTTGCTGATGCGTAGCGGATTGGTATAGAAAAATCGTTTCCCGTCCAGACTAACGCTGCTCAATACGCTATTGTACAATGTCGTTTCGAGAACGTCGGCATACCGGGCATCGCCGCTTACCTGCAGCATTCGCCAGTTGAACAGCATATTGCCGATGTTGGCGCAGGTTTCGTTGTGAGCGGTCGTATTGGGCAACTGGTACGCCCGGCCGTAACTCTGATGCACTTTCTGAATGCTGTCGGGGGTATAGTTGGTGCCATCGGGCGAGGTGCCGTCGTACAAAGCGCCGCACGCTCCGGTAATGTACATCTTACGGTGCACGATGTCGTGCCAGATACTTTCCAGGTTTTCCAGCAGCTTTTTCTCGCCGGTTTCGGCATACACATCGGCTACTCCGGCATACAGGTAGTTGGCACGAACGGCATGACCCATAGCTGTGGTTTGTTCGCGGAAGGGTGCACGGTCCTGATTATCGTCGGTGCCGTTCTCCACCATCCCCCGGATGTCGATCAGGTTATTGGCCAGTTCCAGGTAACGCGGATTTCCGGTGGTGCGGTACATCTCGGTCACCCCCATGTAATGCGACGGGCAGATAGCGTTGCGGGCCAGTTCGGCCGTGGCGGTCTCGTAAAAATAACACAGGAAATCGGTTGCCCTGATCGCCACCTCGAGCAGACTGCTTTTGCCGGTGGCCCGGTGGTGGATAATACCGGCCATCATCAGGTGCCCCAGGTTATAGGTCTCGAAATTCAGCCGGTTCTCAAAAGCTTTCCCGCCTTCTTTATGGACGGAATGAGTGTCGATTCCTTTATTCTTCTCGGCAATCACCACCGGCGTATGAATATATCCGTCGTTGCGTTGCACTTTTGCTATGGTCCCGATGATCTCGTCCATCAGTGCATCCAGTTTCGGCTCCCGGGTTACGGCATACACTGCAGCCACCCCTTCGAGCCATTTGTAAAAATCGCCGTCGTGAAAAGGAGGTCCCCAATGCTCGCCTTCCTGCTCCCCGGCAGCAATTTCAAAATTACGGAACGAATGACTGATTTCCGGCGTATTCAGCGTACGCCACATCGACAAGAGCATCGTATCCTTGAAAATTTCGTAGCGTTCGCCCCAAAATCCTCCCGACCAATGTACGCTTCCCAGCGGTACGGCGGTCATGCGGGCATACGGACTGTTCGCGGTATGGGTGATACCTTCGGCCGAAAGCGTGCCGGTCGTCAATCCCGACATCAGGATCAGGCAAAATAAAAATCGATTCATGGTGTAGTGTAATTTTCAGAAAAGACGGCCCTGGACCGTTTTTGTACTGAAAGAAAAAAAGTCGTGCTTTCTTCGTTGGAAGAAAACACGACTCTGCTGCTATGAAAAAACTAATTCGCGATTAACGAACAATAGCTTTAGTAATAAAACCTTCGGTTTGGATAACGTACATACCTTGTGAAAGCTTAATCTTCATGTCGCCCACAGCGCTGATGCTCTGGTGTACCAGCTGTCCGGCGGCGTTGTATACGCGTACCTGCTTGCCGCTTTCCAGGCCGAACAGGTTCAGTGCGCCTTCTTCAGCAGTAAGATAAAGTTTGCCTTCGGCCTGTGTAGTGGAGGTCGAAATGGTGCCGGCTGCCGCCAAATTGTACCAGAAACGTACGCCGTTGTTGATTTCCAGGCGGATGGTGCGGGTAGCTTCGGCCGGTACGGTGGCAAGTACCGAAACCTGAAGATCGTCGTTGGTCGATCCTGCTGCCGGTGCTGCGACGGTAAGCGTGTATACTCCCGATGTTTCGTTGATAACGCGGGTGTAAGGCACATCGATGGTGTATTCTCCCAGCGCGTCTTTTTGTTTGATGGCTCCTGTTTCGGCAAAGGTAAAGGCTGACGCATGTCCTCCTCCGTCGTTGCCTTCGGTGATGGTGAGCGTTCCTACACGGCCATTGCCCTGCAGATTGAATTTAACGGCCGTTTCGGCTGCTGCAGTCACAGGAACGGCTGTGCCGCCCGAGAAGTCGCCGGTAACGGTAACTTCAGGAGTGCCGTTGTTGTGGTTGATGATGGCATTGCCAACGGCTCCCGCAGGTACCACCCATGCCGGACTCTGGAACATTACCAGCATATTGTCGAATACAACGGTGGGGTCGTAGGCCAGGGGTTCGTTGTTGGCGTTTACTCCGTGGGCTACTCCGTCGGCAACGCCCGATTCGTTGGTGGTGCCCAGCGTGCTGATTACAATATATACGTTTTTATTGGTGAAGCTGGAAACAGGGATGCCCAGCGCTTCGGCCACTTTGACGCGTTTCACGGCTTCGCCGGTGGTGTAGATGGTCGATACGGCCGGTGCCAGCAGGTTGGCGTCGCTAAACGAGGAGCTGCTGTATACTGCCATCTTGTAGGCCGCTGTTTTGCCGGTAGTGCCGGCATCGTAGGTAAACATATCGAATTCGATATCGCTTACGGCCGTTTTACCCCCCAGGTTGAAACGGAACACGTATTCAATACGTTTGGCTTTTCCGGGATACATTCCGAATGCCTGATTGCCCGGAGCAACGTCGAACAAACAAGCGGCGGGACGGGTGATCGAGTCGGTCGAACCTCCATTGATGGTGCCGGTAATCACCGATTTGCGCATGATGTTTTTCAGCGAGTCGATGCTGTATACATGCACCGGATTCCCGTTCGCTCCGTGGTTGTTGCTTTTGAAATTACCGGCTTCATAGGCCGATGTGGTGGTGGCGTCCAAAAAACCTTTGGCCTGGATACCACGTTGAGTCTGACATTTTACAATGCTCACCGAATCTTTTCCGATGCTGGCTGCTGCCCGTGCAGGAGCCCAGGTGCTGGTGGCCCTGGCCGTGTTGTAATGTACTTCGAAGGTGTCGGGATTCTGAATTTGCGCCCCTGTAAAGGTCTGACCAATGTTCGTGTTGGTGTTGAAGTTGAACTGAGCCATCGCTCCGCCGGCCAACATCACTACCGCAATAAGTGTAAGTAATTTTCTCATGACATACGTGTATTAAATGATTAACGATTGTAATTGTCTGTACCTTAAAACGTAGGTCGATAGTATATGTACTCACCTTATTTCTGTCTGTAAGGTGTAAATCAGAGCCGGTGAAAATATTTTCGTTTTTTTTGTCGAAACTATTTGTAAATTCAAAAAACTGCCGTATATTTGCACCCGCAATTGAGAGATCATCTGCATCAAAGCTCAAGGCCCATTCGTCTATCGGTTAGGACGCCAGATTTTCATTCTGGAAAGAGGGGTTCGACTCCCCTATGGGCTACTAAACGTAAAAGATTAAAAAAGTATAGTTGAGATGGCAAATCATAAATCATCTGTAAAGAGAATTCGTCAGACAGAAAAACGTAAACTGCATAACCGTTACTACGCCAAATCGGCGCGTACAGCTGTGCGTAAGCTCAGAGCCACCACCGAAAAGGAAGCTGCTGCAGGTATGTACCCGAAAGTAAGCGCTATGCTCGATAAACTGGCAAAACGTAACATTATTCACAAGAATAAAGCAGCTAATCTGAAATCTAAATTAGCTCGTTATATCAATAAACTGGCGTAAGTCATTGTTGAAATACACTACAGTGAGCTCCTTTCATCCGAAAGGAGCTTTTTCATTTTGCAGCCAGTTCGGTTTCGTTACTGTCGATCCGGCAATAAAAATCCAGCGATACGTCGATCCATTCGTTGACCTGCATGAGGCCTCCCAGTACACTTGGAGGGGTGATCCCGAAATCGCGGATCGATAATTTTTTTGTTCCGCGCAATACCCAGTACGGATGTTTTTTCTCCGAAGTCACCGGTATGTCGTACACTACGCTTTTTCCGGTGATGGTGATTTCCAGTTGAGCTTTCCCCGAACTCATGGCGGGGCTTACCGTGAGGGGTTCGATCTGTTTTAGCTTTACGTAGAGCCTGGGGTACCTTCGGGCGTCCATCATCGTATAAAATGCCTGCTGTGCCAGCCGATCGTCCGAGGTGAATTTCTTAATCAGCAACCCCACTTTGTGGTCGCCGAGCGTATAGCGCTTGTCGTCCGACTTGAACAAGGTGAGTTTCAGTTCCGGGTGCTCAATGTGTTTCCCGGTATGGATAAACTCAAATTTGTTCAGATTGGTGGTGCCTTTAATCGTTATTTTGCTTTTTTCGTTCAGATGAACGTTTACTGTTTGCTGGGCATTCAGTAGGGAAGATGCGGCCAGGAGCGCAACGAAAAGCAGACGGGCTGTGATCATACGCGTCGGTTGGTATAAAAAAACAGCCGGCAAGTATCCCGAAGAGCATTGCCGGCTGTAAAGGTTATCGATTAGAAGCCTACGATGGCCTGTACGGCCAGTCCGTCGAATTGTCCTCCGTGACGGATGTCGTTGGCATTGAAGCCATTGTAGTTCTGTGTCACATATTCGGCTTTGGCCATGATGTTTTTGGTAACATACCATCCGGCGCTCACCGCAAGACGGTCCACTTTTACATCTTCGGTATATCCGGCAAGCAGCATATTGGCCACATTGTAACGTCCGCCAATCCAGAACTGCTCGCATTTTCCGAAACGATAGATCAGTTCGGTGGCGATTTGCGACGCAGTGCGGTCGCCTGTGGTCTCGGTACGACCGCGTCCGCTGGCCGATTCAATTGTTGTGAACGATTCCAGGCCTTTGTATTTCAGGAATAAATTTCCCATCATGGCAGTTACTTTGTCGCCAAATCCAGGGTTCATACGTCCCGATGTAAAGGTTGAAGTGGTAAGTGCGTTGTCCATTACCCCGTAATAATGCGAGCCTGCCCGGTCGCCTCCGTACAAAGTGTTGGCGTTCGAACCGCTGGTGTAATAAACCGATCCGGTTAAGCGTCCGCGGAAATCGCCGGTGAATTGTTTATCGTATCCCAACTTGCCGATGAAAGCCGGATCGGCAACACCGTCCGATACCCCTGCAACTTCGGGCATAACAAGCGGACGACCGTTGATCATACCGTTGGTCACCGCTACCGAACCCAGGAAGCCGTTGTGCATGACATCAATTTCGGCTCCGATCTCGGTGGTAAATGCATCCATAATCAGGTTTTCGACGAAGGCGTTGCGCATCCCGTTACCGTTGTCGGTGCGGCGGAAGTGAGCATCACCATAGTTGATTTCCATATGACCTACTTTTATCGTGGTGTATTCCATGAGGTTGTCAAGAAAGTCCGACTTCAGGAACGGCAGTTTGTCGAAGCGGATATAGCCTCCTTTTACCCAGGTTTCGTTGTGATGACGGGCCGACAGATATAATTCCATGTTCATATACACGCCTTCGGCCAGGTGCAAATCGAGATTCAGATTGGCTACAGCTGTGTTGAAACCTGTGCCGATGTTTACTAATTGATTTAAATCGGTGGCCGTAACCGAGCTGGTGACCGTTCCGTCGGCTTTGGCCGTACGTGTTTCGGTGTATTGCATCTTTGGATTGGCAGTGTTCGAATGGCTTAGCGCCTGGAACGACTGGTTGAAGCCTCCCCCGATTTTTAATTTTACTTTTTCAAATTTCTCTCCTTCCGCTTTCGGAGTTTCAAATTCGTTGACTACGCTTTTGTCGTACGATGGAAGTTGTGCCAGAGCCAGGCTGCCCGCAAGCGCCAATGCTCCCAATGTGAGTAAGTTACGTTTCATTGTGTGATTTTGTTTGATTGTGTTATTTAATTTACAGAAGCTTTCTGATTCTCGGTCAGCGATACGTCGAAACTGAGTTTTACAAGATCGCCTACCTTCAATGTTCCCATCAGTACGGTAGGGGGTTTCATGCCGAAATCGCTCATTTTGATTTGGGTCTCCCCGTTAAAAGTGTATACTCCATTCTGATTCGATTTGCCTTTTGCTTTCAGTACCACTTTTTTAGTGGTTCCTGCAATGGTGAGGTTGCCGTTTACCGCTACCGAAATGTCGTTCCCGTTGCGCTGGAAACCGGCTACATCGGTCATGCGGAACGAAATGGTCGGGTTTTTCTCGGCCCCCAGAGTGTCGTAAGTCTTCGAATCCATTAGTTTTTCTCCACTCTTGATCGATTTGACCGGGATGTCGACCGATAAGAATTTCAATTGGTTGTTGTCGGCAAATACCATCTGTCCTTTTATCTGACTGGTTTTGCTTTTCCAGTCGTGGACATTCGAAGTCCCGTTAATTACGATACTCGAGTTCTGGGGAGAGAAGGTTAGTACCTGGGCCGATACCCATGTGCTCATTGCCAGTATTCCGACCAGCAAAAAACTTTTGTTGCGTGTTGTTTTCATCTTGGTTTGTATGTATTGTTTATATTATTAAAACTATAGTATATATAGGATATTGTCTTAAACCTCAAGTCCTATAAGTTATATAGGATTGTTTTTGCTTAAAAAACGGCAGAACCCTTGACGACGGTCGTGCCGTTGATTAATTTTTAAGTGCTTCCTGCGTTATCATGTTCTCCAAACAGGGTCGTCCGGGACCGGCAATGTCGGCCAGTGTTTTCGATTTCAACATTTTAGCAAACTCTGCTTTCATCTCCGTCCAGTACTTGTTGGCCGTACAGCAACATTCCAGTTCGCAGAACTCGGGGTTGTCGAGACACTCCACTATAACGATAGGCTCAAATGCCGTGTAAATGTCGTACATAGTTATCTGGTTGGCCGGTCGCGAGAGTTTGTAGCCGCTGCCCTTCCCTCTGAATGTAGTGATCAGTTTTTTCGTCTTCAACGCAGCAACGATGGCATCTAAATATTTGTTGGAGATTTGCTGATTTTCCGAAATTTCTTTCTGAAGCAGGCCCCTCGGTTCCTCACAACAGGCAATCGCTATCATCGTACGTAAACCATATCGTATTTTTGTATTAATCTTCATTGTGTACCGGCTTAACGGTGACAAAAATAGAAACAGTTTTTGATTCCTACAATATTTATAGGATTTAAATGCGGAAAAATTTATCTATTTATATGTTAAAGTTTATAACATTCAGATTGTTAGTGTTTTGCGTTGTGGTTTCGGAAGTGTTAATGTGCCTCCAGCCAGTTGTTTCCGGTGCCGCATTCGGCAATCAGGGGTACCCTGAGTTGTATGGCCTGCTCCATTTCGTGCACAACAAGTTGTTTCACGGTATCCAATTCATGGGTTGGAACCGAAAAGTTCAATTCGTCGTGTACTTGCAGGGTCATGCGGGTATGGAGCTGTTGTAGTTCCAGCTGCTTCTGGATCCGGATCATGGCTACTTTGATAATATCGGCTGCCGATCCCTGGATGGGAGCGTTGATCGCGTTTCGTTCGGCATAGCCCCTCACCACGCTGTTTTGCGAATTGATATCGTTCAGGTAGCGTTTCCGGCCGAAAATGGTTTCGACATAGCCTTTTTCTTTGGCCTGCTGTATCGCCTTGTCCATGTACGCTTTAATTCCCGGGTAGGTTTCAAAATAGCCCTCGATCAGTTCTTTGGCCTCTCCCCGGGGGATGTTCAGCCGTTCGGCCAATCCAAAAGTCGAAATGCCGTAAATAATTCCGAAGTTGGCTGTCTTGGCTTTGCGGCGCATATCCGCATTAACTTCCTCCAGGCCGACTTTGTAAATTTTTGCAGCCGTAGCGGTGTGGATGTCGAGCCCGCTTTCGAAGGCTTCGATCATCATCGGATCTCCGCTCAGGTGCGCCATTATACGAAGTTCGATCTGCGAATAGTCGGCGCTGAGAAATACTTCTCCGTCGTCGGGAATGAAGGCTTTCCGGATCTCTTTTCCCTGGGCATCGCGGATAGGAATGTTTTGCAGGTTCGGATTGGTGGAGCTCAGCCGGCCGGTGGCGGCCACTGTTTGGTTGAACGAAGTGTGTACCTTGCCGGTGCGGGGATTGATAAGGGTGGGCAGGGCATCGATGTAGGTGCTGAGCAGTTTTTTCAATCCTCTGAAGTCGAGTATTTTACCGATAATGGGGTGCTTGCTGCGCAGCTTCTCAAGAATATCCTCGGATGTGGAATATTGCCCGGTCTTGGTTTTTTTTGCTTTGCTGTCGAGTTGGAGCCGGTCGAACAATACTTCGCCCACCTGTGCCGGCGACGAAACGTTGAACTCGAATCCGGCCATAGTGTGGATTTCTTTTTCGAGTTGCAGCATTTCTTCGGTCAGCACCAGCGAACTTTGCTTCAATGCTTCGCTGTCGATCCGTACCCCGTTGCGCTCCATGGTAGCCAATACCCGAACCAGCGGCATTTCCATCTCGTAAAACAGCGTGTCGAGATTGTTACGGGTCAATTCATCGGCCAGCAACTGTTTAAGCTGAAAAGTAATGTCGGCATCTTCGGCCGCATAATCCTTCAATAATTCTATCTCCACGCTACGTATCGAAGGTTGGTTTTTGCCCTTGGCTCCGATCATTTCCTCGTAATGGATGGTTTTGTAATTCAGGTAGATCTCGGCCAGGTAATCCATGCCGTGCCGTAAGTCGGGTTGCAACAGATAATGGGCGATCATGGTATCGAAAAGCGGCCCTTCGACCTGAATTCCGTACATCGAAAGCATCAGGATGTCAAATTTGATGTTCTGACCTATTTTTTCGATGGAGGTATTCGTGAAGAATACTTTGAATTCTTTCAGGATTTCGAGGCACTCGTCGCGGTGGGCAGGCAGGGGCACATAAAAGGCCTTACCGGCTTCGTAGCAAAACGAGAGTCCCACCAGCTCGGCCGTAAATACATCGACACCGGTTGTTTCGGTATCGAAGCAAACCGATTTCTGCAGGAAAAGTTGCGAAATCAGATGGGCTCGTTGTACCTTGGTGTCGGCCAGCTCGTACTGGTGGATGCTGGTGCGGATGCTTGCATAGTTTCCTGCGGCCGGCTCTGCGGCCGGCGCCGGCGGCTCGGGTGCTTTTTTGACCGGCGCCGGTGCCGGCGCGGCCGGTGATTCGTCGAAAAGCGACATCTGTCCGTGCTCTTTTTTTGGGGAAGCATACTGGATGCGGTTCACCGGCTGATCGGGCGGGAGCGAAGTGAACACATTACCGAACTTATTGGCCGACATGGTGCGGAATTCCAGCTCGTCGAACAAAACTTTCAGCGCCTCCTCGTTGACCGGTTCCACCTCCAGTGCTTTTTCGTCGAGCTCTACCGGAACATCGGTTTTAATGGTCGCCAGGAAACGAGAGAAGCGGATGAGTTCAACGTTTTCTTCCACTTTTTTCTTCAGCGCTCCTTTCAGTTCACCGGTGCGTTCCAGCAACCCGTCGATGCTTCCGAATTCTTTCAGCAATTTGACGGCTGTTTTTTCGCCCACTCCCGGGCAGCCGGGAATATTATCCGAGCTGTCGCCCATCAGCCCCAGCAGGTCGATCACCTGTTCGTGGCTGTCGAGCTCGTATTTGTTCTTCACTTCGTCGGGGCCCATGATTTCGAAGCCACCCGTGTGGCGCGGCCGGTACATGAAAATGTTCTCCGATACCAGTTGTCCGTAGTCTTTATCGGGGGTCAGCATGTACACCTTAAAGCCTTCTTTCTCGGCTTTTTTGGCCAGGGTGCCTATCACGTCGTCGGCTTCAAATCCCATCACTTCGAGCAAGGGGATGTTGTAGGCCGCAATGATTTGTTTAATATACGGTACCGCCAGCTTGATATCCTCGGGAGTCGATTCGCGCTGCGCTTTGTAGGCCTCGTAGGCCTCGTGACGAAAGGTTGGGCCCGGAGGATCGAAACACACAGCTATATGCGAAGGCTTTTCGCGTTTGAGTACATCGTCGAGGGTATTTACAAAGCCATAGATGGCCGATGTGTTGAGTCCTTTGGAGTTCACGCGCGGGGCGCGGATGAATGCATAATACGCCCGGTAAATAATGGCATATGCGTCGATAAGAAATAATGTCTTCATATTCTTTAAGATAGTTGGAGTGAACACTCCTTCGTGTTCAACTGTTTAACTTTTTGATTTTTCAGATTGTAAAAGTAGCTAAATTTAGAACATTTATAAAACAAATACGGCTGTTGAATCATTTATTTGGTTACTTTTGCAGCGAATTGAAGAAAAAAATCTTCTATGAACCCATTGGAATTAATAAAAAAAGCAATTAAAGCAGAGCTCGAGCAGTTCGATACGACACTGGTGAGCAGCCTGCAAACCGACAATACTCTCCTGAAAGGCGTCAACGAATACGTGTTTATGAATATGGGGAAACGGCTGAGGCCCATGCTGGCCTTGTTGTCGGCAAAGGTGGCAGGTGGTGTTACCCATTCGACCGTGCATGGCGCGATTGCCCTGGAACTGTTGCATACGGCTACCCTGGTGCACGACGATGTGGTCGACGATACCGCCGAACGCCGTGGAGCGCAGTCGGTGAATGCCCGCTGGGGCAATAAGGTGGCGGTGCTGTCGGGCGACTATATGCTGGCCGGAGCGTTGCAGCAGGTGGCGCGTACGCGCAATGTGGAAGTGATGTCGGTGCTGGCGGGGATTGCTATGGAACTGGCCGATGGCGAATTGCTTCAGTTGAATTCGACGCAAAACGTAAAGATTTCGGAGGAACAGTACTTTAATATTATACGTAAGAAAACAGCTCATTTGTTTGCGGCCTGCTGCGAGGTAGGTGCGCTCACGGCTCCTTCCACCAACGAAACGCAGCGTAGCCAGCTACGTGCGTATGGCGAGTTCCTGGGGATGTGCTTTCAGATCAAGGACGATGTGTTCGATTACCTGCAGAATATTTCGATCGGTAAGCCGACCGGTAACGATTTGCGCGACGGTAAAGTGACGCTTCCCCTGATATATGCGCTGAAAAACGCCACCGAGGAAATGCGTAACAAGATTTTTACCATCATTGGCATCCGCGATTTTTCGGAGGAAAACATTGCCATGGTCACTCGTTTTGCCATCGATAGCGGAGGTTTGCGCTACGCCCAGAAAATGATGGAGGAATATAAAAATAAGGCTATCAATGCTCTTCGCGATTTTACCGATGGTGAAGCAAAAGAAGCATTAATAGCCTGCGCCGAATATGCGGTGTCCCGCGAAAAATAATCCCCGGTCAGAAGTATTTCACTTCTTTTCCCGTAATGTCGGTCAGTAAGTTGTTGGCCAGCCTGCTGGCGCCGATGCGGAACAGTTTGTTGTTCAGCCATTCCTCGCCCAATACTTCCTTTACAATTGTGTAATGTTTAACGGCGTCTTCGGTGGTCACTATGCCGCCGGCGGGCTTGTAGCCGATTTGTTCGCCGGTATGCTCGTACCATTCCTTAATAGCGCTGCACATGATATAGGTTGCTTCGGGCGTTGCGGCCACCGGGATTTTTCCGGTCGAGGTTTTGATGAAATCGGCTCCGGCCGACATCGACAGCACCGATGCCTTTTTTATATTAGCAGCCGAGCCCAGCGCACCGGTTTCGATAATTACCTTCAGATGCGATCCGCGGCAGGCGGCTTTTATCTCCTGCAGTTCTTCCCGTACTTCTTCGTACCGGCCCGACAGAAATTTACCGATCGAAATAACCACGTCGATTTCACTGGCACCTTCCATGACCGCCATCGAGGTTTCGGCAATTTTCACTTCGATAAAGGTTTGTGAAGCAGGGAAACCTGCGGCTACCGACGCAATGCCGATTTTAGGAACCAGGTTTTTCTTTACCACCGGTACCATCGATGGGTATACGCAAATGGCTCCCACATTGGGAATGCCCGGGAATGCCTTCTCGAATTCGTTTACTTTTTGAGTCATGGCTACGATCTGTTCCTCGGTATCGGTCCCGTTGAGCGAAGTAAGATCGATCATATTCAGGCATTTACGGTATACTTCCCGGTTGTTGTTGTCGTTGAAACGGGCCGACAGGATGGCACTCACTTCCTGTGCTACCTGCTCGTCCTGCAGGTTGCAGTTGTATTTTTGAAATAATTCGTCAAACTGATTCATATAATGCTGTTTATTCGTTTAATCGTGCTAAAATCGTTTCATTTCCGGTGGTTTCTTCCCCTACCTGCACATATACTTCCGAATCGATGGGTAGAAACAAATCGACCCGCGAGCCGAACTTGATGAACCCCAGGTGTTCGTTGAGGTGGCAGGGCCGTCCGGCATGTGCGTAGGTGACGATCCGGCGGGCCAGGGCTCCGGCAATCTGGCGAAGCAGGATCTGCGTTTTGGCTTCCGTCTCGATCACGACAGTCGAACGTTCGTTTTCGTGACTCGATTTGGGGAGGTAGGCAGCCACGTGGCGGCCTTTGTGGTGCCGGGCCATAAGTACCTTGCCTGCCACCGGGTACCAGTTGGCATGCACGTCGAATACCGACATGAAAATGGAGATCTGCAGGCGTTTATCGCCAAAATATTCGTGTTCTTCCACTTCTTCCACTGCTACTATCGTACCGTCGGCAGGGGCTACGATAAGGCTGGGGTCGTCTATTTCGACTACCCGGGTCGGATTCCGGAAGAAATAGGTAAGAAAAACCATGATTCCGCCGGACACGATGGTCGTAAGTGCAAATAGGAAATTAGGGAACCTCAGGTATATGAAAATGTTTATACTGAACAGGATAAACAACAACATCAGCAGGATAAGCCGGCCTTCTTTGTGTATCTTAATGTATTTCACTCGTTATAAAGCTTAAAGTGTTGATTGATTTCGTTTTTAATGAACAAAGATAACTAAAAGTTTTCAGCGGGCAATGCGGCTCCCCTGCTTTTTTCTTCCGCCGGAAATCATTACCTTTGCGCTCTCCTTTTCCATCCAAATTAGTTTTTTTTATAGTATGAAGCTTTCCTTACTTACTGCCATTGCTCCGGCCGACGGTCGTTATCGTTCCAAAACAGAACCCTATGCAGCTTATTTCTCCGAATATGCATTGATTCGCTACCGCGTTCAGGTTGAAATCGAGTATTTTATTGCCTTGTGCGAGTTGCCGCTCCCTCAGCTGCAATCGGTTCCGGCCGATGCGTTTCCGCAGCTTCGTGCGGTGTACCGGCATTTTAGTGTCGACGATGCCCAGGCGGTGAAGGAGATCGAAAAAGTGACGAACCACGATGTGAAAGCCGTGGAGTATTTTATAAAAGATAAATTCGACGGGTTGCAACTGACGGCTTACAAGGAGTTTATCCATTTCGGGCTCACCTCGCAGGATATCAACAATACGGCGGTTCCCCTCTCGATTCGCGAAGCGCTCGAGCAGGTGTATGATCCCGAGATGACTCAGGTGATTGCGACGCTGAAAACCTATGCCGCCGAATGGGCCGATGTGGCTATGCTTGCCAAAACGCATGGTCAGCCTGCATCGCCAACCCGCCTGGGTAAGGAAATTATGGTGTTTGTGAACAGGCTGCAACAGCAATACGATGCACTGAAAGCCATTCCGCATGCCGCGAAATTCGGAGGCGCCACCGGTAATTTTAATGCTCATGCCGTTGCATATCCCGAATTCGACTGGAAACGGTTCGGGAATTCATTTTTGGCCGATAAGCTGGGGCTGGCCCGCGAACAATGGACCACTCAGATTTCCAATTACGATTACCTGGCCGCCCAGTTCGATGCCATGAAGCGGCTCAATACGATATTGATCGATCTGTGCCGCGATATATGGACCTATGTGTCGATGGAATACTTCAAGCAAAAGATTAAAGCGGGCGAGGTGGGATCGTCGGCGATGCCTCATAAAGTAAATCCGATCGATTTTGAAAATGCCGAAGGAAACCTGGGTATTGCCAACGCCCTGCTGATATTCCTGTCGGAAAAACTGCCGGTTTCGCGGCTGCAGCGCGATCTCACCGACAGCACCGTGCTCCGTAATGTAGGAGTGCCTTTTGCTCATACCCTCATCGCTACTCAAAGCGTGCTGAAAGGACTGGGTAAGTTGCTGCTCAACGAGTCGGCTATTTACCGCGATCTGGATACCAACTGGGCCGTAGTTGCCGAGGGTATTCAAACTATTCTGCGCCGCGAAAATTATCCTTCGCCTTATGAAGCCTTGAAAGCTCTTACCCGTACCAACGAGGCGATTACCGAGCAGTCGATCCGGGCTTTTATTGAAACGCTCGAGGTAAGTGACGGAGTGAAGGAGGAACTGCGGAGAATAAGTCCGAGGAATTACACGGGAATCTGATTCTGCGTCGGGGGATCGTCGCTTTTCCGGCCGATGCGGGGCGATCCTTCCGGCCTATAAACCACAAGTAACTGTTTTGTATGAATGTGCTCTCGATATTCCGTCGTTTTCTGCCCGACTATAAGCGCTATGTTGCGCTGAGTCTGGCTTTTAATTTTTTATCGGCCGTTTTCAGCCTGTTCTCGTTTGCAGCCATTATCCCCATTCTGCAGATGTTGTTCGGGATGCGTACGCCCGGCCTGAAGTATGTCGACTGGCAATGGGGCGATTCGCTGACGGCCATTGTGGAAGCCTTGCGCAACAACCTGAACTGGTGGATTGAAGAAGCCATTGCCACCAATGGCCCGGTACTGACCCTGTTGCTGGTAGCCCTGTTTCTGATTGTGATGACGGCGCTGAAGGTGGGATTTGCTTACCTCGGGGTAAGGATGACGGTGCCTATCCGTACCGGCGTGGTTCGCGATATCCGTAACCAGATGTTCCGGAAAATGGTTTCGCTCCCCATCGGCTATTTTACCGAGGAGCGGAAAGGCGATATTATGTCGCGCATCACGGCCGATGTCACGGAGGTAGAGGTTTCGATTATCAATGCGGTGGAGATGATTTTCAAAAACCCGATGATGATTGTGATTTACCTGGTGGTTCTGTTTGCCATGAGTTGGCAGATGACTGTTTTCGTGCTGTTGCTGCTTCCGGTAAGCGGCTGGTTGATAGGCTTGCTGGGCAAAAACCTGAAGCGAAATTCGGCCCAGGCGCAGGCACAGCAGGGCGAACTGCTGTCGCAGCTCGACGAAACCCTGAGCGGCTTGCGGGTGGTGAAGGCCTTTAATGCCGAAAAGAAGGTGGAAGATCGTTTTGCCGCTCTGAACGAGCGCATTCGCCGGACGTTCAACGACCTGCATTTCCGCTATCACCTGGCTTTCCCGATGAGCGAACTTACGGGTACTGCCGTAATAGCGGTATTGTTGTGGTTTGGCGGGATGCTGATCCTGAACGGTTCGAGTGGAATTAATGCTGCCGAGTTTATTTATTACCTGATCATTTTTTATAGTATTATTAATCCGGCCAAGGATTTGTCGCGCGCCATGTACGGGGTGCGCAAGGGGATGGCGGCGCTCGAGCGGATCGATAAGATAATGGAGGCCGAAAATGTGATTCCGGAGCCCGGCAGTCCGGTGCCCGTCAAAGAATTTACAACGGCAATCGAGTACCGCAACCTGAGTTTCAGGTATCAGGCCGATTATGTTTTACGCGATATCAACCTCACGGTTCCGAAGGGACATACGGTGGCCCTCGTGGGGCAGTCGGGGTCGGGTAAAACTACGCTGATCGATTTGTTTCCAAAGTTTTACAAGGTCGAAGAGGGAGAGATTCTACTCGATGGCGTCAATATCGCTACCATTCATTCGCACGATTTGCGAAAGCTGATCGGTAATGTGAATCAGGAGGCGATTCTGTTCAACGATTCGTTCTACAATAATATTGCGTTCGGGGTGGATAATGCAACAATGGAGCAGGTGGTTGAAGCGGCTAAAATTGCCAATGCACACGATTTTATCATGGCTACGGAGCAGGGTTACGATACGAATATAGGCGACCGGGGCAGCAAACTCTCGGGCGGTCAGCGCCAACGCATCAGCATTGCACGGGCTATATTGAAGAATCCGCCGGTGCTTATTCTGGATGAAGCTACTTCGGCGCTCGATACCGAGTCGGAGAAAATGGTTCAGGAGGCGTTGGATCACCTGATGGAGAACCGGACCACCCTGGTGGTTGCTCACCGGCTGTCGACGATCAAGAAGGCCGATGAGATTTGTGTGATGCACGAAGGCCGTATCGTGGAACGGGGCAAGCATGAAGATCTGATGGCATTGAACGGATATTATAAGAAGTTGGTGGAAATGCAGTCGTTTTAAGTTCCGAATTACATTTTTCTCCACCTTTTAAGTTGTTTTTTTTCCGCCTGTAAGGAGTTTGTTCGCTATTTTTGCCTCCAGAAATGAATTACAAACCCCTCATTTTATTTAGAACCATGAGAAGAAAAATCAGCGGATTATTACTGGCTGCAGTTTTGCTTGCGTTTGCCACTTCCATCGGCGCCCAACAGAAAGCAACGGGCGTATTGAATGCCGATCAGGGATCGGTTGTTATTAACAAGCATATCTACGGACATTTCGCCGAACACCTCGGACGGTGTATCTATGGCGGAATCTGGGTTGGCGAGAATTCGTCCATTCCCAATATCAACGGGTATCGTACCGATGTCGTAAATGCACTGAAAGCTATTCAGATTCCCAACCTGCGCTGGCCGGGAGGTTGCTTTGCCGACGAATACCATTGGATGGATGGGATTGGTCCGCGCGAGAAACGTCCGAAAATGATTAATACACATTGGGGCGGAGTAGTGGAGGATAATTCGTTCGGGACCCACGAGTTTCTCAATTTTTGCGAATTGCTGGGCACCGAGCCGTATATTTGCGGCAATGTGGGAAGTGGTTCGGTCGAAGAAATGTCGAAATGGATCGAATACATGACTTTTGACGGCGAGAGCCCGATGGCCAACCTGCGCAAGCAGAACGGTCGCGAAAAGCCCTGGAAGCTTACTTATTTCGGAGTGGGGAACGAAAACTGGGGTTGCGGTGGTAATATGACCGCCGAAGCGTATGCCGACGAATACCGCCGTTATTCTACCTATGTGCGCAATTATGGCGACAATCGTATTTATAAAATTGCGGGCGGAGCTAATGTCGACGATTATCACTGGACCGAAACGCTGATGAAGAATGTGCCCCATCATCTGATGCGGGGTGTTTCGCTGCATAATTATACTTTTACACACAGCTGGACCAATAAGGGTGAGGCGACCGGATTCAACGACGACGATTATTTTAATGTGTTGTTCAACGGTATGCGGATGGACGAGCTGATCCGCCGGCACACTACGATTATGGATAAGTACGATCCTGCGAAACGCATTTCGTTGGTGGTGGACGAGTGGGGCGCCTGGTACAATGTTGAAAAAGGGACCAATCCGGGATTCCTCTACCAGCAGAATACGCTGCGCGATGCGTTGCTGGCCGGTTTGATCCTGAATATCTTCCACGATCATGCAGAACGCGTGCAGATTGCCAACCTGGCACAGATGGTGAATGTGCTGCAGGCTATTATTCTTACCGACGGCGAAAAAATGGTGCTGACCCCTACTTACCATGTGTTTAATATGTACAAGGTGCATCAGGATGCTACCCGTCTGCCTCTTTCGGTTACATCGCACGACTACAGCAAAGGACGTCGTAACCTGAAGGCGGTTTCGGCTACTGCTTCGAAGAATAAAAACGGGGAGATCCACGTGACCCTGGTGAATGTGGATCCTGCCAGCGAAATCGAATTCTCCTGCGACCTGCGTGGTACTTCGGCTTCAAAAGTGGGTTATGCGCAGGTGTTGACGGCTAAGGAAGTCGGTTCTCACAATACTTTTGATGCTCCCGAAACCGTTAAACTGGCCGATTTAAAAGGCGCCAGAATCGACAAGGGGATACTGAAAGTAAAATTGCCGGCAAAATCGTTGGTGACGGTTCAGATTAAATAAGAGGAGTTTAGCGTGTTGGATGCGGCTGCTTTTACGCTACGCTAATGGTACGGATTTGCTTTGCAAATCCTAATTAAATAATTAGGCTGAGTAAAACGAAGCCGTATCATTAGGATTTGCAAAGCAAATCCGTACCCGTACCATATAGCATAACTTCGCGATGCGTGCAAAATTTTTATTACCTTTGCACCTTTAAATTTTAAGGTACAATGAATTTTATAGATGAACTCTCCTGGCGGGGTATGATTCACACCATGATGCCGGGAACCGAAGAACAGTTGGCCAGGGAAATGACAACTGCCTATGTAGGTATCGATCCTACAGCCGATTCGTTACATATCGGACATTTGGTAAGTGTAATGATGTTGCGTCATTTTCAACGGGCCGGCCATAAACCCATTGCGCTGGTGGGTGGGGCGACCGGTATGATTGGCGACCCGTCCGGCAAGTCGGCCGAACGTAACCTGCTCGATGAGGCGGCTTTGCGTCACAACCAGGAAAGCATTAAGCGGCAGCTGGCCAAATTTCTCGATTTCGAAAGCGATGCGCCCAATGCTGCCGAACTGGTTAATAATTACGACTGGATGAAGGAATACACCTTCCTCGATTTTATCCGTGATATCGGCAAACATATTACCGTTAATTATATGATGGCCAAAGATTCGGTGAAAAAACGCCTCAGCGCCGAGTCGAGCGTAGGAATGTCGTTCACCGAGTTCTCTTATCAGCTGTTGCAGGGATACGATTTCCTGTACCTCAACCAGCATAAAAATTGTAAACTTCAGATGGGTGGTTCCGATCAGTGGGGGAATATCACGACCGGTACCGAACTTATTCGCCGCAAAACCGATGGCGATGCCTTTGCGCTGGTTTGTCCGCTTATAACCAAGGCCGATGGAGGTAAATTCGGAAAAACCGAAAGTGGTAATGTATGGCTCGATCGCCGTTACACGTCCCCTTATAAGTTCTACCAGTTCTGGCTCAACGTAAGCGATGCCGATGCCGAAAAATACATCAAGATTTTTACTTCCATCACGAAAGAGGAAGTCGAAAATCTGGTGGCTGCCCATACGCAGGCTCCGCACCTTCGCACGCTGCAAAAGAGACTGGCCGAAGAGGTTACCGTGATGGTACATTCGCGCGACGATTACGAAGCAGCTGTCGAAGCTTCGGATATCTTGTTCGGCAATGCTACGTCCGAAGCCCTGAAAAAACTCGATGAGGATACCCTGTTGGCGGTGTTCGAAGGAGTTCCTCAGTTCCGGGTCCCGCTTTCGTTGCTTCAAAATGGAGTGAAGGCCATCGATCTGCTTACCGAATATGCTGCTGTTTTTCCGTCAAAGGGAGAAATGCGTAAACTGGTTCAGTCGGGCGGAGTGAGTCTGAATAAAGAAAAACTGACTCAGGCCGATGATGAACTCAATACGGGCAGCTTGCTCAACGGACGTTACCTGCTGGCTCAGAAAGGTAAAAAGAACTACTTTCTGCTCATTGCCGAGTAATCGCGACTTTTTTGGTTTCTCCTATTGTGTAAACCAAATATTAGTCGTACCTTTGCCCCGCTTTTGAAAAGGCACTTGTTTGTCCCATGGTGTAATGGTAGCACTCCTGATTTTGGTTCAGTCAGTCTAGGTTCGAATCCTGGTGGGACAACTGCGAAAAAAATGATTGACCTTTGATTATCCAAGGATAGTCAAAGGTTTTTTATCCCCCGTTTTTGAACGAATATTCCATGAATCCATGTTTTTATCAACTAAAAACACATTTTTTTTACATTCCTGATAAAAAATGATTTTACTTTCCTTTTTTCGGTTGATTGCTTGTTTAATTTATTGATTATGAGTGGTTAACGCTGTAATTTAGCGTTTGTATCATCGTGTTGAAATCTTCATTTACACAGGCGTCGCAAAAAAAAATAGAAGTAAATGAAAAAATATCAATAAAAACGTAACAGGAATACAAAAAAAACTATTATATTTGCTTGTCAAATCAGAATCCTTGAGGTAAAAGACAGGACATTCTGCGCAACTTAACCTATGTTTCACTTAAAATTCAGTTTATGAAACAGAACATCGAATTTCTACGTCCGCTATTGCCCCGCAACGGGGATATCGGAGAGCTAGTGCGGGAAAGTGATTGCGACCGGAGCGCAATTACAGCAGTTCTCACTTCTGAGCTCATGAATCCACTCGGGTAAAGGGTGAGTGATCGTGCTGAGTCTGTCCTCCTGGCAGCTTATGAAACATAGTGAAAAACTATACTTAAATCGTTTATGATTTCATTGGATAATCGAGTTCAGGATAAAATAGCGTTACAAACGGTAATCGGCTTAAAATTTGTAAATAAAAGAGATGTGGTAATGATTCAGTATTTAACAAATACTTCCGATTCGAAACTAAATTGGACGGTTTTATTAAATACAGGCGAGATGATCAGGTTGAAAATGAATATAACAGCCAAGGATATTCTCGAGAACATGAAAACATCGCTCTACATTCAAATCAGCCAGACCATGATTCTGAATATCGATTATTTATCGACGATAGAGTTGAAAACTAGAAAGTGCTTATTGGTAGCCCCATTTGATAAAATTGAGTGTTATGTCTCGCGATTATACCTCAAAAATATACGTCAACAATTTGAGTTGAGTATTTAAAATGGCCGTTTAACCTAATATGTTTTCACTTTATACATATTATTTTTCACTTTATCAAGGTATGGTTCCTAATGTTTAGAAAAGAGTCATTTGGAGTTTTAGTAAAAGCGATATTATTTAGATATTTGCAGCTGTTTTACGAAATATATCCAAATGCGAAAGAAAGAATTTATTAAAAAAATGACAAATAATCTGGTAATATTTAAAAGGTAAATTATTTAAAACAATGATTAAAATGAAAACAAAAAAACTGAATGGTTTAACTAAGGTGATAGCGCTTATGCTTCTATCATCTTTAGTGATGTTTACTGGTTGTAATGCGTACGACGATGAGGTTAAGGATCTACAAGGTCAGATTGATGGCGTAGTTACCGAAGTCGGCACGCTGAAAACATCAGTAGCAGCATTGCAAACTTCTGCAAGTGGCATGACTTATATCAAGTCGATCGCTCTGGGTACTGATGGAAAATTAATAATTACTCCTTCGACCGGAACTGCCATCACTTACGATGCTAAAGATTATGTTACTTACGACATTAAGCTCGAAGGCAACAAGCTGTTTGTGAACGGACAGGAAAAAGGTAGTGTGGCTATCCCTGCTTTGACGTTCAACAACGGTAAACTGATGTCGGGTACTACTGAAGTTGCCGACTTAACCAACTTCTTCAAATCGGCTCTTACTTTAGGTGCCGACAACTACCTGTACATCAATGGTCAGAAGACTACTGTAATGGTTCCTCCTGCTACTGTTCAGTCGGTTGACGTAAAAGATGTTGCTATTTCGGGTAACACCCTTACTTTCACCAAGAACGACGGTACTCAAGTAACTATCAATCTTCCTGCCAATACTATTACTTTAGCTTCAGCTTACGATGCTGCTACCGGCACGCTGACTCTTACAGTAAACGGTATCGAAACCAAAGTGGTTATCAAAAACACTTACGGTGTTCAGGATGGTTTCCTTACAGTGAACGGTGTGAAAACTACAGTTGCTATTCCTGCAGCTAATACTTCTTCTATCATTATCAACAAAGACGCTCAGGGTAACATTCTTTCGGCTACTGTTTCCGATGGTAAAGATTCTTTCACTGTTAAAGTTAACCCAACCAACGAATTGCTTTCGAGCATCCTCTTCGTTCCTTCGTGGATCGACGGTGGTGTAAACGCTATCGAAATTGGTTATATCAACGGTATCACTGCTCCTATCGGTAAAGTTCTTTTCAACGAAACTACTGCTGTTTACCGCTTTAACCCAACTACTGCCGACCTAAGCAAAACTACCTGGGCTATCGTTAACAACAGCGCTCGTTTGACTGCTGCCGGACAAAACGCTCCTGGCGACAAAACTACTTTATTCCAGGCTCCTGCTTATACAAGCAACAACGACGGTTCGGGTACTTTCAAACTGAAAGTTGGAACTTGGGTTGAACCAGCTGCCGGACAGACTCACCTGATCGCTCTTCAGGCTAACGGAACCGATTTCTATTCGGGCAAACCATCTTCGGTTGTTTCTGACTATGCTAAAGTTGTTACTGCTCAGTACAATGCTTTCATCAGCGATTCGAAAAAATCGAACTCGACTACTAATGTATATGTTCATTACCGTACAGCTGTTCCTGCTATCGGTGCTGCTAACGACTTCGAACTGGTTATCGACACTCCGATTGATATGGACGACCTGGTATGGGCAACTGCCGACAAAGGTGGTGCTGCTGAAAAAAGATTTGAAGCTTACGGATTCAACGATTACAAATATGAATTCTCGTTGCCAACTTACCTTGGCCTCGACGGTGTTACTAACCAGAACTCGTTCGTAACTCTGGACGCTACTACTAATGTATTGGCTGTTAAAACAGGTTCTTCCGTACTGGATCGTAACCCATTGGTTCTTGTTAAATTGCTGACTCTTGATAACAAGCTGGTAGCTCAGAGCTATGTGAAATTCAAAATTGTTGATAAACCGACTGTACCGTATGTACCACAAACTGTTGAATATACAGTGAAAGCTGCTAGTGCAATCAATTACAACACATTGTTTAAAGATAACGTAGCTGGTGTATCTGCCGGTGACTACCAAGACCTCGCACTTACCTGGGGTGATATCAACAACTATATCTATAACCCACTTGGTTTGACTCACAACCAGTTCCAGGCTAAATATGGTTCGGTTGCTCCTACAGTAACTGTAAATGGCGCTGCTGCTACTCTTGCTCAGTATCCGCTCGACAGATCTATCCTGGCTCCTGACGTTGATACGTATGCAATGAAGTACAAGATCACTCCGATGTCGAAATTTGGTACTACTAAAGTGGTTTATACCTTCAATACTGGTGTTGCTACCGACGATATCGTTAAGATTACCTTCGAATTCACTATCAATGCTCCTGTACTTGATAAAGCAATTATCCCTGCTTATCAGTTCAACGCAACTAAACCGCCTTACGATGCAGTAACAACCGATGCAGCTCACACTGTATTTACTCAGGGTATCAAATACACTACTCCTGCTACTGAATACAAGATGGAACTGAACTTAGGTGAAGGATTTGGATTCGGATCGGCTGCATTGCACAATATGTTCGGTGTAGGTGCTAACAAGATTGATCCTGCTACTCAAGAGTTTGTTGTAACCGACAACTATAAAGTTGGTGCTACTGCTTCTTATATCTTCAGCCAGGCTGCTGCAAGTCAAACATCGTTGACTGCTCTGTTGGGTACTTCCAACTCGACTGGTGTGAAGATGGGTATCAATCCTGCAGTTCCGTTGACTACATTCTACAGAGCTTATCCTGTAAACTTCAAAACTACTTATCCTAACGGCGAAGTTGACAACTTCAACTACACAGTGGTATTCAAAAATCCATTGACAGTTGAACTTGAATCTACTGCAGACTTCAACTTGTTAGACGTAGTTACCGGAGCTAAAGATCAGATCGACCTGTCGAAGAACTATGTAGTGAAAATGTTGGGTGAAGTAGTATTCAATAAGAATGGTGTTGTAGCTGCTAAGGCTGCTGAATACGGAATAGTAAGCACTCAAACTTATGGAGTATCAAGTGTAGCTCCTGCATTCACTTATGCATTCACTTTCGCATCGCCAATCGCAACTTGGGAAAATGCTGGTACAAAACTTACCAACGCTCAGAAGGTTGCTGACGCCGACTTTACATTCACAACTTCGTTTGCAAGTGTATCGAGAAAAGATGCTATCAACGTAAATCCTGACTTAAGTCAAGGTGCACGTCGCAAATAATTAGATAACTAATTATCATCATAAAGCTGCCTCAATTTATTGGGGCAGCTTTTTTTTGTTCCTGTTGCCGCGTCCTGTAATACGTTACACCTAAAAAAGTAATGTTATGCAAGAAAAAGAAAGATTGCCTTACAAAAAATACAGCCGCGATAGACGGCTGTATGAAATGTTAGATCAAACAGCATCGACAAGTATAACAGGTTGAGACCTCATTATTCGTGTCGTATGCTGATACCGGAGGAAATGTATCGTCAAAATAAAATCAAAATGCGAACCGATATAAAAAGAGGATGCCGTTATGAATGGACCCTAAACGTTGAACAGGCAGTATTCAAAAAACATTTAGGGAACACTTCATTATCGGACACCCTCTTTATCTGCTGTTTGGATTCTATTCTTTAATTTATCCACAGACGGAATTCACTCCATACAAAGAATTTCCCTCCGTTCTTGTTTTGGGTAATAGTAAAACGTAAATGTTTGAAGGCTTCTTCACTGATCAGCACTTTCGACGAATAGAGTGCATTACCTCCATCCAGTGGTAAATTTTTGTTTAGTGTGGCTATTGGCGTAAAGGAGGTTCCATCCGCGCTACCACTGATAACAATCTCGGTTGGCGCCGCATTACCGTTTTCATAACGTGTACGGTAATCGAAGCGGAAGGCGGTGCTTTCCTTCGCCAATGCTACTTGTAGGTAGTGAGCATCGGCCACGGCCACGCTCCATGCCGAGTGGAAGTAAGTTCTCATATTGTTGTCCAGCAATCCGCCGAGAGAGCCTTCGGAGGGTTCTTTGGCATTGCTGGATAGCATATCTTCCGTCAAGTTGACTTGCGTCATTAGCGGTACATAGTCGATGCCATAGAGACAGGTGTTTTTTGTTTCGTCAATCTCAATAGCGGGTTGGGTACAACCGCTCAAACGAATGGGAAGAACATAGTAACCGTAAGTCAATTTGGTATGATCTACTTTGATATCAACATCTTTCGAGTTGATATTCGGAGCGAATGACACAGACGATGCGAGGCTATAGGCTGTGGCAGGTAACAGTTTGTAATCTTCACTGTTTTCCGTATTGTAGTCCGTTAAAAGACTTTCGTCCACCTCGACTGTACAATCGAAATTCCACTGGTTGGCGAACGGCATCGTTATCGGCAGCCGGAAAGTGGCTTGATTGGCCGAAGCGGGGGTCATTTCGTTAGCTACATACCCCGTTTGCCCAAAATAAATGGAAGGAATGACTACCGTGGGTTTTATAAACGTATGCTTTTTCTGGCTGTTAATAGAGTCTGGCGACTGCGACAGCATAATGGGCAGTACGTATGTGCCTCCCACATTAGCTAACTTATAAATCGCATCGGTTTTCAGTGTAATGTTCAGGTGCTTGTACGCCTCATTACTGCTGAAACTGAACTGTGTACGCTCCAGTGTATAACAACTTGCCGGAAGTGCTACGTAGTTGGTGGAATTCTCTGAATTGTATAGTTTCAGAGCGTCTTCATTGAGCACTTCCACCTCTACAGAGGTGGATGCGCCGTAGTTTGATCCGCCTTTGTTAATCACCAGATGGTGTTGCGTATCCTGACCGGTCTTGTATAGCGTCAGTGGTACTTCTCCATTTTGTTTGATGGAGAGAATGGTGCTGAAATCGTTCAGGAATTCTTCTTTATTGTCGTTACAGGCTGTCCCGGTAAGCAGGAGTCCACACAAGGTAATGCCAATCCATATGTTTTTCTTTTTCATATCAGCTAATTTGTTGAGTTATATTTTTGGTGGATTTACCATCCGTAATTTTGAATCAATAGTTTGTTTCTGTCCAATTCTCTTTGCGAGAATGGATACAGATAGTGCTTGGGTGAGAATACACGAGTCTCAAATACCGTACGTTTCCAGAAGCCATCGGGCGTAGTGGTTCCGCTACTTGGTTCCTGTGTGTTCATACCATACATAGGGCCCGCGTCTACCGAGGGTGCAATCATCCATGTGCGGGTGTCGAAATAACGGTGGTTCTCAAAGGCCAGCTCGATGCGACGCTCGCGGCGGCAAAGCTCAATGAGTTGCTCCGTGTTGCTGGCCGCTTCGGGATAAACGTCCGTAATGGCAGGCAGGCCTACACGTTCGCGGATTTTTGTCCAAGCCTCCATGGCCGCATCTTCGTATCCGGCAGGCATGGCCACATTGCGCTTCTTACATTCCAGCACCGATTCGATGAAGTTCAGGTATACTTCAGCAAGACGGAACGTAGGGAAGGTTATGTTGCCCCATGTACCCGCTGTGGAGTTCACCGTATGGTCGTAGAAGCGATTGATGAGGTAGCCCGACTTCGGATAATCGTGCGACTTGTTTGAATTCGCACCCTTAGCAAACGAAATCAAGGTGTAGGAAGTTCCATTATAGAACCAGCGGCTACCGCCGAAGAATACCGTCACGTAGAAACGCGGTTCGCGGTTCTTGTACATATTGGGAGCGGAAAGCGAATAAGCGGGAGCATTGCCCCAGGCGGGGTAGGTCCAGGTGGTTTTCTGGAACTCGTTTTCGTTGTAGCCCGATGCCGGATCGACAACCGGTGTGCCATCACTTTCATAGCTGGTGATGGGGTAACGACCATTGTTCATGGCATAAGCGTCGACTTGCTGTTGCGTAGGGCCCACACCGCCATAGTGTATGCCCGAAAGCCCGGTGGGCGCTGTGTGGATGCCTAAATTGCTTCGGCTTTTATAGCCGGTTGTCCAGATCAATTCTTTGTTCCACAATACTTGGGTAATACCGTAGTAGTTCTGATAGGGATTGTTGTTGTCGCTCGTGTATAGTTCATACAAACCACTGTCCATGATGATTTTCGCTGCTTGTGCCGCTTCCAGCCATTTATTGGCGTTGTAGGTTTGCGGGAACAAAGCCGTGCCGTCGGGATTGCGCACACCGGCATAGAGTGTATTTCCGTTGAACAGGTCGCGGGCGGAATAGAGTTTCAAGCGAGCGATTACGGCCTGGCAAGTACCCTTCGTAGCCAATCCTTTTTCTCCATCACTCTCCCATGTGCTTTTGATGGCCGGGCTTTCGGCGCATGCCGTCATTTCACTCACGACATAGTCAACACATTCCTCCCATGTGTTGCGGGGACGATAAAGCGCTTCGGTGCTGGCCGTAAAGTCCAGAAGCTCATCGCCCAGCAAGAACACCGGGCCGTAGATACGCATCATCATGAAATAGTAATAAGCACGGGCGAAGCGGGTTTGCGCTTTCCATACCTCCAGATCTTCTTTCAACAAGGTCGGGTCATGGGTCAAACAGCGGTCAGCATTCAACAAGAAGATATTGCACTCGCGTATACCATTATAATAGGAGGCCATTTGATAATAAGGAACCATGTTGGGATTCCACGATCCGAAGTTAATCCAACGCGTGTCTCGAGCATAGGTTACTGTTCCTTCGTCCGAAGCACCTACCCACGGCGAGTAGTTGAAGTTATTGGCATCATCCGGCAAGAAGCTCATGGCATTGAGCCAATACCTCCGTGTATTTTCTTTGGTCAGCCAGATTTTATCAAAAGTCAGAGCCTCATCTTCCTGTTTGTCCAAAAAGTCCTCACAAGAAGAGCAGAGAACGATGCTTGCCACTCCGCAGAGCATCAGTAATAAGTTTTTTATTGTTTTCATATCGGTGATGTCAATTTAGAAGTTTGCATTAAAACCAATGGTTACTACACGCAGGGGAGGATAGCCGCTGCCATCTCCTGTGCCTTTTTCCGGATCCCACAGCTTAAAGTCGCTAAAGGTGAGGAGGTTGGTGCCCGTCAGATAGAAACGAAGCGACTTGATGAACGTTTTACCCAGTACGGATTTTGGCAGTTGATAGCCTACTTCGAAGTTTTTCAGGCGCAGGAAGCTGCCGCTACGCAAGTTCCATGTAGAAGTTTGAGCGTTATTTGATGAGCCGGCTGCTCCTGAATTACTCAAACGGGGATAAAGAGCCTCTGCATTTTGTTCGTCCGTGTTCGTGCTTTTCCACACCTTGTCGTAAATGTCGGCATTGATGGCCGAACGTTCCATGTTACCCGAAGAGAACGGTTGCATGGATGCTCCGCTTAAGAAGAAACTGGTGTGATCAATGCCTTGGAAGAATACGTTGAAATCCCAGCCCTTCCATTCGGCTGTAGCTCCGAAACCGTAAAGAATTTCCGGCAGGTTCGTATAGCCGATGGCAATACGGTCGTAAGTATTGATGCGGCCGTCGCCATTGATGTCTTGATACTTGATGTCGCCTACGCGATATTCGCCAAATTCCTGTACCGGGCTATTGTCGATATCGGCCTGGTCTTTGAACAAACCGAGAGCCACTAGGCCGAAAGGCTGTGTAGCTCCATCTTTGCCGAAAGGTTTACCTATCTTGTTTTGGTATTTATACTGCCAGTCGGGTTCGTCGTTATTGAGCAGCTTGTTGCGGTTGTACGTCAGGTTTGCGCGTCCTGTAAGGCGGACTTCGCCTAGCTTCTGTGCATATTCCAGTGTTCCGTCGAAGCCTTGGTTAAGTGTTTCACCGATATTAGTATAAGGTACGGTGCTCAGCCCTACGATGGCGGGCAAGCCGGCGCGTGCCAAGAAGATACCGGTACGCTGTTCGTGGAAATAGTCGGCCTGAATTTTCACCTTTTCGAACAGCGAAATTTCCACGCCGATATTCGTTTTCAAAGCTTCTTCCCAAGACACGTTCAGGTTTTCCACATCGCCCATCCGAAGTCCGGTTCCACCGCTACCGCCGGCGACACCATAGTTCCAAGAGCCGGAGTTGACAATGGTCGGTTCAAACATCCAACGTCTTTGTCCACCGATGTCATCGTTACCTACCTTACCGTGCGATGCCTTCAACTTCAGCAAGTCTACGGTTTTCAGCAAAGGCTCGAACCACGTTTCGTTCGACACCATCCAACCCACCGCTACCGCGGGGAAGAAACCGAAGCGGTGACCGCGGGCGAAGTTTTCCGAACCGTTGTAGCCCATATTGGCTTCGAAGAAATACCTGTCTTTCAAAGCATAGGTCACACGGGCGGCAATACCTTGGTTCTTGTAAGGCAACGATTTGAATTTGTCAGCCTCCTGCGTACGATTATGTATCTTGTGATTATAGAGGAACAATCCACCGATTCGGTGTTTCTCGTCGAACAAGCGCGAGTAGGAGAGCGAACCTTCCATATAAGTAGTCATTGTTCCGTCGGTGTAGCGATCGTAGGCCAATTCGTTAGTACCGGGATAGATCGGGTTGCCGAAAATCAAACGTCCGTTAGCGTCTCTTCCTGTGGCATGATACTGAGTCGGCTCTTTGCTTCGTACCTGCGTGGAAGTATTTAATGCATCCCATGAGAATTTTACGTTACTGGTCAATCCCTTCAGCGGTTCCCACAATTTACCGAAATCCTGGGTGACCCCGATCAATGCCTGCGAAGAGTTCCAGAACTGTTCGCGATAGCCGGAATGTACCAATAGGTTCCATGGATTGTATCCGCTCGCTGCCGAAGGCGCAGAAATGGTTCCATCCGAATATTCTATGGGGAAAGCATTGGGTGAAGTGTTGAACGTATAGTACCAGATATCATCTTTATTACGTCCGGGGCCAAAGGATTTTTCGTAGATATTGGCCAGGTTCACGTTTAGTACAGTGCTGGGTGTCACCGAAAAATCGATGTTGGCACGGAACATATACTTGTCATAGTTGATGGATGTATTGTAGTCATAACGGTCGCCTGCTTCTTTAAAAATGGAACTTTCATTGTAGTAGCCTCCGGAGATGTAGTATTTCGCAATCTCGCCTCCCCCTGTTATGTTTAAATTAATTTTCCGATTATGCGCCAAGTCGCGATACAATTCATCGATCCAGTTAACGTTAGGGTAAAGGTCGGGGTCGCTACCGTTGCGATATTTCTCAATATCCTCAGACGAGTAGTATTGCGAGTTGTTTGCCTCGTTGTACAATTCCGCCCATTGAGCAGAACCGATAAATTTGGGCATACGTGTAGGTGATGTGATTCCCATCTCGGTCCGTAGATTGATCCGAGGTTTGCCTTCCACGCCTTTCTTGGTTGTTATCAAGATAACCCCGTTTGCGCCGCGCACACCGTACACCGCCGAAGCCGAGGCGTCTTTCAGGATGGAGAACGCGGCGATGTCTTCCGTATCTACCAAGTCGAGGTCGCGCTCGATGCCGTCTACCAGCACCAGTGGTTTGCTCGTACCTTTGAAAGACGATACACCACGGATGTAGAAGTCTGCTGCGCCCGATTTGCCCGGTTCGCCCGAACGCGTAACGGCCACAATACCCGAAAGTTGTCCGGCCAGTGCGGTAGAGATGGAAGCACCGGGAATAATCAACTTGCCCACCTCGAGCGTGGAGATAGCGCCAACCACGCTTTCTTTCTTCTGGCTGCCGTAGCCCACCACGACCACTTCTTCCAGTGTTTCGGCGTCTGGTGACAGAGTTATGTCAATCGTTGTTTGATTACCAATGGCAATTTCCTGCTTTTTCATTCCAATGTACGAAAACTCCAGAACGCCCCCTACTCCCGTGATGGTGATGGTGTAGTTGCCGTCGAGGTCTGTAATGGCTCCCGTGGAGCTGTTCTTCAGCCAGATGTTGGCACCGATGATCGGTTCTTTCGTATCGCCGTCGATGACCTTACCTTTAATGGTACGCTTCTGTTGTTGTGCCTGCGATTGCGCTTCGGCCTTCTGCACACTCAGGATAACTTCGTTGCCTTTTACCACGTAGTTCACACGGCTACCGGAAAACAATTCCCTGAGTACTTCGTCGATAGGGCCTTTCACATTGATGTTTTTCCTGACGGCCTCTTTCAGGTCCGAAGCCGTATAGAAAAAGGTGTAATCGCTGTTTTTTTCGATTTGTTCAATCGCTTGTTTCATAGTCATACTCTCTCCGCGCAACGTCACTTGTTGTTGTGCGGCAAGTAGGCCTAAGGGTGAAAAAGAAAGAATCAGCAGAAAGATTCTGACGAATTGTTGTCTGCCCGACTTAGGTGAATTTCTCATACTTTAGCATTTTAATAGTTAAACATAGTTGATTTGTAATTATTGATTGATGTGAATAATTCCGTTTTCTTCCCGATGGTCGATACCTAGGCTGAAACAGATTTTCTCAATCACATCCTGTAACGATTCGTCGTAACGGATACTTCCCGAAAAAGTCGTTTCTGTATTAATGTTCCGATCGAGCTTTATCTCCGTACCGTAGAGTTGGGAAATAGTGTTAAGTAATTGACGGAGCGGTATCTCTGTGAAGTGGAATTTACCGTCTTTCCACTCCATTCCGGCTGTTTCTTGCAAAGTGACAGTATGCGATTTTTGAGGACGATAAATAATTGTTTGCGAGGGTTTCATCGTTATCTTTCTGCCGGAGACTTCGATGTTGAAATCGACCTCTCCTTCGAACAGCGTAACTTCGTTATCACCCGTTGCGCTCTGTTTTACCCAAAAAGTGGTTCCTTTCACCTCGATGTAAGTTCCTTCGCCGATGTAGACTTTGAATGCCGACTTGCCTCGCTTTTGGACTTCGAAGAGCGACTGCCCTTTGAGATGCAGCGTCCGGTTGTGTGCGAATGAGCTGCTGTATGAAATGCTGCTGCCGGGTTGCATATACACTTTTGAATCGTCGGGCAAACTGTAAACTCGGCTTTCACAGGCTGTGACGGTGATATACTCGTCCGCCGGCTCATCTGTCCGGCCGCCTATAAGCCAAAATATACCCGTTCCGATGAGGAGGAGTATCGAAGCCGCTACCGACCACATCCTGAAACGAAACATCCTTCCGGAATCAGGTTGGGCAAAACAAATTTTCCAGACTTTATTCCAGATTTCTGTACCGACCAGGTCCGAAGGTTGTTCTTTCATTTGCCCGGCTTGCCACCACTGCCGGCTCAAATGGCGCAGCATAGGTTGGGTGTTCAAAAGCTCTTCTGTTTCTTTTCTGCCAAGTGGTGCTCCAGATAAAAGTTTCCGCAGCCAATCGTCGGCCTTTTTATCTCGATTCATATCTTTTCTTTAATGTCTAAAATTGTTGTTATCCGTTCATCTATGAATAAATACACACCGACTCTATAAAACCCTACACGGAATTTTTATTTTTTTTATTTTTTTGTTTTCTTTGCAGAGCGTATCAAACGTAAGTTTGAAGTTTGGGATATGGAAGAAAACGGGCTTTTATCGAAACCGATGAATGGGCAGGAAACGATAATCAAATTGAGAGCTGGCGACGAGAATGCATTCTCGGATATCTATAAGCGGCATTGGAGACAGGTTTACAACTTCACGAGATTATATATCAATTCGTCGGCAGAGGTGATGGAGGTGGTGCAGGAAGTTTTCGTGAAATTGTGGGAAACTCGCGAAAGACTTGATGAGACCAAAAATCTGGAAGGGCTTTTGTTCATTATGACACGTAATCTCATCTTCAATCGTTCGCGTAAAAGTTTCAGCGAAGAGGCTTTCAAAATTCAGGCATTGGCTTCGATGGAAAATTCTTATAACATCGACGCCGAAATAGAGGCTAGCGATCTAAAAGAACATATCGACAAAATCGTTTCTCTTATGCCTCCCCGTCGTCGACAGATTTTTCGTATGAGCCGCGAGGAGCATCTAAGCCGCAAAGAAATAGCTCTCCAGTTGGGCATCACCGAAAAGGCCGTAGACCGCAGTCTGGCACTCGCGCTGGATTTTATCAGAGAGCACTTGCCGCTGTTCCTTATTTTCATCGGGTTATGATGTGTCGCATCACTATCGAGGGTACGATTACCCGGTTCGGCAGCAAATGCGATATTCATCCCGATTTGTGGGACCTCAAGAGCAGCCGGACTTCAGGGAAAAACACCGTGGCATTGGAAACAAACCGTTTCCTGGACTTGGCATCAACCGAATAAAGAGGTAGCTGAGAGGGACAACTATGTCGCTGCTGAAAAGATGAAGACCCCTTCTTGGGTTTGGAGATGCGGCACGAGCCGTTGCCGAAAGTTTATGCTCAACACAATAAGCAGATAAAAAAGGGTGTCGTTATGAATTGGTTCCCCGGAAGTTTTTTGTCCAACCTTCCGGGCCCAATTCATAACGACACCCTTATTTGATCAAGTGATTATTTTGTCCACTGCATATGTAATGTATGGTTAGGACTAATCACTATTAAATGCACTGATATTATTCTTCAGTGGTAGTTTTTTTCGGAGTTACAAACATCATTTCTTGTCCATAGGCAGTTCCGATACTATTGATTGAGTAGGCTCGTACGTAATAGGTGGTTTCGGGGAGGAGACCGGTAAGTGCACTGCTGAACACGCCGGTACCTGTACCATCTGTTGTTACATTGGTATTGTCGTTAATAGTGGGAGCTGCAGATGTGCTCCAGCATATACCTCTTACCGTGACTTCAGCACCGCCATCGCTCACTACTTCTCCACCTCCTGTAGCCGTAGAGTCGGTTACAGCAGTAATCGACGATGTAGTAACGGTTGGCAGGCTGGCCAGTGTCGTAAAGCTTACCACTTCGCCATAGGCTGTTCCTTCGCTGTTGGAGGCATAGGCCCGGACGTAGTAGGTAGTAGCTGGAGCAAGCTTAGTAAGCGTAGCGGTAAACGATTCGTTGCCTTCGACGGATTCGGTAACGCTATCGGCAATAGTAGGATTGTCGGAAGTACTCCAGCAGAGGCCTTTCGCAGTTATTTCGGCATCGCCCGTCGACACAATGGTTCCGCCACCTTGGGCTGTACTATCGGTGATCTCGGTTATTTCGACTGTTGTTACCGTAGGAATATCCAGGGTTTTAAACATGCGTTGTGCTCCGTAGCCCGTACCTTTTTCGTTGGTAGCATAGGCACGAACGTAATAAACGGTAGCGGGCTGTAGCCCGGTCATTGCACTGGTAAAGTCGCCCGCTCCGCTGCCGTCGGTGGTAAAGTGGTCGGCTACGGTCGGATTTTCGGTTGTGCTCCAGCAAACTCCTCTGGCTGTAATGGCAGCACCGCCGTCGGTTACGATTTTACCGCCACCGGTTGCCACGGTGGAACGAATGCCGGATACGGAGTCGGTGGTTACGGATGGAGCTACAGCAATAGTCGTAAAGGTAAGTTCAGGTCCGTAAGCGGTCCCTACACTGTTCGAGGCATAGGCGCGCAGGTAGTAGGTAGTGCCCGGTTTCAAATTGGTAATCTTACTTTTAAAACTGCCGATTCCCGAGCCATTTACCGTTGCATGATCGTAAATAGTAGGACTGCCGGTCGTATTCCAGCACACTCCGGCATGTGTTACCGCGTCGTGTCCGTCGGCTGTAACCGTTCCGCCACTGACAGCCGACTGGGTAGTTACCGAGTCGATTTGACCGGTTGTTACAGTGGCCAGATCACTTTTTATACAGCGAATTCCAAATCCAAGATTTTTAGACGAAACAAAATTGGAAAAAAAGCTGTATCCATAAAACAGCCCTCTGTAATAGGCTTCGATATCGGTAGATTCTTCTCTTGTCCACCAGAAAGCAGCTTCGCTTTGGCTGAAAAATACGCCGGTTGTTCCATAGCGTCCGCCACCCGGTAAGCCGGTAAAATTAGTAGAGTTGTTCACCGACATATTATTCCCAGGTCCGCCGGGAGTCGAGCTTCCTTTCCAGAGTGTTCGTGAAGCAAGGGTTTTGGCGAACTTATTGCCGGATCTCGTGCCGTCGAAATTAAATCCGTTGGCCGAAAGATAGTTTTCCAGCGTCAGCCATTCTTCCTGTGTAGGCACGTGCCATCCCGCAGGAGCTATATTGCGCCGGTCGTTTACTGCATACCAGTTGTACAAATAGCCATATACCGCCCCATTGGCCGGATTGTTGTCGTACATCGAATATGCACCGGTTTTGGTCGATGCCCATGCTCCGTTGTCGGTAATATTCGGAATCAGATCGCCGTTGCGATAACGGGTAGTCCGTAAGTTTTGAACCAGCCAGGTTTGTGTGCCGATTTTCACCGAGGTATAGATATTGCCGTCGACGTCGCGGATAGTGCCGGCCGGAAGCGGTGGAACAAACGAAATACTGTCGATTGCCGATACCGGGAGCTTGCTGATGATTGCACCGTTTTTGGTGAATCTCAGCGAGTCGAGCTGATTTGTCATGCTCAGACTGTCGAACTGAAAAATGGAGAATCTGGTATTTACCGTTCCGTTTTTATACACATAGATCGAGTCGTTGCTAAGTACCTTAGTAAGACTCACCATCAATATTAAAAGTAAGAAGTATATTCTTTTCATGTTGGAATGTTGCATTAATTAGTTTTTGAAGAATTTGGCCGACTGTATTTGTTTGCTGTTGCTGAGCACTAAATAGTACAGCCCTTTTTCCAGGGAGGAAACCGTAAGCGTATGTAGCTCAGTATTGTTCACCAGTCGTTGCGAAAGCACAACACGTCCATCGATGGTAAAGATTTTTGCTTCGTAAGTTAAATTGTCGTCCGAATTAAGGTTGATATTCAAAATGTCCTGAACCGGATTCGGGAATATCTGTAATTGCGCTGCAGCGGGTGGAATGGGATCCTCGATGCCGGTAAGCGGGGAGAAAGTGAGGTTGCGAAGGTTGGATAACATAAACGATACCGGAGGACCAACCCGTAAATTTATGTTTAGATTTTCAGATTGAAATATTAACGATCTGATGTTGTGAATGGAGAGAGAAGTTTGCGTACCTCCCTTTTCCAGCACGTTTAAATTCTGTGCATTTAAACCGGCCATACTCACAATAGCCAGAGCAAAAAAAGCAGTTCTTAATCTTTTGAATATCATAATGTGTTTGTTTAAAATAATTCAGGCAAAAATAGAAATTTAAACTGAAATAACAATAAAGTTTTTTTTGTAATTTTGTCAGTTTAAAGACTCTAAAACTTACAATCGATGCGTAAAATTTTGTTTTTTCTGTTGTTGCTGCTGTTCGCTTTTTGGGTTGTAGCTGCCGATGTTTTTAAAATCCGGTCGGTCGGACAGCTGGTGCGGAGGAAGCTATGGCGGCGGGACACTGAAAAAGACTTTTACCCTGCCGTTGAAATCGACTATCATAAGTTGCTGATTTTTAATTTAAATTGTGAACTAAATTGTTAATTTTTACGTTTCTATGATGTTATCCCGACAGCATCATGAAAGTTCACACAGTATGTACATTTTTGTTGTTAATAGCGAGGCCGGCAATGTTCGCTGCATTCGTCGCGAGTTCGGGGTTCATCGTGGCTGCACGGCCAGTGGCGGTGGTTCCGTTCGAACTGTCGGGCAGCTATGTGGTGGTAAAAGCACGTATTAACGGCTCCACACCCTTGTCGTTTATTTTCGATACGGGAGTTCGAAATACCATTATTACCCATCTGGATGCCGACGACCAGGTATTACTGTCCACCGGCAGAAGTACGCCGGTTTTCGGACTAGGTTCGGGAGTGGAAGCCATGGGGCTGCTGAGCGAAGGAAATACCCTGGGTGTCGGGAAATTGAGTTTTGCCGACCGGGTGGTGATGGTGTTGGAGGAGGATGTGCTGCAACTCTCGGAGTTGAACGGACGAAAAATAAATGGGTTGCTGGGAGTGGATATCATGCAGGGGCACGTAGTGGAAGTGAATTACAGCCGGCGAAAATTGCTGTTTTACGATACTACCGGTTACCAGGCGCCCGTGAAATACCATTCGCGCGAGCTCCTTGTCGAAAATAATAAGCTGTATTTACCCATGACCTTGTTCGATTCGTCGATGAAATTACGCCGGATCAAGATGTTTATCGATACAGGAGCTTTGTTGAATGCCTGGTTTCTCACCGTTACCAATAATGTTGACGATATTCAGGGGCCGAAGATTTACGCCCGTATCGGATCGGGTTTCAACGGCGAAGTAAACGGTTATCTTGCCCATATTCCCCGCATCTGCCTGGGCGATTTTTGTTTCGATCGCACTATTGTAGCCTTCCCCGATTCGGCAGTAATTGCCGAAGTGATCCGGCGGTCGGACCGTGACGGCACCATCGGGAGCGAACTTCTTTCCCGTTTCAACCTGGTGTTCGACCTGCATCGCCGTCAGATTCATTTCCGGCCCAATTCCTATTTTAAATCGCCCTTTGTGTACAATGTAGCGGGTATCGAACTCATCCAGTCGCAGCCCCCCTTGCCCGGTTATGAAATTACCGCCGTGTGGCGCGATTCGCCAGCCGAGCGGGCCGGAGTACTCCCCGGCGATCAACTCATCGGTATCAACAACGAAACAGTGTTTACGCTCACCTTGAATGTGATACGCGGGATTTTTCAGAAATCCTCGCGACAGCCCATGCAGCTGCTGCTGATGCGCAACGGCCATCGTATAGAAGTGGAAGTAGATATGACAGAGCGATTGTAATGCTGCGAAAACCTGTTTCTCCGGAGTATTTCACTTTTTCACTAAAAATATCCGTGCAAATATTTTGGATTTAGGATTAAAAATACTACATTTGCAGCCCGAAAGGAAAGTTGCCAGAGTGGTCGATCGGGTCGGTCTCGAAAACCGATGTACTCGTGAGGGTACCCAGGGTTCGAATCCCTGACTTTCCGCAAAAAAGCCGTTGAAGATTTTTCTTCAACGGCTTTTTTGCGGAAACCAGACGAGTTTGCTGCAGCGGAGTGCCCGGTTTACAGTTTTTCAATCCTGCCGCTACCGTTTACCTTGATCTCACTCGACGGATTGCCCGAATACCGGATGTCGCCACTGCCATTTACCTTCGCTTTCAGCGAATCGATTGCCTTGATTTCAATATCGCCACTGCCCATAATGGTGCAATCGGCAACATTCGTACTCAGTTGCGATAAATAGATATTTCCACTCCCTGCAATCGAAGCATCCACTTCGCGGGCACTTCCCTTCAGTTCAACATTCCCACTCCCCATGATCTTAATCACCAATTTGTTCAGCTTTTGAGCTACGTCCGAATTTACATCCCCGCTCCCGGCGATCACTACCGATGTCAGGTCGTTGAAAGGCGAATCGAGGTAGAAATTTCCGCTTCCCTTAATATTGATACTGTACAGCGGATCGGGCATCGTGATGCTTACCTTGGTTTTGCTGTTGATCATTTTCGTGTTGCGCTTTACTCCGATCATCAGCGTGCCGCCCGAAGTTTCGAGAGTGAGATAGGGCAGCAGGTTTTCATAATCGCTCACTTCAACCTTGAAAGCGCTCCCTTTTCTGATTTCTACATTGGCATGCGAACGAAGTTCGATGGCATCAAAACCGGCTACCTGCCGGATCTCGCTTACAATTTTCCCGGAGCCAATTACGGCCGATGCATCGTTGCACGAGGTGGAAAGACTCAGAATGCCGACGATGAGCATAAAACGGGTGAGGTGGATTGTTCTCATGTATACATATTTTTAAGTTATTGATATTCAGTGTGTAGTGGTTGGGGGTTGTGGAGGGTATCGTTGTCGCAAGCTCCCGGCTCCCCGGTTCTGACGAAGGTTAGACGTATTACGACGAGCATCGGGATGTTTTTATAACAAAATATTTTCATTTTTTTTGGTAGTTTGAAAATATTATTGTTCCTTTGTGGCATAGTTACATAGACCACTAAAACAATACGACATGATTGAAGTAAAGAACTTATCGTTTTACTACCGCCGGCAGCGACCGTTGTTTACATCGCTGAATCTGGAAATGAAGTCCGGGCGTATCGTGGGTTTGCTGGGCCGCAATGGCGCCGGCAAAACCACTCTGTTGCAACTGATGGCCGGCTTGCTGGCTCCGAAAGGAGGCGAAATAAGGGTCGACGGGCGCCGGCCCTTCGACCGTCTGCCCGGTTTTCTGACCGATGTGTACATGGTACCCGAGGAATTCTCGTTTCCGCACGTTACCATCGAAGTTTACACCAAGGCTTTCAGTCCGTTTTATCCGCGTTTCGACCGTCAGAAACTCGACGCGATTCTCGCCGAATTTCAGCTCAAGGCCGATGAACAGCTCAACAAGCTTTCGCACGGCCAGCGGAAGAAATTCCTGATTGCTTTTGCGTTGGCCAGCAATTGCAGGCTGATGATACTCGACGAACCGACCAACGGACTGGATATTCCGTCGAAGAGCCAGTTCCGGAAAATTCTGGTGAGCTCGGTGAGCGACGAGCAGCTGGTGATTATCTCCACCCATCAGGTGAAGGATGTCGATACCATTATCGATACGGTGACGGTGGTGGACGAAGGCCGGTTGATTTTCAATGAGGCGACCGATGAAATAACCAGCCATTTTTACTTCGAAAGGATTGATTCGCTCGATGGAGAAGAAAACATTTTGTACCAGGAAGCCGGTATCGGCGGTTACCGCGTGATGCGTCCGGCCGATGGGGTGCGCGAATCGCACATCGATCTGGAACTGCTTTTCAATGCAATTATTTCTAACGCTTTAAATCAGAAACAAGGATGAACGCAATATTCAATGTAAAACGATTTGGATTGCTGGTCAAAAGCGACTGGCAGTTGAACTGGAAACAAAACCTGCTTGGTTTTCTGGCTATTGCAGCAGGGTTGTTTTTATTTATGATGGTGTCGATTAACAAACCCTGGTTAGTGCCTGAGTATAGTAATCGGTATTGGTATACCTACAACGAAAATAACTGGTTTTCGTACGTTATGCTGGTGGCGGCTGCCTATTTAATTATTGTGTTGTTGGTGGCGTTCAGAGAGTTTACCAATAAAACTACCCGGGCACGTTATTTACTGTTACCGGCAAGCCGGTTCGAAAAATACCTGTATCAGGTACTGACTGTTTTTAGCGTAGGGGTTATACTCTATCTTATTTTATGGGTCGATGCTCAGTTGGTGCGGGCGTATATTATTCATCATTACAATCTTACCGAAGAAGTAGTTGCGCTTTTTGAGCCTTTCCGTCTGCTGACACCTTTCAACGATGCAGACTCTGTGTGGGAAGCCGTCACTATGGGTTTGATTGTGGTCGGTCTGGCTGCTTATGCGATGAATGCCAATCTCTGGTTCCGCAAGTTTGGCTGGTTGAAAATGATTATCCTGTTGATACTTCTCATTTACGGTTATATGGCGATAATGGTTGGTTTCTCGCATCTTTTTTATCCGGAAGCAACGCAAGGATTTAATATTCACACCCCTACTGTCCATATTCCGGGTACGGAAGTGCCTGTTTTTCAGGCGTATGCTTTTGTTGTGGTGGATGTAGTGTGGTTGATGTTACTGGGGATTGGATTTGTCAAATTTAAAGAAAGCGAATTATGAGTATCGATTTTAAATCGACAAAGGGCATATTTCAGCAGATAGCCGATATTCTTTGTCACCGTATACTGGAGAACAAACTTCCGCCGGGCGAACGGGTACCTTCGGTACGCGATCTGGCCGCTGAGTTTGAAGTGAACCGTAACACGCTGTTGCGTACTTATTCGATACTCGAAGAAGCCGGAATTATCGTGAATAAGCGCGGGATAGGCTTTTTTGTGGCCGAGGAGGCCGTGGAGCTCATCCGCAGGCGCGAGCGGCAGGATTTCTTCGCCAACGATTTCCCCGAGTTTCTGAAAAAAGTGAAGTTGCTGGGATTGACGACCGGCGAATTGAGTGAATTAATAAAGCTGTTGGAACAGAATACAAAAACAAATTAGAACGACATGAAAAAAAGTTATATCGCACTTATAGCGGCAGTAGGCTTTATAGTAGCCGCCACGCTGGTGTTTTACATTCTCAACACGACATGGTACAATTCCGAAGAAGAAAAGGTGCAGGTACTGCATTCCGAACAAGTGGAGGAGTTTTCGACCGTGGTAGCGCTCGAAGGGGCCGATGTGCATATTGAGCAGGCGCCGGCCTACACCGTTGCGGTGGAAAAAATCGACGATGGCAGCGAGCCGGAGAAGGTGTTCTGGTTGCGGAACGATACGTTGTACGTCGATAAAGGAGCCCGGGTATACATCAACTGTGTTGCCCTCGAGAATATTGTCTCCGAAAAATCGTACTGGATGGGGGTGCACCGGCTCTCGGCCAGCCGGCTGAATATCAGTATGAACGGAGGGAAACTGTATTATTCGGTTGGAGAGATGCCCTCCGATTCGCTTGCCGACCGGACATCGGTTGTTGATACCTTGAACGTGAGGCTGTCGGGCCAGGCATTTTTCAGCCTTAAGCGGGCCCGCATCGGGATGATGAACCTGAGAAATGCAGGTAACAGCAATGCCGAACTGCATGCGGAGATCGGAAAACTGGACGCTATGGTAGTGGAACAGTCGAAGTTATGGTTGCCCAGGCAATCGACTCCGAATGAATTGAAGTTGCAGAAGGATTCTTCAGTTAGATTGGAGATATTTAACAATTAATGGAAAGCGTGGCTAGTTTTTTTTAACTAACTTGCAGCCCGAAAGTTAATACCATTTTTTACCAGTATTTTGTCATCAATAAACCTGAAAAATCTGATTTACATAAGCCTTCTTCTGCTGACTTCCTGTCGGCAGAATGAAGGCGATTTTCATTCGTTATATACTGTAGCCCTCACCACTTTCGAAGATGCATTGGTAACCGACGGCACTGTCGAGTCGGTTAACTCGCTGGCTGTGAACTGTCCGCAGGGAGTTGATGGCACCGTTGTGTACATGGTAGAGGATGGCACGATGGTGAACGAAGGCGATGTGGTATGCCGCATCGAAGATCCGGGCACGGCCACCGAACTGCAGGATGCGCAGACGAATCTCGAAATCAACCGGGCCAATCTGGAAAAGACCTATGCCGATCAGGCTATGGAAATGGCTTTGCTGGAGGCGCAAATTCAAAACAACGAAGCCGAGAAAGCCATCACCAGCCTGAGCGAAAAACAATTGGAGTTTTCGCCCCAGAACCAGCGGCGCATCCGCGAGTTGGAGCTTCAGCAGGCTGCGATTCAGAATTCACGCTTTGAGAAGAAGTTGCGCACGATGAAAATCATCCATCAGACCGAGATTCGCCGTCAGTTGATGGGGCTTCAGCGGGTTGAAGCCCGGGTAAAACAGATTGAAGAGCGCATTGCGTCGATGACGCTCACAGCGCCCCGTTCGGGGCTTGCCCTCCGAGGGGTAAGCCTGTTTAGCGGTCGCAAGTACGTGGTAGGCGACAATGCCTGGGAAGGGCTGGCCATGGTGATGTTTCCCGAGATGCGGCAGATGAAAGTCCGCATTCTGGCTCCCGAAGGGATTTATAAACGCATGAAAATAGGCGACCCGGTGGAGTACAGTTTCGATGCTCAGCCCGAGAATAAGGCCTGGGGTAAAATTACCATTAAGGCGCCGGTTGGCCGGCCGATTGAAGAGAAATCGAAAGTAAAGGTTTTTGAAGTCGAGGCTTCGGTGGACAGTTCGCTGATGATACCGCCCCCCGGCATGAGTACCCGCTGCCGGATTCTGTTGCAACAGGTGGCCGACACCCTGGCGGTTCCTCAGATAGCGGTATTCGATCGCGATTCATCCAAAGTGGTATATGTAAAAAGCAAAAAAGGATTTGAGATGCGCAAGGTAAGTACGGCGCAATCGTCACCCAGCGAAATAATAATAACCAGTGGTCTGACAGTGGGCGAACAAATCAGTTTATCGAAGCCCGACGACAAGATGATTGAAAAAAATTGATAGATTATGATGCGAATTCACCCTCTTTGGGTTGTGAGCTTTTTTGTGTTTGTTTTCGTTTCGTGTAATGCGAAAAAGGAAGAGTCCGGCGAAGTAGCTATTGGCGAGGTTACGCGCGGAACGCTGTACCTGGAGTTGTACGAAGAAGGCGAGGTAGAAGCTATCAACTCGACCAATATTTTATCGCCGAATATTTCGTGGCGTTTCGGTAACCTGAAAATTACCCAGATGGTAAAGGATGGCGCCGAGGTAGAAGCCGGCGACACACTGATCGTGTTCGATCCCTCGGAAGTGAACCGGGAAGTGCTGGATGCCGAATCGCGGTTGGAGATGAATATGGCTGAGCTGGAAAAGATGGAGGCACAGCACCAGTCGGACCTGGAAGAGTTGCGTGCCGATTATGAAGTGACGCGATTGGCGCACGAGATTTCGAAGATCCGTTTCGAATCGGCAGTGCACGAAGCCGATATAAAGCGGAAGGAAATCCAGCTGAACCTCGAGAAGGCCCATATAGCGCTGGTACGGGCCAAGGAGCAGATCGACAACCGCATAAAGATTCAACGGGAAGAGCTGAAGCAGCGTCAGTTGTCGATATCTCAGGATCAGGTGCGTTTGAAGGAAGCACAGGAGACATTGCAGAAATTATTTTTGATCTCGCCCACGCCAGGTATAGCCATCATTAACCGGAACTGGAGTACCGGCAATAAATTTCAGATCGGCGATCAAACCTGGTCGGGTTTTCCCCTTATTCAATTGCCCGATCTGACCGCACTACGCACGGTGGTGCGCATCAACGAGGTCGATATTGCCAAGATTTCGAAAGGTCTGCAAGTCGAGATTAAGCCCGATGCTTTTTCCGACAGTGTGTATTCCGGTGTGGTTACGTCGGTAGCCAACCTGGCTGTGAACAAAGAAGGTTCTGCGAAAATTAAAGTATTTCCGGTAGAGATCGATATAAACGAAACCAGTGAAAAATTGCTTCCCGGGCTTACCGTGAGTTGCCGCCTGATTATCGGGAAGGTGGAAAATGCCCTGATGATTCCGGTGGATGCCGTGCAGGAAGATGCAGGAGTAAGCTTTGTATACCGGAAAACGGCATCGGGTTTCGAGAAGGTGACTGTTGAGACGGCTCAGCGGAACAAGGATTATATCGTGATAGTGAGTGGTTTGGAGGAAGGCGACAAGGTGGCGCTTACCGATCCGTTCGTAACCGAAGAAGAGCAGAACCAGAAGGGCGAAGAACAACCGGCAGCGAAGGAGGACAAACCATGAGACGAGTACTAATCCACTTCGCCGGCCTGGGCCGGTGGCCTGGCCGGGCGAACGTTGTTCTGGCGCTCATCGCTGCTGTACTTGTATCGTGTTCGGGCGCCGGTGCCGGCGACGAAGCTACGGGAGAAGGCAGCAGCAAACGGATTGTGGAGACGGGAGAGCTGGCGGCCGTCAATTCGCAGAGTTTCGCCATTCAACGCTACGGACGGCGCTGGAACAGTTTCAAGATTATCGGCATATTAAAACACGGCACGAAGGTAGAAGCCGGCGATTCGGTTATTCAGCTCGACCCTACCGAGATTCAGAAATACATCATCGACCGGAAAGGCGATCTGGAGAGTCAGATAGCCAGCCTGGAACGCCTTCAGGTGGATCAGAGCAACCGGCGCAACGATTTGGATTCGCGCATGAAGAATGAAGTGGCGACCTTTGAATTACGTAAGTTGGAGATGGAGGCGGCCCGTTTTGAGTCGGAACGCATCAGAAAAGTAAAGCAATTGGAGTTTGAACAGGCCAAAATTGCTTTTGAGCGGGCCAAACGTCAGATCGAGTTGAATAAAATCAGGGAGAAGAGCGATTTGAAAATTCAGCAAATACGGGTGGAGCGATTGAAAAGCGATATTCAGAATGCCTACGATATTTTACCGCAGTTAACCATCCGGACTCCGAACTCAGGTATATTTCAGATTGCGCGCAACCGGCGTACCCGTGAGTTTATCAAGGTGGGCGACGAGTTGTACCAGAACAATCCGATCGGAAGTGTTCCCGACCTGACGTGGATGAAAGTAACCACGACGGTGAGTGAGCTCGATTTTATGAGGCTGGCAATCGGGCAGGAAGTCAATGTGCGGCTGGACGCGATGCCCGAGATTGTTTTCAAGGGCGAGGTGTCGTACATTGGTAAGCTTTGCCGGCTGAAGGACGAAAAGTCGAAACAAAAAGTATTTGATGTGGAGGTGAACCTGCTCAAATCCGACGAGCGGCTGAAGCCGGGGATGACGGTGAGTTGCGAATTTATTACCGAATAAACGAATATGCAGTACGAAGAAAATATACGGGTAGCGCTGCGGGCGCTTATCGATCATAAGTTCCGGTCGTTTCTCACCATGTTGGGGATCATTTTCGGGGTGGCTTCGGTGATTACCATGCTTTCGATAGGGGAGGGCGCCAAGCGCGAGGCGATTGCCAAGTACCAGGATCTGGGAGTGAACAATATTATTATCCGCGAGAAAACGATGACCGATGAGGAGTTGGAAGAAGTGCGGGCGAAGTTTTCGCCGGGCTTGTCGCTCGACGATGCGGCGGTAATTAAAGAAATTGTGCCGGGGGTAGTACATACGGCATCGCAGTCGGAGATCAGTCTGGATGTGAAATACAGCGATCGCTCGTCGAAGTCGACCGTGATCGGCATTACGCCGGAGTTTACGAAGGTGTTGAATTACAAAACCGGGATGGGCGACTTTATCACCGACGATCATTACCAGCGGCGGCTTAAGGTATGTGTACTCGGAGCCGGGGTGGCTTCGGCGCTTTTTCAGCGTGAAGATCCGCTGGGAAAGATGGTGAAGATCGACGACCAGTGGTTCGAAGTGGTAGGGGTGTTGCAATCGAAAGCCTTGTTTACCGAAACGGTAGGGGAGCTGGCGGCCCGCGACCTGAATACCGATATTTACATCCCGCTGAGCACGTTTCTGAATCGTTTTACGCATACCAATCTGCTTGCCAGCGAAATACAGCAGATTACGGTGCAGGTGGAGAGTTCGGGTAAACTGGTGGAAGCTTCGAAACTGATCGACGGCATATTGCGGCGGCATCATTTCAACAACGAGGATTACAGCATCGTGATCCCGTACGAATTGTTGCGTCAGGAAGAAAAAGAACGTCAGATTTACAATTTCCTGTTGGGGGCGATCGCGGCGATTTCGCTGGTAGTAGGAGGAATCGGGATTATGAACATTATGTTGGCAACGGTGATGGAGCGTACGCGGGAGATTGGTATCAGGCGTGCTATCGGGGCGCGGAAGGCCGATATCATGAGCCAGTTTGTTACCGAGGCAGTAGCGATCAGTATCACCGGCGGTATAATTGGCGTTATATTGGGAGTGTCGCTGTCGCTTACGGTTTCGTTGTTTACCGATGTGAAAACGGTGATTCCCTTGTACTCGGTGGTAGTGGCGTTCGCGTTCTCGGTGATCGTAGGAATCAGTTTCGGGTATTTGCCCGCCAAGAATGCAGCCAATCTGAAACCCATCGAATCCATCCGCTATGAATAATATTAAACCAACCAAGGTATGCTGATCGAAATTCAAAATCTATATAAGAATTACATTATGGGCGAGCTGGAAGTGCCCGCCCTGATGGATATCAATGTTAAAATTCAGAAAAACGAATATGTAGCCATCATGGGGCCTTCGGGATCGGGCAAGTCGACCCTGATGAATATTCTGGGTTGCCTGGATACGCCTACGAGCGGGCATTATTTATTTAATAAGGTAGATGTGAGCGAGCTCAACGACGACGAGTTGTCGGCGATGCGCAACAAGGAAATTGGTTTTGTGTTTCAGAATTTCAATTTGCTGCCCAAACTGACGTCGCTGCAAAATGTCGAGTTGCCGCTGGTATATGCCGGTTTGACCAAACAGGAGCGGCAGGAGCGTGCCATTCAGGCGCTGGAACGTGTGAAACTGGCCGAGCGAATGGAACATAAACCCACCGAGCTGAGCGGGGGACAGCGGCAGCGCGTGGCCATTGCCCGGGCACTGGTTTCGCGTCCCGGGATCTTATTGGCCGATGAACCCACGGGTGCATTGGATTCGAAAACAGGCATCGAGATTATGGGATTGTTCGAAGAGTTGCACAGCGAAGGCAACACCATTATCCTTATCACTCACGAACAGGAGATTGCCGATTATGCCCATCGCACGATTCATATCCGCGACGGACGTATTCATTCGGACGAAGTGAATAGCCGCCGGAAATAGTCAATTTGTAAAAATTTTATTCCACATGAAGAAAGTTCTTTTTGTATGTTTGTTGTTGACGGGTCAGTTAACATTTGCCGAAACCTATGTGCTCGATTTGGATAAAAGTATTGCCATAGCGAAGGAAAAGAGTTACAGTATGATGCGGCTGGTACAGGATTTCAAGATTGCCGAATACAACCTGAAGTCGGCCACCAGCCGGTTTAAGACACATATCGACCTGAATCTTACCACTCCCGAATATACCGAAACCATCCGTACGTTTGAAGATAGTACGGGTTTGTCGTTTTATCCGGTAAAACGCTTGAATTACGAAACCGGGTTGGTGATTAATCAGCCCCTGCCTACCGATGGTAATGTTTACATACGTAACGGATTGTACAATTTCGACGATTTTTTCAGCAACAACCGTTCGACGCAGATGAACATGCGGATTGGTCTTACCCAGCCGCTGCATGCTTTTTACGGCTATAATTCGATCCGTTCGGCCTTTCGTCAGGCAAAGCTGGCTCACGAGCGGTCGAGCAAGCAATTGAAAAGGGAGGAGCTGAATTTAATTTACGATGTAAGTAACGCGTTTTACAATCTGCTTTCGGTACAAAAGAGCGAGGAGATTGCCCGGCTCGACCTGGATCGGCAGAAAGAAGCCTTCGATATTGCCAAAAATAAGTTTGATGCCGGTTTGATACGAGAAGTAGATGCTTTACAGATGGAAGTGGACCTGGCCGAAGCGCAGAATAATTATGATCTGGCGCGGGTCAATCAGGCGTCGGCCGAGAATTATTTCAAGGAGCTGATAGGGATTGAGTTGAACGATAGTGTAGTGTTGAACTCGCAGTTCAACTACGAAGTAGTGATTGTGGATCCCGACAAGGCGGTGGAGTTGGCCATGAAGAACAGGTTGGAGATCCGGGAGCAGGAAATTCAGGTGGAACTCAATACGATGAGTGTGAAGCAGCAGAAGGCCGACGGGATGATAAAGGCCAATCTGAATGCCTATTACGAAAAGGCCGGAGTGAGTACGCAGAATATCAACACTCAGTTGGGAGCAGCCCTCAGTAATGCTTATTCCGATTTCAGAACCCGTCCGCAGAATTATGGGGTGGGATTGAGTATCTCGATTCCTTTGCTCGATTGGGGTGAAAACAAGGCTCAGGTACGTGCGGCCGAGGCTCGTTTGAAGCAGAATGTGCTGCGTAAGGAGGAGGTTCAGCGGAGTATCGAGCGGGAAGTGCGCAACCTGGTCGACGATCTCAACAGCAGCTTGAAGCGTTTGCAGTTATTGGAGAAGAACCTGAACGTGGCGGAGAAGAGTTTTGAGATTACCCGCCAGCGATTTTCGGATGGGGATATTGATTCGCAGGCGCTGGCGTTGGAGCGTAACCGTCTGAACAACGCCTACAATTCGCATTTACGTGCCTACATCAATTACCAGCTCAAGCTGGCCGATATCATGCGCCGCACGTTTTATGATTTTCAGAAAGACGAAGCGATAGAGTAGTAAGGTGAGGCAGTTGAATTTCAACCGCCTCACTTCAGTTTAACCGCTGTGGGTCAGGATTCCAGTCGGACCAGGTAGATGGTGTAGCCGATATAGATTGTGAGTAAGAGTATCGCTTCCCAGCGGTCGAGTTTGTGCTTTCTGCCGGTAAACATGGCGAAGAAAAGCAGCAGTGTGCCACCGGCGAGCAGCGCCAGGTCGACATTGAACACCGTGTTGAAGCTAACCGGATTAATCACCGAGCTTACTCCCAGTATCAGGAAGATGTTAAAGATGTTGGATCCCACGATATTACCGACGGCAATGTCGTTATTCTTCTTGATAGCCGCCACTACCGATGTAGCCAGCTCCGGCAACGAAGTCCCCGCAGCGACAATGGTGAGCCCGATTAATTTCTCGCTCATCCCCATTACCCGGGCGATATCGACCGCACTCGTAACCACCAGCCTGCCTCCCGCGATTAAGGCGGCAAGTCCTCCCACGATTAATAACGCCATTTTCCATCCCGGATATTGCTTCGTCACAATTTCCGCTTCCGCCGGGTCGTTCTTGAGCTGTTTGGCCACGTACCACAGGAACCAACCGAAGAATGCCAGTAATATTATTCCATCGAACCTGCTGATTACACCTGTTCCGTCAGAAAAAATATCGTTCGCGAAAATAAACAGAACTGCAACCGCCAGCAATGAAAACGGAATTTCTTTCCACACCGTACTGTGCTGAACAGCCAGCGGGGTAATAATCCCTGCTATGCCCAGAATCACCAGCAGGTTGAAATTGTTGCTCCCGATGATATTGCCCAGAACAATATCGTGACTACCCTGGGCCGCCGCGAAAACATTCACCACCAGCTCCGGAGCCGAGGTGCCGAAAGCAACAATAGTTAATCCGATAGCCAGATCGGACACATTATACTTTTTTGCCAGAGCCGATGCGCCGTTGACCAGCCAATCGGCGCCAATTACCAGCAACACAAAGCCGGCAATCAAAAAAACGATTTCAAGTGCCATAATTTAAATTTAAAAAGGGATTGTCTGTGAAAAAACAATCCCTCTCTTATTAAAGTTTAAAAGTATTGAAAATTACTCCCATCTGCTCTTTGCTCAGCTCCTTGGCTTCCGACTGTACCTCGTACTCGAACGGAACATACTTCAGTAATTGCACTACACAGAGCGAACGGTTGGGGGTGTAGGCAATCCTTAGTTTGATGCCTTTGTCGAGGGTTTGCGGAATCTTCGCCAGTTCAATGTAAGAGTCGGACTCGATAATCCGACTCACTTTCAGAAAGTTTTCGGTTTCAAAAAAGAATTCCTTTATCAGAATCCTGGAAGAGCCGGGTACATGATAATAAAACTTCTTGCGAATGAAGGTGGCTAATAAACCCCAAACGAAAAATCCGATGGCCAGTACAATAAACAAGGCGCCTCCGGCACCTCCTTCGGTATTGACCATAGGGACCATGGCTACCGAAACTCCTCCGGCAGCGAGTGCCAGAATTCCTACCAGGGGCGATTTTTTCTTAGGGGTGATTTGTGAATGATCGGTTGTATCGAACTTCTGTTCGATGGTTGCATATGTTGTTTCCATTTTTTGTAAATTAATTGATTGATAATACAAATTGCCGGGTCGGGAGAAGACTCCCTGCCTGCTTAAATCTTAATCCCTGAAGTAGTTCGGGGTATCAAATCAGTAATTTACAAAGTTCGTAAATGTAAAATCCGGCCTGTTCGCGCTGAGCGAGCCTGAACCGGTAGACGATATTGTTTTGAGCCAACTGACGGTGCGTCAGCCCGCAGCTGTGCGCCACCCGGAAATCGTCGTTGTCGGTAAGGATACGGGTATTGGTGTTGGTGGGCGGTTCCACCTGGCGAACTCCGGAGCCTGCGTTGTTGAGAAAGGGAGGAAGTAGTTGCTCGAAAGCCACTACCAGGGGTTCGTCGTGTGAAGTGCTTTGTTGCCGGTGGTCACCAGTGTCGTGAGCCGATTCGCTCGAATACAGCGATGCCTGTGTCAGTACCAGCAAGGTAGCTGTCACTGTGAGCAACGTAGTAATGTATTTCAGGAATTTCAGCATAGTAATAAAAAAATGCACTCCGCTCTTTTCTAAAACGGAGTGCAAAGTTAGCTGGTTTTTATGACTTTTGCAAATTACCGTACTTCAAACAATTGTTCCAGCGATTTGCGAACCTTGGGAGCATGTTGCGTATCGTCGTCGGCCGAACGGTGTCCGAGCGTTACAACCACCACGGCGCTTACATCGGTACCTTCCAGTCCCAGTATTTTGTTAAAAGCCGAGGGGTCGAATCCTTCCATCGGACAAGTGTCGATTCCCAGCGAAGCCGCGGCATCGATCAGGTTGCCTACGGCGATGTAAGCCTGACGGGCAGCCCAGTTGTGCTTATCTTCGGCCGAGCGGGGGTTGAAAACCGATTTCATAAAGTCGCCGTAACCCGCAATGGCATCCAGCGGAATGTTTTTGGTTTGTGCCGAAAGCGCAATGTACTCGTCGATGTGCTGAGCGGTGAGGTCGTTGTAGGCGGCAAACACGAACAGGTGCGAAGCGTCGGTAATCTGCGATTGTCCAAATGCAGCAGCTTTGAGTTGCTCCCGGAGTCCGGACGATTGCACATCCAGCACCCGGTAGGGTTGCAGTCCGTACGACGAAGCCGTCAGGTTTACCGCTTCTTTCAGCGTGCTTACTTCTTGTTCCGACAGTTTTTTAGTTGGGTCGAATTTTTTAGTTGCGTATCTCCAGTTCAATAATTCAGTTATTGTTTTCATCTTTTTTGTTTTTTAATTGATACTGCAAAGATAGGGCTGATTCTGGTGGCATATCGTACAAAAAAACGACGATGCATTGTAAAAATCCGATATTTTACTATATTTACCCAATGAAAACGTTATTCCGGATTGTTTTGGTTAGCCTGAGCGTACTGGTAGTGGTTGTGATGCTGCTGGCCGGAGCGCTTTTTTTTGCCATTCAGCAGGAAAGTTTTCAGAATTACCTCAAAGATAAGGCGTTGCCTTACCTGGAGGACCTGTTGGGCACCCGTGTGGAATTGGAGCGCATTTCGGTACGATTTCCCGACAAGTTGTTGTTGCAGGGGCTGCTGGTCGAGGATTTGCAGGGCGACACCTTGTTGGCCATGCAGGAACTGGAAGTCGACATCGACATGCGGCGGCTGTTGAAGCGTGAAGTGGTCGTGGAACATGTCGGGGTCGACGGCGTAAAATCCCATGTATACCGCCTTCGCGACGACAGGTATAATTATGAGTTTTTAATGGATGCCTTTGCGGCCGATAGTGTGCCGGAGCCGGTCGATGCAGATACCACCCGGTTGAATATAAAAATTGAACTCCATACCCTCTCGTTCGGCGGGGTGGATGTCCGGTTCGACGACGATTCGCTGATGCACGCGCAAGTGCGATGGGAGGAGTTGGAGGTTGCGATAAGCGAACTGGATTTGGATCGTGGACGGTTCGGGCTGGGGAAGATGGAGCTTAAAAATGCTGAAGTCGAGTTGCGGATGCCCGGTGCGGTCGACGTTTCGAAGGGTTTTAATCCCGGTCATATCCGCTTGCAGCGTCTTGGGCTTCAACTAAGCGATATTGTATATAACAGTGATACGATAGCTGCCACGCTGGCGTCGATGTCGTTTCGCGAGCAGTCGGGGCTGGTGTTGAACCAGCTTTCGATGGCGGTGCTGTTGGAGCCGGACCGCTTACAACTGAGCGACCTGTACCTGCGCACGCCCCATAGCCGGCTGAAGAATTCCACTGTTTTACGGTTCGACTCCATCGGACAGTTGTCGGCCGGCCTGGCGAAGGTGAACATCGAAACCCGTATTTCCGAAAGTTTTGTAGGCCTGCGCGATGTGTTGCTGCTGGCACCCACGCTGTCGTTGGGCGAAGGCCTGCAATTGCCGCCGGTAGTCAGGGCCGATGTTGCTTTCAGCGGTACGGTCGGCCGGTTTAAAGCCCGCCTGCAGGTCGATAGCGACCTGGCCGGGTTGAAAGCAGAGGCCGATATGACTTCCGTCGATCCGGATGCGCTGGCCGGGAAGTTGCTGCTGAACGATCTTTATTTTTACAGCGATTCGCTGAATGTGGAGCTGGAGTCGGTGCAGGTGGTGGCCCAGTCGGCGCCGGAACGTAAAAATCTGGATGTTTTGCTGCCTTTTGCCGAAATGCATCTTCAGGGCGATTATAAGCTGACCCAACTGGGAGCGGTGGTGAACAACCTGATGGTAAAGCATTTTAATGTGTCGAATGCCCGGTATCTTCCCGAGGGCAATCAGCAATTCGACCTGGATGTGCGGCTGGAGGATCATCCGTTTCTGCAGCCTTATTTGCCCGATTCGCTTGTTTTTTCGCCTTTACGTCTTCAGGTGGGTTACACTTCGAAGGGGCGTGTGCTGTCGGTGAACGCAGATGTCGATACGGCGGCGTTGGGTGCGATGAGTTTGAAGTTGCTGCAGCTGGAGATGCTGACGGTGGGAGAGGCGCTTACGTATTCTGTCAAGCTCAACGAGGTGCGGCAGGGCGACCTGGATGTACCTCCCCTGGTGCTGAGCGGGAAATTGCTCCACGATGTGGCCGATTTTAGCGTGTTGCTGCGCGATACTGTCAACCGCGAAGATAACCGGATTTCGGGCAGGGTCGACCTGGCGGGATTCCGGGGCGGTGCCACTCCGGATACTTCCGATCCCCGGCTGGATCTGGGACTTACCATCGATCGCATCGCCCTGAAAAGTCTGGAAGCCTTTGCTGCGGAGTATATCTCATCCGCCAGCGGCTATGTTTCGGGAAAAGTAAATGTCGACGATTTGACGGGTCGCATGAAGGTGACCGGATCGTTGAAGGTGAACGATATCGGCATGAAGATTCTGATGCTCGACGAGACGTTCCGTATACCTTCGGATGAACTGATACTTCAGGAAGAAGCGTTGGTTTTTAATTCGTTCGATATTGTTGACGCAAAAGGTGAAAAACTGACCATCGACGGAAAAATCGGATTTAAAGAGTTTCAGGATTTCAGGTTCGATTTGTTGGTGCGTACCGATAATTTCAGGGCATTGAATTCGACGGCAGGGACGAACGATTTGTTTTTTGGCGATTTGTACCTGGGTATGGAGTTGAAGATTACCGGCGATATGGCTTTACCGGTGGTGGGAGGTACGTTACAGGTAAATGATAAGAGTAAACTTACCTTTATTGTTCCGCAGATGGATCCTACCCTGACCGATCGTGCCGGGATCGTTGAATTTGTAAATCCCGGGTCGGAAAGCTATAACCGGGAGCCGGTGGTGGTTGATTCTCTCAAGCAGAGTACTATCAACGGCATGGATGTAGGAGTGGATATTTCGATTGATAAAAATGCGGAAGTAACGATGATTATCGATAAAGCAACGGGCGATTATGTCAGGTTGAAAGGAGAAGGTTTGTTGAGTGGCGGCATCGATCCTTCGGGGAAGGTATCGCTCACCGGGCGTTACGAATTTCACGAAGGCATTTACGAATTGAATGTGAGTTTGATTCAGCGCCGGTTTGCCATCCGCAAGGGCAGTTACATCCTCTGGACGGGCGACCCGCTGTCGGCACTGATGAATATAACGGCCGTGTACGAAACACGTACGGCTCCCTTGTCGTTGGTTGAAAGCAGCCTGGGCCCGGTATCGGCGGAGCAGCGCAACCGCTACCTGCAGCGGATGCCCTTTACCACCGAGTTGAAAGTGTCGGGAGAGCTGATGGAGCCTGAGATCGGATTTGATATTGTGTTGAACGAAGAAAACCTTCAGGTGAGCAGCGATGTGCTGAATACCACCAAAGCCCGGCTGGCCCGGTTACGTACCGATCCTCCCGAATTGTACAAGCAAGTGTTTGCCCTGTTGCTGTTTAATCAGTTTTTAGCCGAGAATCCACTGAGTTCGACAAGTGGCGGAAGCACGGAGCTGATGCTCAGGGAAAGCGCCGGGCGTATTATTTCCCAGCAACTGAACCGGCTGGCCGGTAATCTGGTGAAGGGGGTCGATATCGAATTTGATGTGGATGCCGTCGACGACTATTCGAAGGGGGTGCGTGAAAGCCGTACGGATCTGAATGTAGCTTTGTCGAAGCAGTTTTTCGACAACCGTCTGAAAATAACCGTCGGGAGTAGTTTCGGACTGGAAGGAACGCCTTACGAAAACCAGTCGTCGTCGAATATTGCCGGTAATTTTAAAGCCGATTACCTCATTACCCGCGACGGAAGGTATAAGCTCAGGGCTTATCGGAAAAACGAATACCAGATGGCGTTGCTGGGCGAAATTGTGGAGACGGGCCTTACATTTATTATAACGATGGACTATGATACATGGAACGAATTAACGCGAAAGAAATGAAAGGGCTTAACATACTCAACACAGGCGGTTGCCGGCAGGATTCGCTGCTTCGGTATCTGATGCTGGCGCTGATTGCTTGGGCGCTGATTTCCTGTGATGTCACCCGTCATCTGGCCGAAAAGGAACTCTTGTACGGAGGTGCAAAAGTAGAAGTGGAAGGCGATGAGTTGGAAAAAGCGGAGATAAAAGCGTTAGTGGCATTTTCGGAGGGGTTGATTCGTCCGCGTCCCAATAGTTCGGTGCTGGGCATTCCGTATAAATTGATGATCGATCAGGCTCTCCAGCCGAAAGGCGATGCTGAAAAGCAGGATTCGGCGGGCAAGGAAAACTGGTTCGGTAAGTTTAAATCCCGGATTCGCACTAAATACGGAGAGACGCCGGTATTGTATTCGCGGGTCGATCCGTCATTCACCAGCCGCTTGATTCAAAATGAGCTCGACAACAAAGGTTATTTCCGCGCCCGTGTAGAGTATGATACCTTGCAGAACGGCAAAAAAGTGAAAGTGGTTTATAAGGTAAAACCGGGAGAAGTGTACCGCATTGGCGAAGTCGTGTTTCCTTCCGGCCAGAATGGTTTGGCTGCGGCAATACGTATTTCGCAGCCGGCATCGTTGCTTCGAAGCGATACGCCCTACAGCCTCGATCTCGTGAAAGCGGAGCGGCTGCGGATCGACGAGTTGCTCAAGGAGCAGGGATTTTACTATTTCAGTCCCGACCATTTGCTGGTGCAGGCCGACAGTACCGTGGGTAATAACAGGGTAAATTTAAAACTGATCGTGAAGCCCGAAACATCAGCCTTAGCCTTTGAGCAATATTATGTTCGCCATGTAGGGATCGATCCTCCCCAGGATTTTCGCGAAGGAGTGCTGGAGAATATGCTTCAGTTTCAGCGCAATAGTTTGTACAATCGTACCAATCATAATCTGGCGCTGCACCGCCTGGTATCGATGGGGAATTTTCAGTTTGTGCGCAACCGCTTTGTGAAGGCCGATACCGCCGGCAATTACCTGGATGCTGTGTATACTTTGACTCCTTTCCGTTCCAAGTCGCTCCGGGCCGAAGTTTCGGCCCGTACCAATTCGGCCGATTATTCGGGTACGGCGCTCACGGCCCATTGGAGCCATCGCAATGCATTCAGGGGGGGAGAGTTGCTGAATATCTCGATATCCGGATCGATGGATTTTCAGCTGGGGCAGGATGCCGATTATAATTTGTACCGGTCGGGAGCCGAAGCCAGCGTAGTATGGCCGAGGCTGGTGGCGCCTTACCGTGCGGTGCCTACCGGCAGGTATATTCCTAAGACCCGTGCTGCGCTGGGGTATGAGTGGCAGCACCGTTCACAGCTGTATACCAAGCATCAGTTCAGCGCTTCGTTTGGCTACCAGTGGAAAACCAATCCCCGTACCGAACACCGGCTGATGCTTGCCGATGTGATATATGCCAATCCGGCTTATGTGTCGGATCGTTACAAAGCGCTTATGCAGACCGATCCGGGGTTGATTAAAAGCGTGGAGCGGGAGTTGATGCTCGGTCCGTCGTATGTTTTCGAGTATACCAATACGATGGAGCAGCAGCGAGCATCGCGGTTTTATGTGAAAAGTTCGGTGCAGACTTCGGCTGTGTTGCTTGGCCTGCTCTCGGGCGTTTCGTCGCAGCAAAGCAAGCCGGAAACGGTGTTGGGCGTTCCGTTCAGTCAGTTTGTACGTCTGGAGCAGGAATACCGGCATTATTTCAGGTTGAATCCTTCGGTGGATCTCGCCGGCCGGGTGATAGCCGGAGCGGGTATTCCTTATGGCAACTCGGCGACCATGCCCTATGCCCGGCAGTTTTTTATAGGAGGATCGAATAGTTTGCGTGCATTTGCAGCCCGGTCGGTAGGTCCGGGTACGTACCGGTCGCCGGTGGCCGGCAGCGGATTCTTACCCGACGAATCGGGCGATTTGAAGCTGGAGCTAAATGCTGAGTTGCGTGCAAAGCTGATTGGTTTTCTCCACGGAGCATTGTTTGTGGATGCAGGCAATGTGTGGTTGCTCAACAGCAGCACGTTGAAGCCCGGTGGTACAATCTCCGGCCGGTTTTTGAACGAATTGGCGATCGGAACCGGTGCTGGTATACGGCTCGACTTTACGATGCTGGTGTTGCGTTTCGATTTAGCGTTACCCCTGCATAAACCCTGGCTGCCGGCCGGCAACCGATGGGTAAGCTCCGAAGCCGGTTTCGGAACTGCCGCCTGGTGGAAAAACAACCGGATGTGGAATATCGCCATCGGATATCCCTTTTAATAGCCGGTTTCTTGCTGCCTGACCCGTCGCGGTCGTTTATTCCGGCTTTTTCCCAAAATTGAATAATTCGGATCCGGTACGTGCCGAGTCCATCATCTTTTGCAGTTTTTTTGCCCGACCGGGGTATTTGCCGGTCAGGTTGGTCGTCTCGCCCGGGTCGTCTTTCAGATTGTATAATTCGAAGGTAGGATTTCCCGATGCAATCCGTTCGCGTACAGCCTTCCAATCGCCGGCCCTCACCGCCTGACGGCCGCCATCTTCATGAAATTCCCAGTATAAGTAAGCGTGTTGCTTTTGTTTTTTGCTGCCTTTTAATGCCGGCAGCATCGAAATGCCGTCGGTTGCAACCGGCAGCTTTTGCCCTGTCAGGTCGGCCAGGGTCGGCATCATGTCCCAAAATGCACTGATATGATCGGAGGTAGAACCCGAAGGCACCGTACCGGGCATCCAAGCCAGGGTAGGTACGCGCATTCCACCTTCGTACAAGGCCCGTTTCACTCCCCGCAGCGGTCCCGAACTTTTGAAGAATTCAGGCTGATGGCCCCCTTCGCGATGCGAACCGTTGTCGCTGGTAAAAATGACCAGGGTGTTTTCGGCAATTCCCAGTTTTTTCAATTCGGCCAGCATTTCGCCCACATAGGCATCGAGTTGTGTTACCATGGCGGCATACGAAGCTTTGGGTTGTTCGGATGCAGCATAGCCTCCTCTGTATTCGAAGGGTTTTTCGTCGAACCGGCCGGCATAAAGCCGGTAGATAGAATCGTGCGGTAAATTGAGCTCGGCATGAGGTACCGTGAAGGTAAGCATGGCAAAGAAGGGGTTCCGGGCGTTGTTACGGATGAAATGCAGCGCTTCCCGTTGTAATAAATGTTGGGAATACACCTGCCGGCCTTTGTTCTCGTTGCCCCGGATGAATTCTTTGGTAGTATTGCGGCGCAGGAATTCGGGATATGCATCGTGCGCCTGGCGCTGACACACATAGCCGTAAAACTCGTCGAATCCCATGTCGTTGGGTTCCGATCCCGACCCCGGATAGCCCAGCCCCCATTTTCCGAACAATCCGGTGGTATATCCGGCTTTTTGCATCAGGTGACCGATGGTAAAGCTGCCTTCTTTCAGGGGAGCCTGGCCCTCGGGCGAGATTTCGTAATTCCCTCGGATGTGGGTATGTCCGGTGTGAAGTCCTGTCATGAGTGCTGCCCGTGAAGGAGCGCTCACCGAAGTACCGGCATAATGCTGCGTAAATCGCATCCCCTCGCTGGCCATGCGGTCGAGGTGAGGAGTTTGTATGAGCTGCTGGCCATAACAACCCAGGTCGCCGTAACCCAGGTCGTCGGCCAGTATGTAGATTACATTTACAGGAGTGCCGGTTTCTGCCTGCGCCAGTCCCGCTGCCACGGTCCATCCCGAAATCAAAACTAACTTTGCCGTCTTCATGATAAAAATATTTATGGAGATGGCAAAGTTAATTAAAATAATTTATTTACCATTGTAAAGGAACTTCCATTAACAAGAGGTAAGCATCGGAACCGGTTTTGAACCGTACCTGGTTGGTGTCGGTGATTCCCAAGCCGTCGCGGCGCTGCAGTACATGTCCGGCCACTTCGGCTTCGCCTTCCAGCACAAACACATACAACCCGTTTCCCGGCTTTTTATAGGTGTAGGTTGTTTCTGTTGCTTGGTCGAACGAACCCAGGTGAAACCAGGCATCCTGGTGGATCCACACGCCCTGTTCGCCGGCATTGGGCGACACGATCTGGTAAAACGAGTTACGGGTGGCAATGTCGCTGATGGTGATCTGGTCGTAGCGGGGCGTGACATTCTTCAGTTTCGGGAATATCCAGATTTGCAGGAATTTAGCCGGCTCCTCTTTCTCGTGATTGTATTCGCTGTGGTACACTCCGGTGCCGGCGCTCATTACCTGTACTTCGCCCGAACGAATCACGGCTTCGTTACCCATACTGTCGTTGTGGCGTAATGCGCCTGAAAGAGGAATCGACACGATTTCCATATTGTCGTGCGGGTGAGTGCCGAAGCCCCGTCCGCCGGCCACCGAATCGTCGTTGAGTACACGTAAGGCCCCGAAATGGATACGTTCGGCATCGTAATAACCTGCAAAACTAAAAGTATGGTAAGTGTCGAGCCATCCGTGGTTGGCATGGCCCCGTGTTTCTGATTTGTGAAGAACTGTTTTCATATTGTTTGTTTTTTTGCTACAAAGGTAAGGTAGTTGCCAGGGTCGGCAGGTACAAAAAACAGGTGCTTACTTGTAAATTTCCGAGTTTCCGTCATTACTCTGAAAAACAATTATATAAAGAATTTGAAATATTTGCCGGAATGACCGGATTTTTTTAATTTTGTGCGCTCAAAAACGCTTTAAATTTAATATCTGAATGCATAAATTTTTTTATTCATTGGCAGTGCTGATGTTTGTAAGCCTGCAGCCGGCCAATGCGCAACAAATCAATCATTGGGAAACGGCAATATTCAGCGATGACACCTGGCGCTATTTTCCCGGATTGAGCGAACCTCCGTCCACCTGGCGGAACCCGACTTTCAACGACACCCCGTGGGCGCAGGGCAAAGGCGGCTTCGGCTACGAAGATGGCGACGATAACACCATCATTCCGTCCTGTACATCGGTGTATTTACGAATAAAGTTTACAGCCGCCGATACTTCCAAAATCATTTTGGGTGTGCTGCATATGGACTACGACGATGCGTTTGTGGCCTATCTGAACGATGTGGAAATTGCCCGTGCGGGTATCAACGGACAATATCCGGCATACAACGCCCTGGGAGCCAATCACGATGCCCGCATGCCAACCGGCGGCTTGCCCGAAAGCTTTACGCTTTCGAAAGCCCTGTTGACAAAAGCGCTGAAACAAGGCACCAATGTGCTGGCCATTCAGGTGCACCAAAGTTCGGCGAACTCATCCGATATGTCGTCGAATGCCTGGCTTTCGTTCGGGATTAAGAATAAAAACACGTATTTCCGGTCGACCCCGACCTGGTTTTATGCACCCGAAACTGTGTTCTCGACCAATCTGCCGCTGATCCTTATCGATACCGAAGGTCAGACCATACCCGACGAACCCAAGATCAATGCCCGGATGAAGATTATTTACCGCGAAGGCGAGCAGAATTCGCTTGCCGATTCGGCCAATGTGTACGACGGATGGATTGGCATCGAGCGCCGGGGCTCTTCGTCGTACAATTACCCGCAACGTCCGTATGCATTGGAAACGCGCAACGATACGATGGGCAATCTGAATGTTTCGTTGCTGGGGATGCCGAAAGAAAACGATTGGGTGTTGCTGTCGAATTACAATGATAAATCGTTTGTAAGAAATATCCTGGCGCATGAATTATTCCGGCGTATGGGGCATTATGCTCCCCGGATGCGTCTGGCCGAGGTGTATGTAAACGGTTCGTACGAGGGTATTTATTTGTTCGGGGAGAAAATCAAAGAGAACAAGAACCGGGTCAATATTTCCACCTTGCGTCCCGAGGATAACGAGGGCGATCAGTTGTCGGGCGGTTATATTTTCAAAACCGATTATACGGGCTACAACGACTATTGGACGAGCAATTATTCGCCGGTGAACCGTCCCGGGGGGCGGGTGAATTTCGTGTACTACGAACCGAAGGCCGAGGAACTGACCGAGGCGCAGAAAAACTATATCAAAGCTTATGTCGATACCCTGGAGGGAGCGTTGTATGGTCCTTCGTTCGATAGTCAGACGGTTGGTTACCGGAATTTTATTGATGTACATTCGTTTGTCGATTATTTTATAATCGGCGAATTATCGCGCAATGTGGATGCATACAAAAAAAGCCGGTTTTTTCATAAAACCCGCACGAGTAAGAGTAAACTGGTGTATTCGGGGCCTACCTGGGATTACGATTGGGCCTGGAAAAACCTGAACGATTGTTACTTGCTGCGCAATATGGACGGAGCGGGCTGGGCTTACCGTATCAACGAGTGCAATGTGTCGCCGGTTCCCCCTTCGTGGGAAGTGAAAATGCTGGAGGATAAGTATTTTTCGAGCACGCTGTACAACCGGTATTTTAAACTGAGGGAAGGCTTGTTGAGCATGCAGTCGATGAATGCCCTGATCGACTCGGTGGCCGCTCTGTTGAGCGAGGCGCAGGTACGGCATTTTGCCAAATTCAGGTTATTGGGTGCAAGCGGACCGGCGCCTGAAATCGACGCTCCTTCGACCACCTACGCCGGAGAGATCGCCAAGTTGAAGAACTGGATCTCGACGCGTGTGTCGTGGCTCGACGATAATATGCTGGGGTCGCCTTTTACCGATGCGGAACTGGTCGGGGAGGAGGTGCAGTTGCTGATGTTCCCCAATCCGGTACAGGAAACCTTATATGTCGAATCGGAGGAGGTTCTTCATTCCCTTACTGTTTATTCGATGACCGGTGCCGAGCTTATGCGCTTACGTCCGGCGACGGATGTCGTGGCAATTCCTGTAAGTGCATTGCCCGGCGGACATTATGTAGTCCGCATAGTAACCCGTAACGGTACGACGCTCAGCCGGAAGTTTGAAAAGCGTTGATGGCCGGCTTAAACATACGCCCCCGGCCTGCTGTCCTGGAAAACAGGAGCAGGCCGGGGGCGGTTTTTAGTGAAGTTCTTCGGCTTTTTCCATGTATTCGTCGATTATTTTCTTCACCTGGAGCGGCGTCACATTTCCGAATACTTTATTTCCGATGGACACTACGGGTGCCAGCGAACAAGCTCCCACACAACGAAGCGTAGTCAGTGTAAATACGCCATCGGGTGTTGTGCCACCCACTTTGATATTCAGCCGGCGCTTAAATTCGTCGAGTATCAGCTCATTCCCTTTCACGTAACAGGCTGTGCCCATACAAATGGAAATGTCGAATTTGCCTTTGGGCACCATGGTGAAAAACGAATAAAAAGTAACCACTCCATACACCCGTGCATCGGGGATGTTAAGCTCGCCGGCAATCAGGTGCTGCACTTCTACAGGAAGGTATCCCAGCGCGTCCTGCGCTTCGTGCAACACATTGATCAGTTCGTGTTCGTCGTTGTGGTATTTTTTGCATACCTCAATCAGAAAATGCCGTGTGTTTTCCGAAAGTGCTGTCATATCAGTATTTTTTATCAAAATAATGGGTGTGTAAGAGTAAATGTGCCAGATTGCTCATCGGCGAACCGAGGAAATTGTTGTAAAGAGCCTGGATGTAGGGATTCTCGTGCGATTTACGCACGGTCTTCGAACTGTCTTCCGAATAAATAGCCTGTTGCCGTTTTTTCAGGATTTCAACGTGTCCGTGATGATAGGGCTGTCCACCTCCGCCAATACAACCGCCGGGACACGACATGATTTCGATGGCATGGAACTGACTTTTTCCGCTGCGGATATCTTCCAGTAATCGGCGGGCATTGCCGAGCCCATGGGCGATTCCGATCTTCAGGGCTAATCCGTCGAAATCGATGGTGGCTTCGCGCAATCCGTCCATGCCTCTCAGTTCTTCAAAGTCCAGTTTGGGAAGTTCTTTGCCGGTATGCACTTCGTAGGCCGTACGCACGGCTGCTTCGATAACTCCCCCGGTGGTGCCGAACAACACGCCGGCTCCGGTCGATTCGCCCAAAGGCTGGTCGAACTCTTCGTTGGGGAGCGAATTAAGATCGATGTTGCAAAGTTTGATGAGGCGGGCCAGTTCGCGGGTCGAAAGCACCACATCTACATCCGGATTACCGTTTTGCTGGAATTCGGGACGGGCGCGCTCGTATTTTTTAGCCAGGCAAGGCATGATGGAAACCACTACCAGGTTTTTACGGTCGATCTTCAACAGGTCGGCAAAGTAGGTTTTGGCAATGGCGCCGAACATTTGTTGCGGCGAGCGGGCCGTGGAAGGAATATCGAGCATGTCGGGGAACTGATGTTCGAAGAAATTGACCCAGGCAGGGCAGCAGGAAGTGAGAATCGGAAGTTTTACACTTTTATCGCCGGCTAAATACCCTTTCAGGCGGCGCAGGAGTTCGGTGCCTTCTTCCATGATGGTGAGGTCGGCTGCGAAATCGGTATCGAAAACATAATGAAACCCCAGCCTTTTAAGCGCAGCCACCATTTTACCCGTAACCAGGGTGCCCGGCTCGTTGCCAAATTCCTCTCCAAGCGCAGCGCGCACAGCCGGCGCCGTTTGCACGATCACCGTTTTCGAAGGGTCGTTGAGCGCACGCACCACCTTCGCCGATTCGTCGATCTCCGTGAGAGCCCCGGTAGGACACACAGCTACACACTGTCCGCAAAACGTGCAGACCGAATCGATCAGGTCCTTGCCAAAAGCCGGTGCGACCACCGAATGAAATCCACGGTTCACAGCTCCCAGGCATCCTACCGTTTGCACATCGTTGCACATCATCTCGCACCTGCGGCACAAAATGCATTTATTGGGATCGCGCGAGATAGCCGGCGAGTTGCCCCTCCGCACCTGGGTTTTTTCACCTTCGTAATGTAACTCCCGGATGCCCAATCGGTCGGCAGTGACCTGCAACTCGCAGTCGCCCGCCTTCGCACAAGTCAGGCATTCGGCCGGATGATTCGACAAAATCAGCTCCATCACCGTGCGCCGGGCATTAATTACCCGCATCGAATGAGTCTGAATTTCCATCCCCTCTTCCACCTCGGTGCAGCAGGAAGGAACCAGGTTTTTGCGCCCTTTCACTTCCACCACACAAATGCGGCATCCCCCGGGCTTGTTTTCAATATCAATATCGTGCAATTTCATATAGCACAACGACGGAATGTGAATGCCCACACTCTGAGCCGCTTCCAGTACAGTCAGCCCCTTTTTTACCTTGTGCGTCGCGTGGTCGATGGTGATTGTCAGGTCTTTCATCGTCGTGTTGTTTTAATTAATAATAATAGCGTTGAATTTACATTTGCTGAAACAAATGCCACATTTGATACACTGGTTGTCGAGTATCGTGTGCACAGCTCCCTTGTCGCCATAAATAGCTTCCACCGGACAATTACGGAAGCAAACCGTACAGCCGGTACACTTGTCGGCTACGATCACGTAGTGAATCAGTTCTTTGCACTGGTGTGCATCACAGGTACGCGCTTCGATGTGCGCTTCGTATTCGTCGTGAAACTGATTGAGTGTGGACAATACCGGATTGGGCGAAGTTTGCCCCAGCCCGCACAGCGAAGTGTCTTTTATCACCACCGACAAGTCCTTGATCTTCTGCAAATCGGCCATCGTACCCTTGCCGGCAGTGATCCTTTCGAGCATCTCGTGGAGGCGTTTGTTACCGATACGGCATGGTGCACATTTCCCGCACGACTCGTCGATCGAGAATTCGAGGTAGAATTTTGCCATCGATACCATACAATCGTCTTCGTCGAGCACGATCATACCGCCCGATCCCATCATCGATCCCGCCTGAAGCAGGTTTTCGTAATCGATAGGCGTATCGAGGTATTGTTCGCTCAGGCATCCTCCCGACGGACCACCGGTTTGCACGGCCTTAAACTTCTTGATGCCTTTGATACCGCCGCCGATTTCAAAAATAATCTCCCGCAGGGTAGTGCCCATGGGGACTTCAATCAAACCGGTCCGTTTGATTTTTCCGGCCAGGGCAAACACTTTGGTTCCTTTGGAGGAGGCAGTGCCGATTCCTGCAAACCATTCGGCCCCGTTCCTGATGATGGCGGGAATATTGGCCAGCGTTTCCACGTTGTTCACGCAGGTAGGCCGCCCCATATAGCCCCTGACCGAAGGGTAGGGCGGCTTAAAGGTAGGCTCGCCCCGCATTCCTTCCATCGAGTGGATCAGGGCGGTTTCTTCGCCACATACAAAAGCCCCTGCACCATAGCGGATCTCGATGTCGAAACTAAATCCCGAATGCAGAATATTATCGCCCAGGAACCCGTGCTCGCGGGCTTGTTTCAAAGCGGTTTTCAACCGGCTGATCGCCAGCGGGTATTCGGCACGGATGTATACCAGCCCTTTATTTGCACCGATGCTGTAGCCGCAAATAATCATGGCTTCGATTACCGAATGCGGATCGCCTTCGAGCACCGAGCGATCCATGAACGCACCCGGGTCGCCCTCGTCGGCATTGCAAACCACGTATTTTTGGTCGCTTTTCGACTTGCGGGTGTTTTCCCATTTCACACCGGTGGGGAAGCCTCCTCCTCCGCGACCCCGCAGTCCCGAAGCCTTCATCTCGGCAATGACTTTCTCGGGCTTCATCGACGTAAGGCATTTCATCAGCGCTTTATAGCCTTCGCGGTCGATGTACTCCTGAATTTCTTCAGGGTCGATCTCGCCACAGTTTTTGAGCGCTATTTTAAACTGTTTCCGGCTGAAATCGCCTTCCGGAGGAATAATGCCTTCGGTACGGTCGCCTTTCAGCAAAAAATGATCGATGATTTCACGTGCCCGTTCCTCGTTCACATTGCCGAAATACACCGGCTCCTGATCGGGCAAGGTAATCGAAATGGTGGGTTCGGCGTAGCAATGCCCCATGCAACCGGTTCGTACCAGCCGGGCAGGATAGTTGAGCCTCGATAATTCCTTGTCGAACAGGTTGAGAATATCCTGTGTCCCCGATGCTATCCCGCAGGTACCCATGGCAAATTTGATAATCGTATTTTCCATGTATTGCGATTTTTTGTGTTGATTTAAGGAAAATTGACAATTGCAAATATAGTAAATGTTTTCATATTAAAGAAAATTTTCTCCAATTATTTTTTAAAGGTTGAGAATTCTGTCAAAAGAGTGTAATCGATTGGTTGAACCATGCTTTTTAGTTTTCTTTGTTTGCATTATTCGTGCAAAATGAAACAGTTGGTTACAATACTGAAAGTGAATGTAGGCGCTGTGAATTATTTTTGCGCGGTATCGAAATCTGAAAAAATAACAATATTACTCATCATGAAGAAGTTAAAACAAGCATTCTTACTGTTCATGCTGATGCCTGCCCTGGCATCGGTTGCACAGGTTTCGTTTGGAGAACCTGCGAAAATCAACAACGACTGGCGCTTTACCCTCGACAATCCCGAGGATGCCCAGAATCCTGAGTTCAACGACCGCAGGTGGCAGCGGGTTACCCTTCCGCACGACTGGAGTGTCAAAGGTTTTTTGAGTCCTTCGCTGGCCAGCGCCACCGGTTATTTGCCGGGAGGAATAGGTTGGTACCGTAAATCGCTGGAAGTACCGGCATCGGCTCAGGGTAAAAAGGTGTATCTGTATTTCGAAGGAGTTTACAACCGGAGCGAGGTGTTTGTGAATGGCCGGTCGCTGGGCAAGCGTCCGAACGGTTATGTGTCGTTTATGTACGATGCGACACCGCATATCCGTTATGGAGAAGGCAATACGGTGGCGGTAAAGGTGGATCACAGCCAATCGGCCGATTCGCGCTGGTACACCGGATCGGGAATATACCGCGATGTATATGTGGTGTATGCCGATCCCTTACACATTGCCCAGTGGGGAGTGTATGCCGTACCCGAGGTGGATGCACGCGGCAATGCGGCCCTGAAGGTCGAGGTAGAGCTTACCAATGGTAATGAGGGGAATGCCACCGTTCAGATCGTAAACGAATTGAAAGATCCTTCGGGTAAGGTGGTGGCTACGGCAAAACAAAATCTCAAGGTTGCCGCTAAGGCCAATCAGACGGCGGTGGTTCGTTTGAAAGTAAAGAATCCGGTGCTCTGGAGTCTCGATACTCCTGCCTTGTATTCGCTTACCACCAAGGTATTACATCAGGGTAAAGTGATCGATGCCACTACCACGCGTACCGGTATCCGGAAGTTTACCTTCGATCCCGACAAGGGTTTTGCGCTCAATGGGAAATGGATGAAGATGAAAGGGGTATGTTTGCATCACGATTCGGGTGTGCTGGGTGCCGAGGTGTACGAGGAAGTGTGGCGCCGGCGTTTGCTGGCCCTGAAAGAGCTGGGAGTGAATGCGATTCGTACGAGCCATAATCCGCAGGCTCCGAATATGTATGCATTGTGCGATGAGTTGGGATTGCTGGTGATGAACGAAGCCTTCGACGAATGGGAATTCCCGAAACGGAAGTGGCTGGTAGGCTGGAACGTGGGTACTCCGGGTTTTCAGGGCTCTTACGATTTTTTTGAAGAGTGGGGCGAAAAGGATCTGGAGGATATGGTGAAGCGCGACCGGAATCATGTGTCGGTTTTCTCCTGGAGTATTGGTAATGAAGTGGATTATCCCAACGATCCGTATTCGCATCCGGTATTGGGCGGAGCCAACGTGCCCGGATTTACCCAGGCCATTTACGGAGGTTATCAGCCCGATGCTCCCGATGCCAAACGCCTGGGAGCTATTGCCAAGCGCCTGGCTGCGGTGGTTCGTAAATTCGATCCTTCGCGTCCGGTGACTGCCGGCCTGGCGGGTGTGGCCATGTCGAACGAAACCGAGTATCCGGCTGCACTGGATATTGCCGGTTACAATTACACCGAAAGCATGTACGATTCGGATCACAAGAAATACCCCGGCCGGGTGATTTACGGCAGCGAAAACCGTCACGATATGCAGGCATGGAAAGATGTGCGCGACCGGGAGTTTATTTTCGGCCAGTTCCTGTGGACCGGTATCGATTACCTGGGTGAATCGGGACGGTGGCCATCGCGTGGTTTTTATTCCGGGCTGGTCGATTTTGCCGGATTTGTAAAACCCCGCGGAGAATTCCGCCGTGCGCTCTGGTCGGATCAACCGGTGGCTTATATCGGAACGTATCCTTCCTCTGATCAGGTGTCGATGGATGCCTGGCCCAACTGGAACTACGAAGCCGGCCGGAAAGTGCGTGTGGTGGTGTATACCAATGCTGCTGCTGCCCGCTTGCTGCTGAACGGAAAAGAAGTGGGAGAGCTGAAGCCTTACGACGATACTACCGGTATTATACATTGGGATATTCCGTTCGAAGCGGGTAAGCTGGAGGTGGTAGGTGTGGATAAAGCCGGTAAGGAACTGGTGCGTCATGCAATTCAGTCGTCGGACCGTCCGCATGCAATTACCGTATGTCCCGAAAGCACTGAAGTAAAGACAGGTGAAACGGTTGCACAGATTATTGTTCAGATTCGCGACGAGAAAGGCTTGCCGGTATTCCTGGCCGATAACGAGTTGCGTTGCAGCATCCATGGTCCTGGCCGTTTGATGGGATTGGAATCGGGCAATAACGAGGATATGTCGATTTATACCGATGCGGTTCATCGCGTTCATCATGGTAAAATGATTGCCTATATAAGGGTGCTCGATCGCACGCAGCCTATAAAGGTGAGCTTTACTTCGCCCTTTCTCAAGTCGGCCGAAGTAACCCTGAAGATAGCCGATTAAACGGAGCGTCCTTCCTTTTTAGGGTGTTTCCGGACCGCCGGCCGGCTCTTTTTGAACAAATAGCTACTATTTTCGGACAATATCGGCAGTAGATATTCGAAAATGGTAGCTATTTTTGTATCCGAACATTTTTTCAACGACAGAGCATGCAAAAAACACTTCTTTTATCGGCTGCGGCATGTGCCGCCCTGGCGGTTCAGGCTGCCGCGAAACCGAATATTATTGTTATTCTGGCCGACGATCTGGGCTATGGCGATGTCAGTGCTCAGGGATCTGCCACCATCCATACTCCGAATTTCGACCGTCTGGCCAATGGTGGGGTACGTTTTACGCAAGGTTATGCCACCTCGGCCACCTCTACTCCGAGCCGGTATGCGTTGTTCACCGGGATGTACCCGTGGAAGAATAAGGATGCCGCCATATTGCCCGGCGACGCTCCGCTTCTTATTAAGGAATCGGAATTTACCTTGCCCAGGATGTTGCAGAAAGCGGGTTATACCACTGCCGCCATTGGTAAATGGCATTTAGGTATGGGTACTGCCGATAAGAATTGGAACGAAGAGATTAAGCCGGGCGCGCGGGAAATAGGGTTCGATTATTCGAATCTTATTGCAGCCACCAACGATCGTACGCCTACGGTGTATGTGGAGAATGGCCGGGTGGTGGGACTCGATCCGGCGGATCCGTTGCTGGTGAGTTATACCGCGAACTTTCCGGGCGAACCCACGGGGATGAGTCATCCGCAGTTGCTGAAAATGCATCCGGCTAAAAATCAGGGGCACAATCATTCGATTCGGAATGGAATTTCACGTATCGGGTATCAGAAGGGGGGAAAAAGTGCGATGTGGACCGACGAGGATATGGCCGACTACTTTACCGAGCTGGCGAAAGAGTTTATTTCAGGGCAGGCCGGTAAGCCTTTTTTTCTGTATTTTGGGTTACACCAGCCGCATGTGCCCCGTACGCCGCACGCCCGCTTCGTGGGAGCGAGTGGGATGGGCCCCCGCGGCGATGCTATCGTGGAGGCCGACTGGAGCGTAGGCGAGATTATCAATCACCTGGAAGCAAACGGGTTGCTCGAGAATACCCTGGTGATTTTCTCGAGCGATAACGGGCCGGTACTCAACGATGGGTATGAGGACGATGCAGTTGAAAAGTTGGGGGATCATAAGCCGGCCGGCGATTTGCGGGGCGGGAAATATAGTTTGTACGAAGCCGGAACCCGGGTGCCGTTTTTCGTATATTGGAAAGGCAAAATCAAACCGGCGGTATCCGATGCCCTGGTTACCCAGTTGGATATCATGGGATCGGTAGCTTCGCTGGTTGGCCAGCCGCTTCCTGTCGGTCTCGATACCCGCGATTACCTGAAGGTGTTTACGGGGAAATCGAAAAAAGGGCGTGAGGCCATTATCCTCGAAGCCCAGGGCCGGGTGGCCCTGCGCAGCGGCGATTGGGTATATATCCCGGCTTACAAGGGTGCCGAACGCAATATCACGCAAAACGAACTGGGGAATTTACCGAAGGGAGGTTTGTTCAACCTGAGGAAAGATCGATCGCAGCTCGACAATCGGATAGAAAAAGAGCCTGCAAGGGCGGCCCGGATGCAGCAATTGTTTAAAGAGATGATAAAAGGATATGCTGCACAACGGAGCGAAGTGCCTGTTTCGGCCGATTGAAACGAAAAAAGCGTTATCTTTGCAGCTAAGATTTACGTGAATGGGAAAAACCGTACTTTTCAATCCGCTGTCGATGCCTACCTATGTGATGGCAAAACCGGTGGGTTCCATATGCAATCTCAATTGCAGCTATTGCTATTACCTGGAGAAGGAAAACCTCTATGCCAACCGGAAATCGCTGCAAATGAGCGATGCAACGCTCGAGGCATACGTTAAAAGCTATATTGAGGCGCAACCGGTCCCCGAGGTACTGTTTACCTGGCACGGGGGAGAGACCTTGCTGCGCGATCTTTCGTTCTACAAGCGGGTGCTCGAACTGCAGCGGAAATACGGCCGGGGACGGCAAATCGATAATAGCCTGCAAACCAACGGTACCTTACTCAACGACGATTGGTGCCGGTTTTTCAAGGACAATAATTTTCTGATCGGGATTTCGATCGACGGTCCGGAACATTGCCATGACGTGTACCGTAAAAACAAAGGAGGCCGGGGGACCTTCAAACAGGTGATGCGAGGCATCGAGTTGCTGCAGAAGCACCAGGTGGAGTTCAATACCTTGTCGGTTATCAACAATTACAATGTCGATTTTCCGTTGGAAATTTATCACTTCTTCAAGGAAATCGGTAGCCGGTATATGCAATTTTCGCCTATCGTGGAACGCATCCGGATAAAAGATGCGCCTTCGGGGCTCAAGCTGATGGCGCCCGGCGACGGCGATGATTATATGATTGCACCCTGGACGGTGGATGCACGGAAGTTTGGAAAGTTCTATATCGAAATTTTCGACGAATGGGTACGCAACGATGTAGGTACGTATTTTATTCAGATTTTCGATTCGACCCTGGCCAATACGGTGGGTGAACAGCCCGGCAGTTGTATTTATGCCGAAACCTGCGGACATGCTTCGGTGATGGAATTCAACGGCGATGTATATGCCTGCGACCACTATGTGTTTCCGGAATACAAACTGGGTAATGTAAAGCAGAAAACCATTTTCGAGATGATGTTTTCGGAAGAGCAAAAACGTTTCGGGGCCGATAAACGCGATACCTTACCTACCCAGTGCCGTGAATGTGAGTTTTTGAAACTTTGCAATGGCGAATGTCCGAAAAACCGGATCATCAACACTTCCACCGGCGAACCGGGTTTAAATTACCTCTGTACCGGTTTCAAGATGTATTACCGGCATGTGAAACCCTATATGGAATTCATGGCCAATGAACTGCATTTTCAGCGGCCGCCTGCCAATGTGATGTATTGGGCGAAGAGCCGGGAGCCAAGAAGTAAAAATCAGGAATAAAGCGTCAAGAATCATGATACAAAAAATAATTTCGATACCCTTTTCAATTTTGGCATATCTGCTGTTTATCTTCTACCTCTGTGTGTTTCATGTGATACAGGTGGTAGCTTTACGGCTATTTGGTTACGAAGCTCATAAAAAAAGTGTCGATGGCCTGAATTTCTTTTTATTAAGTGTAATCTATGTGCTGTTTTCCACGGCGCGAATACGTTTTAAAAGCGAATTACCTCAAGGTAAACCGATGATTTTCGTAGCCAATCACCAAGGCATTTTCGATATTATGACGATGGGATGGTTTCTTCGGAAGTATCATCCAAAGTATGTTAGTAAAATTGAATTAGGTAAAAACATACCCAGCGTTTCGTTTAATTTACGCAACGGTCATTCGGTGCTTATCGATCGCAAGGATCCTCGTCAGGCCCTGCCGGCTTTGAAGAAAATGGGCGAATATATCCAGTCGACCGGCCATTCGGTGGTGATTTATCCCGAAGGTACCCGTTCGCGCGACGGCCGTCCGGGAACTTTTGCCAACAACGGTTTGAAAATTCTGTGCAAATACGCCCCCGATGCCTTGGTTGTTCCCATCACCATCAACAATTCGTGGCGCATCTTCCGTTACGGCGGTTTCCCTTTCGGTATGGGCAACCGTATCAGTCTTACCGTACACGAACCGCTGGCCGTAAAGGAGTATGAATTCAACGAGCTGTTCGAGAAAACGGAACAAGCCATCGTGAACGATATAAGGCTTATGAGTTAAAACCGGGGCAGAACTTGCATGCCGGGGACCGATTTTCCCGGGAGCGCGATATGCCTTGCCGGGCCGGATGTGGAGGGGTATTCCCTCCGGTAAGGCCGGACGGGTGTCAGCAGTTTTTCTTGTATTTATCGTGCAATCCTACTCCCTGCAGAATCATCGGAGCGATTTTTTCGACCCTGGACAGTTTTGTTGCCTCTTGTTTGGCTTCGGCCACATACAGGCAATATTCCTTTTGTTTTCCGGAGGTTAATCCGGCGAAAGCCGATTGTAAGTCAGGGTCCGATGCCAAGGCGGTTGCCAGCGGTTCGGGGATTTCGACCGGCTGATGTTTTTCGGGCGCCAGTTTCAGCCCTTTTTTCTCCACTTCCACGGCTTCGCGTACATACTCCAGAATTTTGGCTTCATCGATCTGGTCGATGGAAGTGAAGCGCCACTGCCGGAGCGATTTGGTTTTGCCTTCGGAAGCGGTTACGAGCACTTTATAAGGATCGGACAGAAACACACCGTTGTAGAACCAAATAGATACGAAGTTTTTAAAACCGCCATAGCTCACCACATTTTTTCCATTGTAGGTAAACACTTCGGCTCCCCATTTAATAGCTGCCGGAAGCCCGGTTTTAGCGAGAATTTCGGCAATACGTACCAATTCCTCGGCCCATTGTGGGTTATCTTGAATCATACTGTAGTTTTTTTGATGATAGACGACCAAAGGTAAGCTTTTTGCTCAAACCGGGAAAGCAATGTCCAAAAGAAAGTTGCAAAATTGGTAATTGAACGAAATCTGATCGTTTTTGATTAAAAAGTTAACCGGCTAAACTGTATATTTGTGAAATTAAATTTTTTAGCACTCATGATCATGAAAATTGTATTCGTTCTTTTTGTATCGCTGTTGTCGGTAGCTTGCCAAACCAATGCTTCGCGGGAAGTTGAATTGCAGAATCCGGTTATTCCGGGTTATTTTGCCGATCCATCGGTGGTGGAGTTTGAAGGAAAGTATTATATGTACGCCACAGCCGATCCCTGGGGAGGCGATTTCTTATCGTGCTGGATGTCCGACGATTTTCAAAACTGGACCTTCAACAAACTGAACTGGCCCACCAAAGCAGCCTGTACTTCGCCCTTGTCCAACGAAAACAATGTGTGGGCGCCTTCGGTAGTTCGCCATGGCGATTCATTTTACATGTATGTTTCGGTTGGTTCCGAAATTTGGGCCGGGAAAGCTTCTCACCCGCTCGGCCCGTGGGAAAATATGCTGGGCGACCGCCCGTTGGTGCCGTTTGATACTACCCGGTATACTCATGAAATTGATGCGGAGGCCTTTATCGATGAGGATGGAAAGGCCTATCTCTACTGGGGTTCGGGCTGGGGCTGGATCAACGGTCGCTGTTGGGTGGCCGAATTGAATCCCGATATGGCTTCGTTTGCTACCGAACGGAAGGAAATAACGCCGGAGCGGTATTTCGAAGGACCCTGGATGATTAAACACGAAGGCACGTATTACCTGACTTATTCGGAAGGAAAAACCATTGAGGATTCGTACGAAGTGCGTTATGCTACCAGCGATTCGCCCTTCGGGCCTTTTACGCAGGGGGCCAATAGTCCCATTCTGACCAAGGATAGCAGTTTGCAGGTGTACGGTCCCGGACATCATACCATCGTACAACTACAGGGGCAGCATTTTATCCTGTATCATAAGCACCGGTTACCTTTTGAGCCGGGCACGGCTTTCCGTCAAATCAGTATGAATCCGCTGCATTTCGATGCAAAGGCAAAGCAAATCAAGAACATTGTGCCGGAGCTGAGCGTGAAAATCGCGGTGCCGGGTGGCGCTGACGCCCGGCCGGTTCATGTGCGCCCCGCGACGGTTACGGCGAGCTCTTCGGCCCAGGCTTATACCCAGCCTGCAAACGTTGCCGACCGGCACTACGGAACCTTGTGGCAGCCGGCAGCCGGCGATGCTGCGCCCGGACTGACTGCCGTTTTTGCTGAGTTGCAGTTGCCCGCCACCTTGGAGCTCCGGTTCGAATACCCCTGGAAACGTTATTATTTCCGTGTCGAAACTTCGGAAGATGGCGCCGGCTGGAAAGCAGAAGCCGACTATACGACGGTGGGCGCCGAAGGCTCGCCGGTAAGGGTGGAACTTAACAACAACTTTAAATACCTGCGGCTTACATTTACACCGCATACCGATGCTGCGGTTCCGGCTTTATTTGAAATATATACTGTGGCGAACCGGTAATACCAACGCCCGATTTACACACTACGCACCGCCCGGTTATGAAAAAGGTCATAGCCGGGCGGTGCTCGTGTTGACCCCGGCACAAAGCGCCCGCCGGCATAGCACCCACTCTTTTGACTATATTTTCTCCCTTTGTCTGTCCTTATTTGCTTACATTTGCAACGAAATTAACGCTTCCAGTATGATCAGAATTTATTCCTTATTTCTTGCAGTGCTGATGCTGAATGTTTTGTCGGCTCAGACTTCTACTACCTACGAAGGCACACAACTGACTCCCAAAGGAGCTTGGTGCTGGTTTGCCGATCCACGTGCTCTCCATCATCAGAATGAGGCCGGCACCATCAATTCTTCCTATATCGGCTATATCGATGTACACGGAAATATTAAAGCCAGCCAGATCGACTTTCTCACAGGTAAAACCCACGAAGTACTTATCCGGTCGTATTTTCAACCCGACGATCACAACAATCCCACTTTTCTTATCTTGCCCGACGACCGGGTCATGATTTTCTATTCGCGACACACCGACGAAGCCTGCTTTTATTACCGCATCTCGCAACAACCCGGCGATATCACTACCCTGGGGCCCGAAATCCGGCTGGCAACGAGTCATAACACCACTTATCCCTCGCCCTTCATCCTCGCCGACGACCCTACCGGGATTTACCTCGCCTGGCGCGGTATCAACTGGCATCCCACCATCGCACGCCTTTCGATGCCCGACGCCAACGACCGGGTGCAGTTTACCTGGGGCCCCCACCAGATGGTACAGTCGACAGCTGCCCGCCCTTATGCCAAGTACACTTCCAACGGAAAAGATAAAATCTTTATGACCTATACTACCGGTCATCCCGATAACGAAAATCCCAACTACGTGTATTTTAACGCGATCGATGTCAAAACCAAACAACTTCAGGATGTCAGGGGGAAAACTCTTTCGACCATCGGTAGCGCTATTCATCATGTAAGCGCTAGCTCTTCGTATGTAAGCGCGAATCCCGATGCGGTAGTCGAAAATTCGTCGTATCGCAACTGGGTGTGGCAAACCACTGTCGATCCCCAGGGACGGCCGGCGATTGCCATCGTACGCATCAGCGCCGATAAGTCGTCGCATCATTATTATTATGCCCGGTGGACAGGCTCGGCGTGGCAGCGCACTTTCGTGGCCGACGGCGGCGGCAAGTTCCATCAGACCAGTGGGTTGGAGCTTTGTTATAGCGGCGGTATGGCCATCGACGACAGCAATCCTTCGATTGTCTACTGTTCGCAACCGGTTGCCGGACACTACGGAACGAAATACGAAATCGTGAAATACCAACTGGATGATGCAGGTAAAGTGGCTTCGTCGGAAGCCATCACCCGCAATTCACGCCTCAACAACAGCCGGCCGTATATCGTGCAAAATGCAGGGACCTCGCCCCTGAAACTGAGCTGGATGAATGGGAATTACTACGACTGGATCGTCAGTTCCTCGCGTCCGCAAGGCTATCCTACCGCCATTCATATCGATTATCGGCTTCCAGAGCAGGCGACCGATACCACGCGTGGGCTGGTGAGCCACGAGCGCTTTACAGATCAGTTAATGGACGGTGCGCTGGAGAATAAAAACGGCGTGTTGATTAGTGCGCCCGACCGGTTTACTTCCATCGATTACCAACAGGCCCTCCCCGTATTTTCGGTTTCTGTTTCACAGGCTGTATACGAAGGCGATTACCAGGGCGTGCTGCTTCAGATCAACGATATGGTCGTGGGGCTCGACGGGCCGACCCTCAAGCCTTATGTGAAAAAAGGTACCCGACAGTGGAACAGCTCCAATGTGCTGGGAACTTCGGATGTGTGGCAAACCCAATCGCGCGGAACCAGCGGTGCATGGTATACGCCAACCAAATTGAAGTTTTTTAATCTCACGGTAACCTATGCCGACGGATGGCTGACCACTTTCCGCGACGGACTGATCGATCAGAAAATGGAAATCCCGGACCTGGCGCTGTCGTCGCTTACGCTGGGAGGGTTTACCGGTTGGATCGAGGATCTCCGGGTGTATAACCGGGCATTGCTTCAGGACGAGATTAAGCAGCTCGCTGCCGTCAGCAGCAGGTATGTGTTGAATCCGGTTTTGCTGACCGATATCGAATTGAATCAATTGAAAGTGCCGGCTGCTGTAACCACCGATATCGTTTTGCCTGCAAGAACTTCGTCGGGCTCTACCGTCGGTTGGACCTCTTCGGATTCCAATGTGTTGCCTGTGAGCGGATTGGTCGGTTTTCCTGCCGAGCCTACAGTGGTCACACTTACGGCAACCCTCAATTCGGTGTCGAAGGTGTTTAACGTGATGGTGATGCCGCGCGATATCAGGGCCAATCGTATTGTGGATTACCGCTTCGAAACGGCTGATGTGTTTACCGAAGGGAATCAACGCATGCTACGCGACGCATCGGGCAATGAAAATCATGCGCGCCTGATGGGAAGTGCTGCGGTCGACGGAACGCTCGATTTAAGGTCCAATGCGGCGACTGCATTTTCGACCAATGGCTATGCACTGGCTCCTGCAGGTTTACTCCGGAACTTGCGCAGTGCTTCTTTCCTGATGAAAGTGAAAGCAGCCGCATTTACAAAACAACCGCGTCTTTTCGATTTCGGATCGGGAAGCGGAAATAGTGTTTTTTTAAGAGGAAATGCTTTCTCGGCCGGTTATAAATACAATGGCGCTGCCACCACGCTTATGAATGCGTCGACACAATTGCCTGTCGACCAGGAGCTGAAAGTGGCGATGACCTACGATGCCCGCAGCAAAACCACACGCGTATACCTTAACGGACAAGCGGTGGTAAGCGGTACTTCGATTGCGTACGAGCCCTGGCAACTCACCACCATAGCACCCGATGAGCGTAATTATATCGGACGCACCCAATGGTGGGATAGCTCCGTCGCAGCCGATAATATCGATTTTCAGGGCACCATCGACGATTTCTTAGTATACGATATCGCCCTTACTGCCGACGAAATCATTCAGGTTCAGGAACATCCGAATCAGCTTCAATCTGCTTCCTACGGCTTGCAGTTTGAAAACCCGGTGAGGGCCGACCGGCCGGTAACGATTCATCTGCCGGAAAATAATTCCATCCTGCAACTGTATACTTCGGGCGGAAAGCTGCTGGCGAGTTACAGCGCTGCTACCACAGTGTTCGAACTACCGGGGATCGCCCACCGGGGAATTTATTTTTTAAGGCTGAAGAATGCAACACGTTCGGCCAGTTATAAATTAATGGTGATTTAATGAAGATGCGAACTACATTTCTTCTCGCTTTACTGGTTTCAGCCGGTACTGTTTTCGGTCAGCAACTCCTGCTGCATTACGCCCTGACCACCGAGCGGCCTGGAGCCCGGCAGGTGGACGATCAACTAGGCGGCTTTACAGGGCAATTGCGTAATTCAGCCGTCGTTTCAATGGTAAATGATGTTCCGGTTATCGATTTGGGAGCGTCCAACGGCTATGTCGACATGGGAGCTCCAACCGGTAATCTGATTGCTGCCCTGGCCGATTTCACCATCGCCACTCAGCTTTATATTCCCGAATCGTCGTCGATTGGCGGCAATGGAAATTTCGTGTGGACCTTTGCCAATTCCACCAATATGGCATCGACGGCCAATGGTAATATGTTTTTCACCGCCAATGCCACCCGTTTTGCTATCTCACGTACGCATTATTCGGCCGAACAAACGGTGCGGCAGGGTTCCGAGTTACCCAAAGGGTATTGGATTCAACTTAGCTATACCCAGTCGAATTCGGTGGGACGGATTTATATCGATGGCGTGTTGGTAGCATCGTCGGCCATTTCTATTCCGCCTTCGGCGCTGGGCGCTACGGCTTATAATTTCATCGGGCGTTCGTGTTATTCGGGCGATGCGTATCTGAAAGGGGCTTTGTTGCGCGATTTTCGCATCTACGACGGTGCGTTGAATAGCGTGGAGATTGCACAGCTGGCCGAGCTGGTATACCCGATGAACCGGGAGTTGTACCAGGCTGCTTTAAACGAAGCCGTGCAGGCGTTGGTGTTGCCTGGAACCGTATCGGCCGATTTCAGATTGCCGCTCACTGCTGCCGGAGGTGTTTCGATCGCCTGGATCAGCAACCGGCCGGATGTAATATCGTCCGAAGGTTTTGTGAATCGTCCTGCCTACGGGTCTCAGCCGGCCGAAGTAGAATTGGTGGCCCGGCTTACCTACCGCGGATTACAGGCCGAAAAATCGATGCAGGTGGTGGTGCTTCCTGCTTTATCCGATGATGAAAGCGTGCTTCGCGATGCTGCTGCTACCAGTTTGCCCCTGGAAGCGCGCATGGTTTATCATCAATTAAACTTGCCCTTCAGTGCGCCCGAAGGTTCGCGCATCAGCTGGAAATCGGGAAGCCCTGATTTTATCAACGATGCGGGTAAAGTGGTGAAACTGGCTGCGGGCAATAAGCTTCCGGTGCAGCTTACGGCGACTTTTAAGAAAGGGAAAGCCGAAACTGCGCGAACTTTCACGGCTTATGTGGCTCCCCGCGATGAACGCGAAGCCTATCTTTTTGCCTATTTTACCGGAAATTCGCAGTCGCAGGAGCAGGTGCGCTATGCAATCAGTGCCGATGGACTCAGCTATACGCCGCTCAACGGGGGAAATCCGGTGATCGGTTCCGATACTATAGCCCTCAAAAAAGCTGTCCGCGATCCGCACATCCTCCGGGGTGCCGATGGGAAAACCTTTTATATGGTACTTACCGATATGCGTTCGGCCGAAGGCTGGAGCAGTAATCGCGGATTGGTGATGCTCCGGTCGACCGATCTGGTGAACTGGCAGCATGCACGGGTGCATTTCCCGACCCGATGGCCCGAAACCTGGAACAATGTGACACGGGTGTGGGCCCCGCAAACCATTTACGATGCCGAAGCCGGGAAGTACCTGGTGTATTTTTCGTTGCTGAGTAACGACGGAAGGGCGACCTACGATCGTATCTATTATTGTTATGCTAATGACGATTTTACCGACCTGGAGGGAGAACCGCGCATTTTATTCGACCGGGGCACCTCAACCATCGACGGCGATATCGTGTTCAACGAAGCCGATAGTCTTTACCATCTTTTCTTTAAAAACGAGAGCCTTGGAGGAATAAGTAAAGTGACTTCGACGCGACTGACCGCTGCTGCCGGACAATCCGACGGAGCGCAGTGGAGTACCCCTTCGGCCAGGTTGCAGCCCACCAACAAGGCGGTGGAAGGTGCCGGCGTTTTCAGGAGAATAAATACCGACGAATGGGTGCTGATGTACGATTGTTACACGAGCGGACATTACCAGTTTACCTCATCGCGCGATTTGCTCCGTTTTTCGTTCCTGAAGGACGATTATTCCATCGCCGCCCGCCATGGTACTACGATTACTCTGACCCGCGACGAAGTTGCGACTTTGCTTCGCCGCTTCCCGCTCGATGGATTGTCGCCCGATCCGCAGGGCTCGCGTAATCCGCAGGTACGGCAGGAAAGAGTAACGATAAATACTTCGGCACGAACTGTATACCTGCCGGTTGCCTACGGGACCGATCTGACCGCTTTTGACCCGATGTTGTACGCAGCACCCGGAGCACTTATTGTACCTGCCGGCGAACAGGATTTCAGCAAAGGGGCGGTTACCTATATGTTGAATGCGGGCGGAACTACAGTTAGTTACCGGGTGACGGCGGCGGTGGAGTCCAATCCGGTACTCGAAGGCGACCGCGCGGAACCTGATGTGTTGTTTTCACGGAAAACCAATCGTTTTTACCTGTATTCGGTAGCCGGTGGCGGGATTGAGGTAGCTTCGTCGGTCGATTTGGTGAATTGGATCAACGAAGGTAAAATTCTTGAATCGCCGGTGGTCGTGAGCTCTCCTTCGGTGGTGGAGCATTTTGATGCGACGCAGGCAAGCTGGCGTTACTATTTGTATTACATTGCCGAAACCGACGGGAAGAGAATCGCGATGGCGGTGGGCGATCATCCGACGGGAGAGTTTGTGAAGAGTGCCGGGATATTGGAAATAGCTGCAGGCAATCCGTCCGCAACTCCGTCGAGCCTTCCTGCGACTTCTCCCGTAAGCGTAACCGCCTTTACCGATTCATTATCCAACATCACCTATCTGTACTGGAACGATGCGGCATTGTGGGGCGTGGCGCTGCAGCCCGATTTCCGGACTCCTGCCGGTGAGCCGGTGCGGCTGGCCGATGAAGCATCCGCCGGAATAGAAGTGTTTTCGCGCGAAGGAAAGTATTATTTTATGCGTACTGCACCTGCCGCCCGGCTGGTTTACAGTGAAGGCGCTTCACCCCTTGCTCCGCTAGGCTCTTCATCGATAGTACTGCAGCTGGAAACTACGGCACAGGCGCATCCGTCGGTCATTCGTGTGCCGGGCACCGGCGATTGGTACGTAGCCTTTCAGCGTAACGCGGCTTCAGGCATCGGTTTTGAAAAAATGAATTTTGACGCTGGTGGAATCATACTGCCGGTTACTCCGACCTATACGGGAATCGAAGCAGTCGCCGTTTCCGAAGATCTGGTCAATGCAATTGAAAATCCCATTTTCAAAGCAATCAATTTACCCGACGGATGGTATAATCTACAAGGGCAGAAAATCGATAAAGCAAATCGAATGAAAGGCGCTGTATATATAAAGGTAAGCGGAGGAAAAGCCGTGAAAGAACTGAGGTGGTAAAGAAGAGCGATGCCGGCGGGAGTCTCCGTCACACTTCAATATCGTCTAAAGTAGCAACCTTAAACTCAAATCCTGTTGCCTTCAGCCGGCGTGAACTCACCCGGCTGCCATCGGTAACGATTACCGCCATTTCGCCTAACAGCAACCTCAGCATAAAAGCCGGCACGGGAGGAAAAAGGAAGGGCTTACCCAATTTGCGGGCGAGTGTCCTCATCAGTTCCCGGTTGGTAATATGTTCCGGTGCAACCGCGTTCCAGGCGCCGCTCATCGATTCGTCGCAGATGGCCCGGAGGTATAGCCGGCATAAATCGTCGAGGTGAATCCAGGGCATATATTGCCGGCCGTTGCCCAGCGGTCCGCCCAGGCCCGATTTGATCGGCAGCAGCATTTTCTCGAGAGCCGGAGCCCCCTTGGCCAGCACTACTCCTGTACGCATTTTCACGGTACGTATGCCCGCCGATTGAAAACGATCGGCCGCTTTCTCCCATTGTACACATACATCGGCCAGGAAATCCCTGCCGGCAGGAGAATATTCGTCGTAAATGGTTTCGGTGGTAGCCGAACCGTAATATCCGGTAGCCGAAGCCGATACAAAGGCTTTCAGCGGAAGCTGTAATTGGCTTACTTTGGCAAGGAGCAGCTCTGCCGTAAGCGTACGGCTTTCCAGGATATCCTTTTTACGCCGGGCAGTCCAGCGTCCGTTACCAATACTGCTTCCCGCCAGATGAATAATATATTCGACGCCTTCAAAAGCACGGTCATCCGCCTCCTTCGCCGCCGGGTTCCAGAGGAAGTAACCTTCCTGCACCGCCAGCTCGCGACGGGTAGTAAGCCGGCGTACCGAAAAGCCGGCATCTTTTAATACACGCACCAGCGATTTCCCGACCAATCCGGTCGATCCGGTAAGCAAAACAGAACTCATATTCTTTTTCGTGATTAGTGTGGTTGCAAATGTACATTTTTTTGCAAAATTACCCAATTGCCCTTTGTGTTTTTCTAAAAAAGTATTACATTTGCAATCCGAAAATAAAACACTGACTTATGGTGTAATGGTAGCACTACAGATTCTGGATCTGTCTGTCTAGGTTCGAATCCTAGTAAGTCAACACTTGTGAACGCTGAAAATCTGTCAATAAGATTTTTAGCGTTTCTGTTTTGTAGCGTTGGCACTCCATACTACCTGCGGTATATCGTCGACGGCGCCGACTGAGCCTTCGGATAAACCGTAACATCGGCAATCGTTACCCTTTCCGGCACATTAACCACATAGGCGATCAAATCAGCAATATCTTCGGCAATAAGCGGTTCGTAGCCCTCGTACACTTTTTTAGCCCGTTCCTTGTCGCCTTTAAACCGTACTTCCGAGAATTCTGTTTCTACCGCTCCCGGAGCTATGTTCGTAACTTTGATTCCCTGTTCGGTCAAATCGAGCCTCATGCCTTCGCTGATGGCTTCCACCGCCTTTTTGGAGGCACAATACACCACGCCGTTGGCATAGGTTTGTTTGCCGGCCACCGAACTGAGATTGATAATATGCCCTTTTTTCCGTTCAATCATTCCGGGGATAATCGCCCGGGAAACATACAACAACCCTTTTACATTTCCATCCATCATCGCATCCCAATCGTCGGTATCGCCTGTTTGGATAGGCGATAATCCATGTGCATTTCCCGCACTATTCACCAAAACAGCAATATTTTTCCATTCCTCCGGCAGTTTGCCGAGTTGAGACTCCACCTCCTTGCGGTCGCGTACATCGAAGGCCAGCGTGTACACCTGTGTGGTTAGCAGTTGTTTCAGTTCTTCCAACTTCTCGGTTCTGCGTCCGCACAGGATCAAATCATACCCGTTTTCAGCTAGTTTGAGAGCGGTTGCTCTGCCGATTCCGGAAGTGGCGCCGGTGATTAAAGCAATTTTTTTCATTTCTTACAAATTTAAATTCTGAGGTGGTTTACTTTTTATGTTTTATGGTTACTCAGTTCCAGCAATCGCTTGCCCGATCCGGTGAGGTTGTAAATTTTGTTCTAGGATATTGTTCCTCACGATTTTGATGGGAAACGATTCTGCCTGTTTTTAAGCTATGCAAATATAAACAAACTAATCGACGAATAGTGACAGCTTGCCTCAATTAATTCCACCAAGTTCGGACGCATATGATTTAAAAATATTATATTTGCAAGGTGTTAACAAGTACCAAAATCGAAATGCCATTCTTACAAAAATCAGCGTTGATCGTGTTTTTGATGAGTGTGTTGTTGTGTAACTATTCAGTATCACAGCACTATAGTTTCCGTTCGCTGACCATGGACGATGGTTTGTCCAATTTTGTGGTTACTTCTTTTTTCAAAGATTCGCGAGGGTTTATGTGGATAGGGACCGATAACTGTCTCGACCGGTTTGATGGTGTGACAATCCGTCATTTTCCCTTTCATCAGGGCGATATCAACCGTAAACGGGTCAAAAGTATTATCGAAAGTGCCGATAATCAGCTGTATGCCGGAAACGGCATGGGACTGTGGAGGGTGAATGAACAAGCCCGGCAGATGGAGCAGGTTTTCGCAAATGAGATCGATTGCGAAGTGCATGTTTTGTATCGTAAAGCAGGTGAGTCCGTTCTGTATATCGGAACCGAAAAAGGTCTTTTTTGGTGGGAGCCCGATAATCAATTACAGTTCTTGCCGCTTGATAAAAACGTGCTTTCTCAAACCAATGCTGTTACGGGAATTACTTCGGATAAGGAGGGTTTGCTATGGCTGGCTACTAAAAACGGATTGGTACGGTTGGATCCCCGGAATCTTCAAACGAAGGTGTTTTACAACGGGGCAACATCATCGTTTCATAAAATAACCCGTATTGCTACTACGTTGTACATGGGAACTTCAAACTCCGGTGTGCATACCTTTTCAATTGATAGCCAGAAATTTGGTAAAACGGTAGGGCTCGGTTCGGATATTATTACCGATTTGTCGTCCGATACGATCGACCGACTTTATGTAGCTACCGATGGCAATGGGGTTCATTTTATTTCGCACAGCGGGCAGCAGATCATTCAGTCGCTTCGTTATAATCCTCGCCAGCAGGATGGCATTCGCTCCAACTCTGTATATTCGTTGTTGGTGGATAAAGATGGAATTGTATGGATCGGTTTTTACCAGGCTGGCGTTGATTATAGTTTGTTTCAAAATCGGTTGTTCACCACCTATTCATTTCCTCCTTTTTTTGATTCCGCCGGATTACCCGTACGTTCTTTTTTTATTCGGAACAATGAGAAACTGATCGGTACGCGCGAAGGTTTGTACTACATCAACGAGCAACAGAACCTGGTTGCGAATTTCACCCGCAACGACCTTCGGTCCAATTTAGTGCTTTCGTTACATTACTATCACGGCGAATATTATATAGGAACCTACGGTGGTGGGGCGTCGGTGCTCAATCCCGCTAACCGAAAAGTAAGGCCGTTTCAGGCTGGTTTAGTGTTTGAGAAAGGCCATGTGTTCCATTTCGAAGAAGATAGAGATGGGAATTTGTGGATGGCCACTTCGGGAGGAGTGGTGCGATACTCGAAGCGCAACAACGAACTTACGGTATACGACAGTTCCAATTCGCCTCTTCCGGGCGGTAATGTGTTTTATATCTTTTTCGATAGCACGGGCAAGGGCTGGATTGCAACCGAAAAAGGCCTGTATATCTACGATCCGGTTACAAAAGCTATTCATGCGGATAAATTTCCTACCGGCTTTTTCAATAAAGAAATTATTAAACTCATTTACGAAGATACCGCCAATCGCCTGTTTTTTTGTCCGGATAAAGGAAATATTTGGGTATCGGATCTGCATATGCGCGAATTTTCACCCCTCGGTATGACCAACCGGTTTCAGGGACGTATTTTTCTTTCCGTTATTGAAGATGCCCGCCAGACCTATTGGTTCGGAAGCGATAACGGACTCATTTCGATGCAAGCCGATGAAGATGCTTATCATAGTTTTGGTTTTATGGATGGCATTCCTGATCCCGTTTTCAATACGGATGCTGCCTATCGTGACGAAGAGGGCCGGTTGTGGTTTGGTAATGCCAAAGGATTACTGTATGTTGATCCGGAACAGGTGAATACTGCAAAGCAGCAGTTTTATCCGATTCAGTTTACCGGATTACTTGTGAATGGGGAAGAAGCAAGCTCCGAGTTAATGCGTAGTTTGACTGGCAAAAAGACGGTCAGACTCAGTTATCTGCAGAATAATATAACCTTTCAATTTGTGAATCTTGTGTATTCACAGCCTTCAACCCTTGTTTACGAATATAAATTAGAAGGACACGACGCGGAATGGAAGCTTCTTTCGGGAGGCCAGCACGAGGTGAGGTATTCAAATTTGAACGCCGGGAATTATGTTTTTAAAGTTCGCGCAGAAGGGAATAAAGAGTCGGAAGCGGTATTGAACGTGCACATCCAATCGTTTTTTACCCTCACGTTCTGGTTGATTGCACTTGTGGTAGCAGTAGTACTCTATTTCTTTGCCTCTCAACTCTACAGGCTGTATAAACGGTTGATGAATAAAGTGATAAGTCTGAGCAGCGGCTCTTCGGCTGCAGCGGCCGAAAGAAACGAGGAAAAATACAAAAATCTGAAATTGGGTGACGACGAATGTAAACTTTTGTATGCCAATGTCGAGCAGTTGATGGCCGTTGCCAAACCGTTTATCAATCCCGAGTTGAAGCTGGCCGACCTGGCCAGCGCCCTGAATGTATCCTCCTCGGTGCTTTCGTATTTTTTCAATCAGTATTTGAATAAAAGTTATTATGATTTCGTCAACGAATACCGCATTGGTGAATTTAAACGAATTGTAAACGATACAGCCGATATTTCGCGCTACACCCTTTCTGCTTTAGCCGAGCAATGTGGATTCAGTTCGCGCGCTTCCTTTTTCCGTTCGTTTAAAAAACTGACAGGTATCACCCCCAACGAGTTTATCCGGAGTGTAGGTAAAAGTGCCATGTCGGGTGATTAACCGTGCCCGGCGCTTCTCAATCCGGAAATTTACCTTCCTGTATAGCGTACTTTTACCGTATGTTTAGTCGCAAAATAAAATGAGACTTTGTTTAACTGTCTGTTTTATAGCGATATAATTATTGTTTGTCTGTTTAAATGGGATGAGATTCATTTGAGCTCTTTTTTTATTGCCGGTCGGATCGGGTGCTCTACATTTGCGTAGAGAAACATTACCATCTGATACCACCTATGCATCGATTTGCACTACATATGTACGAGCATCTATCAGCCGACGGCATGATAGCAGCAGTCTATGCCGGGCAGTTGCCTTACATTCTCAATTTTATAAAAAAGAGAATTGATAATCCTGCCGATGCCGAAGACCTTGCGCAAGATGCATTTGTAAAGTTGCTTGAATACAAACAAATGATTCGTCCGGCAACGCTTCAATCCCTGGTGTTTACTATTGTCCGCAATCAAATTGCAGATTACAGGCGTCGGCATTTCCGTAGGCCGGAACTCTTGTGCGTTGATTACGGAGCTACGCTGCCTGCAGCCGAAACCGCAGATAGCCGCTTGCTTGTGCATGAATTGGCCGGGATGGAACGGGCGGTTGTAAAAGCAATGTCCGGTCGGCGGCGAGCGGTATACCGTCTGCATCGTTATGCCGAGCTGTCGGCTCATGATATTGCGGTTGAACTGAAGTTGAGCAAACGTACTGTCGAAAGTCATTTGCTTGCGGGACGTAAAATGGTAAGAACATTACTTCGACCCTGTATATAAACAAAATTGTTAACATTTAAATTTATAAGTATGAGGCAAATTAGACTGTATGTCGGAAAAGCACTTCGTCTGTTTTTTAATAGATTCCTAGTCTTTTCAGTTTTAGTTTTGACAACTAACGTAATGTATGCGCAGACTACAGTACGTGGAAAAGTAACCGACAACACAGGGCTCGGGATTATCGGGGCCAGTGTAGTGGTAAAAGGAACCTCCCATGGAACAGTAACCAATTTCAACGGAGAGTATGTTCTGTCGGTCAATCCGACCAATGCGACGCTTGTGGTGTCGTACGTAGGTTTTAAGTCGCAGGAGTTTGCACTTAATGGACGTACGGTAGCCAATTTCGTTCTTTCTGAAGATGCCGAATTGCTGGATGAAGTGGTAGTCGTAGGATATGGTACTCAAAAGAAAGTGAATGTGACCGGCTCTATTGCATCCGTCGATGCTAAGGCCTTTACAGATAAGGGAGCTGTGTCGAATCCTTTGCAAACCCTACAAGGGCAGATTGCCGGAATGACGGTTTCGCGTTCTTCTTCGTCGGCTCCGGGGCGGGAAGGATGGAGTTTTAATATTCGTGGAAATGCTTCGATCAATAACACGAGCACACTGGTTCTGATTGACGGGGTACCGGCCGGAATCAACGATATCAACCCCGACGACATTCAGAGTATGGATGTGTTAAAAGACGGAGCTGCTGCAATCTATGGCTCACGTGCTGCCGGCGGAGTAATTCTGATCACTACGAAGAGGGGGAAGGCCCAAAAGCCTAAGGTTACCTATCGGGGGAATGTTGATTATAAGATGTCGCGTTCGCAATATGAATGGATGAGTATGTCTCAATGGGCTCATTATGTTGAAGAAACATCGGCTAACGATAATAATATCGATGGCTCGACATTCCTTGGCGCTCATGGAGCATTCCCGTACAATATGTTACATGCCATGAAAACCATGGATCCGCGTTACATCAACACTGTACAGAATTACCGCGAAATGGGAGGGACAACCTCGGGAATCAACGACATCGGTTTTATGGATTACGACCTGGCAAAGGCAACCTGGGGAAATTATATCAATCACTCACATTCGATTCAGGTAGCAGGCGGCAGCGAAACGGCAACTTATAATCTATCGTTGGGTTACATGCACAATGGTTCGCCGTTGAAATGGGGCGACGATGAGTCGAAGCGCTACAATGTACGTCTCAATACCGATTTTAAAATCAATAAGTGGCTCGATATTGCCGCCAATATGGCTTACGAACGGAGGAATACGGTTTATCCTTCGTTACGTCCTTCTGAAATTAATGGAAATCCTCCGGGTTCACCGCTGCAGACCAAGACCGGACAAGCTTATGGCTGGGCCAATAATACCAATGCGCCGATGCGTGCGTTGCTGGGTGGAAGTACATTTCGAAATGTCAACAGTTTCACGATTAATCTTCAACCTACCGTTCGTTTGTCGAAGAATCTGAATTTTATCGGCCAGATTGCATTTAATCCCTGGGATACATTTGATAAAAACTACGAAAATCGCATTCAGTGGTACGATTACAATGATGTGCCTTATGCTACTCAGATCAGTCCATCGACCAACTGGATGCGCAGGGATGCCAAAACGGTTCTCAAAGAGAATTATCAGGGCTATTTTGAATATAAAAACACCATTGCTTCGGATCATGCGTTGGCAGTTATGCTCGGAGCCTCGTACGAAAAGGAACGTGCCGAGAGTTTTGGCGTGCGTTCCAATTCGTTATCGACCAGTGATATCCATTCTGTCGCTTCCACGCTTACCGATGCCAGTACAGTAACGCCGACCGATGCTATCAGTGTATGGGCATTGGGTTCGTATTTCTCTCGTATTAATTACGGATACCAGGATAAATACCTGATTGAAGTATTGGGTCGTTACGATGGGTCATCCCGGTTTCTCGAAGGGTATCGGTGGAAGCCGTTTTATGGAACTTCCATCGGCTGGAGAATGTCGGAGGAAACCTGGTTAAAAGATGCTGTGGTTTTTGATAACCTGAAAATCAGAGCTTCGTATGGTGAAGCCGGAAATCAAAACGGAATTGGCATTTACGATGGATACGCATTGATCAATAAAAATGTATCGTCGGGGGTGACGCATAATTTTCCGATTTTTGGTCCTGATGCCACTTCAGGTGCTGCGGTAACCCAAACCTTGACACAGGCCAATGTGGTAGCACTCGACCGGACCTGGGAAGTAATTAAAACCACGAATATCGGTATCGATTTCGCGGTGCTGAATAACCGTTTGAGCGGTAGCCTGGATTATTTCTGGAAACTTAACGACGGTATGTTGGTCAGCGTGGTCTATCCTACGGTATACGGAGCCACCGCCCCCAGTACTAATTCGGGCGAGATGCAGGTTCAGGGATGGGAAATAGCTTTCAACTGGAGAGACCGCATCGATCAGTTCCATTATTACCTGGGATTTAACCTGAGCGATAACTGGAACAAACTCACAAAAATGGAGAATGCTACGGTTAAAAATACCAATGCAATTACCAATACCCTTCTCGATTATCAAACCGGTACCTTCTGGGGTCTAGGGTGGGAGAAACTGATCGAAACTCAGGAAGAACTCAATGCTTATAAGGAAATGCTGGCTAATGCCGATGGAACGAAATTGCCCAGTTATACTACCGTGAATATTGGCGATGCAAAATACCGCGACCTCGACGGCGATGGTGATGTGGATTATGACGATCGTAAGTTGTTGGGAGATAATTCGCTGCGTTACAATTTCTCTTTTAATGCCGGTGGGGAATACAAAGGGTTTGATGTTTCGGTAGTCCTTCAAGGGGTAGGCAAATCTACTATCGTGCGCAATTCAGATAATGCCATCTCGGCACCCGGACGGAATACGTATCAAAATCAGGGGGCTACCTGGTGGGGACGAACCTGGAGTACGATAGGCGAAAATCAGGCGTACGCCAATGCTACCTTCGATTATTTCGGTGTTCAAACCCCTCCGGTGTTTCAAGCTGTGAATAAAGATCCCATGGCGGTTCCGCGGTGGAGTAAGACGCAACACAACTACAACTGGTTGTATTCTGATGCCTGGTATCGGACTCAAAACGGAGCTTATATGCGTCTGAAAAACCTTACTGTAGGTTATACCTTGCCTAAATCGATGACACAACGGCTCAGTGTCGAAAAGCTGCGGCTCAATTTCACCGGAACCGATTTGTTTGAGATTACCCGAACGGAGGATGGTTGGGATCCTGAAAACACATCACAGGATCCGTTTGGCGGAACGATCGGTTCGGTCGCTTATCCCTTTGCCCGTAGCTTTGCAGTAGGTGTAGATATTACTTTCTAACGAATCATTAAAAAATAACACAGTTATGAATACCATCAGACATTATATAACAGGTTTGCTTGCCTTACTGATTCTCACTGGTTGCGACGATATGCTTAATTTTTCGCCGGAACTGCAATTTACCGATGAGAATACCTGGACCAATGCCGAAGCTTTTGCGCAGGGTGCCAATAATTTTTATACTTTTCTGCCAAAAATTCAAGATGATAACTTTGCCTACCGTGATAACTTCTCCGATTTGCGTTTGGTGCAAAACAACATCAGTAATTCGACTTACACCATCCCCGAATCGGATGCAGCATACAATACTTACTATTCGAGGTTGCGTAATATTAACTATTTGATTCAGAATGCTAAAAAGTACAGTAAACCCGATGAAATAAAACAGTATGTTGCAGAAGCACATTTCTTCAGGGCCTATGTTTCGTTTCTGTTTTTCAGAGATTTCGGACCGGGTGCCATCGTAAAAGAGGTGTTGAATCCTTCTTCTCCGCAAGTAACTGCAGCCCGGGCCACTCGTCAGGAATTTGCCGATTTTATCATCGAAGATCTGGAGTACGCCATTGCTCTGGCAGCATTGCCCAAACAAGCAGATATTACTTCTTCATCGCAAAACGGTCGTATCACTATCGGAGCTGCACAAGCGTTGCTTTCGAGGGTTACACTGTTTGAAGGCACATGGCACAAGTATCATTCGGCCAATGGAACCAACGATGCCCGCGTCGTCGGCTTGTTGACAAAGTCGAAGAATGCATCGCTCGAAGTGATGAACGATAATTCTTACGAACTATTTTACAATTCACAAATGGGTAACGAAAGCTATCGTTATATGTTTATTCTGCAAAATTCAGTGCCCACCAATCCCTACGGAATTCTAAAATCGGCCAATAAGGAATATATTTTCCGAAACCGGTTCAATGAAGTTACCCGTCAGTCGAATACGAATATTGTGCATACCTTTCAGTCCTACGCCATGTCGCGTGCCTTTGTCGAAAGTTTTGAAGACATTAACGGTAATCTCACTTCACCCGATTATTCTACCGACTTATATAGTTACGTGAAGGATCGTGATCCACGGTTGGCCACGACGCAGGTTCCTCGTCTTTCGTATTTTTGGAACTATGCATCAAAACGGACTTCTCCTACCGATTTTTCACAAACGGCATACGAATCAATGACTATATTTAATACTACTGCGAATACGTATGCTTCACGCAAATATTCCATCGATTTCAGCCAACTGGTCACCGGCGATGGGTTTGATGTGCCTATTATCCGCTTAGCCGAAGTGTACCTGAATTATGCCGAAGCAGTATATGAACTCACAGGCACTATCTCACAAACAGAGCTCGATCTGTCGGTCAATAAAATCCGGATTCGTGCAGGAATGCCGATAAAAACTACCGCGACGCTGGATGATCTTCGCCGCGAACGTACCACGGAACTGTTTTTAGAAGGTTTCCGCTACGACGATATACGTCGTTGGAAGCAAGGCTCTCAGCTACTGGGGCGTGCTCTCGAGGGATTATATGTGGGAGCGGGTTCGCCGTTTGCCAAGGTGAGCGTGGCGGCTAAAGTGTACAATCCGGCAGCAACTCAGTGGGTGGCACTCCTGAAAGAGGATGCCCTCGATGCCCGTACGAAAACAGCAGCCAACCCCGATACCATCATGTGTTTGTGCGATCCGGCCGATGTGTTGAATTATTCGGAAGCACATACTATGCGTCGCTTTGTACGCGATGCAAACGGTGCGATTGTCATGGCGGGTGGAAATCCTACCTATACTTCAGGTTCCACAACCTATGTGAAATCGGATCCTCGTAACGCTCTTACGGCAGCTGACAACAATGGCCTGGTGTCGGACAAGGGTTTTTGGGTGCTGGAAAAAGCCGAAGAGCGTGTTTTCTCCGATAAGTATTATTTGCGGCCCATCCCTACCGCTCAGTTGGAGTTGAATCCGAACCTGGTTCAAAATCCTCACTGGAACGAATAAAACTAACCTTACACGATTCCAGCTTTCTGATACCAGAAAGCTGGAATTGCAACGCAATTAATTTACTAATCTTTTAAATATTGAATGGTATGAGAACAATTACTAAAAATGCAATTTTGATTGCTTCTGCTTCTTTGATTTTGGGTTCGTCGCTGCAGGCTCAATGGCGCTGGAATCCTAACGATTGGAAAACCTTGCATGAAAGTTCAGGGGCCACCACGCGTGTAAGTGAGGATAATAAAACATTTATCGTTACGCCTTACGCCCATAGTACAACCGATGCGACTGCTCGCCGCGGCGATATCCAGTTTACCAGGAATGTCGTTTTGTCCGAATCGGAACCTGTTGTTGCCGTATACATGCAATACAAGGACATCAACATGGTGTTGAACGACTGGAAATTCGATTATATCGTACAACAGCGAACTGCCATTGCTTACGATGAGGGCACTCAGGCCTATACGTGGGGTCCCAACGATTTTAGTTTTGGGGGCCGGAAGGACCGTATTAGTGCACTTCAGGGTGTGAGTGCCATGTGCTATACCAGCGATGGAGCCGATGATCTGTGGATATTCGACATGACGGCCGGAGCTCCTTTTGAAGATGCATGGTTAGGAAATGGTGATAGGAATGTTCCGTATGCTCCTACCTGGATAACTACCGAAGGACAGGGGGTTGGCGAGAAGCAGATGCGTTCGTGGCTGGGATTTGTATGTATTGGAAACGGAGCCGGTGCTAATCCTACTTTCAATCTGAAATATTGTGCAACGCACGAAAGTGTCAATGATGTATTTGGTAATATCGAAAATTACCTGAACAGCGAAGGTGGACGGGAAGTACGCGACGGCGAAGAAACTTCGGTTCGTAATATTAGCTACGATAAGGCGGTAATCTTCTCCGGAGAAGGACATGTGATTTCTCCCAATGCGGTTCGCATGACAGCTTATTCGGTGAGCGGTTGCCTTGTGAAAGAAGTGGCTTCGGACAGGATGGATCTTGCTCAGGGGATTTATATTGTTAAAGTTACAAATGGTACAGGTGTTGTCTCGGTTGGTAAAGCAAATGTACGTTAACAGTTATCCGGAATGGTGCTGAAGGATCATCCTTCGGCATCATCCCGGATTGTATTAATATTGTTCAGATGATGGTTAACTATGCCAGTAAACAATTGGATTCATGAAAAAATCACTAATTCTTGTTCTTGTTTTGATGTCGGCGGTGCAGCTTTTTGCACAAGGGCGGCAGTTTGTGCATCCGGGATTATCTCATAAAAAGTCGGATATCGACCGTATGCGGGCGATGGTTAATGCTCAGATTGATCCGTGGTACGGTTCGTTTGTTCGTTTGTCGAACGATAATAATGCAAAGTTCACCTATTCGGTGCGTGGCAATGCTTCGATTACCACCATCCGGCCAAGTGGCGATAATACCTATAGTGCGATTTCGTCCGATGCCCGGGCAGCTTATCTGAATGCATTGATGTGGGTGTTGACCGATGATGTGCGCCACGCTCAGAAAGCGGTGGAGATTTTTAATGCGTGGAAAAATGTTACTTGTTTTGAAGCGGGGGGTACCGAATCGCTCAACGTGGGACGGGTAGGCTGGTTGCTGGTTGAAGCAGCCGAATTGATTAAACATACCTATGATGGCTGGGCGCCGTCCGATATGCAGCAATTCAAGGACATGCTTGTTCATCCGGGCTATTCCAATACGCATGTTCCTGCGAATATCGTATCCGAAGGTACTTTTTACTGGCGGGCTTATATGGGCGACCCCGGCAGACACGGCAATCAGGATTTATTCGGATGGCGGTTGGTAATGTCGATGGGCGTGTTTCTGGACAATGAAATTATGTACGACCGTGCATTACGCTACTTCTCCAATCAAACCAGCCGTCCCGACGATTTGAATTATGCCGGCGGACCTCCCCGCACTTCGGCAACGCCTACTGCTACGAATGAATATTTTAATACGTATACGCTGTATTCGCGCGATAATACGACAGCTGATTATGGATACAATGGTGTTTTGCCGTACTTTATCTGGGAAAACGGACAGTGTCAGGAGAGTTCCCGCGATCAGGATCATGCTATTCTTGGCCTGGGATTGATCGCTGCGATTGCCGAAATTGCCTGGAATCAGGGCGATGATGTGTATAGTAGTTACGATAACCGGATTTTGAAGGGGTACGAATGGGCTCTTCGTTATAATGTGTCGATGTCGTATTCTTTTCCCGATCAGCCCGGGCCTTGGGAGCCGCGGGTTGAGACCGGTGAGTTTATTCAGCGGCGCGATCGTAGCGGACGCTGGTATTCGTTAAAACCAAATCCGTATTACGAAAGCGACTTTACAAGGTTTAGCCGGGGTAATTTCAGGTCCGACAAACGTCCGGTATACGAAATCGCATTGGCGCATTACGGTGTGCGTGTGGGGCTCGACGAACAGTCGATGCTGTGGACCAGCCGGGCTCTTGAGATATCCAATAATGAAGTTGGTTACGAGTCGTCAGGCTGGTCGCTGGATCATTCTGGATGGGGAGGGCTCACCTTCCACCGAAATCCGTGGATGGCCGGCGATCCCGTTCGTTTTCCAGCAGGCAATCCGGTGTTCGAGATGCCGCGGGTACCTTGTGAGATAAAGGCGGTTGATTATGATTTTTTTGCTGGCGACGGTCAATATCGGACTTATTTCGACCGGAGTGCGGAAGATGAAGGAAAAGTCTACCGCCGGGATGGGGTGGATATAACAACCGGCGATCATTCTTTTGTCGTTACTTCGATGGAAACCGGTGAATGGCTGAGCTATACCTTCCAGGTACCTGTCGACGGAGAATACCGGCTGCTCGTGAGGCACCGTACCACAGGCACAGGAGCTCGTTTGAAAGCGGTTATAGATAATGAGCAGGAGATGGAAGCATCATTGCCTGTTAAGGCAGAATTTGGTCCGACGGCGTTGGGCGATCTGAGGCTTACGAAAGGAGCCAAAGTACTCCGTATTTATGTTGCCGGAGAGGGTAACGTAAGCGAGCTTAGTTCCGTTCAGCTTATTCAAAATCCCGAAGCGGTTAAAAAAATGGAGTTGGCTGCAGTGCTGAATGATAAGAATCATGCCGTGCTGAGTTGGTCGCTTGAAAATATTATCCCGTCTTCCGTTGAAATTTTCAGAGGAGTAGGCGACGATTTCGAAAAGGCTTCCGCCATCGCTTCGGTGAGTCTGGATGCAGTGAGTTACACCGATGCTTCTGTCAGCGGTAAAGTGCCGGGCTATCATTACTGGCTTGTATGCAACGAAAACGACGTACAAAGGGTATCGGAAACCGCATCGGTGAGTTGGGGTGCTATTTTCGATGATTTTAAGGATACTCAACAGGCCAGATGGTCGGTGGTGAACGGCACGGGATCGGTTGACGGAGGTGTGCTGAATATCGGTTATAATTCCTCCGGAAAGGCCTATGTTAGCCGGATGGGTGGATATACCCTGCATGCAGGAAATTTTCCGGTACTGGCCTGTAAAATCGAAACTCCTCCGGGAACCATAATTGCCGTACATAATGCAGTAAGTAGTTTGTTGGGAGGTGGAAACGATGCGCAAAACGGAGTAATAGGAAATTCGGTAGTTTACTACGATCTGACGAAAGTCGGGTTTACAAGTAGTTCGGCAACTGTAATGGTGCCTGCTGATGATATACTGACCGGCAGTTTTTTCCAACTCCGGTTAACAAGCTCCGATACGGCCACTCCTTCTCGTTTACATTGGGTAAGAACCTTTAAATCGATCGAGGAGCTCAATGAGTATGTTATTTCCGGTATTTCCGAAATTCCCGATCAATTTACCTTGTGGTATCTTCAGGAAGGAAACATGATCAGCTTCCCATCTGTAAATGAATCTGTTTTAATCACGGTTTATGATAGCGCAGGCCAGCGCATAACAACAGTCAGGACAGAAAATATGTCTCCTGAAGTCTATTTGCCTGATCCGGGGATCTATATTATTCATGTTGCTGGCGTTCATTTTAAGCAGGCTATTAAGGTAATTATTTAACAAATCAACTTTTAAAAATCAATACGTATGAAATCACATTTTTTAATTTTTATCAGCCTTGTTGTCAGTGTTTTTAGTACGGTGTTACTGGCGCAGCAAGCCGGCGATTATGTGGCAACTAATTCCGGCGATTATAATACAGCCGGAAACTGGTCGGTTGCAGATGGTGCAGGAGGCTATTCGGGAGTGGCGACCAGTGCTCCAACAACCGGTATTAATGTGTGGATTCCCGAAGGTGTTTCGATGACCAACACTGTGTCTACTGCAAATGCCAAAGATTTGCATATTGCCGGAACGTTGGTTTCAGGTGTTTCGGCCACTTCGACCAAAGATCTGACAGTGAATGGTAACTTATACATTGCTTCAACCGGATTGCTTCAATCCACCTCTTCAAATGGAGGAAACGTTGGAACCTTGAAAGTGGGCGGGTCGTTACCCTCCGGGCCTTGTACGATTCAAATCGATGGGCAGCTTGGCTCCAATTCGCTCACAGAGGTTGCAGGCTGTGGTTTCCGGATATATTGTGAAGCGGGAGGTATTACTACTCTGACTGGTTCAGGGAAACTCAATATTGCCCGGTTTCAAAGCGGTGCTTCCAACACGCGAAATCAAACCATACTGATCGATATGGATGCAAATTTTCTGAATTCGGCAATTAATGGTAAAACTTTATCACTTGAAAACGGGAACGCAGGAACAGCCACAAAAACGTTAATAATTAACGAAGGTCGAACGGTACAATTTGTGAATAATAGTCCAAATGCATTGCTGGGCAGTCAGGATAATGAATCGATGTTGCATACCACCGGTAATATCACCTACGATATCAGAGGGACTCTTAATACGGGGGCAGCAGGAGGACTCAAATTGACAACATCTACACAAACGGCCAGTGCTGCAGAGGTGGTGACCCTGAAAGTAGGTCCGCAAGGTAAATTGATTGTTGGAGCCAGAGTGCTAACTAAAGTAGCTCAACCTACACAGGCAATAGTATACGACTTTGCTGAGGGTAGCGAAATTGAATTCGCAGGCGCAACCGGAACCAGCTTTTCGTCTCCGGTAGCTGGTGAGACCCAATCGTATATGACAGCATTTTCGACACTCACCACCAACAGTTCCGCCGGAACCTCTTTCCCATATGCTTTTTCGGTTGCCGGTAGCCTCAACGTAAACGAAAACCTGACGGGTACCACCATCACTTTATTGCCCGGAGCAAGAGCTACGGTGCACAGTGGCAAAACACTGGCGGGTGATGAGTTGAATCTCAGTAGTAGTGCCGACGGAACCGCGACTCTGATTGCCGATGGGAGCGTGAATTTTACTGTTTCTAAGGTAAGCCAGTATCTTTCGACTGCCCGCAACTGGTATGTTTCATCACCTGTGGGTAATGCACAGGCACCTACCGGATTTACTTATTACAACTATAGCGAAACTGCAAATAGCTGGGCCGCCGTATCGACAGGTACTGAATTTTCAAAAGGAATAGGCTATATTGCCTTACCTGCTTCAGCACCGGGTACACTTACTTTTACAACTCAGAGTGGCGGCTCGTTAACTACGGGCAATGTAGAGATCCCGCTTTCCTATGCGGGAACCTCGAAAAAAGGATTTAACCTCATCGGTAATCCTTATCCGGCACATCTTACCTGGTCAAAAACTTTTGTCGATAATAATGCTGCGCTTATCGAACCTACAATATGGTATCGCACTAATGCGGACGGAACATCGAATGCAACAGGTACCTGGTCGTTCCTAACCCTTAATGCCAGCTCGGGAGAGGCTTCGCCATGGGGAACTTCTGCCGTGATTCCGCCGATGCAGGCTTTCTGGGTAAAAGCCATAACTGCCGGAACGTTGACCTTGAATCATGAGCTGCCACTCTCACATCAGACTTCCAATCCGCTCAAAGTACCGGCTGGTGTGCCCGACGAACGTATACGTGTGCGTTTGCAGATTGACAACGGAGCGACGACTGATGAAACCTTGATTTATTTTGATGCTGAGGCTTCGGATGCATACGATCGTTTCGATTCGCCCAAATTCGCAGAACCGGCATCGGTAACTCAAATCTATACAACCGTAGATAATACTCCCCTGGTCATTAACGGAAGAAAAGAACTGCTGACTACCGCCCTGGGCTTTATTCCTGGTGAAGCCTCCGGCTTTACGATCAAAGCTATCCAGTTAACTAACCTACCAGACAATATTCAACTGATTCTGAAAGATAATGTGACCCTTGCCGAAACCGATTTGACCGATGGCGTTTCAACCTATAGTTTTTCGGATCAAAGTGCTGGTTCAGATCGGTTTGAACTGATTTTTAAAACCACAGGAATGACTACCGGATATATGCCGGAGCGGGCAAATTCACTGAAACTTTTCTGGTCGAAAGAAGACGGCCTGGAGGTGTTTGACTATTCTCCATCGCTTGCCGGAGCCGAAGCTCAGTTGTATAATCGGTTAGGACAAAAAGTGACTTCTTTCCGCCTCGATAAAGGTCAGACCCATGTGAACCTGTCGCTCTCGCCCGACGTGTACATACTTAAAACAGATGGTGTAGTGAGAAAATTGATTGTTAAATAAAAGCATATAATACCGTATAAAATATGAACAGCCCGATTATTTTAAAAAGCAATTATAGTGCTCCGGTTGTCGAGCGTATTGTAATTGATGCTGATATAGCGTTATCGCTGAATTCTCTTCCCCCCGAAGGACCGGGAGAAGGTGATGAATTCCCGTTTTTTTCGTCCAATTTCCCTCCTGGGAATGAGCCGAATTCGTTATGAGTGAATGGTCTTAATTGTTAAAAATCACAGATTAAATCGTTATGCAACAATATTGTTGGTTCGTTCTGTTACTGCTATTTACCTTTGTAGGTGACATGCGTGCAACCGAATGGGAACTGTTGGCTCATTTTGAAAATGGTCGACATGTAGTAGTTGAGCGCTTTGATTTCAATACAATTCATCAACTGTCATCCGCAAAAAAACTAAATGGAATTGAGGTCCACTCTCAAATAGCCAAAAAAGATGGTTATTGGTACTATAAGTTTGAACTGAGGCCTGAATCTGCCCCGGCAGTGGGGTGTTATTTAAGTCTTTCAAAAAAGTATACGGACAATCAAATTCCCTATGGTTTCGATGGTCCTGTGGGTAAATCAACCCTATTCCGCCAGAGTCCGCACGAACCTGCCGATCACGAGATGACAGGGTTGATTATGCAACCCATACCCATGGTTGCCCTTAAATCGGGCGATAGATTTGAAATTGCCATCAGCAACAGTCCCGTGTTTTATAAAAATTACACCACTCAGAGTTTTGATTTCAAGGAAAAGAGCGTTGCATTGAATTCGGGCGATCAGGGTTTCCTCTTTTCGGAGAATGGACAATTTGTTTTTGTCGATTCACTGAAAAGAAGGAGGAACAAGAAGTACATTGTAGAGCCCTTTTATCATACTGCAACCCGGGAAAATCCACATGTGCTGGATGGGCTGTTTCTAAGTTCCGGCCGCCTCGAGGACTCCCAGTTACGCCAGTTCGTCAATCAAGCGGTTAGCAAGCACTGGTCGGATGGGAAAGTGTTGGATACATTTGGGGCATCGGTTTTCAGTACATCCTATATGAATTTACGTGTCAACGAAACAGGCCGGAGTAAATTCTGGGTAATTCCGGCCATCGATTATGCCAATAAACAATATACCCGTGATGCTTTTTGGATCTCAATGGTTTTACCCGATAGTTTTGCATTGTCGTGCTACGAGAATGAAGCGTTCAATGATACTCGTTTTACCGGAGCCGAACGACAGCTTTTTACACTGGTTTGGGCCTACAGGAATTATCTCAAGGGATTCGCTGTGGATACTACCCGTATACGAAGAATACTGACGATAGTGGAAAAAAGAGCACCGCAGGGATATTACTCCGGTTTTGGCCCCACTATAAAAGCCGGTTGTTGGCAAGGTTGGGCCGACAATCTGGCCTTTGACGAAGATGATGCCATCACGAACAACCAGGGCTTATATGTTGTAGCCCTCAAAAGTGCCGAGCGTATGGGGGTAAAGCCTTCTGTTTCAATCGATCGGGCCCTGGAGGGTTACCGGGCCCTGTTTCGACCCGAACTAAAAGGTTTTTCAATGAGCAAAAATAAGCATTCGGCTTTATGTGTTGATGCGTTAATGGGTAACTTGCTTGCTAAAGTATATTTGGGCGAAAAGCTTATTTCCGATGAAATGGTGTTGATGCATTACGCAACAATGAAAAAGTATGCGAAAACCAGTGTGGGATTTAAAACCTATTGTAATCCCGACGGTACGTATCTGACCCCCGGACAGTACAATACCCAACAGTTTACAGCTGCGGTCGACACCATTCGTGAGGGGAGTTATCAGTTCGGAGGATCGTGGTATTTGTACGATATGCACATGCTTATTGATGCCTATCTTGCAGGAGCCAAAGATGCTGAGGATTTGATGATATGGAGAACCAATCTCGAATTTGCAAAAGGAAATACCACCCACGAATATATCGATACCAAAACTGAAATACCGCACAAACCAAATATGGGCTGGAACGCAGGTATATATGGTATTTGGCAGGAGCTGATTCGTCAGGGGAAAGCTACCGATCGTTTTCTTAAAGCAATTAACCCGGCTAAAAATGATTAAACTTAAACTCATCAGCATCCTGTTTTTATTGTCATCCGGAATGTGGGCCTCCGAATGGCAATGGTCGGTACAAGTAAAGTCCCTTGTGTCGTCTGAAACCAATGATTATCCGCGGGCTTTTCTGTGGGTCCCAACTGGCTGTCGTCAGCTCAAAGCAGTGGTTGTGGGCAATCATAATATGCTTGAAGAAGGGATTTTCGAACATTCCATCTTCCGAAAAGAGATGAGCCGGTTGAATGTGGGGATTGTCTGGATAACGCCGGGTTTGGGACCCGAGTGGGATGTCGACAAAACGTCGGGTTGGTATCAACGTATTCTCGATCAGCTGGCGGCGGTGTCGGGCTATGATGAGCTGGGTAAGGTGCCGGTTATTCCTGTAGGTCATTCGGCTTATGCTACTTTTCCGTGGAGTTTTGCTGCCTGGAATCCGGATAAAACGTTGGCCGTTATTTCTTTAAAAGGCGATGCTCCCCGGACGCCCCTTACCGGTTATGGTCGTAAAAACACCGACTGGGGACAGCGAACCATTCATGGAATCCCAGCTCTGATGGTGATGAGCGAGTATGAATGGTGGGAAGACCGGATTACACCCGCATTGAAGTTTATAGAAAATCATCCGGAGGCATGTATTTCTTTCCTGGCAGATGTAGAACGAGGACACTTTGATGTTTCTGAATCACTGATTCGTTATTTGTGCTTGTTTATTACGAAAGCAGTAAAGTACAGAATAACGAACAAGGATGTAGCCTTAAAATCTCTTGATCCTCGCAAAGGTTGGCTGGCGGAGCGTTGGTGGCCAGCTTGTACGACCCGTAACATTCCGGCCTCCTGGGAGTCGTATGCGGGGGATAAGTCGCAGGCTTTCTGGTATTTTGATCGTGAAATGGCAGAGGCGACCGAAACATACTACCTGCAATCCCGGGGGCGGGAGCCGGGCCGGTTCTTAGGCTTTAAAGTAAAGGGTCAGCTTGTCGACTATAAGCCGGCCAGTCATGATAACTTCCGATTGCCCTTTGTTCCGGAACCTGACGGGATAACGTTTAAAGTGCGGGCCGTACAAACCGACTCTTCGCGGAATGTAAGGATCGTTGATGGGCAAGAGCCGTTGCTGGAAAGAATTTGCGGACCTGTCAAGCAACTTGATGACACTACCTTTCAGCTTAGTTTTTACCGGATGGGGACGAAGAACGGGAAGCGGTCGGGCGAAATATGGCTGCTGGCCTCGCTGCCGGGTACTAAGCGCCGGAAAGGGGTCGTACAACAAGCAAGGATGGTGATTCCTGTCGGCAATACACTTGGCAAACCACAGACAATTATTTTTGATAGTCTGCCCGATTGTTCAGAACAGGTTCGACGTATATCTTTAATGGCCCGTTCGGATCACCAACTCCCGGTGTCGTTTTATGTGTTGGAAGGCCCGGCTTATATTGAAGCTAACCGGCTTCATATTACAAAAATTCCGCCCCGGACTGCTTTCCCGGTAAAAGTAACCGTGGTTGCCTGGCAGTACGGTAATGCCGCCGATAGCATCCGGTCGGCACACGAAGTCACCAGATCGTTTTATATTCATAAAGTTCAGAATAATGCCAACAAATAAAATCAGTATTGCCCTGCTAATCCTGATTGTGTCGGTGGCGGTAAGGGCACAATCGCATTATCCCGGTCAACACAAAGGGAAGTTTAAAATAGAGAATAAAGCCGTTTTTGAGTGTTTTGCATTTGATCTTCATGATGTCAGGTTGTTGGAGAGTCGTTTTAAAGAGAATGTTTTACGAAATAGTAAATGGGTATTGGCATTGCCGGTAAATTCATTGTTGCATAGTTTCAGAACCAATGCAGGTGTGTTTTCGGGTCATGAAGGGGGCTATACGGCCACTCCGAAACTGGGAGGGTGGGAGTCGCTCGATTGTGATCTGAGAGGCCATACGACCGGGCATTTGTTGTCGTCGCTTGCTCTGCTTTATGCGTCGACTGGAGATGAAGTGTTTAAACAAAAAGCCGATAGTCTGGTTAAGGGTTTAGCAGAAATTCAGAAGGCTTTAGGAGGCACCGGATACCTGAGTGCATTTCCCGAAGGCCTTATTGATAGAAACATAGCAGGAAAGAGTGTTTGGGCTCCATGGTATACCTTACACAAGCTCTTCGCTGGACTTATCGATCAGTATTTGTATTGTGACGATATGCTTGCCCTTGATGTGGTTAAGGGGATGGCCGATTGGGCGGTCGGTAAACTTTCCGGACTTGATGAGGCGACTCGACGAAGAATGATACGAAACGAGTTTGGAGGAATGAACGAAAGTTTCTATACCTTGTATGCGATTACTGCAAATCCCAACTATAAATTGATGGCTGAGTTTTTTTACCATAATGAAATGATCGACCCTTTGCTGACCGGTAAAGAGGAGCTGGCCGGTAAACATGCTAATACCTTTATACCGAAGTTGCTGGGGGAAGCGCAGAATTATGCACTCCATGCAAATAACGATAGTAAACTTGCAGTTGAAACGTTTTGGTACCATGTGGCACACCATCATTCCTTTTGTACCGGGAGCAACAGCAGCAAAGAAAAGTTTTTCGATGCAACGAAAATGTCACATTTTTTAACAGGGTATACCGGAGAGACTTGTAATACATACAACATGTTGAAGTTGAGCCGACACCTTTTCTGTTGGACGGCCTCGGCCGGTGTTGCCGAATTTTACGAACGAGCTCTCTATAACCATATATTGGGCCAACAGGATCCGGCGACAGCTATGGTTGCTTATTTTCTTCCTCTTGCACCGGGTGCCCATAAAGTATACAGTACCCCGAGGAATTCTTTCTGGTGTTGTGTAGGCACCGGCTTCGAAAGTCATGCAAAATATGCTGAAGCAATTTATTATTATAATCAGCAGGGAGTTTTTGTAAACTTATTCATACCTTCGGAATTGCGATGGAAAGCGAGAGACCTTGTTTTGCGGCAAGAGACTCAATTTCCCGAAAATGGTAAAGTGATGCTAAAAGTTCAAGATATAGGTCCGAATAATCATTTTTCTGTTTATTTGCGTTATCCTTCCTGGGCCGGTAGTATAAATGTTACCGTGAATGGAAAAGCCGTACACGTGAGTCAAAAAAGCGAGTCGTATATTATTCTCACAAAGCGTTGGAATAAAGGCGATGTAATAGCTGTAGATTTGGGCATGGAGCTCAGATTGTGCACAACGCCAGATAATCAGAAGATCGCTTCCCTGGCTTACGGGCCTGTTGTGTTAGCGGGCGAACTGGGTACAGATGGAATGTCGGGTCATGCTCCGTATTCAAATCCTCAACTACATAACGATTATTATACGTACGACTATAATATTCCCGCCGCCTTGAAAACCGAACTGAAAATTAATCCGTTACAGTTAACCGAAAGTATTGTGAAAACCGAGGAGTCTTTAGTTTTCAGATCTACAGAAGGGTATACTTTACGGCCATTGTTTGATATTCACCGTCAGCGGTATATCGTATATTGGAATTTAATCAATCAATAATTTTAATCATGATGAACAGAGGAATGTTACGTGTGGGGTTTGTACTCCTGATGATGATAATGATGCAGACGATAGCTGCAAAAGAGGTGATTCCTGAAACAGCACATCAACTTACATCGCCGGATGGAGCCTATGTGGTCGACTTGTATCAAACGATAGATGGTCGAGGGAAAAAGCAACTTTTCTATCGGGTGATGTACAAGGGAAAGCAAACCATACTTGAGTCGGAACTGGGGGTGCTTATTGAAAATCAGTTGTTCGAATCGGCCCTGGCGGTTCCCAACGACGATTCGGAAATCTGGGGTGAGAATCTGCGATTTACCGGCGTCCGGCGTGATTCGGCGGATACAGTATGGAAGCCTGTATACGGTGAATATGCCGCGATCCGGGATAACTACAACGAACTGACCCTTCATTTCAGTAAGGGTGAGCAGGAACGACCTTCGTACCTGACCGAAGGGTACGATAAAAATAAAGGTTATTTTATGGATGTAGTGGTACGTGCCTACAACGAAGGCGTAGCATTTCGTTATCATTTTCCAGAGCCGAGTAACGGGCTTTTTCTGCATATAGTTGGTGAACAAACGCAATTTGCTATGCCTGAGGGTACGAAAGCCTATTATGAACGCTGGGCGCAGGGGCCATATACATTACTTCCACTCGAAGGATGGAACGGTGAAAGTGAGCGGCCGCTGACTATGGTGTTGCCCAACGGATTGTCGGTGGCACTAACCGAAGCTCAAATGACGGATTATGTGCGCATGAAGCCCGGATTGCATCCTGAAAAGAAAAATACGCTGCAGGTTATGTTATACAGCAGTGTGGATGTTATTCCTGCTTATTCCACGCCCTGGCGTGTAATAATGGCAGCCGAGAAACCAACGGAGTTGATTGCCAATAATACGCTGATACTGAATCTGAACCCCGAAAATAAACTGAATGATGTTTCGTGGATTAAACCGGGTAAAGTGATCCGGGTTACCCGTCTTACCCAGGCCGATGCATTGAAGTATATTGATTTTGCAGCCGAACGGGGGCTCGATTATGTTCATTTTGATGCCGGCTGGTATGGCCCTGAAATGCGAATGAGCTCGTCGGCACTAAAAGTGAGTTCGTCGCGCGATCTGGATATACCGGAAGTAGTACGTTATGCGGCTCAAAAAGGAATTGGTTTGTGGGTGTATGTCAACCAGCGGGCGCTGTACCAGGAGCTCGACTCGATTCTTCCTTTATACCAAAAATGGGGAATCAAAGGGATAAAATTCGGATTCGTGCAGGTAGGTAATCAGTACTGGACCAATTGGCTGCATCAGGCAATTATCAGCTGTGCCCGGCACGAACTGATGGTGGATATACACGACGAATACCGGCCTACAGGTTTCAGCCGCACCTATCCTAACCTGATGACAATGGAAGGAATAAAAGGCAACGAAGAGTTTCCCGATGCGACTCATAATACCCTGTTGCCCTTTACACGCTTCGTGGCCGGTGCGGCCGATTATACCATTTGTTATTACGATAAACGCATAAAGACCACGCACGCCCATCAATTGGCCCTGTCGGTGGTTTATTACAGCCCAATTCAATACCTCTTTTGGTATGATAACCCCTCACACTATGAAGGTGAGCCTGAAGTGGATTTCTTTAAACAGCTAAAAACAGTGTGGGACGATACGAAAGTCCTGACGGGTGAGATTGGTTCGCACATTGCCATGGCGCGACGGAGTGGAGACGAATGGTTTGTGGGGGCGATTACGAACAACGAACCGGGTGCCGTTCAGTTTAAAACTGATTTTTTAGAGGCCGAAAAACCATATCTTGCGACCTTCTATACCGATGATGATACGCAGCCGACCAAAACGAAGGTGAAGGTTACCCGGTTGATCGTAGATGCTTCATCGAATGTGAAAATGAAATTGAAAGCGAGCGGTGGATGTGCTGTTCACCTGAAGCCGGCTGAAAAAAGTGACTTGAAAACCTTTCGGAAGTATTCGTTGAAAACCGTATTGTGAAACTTGAAATGAATAGAGACAGGAAACGAGCACGACAAATAGAGACCGATACACAGGGAGAGGTTGATGTGCAGGTTCCGTCCGATATTAAAAAAATAAATTATAAACAGATGAAAAAACTACTAGTTGGACTTGTGACGGTGCTTGTCACTGTTCAGGGTTTACAAAGCCAAATTCCCCTGCCCTTGTCCCTTCCTCAGAGGCATCCGCGCCTGCTTGCCACCGACGCTCAAAAGCCTCAGGTACAGCGGATGGTCGAGCAGGAAGCATGGGCCGGAGAGGTCCTCGACGGTATTCGCGGTAGGATCGATAGCTATGTGTTGCGTCACACTACCGATCCCGAATGGATGGTATCACGGCTCATGATGTATTGGAAAAGCAAAGCGACCAATGTTTACATCAAGGGGGGTGTGTATTCGCATGCCGATGGGGAGGCTCCTGTGCCTACGGTTCGTTTCGGAAGTTCGCGTGGTTTGGCGTCTACCTATGCCCGACCCAAACTGGAAGATATTATTCCGTACATGGACGATACGAAGGGGGTATTTTTTCACAATACGGCTAAGCCGGGCCGGCCGCTGGAATGGGGCGAACAAGCGAATGCCTCGGGCATTGAAAGTATCAATGAGCAGATTATGTCGCTGGCCAAGGATGCGGCCTTTGTATACTGGCTCACGGGCGATGAACGCTATGCTCGTTTTGCTGCCGATTTGTTCGATACCTATATGCTGGGTATGTACTATCGCAAGGAACCTGTCGACCTCAACAACAGCCATGCCCAAACCCTGGTGGGTTTGTCGACTTTTGAGGTGATTCAGGAACGTATCCTCAACGAACTGGCTTATTTGTACGACTTTGCGTATCCGTTTCTTCAGAAGCGTTTTCCTGAAAAGATGGAGATCTATGCTGCTACGTTCAAAAAATGGATCGATATCAGTATTAAAAACGGGGTGCCTCAAAACAACTGGAATTTACATCAGGCTAAGTTTATTCTGAAAGTGGCCATGGTGCTGGAAGACAATGCCCGTTATGCCGATGGAAAAGGGCGCGAATTCTATATCAACCATATTCTTAATGTTTCGACACCTCGTCAGTGGTCGCTTACCCGATTTCTGGACTACGGTTACGACCCTGCCACCGGTATATGGAACGAGTCGCCGGGTTACGCTCAAAATGTGACCCGTGATCTTACCAATTTTATCCGCGATTTCGACGCAACCTTCGCACATAATATTTTACCTTATACGCCGGTGATGCACAAGGCGGTCGGGGTATTGCCTCAATACCTGTTTCCCAACAACCAGATAACGGCTTTTGGCGATAGTTACTATGGTACGATAAATACCGATGCCATTCACGATATGATTCTGATGGCGCAAAAATACGGTAATAAGGCCGATGAGGAGCGCTATACGGCTATGTATAAATTGTTTGTTCCCGATGCCGGTACTGCTTCCACCCAACGCCCGGCAGCCAGTATCTTTTCGTTTTTCACCACCAGGCCCCTGCAGTTGAAGCCAGAAGTAAAGGCGGCTGAAGCGGACGATTATATCACGCAGACTTTTTATGCTCCCAACGTGAGTTGGTTGGTGCAACGTAATGGGCGCGATCGCGAAAACGGATTGATGATTTCCCAGGTGGGTTCCTACGGAAATCATGCGCATGCCAATGGAATTTCTATCGAGCTCTACGGTAAAGGCTATGTGCTGGGTGCCGAATCGGGCATCGGTTCGAGCTATTTTCAGGCTCCTTTTCTGGAGTATTATTCGCAATTTCCTGCCCACAATACCGTGATGGTCGACGGTATATCCAAGTATCCCGAAATGTTGAGTAATCATCCCTTCGACTTGCTCAGTATGTATCCTGAATCGGGACAGAAAACCGGATATTATCCGGGCATTACTTTTTCCGATGTTTATTTTCTGGAGCCCGAGAGCCGGAGCGACCAGCGCCGGTTTCTCAGTATTGTGCGCACCAGCGATTCGACCGGCTATTATGTGGATATATTCCGCTCGAAGAAACAACGGGCAGGCGATAAGTTCCACGATTATTTCTACCACAACCTGGGACAAGAGCTCACGCTCACCGATGCTTCGGATTCACCACTTCAATTGATGCCCAGCGAGGAAATGGCCTTTGCCGGAGGACATTTATTTGCGCTCGATTACCTGTGGGACAAGCGTTCGGTGTGCATCGAAACCGATTATAAAGCGGTGTGGAAAATGGAGCGGCCCAACGGCAACCATGTATACATGAATTTATGGATGAAAGGCTATCCCGGGCGCGAGTTGTTTGCCATGAAGGCGCCACCCTGTAAGGCCTTCCGGGCTAATCATGGCTTGCCTTATGATGTTACCAATGAACCCTTTCTTACCATTGCGGCCCGACAGCATGGGGAAGCCTGGAATCGTCCTTTTGTGTCGGTGTTCGAACCTTCCACTACCGTTTCGGGCCGCTCGGTCGAATCCATAGAATCGTTCGATGCCCAGGGAGTTGCCTCTGATTTTGTGGGGCTTAAGGTAACCAGTGCCAATGGTCGTACCGATTATATTTTTTCCTCTTCATGCGACGAACAAGCCCGATATTCGGCCATGCAGGTGCAGGCTACCTACGCGGTAATTTCGGAACAGGGCAAAGATTTCACCCTGATGATGGGTAATGGTAAATGGTTGTCGGCGAAAGGATTCACCATCGAGGCGAAGGAGGCTGCTACCGTGGTCCTCGAATTTAAAAAGGGTAAATATTATGTTACGGCCGATGGGCCTTGTACGGTAAAACCGGCCGGAGGAAGGAAAAAGGTATTGGATACCAGGTCTTTGAGCGAAATAAAATTTTAAAAAACACCTTTATTGAAGCTTCTTTTTTCGAATTCATCATTCGGAACATGGACTTCGTATGCATTTAATTCAGCAAGTTATGAAGATAGTACTTTATTTAATGATAGGGACGGTGACCTATATTCAGGCATCGGTGTGGAGTCCGGATACGGGCAAAGGAAGTTATCGCAATCCCATATTGCATGCCGATTATTCCGATCCGGATGTAGTAGCGGTAGGCGATGATTTTTACATGACCGCTTCGAGTTTCAATTGTATACCCGGTTTGCCGATACTGCATTCAACCGATCTGGTTAATTGGAAATTAGTGAATCATGCTCTGAAAAAGCAGGAGCCTCTTGACTTTTTCAATATACCTCAACACGGTAAGGGAGTGTGGGCTCCTTGTATCCGGTACCATCAAGGGGAGTTTTATATTTACTGGGGCGATCCCGACTTTGGAATTTACCTTACAAAAACTACGGATCCGATGGCCGATTGGTCGGAACCGATGTTGGTGAAAGCCGGCAAAGGGCTTATCGATCCTACTCCCTTGTGGGATGACGATGGCAAGGTGTATCTCGCCTATGCCTATGCCGGTTCGCGATCGGGGATTAATTCGGTGGTAGTCGTTGCCGAAATGAACAGCGAAGGAACCCGGGTGCTCTCCGGTCCGGTGCTGGTGTTCGACGGTAACGATGGCGTCAACCATACGATCGAAGGCCCTAAGTTTTACAAACGAAATGGTTACTATTACATCCTGGCACCGGCAGGAGGGGTGGAATATGGCTGGCAACTGGCTTTGCGCTCGCGTTCGGTCTATGGTCCCTACGAAGCACGAAAGGTAATGCATCAGGGTGAAACCTCCATCAATGGCCCACATCAGGGAGGATGGGTAGAAACTGTTTTTGGTGAATCGTGGTTTGTCCACTTTCAACACAAGGATGCTTACGGTCGGATCATTCATTTGAATCCCATGACCTGGGTCAACGATTGGCCGGTGATTGGTGTCGATGCCGATGGCGATGGGTGCGGCGAGCCTGTTGCCGAATTTCGCAAGCCGCAGGTGAATCGCAATTCGGAACCTGTTGCTCCGTCCGAAAGCGATGAGTTCGATAGTCGTACGCAGGGTTTGGAATGGCAATGGCATGCCAATTACCACGAGTTTTTCGGGTTTCCTACTGAATCCGGCTACATGCGCATTTTAGCGCATCGCTTGAGTTCCGGTTGTATCAATTATTGGGAAGTGCCGAATCTGTACCTCCGGAAATTTCCTGCCGAGGAATTCGGGGCAACCACCCGAATCCGGTTTACTGCCAAAGAAGAGGGCGATCGGGGCGGCATCATCGTGATGGGTTGGGACTACAGCCATCTCTCGCTGGTTAAAAAGGGCGACCGACTGGTGCTCGAACAGGCCATCTGCATGGATGCGGAGCAGGGAAATCCCGAACGTACGATCGAAGTGGCGACCCTGAAGTTTGACGAAGTCTATAAGGTGGGTTCGTATAATTACCTCAAGGATATTTATTTACGGGTTGAAGTGGCGAAGGGTGGCAGTTGCCGGTTTAGTTATAGTGAAGATGGGGTTAAGTATATTGCTGTCGGAGAGAAGTTTAAAGCCCGTCAGGGGAAATGGATAGGTGCAAAAGTGGGATTGTTTGCCGTGCAGCCGGCCGGAAAAAACATGCGTGGCTGGATCGATGCCGATTGGTTTCGCATAACAGCGCTGCAAAAATAATAGGGGCACATTCAGTAAAGCCATACGTTCAAACGTATACAATACAGTAGCGTAAACAGTAGAATATGACAACGTATAAAAATAAAGGGTTGATACCTGTGCTTTTTGGATTTTTCGTGATGGGATTTTGCGATATTGTCGGCATCTCGTCCGATTATGCACGCGAAGCATTCGGGTGGTCGAATACCATGGCAGGTTTTATTCCGTCGATGGTGTTTGTTTGGTTTTTATTTTTGGGGATACCTGTTGGGGTGTTGATGAACCGGTGGGGACGTAAAAATACCGTACTCCTGAGTATGGCTATAACTGTGGTGGGGATGGCAATCCCGTTGATTCATTACAACAGCATCAGCACGATGGCAGCATATGCTTTGCTGGGAATCGGTAATGCCATTCTGCAGGTGTCGCTTAATCCGCTGCTCAATAATGTAGTAGACGATAAAAAATTGCTGACCAGTAGTCTGACTGCAGGGCAGGTAGTAAAGGCTATTTCGTCGCTGGCGGGTCCGCAGTTAGTGCTTTGGTCCGTTCAGTTTTTCGGTGATGGCGATAATCAGCTGTGGTACTATAGTTTTCCGTTACTGGGCGCAATCACGCTTATTTCCGGGATTTGGTTGATGGCAGTGCCCATTCCCCGTGAAAGTACGGCCGATTCAGGTTCCGGACGAAAAGCAGTGGCCGATACCTTTGCCTTGTTGAAGGATAAAAAGATTGCTTTGCTTTTTGCCGGGATTTTCTTTGTTGTGGGAGTCGATGTAGCTACAAATTTTATAAGTTCAAAGCTAATGATTAACCGTTTCGGATGGGATACGGCGGATGCAATTATCGCACCTCAGATTTATTTTTTCAGCCGTACGGTGGGGGCATTGTTGGGAGCTTACCTGATGACTAAAGTTCGTGAAGAACTCTATTTTAAGCTCAATATAGTTGCTGCTGCCGGAGCTTTGCTGGTGCTTGCATCCGCTGAGTCGGTAACCGTCAATCTGATGGCAATTGGTGCGGTTGGTTTCCTGGCTTCCTGTATCTTTCCCATCATTTATTCGACAGCAGTACAAACCCGGCCCGAAAAGGCAAATCTGATTTCGGGCTTGATGATTACCGCGGTGGCTGGTGGCGGTGCGGTAACTCCGCTGATTGGTGCTGCCACCGATAGCGTAGGCATTGGTGGTGGAATCGGAGTGATTTTAGCCTGTGTGCTTTATTTAACCTTTTGTGCCTTTGCTGTAACAACTAAGAAATTATAATATAATGAAGAAATTACTTTTAGGATGTATTGCACTGATGGGAATGGGGTGCAGCGGAAATTTTGTAAACGATGCCTTGGAGTATTGTACCACCCAAACCGAACGATCGCTTAACGAACTTCGGCAGTCGGGAAGTATTGATTATACCCGGATGCCGAGAAATATAGCTAATACTTCAACTGAATGGCATACCCGAAAAGCGACCAAGGAAGAATGGACTGCCGGATTTTGGCCGGGTGTGTTGTGGTATGCCTACGAAGCTTCGGGCAATGAAAATATTCGTGCAGAAGCCGAGAAGTTTTCTGCATCACTGGAGTTTCTATCGCGTACGCCTGCCTACGACCACGACCTTGGATTTCTCGTTTTTTGCAGCTATGGAAACGGATACCGGCTGACCGGAAATTCTGCCTATAAAAAAATAATTCTCGATACCGCCGATACGTTGGCTACCTTGTTTAATCCTAAAGTAGGTACTATATTGTCGTGGCCGAGAGAAGTGCAGCCCCGGAACTGGCCGCACAATACCATTATCGACAATATGATCAACCTGGAAATGATGTTTTGGGCGGCTAAAAACGGTCCCAATAAAACCTTGTACGATATGGCAGTGTCGCATGCCGATGTCACCATGCGTCATCAGTTTAAACCCGATTTTTCGTGCTATCATGTAGCGGTTTACGACACGGTTACAGGTAATTTTATAAAAGGACAAACGCATCAGGGATATGCCGATGAATCGATGTGGGCACGCGGCCAGGCATGGGCAATTTATGGCTACACCATTTGCTACCGCGAAACCAACGATCCGAAATACCTCGATTTTGTACAAAAAATTACAGATGCTTACCTTAATCGATTACCTGCCGATCTGATACCTTACTGGGATTTCGACGATCCGGCCATTCCGGATGCACCGCGCGATGCATCGGCTGCCGCAGTGGTGGCTTCGGCCCTGCTCGAATTGTCGGAATGCATGAACTCGCCTAAGGGTCGGTTTTATTTCGATCAAGCAGAGCATATGCTACGTTCGTTAAGCTCGGCCAGCTATCAAAGCAGGGATGCACGTCCTTCTTTCCTCGATCATTCTACGGGGCACTGGCCGGCTGGTTCCGAAATCGATGCATCTATTATTTATGCGGATTATTACTATATCGAAGCGTTGTTGAAACTAAAACGCTTGAAAGGCTAGCGGGTTCGTGATGTGTAAGATACAAAAAGAAGCTGCCTTTAGGATATCGGCAGCTTCTCTTGTTCATTGGTTAGCGCTCAGGTTAAATTTCTCTATTTTCAGTACATTGTTTTTATCTTTTGTCAAGGCATAAATACTGCCTTTGTGGAACCGGAAAGCCGATGGCGTGATGCGGAGCTGGTAGCCTTCGGCGGTGAACCGGCTGGTACCTATCTTTTTGCCCTGATTGCTGAAAGTGTATACATCAAACTGGTTACTCCCTTTTTCGCGGGTAAAGCGGAACAACAGCAGGTTGTCGTCGGAATCGATGATGAGTTCCGAAAATCCGGGCAGCTGATCGGGGTAGTTGGCCGGGTCGCGGAATTTGCTTAACTGCTGACGGTACTGTGCCAGGTAATGATTCCAGTATTCCTTGTGCTGCGCGATGCTCTCTGCATCTTTTTCGAGTTTTTTCAGGTGTTCGAGGGCTTTCTGATAGTATTCTTCCCGATCTTCGGCCGTGATTTTTTCGGCTGTTAACTCGGTGGTAAATTGGCTGATGATCTTTCCATTGGGATCGTAGGTGATAATTTCGCCGGTGGCCGGGTTGGCCGTAACTAAGTTGCCGCTTTTGTTCACCTCCATGCGAAGGCGGTAGAACGAGGGATCGGTCATGGGTAGACTGGTGGTGATCCAGTTGCCGATTCGTTGTTCTTTACCGTTTTCGTCTTTGTAGAAGTAGGGGTCGATCACGATCTTTTTTTGCGTGGCATAGGGCTGCAATTCCGAACGGATTATTTTTTCTTTTCCATCGGCTACATTTAAAAGCGCAACCATGATACGAGCTTGCGAACCTTTGTAGGGCACATAGCCTAAAACGGCGATTTTGCCTCCTTTGAGCGGTACGCTGTGCAGAGGCATATAGCTCAACTTCAGTGTTTTAAACCAGTTGCCTTTGAGGTCGAAAAAGTGCATGCGCCCGTCGACAGCCGTAGTATACACATACTTTCCATCCATAATGCCCTGTACCGAAGGCATATAAATGAAATCGGCCTGACTCTTCCCGCCTTTTTTGCCGAAATCGCCTGAATACCTGCCCTGCGGATCGAAACGCGAAAGGGCATGACGGGTACGGTGACTTACAAACAGCGAACCATCGGGTGCCACAACCAGACTCTTGTTTTCGCCGGTACTGCCACCGTTGTCTTTGTGCTCGTAGTCGTGAAAAATGGCCGGCCAGTCGGCGTTGGCTGCATAGGCCGGATCGGGTGTGAGCCTTATTTCGTTCGATTTGTAAAGATCGGCCAGCGATTGAGCATTGAGCGCCGGTGCTAAGAATGCAACGATCAGCAAAGTGAATTGAATACGTTTCATACAAGTTGATTTTAAATTTCGTTTGACGGTAGTATAGTTCCAATTTTACAGGTCAGTGTAATTAATCGAGAAGGGAATGGATAGGGTGACGGCTGTTGGGAGGATGCCGGCGGATCAATGGATTTCGAATTCTACGATCTCGCCCTCCTGATTGGTTGCAGTGGTCACTATCACCCGTTCCTGAAATGCAGCATTAGCATCCATATCGCTGAGCGACTGATACATCAACAGTTCGTCGTGCGATGGTTGGTAGGTTTTTTCGGGGTGAAGGAGCAGCTGGACAATGCAAAATGCAGGTATCGCTACTGCGGCAATTTTGAGCCAAAGCGGAAAGCGGCGGGTTGCGGGTGCCTCGTTCACCGGTACAAATTCAGGGATTTCTACTTCTTCTGTCGTCAGCGCTTTTTTGATAGCCAGCGCCCATGCCTGTTGCTGCTGTACTTTGTCGCGGCACTCCTCACAGCCGTTGAGGTGTTCGTGAACCTGCTCCCGCCGAATTGTGCTCAATTCTCCGTCGATCCATTGCTGAATCACGTCCTCATTCAAACACGTCAATTCCTTCATCTTGTGCAATTTTTTTAAATTTCTGAATAGCCCTCGAAAGCAGTTTGCCTACCGAACTAAGCCCGATGGAGCCGATTTCGGCCATTTCCCTGTACGACAAACCATCGGCATACAGCACCAGCAACAGCCGGTCGCGCTCCTCCAGTTTCATCAATGCACGGTCGATCTGCCTTTTCCTGTCGCTCCTTTCCAGCAATTGTTCGGCGCCGGCCTTCTCGCTTACGTGCATCGCCTCCTCCATTGCCAGATGCTTCCTGGTTCTCGAAAGGTGGTTGATTGCCCCGTGTGTTGCCACCCGGTAGAGCCAGGTTTTCGGGTACTCGATCCGCTCGCCGGCCTGTAATTGCAGGTACAGCTTTACAAACACCTCCTGTACCAGGTCCTTCACCGCATCGCCATCGCCCACCATGCGTGTCACGAGTCCGTGCACCATCGCATAATTAGCTTGATAGAGAGTGTTGAAGTGTTTCACGTAATAGGGTGTTTACAGAAATAGACACAGGAGGGTGCCGGATTGTGACAAAAGCAGAAAAAAAATTACAACTTCTTATATACCTCCTCAAACGGAACACGGAACCGCTCTCCCCAGATGCCTTTATTTCCATCGCGGTAGCCACACGATACGATCATATTGATTTCGGCGGCGGCAGGCAGCCGCAGCAGTTTTTTTACCCTTCGGCTGTCGAATCCTTCGAGCGGACAGGTATCGTATCCCTCGTTGGCCATGGCTATCATAAAGGTTTGGGCTGCCAGCGCGCAGCTTTTGTGTAGTACCGTCCGCTGGTCGGCTTCGGAACTGTTGGTAAACATGGGACGGAACAAACTCACTGTGCCCGTCAACAACTTGCGGAACAAGCCCAGTACGCCGAAAAAGCGGGCATACAAAAAGGGGATGGCCCGGTTGTAGTAGATTTCACGCCCTTTGATTCGCCGTACGTGACTTTCGGCCGGGCTGTTGCGGGCTATGTTGCCGCGTTCAAATGCGATGATCTGCTTCGACCTCCGCCGGTGCAGGTCCTGCCGGGTAACAAACACTACCAACTGATTGGCGGTGGATACGGCCGGTTGCGAAAGCGAAGCATGGGCCATTTGGCCGATCAACGTCTTGTCGGTGATGTGGTAAAACTCCCATAATTGCATGTTGGAACTGTTGGGTGCCAGGGTGGCCAACTCGATACAGTGACGTACTTTTTCGGTGTCCAGTTCTTTGTCGGTGATATACCTGCGCACCGAGCGCCGGAAATTTAAAACTTCTTCGAGGTTCATATGGTTTGTTTTATTGATTCTTTTTCTTCGTCCACTGTTATTCCTTCCCTCCTGAAATATTCCGAAGGTGTCGCGCCGGTGAATAAACGGAAATTACGCAAAGCGGTGCTGCGCGACCGAAATCCTGCCTCAAAAAATGCTTCCTGAAAATTAGTTGTTTTGCCCGATTCGATCTGCAGGATGAAATCTTCGGTCCGAAGACGATTGATATAGTAAGTATAGCTTTCGTATCCGCTTTCGTGCAGGGCCTGGGCCAGGCTGGTACGATTGGTGAATATCTCCGAAGCTAGGATGTTGAGGGTTAAGTCGGGATTCCTCCAGGCTTTGTTGGTATGCATGTGCGACTCTAACCGCCGGATCACGACAGAGTCTTTTTTATCAACGATGGTGTTCGTAGGAATCGATACGCTCATGCTTTGAATATCCGGCCGGTGCTGTGCCGGTGGTGTCGCCATGTTGCGGGTCGACGGGACGATAATCCGGTCGAACAGTTCCATGTATACGATATACAGACTACACCCTACGCTAATGTAATAATAAATAATGTTGAAAACCGGATGGTTGAATAGCAGTACGAGTAAATAGGCCAGAACATTCAACGAAAGGGTAGCAACGTATTTTTTTACCCAGATATGATCCGAATTTTGATAGAGCCGGGTGCGATGGATGAAAAAAACGAGGACGCCGGGTATGAAAATAAAAAGGGCAAGCACTAACCGGAACCAAACTTCAAACCGGCCGGCAAAAGCCAGCATTTCTAACAACGACCCGAAAGCGGTATACCGTATTCCGGCCCATTCGGTAATCAGGTACACGGCTACCAATACTAACCAGTAACTGTACAGCTTTACTACCCGCCATCGGTTCAGCCATCCCGGAGCTATTACTTCAATCGGGTACAGGATATATCCCAGTACCATGAAATTGGCCTGTAATAATAGCTTTGCCGATACTACCAGCTCGGGAATGTTACCGTTTAATAAAGCAAAAAAACGAGTGCTGTAATTCACTACCGAAAAAAGAACGATGACCGCCAGTATTACCCTCGATCGGTTACCGTCGTTGCGGCGCGAAAATAGTAATAAAGAGGCCAGTAAGCACACTAAGGCGCCGGCGAAGACGGTTGCTATGTAAAGGGTATGCATTGAAGGGGTTTGTAATCGCAAAAATACATTTTTATACTATATGATGTTTTATCCCGGATCGTGTTTTTTTGTAAAATTAGTTAAGATCCGGCCATTGGTCGCTGAGAGTGAAAATTTGTAAAATTGAGACGCCGGTTTTGTAGATATGAAACCTCTTTTGATCGTTTTTCGCCTACTTTTGCGGCTGCCGTGAGCGACTTCGATACTAACTACTATCCATAAATTTGTTCGATCATGAAAAAAAACTATTTTTTGTTAGTTGGGCTTGTAATGGCCTTGCTGTTTACTGCATGTGACCCGGCGGATATCGATTCCGGTAATCCGTTCGACACCCTGACCGCAAGCTCTAATGAACTACGTGATAAGATTGTTGTAATAAGCGATTTGCACCTGGGGAGCGATTTGTCGTATTCCGAAACGGTAAAACACCTGAAAAGGCTGGAACAGTTCCTGAATGAGGTGCGTTCGTCGAACACAGTAAAAGAGCTGGTAATTGCCGGCGATATGCTCGACGACTGGTATGTGCCTACCCGTATCGATACCTATGGTGGCGGTTCGCAGGCCGATTTCGTACGTAAATCGGTGAAAGCCAATCAGGGGGTTTATGATGTGTTGAACGGGATTATCGGCGATAAAAAGATTAAACTGACCTATATTCCCGGTAATCACGATATGGGTTTCACAGCCGAAAATGTGAATATTGCTCTGCCTGGCGTGAATCAGGCACGCGATGCGGGCGACAAGTTTGGCGTGGGTGTGTACCACCCCGACGGCTATCCCCAGATTGCGATAGAGCACGGTCATCGCTACGATTTTTTCTGTGCCTTAACTCCCGGAGCCAATGAGGCCGAAGCGCCGGGCTCACTGCTGCCTCCGGGCTATTTTTTCGCCCGTATTGCAGCTAATTCCTTTACCGACCCTACCACCAAAGAGGCGTCTTCCAAAGTGCCTGCGATCCACTTGAACGATTCCACTAACCCTGAACAATACAGCAAATACATCTATTACACGCTTTGGAAACATGTAATCGAAGAAGTGATCTATGTGAAAGATAATTTCAGCGATCCGATTTTTACTACCCACATCGGGAATTATACGAAAACCTATGCTATCAACGATATTTTACCCCGTAACAATGCGACCGACGGAAGTATTCAGATAAACCTGTACAACGGCTTGTTCACCCAGGCCAATTGGGATGCCCGCCAGCAGTACAACAATGTGAAGGTGCTCAACGAAATCAATAAATCGATTGTGGGAAGCCTGAAAACCGAATTTATCGACGAGCAGGCCAACACACAATACTTTCAGAATGCTGAGTCGAACGTTCGACTGGTGGTGTTTGGCCATACCCACGAGCCCATGATTAAAACCTATTCCAACCAGGCAGGCGATCCTTGCCTATATGTGAATTCGGGAACCTGGGAAGATCAGAAGACACGCGACAAAACAGCTGCGATCGAGCAGGATACCCTGAAAATGCACTTTGTAACGATCGCACCCGTACAATCGAACAAGAAAAAACTAAACGTAGGCTTGTACCAATACAAGTATGGAAAACATACCTTGATAACATCAGAAGAATTAGATCTGTAAAATGCGAGACGCCCCGGAGACATCAGTCCCGGGGCGTTTTTAGGTTGGCGACTGTTGCTTTTGGAGTAAGTTCACGGATATTCACCGGTTTACTCTTCGGCGATACTAAAGTCTTTATCTGCAAATAAAGCTGCCAATCCCGATATTTGTTTGAGGCGCAACAATTCGTCTTTGTCCATTCCAAGGTTTCGTCGTATCCAGGAGTCAGACATGCCCAAACGGACGAGTTCGCCCACGAGGTTGGTCATAAGTTCGATCTGGTGGGTGCCGCGTGCCCGGTTGTGACGAATGGTAGAAGCCATACGGTTGGCAATGTCTTTGTTGATTACGGTGACGGGCAGCAATCCGTTCTCCCTTTCGTAAATCCGGTGAGAAGAAAGCATTACCTGGTAGCGATGATACCCGTCCACCAGCTCGTATATATCTTCCTCTTTGATATAGTAGCATACGCATGGCATCGTGTATCCGTCCTCCCAGATGGAAAGCTCCAGCAGTTTCATCTCGGGCGGCATTGTTACATTGGGATTGTATGCGTTGGCCCGTACTTTTTCCACAGGCACAGCGATAACAGTGTAAACAGGGCTGATATAAGTTGGGTTGTTTTTCATGGTTGTTTTTTTCTCCGCTTTTGAGTCTCCAAATACGAGCTATATTCGTCCATTATCTTTTTACGCCGTTCTTGTTCCCGCTTGCCGGGAGTAAAACCCATGTATTTGCAATAATGATCGTTCTTGAGCACACAAATGCACATGCGTTTGTAGGTGGGCAATTCCCTGAATTCCGGTAGATCGATATCGTCCATATAATCCATCATTACAGGCATCTTGTCGGTGTTGTAATTGCTCGTACTGCTTACGTGCAGTTCGATTTCTTTTTCCCGCAGTTTCCTGATCGTATCTGTACTCAGACAACCCCCTTTGGTTTTCCAGAACCGTTTGCTGACGGAAAGCACCCGCAGATAATTTTCACGCGTTTCTTTCGGCAAGGTGTCGAGCAGGAAGTACAGATACTGTTTCCATGTCATTCCTTCCGGTAATCTGGCGCTACGCCATCCCATGGCCGAAGTATGACCGTAAATACCGGCAAAGTTGACTCCATTGACACGACACAGCATCTTGCCCCACATGTCGGGGTCGATCGCACGATAAAGGTGCAGGGACGAAATGGCCTGCGAAATGAACGGACTGGCCACCCGTTGTTTGTTCAAAGGGACGCCGGCTTGGTGGTACAGATCGTACAAACGATTGTAATCCCATCCGAACCGCCCGTTCGCAATCCAGATGTCGGTTGTTTTCCAGTCGTATATCGGATAAATATTGTAGATGCCTTCTCCTGTTTCATGAATCCATTGTGCACGCCGTAAGGGCATGTGACGGTCTGTGGGATGATAAATCAACCTCCATCTGTTAAAGCTTTCTTGAGTGCGAATTCCTATCAGACAAGCTATACGGCGCACTTTTTTCTTGAAGCGGAGCCAGTGGGCAAAATATTGTTGAAACTCGTAATCCCATAGTTGGGTGGTGTAGAAGTTGAAATCTTCCGCGTTAAGACATTCGGTGGGCATCGGTCTCACCCAGTCGGGAATCTTGGGATCCCAGGGTCGCCAAAAGCGCTGATACATCGAGGTCGAGGAGGGAACCTTGAAGGGAACGCAACAACGGTAAACCTCAAGTAAATCGCGATTGGAAGCTAAGGTGCGATCGATGTATTCGGTTGTCAGCGCATATTGTATTTCGTAATCGAGATGGAATACACCCAATTTCGTACCTGTGTTTTTGTGTTGTCGCAGGAAGTCGATGCAGGCGTTCAGAACGATGCTGCTGTCTTTTCCTCCCGAAAAAGCTACATAGACATAGTCATACGCGGAAAAAACGGCCGCTATTCTTTCCTGAAGCGCCTGATATACGTTCTTTCGTGTCTCAGTTATTTGCCCCATTACTGCTTCCCTCCGGTTTATGCCAATTCCATTTTGACGTAAATTTTCATAGTACGAACAACTGAAAAGCCTGCTTTTTCAAAAGTCTCCTGATCCCTCTTTTGTACAATCGCAGACACACGTCCCTGCGATTGGTATTCAGGCAGTATCGCTTCCAGTAATTCCCGGAGCAGTTCTCCGCGCTCCGTGCCCGAAGGAGCATAATAATTGTCGATTTTGAAGTAAGCTATGTCTTTGTGTTCTAGAGGTATAAATGCTCTCAGCTGTTTGTTTTCCAATAGTACATACCAATAGTGACGGTTCGACGTTTTATAGGGATAGTTGTTGTTCTGACGCAGGGCGGAAACACTCATAACCAATGGAGCTACGAGCGTATATAATTCGGAGGATTGCCCTTTGATTTTCATGATCTGACGCATCTCTTTCATATTTAATCATGCATGTGAGAACCCTGTATAAGGCCAGGCAGGTTGGTGTTCTACAATAATTGCTACAAAGGTATCTTTTCGACTTCAAAAAAACACTTAAAAAAGTTTTCTATTGTTTAATAACTTCTTGCCGGGAGGCAGGAGATTTAGGGGGAAAATGCCTGCAATGGACTTGCAGGACATAATCCCCTTTATTTCGACAGGTCTGTTGGTTATAGCTTGATAATGAGCCGTTAGCCGGTCGCTGTTGCGCCTGAAATGAAAGGCTGATCCGGCGTCCGGAGCATTAAAATCAGATTCTTAAAACCGATCGGCATTCATTACTTTTACCCAGGCTTTCACGAAGTCCTTCACGAACCTCTCGCGGTTATCGTCCTGTGCATAGAACTCACAATAGGCACGCAAAAGGGAGTTGGAGCCGAACACGAGATCGACCCGCGTGGCTACCCACTTCACGGCGCCGGTTTTACGGTCCACGATATGGTAGTAATTTTCGGCCATCGGTTGCCAGTTGTAATGCATGTCGGTGAGGTTTACAAAGAAATCGTTGGTGAGCTGTCCGGGGCGGTGGGTGAGCACGCCCAGCGGACTGCCGCCGAAATTCGCGCCGAGCACCCGCATACCGCCTATCAGTACCGTCATCTCGGGCGCAGTGAGCCCCATCAGTTGCGCTCTGTCGAGCAGCAGTTCTTCGGGTTTCACCGTATACTCTTTTTTAACCCAGTTGCGGAATCCGTCGTGGATAGGTTCCAGTACGTCGAACGATCCGGCATCGGTCATTTCGTCGGTGGCATCGCCGCGGCCGGGCATAAAAGGCACTTCCACTTTATAGCCGGCTTCAGCTGCCGCAGCTTCCACGGCCGCACTTCCGCCCAATACAATGAGATCGGCAATACTTACTTTTTTATTCAACGAAGCCTGAATTGCTTCGAGCTTGTCGAGTGCTTTTTTCAGCCGGGCGGGCTCATTGCCTGCCCAGTCCTTTTGCGGAGCCAGACGAATACGCGCCCCGTTGGCCCCTCCACGATAATCGGACCGGCGGAAAGTGCGGGCGCTATCCCATGCCGTAGCAATCAACTCGGCGCGACTCAGTCCGCTGTTGAGCAACATCTTTTTCAGTTCGGCTATTTCGGTTTCCGATAGCGCATAATCGACCGTCGGAACGGGATCCTGCCAGATCAGATCTTCGGCCGGAACATCGGCTCCGAGGTAGCGTGCCTTGGGCCCCATATCGCGGTGTGTGAGCTTGAACCAGGCGCGGGCAAAGCAATCGGCAAAATATTCAGGATTCCGGTAGAATTTTTCCGAAATTTTCCGGTACTCCGGATCCATCTTCATGGCCATATCGGCATCGGTCATCATCGGGTTGCGCCGTACACCAGGTATATGGGCATCGAAAGGCTTGTCCTCTTCTTTAATGTTGATAGGCTCCCATTGCCATGCTCCGGCAGGACTCTTCTTCAGTTCCCAGTCGTAGGTAAGCAGCAGGTAGAAATAGTCGTGGTTCCACCGGTCGGGATGAGTGGTCCAGGCACCTTCCAGTCCGCTGGTTACGGTGTGTTCGGCATTACCCTTCCCCTGTGGGTTCATCCAGCCCAGTCCCTGGTTTTCCACGCCGGCCTCTTCGGGGGCAGGTCCGAGTTTCGATGCATCGCCGTTCCCATGAGCTTTCCCCACGGTATGTCCGCCCGCAGTAAGCGCCACGGTTTCTTCGTCGTTCATTCCCATGCGTTGGAAAGTAAGTCGCACATCCTTCGCCGTACGAACCGGGTCGGGTTTGCCGTCCACGCCTTCGGGATTCACATAAATCAGTCCCATCTGTACGGCAGCCAGCGGATTCTCGAGCGATTCGCGGTCCTCGTCGTTTTCGTAGCGATTACTGGTCGGAGCCAGCCATTCTTTTTCGCCTCCCCAGTTAATGTCTTTTTCGGGGTGCCAGATATCCTCGCGGCCACCACCAAAACCAAAAGTGCGGAATCCCATCGATTCGTAAGCCATGTTGCCGGCCAGAATGAATAAGTCGGCCCACGACAGTCGATTCCCGTATTTTTGTTTGATAGGCCACAACAGCCGGCGCGCCTTGTCGAGGTTGGCATTGTCGGGCCAGCTGTTGAGCGGGGCAAAACGCTGATTGCCGGTATTGCTGCCGCCACGACCATCGGCTGTCCGGTACGTGCCCGCGCTGTGCCAGGCCATCCGGATCATCAATCCTCCGTAATGTCCCCAATCGGCCGGCCACCAATCCTGACTCTCGGTCATCAGCTTTTTCAGGTCGGCTTTTACCGCCTCCAGGTCGAGTTTCAGAAACTCTTCGCGGTAGTTGAAATCCGGTCCCAGCGGATTACTCTTGGTGTCGTGCTGATGCAGGATATCGAGGTTCAGGGCCTTAGGCCACCAGCTCATCACCGAACTGCTCGTGTCGGTGTTCGCGCCATGCATTACTGGGCATTTTCCTTGGTTTGTTGCGTTCATGTGATCGTTATATAAAGGTTAATTGAATCGAAGGTCGGTTGAAGACCCTCAAATATACGGATATTATTTGTTGATCCAACTATGTAATTGTATTTTTTTATGCGCAGAAAGTAAGGCCGGTTAGTAGATCATGTTCCTGAATTTTCATTATCTTTGCCGCAAAAACAAATTTCCGTTGGAACTATTTATTATCATCGGTCTTATCGTGTTGAACGGCATTTTCTCGATGTCGGAGATGTCGTTGGTTTCATCTCGCAAATACAAGCTCGAAACATTGCGCAAGCGAGGCCGGAAAGGCGCCCGGACCGCCCTGGAACTATCCGAAAATCCAACCCGGTTTTTATCGACCGTACAAATCGGAATCACCCTCATCGGGATTCTGCTCGGGGTGTACAGCGGCGAGAAGCTGGCCGACGACGTACAGGGCTTCCTGCTCGGCCTGGGAGTGGGTACAGCCTATGTTCACGACCTGGCTGTGGGTGTTATCGTAGTCATTACTACTTATTTGTCGATCGTGCTGGGCGAATTGTTCCCTAAACGGCTGGGGATGACCTTTCCCGAACCGATTGCAATGGCACTGGCCCGGCCGATGAAAATATTGTCCTTTTTAACCTCCCCTTTTGTTTGGCTGCTGACGGTTTCCAACAACCTGCTGGCGAAGCTTTTCGGGGTTAACAGTTCGGTCGAAAGCCGGGTCTCGGAAGAGGAAATTAAATCGATTATCCGCGAAAGCGCCGAAGGGGGCGAAATTCAGGATATCGAACAGGATATTGTTGAACGGGTGTTCGAGTTCGGCGACCGGCGGGTGAACTCGCTGATAACGCATAAAAGCGATCTGGTGTTTTTCAATGAGACCGACGATTGGGATACCATTCGCCGGAAAATATCCACGGAAAAACATTCGGCATATCCGGTTTGCAAGAACAACGACGTGGATCAGGTGATCGGAATCGTATTACTCAAAGATTTGTTTGATCCGATGGGCGACACCGGTTTTAAACTCAGCAATTATATCCGTCAGCCGCTTTATCTTTCCGAAGGTACCTTTGCTTACAAGTTGCTCGAACGTTTCAAAAAAGAGGGTGTGCACTATGCGGTGGTGGTCGACGAATACGGTTCGACCCAGGGATTCGTGACGATGGACGATGTGGTGGATGCCCTTATTGGCGATGTGACCGAGAATAATCAGCATGAATACCGCATCACGCCTCGCGACGAAACCAGCTGGTTTGCCGACGGACAGTTTCCCTTTGTTGAGTTCCTTCATTATTTTGATATTGAGCCTCCCGCCGATCTCGAAGGAGAGTTCGTAACCCTGGCGGGTTATTTTATACATACTACCGAGTCGCTTCCCGAAATAGGGGCCACCTTGCTGTTCGAAGGCTATCGGCTGGAGATCGTGGATAAAGACGGGCAGCGGATCGATAAAATAATTATCACGAAATGTTAGTAAGTTTTGCCTACATTTTTCTTTTAGGACTTTCGCTGGGCTATGTGTTCAGTAAATTAAGGCTGCCCTCTCTGCTTGGGATGTTGCTTACGGGAATCGTGCTGGGACCGTATGTGCTGAATGCTCTTTCGCCTTCTCTGCTGTCGGTTTCGATCGAACTAAGGCAGGTTGCGCTGGTCATTATTTTGATGCGGGCCGGACTGGCCCTGAATATTGAAGACCTGAAAAAAGTGGGCCGGCCGGCTGTTCTGATGTGTTTTGTTCCTGCTGTATTCGAAATCGGCGGTATGATGCTCATTGCCCCGCCATTGCTGGGTGTGTCGTTGCTGGACGCAGCTATACTTGGAACGGTCGTGGCTGCAGTGTCGCCGGCCATTATAGTGCCTAAAATGCTTTTTCTGATGGAAAACAAAATAGGCACCCGCAAAAGCATCCCGCAGATGATTATGGCCGGAGGCTCGGTCGACGATGTATTTGTAATTGTGCTATTTACTGTATTCACCACCCTGGCCCGGCGGGGTGAGGTTTCGGCCATGAGTTTATTTCAGATTCCGGTGGCTATTGTCACCGGACTGGCCCTGGGGGTGGGCGTCGGGTATGCCATGACGCGCTTTTTTAAAGCCTTTCATATGCGCGATTCCGTCAAAGTGCTGATTATGATGAGCGCTGCTTTTTTATTCCTGGGGACCGAAGAGTTGCTGAAGGGCCTTGTTCCGCTGTCCGGCTTGTTGTCGGTAATGGCCATGGGAGCCACCATCCTCACCAATTATCCGGTGTTGGCGAAACGTATTTCGCCTAAATATTCCAAGCTATGGGTGGCTGCCGAAATCCTGTTGTTTGTGTTGGTAGGGGCCACCGTCGATATTCAATTTGCCGCTGCGGCCGGCCTGGCGGCTGTCGCCGTTGTGCTTTTTGCCCTGCTCTTCCGCATGGCGGGTGTGTATTTCAGCATGCTTCGCACCCCTCTTAGCCTGAAGGAACGCCTTTTTTGCATGATTGCTTACCTGCCCAAAGCCACTGTACAGGCTGCTATAGGCTCACTGCCGCTGGCAATGGGTTTACCCGCCGGGAAAATTATCCTTACCGTTGCGGTGCTGGCGATATTGATCACCGCCCCGCTGGGAGCATTCGGAATCGACAAAACGTATAAGAAGTTACTGCAACAGGATGAGGAGCCCGGATCGAAGGGGACGACCATCGCGGATGGAACGGTGCCGCTTTCAACTTCCCGGATTATTCCCACCGACAATGTGGAGCAACTCTGATCAGCCTTTTTTCGAAAGTACTTTTTTTGTCAGCCAGTTTCGTACGGGTACATCAAACAACCGGAAACTGGCGTAAGCCAGTACTATCGACGCTATGAGCGCTCCAAAGGCCATCGGCAGGGCATCGGCCAGCGATACCTGGTTGTTGCCGACCCAAGCCATAAACATCAGGTTGAGCGGGAAGTGGGTGATGTAGAGCGGATAGGAAATATCGCCCAGGAATTGGCTGACGGCAATCGTTTTTTTACCTTTCAGAGTGCCGCTGGCCCCAATATATACGACCAGGGGAAAGATAACAATAATACTGAAGGCCACGTATAATCCGTTGATCCACTGATGGTCGGTTCCTCCCAGGCGGGGTACCGAAAATACAACGGCAAGCAGAAGCGACGACCATAAAAAGGCATTGTGGATGGTGCCCGGCTTCACGATACGCGAAAGGAGCAGGCCGGCCAGAAACGGAAACATCAGCCGGGTGAAGCCTATTTGTAACTGCAGGGAGTCGATGGACCAGCCTCCGATTACATCGCCGCGGGTAACGGCCAGGTGGGTGAGGGCGAGCGCGGCAATGGCAACAAGTACCGATAGCACCTTGGTGGATAAGTGACGGAAAATAAGCGCGTAAAGAAGGTTGGCAATGTACTCGAAGAACAGCGACCAGGCAGGACCGTTGAGCGGATGCATTTCTTCCCAGCCTCGTACGTCCATCGATTTGCTTACCGGAATCAAAGTCATCCCGATAAACATCACCAGGAGCATCCGTCCTACCGGAACATCGGGGATGCCCGGGAAGAAATGGCCGCCCTGCAGATAGAACGTGGCGCCGCCGATGAGCATTCCGATTATAATCATGGGGTGAAGCCGGATCAGCCGCCGTTTGAAAAAATTACCCAGGGTCATCTTTCCCCAACGGTCGTCGTAGGCATAGCCGATTACAAAACCCGACAGCGCGAAAAAGAAATCGACGGCCAGATAGCCGTGGTTGATGATCTGGTGGTGATTGTTGCCGAGCGAAAAGGTTTCGAGCAGGTGAAACATTACAACCATTATAGCGGCTACACCCCGTAATCCGTCGAGAATCAGGTAGTGACTTTTGGAATCGGAGAATCCGGTTGAAGTATGCATTCGGTATCGTGTTTTGTATAGTTGGTGTCAAAAGTACAATAATTTGCCGGATTCTCCAAGCACGTAAATCGCAACCATAAAAAACTCCGACCATTTCCCGGTCGGAGTTGAACTGTTTATTCCATCAGCAGCGAGATCGGATCGGCCAGATGATCGATAATTTGTTTCATGAACCGGGCCGTTTCGCCGCCGTCGACCACGCGGTGGTCGACCGAGAGCGACAGTCCCAGTACGTTGCCCGCCACTACCTGGTGGTTTTTTACTACGGGTTGTTCCATGATACGGCCTACGCCGAGAATACCTACCTGTGGATAATTAATTACCGGCGTGCCGAAAATCCCGGCAATGGAGCCAAAATTGCTGATGGTAAAGGTGCCCCCTTTCATGTCGTCGAGCGTGAGTTTGCGGTCGCGGGCTTTGTCGGCAAAGGCGGTGATTTGCTGGGCGATTTCAAATAAACTGAGCCGGTCGGCATTACGGATTACCGGCACCACCAAGCCTTCGGGAGTATCCATGGCAATGCCGATATTGTACTGGTTTTTGTAGATCATCCGGTTGTTCTCCATGTCCATCTGCGCATTCATGATACGATGATGCTTGAGGGCCAGTACCGTAGCTTTGACAATAAAAGGCAGGTAAGTGAGTTTGGTATTCCGTTCGGCGTACTTTTGTTTATAATTATTCCGGATGGCGATCAGTTCCGAAATCTCCACTTCTTCGACTATGGTGACGTGGGCCGCGTTATGCTTGGAGTTGAGCATGTTACGGGCAATGGTTTTGCGCAGCTGGGTGAGCGGCTCGTAAGTCACATCGTCGGCATCCCAGAGTTGGGCCATCCATGTTTTTTCGGCCGGGCTGCTGCTCACGGCTACTTTTTCGAGGTCGTCGCGGGTGATGCGGCCGCCGGGGCCGGTACCGTTTATTTTGCGGATATCGATGCCCATTTCGCGGGCGATGGAGCGAACGTGCGGGGTTGCAAATACTTTACGCCCCGAAGGGATGTATTCGCGTTCGGGACTGGCGGGAAGAGGAGCGTGGCGTGCCGGACTGCCTGCTGTTGCCCATGGCCGGCCGGCCGTAGCGGCGGCTTTTTCGTCGCTGGCGGCGATTACCCCTTCTGCTCCGGCACTTTCGAGGGTGCCGACTACGCCGGCTACTTCCTCCTCCTCATCGTCCATCAAATGTCCCGAAGCCATTTCAACCGGAGTCAGCGCCTCGTCTTCACCTTCCACCTGAATTTCGGCCAAGGGCTCGCCCACGTGAATCACATCGCCGGGCTTTCCGAAGATCTTCAGCACGATGCCGGTTCGGGGCGACGGAATATCGGCCGTCACCTTATCGGTTTCCATACTCACCAGCAAGTCGCCTGCCTTCACAGCCTGACCTTCCTGTACGTAAATCTCATGAATGGTACCTTCTTCAAGGCCTTCGCCAATATCGGGAAATCTGAATATCATATCAATTATTGCTTATTACTTGTGAATGAGGGTCTGTCTTAATCGTTGCCGGCATCTGTATGATTGATTGTTAATAATTTATAATTGAGATTGTTTCATACAGGATTCGCTCTGGCGTCACCAGGTAATATTTCTCTCCCTGCGCCAGCGGTACTATCGTGTCGAAGCCCATTACGCGGCGAGGCGGTGCCTCGAGCGATAAGAAGGCTTCTTCGTTGGCAATGGTTACCAGTTCTGAACCTACGCTGAACGATTGCGGAGCCTCGGCTACAATCAATACGCGGCCCGTTTTGCGAATGGAAGCGCCTACGGTCTCACGATCGATCGGATAAATAGTGCGCAAATCGACAATCTCCACCAAAATTCCTTCGGCTTTGGCCATCTCGGCGGCCTTCTGGCATTCGCGAATCAAGGCGCCGAACGAAACAATGGTGATGTCCGAACCTTCCTGCACTACCTTGGCCTTGCCGATGGGAATGCTGAATTTCTCGTCCGACACTTCTTGTTTTATAGCCCGGTAGATGCGTTTGGGCTCCATGAAAATCACCGGATCGTCGGTCTCGATGGCCGAGATCATCAGGCCCTTGGCATCGTGCGGGGTAGAGGGTACCACCACTTTCAATCCGGGGATGTGTGCGTAGAGCGACTCGGGACTCTCCGAATGGTGCTCGATGGCGTTGATGGCTCCTCCGTAGGGGAAGCGGATCACCATCGGCGCTTTGTACAGTCCGCGGGTACGGTTGTTCATGCGCGATACATTCGAGATAATTTGATTGAAAGCAGGGTAGGTGAATCCGTCAAACTGCAGTTCCACTACAGGACGTAGTCCGGCCATGGCCATGCCGAGTCCCGTGCCCACGATAGCCGATTCGGCCAGGGGAGAATCGAACACCCGGTCGGCGCCGTATTTCTTTTGCAGTCCTTCGGTTACGCGGAACACACCGCCTTCCACTCCCACATCTTCGCCAAACATCACTATCGACCGGTCTTCGGCCAGCTTTATATCGAAGGCGTTATTAAGCGCCTGTACCATATTCATTACACTCATCGGCGGGCCTCCTTCCAACGTAAAAATTCTTCATACTCTGCTTTTTGTCGCGCCAGTTCGTCGGGCATCTCTACATACATGTGCCTGAACACATCGTTGAGCTCATAAGCCCGGAAGGTTTCGGCCGCTATGAACTGCCGGTCGACTTCTTCTTTGTACGATTCGATCAGGGCTGCTTCACCGGCAAGCCAATCGGCTTGCACTCCTTTGTCCTCCTTTGAGCCCGCCGCATCTGTATCCATCAGGCCGATGCCGGTATGTTCCATATACTTTTTTAACCGGAGCAGCGGATCTTTCGCATCCCACGATTTTTCTTCTTCTTTCGTGCGGTATTTCGACGGATCGTCGGAAGTGGTATGCGCGCCTTTGCGATAGGTATAAGCTTCGATCAACACCGGACCTTTGCCTTCACGCGCCCACCGGGCTGCTTCCTGATAGGCCTTGTACATGGCGAAAAAGTCGTTTCCGTCCACCTTGATACCCGGCATCCCAAAGGCCACCGACTTCACTGCCAGGTTGACGGAGCGGGTTTGCCGTTGTACCGGCACCGAAATAGCATACTGATTGTTCTGGATGGTAAACACTACCGGCACCTGCCACACCGCCGCGAAATTGAGCGCTTCGCTGAAATCGCCTTCCGACGTACCGCCATCGCCGATGAAGGGAAACACCACCTCGTCTTTTTGGTTGTATTTTACCTCGTAAGCAATACCCGTGGCGTGCAGCAACTGCGAACCAATGGGCACACAAATCGGCAATACGTGATGAGCGTTTTTGAAATTGCTGCCCTCTTCGTTCCCCAGGTAATACAGGAAAATCTCGGTGAGCGACACCCCCTTAGCCAGCATGATGGCCATTTCGCGGAAAGCCGGCACCAGCCAGTCGTCGCGCCTGATCACCATGCCTGCCGCCGCCTGAATCGCTTCCTGTCCCAGAATGGGCGGATAGGTAAACATACGCCCCTGTCGCTGGTACGACACCGCCATCAGATCGGCCGTACGCGCAAACAACATGGTTTGATAAGCTTTCCGGATGGCTTCCGGACTCAGCTCCGGCATATAATCGGGAGTGATTATTCTTCCCTCATCATCGATAATGCGAAAAATCCTGTCTTCCGCTGGATTAAAATCGTTAAATATCATTCAATCACGTTTATGTCGCCTACTTGAAGTCGTACATCAACCGGGGTCAGCAGTTAACTGTACATACCGCTTGCAACTTTTTGGGCTTTTAGTGTAACAACGGGAAAGGAATTTGGTTCGATGAAGGAGGGAGATGAGGATTGAAATTAAATACTTCTCCTTTTCAAATGATCGTTCAGATTCTCCGCCTGAGACGATAACCAGGTCGGAATAGTATTGAAAGAATCCGGTATCTGCGGTGGAGGGTCGATAATTTTTTGACTGAAATTGCCCGAGCCGCCCAAAAGCACTTTAGTGATGTTTTGCAGGCCCCGGTACATACGGGATAAACTATAATATTGTCATAACAATTATATTTATTTGTTAGGATTTGTTTGTATATTTGCGAAAACATATCGACTATAATATTTCCGGTATCTACATACGCATTGAAAATGCCTTGTTTGTTGTAATAGGATTTTGTTCTCGATTGAACGGTGTGGTTAGGGGTGATGTGTAAACAATGTGTACTGTAGATGCAGAAGAAGGGAGTTGGGGATATCAACGTGTTATCAAACATGCCAAAAAGGAAACGGACATGGACACAAGTTAGAAAAATATGAAATTATTTTGTACGTGAACATACGTATATTTATAATCACACTTTTTCTTTTTGCGATACTCCATTTGATGGCTAAGAAGCAGAAAATTATAGGTTTAGGGATAAATAGTGAAATGTTGAATGGAACAAAATATGCAGACCGGCATAGTTTTCTCTTATGAAAACCAATTATCCCGGCACAATGAATTTGAAGTAGATTTAAATCAGAGAAGTAGAAATCAATATTTAACTGTCCCGATTGATGATGGAACTTATCCATTATCTCATATAAAGGAAAAGTATCTTAATCTACCTCTTTTATATAAGTTTTATTCTAAGGTCGTGAATGTTTCAACGGGCGTGACTGTGGATTATTTTGTCGGTTGGAAAGACTTAACTAAGCTGGGTAGTGTTGAATTAAGATCATATAGTATTAGTCCGAAACTCTATGTTGGATGGACATTGAAAGTAGGCAAAGCAATTAAGTTATCGCCGAGGTTTATTTTAGAACCTGAAATCTGGTTTAATCCACTATTTGATTATGAATATTCCTATTCTGGGGTCGCTGTTAAACTGAAATATAAATTGTAAATAGGGGGACTTGTTTTGACGTAGAACGTCCAGAACGCCCCAAGAGCAAAGCGAATGATTATGTAGGTTTTCCCATACACTGTCAAACTGGTGATGAAAGATATGAAAACACAATTATTTATTATAGTGAGTGTGCTGTTTGCGCAGCAACTGCTAAAGGCACAAACAAGTTATATGCCTGTATTTGCCGATACAACGCGTTATTATTGGTCTATGCAAGGTATCGACGGTTCTTCCCATAGTTATTATGATTATATTAGAAAAAATGATTCTATTATTATTCCTGCCTGTCTTTCTTATGATTCTCTTCTTGTCAATAAAACAAATTCTAAAATATGGGTAATGAAAGCCGATGGCTTCGGAAATCCGCTCGGAAAATTTTTAGTAATGGATTTGGATTTACAAGTAGGCGATCAATACACCGACCAACAAGGAATTATCCATACAGTTGACAGTGTGTATAGCAATGCAAATCGTAAACATGTCCGATTTAAAAAAAAACACAATGTTGCGATTGTAATTAGCACTCCGGGTGGTGCTGTGGCAGTAGACTCCCTACATTTTGAATTTATAGAAGGAGTAGGAAACAATATCTGTTTTGGTGAAGGAACGATTAGTAATCCTGCTATTACCTGGCTCCGGGTGCAATACAAAGATGGGTTGTTGTCGTACGGGGTTCCTGAATGGTTTCCATGCTGGGATCAATATGTTGGATGTCAGACAGAAATAACGGAAATAACGGATAATAAACTACGTCTGTCTCCTTCTCCTGCAATAAGCAAACTCCATGTGGAAATACCAAATACATGTAATCTGAATAATTTAGTCCTCAATATCTATGATATAAATGGGAAACAGCACTATACTTCGTCCCCGACTGACCGATCGACAGTGATTGATGTCAGCAAATTTACTTCAGGAGTCTATATTATGCAATTGAGAAATCAGGATTTTAACGAAACAGTCAAATTTGTAAAATCACAACCGCGATGAAACGATTATTATTACTTTTACTGACAATCAGCTGCCTGCTTATCTCCACTCTTACAATCCAGCAATTTCAAAATAGATCGGACCTGGCAGATATCCATCAGGTATTGTTTGGCGCGAGTTGATTCATATAAATCAGCTTACACGGACGATTTCCGATTGCAGGAAGCCTAAATAATAGAGGAAGTATTTTATTATGCAAATTTAAGGATAGTGATCCGAAAAATTTGTTAACAACCAACCTCGTCTGATTTTTGCAGCCTCCCGGAATGTAATACCTTCTCAACAGTTATTACACACCCTCCTCATAGCTTTGAAACAAGCTTGTAATACCTGCTACCTACTTTTGCACCGAAACTTAGTGTAAAAATTAAAGGTAAAAAAAATGAGAAAATTATTTTTGAATTTCGCGGTGGTGTTAGTAACTGCAATGACAGTTTTTAGCGCGTGTGAAGAAAAAGTGGAAGTGGATCCGGATGCCGATCTGAAGGATTTCCCCAACGAAGTGATTGTTAAATCGGCTATCAAAGGTACCCGCAACTGGGTAAAGGACTCTGTATATATTCTGATGGGACAGATCAATGTGGAAGGTACGCTCAATATCGCACCGGGAACTGTTGTAAAAGGCGATAAAGTAACTAAAGGAACGTTGGTGGTGGTGCCCGGAGGTAAAATGAATGCCGTAGGGACTGCCGCTCAGCCTATTGTATTTACGTCGCGTATGCCGGCCGGAGCTCGTAGCGCCGGCGACTGGGGTGGGGTGATCCTGGTCGGTAAAGGGCCCGTAAATCAGTCGAACGCAACGGTCGAAGGTTTGTCGAATCCGGTGGATTACGGTACAACCGCCATTCCTAACCGCGACGAAAACGACAGCTCGGGTAAGCTGAAATATGTACGGATCGAATTCTCCGGTATTGCCCTGCAGCCCGATAAAGAAACCAATGGCTTGACGATGTGCGCCGTAGGTAAAGGAACCGAAATCTCGCATGTGCAGGTTTCGTTCGGTGGCGACGATGCATTCGAATGGTTTGGTGGAAATGTGAATGCCAAATACCTTATCGCTTACGCAATGGTTGACGATTGCTGGGATGTGGATTTCGGGTTCTCCGGAAAAGTACAGTTTGGTGTGAGCATTCGTAATCCTCGTACAGCCGACGTATCCGGATCGAACGGATTTGAGTCGGACAACGATGGTAGCGGTTCGGCTGCATCGCCCAAAACTTCCGGTGTTTTCTCGAATATGACGGTCATCGGTCCTTTCAAGACTACTGCCGATAAAGATGTAAACGCCAACTTTGCTGCGGGGATGCACCTGCGCCGCAATACTTCCATTTCGATTTTCAACTCGGTAATTGCCGGATGGAATACGGCCGGACTGCTGCTCGACGCCACCACCACCTATGCTAATGCTACTGCCGGCGATATGGCGCTGCAAAATGTAGCCATCGTGGGAATCAAAGGTACTACGCTCAAAGGAGCTGCCAGCGTGACCGATGCTCAGGTTGCCGATTTCTTCAATACTGCTGCCTTTGGTAATAAATTGATCGCGACTGCCGCGGATGCCGGTATCGAAAAGTCTTTCTACAATCCTAAAGCTACGGTTGGCACACCCGAAAGTTTCCTGCCGGCAACAGGTTCGCCTTTGCTGGGTGCCGGTTCGTTTGCGCATGCTAAACTGCAGGACTCGTTCTTCGATAAGTCGGCAACTTACATGGGCGCTTTCGGTACGACCGATTGGACCAAAGAGGCCTGGGTGAATTTTGATCCTCAAAATACTGTTTATTGAGCATTATGAATCGAATGTCAAGATTCAGGAACTGAGGGCTCATGACCCGCTCGTCCTGACTCTTGACTTCCTTTGTAACACATATTAAATTTCTTTCTGCTACTGGTTTTATCAGTGATAGCTGATTAAATTTGTAGCAGAATTGTAATATGTAATATTTTAAAACAGTATAATTATGAAACACTGGATACTAATCGGCCTGATGACGGTGGCCGGAATGCTGACAGCACAGTCGCCCGAGAGTAAGATTGTTCAGAGCGACGGATTGTTTTTTACCGATGCTACCCAGACCCGGCTTTATACCGGCGAATACCGCGAGTATTTCGACGATGGATCGCTGAAGGTGGAAATGAATATAAAAGACGGGAAGCCTGAAGGAGCTTATATCGTTTATTTCAGCAATGGCAAGCCCAACGAGGTGCGGGCGTATCGCAATGGTGAGTTTCATGGTACCTGGCGGACTTACAACGAAGCCGGATTGCTGATTGCCGAAGCCGAATACCGTAACAATAAAAAACACGGTACCTGGAAAGTGTGGGACGATTCGGGGGTGATGCGTTACGAAATGCGTTACAACAACGGGAAGAAATCGGGGACCTGGTATATGTGGGACGAAAAGGGAAAACTGATTTCCGAAAAGAAATACTGACCTTAAACAGGAAGCCGGAAGTTGTTGAATAATCGATTAATTACCGGTGTTACATGTTTTTCATTTTAATGTAGCACGAGAGTAATATCGTTGTAATACGGGTGCTTTACCTTTGCATCAGATTAAAAAAAAGAAAAAATGAAAAAGGTAATTCTTATCGCGCTGCTTTCGGTATTTGTTGTGAATGTTAGTATGATGGCTAAGGAAGCTGCTCCTGCCAAAAAAGCAGAAACAGCCGTTGTAACTTCCGTTTCGGAAATCAAAGGAATGGTATTCGACAAGTCGACCAAGGAAACCCTCGCCGGTGCATCGGTGCTTATCAACGGTAAAAAAGTATATACCGACCTCGACGGCAACTTCACAATTCCTGCAACTACAGGAAAATGTGAGCTCAAAATCAGCATGATCTCCTACGAAGATAAAGTGATGACGGTGAACCTGAACGGACAATCGTCGCTCAAAATTGAATTGAACCAGCGTTAGGAGCGAACAACGATACCTGCACGGTATCGGAACACCTGGGATAGGGAATTTTTAGGAAACAAATAGGTATAAAAATGGAAGTTGCAGTCATTCGAATGATTGCAACTTCTTTTTTATTGTCCTTGGTTCACCACTGTTTCGTTATATTGTGTATTTTTGTCACATCAATGTAACAGTTATTACACACGGGGGAAATATGCCCGCACTACTTTTGTAAAGGTTGTTAAATCCATTTATACATCAGAATAATGAATCCATACCGAATTTTAGTGGTCGACGATGAAGAGGACCTGTGTGAAATACTTCAGTTTAATTTGGAAACCGAGGGTTACCTGGTCGATGTGGCTTATTCGGCCGAAGAGGCGCTGAAGCTCGATCTGAGTAAGTACAAATTGCTGTTGCTCGATGTGATGATGGGCGAAATATCGGGTTTTAAGATGGCACGCATGCTGCGTGAGAATCCGAAGTACGCCCGTATCCCGGTCATTTTCCTGACGGCCAAGGATACCGAAAACGACCGGCTGACCGGATTTAATATCGGTGCCGATGATTATATCTCCAAGCCCTTTTCGATTCGTGAAGTGTTGGCAAGGGTGAAGGCGGTGATGCGTCGCACTGCAGTTGCCGAAGCGCAGCCCGAAGAGGAAAAGTTGCTGGAATACGAAGGGCTGGTGATGAACTTAGGCAATAAAAAAGTGTTTATCGACGGGGAAGAAGCTCAATTTACCAAAAAAGAATTCGAGATTCTGAAACTGTTTCTCGAAAACCGGAACCGGGTGTTTACCCGCGACGAAATGCTTACCAAGGTATGGACCGATGAAGTGGTGGTGCTCGATCGTACGATCGATGTAAATATCACCCGCTTACGAAAAAAGATTGGTCCCTACGGAAAAAATATTGTGACACGGCTGGGGTATGGATACTGCTTTGAAAGCTGAACTTTTCAGGCGAACCTCTCACCGTTAACCGTTATTGAATTTGAATTATGAAGTTAAACAGCCGGCTTTTTCTATATTTTTTCACCACGTTCCTTGCTTTGGTCGTGGTGATTGCTTTTTTTCAGTACCAGCGCGAAAAAGATTTCCGTACGGAGCAGCTCGACCAGTTGCTTTCGACCTACAACCATACCGTGAACCGCTATATCGAGCTTAACGGGTTTAACCAGGAGTCGCTCAACGATTTCCTGCGGGTGCTGCCCGATAGTAGCGTACGGATTACAGTGGTTCAATTTAATGGCGATGTGGTGTACGATTCGTATGTGACCGACGAAACCCGGCTCGAAAACCATGCCCTGCGCCCCGAGATTCAGGCGGCAAACGAAGGCAAAGGGGTGTCGATTCGTAAATCGGGCTCCACCGGTATCGAATTTTACTACCTGGCGCATCGTTTTCAGCATTATTATATACGGAGTGCCCTTCCGTATAATGTATCACTGGCTGCAGCCTTATCGGCCAATATGTATTTTCTCTACATTATCTTCCTGGTGCTGGCCGCGGCATCGATCGTTTTGTTTTTTATCTCTAAAAATATCACCCGTTCCATCGACCGGCTTCAGCTTTTTCTGCAAAAGGCCGAAGATGAACAGATGGAAGAGGCCAATATTATTTTTCCCAAAGATCAGTTGGGGCAAATCAGTGCCAACATCGTAAAAACCTACAAAAACCTCTGGCAAACGCAATGGCAGGTACGGCGCGAGCGCGAAAAGCTGATCCAGCACCTCCAGATTTCGCAGGAAGGTTTGGGTATTTTTTCGTCGGAGAAGAAAGAAATTCTGGTGAATACCCACTTTACACTCTATGCTCAGATTTTATCGGACAAGGAAATTGCCTCGGTGGATGAGATTTTCTATTTACCCGAATTTGCCGAGCTGAATAAATTTATCGACGACAGCCTGAAACAAAAGGGTATTCAGCGCAAACGGCTGCAGCTGGAAAAAGGGGGACGGATTTTTCTCATTCAGGCCATCGTTTTCAAAGATGCAACCTTCGAGATCTCCATCAATGATATTACCATTCAGGAACAGGAAAACCGGCTCAAACGCCAGCTTACACAAAATATATCGCACGAGCTTAAAACGCCGGTAAGCAGCATTATGGGCTATATGGAAAGCATATTGAATAATCCGGGCCTCGACCCCGACAGGATGAATTTTTTTATCGAACGTTCGTTTCAGCAGGCTCAACGTCTCACCTCGTTGCTGCAGGATATTTCCACGCTCAATAAAATTGACGAGTCGAAGGAGATTTTTGAAAAAGCCCAAGTCGATATTGCCGAAACGGTGAAGGATGTGTTGCAGGATGTGCATCTTCAGCTGGAAGAAAAAGGCGTGATCGTTGAAAACAAGCTGATTGCTCCGCTTCCTGTGCAGGGAAATCGTTCGCTGTTGTATTCTATTTTCCGCAATCTGACCGATAATGCAATGGCCTATGCCGGCAGTAATATCACGTTACGGATCGAATGTTACCGCGAAGATCCCGAATACTATTATTTTTCGTTCACCGATACGGGGGTGGGAGTGAAAGAAGAACATCTGTCGCGCCTGTTCGAACGCTTTTACCGTGTGGATAAGGGGCGTAGCCGTAAAGCCGGCGGTACGGGCCTGGGATTGGCAATTGTGAAAAATGCCGTGATCTTTCACGGGGGAAGTATTTCGGCCAAAAACATACCGGGCGGAGGCTTGAATTTTATCTTTTCGATCAGAAAGCATCAGGAGGCAGGAACCTCGAATCAAGCATAAAGCGTCGGGATAAACCGAACATCCGGTTCGGTTTATCCCGACGCTTTATGCTTGATTTTATTTCAGCAGCCGTACCAGTCGCCGTTGCGACTTCATCAGGTTGCTCGACTGCATGGCGATCAGTTTGGTTTCGTTCAGCAGCGACAGGTACAAGATGCTGTTGCGGGTTCCCGAGGTCTGGCTTTTGGCCCGTTTAATCTGATTGCGTGTGGCTTCGGCGTACAAATCGGAAATCAACTGCCTTTTTGCTTTCAGTTGTTCCAGTTCCGAATAATCCCAACGCTGAATCATGCTCACGAATTCGTTCGACACATCGATTACCGCTTCACTCAACTTCTTCAGATCGACCATCTGCTCTTTGCTGAATCCCTCGTGGTTGTCGTTGATATACGTGAAGCTGGCCTCGGTCATAGCCTTCAGGGCCTTCGATATTTCATAAAAATAATCGATAATCTGGATGTAAAACTGTTCCGTCTCGATCGAAGCGCCTTGTATTCGTTTTAAGGTGGGTACCACTTCGTAATGGCGGCGGTTCTTGTATTTCAGGTAGATCGCATTGGCTTCACGTTGTAACTGGTTCAACAGTTTCCGGTCTTCGTTGGATACGCCTTCGATGGTTGAGCGATAAATACGTACCATCGACGAAATCGCTTCTTCCATTTCGTTGGAGCAACTGTTGATTAATTCGGTTTCGTTGGTGATGATGTCGGTTGACGTTTTTTGTTCTTCGCGTGCTTCCCGTTTTTTGTGTACAATGGCAAACTGAATGAGCAGGGCAACCACCAGAATGATTAATCCGATAATTGCATAAATACCGCCAATCATCAGAATAAGCGCTACGATGGCTGATGCCGAGAAGGCCACGAAGGCGGTAAGAAACCATCCGCTGATCACCGTAAGCACTCCTGTGATGCGGTAAACGGCGCTTTCGCGGCCCCAGGCACGGTCGGCCAGTGCCGAACCCATTGCTACCATAAAGGTAACATAGGTGGTCGAAAGTGGAAGTTTTAAAGAAGTTCCCATCGAAATGAGTGCTGCGGCTACCGTAAGGTTGACCGATGCGCGAATCATATCAAAAGAAGGATCGCCCGATTGCTTCTTTTCAAGGGGCTTAAACCTGCTTTCGATAAAGCTTTTTACTTTTACCGGCGTGATGTAGTTGATGAATTTGCTGATGTTGAGAGCATTGCGTACCAGTGAGCGGGAAGCTTTCGTAGATGAGAACTGTTCGACTCCTTCGCCCTGGCGCGAGAGGTTTACTTCCGTTTTGGTTACACTTTTCGCCTTTTTGCTGAACCATAAAGCCAGCACCATGATTACCCCCGCTCCGAACAGATAGCGCCAGTCGACTACAACCACATCGTTTAAACTCCCCATGTACAGCTGATTGATGTCGCCTCCCTGTGCGGCAAAGGCCGAAGCAATGTCGAACGAGCTTTTGCCGGCCATAAATACCCCGATGAAGTTTACCAGGTCGTTGCCGGCAAAGGATAAGGCCAGTGCCGATGTGCCGGCTAAAATGATGATCGTTAGTATTTTTACTTTGAACAGATGCTGGAGGAGCGCCATCAGGGCCGTCATGCCGGCAAAGGTGTAGAGTAAAATGAGGCCGGTATGCTGATCGAGATAGACCAAGGCTTCTTTCGAAATCAGGGTGGTGCCTTTTAATCCTTTTAAAATGGCAAAATAAGCGATGGCAGTGAGTGCTATGCCTCCCCAGATTGCTCCGAGGTACTGAAACGATTTTTTGTAATTAAACGAAAAGATGAGCCGGGAAATGTACATGACCACCGAGCCGACCACAAAGGAGATCAATACCGAGACGAATATTCCGGAGATGATCTTCAGGGCTTTGGCTGTGTTGATGTATTCGGCAAGATCGACCGTTTCGTTGTTTTGCCAGATGGTGAAAAGAGCTACGGCAACTGCAGCGCCCAGCAGTTCGAAAACCAGCGATACGGTAGTAGAGGTGGGTAATCCGAAGGTGTTAAATACATCGAGCAGAATTACATCCGTAATCATGACCGCCAGAAAAAGCATCATGATGCTGGCAAAGGTGAATTTTTCGGGGTAAAACACTCCGCTTCGTGCAATTTCCATCATCCCGGTGGAAAACATAGCTCCGATAATCACTCCTACCGAGGCAACTGTGAGGATAACCCACATGGGCGCTACCTTGGAACCGATGCTGGAATTAAGAAAGTTGACCGCATCATTGGCAACTCCCACAACCAGGTCCATGGCAGCTAAGGCCAGGAGAACCAGTACAATGACAATGTAAATACTGTCCATTTAGTTTTTTAGTTTAATGTGAATTTATGCCGCAAAAGTATGCAATATATATTACAAATATGTTACATTGTTGTTGCATTTTTATATCACGACGAATAAAAAATTCGCCGAAAACCGGTGGGTTTAATCAGCGAATCCGCATTGTTAAGCTGTTGGTAGTCAGAATTTCCAGTTTGCGCCCAGCGAAACTGTTCTTCCTGTGTTGTAGCGTTTGTTGGCAAGTGATATGCTTCCCCCGTTGCCATCGTCGTAGGTTTGTTGCGTACGGTGGTCCTGGGCGAGTATGTCTTTGATTCCGAACTTGAGCTCCAGCTGTTTGCCGATTTTTTTATTGAACGAAAAATCGATGACATGACGGGGCATTTCGTAAATATCGGGAACCAAAACAACGCCCTGGTTCAATTGAGCTGCTACCAGAATCCGCTCCCCCATTACGTTGTACATCAGGTTTGCCGAAATACCTTTATTGTCGTTTTGGTAATAAATTCCGGCATTTACCACATAGGGCGATTGTCCTTGCAAGGCGCGGGTGCGTTCCGACTCCGTATCGGCAAACTCCACGCTGCTTTTGATCAATGAGGCGTTGATGTTCAAGCTGAAGTTTTGTAAGCCGATAAAATTCAGCGATTTTTTCAGTTCCATTTCCACGCCGTAATTGGTAGCGCCCAATGCATTGGCGAAGGAGTACAGAGATCCGGCGCCTATGCTGACCATTTCGATGGGGTTGGTGAAGTGTTTGTAAAATGCTGCAATAGTAAAGGTTTCGGTTGGAGAGGGGTAGAATTCAAAACGTAAATCGAGGTTGTGGATCGACGCATTTTTCAACAATGGATTACCTACTACCGAGTTTTTTTCGGTGAAGTCGTAATAGGTGAGGGGAGCCACTTCGCGAAACTCGGGGCGGTTCATGCTTCGTGAATAGGCCAGTCGCAACAGCGTTTTTTCGTTCAGGTTGTAGGAGCTGTTGAGCGAAGGGAACAGGTCGAATTCGGGTTCGTCGACATTCACGGGCGAGCTGGCGTTGTAGTAACCCTGCAGCATCAGGCGGTTGAATTCGGCGCGAAGTCCTGCCGTGAGGTTTACCTTGCCTACGGGAAGGGTGAATTGCGCATAGCCGGCGGTGAGCAGGTTTTGAGCGCTGTAATTGTTGGCCACATTGGTTTGTTCGTCGATGCTCAATACTTTACCCTGGCCGAGATACGATTCGGTAAACAAGGTTTCAAACGGTAATGCATTGATTTGCGTCGTGGAAAACGGACCATAGGCATTGCGGTAGGTTAAGCTTCGTTCGCCGAAGTTGCGGGTTTTGTATTCTGCGTATACTCCGGCTTTGAAGGTCGGATTGAGCGCGGCGATACCTGTTTTTTTCTCCCAGTTGCTTCCTGCTGTATAAATGAATTCATGATTGTTCATAAACAGTCTGCCGAGTTCGTTGATGCTGGGTACGTCGGGTAATACATATTGATATACCCCGGCGCTCACTTCTTTTTTGCTCCAGTTCTGGCGGTCGGGCTCTATCCGGTTGGCATAGGCAAAGCCGGTGTTCCAGTCGAGGGTGTTGTTGTCGTCGCCATTCAGATTGTGTTTACCGCTCAATTGTCCCGAATAAGTAGTACGCGACGAGTACTGGCTGCTGTAGTAGCGGAAATTGCTCATGCGGTAGTTATTCCACCCTTCGGTGTTCGAACTGTTCTGGATACCTGCCACATTCAGCAGGTTTTTAAATTCGAGTTTGGTGCCGTAGGCATTCTGATACGCCCAGTTGTGCATTAATCCGATCCGGTAATCACGATTGTAAATATCGGCATTGTATTTATAAAGATAAACAGGAAGCTGGTTTTGTGTGTCGTAGCGTTCGTACATGTAGTTCTGCATATTGCTGCGGGTGGAGTAAGCATTGCTGTAGCTTAACGAAGTAAGTGTTCCCAGCCGGGCTCCTCCTGTCAGGTTCCAGCGGTGGCCGGTAGCTATTGCAAGTTTTTGATTGGGCAGGGCAGTCGTGGGTTGCGCCATCCATTGCCCCGGAAGCTTAAGTGCCTCGGCATCGCGTCCGGCAGTCGGCAATTTATTCAGGTCGGCAGCAAATCCGGAGGGTAATCCGCGCTGCAGTTGCCCTAATCCGGCAAGGTCGGCCGTTTTTCCGGGGAGGAAATAAGCCTCGCGCAGGGTGGTCCGGTCGTTGTAAGCAATGCTGTATTCGGCCGTAGTAAAGTTGGCGTCGGGGATATTTTTGGTCGCTATTTTAATGAATCCCCCGGTAGCTTCGGCCGGATTTTCGGCCGATCCGGTTTTGTAAATCAACAGATTATCGATCATGTTACTGGGAATCACATCGAACGAGAAAGCTTTTACATCGGTTTCGCTACTCGGAGTGCCGGCGTTGTTGAGCCATACATTGTTGTATCGTTGATTCAACCCGCGCACCACGATGAAGCGATTGTCCTGGATCGTTACACCCGGAACCCGCTTTACCACTTCCGATGCATCTTTGTCGAGGGTTTTGCTTATTTGTTGCGATGAAATACCGCTGACCACCTGAATAGAAGTGCGCACGCTTCTTAATAACGATAAATCGGTGTCGGTTTTTACCTGGGCCACCACCTGGACGCTCTCGAGTTCCATGGCAGCTTCTTCCATTTCAATATTCAATACCGTGGGTTTTCCGGCGCTTACCACGATCGAAGTAAGGCGTTGTGTTTTGTACGATACATACGAAACCACCAAGGTATAATTTCCCGGGCCTATTTTTATTTCAAAATTTCCATCGATATCGGCGGTGGTTCCGTTGGTGGTGCCTTCCACCAGGATGGCAGCTCCTGTAAGCGGTTCCTTGTATTTTTTGTCGAAAACAGTTCCTTTGATTACGTTCTGAGCCTGTGTCGAGAGGAAGAAAAACAACAGGAAAAAAGCTAAAATACCGTTTGATTTCGTCATTGCAGTGATACTTGTTTCTGATTTTCGCTGCAAAAGTACGAAATGAGTATTTCAACGCTGATAAAAAGGTGTTACAATGGCACTACAGCCGATTTAATGATGCTCGGGCTTGTTGAGTATACCCTGGATGATAAATTCGAGGATTTCGTATTTTTGATGTTCGAATTCCCGGGTCAGTGTTTTGCGGATATAGGGCACTTCAAGGCCTTTCACGGCATAAAAAATGATGATCGACGACAGTTCGGGGTCGATGGTTTTAAAAACCTTCTTTTCCAACCCTTCGACCAGTACCGCGCGCATCAGATCGATTTCCTGCTGATCGGTTTTACGGCGGGCACGTTCCACTTCGTAAATATCGCGGAAGAAATCGGCGCTCAACGAGCCGTTCCGGTCCACCACATGTTTAATTGCGTCGAGGTGAGTGATGATCAGATTTCGTAACCGGATGTCGGGATCGGTATTTTCGAGGGCTGCTTTTTTAGCCTGATCCACGATGTATTCAAGTTCTTTGTTTAAAACCGCCCTGAAAATCTCCTCTTTGTTGGTGAAGTAAGTATACAACGTCCGGCGGCCTCGTTTGGAGGCCTCGGCAATATCATTCATGGTCACGTTGCGTTTGCCTTTTTGTGCAAATAGCTCACGGGCCACTTCGATCAACATTTTTTTTGTTTTCGAGATTTTTTTGGACATACTATGGATTAAAGCACTGCAAAAATACAATATTTGCTCAAATTGGCAAATTATGTGTAATATTTTTAGCGCTTTTTCTGCTTTTCACTTGATAAATGTAACGAACAAGCCACACGACAAGAAAAGCAAGTACGATCCGGGGAGTCATGATCCATAGCGCCGGTACGCCAATGGCTACAAACAGCAGTGTATCCTCGAGCATCGAGTGATTGATAGCGATATGATAATTCAGCAGATTGGCCTCTTCGCGGCTTATTTCGTTGTTGTCGACCTCTTCGATCATTACTGCCGCGCCGTAGGTGAGTCCGAGTATTTGGGCTACAAACCACATGAACGAGCTCCGTTCCGAGAGCCCGAAAATTTTCATCAGAGGAGCGAATGAAGCAGACAGAAAATCGAGGATTTTAAAATCGCGGAGTATGTTCTGAAGGATCATGAGCCCGGTGATAATCAGTGTAATCTTCAGCGCCAGCCCACCGGCACCTTTCATCCAGTGGAGCAGCATTTCGCCCGCATTGGTGTAGACGACGGCAGTCTCGTTCACCACGCTTTTACCCAGATCCGTCGGTAACAGCCAGTTGAGCAGTGCGGCGCCCACAAACGACATCACCACCCGTAGCAAAAACATGATCATGTACGACGATCCGGTTTTTTGCTGTATAGCCGTTTCGACAAACATATTGTGTGTAATGAGGCACATCAGCGCCAGTATCGTGATTTCGCGCATTTCCAGTTGAAGGGTAGCCATGATGGCGATGGGAGCGTAGAGCGATAAAAACAAGCTGGAAATAAAAACGATTGCCGATTCGCCCGGTAATCCGATAACTGAAAAAAGAGGAGTGAGGTAGTTGGCCATCAGGTTGATGATGCCTGTGTATTGAAGAATGCTGACCAATAGGCTGATGGGGATGATGATCTTGAGGAGCCACCAGGTGGTTTTACCGGCTTTTGGAAAGGCGCGTTTGGTGCTGTCGAAAATTCGGGAAAAGAAATTAGTCATTGCCGATTAATTGTTGAGGGGTATAAAAAGCAAGAAGGGCTGTCTCACGACAACCCAATCTTTTGTTAACCTTAAATCTAATACCATGAAAAACACAGTGCAAAGATAAAGCGTTTTTTTATGTTATACAACATGTTTTCGATGGAAAATCCTATATTTAGCAATATTTAACAAAATTGAGGGCTGTGTTTTTTGTTAACATGTTGATAATTAGAGTTGTGTGTTATTTCGATTTAACCCAAATTTGCGTTCTGCCGATAAGTCCCCGTTTGTCGAGTGAGCCTCGTACGTTCAGCTTTCCGGTTTTTGTATCGTAGCTGATGTTGCATTTGTAAACTTTACCGTTGTTTGGATCCAGGATCGTGCCGCCGGTGAGCGTACCCTCGTGTTCGGTCATACTGTTGATGACCATCATTCCCAGCACCGGTTTGTTTTTCAGCTCGCCATCGCATTCGGTGCAAAGTTTATCGGGATTTTTGAAAAGGTGTTCGATTTTGCCGTAGTATTTTCCGTTTGTAGCTTTAAAAATGTATACGATCGATTTTTCCGATCCGTCGGCATCGTCGATTGTTTTCCATTTTCCGAGTATTTGCGCTACCTGAGCGAAGCTTCCGAGGCCGAATGCAGCCAGCAAAAACAGTGTGAGCAGTGATTTTTTCATGCCTAATTCGTGTTTAAATTTGTAACGGAGGCAAAGGTAAAAATAAATTGTAATATTCAATGGAGGAGGTTAAGGAGAGTTTATAATCTGGAATTTTTTTCGTATTTTCGCACAGTTTTGTCATCCGGTCCGATTGGCGTGCAGACGGCAGTTTAAAGCTCCGGAAATGGATGCCGGAAGCAGGGAAGAGGCAAAGCCGCACAGGTGCCGATGGTAAATAAAGGGCCGATACCTGGTGTGGACGTCTGGGTTAATACGCTGGCAGTCAAATTCGTAAAGTGTTTAAATCCGATTTTCGCAACAAAGTTGTTAAAATAATTGAATAGTTATCGCTACTATGTCCAATTATGGAAAATAAGATTAACTTTGTCGTGAAAATTTAATTAAATGAATAAATTAAATTTTTAAATTAATTAGTTATGTCGAAAGTTACAGTAGTGGGAGCCGGCAATGTCGGCGCAACGTGTGCGAATGTATTAGCATTCAATGAAGTGGCTGATCAGGTAGTAATGCTTGATGTGAAAGAAGGAATTTCGGAAGGTAAGGCGCTGGATATGATGCAGACAGCCACCTTGTTGGGCTTTGATTCCAATGTTGTGGGCTGCACCAACGATTATGCCGCGACAGCCGGATCGGATGTTGTGGTAATCACATCAGGTATTCCCCGCAAACCGGGAATGACCCGTGAAGAGTTGATCGGAGTGAATGCCGGAATTGTTAAAACTGTAGCCGAAAACATTCTTAAATATTCTCCCGATGCCATTTTAGTGGTTGTAAGTAATCCGATGGATACAATGACCTATCTTACCATGAAGTTGAGCGGACTTCCTAAGAACAAAGTAATTGGTATGGGCGGCGCATTGGATAGTTCTCGTTTCAAATGCTACCTGAGCAAAGCGCTGAACGCTCCGGCCAATGAGATCGAAGGACTGGTGATTGGTGGGCATGGTGATACGACTATGATACCGCTTGTCCGTTTTGCAAGCTACAAAGGTCGTCCCGTAGCCGACATCCTCGATAAAGCAACCCTCGATAAAGTGGTAGCCGACACGATGGTAGGCGGAGCCACCCTCACCGGTTTGTTAGGTACGTCGGCCTGGTACGCTCCGGGAGCTGCAGCGGCTTATCTGGTAGAGTCGATTATTCACGATCAGAAAAAAGTGATTCCCTGCTGTGTGTCGCTCGAAGGCGAATACGGTCAGAACGATATTTGCATCGGTGTGCCTGTAGTAATAGGTAAAAACGGTGTGGAACAAATTCTCGATTATAAATTAAATGCGGAGGAAACCGCGCTCTTTGAGAAAAGTGCGGCTGCTGTGAGAGCAACGAATGCGGTTCTCTCCGAAATAAACATACTGTAAGAAGGAAACTCGAGAGATGGGAGCCCGGATTACACCATTTTTATAAACAACTAAAGTAATTGAAGTCATGACGTACATGCAAGCTCATCGTTATTTAATGCAGTATTCTATCCGCCCTTCGGTGCAGCGGACTGCAGTAATGGAGTATTTGATGAATCACAAGACTCATCCTACTGTTGACGAGATTTATCTGGCGCTTAGTCCCGGGATCCCGACGCTCTCAAAAACAACAGTGTACAACACCTTGAACCTGTTTATCGAAAAAGGTGCCGTACAAATGTTGACCATCGATGAAAAAAATGCACGGTACGATGCCGATACATCCAAGCATGCGCATTTTTATTGCGGCACTTGTGGTAAGGTGCATGATATTATGAATGTAAATCCTGAAGTGTTCGAAATACCATCGAATTCCCAGTTTACGATTCATTCGATGCAACTGTCGTATTACGGAACCTGCACGAGTTGTAATTCCTGACGGAACCACTCCCGTTTACCTTTTAAAGAATTGAGAGCATGCCTGTACGGTGTGCTTTCTTTTTTTGGGGGAAGCAATTTCGGGTTAACCTTTTTTTTATATCTTTGGGCGCTGAAGCTTAGCGCGTCTTCACAACGCGCTGTCCGGTCGGATTAACTTAAATAGGAAACGTTTTATGAAATGGATGCTCATTACGGCCTTGACGGCCTTTAGCGTAGTAGCCGGGGGGCAATCGGCGGAAAAAGTCAAAACAGGAGTAGGTTTTGGCGCTTTACCTGCAGTTTCGTTCGATTCGGATCTTGGTTTTCAATATGGTGCTATCGTGAATTTGTACCATTATGGCGATGGCTCCGGTTATCCGCGATACGATCACTCACTTTATATGGAGTGGTCGCGTTATACGAAAGGAACAGGGATCAACCGGCTGATGTACGATTCGGAGAAGTTGATCCGGGGAATCCGTACGACGGTGGATGTAACCTACCTCACCGATCAGATGCTTAATTTTTACGGTTTCAACGGGAGTCAGTCAGGTTTCGACGACCGGGCTACGCGTTCGTATTACAGCTTCGAGCGGAATATGTTCCGTATAAAGGCCGATTTGCAGGGAAATTTTGGTGCATCGGCATTAGGCTGGGTTGGCGGATATACTTTTTACGACTTTGCTATCGCTTCTGTGGATTATGCAAAGCTCGAATTACAACCCGATGCCGGCGGATCGCTTTACGATCGGTATGTTGCCGGCGGGCTTATTCCTGCGCAGGATGCCAACGGAGGCAAGCTCAGTTACCTTAAATTGGGATTGAAATTCGATACGCGCGACCAGCGTGCTTTTCCTTCGCGCGGGATGTGGACCGAAGCGGTTATCCAGACAGCTCCCTCATTTATGAACGAATCGCCGCATACTAAGTTCGCCCTGATCCAGCGTCAGTATTTTTCGCTGATGAAGGATATGGTGTTGGCCTACCGGCTCGATTATCAGGCAACTGTTGGTAAAGGCGAGGTGCCGTTTTATGCTCAGCCTTTATTGATTACCAGTTTTCTGACGGCTGCTTCGAATCAGGGGCTTGGGGGAGCCAAGACCTTACGCGGTATTTTGCGTAACCGCGTCGTAGGCGATGCCGTGTTGTTCGGGAATTTCGAGTTCAGGTATAAGTTTTTTAAGTTCAATTTGTTGAATCAGAATTTTTACCTGGGTACGAATGTGTTTTTCGACGCAGGTATGATCCTCGAACCGATGGAGCTTCCCGGGATCGATGCGTTATCGGTTCAGGAGAAAACGATGTTGTCGATTGGTGAATTCGATCGCAACGAAATTTACAGTGGTGCAGGATTGGGGTTGAAGATTGGCTGGAATGAAAATTTTATTATTTCGGTCGATCATGGCCGTTCGTTGAACCGGCAATACGGTAAGGGGGGTACGTATATTTCGCTGAATTATCTTTTTTAAATGATAAACTGTTTGCTGTCGTCGTTTACAATCCTAATCATGCTCCTGTATATAAACTGGATGTTGCGATTGGTACGAGGGTGGAAAAAAGGGTCGGCGGCTGCGGTTCCGAAGGCCGATGACGAGCCGTTGGTTTCGGTGGTGGTGTGTTTCCACAACGAAGAAAAACGCCTGGCTCCTTTGCTGAAAGCATTGGCGCAACAAAATTACCAACGGGTGGAGTATGTTTTTGTCGATGATCAGAGTACCGATCGAACGTATTCCATGCTAAGCGGTTTTGCCGCCGGACGTTCGAACGCGGTGGTCGTACGGTCGTTCGAAAGAGGGAAAAAAAAAGCCTTGCGCCAGGGAGTAAGCCATGCTACCGGCGAATTGATACTTACTACCGATGCCGATTGCCGGCCGGGTCGCGATTGGATAGCCACCATGGTGCATTATTTTAGCTCTACCCGGGCCGATTTGCTGATCGGTGCGGTGCGTATTGCTCCCGTACCCGGCTTCCCGGGCAAATTGCAGCAGCTGGAGTTTGCTACCCTGGTGGCTTCGGGTATGGCAAGCGCAGCCGTCGGCCGGCCGTTTATGGCCAACGGGGCTAATCTTGCAGTCCGGCGTTCGGTTTTTGCTGAACTTTCGCACCGGCTCAACGATGCCGAACTTTCGGGCGACGATGTTTTTCTGCTTCATGCCGTGAAGCGAAATAAAGGGAAGATCGTACCTGTATTTTCATCGGATGCGATGGTCGAAACAGAAGGCGTGGGCAGTTTGTCTGCCTTTTTCAGGCAACGACTCCGCTGGGCTTCGAAATCGCCGTCGTACCGCGATACGGAAATCCTGTTTACCCAGGCGCTGGTAAGTAGTGTCAATCTGCTGATGTTACTCTGGTGTGTACTGCCCCATACCGCATGGCCGGTGTTTGTGCTGGCCGTAACTTCCAAATTGAGTGTCGATTGCTTGTTTGTCAGTCGTTTCCGGCATTTTTTCAATATCCCGGATTCGCCGGGGCTGGTAGCCGCTTTGTTTGCCGGTTATCCGTTTTACGTACTTATTACGGCAGTGTCGGTACTGTTGGCAGGTCGTGGTCGCCGGCAATGGTAGGCCTTCCGCTAGCGATAAATATACAGTATATCGCCCTGTAGCATGGTTTTGTACCGTTTCAGCGGATGTTTGGACGGACCCGATACCGGTTCGCCAAATCCGAAACCAACATTGTATACCGTACCACATTGGTCGCATTTCACCTCTCCCAGTTTGTCGGGAAGCGGGCTGACCCGGGTAGTAGCAAGTACTTCGTGCGGACAGGACAAATCGAAAGCATAATATTGACTGTTTCCGGAATCATCCATCATTACTCCGGTACACAGCAGTATACCGCCATAGCCGATAAAATCGGTTGCTTTAACCGGTTTGGCAAATACCAGGTATTGCCCGACCGAATTTTTAAAGGTAGGGTAACCGGCGGTCAGATTGACGTTCATCGATACCGGATAATCGGGTACGGGCGAAATATAAGGACCCTCGCAGCTTTGTATTAACAAAACTACAAGGGCCGCTAATCCATGTTTGATGTTGAAAGAAGAAGTCATAGCATTAGGCCGATAATTCTCCTATTTTCCACAATTCTTCGTTGCTGAACTCCAGGTTGGAGATCGCAGCAATATTATCTTTTAACTGGGCTACCGAGCTGGCGCCAACAATTACCGAACTCAGCTCGGGGCGGTGGAAGCACCATGCCAGTGCCAGCTGGGCCAGGGTTTGTCCCCGTTCGGCTGCCAACCGGTTCAGTTTGGTCGCTTTTTCCACCACATCGGGTGTTACCTGGCTGGTTTTTAGAAATCCGTGGCTGAGTGCAGCCCTCGAATGTTCGGGTATCCCGTGCAGGTATTTGTCGGTTAAAAGTCCCTGTGCCAACGGCGAGAAGCCGATAAAACCCACTCCCGCTTCGGCTGCTGCCGGTAATGCTTCGGTTTCTATTTCCCGGGCAAAGAGGTTGTATTTCCCCTGATAAATGAGGCAGGGAGTTCCATTTGCTTTCAGAATCCGGTAGGCTTCACGGGCTTTATCTTCGGGATATTTCGAAATCCCCACATACAATGCTTTACCCTGGCGTACCATATCGGACAGGGCTCCCATGGTTTCTTCCACAGGGGTTCCGGGATCGTAGCGATGCGAATAAAAGATATCGACATAATCGAGCTTCATCCGGTGGAGACTTTGATCGATGCTGGCCATCAGGTACTTGCGCGATCCTCCGTCGCCATAGGGTCCCGGCCACATCTCATGACCGGCCTTCGAGCTTATGATCAGCTCATCGCGGTACGATTTCAGGTCGTCCTTCAGGATTTTTCCAAAGTTTTTTTCGGCGCTACCCGCAGGAGTGCCGTAATTATTAGCCAGGTCGAAATGCGTAATCCCATGATCGAATGCATAGTGGATCATGCTGCGTGCTTCGGCTTTATCGTCGGCATCGCCGAAGTTGTGCCATAATCCGAGCGAGATGGCGGGCAATACCAGGCCGCTTTGTCCTACCCGCCGGTAAGGCATCTGTCCGTTGTAGCGCGTTTCCATGGCCGTACTCAGTTTAAAATTCAACCTTAGGAGCCGATTCGCTGCCCTTTTCGGCTTCAAAATAGGCTTTCTTTTCGAAACCAAATAATCCGGCCAGAATATTAGCCGGGAATTTACGAATCACCGCATTGAAACCGTTAGCCAGGTTGTTGAATTGTGTACGCTCGTTGGCAATACGGTTTTCGGTTCCTTCGAGCTGCACCTGCAGATCGCGGAAATTCTGATTGGCTTTCAGATCGGGATAATTTTCGGTAATCATCAGCAGTCTTCCCAGTGCCGAGCTAAGTTCACCTTGGGCAGCCTGGAATTCCTGCAGCTTTTCGGGTGTCATGTTGTTCGGATCGATGGTGACCTGGGTAGCTTTCGAACGGGCCGAAACCACCCCTTCCAGGGTTTCCTGCTCATGCGAGGCATATCCTTTTACAGTTGCCACGAGGTTGGGGATCAGGTCGGCACGTCGTTGATATTGATTTTCGACATTGGCCCACTGGGCATTTACTTCTTCGTCCATCCCCACTAATTTATTGTACTGACTGATAGCTCCAGCTACCACAAACACCAAAATGGCTATTACAGCTAAGAGAATAATTGTCGATCGTTTCATGTATAATACTTGTTTGTTAGTTTGTAAATTTAAAATCGTCCGGTTGCTCCGCCTCCGCCAAAACTACCTCCGCCAAAGCTGCCTCCGCCGAATCCGCCGCCTCCGCCGAATCCGCCCCGTCCGCTGAACAGGCTGCCGGCAGCCGATCCGGCCACAAAAGCTCCCGAAGACGAACGGCGCAGCCTCGGGAGTTGCTGGTTGTTGTTCTCTTCGTAACCGCAGAACTTACACTTGTAGGTGATGCGTTCGGTGCCGTTGTTTACATAACTCGGTGCCACGATCACTTTTCGGTCGTGCAATATAAAAGCTTTGGTTTTACAGCGCGGGCATTCGGTGTATTGACTGGGCTTATCGAGTGTAAAAATAGCCTCGTTGCCACAATCCTTACATAAAAACACATCGTAATCGACGGCATGAAGCTGTTCTTCAAATTGTTGCGACAACTTAAGGTATTCATCTTCCTTTTTCTCCGACAGAATGTGCATGGTGCCCTTGCATTCGTTGCACGGAATCGGTTGGCGGCGAATGGCACGCATCATCCATTTACCATAGATATTGGCCGGAAGGGTCGAAACCGGAATTCCCAGTAAAAACAAAAGTAAGAGCGGTTCTTTCAGTAAAACGATTGCAAATACTCCGATAGCAGGGATCAATATGTTTAGTATCAGCATAATACCCGACTTCTCGCTTTTCAAGGCTTTGTAACGTGCAATATTGGTGCTGGCGGGGTCGGGGGTTTTATATTTACGGATGGGCACATTCATCCAAAGCAATGCTGCAAGGGCGATAAGAACATAAATGCCGATGGCATACGGGACGATTTGCCCCCAGGGAATGTCGTGGCGAACCGGTTCGAAGGTTTCGTTGCGTAAAACGGAAACAGTGCGTTCCAATCCCTTTAGAAAGCCCTGGTCGAGATCGCCGGCCTTCAGATAAGGAAACATGGTTTCCTCCATGATCCGGTTGGCCAGCGCATCGGGTAATAAACCCTCCACTCCGTAGCCGGTCTCAAACCGTACGGCGCGCTGATCGCCAACAAACAGGATGAGTAATCCGTTGTCGTCCCTGGCTTTACCCACCCCCCATTCGCGGGCCAGTTGAATCGCAAAATCTTCAACCACCGCATCGCCAATCGATTGTACCAGTACCACGGCCACTTCGGTTTGCGTGGTTTGGGCCAGCGAATCGAGCATTAGATTGAGTTGCGCGACGGTTTCACGACGAAGCAAACCGTCGGGGTTGCTTACATAAGTGCGGCTGTCGGTTGCTTTCGGATTCGGAATCGTAGTAAGTGTATGCGGAGCTCCGGTAAGCCCTGTCGCCAACAAAACACCGATCAGCAGAATGACGGTTCTCATAGGCTCATTAATTAAATGATTCAATCAAGGTGATATCGAATATGAGTACGGAATGGGGAGGAATAGTACCTTGTCCGTCTTCCCCATAGCCCAATGCGGCCGGAATATAGAATTGAAAACGGGCTCCGCCTTTCATCAACGGAATGCCTTCCTGCCAACCCGCGATAGTTTCGGCAAGATAGGGGTAGTATTTGCCCGAATCGAATCGGGTGCCGTCGATCAGGCGTCCGGTATAATCGACGTAGATTCTACTGTTGGCATTGGGATTGCGTAAATAGCCCTGGTGAATAATACGATAACACAACCCGCTTTCGGTGCGGACAAATCCCGGATCGTCCTTGTGCTGTTCGTACCACCTGAGGTTCAGGGTTTTCCAATCGCCGTATTCATCTTCCTGACAGGCCGATAACACCACAATGCCGACGATGGCTACCAAAAGAAATTTCAATTTCGAGATCATAGATTTTTATTTTTTTTTCTTCATTTGTTGCGAGAAGGATTCTTTTGCGAATCCGGGCATAACACGTTGAGGACCCCACCCGCTGTAATTGAGCGGTAAAGTTACAATATTTTTTATATTTCCCGATACCTTGCTGAATCCTCCCGGTTGCGATGCCAGGTATTGATAACCTTTCATAACCAGCTTTTCGGCGGCAGGACGAAGTCCTTGTTCGACCGCTTTCCGGCGGTTGGACAGGAGGATGTCGGTAAGCGGTATCTTAACGGGACATACTTCCACACATTTACCACACAGGGTGGAGGCGAAACTCAGGTGCGAAAAATCTTTAAACCCTTTCAGAAAAGGAGTCAGCACCGAGCCGATGGGGCCGCTGTAGGTGGTGTTGTAGGTGTACCCGCCAATCGTCTTGTACACGGGACAGGCATTCAGGCAGGCTCCACACCGGATACATGCCAGCGCTTCCCACGATTCGTCGTCGGCATACACCTTGGTACGCCCGTTGTCGAGTAAAATCACGTAGGTTTTTTCGGGACCACCCGTTTCTCCGTCACGGCGGGGACCGTTGAAAAGCGTGTTGTAGGCCGTAATCTGCTGTCCGGTACCATGTGAAGCAAGTACCTGATACAATAATCCGAGTTGTTCAAGACGCGGAATGAGCTTCTCGATTCCGGCCAGCACTATATGGATTTTTGGAAAGGCGGTGGATAATAAGGCGTTGCCCTCGTTTTCGGTCACCGACACGCTTCCGGTTTCGGCAACCAGAAAATTGGCGCCGGTAATCCCTATGTCGGCCTGGATGTATTTTTTACGCAGCAATTCCCTCACATAGCGGGTAAGTTCCACGGGACCTTCGTGAGCGGGGGTGCCGAATTTTTCGTGAAACAGGGCTGCAATATCTTCTTTCGATTTGTGCATCGCCGGAGTCACGATATGATAAGGCTTTTCGCCTGCTACCTGCACGATAAACTCTCCTAAGTCGGTTTCGAGCGATTCGCATCCTTCCTCCCGGGCCAACTGATTAAGCTCGATTTCTTCGGTAGTCATCGATTTGCTTTTCACGATCAGCCTGGCGTTTTCAGCGCGGATGATGGTACGGATCATATCGCCTGCTTCCTTACTGTTTCGGGCCCAAAGCACTGTACTTCCACCGGCCGTGCAGTTATCTTCAAATTCCAGCAGGTATTTCTCCCAATTTGCCAGCACCTCCCGTTTGATGGCTGCTGCAGCATTCCGGGCAGTTTCGAGATCGCGGTACCGCGCTTTTCCTTTTGCGACAGCAGCATCGTACCTTCCGATATTGAAATCGATGGTTTTACGATGACGCAAATCAAAGGCGATAGCGTTCGCATCCTTATGAAACTGTTTGCCGGACATCTTATTTCTTAAGTACAAAACTGAAACTACCCACCAGTTCACCATCGGTGAAAAATTCGGCCCGGTAGGATCCTTTCTGGATTATTTCTTCTACTTTCCAGTATATCAGGTCGTTCACAGCCTCGCCTCCATACTCGTATTCCTTACGTGCCGAGTATTCGATATCGCGGTTTTCAAACCGGAACGTATGGGACGGATTTTTTGTAAGCACTTCACCGTCGGGCCGGGTGAGGCGGATGTACATCATCTTTTTGCCGGGTTGAGCCGTAATGTTTTTCGCAATGGCGTAGTCGAACTGCAGTGTGGCAATCCGGCTGGTAATACCGGTTTTACGATTTCGGTCGTTCAGGGTGGTAACCGAAAAATCGACTACCTCGAGTTTGGAGGCCCGGGTCACCACCTCGCTCAGGTTTTCCTTTTCTTTGGCCAATTGTTCCACTGCCTGCGAACTGGCCTCGTACTTCATGCGGATTTGTGTATTCTCGTTTTTCAACATCTGATTTTCAGTGTTCAACGAGTCGATCTGTGCAACCAGGTGCATCATTATTTTCCGGATCGAATCCAGTTCGTCTTTCAGCTCCTGAATTCGCTTAGCGTTCGTAGCCTTGGTCTGGCGAAGTTCTTCGAGTAATTCACGTACTCTTGCTTTTTCGGTGTCGAGCTGTTTCAGCAGCGAGTCGTTGCGGATGGTCGAGGTATAGCCGTCGAATTGATGCGTCAGGTCTTCAAATTCATTTTCGACTCTTTCTTTCTCCTGATCCATTAATTCGACTACAGCAGCCAGTTCTTCTTCTTTGTTTTTCGATTCGTTGTACAGGTATAGCCCTATTCCGGCCAGAGCCAGGATGAGCACTACCAATATTCCAATAATAAGATTTCTCGATTTAGACATATTTAAACAAATGGGATGATTTTTTCCAACTGAATGCCCCGCGATCCTTTAATAAGAATCAAGCAGTTGCGGACGGGATGTGCCGAAAGCACTTCCTGCAAGGCTTCCACTGTAGCGTAGCGGGGATAATCGGTTTCAACCGATTGAAATTCGTTTCCAACCAGGTAAACCCGGGTTAAATTTTTTTCTTTCAGCAGATTCACCAGGGTCTGATGTTCGGCGCGGCTATCGTTGCCCAGTTCGAGCATGTCGCCCAGTATCAGGGTTTTACAACTGGCTTCCAGCATGCTGAAATTCTGAATGGCAGCCTGCATGCTACTGGGATTGGCATTGTATGCATCCACTACCAGTTGGTTGTGGGCCGTGATGGTGAGTTGCGAGCGGTTGTTGGTGGGCTGGTAGGCTTCGAGTCCTTGTTTGATTTCGTTGCCGGACAGGCCGAAGAACTGACCGATAGCAACCGCAGCCAGTACATTTTCGGCATTGTAAGCACCGATCAGATTGGTTTGGATCACCACTTCGTCGCCGGTATGGCATTTCATTTTCAACAGCGGGTCGTTGGCCGTAATTTCGCCGCTCACACAGGCCGGATCGTCGGATACGCCCAGGGTGTAGCCGATTTGTTTTTCCGGGTCGATGCCGGCTTTTCCGGCCATTTCCGCAAGGTGCGCATTCGACCGGTTGATAAAGATGGCCAGTCCCTCTCCGGCAATATAGCGGTAGAGTTCGGCCTTGGTTTGTTTTACGCCTTCGAACGAGCCAAAGCCTTCGAGGTGGGCTTTGCCTACATTGGTGATGATACCGAAATCGGGCCGGGCAATGGAGCTGAGCAGTTGAATTTCGCCGGGATGATTGGCGCCCATTTCGATAATGGCCAATTGGTGATGGGGGCGAAGTTGAAGCAACGTGAGCGGAACGCCAATGTGGTTGTTGAGATTGCCTTGTGTGTAAAGCACATCGAAACGTTGTTTCAGTACCGCTGCAATTAGTTCTTTGGTAGTGGTTTTGCCGTTACTGCCGGTGATCCCTATTATTTTTGCCGGCATCGATTTGCGGTGGAGAGTGGCCAGCTCCTGAAGCGCTTTCAATACATCGGCAACCACAATGCAACGATCGTCGGTTGCATAGCGGGCATCGTCGATTACCGCATAACTGCATCCTTTGGCCAGCGCGTCGGCTGCAAAGGCATTGGCGTTGAATTTATCACCTTTCAGTGCAAAAAACAGGGAGCCTTCGGGGCACGAGCGACTGTCGGTAGTTACGACCGGATGTTGCAGGAAGAGATCGTACAAGTCCATGACTGAGAATTACTTAAGCTGATAAACAAATGAAACATGCCAGTTGCGTTGGAGTACGCGGTCGTAACCGGTACGGTCGAGGCTGTTGATCCCCCAGTCGAAGCCGCCTTTGAGTATGTATTTTTTCCACTGAAAACCACCGCCGGCTCCCAGTTGCACATTGATCCGGCGAATTCCTTCGTTGTGGGTGTAAAGATCGCGTGATCCCGAGCTGATGCCGGTAAGCTGCTGGTACAATTCGCTCAGGTTCGAATTTATTTTCTGAGGCTGAGCCAGCCCGATCTGGAAATTAGGGCCGGCATACCCGAACATGCTGATTCCCCAGAATAATTTTTGATGGTACACGATACGTGCCGGGATGTCGATCCCGATGTTCCAGGTGGTGTATTCGATACTGTCGGGTGTTTGTCCGTACAATTGATATTTGTGCGAATACCCCGTGTTGAGCAATACTCCGGTTTGAATGCCGAAATTGTATTTCAGGTCGTATTCGGCTAATACCCCGAAACGCACGGCGTCGAAGTAATAGTCCGACGTTTTTTCACCATACCGGTAAGGATTCAGATAGCCGCCTTCGAGAAAGATTTTCTGGGCACTGAGTGAAAAGGAAACTGAGAGCAATGTGAGCAGTAATAACTTAGCCTTCATACGATAGTTCTGTTTTTTTGGCTGACAAAGATAGCTTTTTCCTGTGGGTTTACATCATTTTTTGATGAATGTTAAGTTTTGTATCCTGGTTGACACTTTCTGTGTTATCTTTGCGTGATTATCAGTTGTTTTATAAAGAGACGAGCGTATGAATATTGCAAAAAAGAAATCGACACGTCGTACGTCGCGGTCGCGCCTGACGAGGAAGCGAAAAGAGGATATCGGTTTGTCGCCCAGCGCGGTTGTATTCCGGGGCCTGCAAAAGGTGGAGCGTACTGTTCTGCGTGTTATGGAATTTGATGCCACGCAGGTGGTGGAGCGTGAACTTGCGTCGGTGGGCGAATTACAACTGACGGATGGTCCGGCTTGCCGGTGGATTGCGGTCAACGGGATTCATGATACATCCACCATGCAGGCATTGGCCGAAAGGCTGGGTATCCCTTCCCGTATTATGTCCGATATTCTGAACCCTTCGATACGTCCGAAATACGAGGTGTTCGGAAGCGGGCTGTTTATCACGCTTAAATTGTTGCAATACAACGAAAAATCGGATCAGATGACGGTCGAAAACCTGTCGTTGGTGGTGTTTCCGAGCGCGATTATCACTTTCCGGGAAGAGCTGGATCCGGTGTTTGATCCGGTGCGTAACCGGATCAGGGGGCCGGTAACAAAAATACGAAGTTCGGGCACCGATTATATTGCTTTTACCCTGCTCGATATCGTGGTGGACAACTATATTTATTTGCTGGGGATGATGGGCGATAAAATCGAAACGCTCGACGACCGGTTGACAGCAGAGCCGGGTAAGGATCTTCTGACGGAAATCAATGCATACAAGCAGGAGATCAATTTTATCCGTAAATGTATTCTGCCGGCCAAAGATATGATAGTTTCGCTGAATAAGCTGGAGTCGGAGTTCTTAAGTGCGGCGAATAAGGTTCATTACCAGGAACTGCATTTTAATATTAACGATGCGGTCGAACTGACCGATTCGTACCGTGAAATACTGTACGACCAGATTTCGGTGTATCATACCATCGTCAGTTCGCGGCAGAACGATATCTTGCGTACCTTGACCTTGTTCTCGGTCATTTTTATCCCGCTTACTTTTATAGTGGGCGTATACGGTACAAATTTCGATTATCTGCCGGAGCTAAGGTGGAAATACGGTTATTTTGCAATGTGGGGAGGGATGGTGAGTATCGGACTTGTAATGTGGCTGTATTTCAGGAGGAAAAAATGGTGGTAGGTTGTGTTGCCTACCACCGGTTGCTTATTTTATAAAGGTGTTTTCGTCGAGTTCCTGAAAGGCGTGCATCAATTCTTCGCGTGTGTTCATTACGATAGGGCCGCCCCAGGCCACGGGTTCCCGCAGCGGTTTTCCCATCATCAGCAGGAAACGCACCGGTTTTTCGGTGGTCTGTAATTTCAAAGCCTCGCCTGTTTCAAACAAAACAACATTTTTAGCAGTGATGGTGCGCGGATAATCGTGTCCGAAGGTGGCTTTTCCTTCCACGATGTAGACAAATACGGTGTGGGAAGGCGGGGTGTCGATTTCCCATTCTGATTCGGGGTGAACCGTGATATCGAGGTACGAAGCTTTTACGTAGTCGCCGTCGGTTGCTCCTTTATGTTCCTTGTAGGTGCCGGTCAGGATGCGTACGGTGGCATGTTCTTCTTCAATTACAGGGATTTCGTTTTTTACAATCGGTTTGTACTGCGGCCGGGTCATTTTGTTTTTTGCCGGTAAGTTGAGCCAGAGTTGTCCGCCCAGCAGTCGTCTGGCCGGTTGCGGCATTTCCTGGTGAATGATTCCCGATCCTGCCGTCATCCACTGGCAGTCGCCGGCTCTTATCACATCGGTATTCCCGAGGCTGTCGCCGTGTTCAATTTCGCCTTCGATAAGGTAAGTGACGGTTTCCATCCCCCGGTGCGGATGCCACGGAAAACCTTTGATGTAGCTGGCCGGATCGGTGGAGTCGAAGGCGTCAAAAAGCAGGAAGGGGTCAAAGTCTTTAATGTCGTTGTGACCAACCAGCCGGACCAGCTGAACCCCGGCTCCGTCGATTGCCGGAATGCCTTTAACAAGGCGTTTAATGTTGCGGTAATTCTTCATACGTATCTTATTTATAGGTACAACCTGAACCAGAAGTTCTTTTTTGCAAATATAGTTAAACAAAGCTAATAAACAAACAAGGTACCCGGTAAATTACCGGATACCTTGTAAAACTAACCACAATCTTATTCTGCCGGAGGCTTAATACCTCGCACCTACTACATTCCAGTCGATAATATTCCACAATGCATTCACATGATCGGGCCGGCGGTTTTGATAATCGAGGTAATAAGCATGTTCCCATACGTCGAAACCGAGCAAAGGATTCAGGCCTTTGACTACCGGATTGCTTCCGTTGGCCTCTTTGGTGATATGAAGTTTGCCTTCGGCGTCGCTTGCCAGCCAGGCCCAACCCGATCCGAAAACCGATACGGCTGCTGCATTGAATTCTTTTTTGAAGTTTTCAAAATCGCCAAATTGCGCCTTGATAGCCTCGCCGAGCTTGCCGGTAGGTTCACCGCCTCCTTTGGGCGAGAAAGAACTGAAATAAATTTCGTGATTCAGCGCCTGGCCGGCATTGTTGAAAACCGGGCCGTCGCTGTCTTTTACAATATCGACCAGGTCCATGTTTTCGTATTTAGTTCCCGGAACTAAATTGTTGAGATTGGTAATATAAGCCTGGAAGTGCTTGCCGTGGTGAAGTTCAACGGTTTGTTTGCCGATTACGGGCTCCAATGCACCCGATTCGTAGGGTAATGCAGGTAATTCAAATTTCATGACGAATAATTTTTATAAAGTTTACACTATAATTTCTGTTTTTATAAAAGCTAAACGCCGGGACAGGGGAGTTGGTTTTATCAGGAAAATCTATAGCAGTATAGATAAATTGAATCTAAAAAAACACACCAATTACCGGATGATAATTGGTGTGTCGAAAATGTGGAGCTGGAGGGAGTCGAACCCTCGTCCAAACAAGGAAATAATACGCTTTCTACATGTTTATCTTCGCTTGGGTTTTCGTGCGGGAGCAAGACCGAAGCCACCTACTCACGCCTTATCCTCTGTTAGTTCATGACGGCTGCGAGGCCAGTCGTCACTATCCCCGATTTAGCTGCACCCTCTGTTCGTTGGCCTCGGAGCGACGGCCGCGGGAGGATGTCTCGTCCTGGTACCTTGTACCTGGATAAAGCTTATCTACTATACTTCGATTAAGCAGCAAGAGCGTAGTTATTTTCGCCAGTTATGCTTTTGTGAACCGAGATTTACGAGCCGTTTTCACCCCGCTCGACATGCTTACATACCCTTTCTGCCTGCTGTCAAAACCAAACAGCCCCGTAAAGGCGGTATCTTTCTGCTTCCCGATGCGAACAACGAAAAGGTACCGGTAGTGTTGAATCGACGCTTCGATTCGGGTACAAAGATACGAAATGTTTTGATTAAATAAACAAGTTCCGGCTTTGATTATTAATTCCCGGGACTCGAATCCCGGGAATTTTGCCGGTTATTTAATAAACTTAGCTCCCATCGGAAGTACAGTTTTGCCTGCCAAATCGTTGATAATAATGCCTGCCATCATATACCATGCACACAAGGCGCAAATAATCAGATCGATAGCTGCATATACTTTGAGCTGCGGAAAGCCAAAATGCTCCAGTACCAGTAAAATGAACCCGAGTTCAAGGAAGATAAAGGTAATGGTCATGGCTTTGTGAACTCGTAAGGAGGCAATTAACATGATCATCGAATAGAGTCCCCAGGCCAGTAAATAGTAACCAAGATCTTCGCCGGTAGATGGGTAAATCTCAAAATGATTGAATAGTTTGATGATACTCAAACCAATCCAAAAAGCTCCGTACGACACAAAGGCGGAGAAGCCGAAGTTATTTCCGACTTTCTGTTCCATAAAACCGGCTATAAACTGAGCAAGCCCGCCAAAAATAATCCCCATTCCTAAAACCGGTCCCCAACCGACCCATCCAAGGTTGTGTAACTGCAACAACAAGGTTGTTAATCCAAAACCGGCTAAACCCACCACCGCGGGATTCGCATTTTTCTTTTCCATGTGTGATAATTAATATAAAAAATTTGAAGGCGCGAAATTACTAAAAATTACGGATAAAAACAGTAAACCATCCGGCATCTTTCCTTCGGCCGGAGCTTACAAAAAAAATCCACGCCGGCCCGGGTGCCAACGTGGATGTATTGTATACGTGAAGGCCGGAAACAGGAAAGCGTTTTCCGCCCCGGCCGTGAATCCTTATTTTGCGTAACTCACTGCTCTCGTTTCGCGGATGACCGTAATCTTCACCTGTCCGGGATAGGTCATTTCATCCTGGATTTTCTTGGCGATGTCGAACGACAGCAATTCGGTTTCTTTATCGTCGATTTTATCGGCTCCCACTATAACGCGCAGCTCCCGACCCGCCTGGATGGCATAGGTTTTCACGACTCCCGGGTACTGAGCGGCCAGGTTTTCAAGATCTTTCAGGCGTTTGATGTAGGCTTCGACAATCTCGCGGCGGGCTCCCGGCCGTGCGCCCGATATGGCATCGCAAACCTGAACGATGGGGGCGATAAGCGATTCCATCTCCACTTCGTCGTGGTGCGAACCGATGGCATTGCAAACCTGAGGTTTTTCCTTGTATTTTTCGGCCAGGCGCATACCGAGAATTGCGTGCGGCAATTCCGGCTCATCGTCGGGCACTTTTCCTATATCGTGAAGCAATCCGGCGCGTTTGGCTACCTTGGCATTCAAGCCCAGCTCCGAAGCCATAGTGGCGCAGAGGTTGGCTACTTCGCGCGAGTGCTGCAGCAGGTTTTGACCGTACGACGAGCGATACTTCATCTTACCCACCAGGCGAATCAATTCGGGGTGCAACCCGTGGATCCCCAGGTCGATGGTCGTGCGTTTACCTACTTCGATAATCTCTTCTTCCACCTGTTTACGCACTTTATTCACCACTTCCTCGATACGGGCCGGGTGAATACGGCCGTCGGTAACCAGTTGGTGGAGCGATAAGCGGGCAATTTCGCGGCGAACAGGGTCAAAAGCCGAAAGCACAATCGCCTCAGGAGTGTCGTCGACAATGATTTCGACACCGGTGGCAGCTTCGAGCGCCCGTATGTTACGGCCTTCGCGGCCAATGATCCGTCCCTTGATTTCGTCGGATTCGATATGGAATACGGTTACCGAGTTTTCGATGGCCACTTCGGTAGCTACCCGTTGGATCGTATTGATCACTACCCGTTTGGCTTCCTTGTTTGCCGTCATTTTCGCCTCTTCCATGATGTCGTTCACATACGACATTGCATTGGTTTTCGCCTCGTCTTTCAGGGCTTCGACCAGTTTTTCCCGGGCTTGTTCGGCCGAAAGTCCCGAAATGGTTTCCAGTTGCTCCTGAGCCTGACGGTGGAGGTGGTCGAGTTCCGATTTTTTCTTTTCCAGGATCGAGAGTTGTTGTTCATGAATTTCGCGGAGAGCCTCGGTTTCATTCGATTTCCGCTGAAGCTCGCTTTGTTTTTGGTTGAGTTGCATTTCGCGCTGCTGCAGACGATTCTCTTTTTCCTGAATCTTCGAATTGCGTTGCTGTACCTGCTGTTCGTGTTCGGCTTTAAGAGCGATGAATTTTTCCTTCACCTCGATCAGCTGATTCTTTTTCAATAGTTCTATTTCGGCCAAAGCATCCTGCTTAGTCCGTTTTTGAACACTCATCAGTAGCAGGTAGACTCCTCCACCTCCGACGATAAGCGCTGCTAATCCTACCAGTATGTTTGTCATATTTATCAGTTATTCAATTATATATTGTTTTTTAGTGTGTTCGGATACAAAAAAAGCATATCGTTCATGCGGGTTGCATGAAGATATGCGGTAACTGATCAATCCGGGATAAACCTATTTCTGGCCCAGTGCTTTGTCGATTTCCAGTTCGAGTTGTTTAAGCTTGTCCGCCACAGGAGCCGGATCGCCAGCCAGCAGGTGGCGCGACAGGATGGAAGCAAGCTGAAAAGCTGCCAGGATTACAATTTCTTCGTACGAACGCTGGTTGTAACGCTTCTGATAACGTTCGATATAGTCCACAACCATCGCTTGTGCTTTTCGGTAGATTTCCTCGTCGCTACGGGGAATTTCCATTGGTATTCTGAATCCACCGATTTGTACGTGAATTTTTAAGTTTTTATCCTCACTCATGCTCTTATTCAATTAAAAGAGCCAAACATTGATCAATTTCCCGCACCATTCTGTCAATTTGCTGTTTTGCTGCTTTACGGTTTTCGCCAGAACCGCCCAGCTGGTTCAGCAATTTTAAATGGTCGTTTTCTTTTTGCATTGCTTCAATCAAGCCGTTAGCCCGGGTCAACTCTTCGTTGAGCTGGTTTTCCCTGCGTTTTAAAAGTTGATTTTCAGCCTGCATGAGCTGATACTCCGAAATTAATATTCGCAGTTTGGTTTCAAACGTGCTTAGCAACTCTTCGTATCGGTTCGTCATTTTAATAAAAAAATCAGACAAAAATAATGATTTGATTCGATAAAATCAAATTTTTTCACACATTTATTTTTTTGCCAGTATTTCATTGGCCCGCCCTAATGCTTCTTCGATATTATGAAGAATATTATTGGCCCCCAATTCCTGCTGAATTCCTGCTTTTTCGAGCACTGCCGCTACCTGATCGTTGACCCCGGACAACAAGATGGTTGTTTTGTCTTTCTTCGAAAGGTGGATTAAACTTTCCAGATTGTGCACTCCGGTGGAATCCATGAACGGAACCTTGCGCATCCGGATGATCCGAACCTTAGGCTTGTCGCCCAGCTGTTTCATGGTTTCTTCAAATTTATTGGCCACTCCGAAGAAAAAAGGTCCTTCGATTTCGTAGACTTCGACTCCTTTGGGCAGCAGCATTTTCTCGCTTTCGGTGTTTCCTTCGATGTATTCGGGTTTTTCAATATCGTGTTTGAAGATCGAGATTTGTGTCGATTCCGAAATGCGGCGCAGGAATAAAACCAGTGCGAGCAGCAGTCCGATTTCGATGGCGATGGTAAGGTCGAAAATAACCGTAAGCAGGAAGGTGGCTACCAGTACCGCGACGTCCGACTTCTGTCCCCTGAGCAGGTTTTTAAACGTCCGCCATTCGCTCATGTTGTAGGCCACAATTACCAACACACCGGCCAGACAGGCCATTGGAATATGTTGCGTAAGGTTGCCCAGGAACAGCAGGATGAGGAGTAGCACAGCAGCGTGAATCAGCCCGGCCACGGGAGTGCGTCCGCCATTGTTGATATTGGTCATGGTACGGGCAATGGCTCCGGTTGCCGGGATACCGCCAAACAGCGGTGTGATGATATTGGCGACACCCTGTGCAATAAGCTCGGTATTGGAGTGATGCCGGTCGCCGGTAACCCCGTCGGCTACGGTGGCGGAAAGGAGCGATTCGATGGCGCCCAGCATGGCGATGGTGAAGGCTGCCGGCATCAGGGTCTGGATCATATCGAAGGTGATGGAGGGGGCTGCTGCTTTAGGGAGGCTTGCATTGATGCTGAAGCGGTCGCCGATGGTTTCGATGCCCGAAATGCCGGCATGATGGCGTAGCACATACACCACAACCGTCATAAGGATGATGGCAATGAGCGAACCGGGTATTTTTTGAGTTATTCGCGGTGTGAGGCTGATAATCAGGATGGTACTGATCCCGATTGCAAAGGAAGGCCATTCGATGGAAGCAATGTTTTCTGCATAAACGCCCCATTTTTGTATAAAATCGGCGGGAACTGCATCGATATGCATTCCTGTGAGGTCTTTAATCTGGGTTGCAAAAATAGTCATGGCAATTCCGCTGGTGAAGCCGACCACCACCGGATAGGGGATGAACTTAATGACGCTGCCCAGGCGGAGAAATCCCATGGCTACGAGCATAATTCCCGCAATAATAGTGGCTACGGCCAGTCCGGTGACTCCAAATTCCTGCACAATACCGTATACGATCACGATAAAAGCGCCTGTGGGACCGCCGATCTGAACCCGGCTTCCTCCCAGAAACGAGATGATGAATCCGGCGATGATAGCAGTGTAGAGTCCTTGTTCGGGGGTGACGCCGGAGGCAATACCGAAAGCGATGGCAAGAGGGAGTGCGACGATTCCGACAATCACGCCGGCCATTAAATCTTTGTAAAACTGTTCTTTGGAATAGTTACGGAGGGTTTCGAATAATTTTGGTTGAAAATGCATGATTATTCAATTTTTTAAAAGTCGTGCAAAGTTACACTTTTTAAACTTAAAAACAGGGCGGGCTACAACTTTTTTTCGGTGTAAATGTTTATTCTGTGAAAAAATCCGGCAGAAATCTTTACCTTTGCAGGTATAGTATAGCTGCCATGTAAAAACGAACATATAAATTCTGATAACAATTACTATGTACAATCCTTTTAATTACACGCGCCGCCGGTCGGACCGGATTCGGGTGGGGAGCGTTTTGCTTGGTGGCGATCAGCCGGTAAGGGTGCAATCGATGGCCAATACCGATACCAATGATACTGAAAATTCGGTGGCACAGTGTATCCGCATCGTGGAAGCCGGCGGCGAAATTGTTCGTTTTACCGCACAGGGCGTAAAGGAAGCCGAAAACCTGAAGCATATTCATGCGGCATTGCGTGAGCAAGGTTTTGAGGTTCCGCTGGTTGCCGATATTCATTTCGTAGCGCAGGCAGCCGATGTAGCTGCGCAGTATGTTGAGAAGGTACGGGTGAACCCGGGGAATTTTATCGGGATGGTGCGTCGCGAAACGCCCGATTACACCGAAGAGGAGTACAATGCCGAATACCTCAGGATACGCGAACGTTTTACCCAGTTGATTGCTATTTGCAAGGAACATTCCACGGCGATCAGGATCGGGGTGAATCATGGTTCGTTGAGCGAACGCATGATGAATCGCTGGGGCGATACTCCCCGCGGCATGGTAGAGTCGTGTCTTGAATTTCTGCAGGTATGTATCGACGAGGATTTTCACAATGTAGTGATTTCGATGAAGGCATCGAATACCTTGTCGATGGTGCATGCCGTCCGGCTGCTGGTGCATGAGATGGACCGGCGCGATATGCATTTCCCCCTGCACCTGGGGGTTACCGAGGCCGGCGACGGAGAAGACGGTCGTATTAAGTCGGCAGTGGGAATCGGTGCGATGTTGCAGGATGGAATCGGCGACACCATCCGGGTATCGCTGAGCGAAGAACCTGAGGCCGAAATACCGGTGGCCCGTCAACTGGTCGATTATGTACGTTCGAAAGCCGATCATGAGCCTATTGCGGCCGATATTGCACCTTCGTTTTCTCCTTTCGAATATACGCGTCGCAGTACCCGCCGGGTGGGTATCATTGGGGGCGATCAGGTTCCGGTAGTCATGATGCCGCAGGACGGCGGTTTTGCCACCCTGCCCGATTTTTTGCTGAAGGAGGGGGTCGTAACCGATCAGCAGGGCGCCGAATATCCGGTATACGACGTTACTCAGTTGCAGTTGCTTGCCGCCGATTCGTCGGCGCTTAAATTTCTGAAGTTGGAGTATCCGCAATTGACTGTGGAGGTGTTGCGACTGCTGACCGCCGATCCTTCGATTGTAGTCATTCTGACTTCGAATCATGTGAATCCGGTAGGAGAGATGCGCGCTTTCTTTCATACCCTGTTGATACACGACATTCCAACTCCTGTGGTGTTGCATCGCGGTTATGAGGTGAACGATATTCAGGAGTTGCAGATTAAAGCGGCGGCCGACCTGGGTGTGCTTTTTCTGGATGGTTTTGGCGATGGGATAATGCTCGAGCTTCCAAAGGGGTATTCGTATATGAAACGCCTTGGAGTTGAGGAACTTAATTCTGTTGCGTTTGGTATATTGCAGGCGAGCAGGGTGCGGGTGACTAAAACGGAATATATTTCCTGTCCGAGTTGCGGACGTACGATGTTCCGCTTGCAGACGGTGATTGCCCGGGTAAAAGAAAAGACGTCGCACCTGAATGGCCTGAAAATTGCTATCATGGGCTGCATTGTGAACGGCCCGGGCGAGATGGCCGATGCCGATTATGGTTATGTAGGCTTTGGACGCGGTAAGGTGAGTCTGTACAAGAAAAAAGAGTGTATCGAAAAAGGAATCAACGAAGAAGATGCGGTGGACAGGCTGATTGCACTTATCAAGGCGAACGGCGACTGGAAAGAGAGCAAATAATAGCGATTGGATCTTTTAGTGTTTAATTATTAATAGTTTTTATGAAGAAAATCTTTGGGATTGTTTTTATGCTCGCCGTAATGGCTGGAGCTGTGAGTGCACAAGTTGAAGGAAAATCACTTGGTGTAAGGTTTGGTAATGCAGGAGAAATCTCCTATCAACATCCACTTTCGGGTGCTACCCGTCTGGAGGTTGACTTGGGATTCGGATCGTGGAAACACGGTGGAATGTATTTAACCGGTATACACCATTGGGTAAAAGATCTTTCGGAATTGCAGGAGGGTTTCAACTGGTACTATGGTGTTGGGGGTGCTGCAGGTATTAACACGAGTGTGTTGTCGGCCGCAGTAGTCGGAAATATCGGTATCGAGTACAACTTCGATTTTCCTTTGCAGCTCTCGCTCGACTGGCGTCCGGGTTTGTACGTAGTACCTGCCGTTGTACTTGGCTGGGACGGTGTTGCACTCTCGGCCCGTTGGAGATTCTAAATCGGTAAATTTCATACAAAACGCTTCGAATTATTTTGTTCGAAGCGTTTTTTTATTTTCCTGTTTCAAGAAACTCGGAGCGAAAAGCGGATTTCCCGGATTTATGACACTACGGACACCGCCTTCTCGACCGCTTTCTGGATTCCTGCCGCATTTTTCCCTCCCGCCGAGGCAAAGAAGGGTTGGCCTCCACCGCCGCCCTGAATTTCCCTGGCGGCTTCGCGGGCAATATTTACGGCATTCAATCCTTTTTCGACCAAATCGTCGCTGAGCAATACGGTGAGCGAAGGTTTTCCTTCGTGCACACATCCGGCAACAAAGAAAAGTCCCTTGTTCTGGATGTTCCGGATCTGGAAAGCGAGGGTTTTTACCTGGTCGGCCGACAGGTTGCCTTCGAACCGGATTACTTTTACCTCATTCACCATCGAAGCTTTGATTTCCTTGGCCTGGCTCAGCAACTGATCGCGTAGCGCCAGGATTTTTTCGAAGCTCATGGCTTCCACCTGTTTCCTGAGTGCCGCCGCCTCTTCGGTCGTTTTTTTCAAGGCGTTCACTAGGTCGGGCGCCTGTCCCAGCAGTTCCCTGGCCTGAGCCACGATATCTTCCTGTTGATTTAAATACTCTTCCACAGCTTTACCGGTGATGGCCTCGATACGGCGGATACCGGCAGCAATCGAGCTTTCGGAAACAATTTTTACCATCCCGATTTGTCCGGTCGATTCCACGTGGGTACCTCCGCAGAGCTCGGTGGAACTGCCGAATTGAATGACCCGCACCGTTTCGCCGTATTTTTCGCCAAACAAGGCCATCGCTCCGAGGGCCTGCGCCTGTGCTATCGGAGTGTCGCGCAGTTCGTTGCGGCGGTGATCTTCGCGTATTTTCCGGTTGGCGATGGCTTCCACCGCCCGTATTTCTTCCCGGCTCATTTTCTGGAAATGCGAGAAGTCGAACCGCAGGCTGTCCGGGCTCACGTACGAACCTTTCTGTTCCACATGGGTACCGAGCACTTCGCGCAAGGCTTCGTGCAAAAGGTGTGTCGCCGTGTGGTTGTTACAAATCGACTGACGGTTGGCCGTATGGATACGCGCAAGGAAAGTTTCGGTGGGGTCGGCCGGCAATTGTCTGCTCAGGTGCACCGAAAGGTTGTTTTCTTTTTTTGTGTCGAAAATGGCAATCGTTTCGGTGCCGTTGCCCAGCGTTCCGCTGTCGCCCACCTGTCCGCCCATCTCGGCATAGAAGGGAGTCGTGGAAAGCACGATCTGATAATATTCCTGATTCTTCTGTTTAACTTTGCGGTAGCGAAGAATAGACGTTTCACATTCGGTGGCGTCGTAACCCACAAAGGAGCTTTCGCCTTCACGAATCACCACCCAGTCGCCGGTTTCCACTGCGGCGGCATTGCGGGCGCGTTCTTTCTGTTTCTGCATTTCGGCATTGAATGACTCGATATCCACACCGAATCCATGTTCGCGAGCGATGAGTTCGGTAAGGTCGAGCGGAAAGCCGAACGTATCGTATAAAGTAAACGCATCTTTACCGGCAATTACTTTTGCCGCCGCATCTTCCATTACCTTGTCGAGCAATCTGATGCCGGTTTCGAGCGTGCGAAGGAACGAATCCTCCTCTTCTTTCACTACTTTTTCGATGAGCACCTGCTGAGCGGGTAATTCGGGATAGGCTTGCCCCATCACTTTTACCAGAACAGGAATTAATTGATACATAAAGGCCTGTCGTTGATCGAGGAAGGTGTAGCCATAGCGGACAGCCCGGCGCAGGATACGACGAATTACATAACCGGCCTTCGCATTCGAAGGCAGCTGCCCGTCGGTAATCGAAAAAGCGATGGTGCGGATATGATCGGCGATCACGCGCATGGCGATGTCGTTTTTTTCGTCGGCACCGTACCGGATGCCGCACATGGCAGCCAGTGCCTGAATAATAGGCTGGAAAATATCGGTGTCGTAGTTCGACTGTTTGCCCTGGATGGCCATACACAGGCGTTCGAACCCCATACCGGTATCGATTACCTTGGCCGGCAGCGATTCGAGCGAACCGTCGGCCTTGCGGTTGTACTGCATGAACACATTGTTCCAGATTTCAATCACCTGAGGATGACTGCCGTTTACCAGCGTTAAACCATCGATTTTTGCACGCTCTTCGTTGCTGCGAATATCGATATGAATTTCCGAACAGGGTCCGCAGGGTCCGGTATCGCCCATTTCCCAGAAATTATCCTTTTTATTCCCGTCGATGATTCGTTCGGCAGGCAGAAACTGCTCCCAGATGGCGGCCGCTTCGTCGTCGCGTTCGAGACCTTCGGCAGGCGAACCTTCAAAAACAGTTACATACAGCCGGTCTTTATCGAGTTTCAGCACTTCGGTGAGGTATTCCCAGGCCCATTCGATGGCCTCCTTCTTGAAATAATCGCCAAACGACCAGTTGCCGAGCATCTCGAACATGGTATGGTGGTAGGTGTCGTGCCCCACTTCTTCCAGGTCGTTGTGTTTACCGCTTACCCGGAGGCATTTCTGCGAATCGGCCACCCGCGGATACTTCACCGGGTCGTTGCCCAGAATGATGTTCTTAAACTGGTTCATCCCCGCGTTGGTAAACATCAGGGTCGGGTCATCCTTGATAACCATGGGAGCCGAAGGCACTATCTTATGATCTTTAGAAGCGAAAAAATCGAGAAACGATTGACGTAATTCCTGTGAAGTCATATAATAAATTCTAAAATGCAGTAAAAGGACTGCAAAAGTACTCCAATTTTATTACTTTTGCACCACTTCGATCGATAAAAGTTTATAAATGACGAAAAAAGATGGCTAAGAAGAAGTTTCACTTTAATCCCGAAACACTCAGTTACGAGGAAACCGACCACACTCTGCTTCATAAAGTCAAGCGTTTGCTGATCCATCTCTTTTCAGGAGTTTCGCTGGGTATCGGCTTCTTCTTTATCTTCGTAACACTGATTGCCTCACCCGAAGAAAAACAACTTGCCCGCGAACGAAACCGCCTTCAGGCTCAATATAAGCTATTGGAACGAAGTATGGACGAAATGTACGAAGTGTTGCGCGATCTGCAGCAACGCGACGATAATTTATACCGTGTTATTTTTCAGGCCGATCCGATTCCGGTGTCGTTGCGAACCTCGGGTGCGGGCAACAGCGAGTACTACAAGCAGTTGCTTACGATGACCAATTCGCAGATAGCCGTGGAAACCACCCGTAAGTACGATGCGTTGCGCAAGCAGTTTTACATCCAGTCGCAATCGTACGACGACCTGGTAGTGTTGGCGAAGAATCAGGAAAAAATGTTACAAAGTATTCCGGCCATTATGCCGGTACTGAATAAAGACCTGAAACAAACCGCTTCGGGCTACGGATGGCGTATCGATCCTATTTACCGCACGAGGCGTTTTCACGAAGGCATGGACTTTACCGCTCCTACCGGCACCGATATTTTTGCAACCGGTCAGGGGCGTGTGATTTTTGCCGGATGGCGTCAGGGTTATGGAAATACGGTGATGATCGATCACGGGTTCAATTATAAAACCCTGTATGCGCATATGCATATGATCGGCGTGAAAGTGGGGCAGCAGGTACACCGCGGCGAAGTGATCGGGAAAGTGGGAAACACGGGCAAGTCGACCGGTCCTCACCTCCATTACGAAGTCCATCACCGCGGACAACCGACCAATCCGCAGCATTACTATTTCCTCGATTTGTCGCCTAAAGAGTACGACGAGATGGTGCAGTTGAGTAATAATGCCGGTCAGATGTTCGACTAAACAAGTACGGCCCTGATGCAAGTTTTGCTTCAGGGCCGTGCCATTTTTTCTTCAGTTTACAAACGCGCTTTCAAGGCTGCGGTTTCGGCTTCGAAGCCAGGTTTCTCGAGCAATGCAAACATGTTTTTCTTATAGGCCTCCACTCCCGGCTGGTCGAAAGGATTTACTCCCAGGAGGTAACCGCTGATACCACAGGCTTTTTCGAAGAAGTAGAACAGCTGGCCAAGGTAATACTCGTTCAGTTTCGGCAGTTCAATCTTCAGGTTCGGAACTCCTCCGTCGATATGGGCAAGCAAGGTGCCCAGTTCGGCCATCTTGTTCACTTCGTCCACCCGTTTTCCCGCCAGGAAGTTCAATCCGTCGAGGTTGGCCGGATCGGAAGGTACCAATACCTTGTGGTCGCTTTCTTTGACCGAAATCACGGTTTCGAAAATGGTTCGTTCGCCTTCCTGTATCCACTGGCCCATCGAGTGCAGATCGGTAGTGAAATCGACTGCCGCAGGGAAAATGCCCAGGTTGTCTTTCCCTTCGCTTTCGCCGTATAATTGTTTCCACCATTCCGACACGAAATGCAGTTTGGGGTGATAGTTTACCAGGATTTCAATCTTTTTTCCGCTTTTATACAGCTCGTTACGCACGGCAGCATATTGAGCGGCCATGTTGTTTTCAAAAGCTGAGCCTTCGTCGCATTGGAGTTCCATGCTCACGGCTCCGCTCACCAATTGGCGGATATCGAAGCCGGCCACTGCGATAGGAAGCAGGCCTACCGGCGACAGTACCGAGTACCGGCCACCGATATTATCTTCAATCACATAGGTTTTGTAGCCTTCCTGAACAGCCAGTGTGCGCAGGGCTCCACGGGCTTTGTCGGTAACTGCCACGATCAGCCGGCGGGCAGTTTCCTTGCCCTGCTGTTCTTCGAGCTGAGTTTTCAGGAGGCGGAATGCCAGTGCCGGTTCGGTGGTAGTTCCCGATTTCGAAATCGAGATAATTCCGAATTTTTTATTTTTAAGTAGTTGCTGCAGTTCAAAAAGATAATCTTCGCCGATATTCTGACCGGCGTAAACAATAGCCGGGCTTTTGCGTTCGGTCTGCAGCCAGTCGAAACTATTCGAAAGTGCATCGATAGTAGCTTTTGCACCCAGGTAGCTTCCACCAATCCCAATCACCACCACCACTTCGCAGTGGGCGCGTAAAACGGCAGCTGTTGCTTCGAGGTCGGCCAGGTGAGCTTCGTCGATCGACGACGGGAGATGAAGCCATCCCAAAAAATCGTTGCCTTTTCCTGTTCCCTGATGTAAAGCTTTGTTGGCAGCTTCGGCCGCCGGCTTGTAAGCCGCAACTGTTTCCGGTGCGACGAAGCCATACGCTTTTTCAATCGATAACTGAATGTTGTTCATTTCTTTTTAATTTTACTTTAATTTATCGGTAAGCTCTCTGATTTTCAGAATCGGAGAGTTTCGGTTGTATAAAATTTCATACACGGCATCCACAATGGGCATGTCGACTTTGTATTTCTGATTGATTTCGTAAATGGTTTTAGTAGCATAATAGCCCTCGGCAATCATTTCCATTTCCATTTGGGCGGTTTTTACCGAGTAACCTTTCCCTATCATCGTTCCGAAAAGCCGGTTGCGGCTGAATTTGGAATAAGCGGTAACCAACAGGTCGCCCAGGTAGGCCGATTCGTTGATGTCGCGGTGAAGAGGGTTGGTGGCGTTGCAGAAGCGGTTTATTTCCTGGATGGCATTGGAAATGAGCACCGATTGAAAATTATCGCCGTACTTCAGCCCATGGCAAATCCCTGCGGCAATGGAATAGATATTCTTCATTACCGACGAATATTCCATCCCTGTAACATCGTCGCTGGTAGTGGTTTTTACAAAATTGGTCGAAAACTTGGTGGCCAGCATTTTCGCCCGTTCGCGCGAGGTGGAAGCGATGGTGAGGTACGATAAACGTTCGAGCGCCACTTCTTCGGCATGACAAGGACCAGCCAGCACCGCCAAATTGTCTTTGGGAACATTGTATTCCTGTTCGAAAAAATCGGTGATAATCAGATTTTCGTCGGGGACAATCCCTTTGATCGCCGATACAATTATTTTTTTGTCAATGCGCCGGCGCAACCGCTTCAGGTGTTGTTTCAGAAAGGGCGAAGGAGTTGCGAAAATCAGAATATCGGAATTGGCTACCAGATGATTGATATTGTTGGTGAAGTTGATACGGTCGGTATCGAACTTCACTCCGGTCAGATACGAAGGATTCTTGCTCAGACGGATAAAATCGTCGATCTGTTCCTGACGGCGCATGTACCAGTTTATTTCGGATGCATTGCTTAATACAATCTTAGCGATAGCTGTGGCCCAGCTACCTCCGCCAAGTACTGCAATTCGTTGTCGGTCAGCCATGAGCTTACTTCTCTGAGGTTTCGTCGTCGTCTTTTTTTGTCACAACCGGTTTCATTTGCGGGAAGAACAATACCTCCTGAATGGCCTGCTGGCCTGTCATCAGCATCACCAGGCGGTCCATTCCTATACCCATTCCCGAGGTAGGCGGCATCCCATATTCGAGCGAACGAACAAAGTCCATATCGATATGCATAGCTTCATCGTCGCCTTTTTCGCTCAGTTTCAGCTGATCCTGGAAGCGTCCGAGCTGGTCGATAGGGTCGTTGAGCTCCGAATACGCATTGGCCAGTTCTTTGCCGTTCACCATGAGTTCGAAGCGCTCGGTAAGCTCGGGATTATTGCGGTGACGCTTGCACAGCGGGCTCATTTCAATCGGATAATCGGTGATGAAGGTAGGTTGTATATACTTGCCTTCGCACTTTTCGCCGAAGATTTCGTCAATCAGTTTGCCTTTACCCATCGAAGCATCCACTTCGATATGCAATTGCCTGCATACCCCACGTAGTTCGTCTTCGTTCATTCCATTGATGTCGATGCCCGTGTGTTCCTTGATCGCATCAATCATCGTGACCCGTTTGAAAGGAGTTTTAAACGAAATGTTTTTATCGCCCACCTGCAATTCGGTAGTGCCGTTCACGTCCAGGCATATTTTTTCCACCATTTTTTCGGTGAACTCCATCATCCAGTTGTAATCCTTGTAGGCCACATAGATTTCCATGGCCGTAAATTCCGGATTGTGCGTACGGTCCATCCCCTCGTTGCGGAAATTCTTCGAAAATTCGTACACCCCTTCGAATCCGCCTACGATTAACCGTTTCAGATACAGCTCATTGGCTATGCGAAGGTAAAGCGGAATATCGAGCGCGTTGTGGTGAGTGATGAACGGGCGGGCGGCGGCGCCACCGGGAATCGACTGGAGCACCGGCGTTTCCACTTCCATATAGCCCATGCCGTTGAAGTATTCGCGCATGGAATTGTATACCTTCGTACGTTTGATAAAAATATCCTTGATGCCTTCGTTTACCACCAGGTCGACGTAACGCTGACGGTAGCGCTGTTCCGGATCCTCAAAAGCATCGTAGGCAACCCCGTCTTTGTATTTCACGATCGGTAGCGGGCGCAGCGCTTTCGATAAAACGGTAAGTTCCTGAGCATGAACCGAAATTTCGCCCATCTGGGTGCGGAACACATAGCCTTTGATGCCAATGAAATCGCCGATATCCAGCAATTTCTTAAATACCGTATTGTACATTTCAGGTTGTGCTTCGGTGCTGATGTCGTCGCGGCTTACATAGACCTGGATACGGCCTTTCGAATCCTGGAGTTCCATGAACGAAGCCTTTCCCATGATACGGCGGCTCATCAATCTTCCGGCAATACAAACGGGTTTTCCACTCTCTTCATCCTTAAATTCAGCTTTTATATCGGTGGAATATGCATCGGTTGGATACAAGGCCGCGGGATAGGGGTCGATGCCCATTTCGCGTAACTTCGCCAGGCTCTGGCGTCTGAACAGTTCCTGTTCGCTTAGTTCTATACTCATAATCAGTTATTTCAAAATTGCTGCAAAAGTACAAAAAAAGCACGGAATATAAATAAGACAGGAGGAAAACCTGATAGTTTTCCTCCTGAATGACTGCGGCAATAATTCTGATTTACTGTTTCTTTGCCCACCAGAGCGGAGTAAGCACAGCATCTTTCTTGTCCGACAACAGGCTGACAGCTACTTCATAACCTTCGGGGTTGGTGTTGACCAGCGACGACGGATATTTCAATCGTTGCGGGAAGAACTTTACACTATTGGTCATGTAGTTCGACGCGGTAAGATCGGGTAAATCGGTGTTGGCCAGTTCCACCGCGATGTTTTCGAAGAAGGGTAAGCCCAGCCTGCGGTGGTCGTTCCAGGCTTCAAGGGGCAACCAGGGTACCTGCGCAATATATTTCTGGGTGATGACTTTGGTCAGCTGATCGTTCTTGACGGTACCGTTTTTATAAATGGTATTGGATGGATAAGTGTAGGTGTGTACGCCCGGAAGTCCGGTATAGCCATCGATATACACTTTGGTAACGGTAGCGGGAGGTTCGGCGGTATGATCAAATTTTGCGGAAGTACCGGCACGGTTATAATTTTCCGAAGCCAGGTAGGCATCGGCATGGGACGAAAGGCCCCAATAGGCGAAACTGGCGCGAACTCCGTTCTCGTAAGCGGTTTTTGCGGTTGTTCCGGCATTCCATCCTTTCAATGCTCCTTCGGCCAGCAGGAAATAGGTTTCCCAATCGGCGAAGAAAATCCGTTTTGATTCGCTTCCGCGGAATTTCTGACTCAGACGGGGCATGGTTCCGACGAAGTTCCGCACCTGGTTGAGCGATGAAACGGGGCCCCAGTTGCCAATTGTATGGGCGTTCCAGCAATAGCTTGCATCGATTTCGATAAACTTCGAACCGTCGGCATTCAGCAAATTACGTTTGGTGGTACGGGCGGTTTGATCCCACGAAGGATAGAAACAGAAGTCGGGGTTCGTAAAGTCGCCCGGAACAATAAACGCTTTGTAAGCGCGAGGATCCATTTTTGCGGGCAGGCCATCGAGCCAGAATCCGGTAGAAGGATCGTTGGTTTTGGTAGGAAGATGCTGGTCGTATTTAATGCCCATGTAATCGTCGGCTTTGATTTTACCGTGCATGGCGGCAGGAAGTACATCGGCCGAATTAATACCTCCCAATCCGAGGTATAAGTTATTGAGGGTAGCCGATAAAATCTGCGCGTTCCATTCACGACTCATTACGCCCGTTAAAGCATCCCATCCCGGACGTTCGGAAACTCCAAATATATCGTCGGCAGCGGTAATCAGGGGTTTCGATGCTGCGGCTTCGAACTCTGTTTTCGCTTTGGCGGCATCTACTTCCGACAGGCGCATGGCCAGTCGCAACCGCATTGAATTCGCGTATTTCTGCCATTTTGCATAATTGAAACCGTAAGCCTGATCGTATTTGGTGTTGGTGGCAGGTATTTCGGGCGCGTTCAGGTCGATTTTCGAGCTTGCATCGGCCAGTTCGCCCAACATAAAGTAATATACCTCTTTTTCGCTTTTGAATTCGGGGTTGGTGCCATTAAACGCATCGATAGGCATAGGGCCGAAATTGTCGGTGAATTCGCTCATGAGGTAAACCCTCCATATGCGGGCAAATTGCAACAGATTATTGGTATAAGGTAATGCCAGCCCGCTATTTATTTTTTCCTGAGCAACCGATACGGCTAAATTGGCCGATTTGAGCCATCCCGAAAGATAACTGTAATAATCGCTGCTCCAGCCGTCGTTGTAGGTTCCACCGGCTATCCCTGTTGTAAGCTGGTGCCGTGCAGCCGTTTTCCAGTACAATACAAATGCACGTTCGGCAATATGCGGATCCTGTTGTGCGTTGATAATGGCATTGTTCAGGATATATTCGACCTGAACCTGCTCGATGCCGGCCGCTTTTGGATCAACATTCAGTTCGTCGAAATCGGAGCATGCAAAGGTGGTGGCTCCGATCAGCAGCAGAAGTGCTGATTTTATTTTATTTTTCATGTGATTGTTTTTTTTAAAATCCTAAGGTGATGTTGAATAAATATGTTCTTGAGGTAGGAGGCGCCGTGTTTTCAAATCCTACAGCGTTGGTGCCTGTGGCAAAGGTCGACTCCGGATCTACACCATTCATATGACTGGATATCAACCATAAGTTGTTGGCCGAGAAACCTACTTTTACGCGCTGAAGTATTGTGTTGGCCAATAGCTTCGAAGGCAAGTCGTAGGTAAGTTGCAGCGTACGCAGACGGATGTTGGTGGCGTCGTAGATATTGGCTTCGCCAATTCCTAAGTTTCCGGTCGCTCCTGTTACAGTGGCCCAGTATTGTTGGGTGGTAATCGATTTGGTATTGGGGATAAAGTCGGTACCGCTGGCAATAACTCCATCCAGGGTCATGTCGTTGCGGACGCCGCCCGGCGCTGTTACGGCTGCTGTTCCGGCTGCCTGCATAGCCTGATTGGTAGTCGAGAACATTTCACCGCCAAACCGGCCATCGATCAGGAAGCTTAATGCAAGTCCTTTGTAGCTGAAGGTGTTGGTCACACCTACCAATGCATCGGGAACCTGCGAGCCAATCTTCTTTTTCTCGGTATTGCCTTGTGGTAAACCATCGGCGGTAAGAATCATTTTGCCGAAATACGGACTGTTCTTGTCTTCTACCCTTTTGTAGGTGGTGCCCCAGATTTCTCCGTATTCACCTCCGACATGGGCCAGAATCTGCAGGTTGTCGAAACCGCCGAGGGCATACACGTCAATGTCGTCGTACAATTCTTCGATGGTATTGTTGTTTTTCGAATAATTCACCTGGATATCCCAGCCGAAACTTTGTTTCGCAGGTTCAATAATCGAGGCATTCACGGTTAATTCAATCCCTTTGTTCTGAATGTTGCCGGCATTGATTTTTTTGCTGGAGAATCCGCTGAGCGGGTCCATCGGCAGATTGATCAGCTGACGGGTCGCATTGGATTTGTACCAGGTGAAGTCAAAGCCAAGCCGGTTGTTAAAGAAGCGGATGTCGGCACCGAATTCCAGCGATTTAATCAATTCGCTCAATACATTTTTATCGTACAGGGTATTTCCTAATCCGGCTGTGGTATTTCCAAGCGGGTCTTTCCCGATCCAGTAGGTATTGTAGAGCTGATAAGGCGGAAGGTCGTTACCCACCATGGCGTAGGAGGCACGCACTTTACCGTAACTCAGCCAGTTGGTCTGCTTGTCCATTTTGTTCAGCATGTCGGTGATCACCCACGAAGCATTCACCGAAGGATAGAAGTACGAGCGATTTTCGGCAGCAAGCGACGACGACCAGTCGTTGCGGAATGTGCCTTCGAGAAACAGGTAACCATCGTAGTTCAGTTGCAGCATCCCATACACCGAATTGATTTTCTTCGTGCTGAACGATTCGCCCACCGACGGATTGTTTTTACCGTTGTTCAGCGAGAACAGATTGGGTACTTCGAGTTCGCCCGAACTTCCGGAGATTCCGCTCGAGAGTTGTTTCATCAGGTTGCCGCCTATGGTAGCCATCCCGCCGATTTTTCCGAACAGATTGTCTTTCTGGGCAGTAATTAAAGCGCTGTAGTTGGTTTCGGCAAAGGTGTTCTTGCCCATGCTGTAGCGGCCGGTGGCTCCCAGCGGGCTGCCGCCGTATTGTTTGCTTTCGGTGTTGTTGGTGTACATGTCGGCACCTCCTTTTACTTCCGCTTTCAACCAATCGCTGATGTCGTAACGCAGCGAGCCGTGGAAGATGAAACGATCGCGCGAATCGTCGTTCAGGTTATAAAGTTCCGACCAGTAGGGATTCACCTGCTGACCGCCACCGTACCAAACCATGGTGCCAAGGTCGTTTACAGGAGTCGAGAAGTCGCGGATGTCCATCGAAACCGGAAGCAGATACATGGTACGGAAGCTGTTGGAGCTGTTGTGGCCCGATAGCGGGCGGTTGTGCGCTTTTGACTGGATATACTGAACTTTAGTGTCGAGCGTCCATTTCTGGCTTTGACCTAATTTAGCCAGCGCCCGGGTCATCAAATTGGTGCGGGTCAGTTTGGCGCCCGGGATCATGCTCTGGTCGTCGGTGCGGGTAAGCGACGTGTAAATCGAAGTGTTGTTGATCTGTTGTTGGAACGATACGTTATTATTCAGGTTTAGTCCTGTTTTGAAGAAATTCTGAACATTGTTGAACGCCTGAAGTGTTGAGGCACTGCCATCCCACTTGGTGACGCTTTGACCGGTAATTTGCGGTCCCCAGCTACTGCTGCTGCGGTTGTCGAAAATACCATCGGCTCCCTGACCAAACGACGACTGCATTTCGGGAGTAGTAAGAATCTGTTCAAATCCGATCGACGATGAAAGGGTAACGCCCAGCCCCTCGCGTTTCTTTCCCGATTTGGTGGTAATAAGAATGACCCCGTTACCAGCTCTCGAGCCGTACAATGCGGCAGCCGAAGCTCCCTTCAGTACCGACATGCTTTCGATATCCTCCGGATTGATGTCGCTCAAACCATTACCCATGTCGGTGGAAGGATTCCAGTAGTCGTTGTTGCTGGCGCCGGTAAAGTTTTCAACCGGAATACCATCCACAACAATCAAGGGCTGGTTGTCGCCGGTGAGTGAGCTGTAACCGCGCAATACCAGTTTGGAAGAACCGGCGGGGCCGTTGCTGGAGCGAATAACCTGCAAGCCGGTAACCTTTCCCGATAAAGCATTGGCAATATTGGTTTCACGGGCTTCAAGCAACGATTCGCCCTTGATTTCCTGCAAGGCATAGCCGAGGGTTTTCTTTTCCCGCGAAATGCCCAGAGCGGTTACCACTACTTCGTCGATAGCAACCGCCGAAGTAGATAGCGTTACATTTACTTGCGCTTTGCCTGCTACGGGGATTTCCAGGGTGGTCATCCCTACATAGGAGAAAGTAAGCACTGCAGAAGAATTTTTCACCTGAAGGCTGTACTTGCCGTTCAAGTCGGTAATCGTACCGTTGGTGGTTCCCTTCTCCAGGACGGTTGCCCCCATTACCGGAGCTCCCTCTGTGTCGGAAACGGTTCCCCTTACGGAGAACTGTGCAAAAGCGCTGGTAATTAACGCCATGCACAAGAACAGTGTGAGAATTCGTTTTTGCATTTTACAGATTTAATAATTGGTTAACGATGATGTTCTGCTGGTGGGTTGGCTGAGTCGGAAGGCAGAACTTTTCATCCGACGGTGGCAAAAGTAATTGTTTTTAAATATTGATAAAAACGGCGGGGTTTATTGGTGTTTTGTTGGATTGATATGGTAATTGTTTTGAAAAATAGTTAATAATTATCGTGTTTATTTGTAAAAAATGTCTTTAGTATATTTTTATTACTCAGCAGGCTTATTTAGTTGCAAACTGTAATTGTTAATAAAATTTTCATAGTTGTAATCCATATATATCATTAAGCATAATATAACATATAAAAACATTAAATAACATATCCGAAGGTGTTTTTGCCTGTAGATGCATATCGGATAAACCCTCCCGGTAAGTCAAATCCGGGACAATTTTGCAGCATTAAGCCCTTAACAATTATCATCAAAAGTAACGCAATTGCACCTTTCGACGATTTGCTGACCACTAGAGACGCAGATTCGCAAATACTGTGGAGGTGCTATTGAAAACTTTCTGTTCTCTATTCGTAAACCTGGAGCACATTCTTCAGAAATCGTTGTATGGAGTCGATGCCGAACCGCGGGCATTCCCCGGTTACCCGGCAAAGCGTCTCCGTTTCTCCAATCCGTAAGCTGCTCAGCGCTTTTAAATTGGTTTATATGCATCTGTTATGGATTATTGCAAGAAAAAGAAGATGGCAGTTTGTAGAAATTAATTTATCTTTGGATACTGAAAGACAATACCATGAGTGAATCAGACCTAAACACAGGTGATTTTGATACGAAACTACCTGCTTGGATGCTATCAGCCAGGGACGCCTGTTGGTCAATCGGTTAACAGACCGGTTATTCTCATTTATCATGAAATAGGTCGCCTTATTGTAGAAGAGTACCCAAAAGGGAAATCTCAGGCTGCATACGGTCAGATTATCGAGAAAGAACAGGATTCCCTCAACGATCCTTATCGTGCTGCCGCGGGTGCCGGCGGACCAATAAACGCAGAAAGCAGATGAGATTAGATTAGATGGCAGATACAGCAAAGTATTTAACGCATTGTCAAATTAAATTTTTTGTAACATGTTAAAAAACGGATTACATTTACGACTTTTGGTTGTGCTAGCAAGCTGCCTTGCAGTGGCAACTATTTTTCCGGCTTGTGACAGGGAAGACGACCGGTTGTCTGAAATCGATGGATTAACCGTCCACAACTATCCCAGGGTCGACGGTTCTTCGTCGACCGAACCTCTGAATACACTGATTGCGTGTAAATTATTAGGTTGGCGTTATGAATGGAGGCCTTTTATGGCAGGAAACGGTATTTGGCGGTTAGAGCCCAATAGAGAAGACGTTCCTGACAATTTTTTTGGAGAAAGGATAAAGTCATCTCAAACACACCAGTCCATTATTAACTTAATAGATCATCGGGCCGATATGATTATTTCGGCCCGGAAAATGTCGGCGGATGAGCGATCGTATGCTGAAAGTGTTGGTGTTTCGCTGATTGAAACGCCTATTGCTTTGGATGCGCTGGTTTTTCTTCTGAACAAACAAAATAGTGTCAACTCGCTGACAGTTAAACAGGTTAAGGATATCTACCTGGGGAATGTTACGAATTGGAACGAGCTCGGCGGTGCGAATGAAGCGATAAAGCCGTTTATCAGAAATGCGAATTCGGGTAGTCAGGAAATGATGAAAGAAATTGTGATGGATAATACAGGAATGCCGGATTGGGAGGTCGGTCATAACGATGAAATCATTTCGACCATGTCGGCGGTTTATACGGAACTGTCTATGTATCGCAACGGAATCTGTTTTTCACCGCATTATTACAAAGAATATATTATCCGTGACGCCGTTGGAGCAGGCAATGTAAAAAGTATCGAGATCAATAAAGTCTATCCGGACGCAAAGTCGATAAAAAATAAGTCGTATCCGTTTGTCGCCAATGTTTACGTTTCCATTCGTTCCGATGTAGACCACAACTCAATGACCTATAAATTGTATCAATGGTTGCAGACGGAAGCAGGGAAACGTGTCATCGGAGAAAGCGGCTATGTGCCCAGGTGATCCGTGCAGGTACGAACGACGGATATTTTGTGGATTATTAAACATTTTTTGGTCTTAATTTGTTAACTAATAGTTTGAAAATGTTAATCTTAAATCTGTTGCGGAAATACTCCGGTGAGCCTGGTTCAACTACCGAGTGGGTTGTTCGTGCGTCCTGAGTACTGCTGCGACTCAAACTAGTGCTACCATGAAGAAACCAATTTTACTGTTTTTGATTACGTTGTTGTTGCCCGGACTTGCGGCTCAGTATCTGGAAGTACTATCGGTGGACAAGCAGGAATTTCCAGTAGCCGGCGGGTATTTTTATCCGCAATTCGGACACGATGGTTCGTATTTGTTATTGACGTCGGCCAATTATTCAGGATTGAAAAAATGGGATTTGAATACCCGTTTGATGGAGGTGTTGACTGCGGAACCCGGAGCAGGTTACGCCGCTCGATTGAGTGAGGATGGCGGGGAGCTGGTGTTTACAAAAATCGAGTTGGTAAATAAGCTACGGCACAATTCCTTGCACCGCATTTCGTTGGCGACAGGTGAAAAACAGAAGCTCACCGAGCCGGGGCGTGAGGCAATCACACCTGCTTTTGCGGGTAAGCGGGTATTGTATGTGAAAGCCGGCAAGCTGCAAAGAGGGGCTGTGAAGCAAGCCGAAATAAAGAGTATGGTCACCATCGAAAACCGGAAGATGGTCGTGTATTCTTCGGCCGGTCGTAAAATAATTGATCCGCTGGGCGGCGATGCGAGTTATATCTGGCCGTCGATTTCGCCCGATGGCACGAAACTTTTGTTTACCGCCGCAGGGCGTGGGACCTATGTTTCCACCCTGAGTGGAAAAAATGCTGTAGCGCTGGGTAAGCTGAATGCTCCCGTATGGCTCAGCAACACCTGGGTAGTGGGCATGGACGATAAAGACGATGGCGGACGGGTAGTTGAATCGGTTCTTTGGCTGGTATCGGCAGATGGACATAAAAAACAGCAGCTTACCACTGCGTCCGATTTTGTAGCCATGTATCCGGCCGTCTCGCCGGGGGGCAATCAAATTGCTTTCAATACCGATAAAGGTGAAGTCTATATTCTGAATATTAAGTTACGCTAGGAGGACCCGACCATGAAAAAAGATAAGCTTATTCTGATGGTGTTTTTTGTATGTATGAACCTCTCCGCTGCCGATTTCACAGGGGTTAAAATTTACCTGAATCCGGGTCACGGAGGCTGGGATGCCAACGATCGTAATATTCAAACCATCCCCTTTGCCATGGGCGATACGCTGGGGTTCTGGGAGTCGAAAAGTAATCTGGTGAAGGGGCTGTACCTCCGCGATCTGCTTCAGGCCAACGGCGCCACCGTGTATATGTCGCGCACCCGCAACCGTACCGAGGACGACCGTTCGCTTTCCGAAATTGCCGCCGAGGCCAATGCCAATAATGTGGATGCATTTTTGTCGATTCACAGCAATGCCGTAGGCAACAACGTAGGGACCAATTACCTGCTTTTGTTGTTTCACGGCCGCGATAATGCTCCTAAATATCCGCAAAGTCTGGTTCAGGCCCAGAAAGCCTGGCCCCGGTTGCTCAACAATCAGCTTACGGTGTGGACGCACTATGCGACGACAACCAATATAAGAGGCGATTCGACTTTTTATGGTACCTACGGCTTGGGTGTGCTGACTCCGCTGGTGGTACCCGGTTTTTTATCCGAGGGTTCGTTTCACGATTATAAACCCGAGACGCACCGGTTGTTGAATGCCGATTATTGTAAGCTGGAGGCGACAAATTTTCACCGGTATTTCTGCGATTATTTTCAGACTGCTTTACCTGCTACGGGGGTCATCGCCGGATTTGTGAAAGGAGTGGATCAAACCCTCAATCATGCCCAGTATGTTTACAAGGCAGGTACCCACGACCGGTGGTTGCCTCTGAACGGTGCACGCGTGAAACTGATGAATCAGTCAGGCGACTCATTAGCCGGTTATGAGGTGGATACTTTGTACAATGGAGTGTTTGCCTTTCACGCCTTACAGCCGGGAACCTATAAACTTCGTGTTTCGGCTGCCCATCACACGTCCAAAGATACTACAGTGGCCGTAACGGCTTCGACGACTACCTTTGTCCCGATGATGCTTGTCAACCCGGATCTGGTGGTACAGCGCGATACTACTCCCAACTATCCCGATCCTGTTCAGGAAGCCGGGGCGGTTGTGCTGGAGAACTATGCCTTTAACCGGACCTCTTCGCAGGTGCCCGGATGGTTGAATGCAGCTACGGTGCGTAAGGTGCTGTATCGAAACGATAAATGGTATGTGTTGACCACCGAACCTAAGATATTGGTGGTGAATGCAACCACCAATAGTGTGATTACGGAAATGAACCTGACGGGTATAAGTGGCGGTCAGCTTGCACTGAGCGATATGGCTTTTACATCCGATGGTTATTTGTTGGCTTGCAACAAAGAGGTAGTCGGATTGCCCGAAACGCAGGGACGGTATTTCAAGGTATATAGCTGGGACGACGATACTGCTGCTCCTTCGCTTTTGTTCCAGACTCAGAGCCAGGGTAACTGGTCGAACGGGGAAATGGGCGAGACGATGGCGGTGAGTGGTCCGCGCTGGAGGTGTAGGGTGTATACTCCGTCGGTTACTACGGGCAGCAGCCGGGCGATACGCATCGTAGGATTAAATTATGAAGAAGGGCAACAGGCGGTAGGGTATAAATACATGCTCGATGCGGCTGCATATACCGAAGCGCTCTGGGGAAAGAAATTGAAATTTACGGTTTCGCCCTTTGCCAACGATCGCATTGTGATCGACAGTGAGAAGTTGCAGCCTACCGATTTTCAGTTCGACTGGTCGCGCCCCGATCGTGATCCGTTGATTGCTCATGGCAGTTTTACTGCCGAAGTACCCGCTGTTTCGTTTGGCGGTTCGTTTTTCCGGCATGCCGGAGCTATTCTGATGGCTGCCCCGCAGAGTACCGCCGATTCGTCGGCTGTGACCATACGATTATACAATGTGACCAATGGTTTAGGTCAGGCAGTGGCGGTTTCCGATAGTTATACCACCGAGAGTGCTGCGTCGGGGAAGGTGCCTTACATGGCAGCCGGAGCGGCGGTTACGGGCTACGACATCGACCTGTTGTTGCTGGCCGGCATGCAGGGAGTGGCGCGGTTTAAAACGGTGGCGCCGGCAGTAAAAGCGAATATTTTTGCCTCGGAGTTGTCGATGGAAACCCTTACGGACGGATACCGGTTCCGGTTTACGCTCAACGAAGCTTCGTCGGCTACCTTATTGCATCTGCAAGAAGCCGGCGATATGGCGGTCACCAAAACCATCGATTTAGGACCGGTGCCGAAAGGTGTCAATACACGTGATTTCTCTTTTGCCGAAATGGAGTTGGGCGAAGGTACCTATAGTTGGAGTATTGAAGCCGAAGCTTCGGGTATCGACCGTCCGATGAAACTTTCATCCGACGGGGTGTCGCAGCTGCAATTCTATTCGCCCAGAGGAGTAGCGGTCGATAATTCGATGGAGAGTAAGTATTTCGGAAGGGTATATGCTTCGGAAACGATCGGCGGCGCCGTTACTTCGCGTACCACTACCGATGGCATTTATATTTTGAATTCGGCCCTTGAAGATGTCACTTTACAGGGAGCTACGGCATACGGCGGCGGTGTGGCATGGGCAGGAGCCGGTTCGCCGATGCGTGTAAGTGTTGGGGAGGATGGTTGGGTGTATTTAACCGACTGGAGCGATACTAATCCCGGGGTGTGGCGTATGGATCCCGAACGTCCTGCCGATGCATTTACTCCGGTGTTTTCCGGATTGAGCATCACTACAGGACTGGCCAAGTACAACGGGGTGAACATTCACGGAGCCATTTCGCATTGCTGGGTGACAGGTACCGGCGAAAACACCCGTTTGTTTACGTTTGATAAATACTATGTTGACGCAGTGGCTGCCAACAGAGGTAATCTGTTGCAGTACACTATCGGAACCCTTGCATCGCCCCGGCAAACGCCTCCCGATGCGATTGTGTACAACGATGGATTGAATGGCAATCTGCAACAAAATTATAATTCGTGTATCGCGCCCGACGGCAGAGGGGGTTGGTGGATTTCCCAGTATCGTTTCGAAGATGCGGCCGCTATCCCTTCGTTGATTCATGTCGACGGAACCGGAGCGGTACGGTTCAATTCGGGTTTAACTCCGCTGCTGATCGGAAACTCGGTAATGGGCGGTCTGGCAGTTCATCCCGACGGCAAACGGCTTGCCATGGGATGTTCCAACGAAGTCAAGGTGTTTGAGGTTCGTTTCGATGCTTCGGGTGCGCCTGCCTTGAGGTTGATGCATTCGATAAAACCAGCCATGGGTACTAATACGGTTGGATTATCGTACGACCTGGCGGGTAATCTGTATGTTATTTCCAATACGAGCGAGCGCCTGGGAGTATGGGCCATGCCCAAGGCCGACAACCGGTTTGTAACCCACGCTGCGCCGGCTTACCGGATTGTAGTTCTCCATACTTCGGTCGACAATCCAGTGGCTGTCTCCGACGAACCGGTCAAGCTGTTCCCGAATCCAGTTGGCGATGTGTTGCGTATAGCGGCAAACGCAACCGGTTTGAAAAAAGTGGAACTGTTTGATTTAAACGGGAAGCTGGTGCTGACTGAAGATCTGTATTCCGAATCGGCCGAGCTGCAGGTGTCGTCGTTACCACCAGGAGCTTATATTGTTCGTGTACATGCTCAATCCGGTATTGTTACAAAACGAATTATTAAAAAATAAATCACTTTACTAAAAACAGAAGTATATGAAAAAGATCACTTTCCTGGCCATTTTTATGGTTCTTTCTCTCCTGGCTGCGGGTGCTGCCGGACTTTCGGGTGTGTATAAAGTGGGTGTTTCGGAAACTGCACCCAACTTCAGCTCGTTGAATGCTGCGTTTGAGGCACTCAATACGCAAGGGTTAACAGGCAATGTAGTGCTCGAGATCACCTCAGACATTACCGAAGCTGCCAATATCGGCCTGGGAGTTAACACCGGTGGGTTTAGTATTGTTATTCGGCCCGACGCCGATGCCGATCGTACTGTTACTTTTACGCAGCTGACCGATAACACGAGTCCTACCGGACACCTGGTGATTGGTTATCCCACTGCTGGTCTCACCCAGGCATGGGCCGATGCCAATACTATCGGAACCGATAATGTTACCATCGATGGTTATGCGGTAGGCGGCACTACCCGTCGTTTGACCTTTACCAATACGAATGCGTCGCACACCGGTGCCAGGGTAATTGTAGTGGTGGGCGACTGTGAAAATGTAACCATCAGAAATTGCAATGTTATCAACAATACCACCAGTACCAGTTCGCCATTCTGCGTGGGCGCCGTGGTACGTAAAGGTACTGCCATCGAAGTAGGTCCAACCAACCTCACCTTCGAAAATAATGTGCTCACCGCCCTGGGCAATAATGTGGCCATGGGTTCGCGTATCACCAATTCGGGTACGCTAACAACGGTGAAAGCTACCAATGTGGTGTACAAAAACAATATCATCCAGGCTCGCCGACGGTTGATTGAAGTGAATTACACCAACAATATGCTGGTTGAAGGCAATGAATTTATTCAGGATCAAACGGGAGCTGCCGGGACCATCAGTTACGGCTTGTGGACCTCGTCGGGCGTAACAGGTACCGTAAATATTCTGAATAATAAATTTATCCGGTCCACTACTGAAGAGGTTTCGGGCAACGGACACCGAACCGTGTCGTTATCGTCGGGGGCTACTTACAACGTATTTAATAATACCTTTGCCGGAATGGATAAAACCAAACCTTCGACTACGGCAACCAATTTAGTGTATCTGTTCTACAGTGGCGTAGCCGGTAAAATTTACAACAATACCTTCTACATGCCGCAGCTTACCGATCCGTCGTCGACCGGATATTATGCAGCGATCCAATTATCGGGTAATACAGCCGAAATAAAGAATAATATTTTTATGAGTAATGAATCGACCCACAGTAATGCGTATTTCATTAGTGCGGTTCCTACGCCCGAGAGCGATTTCAACCGGTTTTATACCCTGCCTTCCAACAGCACTCACAAGTATGTAGCTGCTTTTCTGAGCCTTACCGATTATCAGGACGCTAATCCAACCAAGGATATAAGTTCGAAGGTGGTGAATGTGACTTTTGAGAATGCTGCGGCGGGTAACTTGCTGTTGGCAGGAGAGTCGGTGCAGGATGCGAATCTGGCTGTAGCCCGCTTGTCGGATGTGTCGAAAGATATATTGGGAACCGATCGTTCGGAGCTTACCTATGCAGGTGCACACGAAGCGAAGTTGCCATTTATCTCGACACACAATCCTGCGGTTGAGCAAACTGCTCGAATTCTTCGTACGCCGGAAGGAGTTTTGATTGAACTCGATTCGGAGGCCCTGATCGAAATATATGCCATGAATGGTGCTAAAATTGAAAGTGTGCGTACCTCGGGAAGCTATACCAAAGACCTCGAAAAGGGCATTTATATTATCCGGATTAACGGAGTCGGAACAAAATTCATGAAGTAAAACGGCAGTAAACAGTTAAAACTGTCTTTTTATGCAAATTTTAACCGTTTTATAGCTCGTAGTAGTTATAAAATGGTTAAATTTGAAGCCTTGCCGGATTCGTCATAATGCCGGAAGTTACTAGTGTTCACCTTAAAAAATATACTGATATGAGAAAAATTACCGCTATTATTGTTGCTTTTTTGATGTCCCTGGCAGTCATTGCCGAGGATCTGGTTATCACTCCGCTGTGGGAGTTCTCTGTACAATCGGCCAATTTGGGTACTGCGGTCGACGATGTTAAGAACGGCATAGCCGTGAGTCCCGATGGAGCCAATCTTTATTTAAGTACCCGGACGGCCGATGCCAGCCAGGTAGCCATTTACAATGCATCTACCGGAATTCGTTCGGGATACCTGCCGGGTCTTGCCGGTTTTGCTTCAAATTATGGCGGCGATGTAGCGGTTGATGGCAATGGGGCCATTTATGCCAGCAATGTGATTATTAGCGCTTCGGCTTTAAAAGTAGCTCGCTGGGCTTCGCCGGCAGCCACTCCCGAATTGTTTATATCCACTACTGCGCATACCGGATCGGGCACCAACCGGGTTGGTTACGGAATGGATGTAAGAGTCGATCAGGCAGGCGACGGTTTTTTGATTATGCATAAAAACGGGACTGCCGATTTCTTGATTTGGCTGATCGACAATAACGTACCGGTTTCGCAGGATCCGACCATTCTAACCGCCTCGCTCGAATCGGGTATTGCAATTACCGATTCGTATGCGCGTATTTCGATTATCGACGATAATTCTTTCTGGTTCGATGGCAATGTGACCCGTCCGCAGCTGGTTACGATTACAAAAAATGGAACTGCCATTAACTCGGCACCTACCGCTTTAAGCTATACCACCCTGGCATTCCGTTCCGATGTGAACGCTGGTGTGGGAGGTGCTGCCGAATTCATGCTCGAAGAAAACCGTTACCTGGTTTTTGCCGCCAACAATCATGGTACCACGTTTACCGAAGGTCATATGGCCCGTTTTCAGAAGTTATTGGCCACAGGCGTAACTGTCGATGGAGAGGTGCTGGCTACTTTCCCGGCTGCAGGTCTGGGAAAAACGACCGACGCTTCGCATTTTGTGGAACCTGCGGTATATGTTAACGGGACCGATGCTTATATATACGTGCTGGGAGGATTTAATGGCATTGCCGCCTATAAGGTGAGTGCACCCGGCATCTCGACTTCAACTTCCGGAACATCGGTTTCGTCGATGTTGCGCCGCACGGCAAGTGGTATTGCCATCGAGTTGAATAAGGAATCGTTGGTTGAAATCTTTTCTGTTACCGGAGCAACGGTTGTGTCGACCCGTACCAGCGGCATCTTTACACACGATCTGAATACAGGGATGTATATTGTGAGAGTCAATGGTAAAGCTGCCAAATTTATAAAATGAGCCGGTTGAGCCAGTGTTGAAAAAGGCGTCGTCCGTACCGGACGACGCCTTTTTTCGGTTAATGCAATATTACTTTTTGATAGGATGCGCCAGCGCCAGCATCGATGCGAATTAAATAGCTGCCGGGAGGCAGGTCGCCGGTTGTCATAACAGGTGCGGCTACGGTGCGAATCAGCTGGCCGGTAAGCGTGTATAAGCTCAGGCTTGCACCGTCGGCATCGGTTTTCAGCCACTCGCTGGCAGGATTGGGATATACCAGCGGCTTCGTAGTTTCTACTCCTGGAATCGACGAGTGAGGATTGTCGTATTTCAGTAAGTTGTCGAGATACACATCTACAGCCGATCCCCATTCAAAACCGGCCGAACGGCGGATGCGGATTCCCGTCAGCGTATAAACAGTGGCGGGAGCCAGTTCTGAAAGATCCACTTCGAAGAATTCCCAGCCGAAAAATCCGGTCGTGCAAATTGGTACATACCGTTTATCGCCGCCTGCCGTAAATTCGAACTCCAGCGCATTAGCACTCATGTCGCCGAACACATGTATGCCTGCCATCTCTTCGTTGGTATAACTGAGGGCTGCAAGCGGGCTGAACACCACATGACCTTCATCGGCCAGGCTTGCCTCCAGGCGCAGAGCGCTGTTGCCTGCCAGTTTGGCCGACGAGCTGAGCGATGCCGATGCATTGGCGGCGCCGGCACTTTTTTGCGGGTCGTACGAATACGACAGGCTTTCGAATGCATCCACAACCGGTTGATGGCCGGAAACGGCATCTACAGCAGTGAAAGGTATTTCGATGGTTTCCACCACCGACACCCCGACCTCGTCTTTAACCGCCCCATCCACCACCAGGAAGTAGTTCTCACCCGGTATAAGATTGTCGATTAGCCGGAAGTACGTTGAGCCATAGGGCAACATGATTTTGTTATTTTCCACCGAGCGGGCATTTTTCGATACGGTCTGGCGTTTACTGTCGAGTACGGTAACCGAATTCTGCAAGTTGGAAGTATGGAGTTTTTTGTCGAATATAAGCCGGAATGCCGGTGCGTTGTAGTGTACTTTTGAATGCATAACGCTTGGGTAACTGCTGACCAGGGCCAGCCGGTTGCGGCTTTTGGTCACAAACCGGAAGCTGAAATCGTCGACCAGACTCAGGTTGTCGGGATGCGACGCCGTTTTAGCCAGTTTAACCGTATAGAGCGTCGATTTCTCGAGAGGTTTATCCGGAGTGAACCGCATTTTATACTGCGTATCCTCGAACGTAATTTTCCCAGTAACCTCAGGGGTAATGCTAAAGGCAGCCGAGGTGCTGGCCTCATCCATATCCCAGTTAAATTCCAGCAGGATAGAGGTTGAAGCATCCACACTGTCGGTAAGTGCCACCTTAGGCGAATAATTGATGATGGCAGGCGGCGTATTCCTGATACGGTTCATACTCAGGTTGATCCACGAAACAGCATGCTTGTTGACCCTAATTTCCTGCGTCAGCGGATAGTAACCTTCCTTCTCTGTTTTCACATGATAGAGCCCGGGTGCCAGGTTTTTAAAGACGAAAACCCCGTTTTGCATCGAGTCGACCGTGTGTTTTTCGCCGGTTTCGACCAGTGTAACAGTAGTTCCGTTCAAGGGCAGCATCTCGTCGCGGCCTTTCAATTTATTGTAATTCGATTCGAGTTTGATACGGCTGTCGCGCACCGCCCCTGCTATGTTTCCGGTAGGAATCTCGCCTCCATTGAAATAATTGCAAAACGATTTGTAAAAATTCCAGGCTTCGAGCCATTTGTATTCCGGGTTCATCAACCGGTAGGTTTCGGGAATATAATCGTGCATGGAACCTTCCGATATTACTCCGGGGACATACAATCCCCGCAGCACGCCATATCCGTCGCTCCAATTCATCGAAAGGCGGGCAAAGGTTTTATCCCCGCGTACGGAGTAGCCCGACGACCAGGTAGTAAGTTCATTGGTGAACAGGTTTTTGGCTATCTCGGTACTGATGGCCCGGCTGTCGTCGGATAGCTGTTTATGGGCCGGATTGGTGATGTTGAAAGTAGGGTAGGTCTGCGTGTCGGTCGGATCGAGTCCTACATGCAGCATCAATACGTGATTGGCTACTCCGTTGCCGGCGTTACTATGAATGGAGAGCATAAAGTCGGCACCGGCCTGGTTGGCCGACGCTACGATTTGTGAAAGCGGCAGGTCGTCGGCAGTGGTGTTGGTAGTACGCGACATGATTACCGTGGCTCCGGCCGACTGAAGTAAGTCGCGGAGTGCAAATCCCTTGTCGAGATTGCTTTTCGATTCCCAGAAGCCAGCCTGGTCGCCCGATTTGTAAGGGGCTATTACTACATTCCGGTCGTCGCTGTCGTAGCCTCCGTGACCGGGATTGATGTATATTTTCACGCCCTGCAGGTTCTGAGCCGATGTTGCGGCAACCATAGATGCTAGCAGGATCAGTATCAGGTGTTTTTTCATGATGTTTTTACTTAAATACAACTTCGGCAACGAATATTTTACCCTCGGTAGTGTGATAGGCGATTTTACCAGCCTGGCCTGCAGCGGTAGGATGCATGGCAATTTCGCCTTTCCGGCTTACGGGCGTGCGCTCGTTGGTTTTAATATTCACCAGTTCGATGGTCGATGCTGTCACCACATGTCCGTCGTCTTTATCGTTCATCCCCACCACATAATTGGCGTCGTACCATACCGGCGCATTCAGGTAATTCAGCCGATGCAAGATTTTTCCCTGTAAATCGCAGATAAAAGTGCCCTTCCCCGCTGCCGTAAAAAGTATCCTGTTGTTGTCGGGCGACAAGGATACCCATATATACCGGCTTTCGTCCATCTGAAGCGGATTCAGGTAATGTTTCCGCCCCTCTTTCACGAGCACCATCTTCAGGTCCTCGGTAGTCACGAAGTACAAATCGTCGTTACCCGTGCGGCCAAACGTAACTTTTAAAAGCTGCTTTTCAGCCGCTACCAAAAAGCCGTTGTTATACCCGCGCACCTGCCGGAGTTCCCTGCGAGGCGACAACATGGGCACCGTTTTCCCGGTTTTCAGTTCGTAGCTTTGCATCCCGTCGAACTTGCGTCCGTTTTCAAAGGTGCTGTAGCGATAAAAAATCCGGTTGTTTGTTAAATCGAAAATAGGCTCATACCCAGCGCCTGCCTCCGTTGAAATGGTGATGTTTTTTTGGGTGGCCAACTCGTGGAGTTGCAAGCCCGAATATACACCCGACGAATAGAGCAGGAGGTCGCCGGTACGGTTTAAAACCGGGAAAAATGCGGCTTTGTTGCCCTCAGTGTTTACTTGGTTATACCTGCTTATGCCAGGCTTTTGTGCATGTATGCTGCAGCCCGTAGCTGCGATCAAAAGGATCAGAATTATTTTTTTCATGCTGTTTTAATGTAATATTATGCGATGAGTTTCGGCGGAGGTGCCGGTAAAAATCTGAATAAGGTAAGTGCCTGGAGCAAGATTGCGTACAGGTATCGTAGCCGATTCGCCCGATGCTATGCTTCGGTACACCGTTTTGCCGTCGATGGTACTAAGCCGGATACCGGTGCCGGCTTCAAAATGTCCGTTGATGCCGACCGACGCCCCGTTCGCCGGATTGGGAAATACAACGAACCGGTTCCGGTCCGGAGCCGGATCGATATGCGTTGTGATGTAATCATAACGTAAGGCAATTTCCTTCAGCCCGATTGTATAGGTTTGGGCTGCCACATGACTGTTCGTATTCAGGTAAAAAGTGATGTATTCGAGCGTTGCCGGAAAGTTGGCAATATCGGTGGTATTATGCATAAAAGCGCTTCGGGGAATACTTAACTGAATATCGGAAGAGCCGCCTACCGCATTGAAGCTTACCGGTGTTGGCGTGCCGGCTGTAGCAGCTTTCATGCCAATAATAACAGAACTGAACGAAGCATCGCCGGTGTTTACTACCAAGTGTACCGTATCGGGCAAGCCATACAAAGGCAGGGAGCGCGTCAGTTTGACAAAAGGCGAACGGGTGCTGCTGTAGGTGTATCGGACTGCAGTACCGTGCTGCCAGTGGGCGGGACGTGCTTCGGGCGCAAAATGAGTATTCCACGACGTCAGTGAACTGGTAAGCGTCCAATTATCGGTAGATTGAAACACCTCGTGCTCCAGGCGGGCTTTCGTAGGGATTTCGACCGTTACCCGGATCGAATCGCTGAAAGTGCCCAGCTTACCCACGATGGTGGTACTGCCATTTTGAAGCCCTGTAAGTATCCCGTCGTCGATGCTGCAAACGGAGGCATCTCGTATCGTCCAGTTTAAAGCCGAAGGTAATACGGTCATGGTGTTGAGTCCTATTTTGCTTTGTACTTCGATGGGATAACCGAAGTTGTTGTCGATGACGAGCGAATCGAGCCGGATGAATATTTCGGCTTCGCCGGCCATCACTACGTTGACGGTAGTCGATATGTCGCCGTAAGTGGCGGTTAGTTTTCCACTGGTATTTCCCGAGAATACAAACTCACCTTTCGCATTAATGTGGCCCGTAGCTGCATCGCACGATAACACCACTCCCTGCACATCTTTGTTGATGAGCATGCCGTACCGGTTGTATCCCAGAAACCGCGGTTTGAACACACCGAACTTTGGAAGTCGAATGGTGGTTTCGTAGCTTTCGATGGAGGCAATAACCGCATCGGCGGGTGCCGACGATACGGCAAAAATGGAGTTGGCAACTGCGCGTTCGGTTCCGTCGCTCGGCACGTTCATCGGTCCGAAGTCCTTTACATACATCGAACTCGAGCCACCTCCGTCGACATTAAAAGCCGTCCAGGCGCCTGCGCTTTTCATCAGTTCGGCCAATTGTTTGGTAGTAACCCCTGCCGATGATCCCCGGCCGTCGACCACACAAAAAATCACTGTTTTCTTATCCTGCGAATAGCCAAGGGCCGTACGCGGATGTAATTCGTTCCATACCTGAGCCGTTTCCACGACCCCCTCGTTGAGCATCGGACTCCGGTTGTCGCCCCCTATCATTTGCGAGTAAGAGGTTTTCACCCCGGCATTGTCGATACCGAGCATCAGATCCAGCTCGTCGTTTACGGCCAGCATATTTAATTGAGTTGCCGCTGTGCCATGCCCCGAGAGCACGGCAGCGCCTTTGGGAATAGCCATGTTCCCTTTGTCTTTTTCTATTTTGGTCACCTTCAGGCGGACCGCGCCGTTCACCTTCCACTGCTGCCCGGGTACCAACTCCACCAGTACTTCGGTGCCAAAGGAATTGGTACGAGTCGTCTTGCCGTTGTGCTGATTGTAGAGCACCAGCTGGTTGGTGTTGCGCAGGTGATTCACCGTGTTGATAGGCATCGTATCGGTGCCCCTGGTAAGATAGCCATCGTAGGTCATGGTGCCGATAAATGGAATTTTATCGTTTTCAAAGGCGATTACCTTTCGATCCGCGGCAGGCGGGCGGGCAATTTCATAATCCACCACGCATCCTCCGACCGGATAGCCGATATAGCCCGAGGTAGCATAAAAATCGCCATTGGTGCCGGCAAAATACACAGCTCCGTCATTACTCTTTCGTTTTGCCACAGCCGAAGGTTGTTCGCCCGTGTAAATCGAATCGCGCCCCAGCGCGGCCCTGATGGTTACGTACGGATTACTGGTGTCGACGGTCAGAAAATACAGGTCGAGACGGGAGTTGCTTTGCAACCGGAGCGCTGTATACCTGCTCCCGGGGCCTACCTTGAAATTGGCCAGCGTGTCGAGGGTGTAGGTTTTGCCGTCGATCACAATAGTTTCGGCAGCCGAAAGCAATCCGATGCTAATCGATAGAAAAAATAAGCATATGATGCAGAGCTTGTTAGAGCCGGATCGTGTGGATTGTGCAAGTGATACAATAGACATGACAGAAGGTGTTTGCAGGTACTGTTGATAAAGGTAGGGAAAACGAAGAGCCCGCAAAATAACAGTGATTTTGCGGGCTCCGCGTTTAGTTAAAGAGGAGCCCGGAGGCTTGGATTTATCGGATCACCACTTTTCGTATGTGGCTTGCTCCTTTGAGATCGGTGAAGGTAACCACCAAAACTCCCTTCGAGTCGGGAACAACGACATGGGTCGTATGGTGTGCGGCGGCGATGCGCTGACCGGCCACATTATAAACTTCAATTGCCGCAACAGTTTCGGCAAGTTGGATCCGGTTGTCGGCGACCGTGATCATCATCGGCGTATTATCGGTATTGTCGACATTGGTGCCGGCATTGATTTTAAATTCATATACACCATATCCGTTTTCGCCGGTGTACAGGTAGATGGTGGCCACCTTTGTGGTTTCGTTCACTTCCACCGAAGGCACGGCAGTACGGTAAGGATTGGAAACGGCTCCCATTCCATTGGCAGGAAGTGTCCACAAAGATTGAATATCCTTGAATTCTTTGCCGGCATTGGCCCATTTAAATAAGCGGAACGAAGAAGGAGGAGTGCCCGCTGTATTCATTGATGCAATGATAAAGAAATGTTCGCCGGCGAGGTCGAATTCAACCAATCCGTTGTGACCTTTCCGGTTGGCCAGGCCGACCGACCAGTCTTCAACATCTTTCGGGACATTGTAGAAACCATCCACTATGTTACCATTCATGTCGATCAGCGTAGGCAAAGTATCCCAGCCGTCAATATAGAAGAAGTTTTCGTCGAGCGGGAAAATCTGAGGTGCAGTACCCGGGTTGGTAAGGCCTTTGAGGAAGGTTCCGTCGGCACCGACGCCGGTATCGATGATGATTACTTCGGCTTTTCCGGCCACTCCGTTGGTGATGGTCCACTTGTAGGCTTCCATTGCCGACGCATTGGCGGCCATGATGATGGCGTTTTTGGTTACATCGCCCACCACTCCGAAGGCATCGAAACGAAGGGTTGTAGCTCCGGCGAAGTCGGGGTTATCTTTCAGTATCTCGTGAATAATCAAGGTGCCTGCACCGGTTTCAAGGTCGATTTTCCACACCTGGAAAGGTTGGGCGTTGGAGGTAATGCAGTTGCCAGCCAGCACATTACCCGCTCCGTCGAGTTTAATATCGTTGAACGGTAGCGTACCTGCGGTTACCACCTGCTGTTCGGCATTGGTGTAGGTAAACAGATTGTCGGCCAGTTTCAACGGCGGCAGGCGATCGCCTGTAGCTCCGTCGACAATTGTAAGCCGTTTGAGTTCACGATCGATGAAGTACATCTTGCCGTTTTTGGCTGCCATACCCCGTACCATGCTCGATGTGCCGATAGGGTTGGCCGAAAGGTTGTCGAGTGTGCTGGAAACCATCCACTTGCTCGAAAGAGTATATTTGCCTTCGGCGAGCGGAGCGTACTCCGATGGGTCCTTGCGCGGCACCGGGGAGGCAGTAACCTTGTCGGTGGCGGCCACCAGGATGAGTTCGGTATCGAAGGTTACAACGGCTTTTACATTTACCTTGGTGTGAACAGGCAGGGTAGCCTGATTAAGGGTTGCGTGCAACACAATAGTATTGGAAGCATCGTCGGCCAGGGTAACGGTACCGGTGCCATATTCCGAAATTTTCAATCCTTCGAAATACAGGTATTCGAACATGTAAGGAGCAGGGTCGGCTTTCAGCACGGCCAGAGCGATACTCTGGTGAGCGGGGGGGGTGCTCTTTTCTTTTGACGACAAGGTCGCATTCGTCACTTTTTTGTAGGTTCCGATCGTTCCAACCGTTCCCGAAAGCGTGATCTTATCGCCGGCTTCCAGTTGAGGAGCTTCGGCAAATTCGATCTTCAAACCTGCGGTTGCATCCTGAATATAGGCCGTAGTTCCGTTCACATACGTAACTATACCTCCTGCTTTGGTAGTAACGCCTTCGGCGAGCGATTTTACCTCGTTACACGACGGTATATACTCGATCCATTTGGCATAGAGGGTTTTATCGCCTTCGGCGCCGGCAGCGATCGAAGTTATCTTGTTACCGGCGAATTCAGCATTGTCGTACCACCCGTCGAAGGTAAATCCTTCTCGGAAAGGATTCGGAATAATTACTTCGGCGGTGCCGTCGTAGCTGGCCGGTCCGGAGAAAGCATGTTTCCAGGCAGGCATGAAAGCTTCGGGCTGTCCGGCAACAGTATAATCGGCCGAGATGGGCCATCCCGCCCGTTTGCGGCTGGTGAAAAAGGCCGAAACTTCGTAGCGCCAGAACGCATTTTCGGCTTCGGCAATGGCAGCGATGCTTTGCGCTTTACCGGTTGCTACGATATAATCGTGCAGCCACAGCCACTTTTCGGTTGTAATTACTCCCCACATATTGGAGGCAAAGGTGGGTATACGGGTTACCGGGTCGGCTGTTTTCAATATCACATCCAAGGTTTCCCAGGTCACCCAGGTTCCGGTGGTTACATTGTAGAATGTGTTGTAATCCTGGTTTAAACTTACCAGCATGTCTGCTTTGTTTTTCCACCCAAAGTCGTTGGTCACACCACCGTTTAGTACATAGGTGATGTTTCCTCCTGCTGCAAACGACACAATCGCCAGGCTGCAGGCCGCAATTAATAATGTAATTTTTTTCATAAAACCATAATTTTTAGTTAGCTATTAGATAGATATAAGGATTCAATTGATTAATGTTTAATTTTTAGTATCTGTTCTTTATTCCCTGCTTTAATTCTCATCAGGTACAATCCCCGGGCGAATGGCTGCAGGTCGGGCGACAGGGTATTACGTCCCGCCGTCAGGCTGTAGTTGAATTTACCCATCAGCATACCCGATGTCGAGTACAGGTCGATAGCGACCGCTTCATCGCCGGTGTTGTCGATCACAATATGGCACTGTCCGGCATTATCGTAGTAAGGATAGCAGAAGGCCGGTTGTCCGGTGCCCTGAACCGACGAAACCGTCAACAGGTTTACTGTCACGTAGTTCGAAGGTTCGGTGAGACCTGCGCTGTTTAATGCTCGTACGCGCAGGTAATAGGTGCCTTCGGCCAGGTTGGTGTATGCCACTTTGTAGGTCGAAGGATCGACGGTCTTCAGGGTGGTGTTGCGTGTGGGGAAGGACGAGTTTTGCGATAATTCGGTGCGGAATCCTTTTGAATGCTGTTCTTCCCACGAAAGTTCGATCTGGTCGCCGTAGAGTGTTGCTCCGTCGACGGGAGCAATCAGCACCGGCACGGGTACGGGTACTTCTTCGGTAACGAATTGGATACGTTCCGAGATCGCCTGTGCATTGCCTCTCACTGCTTTTACCCGGGCGTAATAGGTGGTTGCTGTGGCCAGCTTGCCTGCCGGAACCGAAGTGGTGGTGGTCGGAACGGTAGTGGTGAAAGCGATGGTGCTAAAGTCGGATTTGCCGGATATTTCGAGGGTATAGCTTGCCTCCGGCCCTATGTCGGTCCACGAGAATACGGCGGTCATCGGTACGGCTTCGGCACCGTCGGCCGGAGCAATGATTTTGAATTTGGTTCCTTCGAAGCTACGTACTTCTGTGATCGTAAGCGGAGCATTCGGTTTGATGGTCTTTACGCGCCAATGGTAGTTTTTGTTTTCTTTGATGTTGGTTTGCAGGCCCGAGTAAAATTCCGGGCTTGTAATTTCACGCGATACTACGGGTTTTGTAAATGCGGCATCGTCGGCCAATTCCCATATGTAATAGGCCGCTCCGTCAACAGGAAGCCAGGTGAACAAAGCGGGTAAGACGACTCCCGTGCTGTTCGGAGCAGGATAGGTGAGCTGTGCTGTCCCGGCGGTAGTGCCGGCTTCGCCATAGAGCCGGGGAGGAAATTCGTTGCCGTAACGGTCGTACACCGCCACTGCCAGGGCGTGCGATGCCGAACTGATTCCGGCAGGCAGGGTAAAGCTTTTGGAATAGCTGATTCCCAGAAGGTAATCGGGCCTGGTGAACAGGTCGGGCTCGCCCAGGCTGGCTCTGGGGATGGCGTACACGCTGTATCGAACCAGGTTGTCGGCATAGTTCCAGCTAAGAGTTTGTCCCGAGAGGAATAAACTCTCGACCATTCCTTGTGCCGGGGCTGTTTTCCATCCGTATGCCGCCCGCAGCGACCGGCTCTTGTAAGGGGCCGATTTGAGTGCATTGAGAGTGGTTTGTGCCAGGTTGTTGGTACGGAAGTACACCGTTCCGGTAGTTCCGTTTAAATCGGCATTGCGGTTAATCCCGGCTTCGTTTATCAATTCGGTCGACGAAAAGGTGCTGGTATTGCTCGAATAGTAATGCCTTCCCATGAAATTGGCAACTTTGGCCCACCACGGACTCAACTTCGAATAATCGTTGGTCGTGCCTATGGCCCAATAGGTTTGCGGTGAAATATAATCAATCGACCCATTGTAGAGCCAGGCCAACGGATCGCTGTAAATGGAGTTGTATTGCCAGTCGCTTCCGACCGGGCAGTGTTCGACTCCGTATTTCCGGGCTACATTTTCGTCGGAAGCCGCAACACCCGCCGGACTTACACCAAAGGTAACATACGGTTTGATGCTGTTGATACGTGCCTGTACGTCCATGATCATCTGGTTTACATTTTCACGCCGCCAATCGCCACGGTTTAGCCCCTTGGGATTGTACTGCTGATATTGGTCGTTGTCCATAGCATCGGTGGTGCCGCTTACGTAGAAATAGTCGTCGAATACGATCCCATCCACATCATATTTATTCAGGATATCGGCAACCACGTCGCAAATCCGCCGGCGAACTTCGGGCAATGCCGGATTTAAAATCTTGGTCATGTTGCCGTAATCAAGCAGCCAGTCGGGATGTACCGAGGCGTAATCGTTGGGTAAACTGCCATGCGATTCGGCCGATGTCGAATAACGATACGGGTTGAGCCAGGCATGTACTTCGATACCACGGGCATGGGCTTCTTCCAGTATAAAGGCCAGCGGATCCCATCCTGGATCGGCTCCGCGTACCGACGAAAGGTATTGGCTCCAGGGTTCATATTGAGAATTATAAAAGGCATCGCACATGCCTCTGATCTGAAAGAAAACGGTGTTGAAGTTGGCAGCTTCCAGTTTGTCGAGTACGGCGATGAGCCCCGACTGTTGAACATTGCGGGCGGCCTCCCGCGAGGCCTCGTTGGTACCCGTAGCTGCAGGAACTGTAGCCGATGGCCAGTCGAGCCGCCAAACGGTCGACAACCAGGTAGCACGTACTTCCCGCTTCGGATTTTGTGCCATAAGAATTAAACCTGCCAGGCTCAACAGGGCTGCTATCGTTACAATACGTTTCATTCAGATGCTGATTTAAAATAATTTTGATTTATTGTTGTTCACGGCCACACCGTATATTTCGACTCCTTCGATTACATGCTCAATTTTCTTCGTAGCCGGATTATACCGCAGGAGTCCTGATTTTACCTCATCGGGATTGGCCGATCGCAATCCGAAATAAACACAGCCGGTCGATTCGTCGAGTGCGAGTTGCGATATACCGATGAATTCACCTGTCGAACCTTCGCCTTTACCTGGTTCGGTAATAGGAGTGACCGACTTGCCGTTGGCAGTGAGTAGTTTATACGGGGTCAGGTTGCTGCGGGTACCGCCGATCGCACTCAGCTCGGCCAGTGTGCACCGGTAAAGTCCTTCGTATCCCGTATCGTAGATCGAAAAATAGATGACCTGATTTTTAGCGTCCCAAACCAGCGATTTCGGACTCATCCCCGATAAGGCGACACCTGCGGCAGGGGCCGGTTGTCCGCCGGTAATGGGTGCCGGAAGGATGTCGGATTCGAGGAAACGGAAGATACCGGTGCCGTTGAAGGTTTTGCACCAATACCAGGTCGCATTGATCTTGGTAAACGAAGCGTTCATCGAACCATAGCTCCAGCCGTTGCCGTAGTATCCCAGCGTGGCATTTTGTACAAACCACGGGTATTCGGCGGCCGAATATACCTTGTTGCGTTCGCTTAATCCAATTTTACTGATCCCTGTATTCCGGTTGGCAAAATATAAATTCGAACCTTCGATAAAACCGTAAAACGGATCGTTGAATGCCGCACCTCCCACATTGGAAAGCATTGTTTCGACCTTCGAACCGTCTTTCGACATCAATGTGATCCGCCCGTCGCCCAGTATCCCGGCCGCATCGTCGACATAGGTAAATTGCTGTCCGCAGTCGAGGATATACAGCGAAGCATCGTTGAACACAATATTCAACGGATGTTTGCCCGATGAAACCCCCATGTCGAACGGATAAATATTCATCCCCGCAGGCTTGTTGTCCACCAGTTTCAGCGCCTTGATATTGCCTCCCTTTTCGGCATAATACAGCGTAGGTACATCCTTGTTGTAGGCAACCTGCACGTTTACTTTTCCTTCCTCCAGTCTACGACCGCCCAGTGTCACCTGCAACCGTACGGTTTGCGAGCCTACGTGGCTGAATTTTATTTTACCCGGGTCGCGGTTCGAACTTTCGGTAATCGCATTACCGCCTTCGTCGGTAGTACCCTGAGGGAATTTCCACAGGTATTCCTCCTGAAGATTTTCGGGATTCGGAAGCTCTACCGAGATATTGACGGCAGACGTTAACACCTCACATACACCGCCTTCGATGGGGTCGACCGACATAATCGGTACAATGTCCTTGATAAGGATGGGTTGGATGTTGTATTTAAGATCGGCCACAGTGAGCTTAACGGTAAAAGCTCCTGCCCTTGCATATTTGTGGGTCACGGTTTCGCCCTTTACCGCATCGGTGCCATCGCCAAAATCCCAGACACATTCGCCCTCCATACTCGAAATGCTGGTAAACTGTACCGTAGCTCCCACGTAATAATCGAGTTTGTAACTGTCGTCGGTAACTTCATAGGTGAACGCAACAGCAGCCGATGGTAATTCTTCTATTTCCGGTTCATTGTCGATACATCCCGTTGCCAGCACTCCCAGGATCCCAATGATTATAAACTGATTGAAGTATATTTTCGTTCTCATATGGTATAATTGATTCCGATTAATTGATGTCAATTTTTTTCAAAACGGTCATGCCATACACCTCACGCTTGTCGTACACCCGCATTCTGGCTTCCAGAAAATACGTCCGTTTGTATTCAACATTATAACCGGCCGGACTTTCGATCAGCCGGTCGAAAGGAATACTGTTGTATAAGTTCGTGATGGCAGCCGGTACCGGAGTTTGTCCGTTGGTTTTAGGGAAATGATACACATAGCTGTTCGAGTTCGTGTCGAATGTCGAATCGGTGTATTGCTTGAAGTTGTCGATCAAGCTTAATCCCAACATCATGTTCTTAAAATCGGCAAATTTCATGAGCTGGTACAGGCTGTCCTTGAACTGCTGCATAAAACCGGTGCCGAAATAAGTTTCCATGCGGGCCGAGTCAAATTGTTCGGGTTTTACCCAGGCGAAGGGCCGCAGGGTGCCGCTCACCGGGAACGAGGCCTTGAACGTATATGCATGCAGGGAGTCGGACCACACAGCCAGTGAATGGGGGTAGGTTTGGATTTTCTGCTCGATGCGCCGCTGTTCCGCAATAATTGAATTCACGGAATACGAAAAGGTGGTGACCCAGGTGCACGATACGCTCTTTTCCTGGATTTCGGTAATGTTGTACCATACCTCCGAGCGGTCGAGTACTTCATCGGTGGTGGTGTAATATTGAATTTCAAAGGGCATTTCGGTTCCCGCACTCACCGTCGAACTACTTACTTCCCAATAGGCCTGGGGACCAATATTTCCGGTAAGGGTAACATCATCGATAAAATCGTGTTTCTCGCAGGAGGAGAGAAGCATCAACATCAACCCAAGCGCGAATGCCTTTCCCGCGTGCATCGGAAGAACCAGGTTGGAAAGAGGGTATTTTGATTTCTTGTTCATGGTAGTTGATTTATAAGTTTTTTATTTCCATTCGGTTGCATCGCTCGAAGTAGCTTTTCCACTGGTGTTGTATGCCCAGATCATCCTTTTTTTCAGCCATTCGTGATTTTTGTATGCTCCGAGGCGTTCCAGTTCACGCCGGTTGTACTTATCTTCGGTTTCGGGATCGTAATTCAACCGGTTGATCCAGGCATTGGGCGAAAGTTCGGCATTGCTGCCGATGGCATCGGCCTGCATCCAGTAGGGTTCGTATAAATTGTACGGCCTTCGGAGTGAGTATTCCGCATTGAAATCGGCTACGGTGAAGCTGGTGCCAAAGCCTTTGTGGCAGGTGGTTATGGTGTAAACAGCTACGTCGTCGTATTTGATCCCGTTGGTTTTGCTGCTGTAGTTGTAGCGGCGCATATCGTTCCATTGCTCGGGTTGCAGGTACATTGCAATGTATTTTTGTTGCATCAGGTCGGCTATGCTGAAGGTCGAAGGACCCGGCAAGCGAACATCGAAGAAAAGCTGATACCGGCGCACGGCGTTGGTGCCGTCGACGGCCTGAACCGGTTCTTTGATGTTGAAGCGTGCAAAATTACGGAGCACTGCATTTTTTGTAGTCTGGTAAGCCGCCGTTTTATCGCCGCCCCAATATTGAGCTTCCGCTTTTATAAACAGCAGTTCCTCATCGGTAAATAAGGCAATATAGCCGTTGTTTTTGGTATACGGATTGCTGAGCGAGGTGGTGGCATACAAATCGGGATAAAATGTTACTTTCATCGACACATCCATTCCAATATTGCTCTCCAGCCAGCGGATGGCCTCACTGCCGGCAGCTCCGGTACCGCGAGGCGTCATCAGCTTTTCGGTACGCGGATCGAGTGCCGACAATCGTGTCGATAAACGATTGGGGTAGGCGCCTAATAAACCATAAGCGAAAAACTTGCTAGGCATGGAGGTCGCCAGCCGGTTGCCCCGGCTTTCCCAGGCGTTGATTACCGGGGCCGAGGTTCCCCACGGACAATTTTGTTCGTTAGTGCCGCCGGGATAGTTGTAGAGCGGCTCCTGCCAGTCGGGGTCGTTGAGCACTTCATCCACCATCTGTACAATTTTAGCACATACCGCCGGGTTGTTTTCCCAGTTGGGAAGTTTACGGAGCCACAGCCGGGCGCGTAAAGCTTTGGCAAACAAGCCCCATTTCTTCATATCGCCCTTGTAGATACGGTCCATCTTTTCGGTGATGGGAATATTGGCCGGATTGTTGACCCATGCTTCATTTTCGTACAGAGCAGCCAACTCGTCGGCTTCCTTGTACATCCATTCGTATATGGCTTCCTGTGTGTCGAACGTGGGCGAGGTGGTGGTGTAGGCTGTGGAACGGGGCATCGGACCGAAAATATCGGTGGTGAGCATTGTCGATTGCAGCATGATGGTACGTCCGATGAGAATAAAGTTTTTCGAATCGATTTTCTCGGCAGCCCGTATCATTTCTACTATATTGGCTCCCAGGTCGTAGTAATGCCTGCGCCATTGGGGATGCCTGTTCATCGACAGAAATTCCCATCCCTGGCTATAGGCGTATACTCCGGTCTGGCTTTTCGATGGTGTTGTGAGCGCCTGCGACAGATACACACTATATTCGGCATGGTCGTAAATTTCCTGTGCTGCATAAAAACACGCCGTCGGCAAGGCCTGATCCACAGTAATAGTGGTCGGACTGTCCTTGCTGGTGTTCACATCCAGAAAATCGTCACAGCCGGTGAACAAAAGTAAAACCGGAATACTAAATATTATATATCGTTGAAGTTTCATGTTGAATAACTTTTAAGATGTGTTTTACCGAAGGGGTCAGAAAGTAGCTGTGATGCCCAGGTTGAAACTGGTGGTGTTGGGCACGGCATAATTATCGATTCCAGCCGAGCCGGTTCCTCCGGCGCTGGTATTGGCATTCAAACTGGGATCGGCGCCCGTATACCGGGTAAGCAGGAATAAATTATTGCCTGTCAATGAAAGCCTGAGGCTGGTAAGGGCCGTGGTACGAACGTATTTCGAAAGATCCAGGTTGAAGGTGGCATAGCTCAACCGGAGGTACGATCCATCTTCAACAAAATTGGAGCTCACCGCATAAAAATAGTTATTGATGGTTTGATAGTCGAGGGTAATGGGTGTCGTGTTGGGTTCGAAAGTACCATCGGCTGTTTCTTGTACACCATCCACCACTACCTGGCGGCCACGGTACTTTTCAAGCATTTTACTCTGGCCGTTGGAGACCAGGCCGCGGCCCGTTACGTTCACCACATCGCCGCCAACCCGGCCTTCGAACAGGAAGGAAACAGAAGCGTTCTTGTATTTTAAAGTATTGGTGATGCCCGACCGGAACAGCGGTTCGCGATTGCCGATGTATTTATTTTTATTCGGGTCGATTTTCGGATATCCGTCGGAACCTACAATGATCTGTCCACCGGGAGTACGTAAGTAATCTTTACCCGAAATACCGGTGGTCGATTCGCCTAAATAGGCTGAAGTATAAATATCGCCGTACTGAGTACCGGTGATTTCGGCCACATCTTCGGGCAGACTCACCACGCTACCCCGGTTTAAGCCGAAGTTGAACAGGGTGGTCCATGCAAAGTTACGGGTTTTGATAAGGTCCTGATCCCAGGTAAGTTCAATCCCCTGGTTGCGGATGGCTCCTTCGTTGCGGGTTTGCAGAATATAGCCCGACGAGGGCGATACACGAACGGTGACGATCTGATTGTCGACTTCTACCGAGTAATAGGCCAGATCGAGCCGGGTTTTACTGTCGAAAAAGCGCAGGTCGGCTCCGATTTCCCAGGAGTACGACATCTCGGGCATTAAATTCCGGTCGGCCGACGATAGGGTGGGGTCGATACCATAACCATTGTCGGGATAGGTGGCAAATTGTTTGTACCTGCGATCGTATAAATAAGGGCTGGTATCTTTTCCTACTACGGCGTAATTTCCTCTCAGCTTTCCGTAACTGAATACCTTGTTGCTGAGCTTAAATAATTCGGAGAACAATACTCCTCCGGTCACCGACGGGTAAAAATAGGGATTGGTAAGGATGGTCGACGACCAGTCCCAACGGCTGGTTATGCTCAGCGAAGCCAGTCCCTTGTAGTCGCCTCTTATTTCGCCGAAATAGCCAAACATTCGCTTCTGGTTATGGCCGGCCGTGCGATCGGTTAAATAAATATATTTACTGTTGGTATTGCTGAGGCTGTAAGTGCCGGGTATAATAAAATCGCGTCCTGCATTGGAAGTCGAGAAACCTTCGTTCATGCGTAAGTCGGCGCCTGCCAGTAAATCGATACTGAATTCCCGGGGGAGTTCAATTTTGTAGGTGGCCAGCGCCGATGCCGATAGCAGTTGGCTCCGGCTCATCGACGTGCTGTACGATCCCAGCAAATCCTTGTCCATATCGTCGATATCTTTACTCGAGAGATAGGGGGTGGTTGCATAGCGATCGAGGTAGGTGTTGTAGGCATCGAGCTGCTGCTGGTAGAGCAGTAAGTCGGCCGGAGTGGCGTTTTCGGCCGGGTCGGCCGGTTTGCCCAGGTGAGGCAGCACTACCGTGTCGTCGAAACGGGGAACGGTATAGCCGTCGTACGAATAAACATTGGTGTCGTAGCTGATGCGTCCCGTAATGTTTAAATTAGTGATCGGTTTCCATTCCACCGAGCCGTTCAGGATGTTTCTCAGCCGGTTGTTGAGCCCGTAGTCGTTGTAGCGGGAATACAACGGACTCATGGGCGATAAATGCTTCTTTCCTTCACCATCGGCATAATACAAAAAGCGGGGATAGCCGTTGGTTAATTCGTAATCGGTAATATCGTGGGTGATGGGATAATTGTAAACCGACGCCATTCCGGTGGAGGAGAACGAACGGTAGGTGTTTTCCTGTATGGTTGCCGAGAAGTTGAACGTCAGGGTTTTAACGGGTTGATAAGTCCCTTTTAGCAATACTCCCAACTTGTTCAGGTAGTCGTTGGGGACTATACCCTCGTTGCGTGAATAATTCACCGAGGCGTATGCCTGGAATTTCTCACTTCCTCCGCTCAGGCTCAAGTCGTATTTTTGATACACCCCGTCTTGCAGGAAGTTGGAAACGTTGTCGTAAATGGTTTGCCCGGGATTTAAAGGAGGCCCCCAGCCGCCCATCGCTTTGTCGACATAGAATCCCTGCGAGCCTGGTGCGTAGCTGCTCTGGATGGATTGCAGGCGTACCGGGATGTCGTATTGCCAGCTGCCGCTTACGGTTGCACTCACTTTACCTGCCTGCCCTTTTTTGGTAGTAATCATGATGACTCCGTTGGCGGCATTGGTTCCGTACAGTGCAGCAGCTGCTGCGCCTTTCAATACGGTGATATTTTCGATATCGTTCGGGTTGATGTCGGCCGCGTTGGATCCGCTTCCGGAAATGGGCATGCCGTCGAGAATAAACAGCGGCTCATTGCTTTGGCCGTTGTTGATCGACGAGATGCCGCGAATAATAACCTGAGTGCCGGAATTGGGCGATCCGCTCGAATTGGTAACACTTAATCCGGCAACTTTACCTTGTAGCGAATTGACGAAGTTGGGGGCTTTGTTTTCGGTAAGCATTTCGCTGTTAACACTCTGCACGGCAAAATTCATCCTTTTCTTTTCCTGTCTCACACCCATGGCGGTAACCACCACTTCGTCGATCGTGAGATTGGCAGCCGAAAGCACTACATTTATTTTTCCGGAGTCGGGAATTTTGACTGTTTTGGTTTCCATCCCGACATAACTGATTACAAGGATCGCTCCCCGGTTGACCGAAATGTTGAAGTTTCCTTCGGCATTGGTAATCGTTCCGTTGGAGGTTCCTTGCTCGACTACCGAAGCCCCGATAATGGGCAGCCCATCATCCATTGAAGTGATTTTTCCTGTGGCTGTTACTTTTTGTGCCGAAGCAGTGCTGATTACCAGAGCGAAAAGAACTAAAAATAGGGTGATTCTCTTCATACGATAAAATTTGTTTTATAAAAACGGGCATCGAATGAAATGCAGTTACCGGTACTTCTTTCAAGGCTCGTTTTGTACAGTATTTTGATTTAAGGAAAATTCAATGATTTGTCTTGTGTTTAACGTATATAATGGCAGAAATGTTTACCATTTTAACTAAATACGCCGCGTAATAGCCTGAATTGGAGTGCTTTCTCTTCTGAATCTGTTAACGCTTGTAATGATGAAGGTGTAATTTCCTTTCAGTTTGCGCTGTAATAGTGTCAAATCGACATAGGTTTTAGTCGTTTTTATTAAAATAGCCGACGGATCGTCAATATTGCCTGGTTTTTTACCTTTAAATGCATATACCACATAGTAGGCAATCTGCTTGCCTTCCTCTCCGGCTACGGGATCCCACATCAGCATTCGGTCGCGCCGGTCCTTTACGATGCGTAAATTGGCAGGCGAGGCACTGGCTTCGCCGGGTACCGACCGGTTAACGGGATTGATGGCCGGGTAGCGATAGAAATCGGTGGCCAGGCTGTCGGTGAGCCCCTGCAGATTTTTCATAAAGCCCCTGGCGCTGAAGAATATTGCGCCATCCACACCGCTGTACTGCTGGTTGAGCCGTAATTGCCGCGCGAGTTCGTTGGGGCGCTGCCAGGCCGGATCGGCTTTTTCGTTGCCCAGTTTTGACGCATACAGGCCGATGTAGAGGTTTTTACCATACACATTTTCGTTCCACCACTTGACCAGGATGGCGTAGTCGGCCACTTCCTTGCCGATTTCCCAATACAACTGCGGGGCTACATAATCGATCCAGCCTTCGCGCAGCCATTTCAGGATGTCGGCATACAGATCGTCGTAATTCTGTACTCCGGCCCGGGTAGCCGAACCGGCCGGATCCACCGTATTGTTGCGCCAGACTCCAAAGGGCGAAATGCCGAATTCGACCCAGGGTTTGTTGCTTTTGATGGTGTGTTGTAACTCTCGGATAATAAGATCGACATTGTTGCGCCGCCAGTCGTCGCGCTCATGAGCAGCAAAACCCCGGGGATTTTTCCGGAAGGTGTCGTCGTCGGGAAAGTCCTCGCCGGCTACTTTGTAAGGATAGAAGTAGTCGTCAAAATGGATGGCATCCACATCGTAGCGTTGTACAATGTCTTCTACCACCCTGTTGAGCGACTGGCGGGTTTCGTCGAGTCCGGGGTTGAAATACAATTGATTACCATACCGTACAAACAGTTCGGGCCGCCGGAAGTACAAGTGGTCGGGATGGAGCAGCTCGGGCCGGTTCGAATTCATCACGCGGTAGGGGTTGAGCCAGACGTGCACTTCGATGCACCTGCGATGCGCTTCTTCGATTATAAAGGCAAGCGGATCGTAGAACGGAGATGGTTTTTCGCCCTGTGTGCCGGTGAGCCAATGCGACCACGGCTCCAGGGCCGACGGATAAAAAGCATCGGCAGTAGGCCTGATCTGCATCACTATCGTATTAATATTAGCCTTCGAAAGGTAATCGAGGAGCTGGACCATCTCTTCCTTTTGAACCGAAGGAGCAAGCCCCGGTTTCGAGGGCCAGTCGATATTGGCGACCGTAGCAATCCATACGGCACGCATCTCGTGCTTGCGGGCAAGCGGGAAGGCGCTCGCGGAAATACAACCAATCAATAACAGGAGTACCGTTTTTTTCATTCGATAGCGTTTTAAAGTCATGTTTTCTGAGGATCGGCTCCTGGTGCAGGCAGTGGCGAAAGTGGCGTCGTACACCGGTCGACCAGGTACACAATCGAGGTCCACGCCACATCGCTGTGGGTAGCCAGGCCAATTTCACAGGTGCGGCTATTGCTGTACCCGGCCTGCACCCCAGCTTCCTTGAGCTGAGGACGAAGTTTGCGAAGCCCGTGCCTGTTTAATTCGGGAACCGTAAAACCTTTGTCGCCCGCAAAACCGCAACAGGCCAGCCCGGCAGGGATGAACACGCGACGGCTGCACCGGCGGGCCAGTTGCACCAGCAAGGGGTCGAGCTGCATTTTCCGGGTCGAACAGGTTGCAAATACCGTTACCACATCATCGGTCGGGTGAAATTCGAGCCTGTCGACTAAAAACCGTTCGATAAACTCCACCGGCTCATACAGTTTCAATCCTTTCATGGTGTTGCGCATGCGGTACAAACACGGGCTCTGGTCGCACAACACCGGATATTCGCCCTGGTTGGTGGCTGCCAGCAAGGCTGCTTCCAGTTCGTCCGATTTCTGTCCGGCTATGTCAGGCATCCCTTTGCTTTCCCAGATGGTTCCGCAGCAGAGTCGGTTCATCCGTTCGGGAAAGATAAGCTCGTATCCGGCTTTATGAAGCAAGGAGATGGTTTTTTCGGCCAGCGGTGTTCGGTCGGGGTCGCCTTTGGAACTGCCCATCATCTGGTTCAGGCAGCTGGGGAAATACACCACTTTCAATGGCTGCCCCGGTTGCTGGGCCCGCAGCTGCCGGTTCAGGCTTTCGGCCCTGCGGGTCAACGATTGCCGCGTTGGCGCTGCAACCGGAATAGAAGGCGTCCACAAGGGTATCGTGTTGGCGCTGATGTACCGCAGGCCTCTGGCCAGGCCGTTCATGAGGGGAGTGCCGGTTACCGAACGCACCGCATTAGCCGTAAATAATACGGTTTTTACCCCTCCTGCCATCCAGTGCAGGTGCGATGCCGTAAAGGCTCCGGCAGCCATAGCCGGGCGGCTGCGGCGCACCTTTTCGTGGCGCACGGCGTGAATATACTCTCCGGTGTTGATCCCTACCGGACAAGCTATGGCGCAGAGTCCGTCGCCGGCGCAGGTTTTATCGCCCGCATAATCGTATGCGCCGATCAATTCATTCAGAATGCCGGAATGTTCGCCTGTAGCGCTCAGCCGGGTAATTTCGCGTTGTACCACGATCCGCTGGCGGGCCGACAAGGTAAATCCGGCACTCACACAATTGATTTCGCAAAAGCCGCACTCAATGCATTGGTCGATGAGCGGATGGGTAGCCGGTAGCGCTTTCAGATTTTTCAGGTGACAGTCGGGGTCGTCGTTAAAAATGACACCGGGGTTGAGTATCCCTTGCGGGTCGAACAGGTGTTTGATCTCTTTCATGACCTGCCAGGCCGTTTCGCCCCATTCTTTTTGAACAAAAGGCGCCATGTTTCTACCGGTGCCGTGCTCGGCTTTCAACGATCCGTCGTAAGTATCCACCACCAGGTCGGCCACGGCTTTCATCAGCCGGTCGTACCGCCTGATCTCGTCCTCGGTGTCGAAAAACTGATTGAGTATGAAATGGAAATTTCCTTCCAGGGCATGTCCGTAGAGTACGGCATCGCCATAGCCATGGTGCAGCAATAACCGGCGCAGATCGCTTATGGCTTGCGGCAAATCGTGGAGCTGGAAGGCCACATCCTCGATGATGCAGGTAGTTCCCACCGGCCGTGTGCTTCCTACTGTGGGGAATATACCCGAACGCATGGTCCAATAGGGAGCGTACTCCTCTTCACGGTCGGTAAATACAGGATTACCCAGTAAAGGAAAGCCGGAAAGGACGGTAGTGACGGCGGCGATATTATCCCCCAATTCTTCCGGTGTAAATGCTTCGGTTTTCAGAAGCATTACCGCGCCATCGTCCGGCAGGTTGCGTAGTTCGGGCAGGGCGCCGGGTTTGTTTTCTACCGAACGGATGGCGGCACGGTCGAACAATTCGGCTGCTGCAACAGGATGCGGTTTCAGAGCTACAACAGCCTCGCACGCACTCCGGAGCGTAGGAAAAAACAGAAGCGCGCTTGCCGATAACGGTTTCAGATCGACGGTTTGCATGGTAACTTCGGCCAGAAAGGCCAGGGTACCTTCGGAACCTACGATGAGCCGGGTGATGATGTCGAAAGGATCGTCGAAATCGATCAGCGAATGGATGGAAAGACCAGTGACATTTTTTATAGCGTATTTTTTGCGAATACGTTGTGTAAGTTCCTTATCGGCACGCACCTTATCTCTTATTGCTTCCAGTTGCTGCAAAAACGGGGCATGCGTTCGTCTGAACGCTTCTTTACTTTCCGTGTTGCCGGTGTCGAGTACCGTGCCATCGGTGAGCACCAGCCGCACCGATTCAATTGTGCGGTAACTGTTTTCGTGAATCCCGCAACTCATTCCCGACGCATTGTTCTGCACGATGCCACCCACCATGGCCGACTTTAAAGAAGCCGGGTCGGGCGGGAATTTCTTACCCAGTGGTTTCAGGAGATGGTTCACGTGCTGGCCCACGATTCCCGGTTGCAGGCTGATGTTACGGGCATCGGGCGAAATCCTGTAGTTTTCCCAGTGTTGCCCGGCTATCACTAAAATAGAATCGCTTATGGCTTGTCCCGATAAACTGGTACCTGCAGCACGAAAAGTCAACGACATGTCGAACTGCCTGGCCAGGTGCATCAGTCCTGCGATTTGCAACTCATCGGTCGACTGCACCACGACCTGCGGAATGAGCCGGTAAATACCGGCATCGGTACCCCAGGCCAACCGGCGTGTAGGATCGAGATACAATAAACCTTTGGGGATCAGCCGGCGGATTTCGCTCAGAAACCGGCGGTAGGTGGGGGTGTCGGGACGAATGTACATTTATTTATATAAATAATAGCGCTTGGCTAAGGTTCGGAACGAACGCTCGTCTTTTCGGAAATAATCGAGCATATCGGCAGCACGGTGCGATACCGAAAATAACTTTCGGATCTGATTGCTTCCGCACACCTTGTCGAACATTTCAAACCGCGAAGGATTTGCATTGTCGAAAATGGCATTGGAAGGGTAAAGCCGCGAAATTTCCTGCATGATGTAAAACTGAAGCTCGGTTAACCGTACGCTTTTGTAATCGGTGATGTGCAATTGCACTCCCTCGCATTGCTCTCCTTTAAAGGTGCCGTAAAATGGTTTGAAGTGAACCGGTCTGAAGTGTACTCCTGCCAATCCCAACTTATTCAGCGCATTGCTGAGCGAGTCGGCGTCTATCCAGGGAGCTCCCGCCATTTCGAACGGAAGTGTATAGCCCACCCCAATCGAAACGTAGCCCAATTCACCTAAAATTCCGGTGGCCGGATAGAAATAAGAACTGTGTTTATGCGGCAGATGCGGCGATGCCACCACCCAGGGTAATCCCGTGGCTTCCCAGTTCATGCTACGCTTCCAACCCTTCATTTTCACCACCGTGAGTCGACAGCTTTGGGCAATCATTTTCTCGTTGTTGATCAGGGTTGCCAGTTCGCCGCAGCTCAGACCGTAGATGTAAGGAATTGCAAACTGACTCACAAACGACCGGAAGGGGGCTTCGGCCAGGTTTCCTTCAATTTTTTCACCGCCCAGCGGATTGGGCCGGTCGAGCACAATAAACTCGATACCCGCTTCGGCAGCTGCTTCCATGGCAAGGCCCATGGTCGAAATGTAGGTAAACGAGCGGCATCCATTGTCCTGTATGTCGTACACGAGTGCATCGATACCCCGGAGCATTTCGGGAGTGGGTTTGCGGGTGGCGCCGTATAAGGAATATACGGGGAGTAGGGTGCGGGTGTCGGAACGGTTGTCGATTTTATCGCCGGCATACACATCGCCCCGCACACCATGTTCGGGACCAAAGAGCGCGACGAGTTGTACATTGGGAGCCTGGTGCAATAGGTCGATGGTGGAGTTGAAGCGGGAGTCGATACCGGTAGGATTGGTAATCAGTCCGATGCGTTTGCCTTCGAGCAGACGGAAATTATCCGCACGAAGTACCTCGATCCCGGTACGTACCGGGCGGGGATACGCGACGAGGCTTGTCCAGAAAAGGACAAGCAATAGAAGTGTTTTTCTCATATCAGATCACTTTTTGTCGTGAGACAGCTTGGCAAATGTAGAGAATATTATTCTCTTATCCAATACAAAAATGAATTTTTTCGGTAAATTTTTACAACTTGATATAAATCCTCTTTTTGTAAAGATAATGACCTGCCAACCAGCAGACCGCCACGAAAATGATTGCGAAGGCCAGCGAGCCAGGATAATCGCCCAGCAAAGGTTGAAAAACGTTCGTGTATAAAAAAGTCTTCACACTGAGCACAGTACCGTTCCGGTCGATCAGAAGATTGCCGGCAATTATACTCAGCAATGCGCCAAGTACGTATACAAACATCGGATTCACGCCGAACGATTCAAAGAATACGCTCCAACGCTTTTTGCCCCTGATGTCGATCAGGTATACCAGAAGTCCCAGCAGCAATGAGCCCATGCCGCAGGTGGTGAGTACGAAGCTGGAACTCCATAATTTTTTATTGATCGGGAATCCGTAGTGGAGCAGCAGGCCCGCGAACAGCAAAACAGTGCCGAACAACAGCAGAGCCTGCAGCTGATCGGTGGTTTTCTTTTTCCCGGTGAGCAGCTGTCCGGCCCAAAACCCGGTTAGTACGTGGGCTATGCCCGGCAAGGTACTGAGTATGCCTTCCGGATCGAAGGCAATACGGGTTCCGTCGGCCATCGTGTCGCGGTACATATGCGATTCGCCGAGCAGCAGCCGGTCGGTAATGGCCACGATGCTGTCGGGGCTCATCGCGTAACTATCGGTGACATGAATCAGTATCCAGTATGCCAGCAAAATACCACCGATAAGCCAGGGGATCAGCGTGCGTTTGAAACTCAGTGCGATAAGGGTGCCGGCGAACGACACAAGGGCGAGCCGTTGCAACACGCCCAGCGTACGTAGGTTTTCGAGCGACGAAACCGACATCCACCATCCCGTCAGATTGTGTTGTGCGGTTTCCAGTGCATTCCATTGGCGCCAGCTCAACGACAGCCATCCCAGGGCCAAACCGATCAGGAAGAGCAGGGCCGACCGGCGAAGTAGCTTTAAAAAGGTTTTGCCGGTAAGCCGGAAGTCGAATTTCTGGTACGATAGATACATCGAAATGCCCATGATAAACATAAAGAAGGGGAATACCAGATCGGTAGGCGTGAGTCCGTCCCAGGCTGCATGGCCCAGGGGGGTGTACACATGATTCCAGCTGCCGGGGTTGTTTACCAGAATCATTCCGGCTATCGTGATGCCCCGCATTACATCCAATGCCAGTAAACGTTGTGTCGGCTTCATATCGGTAATTATTGTTGTGAATAGGCATCGATGGCTTTTTTTACCGATCCGTGGATCAGCAACAGGTTCCGGGCTTGCTTGTAATCGAGCTGAAGCTCGTCGACAATCATCCGTGTACCCCGGTCGATTAATTTGGCATTGGTAAGTTGCATGTTTACCATCCGGTTTCCTTTTACACGGCCCAGTTGGATCATCGTGGCCGTAGTAATCATATTCAGCGCCAGCTTTTGTGCCGTACCCGATTTGAGACGGGTGCTTCCTGTTACGAATTCGGGACCTACCACCAGTTCGATCGCGATTTCGGCTTCCAGGGCAACCGGTGATCCCGGGTTGCAGGTAATGGCAGCCGTCAGGATTCCCCGGCTGCGGGCTTCCCGTAAGGCTCCGATTACATAAGGAGTAGTTCCCGATGCCGCAATTCCTATCACCGTATCGTCGGCATTCACCGAGTGTTCCACCAACTCTTCCCATCCCCGGTTCGGATCGTCTTCGGCATTTTCCACCGGGTTGCGCAAGGCCGTATCGCCCCCGGCAATAAGCCCGATCACCAATTCGGGAGGCATGCCGAACGTGGGAGGAATCTCCGAAGCATCCAATACGCCCAGCCGGCCGCTGGTGCCGGCTCCCAGGTAAAATATCCGCCCCCCCCGCTTCATTCGTTCCACCACCTGCACGATCAGTTGGTTGAGCTGTGGTATGGCCGCTGCAACCGCAACAGGCACTTTCCGGTCTTCTTCATTCATTTCATGAAGCAGTTCCTCGACACTCTTTTCGTCCAATCGCTCGTGTAAGGAGGGTTCTTCGGTAATCTTTCTGAATTCCATGGTACAAATTTTATTCGTAAGGTACTATCATTTGAAGTGCATGTTTCTCAATTCCTATCTGCAAAGGAGGGTCGCAATTTACTAAAATTCCATCGGCCTCAAAATAGCCTCCGTTGTGGTAATTCAGTTCCAGCCACTCCGTGCGGAACGATTCGAGTGCCCGATGACTCAGCAACTTGCCGTCGAATAACCGGGGTAAAGCGGTAAGAATGTCGCGCAACGAGGGCTTGCACACCATCATCGCATCGAAAATGCCATCGTAGGGCAGGGCGCCGGGATTTTGTTTCATCCCCCCTCCACTGTAACATCCATTGGCAATATTCATGGTAAACAACACATCCTGAATTTCTTTCCCATTGGTTTTCAGCTGAAACCGGAAAGGCCGGTACCTGAATACCGCAGTAAGCAACGAAATAAAATATAAAATGGCGTGACTGCCTATGTAACGCTTCAACCGGTGGGCGATACGCACCACAGCTGCATCGAGCCCAAATCCCACCGAATTGATGAAGAAATGCCGGCGCTCTTCACCCTCCAGTGCATAACGAATGGTGCCGATGTCGATCGGCCTGCTGTTGCCGGCCAGAAATACGGCTATGGCATGCCTGTAGTCGCGATTGAGCCCCCAGAACCGGGCCCAGTCATTGCCGGTGCCGCGGGGTATCTGTGCCAACTTTATGCCGGCGGTTTCGATCCCGGCGCCAAAAATACCATTCACTACCTCGCTGATGGTGCCATCGCCGCCCACGACCAGGAAATTACGGAAGCCGCTGCGGGCATAATTACGCGCAATGAGAACGGCATGTCCGGCAAAATCGGTGAATTTATGCTCGTAACGAATCCCTGCCTTCTTCAGTTCATGAAAAAGATAGAGCATCTGTTGCCGGAAGTGTTTTTTACCCGATTTAAGGTTGATGATGACGGCCCACGGTTGTGTTGCGCCCATACTGTGATTGTTAGATTGGATTCGACTGACTCAGGTAAAGATCGAGCAGCGTAATGGCCGCCATCGCTTCAACTATAGGCACCGCCCGCGGCAGTACGCAGGGGTCGTGCCGTCCCCGCGCCTGTAATTCGGTAGCTTCCATGCCGGTAGTGATGGTCGATTGTTTTTGTGAGATGGTAGCCACCGGTTTGAATAAGACCCTGAAATAAATATCCTGGCCATTGCTGATACCTCCCTGGATCCCTCCCGAATGATTGGTGGTGGTGCTTACTTTTCCTCCCACCGCTGTAAACGGATCGTTCATTTGAGAGCCTTTCATCGCCACCCCGTCGAAGCCCGCGCCGTAGTCGAATCCGTGCGATGCATTGATGCTCAGCATGGCAAAGGCAAGCCTGGCCTGCAGCTTGTCGAAAATAGGCTCTCCCCATCCGGCAGGCACTCCTTTGATCACACAACTGATGGTGCCGCCTGTCGAATCGCCGTTTTTCTTGAGTTCCGAAATATAGTCGATCATCTGTTGCGCCGTTTCGGCTTCCGGGCAGCGAACGATGTTATCCTCTACGGCATCCAGGCGCGCCTCCTGTATCCCGGCCGTCATGCGGATAGGACCTACTTGTGAAGTAAAAGCCGTAATGCCTACGCCCAGTTTGCGGAGCACCAGCTTGGCAATGGCTCCGGCCACCACCCGCGATGCCGTTTCGCGCGCCGAACTGCGTCCGCCTCCCCGGTGATCCCTCACACCGTATTTCTGCTCATAGGTGTAATCGGCATGCGACGGGCGGTACACCTCTTTCAGATGATCGTAGTCCTTGCTGTGCTGATTCTGATTCCAGATCACGAAAGCAATAGGTGTACCCGTAGTGCGCCCCTCGAAAATGCCCGAAAGAAACTCTACCTTGTCGTCTTCCTTGCGCGGAGTGGCTATTTTCGACTGACCGGGCTTGCGGCGGTCCAACTCCTGCTGAACAAACGCTTCGTCGAGCTCCACTCCGGCCGGACAGCCATCCACAATTCCACCTATTCCCACGCCATGGGATTCGCCAAACGAAGTAAATGTAAAGAGTTTTCCGATTGTATTCGACATCTTCCAGTTGATTGTGTTTGTGAAATATTTACAGTCCCGGAAGAACTGCTTCCGCCGGGACCGTATTCGTATTCAATTGCTTTTTTATGAATTAGTGACAGCCGCAACCGCCCTTGCCATGCTCGTGATCGTGACCGTCGTCGCATCCGCAGCCCCCGCTGCCGCAACCACAGCCTCCTCCGCCGCCGAAAATCGCATTCAGCTCTTCTTCGGTAGCTTCGTGTACTTCCAGAATCGAACCCTTGAAGTGCAGTGTTTCGCCTGCAAGCGGATGGTTAAGATCGACTTTTACCGCAGTAGCGCTTACTTCTACCACCTGGGCGTTCAACCGGTTGCCTTCTGAATCCATCAACGGAACCACATTACCGGCAAAGATTACTTTTTCGTCGAGCTTGCCGTCTACTTCAAAAATCGAACGGTCGAGGTCAATCACATTAGCATCTTCGTATTCGCCGTAGGCGTCTTCCACATTCAGCGTAAACTCAAATTTATCGCCGGTAGCCAGACCAAACAGATGCTCTTCGAATTTGGGCAACATCATACCCACTCCATAGATAAAGCTAAGTGGTTGCTGTGTGGTGGCTTTCTCCATCAATTCGAGTTCACCTTCGTTTTCGCCATCAACAAAGAGTTCATATTCTGCTGATACTGATTTGTTTGCTGTAATTTTCATTGTTTGTAAATTAATTATATTGATTGAAATATTGTTTTTAAGCGATCAATTAGATATAACCTAATACCAGGTGATTTTGTTCATCCCCGAATCGCTGCGCTTGTCGTATTTGAGGTCGGCCAGCATACTCGAATTGACCCCGATGTGGAAATTGTACGACTTAAACATCCCGAAGGGCACTATGCTTGCCGACATGCTCCAGCAGTGCAAACTGCGGTTCACCGAAATACTGGTGTAGGTGAATTGTTTCACACGGAAATCGTACGACGAGTTGCCGCTTATTTTCCAGTTATTGGTGAGCGATATGTTGCCGTTGAAACTGAGATTGTGCGTGAACTCACGTTCGAACTCGAGCTTGTCGGCGTTGAATACATTGCTGTCGCCATAGCGTACCGAATAGTTGATGCTGAAGCTCCAGGGCAGGCTCACCTTGGCATAGCCGTCTTCGCCGGTGGCCTGTGCCGGTTCCGCCGACGATCCGCTTCCTCCCGGCTGGCCCAGATCGCCTCCACCCGGCTGATCCGCATCGCCCGATCCCGCGCCGGCAGCGCCTCGTTGTCCCGCCGTACTGCCGGAGCTCGTTTTCTTCGTATCTTTTCCGAACAGTTTTTTAAACGTGTCGTTGTTGAACGTATAGCTGTACGAAGTGCTGGTGCCCATAAAGCGGGGGAAACGTCCGTTGTTCCAGCGCAGCTGATTGACCCGCACCGGGTTTCCCGACGAGTTGAGCGCGAACATATAAGGGTCGAAACTGGTACTCAGGCTAAGCGAATAACTGTCGGTGATCTTCAGGCGTAATCCTGCCGAGAAATTCGACCAGCGCATCGAATCGGCCGCCATGTTATAACTTCCTCCGATATTGAAGTTGTCGATAAGGCTGATTTTCCGGAAAGGTGCTTTCCCGGTGGTGTCTTTTTCGTTTTTCAGTTTCATTTCGATATTATTTCCCAGGGAGAAATTCAGACTACCCGATTTGCCGCGGCCGGGAGTTCCGTACAGCGATCCGTCGAACCGCGAATACGACACCTCGGTCCGGGTAATATCGTCGGGATCCTTGGCGCTGCGTTGTTCGCGGGTGTAACTTTTATAATATCCCCAGTTAGGATCGCCAAAGTCGGGAGTGTAGCCAAAGCCGATACTGGGAGTGATCACGTGGCGGATCCGGTCTACCTTGTCGCCGAAGAGCGATCGGAGCGGGATGTAAAATGCGTATAATTTGGTTGAAGCCGAAACGCCCATGTTGAAATCGTAAACCCGGTAAAACCCGTCGGTAGTGTCTCTCGTTTCCTTCTGCTGCACCGGGTCCCAGTCTTTGTCGATGGCCTTGAAATACCAGCGTTCGTTGTAGTTGAAGGTAGGAGAGATGTTGATGTATTTAAACAGGTTGAAAGTGGCCGATACGGGTATCGAATGCCGCATCCCGTTGCGCCAGTCGCGGGTAAACGACGAGCTCAGCAGCTTACTTTCCTTCGTGTCGATACTGTTGGCAAAAGCGCCGGTGTACGACATGCTTATTTTTTCGTACCAACGTTCGCTCCCCACGGCTTTCTTCCGCTTAAAAGGATAAAAGCGGCTGTACGATACATTGATGTTGGGTAAGCTGAGGTTGATGGTGGAGTCCTTGGTGCGCTGGTTGATGAGCACGCTTCCCGACAAGTTGAGCGACGGCAGATCGGCAAATCGTTTGGTGAACGAGATACTGGAACTTTTCGTATTCTCCGAGTTGATCTCGGGCCGGTGATAAGTATTGATATTGCTGCGGTTGTAGCCACTGGTGGCGAAGTTCACACTCGATGAGAAGTTGAAATTCGGATTGGCTTTCGGGTCCTGCGAATGCGACCAGCGAATGCTCAGGTTGTTGGCCTTGTTGTAATCGGGCAATCCTTTTTCGCCCGTCACATCCTCACGGTAGCTGAAGTTGAAGCTGCCCCGGTACCGGTATTTTTTAGTGTAATTAGTGGTGGCCGATGCGGCCCAGGTTCCTTTGGTATAGATCTCGCCGGTGAGTTCCATATCCATGTAATCGTTGATGGCCAGGTAATACCCCCCGTTGTTCAGTCCGAATCCGCGGGTCATCTCGTCGGTAAAGCTGGGCATTAATACGCCCGACGAGTATTCCTTGGTGAAGGGGAAGAATCCGAAGGGCACCGCGATGGGCAAAGGTACATCGGCTACTACCAGATGGGCCGGGCCGGTTACGATATAGCTGCCGGGCTTTATTTTACCCTTCGATATATCGAGGTAGAAGTGCGGGTGGTCGTGATTTTCACAGGTGGTGTATTTGCCTCCCGCCATGCAGAGGCTGTTGTCGTCCATTTTTTTGGTACGGTCGCTGATGACGTAACCTTCGCCTTCCTGCGTGACCACATGGCGGATAAACCCTTTCCGGGTTTTCAGGTTGTAGCTGAGCTCTTTGGAATTGTACGACGATTCGCCCTCGCTGAATACCGGCTCGCCCACAGCTTTACCGTCTTCGCCCGGCGTACCTTTGGCAAAGATCAGACTGCTGTCGATTTTGACCCGAACAAAATCGGCTTCCAGTTTGATCGACTGATACGTGATTTCGGTACTGCCGTGTAAAAATGCGGTACCATTCGACATCAGGATAATGGAATCGCTCGATTTATATACAATTTCATCTTCGATGCCTCCCGTCGATCCTTTTACCTTGGCCCTGGAGGCCGAATCGTTGACGGCCGTGGTAACTGCTTTTCTCGCTGCTGTGGCGGCAGCAGGTGCTTCACGGCTGCCGCTGTTCCGGCTCTCACTCTCAAGGCGCCCCTGAGCACGAACGGAAACAGAAACAAACATTGCGGCTAACACTGCAACGGCAGTGGTTAATCGTCTGAAGAAAAGCGGGTTGAAAAATGACATTCGGCTGTTTGGCGCTTTTTTAAAATAACGGACAAAATTAGTGAAAAAAACGGTGCCAAAAGGCTTGATAACTTTTTTTTTAATTAAATTGGAAAAATTACTCCCGTATATGTGAAAAGTCACCGGATAAAAGCTTACTTTTGTAGCTGTTTTGCTCGCACAACATGAAGATAAAAGTTCGAATATTTTCTCTGCCATTCCTGCTTACCTTGCTGATTTTGCTGGTCGGCGCGGAGGTTGCCGGTCTTGTAGCTCAGCAACGCAATTTCGTACTGGTACTGGATGCCGGACACGGGGGCCGGGATCCCGGAGCTGTGGGAAAGATAGCGCGGGAAAAAGACGTTACGCTTTCGGTGGTGCGGAAAGTGGGGGCTATGGTGAATGCGGCCATGCCCGATGTAAAAGTGGTGTATACCCGGAAAACCGATATGTTTGTCCCGCTTGAGGAGCGCGCTTCCATTGCCAATAATCATCATGCCGATTTGTTTATTTCGGTGCATACCAATGCCGCTAAAAGCAGAGCAGCCTATGGTGCCGAAACCTATACGCTCGGTTTGGCCAAGTCGCAATCGAACCTTGCCGTGGCCATGGCCGAGAACTCGGTGATGATGCTCGAGGACGATTATAAAACCCGTTATCAGGGCTTCGATCCCTCGTCGGTCGATTCGTACATCATGTTCGAATTCATGATGGATACCTATCTCGACAACAGTATTGCCTTCGCCACCGATGTGCAAAAGCAGCTTACCACCCACTCGCGCCGTCACGACCGGGGAGTACGCCAGGCTGGTTTCTGGGTGCTTCACCGCTCGGCCTGTCCCAGCGTGCTGGTCGAGCTGGGCTTTATTTCCAATCAGCAGGAAGAACTGTACATGGCCAGCGAACGGGGCCAGCAGGAAATGGCCGAGTCGATCTATAATGCCTTTGTAAAGTACAAAAAGGTGTACGACCGTAAATCGGGAAATGGAGGTAAGGTTACCGCAGCCCGTCCCGTGACAACTCCCGCCGAGCAGGCACCCGCCGAAACTCCGGCTGTCCAGCCGGCAAAAAGTTCCGATACGGTTGAAGCACAAACGCCGGCAGTCGATCCGCCCCAGCATCTGCCCGTATATAAGGTGCAGATTGCTTCGTCGCCAACAGCACTGAAAGCCGGCGATCGTGTGTTTAAAGGAGTGAAAAATGTTGAGTTTTATAAAGAAGGGGGCTTGTATAAGTACACCGTGGGTAACGAAACCGATTTCAATACGGCCAACCGGTTGAAAAACGAAATGCGAAAACACTTCCCCGATGCTTTTGTTATAGCCTTCGTGGGCGATAAGAAAATTCCGGTAAGCGACGCACTGAAAATAAAAAAATAAATGATACAAAACATGTCGGCTCACAAACCGGCATGTTTCTTTTTCAAAACAACAACACGTATGAGTACTCTTAAAATATCACGCGAATTCAAAGTGGGATTACTGGCAGTGGTGGCCGTTTTCGTCCTGTATTTCGGTCTTAATTTCCTGAAAGGTGTCGATATCTTTACTTCCCTGAAATCGTATTACGGTAACTACGAGCATATCGACGGCCTGGTGCCCTCGGCTCCGGTATATGTAAAAGGATTGAAAGTAGGTCAGGTCGACGCGATAACCTACGATTTTACACGGAAAACATCGTTTACCGTGAAAATAGCGGTGCAGAGCGATATTCAACTGCCGAAAGGTACCCGCATGGAACTTTTTGACGATGGATTGATGGGCGGCAAGGCTGTTCAGCTGGTTTACGAGCCGCTCACCGGCTCCATGGCCATGCATCAGCCGGGCGATACCCTTGTGAGTGTGCTGGGCGGCGGACTCATGGCCGATCTGACCGGAACGCTGGTTCCTAAAATCGAAAGTATTGCAACGCAGGCCGATTCGCTGCTGCGCTCGGTGCGCTCGATGGTCGACGGAGGTGCTGTGCAGAATAGCTTGACGGCACTGGAGCTTACCACCAGCGAACTTGCCCGGAGTTCGGTCGCCCTCCGCCGGATGATGAATCAGCAAATGCCTTCCATACTGGGTGATGTGAAAGCCATTACGGGCGATTTCAGAATGGTCAGCGGAAATCTCCGCACCATCGATTTTGCAGCCACGGTCGGCCAGCTCGATCTCACCATCCGCGACCTCGGCCAACTCTCGTCGAAGATCAATAATGGCGAGGGAAGTATCGGGTTGTTGCTCAACGACGGGCAGTTGTACCGCAACCTGACCAGGGCGGCCGATAGCGCCGATCAACTGTTGATCGATTTGAAAAATGAGCCTAAACGCTATGTTCACTTCTCGCTTTTCGGGAAAAAATAAACCGGGCGTTATTAAGAATACTTCTAAAATAGAATTTTTATTTGGGGCGAAAATCTCTATCGGTTTTGGGGCTTATAACAGTGATTTATTCTCATTTTCACACCCTTGTCATTTTGTTGAAATATAAATTTTTATTCCAGAGCTAACCTGTTGATTTTTAATTCAATTAACAATTTGAGGTTTCTAATTGCTTGATATACAGCGGTTATTTATAACGCATTGAGTATTAAGACTCTGCGAAAAGTTAATTTATGTAAATACAAAACAGGTTTTTTTATTTCAAAAATCTTTCTGAAATTTGTACCCCTGCTTGTTGCCGACGCGCTCAACCATAGATGCAGAAAGCAGGAGCTTGATTGTGTTCAATAAAAAAAATCGTTTAATTTTATATCAGTAAAGGATTGTTGTAATGATGTCTCATTCACCAGAAAAATTGTGGAGCAAATGCCTGGAAGTTATCAAGGATAATATAAATGAAGCATCGTTTAACACCTGGTTCATGCCTATTGTACCGTTGCAGTACGATAATAACGTACTCGTATTGCAGGTGCCGAGTCAGTATTTTGTAGAGTTTATCGAGGAAAAATACATCGACTTGCTGCGAAAGACTTTATACCGTGTGTTGGGGGAGGGCACGTTGCTCGAATACCGTGTATTAATCGATAAAACGAGCGGACAGGGAACCCGTATTCCGAGCGAAGGCAATCATCCCCGACCGGCAGCAGCTCCGGCCGGCGCCGCGCCGCGGTATGTCGATCCTTATCAGAAGCAGCGCCTTCCCGAAATCGATCCCCAGCTCAATTTAAAATACAATTTCAACAACCTGGTCGAAGGCAAAAGCAATAAGCTGGCGCGTACAGCGGGGATGAGCATTGCCAACGATCCCGGGAAAACCATATTCAATCCGTTGTTTGTATACGGCGAGTCGGGTGTAGGGAAAACTCACCTGGCCAATGCCATCGGTGTGCTTACCAAGCAGCTTCACCCCGACAAGCGGGTGCTGTATGTGTCGGCCAATACCTTTCTTATTCAGTATACCGATGCGGTACGGCGCAATGCAGCCAACGATTTTCTCAATTTTTATCAGACTATCGATGTGCTGATTCTGGAAGATATTCAGGAGATGATGGGCAAGACCGGAACCCAGAATACCTTCTTCCACTTGTTCAATCACCTGCATCAGAACGGCAAACAGCTCATCATCACCTCCGACCGTTCGCCCCTGGTACTGGCGGGTATGGAGCAGCGGCTGCTCACGCGTTTCAAATGGGGTTTGTCGGCCGAGATCGAAAAACCCGATAGCGAGCTGCGTAAAGCCATCCTCAAAAACAAGATTTACCGCGACGGTCTCGAAATCTCCGACGAAGTGGTCGACTTTATCGCCACCCATGTCACCGACAATGTGCGCGACCTCGAAGGCACGCTGGCTTCGCTTCTGGCGCATTCGACCCTGGCCAATATGCCCATCGATATGCACCTGGCCGAACGGGTGGTAGGACGGATCGTGAATATCAAACCGCGGGCTACCACCGTGGAGCAGATACGCGACCTGGTATGCGAACATTTCTCGCTGTCGGTAGATGCCATCTCCACCCGCAGCCGTAAACGCGAAGTGGTGCAGGCCCGCCAGATAGCCATGTACCTTTCGAAACACCACACCAAAAATTCGTTATCGTCGATCGGCGATCTGATCGGTCAGCGCGATCATGCTACCGTGTTGCATGCCTGCAAGATAGTTACCGATCTGATGGAAATCGATAAAAGTTTCCGTATGAGTGTCAAAGAAATTGAGCAGAAACTCAAAGCGTAATCGAAAATTTTACGTATTTTTACACCCGATTTTAATACGGAATATTATGGTTTTTAAATTTACACTGCTATCCGACGAGGTCGATCAGTTTGTTCGTGTCATTTCTATTGACTCGGAAGCTACTTTTCTCGATCTCCACAATGCCATCCTCGATTCGGTGAGTTTCCAGAAGAATCTGATGACCACTTTCTTCCTGTGCGACGACAATTGGGAGAAAGGACAGGAAGTTACGCTGATGGAAATGGAATCGAGCTCGGAGTACGACAACCTGGTGATGGAAGATACCAAACTCGAGGAACTGCTCTCGGATGAAAAACAAAAGTTGCTGTACATTTTCGACATGATGGCCGAACGTGCGTTTTTCATGGAGTTGACCGAAATTGTTCCGGGAATCAGCATGAGCAAAGCCGAGTGTGTGAGTTCGAAAGGCCAGGCGCCTCAGCAAACGACGGACGAGGAGGATTTTATGGCGGCTTCGAAGCTGACCATTGACGAGAATTTTTATGGTGATGAGGATTTCGATCTCGACGAACTCGACGAAGAAGGATTCGGGGATTTGAATTTCGACGACGGAAGTTTGTTTAATGACGATCGATTTTAAACCGGAGGAACGTACGTTACTTGTACTGCTCGGGCCCACGGGGGTTGGTAAAACTGCTGTCAGTCTGGCCCTGGCCCGTCATTTTAATGCCCCGGTGGTATCGTCCGATTCCCGTCAGCTGTTTCGCGAGTTACCCATAGGTACAGCGGCGCCCACGGCTCAGGAACTGGCAGTGGCGCCGCATTATTTTATAGGCACCCATTCGGTTACCGATTCGTACAGTGCCGGCCAGTACGAAGCGGATGCCATCCGCCTGCTCGAAGATGAATTGTTCCCAACGCATCCGGTAGTGATTTTATCGGGCGGTTCGATGATGTATATCGACGCGGTGTGTAAGGGGCTCGACGATATTCCCACCATCGACGAATCGATACGAGCGTACTGGCAGGAGCAATTAGCCGTTAAGGGATTGGGCTTTTTACAGGACGAGTTGTTGCGACTCGATCCCGGACATTATCACACCGTGGATTTGCAGAATTATAAGCGGGTGATGCATGCGCTTGAAGTGTGTACTCAAACGGGCCGTCCTTACTCGGAGTTACGTACCGGCAAGTCGAAACAGCGTTCGTTTCACATTAAAAAAATCGGGTTGAATCGTCCGCGTCCCGAGTTGTACGATCGCATCAACCGCCGTGTCGATCTGATGATCGAGGAGGGGTTGATTGACGAAGCCCGGGCGGTGTACCCCTTGCGCCACCTGAATTCGCTGAATACGGTGGGCTATAAGGAGCTTTTCGAATATTTCGATGGGAATTGGCCGCTCGATTTTGCAATCGATATGATTAAACAGGATTCGCGGCGGTATGCCAAACGGCAACTTACCTGGTTCAACCGCGATCCGGAAATAGAATGGATGCATCCCGATGCTTTCCGGTTATAAATTTTAATTGGTCCCTGTATGTTAACTATCCTAGGCTCCGGTTCGGCGCTTCCTACCCGCGATCATTTTCCCACTGCTCAGCTGCTCGATTTGCGCGAGAAGCAGTTTCTGATCGATTGCGGCGAAGGCACCCAGATCAGGTTGCGTCAGATGGGGTTGAAACTCAACAGGCTGGGGCATGTTTTTATTTCGCACCTTCACGGCGATCATTGTTTTGGCCTCATCGGTTTTATTTCGTCGCTGGGAATGCTCAACCGTACGGCCGACCTGTATGTGCACGGTCCGGTGGGTATCAGGGAGTTGTTTGAGCCGCAACTGGCTTTTTTCTGTGCCGATTCGCCGTTTAAAGTCGTGTTCGAGGAGTTTGATTCGCGCCGGCATGCTGTGATCTACGACGATCGTTCGCTGAGTGTATCTACCTTGCCGCTTCGGCACCGCGTTCCCTGCGCCGGGTTTTTGTTTCGCGAGAAACCGGGAAATCGGCATCTGCTCCGCGAATGGATCGATTACTACCATATCCCGGTGGCTCAGCTCCATCTGATCCGTCAGGGTGCCGATTTCGTGAATGCTGAGGGCGAGCTCATCCCGAATGATCGGATTACGGCGCCTCCCAATCCGGTAGTTTCGTATGCCTATTGTTCCGATACGGCCTACCATGAAGCGCTTATCCCTTTGTTACAGGATGTCGATGTGCTTTACCACGAGGCTACCTTTGCCGAGTCGGAGGTGAAGCGAGCGCGCCAGACCCTGCATTCGACAGCGCGCGAAGCTGCTACCATCGCCCGGAAGGCAGGAGTCGGCAAGCTTCTGATCGGGCATTATTCGGCACGTTACCACAACAAGGAACTCTTGTTGAACGAAGCTCGCGAAGTATTTGAAAACACGGAACTTACGTCGGATATGCAAACGTTTGCAATTGAATCCATGGTTAAAAGCTCTTAAAGTATATACCGGCCGTGTGCTTTCCTGTATTTTTGTACACACTTAATAATTAAGGCGTAAGATAAATTATGAAGAAAGCATTTTTACTTTTTGCAAGCGGCATTTTCAGCTTGCTGGCCTCCGCCCAGCTCATCGTTACCAATCCGGCTATCATCACCAGCGATTATACCGGCGAGATTGAAATTATTTTCGATGCTTCGCTGGGCAATGCCGGGTTGAAGGATTATACCGGCACCGACGTGTATGCCCATACGGGCGTTATCACCAGCGCCAGCACCGGCGATGCCGACTGGAAGCATGCTCCGGCATGGAAGGATAACAGTCCGAAATATTTATTGTCGAAGCTGGGCAATAATAAGTGGAAACTGATGATCACGCCCAGTATGGCCGGGTACTATAACCTGAATACCGGTGAGGTGGTGCGTAAACTGGCCTTTGTGTTTCGCAATGGTACAGCTTCGCGCGAAGGCAAGGATGTGGGAGGAAAAGATATTTTCGTTCCCGTGTTTCAGGCGGGTTTGCATGTGTCGTTTTCGTCTCCTTCCGCCGACATGAGTATCGTTCCCGGCACACAGGTCGATTTCGTGGTGGCTTCTACCGTTGCTGCCCAGCTCGATTTGAAGATCAACCAGCAGACGGTCAAAACAGCTGCCGCCGCAACACAGTTAACCTACGCGCATACGTTTGGTCAGGCCGGCGATTACGAGGTCGTTGCATCGGCTACTGCCGGCGGAGTGACCGTGTACGATACCCTCACGGTGGTAGCCCTGGCGCCGGTGGTGGAAGAACCGCGTCCGGCCGGAGTGAAGCCCGGTATCACCTACAACAGTCCCACTTCGGCGACACTGGTGCTTCATGCTCCCAACAAGCAGACTGTGGCTGTCATCGGAGAGTTCAACAACTGGCTTCCTAAAAACGCTTACCAACTGAAAAAGGACGGTGAATATTGGTGGATTACCCTCGAAGGACTTACACCGGGCTATATGTATGCATTTCAGTACCTGGTCGACGGGCAGTTGCGCGTTAGCGATCCGTATACCGAACTGGTTCTCGATCCCTGGAACGACAAATGGATCAATTACAGTGCGCAGCGTTTCCCCGATCTGAAGCCCTATCCGGCAGGTAAAACCGACGGGCTGGCTGCTACCTTGCAAACCAGTAAACAGCCTTACAATTGGGAGGTACCCGACTTCAAAATGCCCGATCGTGAAAATATGGTTATCTACGAAGTATTGCTGCGCGACTTCACGGTCGATAAATCGCTCGAAGCGGCCATAACCAAACTCGATTACCTGAAAAAGCTCGGCATCACTGCCATAGAGCTGATGCCGGTTCACGAATTTGACGGGAATGAAAGCTGGGGATATAATCCCAATCACTTTTTTGCACCCGATAAGGCCTACGGTTCTCCCGAAATGTATAAACGTTTTATCGACGAATGCCATAAACGGGGTATTGCCGTGATTCTCGATGTGGTATTTAATCATGCTACCGGAATCCATCCGATGGCGGCTTTGTACTGGAATGCGGCTTCGAGTCAGACAGCTTCGTCCAATCCATGGTTCAATGTAACAGCTCCTCATCCCTATAGCGTGTTTCACGATTTTAATCATTCGTATACCCCCACCCGCGAACATTTTAAAAGAGTGCTTCAATACTGGATCGAGGAATATAAGATCGACGGGTACCGTTTGGATCTGACCAAAGGCTTTACACAAAAAAGCAGCGACGAATCGACTGCTTCGCGCTACGATCAGACCCGGGTCGATTATCTTTCCGAGTATTACGATGCTGCCAGGGCAGTGAAACCGGATGTGATGTTTATACTGGAGCATTTCTGCGATTACGACGAAGAACTGGCGCTGGCCAACCGGGGCATGTATTTGTGGCGAAACGTTAATAATTCGTTTTCGCAGGCTGCAATGGGCTTTTCGTCGAATAGCGATTTCGGAGGACTCAACTCATTGCCCCGCCGTTGGGTGGGCTATTCGGAGAGTCACGACGAAGAGCGTAATTTTTACAAAGCAAAAGCCTTTGGCGCGGGCAATGTAAAAACCGATTCGGTGTATCGCGTGAGCCGTGTGCCTTTGAATATAGCCTTTACGGTGTTGGTGCCGGGTCCGAAAATGCTCTGGCAATTCCAGGAAATGGGTTACGATTATTCGATCGATGCGCTGGGAGGGCGTACCAGTAATAAACCTTCGGCCTGGGGATGGCTCGATCTGCCGCATCGTAAAGCGGCCATGGAAGCTTCGTCGAAGCTTATTTCGCTGCGGAAAATGTTCCCCGGAGCATTTTCGAACGGTACGTTCCAGTTCAACTACGGTACCTCCGACTGGGAAAACGGACGTCGGATCATGCTGAGCCACAACGACCTGAGTTTGCTGGTGTTGGGTAATTTCAAGGCCGACCAGACTGCGGTTGCCTTCCCCAACTTTCCGAAAGGAGGCTTGTGGTACAATGTGCTGACCGGTGAACAGAAATACATTGGTTATACCAACGAACCTATTACCCTGCAGCCGGGACAGGTGCTGGTATTTGCCGATCGTAAAATCGATTTTCCAAGCAGTGTGGAACAAGGACCGGAAGCCGGGCAAACGATAGTGTATCCGACTCAGACCCGCGACCGGATCCGGATTTCGGACGAGAGCTGGGCGGCTGAAGTGCGGCTGTATTCGTTGCACGGACAGTTGATGAACGCCTGGCATGGTACGCAGGAGATCGACCTGAGCGCATACCCCGAAGGCGTGTATCTGGTGCATATGAAGGGGGAGGCCGGTGTGCGGACCCAGAAGATCATCCGGAAGAACTGACGAAGAAAACAGAAGAGCCCCCTTTGGCAATTGCCGGAGGGGGCTCTTCCGTTTTCTTATTTCTTCTTGTTTAATTCCCGGATGGCTGCCGATACCGACGGATCGTCCTTGAAGAGGATGGGGTAGAACCCTTCGTCGCCAATGACATTGCGGCTGATGTAGGCTTTCAGGCGGGTAAGAATGATGGTGCGCGAAAGCTGGATTTGTTTTGCATTGGGTTTCACTCCTCTTTTTTCGGCATAAGCTACGAATTCGTTCAGCAGATCCTGCTGGTCCAGATGTCGTTCCATTGCTTTCCAATCCTTCAGCGTGGCCAGTTGAGCCCGGTGCCGGTCGGTATAAGCAAATGCAAACTGATAAATATGAGCATAATTCACTACCTGGGCAAAGTAATCGGTAAACTCGGTAGTGTCGCGGGGAATGAAAATATCGGGCATAATGCCTCCGCCTCCATACACAGTGCGGCCGGCAAGCGTTTTGTATACCAGCGAGTCGTTGTTGTGAATGCTGTCGGCCGATGCAAATTCACCATGCAGGTAACGGTTCATGATGTCCATGTTGTATTCGTCGCTTTTCCCTTTTTCATAGGGTTTCTGAATACTCCGTCCCGATGGGGTGTAATACCTGGCTACCGTAAGCCGCACCGCCGATCCGTCGGATAAATCGAACTGCTGCTGCACCAGCCCTTTCCCGAACGAACGGCGGCCAATCACCACTCCGCGGTCGTTGTCCTGGATAGCGCCGGCGAAAATCTCGGAAGCCGAGGCCGAAAATTCATCAATCAGAATCGCTACCGGATTGTTGATGCAGCTTCCGGTGCCGTCGGACAGCGCATCAAAGCGCGGATACGATTTTCCTTCGGTATATACGATCAGCTGTTTGGCCGGCAAGAATTCGTTGATCATCGAAATGGCCCTTTCCAGGTAGCCGCCACTATTCTCGCGAAGGTCGATAATAAACCGGGTAGCACCCTGCGACTTGAGGTTGGCAATAGCAGTTAAAAACTCCTTGTACGTAGTGTCGCCGAACTTGTTCACCTTAATGAGTCCGGTAGCGGGAGCCACCATGTAGCTGATGTCGATCGAAGTCACCGGTATTTCGTCGCGCGTAATGGTGTAGCTCAGCATCTCTTTGGTACCCGGACGGCGGATGCCCAGCTTTACCTTCGTTTTGTCTTTCCCTCTCAGCGTACGTAATACCTTTTCGGAGGTAATGGTTTTACCCGTGAATACCGAATCGTCGACCTGCACGATACGATCGCCGGCCAGCAGACCCGCCTTCTCCGACGGCCCGCCGCTAATCACCGAAATCACCATGATCGTGTCGTTCTGGATGTTAAACTGAACTCCGATGCCCGAGAAACTTCCTTCCAGCTCGGTATTCACAATCTCCAGGTCCTTTGCAGGAATATACACCGAGTGAGGGTCGAGCTTGGCGATGAGCTGTAAAGCCATCTCTTCGGTGAGTTCTTTTGTATCGGTAGAGTCCACATAATTACTGTCGATGAGTTTTAAAATCTCATCCACCTTATTCGACGATTTCAGGAGTGAGTTGAATAAACCGCCCAGTGCGTTTTGTTCCCTGTTCAGTTGCCGGCCGGCAATCATATTACCCAGCAATAATCCGGCAATAAGTGCGGCAAGTACGATAGTTACCAGTTGAAGGTTTTTTCTGTTCATATTCTGATCTTGATATTTCGGCTTTTGTCGTCGCTTACTGCAGCACGACCGGTTATACATTTATAATTCTTCGTTCAGAAGCAATACCTCGATACCTGCCTCCCGCAGCAATTCGACCCCATCCATGATCCGGTATTCTTCGCCGTAAATAACGCGTTTGATCCCCGACTGGATAATCAGTTTTGCACATTCGATGCAGGGCGAAGCGGTTACATAAAGTGTGGCTCCGTCGCTGCTGTTGTGCGAGCGGGCTACTTTGGTGATTGCGTTGGCTTCGGCATGTAAAACATAAGGTTTCGACTGAAAGTTCTCATCTTCACATTTATTCTCAAATCCCGACGGGGTGCCATTGTAACCATCGGAAATAATCATTTTGTTTTTAACGATCAAAGCTCCTACTTTCCGGCGCTCGCAATACGAGTTTTCGGCCCAGATACGAGCCATTCGCATGTATCGCTGATCGAGTTTCGTTTGTTTTTCGTCCATATGTGTTTTTTTATTGCTGCTTTTTGAGGAGTTCGGGAGTAAAGCCGCCGATCACCGAGAAAAACTGATCTTCGTTGATGCCCACCTGCTTGCAGGCCAGCAGCGCCGCCTGGATGCAGCGTAGCTGGTGTTCGCTTTCGAGGTGTACGGCTGTGGTGCCCTTACGCGTTCGGACGAGGTAACGGCCGTTTTCGTACAGGTAGGCGGGAGTGTCGTAAGGAAATGCCACCAAATCGCGGCGAAGGCGTTCGGTCAAATGCACCAAAGCCTGATCGCCTTCGTAATAAATCAGCCTTCCCTGGGTTTCCATCAGGTTAATAAACTGATCGAATTGGTGCACATAATCGTCGAAATCGGGGTAGATTTCGCTGTGATCGCGGGCAATGCCCGTGAGAATGGCAATGTGCGGCTTGTAGAGATGAAACCGGGGGCGCCGGTCGATGGTGGAGCTCAGACCTTCGTCGCCGTCGAAGACCGCGATGCGCGATTCGTACGAAAGCCGCACCGTGGAGTTGTAGCCGGCGAGCCGTTCGCCAATCAGGTAATCGGCATCCACCTTCAATTGTTTCATCACGTACAGCATGATGGCGGTGATGGTCGTTTTTCCATGGCTGCCGCCTACCACTATGCGGGTCTTGTTGCGGGTTTGAATGTAAAGATATTCGGGCGAAGTGTAAATCTTTAACCGCAATTCGCGCGCCCTGATCAGCTCGGGATTGTCGTTGCGTATGTCCGAGCCGTATACTATTGCCGAAACATTCCGGTTGATAAGCTCGGGAAACCAGCCTTGACGATCGGGTGCCAGGCCGTGATTTTTGAGCCGTTGGAGTGTTTCCTCCGAAAGATGCTCTCCCGAAACCGTTACCTTGTAATCATTTTTCCTGCTCACCGCTATGGCCAGATCGAGCAGGGTTGTCCCCCCGGTTGCTATAAAATGTACATGTTGCATTGGGTTGTCAGGGATTTTATTTTGATTAATTTTGTCCTTGAATTTTTATAACTCGCAAAATTAGTAAAAAAAATACGATAATGAAGCTATTCAAGATAGAAGCAGGATATTTTAACGCCGACGGAGGTGCTTGTTTTGGGGTGATCCCGAAGCGGGTGTGGAAAAAGCGTTATCCCTGCGACGAACATAATTTTTGCCGTCTGCATATGCGCTGTCTGCTGGTCGATACCGGCAATCGGCTGATGCTTATCGATACGGGAGCCGGCACGAAACAAACCGACTATTTCAAACTCTACGGGATGAAGGACCTGATCGATTTCGGGGAGGTGTTGCCGGCCATGGGCTATTCGTGCGATGCGGTCACGGATGTGATCCTCACTCACCTTCATTTCGATCACTGTGGAGGATGCACGCGTTACGGGGCCGGCAAACAACTGGAGCTGACGTTTAAAAATGCCTACTACTGGGTGTCGGAAACGCAGTGGCGCAATTCGCTGGAACCCACGTTGCGGGAAGCCGATTCGTATTTTGCCGAGAATATGGAACCGGTACGGCAGGCCGGCCGGCTGAAACTGGTGACGGAGCCTATTTCGCTTACGCCCGATATCCGGTTGAAGATTTTTGATGGCCATACGGTAGGGCAGCTGGTTACTTATCTTGAAACCGGCAACCGTTGCTTCGTGTATTCGGGCGATGTGATTCCCATCGCAGCCAATGTTCCGCTGGCCTGGGTTTCGGCCTACGATACCTTTCCGCTTACTTCGATGAATGAAAAAAAAATATTACTCGATGAGGCGGCCGAACAGGGCCAGGTGTTGATTTTCGAACACGATGCCTATACCGAATGTTGCACGGTGACCCGTACGGGAGGGCGTTACAAAGTGGCGCAGACCGGCACCCTGGAGTCGTTTATGCAAGCCTGACCGTTTCTTTGTTGATGTGTTTGTCCACTTAAAAGCACTTATTATCCACCGGATGTTGGGGCGATTGTTTTAATTTTGCCGCAATCTGAAATATTATCTCCATGAATAAGTTCGTAAAATACTTCGTGCTGCTCGTTGTGGCTTCGTCGGCCGGAAAAGGTTTAGCCCAGCAAAGCGTAAGTTCCACCCTGGTAGCACAGCCTGTTGCCGATCGTACCGTTCGGTTCGACCTGAACGATGAAGGAAAGCATTTGCCCATTTTATGGGGACTCGATACGGCCTGGCCCAGTGAAGATAATATCCGTCGCGGGGTTGCTTTTATGGGGTCGTCGAATGTCGATGTGGTGCGCGTATCGTTTCAGCCTACTCATGAGTTGGTGAATAATGAGCTGCATTCCGAACAGATTAAATGGATTAATACCCGTATCGGTCTGGCCAATCTGGCCAATCCGAAAGCGCAGCTGGTGATCAACAGCGATCATCCTTCGGTGCATGCCTGGTATTCGGGCAATGCAGCTCGCTGGGCTCTGCTGATGGATCTTACGACGCGCAGGTACCAGCAGGCGGGGCGTAATGTAGTCACTATTTCTCCGTTCAACGAGCCCGATTACGGATGGGGGCAGGGTACCATTACCGATTTTTACAATATAGCCGGAGAGTTGCGCAACAATCCCCTGTTCGATACGATCCGTATTTCGGGGGGGAATACCCTGAATACCGACCAGGCTTTGAACTGGTACAATCAGCTGAAGCCGCGTTTGAATGAAGGAAATACGCATCAGCTGGCCGGTAGTTTCGATAATTATGCTGCTTTTTTTACAGCCGTACGTGCCAATGGCCATCATGCTACCAACGATGAACTGCATAATGTGATGGAGGCGATGGTAGGAGTGGAATATGGCATGCAGACCGGTATCTGGTGGGGTACGGCCGAATATGCCCGGTCGGAGTTTGTGAAGGCGAGCGATGGAGTCAGGCTGGGTTATGCCGAGCACCGGCCCAATTGGACTGCGGCGTCGGTTTACCGGCATCCGGAGGGTAAGGTGCAGGCCTTTGTAGGTTCGTCGGAGCGTCAGGCGGTGACCACTACCTACCGCTTTGTGTCGGCCAACCGGAATGTGTTCTACGACGGGCATGGTCCGCAGCGCGACTATACGGTGGTGGTGCCCGGCGGTACGGGATATCAGCAAGGGCAGACGAATGCCGAGAAAGTGGTGAATATCTCCTGGGGCGAGGACGTACAGCCGGTTATCGACGGTACTTATGTAGTGGTGAACCGGCAAAGTAAGAAAGTGATGGAAGTGGCGTCGGGGTCGTCGCAGAACGGCGCTAATATCCGCCAGGGTACCTATAGTAATGCTGCTTACCAGCAATGGAATGTGACTCCGGTGGATGCGCGGATAGGGGGCGATTTCAGTTATTTCACCATTACGGCCCGGAATAGCGGTAAGTCGCTGGATATCTACAACTGGTCGTTGCAGAACGGGGGTAATATTGCCTTATGGGACGATACCAAAGGGGGTAATCAGCAGTGGTACCTGGAGTATGCCGGCGATGGCTGGTTTTATATCCGGAGCCGTCACAGTGCGAAATGCATCGAAGTCGCTAATGGCAGTTTGCTGAATAATGCCAATATCCAGCAATGGGATGTGGACGGCGATTTTAATCAGCAATGGCGGTTCGTGCCGGTGGCGGCCATGCCCGAATTCGATCCGCCGGCGGCGCCCGCAGGTTTAACTGCCCAGGCTGGTTCGCACTCCATCCTCCTTGGCTGGACACCGGCGGAAGCGCCCGATCTGGCAGGGTATAATGTTTACAGGGCCTTGGCGGGAGGTGGCGACTATGAAACCCTTGCCCGCAACGTGACTTCGACATCGTTTGTCGATAATAGCGTTGAGCCGGGAGTGCCCTATTCGTACAAAATAAGAGCCGTCGATATGGCGTTGAACCGGTCGGAATATTCGGCAGAGGTAACCGCAACTGCGACGGGAGGAAATGCATTGATAGCGCATTATCGTTTCGAAACATCGGCCCGCGATACATCCGATCATCGCAATCATGGAGCGGTTTTCGGGAATGTGAGCTATACCGATGGCGCCGACGGAGGTAAGGCCATTGTGCTGGGTTCGTCCAATTTTATTCAATTGCCACCTACTATTGCCAACCATCGGTCGATAACGATTTCGGCCCGTGTCAATTTCAGGGGCCTAAACTCGACCTGGCAACGTATTTTTGATTTCGGTAACGATCAACAACAGTATATGTTCCTTACCCCCAGGACCAATTCGGGCCGGTTGCGTTTTGCAATCCGGAACGGGGGAGCGGAACAAACGCTGGATGCACCGGCGGCATTGCCTTATTTCCAGTGGGCGCATGTGGTGGTGACCATGGATGATGCCGGAGTGGTGATGTATGTGAACGGCTCGAAAGTTGCCGAATCGACAACCATTACCGTTCGTCCGGCCGATTTCCGGCCGGTGTTTAATTATATCGGAAGAAGCCAGTTCTCCACCGATCCTATGTTTACCGGGTATGTCGATGATGTAAGGGTGTACAGTTATGCGCTGACGGCCGAAGAAGCAGCCGGCTTATACAGTGTTGTGTCGTCGGTTGATGAGCTGAAGGCAACAAGGGCGGAGGTATTTCCCAATCCGGCCGCCGACAGGATTACCGTCGATTTGCAGGGCCGCAGGGCCGGTACGGTGCAGGTGTTCGATTTGAACGGCCGTTTGCTCGAAACGGTCGACGCCGGTAACGAAACACGAGTGGTGATGGACGTTTCGCATCTGAAAGCCGGGGTGTATGTCGTCAAAGTGGATACGAGTCATACCAAGCTCATTATTAGCCGGTAGCAACGATTCCCCGTACCTTGTTTATGGTATGAAATTACTGTAAGAAGGGGATTGCCGGAGGGAATTTGATGGAGTACTTTTGTAGTGTTATTAACAACATCAAATTTTTGCCTTATGAATAACAATGCATTTTGCCCCATATCGTTTAATAAGATAGATGAGCATGTTGCCCGGCTCAATGGATTTTTTACCGTTGCTCTGCTGGTCGTGTTTTTGCTGACCGGGTCGGTACTTCCGGTGGTGTTTCTGGTCCTCGATTTCCTGGCTCGCGGGCTCGGACAGCCTCAGTGGAGTTTGCTGGCACGCAGTTCTACATGGATATTGAAAAGTGCAGGAGTGAAGCCCAAGTTGTTGAATGCCGGACCCAAGCTTTTTGCGGCACGGGTAGGACTGTTGTTCTCGGTGCTGGTGCTGCTTTCGGCGGTTGTCGGTTGGGATATTGCTGCTGTAGTAATAACGCTGATCTTCGGAGTGTGTGCTTTTCTGGAAGCGGCGGTAGGGTTTTGTGTGGCTTGTAAATTGTATCCGTTTTTATATAAATTTATTTATCAGAGATCGGTTGATAAAATAGATTATAAAACCGACTATCAAATTTGATATTTATCAAAAAATAAATCATCGCACCATAGTGTATTTCATGGATTAAATGTATCTTTGTGAGCAAGTAAACAACTAATTACTCAACTCATGTACGATACATTTAAATCGCATTTAAGCAGTGAGTTAGCTGCTATCGAATCCGCCGGTCTGTACAAGAACGAGCGGATTATCGTGTCTCCGCAAGGTGCTGCCATCCGTGTTTCCGACGGAAAAGAGGTGTTGAATTTCTGTGCCAACAACTACCTGGGGCTTTCCAACCATCCCCAGTTACGCGCGGCGGCAGCCCGGGCGCTCGAAACGCATGGGTACGGGATGTCGTCGGTGCGCTTTATTTGCGGAACACAAGATCTGCATAAGGAGCTTGAAGCCGAGATTTCGCGTTTCTTTGGCACCGACGATGCCATTTTGTATGCCGCCTGTTTCGATGCCAACGGAGGTGTGTTCGAGCCCTTACTCTCCGAGCAGGATGCCATTATATCGGATGCGCTGAATCATGCCTCCATTATCGATGGGGTGCGTTTGTGTAAAGCCCAGCGGTATCGTTATGCCAATGCCGATATGGCTGAGCTTGAAAAACAACTGCAGGCCGCCCAGGAGCAACGGTTTCGTCTCATTGTAACCGATGGTGTTTTCTCGATGGACGGGAATGTAGCTCCTTTGGATAAAATTTACGAGCTGGCTGTAAAATACGATGCCATGGTAATGGTCGACGAGTCGCATTCGGCTGGTGTCGTGGGAAATACGGGTCGCGGAGTTACCGAGCTCTACAATCTGAAAGGTAAAATCGAGATTATAACCGGTACGCTGGGGAAAGCCTTCGGTGGCGCTATCGGCGGATTTACCACCGGTAAGAAAGAAATTATCGCTATGCTTCGTCAGCGTTCGCGCCCCTATCTTTTTTCCAATTCGATACCTCCCATGGTGGCTGCCGCCGGCATTCAGATGTTCCGCATGATTGACGAAACCAACGAATTGCAGGACAGGCTGCACGAAAACACCGCTTATTTTGTTGCAAAAATGAAGGAAATCGGATTCGATATCAAACCTACCGAATCGGCCATTTGTGCGGTAATGCTTTACGATGCCAAGCTGGCGCAGGAAGTAGCAGCGGCTATGCTCGACGAGGGTATTTACGTGATTGGTTTTTACTATCCGGTGGTTCCGAAAGGGCAGGCGCGCATTCGTGTGCAGTTGTCGGCGGCGCATACGCGCCCGCAGCTCGACCAATGCCTGGCGGCCTTTGCCCGGGTTGGAAAAGCTAAAGGTATTCTGAACTGATCTTTTTCGCCGTACAGGATAAATACCTGGCATTTAATTCATAAAACTTCTATTCCCAATGAAAGCATTAGTAAAAGCAAAACCCGAAAAGGGGCTGTGGATGCAGGATATGCCGATTCCGCAAACCGGCATCAACGATGTATTGATCAAGATTAAAAAATCGGCTATTTGTGGAACCGATTTACATATTTACAAGTGGGACGATTGGGCCCAGCGCACCATTAATACTCCGATGATTATCGGTCATGAGTACGTGGGCGAAATCGTGCAGGTAGGCCATGGGGTGAAAAACCTGAAAGTGGGCGACCGGGTAACCGGCGAGGGGCATATTGCCTGCGGGCATTGCCGGAACTGCCGGCGGGGAAAATTGCATGTATGCGCCAACACTATCGGAATTGGGGTTAACCGCGATGGTTCGTTTGCCGAATACCTGGCCTTGCCGGCCGAAAATGTGGTGAAACTCGATTCCCGCATATCCGACGAAATGGCATCGATTATGGATCCCTTTGGGAATGCCACCCATACTGCGCTCTCGTTTCCGTTGATAGGTGAGGATGTGCTGATTACCGGTGCTGGACTGATCGGCAGCATGGCGACGGCTATTTGTCGTTTTGCGGGCGCCCGTCATATCGTAGTGAGCGACCTGAGCGATTACCGCCTGGAGATTGCCCGCAAGATGGGTGCTACCCTTACGGTCAATCCTTCGAAGGGCGAGAGTATCGAGGGGGCCATGAACCAGCTCCGGATGGTTGGTTTCGATATAGGGTTGGAAATGTCGGGATCGCCGGCTGCTTTCGAGAGCATGATCGAGAATATGTACAACGGATCGAAAATCTCGTTGTTGGGGATTTTGCCCAATACGACTCAGGTTCAGTGGGATAAGATTATTTTTAAAGCTCTTACCCTGAAGGGGATTTATGGTCGCGAAATGTGGGAAACCTGGTACCAGATGGAGCAGATGCTTATTTCGGGGATCGATTTAAACCCGGTGATTACCCACCGCTTCCATATCGATGATTTCCAGAAAGGATTCGATATTATGGAGTCGGGAAATTGCGGGAAGGTGATACTTTCGTGGGAGTAAGGCGTATGCCGGCGATTGGCGACCTTCGATTGCTTCGTAGGCCGAGGTCGTAGATCGTCGGTACCTGTGTGGCGGCTATGTTGTGTGTCGCACTGGTGCCGGCTCAGCTGTGTCGGGTGGGGTTGTTGCGCCGGGTGATGATGAAGAGTACCGCGCCGGCAACACTCATGGCCGATGCCGTATAAGTCGCCAGATGAAAGTTGCCGGTGAGGTCGTAGAGGTATCCGCCGGTAAGGGGACCTAAAATGCCGGCAAGGGCGTATCCCAGAAATACATACGGATAGATTCCGCCCAGGTTGGCGATGCCGAAATGCGAGGCGCTTTCCTTGGCAAACAGTACAAAGTTGGAACCGAACCCAAATCCGATCAGAACGGATAAAAGAATATAACTGCTGCCGGACAGCGGTAAATAGCCCAGAAGGAAAATTCCGAGCGCCTGCAACAACAGGGCGATAGGGATGCAGGTGCGCGCCTTCACGTAATCGCTGATCCATCCCCAGCTGAGCCGGCCGGTAAAATTGGCGATGGCAAAAACCGACACTCCGATCATCAGCGTGTGCTTTTCTACTCCCTGTTCGGCCCCGATAGGATTCAGATTCCCCAACACCAATAAACCTGCAAAGGTGCCGAAAAAGATTCCGGTAACCAGCAGTGAAAAATGACTGGTGCGCAGCATCCTACGTGCCGGTACTAAACTTGATGCGGTAGCTGCGGCCGGTTTCTTAAGGAAAAATGAAAAAAACAGTATCATCCCTCCGTATCCCAAACCGATTCGTCCGAAGATTTCCATCACATCCAGTCCTTCGTTCAACGCGTGCTCGATTAAGTAGGTAAGCACTACGGCCGCCAATCCGAAACCTGCCGATACGATGCCGGTGATCAATCCTTTTTTCTCGGGAAACCATTTGACGGGAACCGTAAGCGCGGTCAGATATCCGAACCCGGTGCCGATTCCGGCCAGGATGCCAATGCCCGACAGAATCAGGTAAAAGTTGCCATTTGAAAAACTGGACAGCAGGTAACCGCTGCTGAAAAAAACAGCCGACAGGATGGCCTGGATACGCGGACTGAGCCGTTCCTGCAATTTTCCGGCTACGATCATGGTAGCCGGGAAAACAGCAATCACCACCCCGAATATCAATTGCGATTGTACGGCGGTCCAGCGATATTCCCGGATGAGTTCGGGTACCAGGGTGCTCCATGCGTAAATGCCGCCCAGGCTCAACATGATGATAAACGACGATACGACGGTGAGTACCGGACGTTTGTGCTGTGGTTCGGAAGTAGGAAATGACATAGCTGACTATATTCGATGATGTAAGTACGACGAATTGAAACGGGACGGGTATCAACCTGTGTTTTTTACACCGCCCGAAATGGCCGTGGTGATGACCAACAGTTGATTCAGAAGCACGTCGGCTTCGGCTGGATTTTGCTCGCGAATCGATCTCCATTCCTTCAGCAGCCGGGTTTGCATCTTGTGGAGTGTCGACAGGGCATTGCGCCGGCGTTGAATATTGGTAAGCAGATTCTCGCGCCGTTCCGCTGTATTCCCCCCCAGCATGAAATCGATTTGTTGCATACTGCGTTGGTGCTCTTCCAGGATCCGGCTTAGTAATTCCGATCGCAATGCTCCGTCGGTAACCAGGCTGGCATATTCCTTCATCATCTCGGTATCGGCATTCAGTAAATTGGTTTCAATCTGAATCAAAGCATACCGGAGGAAAGGCCATTTCTGCGCCTGTGATTTCAACTGTGCATACAACTCAGGATCCTTCTGCTGAAGTTGTTCGAGGGCATATCCTACTCCATACCAGGCAGTAAGGTTGAAACGCGACTGGTTCCAGCTGAATACCCAGGGGATGGCCCGAAGATCGTTCAGCGTACGTTTACCTGTGCGGCGTGCCGGACGCGATCCGATTTTGCTCAGTTCCACCACGTCAATCGGGGTGCATTCGCTGTAAAATTCGATGAAACGCGGATGCTGAATGAGTTGTTGGTAATATTCCAGCGAAAGCCTCGAAAGTGCATCCAATGCCTCGTAGGGTAGATCCTGTTTAGCCGGCGGATACAGATGAAAACTGGTTTGAAGCGCCGTTCCCGAAAGCAGCATTTCAAGATTATAGGTAGCATTCACGAGGTTGGCAAACTGCTGGGCAATGGTTTCGCCCTGAACGGTGAGTTTGATGGCGCCACTGAGCGACCCCGACGGCATACCGTCGAGGAAACGATGATATTTGCCGCCTCCGCGGCTGATGGTGCCTCCGATACCATGAAAAAACTTAAGTTTCAATTTATGTTTCTGGGCTACACGGGTCAGCGCTTGTTCGGCCTGATGAATGTTCCAGCGACTGGCTACTATACCTCCGTCCTTATTACTGTCGCTATACCCCAGCATCACTTCCTGAAGATTTTTTTGTAATTGCTGTACCTGGTTTTGCGATAAATACTCATCCATGATCAGGTAGGATTTTTTAAGGTCGTCGATGGTTTCAAACAAGGGTACCACCTGCAGCAAACCGGGTTGCATCCCAACCTCGCGCATGAATAGGTACACCGCCAGCAAATCGCTTACGCCCCGGGTCATGCTCACGATAAGCGAACCGATACCGTCGGTCCCATAGCGGCGGCAATGTTCCTTTACCACCTGGAAACACGATAGAACCTGATCGGCTTCGGGACCTACCGATGTGCCGCTCACCACGAACGGACGGTTGCTCCGGAGTTCCTGTTGCAGGAACGACATTTTTTTGTTCTCGTCCCAATTGCAATAGTCGGTTTCGGGCAACGCCGCAAAAGTAAGCATTTGCTCGATGGCCTTATCGTGAAAAGCGCTGTTCTGGCGTATGTCCAGTTTTGCCAGGTGGAAACCGAAGCATTGCACCTGCCGCTCGATGGGAAATAAATAGGTGCCGGCAATCCTGTGTGCCCCCGCATCGAGTAAAGTTTGCCGTAGAAAACGCAAGTCCTCCTGCAACTCAGCAGCATTGGTAAAATAGCTGCCCGCTTCGCTCAATTGCTCGGTGCGGGTGTTTTCAAGCTTTAACAAAATAAGGTTCAGAAACTGGCGCCAGGGTTCGTGAAGATTCCGTTCGATGGCCTTTTGTCCCTTTGTCCCGAATTTTTCCCGTAAATCGTGAATCTTCAGCAGCAAAGTCGGCGGTACATAACTCCGGTGTTCGGAGAAACTAAGCGTTGAAATTAAACTTTTAATTTGTGTTTCAATGAGTTGTATAGCAGCCTGACGATGAAGTTGCAAGGTGTCGCGGGTCACGTCGGCCGTCACGTAGGGATGGCCGTCGCGGTCGCCACCTACCCAGCTTCCGAAGGTGAGTGTAGGGTAGTGTTCGGGTTCGCTGAGCCTTGTAGCCGAAAAACCGGCCGCCTGCCAGGCATATTTCAGCCGTTTGTCGCTCAATGCCAGGGCTTCGGGAAAAACCTTCGAGAAATAGTGCATTACTGCGCTTCGCTCCGAACTTACATCCGGTTTTTCGAGGTATACCTCCCCGCTGCGCCACCATCGTTCGAGTAAGGCATGAAAACTTTCTTCAATTACCTGTAACTCCGTTTCCGACCAGATGGCATTCTCCTTTTTTACCAACATAAGGTAGAATTCGCGGTGCAGTTCCAGGATCGAAACCCGTTTTGCCTCGGTAGGATGGGCAGTAAGAACCGGCTGCACCTGAATCTGCGGAAGTATCGACGCAATCTGATCCTCGGTGAGTCCGGCTTCTTTCCAGCGGGTAAAGGTCTCGGCCCACGAGCCCCGGATGTGTTCGGCCCCTATGCGGTTTTCAACTTTACGCCGGAACTGAACGGCCGCATTCTCTTCCACCAGGTTCATCAGCTGGAAGTAAATGCTCAGCGCCTGTACCAACTTTTCCCGATGGGCCACCTCTTCGGCCACTACCTTGTCTTCTTCGCTGATTTCAAAAAGCATACGTGCGACAAGCGCCTCGCTGAGGTCGTTCAGTACATTGCTGAAATAGGAGCTTACCAGATGGAGGTCGTGGCCGATCTTTTTGAAACCATCTGTTTCAATCTGGTGTTTCAACTCTGTAACCGACGGCGTTGATAAAGGACTCATGGATGTGTATAATTTGATGAATTAAAATAAAAAGCCCAGCGAAAGGGTCAATTGGTTTCGTTTGATACTGGTGTTGTCGGCCCGGTGTAAATCATTCATTCCCCAGTCGTAACCAACTTTTACCTGTAAATTGTGGTACCTGATACCACCCCCCAGACCGAGCTGGAGGTTGAATCGTGAGAAGTCGGGCTGGCCGTCGTCGTCCGCATCGATTTCATACTGATGGACCGTGGTTTTCACTTCCGACCCGAAAATGGGGGTTATTGTCACTACCTGTTCTTCCAGGCCAAAGTCGATATTAGGCCCTCCGAAGGCAAAAACAGAAAAATCGCCGGTAAGCGGAAATCCCACTTTCAGACGTAAGGGCACCTGAATGAAATGCCCGGTGTAAGTGCTGGTACCCAGGACGTGCTCCTTACTGTTGAGCAGGAGCTGGTATTTAAAACCATAGGCGAAATGAAGCGGCCCTGCAAGTTTCACCTCGGCAACGGGTCCTGCCTGAATACCTGTGACGGCGGCGTCGTTGTTGGTTGTAGAACTGACATATCCGGCCTCGATACCATAATTTTGTGCACTCACGATGCCTGCCGAGGCTAAAAGCACTGCTGTAAAAAAGTTTTTAAATCGTTTCATTTTTTATTTCTTTGGTTGGTTAGTATATTTGCAAAATATTCAATAATACCTTGTTCATTCTCCAAAAATAGTAAAAAGATGAGAGAAATCACCCTTTTTGTAACGTTTTTTACCACCTTATGGTTGACAGCTCAGGACATAAGTTTAGCACTTCAAAAACCTGAAGTTGTTTCCGATGATGCAAAACGTGCTGAATGGCTGTCGGTTAGCCCTGAAATCGGAGCTCGTTTCGGGTCTGCGAATCAGCGCTATCCGTCCGACAGAATGGATACAAAAAGCTTACAGACCTGCGATACGCTCGTAGCATGGCGGGGAGAGCGGGTGCATACGCAGGTCCTGATCTGGTCGGCCGGTACCGATACGAAGTTTTCGGTTTCCGTTGGCAGGCTGAAGTCGGATACCCATTCGACTCTTTCGCCGAAAGCATTTACGATCGGCACGATCGGTTATACCATGACCGATGAATTTGCTCCGGGTTGCGGTCATCGCCGTCCGCAGGATTTCGATTCGTTTATGGTTGCCGATATTATTCATACGGGCGTTCGTACGGGTGTGGTTGCTGCCAATACGGTGCAGCCGGTATGGATCAGCCTCCGGGTGCCCGAGACGGCTGCGGCAGGTACCTATTCGACCACGGTGACTGTAAAAGCAGGCGGTGCGATTCGCTTACCGCTGGTGGTGCGCGTGCTCGACCGGCAGCTGCCGCCGGCATCGCGATGGAAGTTTGAACTCGATTTGTGGCAACATCCTGCTGCCATAGCCCGTGTTCACGGTGTGAAACGCTGGAGTAAGCAGCACTTCCGGCTGATGCGGCCGTATATGACCATGCTGGCTGCGGCAGGACAGAAAAACATTACGGCCAGTATTGTGGAAGAACCCTGGGGGCATCAGACCTACGACGATTTTCCATCGCTTATCGGCTGGACGAAGCGGAAGGATGGAAGCTGGAGTTTCGATTATACCTTGTTCGACCGCTATGTCGAATTCGTGATGAGTTGCGGTATCGGCGAGCGGATTAATTGCTACAGCATGGTGCCCTGGAAGATTGCTTTTCCTTGTTTTGACGAAACAACCGGGAAAACCGAAATCTTTACCCATAAAATAGGCTCGCCTGAATACAATGCCTTCTGGGCGCCCATGTTAACCGATTTTACCCGGCATCTGAAAGCAAAAGGATGGTTTGCCAAAACCGTCATTGCAATGGACGAACGGCCGATGGCGGCTATGCAGGCGGTGATCGGGCTGCTGAAATCGATCGATCCCGAATGGAAAATAGCACTTGCCGGCGATTATCATCCCGAAATCGAACAAGATATTTTCGATTATTGTGTTGCCTCGCGCTGGGTGTTTCCCCACGATGTGTTGCAGCGCCGTCGATCGGAAGGAAAGCGGAGTACCTGGTATACCTGCTGTACCGAAAAATACCCCAATGGTTTTACTTTTTCGCCTCCTGCCGAGCATGTATGGCTGGGGTGGTATACTGCTGCCTCGGGTATGGATGGGTATCTTCGCTGGGCTTACAACAGCTGGCCGGCCGATGCACTTACCGACAGCCGGTTTACTGCCTGGCCCGCAGGTGATACTTTTCAGGTCTATCCCGGCCCAAGGAGTTCGATCCGCTTCGAAAAGCTTATTGAAGGAATACAGGATTACGAGAAACTGCAAATCTTGATCCGGGAAGCTCATGCGACAAGGAATACGGAGTTGTCGGAGCAAATCGAAGGTGTGCTCGACGGCTTTAAAATTCAGTTGCTGAGTGGTACTCCGGCCGAGCGGATGGTGCTTGATGCGAAGCAAAAACTTTTTGAACAGTAGAATTGCTTTTGTCGGGTGCTGCACTAATCCTCTACCTTTTTGGTTCCGGTGTAAACCCCGACGCCGAAAGAAAAGTCTATTTTTGCGAAGTATATAAACAAACATTTCATGAAAAAAGCACTTTTCTTTCTATTTTTACTGGCCGGTACTGCGGTAGCTCAGATCGATCCGTATTTACCCGATCCGAATCCTCCGGCGGTTTTGCCCGGTTATAAACTGGTATGGTCCGATGAATTCAATGCAACCGGGAAACCTTCGTCGGCCGATTGGAGTTACGAAACCGGGTTTGTACGCAACGAGGAGCACCAATGGTATCAGTCGGACAATGCCTCGATGGCCAACGGATCGCTGCGATTGACGGGCCGGCGCGAGACCTTTAAGAACCCCAATTACGAAGCCGGTAGTTCCGATTGGAAAAAGAACCGTGAGTATGTCAATTATACCTCGGCTTCTATTCATACCCGGGGCAAAAAATCGTTCCGTTACGGCCGATTTGAAATCCGTGCCAAAATACCGGCTGTAACGGGGGCGTGGCCGGCAATCTGGACCCTGGGCGACTGGGGCGAATGGCCTACCAACGGCGAGATCGATATTATGGAATATTACGGCGATGGTATCCTGGCCAATGCCGCCTGGGGATCGGCCACCCGCTGGCAGGGGGTTTGGGATTCGAGCAAGAAACCGATGTCGCATTTCAAGGGTAAAGATCCGGATTGGGCGAATAAATACCATATATGGGTTATGGACTGGACGCCCGAGTTTATTAAGATTTACCTCGATGGCGAATTGCTGAATACGATCGAAACTGCTAAAACGCTGAATAATGACGGTTCAAATCCGTTTACCAGCCGTAATCATCATATCTTATTGAATTTAGCGCTTGGAGGTGTCAACGGGGGCGATCCGTCGAAACCGGCTTATCCGATTACTTATTATGTCGATTATGTGCGGGTGTATCAACCCGATGCTGCATTTTCCATTGGGTTTGCCCCGCTGGATGCTCAGGCCAACCTGGCACCCGATCCGGAGTGCAATGCAGCATCGCCGGCCGGCGAGGGAACCCGCTTGCGAAACCGCAATCCGCTCCGGGTTTTTTCGGGCAGTTATTGTGGCGAAGTACAGGACGGAACCTATGCCCAGCTCATCGACTGGACTCCCGGGCTCAGCTACCGGGTAAGAGCTATGGTCAATGTAAAGGATACGGGTGCGGTGTTGGGCGTGAACGGACTGGGGGCGAATGCCGATTTTATCCACCGGATTGAATTTCAACCCGGCGCGTGGCAACAGGTCGATTTTGAATTTCAGGCCCCGGCTACTGCCGGTGCCGGAGGAGGTGTTTTCTTTAAAGGTGCTTCGGGCTCGTTGATCGACAATGTGGAAGTGTATCAGAATACAAAGTCGTTTCAGCATATCTCGCATTCGATGCTTTCGTTTACCAACTCGACCCGGGAGCTGGTTTTCCGTGTTACCGCCCGCGGACAGTCGGGTAACCTCCTGCTTACAGCTCCGGCAGGTATAACGCTGAGCCGGCAGTCGGTTACGGCCGAAGAGGCGCTGGCCGGAGCTTATGTGACCGCCCGGTACGATGCCTCGACTCCCGTTAACGGGCAGCCGGTTCGGATTTTATCGACCCTGGGAACGCACGAGATCACCGTGTATGCCCGTGCCGACCGCGAATCGTCGGCCAATTTAATTGGGTATTGGGATGCACAGGGTAGCACAGGGGCAGGTTCGGAACCCGATAAGGCTGGATGGCTGGCCAATGGGTCGGTCGTCTGGCGACAAGCGAATGCTACGGCCGACGTCCGGTTTACCGATCAAACCAGTACGGGAAGCTATGTTTTTAATGGTGAAAAATGGAGTGGCCGTGTTTTGCACCTGCGCTGGGATGGTTCCCTGGCACCGGAAAAGTACTTTGCCTATCCGGTCGACCTCTACAAGGGGAGGTATTATACCGTAGGCGGATTATATGCCTGGCAGGCCAACGGAGGCGAGTACAGTGTGTACAGTATTGGTATCAATCCGGCATCCGACAACAGCGGGACTTCGGTGTTTTCGCACCACGCCACGTTATGGAAACAGGATAAATTCAAACTTTTCGATTTCCGTCGGGTATTTACAGTACCCGAAGATGGTCGCTATTTCCTTACGTTTACCAATACTTCGGCCATTATGGGCGGTGTTGCAGGACTTGAAATAAGAGAAGGCATCCGTTTGCCGGCCGAACTTACCGTATTGCCGCTTTCCCTGCTGTTCAACGAGTCGAATAAAACCCGTACCATTGCCATCACCGGTAAGTATATCCACGACGACATCAGCCTGACTGCTCCGGCAGGTATAACGCTGAGCCGGCCGGTGGTGACTTCCGACGATATTAATTCGGGGGTAGTGACTCTTACTGCCAGTTTCGACGGTTCGAGAAGTTTTACGAATGAATCCATCGAGCTGGTGAGTGGCGATATACGCCGTAGTATTTCGGTTACCGCTACAGAATTCCCTACTTCGGTTGCTGCGCCGTGGCTCCACGATGTGAAGGCCGCTTTCGACCGGGGAGTGCTTCAGGTTGCTGCCGGGAATGCCGGAGACCGGCCCCTTACCCTCGAGTTGTTTACCCTGCAGGGCAATCTTATTTTCAATGAAAAACTGGATGGGATGTTGTTCCGTTCGCCGCGTAGTTTCGAACCGGGTGCCTATCTGCTGCGCATCAGTTCCGAAAAAGGCTCGGTGGTGCGTAAAGTGCTTAATTCGTCGGCTTACTAGCTCGTAATCCGGATTAAATTAAGTACTTTTGCAGGTAATACTTAAAAAACAACTGTATGGACCAGAAAAATCAAAACCAGCTTAACATTGAACTATCTCCCGAAGTAGCCGAAGGAATTTATTCCAACCTGGCTATTATTTCCCATTCGACTTCCGAATTTGTGCTCGATTTCATCCGGTTAATGCCGGGTACGCCCAAGGCAAACGTAAAATCACGCATCATTCTGACTCCTGAACACGCAAAACGGTTATTGTTCGCTTTGCAGGATAATATTGCCAAGTTTGAAGCTCAGAACGGAAAAATACGCATCCCCGACAATTCGATGTTGCCTCCGGTACCTACCGGATTTGGCGAAGCATAAGCATCGCCTTATTCCACTTTAAAATAACCGGTGTCCCTCACTATTGTTCCGTGGCTGGTAAGGCCCTCGAAGTGAACGTTGGCGCGGATCGCCGTGCAGCCGGCTTTGAGCTCCGATGGTGTTGCAAGCCGGAATCATCGGATGCCCGTTGCATAGACAAGGGTATCGGACCGGCGAGCCTGTACCCTGAAAGAGGGCTTCCGGTAGATCTTTACCGTAATAGTCCGGAAGTATCCGAAGATTTAACAAATTATTTTTAATCGCAACTATTTGGTAATATGAAGAATTGCAGTATCTTTGCAGTCCGTTTATTATCCCAGTGTAAAAGTTGGATTTTTACGAACAGAAGGTATTGAATTTGTGCCGATTAGCCTCTTTCAAATTCACTATTCCTGCGGTAAAAAACAACAGGTATTAATCAAAAATAATAAATTATTTAAAGTGGATACGTTAAGTTATAAGACCATTTCTGCGAATAAAGCAACGGCGCAGAAAGAATGGGTAGTGGTGGATGCTACCGACCTGGTGTTGGGACGTATGGGCTCTAAAGTCGCTAAATTACTGCGCGGCAAATACAAACCCAGCTACACCCCACACGTTGATTGCGGCGATAATGTGATCATTATCAATGCTGAAAAAGTACAATTGACCGGTATGAAATGGACCGATCGCGTTTATCTTCGCCACACCGGTTATCCCGGCGGTCAGCGCGAGATTACTCCTGCAAAGTTGATGGCAAAAAGTCCTGAAAAACTGATTAAAAAGGTGGTTAAGGGTATGTTGCCCAAGAATAAATTAGGAGCTCAGTTGTTAGGCAACCTGTATGTATTTGCTGGTGCCGAACACGATAAAGAAGCCCAGCAGCCAAAAACAATCGATTTAAACGCACTTAAATAATCAGTATGGAAGTAGTAAATGCCTTAGGAAGAAGAAAAGCTGCAATTGCACGTGTTTTCGTAAGCGAAGGAAAAGGTCAGATCACCATCAACAAACGTGATTTGAGCGTTTATTTTCCATCACCGATGTTGCAGTACATCGTAACTCAGCCCCTGGCCAAATTAGGAGTTACCGAAAAGTATGATATCAAAGTTAACCTCGACGGAGGTGGTTTCAAAGGACAGGCCGAAGCGCTTCGTCTGGCTATCGCCCGCGCCCTGGTTAAAATTAACCCCGACGACAAGTCGGCCCTGAAATCGGAAGGTTTCATGACACGCGACCCACGCGAAGTGGAACGTAAGAAATCGGGTCAGCCCAAAGCACGTAAGAGATTCCAGTTCTCGAAACGTTAATATCAGTTTAGTATCTAAATTGCCGGGACTCATAGACACTGGATGGCTACCCGGGAATTGATTTTACAGAAAGTAAACAAATTAAAAAACAAAAAATGTCAAGAACTAATTTTGATCAGTTATTAGAAGCAGGTTGCCATTTTGGTCACCTCAAACGCAAATGGAATCCCGCTATGGCTCCTTATATCTTTATGGAGCGTAACGATATCCACATTATCGACCTTCACAAAACGGTGGTGAAAATCGACGAGGCAGCTGCTGCCATGAAGTCGATTGCAAAATCGGGTCGTAAAATTTTATTCGTTGCTACTAAAAAACAAGCGAAGGATGTAGTGGCCGACAAGGCTCAGGCTGTGGGAATGCCGTACATTACCGAGCGCTGGGCAGGGGGTATGCTAACCAACTTCCCTACCATCCGTAAAGCGGTTAAGAAAATGACCACCATCGACAAGATGAATACCGATGGTACATTTGATAATATCTCGAAACGCGAAAAACTGCAGATTACCCGGCAGCGTGAAAAACTGGAAAAGAACCTCGGTTCGATTGCCGATCTTACCCGTTTGCCTTCGGCTTTGTTCGTTGTGGATGTAATGAAAGAACATATCGCTGTTAAAGAGGCTCAGCGATTGGGTATCCCCGTGTTCGGAATTGTCGATACCAACTCGAATCCCAATGGTATCGATTTCGTAATCCCGGCCAACGACGACGCGACCAAATCGGTCGACGTAATTCTGTCGGCGCTCGTTGAAGCTATTCAGGAAGGCCTGGAAGAACGCAAAGTCGAAAAAGTGGATGCCGAAGCGGCAGAAGCGCCTGTTGTGAAGGAACGCAAACACCGCGTTGCCAAACGTCCGCGTACACAAAAGGAAGACGAAGAGGCGTTGAATGCCAATGTCGTGAAGAAATTCGTGAAAGACGACGAAGAATAATTGTTTTACTAATCGTACTAAAGATATACTATTATGGCAGTAACAATGGCCGAAATCACCAAACTGCGTACCATGACCGGAGCCGGTATGATGGACTGCAAAAATGCGTTGATTGAAGCAGAAAATGATTTCGAAAAAGCAGTAGAGATTATTCGTAAAAAGGGACAGGCTGTAGCTGCAAAACGCAGCGATCGCGAAGCTTCGGAAGGTTGCGTACTGGCAGCGGCCGAAAATGGTTTTGCCGCTATTATCGCCCTGAAGTGTGAAACCGACTTCGTTGCTAAAAATGCCGATTTTATAGCGCTTACAAAAAGCATTCTGGATGTTGCCATGGCAGCGAAGGCTACTTCGCTCGAGCAGGTAAAAGCGCTCACGCTCGACGGCCGCACAGTTGCCGAGCAGGTAACCGATCGTTCGGGTATCACCGGCGAAAAAATGGAACTCGATTTCTACGAATGCGTGGAGGGAGCTTCGGCTGCGGCTTACATTCACCCGGGAAATAAACTCGCTACTGTTACAGCTTTTGCTGAAGCTGGTATCGACGCTCAGGTGATGCGCGACATCGCTATGCAGGCTGCTGCGATGAACCCGGTTTCGCTCGATCGTACTTCTGTTCCCGAAAAAGTTATTCAGCAGGAACTGGAAATTGGTCGCGATAAAGCTCGTCAGGAAGGTAAACCCGAAGCAATGCTCGATCGTATCGCCGAAGGTCGTTTGAACAAGTTCTTCTCTGAATCGACACTGTTGGAGCAGGAGTTCATTAAAGACCCGAAAGTAAAAGTGGCCGATTACCTGAAGGCGAACAAAGCTACCTGTACCGCTTTCAAACGCGTTACATTGAATCAGGAATAATTTTCGTTCCGAATACCCTTATATTGAGAACCTCCCGGATTCACGTTCGGGAGGTTTTTTAACTTTTTAATATTTTTACCCGCTGAAGCTGAATGCTTCAGATTTTATTCATGTGTTTATCCTCCGGATATAAAAAACCAATGGGAAATATTGTAGCAATAGTTGGACGCCCCAATGTCGGCAAATCGACCTTGTTCAACCGGCTTACTCAAAGCCGCCGGGCAATTGTGAACGAACAAGCGGGAACTACCCGCGATCGCCAGTATGGCAAGTGTGAATGGATCGGACGCGAATTCTCCGTGATCGACACCGGCGGGTGGGTGAGCAATTCGTCGGATGTGTTTGAGGAAGAGATCAAGCGGCATGTTTCGATTGCTATGGAAGAAGCCGATCTGGTGCTTTTTCTGGTCGATGCCCAGAATGGAATTACCGATCTCGACGAGGAAGTGGCTTCGTTGCTGCGCCGCAGTAAAAAGCAGGTGATGCTGGTTTCCAACAAGACCGATACCTTTGATATGCAGTATACCGCTGCTGAATTTTACAAGCTCGGGATGGGCGATCCGTTTATGATCTCGGCCATCAACGGGCTCGGTTCGGGCGAATTGCTCGATACGATCGTGGAAAGGCTGGGCGAAGAACCTCCTGCCGATGAATATGAAGATACATTGCCGCGCTTTGCCGTGGTGGGACGTCCGAACGCGGGGAAATCGTCGATCGTGAACGCCTTTATGGGCGAGGACCGGTCGATCGTAACCGATATAGCGGGAACCACGCGTGATTCGATCTATACCCGTTTCAATAAGTTTGGTCACGACTTCTACCTGGTCGATACGGCCGGGATCCGTAAAAAAGCGAAAGTGCACGAAGACCTGGAATATTACTCTGTCGTACGGTCGATACGCGCTATCGAGAACTCCGATGTTTGTATTCTGATGGTTGATGCCACTCGTGGAGTCGAAAGCCAGGATATGAATATCTTCTCGCTTATTCAGAAAAATAAGAAAGGATTGGTGGTTGCCGTTAATAAATGGGACCTGGTGGAAAACAAACAGACCAATGATGCTAAAAAATTTGAGGATATGATTCGGGAACGGTTCGCTCCTTTTGTCGATTTCCCCGTCATTTTTACCTCGGCCGTCACCAAGCAACGAATCCTGAAAGTGGTGGATGCGGCGGCAATGGTGTTCGAGAACCGCAAACGGAAGGTGCCTACCTCCAAACTCAACGAGTACATGCTGCCCCTTATCGAAAATTATCCTCCGCCCGCGTTAAAAGGCAAATACATTAAAATAAAATATGTTACCCAGTTGCCCGATACCTACGTGCCTACGTTTATCTTTTTTGCCAACTTACCGCAATACGTAAAAGATCCGTACAAACGATTCCTGGAGAATAAAATCCGTGCAAAATGGGAGTTTACCGGTACGCCGATACAGGTGTTTATCCGGAATAAGTAGTAATGCCGGGAGCCGGGCCAGGGGCATCTCATCGATACCCCTGGCCCGGCTCTTGTTTTTTTGATTCTAACCAATTTCCCCGCTCCCGATGCAAATCCGGTGATCTTTGTCGTAAATCACTCCGAACTGCCCCGGTGCTATGCCCTGTAATGATTCCGACGAGTGAACACGATAACCGGACGACGTTTTTACAATGGTGCCCCGGGTAAACTCCGGGGTATGCCTTATTTTAAACGTGATTTCGGTTCCGGTATCCTGCCAGGGATCTTCGGTGATGAAATGAAAATTGCTCATCGTAAAGCTATCGCCATAAGCAGCCGCAACATCATATCCACGCGATGCCCATACAATATTGGCTTCGATATCTTTACGAATCACGTACCAGGGACCGCCCGACAATCCCAATCCTTTCCGCTGTCCTACCGTGTGAAACCAGTAACCTTTATGTTTCCCCAGCACTTTCCCGGTCTCAAACTCGACAACCGGCCCCTCTTTTTCGCCCAGGTAACGGCGGATGAAATCGTTGTAATTCACTTTTCCTAAAAAACAAATGCCCTGACTGTCCTGCCGCCGGGCACTGGGTAGTCCGGCTTTCAGCGCCAAGTCCCTCACCTCGTTCTTCATCAGCCTACCCAGTGGAAACATCAGTTTAGACACCTGCAAATGATCGATCTGGGCCAGAAAATCGGTCTGGTCTTTCACCGGATCTATGGCGGTGGCCAGGTAAGTCTTCCCCTTTGCTTCAATTGTATGTGCATAATGCCCTGTCGCGGTTTTATCAAACTGGTAACCCACCCGTTCTTCAAACACTCCAAACTTAATCAGCTTATTACACATCACGTCGGGATTGGGAGTAAATCCCTTCCGTACCTTATCGATGGTGTAGGCTACTACATTATCCCAGTAATCCTTGTGTAAATCGATGATTTCCAACTTACAACCGTACTTCCGGGCGATGAGCGAGGCCATTTCGATATCTTCTTCCGAACTGCAATGCAGCAATTCGTCGTCGTCCATCCCAATTTTTATATAAAACAAGGTGGGATTGTAGCCGGCTTCCTTCAGAAGATGTACCACTACCGAACTATCCACTCCGCCCGATAATAAACTTGCTATATTCATCAGATATAATATTCCGTCAGGTCCACCAGACCTGTTTTCATTGCATATTTTGTGGCTTCGTACACGGTATTCACTTCAATCTTGCGGAAGATATTCTTCCGGTGAGTCATTACCGTGTGCGTGCTGATATTACGGTTGCCGGCAATTTCGCGGGTCGAATGCCCCATCGCCATTTCCTTCAGAATTTCCTGTTCGGTAGAGGTAAGTACCGAGGGGGTTGCATTCCGCGGCCGGTTGCTTTCAAACATCCGGTTCGATATTGCGCTGCTGATATAGCGTTGACCTTTCATGGCCATTTTCAACGCGCTTTGCAGGTCCTCCAGGCTGCTGTCCTTCAGAATGATACTGCAACGCTGGGTTTTGAAAATCAGGTTGCGTATCAGGGCGTCCGTCAGGTTTTCGGCACATACAATCCAGCTCATTTCCGGATATTTCTCCTGAAGAATAAGCAATTCATCGTCCTGCTGAAAATCGAACAGGCTATAATCGAGTATTACCAACGCTTCGGGATAAGCAGCACACAGCCGGAGCAGCGTCTTTTTGTCCGACACTTCTTCCGGCGTAGCGATGTCCGGCGATTGTAGTAAATACAACCATCCGGCTTTTGTAAGATCCTGATTATCTGCTAATATAATTTGACGCATGCAGTTTTCAATATGATAACTGCCACAAAGGTACGGATTTTTTCAGATAAAATCAGAAACTCCATACTCCCGATTCAATTTCAACCAGTTCCTCGCTGAGTTCGGCAATTGAAATTTTTAACTGTGGAATGGTCATTTCTTCGTTCGAACTATACAGTCTTTTAAACAGATTGTTATCGCCGATCAGGTAGTCGGAATACATTTTTTTAGTAAAGTATTCGTGATAACTCATTCGCTGTGCGGCATTACTCACCTGATAAATCAACTGATTCGACAAATGGGGCTTCAGCTCGTCGTACAAAAACCAGCACAGCACCGACTCCTTCAGGGTGTTTTTAAGCTCCTGGGCGCTTGCATTCCCGGCCTGGTCATCGTCGTCGGCTCCGGCAAATGCAGCCGGTTCGGTAACGATAGGTGCAATGCCGATAATTTTAGTATTAAACCGCGAAAGATGTTTATCGAAATAATACACTTTTTGCAACAAATACTTGTTGATGCGACGCGAAAAACGATCGTAAATACGATTGCTGATTCCCAGCGAATCCTTTGCCTGATCGTAGGTGAAAAGCGGATCGATGTACTGAGCGCCGGCTACGTCCGTTTCAATAAAAAACACATCCGATAATTTCTCCGCTGCAACCCGGTTGCTCGCGTTGAAAAAAGGCGAAATACCCGCCTCGTTGGCATAATACACCGGAGTTTTTGCGGTGACGGCGTTGGTGAGCAGGCGGAACAGATTTTTGTATTGCGTGTCGGGGTCGGTGGGGAATGCTACCTGCAGGTTGCGTGTATCGCGAAGATCGACAATGCTGTACACCACATGCGCCCACACCACATCGTCGGCACGGTGATCGATATACGCCAGGCTATAACTCAGATCTTCCGAAAGTTCTTTCGCTGTCGTAATACTCCCGTTCGGTTCGAAAAAGTTGAAAGTGCGATCCTGGGCCTGCGCCAGCGACAGGGTGAGTAATGCTACTGCGGTGATGCAACTTTTTTTCATATAGTTCTTCATTGCGTTATTACATATTTATAATACTTCGATGGCTACGGCCGACAGGTTCCGCTCGATGCCGTCGGGCCCTACGGCCCGAATCCGCTGGATGGTAACCGGTGTGCCCGAAGGCATATTGCTGATTACATCGATTTGCTCTTGTGAGAAACGAGCTCCGTTGGAGTTATAGGTGCGCCGCCCGATCCGGATGGCAAACGACCGTACCGTGAAGTTGGCCTGCACCAGCGCATCTTCGCCGTATCCCGCCGTAACGGTCGGACCGCCCGCTACAAAGGTCGGACCGTGTACGCTGCCGTCAAAAACCGTTTTCACGTTACCGTTGGCATCTTTATACACTGCGTAAGGCTTGGGGTCGGGGAGCTGTTTCACCCGGTAGGTGTTTCCCCCGAGATTCACCTGCCGGCCGCTCACGATGCCGCTGACGCTGATCTCGACGCTGTTGGCCGTGGGCTTTACGATGTACCGGCCGCTTCCCTTCGGAGTGGCTGTGCCGCCGGTGATGGACAGCCGCAGATTGTCGGTCGGGATGCCCGGCGCCGATATACTGATGCTGTTGTCGAATCCGCGGTACAATATATTCAAATCGTCGTTGGAGATAATGGCAACCGGCTTCCCCACATTGTACTTGGCATTGAAAGGTAAACGCTGAGGTTGGGCGCCGCCGATAGCCGGTAGTTCGATATAGCCCGAGTAAGTGTATTCGCCGCTGCGTCCCGGCGTAGTGGAGTAGGTATTACCCTGAAGACGCGAACCTCCGATGAATACCACCGGTTTTTTCGTCGTATCCATGGCAGCCAGGTAAATATTCGCCTTGTAGGGCTGACCTTCCATCACGTAGTTCGATTCGGCCACCACAAAGGCATTGAATTGATTCACCCGGGCATCGCCCTCATCGGTCATTTCCTTCAGGTATTGAATCATTTTGGCTTCCGAATTCCGTACATCGGTCTGATATTTCGATAAAATGGTGATCACCGCCGACACCGGCATGCTTTCGAAAGTAGCGACGGCCCAGGGTTTGCCGTTTATCTCGCCGGTGTTGAATAAATTGCTGAAGGCCGTGCTGATGCGGGCGTCTCCCGAGGTGAATCCTACCAGCAACTGCTGATACGATTCGAGTTTTTCCTTTAAAATTTTCGCATTTCCCTGCTTCAGAGCAAAAAAAGCAGGCGCTTCCAGATCGTCTTTCCGGTCGATGGTACGCGCGTACAAGGTATCGGCATTTTCTTTATCGGCACGTTTGACGATCTCCACTTTAAACCGATGCAGGTAAGCCACCAGCTCATCGGCCTCGATACGCACTTTATTGGCCTTTTTAAGCCATTCTTCCACCTTTGCGGGGTTCTTCTCGTTCATCGCGTTGAATTCCTGGTACAAGCGCTGATTCTGCTCCTCAATCGACTGGATGGAGGTGCGCAGGCTGTCGTCGACCAGCTTAAATCCGTTGAGGATCTCGCTCGACACATTGAGTGCCAGCATAGCGGTCAGCACCAGGTACATCATTCCGATCATCTTTTGCCTCGGGGTTTCCGGAGCATTCTTGGTTCCACTCATCTTGGTTAACGCTTGAAATTAGTTCATGGCATTCAGCATATTGCCATAAATCTGATTCAGTTTCGAGATATTGTCGGCCAATTCGTTGGCGTTGTGTTTCAGTTTTTCGGTAGCCAGCGAGAAATCGTCCGACACGTTTTTCAACTTTCCGATTTCACCCGTTACCAGTTGCATTTCTTCCGACATCTTTTTGGAAATCTCCGTCTGATTGTGAAAATGTACCGACTGTGCATGAATATCTTTCAATTGTATTTCGTAAATCGAATTCATCCCTGCAAGATTGCTGTTGATGCGTTCCACTTTGGTACGGTATTCCTGCGTGTTGATTTCAATTTTTTCGGTATCCTCGCCAATGCGTTCGTAAATCTGTTGCAGTTTGCCGGTAGCCTCCACAAGCGATTCCTGACTTTGTGCATAACGGGCCGTATTCTGCGAAATGTGCTGAATGCTTTGTGCAAAGCGCTCGGTTTCCAACGAAAAGGCCGCTATGGTTTGAAGTTGCTCGGCGGTTTTGGCCAGTTGCTGGATGCTTTTGCTCAAACGGTCGACATCCTCGTCGCTCAATCCTTCGATCTGGCGTAATGGAGCTGCCGGATTGTACGATGTTTCGGGAAATCCCTGGTGCACCGGGGCGGTTACGGAGGTCTGGCTTTCGCGGTTGCCGGAGGCTCCGTTGCCATTGCCCGTAGCGAATCCTTCCAGATTCAGATCGATCTTGCCGCTTTCGAAGTCAAAAATCTTATCCCATTCGTAGGTTTTGAAGGGGCGTTCGAATGCGCTCACCGCAAAAATGATGGCTTCGGTGAACATTCCCACCATCAGCATTTGATCGGCATAATTCCAGTGCAGCAACTTGAACAAGGCGCCCAGTATCACAACCGATGCTCCTAATCCGTAACCAGCATTGAAGATGCGTTCTCTGGCGGGTATTTTTACTGATCCTATTCGTTTCATTCCGTTTTGTAATTTATGAGTTGACAGCTTATTTTACATCGCCGCGGTACGAACGTACACAGCGGAATCCAATATAGGGACGACTTTCGTACTGATATTCGTGCGAGCGTGCTCCGCTTTGCAGGTAGTAAGGAATATCTTTCCACGAACCGCCCTTCACTACCTTGCGTTTCATATGTGCCGGATCGTCGGCTTTTGCATTGTACTCAAAGGTGGGGTTCAGATCGGAACTCACCGATTCGCTGGTGCTGAAGTAGGAGGTAGAGGTCCACTCGGCCACATTACCGGCCATATCGAAAAGACCATTGGCATTGGCTACGGTCCGGTACGAGCGTACGGCCTTGGTGGTCACACCGGCATCGGTCACATAATTTCCCCTTGCCTGCTTGAAATTGGCTAGGTAGCAGTTTTTCTTTTCGTCGATAAGCGAATTGCCTTTCCAGGGGTAGGTCGCATTCCGGTCGCGTCCCTTGGCTGCAAATTCCCATTCGGCTTCGGTGGGCAGCCGGAAAGGTTCGCCGGTTATTTTACGCGACGAGTTATACATCATCGTGCGCCAGTGGCAAAAAGCCTGGGCCTGTTCCCAGCTGACTCCCACTACCGGATAATCGGCATACTGCGGGTTGCTGAAGTACATCTTCATACGGGGATCGTTGAACGAAAACCGCAGGTCGTTGATCCAGGTGAGCGTGTCGGGATAAATATTGATAATTTTCGTCGAATAAAAATCCTTTCTTGAATTGAGCTTTCTGCGAATGGTACGGTTGATGATATGTCCTTGTTCGTTGATATAGGCTGTGTCGACTTCCACATAAGCAGTTTCGGGATACGAATTGGTGCGGTAATTAAACTGATTGCGGGGCAAAGCAGCCTGGTCGTAATTAAAAATCTGATAACGGTAGATCATACGGGCAGCATTCAGCTGACGGGTGCCCAGGTTGTTGTCGCCCTGATAATACAGGCTGTTCAAGGCTTCCTGAACATCTTCGTTCCGGTCGTTCCAACGGATGCGTTGCGACCATCGGATCCGGATCGAATCACTGTCGGGATCGTCGATTTCATATTCGGTACGTCCGGCAGCTATCAACTCGCGGTAGGCAATGGAATCGCGAACCCACAAAACAAACTGGCGGTACTGATCGTTGGTGATTTCGGTCTCATCCATATAAAACGATTCCACCGTCACCTGGCGCGGAGTTTCACGTCCCGGGAACATACGGTTGCTTTGATGGGTGCCCATCATGAAGGTTCCTTTTTTTACAAGCTGCATTCCCATCGGCTTTGGATCCGAAAATCCACCCTTCGACGAGCTGGTACGGGTGGTTATTTCCCCTACCGGACGGTTGCAGGAATACATCAGAAGAAGGAGTGAAGCAACGACAAAAAACCTGTTCATACTATCATTTTTTCTATTGAAACGGTAAAAAATCCGTTTTATTCTGTTTTAGCTAAAGTATTCTGATACTTTTATAATTTTTGCGACGGCCGCCCCCCCCTGTATTTACGTTCAGCTGATAGGATAAAAGCAGCTCGTGCGATCCCCAGGTGGCTCTTATGATGGACGATGCGGGGATGTCGAACGAGTAACCCAGCGATAATCCGTTGGCGATGGTTAAGCCGGCCATTACTACTACTGCCGATCCGTAGCGGTACGATATTCCGCCCCAGTATTGTTGATCGTAAAAGCCCAGCAGCGAAAGCTCGGCCATCCATGCGCGCCAGTCGGTTTGAACCAGAAAGGAGGGCTTGAGTACATAGCGCGGGTTGCGAAGCGGGCGCTCGTAGCCCCCTGTAATGGAAGTGGTGGAGGCTGGTGTGAAATCATGTTCGTCGCTCCAGCTGATGACCGGAGCATTAAGATGCGATACCGAGATGCCGGCGTACGCCTGGCCATAAGTGTACCATGCGCCTGCACCGATGTCGAGCCCGAAACCTTGCAAGGCCGTGTTGGGAATAGCCGGGTCGGATCCTCCCTCGTGGTATTCGCTCGACGGATTTTTGGGCATACGTACGCTATCGCCGCTAAAGCCTATGCTCATGAAACCGGGTTGAAGTCCCAGCTTCAAAGCCCCCGTTCCAATGTTGAGCTTATAAGCATATTGAAAATGCACCCCCTGGGTGGTGAAAAGTCCTACACGATCGTTGCCGAACCGAATGCCTGCATGATGCTTGTTCCCTCCCGCCTTCACAGGCATATTGGCCATAAACCAGGTGGTGGTGCCTCCGTTGGGCATGCCTATCCACTGCAAACGGTGTTGTCCCGTGATGTCGAGCATCCCCGCCTCGCCGGCAGCTGCAGGATTGAAACTTGCCGGATTAAGCATGTACTGGCTCACTTGTCCGTCGAACTGAGCATGCAGCGCGACGGGCAGAATGAGTAGGACCGATACCAGCAGAACAATTTTCTTCATGGGTGCATTTCAAAAAATGGGGCACAGCCATGCAGTGCATACCTGTGCCTTATAGTTCATTAACTGAAAAATACCGCGAAAATTGTTTCTGTGGTATAAAAATCAGTATTCTTCTTCATTAAAAAAGAAATCTTCCTTGCTGGGATAGTCGGGCCAGATATCTTCAATACATTCATAGATCTCTCCTTCGTCTTCAATCTCCTGTAAATTTTCAATTACTTCAAGCGGAGCACCCGAACGAATTGCATAGTCAATAAGCTCATCCTTAGTAGCAGGCCAGGGAGCATCTTCAATTTTTGAGGCTAATTCTAATGTCCAATACATATTCAACAGTGTTTTGACAATCTTAAATTTAACATTTTGCTAATTGTCTGCAAAAATAGAAATTTTTTCGTTATTTATCATGTTTCCAGTAAAATTCTTTAACTCCTTCTTTTATAGAAAGATAGCGCGAAAGAGTGAAAAAATAGTCCGAAAGCCGGTTCAGGTATTTGACAATAAGTGGCTCTACGGCGAGCCCCTCTTGTTGCAAATCGAGCACCCGGCGCTCGGCCCTGCGGGTTATGGTACGGCATACATGGGCATGTGCAGTGGCCGGTGTTCCGCCCGGCAGAACAAAATACCGGAGGGCCGGAAGTTCGGTATCCATCCGGTCGATCTCCGTTTCAAGTTGTTCGATGTCCGCTTCTTCGACGATCGAAGCTGCCTTCAGCGCGGTGGTCTCCTGGTCGGTGGCCAGGTTGGACCCGATCGTGAAAAGTTGAAACTGGATGTGTTGTAAGAAACCGCGTACGTCATCGGGGATGGAAAGTACCCATAGGGTGCCGATATGCGCATTTAATTCGTCGACGGTGCCGTAGGCTTCGATGCGCGGGTTGTTTTTCCATACGCGGGTTCCTCCGATTAATCCCGTATGTCCGTCGTCGCCTGTTTTAGTGTATATCTTCATTAATTTAGTTTTAGTTTATAACCGGATCCTCAACTGCTGATGTGCAAACGAAGGATTGAAAAATACAATTCCCATATAATACAGATCGATGCTGGCATGAACCCGCCGATCCTGTTTTATTTCGTTCCAGGCCCGTGTCATTCCTTCCGACCAGTAGGGATCGTCGATAACTATAATGGAATTGGGATGGATAAAGTTTATGCATTCGTTGAAATATTTTACAACCGCTTCGTACCGGTGATTTGCATCAATAAAAATCAAATCCTGTGTTCCGGTTTCGGTCAGTACTGCATTCAGCCGGCTGTCGAGATTCACGTTTTGGATGTGAATATTGGGGTAGTTGAATCGTTTTGCCTGCTGTCGGGCAAAACTTGCCAGACGGGGACAGGCCTCCACGCTAACGCAGCGGATTTGCTTGTCGGCGGCAGCCAGGTATAAAGTGGTGAGTCCCAGCGAGGTGCCCAGTTCCAATACATTCCTGTAATTATAGCGGGCACAAATCCGGAATAAAATCTGTGCCTGCCTGGCCGGTTTTAATGCTGTCCGGGCAATACGTGCAATGGTCGTCGCACGGTTGGTCCCGGTTCCGGCATCCTCGATTTCAAGCTGCGACCGGTCGTTTTCTAATTCTTTCCGGCGTATTTCAAGGGGTTCGAAACAGTAAAACGGATGTTTCTCCATGAGTATATCCCTCACGAAACTGAAAAGAAAAGGCGAATGTACACCATGCCCTCCGGTATGTTTCGCAGTCGCACAATGCTTTATAAACGACCATGTACGATACCATGTAATCACTTCAGCGAGATCTCCTTTCTGAAAAAGCGGTCGTACCGATCGGGATGCGAAAGCAGTTGTATCGCTGTTTTCAACTCCACATCGTTTTGCAACGAGTACGCAATGACCCCTTTCTGATAATAGTAGCGTTTAATAATCTCTGCGCTCAGTAATTCCTCGATATCGTCGCGGTGCAAATTCAGTTTTACCGTCATGTCGGGCATCAATTTCGCTTTCAGGGCCTCGAATTCGGCCGATGCTTCCTTGTCGAGCCCTTCCACCTTGGCGAAATCGTACAAATCGTCGAAGTATTTTTTGGTTTGGGGCGTGTAGCTGAAATTCTGTTCCTTCAGAAACTGAACGAAATCGTTAAAATCCTTGTCGGTAAGTTTGAAAAGTTTAGGATCGCCAATCGAATGGTGGGACGCAGCATAGCGGGTGGCAAAATCGAAATAGAGGTTCTGGGCGTAAATATAATAGGCAATGTTGATGGTGCGACGGTCGGTGGTAAGCGTGTCGGGTACAATTCCTCCCCCGTCTTTTACGATTCTCCCCATGCGGGTTCTGAATTCGGAGGTGAGGCTGTCGGGTACTCTTGTAATACGCCCTTCCTCGTCGCGTTGCGCATAATCGATAGCCTGAATGCACCGTCCGCTGGGAATATAATATTTAGCAGTTGTTATTTTGACATGTCCTCCGTAACTCACGGGCCGGATGTTCTGCACCAGGCCTTTTCCGAAGGTTCGTTCGCCTATTACCACCCCACGATCGAGGTCCTGCATGGCTCCGGCCAGAATTTCGGATGCCGAGGCCGAGCTGCTGTTCACCAGTACGGTCACCTTCATATCGGGGAATACCGGATCGACCGTTGTATTGTAGGTAAACGAGGCTTGTTCGGTTTTTCCGCGGGTGCTGACAATTTCGGTACCTTTGGGTACGAAATACCCCATTATTTTTACAGCCTCGTCGATAAGTCCTCCTCCGTTGTTGCGCAGGTCAAGAATAAGCGAATGCACTCCCTGCCGGCTTACCATGTCGCGAAGTGTCGTTTTCAGTTCCAGCGCGGCATTTTCGGTAAAATCGTTCAGCAGTATGTAGGCAACTCCCGGCGCAACCACCTCGGAATAGGAAATGGGATGGATGGCGATCTTCTCACGTAAAAACTTTTTCACTATCGCTTTCTTTTCGCCATAGCGCTTCAGTTTTAAGGTGATTTCGGTGTTGGGAGTGCCTTTGAGTTTGGCGCTGGCTTCCGCAACCGACATATTTTTGGTCGATACTCCGTCGATTTCGAGCAGGATGTCACCGGCTTTCAATCCGTTTTTTTGCGCCGGCATTCCTTCGTAGGGATCCGAGATGCAAATGCCTTCTTTGGTCTGCGTTATAATGGAACCTACTCCCCCGTATTCGCCGGTGGTCATAAAGGTAATGTCTTCTTTCTCGCTTTCGGGAATATAAACCGTGTAAGGATCGAGCGTCACCAGCATATTGTCGATCGCTGTTTTGATCAACTGGTTGTGCTTCAAACTATCGACATAGTACATGTCGAGTTCGCGTAATACCGAGTTGAAAATACTCAGACTTTTGCTGATCTCCGCTGTCGCAGAACGCTGCTGCGCCGCCGTTCCCGGCGAAAGCAGCAGCACGAACGCCACTGAAGCAATTATTTTGTTCTTCATACCGTAGTTGTTTTAAATAGTTGACGCGTGAGTTAAATCTTCACATTGGGTGGCAGAAAAGCACTGATGTCCTTTCCGTAGGAAATTAATTCGCGGGCAACGGTCGACGAAATATGTGCATAGGCAGCTTCGGTAAACAGTATCACCGTTTCGACCCCCGAAAGTATACGGTTGGTGTCGCCGATGGTTCGTTCGTACTCGAAATCGGCCACGGTGCGCAGCCCGCGAAGAATAAAGCCGGCTTTGGCTTCGCGGGCGAAATCGATAGTAAGACTGTTGTATATCTGAACTTTAACCCGAGCTTCGTCGATAAATGCCTCTCGAATTATCTCCAGGCGTTTCTCGGCCGAGAACAGCGTTTTTTTGGCCTGATTATTGCCTATTCCTACTACTATTTCATCAAAAATGGTCAGTCCGCGCTGTACGATGCTGTAGTGTCCGATTGTGAAGGGATCGAAGCTTCCCGGAAATATTGCCCTTTTCATATGTGATGCTTTCGAGTTGTCGTAAAAAACATGCAAAGATAAGAAAATATGCAAACAAAATTAACAACCATACGTTAGTTATGTAAATCCAACAATAACAAACAAATATTATGAAACGAGTATTTTTAGCGATCGCGATGATCTTCGCAACAGTTGGGATGATGGCTCAGTTCGACCTGGGAGTAAAAGCCGGTTATAATTCTACTTTGGGTTTCAACAACCTGAATATGATCGGCGATAAAACCTACACCCTCGACAATGTAAAAGCCGAAATGTGGAATAATTTTCAGGCCGGGCTCTACATGCGTGTGTTTATAAACAAAGTGTATCTGCAGCCCGAATTGTTGTATTCGATTCAGAAAAAAGAATACGAGCTGGTGGATGTCATGGTGGATGGAACCGCCACCAATGTAGATACCTACATGGACATCAGTACCGTGGTGGTTCCGGTGTACCTGGGCGTCAAGCTGCTCGATCTCAAAATAGCGGGACTCCGTGCCTTTATCGGACCAAAGTTTATCCTGAATTCGGGCTCTTCGCTGGAATATAAAAACCTTACCAGTCAGCAAATCACGACAGCCAAACTGGCCGAGGATTTTAAAAACTCGCAGGTCGATCTCGAAGCCGGGGCCGGACTCGATATCCTGATGTTTTCGTTGGAAGCCAAGATGAACCTGGTGCAGGATGTAGGGGCAAAAATTAAGAGCGGGCAGGACCTGCGGACTATTCCGGTACCTACCAGCAACTTTATCATTTCGTTGGCCTGGAATATATTCTGATACAGCTTCTTATGCCGACGGAAGTTGCGGTGTGTTTTGTAAAGGGCTGGCCATCAGTACAGGATGCCGGCCCTTTTTTACAGCTGTTTCATTACTGTTTTTTTACATGTCGGAGGTTTTTTTTATACTAAAAGTTAGGATTTATTTTCTTATCTTTGCCCGTCAATACGATATTGAAATAATATAAAAGCAACATTCTGATTCTATGGGTAAAATAATTTCTTTAGCCAACCAGAAAGGTGGCGTTGGGAAAACAACCACCGCAATCAATCTGGCAGCTTCGTTGGCAACATTGGGTAAAAAAGTGCTCATCGTGGATGCCGACCCCCAGGCCAATGCTTCGTCGGGGCTCGGAGTAAACATCCGCACACTCGAGTATACCATATACGAATGCCTGATCGACGAAGTACCCACGCAGAAAGCCATCCATCCCACCGATGTAAAAAACCTGGAGATTATCCCTTCTCATATCGACCTGGTCGGTGCCGAAATTGAAATGCTCAATCTCGACAACCGCGAAAAAGTAATGCAGCGCCTGCTTACGCCGTTAAAATCATCCTACGATTATATCCTCATCGACTGTTCGCCCTCACTCGGGCTGATTACAGTCAACGCGCTCACCGCGTCCGATTCGGTGATCATCCCGGTTCAATGCGAGTATTTTGCACTCGAAGGAATTAGTAAGCTGCTCAATACCATTAAGATAATAAAAAGTAAGCTGAATATGAACCTCGAAATCGAGAGCTTTCTGCTTACCATGTACGATAACCGCTTGCGGTTGGCCAACCAGGTGTACGCCGAAGTGAAACGTCATTTCGAGGGTATGGTTTTCGAAACGGTCATTACCCGTAATGTGCGCCTGAGTGAGGCTCCCAGTTACGGGCAGCCGGTAATTGTGTACGATGCCGATTCGAAGGGATCGTCGAACTACATGGATCTGGCAAAGGAACTGATTAAAAAGAACAGCTAACTAATTCAGTAAATATTTATGGCAAAAACAACTGGATTGGGGAAAGGATTGGGGGCGCTCATCGATACGGGGCATATCATCACTTCGGGTTCGTCGTCGATCAACGATGTGGACCTGGATCTTATCATGCCCAATCCCAACCAGCCTCGCACTCACTTCGACGAAGAAGCGCTGGATGAGCTGGCATCGTCGATTCGCGAACTTGGGGTTATCGCCCCGGTTACGCTGCGAAAGAATAACGACGGAACCTATTTGATTATTGCCGGCGAACGACGCTACAGGGCGTCGAAGCTGGTCGGACTCAAATCGATTCCGGCCTATATCCGTACAGCCGAAGACGAACAGGTGATGGAAATGGCCCTTATCGAGAATATTCAACGTGAAGACCTCAATGCCATCGAAATTGCTCTTTCGTTTCACCGGTTGATGGAGGATTACAGACTCACGCAGGAGAAGCTTAGCGAAAGGGTAGGGAAAAAGCGGACCACCATTACCAATTACCTTCGTTTGCTTAAATTGCCTGCCGAAATACAGATGGGGCTGAAAGATAAGAAGATCGATATGGGGCATGCCCGGGCCATCCTCGGCATCGGCGATCCCGTGGCGCAGTTGCACCTGTACGAAGCGATTCAGAAGCAAGGTCTGTCGGTTCGTAAAGTAGAAGATATGGTTCGGCTTTTTGTCGAAAAGGGAACCTTCGATAAGGAGGCTCCCCGTAAACCCTTGCGCGAATCGCTCCGGGAATACGAGGAATTGAAAGAACGTCTGAGCAATCTGATGGGAACGAAAGTTCAGCTTACTTCCGATGCTTCGGGAAAAGGGAAAATTTCGATTGCCTTCAAAAATGATGATGAGCTGTTGCGGTTGATGGAGCTTTTTGATACGATGGTAAAATAGGGGAGAGTGGATTTTGTTGAAAAAGCAGTGGACAGTATGGATCATTCTCCTGTGTTGGAGTGCTGGCGTTTCGGCTCAGACCGATGTGCCGGGAATACCAACGGACTCGATCTCCGGAAAAGTGATCAATACGGTTCCGGTACTAACTGAAATTAAAAACCAACTTCCCGGAATCAAAACCTTGCCTGAGCCGGAAAAGGTAATCTGGTGGGCTGCGGCCATCCCCGGATACGGTCAGATCTTAAACGGAAAATACTGGAAACTTCCCATTGTGTATGCCGGATTTATGGGGTGCTATTTTGCCGTTAATTATAATTCGACTCGGTATGTGTCGTTTAAAAACGGATACCTTGATATAACCGATTCGGATCCTACTACCAACAGTCATCTCGATTTAATACCCGAAGGCCGTACAATCGAGAGTTTCGGCGGCGTAGCGGCGTTTACCGGAAGGTTGAAAACCGGGATGGATCAATCGCGTTACTACCGCGATCTGAGCGTGATCATATCGATTGCATACTATGGATTAACTATAATTGATGCTTTTGTAGATGCACATTTAGCTGATTTCGACATCAGTCCCGATTTATCGCTGCAACTACGCCCTCTGATACAGCGGGAGCATGGTACAACGTATAATGTTTCTTCCTCTTACACTTATGGGTTGACGGGAAGGGTAAAATTCTGATGACACATGGTACTTAAAAAGATGATTTTATTTTTTATGATAATACTGCCGGTTCAACTTTCCGCTCAGTTGAATACCGGTACGAACTCCCCATCAGCAAAACCTACCTTATTGGCCGATTCGATCGGCGTTCCCGACGAATTTGTATATGCGCTCGATCATATGCTTTCGAACTGGCTGCTTACCACCATCAAAAAAACCGATTGCGACACGACGCTCGAAGTGCCGGTCGTTTCCGATTCCATCATTCATCTCCGGTTACGCCGGATGCCCTGCGTAATGGAAATGCCTTTTAATGCGTATGTGCGTTCGTTTATCGATTTGTATACCGTCCGCCGCCGGAGCCAATTGAGCTACCTGCTCGGTTTAGGCGATTATTATTTTAAAATCTTCGAACACGCCCTCGAAAAAGCCAGACTTCCGCTTGAACTGAAATACCTTCCGGTTATCGAGTCGGCCCTGCGTCCTACCGCCTATTCACGGGCCGGAGCTGCAGGGTTGTGGCAGTTCATGGTAGGCACCGGTAAAATTTATGGCCTCGAAATCAACAGCCTGGTCGACGAACGGATGGATCCGTACAAATCGACCCATGCCGCGGTACAGTACCTGAAAGATATGTTCGCCATCTATGAAGACTGGCACCTGGTAATTGCCGCGTACAACTGCGGACCGGGTAATGTGAATAAGGCCATCCGCCGTGCCGGGGGCAAGCGCGATTATTGGTCGATATATCCGTTCTTACCTGCCGAAACCCGTGGATATGTTCCCATTTTTATTGCAGCCAATTACTCGATGCATTATGCACAGGCGCATAATGTGTGTAAAACCTCTATCGAATTTCCCAAGGTGGCCGATACGATCGTAGTACGCCAGCGGATGCACCTGGAGCAGATTGCTTCGGTACTGGAGCTGCCTATCGAACAACTCCGGGTGATGAATCCTCAGTACCGTCGCGATATCGTTCCCGGCGATGTACGTCCCTATGCAGTGACGGTTCCTATGAATATGACCGGCAAGTTTATCGATAAGTTCGACGAGATTGTAAGCTTCAAGGCCGATTCGCTCATTAACAACCGCCGTACCGATGTGGCCATAAAACAAGCACCTGCCGCCAGCTCGAATATCATTTATCACAAAGTGAAAAGTGGCCAGACACTGGGCGGGATTGCCGCCCGTTACGGGGTGTCGGTTGCCAAAATAAGGCAGTGGAACGGCATCAAAGGTTCGATGATCAAGCCCGGGCAGCGTCTGAAAATTTACAAGTAATACGTGCGCGATGGAAAAGCGGTTTTATTCGATTTCCGAAGTTGCCGGTTTGTTGAAAATCAGTCAATCGAAACTTCGCTTTTGGGAAAAGGAGTTCCGGCAGCTGAAACCTCGAAGGAATGAGGGGGGGACACGTTTTTATACGGCCGACGATATGGAGGTGGTGAAGCAGATTATGTTTCTGGTCGATCAACAGAAGCTTACGCTCGACGGTGCGCGACAGCGGTTGAGTCAGAAAAAAGACCAGGTAAGTAAACAACAGGAAATGGTGGAGCGTTTAAAACGTGTACGTGCCGAATTGCGCGGTTTGCTTCGGCTCATGGATGAATCAACAACTCAATAAATTGTATAGTATGAATCGTAATCGATTTTTTTTAGCAATTGCGTTCGTTCTGATGATACTGCCTTCGATGGCGGGGAAACATCCGAAGAACGTAATTTTTTTAATCGGAGATGGAATGGGGTTGGCCCAGACTTATGCCGGTATGGTTAAAAACAAGGCTCCTCTTGCCCTCGAATCATTCCGTCACATTGGTATCGTAAAAACGTATTCGGCCAGCCATTTCACGACCGACTCGGGTGCGGGTGGCACTGCCCTTGCTACCGGTGTGAAAACCAAAAACGGGATGATCGGTATGAATCCCGATTCGGTGGCAGTGGAAAGCATCCTCCACCTGGCCGAGAAAAACAACCTGGCAACGGGTGTGGTTTCGGCTTGTGCGGTTACGCATGCTACGCCTGCTTCTTATGTAGCGCATCAGATCAACCGTAATATGTACGAAGCCATTGCCGCCGATTACCTCAAAGTGGATATCGATGTGTTTATTGGCGGTGGAAAAAAATACTTTGCCAACCGTACCGGCGACGATCGCAATTTGTTGTCGGAACTCCGGCAGAAAAACTATAAGGTAGTGGAATCGATGCCGGCGCTGCTGCAGGTTCAGAAAGGTAAGGTAGCCGGTTTGTTGTACGAGGATCATCCGCCTGCAATGCCGGAACGTGGCGATTTTCTGCCGCAGGCCACCCAAAAAGCGATCGAGCTGTTGCATAGCTCGCGCAAGGGATTTTTCCTGATGGTGGAAGGTTCTCAGATCGATTGGGCAGGGCACGATAACGATTCGGAACAGATTGCCCGGGAAGTGATCGATTTTGATAAAGCAGTTAAAGCAGCGCTCGATTTTGCCCGCGAAGATGGCAATACGCTGGTGATTGTGACCGCCGACCACGAAACGGGCGCCATGTCGTTGCTCGATGGCAGTATAATGCAGGGAGAGTTTAAAGCTGCTTATTCGTCGGGGAATCATAGCGGCATTCCGGTTCCTGTGTATGCCTTTGGCCCCGGCGCAGCCGAGTTTACCGGCTTTTTCGAAAATACAGCCTTTAAAGGGAAGATTGCTTCGCTGTTGCGGATTAAATAAGGACTACAAAAAAAGGCACCCGGTTGATCGAGGTGCCTTTTTTATCGTTCGTAATTTCCGGCTTATTTCAGACCTAATTTCTTTTTCACCAGAGGAGTAACATCTACAGCTTTGGGCGAATGATAGGCAATCGACTGGCTGCTGATATCGAAAATATAGGTGTAGTTACTTTCTGCTCCCACTTCACCGGTAGCTTTCAGAATTTTTTCACGCAATGCCTGAATCAGTTCCATCTGTTTGCGCTGCATTTCTTCGTTGGCTTGCTGCTGAAAAGTACCAATTCGTTTTTCCAGGTCGACAATTTCGCTCTGGCGGCGAGCCTTGATCGTTTCGGCCATGGTGTTCAGGTTGTCCTGATATTCTTTTGCTTTTGCATAATACTCCTGATACATTACATCCAGTTCTTTTTTGTACTGTTCGTTCATATCGGCAATACTTTTTTCAATTTCGGTAAGGTCGGGCATTACCTGGAAGATTTCCTGAATGTTTACATAACCTAATTTATCCTGAGCCATTAAACTTACAGGAAGTGCAAAGAGCAACACTAAAACAATTTTCTTAATCATGATTGAACTATTTAATTTTTATTTCTTTTTTTTGAGCGGCACAAAAGTAATATTTTATTTTGAATATCCCAATTTGTTGAGTACCTGATCGCTGATGTCGATTTTTGGGGATGTGAAAATTATATTCATCGAAGAACTCTTGTCGAAAATAAGACTGTAATCCTTGTCCCTGCTTATTTCCTGAATCACATTGTAAATCTCGTCCTGAATCGGTTTCATCAGGCTCTGACGTTTTTTGAATAATTCGCCTTCGGGTCCGAAGTACGTGCGCTTCAGTTCTTGCGCAGCTTTTTCTTTAGCGATAATCTCTTCTTCGCGCTTCACTTTCATTTCTTCCGATAAAAAAACCAATTCGGTCTGATAGTTTTTATACATGGTCTGAACTTCCTGCAGCGATGCTTCGACTTCCGACTGCCATTTTTTGGAGATAATATTCAATTGTTCGTTGGCTGTTTCGTAAGCAGGAATATTTTTGAGGATATATTCCATGTCGACCATTGCAAATTTCTGCGCCTGCACCGCTACTATACCGGTAGCTATCAGTGCGAATAGTAAAATATACCTTTTCATACGTATTAATTTTGATTTTTACTCTGATTGTTTTAACACCGGGTGGAATAAATCAAATATCCTGCCACATTTATTACAGTTCCTGGCCTAGTACAAAGTGGAACTGACTTCCGCTTTTCTGTCCGGTAGTGTTGGTGTCGAATCCGTATCCCCAGTCGATCCCCATCATACCGAACATCGGTAAGAAAATACGTACCCCGATACCGGCTGCCCGTTTCAGGTTGAAGGGGTTGTAGTTGGCAATGCTGTTGAAGCTATTCCCCGCTTCCAGAAAGCCCAGAACGTAGATCGTTGCCGATTGTTCGAGCGATAAGGGATAACGCAGTTCGGCTGTGAATTTGTTGTACAGGTAGCCAATTCGCGTACGGCGTTGCGGGTCGTAGGGTACCAGCGAGTTCGACTCGTATCCGCGCATGGCTACATATTCGGTGCCATACGAAGTGTAGGCCGACATACCGTCGCCTCCCATATTATAGGTTTCGTAAGGCGAACGGGCATTCGGGTTGTAGTGACCGAGGTAGCCAAACATTACGCGGGTCATAAGTATAAACTTCTCGTCGGGGGTGATCGGTGTAAATGTTTTACCCGAGAAGGTCCATTTGTGGTATTCGATCCATTTGTAGCGTTCCTGATTGGTCATGGCCGGATCGGTATAGTCTTTACCGTTCAAGGCCGAATAGGGGGGAGTGATTTTCAATCCCATCGAGAACGACGAACCACGCCGGGTATAAATCGGGTTAAATATCGAATTGCGACTCAGTGTAAGATTCAAACTGAAGTTGTTGTAATTCCCGTCGGTAAGCGGCGGCATGTATTGCCAATCGCTCAGCATAAACCGCTGGAACGACAATTCGCCGTAGAATGCAAAATAATCGTCGGGCCAGTTCAACCGTTTACCATAGCCGATGGAAGCTCCCAGGGTGCGCATGTAACGGTTGGGGTCGGTTTCGTTTTGATACAAGGCCTGGTAGGCGCTGCTGTAATCCTGTCCGTAACCACTGCCGTATCCTCCATATCCACCGTACCCACCGTACCCACCATATCCACCGTATCCTCCATACCCGCCGTAGTTTCCGTAGGGATTCGAATAAAAGTTCGACATGCTTTCCCAAAAACGGTCGCTGACGCCCGTTTGAGCAGCATAATAGATGGATGCCGAAAGCGAATTGGGACGTTTCCCGCCCAGCCAGGGTTCGAGGAACGATGCACTGAACGACGAATACGATTGTCCGTTGGTACGGGCATTAATCGAAAAGGTTTGCCCTTCACCCTGCGGAACAATGCGGTAAGTCTCGGGTTTGAATAAGTTCTGAATCGCGAAGTTGGAAAACTTCAATCCTACCGTACCCACGATACCTGTAGCCCCCCAACCGGCCGAAAACTCAACCTGGTCGCTCCCCTTTGTTTCGAGTTCGTAGGCAATATCTACCGTTCCGCTCTCCATGTCGGGCTGAATATCGGGTTTGATTTTTTCCGGATCAAAATGCCCCATGCCGGCCAATTCGCGGTAGGTACGCATGATGTCGGATTGGCTGTACAATTGTCCGGGCTTGGTATAAAGCTCGCGGCGAACCACATGTTCGTACACCCGCGTATTCCCTTTAATCTCGATTTTATTAATAGTGGCCTGTTTTCCTTCGTGAACCCGCATTTCGAAGTCGATGGAATCGTTCTCAATCAGCACTTCTACCGGATCGATCTGCGAGAATAAGTATCCGCGGTCCTGGTACAACTTGCTTACAGCCTCGTTCTCGTCGGTTTGAAGACGTTCCATCAGGTGTTTGTAGTTGTACACGTCTCCTTTCTTGATGTTCAATACCTGCGACAGGTACTCGTGAGGATAAATGGTGTTTCCTATCCATTTGATATTCCGGAAATAATACTTGTCACCTTCATCCACAGTGATATAAACAGCCACGTTTTTTTCGTCAATAGCCACCACGCTGTCGGTTACTATATACGCATCGCGATAGCCTATTTCATTGTATTTGTCAATCAGCGCTATTTTGTCCTTGTCGTATTCTTCGCGAACAAATTTCTTGGTCCTGAAAAAGTTACGCCAGTTTCTGTCGTTGGTTTTTTTCATCGTCTTGTTGATCTGGTTGAACGACAAGGCCTTATTGCCCGTTATGACGATTTTCCCCACTTTGGTCTTTACTTTTTTGTCGACTTCAATATCCACAATCACGTGCCCCGTTTTTTCAGGATCGTTGCGCTGATATACAAAGGCATCCACGTTCATAAATCCTTTTTCTTCCAGGTATTTCTTAATTACCGTTACAGCCCGGTCCGAAATATTGGGAGTGATCTGATTGCCTTCCACAATACCCAGGCGATCTTTTAATTCGTCGATTTCTCCTTTTTTAAGTCCGTTGTAGTTGATTTTTGAAACCTGAGGGCGCTGCCGTAACTGGATGTGCAGCCATATTTTACCATCCTCTATTTTGGTCGCAAATACTTTTACATCCGAAAATAAGCCCTGCTTCCAAAAACGTCGCACCACATCGGTGATGCCTTCGCCGGGTACGGTTATCATATCGCCCACCTGCAATCCGGAAAAACCGATCAATACAAAATCTTCGTAATTGTCGGCGCCGGAAATGGTGATTTCGGCAATTTCAAGTTTTTGAGGCGTGGTGCCATAATCGATTTCAGTATAAACTACCGAGTCGGAGGCAGCGGTTTCCTGAGCAAACGAGTGTTGAAAAAGTAAACTGAGGAGAACAATCAGAATCGTTGGGTAATAATGCATATAAGATGTATAAGCTCTTTGTTACTAGTTATTTGCCAAATCTCCGGTCGCGCGACTGAAACGAAAGAATAGCATTGAAAAATTCTTCTTCCCTGAAATCGGGCCAATGGGTATGTGTGAAGTATAATTCGCAATAAGCGATTTGCCAAAGCAGAAAATTGCTGATGCGAATTTCACCGCTGGTGCGTATCAACAGGTCGGGATCGGGAATCGACCGGGTCGTCATATAGGATGAAATGAGTTCATCGGTAATGTCGCCGGGATTTATTTTTCCTTCTTTTACATCGGCTGCGATTTTTTGGGTAGCATTGCGGATTTCCCAGCGCGATGAGTAGCTCAGCGCCAATACAAGACTCAATCCCGTATTTCCGGCAGTCTGCTCGGTACAGTCGAGCAGCTTCTTACGCGTTTTTTCGGGCAAGCGGTTGATGTCGCCTATCGTTAGTAAGCGGATATTGTTTTTTTGCAGGGTGGGCGTTTCCTTCTCGATGGCATCGACCAGTAAATCCATTAATGCATCTACTTCTTCGGCCGGCCGTCCCCAGTTTTCGGTCGAAAAGGCATACAGGGTGAGGTATTTCACTCCCAACCCGGCAGCCGCTTCGGTTACGGCTCGCACCGATTCAACCCCGTTTTTATGGCCGAACACACGGGCTTCCCCTTTTTCTTTCGCCCATCGCCCGTTGCCATCCATGATGATGGCAATGTGAACCGGTAAGCGTTCTTTATCTATTTTATCTTTGTTCGACGACATTTAATCGATCTGTTATATTTCTCACTGATAATTCTGACAATCGCAATCGCGTTGAGTTAAGCCAACGCTGAAGCCTATACTAAAACCTCCCAGACCATCACGATTCAAGCGGTTGCTTCCGTTCAGCCGGAATGGATCGTTTAATTCGTCCCTGCCTTCCACCCGGTCGGAACCGGTAATCAGCCGGTGTGTCCACTTTGCATTCAGGTGCAGTCGCGGAGTCAATCTGATCTTAACTCCCAACCCGAACGGAATGGTTGCTCCGAACGCGTAATTCCCGTCAGGCTCCTGAAATCCGAAGGCTCCCAGGCCTCCGAAAATATAGGGAGTTATATTGCTGCTATACATTACATGCTCCAGGTAACCGTAATCGAAAAAGTTAAAGGCCATCGTCAGGTCGGCAAAGTTAACCTGATGATTTAATTTAAACGTTTCGGGGAATAAGGCGGGAAAAGCGCTCCCGTATTCGCCTCCGGTCGTTGTCCGGTGGAAATCGGCATGTAGTGCAATCCGCTGATTGAACACATAGCGTAAAGTAAGTCCCCAATCCTGCTTCATACCGGCCAGCATTTTCTTATCTACATCGCCTATGAAATAAGAAGCCCCGCCGTACGCTCCGGCCTCGGTAGTGTAGATCACCTGAGCCGAAACCGAAAATATTCCCGAGAATAAAATAACCAATACCAGATTGTACCTTAATAGTCGCACCATTGTATGCTTAAAACTTGGTTTCAAAAGGTATTAACGGCATTCTTTCCATTTAAGTATCCATCGTCGCGTAAAGCAGCAACAAAAGTAATGATTATCTTTTAATGTGAAAAGATTAACTGGTTTGCAGTCATTTAATTTAACAAATTATTGCATAAACAAGAGCTTCTTATCCAGCATGTTTAAAGGGTGTAAAATAGTTGCAGCGCCTCGTTCTCGAGCTGAGTCATGGCCGCACGAAGTTCCGGAGTGCCGTCGTCGTACCCGCACAGGTGCAGAACACCGTGAATAATCACCCGGTGCAATTCCTGTTCGAAGTTGGTGTTGAATTGAATGGAGTTGGTTGCAACGGTGTCGACACTGATAACCAGATCGCCCGAAATGACCGATCCCGTAGAATAATCGAAGGTAATGATGTCGGTATAATAATCGTGCTGAAGGTATTGCTGGTTCACTTCGAGTATTTTTTCGTCGTCGCAAAACATAAAAGTAATATCGCCGGCAGTTTTTCCCTGCCAGGCAGCCACCTTCCGGATCCAGGCTCTTACCATACCCTCGTTCAGTTCGGGTAAATCGGTCCGTTCGTTTGTAAATTGTATCATAGAAATTGTTATTACGTAATCAGAAAAAGAAAATATATCCCACCACAACAGCCGCAATGATGCCTGCCAGGTCGGCCAGCAATCCGCATCCCAGAGCGTACCGCGAATTCTTGATGCCTACCGAACCGAAATATACCGCTAAAACATAAAAAGTGGTTTCGGTCGATCCTTGAATGATACTCGTAAGCCTTCCTACGAACGAATCGGCGCCAAATGTCTTCATCGCATCTATCATCATTCCCCGGGCACCGCTGCCGCTCAGCGGTTTCATCAGGGCGGTAGGCAATGCATCCACAAAATCGCTGTTCATCCCCGATGCTTCCACCAGCCAGCGAATACCGTCCACGATCATGGTCATGGCGCCTGAAGTCCGAAACAAACCGATGGCCACCAGGATGCCTATCATGTAAGGTATAATCCCTATCGCAACGTTAAATCCTTCTTTTGCCCCCTCGATAAACGATTCAAATACATTGATTCTTCTGATCATGGCCATCACTACAAACGACACGATGATCGACAACAGAATAAATGCTGCCGCAAAATTGGACCATTGTGCCATTTCTTCGCGTGGTAATTTGCTGATGAGGTGCATCAGTCCCAGTATACCACCGGTTAATCCCGTAAGGGTAAGCAGGATGGCTTTTTGAAACAGGTTTATTTTTTGGATCAGGGCAACCGAAACAAAGCCCACCAGCGTCGAGAAAAAAGTAGCAAGCAGAATCGGCAGAAAGATATCCGACGGGTTGGCTGCTCCCATCTGAGCCCGGTATACCATGATGCTTACCGGTATCAGTGTTAGTCCCGAAGTGTTGAGCACCAGAAACATGATCATCGGATTGGAAGCTTTTTCCTTTTCCGGATTCAGTTCCTGAAGTTCTTTCATGGCTTTCAGTCCCATAGGGGTTGCTGCATTGTCGAGCCCCAGCATATTGGCCGATATATTCATGAAAATACTCCCCATAGCCGGGTGGTTTTTCGGAATCCCGGGGAAGATTTTCGAGAAAAAAGGTGCGACAATACGCGAAAAAAAGGCAATTACTCCACCGTTTTCTCCGATTTTCATGATGCCCAGCCAGAGCGATAATACGCCGGTGAGCCCCAGTGAGATTTCAAATCCGGTTTTGGCAGAGTCAAAGGTGGAGTTGAGTAAGTCGGTGAAAATTACCGGATTGCCAAAAAAAATCCATTGAATGCATGCAATTACAAAGGCAATCAGCAAAAAACCTATCCAGATGTAGTTTAAAATCATTGTGTAGTGCAATTATGCTTTCAGGGGCAAAGGTACATCAAAATTTCAAAATAAAACAAACCGGCGTTAAACCTTTGAACGTGCCCGCAGTCTAACCGGGGATGTTTTTTTTGGAACGTAATTTTTTATAATTCGATGAAGAAGATTTTTCTCAGCTTGTTGCTTTTGGTTGCGGTTGGTACATCGGCTGTTGCCCAACGTTCGGTTCAGTCCACCGTGTTTGATGCCAAAAATGGGATGCCCCTCGAAATGGCTACGGTTCGTTTGCTGAAGGCTGCCGATTCGACCCTGGTGCAGGGTGCCCAGACCAATACGAATGGTTACTTCAGTTTGCCGGGGATACGTCCGGGAAATTATATTCTGATCGTGAGTTCGGTGGGCTATGTGGAGCATCGTGAAAATATAAACATGGAACGCCGGGATGTGATCGTTAAGAATATTCAACTGAAAGAAGATGCTAAATTGCTGAAGGAAGTGGAGGTGAAAGGCACTGCTGCTCAGTTGGTGGTGAAAGGCGATACCTTGGAGTACAATGCGACGGCATTTAAGGTGCAGGAAAATGCGGTGGTGGAAGATCTGTTGAAACGCTTACCGGGAGTCGAGATCACTTCGGACGGGAAGATTACGGTGAACGGCCAGGAGGTGAAAAGAATCAGGGTGGATGGTAAGCGTTTTTTTGACGGCGACGCCGAGATGGCCACGAAGAATATTCCTGCCGAGATGATCGAAAAAATACAGGTGTTGGAACAAAAATCGGATATGGCTCAGTTAACCGGATTTGAAGACGGAGATACCGAACGTATTATCAACCTTACCACCAAATCGAACCGCCGGCAGGGTGTGTTCGGAAATGTTGCCGGCGGATTGGGACTCGATACGCAGCAGAAAGTGCGCTACGATGCCAATGCCAATCTGAATATCATGCAGGGCGATGCGCAAACGGCGATAGTGGCCGGCGCCAACAACCTGAATGTGTCGCGCAGCCGGCGTGGTCGTGGCGGCTGGGGCGCCAACAACGGTATCACCGAAACACAAAACATAGGGGTAAATAATAATACGATTGTAAATGAGAAGTTTAAAATAGGAGGCGACGGATCGTTCAATCACTCCAACAATTTCAGCGAAACCCAAAGCACGAAGGAAAGTTACCTGAGCGGTTCGGTATTCAACGATTCGACCTACAGCACTTCGCGCAGCGATAATTACGAAGCCAATATGCGGCTGGAGGCCGAGTGGAAAATCGATACCCTCACTACCTTGATTCTTCAGCCCAATATGAATTACAATTACGGTACCTCCGATAGTTTCCGCGATTACGAATACCTGCAGGATGGCGATACCACCAGCTATGGATTGTCGCGTTATTTTACCTATAGCAATTCGCTTTCGGGTGGTTTGAGGGCCATCGTCAACCGTAAATCGGCCACCAAACGCGGCCGTAGTCTTACTGCTAATGTGTATGCCGGCTTATCGCAGAGCGACAGCGAGAATTTCAACTATTCGACCAAGACTTCGTTACGGGTTTCACCCGATCCGGGGATTATCAACCAATACACCAACAACACTTCCGACCGGTATAATTTCGATGCTCGTGTTTCATTCGTGGAGCCGCTCTGGAATATTAAGAATATGCTGGAAGCTTCGGTAGCATTTAGTTCAACCAGCCAGACCAGTGTAAAAGACCAGTATGCTTCGGACGATCTTATGGCCTATTACAACCAGAATCCCGACGATTATACCACCTATGTGGACGAATACAGCAACAATTTTAAAAATATATTCTTCCGCGAAACCATGGAGCTTAATTACCGGTATACCGAACCGACGTACAACCTGATGCTGGGTATCAAAGGTGAGCCTTCGCAAACCCATAGTATCACGTATTATGGCAACGGCGATATCCGTGATGTTCGCAACAATGTGGTTAATTTTGCCCCCAACGGACGTTTCCAGTATAATTTCGGAAAAAAGCAGTTTATGCGGTTAGATTATAGGGGTAATACGGTACAACCCTCCATCAACCAGCTGCAACCGGTAAAAAACAACTCGAATCAGATGCAGGAAACCGTTGGAAATCCGGCCTTAAATCCGGCTTTTTCCAATTATTTCAGGTTGATGTACAGTACATTCAACGATAAAACCTTTTCGTCGTTCAGTACCTGGTTGTCGGCCAATTATTCGAAAGACGATATGGTAACCAATCGTATCTACGATAATACGGGTAAACAATACACGCAAACCATCAATACCGACCAGACTCCTGTTTCCTTCAACGGAAACATTATGTTCAACACGCCGATCATTCAGAAACGCCTGCATTTTAATACGAGTACGAGTGGCGGGTACAATACCAGCTACGGATATACTTCGCGGGGAATGGGGGTGATTGTAATCGACGAAGAAACGCCGCTGCCCTTGGGAGATCTTAGCTATACCCGTCGGTATAATGCACAGGAGCAGATTTCGCTGACTTTCACGCACGATGTGATAGAGTTGGGAGCCATGGGGCAGTTCCGTTATTCCAATTCGCTCAACAACCTGAGTTCGAACCTTACCCAAACCTACGACTGGACCGGGCGCGGAAATATAGTGATACGGCTGCCTTACGATATTACCTTGAGCAGCGATATTAATTATTCCAACCGCCGGGGGTATTCCAGCTTCGACCAGAGTGAACTGATGTGGAATGCGTCCATCGATAAATCGTTGTTTAAAAACAATGGGGTGTTGTCCATCCGGTGGAGGGATATCCTGCAGCAGCAATTAAATATCCGCCAGACTGTGGGCGATAACTCGGTATCGTTTACCAAATACAATACATTGACTTCGTACTTCCTGGTAAGTTTCAGTTATCGTATCCGTAAATTTTCGGGGGTCAGCGAGTCGGATTTCAGAGGCGGCGATAATCGTTTTGGGCCGGGTATGCGTCCTCCGGGAAGCGGAGGCGGCCGGGGCGGCCGGGGTGGAGGGTCGATGCCCGATACGCCGCCGATGTTTTAAGCCATAAAAAAAGGTGGATGACTGCTCTTGGGTCATCCACCTTTTTTATTCGTTTGTGTCGACATCTTCGTCGGCCGGCAGAGCATCGAATACCGAGAGTTGCCGGTTGAATACTTCATCGAGCGAAATCTGGAAGGTTTCGGTGTGCGAAATGCCCTGTATTCCCGTAATCCGTTCGATAATAACCTGAAAAAGATGTTTGTTGTCGCGGGCATAAATCTTTACAAACAACGAATATTTCCCGGTCGAAAAATGACATTCCACAATCTCGGGGATCTGGCGCAATTCTTCGGCAATCCGGGCAAAGGCCTTATTGTCGTTGAGTGTGATTCCGATAAACGCACAGGTCTGATAACCAACTTTGTAATTGTCGATTATAAATTCGGAACCTTTGATAATACCGGTGTTTTTCAGTTTTTGTATGCGTTGGTGAATGGCTGCTCCCGATACATTACATTCCCGGGCAACTTCGAGAAACGGAATCCGGGCATCCTGGGCAATGAGTTGTAAAATTTTTTTGTCCAGATCATCGATGCGGTGTGGTTGTGGCATACGGCTTAATTTTGAATATTCGCTTTTAGATTTTAATTATTGCCGCAAATATAGTTAATAATTTTGTATTATACTGCGAATATGTGTTATTTTGAAAGCCGGGATGTGTTTTTTAGCGGTATTTTCCATTTTTGAAATCCGATAAAATACTCAGGTAGCTCTGATAACGCGACATACTTATACGGTGCTCATCCACCGCCCTGCGCACTGCACATCCGGGTTCTTTGGTATGCTGGCAGTTGGTAAACCGGCAGTCGTTCGATATGGCAAAAATCTCTTTGAAATAGTGACTTATTTCGTCGGCTTCCATGTCGATGGTGCCGAACCCCTTGATTCCCGGCGTGTCGATCAGCCAACCTCCTTTCGTTAGAGCGAACATCTCGGAAAAAGTAGTGGTATGCATCCCTTTCTTATGATAGGACGATATCTCGCCGGTACGGGCTCCCGAATCGGGAAGTAAGGCATTGATCAGGGTCGACTTTCCTACCCCCGAATTCCCCGAAATAAGCGTGGTTTTGCCTTTCAGCATATCTTCCAGTTGTGCGATCGATTCGGGTCGAAGCGCCGAAATAAGATACACGGGATATCCGATATGCTCGTATAGTTCTTGAAGCGCACGGGCGTATGCCAATTCGTTGTCGTCGTACAAATCGGTTTTATTAATTACGAGCGCTGCCGGAATCGAATACGCTTCGGCCGACGCTATAAACCGGTCGATAAAGGTGGTGGAGGTCTCGGGATAATTGATGGTGGCCACGAGCAATGCTAAGTCGAGATTGGCAGCCAGTATGTGTGCCTGACGCGAAAGGTTGGATGATTTCCGGATCAGGTAGTTCCGGCGATCGAGAATTCCGGCGATCATCCCTATGCCATCGGCGTTGAGAACGAATTCAACCCTGTCGCCCACCGCAATCGGGTTGGTGCTCCTGATGTCCTTTAACCGTAAATTACCTTTTATTTTACATTCCACCTGCTCGCCCTCGTCGGTGATTACCTGGTACCAGCTACCGGTGTTTTTAACTACCATTCCTCTCATTGTCGTACCCATTTTATCTGGTGAGGGAATAAGTGTAGGCATCTAAAAACAGGTGTATGTCATCCAATGTTAAACCGTTTTTTACCAGGTAGATCCGGTCGGCTTCCAGTTGTTCGGCCAGGAGCTCGGGGCCCGACGATTGCAGGGCGAGGCTTTTTTTGTAAAAGTCGAGTGCTTCGGTGCGTTTTTTCAAACACAGCGCTATATGCCCGGCATTGAGATAGTCGACCGCATTGGGCACCGACGAAATTACTTTCTCGAAATAAAATTCCGCCTGGTGCAGATTGCCGGCAATAAACGCACACCAGCCTGTGGCCCGTTCTATTTTTAATTCGTCGGGATAATTTTTCTCCAGCTGCGCATAAATCTGCAACGCATCTGCAAAATTTTCGAGGGCTATAAAGCACTTGGCCAATTGCATCCGGGTCGATAAAACGCCGGGTTTCAGGAAATCCACGTGCCGGTAATGTTCGAGCGCTTTTTCAAAATCTCCTTTTGTACGGTAGCACAGGGCAATCTTTCGTACCGTCCACAGGTCGTCGGGCTGTATAAGATCGGCCTTCAGGTAAGCCGCAAGCGCTTCGTCGATATTGCCCAGTTTCTGATAGGCGAAGCCCAGTTTCTGATTCAGCGCCGCCGAAGGCTCCGATCCTTTGATCAACTCTTTGTACAAGTCGATTGCCGGTTCGTAAAAACTTTTGGTAAAGCAGTATTCGGCCAATTGTTCCTTCAGATCGCTTGCCGCAGCAAGGATGTCGAAAAATGTCGTTTCGTGAATTTTCAACGAATGGGCAAACATATCGGAAAATTCAGTATGTTGAGGGTGCAGTCTGAAAAAACGATACAGGTCCTGAATGTATTGACGAGCGATGTTTTTGTCGGCCAGATTGGGTTTCAGCAGGCTTTCGTCGCGGGTAATTTCGGCCAGCTGGTCGGCTTCGGCTTTAAAAGAATGGCTCATCATTTCGCGCTGACTGGCAGGCATCTGCATTACACTCAGCGCAAATGAATACTTATCCGAATTACAGATGACGCTGTTGTTCAGAAAAGCAGTCATCAAACTCTGGTCTTTGTTGCCGAACAGTTCGCCGATGGAGCTGAATTCCGGATCGAAAGGCATAAACCAGTTGGAGATTTCGTTGAAAAACGAGAAGTTTTTTAATACGGCAAAGGTGCTCATATACACATCGGCTCCCTCGAGCTGAAGGTTGGTGAGCTCCTGCAGTTTTTCTCCCAACCCGCTCTGTTCCAGCATCTCGTTCCATTCGGGATTTTCCTCCGACCATTCGTCGGGTTTCGACTGCGCTTCCGATTCCAGTTTATTCTTGATCATCGGACTCAGCTTCATCATTTCCGGCAGTATTTCTTCTTTCATTTTCCGGGTGATGCGGTCGGTGTCCGAACTGCCGGCAATCAACAGAACGATATTGATGAGATTGTCGAGGATGCGGTTGTTGTCGGCCAGCAACATCAACCGGTTGCGCAATGCCGGGAAATAGGGGAGGTAGCTGTTGTAACGCACCAGTACGAAACATAACCCTACCAGCGCCCGCTGACGGATCATGCTGTTGTCGTTCTCGCAAGCCTCGATCAACAGCATTACTTTCTCTTCGTCGAACATGCGCCAAAGGTTCATGGTAAGAGCCGAAACCACCAGGCATTGTTCGGTCGTACCCGGGTATCCGGGTTGCAGCAATTGCCTGTAAACCGTACGCTCTGCCTGTCCGATAACCGTGGAGAGCCAAAATGTCAGGAATAAATCGGGAAGCAGGCGTTCATAATTCTGACGGATACGTGCAGTTTCCGACACCGACAAGGCGACCTCTTCATCGATGGTCCGGCGCTTTTTATTGTGATAGTATTTCAGCGAATCGAGTAAGTCGGTTGCGCTGCTGAAATGAAGTTTGTGCGGGTAAAACCGTTTTTGGGTATATTCGAATGCAGTGGTATTACGCAGTAATAATTCCTCGCGAAGCAGAATGTTGATTTGAAGGAGTTTGCCGGTAAGTTTGTTGAAAATCCGCCTGCGCTCCGGATCATCCACCCCTTGCATAAAGTATTGCAACATAAGCTGGTAGTTGTCACGGATTTCAGAAAGGCGATCGGTTATTTCACCCCACTGCAATTCGTCGGCCAGTAATCCGGTAGTGTCGATCGCCTTTTTCAATTCTCCGTTCAGGGTGAATTGGAGCGCATGATCTGAAGTTTGTTCTATCTGATTCGGTTTCATTCCTTTAGTTTATCCCATTTTACTGATGCGTATCAGCTGCTCTTCGTCGATGATTTTCAACTTGCGTCCATCCATGGCAATGATGTGTTCGTTGACAAAATTCGACAAGGTACGGATAGCGTTCGAAGTAGTCATATTCGATAAATTGGCTAAATCTTCCCGCGAAAGGTAAATGCTGATGGTGGCGCCATCTTCTTCCATTCCGTACCGGTTCTTCAGCATCAGCAAAGCTTCGGCCAAACGCCCGCGGATGTGTTTTTGTGTCAGATTGACAGTCCGGGCATCGGAAGCGCCCAGGTCGGTGGCCATTTCTTCCAGAAAACGGTAGCAAAACGCATTGTTGTTTTTTAAAATGGAAATGAAAATATCGGCTTTGATCATGTAAACAGTAGAAGCTTCGAAGGCCGAAACATTGGTGTTGTAGGGCTCGCTCGCAATAATCGCCCGGTAACCGAAGTGCTCGCCCGGCTTTAGCATACGGATAATTTGAGCCCTGCTGCCGACCCCTTCTTTGTAAACTTTGGCCTTGCCCGACTCCAGCACCATCATGTGGGTCGGGATTTCTCCCTCGATCTGAATCATCTCGTTTTTTTTGAAATGATGCACTGTATAATTCGTGCGGAGGAACTGACGTTCGTCCGGTGTCAGAACATCCCAGACCGTCATAATCTCGTCGATAGGTCTGAGTGAGCTAGTCATCTTTTTTGCCATGAATTCAATGAAAATATGTTCGATAACACTGTTTTACAGCACAAATTTAGTGGTTTTTTAATAAAAACAATATTTTTGCAGTAAAAATTATTACATTTGCCTGAATTTTCGACGTGAGTATATGAAAGGTTTTATCCCGTTGCTGCTTATCGTGTTTTTTGTTGCTTACACCGACTTGCTGCGTGCACAGGCCGTGCAATACGGCGATTCGGTGGAAGTAAGTCTGCTTACCTGCGAGCCGGGAGATGCCGTTTATGCCCGGTTTGGACACAGCGCCTTGCGTATCCGCGATGCGGGCGGCCGCGACATGTCGTATAATTACGGGATATTCGACTTCAGAACGACTAATTTTTATTGGAAATTCTTACGCGGCCAGACCGATTATCTGCTGGGAGTGTATCCCACCGAGTATTTTCTGGCCGAATACCGCGAACGCGGATCGGTTGTATGGGAGCAGGTGTTGAACCTGACTGCTCCGGAAAAGCAAAAGCTTATCGACTTGCTCAATGAGAACTACCGGCCCGAAAACCGGATGTACCGGTATAACTTCGTGTTCGATAATTGCGCCACGCGGCCAAAAGTAATGGTGCAGGATGCGCTCGATGGCAGGTTGAGTTACGAATCGGCCTATGCTGCCGATACGTACCGGCAACTCATCAACGATTATATTTCGAACGATGCCTGGCTCTATCTGGGAATCAACCTCGTATTCGGGGCGTCGGCCGACCAGACGGTAGGGAAGGGAGGCGCTTCTTTTTTGCCGGAGTTGCTGCGCAACGATATGCAACGGGCGAGCATTGTGGGAGGTGCGGGCGATTCCCATCCGCGACCTTTTGTAAAGTCGACACAGATGGCGGTAGGACCTTTTGCAACGGTTGTGGAGACCACTCCCTGGTGGATGCATCCCTTGTTTATAAGCGTGGTGGTGTTCTTCGCCGGGTTGGCGCTCACCCTGCAACGCCATAAAAACAGCCGTACTTCGAAATTGTTCGATTCCGTGTTGTACGGCCTTACGGCCCTGGGAGGTGTCATCATTTTTTTGCTGAGTTTCTTTTCGGAACATCCGCTGGTGGATGCCAACTGGAATCTTTTGTGGCTCAATCCGCTGAACCTGCTTCCGGCTATTCTGATCTGGCAACGGAAAGCGCGAAAGTTCCTGCTGTATTATCATTCGGCAAATGTGCTGATGCAACTGGCGGCGGGTGTAGTGATGGTGTTGCAGGTTCAACAGTTTCCCGTGGCTGTTTTTCCTTTGGTACTGTTGCTGCTTTTACGTACTTCCCGCCGGATTAAACGCTTGTTCACACAATTGCTCGAACGCTCAACGAACGGATGGAAATGGAAAAAATAAGTGTGGTGGGGATTATTCCCGCCCGGTATGCATCGACCCGGTTTCCGGGTAAACCCCTGGTGATGATTGGCGGAAAACCGATGATTCAACGGGTGTACGAACGGGTGTCGGAAGTGCTCGACGAGGTGGTGGTGGCTACCGATGACGAACGGATTTTTCGCGTGGTGGAAGCTTTCGGCGGGAAGGTGCTGATGACATCGGACGATCATCCGAGCGGAACCGATCGTTGCTACGAAGCGTATTCGAAACTGAACCGTATATACGATATCGTAATCAATATACAGGGCGACGAACCGTTTATCCATCCGTCGCAACTGCGGACGCTGATAGCTTGTTTCGATGCGCAGGAGGTGGACATTGCAACCCTGGTGCGAAAAATCACACCCGATGATGGAATCGACTTTTTACGCAGTCCGAACCATCCCAAGGTGGTGATGAACCAGCGGGGGAATGCCTTGCTGTTTTCGCGTTCGGTGATCCCGTTTTTACGGGCTGTTCCGGAGGCTGACTATCTTCGGTACGAAGATTTTTATGCACATATCGGTATGTATGCGTTCCGGCCGGATGTGTTGCAAGAAGTGGTGTCGCTGGCGCCTTCACGACTCGAAAAGGCCGAATCGCTGGAGCAGCTTCGCTGGCTCGAAAACGGATACACCATACGATGCGGTATTACCACCGAACGCAGTGTGGGCATTGATACGCCCGAGGATTTACAACAATTGAATTTAGATTGATATATGGCTTTGATTAAATCGGTCCGGGGATTTACACCGGAAATCGGCGAGGATTGTTACCTGGCCGAAAACGCGACCATTGTAGGCGATGTGGTGATGGGTAAAGGTTGCAGTGTTTGGTTCAACGCTGTAGTGCGTGGCGATGTAAATGCCATTCGTATCGGCAATCATGTGAACATTCAGGACGGAAGCGTATTGCATACGCTTTACGAGAAATCGGTGGTCGAGATTGGCAATTATGTGTCGATAGGACATAATGTGACGGTGCACGGAGCGAAAATAAACGATTATGCGCTGATAGGGATGGGAGCTGTATTGCTCGATTATGCCGAAGTGGGCGAAGGGGCTATTGTGGCGGCAGGTGCGCTGGTGCTCAGCAATACGAAAATACCTCCTTTTACGCTTTGGGCCGGAGTGCCGGCTAAGTACGTAAAAGACGTAGAGCCCGAGAAAACGCACGAGATGAACCGGAAAATAGCTCATAATTATGCGATGTATTCGTCGTGGTTCAAGGAAGAAGATAATAAAGAAGCCAGCATAGCGGAAGATGGAAAATGAAAGAATGGTGTTGCGCACCGAAAATTTGTACAAGAAATATGGTAAACGCATGGTGGTCAACGATGTGTCGATCGAAGTGCGTCAGGGGGAGATTGTAGGGTTGCTGGGGCCTAACGGTGCAGGTAAAACCACTACCTTTTACATGACTACGGGATTGGTGACTCCCAATTCGGGTAAGATCTTTCTCAACGAAGTCGATATTACCAAGTATCCGGTGTATAAAAGGGCCCAGAGCGGCATCGGCTACCTGGCCCAGGAAGCATCGGTGTTTCGTAAAATGACGGTAGAAGATAATATCCGTGCTGTTTTGGAGATGACTTCCTTCAGCAGGGACTATCAGAAAGAGAAACTGGAGACCTTGATTTCGGAGTTTAACCTGGAGCATGTTCGTCAGAATATCGGCGACCGCTTGTCGGGAGGCGAGCGCCGGCGCACCGAGATAGCACGTTGTCTGGCCATCGAACCCCGTTTTATAATGCTCGACGAACCATTTGCAGGTGTCGACCCCATTGCTGTTCAGGATATTCAGGATATAGTGTGGAAGTTGAAGGATAAAAACATCGGTATCCTGATTACCGACCATAATGTGGACGAAACACTTAGTATCACCGATCGTTCGTACCTGTTGTTCGAAGGACGGATTTTATTTAAAGGAAGTTCGGAGGAACTGGCGGCCAACCCGATTGTGCGCGAAAAGTACCTCGGCCGCGATTTCGAATTGAAACGAAAAACCCGAATCTGATAACGATAGAATGTTGCGTATGCACGTACACGAAAATTATCCGCTCCTTGCGTACAATACCTTTGGTATCGATTGTACTTCACGATGGTTTGCCGAATATGGTTCAGCCGGCGAGTTGCGCGCTATCATCAGCAGCGATGCCTTTCGGCATTCGTCTGCTTTACTGGTGGGAAAGGGTAGTAATCTGCTTTTCCTCAACGATTTCAACGGAATGGTGGTTCACTCGGCCATGAAAGGCGTGCGGGTGGTGGAACACGACGACGATACGGTGATGATCGACGCCGATGCCGGCATGCTGTGGGACGATCTGGTAGCGTATGCCGTTGAAAATGGATGGTGGGGCATCGAAAACCTGTCGCTCATACCGGGCGAAGTGGGTGCGGCGGCGGTGCAGAATATCGGAGCCTACGGCGTAGAACTTTGCGATGTATTGGTGTCGGTTACAGTGCTCAGCCTCAAAACGGGCCAGGAACTTGTGTTCCCGGTTGCCGAATGTGGTTATGGGTACCGCACGAGTATTTTCAAGACCACCGCCAAAAACGAGTTTGCAATGCTTTCGGTGCGCATGGTGTTGTCGCGGCTGCCCCGTCCGAACTTCAGCTATCCGCATTTGGAGCGCGAAGTCAATATGCGCGGAAAGGCTGATTTAGCAACGATCCGTAAAACAATAACCGAGATCCGTCTGGCAAAACTTCCCGATCCGGCGGTGCTGGGCAATGCCGGTAGTTTTTTTATGAATCCGGTGATCACTGCCGATCATTGGCAGCGTTTACAGGATGTGTATGCCGGAATGCCTTCCTATCAATTGCCCGATGGGCGGTTTAAAGTACCGGCAGCCTGGCTGATCGAACAGTGTGGCTGGAAAGGAAAATCGAGAGGAAAGGCGGGGGTGCACGACCGCCAGGCCCTGGTGCTGGTAAACCGGGGTGGCGCTACCGGGCAGGAAATAGCCGATCTTGCTTCCGAAATACAGCAGTCGGTGGACGACCGGTTCGGAATTCGGTTGTGTCCCGAAGTGAATTATATTTCATAACCCGAGTTGTACAGTCATCCCCGCTCCCGTACCGGAGGCGGGGATGTTTTTTTTATCTGATGCCGCGGGCATCCAGGGCTTTCTGGTATTTGCGGGCGTTCATCATATGTTCGGCGCCGTTGCGGGCGAAATTATGTTCGCCGTTGAGTGTTTCTTTGGCCGACATAAACAGAAAGTCGTGTTTCGTGTAATTGAGCACCGCATCGATTACATTAATAGAGGGCAAACGGATCGGTCCCGGAGGTAATCCTTTGTTACGATAGGTGTTGTAAGGCGATTCGTTGCGCAAATGTCCGAACAGCACACGCTTGATAGTGAAATCGTTGAGCGAAAAACGAACCGTAGGATCGGCCTGCAGGGGCATGCCTATTTTCAGGCGGTTGATATAGAGCCCGGCAATAATCGGGTGCTCGGTACTTTTGTTCGACTCTTCCTCTACTATGGAGGCCAGTGTGATCACCTCCAACGGCGTAAGCGGTATGGCTGCTGCCCTGGCAATGCGGTCGTCGGTCCAAAACCGGTGGTATTCTTTGTTCATCCGTTCAAACAGTTCAGTAGCATCGGTGTCCCAGAAAAATTCGTAAGTATTGGGAATGAATACCGATATTACATTGTTGCGGTTGAAGCCATACGCAGCAATAAGGCTGTCGTTGGTAAGGAGTGCGGTGATGCTTTCCGCATCGGCCATGAGCTCGCGGGTTAAGAGCTTTATGAGCTGGTCGCGGGTGCGTATATTGTTGATGGTGAGCTTGACGGGATCCTGCGACCCATTGCGAAGTTTTCTGACGAGACTGATGTTCGACATTCCTTCTTCGAGCCGGTACCGTCCGGTACGTACTTTCTGGTCGTAACCGGAGAGTTTGGCCACCAGCGAAAAAGTGCCGGTGTTCAACATATAGTTGCCGGTGTCGAGTTGTTCCACTACATCTTCGAAGGTGAAGTTGTCGTAAATATACAGGTAGGCATCCTGCTCCTTGTCGTGCAGCCTTACATTCGGGGCTACTACAATATAGAGAAGGCTGATGATTGCCACAACTCCCAGAATAAGGGCAATCATCAGTAATCGTAAGGTGTTTTTGCGCTTAGCGGCTTTGGTGGTCATAAAAACATCAGTTTTAACGGATTAAATTTGAGGGTGCAAAAATACGCATAAGTTTTTGAATTAATTCCAGCTTTTAGTTTTGGAAATCGAAATTTCTTTTCTATATTTGCACCCGCTTAGGCGAAAGGAAGTGTGGGTGAGTGGCTGAAACCACCAGTTTGCTAAACTGACGTACGGGAAACTGTACCGGGGGTTCGAATCCCCCCGCTTCCGCTGAGTACTAAACAGCCAATCGAACCGGTTCTTCTACGAGCCGGTTCGATCTTTTTATATACGTTCACTATTCGCCCGGCATCCCTTCCACCCTGAACTTTTTTGCTATCTTTGCGTTCAGTAATCAATGTAAATCTTTTAATATGAAGCTGAACGAATTGGTGACTAAAACGATCGACCTGCGTACGGGTACTGCCGGCGAAAAACGCAGGGAGATTCGGGAGTATTTTTTGAAAACCTGGGCTATCGACGAACAACTTTACACCCAGTTGCGTACCGATGATGTATTTTATCACCGGGGCGATCCGTTGAGGCACATTTTGCTGTTCTACCTCGGCCATACGGCTGTGTTTTATATCAACAAATTTTTCCTGGCCGGTATGATCGACCTGCGTATCAATCCTTCGTTCGAATCGATTTTCGCGATCGGGGTGGATGAAATGAGTTGGGACGATCTGGACAATAATCATTATAACTGGCCTCCGGTGTCCGATGTAAGAGCCTATCGCGACAAGGCAAAGGAAGTCATTCTGAAGGTGATCGACGAAGCGCCCCTTGTCTTGCCCATCGATTGGGAGAGTCCGTTCTGGATCGTGATGATGGGAATCGAACACGAGCGTATCCACCTCGAAACTTCTTCGGTACTGATTCGTCAGTTGCCGCTGGATGAAGTGGTGGCGGGCCGGTTTGGCGAAATCTGTACCGACAGGGGCGAAGCTCCGGCCGAAAATCCCCTGGTGGATGTGGCAGGCTCCGGGCTGAAACTTGGTAAACCTGCCGGGCATCCCTATTATGGCTGGGACAATGAGTACGGTGCGCTTGAGGTAAAGCTGGCGGATTTCAAGGCTTCACAAATGCTGGTGTCGAACCGTGAATTCCTGGCTTTTGTGGAAGCTGGAGGCTACGATAATCCTGCTTACTGGACCGAAGAAGGATGGAACTGGAATTCGTTCCGGAAGCTGGGTATGCCTTTGTTCTGGCGCAACGATGCCGGTGGCTACCGGCTGCGCCTGGTAGCGGAGGAAATTGAAATGCCCTGGAGCTGGCCGGTGGAAGTGAATTACCTCGAAGCAAAAGCGTTTTGTAACTGGAAATCGGAACAGACAGGAAAAGTCTTCCGGTTGCCCACCGAAGCCGAATGGTACCGGATGGCCGGTTTGTCGCTCACCGACGATCAGCCGGTATGGGATACGGCTCCGGGAAATATCAACCTGGAGCACTTTGCCTCTCCCTGTCCGGTAAACCGTTTCCGGCAAGGCGATTTTTACGATGTGACCGGAAATGTGTGGCAGTGGACCGAAACGCCCATCACCGGCTATCCCGGGTTTAAAGTGCATCCTATGTACGACGATTTTTCGACCCCTACCTTCGATGGCAAACATAATCTTATCAAAGGCGGTTCGTGGATTTCGACCGGAAACGAAGCTACCTGTCATGCACGCTACGCTTTCCGCCGGCACTTCTATCAACATGCCGGCTTCCGGATGGTGCAATCCGATGTTCCGCTCGAAATCCATACCGATGCCTATGAAACCGATACCGAAGTCGCCATCTCCTGCGAAAACCAGTGGCAACCGCTTGTCCCGGCTCCTGTTGAGCCCGGAGCTCAGTTGTCGTTGTCGGGGCTGCCTGCCAACGTGTTGCCGTCCGAAACGGTTAAGCCCCGAAAGGGATTGCCGGTTTCCAATTTTCACGCCGATCTGGCCCGGCTTATTATCGCCGAATATGGTCATGAGCTCGGCTCGATGAGCGTACTCGACCTGAATGCCGATACCGGCCGGCTGGCTTTCGAGCTGGCTCCCTACGTGAAAGAACTTCTGGCCATCGACTTCTCCGCCCGCTTTATCCGGATGCCGATTCAACTTCAGGAACGGGGTTTTATGCGCTATATCGTCACCGACGAAAACGAACTGGTGTTCTACCGCGAAGTGGTACTGGCCGATACCGGTCTGGGAAAAGGCCGCGAACGCATCCGATTCATGCAGGATAATGCCAACAACCTCAAGCCGCTGTATACTGGTTACGACCTCGTCATCCTGCCCAATGTGCTGGAAGAGCTGGTCGATCCTGTGAAGTTCCTGCGCGAAATTCATACCCGCCTCAATCCCGGCGGCCGGTTGGTGATTGCTTCGGATTACGATTGGTCGGGCGTGGGGACACAGGCCGGCATCCTACCTCCCCCGGGCAACGAACGCCAGCAACTGCTGCCAGGAGGATTTAAAAAAGATGGCGAACCGGTGACCTCGCTCGAGGGAATTACGGCTCTCCTTTCTGATTGGTTCGATAGCGGGAGGACACCGGTTGAACTGCTGCGTTACGAACGACTCAGTTCGCGGAAAACGCTGGTGCGGTTGTGCGAAGTGACGATGTGGCGTAAAAAGTCAGAGCAGTAATTTCCGGTTAACTGTAGTTCCGGAATTGCTTATTCTCAATACGTAAATCCCTTGTGCAAGCTGCGTACAAGGGATTTTTACCGTATTTCCGGTGCTTTTTAAGTCGCTTACCAATAGACCGTTGCTGCTGAAAAGCTGGAGGTGGTGAGGCTCCTGTGTAGGAACGAAGTGTACCATGACGATGCGAGTGTGACGATCGATGTGTACGGTGGGTGCTTCGTTCGTCGACGGTGAATGAACCGATGTGCTTACCGGGCGGCCATAAAATTCAATTTCGGCAATATTACAAAAGCCGTTGGCGGGACTTACATAGCGCAAATACCTTCCGCTGGCGGCATTGTCGATCGCAATCGACTGATATTCGAAAGGAGGTGTGGAGGGTACGGTATACAGTACGGTACGTGAAGCGAAGCTCGAACTGTTGGAGAGCTCAAAGATTCCGTTTTGCATGCGTTCTAAATGTTCGCTCCGGGGACAGTATCGGATCGAATCGACCCGTGCGTTGACGGAGGCGCCCAAATCGATTCCGACCCAGCCTGTTGATGCCGGGGCATCGAAAAAGGTGTTCACATCGAAATCAAATACCGCATCGCGCGTGGCCGACAGGTTGTTGTTCCACGACCCTGCCGTGCCAATCACCGTTCCGGTGAGCAGGTCGGGCTTCGGGCTCTCCTTTTCACTTCCGAAAATATTCACTTCGGCCAATGCGGCAGTCGAACCAAACGCTACTTTTACATAACGCACCTGCCGGCCTAAATTCCCGGTGTTGTAGTGCGATGCAACGGGGGCTTTGTTGTCGGTCTGATCAATTACTCGCGTCCAGGTTTCCCGGTTGGCCGATACTTCGATCCGGTATTTCCAAAACGCCGTCGGACCAAACTGAAGCTGGATCCGGTTTATATCGTAGGGTCTTCCCAAATCAACCATCCACCATTTTTCGGTATCGCCGGTAGCGGCTTTCCATTGCGAATTCGGTTGACCGTCGGCAGCTGCGTTTTTTGGGAAAGCGCTTTGCTCGGAACTCGCTTCAATCAGAGCTCCTTCCAGCGAAATAGCACCGGGCTGCAGCTTTTTATTCCCCTCGTACGTAATGCTGCCGCTGTTCGATAAATTTACATATGAATCGGCTGTGCCACTGCCCGCATGAACGATAGTGTTGTTGCGGAAAATGAGTTTCGCTACCGACTTTCCCCCTACGGCCAGACCCGAGGCGATGTTGAACGTGTTTTTTTCGATGGTGATATGGGTATGTACATAACCGTTGTGCTGCGTATTGGTGGGGTCGAAATAAATCGCCGGACTGCCGCACTCGATAAAACGATTGTTACGGATAGTGAGGTTGGTTACCTTTCCCGATTCGTACCAGTTGGCTGCATCGCCCGAAACATATATTCCGGCCATCTGCATGCGGAAGAAGGTGTTGTCTTCGATCACCGACCGCCGGCGGGTAGTGAGCAGCACACCCCGGGTGGGAACTCTCGAAAAATAATTCCGGCGTATCTCCACTTCCGGTGTCCAGGTAATGTTTTCAATCACTACGCCGCCCGGACGAGCCTGATAGGCAGTTAAATCGATCGCTTTGTCGAAGGTAAGGGTGATATGGTAATCGTCGTTGCGCTGCACCGCCGTAACCACAGCTGGCTCGATAGTCTGCAGCGTTGCCACATCCACGAATTCAATCGAATCGCCCACGAAGAATGCATCGAAACCCCAGCTCTCGTGGTGCATAAATTTCACCTTTACTTGCTGCGATGAGAGGTAAGTCTGAATTTTCATGTAGGTGCCGTGTACATTGATCGGATCGTCGTGCGCACCCGAGAAGTACGAATCTTCAACTTTTAGCAAGCCTTTACAGCCCGATACCTGCAGAAAATCGGCAAATCCGGCATTGGTACGTCCCGAACCCTCTTCCGGAGCGAAACGGCAGCCAGTAAAGCTAAGGTTCTCGGAATACTGGCATACAATACCGAAATTGCCCATAAAGTACATTTTTACCGTATCGTAGGTTATATCTTTGCTTTTCAGGATAAATCCGGCCACCTGATCGCGAACCCCGTCGCGCATCTGGTAGGTATAACCCACTTTAACCGAAGGTAAGCTGCTGTAAGTGATTCTGATCCTGCGGTTGTCGAGAGCGGTAATTGCCGTGGCGTTGTCAGTGGGCGACCCCGTACGCCAGGTGATGTCGCGCGCCGGATCGTACAGCTGTATCGGATTGTTGGTAGTAAACGCCCAACCGTATTCGCCTACCCAACGTAGTGTGGTGCCGCTTATCTGATAAGTGCTCGTCTCGTGCACCTTGTAGATTACTTCGTTCCCGTCAATCGATTCGACTGTCATCTCCGTGACACTCGGATCGGCTGCATCCACGGCAATATTCTGTAATTTCACATTCTCACAGCCGTCGATTACCAGGCTGGTCATCTCTCCGTGCGTTATCAACCGCGCACCTTCCCCATCGATGGTAAGGTTGCGGATGTTTTTCAGGTGTATTCCTATATGCTTCAGGTTGTCGGTGCCCGAATTCCAGTTCATCGTGTTCGAAATATAGTATTTCTGTACCGTGGCCTGATTGCGCCGTAATTCATAGGTCCCGCCCCCGAGCTTTATCACCGCCGGGGCGCCGTTGAGTAGCCTTGCCTGCTCGATGGCCTGTCGGATCACCTGAATGTCGTTTACTCCGTCGGGAGCTACCTGTATTACCTGCTGGGCACTCATTTGCAATGCAATACCCATCATTACTGTGCAGATAAGTTGTTTGAATGCTGCGTGTGTTTTAATGCTGATGTGTGCTGATATATGTGTAAACTAAAAGGCTTTCAGTCTTATGGCTACAAAAGTAGAAATAATTGTCCGACCACACAACAATATCAAAGTAAAAATGATATATTTGCGGATATTTATACGGTTTCCTTAAATTAACAACTACTATGACACGCAAAACAATTGGCCAGCAAATGGGACGAAGCTCATGGGCCGAACCCTGGAAAATTAAAATGGTGGAACCCTTGCACATGATTTCGCGCAACGAGCGGGGAGTGGCCCTCGGAAAGGCGGGTTTCAATACCTTCCTGCTGCGTTCCGAAGATGTGTACATCGACTTGCTTACCGACTCGGGTACCAATGCGATGAGCGACCGGCAGTGGGCAGGGCTCATGCTGGGTGATGAGGCCTACGCCGGCAGCCGGAATTTTTATCACCTGGAAGAAACCATTCAGGAATATTATGGCTATCGGTATATTGTGCCGACGCATCAGGGACGTGGGGCGGAAAATATCCTTTCGCACATTGCCATCCGACCGGGCCAGTACGTATGCGGAAACATGTATTTTACCACCACCCGGCTTCATCAGGAAATGAACGGGGGTGTGTTCGTGGATGTAATTATCGATGAGGCGCACGATGCCGGATTGGTACACCCGTTCAAGGGGAATGTGGACCTGGCTAAAGTGCAGCAGCTAATCGATGAAAAAGGGGTCGAAAGTATTGCTTATGTTTGTCTGGCTGCTACGGTGAATATGGCGGGCGGACAGCCGGTAAGCATGCAGAACGCACGCGAACTGCACGCACTGTGCAAGCGATACGGGATCCGGATTTTTATGGATGCCACCCGCGCGGTCGAAAATGCTTACTTTATCCAGGAGCGGGAGGAAGGCTATGCCGGTAAAACCCTGGCTCAGATTCTGAAGGAGTTTTGCAGCTATACCGACGGTGCCACGATGAGCGCCAAAAAAGATTCGCTGGCCAATATCGGGGGCTGGCTGGCCATCAACGATCAGCGATTGTACGAAGAAGCATGTAACCTGGTGGTGGTATACGAAGGCTTGCAGACCTACGGTGGTATGGCCGGGCGCGATATGGAGGTGCTGGCTATCGGTATTCGCGAAAGTGTGCAGGACAGCTACATGCATTCGCGTATCGGGCAGGTGCGTTACCTGGGCGAACTGCTTACCGACTGGGGCATTCCCATTACCCTTCCTATTGGCGGACATGCTGTTTTCCTCGATGCAGCCCGCTTTTATCCGCATATTCCGCAGGAGGAATTTCCGGCCCAAACGCTAGCTGCCGACCTCTACCTCGAATCGGGAGTGCGATCGATGGAACGGGGCATTGTAAGTGCCGGACGCAACAGGCAAACCGGCGAAAATTACCATCCCCGGCTGGAGCTTACCCGCCTTACCATTCCCCGGAGGGTATACACGCAGGCGCATATGGACATCGTAGCCGAATCGGTTAAGAATTTATTCGACACCCGCGAGCAGCGCAAGGGGCTAAAGATGGTATATGAGCCTAAATACCTGCGGTTTTTCCAGGCACGGTTCGAAAGGTTGTGACGATAAGTCCGGACAATTGAATAATTGAAGGTTGCAGGCCTGTAATGAATTTCCTTGCCGGCCGCGGATCGATTGGTCTCGTTCTCCTTAATGGGGGAAGGAGACCGGTTATCTGTCCAGCAGGTTGATATGTTTTACGATCAGTTGGATCTGTCGCTCCTCCGACGGAGCTTCCATTACTTCCCGGATGATTTCCTGCTGTTGTTCCCTGCTCAGCGCTTCGAATTTCGACAGCACATCGGCATCGCGAAACGAACCCAGAATGTGTTGCTCCTGTACATTTTCCACATAATCGATCAGGTAAAGCTCTACCATCACCCGCTCGCCCGCCGTTTTCTGTATCGCCTTCCGCGTGGCGGCATTGACCGATAAAATCTTGTCCTTCCCCTTTAGCGGTGCCAGGTTCATTACGCCGATGGAATGTCCGTCGATGGTTCCGGTGACTTTCAGATCGCCCCACTTTCCTTTCAGCTCGCGTGTGCCGGGAATCTGCAGAAAAAAGGTCCAGGCACCTTTGCCCTGCAGGTAAAGCAATTCGAGTTCTTGTTGACAGATTAGCTGTTGCATGATTTTTTTTCTTTGATTTCCAGGGTTTTAAAGGATTGATGCCTTCGTTTGAACAAAAGTGATGTCGCTTGTTCGATAGATGTATTGTTTAAAGCAGACAATGGGTTTTTGTTGCTGAAAATAGAATGGGCGTAAAAATACGAAGTTTTCGTTTAAAAACGAACGGTTCAGGTTGATAATGGATTGCGATAATTTATTTATTTTTACAGCCCCGTTACAAACTAGTTTCTGTCGGCTGAATTTGGAAAATAAATATGGAAGATTTTTACCTGCTCCCTCCTTCGCCCTTGCTGGCTGCCTATGTCAGACATTATTGGGTGCTGAAAACCCGTGGCGATGCATCGGCGCAGGTGCGCACGGTGCCCACGGGCATGATGAACCTGCTGTTTCACCGGGGAACCCAGCTTTTCTCGGTAGGCGAAAATGTGCTCCATCCCAGGGTGTTTCTGGGCGGACAGGAACGTACTTTTGCCGATCTGAAGTATGACGGGCAGGTAAATATTATTTCGGTTGTGTTCCGGCCGGTTGGAGCAAAGGCATTTTTTAATCTGCCGGTCGATCGCATTACCGGATTACGGTTGACGGCCGACGAGTTGGAGGATAAGGAATTTCGCGAGCTGGAAAAAATCATTATATCGACGGCTGACGACGGAGTGTGTATCCGGTTGATAGAGCAGTTTCTGCTCCGGCGTATGACAAAGCCAGCCACCCATAATCTGCAACGGATCGATACTGCCATACGGCTCATTAATGCCGGCGAGAACGATATGGCACTCCTGGCCGGGGCTGCTTGTCTGAGTACGAAACAGTTTACCCGGGTTTTTTCCGAATATACAGGAGCTCACCCGAAGGAATTTTCACGTGTGATTCGGTTTCAACGGGCGCTCCATCTGCTCGAAAACGACCCGCAGCTCAATATGGCTGCTCTCGCCTGCGAATGCGGTTACTTCGACCAATCGCATATGATCAGGGATTTTAAGGCGCTTTCGGGCTATACCCCGGGTGAGTACCTGGCAGCCTGTGTGCCTCATTCCGATTATTTTGGATGACGAATGTCCCTTTTTTACAATTGCATGTTTTTCAAACGTTCTACTTTTGTTGCTTCAAGTTTAAAAATATTACAACATGAACAACCAATCAGTAGCTCAACAGGCGAAAACGCACCTGCAGGTGTTATGTTCCGAAATCGGCGAACGCCGGGTAGGAAGTGAGGCAAACCGTCAATCGACGGCGTATGCGGAAAAAGTATTGAAACAACTCGGCTGGCCGGTCGAAACTACCCGGCTGTCGGTGATCGACTGGCATACCGGCGGTGCATCGCTCACCAGTCGCGGACAGTCGTTCGAAGTGTTTTCGTCGCATTATGCCCGGGGATGTTCGGTAGAAGGCGAGTTGATTGCCGTCTCCTCCGTCAAGCAATTGGAGCAGGTCTCCATCCGGGATAAGATCGTACTGCTGCACGGTCCTATCGCCGCCGAACAAATAGCACCCAAGAATTTCCCTTTCTGGAACCCCGATGAGCATCAGTATCTTATTGCATTGCTGGAAAAAGGTATGCCGAAAGCCTTGGTATGTGCCACCGAACGAAATGCGGCTACGGCAGGTGGCGTGTATCCGTTCCCGCTGTTCGAGGATGGCGATTTCGATATTCCGTCGGTGTTTATGAAAGATACGGAAGGAGAGCGATTACTGACCGAAACAGGACAGATGGTGGAGCTGATTTCGCAGGCAAAGCGGATTCCGGAAACGGCATATAATGTGGTGGCAAAACGAAATAGGCCGAATGCGGACGTCCTTCCCGGAGAAATTCGGCCGGTCGATTCCCCGGCTTCCGGCAAGCGAATCGTTATTACCGCCCATATCGATACCAAAATAGGGACCCCCGGCGCCATCGACAACGGCACCGGAGTTACCATACTGCTGCTGCTTGCCCGATTGCTCACCGAAACTTCCTGCCGCTATCCCATCGAGCTGGTGGTATTCAACGGCGAGGATTATTACGGAGCTCCCGGGCAGGTGAAATATATCGAGCAGAACGAAGGCCGTTTCGGCGATATCCTGTTGAATATCAATATCGACGGCGCCGGTTACCACGAAGGCCCCTCCTGTTTTTCTCCCTTTGGTCTGACAGACGAACTGCAGGCAGCCCTGCAGGAAGTACTTGCCGCTTCACCCGGAATCGTCGAAGGCCTTCCCTGGTACCAGGGCGACCACAGCGTCTTCCTTCAACAAGGCTGTGCTGCGGTTGCCGTCAGTTCCCATTGGTTTATCGAACATATGGAAAACCAGGAAATCACCCATACTCCCAAGGATAATCTGGAAATAGTGAATTATGAACGGGTGGCGGAATGTGCAATGGGAATTGCCGCTTTTATCAGTAAGCTGTAATACATGGACTGATCACAGCCCTCACCTCATCGTTTGATAAATTTTACAGTCGTATAGTGCCCGTCGCTATTTATTTTCAGATAATAGACACCCTGAGCCAGGCCGGAGACATTTACTTTATCCGTCGAACCGTTATAAATTGCCGATGGTTGTTATAATAGTATTCCCGTCGTTTGGCTGATAATTTTTCATTGTCGTTATACTCGTAAAAACGAAGGTTGGAGTAGGTGTTTTCATAAGCAAATAAATTGTATGGTTGGATTAACAAATGAAATTCGAAGTGATTGATAGGCGAAGAAATATTGACGTGCTACGCCCTGTTTATTCAGATGTTTTTTCTTCATTTTTGTTGCAGTCATCGTTAAAATTATCTTGCAGTTGCAATCGTTCAACTTATTGATTTATAAGTTATTGGTCAAGAGAAAATGTGTAAGTTTAATATACTTTATCGGTGACTCAGGCTGAATTTTATTCACTTTAATCGCTCCCGTTAAACCTGTAACCGATACCTGATTCAGTAATCAGTAGCTTTGGTTTAGACGGGTTATCTTCAATTTTTTTGCGAAGCTGAGCTATAAAAACCCGTAAGTATTGTGTTTGTTCAAGATATCCGTAACCCCATATTTCTTTCAAAATATAGGTATGGGTAAGTACACGACCTTCGTTTTTTGCCATCAAAGCCAATAGCGAAAACTCGGTGGAAGTGAGCTTGATAATTTCATTGTTTTTAAACGCTAAATGTTTCGACAAATCGACGCTTAAATTTCCAAATTGCATTAGTACATCCTGTTCCAGCGGTCGACTCTGACGAATCGCCACCCGAATACGTGCCATTAATTCACCGGTGCGGAAAGGTTTCGAGATGTAGTCGTTGGCACCATTATCCAAAGCCCGTACAATATCGTCTTCCGATTTTCGCACCGAAAGAATAATGATCGGATGTTGATACCACTCGCGTAGTTTTTTAAGTACTTCAATACCATCCATATCGGGCAGACCCAAATCCAGAATAATGAGCGAGGGATTAAATGATGCTGCCATACCACAACCATCCTTACCGTTTCCAGACTCAATAATTTTATAGCCGTTTGCCGAAAGTGTGATTTCAAGTAAACGTCGTATCTGAATTTCATCATCAATAATCAGAATGCTGTCCATCTTGTTTTGTTTAGTTTGTTACCATAAAATCAGTTATCTCCGAAATCACGATGGGAATCTGTATTGTAAACTGGGCTCCTCCTCCGGTATGATTTGCAGCAGCAATATGTCCTTTATGGGCCTCCACAAAACCCTTCACAATCGATAATCCTAATCCGGTACCTCCGGTTCGGCTCGATTTTCCTCTGTAGAATTTATCAAAAACAAAGTCCAGTTCTTCATCAGGAAATCCAGGTCCATTATCGTATACTATAATGATTAACTTCTGGCCGTCGACGCTAAATTCTAAATTAATTAAGCTCTGGAGGGGGGCATGTTGTGCGGAATTGAGCAACAAATTATGTAGTACCTGCTCCATTAGTCCGAAATCGAGCTTTACGAGGGGCAGATCATCCGGTATTTGAATATTGACCGAGAACGAATAAAGTTCCTGGTGCAATGTTTCGATAACACGGTTAATCAAATCATGAACATCGCACCAATCGTACCTGGGCGAAAGCCGCCCTGATTCAAGCCGCGACATGTTGAGCAGGTTTTCGATCAAATGGTTCAGCCTTACCGATGCAATATTAATTTCAGTAAGTAATTCTTTCTGGACCTTCTCAGGATATCTCTGAGCAAGCAATGTATCCGAAGCTCCCATCACAGCAGTTACCGGGATACGCAATTCGTGTGAAATAGAATTAAAGAGCGTTTTGTATAGTCGATCCGAAGCATCGAGCATATAGGCTTTTTGCGCTACATCGCGTAGCATTTCGCGTTCAAATTTTCCTGAGACCTGCCCCAGATAAGCATTCCAAAATTGTTCCTCACCATAGGTAAACTGTTTTGTTCGTTTCATTACCAATACCCCAATTTTCAGTTGAGTTCCGATCAGAGGAAAATAACTATACAATTCATTGATACGCTGATCTGTGAATTTTCCGCAAACTAGACCTTGTTCATGACAATAAAGTATACTGTCCCATTCGTCGGAGGTAAACCTGAAATGGGATGAGGGCTGATTGTTTTTTAATTCCTCCTGCAATAGAATACAGGTGTCTACCCTGAAATGTTTCTTCACACCTTGCATGACCACATTCTTAACTTCGTTGGAGCCGCTTACTTCCGACAATTCCCTGGTAAGGCTGTACAGTGCATGTGTCCGTTCTTCCCGCTTTCGGATACGCATTTCCTGGCGGCGAATCCTTGAAGTGAGAACTCCATTGAGCAATGCAATGATGAAAAACATAAAAAACATCAAAACATCTTCGGTATTATTGATATGAAAAGTGAAATTTGGTGGAATAAAGTAGAAATTCCAACTCAGTGCACTCAACGCTGAAGCCAGCAATATTGGTCCGGTGCCAAATGCGAAAGCTAAAATCGATACAACAAACAATAGTACAAATGAAACTACTTTGTAGCCCACAAGATCATTCAGCCAATAACACAATACTATGGTTAATACCACTACGAGCATCGATATCACGTATTCTGTGCCACCCGACGTAAACGAAGGCAGATTCATTTTTTCACTAAACTGATGCCTGGCTTCCTTGGTGTCGAAACCAAAAATACACACATGAATATGTTCCGAATTCCTGATTAAATTGATTACAAAATTACCCCAACGTAGCAAGCTCAATAGGTTGAAAGTTTTTGGTTTGTCTATTACGATGTGCGTTATATGTTCCTGCAAGGCAAAACCTGCGATGCCTTTTACAGTGTCATAATTGGAAATAATCCGAAATTCAATCCCCAATTGTTTCGCAATTCTTGCATTGTAATCTAGCTCTTTTCGTTGTCTCTGGGTAAGTTCGTAGGTGTTTTCAACATAAACCGCCTGGATGGATGATGCATGCATTGTTTTTGCAAGTTCGCTCGCATACACAAGTAATTCTGCCGATCGAGCCGTATGACCGACAGCCACCAATAAACGTACGTTATTTATCTCTCCAGGATTCATGTTGTTTATTCTAAATCAATTCTATCGTTTGATGTACAAAAGTATATCAGATTTGTAGAAAGTGTATCTTGTTTTCCGGTTTTTAATTCACCTTAGGGTTAGCACCCAGAAATGCAAATCTAAACAAAGCAAGTACGGGAAAAATCTCTAAACGTCCAGCCCACATCTGAAAAATGTAAATGATTTCTACGATGGGATTCATTCCCGGTTCGGTAATTCCGACCGAAAGACCTGCGGTAGATTGGGCAGCAGCGGATTCAAACAGGGCATCGAAAAATGTAAAATTTTCCGGAATAAAAAATGTGCTGACAAACGTACTGCCCATTAAAATCAGAAAAAATAAAATGATAAAAATTGCAGCAGAGGCAAGTTCTGCATTTATTTCGTCGGGCAGCATGGTTCTGCCATCAAATTTCAGCGTACGTATTGTATTAGACGAAACGAAAGAGCGTTTTATTTGCCAACGGATGCCTTTTTGAATAAACACCGCTCTGTAGATTTTAATTCCTCCAACGGTGCCTCCCCAGGCCCCTCCAATGAACATTGCACCGAAAATGATGAATAAAAACGACTTGTTATCCCATGCATGGATATCGGAAGTTTGCCATCCGGTGGTAGAAATTGCACTTATATACTGAAATATCCCTTCACGAAAAGGCTCCGGAACGGCACCCGAATACATCAATAGCAATGACAGAGCAATACTTCCCCACAAAAAACACCAGAGCAGCGAACGGGTTTGTACGTCGCGCCATAGTTCGCTTATTCTCCCTTTGTAAAAAATCCGAAAATAAAACGGCAACGAAAACGATCCGAAAATCATGGGTAACAGATGCAGATACTCCATCGTCTCGGAATTATATCCGGCAATGCTATCGTCCAATGTACTAAAACCTCCCGATGATAATCCGGACATAGCATGATTAACAGCATCGAAAATATTGTCGGCCAGGGGATAATCGGGTAGGATAATCCATGTGCCTGCAATCAGATACAGGACGGTTATTCCGGTAATGATGGCATAGGATTTCCAGATGGCACGGGCAGTATCCATTACTTTCGTGCGCAGATTGATTCCTGTCGATTCCGAGCGATAAAGTAGTTTCAAACTACGTCCCGAACCCTGTTTAATTAAAGCCAGGGCCATTACTATAAAGCCGGCTCCACCTATCCACTGAGCAAATGAACGATAAAAAAGCACTGTTTTTCCAACCGATGGCTCATGCACAGCCATTGTCAACCCTGTTGTAGTAAAAGCGCTCATACTTTCAAAAAGACAATGTACCGGATGTTGGAAGTACAGCAAACTGGAAGAGTAGTTAAAACCGGCAGGAATAAACGATTGCATCACCTCCATTGGTGTAATATGCGAAATGATAAAAAGGGGTAATCCGCCCATAGCAGTCATAATGAGCCAGGCTAGAGCAGCAATAACATAGCCGTGCATATATTGAGGTTCAAAGGCCTCTTTAAATACAAAGTAAACGCTTTTGCCCAATCCGAAAGTGATGAACGCTGCACTGATAAATCCAACCACAGAATACCATTCCGAATACAGAATCCCTACAATAGCAGGTACTATCAAAATATAACCGAGAAGTGAGGTCAAATTCCCGATTTCTTTAAATATGATTTGAAATGATTTGTTTTTCATCTGCGTACTTTTGGTGTACCGTGAAGCTTCTTTGGAATTTCTCCCTGTCGTGTACGGCCTGCACAAAGATAAAAGTGATCCTATAAAGTTTTTATAAAGAAAAAATAGCCGGTATAAATATTTTATATGGAATTGCTTGCATCGACTGATTGCGAGTATGGTCAGTTGTTGTTTTTTTCTGACTATCCTGGAATTCAAAAATGTCACTTGCTGATCACCATTTTAGTTGAATTGTCAGCAACCAATATTGATAAAAATGTATTGAAATTTGAAAAATAAATCGACCATTGGCCTGTATAATCTTATACTAACTCCGGCTTATTCCCGTTTATCACAGTAAACATATTCAAATTGCCTATGGATTTTCATTTCTACTTTCCGATTCATTAATTTTTAAAAATCAAGAAATGAAAAAGCAATTTATTTTCTGTGTTTTGGCAACTGCTGCTGTCATCTTTTTAAATTCCTGTACGCCCGAAATTGAACCGTTGCCTGAAACACCAGCGTTGTATTGGCCGATGTCGGTAGGTAATTATTGGATTTATCAACATTATAAAATTGATTCGCTGGGGAATGAATTGCCCTTCCGGACGTATATCGACAGTGTGTATATAGTAAAAGACAGTGTGATCCGCGGAAAAAAATACTATAAATTCGAAAATTCAATTGGTTTCGAGAAATTCCAGGGCTTTTTCAGGGATTCGTGCGGTTACCTGATAAACTCGACAGGTGAAATCTATTTTTCCGCCACCAATTTTACCGATACGATCAGCTCTGATTATGGTTACAATAAACCCTATCGTCCCAATCGCTTGTTGTTTTATACTCTGAAAACGAAAATGAATCCGGCTAAACAGGTCGTAAATACCCCGTCGAACAGTTATAATGCATTGGTGGCAGATGGATTTATAACGTTTTATTATTATAACGAGGCGGGCGATGTAACCGATACGATTGCTACTTCTCTGAACACGTATTTTGCTCCCAATATCGGAATGGTGAAAGATACCTATCGCTATTATCTTGAAACAAAGCATGATAAGGTCAAAATTGAGCGCAGATTGTTACGGTATAACATCCAGGAATAGAACCATTCGATTATTCCGATCCGGCACCTACAGCGGCCGTTTCCCACACCGGATCGCCGCCGGCAGCCGAAGCGATACCATAATCAACGAAAGAACGGCCAGGGCCAACACGAGTATCAGCAACCAGGAACCATTTCGTGCATCGGAAAATGACAAGGCGTTTTTTAAGACGGTTCTGAATCCTGAGCGGCAAACTACTCCGGGCGATGCAAACGTCGGAGGAAGCTATTTGCTGATTCGCTCTTGCCTCCTTCGGTCTAAATGCGTACTTTTACGCTTCATTTTTTTTGAATACAACCATGACCGGTACCGATTATTTTGTTGAACTAACCGAACTTCATAACGATGGAAATGCATTGCAGGATAAGTATCCCAAGCTGCGGTCGCTGCTCGAACGGGTGTGCAAGGACCTGACAGCCGATGAAGGTCTGCAGTTCTCCAATTGGTTTGCCCGGCTGAATTATGTGTGCGAAAAAACGCGGTACGACCGTCGCAAAACGTTTGAAATAAATAAATTGCGCGTCAATGCCAATAAGGTGCTCCACGAAGGGTGGGTGCCCGGCGCCGACGATTATGGGTATAACCTGAAAGCTTTGTGCGAGTTTCTAGCCCATATCTATGCGATGAAAATTCCGGACGGACTAACCGCCGTACTTCCGGAAGGTTTGTATTACAAACCCGGGTTCCGGAAAGAAAAGACCGCGCGTATGCGGGTGGAAGTGTTGGCGGTCGACGAGCAGTTTATTTATGTTCAGGACGATGCCGATCCTACCGAAGAGCCGGTGAAAGTACGTCATCATGTTGAAAAGGTGAACGAAGCGTTTAACGATACTGTCGATGGGTTGTGGCCGGGCAGTCAGCTTAATCTGATTGATGTTGAAGTGGATGAATACGGGATTCTCATCCCGGAGCTCATGATCCTGGAGCCCGACTATTTGCTGGATATCAGTTCGCTGGCCGAATGTATGAAGGAGTATGGCCGGCATCCGCTCAATTATTTCCTGTCGAAGTTCGAAGGAGCTAAAAATACCAGACCGATTTTGTTGGGAAATATCGCGAATTTGTTTTTCGATGAATTGGTAAATGAAACCGAGGATGAACCGGTACACTACCAGGAGGCTATAAAAAAGGTGTTCAGGAGTTCACCGTTCGAGATTTCGACCTGCGACGATATCGATAGCCGTTTTTTTGAAGATACTAAGCTCCATTTTCACAATATCAGGCAGGTAGTGAAAACCGTTTTTCCCGAAAAGCATATTATACGGCAGCATGCTGTAATCGAACCGGCCTTTATTTGTGAGCAATTAGGAATTCAGGGGCGGCTCGATTTTTTGCAGATTCGGCCCAACGAAGCGGGGGAGCGCTTTGTGCTCGAGCTGAAATCGGGTAAAGCGCCCTGGCCCGAGACGAATCCGATGCTTACGGGGCGGAATCACCGCACGCAGCTTTTCCTGTATCAGATCGTGATGCAAAAAGTGCTGGGTTTCGAATTCGGCAAACTTAATTCGTATTTGTTGTATTCGCGTTACGGGCAGCAGCCGTTTTGCCTGAGAAATCCTCAGCCTACCATGGCAGCCATCAAGGAAGTGCTGAATTTAAGAAACCGTATTGTGGAGCTGGAGCGCAGTATTGCCTGCGATACCACCGAAAAGCGTACCCGGGAACTTATCGACGCGTTGAATCCGGAAATACTGGTGACCGAAATGCCATTTACACATCCGTTGATTGCGCAGTTTATTCTGCCCCAACTTCAAAAGTTTAAAGAGCCGTTCCGGCAAGCGGATGAGCTGGAGCTGGCTTATTTTCATTGTTTTTTTACTTTCGTTGCCAGGGAGCATTATATTGCGAAAGCAGGCGAAACGGCCTACGAAACCAACCGGGGCATTTCGTCGCTCTGGTTGTCGTCGCTTACCGAAAAAATCGAGGCAGGTGAAATTCTGACCGATCTCCGGATTGTGGAGAATAGAACGGCTACGGATGAACGAACTATCTGTCTGAGGATACCGCCCTATGAGCACGATTTTTTGCCGAATTTCCGCCAGGGCGATATCGTGATTTTGTACGAACGGAACCATGCGGCGGATAACGTAACCAACAAGCAGATTTTTAAGGGTACGATTCAGGAATTAGGGCCCGATGAGCTTAAAATACGTATGCGATTCCGGCAGCATAACCAGGCGGTATTGCCGGCCGGTTCGCGTTACGCGGTAGAGCACGATTTTCTCGATTCGTCGTACAACGCGATGTATCGCGGGCTCTATGCATTTTTACAGTCCAATCGCGATCGCAGGCAGTTGCTGTTGAACAGGCGTGAGCCCGAATTCGACGATTCGGTGCAACTGCTTGGCGATTATTCTCTCTGCAACGGCATTCGAAATGAAGAAATGAATCCACTGCTCCTGAAAGCGATGCAGGCAAAAGATTATTTCCTGTTGGTGGGGCCTCCGGGAACCGGCAAAACTTCGGTGGCGTTGCGATCGATGGTGGAAGAGCTCTGCCGCAGGCCGGATGTGAATATCTTACTGCTGTCGTATACCAATCGGGCGGTGGATGAGATATGTGAGGCGTTGGAGCATGTGAAGGACGCTCCCGGCTATATCCGTATCGGCTCCGAATTTGCCTGCGACCCCAACTACCGGCGCCGGTTGCTTGATAAAGTAATTGAACCCTGTGTGCGGCGCGACGAAGTAAAAGCGGTGATTCAAAACTGCCGTATTTTTGCAGGCACGGTATCCTCCGTCTCGGGTAAAACCGAATTGTTTAAACTGAAGCAATTTCAGGTGGCGATCATCGACGAAGCCTCTCAGATTCCGGAGCCCTCGCTGCTGGGAATTCTTTCGGCAAAAGATATGAAAGGAAATAATGCCGTCGGTAAATTTATTCTGATAGGCGACCATAAACAGTTGCCGGCGGTGGTGTTGCAGCGCGAAAACGAATCGAAAGTGACGCAGCCCGAACTCAACGCGATAGGGCTCACCGACCGGCGCAATTCCTTGTTTGAACGTTTATACCATCTGAATAAAGCAAAAAATCGGCGCAGCTGGGGCATGCTTCGTAAACAAGGCCGCATGCATGCCGAAGTGGCCCTTTTCTCCAATCAGGCATTTTACAACAATCAATTGGAAGTGGTGCCGACCGTCCATCAACAGGAAGCACTGGCATATACTTACTATCGGCCCGAACATTATTTTCAGCAACTGATTGCTACCCGCAGGACGGCATTTATCCCGTCGCAAAAACACCCGGCCGATCGCAGCCCTAAAACCAATACGCACGAAGCACGTATTGTAAGTGAGCTGGTGAGCCATATTTACGAACTCTACGATCTCAACCAATTGCATTTCGTTCCCGCCAAAACGCTGGGGATTATTACTCCCTACCGCAGTCAGATCGCCTTGATTCGCCGGGAGCTCCACGCCTTGCAATTGCCGGGACTCGACGAAATTACTATCGATACCGTAGAACGTTACCAGGGTTCGCAGCGCGATATTATTATCTATTCCTTCTGTATCAATCAGTTGTATCAACTCGATCAGCTCGCGGCCACAGTCGAGGACGAAGGGCAACTGATCGACCGGAAGCTGAACGTAGCCCTTACCCGTGCCAAAAAACAATTGTTCGTCGTCGGGAACCCGGCATTGCTGCAACATAATGCGTTGTACCGGAAGATGATGGAAGTGATGAAGATGGCGTAAAAGCAGTATCTTTGAAGCCGAATTTAAAAATTACCGATATGAATAAAATGCTGATTTTTTTCGTAATGTTTTTGCTCGTTGCCTGCGAGAACAAAGAAACCTACCTCGCGGGTTTTGCACGATTCGTCGAAGAAGTGAAGGAAAATGGGAGTGAGTATACACTGGAACAGTGGCAGAAAGCCGAGCGGAACTACCAGCACTTTGCCGAAACAGCGTATGAAAAGTACCGGCACGAACTCACCGGGCTGGAGAAAGAACAGGTGGGACGATTAAAAGCCGCTTTTCTGCTGGTAAAAGCGAAAAAGGGGGTGAAAGATTTTTTTAAAGATGCCGAAGACGCTTTGTATCAGATAAAAGGAGCTGTTGAAGAACTGGCGGATTCGGTTGAATAAGAGCCGGGAATCAGGACAAGGTTACCCTTTCCCGATTCCTGACTCTTGGGGCTGGTTTATTTAATAACCATAATTCTGATAGGCAGCTTTTGCTTCTGTTGTCAGCGCATTTCCTTTTTCATCCGTTAATAATTCCAGGAAGCTTTGTGGCCATGGGCGGAAGGTGTGTTTTCGCTCCAGGGTTCCTTTTCCTGTTCCTAACGCACCGTTTGTTTTCGAAATGTCATCTTTAGGGAAGGGAAAATCGGCTGTTCCTGTGCTGGTTGCCGGGGCGCCCATCATGTCGCGGTAATATACCCGTTCGTACAAAATACCTGCATTCTTTAAATCTTCCCAGCATTGCAGCTCGAAACCCAGTTCACGGGCTCGTTCGTTGTAAATGAAATGGACAAAAAGATTGGCGGCGCCCGGAGGATAATTTTCAAGCCGGGCTTTTGCCGAGCCGGCAGCCCATTCCTCGCCGGTTACTTTAATTTTTTCGTAGGTGTCGGCCGAAACTTTGAAAGGACTTACTTTGTCGGAGGCCGGGATATCCAGTTTGCCGGTAAGTACCGCCGGTTCCAGTTTTACCAGTACATCCGACCGGTTTTCGTTGGCGTGATAGGCAGCACGTTTTCTAAGGACATTGATGTCGTCGATGGCGAGCGACATTTGTCCTTTGCGACCATAAGCTTCGGCCCTGATCAGGTATGTTTCGGCCAATCGCATCAAGGGGATGTCGATAGCTCCTGCCCCGTTGGCATCGGTGCCTTTTCCGCGGTTGATGTCCATCCATTTGCGTGGCGACATGTACCAGGCTGCCACTCCCAGACCACGATCCAAACCAAATGCCTCGCCCTTATCGCCATTGACGCGGTACATCAATTTGCGGCCGCTGGTGTTGCTTACTACCGGATTAGATAAGTCGATACCGGGTTTCAGGCCCAGCGACGGTTTTTTAGGATCAATAAAATAGCCTTTCCCGTCGGGGCTCCCGGCAATCCAGCGAACATTCATGATAAACGGCTGGCTGGCTACCCACATTGAATCCAATGGTTCGTTCTTCGAGTTTTCGATATATACGATCGAACGTTTTCCGAATTTAATCTTGCTGGCGGTGCCCGTACTTACCACATCGCTTGCCCCGCTGGTGTTGATGCCGATTTCAGCTTCTCCTGCCCCCCGGATATAGTTGTTGTATACCCAGGCTGTTGCTGCATCCCAAGGTTTACCTCCCGCTTCTTTAGCGTCGGTTGCAACATAATCGGTGAGGTAGGTTTTGTAATAACGAGAATCGTTGGCGCGGTCGGTGAACATATCGTAGGCCCAGTCGGACGGCTGTAGCGTTGCAAACGGACGGCCGTAATCGATCGTACGGGGAGTACATGCGCGGAGCGAAGTATGATTGCTGTTGTACAAATGCACCAGCGTATTGCCATATCGGCCATTGTAGGTGGAGGTGGATTCATACTGTGCCGACAGTAAAATCTCGCTTACTTTATCGCGGGCATACGGATCGGTGCCTTTAATGTCCTTCCATAAGTTGGCAAAGTCAGGCTCCAATCCGCCAAAAGCGGTTTTACCTTTGTGAAGGTCGATGGTAATGGTTGCATAATCGATTGCTTTTTGCAAATCGGCATCTGCCCCGCCGGCATTCCCTTTGTAAAGAGCTTTCAGGGTCGGTTCGCTGTTGTTTTGAAACTCCGCCCCTTGTGCACGGTTAAGATACAGTTTGGCAGTAAAGTGTGCTGCTGCGGCTTTTGTGATGCGACCCAATTCGGTAGTGCTGGCAGGCAGCAAAGAGGTCGCTGTTTCCATATCGCTTAACAGTTGGCTGTAGATTTCTTCCAGACTGACTTTGGTGAAAGCAAAGTTTTCGGGCATTCCCGAAAAACTCTTCAGCATCAGAGGCACGGCTCCCAACTGATTGGTGATGAGGTAATAGGCATATGTTCTTAAGAAAAGAATTTCGCCTTTCCGTACCGCCATGGCTTTCTTTTGAGCTTCGGTGAGCAGCTCGTAGTTTTCAAGGAAAATATTACAACGGTTGATGATAGGATAGGCTCCTTCCGAAACTCCTCCCGATACCTGACCGATAAGGGCAGCCATGTGCGGTGCAAAGCGATTGGCGCCGGACGAAGGACCCCAGCCTGTTACATTATAACTTCCCATGTCGATCCGTTCCTGATTGGTCCAGCTGAATACTTCGATGTCGGTGCTCGATCCGAACAGGTAATGACCCTGGTTGTAGTCGGACTTAAACCGTAAAATCTGATAGGTACCTTTGACCAGTGTTTCCAGACCCTCGGGCGATTTGTAGTAGTCCTGTGTCAGAGTGGTCACTACTTTTTCTTCCAGAAACTCGTCCTGGCATCCAACTAATGTGGTTGCAACTAAAAGTGCGGCAATGTATTTTTTCATGTTTTAATCTGTTTAATTTGTTTATAAACCTACTCTGATACCAAACACAAAACTGGTAGTCAGGTAGGTGTTGTTGTTGGTGGCCCCTTGTAAGTCGCCTACCGAGTTGTAATTCAATAGGTTGTTGGTGTCGTCGGGGTTGATGCCGGCTTTTACTACATCGCCTCCGAACATGAACGGATTCAATACCTGAGTAAAGATATTGCAGCTGCTTAAGGTCAGCGGTTTCAGCCATTTTGCGGGGATATTGTATCCCAACGATATGTTGCGTACGGCAATGAACGAACCATCGTGAATATTGGCCGAGCGGTTGACATCGGCATTCGAAAGTGTGGCGGTTTTAGAGTTCAGTTGCGGATACTGTGCCGAAGTGTTGGTTTCGCTCCAGAATTCGTTCAGGTCGGCTTTGCGGCCGTATCCGATATAATCGCCTCCTGCATATCCGCCGGGGATCAGGTTGTAGTAATATTTCTGCCCCAGGCGTCCATACAGGAATACCGATAGTTCGAAATCGTTGTAATTGAAGGTATTCGTAAAGCCTATTACCGCTTTGGGACGCGGATTTCCCACGATCACCTTGTCGCTGTCCTCCAGTTTGTAATTGGGTTCGCCTTGTTCTACCGGTTTGTACTGGCCGGGTGCAAAATTATAACCATTCGCTTTCCATTTTGCAATTTCGGCCAGGTCGTCGGCTGTGTTCTGCCACAGTCCGTCGACTTCAAAGTAACGGAATACATTGATCGGATGACCGATGTACCAGCCCGATCCTTTCATATCTTCCTTGCCGTTGGCCAGCGAAATTATTTTTTCCTGGTTATGCGAGATATTCAGGTCGGTAGTCCAGCGGAACTTATCGCGCTGGATATTCACGGTCGAGATATTGAATTCGATACCCTGGTTTTGCATTTCTCCGATATTGTCGAGTATGGTTACAAAACCGATAATTCCTGGGATGGAGCGATCGAGTAACAAATCGGTAGTGTTCGATTTGTAGAGTTCGAGCGTACCGGTTACTCTTCTTTTGAAAAATCCGAAATCGATACCGATATTGGTTTGAGTCGTTTTTTCCCAGCCCAGATTAGGATTTGGCATGTTGTACGGAATCATTCCGATGGCGGGAGTTGTTCCGAATACATAGTTATATTGTGCCAGGGGGCCTGAAGTCGTGTAAGCTCCTACGGCCGCATTGCCGGTCACCCCGTAACCGAAGCGTACTTTCAGCTCGTCCAGTTTTTTGAAGTTTTGCAGGAAGGGTTCGTCCTGCATTTTCCACGCGAGGGCCAGCGACGGAAACATATCCCATTTATGGCCGGGCGCCAGTACCGATGCTCCGTCGTAGCGCATCGATGCCGAAAGTAGGTAGCGGTCGAGCAGGGCGTAATTGATACGTCCCATATACGACGTAAGGTTGTTTTCAGTGAATCCCGAGCCGTAACTGTCGGGCTTACCGTTCAGGTTGGCTGCCAGGTTGAACCATTTCGAGGTATCGTATAAAATCTTCGAAGCGCTGATGTTCAGGCTTTCCGATTGATAATGCTGAGCGGCTTGCATCAGTGTGGCGCTAATCGAATGCACATCAAACGATTGGTTGAAATTAAGAATGTTCTCGATGAGGTATTGCATGTTTTCGCTGTTGGAATAACTGGCCGAAGCCGTTTTGGCTACCATGCGGTTGGAGGTCGATTCGGAACCCGACCACGATCCGGAACGTGAGGTACGGTAACCGGTTCCTAAGTTCATGCGATACGACAACCAGGGTGTGAATTGAATATTGGCGAACATGTTGGCCTGTACGTTTAATACCCGCGTCAGATCGGAAGTGTGTTCCAGGTTGATAAAGGGATTCCATACGGGAGCCGCGTTGTTGTTGCCCGGATATACGATCAGTTCGCCTTGTGTGTCGTAAGGTTGGGCCATCAGGTACTGCGAAAGCGCTACGCTGTAAAGGTCGCGCGGACCGGTTACTGTGCCCGAGAGTACTATATTGCCGTATTCCTGTTCGCTCATGGCGATATTGACATTGGTACCCAGGTTAAACCATTTAACGGGCGACGTTTCTCCGTTCATGCGGATGGTATACCTGTCGTATTGCTGGTTGGTTTGGTTGCCTTCGGCAGAATAATAGCCGATAGAGGTGTAGATTTTAGAGTTTTCGTTGGCCGATGAAAACGACAGCTGATGATTTTGGGTAACCCCGTTTTGAGTCAGCATGCCGATCCAGTCGGTGGTGGGTATGGCCGACGGGTTGTAGGAGCCTCCTTCCCAGGCTTTGTTTAAGGCGGCAATGGTTGCAGCGTCGGAGTGGCCGAATTTATTGATATCGGCTTCCAGGTTGGGCTCGGTAAGCGGGGTGGTTCCTAATAAATATTCACCTCCGTTGATATAGGCGGTGCGTACGCGGTCGAGCATTTCACCGGCACTGGCCCATTTGGTAAGCGAGTTGATAACATCTACCGAAGTTGTGTTGCTGTATTCCACCGAAACCTTCCCCTTTTTTGCACTCTTGGTCGTAATGAGGATTACCCCGTTGGCTCCACGCGAACCATAAATGGCGGTGGACGAGGCGTCCTTTAATACTTCGATCGAAGCAATGTCGTTGGGATTGATGTCGTTCATACTTCCCATCAGAATAACTCCGTCGACTACGTATAAGGGTGTGTTCGCCGCGTTGATGGAACGCGTACCGCGAATGACCACCGAGGAGATTTCGCCCGGACGCACGTTGGTAAGAATGTCGACCCCGGCTGCTTTTCCCTGCATGGCCGAAATGGCATTCTGTACCGGTCGCTCGCGAATCGCTTTTTCGGATATTGAAGTGATGGCACCGGTAACATCGCTCTTTTTAACAGTACCATACCCGATTACCACTAATTCCGATAATGCTTTGGTGTCTTCAATCAAGACAATGCGGAGTTGCGTTTGTCCCTGTACTGCGATCGATTGGGTCTGAAAGCCTACATAGCTGATCTCCAGTACGTCATTGGTTTTTGCCTGCAGTGTGAAACTGCCGCTTAAGTCGGAAATGGTTCCTGTTGTGCTTCCTTTGATCAGAATCGATGCCCCGATTATCGGTTCTCCCTTCTCATCGACTACGGTTCCCCTTGTGGTTCGTTCCTGAGCTTGTGCTAAGGAAACTACCAATAGTAGGGTCATGGTTAGAAACACGGCTTGCAACACAGATGCTGCTTTTCTTTTTGCATGTGTCATTTGGTTTGAAAATTTTGGTTAGTAATTAAGTGTTTTTTAATGGACTATTTTGCTGGAATTCTTTTTTCTGGAAGGATGGCGGCCGAAAAAGTTGTGTTTTTTTAATTGATGTTGATTTGTATTAGTTTCTTGTGCTTAATTAGGATCGGTATTGTTTAAAGTTGATAAAAAACAGACGCAAAACTAAACTAATGTCAAATTCTTTTCTGCATGAAAATGTACGTTTTCCTAGATATTCGTACTTTTAATGCCCGTCGAAACGAGAATCCGGACTTCAATAGTTCTGCTGAACTGATTGAAGCCCGGATTAATGCTCTGTAAACGAGTGGTATAGTCGTTGTTGCGGGGCTACGACCGCGATGAAAGCGGTTGTTTTTTTCTGCGGTGTTTCCACCATAAAATAATTCCCGAAACCAGCAATCCTAACCCGAAAAGGCCGGTAAGGGGAACGATAAGGATATAAAAAGGTCCCAGCAGGAAAGTGTAAATTCGGCCGGTATGTACTTCCTGTGAGAAATTCCACAGCGACAGGGGCGATTTTTCGATCATATCCAAGGGCATGGCTGGAAATTCGTCCCGATTGAACGGACTGCGGGTGCCTTTATCGTAATCGAAAACGAAAGGATAGTTGCCGAAATGCATGGTGAAACCGGTTATTTTATGGTCGCCGACAGGCTTGCCGACCGACGAAGGGGCCGTGTATGGTTTATTGTCGATGAGATCCCACACCGTTCCGGTTTCGTAGTTCCATGCAAAGAGTCCGTTGAACGAGCCTACGCACAGGGTATTGTTGCCCATGTCGTCGAGCACATTGACACCCATCACACTGGCAGGTGGTTGTGAGTCGAAACGTTTCATGCTGCGGAAGTCGTCGTCGGAATAATAAAAAGCTTCGGATGTTGAAATCACATAGCGCTGCTGTTCCGGAAGGTAGAGTATTCTGCGTAGCATATCATACCAGGGGTTGGGCGTGTCGAGTTCGGTATGCGGTAGTTTCCCCACACGTGAGCCGGCAATCGGTATTAGGAGCGGCGGCCTTAAAAACATTCCGGTCAATGTGGTGATGCTTAGCAGTATAGCCATGATCCATCCTGCTTTTTTATGCCAGCGGAAATGCCATTGAAAATGCTTCTTTATTTGTTTACGCTCCGAGGTCTGAAGCTTACTTTTCTTCAGTTTCTTCTTGCCGGTATACATCCAGACTCCGCCCACAGCCAGGAAGATAAACATCAGCGCCACTAAATCGACCAGCAATTTGCCGATTTTACCGTACACTTCCCCGCTATGGATCACCCAAAGTGTTTTGAAGAGTCCTACTTTGTTGTCGTAGCCGGCAGGAGCCGGTAAGTCGAGCAGGTCGAATTGCTTCAGATCGTGAGTCAGCAGCAGATGCGAACGGGTCATCACGAAAATACTGTCGTTCTTCACCAGCATATCGACCACGTTTTTTTCGTGTACGGGCAACTCTACAGAACTCCATTGTTGCGTTGAACGGTGGTATTCGTACAAACCAAACAAGGTGCCCGCCAGGATACGACGGTCCGATGTTGTGCTGATTTTGAAGGTTTTACGCTGGTCGATTCCTTTCGGAAAACCCTTGTTGAAATCGGCAAACCTGCTAAAAGTGCTGTCGGTGAGCCAAATGCCTACGGTTCCATACAGCAGGATACTGTCGCTTCCAATTTTTTCGGTACCGCGTACGGCAGCCAGGTTCCAGTGGCGGTAGGTATATTCGTCGGGTAAAAACTTCCTGTCGACACTAAAGGACGAAAAAGTCTGCCGGTGATTCATGATGATCCCCGAAATGGAAAACAGGACTAAAAAAAGCGCCAGAATGAGCCCGGCCCAGCGATGATACTTTTTAAAAAAACTCTTCATTTGAAAATATTTATAGTGGTTAACGGTCGATCATTTGACCGTTAACCACTAACTGTTATTTCCGTTTTGCAAAAAACGTTTTCTGTGTCAAATCTACTAAAATTATTACTCCGCCCAAAATCATCAGGCCGTCGGGTACCGTACGGGCCCACATCCAGCCTTTCATCACATCGACGGTTTCGCGCAGGCGCGCAGCAAAATAACCCGAGTCCATGGCTACTTCGCCCTGGTACATGCCGATTACGTAGGTGGGGATGGTGTAGAGTAAGGCGCCAATAGTGAGAATCCAGAAACCATAACGGCTTAGTTTGTCGTTCCATTCCAGGTTATTGGCCAGTGCATTGGTGCGTGAGGTCATGTACAGAAAGGCAATGGCTATGTAACCGAATGCGCCGAGCAATGCCACATGTCCGTGAGGCATAATCAGATAGGTAGCATGAGTGTAGTAGTTGATAGTCGGGGTGTTGATCATCATTCCGAAAAATCCGGCTCCAATCCAGTTCATAACGGCCGATCCTCCGATCCACAAAAATGGAATGCTGAAGTCGAACCGTTCGCCCGCGTAGAGCTTCTCGCGTTGATTTTTCCAGGCTTCGATAATCATCAGGGCCAAGGGCAGAGGTTCCAATGCCGAGAAAATTCCCCCTACTGCAATCCAGTATTCGTCGAGTCCCTGCCAGAAGTAGTGGTGTCCGACGCCTAAGGTACCACTGAGCGAGATCAGGAAAAGTTCGAAGAACATCACCCGTACAGCGGTTTTGTGGGTGATAAGTCCCAGCGATACCGTGAAGAAGGCAATTACGCCGGCTGCGAATAATTCGAACGTGAGCTCTACCCAGAGGTGAATCACCCACCAGCGGTAATAATCGTCCACCGTGTAGTTGGGCATGATTTTATGAATCGGCATCATGCCGGCCATGTATAAGGTAGCAATAGCAAATGCCGACCAGATGATGGTGCTTACAATCGGATTGTTGGTGGCAGCTTTGCGGATCAGCGATATAATAAGCAGGAACCAGAATACGAGACCGATAACCAGTCCGATATCCCAAACCCGTCCCAGGTTCAGCAACTCACGACCTTCGTTACCCAGCCAGAACCAGGTTTCACGCAGCTGGCCGGTTGCGCCCATGTACATCCCGATAATACTGCCGACAGCAACTACGATAAGAGCCGCCCACAACACATTCACCAGCCAGGGGTATTTGTGGTCCTTATTGGCTACCCAGGGGGCGATCAGCAAGCCGCCCACCAGCCATCCCACTGCCACCCAGAGTATGGCCAGCTGAGTGTGCATCGAGCGAATAACATTGAACGGAAGTAATTCCTGCGAGATGATGAAATCGCTGGTCGGATCGGTGTACAGGTGGGCCAGGTATCCCCCCATTACCATTTGTACGACCATCAGTGTTGCCACTATCGGAATGTATTTCAATAGCTTTTTCTGCGACGGGAAGATCGAAGTGATTTTCAGCGGCTCTTCCAGCTTTTCGTTTTCTTCCTTTTTGAACAGGTATTCGTAGGAAAGGAATACAACCACTATCGTTAAAGTCCATAGAATCAGAAATTCCCAAAGCGATACTTTGTGCGAAAAGAAAGTGAGATCCTGATCGATAAGCGGTTCGTGCGGCCAGTTGTTCGACCAGGTGCGTTCGGTGCCCGGCCGTAGCGACGACGATACCAACTGAGCCCAATCGAAAAATGCGGCAATCTTCACCGCTTCGTCGGGCCGGATAATCCCTCCGCGAAAAGCTCTTTCACGATCGCCGTTTACCAGCATGTCCACTACGTATTCCACGTTTTTGTGGTAAGCCGCCGCCGAAGCCTCGGTATACACGGTAGTACCTTCAACCAGCTTCGTTTCGGCACGGAAGTCCTTCTTTACCCGTTCCTTTACCGCTCCCCGCTCCAGATCGTCGAGCTCGCTGTTCTTTTTACCGTACAATTCCTGTCCGTAATAATCGTACAAATGCTCGGCACGGTAATGCAACAGGTCGGTCGAGAAATCGGGACCGATGTAAGCGCCCATCCCCAGAAGCGATCCCCAGTCGGTAAGGTCGAACTGCTGAAACAGTGCCTTGCCTTCCACTACATCGTCGTAGGTGTAGAGTACTTCGCCGCCGGCCGATACCACTTCCTGCGGGATAGGAGGGACTTCTTTCTGAAGGTTGGCAGTGTAGTAAATCAACATCGACACCATAATGATGGCGATAATCCAGAAGGAAGTAAATAATCCTTTCCGGCTCATGAATTTGTCTAAGAGTGATTGATGCATAATGTTTAATTGTTAATTAGTAATTATATGCTATTTACAGGTAGTATATTGATGTAAAAAAAATCAATAGCGCTTAGCGAGCTCGAAATCGAGATCGGCCAGGGTTTTGTTGATAAATACTTCCATGAATTCCTGCCGCACTTTAATCCAGGTCGAATGCATGATACAGGGATTTTCGCACGAACACTCCTCAAATCCGAGCACGCAACCGGTATAGGTATCCATTCCCTCCACGGCATCGATCACATCCGAGAGCCTGATTTCGGAAGGTTGCATTTTAAAGCTATAACCGCCATCGCGGCCCTGGACACTATATATGAAACCTTGCTTGCTAAGGGTGGTCATCAGCCGGCGCAGGTATTTATCGGAAATTTTAAGCTTTTCGACCAACGACTTAGCCGAATAGAGCCTGGTGGGTTCCTTAGCCATGTAGGTAAGAATCCGGAGCGCATATTCGGAGGTATTGGTAAGCTTCATTTAATATTCTATTTTAAAGTGGTAATTCGACTGCAAAAATAAAGAAATATTTGATATTAATCACATTTGATTAAAAAAAAGTTGTACTTCCGATAATTTTCCTATATTTGCCGAGCTGATATCGAGAACACAATCTTGTCTTGACCATAAAAACTGATCCGATGAGAAACCAACCAAAATTCTTCTCTCTGCCACGGCGCTTCATCGCTCCGGTGGTTATTTTCGGAGGATTAATCGCCGGCCTTGGTGTATATATTATCTATATGTCGAAGGCGCATGTATACCTGGGCGATGATCCTGCTGCCTGTGTCAACTGCCATATCATGACTCCTTATTATCAGACCTGGTTTCACAATTCGCATGCGAAATGGACTACCTGCAACGACTGTCATGTGCCACAGAACAATGTCATCAGTAAATATTATTTCAAAGCGATGGACGGTCTGCTTCATTCGGCGGTATTCACCCTGCGGGCCGAACCGCTGGCTATACGTGCCCGCAAGGCGAGTTCCAACGTGGTGATGGAAAACTGCATTCGTTGTCATACGCAGTTGAACAAGGAGTTCGTTAAAACGGGAATGATCTCGTTTACCGAGGCCCGCGAAGGTAAAGGTAAAGCTTGCTGGGACTGTCATTCGACGGTTGCTCATGGTAAGCAAAGCAGTATTGCTTCTACTCCGAATGCCATTGTCACCCCTTTACCCGAATCGCCGATTCCGCAATGGTTGAAAAAGGCGATGAAAGACTGACGGAAAAGTATCCATGATGGTTTGAAACAGTCTTAGCCCACTAATAATTAATAATTTACAATTTACAATTCAATACTATGTTACACAAATTATCCGACTTTATCAGCCGTAAACCAGTATGGGGATGGGTTATCTTCTTTTCCGTCATGGTCATTGTATTTCTGGTAGGAATGTTGGCCGCATCGATTACCGAGCGTCGTGCCGAGATTGCCAGTGTGTTTAACAATCGGAAAGTAGAAATTAACGAGTTAGAAGCCCGCAGCGATATCTGGGGAGTAAATTATCCGCGCGAATACGAAACCTGGAAAAAAACGGCCGACATGGATTTCAAGAGCAAACACATGGGGAACACCGAGGAGGATGTACTCGAAGCGCGTCCCGAAATGGTGGTGATGTGGGCTGGATATGCATTTGCCATGGATTACAAAGCGCCCCGCGGGCATATGCATGCCCTGACCGATGTGCGCAACACGCTGCGTACCGGATCGCCTTTCACCGAAGAGGAAAATATGCAACCGGGTACCTGCTGGAGCTGTAAGAGCCCCGATGTTCCCCGCATGATGCATGAAGTGGGAATAGCCGAATTCTATAAAGGCAAATGGTCGTCGCTGGGTCACGAAATCGTGAATCCGATTGGTTGTGCCGATTGCCACGATCATACAACCATGAATCTCAACATCAGTCGTCCCGGTTTGATTGAAGCGTTCGAGCGTCGGGGTAAAAAAGTAACCGACGCTACTGCACAGGAAATGCGCTCGCTGGCTTGCGCACAATGTCATGTGGAGTACTATTTCAAGGGCGACGGCAAATACCTTACTTTTCCCTGGGATAAAGGTACTACCGTGGAACAGATTGAAGCTTATTTCGACGAAGTGGGCCATGTGGATTGGGTTCATAAACTGAGTCGTGCTCCTATGTTGAAAGCGCAGCACCCTGATTATGAAATTTTCCTGATGGGACCTCATGCTCAACGCGGGCTTTCGTGCGCCGATTGCCATATGCCTTACAAAGTGGAGGGTGGTATCAAGTACAGCGATCACCAGATCTCGAGTCCTTTGCGTAATATTGCCAATACCTGCCAGACCTGTCACCGCGATACGGAGGATAATCTGCGCAACTATGTGTACGAATATCAGGATAAAGCTCTGGAAATCCGCGACCGGGTAGAACAGGAAATTACAAAAGCTCACGTATATGCGAAAAATGCCTGGGACCATGGAGCTACCGAGGCCCAGATGAAAGAAGCCCTCAACCTGATTCGCCAGGCGCAGTGGCGTTGGGATTTCGTGGTAGCTAGCCATGGCGCTACTTTCCACGCTCCGGTTGAATCGCAACGGATCCTGGCCCATAGTCTCGATAAAGCGCATCAGGCCAACCAGGCCCTGCAATCGGTATTGTTTGCCTTGAATGTGAATCCGGCCGGCATTAAAATGCCCGACATTACCACGAAAGCGAAAGCACAGGAGTATATTGGTCTGGATATGAAAACCTTGGGCGAAAAGAAGGAGAAATTCATCAACGAGGTGATTCCGCAGTGGATTAAAAATGCGGAGGAAAGAGGGAAACTAACGTCGCAAAAATTATAAAAAAGCGCCAGCCATCGGTAATGGGAGGTGAAATAGCATGGATGAAAATGTAAAACGCGCCTGGTGGCAGGCACCATGGGGATATAAGGAAAGCATCGCCGTAGTGGGCGGGCTGTCCGCAGTTGGACTGATGTTGCAGCTTACCATCGGGAATTTTGATTTCGGATTGCTGCAGTATCCGGTCGGATTGGTGGCCATTCTGTTGGTGACCGGGTTGACGGGAATCATGATCTGGCGCCACCGGTCGCCTTTTTTCCTGTGGTTTTCCGGGCTGCCGCTCAGTGTTTCGGTAATCGGCGGAGTACTGTTTTTTGCCACGATTATGGGGTTGGTGCCCCAGCATGCCGATGGACACGAGCATGCACATTCGCCGCTGGGCTTCGATACGGTAACCCGTTCGTGGCCGTTCGTATTGCTATACATGCTGTTGGTTGTCAATCTGAGTATGGTTACGGCGCGGCGGTTGCTCAATTTCAACTGGCGCGATTACGCGTTTTACCTTAATCATTTCGGATTACTGCTGTTGCTGGTTGCCGCAGGTATCGGTGCGGCCGATTTGCGCCGCTATGTGATGCATGTGCAGGAAGATGCCACCGAATGGCGCGTATTCAGCGATAGCGGCGATATGCTCGAATTGCCGGTAGCAATCCACCTGAAGGATTTTTACATGGAAGAGTATATTCCCAAACTGGCCATTGTGGATAAAAGTACCGGCGAATCGTATCCGGCGGGTAATCCGAAGATGTGGCAGATTGATACTGTAAAAACGGCCGGCGCTATTGCGGATTGGCAGATTGAAGTGTTGGACTATATCCATGAGGCGGTTCGTGCGAGCGACAGTACGTATCGTCAGGTGCCGATGCCGGGTTCGTGTCCGGCTGTCCGGGTGCGCGTAACGAATGCTGCCACCGGTTTCGACCGCACGGGGTGGATATGTGGAGGTAATTTTGCACAGTTGTACATGACAATGGAGCTCGACGGGCAGTTGAGTATGGTGATGACCCGGCCGGAACCGAAGTTGTACCGTTCGGATGTGGTGGTGTATACGCAGTCGGAAAAGGCCATCCCGGCATCGATTGAAGTGAACAAACCCTTGAAGGTTGATAACTGGTATATTTATCAGTACAGCTACGATTCGGATTTGGGTAAGGCTTCGGCGACGAGTAGTTTCGAATTGGTGTACGATCCGTGGCTTACCTGGGTTTATGTTGGCTTGTGGATGTTTATTGCCGGTTCGGTGTTGTTGATTTGGGAAGGGAATAAAAAGTCAAAATTGAAAAAGAATGATCACCTGGGATAATTTTATCTATTTTGCTGCGCCCACCGTAGCGTTGTGGGCATTGGCCATTGGGATGTTGTACCGTAAGAATATACCGGCAGGTACGGCAAAGCCCGGCATGCGGTACCAGCCTGAAAGCGCCGGGTTGCGTCCCGTGTATGGCAGTGTGGTGCTAGCCTTGGCCGGAATTATCCTGTTCGCCACATTCATCCTGCTGATGTGGATGAGTCTCGACCGGCCCCCGATGCGAACCATGGGTGAAACCCGTTTGTGGTATACCTTTTTCTTGTCGGCCATAGGGCTGGTGATGTACCTGAAATGGCGCCATCACTGGATCCTGAGTTTTAGCCTCGTGGTTGCATCGGTTTTTATCCTGATCAATATCACCAGGCCTGAGATTCATTCAAAAGACCTGATGCCGGCGCTCCAGAGCATCTGGTTTGTTCCCCATGTGATAGCCTACATTCTGTCGTACGCGTTTATGAGCGCTGCCACCATTGCCGCCATCCTATTGTTGTATCGCAAGGACTATACGGATCGTTCGCTCGTAGCGCTTACCGACAACGTAATCTATATCGGCTTTGGCTTGTTGATGGTAGGCTTACTGATCGGAGCGGTTTGGGCAAAAGAAGCCTGGGGCCATTACTGGAGCTGGGATCCGAAGGAAACCTGGGCCTTTATCACTGCTGCCGGATACCTGATGTATATTCATATCCGGCTTCGCGAGCATAAAATCCGTACATTCACCCTTTGGCTGGTAATATTCTCGTTTGTGTTGCTGATGATTACCTGGAAAGGGGTGAATTATTTGCCGGCTGCACAAGGAAGTGTGCATGTTTATGGCAATTAGCAAGGGCAGCATCCCGGTGTTAAGCCTCTAAATACAGTTCGGCTAACTGATTAATCTTCAATATCGCACTCTCACGGTTAAAGGCCTTGTCGTAACCGGCTTCAATTTCGGCAAACTGTTGTGCCAGTTCCTGCTGATCGTTGTCGCTGAATGCCTGATCAGCCATTTTGAACAGCACATTGTTTTCTTTCGAAATATGGTTCTGAAGCAAATAAGCATAACCCATCAGATGCTCGTAGATTTCAAACAGACCGTCTTTGTTGCCCGTCCGGTATTTTTCGATTCCCGCTACCATGCCTGCTACATGTTTTCGTCCCTGTACGTGCTCGTTCAGCATTACTGCCACCGGTCCGTGTTCGGGATGATAACCGTATACGCCCATTCGCGGAAATAATAAATCTTCTTCTTTTGCATGATGAAGTCCGTCGGCAAAATTGCGGATTAAGTCTATCACCAGCTCGAAATGAGCGATTTCTTTCGATTGTTCCTCGGCCATCGTTACCATGATGTCGGTAAGACGAAGAATATGTACATGGTCGTCGATGAGGTTTTGTGTTGCTGTCGTCATATCTGTTGAATATTTGAATTAAATGCTACAAATATATAGCATTTAATTTTCATGACAAAATTTATCCCTGATGCGTTGTGTGCAGAATGAAAATCAGAGGTAGCGATAGGCGGCTTTCCGGAGTTTATCCATCACGGCAAGTCCCACTCCTTCTTCAGGAACAGGCTGTGCCACAATATATTCGACCTCCGAATCCTCCAGCCGGTGGATAGCTGCGAATAAATTTACCGCGCAGGCTTTCAGGTCGCCTTTTTCGCTGAGGATTTCAACATGAGCATAGCCTGCGGTATCGTGTCCCTTAAAGCTAAGTAAACCAACCCGCGAACGATCGGCGGGTGGAGGAACGGAAGTACCGAGGATATACAGTGGTTTTCCGGGGCTGTAATGCGATTTCAACATTCCCGGGCTCACAATATTCGTTTTTTCTTCTTCGGGAAGAGCATAATAGGGTACAAGTGTTTCGATATCTTCGCGTGTAATAACTCCGTGACGAAGAATTTCGAATCCTTTTTTGTTGAGCGCTATAATGGTTGATTCGATTCCGACATCGGCCGGTCCGCCATCGAGAATGAAATCGGCATCGGGCAATTGCTTTGCGACATGGCGCGCCAGGGTGGGGCTTAGTTGTCCGAACTTGTTGGCGCTGGGAGCGGCAATGGGGCAGCCTGCACGACGTATGAGTTCGCGTGCTACCGGGTTGGCAGGCATTCGGATGCCCACGGTTCCAAGTCCCGATGTCACGATATCGGGCACTATTTCGCTTTTGGGAAGAATAATAGTCAGGGGGCCCGGCCAGAACCGGTCGGCCAGCAATTGTACCCGCTCGTCGGAGGTGGTGGTGAGCTGTCGGATGGCTTCGATATCGGCAATATGAACGATGAGCGGATCGAAAGAAGGACGTTCTTTCAATTCGTAAATTCGGGCCACAGCCATTGCATTCAGGGCATTAGCGCCCAATCCGTATACAGTTTCGGTAGGGAAGGCCACTACTTTACCGTCGCGTATCAGTTGAGCGGCTATTTCAATCTCCTTATTGGTGGATGTCATTTTCTATTCGCAGTTAAATCGGCTGCAAAGGTACTTAATTTCTTCGAAAAAGCGGGTAGGGCTTTATCAACCCACCGGAGCATTGAGAAGGATAGTGACGGTTGTACCTTTATGGAGTTCGCTTTCGATCGACAGTTCGCCGCCATACATTTCCACGATCATTTTAGCGATGCTCAATCCCATGCCGGAGCCTTGCTGTTCGTAGAGCGTACGATTGAACTGTACATACGCCCCGATTTTATGCAGTTCTTCGGCTGTCATTCCCTGTCCCTGGTCCTCGATAATCAAGCGGAAGCGTTTTTCGTACGGCCCACATTTCACTCTCACCTTACTTCCCGGGAGCGAGAACTTGAAGGCATTATGGATGAGCTCTTCCAGGATTTTTGAGAATTCCTTGAATCCGATCGAAACATCGCAGGGCTCCACGTCAATTTCGGAATCGTTCATCCGTTTGTGCTTGTGAGCGATATTCATCAGGATGCTCTGGCACAAATCGCCCGGATTTTCGAGGGGTTCGGAGCTGGCGAAATTATCGTGCCGTATAACCAGCTCCGAATACAGCAGGTAGTTTTGAATGAGGCGGTACAGGCGCATGCCGCTATCGTAGATATTAGCGCCAAAATCGGCTATTTCTTCTTTCGATAAGGACTCGGGGTAATCTTTTAAAATCTGCCCGATACCAATGATGCCATTCAGGGGGGTGTTGAGCTCGTGGGGTAAATATTTTATGAGTTGCAGCCGCAATTCCTGCAGATCGGATTGACGTTTTTCGGAGAGGAAATCGGCTTTTTGCAGACGGATCTGGATGGTGTCCAGCAGCTCCTGGCGGGTAAAGGGTTTGATCAGGTAGTCGTCGGCGCCCATATTCATTCCGGTACGAATATCGTCGTGTTCGGCCATGGCCGTAACCAGGATCACCGGAATCAAGCGGGTTTCCTGATTCTCGCGCAGGGCGGTCAGTAACTCATATCCGTCCATTTCGGGCATCATTACATCGCTCACGATAAGATCGGGCAGCTTTTCGGTAGCCAGTTGCAAGCCGGTGAGTCCATTTTCGGCGGTTAATACTTCAAAGCCTTCAAATATAAGAATTTCCGCCAGGTCGTTGCGGATGGTCGATTCATCTTCTATGATTAAAAGGGTATGCTTCATCGTTTACTGGTTGTTCATCGGGTGCACTACCGGGAGTTGTACAATAAAAGTCGTGCCCTGATGCTGAACCGATTCGAAACGGATGGTTCCATTGTGGAGCTCGATCGTTTCTTTTACAATGTTCAGGCCCAGTCCGTGTCCTTCGATTCCGCGGACATTGGAAGCACGATAAAAAGGTTGAAATATTTCTTTTTTTTCGTTTTCGGGAATTCCGATCCCGTTGTCGCGTATGGTCAATACAGCCTGCTCATTTCGAACGGTAAGGTCGACCTGGATTTCGGGATGCGGTTGAGAATATTTTACGGCGTTGGAAATAAGATTCACCAGGACTTGCCGTAGCATGATCTCGTCGGCATGAATATTAATCCCGGAAGTAGTGCAGGTAAAGCCGATAGAAGTGTTCTGCTTGCTGTCGGCGAGGAAATTATCGATTACCGACCGGCAAAAACCGACCATTTCGACCGTGCTTAGCTGCGGACTTAGCTTACCTTCCTGAATCCGTGAAATTTGCAAAACATTATTTACGAGGGCAGTCAGGTGAGAGATTTGCGAATGGATGTTGGCCAGTTTGGTATCGATCTGCTGTACATTCATCCGGCTCCAATACGAACGCAGGTTCTCGGTCGACATTAAAATGGAAGTCAGCGGTGTTCTGAATTCGTGTGAGGCCATCGACACCACCCGCGACATCAGCTCGTTCAGTTCTTTTTCTTTTTTGATGGATTGTTCGAGCGATTGATGCAGGTGTACCCTGTCGGTTATATCGCGGGCAGCGGCAAAAATCCGTTGGCCGGTCGGTACGCTGTTCCATTCCAGGTAGCGGTATCCGCCGTTCCGGTTCCGATACCGATTGACGAAACGAGTTACCGGATGATTAGCTTGCAGACTTTGCACTTCCATCCGTGTTGGTTCCATATCGTCGGGATGGATAAAATCGTAGATCGATTTATGCAGCAGCTCGCTTATGGGATATCCCAGCACGTTTTCCCACTCCTTGCTCATTTTCAGAAAATAACCGTCGGTAGTGACAATGCATAGTAATTCGAGCGATATATTAAAAAAGTTTTCGAGCTCATTGTCAGGAGAATGTGGATTGTTGCTACCTTCAGGGTAAACAGGAGCATTGCTTCCGGTGGCGTGCACCTCATAATCCTCGTTGGCTGCAGAACTACATTCGAACATTGGTATATGTTGTTTTTTTACAATTTGATGTTCAAAATTAAGAAAAGAAATCCTACCAACGTTCCTTTTTATCATTTTTTTGTTATGATTTTGCTAAATCGGAGAAATTAATTCAGTACTTTTGTATTTTTAAACGAAAACAAATGTCAAAATTTCCCTATCCGTTACTTCCGGCCAGCGAATTAACCGGGTTGATGAACCGGTGGTCGGAGCTGGGCAGGGCGTTTTATGTGCTGATCCGGTACGATGCGGCAGGGGGGTATTGTATTCCCGCCGATGCGGTCGACGAAACCTGGTTGCGGTTTGCTTTTCATACCGAAACCGCGTTGCAGGCGGCTGTTGTGCCCCGCTGGAGCGTAGAGCCGGTATCGATGGATGAATATGCCCGGAAGTTCGGGTATGTTGCGGATCATATCCGGAGGGGAAATTCTTTTCTTACCAATTTGACACAGCCGAGCCGGGTGGTTACCGATTTTACCCTGGAGCAGTTGTACGAAACGGCTGTCGCGCCCTATAAGGTATGGATGCGCGACCGGTTTGTCTGTTTTTCGCCCGAATGTTTTGTGAAGATTACCGACGGCTCTATACACACTTTTCCCATGAAAGGAACGGTCGATGCTTCGATTCCCGATGCTGCCGAACGGTTGTTGCAGAGCGAAAAGGAGAAGGCCGAGCATGCTACGATCGTCGATTTGTTGCGCAACGATCTGAGCATGGTTGCAAGCGGGGTTGAGGTGGTGCGTTACCGGTACATCGACCGCATCCGCACCCATCGGGGAGAGTTGTTGCAGATGAGTTCCGAGATTCGAGGGAGCTTGTCCTCCGATTACCGGTCGAAGCTGGGTGATATCGTATTTTCGTTGTTGCCGGCCGGTTCCATCAGCGGAGCTCCCAAGCCCCGGACGCTGGCCATCATTCAGGAAGCCGAAGGATACGACCGTGGTTTTTACACCGGCATTTGCGGGTATTTCGACGGGAAGGATTTCGATTCGGCTGTGATGATTCGTTTTATGGAGCAAACCGCCGACGGGTTACAGTTTAAAAGTGGAGGCGGAATAACCTTCAGGAGCGAGATGGAACAGGAATATCAGGAATTAATACAGAAAGTATATGTACCCGTGCATTGAAGCGATAGAGTGGACGGATGGCCGTGCCCGGCGGTTAGCCTACCATCAGCAGCGGATCGATGCTGCTTTCCGGTGCCGGTATCCGGAGTTGCGGCCTTTTGACCTGGCTGCGGAGTTGGAAGGTATACAGGAAGCAGGGAGCGACGAACGGATGGAGAGTGGCTGCTTTTTCCCGGGAAAAGGACGCTATAAGCTCCGCCTGGAATTCGATTTCAAGCTGCGCAGGCTGGAGTTTCAGGAATACCGGCTACGTAAGGTGGAATCGTTGCAGGCAGTGGCGATCGATCAGGAACCGATGGAGTACAAATCGTCGGCGCGGGAGTTGATTAATGCAGCTTTTGCACAGCGCGGGGATTGCGACGACGTGGTGTTGATTCGCGACGGATTGCTGACCGATACTTCTTATTCGAATATCGCGCTTTTCGACGGCCGGAAATGGTTAAGCCCGCGGATTCCGTTGCTGTACGGTACCCGTCGGGCTTATTTGATCGACCGGGGACAGATCGAGACTGCCGATCTTCGGTTGGAGGACATCGGGCGCTTTCAGCTGCTCAGGATATTTAATGCCCTGATTGGTTTCGGGGAGCTGGAGCTGCCGGTGTCTTCGGTCAGGCTTTAGTGCGGATATAGTTCACGATCCATTCGCCCACCTCCGAGGTGCTGTAGGCTTTACCACCGCTGGCAATATCTTCGGTTACCACTCCTGCCTCCATGCTGGCTGCCACCGCCTCACGGATCAATGCTCCTTCGTCCATCATTGTAAATGCATATTCGAACATCAGGGCAGCTGATAAAATAGTGGCAAGTGGGTTGGCTATGTTTTTTCCGGCGGCCTGTGGGTACGACCCGTGAATGGGTTCGAATACCGAGGTGTGAATACCGATGGAGGCAGATGGGAGCATGCCGAGCGATCCGGTGATTACCGAGGCTTCGTCGGTGAGAATGTCGCCGAAGAGGTTTTCGGTTACCAGTACATCGAAGCTTTTCGGCCACTGAATAATCCGCATGGCGGCATTGTCCACGAACATGTATTCGGTTTCGATGTCGGGATACTGAGGTGCAATTTCCTGCGTAACCTGGCGCCACAGACGGCTGGATGCCAGTACGTTGGCTTTGTCGACCATGGTCACTTTCCTGCGGCGTTGCCCGGCGTATTTGTAGGCGAGATGCATGATTCGTTCCACTTCTTCGCGGGTGTACACACAGGTATCGTAGGCGGTGTTTCCATCTTCGGAACGTCCTTGCGGCCGTCCGAAATACATACCGCCGGTGAGTTCGCGTATGCACATAAAATCGGCTCCTTCTACCAGGTCGGCACGCAGAGGCGATTTATGAATCAGCGAAGGGAATGTGGTTACCGGACGGATGTTGGCATAGAGTCCCAATTGTTTGCGCATGCGCAGCAGTCCTTGTTCGGGACGAACTTTGGCCGAGGGATTGTTGTCGTATTTAGGATCGCCGATGGCACCAAACAGCACGGCGTCGGAGCGCATGCATAATTCGTGGGTAGCGGCGGGATAGGGGTCGCCTACCGCATCGATGGCACAGGCTCCGGTAATTCCTTCTTCGTAATGAAGCGTATGACCAAATTTATCACAAATTGCCTTGGTTACCTCCAGGGCTTGTTTCACAATCTCAGGACCAATTCCGTCCCCCGCCAGCACGGCGATGTTTAACTTCTTACTCATTTATTCTTAAGCGTTTTTTTACTTTAACATTGTTGTTTGCCGGGAATTTCGCCACTTTCGATGATATTCAGCATTTTTTCGGTGGCTTTGATGGCAGCTACGGTCTGGTCGCCATCGAGACCGCGGGTTCGGAAGGTTTTTCCGTCAAATTGCCAGGTGATGATGGTTTGTACGATGGCGTCGGTTTTTCCTCCGGGAGGAATGACCACCTCGTAACCGATCAGTTCGGGAGTGGGCTTGTTCAATTTCTTGTATATTTTGTACATCGCCTTCGAAATAGCATTGTACTGCCCGTCGCCCGATGCCGATTGCTCGAATTCTTCGCCACGGATTTCCAGTTTCACGCTGGCCATCGGCCGGAGACCGTTGGTAACCGACAGACTGTAGTTCACCACTTTGATCAGATGCTGATCGGCGGCGCTTTTCACCACATCGGCCACGATATAGGGTAGTTCGTCGATCGTCACCATCTCCTGTTTATCGCCCAGTTCGATGACCCGTTTGGTAACCAGGGCCATCATATCCGGATCGAGTTCGATCCCCAACTGCTGCAGGTTTTTCAGGATATTGGCCTTGCCCGATGTTTTACCCAGTGCATACACCCGTTCGCGTCCAAAGCGTTCGGGCAACAGGTCGTTGTAGTAGAGGTTGTGTTTATTGTCGCCATCGGCATGAATTCCTGCTACCTGTGTGAATACGTTTTCGCCGATCACCGGTTTATTGGCCGGAATCCGGATACCCGAATACGTTTCTACCAGCCGGCTTACCGAATTTATTCTACTTTCGTGAATGCGGGTCGATTTCTTGTTGTGGTCGCGTATGGTGGCCACCACACTCGACAGAGGAGCATTGCCGGCCCGTTCGCCCAATCCGTTGACGGTTACATGAACTCCATGTATACCGGCCTTGACAGCCTCGTATACATTCGCAACCGCAAAGTCGTAATCGTTGTGGGCGTGAAAATCAAAGTGGATCCCCGGGTACCGTTCGATCATCTGCCGGCAGAACTGCAGTGTTTCGCTCGGGTTCAGGATGCCCAGCGTGTCGGGCAACATGATCCGTTTTACCTTTTCCTTCTGCAACCGATCCACCATGAAGAATACATAGTCGGGCGAATTACGCATTCCGTTCGACCAATCTTCGAGGTAGATATTGACATCGACGCCCATTTCGTTGGCAAAGCCGATTTCGCGGCACACGTCGGCCAGGTGTTCTTCCGGTTGTTTGCGTAGCTGATGGAGGCAATGATTCTCGGAACCTTTGCACAACAGGTTGATGACCCTGCAGCCGGCATCTTTAATCCATTGGAGCGATGTGCGGTTGTCGACGAATCCGAGTACTTCCACTTTGTCGATGTGCCCGTTTTCGTGCGCCCATCGCGCCACTTTCTTTACCGCTTCGTATTCGCCTGCCGAAACCCGGGCCGATGCAATCTCGATCCTGTCCACGCACAGTTCTTCGAGCAATAGCCTTGCTATACTCATTTTTTCGGCGGTTGCAAACGAAACTCCCGAAGTTTGTTCGCCATCGCGCAGGGTGGTGTCCATTATCTCTATCATGACCAGCTTTGTTTTAAAGGGTGCGATTGGCTTCGTACTGGAGTACCAAGTCTTTTTTGCTCAATAAATAATCGATATCGTCCATGCCTTTGAGCAGGCATTCTTTTTTATACGGGTTGATATCGAAGTTTTCGGTTGTTCCGTTCGAATTGTTGGTGATTGTCTGTGCTTCAAGGTCGACTGTCAATGTTACCGACGGGTCGGCATTCACTGCATTGAAAATTTCGGCCAGAAACTCCGGACTTACCACCACGGGCAGCACGCCATTGTTGAGGGAGTTGTTGCGAAAGATGTCGGCAAAGAAGCTCGATACCACTACTTTGAATCCGTAACCGTCGATGGCCCATGCGGCATGCTCGCGGCTCGATCCCGAGCCGAAGTTTTTGCCGGCAACCAGGATGCTTCCCGAAAACGCCGGGTTGTTGAGTACGAAATCTTTTTTGGGACTCCCGTCTTTTTCGTAACGCCAGTCGGCAAAAAGGTTGTCGCCAAATCCTTCTTTATTGGTTGCTTTCAAAAAGCGGGCGGGTATAATCTGGTCGGTATCCACGTTTTCGATGGGAAGCGGCACTACCGTTGAAGTCAGTTTTTCGAATTTATTCATATGCTTGTTAGTTGACTGATACTGAACACCTGATCATTGACAGGTGTCGATTAATTTGTTTGTTCTCTCGGGTCGGTGATACGTCCGGTAATGGCTGCTGCTGCTGCCACCAAAGGTCCGGCGAGGATGGTGCGGGCGCCTGGTCCCTGACGGCCTTCGAAGTTTCGGTTCGAGGTGGAAACCGCGTATTTCCCGGCAGGAACCTTATCGTCGTTCATGGCCAGACAGGCTGAACATCCGGGTTGACGCAGCTTGAACCCTGCTTCGGTGAGGATGTCGAGCAATCCTTCTTCGCGGATTTGCTTTTCCACCCCCCAGCTGCCGGGTACCAGCCAGGCAGTTACGGTATCGGCTTTCTTTTTACCTTTAATATAATTGGCAAAAACGCGGAAGTCTTCGATACGTCCGTTGGTACAGCTTCCCAGGAACACATAATCGATCGGTTTGCCGAGCAATTGCTCTCCGGCCTGGAAGCCCATGTAGTCGAGCGATTTTTTGAACGAAATACGGCCAGCTTCGTCGACCGATTCCAGGGTAGGGATCGATTCGCGAACTCCCATCCCCATGCCGGGATTGGTTCCGTAGGTAATCATTGGTTGGATATCGGCTGCATCGAATACCAGTTCCTTGTCGAATACCGCTCCTTCGTCCGATTGAAGTGTTTGCCAATAGGCCAGTTTACGGTCCCACTCTTCGCCTTTGGGAGCAAATTCACGTCCTTTGACATAGGAAAAGGTAGTTTCGTCGGGAGCAATCATACCTCCGCGGGCGCCCATTTCGATAGACAGATTACATACGGTCATACGTTCTTCCATGGTCATGTTGCGGATTGCTTCACCGGCATATTCCACGAAATAACCGGTTGCTCCGCCGGTTGTAAGTTTGGCAATCGTGTACAATGCAAGGTCCTTTGCCATAACCCCTTCTCCCAGCTTGCCGTTATAGGTGATGCGCATGGTTTTCGGACGCGATTGTAAAATACATTGAGTCGCCAATACCATTTCAACTTCGGATGTTCCAATACCAAAAGCGATGGTTCCGAATGCACCATGTGTTGAAGTGTGGCTGTCGCCGCAGACGATGGTCATCCCCGGCTGTGTAAATCCGTTTTCGGGGCCGATAATATGTACCACGCCGTTCTTTTCGTGTCCCAGCGGATAGAAAATCGGCATGTTGAACTCGGCTGCATTTTTAGCAAACTGATCGAGCTGGTTGCGCGAAACCGGATCTTTGACCGGCTGGTCCTGGTCGATGGTAGGGGTGTTGTGGTCGGCAGTCATGGTGGTGAGCTCCGGACGGAACACCTTCAATCCGCGGGCACGAAGTCCGTTAAAAGCCTGCGGACTGGTTACTTCGTGGCAGAAGTGCCGGTCGATGTACAATTGGGTGGGGCCGTTTTCCACGGAGGAAACCACATGGGCGTCCCAGATCTTGTCAAAAAGCGTTTTACTCATATCTATCTTTTATTTTATCTTCTTTACTGTAACAATTATTTTACGAATTGGTTGATCGCGTTGATATAGGCTTCGACCGATGCCGCAATAATGTCGGTGTTGGCTCCAAATCCATAATATACAACGCCTTCGTGTTCAACCTGCATGTGTACCTTGCCCATATCGTCGCTGCCGCGGCTGATGGCCTGAATTGTAAATTCCTGCAAAGTCATTTTGCGGGTGATGATTTTTTTCAGGGCATTGATCGCTGCATCCACGGGGCCGTTGCCTGTGGCAGCCGCTTCAAAGAGTTCACCGGCGATTTTAATACCCAGGCTGGCTACCGGCCGCAGACCTACACCGGAACTTACCTGCAGGTATTCGAGGCGGATGCGGTCTTTCGACGAACGCTCCTTGCCCACCAACATCAGCACATCATCGTCGTTGATATCTTTCTTGCGGTCGGCAAGTTTCAGGAACTCCTGATAAATGGTGTCCAGTTTATCACCGTCCACATCCACTCCCAGTACGCTCAACCGGTGCTTCAGCGCAGCACGTCCGCTACGGGCTGTCAGTACAATCGAATTTTTGTCGATTCCCACATCGGTTGGATCCATAATTTCGTAGCTTTCGCGGTTTTTCAATACCCCGTCCTGGTGGATGCCCGACGAATGGGCGAAAGCATTGCGACCTACAATGGCTTTGTTGGGCTGCACCGGCATATTCATGAGGTTGGAAACCAACCGGCTGGTACTGTATATTTTATGCGTGTTGATTTGCGTGTCGATTTGCAGGTCCTTATGACATTTCAGAATCATGGCCACTTCTTCCAGCGATGTGTTGCCGGCCCGTTCGCCGATACCGTTAATGGTAACTTCTACCTGTCGGGCTCCGTTGAGCACACCGGCCATCGTGTTGGCCGTAGCCATTCCAAGGTCGTTGTGGCAATGGGTGGAAAGGATGGCGTTGTGCACACCCCGTACATTTTCCATCAAAAACCTGATCTTCTCGCCGTAGACATGCGGCAGGCAATAGCCCGTCGTGTCGGGGATATTCACCACCGTAGCGCCGGCTTTAATCACCGCTTCAACCACCCGTGCCAGGTATACGTTATCGGTACGGCCGGCATCCTCGCAGTAGAACTCCACGTCTTCGACAAACGATTTGGCATATTTGACAGCTGCTACCGCACGTTCCAGAATTTCTTCCTGATTGGAATTGAACTTGTATTTGATGTGATAATCGGAAGTGCCGATACCGGTATGAATGCGTTTACGTTTTGCGTACTGCAGCGCTTCGGCAGCCACTTCGATATCTTTCTGAACTCCGCGGGTCAGCGCACAAACAGTAGGCCAGGTAACGGCCTTCGATATTTCTACCACCGAATTGAAATCGCCCGGGCTGGAAATCGGGAAACCAGCTTCTATCACGTCAACACCCAGCTGCTCCAATGCCTTTGCAACCTGAATCTTCTCCACCGTGTTGAGCTGACAACCCGGAACCTGTTCTCCATCGCGTAATGTTGTGTCGAAAATAAAAAGTCTGTCCATAATCGTCGTTTTTTAATATGAAAAAAAAACCTTCCCCACATCGAGTGAGAAAGGTTTTGAATATCTCGTTTAAACTTATATGCATACCGAACTCACTCTTACTTTCTGTGTAAAAGAATAAGAATACCGAGGAGTAGAATATGAATAAAAGTTGTTTGCATTACATTTTATAATTAATCGCCGCAAAGATACATCAATTTTCTAAAAATACAAGTGAAAAGTTTAAAATTATTACATTTTCTCCAGATTTATCCTTTTGTAATAGTGATTGATGAATAAATTCGTGTCGGGGCGTTGCATAAATATTGGTTCCTCAGGGTCGAATTCAATGTTTCTTGCATCTTTATACAATCCCGGTGCATTGCCTTCATGCACCAGGTCATATCCGGCATCGGGATTCGAATGTTGTGCGATGATCCAATCGAACATTATCGAAGGATCGTATACATAATATTCTACATAATCGGTGTTTTTACTTCCGTTGCCGGCATACCAGCTGGTCGTCCGCTTGATAGTCCGGTTTTTTATCTTCTTTCCGTTGTTGAACTTCCCTCCGATAATGTTCATGGGAATCTTCACGTCCACCTTCCATTCTTCGGCTTCGGGCGGGATTAATTTTCCCAGGTCGAGCATCGTAAAAGCAAATGCCGAGCATCCGGCTCCTTCGTAATGATAGCGGGGCCAGAATGCGCCACCATAAAAGTCGCTGGGCGACAAGTCGTTATGCATCTTGTCCTGGTAGGCTTTGAAGAAAGTCAAAATGCGTTCCATAACGCCCCGTTGTATGCGGTAGGTGATAAAGGCCAGTTTGTTGCGTTGTTTGTACACCTCGACTTTGTGTTTTATTTCCTCAACGGGTTCGACCCGACCTTCCAGCGCAGCGCCAAGAATGCCGAAACCGACCCGTTGCTTTAATACCATGTCGATACGTTCCTGCCATTTTTTCGACGACTGGGCAGTATAGAGCGGTTCCTCTAAAAGCGGTGAATTTAACCTTACGGCTACGTGGCCCAACAGGTAATTGTCTTTTAATCCGAGGGTTTTCATGTAAATGTGTAACATGCTTTTGTAGAGCGACGACGGACTGGTCCAGTCGAGCGGATACATAGTGGGCATCAGCAACAGGGTGATTTCATGAACTTCACTGCTGTCGTGTTCGTGCGATGGGTGTTGAGCTTGGAGTGCGGAGCTAAGCAGGCCGGCCGCAATCAACGTTACGATCAAGATTCGAAGACGTAATGTCATTGTACTATGTATTACAAAAAATGTTTGCAAAAATAAACATTTTCGGTTCATTTCACAATCGTGTCGCTGTCCGGTTGTGTTAAATTGCCGGTCATAATTGCAATTGTGAAAATTATACCTAACTTTGCAGCGGTTTTCCGGCATACACTAGTTCCGAAAACCGGGGGGTGCCTAAATATTACGGGCTGAGATCATACCCTTTGAACCTGAACAGGTAATGCTGTTGAGGGAAGAAGTAAATCTCCGTATTTTTTGTGTTACTCTCAGAATAAATTATTAATTCAAACTTAATCAATTTGTGATGAGAAAAATGTTTTTTGGAATGCTCATGACGAGCATTTGCGCTGTTGCAGGCGCACAACAAGTTGCTAAACGCGACTCCATGCATGTACAATTGGAAGAAGTAACGGTCACTTCCATTCGTGCCAACGAGAAATCGGCCGTTTCGTACACAACACTGGCTGCCGGCGAAATTGCGCGCCGGAACCACGGTCAGGATATTCCTTTTCTACTGGCTCTGTCGCCTTCGTTTGTAGCTACATCGGAAACAGGTACAGGGATCGGATACACCGGTTTTCGGATCCGTGGCACCGACGCCAACCGGGTAAATGTGACGGTGAATGGCATACCGCTGAACGATGCCGAATCGCACACGGTGTTTTTCGTGAATATGCCCGATTTCGCATCGTCGCTCTCGTCGGTGCAGGTGCAGCGTGGAGTGGGCACGTCGACCAATGGCGCCGCAGCATTCGGAGCAAGCATCAACATGCAGACCGAGCAATTGCAACAGGATGCCTATGCCAAAATTTCAACTACCCTGGGTTCGTTTCATACCAATAAGAATATGTTGAAGGCAGGTACGGGACTTTTAGCGGACCAATGGGCGTTTGATATGCGTTTGTCGAACGTGACTTCCGACGGGTATATCGACCGGGCATCGGTGGATATGAAATCGTGGTATTTTTCCGGCGGCTACTACGGGGAAACATCGACTCTGAAGCTGATTACTTTTGGAGGCAAGGAGAAGACCTATCAGGCCTGGAATGGGGTGAGCGTCGAAAACCTGGCTATTAATCGCAGGTTTAATGAGCTCGGGGTGTATTTTGATGCGGATGGTAAGATGCAATATTATGATAATCAGACCGATAATTACTCTCAAACGCATTATCAGTTGCATTGGTTGCAACGCCTCAGTTCTTCGTTCAATCTGAATGTTGCAGCGCATTATACCCGCGGAATAGGCTATTACGAGGATTATAAACAGGATCGTAAGTATGCTGAGTATGGAATAACGCCTCCGGTGGTGAATGGAACTGCGCTTAAAAAGACGGATCTGGTACGTCAGAAATGGCTCGATAATCATTTTGCAGGACTCACCTGGTCGCTTAATTATACGGGAAATGCATGGAGTGCCAGTTTAGGTGGAGCCGTGAACCGATACGATGGCGACCATTTTGGGAAAATCACCTGGGTACGCAATGCTTCCGATTTAAATATTGGTAAGGAATGGTACCGGAACAATGGTGTTAAAGACGATGCGAATGTTTATGCAAAAATCACTGCGGAAATCCTACCGTCGTTGTACCTGAATGTCGATGCTCAATACCGGTACATCCGTCATGCAATGGAGGGAAGCGACGATAAGTACGATTCGGGCACTCAGGCGATGCGCATCATTGACCAATCGCATACTTTTCATTTCTTCAATCCCAAAGCCGGTTTGACATACCGAATGGCTAAAGGGCACGACTTGTATGCATCGTACTCGGTTGCGAACCGGGAGCCTAACCGGAATAATTATACGGAAGCCGGCCCAAACGAGCTGCCCACTCACGAAACCTTGTACGATACCGAAGTGGGTTATCGCTATCAGTCGGCCAGCTTGAGCCTGGGTGCAAATGCATACTGGATGAAGTACCGCAATCAGCTTATCCTTACCGGTAAAATCAGCGAAATTGGCGAGTTGCTTACTTCGAATATCCCGGATAGTTACCGGAGGGGAATCGAGTTGATGGGAGCATGGAAGCCGTTGAACTGGTTGCAGTGGGACGGAAGCATTACTTTAAGTCAGAATAAAATTCTGAATTTTACGGAGCAGGACGTGGATGTGTACGATGCCGACTGGAACTGGATCGATGCTCGCAGCAATTACCTGGGTACGACCAATATAGCCTATTCTCCTTCGGTGGTTGCCGGAAGCCGCATCAGTGTTGATTTAAAGGAGGAACTCAACGGACTCCGGCTTGCCTTTATTTCACAGTTCGTGGGTAAGCAATACATCGATAATACGGGTTCAGACCAACGTTCCATGCCTGCTTATCTGGTTCATGGCCTGACAGCCGAATATAGCATTCGATTGCCCAAACTGCAATCGCTTGATTTCCAGATAGCCGTAAACAATTTGTTCAACGAACGGTATGTGTCGAACGGTTATGTGTGGTATTCCTATTATTTAGACGGCAACCGTGAAAATGATTTAAGGTATTTTCCCCAGGCAGGAACTAATTTCCTGGCAACCATTCAATTTTCTTTTTAACGGCTAAAAAAATACCATAAACAAGGTATATAAATACCGCTATAGTATTATTGCGGGTTAGTTGGAGATGTTCTACTTTTGCATTATCGAAAACTAAAACAAAAAATTCTATGGCACGAATAGCAAAAAATCTGACAGAGCTGGTGGGGAATACGCCGCTGGTACAATTATCAAATTACGCTGTCAAGCGTAATCTCGAAGCAACAGTGGTTGCCAAACTCGAATTATTCAATCCGCTGGGTTGCGTCAAAGAACGTATAGCCCTTGCAATGATCGAAGATGCCGAAGCAAAAGGCATTTTGAAACAAGGTGTTGAGATTGTAGAGCCAACCAGCGGAAATACCGGCATCGGATTAGCATTCGTGGCGGCTATTAAAGGATATAAGCTTACTCTTACCATGCCCGAGACCATGAGTGTCGAGCGTCGTAATCTGCTCAAGGCGCTGGGAGCCAATATCGTTCTTACTCCCGGAGCCGAAGGCATGAAAGGCGCTATCGCCCGTGCACAAGCTATTGCCTCCGAAAGTCCGGCGGCGTTTATTCCCCAGCAGTTCGAGAATCCGGCCAATACCGAGATTCATCGTATTACCACCGGCGAAGAAATCTGGAAAGACACCGATGGTAAAGTCGACATCTTTGTCGGAGGTGTGGGCACAGGCGGAACGATCAGTGGGGTAGGGGCAAAGTTGAAAGCGTACAATCCTAAGGTTCAGATTGTTGCGGTAGAGCCGGCCGACTCGCCGGTGCTTTCGGGCGGCAGTCCCGGTCCGCATAAAATCCAGGGAATAGGAGCCGGATTTATCCCGAAAAATTTCAATCCCGAAGTGGTGGATGAAATTTTCCAGGTGACCAACGATCAGGCTATTCTTACCGCCCGTCAGCTGGGCCGCGAAGAAGGAATGCTGGTGGGGATTTCGAGCGGGGCGGCGGCCTATGCGGCAACTCAGATTGCGCTCCGTCCCGAAAACAAAGGAAAAACCATTGTGGTGCTCTTACCCGATACCGGCGAGCGTTATCTGTCAACCTTGTTGTACGCGTTTGACGAATATCCTCTTTAAATTATTAATCCTTACTTGTTAATTATTTAATGGATTGGAGGGCTTTTCGATGCCGAACCAGGGAACAGCCGATAATTAACAACTAACAACTCTACAATATTATGTCTGAATTCAAATTTGAAACCCTGCAGGTGCATGCAGGTCAGGAAGTTGATAAAAGCACCAATTCACGGGCGGTGCCTATTTACCAAACCAGTTCGTATGTTTTCGACGATGCGCAGCATGGTGCCGATTTATTCGCCCTGCGTAAATTCGGAAATATCTATACCCGCCTCATGAATCCTACTACCGATGTGTTCGAAAAGCGTGTTGCTGCGCTCGAAGGGGGAGTCACGGCTCTTGCAACTTCGTCGGGGCAATCGGCTCAGTTTATCGCGTTGAATAATTTTATTCAGGCAGGCGATAACTTTGTGTCGTCGGCGCATTTGTATGGAGGCACTTACAATCAGTTTAAGGTGCAGTTCAAACGCCTGGGTGTGGAGGTGCGCTTTACTGAAACCGATGATGCGGCGTCGTTTGAAAAATTAATCGATGGTAATACCAAGGCGCTGTATATCGAAACGATTGGTAATCCGGGGCTCGACGTGGCCGATTTTGAAGCGCTGGCGGCAGTTGCTGCTAAATACGATATTCCATTGGTGGTGGATAATACCTTCGGTGCCGGCGGTGCGTGGTTCCGACCGATCGAGCATGGAGCTTCCATCGTGGTGGAATCGGCCACTAAATGGATCGGCGGACATGGCACCTCCATCGGAGGGGTAATTGTGGACAGCGGCAAGTTCAACTGGGGTAATGGGAAGTTTCCTGCTTTTACCGAACCTTCTGAGGGTTATCATGGGTTGGTATTCTGGGATGTATTCGGCTTCGACGGTCCTTTTGGCAATATAGCGTTTAACATTCGTGCCCGTGTGGAGGGATTACGCGACTGGGGTAATGCGATTTCACCGTTCAATTCGTTCCTGCTGTTGCAAGGTCTTGAAACACTCTCGCTGCGTACCGAGCGTATTGCCTATAATGCACTCGAACTGGCACAATGGCTCGAGCAACATCCCGCGGTTGAATATGTAAATTATCCGGGTTTGAAAAGCAGCGCTACATATGCCAACGCTGTAAAATACCTCAAACGTGGTTTCGGAGGGGTTTTGACCTTCAAACTCAAAGGCGATGCTGAAAAGGCGAATCAGTTTATCGATAAACTTCAGCTGATCAGTCACCTGGCCAACGTGGGCGATGCAAAAACCCTGATTATTCACCCTGCGGCAACAACTCACGAGCAACTTTCGCCCGAGGATCAGAAAACGGCGGGAGTCGAACCCGGATTATTGCGGATATCGGCCGGTATCGAACATATCGATGATATTAAAGCCGATATCGAACAAGCGCTGAAATAAGTGATGAACAAAAGTGGTGAGTGATGAAAAGTTGCTCACCGCTTTTGTTTTACGAAAAACAGAAGGAGGGTGCTGAGGGTGATTGCTCCTCCAATACCATAGGCAGCAAGAGCAGGTAAATGAAACCCTTCGGGGGCAATAAGGATGTAGGTGGATGTGACGGCCGTCATCCATACGGCCGGCACCAGACTGATAAAATAGAAACGATGCTGCTTACTGAGGTACACGGTAATGGCCCATAAGGTAAATACTGCCAGGGTTTGATTGAACCAGGCGAAATACCTCCACAAAACATCAAATTCGAGCTGCAGGAGCAGGAAGGTGATCAGGAATAAAGGAATGGAAATCATCAGGCGGTTTTTCATCGGTTTCTGCTCCAGGTTCAAAAAGTCGGCTACGATGAGACGGGCCGAACGAAGTGCCGTGTCGCCCGACGTGAGCGGGGCCGCGATGACTCCCAGCATTGCAAGGATACCTCCCAGAGGCCCGAGCCAGCTTCGTGAAATGGTGTCGACTACTACCGCCGGTTTGTTGGCCGTAGGAGCCAACCCCGCAATAAATTGCTGCAATCCTTCGATAGAACCGAAGAAACTCGATGCTGCCGCCGCCCAAATCAGTGCTACGATTCCTTCCGCTACCATACTTCCGTAAAAGATGCGCCGGCCAAAACGCTCGTTTTGAATGCAACGGGCCATCAGTGGCGATTGAGTGGCGTGAAAACCCGAGATTGCCCCGCAGGCAATGGATACGAACATGATGGGAAATACCGGTAGGTTTTTCGGATGCAGATTGCCGATGCCAGTGGTGAGTTCCGGTACCGGTGCTCGGTTGACCAGTATAGCGACCATGATTCCGACGGCCATAAACAGCAAGGCGACACCAAAAACGGGATAGATTTTACCGATTATTTTATCGATGGGAAGCAGGGTTGCTAGGATATAATACGCAAATACGATGACAGCCCACCAGGTGGAGGTCATGGCTTCCGGAGTGAGACCGGCCAGCAAATCGGCCGGTCCGGATACAAATACCGCTCCCACCAGCACCATCAGGAATAACGAAAAAAAGCGCATGAACTGTTTCACGCTTGTTCCGAGCTGGCTTCCTACCAGTTCGGGTTGGCTGGCGCCATTCATCCGTACCGACATCATTCCCGCCATATAATCGTGGACGGCTCCGGCGAAAATCGTTCCGAACACAATCCACAAAAAAGCAGCCTGTCCGAACAGGATGCCCATTACTGCACCAAAGATGGGGCCTAAGCCCGCAATGTTCAGAAATTGAATCAGAAATACTTTCCACCAGGGCAGCGTCACAAAATCGACTCCGTCGGGGGTGGCCACTGCCGGGGTAGGCTTGTTCGCGTCCATCCCGAAGATTCTTTCGGATATCCGTCCGTAGACTAAATAGCCCAGGATCAGCACAATAATGGAAATTATAAAGGTGTTCATACCAGTTCAGTTATCAGCCGGGCACTAAATAACCGGCTTCTTAATTTCCGGATATACGATCCGCGTATGATACATATTCAGTATTTTTTCCTTGAAAATGGCCTTTACCGTTTCCACATCCCTGAAGCTGATAGGGGCTTCTTTGAATTGACCATCGGCAATCTGGCTGTTGATCATACTTTCCACACAGTCGTTAATACTGTCTTCGGTATATACTTTTAAGCTGCGGGCGCGGGCTTCCACTGCGTCGGCCATCATCAGTATAGCTGTTTCTTTCGTGTCGGGAAGAGGTCCCGGGTAGGTGTACAGTTCATCGTTGGGTTTCACATCCGGATTGGCGTTTATAAATGCATTGTAAAAATAACGCGTCTTGCTTAATCCATGATGCGTGCCTATGAAATGGATGATCTGTTCGGGCAGGTGTTCTTTCTTCGCAATTTCAATACCGTCGTTCACATGACCGATAATAACCCGTGCCGCTGCTTCAAAATCCATCATGCTCAGTGGGTTGGGGCCTCCGAGTTGATTCTCGATGAAATATTCTGGATGTTTCATTTTTCCGATGTCGTGGTACAGTGCACCTGTCCGAACCAGTAAACTGTTGGCTCCGATCTTTTTGGCCGCCTCGGTTGCCAGGTTCGATACCTGAAGCGTATGCTGGAATGTTCCGGGCGCTTTTTCGGCGAATTGCATCATCAGATCACTGTTTATATTGGTGAGCTCCAGTAAGGTGACCGCCGAAATCAATCCGAAAAGCTTTTCGAATATGTAGATCAACAGGTAGGCGATGAGCATAAATCCACTGCTGATTGCAAAATGGATCAACGATCCCCAGTTGATACGTTTTAAATCACCTTCGCTGATGAACTCGAGCGATAAGAATACCAGCGAGTAGGTTACGAAGATCAATAAAGCCGTGTGGGCCAGCTGCGAACGTTGCGTCATGTCTTTCAAACTCGACACGGCAGCCATTCCTACCGCTACTTGTATGATCAGGAACTGAAAAGCATTGTCTACGATCAGCGATATAATCATCGTGGCTATCATATGGGCGAAAAGCGCGGTACGCGAATCGAAAAACACGCGCACAATGACCGGCAGTAATGCATAGGGGATGATAAAATAACTCACCGATGTGTATTGCACCACACCCGATGCCAGGGCGATTACGATCAGTATTAACAGATTTATGAAAACGAGATGGTTTACATTTTCGAATATCCTGGGGCGGAATAAATACAAATAAAAGAAAAACAACAGAATCAGACCGGTGATAAGCATCACCTCTCCTATCAAGGTAAGGTACGAACGCTCCAGGTTGGTCTGTTTTTTCTTGTCGTATTCGAGTTTCAGCGAAGTCAGAATCCGGTATAGCTCTTCGGTAACGATCTCGCCCCGGTCCACAATACGTTCGCCGGCTTGTACCATGCCCGACGTAAGCGACAGGTTTTTCAACATTTCCTTGCGCGATAAATCGTTAATAACGCTATCGTAATGCAGGTTTTCGACCATGTACAGGTGCAGATTATAATTGGTCACCGAAAAAGGAATCGCTGAGGTCAGGGTTTCATAGGCCGTTTTCGGGGTATATACTTCGTCGATATCGGTCGTGTGCACCACTTTGTCGGGTGTGATGCAATGAATGCGTTCCGACTGTTCAAGTTGCAGGTGCTGCAATTGTTCGGCGCTTATAATACCTTGTTGATAGATGTGGTCCCACCGTTGGCGAATTAGTTCGCCATCCTTCAGATCGTTTCCGGTGTTTTTTTTGTATTCGGCGACAAAGCGGCCGAACTGACGGCCGGCGACGGTAGTGTCTTTCTTATAATAAGGTATGAAATCTCTCAGGATGGCTTTTTTTTCTTTCTGTACCTGTGTGTCGCTTTTGTATACAGGGAAGTCGAACGAGGCCGTAATAAGGTCGTACGACCAGGGTTTGCCGATTTCGAACTGGTATTTAAAAGTATTCTGGTTGGGCAATAAATACGATATAATAACTACCACTGCAAGGAAAATACTTCCTGTGAGTACATTGTGCCACAAAGCAGGCGTTATGCGGAGTTTCATATAGCAGATGTGAAGAGATTCGGCTGCAAAGATACATTAATGTTCAGATTTATCAACTTTTTTACCCCGGGCTGTACTGATTGAATATCAATCCGGCCAATCCGATGAGTGCTAATAAGATTCCGACCGTTCGGTTCAGAAGCTTCAGTCCGGCATAACTGAGCCTGTTTTTGAACCGGCTGACCAGAAAAGTAAGTATGTTCCACCATATAAATGCCCCGGCAAACACCGATCCGATTCCAATTAAATTATTCACGAGCGAGGTGTGTTCGTCGAGAAATTCAAAACGGGCGATGAGCGCAATCAGAATAAACAGGATGAGCGGATTGGAAAGGGTAAGTACAAAGGCCGAAAAATAGTCGTTTAATAAACTTTGGTTGACCCGCTGATGCGGCAGGGGCTGGGTCGAAGGATTACTACGGAAGATAAACCAGCCGAAAACAACGACGATAGCGCTTACTGTAATTTGGATGATTTGCTGGTATTGTGTGAGAAAGTCGACAACAAAACCAATAAAGAATACGGCTATTATAAGGTATATCAAGTCGGAAGTGGATGCACCCAGGCCGGTGATTATGCCGTGCTTTCGGCCCCTGGTGAGTGTTCGTTGAATACAAAGCATACCGATAGGACCCATCGGGACTGAAATAAACAGTCCGATACCTATACCTTTCATCATTAAATCGATCGTTGAGCTCATCATAGATTACAAAAGTATAAAAAATCGGCGAAATTTTATATTGCTAAGGTTCAGTGAGATAAAAAATATTTCAAAAATTATTTGAAAAAGTTTCTCAAAACGTTTGGATAAGAAAAAAAAAGTATCTACTTTTGCACCCGCTTTCGAGAAACACACATGCGGTGTGAGAGGCCCGAAAGCGTCGGTAAATTTTTTTTGTCTTGCTATTGCGGGAATG